>Ga0315281_10000001_pt1 | contig 853987 bp, 887 predicted proteins | sample YL17G07_0_MG_FD_204540 | JGI IMG/M metagenome (GOLD analysis project Ga0315281, IMG submission 204540) | Sediment microbial communities from Yellowstone Lake, YNP, Wyoming, USA - YL17G07_0 | ecosystem: Environmental > Aquatic > Freshwater > Lake > Sediment | place: USA: Wyoming | collected...
GTTGGGTTTTGAGAAAATCTATTACCTCTTTGTCTTCTATGCACCTGTTCCCTTTTCTGTCCTTTCGTATCGGAATACCTGTTTCCCGCAGCCTATCCTCTCTTGGAAAGTCGAGAAAAATGTAGTACACTTCTTGAGTCGGCATGATCAACCTCAAACACGTTAGCTCTCTTTCAGGAGAAAGACCGCTCTGCTCTATGTTATAAACCACGGACTTAGGTTTGAGATTGATGGCTAAGCGTTTGAATTCTTGCCAGCTTTTGACTCTGATAACTCTGTCCATCGAGCCTTGCCTATTGGCCTTGTTTCTGCTCATTTCTCAAATGTGCTTTCAGCAGCGTTGTGAATTCTTCGTAGGATGGAAATTTGCCGACTACGACGGGTTCTCCGTCGATGAATATGTAAGGTGTCGGTTTGCTGTCTAACATCAACTTCATTACGTACTCTGGGTAATCCCATCGTTTCTGGTTGATGGTATCTCTCTTCACGGTAACGCTATCTTTGTATTCTTCTGCAAGTTTCTTCACTATTTCGCTCCGTTCTTCCAACATCCTCCGTAGCTTTTCCACTGCTGCAAGAGAAGTAACTCGGGGACCAGGACCGCAGCAAGTGCTCCCAAACGGGTCATCCTCATAGATTTCCAGTCTTACCTTAACTCTTTCCATGTTCAAACCTTCTTTTGTGTATAAACTGCGTCTATTGAACCTTGACGAACTGGTTGTAGACTCCTTTGTTTCGCGCGTCGGGCATGGCTTTCTGAGCTAGAGCTTTAAGCGATGAAGCTATTTTGTCCATTTTTTCTATTGGTATTCCAGCAAGACATTCATCGTCTGCTATGTCAGTGGCATCTCTGCAACCATAACAGCCTAGGCTAACGTTGACATTCTTGGTGAGATAGGGGATGACTGTCACATCTACGCAGCAGGCTTGAAAAACGGCAGAGCTGAAAGAAAGGCGTCCTCCGGTTTCATGAATTGCGGCTAGATTTATCCACATTATCTTTTCAGGTTTATCCTCAATTATGATTACGTCTGGTCTGAATGTCGCCTTTTCGAGTGGAGCAGCAGCGATTGCTTTGACTTCTCCCAGTTTCATTCTTGACATTTGCGCCATTGTCTTTGCTGCAGCTTCTTCGGACTCAAACAAGCCGAGTGTTTTAAGCATCTTCCCATTGCTGATCTTCTCAGGAAGAGGCATAAGCCCTAAAGCTGCTGCGGCAGCAGGACAAGCAATGTTTTCGCTTGTTAGAGTTGCACTTTTTCCCCGTTTTGCTTCCATCAGAAGTTGACAGTATCGCAGCCTCTTAGGAGACTTTGGAGGTATGTCATTAGTGGATTCATCAGGTTTGACCAGTTTGACCGCAACTGGAGACCACTTAAGACCAAGTGTCTCCTTGAGTGAAACAGAAAATTGCGAATTTGTTGCTTGCGTCATGAGACAAACCTACTTCCTGTACCTCACTCGGTCGGCATTGTCTTCAAGCTCTTTCTTACTTGTGGTTAGAACGTTCCTTTTCTTAATGATCTTATGGATACGTGAGAGCGCTGGGAAACTTATCGCGTGCACAGGGCAAGTGTTTGCACAAGTTACACACCCTACCTTGCAGTTTAAAGGTGCAATCACTACTGGCCTCCTCTTGTCGAAGTCAAATGCATAAACGCCAGCGGTGCAACCCAAAACGCACAGCCCGCACCCTATGCACAATTCATATTCAACCGTGGGATGCCATTCAATCTCTTCTTTTGGAACCCCATGCCAAACAGCCTTTGAATCTCTGGAGTCAGGCATTTCCAGTTCATCCCGTATGTTGAGAGTAGAGATTAATAGCAATATTTAAATATTGCTATTGTGATTTTCTAATCACAGCATCCGATGTAGAGAAAGCGCGTGAGACCATTGCCGAAAAAAGAGAAGCAGAAGAAAAAGAGCTGGAAGGAAAGACAACGCCAGAGACAGATGAAATGGCAGCGTTCGCAGGAAGCTTACGAAATACAAAGAGAAAGAGAGGTTGAAAGAAAACCTCGGAAGTGGCCGAAAGGTAAGGTACTTGGCGCATTTTGTCTTACTCTCTTGATTTTCGGAGCTTATGGTGCATGGCAGTACACTCAGCCCTCAACAGCGCCGCCATCTGTCAATCCTACAAATCCGTTACAGACACCTTACGAGTTTACAATGAACGACGTCGATGGAACCAAGTTCTCGCTGGCAAGTTACAGAGGAAGAGTTGTCGTTATCCATATTATGGGAGTCGGATGCCATGGGCAAATCAACCCTATTAATGACAACCAGCTCACGCAAATGAAGACTGTTTGCAGTAGTTTTTGTGGACATGAGCCTGTGACTTTTGTCACGGTGGCGGTTGCGACTTGTGCCAGCAGTGACCTTGCACAGATCCGTACCACCTATGGAATCACGTGGCCACTTGGAAACGACTATGACGATGGAACAATGGACATAGCGCAGAAATATGCATCGCAAGGCGATGGAACAATAGTGCTGATAGACAAGACATTTCACATTTCAGATTCGTACGCCACGATAACGGCTTTGACACTTTCATCAAAGATTAATCAACTACTCGGAGCATGATTGAGAATGCTCGAGGAACCTCTGAGCCTATTCTTCCTTGGGATCGTAACCTTTCTTTCACCATGCTCAATCTCCCTAATGACGGTCTACCTGACTTATTCTGTAGGTATCAGCAAAAGCGTGCGCAAGGGGCTTGCTGTTGGCTGCAGCTTTGCCGCAGCCATGTGCCTAGTATTCTTTATCCTAGGATACGCAATATCTTCTCTTGTTCCAACGAGCATGATCAACTCAAGAATCTTTTTTGGCATCTCAGGTATTCTTCTCATTTTCTTTGGAATCAATAACATAGGTTTGCTTGGAAAACTGGGACTGACTACGCGTAGTCTCTTTACCGAGCGACTGAATGCTGCAAAGCTGACTGCATTGACGCGGTTTTCTGCGTACAACTATGTAATGGGCTCATTCTTATTCGGCCTGATTATTTCCATCGTGCTAGGACCATGCACGCTATCCCTGGTCTTACCAGCTATACTGCTAACGTTATTCACTGCCCCCTCACCTTTTCACGGAGGCTTCTTGCTTTTCATGTTTGGTTTAGGACATGCTTTGCCAGTCATTTTCTTAAGCACATTGCTGGCAACTGCGCGCAAAGTGGCAAGCGATAAGATCAGCAGCGCAGGCGAATGGCTGACAAAGATTTTCGGATTGGCCTTTCTTATCATAGGCATAATAGTCATTATATACGCCTTGGGAGGTTGGTGAAAACGACGAAAACTAAAGTGAAAATCGAGGTTTTTGTCCCGTTAGGTTCATGCGTCTGTAACTTCGCACCCTTCATGGAAAAAATCGGACGTGTAACATCAAGGTTTAAAGACGTGACAGAAGTTCAAGTGAAGTCGAACAAATCATCAGAAGCTTCCAGGTACGGAGTTCAAGATAGGGGAATCGTCATTAACGGGAAGATCAAGCTTTCAGCAAGCTTTGAAGAGAAAGAACTTCAAGACGCAATATCTCAAGAAGAACAGAGTCAACGGTAGAGCGCGTGGGCAGGTCTATCATCATGGGAACAAGCTTCGAAGAAATAACGAGGAAATATCGTTTAGTGAAAACTGGAAAGACCAAGATCGACCTTCTCTGTCTGAAATCGGAAGTTGAGTCATACATAAAGAATCAACAGAGTTCAAAACGAAAAGATGATGACTTAGTGGCGGAAGCGCAAGACATGTTGATGGATGTTACGCAGATGATCGAAGAGGACCACTGCAACCCTTTTAGACCTAAGAAACTATAGTCATACTTCTGTCTGGGGTTGCAGCTATGAAGAAAATTCTGCTAGTATGCGCCGAGAAAGCTGGCAAAGACGGGAAGCTGAAGCTGTCGTCTGATGCTGGGGAAAGCGAAAAGGTGCTTGTAAATGAATAAGATGAAAGTCCTTTTCTTGTGTGAACATAATTCAGCTAGATCGCAGATGGCTGAAGGGTTGCTGAAGCATCTGTACGGTGACAAGTATGAAGTCTTCAGCGCAGGCTCAAACCCGACGCAAGTCAATCCTTTTGCCATTAAAGTTATGGCCGAGATTGGGATAGATATTTCCAAGCAAGTTTCCAAGAGCATTGAAGAGTTTCGAGATAAGGAAATTGACCTAGTTGTATCAGTGTGCCGGAGCAGCGCCAAGTTAACGTGTTCATTGTGTTCTTCACCGATAGTCATGGGTAGACCAGAGATAATCACCACATCAATACCTGGAGCAAAACACTATCTCCACCATGGATTCGATGATCCTTCCGAAGTGGACGGAAGTGATGACGAAAAGATTGCGGCCTTTCGACGTACAAGAGATGACATCAAAAAGTGGATATTCGACAGTTTTGCCGATCTAAAGATAGAAGACCTGAACAGCCCCGCATGAAAACCATTTCCATACCGCGCGACAACAAAAAAGGAACTGCGTGGGAGAAATCGCCAGCACGCGCGACCTACATAGCTTAATCAAAGAATCAAACGAACAAAATTGCGTGATTCAGGTGGCTTCAGAATGACTTCAAACCCTCGTTCATACTTTCTGAATACTATTGTTCTTCGCGCGCGCTAAGATCTGTAAGAATCATGGAATTGCTCCCCTCTCACGCCCTCATGATTGTCGAGGTCGAATGCTGGAAATTCCTTCAGATCATGGTGTAAGAGCCTTGTCAAACTGCAGGATCTATTCTTTGAGAATCACGGGTTCTCTTTTTTCAAAGACGCTCTGTTTCCTATTCGGTGTCCGGGCATCTTGCAGTATGTCTTGGAACACTTGTTCTTTGAGTTTTTCCTCGTCGCGGCCCATGTCAAAATAGGCATTATCGCCTCTCTCAGCCGCTTCCCGTCACTCGTTAATGAGTACTCTACACGTGGAGGTATCTCGGCAAAGGATTCTCTATTGATTAATCCTTCTTCCTGAAGCTGCTTCAACGTGTCTGCAAGGGTCTTCGGACTGATGCCGCGCAGTTCTTGCATGAGCTTGTTGAACCGTGCCCGACCATGATTGCCTATGACGTTGACGATCAAAAGCGTCCATTTCTTGCTTATGACGTCTATGACTCCTTCAAGAGGACAGAGGCAGACGGGATCCTTTCGGTTATGCATCTACAATCACTTCAGTTGTTAATAGCAACTATATTGCTATAAACTTGATAGTTTAAATACTTTACTTCTGATAGTATTAGCAAGAAACCGAGGTGAGACAAGATATGGGTGAAGAATGTGGTTGCGGTGGGCATCACCGGAGGCATGAGAACTACTGTGGATGTGGCATGCACGGCCATCGGAACGAGTACAGAAGACGCTTCTTTTCGAAAGCTGAGAAAATTGAGAAGCTGAAGGGCTATGCTGATGAGTTGAAGAAAGAACTTAAGGCCGTTGAAGAAAAAATCAAGGAAATGCAAGGCTAGAAATCTGCAGAGATGAAAATTAGGTTATGCCAGAAAATGCCATTGAAGTTTCTGATCTGACAAAATACTACGGTGACCTTTGTGCAGTGGACCATATAGACTTCGAGGTAAGAAAGAGAGAAATCTTCGGCTTCCTTGGCCCCAATGGAGCGGGCAAGACGACCACAATACGGATGCTGACCGGAATCTCCATACCCACTAAAGGAAAAGCCACCATCATGGGCTACGATATTCAACGTCACCCCATAGAAGCCAAGGAGCAGATGGGAATCGTTCCCGATGTCAGCAACGTCTATAATGAACTCTCCGCGTGGGACAACCTCATCTTCACTGGAAAGCTCTACGACATGCCCAAGACGAGCCGTAAGAGCCGCGCTGAGGAACTCCTGAGAATGTTTGGACTCTATGAGCGGCGCATGGAAAAGGTGCAGGGTTTTTCTAGAGGCATGAAAAGGCGAATATGCATCGCAATGGCTCTTATGAACCGGTCGGGCATCCTCTTCCTCGACGAGCCAACTTCAGGGTTGGACGTTCAGAGTGTCCTAATAATCCGAGATCTCATCCGGAACTTGAACCAGCAGGGTCTAACAATCTTCCTCACAACCCACAACATCGATGAGGCAAGCCAGATGTGCGATCGAGTAGCGATCATCAACCACGGCAAAATCGTAGCTATCGATACTCCTGAGAAACTTAAGAGGACGCTGGAGAGCCTCCAATCCATAGAAGTCGCCTTCGAAACCGCACCTCCAAATGCTTTGAAAGAGTTGGAAAAACTACCTGAAGTCAGCGAGTTAGTGAAGGAAGGCGACAAGTTCAGATTCTTCACTCGCGATCCGCCCACGGTCTTGGATTCGCTGTGGAAATACTCCCAAGATAACAACCTTAAACTCATCACCGTAAATACTGTCGGCCCGAGTTTGGAAGATGTGTTCGTAAAGCTGACGGGCATCAGACCTGCGACAGCAGAAGAGGAATCTGGAAAATCAGGCCGAAGCGAAGAACAAGGCATAGTTCACAGGAGAAGGAAGCAATGATGAACGCACATTCAAGCCATTATAGCAGAGAGATACGAGTAGCCTGGGCAATCGCTGTAAAGGACATGCGTACCTACTACACGAAGCCCCCGTCTCTTATGTTCGGGATACTGTTCCCCTTCAGCCTTTTCCTCTCATTCAGCATAGGAACGAAGGCACCTCTGGCTGCACAGATCCCAATCCTCGTATCTCAGACGCTTTTCTTTGCTTCCTCTTCAATAGGCCCCGTGGTGATACCAACTGAACGCGCCAATCAGACTTTTGACAGGTTCTTAACATCACCGGTTTCTCTTCTTTCTATCTTAATGGGCAAAACTCTAGCAGGAATAATCTACGGGGCCGGAATCTCCGTCATTCCGGTCTTGGTTGGCATGGCCTTCTTCGGTTTTCAGATAATTAGTCTAGGGGCTTTGTTCGTTTGCTTTTTGCTATCCTCTCTTGCATTCTCGGCCTTGGGAATTATGTTCGCTTCGATTCCGGGTCAGACTCCTGGTCAGGTGATGATGCCTCTCAACTTCGTTCGCATACCCCTACTCTTCATCAGCGGTGTCTACACACCTATCCGAGATCTGCCAGCCTTGATGCAGGTTGTGTCTATGCTTTCACCCTTAACTCACACTGTTGAACTTGCAAGATACGCATCAGGCGGAGAAACCTTCTTTGGTCCAATCCTCAACATAACAATCCTAGCAATATATGTCGCAACTTTCCTCTTAATGGGCATTCGCTTCCACATAATGAACCAGCGTAAGGAGTAACGTGACAATCTGTAAGAAGGGAAAAAGCATTTTGAGAAAAAATATATGGGATCTAACTAAACTAACAGAATTTTCAGAGACTCAAAGAATCAAAAAAGACATCTGCAAAACAAAGTGGTTCAATATTGTCCTTGTTTGTCTCGAAAGTGGCCAAGAGATTCCTTCTCGTCCAGAGCCTTATGACGTATGCTTCTATGTCATTGACGGAAGTGGCACATTCACAGTAGGCAATGAACAAGTTGACTTGCGTCATGGCGGCGCAATTTTTGCTCCGGCGAATGTGGCACGAGGCATAAGAAGCTTGGAACGACTGACCATACTAGGTATACAAGAACCACATTAGGACGGAAATCAATGAATCTTGCCTTAGACGTTCATAATCTGACAGAACAGTTTGGTCATATCCTTGCAGTGGACAATATCTCATTCACAGTCAATCAAGGCGAAATCTTTGGGTTCCTTAGACCCAACGGCGTAGGCAAGACTACAACGATACGAATGCTCACGGGACAGACCAGACCTACCTCGGGCTCCATTGGGGATCCGACAGTCACGTACACCTACGTCATTGACATTGTCGCGTTAGCGTTGTTCACCATCGTATTGGTAGCCGCATCCACCCAGATACTCGAAAAAAGAATCGCTTGATATCGGCTAAATCACTTATGTTCGTAGATCCAACCATAATTCCCGTAGATCTCTCTTATCGGGGCTGAGGCCAAGAAATCGATGAATTTCTCAGACAGCTGCACATTTCTACTATAGGAGATTATGCCGGCTACAGTGCTTCTAAAGACCTGAAGATCTTGAGGAAGCTCGATCACTTCACAAGTGCTTGGCCACACGCCTTGGAATGCGTTCCAGCCGAATATGGCATTAACTTTGTCTGAGTGGATCAGGCTCATGAGGGAACCGCATGCGTCTGCGTGATGGGTGATGTTTCGACGTATCTGGTCGGTTGGTCCTGCTTTGCTCGCCACGTCGTCCCACACGCCCTTCAAGCATCCGTCGACAGCTATTCCTATTCGAACGTCTTTCCTGCAAAGGTCTTGGAGGGAAGCGATCTTTGCCGGGTTTCCAACAGGAACAATTATGACAGACCTTCGATAACCCAGACTCTTTCTTGACCCTTTAAGTATCAATCCTTGATCTTCTGCATCATCCAAAATGTACTCAGCTCCGGAAGAGAAGACGTCGCCTTTTTTGAACTGCGCTATTTCGTTCAAAAGGTCGCCTGGTTTGCCTATCTTCAAGTCGCATTTTACCTTGTAGTCTTTCTCAAAAACAGCTATTGAATCACGAAGAGGCGGAGCAACTGCCCCAGCAGAATACACTTTAAGCTGCCCTTTTTCGGAGTTCATAGACCTTGTCACCAAGCTTACTTGTGACCTCTGATGAATAATAATCTTCCAGACTTACACAAATTGCTTTCGAAACATCTCAAATAATTTGTGATTGACCTTTCCTTGCCTCTACCTCTATCATATGTCTCATCGCAGAACCCGAGAGTTTGAACGTCGACCTGACTAGGGTTTATGGTAGCCCGGGAGAGATTCGAACTCTCGTCGAGGGCTCCAGAGGCCCCTATGCTTGACCGCTACACCACCGGGCTGCAACACACAATCTTACACCAGATTCTAAATATAATAACCTTAGCGTCCAACCTCATGCAAATGCCCGGAGCAAGAGCTTGGATAGGAAATGCAGTGTTGCGGTCGCAGGATCTACTTGACTACCAAGACTGGCAGAGTTACGTGGTGTATCACGCCGTCGGTGACGCTGCCCAGAAGTAGCTCCCTTATCTTGCTTCTTCCCCTCGCGCCGATGACCACCAAGCTGAAATTGCCTTCTTTCGCCGTCTTGATGACCTCTTGAACCACGTGACCTTCCCTGAGCAACGACTCAAATGGCACTCCTTCAGCCCGAGCCCGCTGCTCACCATCCGACAGGACGGCTTTTCCCATCTGCCGCGCGTTGTCAGCTATCTTGGATACTTCTTCAGAGGACATCATCGGCACAATGTTGGGAAGCGATGTCGCAGGTTCAGGCATTATGACAGGTCTAACGTCAACCGTGTACACATGAAGCAAAGTGACCTTTCCACGAAATTTTTTGGCTATCTGAAGCGCCGCGTCCAAAGCTCTCGTGGAATGCTCAGAACCATCAACCGGAACCAAGATTTTCTCAAACAAACCGTTCAACCACCTTACTAATATCAATAGCGTGCTTTCAGGATATAACTTTTCAACTCCCAAAAGAGAAGCGGGGGCCTTAGGTTTTGTGCTGTTGAATTCGCGCCGCAATCATCCGAACCGCACTCTGATACTTTGCTGACACTATGCTCAGCTTCTTTCTCTGCTTGAACACGGCCACTGCTACGATCAGGCTTGCTGCTGCTAGGACTATGAGCATGAGGTTAGGCTGATACTCGTTGACGACCCACGTGCCCTGCACCTGGATCGTGTGGCTTGAATGCGAATAGGTCAGGTAGATGAACACGTATTCAGAGTTCTCGGACACAGTGAAGTTGCCCAAGTCTAGAACTGTTGTGTCCACGCGGATTATCCAGTCGCTGGGGTTGGCGTACAGCAGTGTCCTCGGCAGCGTTATGTTGCAGAAGCCGTGGCCTGAAGAGCCGGATACTGTGAAACTTATCCTCTTCTGGTCGTGGTAAAAGCTGAAGCTGCTTGCAGTCGAGTTCGTGAATATCGGAACGCTGTAAGTGTTTCCTCCATAGTTTGCTTTGCCTTCGTATGCGATCTTGAACAGCAGGTCCTTGATGCTGCTCAGCGAAGTGTTCTCCCACGCCATGAACCGGTAGCCTTTAGACGCGTTGTCCGGCTGAGGCACTGGATACGGCGCATCCATTAGCACGGTGTGTGTCGCGTTTGACCCTCCTATGACTGTTATCTTTAGTTTGCTGAACTCGGACGGGGGCTCATGTTCGCCCGCGCTCATGTTGAAAAGCTGAACGAGCTTGAACCTTATCGGATCAATAGTGTTCTTAAGCGTTTCAGCCGTTGCGCCTTCGAAAGTCAATGACATCCAGTCCTCGCCTGTGCGAAGCTGAACTTGCAGGCTGTTAACGTTTATCTCGGTCTCGTTGAGCAGTTGCAGAGGCAGGGGAAGCATTGAAGGATCAGTCTGGTTCAGAATCCCGCCGACAAAACGCTTTATGCTGTTCGTCTCTGCTTCAAAGTCGCCTTCCGCAACAAAGTCCACCTTGAACCGTCCCTTTCCACCCGTACAGTTGAAAGAAGCAGTCGCAGAGTCCAGCGGTGAGTAGCTCGTGCTCAGAAACGATTCGACTATGTCATGTAGTTCGGGAGCAACCGCATCAGGCAAGAATGGAGTTGCGTCGTTCTTGAATTGTTCAGCATTGGCAGAAAGCCACATGCTCACAAGCGCAGTCTGATCAGCATGCGAGTACGAAGCATTCAAACTGAAGCCTCGAATGTCATATGCTGAGACGTTCGCAATCTTCATTATTGCCTCGCATAGTGCTTGGTCTCCAGCAGGCACAGTTGGCGGAACAAGATTCAGAGCCTTGTTCCAGAAGACGTGGGCGTCGCTTGCCAAGTGCGCTTCGAAGGAAACCGTGTCGCTTGCGTGGTAATAGGTCAGAGTCAATGATCCGCTCTGGATAGAGGAAAGCGTTGACTCCAATACTGCATAAACAGTCGGGCCTGCGTCGTCAGGAAGGGAGCTGCCGCCGAACATTTGGCTCACGGTCATCGCAATAAATCCTGTGAAGTTCCCATTCGCTGTGACATTGTAGCCAACGACTGCACCAATTTCAGTGCTATTAGAGAACAGCGGAGTCTTCACCGTGTCGAACTGCGTGCACTCGATGTAGCCTCCTGTGATATTGTAAAGCGAGCCAGATCCTTGTCCCTGAAGCGCAATTGTATCGTTTACAAGGAAGCTGTCGAGTCCGGTTGCGTTGATCTCCATTCCAAAGTAATTGCCATACATGACTGTGAGGTTGCCTGTGAAACGAAGGTTAGTCCTGTTTCCACTCATGTAAACAACCACGTCGCTGAACGGAAAGCCTGCTGCGCCGCGAAGAGTAATGTTCCCAGTGAGAGCGTTGCCATTGTAGTCCACAAGCATCACGAGGTCAGTGACGTTGAACGGAATCGGAGGCGCCTGCATCTCTCCAGACAGGTCTACGTTCAGCATTCCATCCGCGTAGCGACTGTTCAATGTCAGATCTGTTCCATTCAGTGGAAATTCGCCTGCCATCTCAGGAGTGACTCTTGCTGATGCATCCAATGAAGCGTTCAGTACTCTTTGACCATATTGGAACACAGAGTTTGCAGTCACCGAATCATAGGGCCACTCGCTTGGCATCGCCACGGTGCCGTTTGCTGAGCCGGTGGTCACATTGCCCACGGTTGACAGGCTGATGGTTGCGTTTACTGGCGGGTTTTTTCCGGTAGGATACATGTTTGTCGAGCTTGTTCGTCCCTTGACGCCTACTGTGCCGTTTGGATAGACTGTCAGTTCGATCTGGTCGTCGCTGAACGGCGCATTAAAATCTGTGAAGCTGTATCTGTGCGATAGCACTGCCGTTGACATGGATCCTAACTGGACTGGAGGGTTTACGTTCTTGTCAAAGAGAAGTATGTCTGTCACGTTTGTCGGGCTGAAGTGCTGATAAACGAGCATAGGGCCTGAAAAGTTGAGGTACACCATGCGGCAACCTGCGTCAAAATAGCCTTCTGCGGTCTCAAGAACGGTGATAGCGTTGTATGATCCGTTAGCCACTTCCATCAGCCCGTGTGCTGCTATCTCACAGAACCCTGCTTCAGTGAAGTTCACTTCGACTCCAACGGCCAAATAGTTGAACAAGCCGTCGCCATCAGTGTCGACGCCCATGTCAGAAACGTTTCCCGTGAGGAAGGCGTGTGCTTCAAAATTGTGGTAATCGTAGAGCACAGGGAGAGACACATGGGTGAGCGAGTCTACTGTTTGCCCGCTGTTCAAGCTGATAATCTTCAGTGACCCAATGTATCTGGGGTTTATGTGACTCATGTGAATGGTAGGCCCATAAACGGTCATGTTCACCTGTTGAACGCCCACTTCGTAATGGCCTTCCATGGAAACTTGCACGTTAATCACGTTTGAGGCATTGCCCATCAGGTCTTCGAGTTCAATAGTATAATCGCCGGCTGCTGTGACGTTGAAGCCTACGGTAATCTGGAGATAGTCGAACTTCACATCTCCATCACTGTCAATGCCAGTGTCGGATATTGGCAGAACGAAGCGGGCAGGAGTTTCGAATTCGTCGTAACTGTACGAGCGGCTCAGGGCGGCATTGGTTCTGGAGTCAATCTCGTGCCCTTTGCCATCCGGATCATAACCATAGAGATACAGACTGTGGATTTCAGTAACATTCTGTCCATGCGAAGCGTATATGCTGGAACCGCCCAGAGTAACGTTCACAAACTGCATTCCAAGCGACAATGAAACCATCGTGAAATTATAGACATCCATGTAGTGTTTCACAGAACCTTCCACGTTTGTCAACTGGTACACCGAGACTTCATAGGTGGCAACATCTGAAACGTTCAGCTGCGCACTCACCTGCAGGGATTCAAACAGGCCGTCGCCGTCTAGGTCGATGCCCTGATCGATAACAGTGCCTGTGAATGTTGCTCCAGTATCGAACATGCTGTAATAGTAGATCTGCGACAATGTTGCTCCGTAGAGCGAATCCAACTGGGTATGATCTTGGCTGAAGAGATTCACTCCGATAATGCCTCGAACATTAAGGTGACCTGAACGTATCATGAAGGCACCGTAAGAGATGCTGACATTCCGCAAGCCAGTTCCCAAGTAGGTTTGGTTCGAATGGAGGTCGTAGTAATAGTATCCGCTGGCGTTCAGCGCCATTATCTCGACGCGGTAAGTTCCGGCTGTTGAAACGTTGACCTCGACCAGAACCACTAGCGAGTTGAAAAGGCCATCTATGTCAGTGTCTGTTCCGTAATCGTAAACATGTCCTGTCAGCTCTGCAGTAGTTGATTGACCCGCTGCAGGCAGGGTCATTGGTATTGCAGTGAAAGTTGAAACAAGAATCAAAACAATTGAAGCCAGTGCCAAGGCTTTCTTTGTAGTCATGTCTATCATCTCTGATGGATTCTGCCAATGTCTGTTAATGTTTTATATATAGTTTAGATATTACAAATCCACATTCAGAGGAGAGGTCTGACACACGCGTCTGCTTACTCTTTGCTTCAGAAACCTGATGCGGAGAAAAATGAGAACAGCTCTCTGCATAATAGGAGTGACATTGGCAGCAACGTTCGTAGTCGCGATAGGCGCCACGACAATGCGCTACGCCACAGTCATCAGAGAGATGAATGTGCTCTTCAACGGGCAAGTCATGGTCGTCACGAAGGGCACAATAATAGTCCAGGCAATTCCTATCAACCTCCAAGGTGGCATGCTAAAAGAGAACCTTGCGAATCAAATTGGGAACGTTACGGGAGCTGAAAGAACCATCCCGGTCATACTTGTGACAAACCAAATCGACACAACCAAGAACCTCGACCTTGTTCCTGTGAACTTCACGATAGCGATACCGTTAGGGGATTGGCAATCAGCATTGGGTCCGATTATGTTGAAGGGAAGCACAGGGCGCATGCCGGCCGACGACCTGCAGTATGAGGTTGTGGTAGGCGCTTCATTGGCAGATCAGAACAGCTGGAAAGAAGGATCAAAGATAGCTCTGCGCGGTCATACATTCAATGTCACAGGAGTTCTTGACACGAAGATGGCATTGCTAGGCCGTAGCATTGTCATGCCGCTCAAGATAGCCCAGACCGTCTACACATATCCGAAAAGCGTGAACATAATTGCTGTGAAGCCAGCCCAAGGATTTACGCAAGAACAATTATCGAACAACATAGAACAACAAATAGACAGCGTCGACGCTCTGACACAGCGGGAAAGAAATGACGTAGTTGAGCCAGTTCTTGCTCAAATCGAGACGTGGAACACCGGAATAGAGGCAGTGGTTTTCGTCATAAGCTTGATCCTTGTGATGACGGTCACACTCATGAGCGTTTCAGAGAGACGCCGAGACTTCGCCACGTTGGACGCTATCGGGGCGCCTCTCAGCTACGTTTTTCGTGTCGTCATCTTTGAAACGGTGCTTGTCGGTGTCCTGGGCGGAGTCTTGGGCCTGTTTTTCGGTTCGCTGACAGCCGTGGTTCTGGCCAGCCTATTCACAAGCATTCCGCTGGCTCAGTTCTTCCCCAGCGTTCTCGAGATCGTGCCGCCTCTTTACATGGTTCAAATATTCGTGTCGGTTGTGGCAGTGTGCACTCTTGCTGGCATAATCCCAGCGGCAAATGCAGCTAGAACACGAATTGCTGAGGTTCTGAGGGCTGAATACTGATGCGGGTCAAGACATCAGAGCTGACAAAGAAATATCGCAACGGACCAATTGAAGTCGTGGCAGTCGACGGTGTCAGCATTGAGATTGGAGAGGCAGGGCTAACCGTGATCGTCGGACCGTCTGGTTCTGGAAAGTCGACACTGCTAAGCCTCATCGGATTGAACGATTATCCGACTTCTGGCAGGCTTTTCATCGACGGTTTGGACACTTGCCGTTTGTCAGGCCGCGAACGACGCACGATACGCCTCGCCCGAATGGGATTTGTGTTCCAGACTTTCAACCTGTTGCCCACGCTCAGCGCCGTCGAGAACGTGGAATTACCCATGCTTCTGGCGGGGTTTTCTCGCAAGCAGCAGAGGGAAAAAGCAGAGAGACTTTTGGAGACCGTTGGTTTGAGCCACAGGCTTTCGCACAGACCGAAGCAGTTGAGCATGGGCGAAATGCAGCGCGTTGCGATAGCGCGGGCATTGGCAAATGGTCCTGAACTGATTGTGGCTGATGAACCAACAGGCGAGCTTGACTCACGAACAGGCAAAGAGATCATCGGGCTGCTTTCTGAAATCTGCAAGAAAGAGAAGAAGACGGTGATTGTGGCGACGCACGATGAGAAAGTGGTTGAGGTGGCTGATGCGGTCTACACAATTCAGGATGGCAGACTCGGGAATAGTGCGGATAAGTGAAGATGCTTAGAGAAGAGCGAAATCGGTAAGCTTCACTCTGCCCTTAGGGTCTATCATGACCTCAAACTTTTCAGCCCACGGATGACCTTCAAGATTGATGGGGCAGGTTCCTCGGAAAATCCAGTTGTTACGTTTCTTTTCAACTGTGCTTATGTCAACATGGCTGGTGTTCTTTCGTTTCTTTAGAAAATCGATCACTATCAGTTGCGCGGTTTCTTTTGTGACGTTGTCAGCCATTGACGTTTCCTCCGACCTTTGCGCAGGGTATGTGGGTCAGTCGAGGCATTAAGAGTTATGAACTTGGAATCGTAATCGAAACTTAACATAGTTCAAGAAGCGTACATATAATGGCTGCGGCGATAGACTCAAATCAGCAACGTTCCAAACAGTCATAGCACAGACGCGCATGGAAAACGATTGCTGATGAGCGAGAAAAAACGAATCATTTTTCACGTGGACATGGACCACTTCTTCACGGCTGTAGAGGAAAGGGAACGTCCTGAACTTAGAGGCCAGCCTGTGGTAGTTGGGGCTGATCCGAAAGAAGGAAAAGGAAGGGGCGTTGTCAGCACCTGCAACTATGAAGCGAGAAAGTTCGGCTTAAGGTCTGGCATGCCGATATCAAGGGCCTGGAAACTCTGCTCAGCGGCAGTGTACCTACCTATCAACTACCCACTTTACACAAGAGTCTCAAACGAAATCATGGACATCCTGCGGGGGCTTGCCGACAAGTTTGAGCAGTGGGGGATTGATGAAGCCTTTCTGGACGTTACTGCCAAGGCAAAGGATTACTCAGAGGCTGAAGCTCTGGCACGCCAAGTGAAGCGAGCGATTCTTGACCCGGAGAAGCTGACGTGTTCAATCGGCATTGGCCCGAACAAGCTCGTTGCCAAGATAGCAAGCGACTTCCAGAAGCCCGATGGTCTGACAGTAGTTCGTGAAGAGGATGTTGAGAGGTTCTTGGCTCCGCTGCCAGTCCGCAAGCTCTTGTGGGTCGGGCGGAAGACAGAGGAAAGGTTGGCGACACTTGGAATAAAGACGATAGGGGACTTGGCTCGGTCTGACCCGACTGTGTTGGTGGAACGTTTTAGTGCGATGGGAACGCAGATGTTTCTGATGGCTCACGGATTGGACAGGAGCGAGGTTGAGGAACACGGGGAGATCAAATCGATGAGTCGAGACACGACTTTTGAGGAGGACACGTCCGATCCTATTTTTGTGTACGGAGCCTTAGACATGCTTTCTGCGGAAGTGCACGAGGATGTTATGAGGAATGGCGTCTACTTCAAGACGGTCACGGTCAGGGTGCGGTATGAGAATTTCGAAACGCACACGCATGGAAAGACTTTGCCAGTGATCACGAACAGTCTGGATGAACTGAAAAGGACGGCAAGAGAACTGACGAAACCATTTCTGAGACCTGACAGAAAGATTCGACTTGTGAGCGTCCGCGTGTCCAACTTTACGTCAACAGGGAAACAGAAAACTCTGGTTTGACGCATACCTAGAGGTTCTTTGCCAACGACTGCATGAGCATCTAACTTTTTGCATCGGGATATTGTTCTCTTATTTTCTCGTCAGCTATCTTGGCGATCATGGCGTTTGAGATCAGCACATACTTGACGCCGGTTAGGTCAGCCAGTTCTGCAGGCTTCTGATCTTGAGTAACCAGCAACAGGCCGTTCTTCTTGGCATACTCCACAATATCTTTGTCTTTGGCTCCCTTCAATCCGGCTTCCTGAGCTGTCAGCACATTCCATCCAAGCGTCTCAAAGTATTCTTTCAAGCCAGCGTACATTTCGTCAAGCAGAATCTTCAACTATGCGCCTCCTCGATTCACATGGACGTGTGGGACGTTTAGATATTTAGAGACTGTGCAAGAGCGCGAGTTCTATGCTTGACATGAAACTGGTTCTATGAAATAGCACAAGGACTGGACCGTTTCTTGCCACCGCGCGTAAACCGTGCCATCTTTTGAGTATGCGCGCCCAGAGAAGCATAGTTGCAGATAAGGCAACCGCTGTTAGCGTGACCTGCATCGAACTGATCCATACACCGAAAAGACCGTTCCAAGGAATCCACCTCCAAACGACGTTGTCTGGAGGCAGGCCTTTTCCCCACAGTGCAAAGAACATGATGCCCTGTAGTCCGCCGATTACCAAGACGTTTACTGTGGCCACGAGTCCGTATGATATGTGCTTGTCGCGTTTGGTTTTGTTGGAGCCGAGCCAGTACATGAGCCCGACGATTATTGAGAAGGAAACAAACCTTGCATAGCGCAGACTATACATAGAGTGTCCATCAGAATGGAATTGTCGGAGGCGTTTTGAGATGGGCGTTAGCAGACGCAAGATTGAGGAGTATTTGGAGAAGTGGCAAGGCCTCTTGAAATTGAAAGACTGGGACATCGCAGTCAAGATGGTTGAGACTGAATGGAGAAAGTCCGGAGACATCAAAGTTGATCTGGAAGACAGGAAAGCTGTTCTCCTGATTAACCAGAACCCGGTAACGTGCGAAAACGTTGAGGAACTGGTGGTTCATGAACTGCTTCATCTGAAACTGCATGGAATGGATCAGATGATCGAGCATCTCATGTCAGCCGTCTACGGCGAGAATGAGGATGATCCGAAGAGAGAGTTTGCCTACACGCAATTCATGATTCTTCTGGAATCAACCGTTGAAGACTTGACCAAAGGCTATCTGACCGCCACAGCGAGCAAAGGAGCACTATCTTTCGGTCGACTGAAAAGGGAAATCGACAAAGAACTTCAATCTAAACAACTACACAAAAAAACCACGGTAAACGCCAAAGGAACCATCGTCCAATAGCCCAAAAACCTTACTAGTTGCGGTCTAGCATAATCTGCAGTTTCAATGACCCCGAATGTTCAGAAAGCAAAAATGGAGTGTAGACTTCACAAATCAGAGTTTACCCATTTTCCAATGCAAGTGGAGATCTCCCGTATTCCCGGCTGACATAGATATCTCCAATTAGAAACGTGGAGAAAGACGCTTATAAACCCAAATAGAAAATACCTCTAGGCGAGAACTATGTCACTCATACCTGATTTTGAGTTAGGCTTTTGGAACGCTTGGATTATTGCGGTTCTAGGTTTTGTTCTCCCTAATATTATCTCTTTCCTATTACCGCGTGCTAACAAAGAAGTTGTGAATAAGAGAATGGGGAAGTTTAAGTGGAGTGAGTTTAGCAAAACTGTCAGAATAGTATTGATAATTACTCAGGTCATAATCATGCCTTTCACAATAATCTACTCTTTCTTCCTGCCCTTGAAGCTAGGCACAGTCTGGTTCTATGTAGGTCTACCCATCAGCATTCTGGGCATTATTATGCCCTTCATGGCTGGAGTCCCCTTTGCTACTGCTCCACTTGATAAACCCATAACCACAGGTGTGTACCGCATTTCAAGAAACCCCGAGTATTTCTCAGTATTCTTACAGTACTTAGGCATAGGCATAAGCGGTCTTTCTTGGGTCTTTATACTATGTGCGGTGGCATGGATAATCTCGTTTCACATTGAGGTAGTACAAAGCGAAGAACCCTCTCTAATTGAGAAGTACGGAGATGCATACAAAGAATATATGAATAGGACTCCAAGATGGATAGGAATACCGAAATCAGGGAAAAAAGAATAATACCATACTCTGTAGTTTATCCCAAGAACTTTGTCAATATTCTTGGTTCTTTCCATTCTTCTCTTAGAATGCTGAATAGATAGTAATCTCTCCATTCTCCTCTATTGTAGACGCATTTTCGGATTGTTCCTTCTTTGTTGAAACCTGCCTTTTCCAAAACACTTTGGGATGCCTTGTTTCTCACATCAGTTATTGCTTGAATCCTTACAAGGTCTTTTGAGAGAAACAAATAGTCAACAACTAACTGAACCGCTTCGGTTCCGTATCCCTTCTTCCGTTCGCTGGGAACAATATCGTAGACGATTTCCATCCATTCGTATGGCTGATTGAACCGATATCCGATAAGCCCTATCTTAGTTCCATCCTTCTTCTGAACGACAAAATCCTTCTGCTCACTCAAAACTGCCCAATTCGAGGGGGGATTGTCAAACCACTTAATCCAGTCTGATTTCGATTGCTGCTCAATAGGGACGTATTCACCCCCGAAGTCAATATTGCTAATGCATTCAACTAGAAAGTCAATGTCATCTCTCTCCCAGACTCTCAGATTCACATTATTGCCTTCAAGCAACTCAATTCACCACTTGAGCCATAGAACTGGTGAGTTCGGGTTCGGCTATAACTTTTCCGCAAAACGGTTCTGCTAACTCTTCGGGACTTGAATGATGGAAGATTTCCTGAATTAATAGCGCATCTCAAAATGGAAGAATCAAGACTTGCTATGGAAAATGGGAAGGTTGTTGTTTCTTAGAGTCATGTCAGTCTACAGGACCGCGAGTAATCTTTGTGTGTTCAGGCAGTATGTCCCATACTTTTGCTTCGATATCACTTAGGGCTGGATGCTTCTTTAGCCCTGCAACTATTTCTCCTTTCAGGAATGCCTCTACTGAGGCATCATCTTTAAACAGGTAGATTCCACCTGCTGATTTTTCAGCCTCATTCACAAGCCAGATCTTCCATAGAAGTCCCTTGACATCGCCACTAGGACCAAATCTAGGGGCATCCTTCAGAAAGGCTTTCCCAAGCTCGGTAAATTGGGCACGGTTTGTCACCTTGAACTTAAAATTTACCTGCAGAATCTTCTTCATTTTTCTTTCCCCTTCAATCTGTTGTTTACTGAAAAGTTGTATTTAACATTTCCTAATACCCCTGAGAGTTAAAAAAACCCGCAAAACCAAAAACTGGCTTAAAAGGACTGATGGAGAATGATTCTAGTGGTGAGGAAATGAACGAAGCCAAACCAGTAAGATGTCAAAGATGCGGAAAACCTTTAGGTTATGTGACTGTGTTGGCAAAAGGTCTAACATCGTTTCAGCAACCTATTCAAAATGCCAAAATAGTTGCTATTTGTATGGAATGTTTCCAGAAGAAAAAATAGTCAACGGGTCAAACTGGCTTAAAAAGAATGATAGAAGTGTGTTCTATTCCCAAAGTGTAGGACAGAAAAATGGTTAAGGTTAAACTCTCATTCAAATATACGAGAGCATGAAGGTGCAAATATGACGTGCGAGGATAAGGGTTTGATTGAGAGATTACAAAAAGACCTAGAGAATCACAAGAATGATTTGCAGACGTGGACTGATTCGCTAGAGGAATTGTCAGAAATTGAAGATGCCTTCAAGACGGACGGAAAACCCGAACTAGATGGAAAAACAATATTGGATATTGGAACGGATTGCGTCAAACCTCTTTACATTGCCCTCAAATTCCACCCCGACAAAATCATCGGAATAAATGAGGAACTCTCCTATTCATATACGTCAGATATCGAACAGAAGTCTAAACTTTTCGCAGAAACTAAGATTGGGTTTTATAATTGTAGTTTATTTGATAAGGAAACACTCAACAGAATCCTTAAGAAGGAAAAAGTGAAAAACGGTTTTAACTTCATTTTGGTGAGCAAAACCTTACACCACTTTAGAACGGGAGAATGTAAAAGAAAGCAAGGTAGAAAGCACAATTGTGCAGAAGTTGAAACTGAAAAGAATTGCATATACAAATTCGAGAAAGAAGTGATTTTTGAGAAGTTACTTGGATTGGGAAAGAGAGTGATAGTTTATGAATTTTTCGACCCAAATGACATAGACAATGACAAAATCAGAGGAAGAGGTGGATACTTCACAACGAAGGAATGGATGGACATATTTGGGTGTCTTTCACGAAACTATGAAGTCGAGTTCATTAAACCAGAACGATTCCATCTCGACAAAGAAGCATTAGATAGGGTTGAGTCGATACTCAGACAAGTAGACTGTATCTGTTTCTACATAGAAGAACAACATGTAAGGGATGCAAAAAACATAAAGAGAAACAGAAAAGAAGGTTAGTCTTGTTCTGGTTGCTTAACCTCTTTCAGATTTGGGTATCTTCTAGCTTCAGCTTTGTCTATAGTGTCACTCTTTCCACGGACAGCCTCAAAAAATGCGTCTAATCCACGCTTAAAATCGTCATAACTGCAAAAGCCTTCTTTCGCTTCTGGCTCAACTGGTTGAACGTCAAGATTTCCGTCCTTATGCATTGCGTACCAATTTCCACACGCTTCACACCTAGAAGGATGGTCGTATAGAAGCTGAAAATCTTCGTTTGTTTCGGGTTGAAAATCTAAGTTCTGGTTTCGTTGCTCTAGCAAGTCACGGAATCTTGAACATACAAAACTGAGAATAGGAGCGGATTGACTTGAGAAGTGCCTCAATGTCTCCGTGATTCGTTGCTCTTTAGCCTTTTGAGACACTAACCACTTGCCAAAAAAGTCTACTTCCTCATGAAGAGTTCAAAGTGAAACATGCGCACTGAATCTAGTTGGTTGGGCAAGGAAATCCACATATAGATGATTGACCAGTGGGAACACGACGCACTGATACGCAGGCTCCGAGAACGAAAAAGTACTTTGAGCAGCCGGTGCTTTTCAGTCATGCTCAAGGTCTCTGTTGCGTGTGAGATGAGGCAGAGCGACAAACCATTTAACCTTGTTCCATACATTTCTGAAAAAGGATGAATGTTATGACAAAGGGCGGCGTTGCATGGGATCTATCTGAAGTCTTCCCAACCACCACAGACCCTCTGATCCAAAAAGCCATTGACGACCTTGTCGCCTTGGCAGAGGCTTTTGCAAAGAAGTACAAAGGAAAAATCAGTGCTCTCTCTGCCAAAGGTCTTCTGAAATGCATCGAGGAGTACGAGGCCTGTCAAACCAAGCTTCAGAACGTATCCCTTTTTGCCATATTGTCCTTTGCAGCAAACATGACCCTGCCAGACACCCAATCGCTGAATGACAAGGCAACCAAGATCGAAGCAAAACTGGGCAAAATGCTGGCTTTCTTCGAGTTAGAAGTTGGAAATCTGGTTTCCAAAAGATCAAAAATCATCTCTGATCCAGCACTGGAGAGCTACAGACACACTTTGGAGAGAATCAAGAGGCAAGTTGCTCATCAATTGTCTGAAGTTGAAGAGCAACTGATAATTGAGAAAGACCAGTTCGGCGTGAAAGCTTGGGAAGAGATACAAGCCAAATGGCTTAACACAAGAATGTTCGAGGTTGAAGTGGAAGGCAAGAAGAAGACTCTCTCATACGGCGAAGCAAACGGTTTACTGTCCCATCCTGACCGAGCTACGAGAGAATCAGCGAACAAGGCAATCTACGGCCTGTTGGGAGAACAAGGAGAGATATTCTCCTCAGCCCTTCGGAACATCTGCAACGACTGGCTAAACGTCTGCGAAAGAAGAAAGTACGATTCTTCTATGCACGGAAGCCTGATAGCGAACGACATCGACAAGCAAACCATCAGCAACCTGTTGAAAACCATAGAGAACCACACTGAACTGTATCGGCGATACCTCAAGCTGAAAGCAGAAATCATGAAGCTGCCGAAACTAGGTTGCCACGACATAGTTGCTCCTTTGCCAGATACCCCCAAAATGAGATTCACCTACAGCAAAGCGAAGGATCTAACCACAAAAGCCTACAGCAAGTTTGACGAAGACTACGCTTTCGCCGTGAAAGACATGTTTGCCAGAAACCACATCGACGCTGCACCAAGATTCGGCAAGCAAAACGGCGCTTTCTGTTATGGCTGGTACAACGGCAAATCTGCATACGTCCTTAGCAACTTCAATGAATCCTTAAAAGATGCATACACTCTCGCTCATGAACTCGGTCACGCTACGCATGACTATTATGCAGAGCGAAGCCAGCCAATTGCAAACCTCAGGATTCCCATGATAGTAGCAGAAACCGCCTCCATATTCGGAGAACTGTTAATGACCGATCTACTGCTCGCCGAAGCAAAATCCAACAAAGAAAAGAAGGCAATCCTCTGCTCAGTCCTCGACGGAGCCGGAATGGTCATCTTCCAAGTGACAGCAAGAACATGGTTTGAACAGAGCCTGTACGAAGCAATCAAACAAGGAGAATACCTAAACTACAAAACCATATGCAAACACTGGACCGCAGCTAGGAACAAAGTCTACGGAGACGACGTCACATGGTTCAAAGAAATGGAAGCAGAGTGGACTATGAAACCTCACTACTACCTTGCTAACTTCAGATTCTACAACTACCCATACGTCTACGCCCAACTGTTCGTCTACGCGCTCTACCAGAAATACCTCAGAGAAGGACAAAAATTTGTTCCAAAATTCAAGAAAGTGCTCTCAGCAGGCAGCAGCATCTCTCCAGTAGAAATCGGCAAAATCGTCGGTCTCGACGTCACCAAACCTGAATTCTGGAAACTCGGCATGAAACAGTTCGAGCATTTCGTCGAGGAACTTGAGAAGATCGCCAAACAAGCGTGAACAGTGCGCGCTTCATCTAACCACTGAAAAGCTAGGAAGCTCATAGCGGAAGAGTTCGAATATGTGACAGACGACAATACGGTGACGGGGCAAACTTTTTCGCAAGCGAAAACAGGAAGCAAACCCCGCAAATCACAGGGTAAATTCCCATTTGCACATACGACCGGGAGATGTTTCCCGCACACTCCCTCCTTCTTCTCTATTGAGCTCGCACGTATCTATCAACTAAGTCGCTCTTATTTACGGCACCAAGTTGCCTGAAGAGGAAATCAAATCTGTCTTCGATTTCAACCGCAATCGCATCGCGCGTCTCTTGCGGCAGGCCCATAATCTCTTTCTTGAATGGACCCAATGCTTTTTTCCTAGTCTTGTAAAGAAATTGCTCTTCGGTTTCGCCTTTCTTAGCCTCGCTTGTGGCATTGACTTTTAGCCATTCATAAATTCTCTTCTTCAAATCGGCCGGAAAGTGCTCTGATTCGTAAATCATGTTCTGGAACTCCGTGGCCAGATGCACTTCAGCAGTCTCGCATTCGGCAAATTTGTTGAAAGCCTCAGGGGGCAGAGTTGATGCTCCATGCTGCACAGCTCCAGCCAACCCATATTCTTTGCGGGCAATTTCAGAAAGAGCTTTCAAGGTTTTGAAGTCAAGGTTTATCTGCGCAATTGAGCCATTAGGCAAGACAACACCGCCATGAGTTGTTCCCGTCTGGACTGAAATCTTGCTTATTCCTACCAGTCCCTTGGATAACCTGTCTCTGAGACCTGCCATAAATGCGTGTAAGTCTTCAGGCGTTGAATTTTGATGCCCTATCTCGCCAATCTCTCCACCCACTGAAATCGTAATCCCTCGCGGCTCAATTCGGCGGATGAACCGAGTGAGTTTTGCGCATACATCATAATTCAAGAACTGTTGTTTTTTCAAATCGAGCTCAGATAGATCAACCAGTGTCGATGAGTCAATGTCGATATTATAGAAACCTGAACTGATTGCATCGGCGATCAAAGACTGCAAAACTTCTATTTCCTTGTCAGGGTTTTCCTGGAATTTGGCAGCATTGACCTGAAAATGGTCTCCTTGGATAAAGATCGGGCCGGAATAGCTTTCCTTTATCGCTGCTGCCAGAACCATGCTTGAATATTCCAGAGGGAGTTGATTGGTGTAACCCATCTCAGACCGGGCAATCTCAAAGATAAATGCGCCCGAATTGTGTTTCTTGGCCACTCTGAATATGCTGCGAGCCAAATCATAAGTCATGCTCCTCAGATTTATCGCAGGAACCGTGAAACCGCCGAATTCGCCCCTGCCGCGGGCCAGATAAAATTCATGGATGCTTGAGGGATAGATTCCCTCTTCGTGGGCGATGTCAAAGATCTTTTGGGCTGACTGCTTCTTTTTCGCCGAATCATCGCACATAATCAATTCCATTACAGTTTTCTCAATATCAAGCGGTTTTCTTCCCATAATGTCTCCCTTCCTCAATTCAATGTTTGAGCTATCCACATCTAATTCTTTCATTTCAATATTAAATTGTTGTGTGCGCTTTTGTGTATGTTAAAGTATGGCAGAGCTGCCCGGCCCTATACCCAAACGGGTTCAGGTCCGTCATACAAAAAATGCGAGAATATCGTGGGCGTAGAAAACGCTTGTCGAGCGTGCGCAGTTCTTTTTCTTATGTCGCATCGGCAGAATCTAGATCTTCAGACAATAAAGGCTTGTCCTAGCAGGTTCGTAATCATAGCGCAACCGCTAGCAAGGTTGCAGGAAAACAACTCCGAGAGCAGAGCGTGCACGCGGACATTAAAAATCGACTCAGTGCGTCGCGCCAGTCCTGCATCGGCAAGCGTGATATTGCCCATGATCAACGGAGGGACTTTTTGTTCACACATCTATTCTTAGCGCGCGCTGAACCTTTATTGCATGTCGCTTTGGCTTATGTAGACGGGCAAAAATAGCTTATACGGGAAATTAGAATAGCAAATGATAGAATCTAAATGGGGGTGAAACAATGGAAAAGAGGAAGTTGGAACTTGCATTCATTGATAAGAGTGGGAAAGTGTACCCATTAGATGAGGCTGCCCGTGAAGATTTGGCTAAGGGTCTTGAAAAAATCTCTAAAGAAATCGCAAAGAGACTGCTATTGCTAAAAGAACAAAGATAGAACCTAGTCTATCCTTTTTCCAAGAAATTCCAAGAGCGCGCGCCTAGTATGAACTCCAAAAGAAACTTGGGAATAAAAAAAGAAGTAGTGATTTCATTTGGCTTATTTTAGTAATTTCATGTTTTCTTCGAGACTCATTGCTAATTTGATTTCGCTCGTGTTCCAAGCCATCCATTTTACAATTTCTGGTTCCATTGAGATTTTTGCAGAGCGTCTGAACTTGAGGCTTCATACACCCAGATCAATAGGTGTTCCAGAACTACAGTCCATGCTCCAACCCTCTTGACTCCATGTGTCTTCTCCAGTCCGCTCAATTTGTCTGGTAATTCTAACGTCATTTTCTTCATTTTCTCATTGTTCAGCGGACAGTTCTCTGCGGAATGTCTGGAAATTATCAAAAATGTGGGCATAATTGCACTCTCGAAAGAAAGAGTCTAGGAAAGTGGGATATAGATCATTTGCATGCGTGAACTCTAGTGTGAGCCTTTAAGGCATAGCCTAAAACCTGTGTGACTCGTTATGTGCGAAAGCGCACGCTAGAGCTAAAGGAGAAACATGAGTAACTTCGGTGCTAAGAAACGAACTCGTTTTTATTAGCATGGATTTGTAAATGTATATTCAAGTGATCTCAAGGATGAGACGAGTTTCCAACTATTTCAGTGAAGAAAAAACACGGGCTATTGCCCTAGAAAAACTTGTGCTAGGACTGAGGCTCTATCGTGGGCTATTCTCAAACTTCTTTGGAGCAAGGGCTCCACTGTTTTGTGGACACAAGCTAACCTATAGGTGCAATCTCAGATGTAAAATGTGCCCCTTCTGGAAAAGATCCAGCACTGATTCTAGCCTAGAGAAGGAAAAAGCAATTCTGAAGCAGATTCATGGCTCGGGTGTTTGTGGGATTGCGTTTGAAGGAGGAGAACCTCTCCTAAGGAATGACTTGGTCGAAATTCTTGCTTTTTCTCGGTCTCTGCCTTTGCAAACAAGCCTAGTTACCAATGGGACTCTCCTCGAATCCAGAATAGATGAAATAGCACCATACATCAGCGGCGCCATCTATGTTTCGTTAGACGGCCTAGAAAAAACCCATGACACCATTAGAGGAGTCAGTGGATGCTTCAAAAAAGCGATAAAAGGCATAATCGCGTCCAAAGAGAAGGCTTCCGTGACAATAAACACAACAATAATGGCAGAGAATCTCTATGAGATAGAAGACATGGTAAATTTGGCAAAGGAATTGAATACAGGAATATCCGTAGCCGTAGCTCACGAGTACTGGAATGCCAATGTGTCTGCACCTGCCGCTGACGAAATTGCTAAGACAGCCAAAAAACTCATCGCGATGAAGAAAAAGGGCTATCCCCTTGTGAATTCAGTCAATTATTTCAAAGTAATGGCAAAAGAAAAAAACTGGAAGTGCAGACCCTGGGCAGCAATTAACGTAGATCCAAATGGAAACTTGGTCCTACCTTGTTATGTTCGTAATGATTATTCAACTAGCGTTTCTGTTCTTGAAACCAACATCAAAACCGCAATCTCTGGATTCAACTGGAAAGAAATACACAACTGCAAAAAATGCAGTCTCCACTGTTATGTAGAGCCTTCCTTGGCACTTTCATGGGATCTTTGGACTTACCTGAATTGGGCGCTTCGAGTAAAGATCTAGAATCTCTAAGAAACTAACTGATTAAGCGCGCGCTAATTGCATTTTTACCTTCTTTTCTGTTTCTTTCCCCCACCAGCTCTTCTCGTTTGATGCCCCTTCGCTTTGTCACGGCGCGCGCTATCGATAGTTTTTCTACGTAGATTCTGTTCTTCATTCATGTTCTGTCACCTCACATTTCAATTGTCAATAGTATCCTTTCCCATATAAGCGCGCAAATTTCGCCTCAAACACACATTTTTATCTTGGAAAATCTAGAGAATGCAGAAAACTTACCGAACCAGACGAATTAGTTAGAACGATAAAAGGGTGAACTGACTGAAGATGAATGGATCGCGAAACTCCGGAAAATGAAAGAAGAGACAGAGAAAGAAATTCGAGATAGCCGCTATGCAGAACAGCACTTACGAGAGAAATACAAAGATGAACCAACAAAAATAGTAGAGCTACTTCGCGCTAAGCTGAAGCTTATATACGACTTGAATGATACGAGACGGTGGTGAAAATGCAAGATGGTTGGGCTTACGGCGTCTCTGCCTGTAAAGTGGGAACAGTTTCTGAAACGTTTGGCCGACGATCACGGAATTGATCTCAACACCGTCGTCAGTGAAATATGTGAGTGGGCCTTTTCCGACCCTGAAAGCAAAGAACAGTTCAAAGTTTGGTTAGATGAGGCTTATCCTCCAAAAGGAGAAGTTGAAGAAGGAGCAAGAGCTGCAGGAGAAGAAGCCGCCGAGGAAGAAGAAGAGCGCGAAGAAGAATCTGAAGAGGAATCCCACGAACACAGAGATTGAAATCACAACGCGCGCTATTTCATCATATCGAGCCAAAGTAGTCATGATTTGGGAAACTGTTCTTTCAGATATGGACAGTTCTTGTCTTCTATACGATCATAATATCCTATTTCCCAACCTTTTGGACTCAATAGGCCGTATTCTGTGCAACCAAGCATCCAAGACATAACGTGTGCTATTTCGACTCTTTCATTTGACTTGAAGTAGCGCTTCTTGACCATTTGCAAGACTAATTTGCTCATTTTGGCTAGGAAGTCACAGAATTCGGCGAACTCTTTTGGTCCAAACTCATCAATTCTTTTCTTAGGAGACCAGGCAACATATTTTTCAAAGGGATGGTTAACGCCTGGATCGACAACAAACTTGTCTTCAGAGAGCAAACTTCCGAGCTTGTAAGCCATCTTACTCCTAATCACTTCTTTAACCTTGGGCTCTACTGAAACACGGTAACTGAAGACAGCTTCATCATCCACGCGGTCTCTAATCAAGAAGTGCTGATTCTTTACACCACCAACATCTTTCACAAAAGCATAGAAACCGACGAGGACGCTCCTGATGTTGTCTTGCTTACATTTGAAAACCGCTACACACCAATCATCACTTTCCATAGCAGACATCACTCTATCTTCGAATTTCTTACTATAAAACGCTAGCGCGCGCTTTGCGGGTGGACTAATACCTGGAAGGGTTTAGGCTTCTATCGGATTTGAAGCGCCGCACAGTGGAGATATCTCCCGCCAAGTTCCATTTCTGTTTTTTAATGACCGTAATGATTTGAAAACTGCATAAATCAATAGCAATCTATAATTAACGGTGATAACGGAAAAAGCCATATGAAGAATCATGTGGAAGAATGGGGCGGAACTCCTTATCCTGAAATGATACGAAACCTTCCAGAAATCGACATCAAATTAGAAGGGATACGAGGCTGGCTTCTTCAGAGCAAAGACAAACAGATTGTGTTTTTCGACATACAACCTGTTGGTGAGATACCTCCCCACTCCCATTGCGATCAATGGGGTCTAGTTGTGGAAGGTGAGATGCGCTTGAACATTGGTGGCAAGTCCAAGGTTTATCGAAAAGGTGATCGGTACTTCATCCCAGAAGGAGTTGTGCATTCTGCCACTTTTCTAACAAGGGTAAATGCAATAGACGTCTTTGACGACCCTAAACGATACAAAATAAAAGGAGAACGAATCGAGGAATAAAATCATGCACGCACTTCAAAAAATGTCGTGCAGACTGCCAAATCTATAGTACAAATTCCCATTTGCACCATGCATCTTTAGGGTGCTCGTCTGGCGGACAAACCAAGCAGTTCACGTCTACTTTTGGGTTGAGAGTCTTCGCGAAATTCTTCAGGTATCCAAAGCGTACCTTCTTGCATGGAAACTCGCCCAAACCCTTGCCCAACCTAGCCTCCTGTGTTCTACAACGGTCAATACTCAGAGCAACATGCCTGTCGCTTACTTCAATTGCCTTGAAAGGCTGGTCCAAAGCCCAACTAGACTTGCGCAAGAGACCCATAATCACAGGAACACTAGGATTTTCGCCGACCTTGAACATTCGTTGCAGACTCTTAGCTTCGATAGCAGCCATGCTCTCCCAGACGCCTGCATCAATCTCAGTCGCAGCCTCAGTTCCGAAACGCTTTTCAATCCCCAGAAAGTAAAGCCCATCCACTCTCCACAGGTTCCTGATCTGCTGGAAAAAGAAGTCAAGCAACTGCTCCGGAGACATCTTTGAAAGCATTTCCCTGTCTTCGCGGCTTCCAGGCGGATACTCGGTCACTCGTTATCACCGACGGTAAGCTAGACTAGAGCAATCTTTTAAATCTAACCGAGAACTAGACACAACCCAAAGGCGCGTACGCTTGCTGGAGCACCTGCTCGAATCAATCATCCTAGGAATAATACAGGGCATAGCCGAGTGGCTCCCGATCTCGAGCACTGCACACCTCAAAATAGTTGAGCATTTCTTAGGCTTCACAGCCACACCGCTATTCAACGTAACCTTACACGTCGGAACACTAGCCGTGGTCGTATTCTACTTCAGGAAAGAAGTCAAAAAAATCCTCTCAGCCCTAGTGCATCTAGACTTCAAATCAGAACACGGCCAACTCATACCGCTCATAATCGTTGCAACCATCCCCACAGCAATAGTCGGCTTGCTTTACGTGACATTCCTCGAAGACACTCTGCAGACGATCTTGGCGATCGGAGCAACTTTCCTCGTGGGCGCAACGATAGTCTACGCTTCAAAAATTGGAAAAGAAAATACAGACACCATAACCTACACGACAGCGCTCATCATGGGCGCAGCTCAAGGCGTAGCAATCTTCCCGGGACTTTCAAGGAGCGGAATAACGATCTCAAGTGCCCTGTTACTCGGGTTGAAAAGGGAGAAAGCATTCAAATTCTCCTTCCTACTCTCGATCCCAGCCATACTCGGAGACCTAGTCGTGGAGGCCTACAGACAGCGCGGTCAACTAACCCCGCAAGGAATAGGTTCAATAGAACTTCTGGTCGGAGTAGTCATAGCGATGATTGCAGGTTACATCGCCATAAAACTTGTCTCAAAAATAGTGGCAAGCAAGAAATTCCAGTACTTCGCATTCTACACATGGCTGTTAGGGACAACGCTGATAGTTCTGGCTCTAACAGGCTTATAGCCACTTAGGCTTGGCAGAGAGAAGCTCCGTCAGAAACACGGCAAACTCTTCATTCTTCTTGTAGACTTCAACAATCTCCTCGTTAACGACCACATTGAAGCCTTTTTTGAGCACTTGCGAAATCTGTTCGGCCACACCTGCGTTCTTCCCGCCATCCTTTAACCTTTCACAGAGCAATGCACAAACGTCAGTGAATTTTCTTCGAACCTGTACAACCCACCGCCCATCTTCCACATAAGGTCCAGCAACCGTGCCCGACCCGTCTTGATGTTTCAACAAGAATCTTTCGCATTCGATTTCTTTCTCAAGCGGCGGACCCAAATGCTTCTTAACCCGTGGAATGCAGCAATGTCCAAGTTCAAAGACAAACATGTTGATAGTCTTTTCATCACTCCAAGCAATACCTCTCAGAAGCGAAAAATCGTTCAGCTCAACAAGTTTATGCAGAGAACGAAGAGACTTGTAAAGCTGCCCCCACAAAATGTCCGGAACCGCATTAACCACTCCGAAAGTGACAAAGACAACCGCAGAGCCGCGCTCCTTCAGCGCATTCCTCAGTTTCGCCGCAGACAAGGGCGTGGTCTCTCTAGGATAGAAGAACGCAAGACTCGGACTCTTCAAGAATACTCGCGCCGCCGCTGTGAAGATGTCAAGTTTCTGCGACTGAACCGCCGAAGCAACATTCCGCCCCTTATCCACCGGATCAACTACCACGAGCGGCTCATCAAACAGGAGAGGCAGTTCGTTCTCTCTTTCCGCATAGTAATCTTCAATATCGACAACGATTCGACCTTGATGCCTTGCAAACTCTTCCAATGTGTCTGCGAATGACTTGTAGTGCAAAATGAGAAGTTCGCATAGGTATCCGCTGAACCCGCCCACCTTGATTTCGGCACCATAAACGCCTATGCCCTTCATGAACCTCTTCAGCAAGCGCACTTCACCCAGCAGCTTGCCACTCAAGCGTTTCTTCACATAATCAGTGTGAAAAGGCGTCCGATCCGTGGCACTCAACCATTCGCCACGCTCAACATCATAACATGGAACGATGTTCACGCGAGTGCCATCAACAAACGCTTCAAGATACGGATGCTCAGCAAACCGCTCAACCTGCTTAGAACCAGCCATAGCCTTTCGAGCGATCTCCAAGCAAACTTTGCCAAGCGAATCTCGCGGAATGGTCTTGGGCACACGCATGAAAATGTCAATGTCAGGCTCGCCTGAAATCCAAGTGTCCTTCGCAACTGAGCCCTCTGTCCGCACAACCGCCTTGACTCCGGCATGTCTTGTCGCAGAAACCACTTTTGCCTCCAGCCTAGCGGCCAGAGCCAGCATTTCCTTCTCGTCCTTGGCACTAGGCGTGACGCGTTTCAGAACGGCCTCGCAGACTTCAACTAATCTCGCTTCTGACATCTTAGACTTGTCTCACTATGTGTTCTTGGGACAGAATTCTCTCAGAGTTGTGTAAATGGGACCGTTTGGCGTCAAATCACTCTTCTTGAGCCTCAGGCACTGTGCACGAACAATTCCAAAATCGCAATCCACGTTCTTCGTGATGAACTCGGCAAGCGCATCCTTGTTCCTTCCTGACCTCACGCGACCGATCGTGAGATGTGGACTGAAACCTTTCGGATCAGGAGCGAAACCCAAGTCACGCAGTCTAGGCTCCAACTGGGCGAAAATGTTGCGCAGTTGATCGGCTCCCTCAGTCATCCCTGCCCACACGACTCTCGGATAGCGCACGTCTGGAAAAGCGCCTATTCCATGAACTCTAACATCAAACGGCACGAACTGAACATTCTTCATCTCTTCAAACACGCGATCAACGGTGCCGACTGCAATGTCTCCTAAGAAACGCAGAGTAATGTGTATGTTCTTCGGCTCAACAGCCTTCACATCTGCACCTGTTCCGACGATGAGACGCTGCGCGTCCGCCAGCTTCTTCAAAACCGATTCGCTGTCTAGATCGAAGGCTATAAAACTCCTGATCCCTTGATACAAACCTGACCCTTCGATTAGCTCTCACGCCTTTCAATCATAAATGCTTTTATCGAAAAACAACATGGCAACAGCCAAAGCTGTATCGGCAAAGTTGCTGCCAGCTCACCGCCCAGTGTTCGCAACATCTACGAGCATGTAACCTTAGACTGAAAACAGAGAATAAACAACGTTTTTAACACAAGCCGCCATTAAGAACGTGTTGAACAGAAGGTGAAAACTATGTTCACCAGCAAGCTTGTCATAGGCGTTGCAGGCATGGCAGGATCAGGGAAATCCATAGTCGCAACCGTCGCAAAGGGAAAAGGCTATGACATCATCGTAATGGGAGACGAAGTCCGCGAAGAGTCCAAAAGAAGAAAACTGGAACCGACACCTGAAAACCTAGGCAACATAATGCTCGAACTCAGAAAAACCGAAGGAGAGGCCGTCATTGCCAAACGCTGCATCCCAAAAATAGAGAAAACACCGAAACAGAAAGTCATCGTCGATGGAATAAGAAGCCTGAGCGAAGTCGAGGAATTCAAGAAAAAGTTCCCACGCTTCAAATTGATCGCAGTTCACTCCTCTCCGGAAACCCGCTTCAAACGAGTCCACAACCGAAAGAGAAGCGACGATTCAGGCGACTGGAAAACCTTCCGAGAAAGAGACCTGAGGGAACTCAGCGTCGGGCTGGGTAATGCGATAGCCATGGCTGAACACATGATAGTTAACGAAGGAGAACTTGAGATCACTAGAACGAAGGTGAAGGGAGTCCTAGGGAAGGTTGAGCAAGCATGGAACAAGTGAGGGTACACGTTGAGGCTGAAGTAAACCCAACGGAATCTGAGGCCAAGGTAAGACGGGCTGTTGAAAACGTTCTCGGCAGCATCCCCCTGCAGGCCAAGCCTCAACACAAGGGCAGCCTTCTGATCGGCGACGCAAAAGGAACAGAGGCTCTGACGAAGCTGTACAACATCCTCCGTCGAGAACGCATCCGCGCCGCTGCCCGCAAGTCTCTGCTCGAAGGACGGGACGCAAGAAGCCTAAGTTTCTCCTTGAACAAGCAAGTTGCATACGCTGGCCAAGTGTCTTTTTCGACTGAGAATGCAGAATCTCCGTTAGGACCCATAAAAGTTCGGATAGAGTGCGGAAACCCGCGAGAACTGATCAACTGGCTTACTCAAGGAATCCAATGACCGGTGCCAAAGTTGCAGGACAAGGCCACAATCACCCAGAAGGGGGCAGTACTGCTCGGAAAAAGCGTTGCCTGCGATGCATTCGACGAAACACGCCCAATCAGAGTGGTAACCCATGCCCACGCAGACCACATGATCGGACTCAACCAAAGCCTCAGAACGTGCGAAAAGACTCTCATGACTCCGGCCACTAGAGACCTGATTGCTGTTCTGCGCGGACCGCTCCTTCTGATGGGCGGCTCTGTAGAAACGCTGGATTACGGCAAGACCATTCGCCACGGAGAAGAGCAGATAACATTCTTCCGAGCCGACCATATTTTGGGCGCTGCTCAGGTTCTTGTTAAAGATGCCCAAGGAACGAGAATCGTCTTCACCGGAGACTTCAGACTTGACGACACTCCAGTCTTAGACTCAGACGTTCTAGTGATGGAAGCCACGTACGGAAATCCTGCTTGCAGACGTTCTTTTCACCAAGACATACAGAACCTTCTCGTCTCCAAAGTGGAGGAAGGATTGAAGCGTGGTTCAGTCTATGTTTTCGGTTATCATGGCAAACTCCAAGAAGTCATGCAGATTCTCCACGACGTCGGCATAAAAGCACCTTTCATCATGCCTGAAAGAGTCTTCCACGTTTCCCATGTCTGCGAGCAACACGGTATGCGTTTCGGGCGACTGCTGCTTTCAGAAGAACGAGAAGCCAAAGAACTACTGGAAAGGAACCTGCCGTGCATAGCGTTCTATCACATGAACTCAAAAGGCAAGGTGGGACTTGGGCGTTTCCACATAGTCATAAGCGGCTTGGAGTTCAGTCAACCGTGCCGCCAAGTCAGGGACAAGGAGTACGTTATAGCTTTGAGCGACCACTCAGACTTTGACGGCCTCATCGAATATATCAGGCGGTCGAAGCCAAAACTCGTGATCACTGACAACTATCGCGAAGGCCATGCTGAGATGTTGGCAAGAGAAATCCAGAGGCGATACGGCATAACTGCCAAGGCGCTCCCAGACAACATGGAATCTTAGTATTTTGTTCTATTTGTTTCTTCTATTTCCCAAATCTTATTGTGGAATTCGGATTTAGATTCCGAATTCATACGACTTATATAAAAAGAAACCGAACATTCCCCGTGCGGTACCCATATTGGCTCCTCCAATACAGCCAGAGTTCTTTGTACTACTGGGTGTAGACCTTTTTCTAGCGGTAAGTCTGCTGACGTGTTTGCTGGAAAGGCATTTTCCATGGCAACTGCCATATCTCTACCAGCTGGCAGCTCTGGCAGGCTTCGGACAACTGCTCGTAAGCAGGGAATTCCTGACGTTCTTCGACCAATACATGCGCTTCTGGTATAGCGTGATATACATGGCTGTAGCCCTAGCAAACATAGTCGCAGTCAACGTCTACCTCGGCATCATGAAGAAACTGGTCAGCTATGCAAAGGTCATCTCGCTCACAGTGACCACTCCGGCGATGTTCATAGCAGCCTTTTTCGTAGCCAACTACGCAGACGGTGCAGCCAGCCCGCTGGTCATAATGCCGCAGATGTCTTGGGAAGCCACCTTCATAGCAATCGTTGCCCTAGACACGATGGTAGTAGGACTAGGCGCCTACGTCTTCTTCAAGCCAAAATGGTGGTACATCGGACTGGGAGCGGGAGCATCAATAGCAGGCGCATGCGTCTACGCAGCTCTGAAACCAACATGGGGGGAGGCGGTCTTCATAGTCTCAGCCATAGGCCTTGCAATAGCATGCATCCTCGTTCTGGGGGTCAGCATCTACGTTCTGGCGAGGATATGGAAAGACACTCTGAGAGAGAAAAAGGAAGGAAGGAGGTGAAACAGTAAAATGAACATAAACGGTAAGAAAAGTCTAAAGATAGTAACATTGCTGGTCACATCACTGCTGATAGCAACAGTAAGTGCATCAACGTACTACAGCATGTACATGCATTCACACGACATAGGCGTCGACACCGGTAACAAACTATTCTTCAACCAAGGAACAGATTGGCCTGCTGGATCGACGATGGGCTCAGGCAACCAGACAGTGACCTTGAGCGGATTAAAAGGAATGAACGGCACAGCAACGATAGTCGGAGACCCTGTGAGGATTTACAATAATGACACGTCTTCACATTCGATAAATCTCAAACGGGAGTCATGGAACGGAAACGCGGAAGCCCAACTGAATTACATAAACGTAACAGTCTATAACGCAGTCTCAGGTGGAACTAAACAGGGGCAGACAATATATCTTGTTCCAGGCGGATCTGGACAAGTGACAGAAACAGGATCATTAACCATCGATTCAGGGCAGAAATGGCGCGTCGAATGGACCATCTACTGGAAGACGACAGCAACAACACAGACAGTCAACGTTGACCTCAGACTGGACATAGGTTAGCAAAACACTAAACCCTCTTTCCTTTATCCCATTGTTCTAATTTTTTTAAAAAACTAGTTTTCCACGCCTACAGTGTTCCTCATGAACATTGAGCTGTAAACCGCAGCGCCAGCCACTCCAATGAGGATCGCCGCGAGGAGAAGAGCGACTATCAGTGTTTTTCTCTTGTTTCTTCTGATTGCGCCGAAAAGAACTGTCTTAGCTATTGCCAGAGCTAGAACGAATTCCAAATCCAGTTTTCCTCAGTATGTTCTAGAATTTAGTTTCGCGATTGCAAAAAAAGAGTTATGAATTCAAGATGTATATTTCAAATAAAGCTGCTACCAAGCGGAGAATCAATTCCGTCTGGTCCGGCGACTCCGTCAGGGCTTAGAGATTGGAAGGCTTTTTATCCCTACAACAGGAATACTTAGCAAAGATGGTGGTAGAGTAAATGAGGAAATCCTCACTTGTTTCAGGTTTCTACAAGCTTGATTCGAAAGAACGTCTAAAGATCGTCAAAGAGTTTGCTGATCTGTCCGATGAAGAAGCCGCCTTATTGCAGAATGTTGGTTCCCTGTCCATGGACTTAGCTGATCGTATGATAGAAAATGTTGTCGGTGCAATTCCTATTCCACTTGGCATCGCTGCCAACTTCCACATAAACAAGCGCGACTACTTGATTCCGATGGCCATCGAGGAGCCTTCCGTCGTAGCAGCTGCAAGTTACGCGGCAAAGATGGTTCGTGATGGCGGAGGTTTCTTCACAAGCAGCACGGCGCCAGTAATGATTGGCCAAATACAGACCGTTGGCATAAAAGACCCTTACTCGGCGAAGATGCGCGTAATACAGGCGAAAGAAGAGATTCTGAGGAAGGCAAACGATCAAGACCCAGTGCTCGTCTCTGTTGGTGGAGGAGCCAAGGACCTTGACGCCAAAGTGATCAATACGACGGAAGGCCTAATGTTAATTACCGAGTTGCATGTGGATTGCCGCGATGCCATGGGTGCTAACGCGGTTAACACGATGGCGGAAGCGGTAGCGCCAATAATCGAACGTGTAACAGGCGGTCGAGTTTATCTGCGGATTATTTCGAATTTGGCTACGAAACGTTTGGTGAGAGCGTTCTGCGTCGTGCCGAAGGAATCGATTGGGGGAAAGGAGGTTGTGGATGGTATTGTGAATGCTTCGGCTTTTGCAGCTGCCGACCCGTACCGTGCGGCTACGCACAACAAGGGCATTATGAACGGCATAATTGCGGTCATCGTGGCGACCTGCAATGATCACCGTGCCATCGAGGCTGGCGGTCACGCGTACGCTGTTAAGAACGGGCAGTATACGACATTGTCGACGTGGGAGAGGAATGCAGACGGCGATCTTGTCGGTTCGATTGAGCTACCGATGGCTGTGGGTCTGATAGGCGGCGCCATGAGAACGCATCCAACTGCCAAGGTTGCTATGAAGATACTCGGAGTGAAGACCGCCAACGAGTTCGGTGAGGTTTTGGCAGCTGTTGGCTTGGCGCAGAACCTAGGCGCGTTAAGAGCATTGGCCAGTGAAGGCATACAGCGAGGCCACATGACTCTTCACGCGAAGAACATAGCCGTGGCTGCGGGCGCAACGGACGAACTGATTGACAAAGTAGCGGAAGAGATGGTCAAGGAACGCAAGATCCGCATGGACAGGGCGAAAGAACTTATTGAACAGCATAAGGCAGCGGGAAAAGTCTAAAAGGCGGGCAATTCGCTTCTAGACACGTGAAACTCAAATGAAACTCATCCTCGGTCCTGCCTCGCAACAGCTCGGAGAAAGAATAGCTCAGCTTTTGAATGCACAAACCGTGCCAGTGGTTGAGAAGACATTCCCAGACGGGGAATCTTACACGCGCTTGGAAGGGCAAGCGCAGGACGAAGAGGTTGTCATCGTCCAGACGACAAGCTCCCAACAGAACACGAGACTCATGCAACTGGCATTCATGGCGGACGCAGCGAAGAGAAATGGCGCAAAGAAGGTGACGGCTGTTGTGCCTTATCTGGCCTACGCTCGCCAAGACAAAATCTTCCTGCCCGGAGAAGCAATAAGCATAGACACGGTCTCAAGAATGCTACATGCCGCGGGTGTTGGCAGACTGATTACTGTGAACATCCATCAAGCCAACGTGCTTGACAGGTTTCCGTTTCCAGCGAAAACGGTTTCAGCGATACCGCTCTTGGCCGAGCATTTCAAAAAGATGGGTTTCGAGAAGGCTTTTGCACTGGCACCAGACAAGGGCGCAATGCACATTGCCGAAGAAGCGAAAGCCGTCTTGGGCGGGGAATGCGGCTATTTGGAAAAGCATAGAGACAGATACAGCGGCCAGATCAGCATGGAAACGAAGAAGCTTGATGTCAAAGGAAAAACCGCGATAGTTTTTGACGACATAATCAGCACTGGAGGCACAATTGTCGCGGCAGCCCAGATACTGAAGGAGTTTGGTGCAGAGAAAGTCTATGCGGCCTGCGTCCACCCACTCTTGGTAGGAGACGCTGAAAAGAGGATTCTGGAGGCAGGCGTGTCGGAAATAGTGGGCACAGACAGCGTGCCCGGCCCTGCCAGCAAGGTCTCCGTTGCACCCCTCATAGCCAGAGAATTGGCCAAGTAACAGGGAGCGTACGTGTGGCCAAGCTTTTCTTCCTCGTTTCGGGCGAGCATGAAACTCTTCCAACCGCAGAGCTGCAAGCGATACTGGAAGCTGAAGGCTATCCTTACAGGAGTGTCGAGAAGCTTGACCATGTCCTGAAGCTTGAAGCAGATCTAACATGTATTGGACACATAAAACGCAGAGCAGCGTTCACTCGTCTTTGTGCACTCGAACTTTTCACAAGTAAGGCGGAAGAAACAGCCATTGAAAACTCGTTGCTCTCAACCGACTTGAAAAAGTTCTTGAAAGAGGAAGAAAGCTTTGCAGTGCGAATCAAACGCATCAAGGAGTACGCTTCAAAAAGCGATGTAATGAATCTTGAGAGAAAAATCGGCAACATAGTGAAGGAGAAAACCAAGGCAAAAGTGAACCTGAGAAATCCTGACAAAACCTTCACAGGAATCTTGACGAGCAACAGCCTAGTCTTCGGGCTGAAGCTTGTTGAGATGCCAGCCAAGCCCTTCGTCGAGAGACGCCCTCGAAAGAAACCTTTCTTTCATCCTTCGGCCATGTCAGCGAAACTCACACGGTGCATGGTAAACCTAGCCAGACCCAAGGCAGGAGAGCTGGTTCTGGACCCTTTCTGCGGCACAGGCAGCACACTCATCGAGGCTGCCCTGATCGGTTGCCGCGTTGTAGGCTTTGACGTCCAGCGTCGTATGACCAGAGGGGCTGATAGGAATCTGAAGCATTTCGGCATTAAATCTGAAGGAGTACTGATGGCGGATGCGCGGTGCCCTCCGATAGTGGAGGTTGACTGTGTCGTGACTGATCCGCCCTATGGCAAGTCAACGATAACCTTGAAGCGGAGCACACGCCAGATCGTTGAAGAAATGCTGATTGCTGTAGGCGAAAGACTTGGTTCCAGTCGTCGCGTCTGCATTGCCGCACCCAAAACCTTGAACATTGCACATCTCGCCGCGACTTTGGGCTATAAGCATTTAGAGTCCTACTTTGTATATGTGCACAGAAGCCTCACTCGAGAAGTGGCAGTGTTTGAAAAAGCGTGATACTATGAGCATGCAAATCATTTTCCTTGGAACAAGTGGAAGCGTTCCAACTCCGAAAAGGAGTCTGCCCGCCATGGTCATACGGAGAGAAGGCGAGCAGGTAATGTTCGACTGTGGGGAGGGCGTTCAGAGGCAGATGATAAAAGCGAGAGTAGGCTTCCACAAGAAGATGAAGGTTTTTGTTACGCACATGCATGGCGACCATGTTCTGGGTTTGCCAGGTCTGTTGCAGACGATGGCTCTGCTTGGTCGAGAGAAAAGGCTTGGCATCTACGGGCCTGTCGGAATCAGACAGTTTTTGGAGTGCATCAAAGAAACAGTTCAGTTCGGTTTGACGTTCCCTGTCGAGATCCACGAGATTAAGGAAGCGGGAATTGTCTGCGAAGATGAGGAATACACCGTAGAGGCTATGCTTGCAGATCATGTTATCCCGGCATTGGCGTATGCTCTGAACGAGAAGCCAAGACCAGGCAGGTTCCACCCGAACAAAGCGAAGACCATGGGCATTCCTGAAGGCCCGTTGTGGTCGAAGCTTCAACACGGTCAGCAAGTAAGGCTGCCTAACGGACGAGTTGTGAGACCTGACGAAGTTATGGAACAGGCGAGGCGCGGAAGAAAAATAGTCTACACAGGCGACACAAGACCCTTCAAGGAACTTGCAAGGTTCGCGGCTGGGGCAGACTTGTTGATTCATGATGCGACGTTGGACGATGATATGGCTGAGAGAGCAATAGAAGACGGCCATTCGACACCTGCTCAGGCTGCAGGAACCGCCAAAAGGGCAAAAGTGAAACTGTTGGTGCTTACACACATCAGTGCAAGGTACGACGACACGCGAACGTTGTTGGAGCATGCGAAAGACATTTTTAAGGAGACAATCGTTGCTGAAGACTTCATGAAGATGGAGATCCCGCTCTCTCCGAATATTAGAAAAGTCAAATCAGTAGTCGCTTCAGCATCTGCATGCTTTCATTAACATGCTCAACGGATTCTACCATGACTGTCCGGTGATATGGCGTCTTCCTTAGCTGGTTTGCCATCATTTTCCAGTCAATCGAACCGTGACCGATTCCCAGATGCTGGTCGATTTTGCCGTTGTTGTCGTGCGCGTGGATGTGCACAATACGGTCTTGAAGTTCCGCCATGAATGCGCTCAATTGTCCATTGATGTGAGCGTGTCCAGTGTCTAAAACCAAGCCCACATCCTCACCTATTTCGTCGTAGAACCGTCTAAAGTCATCAACGGTCTTCATGACGAACGGTTCAATCACATTTTCCACAGCAGCCTCAACGCCGTGGTCGCGGGCAAACGCCACCAGAGGGCGAATCTGTTTGATGTTTCTCAACCAGTCTTCTCCGGGGTAGAACATGCTGATGCCTGTCTTCATTCCAGGGTGGAAGATCCACAACTGGCACTCTAGGGTACTGGCGTTGATGATGGATTGTTTCAACCTTTTCAGTGTAGCGGTCAGCATTGGCTTCGAAGGGTGGGATATGTTTATGCCAGCGAATGGAGCATGCACCGTGTATTTGATGCCATGAGTCTCGGCGATGCCTTTCAGTGCGGAAACGCGTCGCTTGTTCAGTGTGTGCAGACCGTCGTCAACGATTTCTATGTACCGTGTCTTTGTTCTTGGGATTTCAACTGTCATCTTGACGAAGGGTTCGCTTAGACAATGGAGCATAGATACACCGATTTCTGGTCTGGCCATACACTGTCTCCACCCGTGAGAGTGTAGAGTTCGACCTTCGAGTTTATAACTCTGTTTCGTTCTTAGAGCAGAAACCAGACCACGAAAGGCTTGGCTATCCTCCAGCATGTCTAGATAGTGCTGGGAGTAGCTTTTGTTTGAATTGCGGTGATCATTTCCCGTTTTGAGACGATATTCTTAGTCAGATTCTGAATATGTATCACTACTTATAATTCAGAATGAACCTTCATACAAGTTAAATGCTGTATCGTAAGAAATCATATTGACCGCGGTGTCAGGGAATATAGTAACATGATTCGAAGCGCAGCTTTGAACCTAGTCCAAAAGATGAAACACAACACATCAGGTTTCGCTTCGTAGGCCGAGATGTCGAGGTGACATATATGAAACTACGTAGGAAGACCGTTATTATTGTTGGCATGACAATCACAATCCTCATCGGATCTCTATTCCTTGCCGCACAATCAATTAGTTCACAAAGCGTTAGTAATACAGAGAACAAAGAGACCCGTCAAGATGTTGAGCGACTGCAGAGCGTCTTGTCGCAGGAAATCTCTGACTTGAACGCTACGGCTTTAGATTATGCCGCATGGGACGACACATATACCTTCATTCAAGATCACAACATCAATTATGTCAATGCGAACATGATGGATGCGACCTTTGTCAACCTAAGACTCAGCACCATGGTTTTTTTCAACTCATCTAGCCAAATTGTCTATGGAAAAGCGTTCAGTTTGATCAACGCTACAGAAATGCCATTACCGTCTAGCTTCAAAGAACGTCTTGGCAATGACAGTCTTCTGCAACATAGCAGTCCAGAGAGTAGCTTGGCCGGGTTGGTTCTTCTTCCTGAAGGCCCGATGCTGATTGCCTCACGACCTATCTTGACTAGTGAACGGCAAGGACCGATTCGTGGAACTCTGAGTATCGGACGATTCTTGGACTCAGCAGAGATAACATATCTGAATCAAGTTACACACAGGCCGATTGTCGTGCAGACGGTTGACAGCCGCGAAATGCCTTCTGATTTTCTGAAGGCCAATTCGTCTCTCTCAAAAGAATCCTCGATCTTTGTGCAACCTTTGACCGAGAAAACGATTGCAGGATATGCATTGATTGAAGACATCTACGGCAATCCGAGCCTTGTGCTCCGTGTGGAAGCGCCAAGAGATCTCTATGCTCAAGCACAAGCAAGTATTCTTTATCTCGTTCTGTCGCTTGCACTTGTTGGCGTTACATTCGGCGGTTTGACCGTAATGCTCTTGGAAAAATTCGTGCTTTCACGCCTGTCCAAACTCACCAAAAACGTTGCCCAGATAAGCGAAACTCACAATTTTGCCGCACGCGTCTCAATATCAGGAAAAGACGAGTTGTCTGGTTTGGCCAGAGAAATCAATGGTATGCTTGAGGAATTAACACATGCGGAGGAAACTACCCGTCAAAGTGACACCCGACTTCGTCAAGTAACTGAAAACATGACCGATGTAGTAGGTCTCACCGATGTCAATGGCGTCTACAAGTACGTGAGTCCGTCAGTTAGACGAACGTTGGGTTATGAACCTAGTGATTTGCTAGGCAAGTCGGTTTTTGATCTCATGCATCCGGATGATATCGATAAAGCAAGAAAGACCGTACAGGACTCTATAAAAACCCTAGTTCGGGGAAGAATAGAGGCACGATGCAAACATGTTGATGGTCACTATGTTTGGATGGAAGGTGCCGGCGATTTCATTGTTGATGAAAATGGTGAACCAGTTGGAACGGTTTTCAGCCTAAGAGACACAACTGAACGCAAGCAGATAGAAAGCAAACTCAAGGATTCTGAGGAAAGACTCAGTAGCCTAATTGAGCTCGCGCCAGACGCGATTTACGTTAATGATCTCGAAGGCACTTTCACAGACGGAAACAAACAGGCTGAAAACGTGACTGGTTACGCGAAAGAGGAGCTTGTTGGAAAGAATTTCTTCACCGCAGGCCTTCTCCCTGAGAAGTACGTTCCCAAGGCCATAGAAATGCTCCAAAAGAACGCCAGCGGACAGAAGGCCGGACCAGAAGAGTTTGAATTAACTAGAAAAGATGGCAGCACGATTACGGTCGAGATTTCAGCCATCCCTGTGGAGAGAGGCGGAAAAGTAGAGATTCTTGGCATTGCCAGAGACATAACAGAGCGCAGGAAAATTGAGAATGCGTTACGGGACAACGAAGAAAAATATCGGCTCCTCTTTGATAATGTGAACGATGTGGTTTTCTCATATGACAACGAGTTCAAGCTTTCAAACGTCTCGCCCTCTGTTGAAAAGGCGCTGGGATATAGACCTGAGGAACTAGTCGGAAAGCCAGTCCAAGAACTAGGTCTCATGGCTCCAGAGTCCATGGAAATCGCTCTGGCCAACGCAATGCAAGCACTATCAGGCAAGCGCGTGGGTTCGATCGCGTACGAGTTCATTAAGAAAGATGGGAGCCGTGCCTTCGGCGAGGTCAACAGTTCGCCGTTGATACGTGATGGTAAAGTAGCTGGTGTAATTGCCGTTGCGAGGGACATAACTGAGCGAAAGGAAATGGAGGACCGGATAAAAGAATCTGAGGAGAAGTTCCGAGGTATTACAGAAAGAAGCTTCGACATCATAGTCACTGTAGATCTTGACGGGGTGATTACCTACATATCACCTGCGTTGGAGAAGATTACGCCCTACCGAACTGCAGACCTCTTGGGAAAACCCTTCCAGAATCTCTTCGCAACATCCAAACTGCCCAATGTGCTTGAAGTTTTCAGTGAGATATCGCAAGGAAAAAGTGTCCAAGGGCTTGAGGTTGAAACCCTTCGAAAAGACGGCTCTTCTGGCCTATTCGAGGTTAATGTGTCTCCAATTATGGTTGAAGGAAAAATCGTCGGGATACAAGCGATCGCCAGAGACATTACCGAAAGAAAAAGAATAGAGAACAGACTCGAACAAACCAATAAAAAACTCCAAACACTGCTTCAAACGGCTAGAGAAGGTATTATCACCGCAGATCCATTAGACAACCTTACTTTTGCAAACAAAGCGTTTGCTGATATTCTGGGATATACGGAAGAGGAACTCTTTAATTTGAATTTGCGGAAGCTTCTCGATGAGCAAGGACTAAGGCGAATTGTGGAAGAAACGGAGTCAAGGAAAACGGGAAAGGTAAGTCGCTATGAACTCGTTCTCTATCCCAAAGATAAAAAGCCACGGATTGTCCAAGTGACAGCTTCGCCTCTATGGAACGAAGACGGAAGTTTTGCAGGCTCCATGGGCATCATGATGGATGTTACTGAACACAAAAAGATAGAAGAAGCATTGCGAGAATCAGAAGAAAAAATGCGGAACATACTTCAATCGTCTCCCGACGCCATCAGTGCCACGGACTTGACGGGAAACATCGTCGATTGTAACCAAGCAACTCTCGCCATAACTGGCTATTCTACGAAAACCGATCTGATAGGAAAAAATGTCATTACATTCGTCGCGGAAAGAGACCGTAAAAGAGTCAAACAAGACATTCTGAGAACAGCAGAACAAGACTGGATGAAAGATGTTGAATACACTTTTCTAAAAAAGAATGGAAGCGAATATCCAGTAGAAGTTTCTGCAAGCGTTGTACGCGACGCTTCAGGCGAACCCAAGTATTTTGTGGCCATATTCAAGGACATAACTGAACGGAAGGAAATGCAGAGAAAACTGGAAGAGTATTCCCAGCAACTGGAAAACCTTGTCGAGAAAAGAACCCGCCAGTTGAGGGAAGCGCAAGAGCAGCTGATTAGATCTGAAAGGCTCGCGGCCATCGGTCAAGTAGCTGCAATGGTAGGCCACGACCTGCGGAACCCGTTGACAGGCATAAAAGGCGCAGCATACTACCTGAGAACTAAGCTCGGCCCGGCGGCGGACCACAACATAGTGGAAATGGTGGAGCTTATCGAAAAAGACGTGCAGTACTCCAACAAGATCATAACCGATCTCCTAGACTACTCAAGAGAAATAAGGTTGGAGTTGACTGAAACCACGCCGATGGTGATCGTCAGTGAATCCCTTTCGCTGATTGGCATTCCGAAGAACGTCCAAGCGCTGAACCTAACGCAGAATGAACCGAAAATCAAGATTGACTCTGAAAAGATGAAGAGAGTCTTTGCGAATCTTGTCAAGAACGCAGTAGACGCCATGCCAAATGGCGGAAAACTCACAATAACAAGCCGAAAAATCGACGCAAGAGTGGAGATAACATTTGCTGACAATGGACAGGGCATGACGCAGGAGGTTATGCAGAAAATTTGGACGCCGTTCTTTACCACAAAGGCAAAGGGAATGGGACTGGGGCTGCCTGTCTGCAAACGCATCGTAGAAGCCCACAAAGGCAGCATCAGCGTCAACAGCAAGGTCAACAAAGGAACAACATTTACCATAACCATTCCCATCGAACCACAACTTCAAGGAGGTGAAAAAATATGGGTGAACGTGCCAGAATCCTTGTCGTCGACGACGACGAAAGCATAAGAAAAGTGCTGGAAACCGTACTCAAAGAGAACGGATACGAAGTAGACACAGCAGACTCTGGGAAAGACGCCATTGAAAAAACCAAAACCAGATTCTACAACCTAGGTCTGTTCGATATCCGCCTTCCAGACATCGAAGGGCCTGCACTACTCGCAAAGATCAGAGACACGATACCGAGAATGCGCAAAATAATCATCACCGGCTACCCCTCGCTCCAGAATGCAGTAGAAGCCCTCAACAAGGGTGCAGACGCTTACGTAATGAAACCCTTTGACATGGACAAGATTCTCGAGACAATCAAGGAGCAGTTGAAGAAGCAGGAAGAAGAAAAGAAATACAGCCAACAGAAAGTTGCGGAATTCATTGAGACAAGGGTCAAGGAGCTAGAGGAGGAGAAGCCAGTAACGCCCAAGAAGCCAATTTGAAGAAGAGTTCTCGCGACAGAATCTGCTGTCAGGCTTCTCGCCATTTTGATTTCAGTGCCACTGCGACGATGGAAACGAACAACGTCACGGTAAGTATCAGCCATCGGACGATCAGCACTTCTTGCGGCAGTTCCAGAAACCCAGAATAAACTCGAATCAGACTCGCGGCGTTGGACGTTGGGAAGATCATGGCAACCCAGCTGTAGGCTCCGAGCAATTCCTCAGGGTAGTAGACAGGCGGAATGAAGAGCAAGCCTATGCCCAGAATGTTGGACAGATTGCTCAGCGTGTACGTATTAGCTTTCTGCAGATAAGTGGATATTATGAAGCCGACACCGCTCAGAACTGCCCAGCACAAAAGCACTGAGACAATGACCCAGCCCACCGAAAACAGTGGAATGAATCCCTGCCACAAGGCGATCAGCAAGAAGAACAGCATACCCAGCGATGAGAACACCAGAGGCGCAATTGCCACTCCCATCGCGTACGAAACAGGGTGAACAGGCATGGCGACGATCATCTCTCTAATCTTCACGTACCTGTCCCATGTGATGTCCTGTATAGCCGCTGACAAACCTATGAAACTGACGGCACCGATCATCGCACCGATCAGACCATAGCTCATTTTCCCTCCGAAGACCAGGATGAAGAAAAGAGGCATGGCGCTAATCAATCCCATGAGGATCAGCATTGATGGTTGCCTCTTCAGATCCGGAATGGATTTCAGCGACGCGATTATGAACGCATCTCTAACGACTTTCAGGTTCAATTCTCCTCACTTCTCCCGACAAGTTTCACGAATACGTCTTCCAGCGTGACCATTGCAGCTTCAGCTTTAACTCCTTTCTTCAACGCGGCTCCCACAAGCTCCAGCGCTTCGCTTTCATTCTTGACGTAGACTATCTGCTTATTTCCGAGCCTTATGCTGTGATTAGTGTTTTGCAATTGATTGGGTTCATGTGAGTTGTTTTCCATGATCACGCGGAACTTGTCCTTTGTCAAGCTCTTGATCTCTTCAAGCGTTCCATTAGCCACGATCTGACCCTTGTTGATTATCACGAGCCTGTCTGAGAGAATCTCAGCCTCCTCCATTATGTGAGTGGTCAAGAGGATCGTTTTGCCTTGCTCCACGAGCTCTCTGAGCACAGCCCAGACATCTCTCCGAGCCACAGCGTCCAGACCACTTGTGGGTTCATCAAGCATCAGCACATCTGCATTGGAAGCCAATGCCAAGGCGATTATCGCACGTTTCTTTTCGCCACCTGAAAGTGAACCGCAAACACGGTCTCTCAGGTCCCAAAGCCCAACTGCCTTCAGCGCCTTTGCAGACGCTGCTTCAGTCTCATGTTTGGACATGCCGCGCAGTCGCGAGAAGTAGTAAGAGTATTCCCATGGTGTGAAATTGGCGTAAGCCATCACGTCCTGAGGGACGACGGCTATGTGCTTCCGAACCTCGTCAGCCTCGGTGACCACGTCGTGTCCCAAGACTCGTACCTCTCCCTTTGTGGGCATGAGTTGCGTGGATATTATCCTCAGAAAAGTGGTTTTTCCAGCGCCATTAGGCCCGAGAAGCGTGAACAGTTCGCCTCTGTTTATCGAGAGATCGACACTTTTGAGTGCTTCAATTGTCTCTTTGCCTTCGTAGACTTTGACCAGACCTGCGGTTCTTACGGCTTCTTCCATCTGCTACGTCTCCTACGTCATTTTTTCAGGGGGTGCTGTGAGTTTGGCGTTTGGGTGGACCGATAACGAGTTAGAGTATCTTATTCGCCCTTTAATGTGGCAGCCTTCGCCGATGATCACGTCTTTTCCAAAAACGTCGTCACAGCAAACGTTGACGAGCTGCACGGAACCCGTCGCTTCTATAGCTGTCGTATAGAGTCTTCCCCTGCGGAAGAGCTGGTTCAAGAGGCCGAAAACTAACAATCCCCGTGCCTTCGTGACACTTACATTCACGGCGCTTATGCCATTCTGCACGTTGGATTCCGATCTACCCAATTCCGCCTCAAAACTCTTCGTACTGACCTTCCCCGCAATCTCGAAACCGCCACGAAAATCGACTCTGTTTCCTGCACTCACATCTCCTCTGACTCCGAGAAAGCCAACCACGCGAAGCGTGTCATCCAGCTTCGCGGCGTTTCCAATTCTCAACGATCCACTGCTTCTCGTTTGAAAGCCATCCAACCTTCCACGTACGTTCAGACTTCCTGAAACGGTGAGTGTGTGTATGTTTGCGTTACCATCAATCGTTGTGGAGCCTGAGAAGGCGGCATTCTGAGCGGTCAAGTCGCCTCCAACATCGATGCTTCCGGCACTGGAAACCTCGTCAACCTTTATGCCGCCGGGGAGTCTTCCGCTTCCAGCAATCTTGATTCTCCCGGGAGAAACGTGACCCGACCCCGCGATCGTGATGTCGCCAAGCCCGTTGACATGAATTTTTCCTGCGCCGCTCACTCGCGAAGTTGGCAATACCTTGTCCGATGATATTTCTTCCGCGTTGTGTTCTCCAGTCATCATTTCTCTTCCTAGTCCAAGCTTCCAGCAGTCTTGAGCAGATCGCGGATTTCGATGAGCAGTTTTTTCATTTCTTTGAGCTTCTTCCCAGCTTCCAGCGCAAGGTCCTCATCGGACAGCTTTTCGTATTTTCCATCGGTCATCGGCTTGCTCCTCCTATTCCTGTGCTGCCTTCAGCAAGTCTCTGATCTCCTTGAGCACATCGACAACGTCGTCTATTTCTTCCAGTGTTGCCCGTTGATGTTCGCGCAACCGATCCAGTTTTCCTTCTGCCATGGGCAACGCACTTTCGGTTGCTTCGCTGCCGATGGCTATGCCTATTACGGCCAGAAGGCCGGCTACGATGAGGGCGAGTAGAGCTATGAGTCCTGCAATGATGGAGTTGAGGTTCTGGTAAACTGAGAAGTACATTGATAGCGCAGGCACTCCGAAGCCTATGAGCACTATACACAAGGCGGTCAGTATTGAGGTTCGATACATTATCTCTTCATCTCCTTTCTCTTTCGAAACATGCTCTGAATGCTTCTAGGGGTCAGAACGAATTCAAAATCGGAAGGGGCGTAGTATTTTATGGATGGAAGTCCTTCCACTTTCTTTTCCTCTCTTATTTCTTTAACTAAACCGGTTTTCTTCAAGCCGTCGAGGTGCAGATAGGCCAGCGGGTAAGGAAGCCCGAGTTCTTTGGCCAGCGAGTAGACGTTCTTGGGTTCAGTGTTCAGGGAAGCGATCATTTTGAGGCGTATGGGGTTTGCCAGTGCTTTCAACGTTTTCACCATGTCCGTGCTTTCAGTTTCATTCAACAGGCCATCCCCAACGGCAGGCAGTATATAACAAATTTGTTATATATAAGTTTTTTCTGATATATCCTCTAGAAGCGGCTTCTTCCACTCAGACGATCAAAACGGGCAAAAAGTGAAGGAAAACCAACGCTCACGGTTGTCCTGAACTGCACGTTGCGGAAGTCAGCCGCAATCTCTACGAATTCGCGCAGGGTTCCGTGAGCGAAACCCGACGTAGGCATGCCGTATCGGACGCCGTTGCACATTGAATCAACGTAGACGAACAGCGTGTTCCCGCCAAAGTCGTATGTTGCCAGATTTGCACTCCCATATTTTGGTGTGTCGAGAACTCTGAATGGCCAGAGTTGGCAGGCTTTCGGTTTCATGTGTTGCAGTCCGCAAGCATGGATGTTTGCGAAGTTGCAGAGGAAGGCACAAGAACCGTCAGGCTTCTTGCCAATGTACAGTTTGTCGATGCCTGAAGCGGTTTTCTCGGCGCCGTAGGTTTTCACGATTCGCAACCATTCGGGAAAGTTCAGGACTACGCTGTAGAGCTTGCAGCATTCTCCGCACATGGTGCATTTCCAGTCGGCAACGCGGCGCCACGGGACGAATTGCATGTTCGGGCTTCACTCTGAAGAAGCAAAAGAATGAAGGCTTCTTATAAAATCACTTGCAGAAAGGTTTCAGTTTGTCCACGGTTTCTTTCGGAAGCGGTATTGCTTTTCCTGCTTGCTTGTCAGCTGCTACGACGACCACGTAGCCAGACGACAGCAAGTTTCCACTCTCTTCGTTGAGTACTTTGAAGGCGTATTTCACGGATTTCTCTTTGAGCTCCTCAACCCTGATTTCTACCTGAACAAGATCATTGAACCTTGCCGGTTTTATGTATTGGCAGAAGGCTTCGACTCTTGGAAACCACAGTCCCTTTCGGGCGCTGTCGTCGAATGTGAAGCCTAAGCTTCTGTAAAATTCTTCTTCAGCTTTTTCGAAGAATCTGAAATAGTTGGAGTAATGCACGACCTGAGCAGCGTCAGTGTCCGCCCAAGTTACGCGGAAGGAGGTTTTGAAGGCAGTCGAACCCAATGTCTGTCACTTTGTCAGGGTTTCTTGTACAGGTACAACGTGTGGGAAGGGTAGCCCAGTGTCTCGTTTTCGCAGAAGTTCTCAACCTTCTCAGGTTTCCAGCCGACTACCTCGTAGTCGTGCGAGACAACGCGAGCGCCGCGCTTCAGTTCAGCGTCAAGTTTGGGTCTTACTTTTTCATTGGCGCTTGTGGTCAAATACAGGAAGACAACGTCTGCCGAGGCCAAGTCTACGCTGAACATGTCGCCATTGACTATGGTTATTCGGTCTTGGAGGTTTTTCTCATAAACGGTTGCCAGCGCCCTCTTGACGAGGTCTTCGCGGAGCTCGACACCTACGGCCCTTGCACAAAATTCCTTGACAGCCATGACAACTGTTCGACCGTCACCTGAACCTAGGTCGAAGAAAATCTCGCCTGCCCTCAGTTCCGCCAAGGTGAGCATGCGCTGGACCACTTGAGGCGGACTTGGAACATAAGGCGCAATATACGTTCAATGAACCTCCGCTAAGCTGGGATTTTCTGGTTTAACCAATGGCTTAGCGGTATTAAACATTTCCCACGTTTTTAGGACACGTAGGTTGACCGGTTTTGGGGAGCACTTTCAGGTGTTGTTGGTTTGCGCGACTCGCCACACTTTACGCAGCTCTGAGCACAGATCTCAAGATACTTCGCTTCATCCCCAGAAGACACGGCATCAGCCGCCTTGCTACAGAGCTCGCTCGGCTCCTGACAGCCTGCGCTCTTGCAGAGCTTTGAGATGTGCATACAGATTTCCTTGACATCCTTGGGATCGAGGACAGCTCGATTAGTGCGAACAAGCAGACAGACTTCACGTGCCAAGACGCATGTTTGAACGTATTTGACTCGTTCAAGAATCTCGTCGCGGAGTTTCTTTCGGCTTATTTCCAAGCTTGTCTCCTCCCATCGCTGGGCTAGAGCGCCTACGCACAGTTATCTTGCCAGTAATTTAAGAGTTATCATAAATCTCTAATGGCTGGCCAATTGCTGCTCTTGGACAGCATTGACAGAAATCATCTTATTGTCGTGACAGTTAATGAAAAGCGGCAGGTGTTGAAGGAAACGTTTCCGTTTGGCATAAGAAGTGAAGCGGTGAAGCCTTTCTCGGCAGTTTGGCTGAGCCACCTGCTTGTCGAAATATTCCTGCTGATGCATCCGGCACTGGTTCCGGTGTTTAGGAAAGAGTTCACGCTGACCATCTTTCAGGCTGGCCTTCTCATAACCATTCCTAGCCTGTGTCGCCTTGCGATAGTGTTGCCTACAGGAATCTTCGCAGACAAGTACGGTTCACGCCCTTTCATAGTCCTGAGTCTCTTGGTGAGCGGGCTTTCCGCATTGTTGCTCAGCCAGTCAACAGAAATGCTTGTGCTCCTGATTTCTCTGTCGCTAATAATGATCTCCGTCACGCTATATCACCCGCCCGGAATGAGCGTCATAGGCAAGCTATTCCCAAACCAGTCCGAACGGAGCGCAGCCATAGGGCTGCATGGAGCCTCAGGGTGCATCGGACAATCAGTAGGAACCATTTCACTCGGTCTTCTGCTTGCACAATATGGGTGGCGGTACTGTTACCTGCTTTTCTCAATTCCCTTGCTTACCTGGGCTGTTCTCTTGGCGAGAATGAAGATACCACAGCTTTCCAAATCACCGAGACCCCGCACAGACGAAAGCGAGTTAAAGAACGATGCGGCTGCACCCCAACCCAAGAGAGCGCTGGTCACGCCAAGATTCTCGTTGCTACTGCTGTCGATGGGGTTGAATGCATTGGCGACTGGCGGAGCAGCAGCATTCATGACGACATATCTGACTTCTACCCAGAACCTGCCGCTAGAGACGGCGAGTGTAATCTTCGGCGCAGGCCCACTGATCGGCATAGCTGGATCGCTTGCTGCAGGATACATAGGAACCAAGCTGGGTGACAGAAATGCGCTCACGGCGTTTTACTTTGCAGAAGCCGTTTTCCTGCTTGGCTTGATAACTATCCCGTTCACACCGCTTGCGGCACTTTCATTTCTGATGTACCAGCTGTTTTCAGCAGCAATATGGACCCCTTCCACGTCAATGGTGGCGAGTCTGATGGGCAGAACGGGCGGCGGAACAGCCTATTCGCTGTTTTACTTCGCTGGCGACGCCCTCGGCGCAGTATCACCGCTGATAGCAGCCATACTCATTGAAAGCTTGGGACTCGTGTCACCGTTTATGTTCGCAGTAGTCCTGCTGCTCTCAAGCGCCCTGCTTGTGCGGGTGATAAGAGAGAGCTAGAAATGCCTTATAGTCGCAGGACTTGAGGAGTGAAGATGTAATTCAAAGGAAAATATTGCATATGTGACTCAAAAGCTGTCTCTACGCCGTCTCCAGACAGAACACAGAGAAGAAGAGGAGAAAAAAGACCAAGCTCCTTACATCTTGACGATCACGTTGATTTCTTTCGGCTTAGGTGAAATCTCTCCGACATAGACAATAGTGCAAACTCATGTACACAAACCTTTAGCGGCATTCCTTTTGCTCGCGGATTCCTCCGCTAGGCGTACGCGGAAAAACTACCAGAAGCGTTTGCTCAATGCTTTTCTTTCCGCTTCTAAAACCATTTCGTAGAACCTGTCGTTGAGCTTGTGCTCTTTTTCAAGCGTTCCCCGCACGTCAGAGGGCTGAACCTTCCGAGCTGACAAAGCCACCACAGCAGGCTTGCCGTACTTGGCAACAAGCTGGGCCGTCTGCAACGCATGCTGCTTAGCCCTCTCCTCAGTCCTAGTGAGTTTCTCGCCCTTCTTCTCAATTATTGGCAACAGCTTCTCTTCCTCGACATGCAGAACACCAATCGAGCTGGAACCGCACCTCGGACACTTGGGTTTGTCCGGCAAGTCCTTGGGTTTCACCATCTCCAAGTAGCTCCAGCAGTTCGTGCACAACAGGCTGTCAGTCTCGTTCAGCAGTCTAGCCTTCGCCGCCTCAACAAGCACAGCGCGCATTCGCTCAGGAGGAATCAAATCCGTCTTCATGCTCATGCGTTCAATGCCCAAACGAGCAATAGGCGACGCATTCCCGCCAGTTTCAACCCGCTGCACCACAAATTCGCCGCTCCGAATCCTCCCGAGAACAGAAACAAGACTATCCAAGTCCAGATCCTTCGTGAACACTTCCTTCAAAGCTTCCTCATAAATCGGCGTGCCCTCAAAACTCTTGATCAGTCTCTGAAGGCTCACGCTGCTGAAATCAGCCCACTTCTCCAGCGCCCCGAAACGCCGCGCAACATGGACCATGCGCCTCTTGAAAAGCCCCGTCTTCACGGTCGCAAGCGTCAGTACATCGTGAACCGCGTGAGCAGGCATTACCTTCATCTCTTCGAACAACGAAGCAACCCGAGACGCGTTCGCCGCACCCATCGTCTGCACAAAAATGCGGTACGGGTCATGCTGAACGACAATTCCGTATCCAATTTTGTCGGAAAGCAGCTGACCCAGTAGCTGCGCCAGCGCACGGTTTGTAAGAGAACCGAAGTTGATGTGGATCAGAACGAACTCGCTCCAGTCTTCGACGACTATTCGCTTGTCCGTCGGAACAGGAAAACCAGCTTTCACGTGCTCAACCGTCTCAGCCAACGCAAGCGACAACGCTTCCCTTTCTGCAGGATACTGCTTGCTCAGCCTAGCGGCTATGTCCTCAGGCGCAAACCCCTTCAGGATCTGCTCCTCCACATAACCTCTGATCTTGCCGACCTCTTGCGCCACAGCAAAAGGCACAGGAATCTCTTCGCCGATCCAGCTCGGAATGGCTCCTGTCGGATCGTCAACAGGCTTGACGTGAACTTTCTCTTCCGAAACACTCTGAATTATCCACGGCGCTCCTCGGATGATGAACTTCGTTCCGGGCTTGCCATACTCAGCCATGAACGCCTCATCAAGCACGCCTACAGCAGAATCATTCGACTCGTCAATGACGAGAAACTGTTTCTCCTCAGGAATCATGGATAAGTTTCCAAAATAATACTCGAACAAGGCTTTGGATTGCCGCGGCTTCAGAACCGCCTTGTCTTCGAAGGAAACCCATGCCAGCCTTGGGAACCGGCCGTGCATGTATTTAAGGACCTTCTCAATGTCCTCTATCGTCAAATCCTCGTATGGGTAGGCGTTCCTGAACAGCGCAAGGATTTCTTCGAAGCCAAGCCTCCTGTTCTTAATCAGCAGGCCAGCAATCTGATGCGCCAAAGCATCGTAAGGCTTCGGAGGAATGCTTACAGGCTCAAGATCCTCCTTCAAGGCCATATTGGCAATAGCCAAGGACTCAAGCATGTCATCCGAGTCCAAGGCCACGATTATTCCCTCAGCTATGCGGCCGATGCGATGACCACTTCTACCCACACGTTGGATCAGCCGCGTTGCCTGCCGCGGACTCATGTACTGTATCACTAGGTCAATGCTACCCACGTCAATGCCCAGTTCGAGTGAACTTGTACACACAAGCCCCTTCAGCTCACCACTCTTCAGACCCTTCTCAGCTGCAATTCGCGAAGGTTTAGCAAGCGAGCCGTGATGAATCGAGACAGGGAAGTTTATGTCCCAGACTTTGAACCTACTTGCTAAGACTTCAGAGACTGCGCGGGTGTTTGTGAACAGCAGAACGGACTTGTGCTTGCTGATGTAGTCTCGGATGATTCTGAGCCGGGCCGCAACCTCCGGGTGCGTATAAAGCTGAGAAGACAAGCGCACATCTCCCTCGCTGGGCGTTGGGAACACAACGTTCAGATGCATCATTCTGGCAACCGGAACTCGCACAATCTCGGCGGCTCTGTCTTTGCCGACGAGAAACTGGGCGACCTTTTCTGGACTGCCGATAGTTGCAGATAATCCTATCAACTGGAAGTCGTGACCCATAATCGCCCGCAACCGTTCAAGAGCCAGCGAAAGTTGACTTCCCCGCTTGCTATCAGCAAGCTCATGCACCTCATCTATTACTACCCATCGCAACTGTTGGAGATGCTGACGCATGATCCACCCGGACAGCAAAGCCTGCAAAGTCTCAGGAGTGGTTATGAGTATCTGTGGCGGGCTTCTGGATTGGCGCACTCTCTCTTTCGTTTCAGTGTCGCCATGGCGCACGGCCAGCTTGATATCAAGGTTGTTGCACCACCACTCGAAACGCTCAAGCATATCGCGGTTCAATGCCCGAAGAGGCGTGATGTACAGAACTCTGATGCCTGGAGTTCCCTGCTGCTGAAGAAGCATGCTCAAAATGGGCAGAAAAGCGGCTTCTGTCTTGCCTGTGGCCGTGGGCGAAATCAGCAGAACGTTCTTACCCTCAAGAATTTTTGGGATGGTTTTCTCTTGCGGCTCGGTTGGCTTCGAGAACCCCCTCTGCTCAAGCAATCTTCGAACAGGTTTGACGAGCAAGTCAAAAGCGTTCCTAGAGGGTTCGTTCAAAGTCTGCAGGCCCCAAGTTTCAAAGCGTATAAGCAGAAAGCCAACAGTAAAAGCATTTTGGCTAGCTGCAACAGATCGTTCGAACGGTTGCTCCATGAGTTTAGGCAGCTCCACATCTCGTTTGATGATTTTGATTTGTTGGGCTCAATCATGATCTGTCAATGGTGGAGATTTTTAACTAAACATGAAATCCGCAACCACGCATGAACATCATGCAATGATCTCCAACAGGTCAAGAGGTTTTTCGAAGCACGAATGACTTGTGGAAGCATGGAATTGCCATGGATTTCATGGTAGTTTCACGTAATCTACGATGCGTGTCGTACTGTGGAAGGGTCGTTTTGCGTCTTCCGCCTCATTTTGCGGCTCTATGTACACAGTTTTATGGCGTCAACATAAAAGCTTTCATAGACTCAACATCACATTTTGCATTGTAAATGTCTAAACTTGATGTTCGCTTTTTGATTTTGTATCCGAAAACAATGGAAAATTATTTATCTAACATCATTAGAAGACCATGGTACTGTCGAATGATTGGAGGAAAATTGAATGGCAAAATGTCCAAAATGTGGAACCAACGTCAGCTCACCTAAGAAGAAGTGGACCATGGCTGGACGACCAGACAAATTAGGCAAGAGAATGCAACTTGAAATCGGGCTGTTCGACTGTCCAAAGTGTCACAAACCATTCCGAGAAGTCCTGAGCAAGAAGAAGATCTAAACAGCTAACCACTAGAACGACAAAACTCAAATTTATCTCCCCCTCCCCTCATTTTTTGATTCGAAACAAATAAGAGGTAAGTTTTTTAGAACGTCCCAGCCACTTCGCTAGAGAAGGAATAGCAATGACAGAATCGAACATCAAGAAGGCCTGGAAGAACGAGTATGTCCAGACGGGTCTGATGATTGTTGTCATTGTCGCGATTGTTTTCGGATTTTGGTTTGGCTCGCAGTTTCTGCTGAACACGCGGTATCCCGCGATGACAGTGTCTTCAGGAAGCATGTGCATACCGTTCGGGGCACGATGCACTGGATGGACACATCCTTTTGAGCGGACGCTCCACACTGGGGACTTAATAATCATTCAGGGCGTGAAGGCTGAGGACATCAAGGCAGCGCCGTATCCGGATGGCGACATCATCATATTTCGACAGCCGCTAAGCGACATGCTTATTGTTCATAGGGCGATCAACAAGACGACTATAGGGGGCCAAATTTACTTTACGACAAAGGGAGATGGCAATTCAGTTGCTGATTATCAACCTGTTCCGGCAAGCAACGTGTACGGCAAAGTGATCATGAGAATCCCTTGGCTTGGCCACTTCACACTTTTCATGCAACAATCCAATGGAATCTATCTAGTGATCGCGTTGATAGCCGCTCTCGTCGTTTTCGAGTTTGTTGTCCCTGAACTTAGAGGAAAGAAGAGCGAGGCCAGACCAGAAAAGGCTGAGACAGACGCTGAACAACCTAAGACCTTATAAAGACTATTTAAACATTTCAGTAAGCAAGAGTGATACTGAATGCCGAAAAGCAAGGCAGAAATCAGCATAGAAAACGTTGTCGCCTCAGCAACCCTGAACCAGAAAGTTGACCTGAACGCTGTCGTAAAAGGGTACCCGGGCGTGGAGTATCGTCCAGAGCAGTTTCCAGGATTGGTGTTCAGGCTCAAGAGACCGAAGACGGCTACGTTGATCTTCAATTCTGGGAAAATGGTTTGTACGGGGGCCAAGTCTGAGAAGGAATCCCGCCGAGCCGTCATGAAAGTAGTCAAGGAGCTGAAGAAGGGCGGTATAATCATAATCAGCAAGCCAGAGCTGAAGATACAGAACATTGTCGCCTCCGCAAGCCTAGGCGGAATGATAGATCTTGAAAAGGCAGCATACAGTCTCGGCCACACGATGTACGAGCCGGAACAGTTTCCAGGCCTCATTTATAGAATGGAAGAGCCTAAAGTGGTAATACTTTTGTTCGCAAGCGGCAAACTCGTCTGCACTGGCGCAAAGAAAGAACAAGACGTTTATGACGCGGTGCACAAGCTTCATGGAATATTGGAACAGCAAGAGTTAATATTCTACGAGTAAACCCTTTTCTACTTTCCTTTCCTGACCTGTTTCAGAATGGTTTTAAGCTGCTCAGCGTCTATTGTGCCAATCTCGTGAAGACTGTTCGCAACCTCCACCACGTCGAGCAAGGAGTGAAGCCGTATTCCTTCTTTTCCAAGAGTCTCTTTGCCGCCTTCTTTTCGATCCAGAAGGACAACAGCGTCAGTCACGACTCCGCCTTCAGCCGTCAACGCTTTGGCCGCCTTGCGAAGAGACAAGCCAGTCGTGATCAAATCGTCTATCAACAGGATGCGGTCGCCTGGCGACAAGATGCCTTCAATTCTCCTTTGCCTTCCGTGGAGGCGAACGCCCTTGCGCGTGTACAAGAACGGTTTCCTCAACCTGTAGGCAACCATGGATGCGAATGGTATGCCTGCCACGGGGATGCCGACTATGCGCTCAAAATTGTTTTCGCCGACTTCGTCTCTTATGAAGTCGGTGGAGTAGTCGCATATTTTGTGGAAAACATCTGGGAAGCTTGGCACCACTCGCAAGTCTATGTAGTATGGGCTCATTTTGCCGCTTGTGAGCTTGAATGCGCCGAACTGGAGGGCGCCTATCTGGTTGAGTATTTTGGAGACGTCTGTTTTGATCGAATCGTCAACTTTCGCGTTTGGCATTGACTTAACCCCTCTTTGAAATTTGATAGATTTTTCCCACTTCAGGTACGAGGCAGGCGGTTCTAGGCATCTCTTTCTTCATGATCTCCGCGAACTTGCTCTGATCTGCCGACGCGCCAGTATGATATGGCACAGCCACTTTGGGCTTGATCAGCCTCGCAATCTCGAAGCCCGTCTCAGGCGACGCTCCCGGAGCTATGCCCACCGTGCAGAAGACAACGTCAATCTTCTCCTTCTCGCTCATTGTGGCCATTTCAGGATAGGGCAGGCTGTCCGAAGTGTGAAAGATTTTCACGCCGTCTTCGCTCGTGATTATGAAGGACACGGGTGTGGCTGCTGGCGGATGATTGCTTTTTTCAGCTCTCACTGAGATCTTGTCGAGTTTCACTTCGGAGCCGGGCTGAACTTCCGTCAATTTCTCAGCCGGAACTGTGTTCCGAAGCCTTCGCGCAGAGGTTGGATCAGCCACGACGTTACACTGAGCAATCTTGCAGATGTCTGAAACGAGCGATTGGTCCAGATGGTCATAGTGTTCATGCGTGACTAGTACAGCGTCGATCCCTTGGAAATTCCGCGGCTTGACGTCAACAGGATCAATGACTATGGTTTTGGAAGGGGTTTTAATGGTCACTCCTGAGTAATGATTAAACCACACAAACATGACTTCATTCTTTGCAGGACTCTTCTCAATTGACATGGGACTCTTCCTCGCAGTGGACTAGTATGACGCTCGGGTTTTAAAGAACTTATGCTGTTTCCAGAGCGCAACTCAATAGGCTGCTTCCAAATCATCCGTCTTCTGTCAAAGCTCGATTGTGGTCTGCACCGGATCAATGGACGGACAGGTATGAAGATGCGAACGAGAGCAAAGCATCATCGCTCTGGCCGCTTTCTTCTTGTGATGGTTCTTTTGCGCGAATGTTCTGTATGATAGTTATAGAACTCAAATATAGACGACTGTTCTACGTCGCTCATCAGAAGAGCACTGTGTTAGGGTGGATGTGCTTGCCGCCTGGGTGCCGTGCTGGTCAGGGTTTCTTGATAAAGGCTTAATAATTGCTGCCCGCGTGTTTCAGTAATCAAGTGGTGCTGATGGTTGACGTTTGGCTTCCGTACGGGAAAACAGATGTCTGCGTGAGAGTTCCGGCGAGAAACCATTTGGGCTCCATTGAGCCGAAAGAGAAGCCCGGCGTGGCTGACGCAAAGGCCGAAGTTGAGCGGGCTCTAAGAGAGCCTGTCGGCTCCAAGAGGCTGGGCGAAATCGTCAAGCCTGACCAGAGAGTGGCGATAGTTATTGATGATGTGACGAGGCCTGCGCCGAGCAGTCTGATGGTATCTGCTATTCTGGCGGAGTTGAATGCTGTCGGAGTGAAGGATGAGAATGTCACGATCATTTTTGCTTGCGGAACACACAGGCCTGTGACCCATGAGGAGGCGACCAAAGCGCTGGGCGACGAGATTCTACGTCGTGTCAAGGTCGTGAGCCACGATTGCAGGGCACAGGATCTGGTTGAGGTTGGTGTTACACAGAAGCTGGGAAACAGAGTTTTGTTGAATCGCGTTTTCGCTGAGGCGGACGTGCGGATTCTGACGGGAGATGTGTGTTTCCACTACTACGCGGGATATGGAGGGGGAAGGAAGAGTGTTTTGCCTGGCGTGGCAGGTGAGGAGACAATTAAGCGTAATCATGCTTTGCTTTTGGATTCGCATGCGAAGACGGGCGTTCTGGATGGAAATCCGGTTCACGAGGACATGGTTGAGGCGGCGAGGCTTGCGAAGGTGGATTTTGCTCTGAGTGTTGTCATGAACAGCAAAGGCGGGTTGGTGAAGGCTTTTGCTGGCGACGTGGAGCAGGCTTTCGCGGAAGGCGCCAAGCTTGTTGACGAGATGTACAGAGTGCAGGTTGATCGCCGGGCGGATATTGTGGTTGTGAGTTCGGGTGGACATCCGGCGGACGTGAACCTGTTTCAGGCTTACAAGGGCGTCGATGGAGCTTTGGAGGCTGTTAAGCGCGGCGGTGTCCTCGTGCTTGTTGCAGAGTGCCCTGAGGGACATGGGAATCAGGTGTTTTATGATTGGATGGTCAAGTTTGGCGATTTGAAGGCGGTTGAGAGGGAGATCAAGCGCAACTTCGTGTTGGGCGGGCATAAGGCGTATTATTTGCTTGAGGCTTTGCAGAAGATCAAGATTATTCTGGTTTCTTCGATACCGGACTACTATGCTACGGGCGTTTTCAAGTTGAAGACGGCGCGGGCGGTGAATGATGCTTTGAACATGGCTTTCGAGATCGCGGGCAAGAGCGCGAAGGTGTGGACTGTACCGTTCGGGAATTTCACGTTGCCTGAGGTAAAGACAGTCGAGGAGCAGGCTGCTGCTTCTGGTGACCAGACAGAAAAAGTGATTAACTAGCGTCAAAGTCTATGATGGTTAACTCTTCAAGGAAGGGATAGGGCATGATGAACAACGGGTTTGCGTTGCGGAAGTTTGCGCCGGACGATTTGCAGAGCGTCATGAACATCAACCGCGTTTGCCTGCCTGAGAATTATATGGATTCGTTTTTCATCGACTTGTATCGCCGGTTTCCTGAGACCTTCATCGTGGCTGAGGAAAGCGAGGGGATCGTGGGTTACATCATGTGCCGCATTGAGGCGGGCCTTTCGAATCTTGGATTCAGCGGAGTGATCAAGAAGGGACATGTGGTGTCGATTGCGGTCATTCCTGAGCACAGGCGTAAAGGGATTGCGAAGGAGATCATGGTGAAAGCCATGGAGGCGATGAAGGGTTACAGTGTGAAACAGTGCTATCTGGAAGTGAGAGTGACGAACGACCCGGGGGTAGGCCTGTATAAGAAGCTGGGCTTCGAGATCACGCGGACAATTCATGGCTATTACGCGGACGGCGAAGACGCCTACGTGATGAGCAAAAAACTGTAGATTACTAGATTGCTGCGTATTCTGCTTTTTGGTTTATGAAGCTGATTGCTTGCATCACGGCTTTCGCTAGTCCTAGCAGGCTGAGTAGCATGGCTAGGACTATGAACAAGCGCAAGTCAATTAGGAATGTCATGTTTTCGAAGCTGGCGCTGAATATTCCACTCTTCAAGGACATCATCAGGAAGCCGATCACGAACAATGCTTTGGCCGTGTTGAAGAAATGCTCATAAATGGTGCCAGACGTCAACTGTCCAATGATCATGAGCGTAATGTAGACTATTACGAATGCTTCGACTGCCTGCTGGAGACCTGGAACCATGGCAGCAAGCGGCGAAAGAAAAGACCAAGCGAACATGTAAATCAAGTAGAATATGACGCCTTTTATCGTGGCCTTCAGCGCATTGAACACTATCTTCTTCACAGTGACTCTAGTCGGGTCCTTGTTCAAGTCAGCCATATGGAATCACCATCGGTCCATAATCTGTGAAAGGCGTCTCGAAATAGGCTTCAAAATGTCCGCTCAGGCTAACGTTTACGTGCGGTATGTATAGCTCCATGAAACCCTGATACAACGAATGCTGGGTGACATTGAAAACGGTCTGTCCTTCAGTCAGCATCGAGTTGCCGCTGCTGAACATGCGAATTCGCACGATTCCCCCGAAGTCGAACGAGGCGTGATTGTCAAAACCAATCGGAACCCTCACTCGCGTATGAGTCGCATTGTAAGGTTCGTACTGTGGCGCATCCAGTCGGAAACCATAGAGCGGTGCACCCCAAGGCATGGACACGTTTCCAGTTGCCTGAACCGGAATCAACTCGGCAAGTCTCATACCGACCGTTTCATCAAGCCAAATCTCAGTATCATTGAACAGGTAGGCAGAGTTCTGACCCAGAAAGTCGGCGATGTTGATGGTTATGTTGTGTGCCGTGTGGATTTGCTGTCCGGGTGCGATGGTGTCGATGAATGTTGAGCCTCGCGTGATGGTTCGTCCTTCGTTGTCTCTAATCAGGGAGGTCATGTTGAAGCTGTGCACGTTGTAGTGGCCCCGGTTGAAAATGTATATGGGAAGAGAGAAAGTGGCGTTTTCGCCTTGCAGACTCATTTGGGGCTCTCCGAATTCAAACTGCAAGTCCTTTACAGAGTAGGCTGCTGAAACGGAGAAGACGATCAGAAATATCCAAAAGATCGTCGTGGCTATGCCTACCATCTTGATTGGAATGTTCATGAGAGTCCCTTTGTTTTCTGCCGGAGTTCACAATACCGAAAGCCTAAGAGGAGGGTTGGGTTGGCTCGTTGTCTTGCGATTCTTTCTGCTGCGGCTGCGTTGGCGCGGCAATTGCTTCAGGTGGAATGACAACGAACTGTGGCTCTGGTGCTGGCTGTTTGGGGGTTTCTTTCTCCTTTTCCTTCGGCTTCTCGGTTTTGCCTTTCTGCGGCTGAGGTTTTTGCGGAGCTGTGGCAGGTGCTTGCGGTGCGGCTTGTGGTGTTTGCGTGACGACTGGTTGCTGTTGTGGCACGTGTGCGATTATGGTTACTCCTCTGACGGTTATGAGTGAGGCTATCCAGCCCATGATGCCCAAGTACATGATGCGTATGCATGTTGCGATCAGCGGCGCCAAGGCTTCGCCGAAAGTCTGCACAAGATCCTCTGAAGCGATTATTGATAGACCAGCGGTGAGGAATCCGTAGGCGCTTATGAACGTGAATACTAAGAGTGCTATGCCTACTGCGAGCACGGTTATTCCGGAAAGGGCTATCTTGTCTCTGAAGTTTTTCAACATGGTTTGTCCTCTTCCTATTCTGAACATGGAATTCTATATTAAATCTTCCGACATGAGAAACAGAATCGGAACTAGTTAGCCGAAAAATGAACAGTCAAAACTAAGCAGAAAAATGGTGGTTGAGGCTATGGCGTTATGCCAAGCTTCTTGTAGATCTTCTGCTTGTTCGCCTCAACGTTCTTCGCAACATCCATGAAGATGTTGTTGCCGTGCGAGTCAATAGCCACTGCCAGCGGCCCGAACTCTTCAACCTCAAAGATCCACATGGCCTCAGGCGTGCCCAAGTCCAGCCACTCAACGCTCTTGACGCTTTTGATCGCTTTCGCGGCTAGAATCGCTGCGCCGCCGGTGAACGCGCCGTAGACGGCCCCATACTTTGCCATCGCGTCAGTCGTCCGCTTTCCCATTCCGCCCTTGCCTATGACCACGCGGACTTTAAAGTTCTTGATGAACTCGTCTTCGAAAAGATCCATCCTCGTGCTCGTCGTCGGCCCAGCGGCAATAGCAACCCATTTGTCGCCTTCCTTGCTCACGACCGGCCCGCAGTGAAAAACAGCCAAGCCTTCTAGGTTTATTGGCAACGGTTTACCTTGTTTGAAGAATTCCAGTGCTCTTCGGTGGGCTTGGTCTCTTGCGGTTACTATTGTTCCTGTGACGTAGATCACGTCGTTGACTCTCAGCTTGCGGACATCCTCTTCGGAGATTGGTGTTTTAAGTTTGTAAATTGCCATCATACTTCACCTTACCATTTCAGTTTATGCGTCAAATATTCAACCGTTCCATCCGCACTGATCTGCGCTGAAGCCCTGCGCGAAGCCCAACAGTTGAAAGCGACAGCCGCAGGAAAAGATGCTGGGTGCCTGAAGGCGTAGTCAATGTGCACGCCCAACACAGTCGTCTTTCCTCCCAGACCCATCGGGCCGATTCCAGTCATGTTCACCGCTTCAAAGATCTCCTTCTCCAGCTTCGCAAGCTCAGGATCAGGGTTAGCCTCGTTCAACGGCTTCAACAACGTCTTCTTGGCCAACTTCATAGAAATGTCAGCCCCGCCTCCGATTGCAATGCCTAGAATGTTCGGCGGACAGGGTTGTGCACCCGCTTTGACGACCGCGTCGACGACGAACTTTTTGAGCCCTTTTATTCCTTCGCCCGGAACGATCATTCCGCCAATGCAAACGTTTTCAGAGCCTCCGCCCTTCGTCATGACTGTAAGCTCTATCTTGTCTCCGGGCACTATTTCCCAGTTCACATAGGGTATGTTTCTTCCGGTGTTGTCTCCGCTGTTCTTTCCAGTGAACGGGTCAACAGCGTTTGGTCGAAGCGGAACCTCCTTCGTCGCTCTCTTCGTTGCAGCCACCAACGCCTCTTCGACCTTGTCCAAGTTCTTGGCTTTGGCGCCTGCTTTCACGTAGAATATGATTGTGCCCGTGTCTTGACAGACTGGCGCTTGGTATTTCTCGGCCAGTTCAATGTTGTCCAGAATAGCTTTGAGCTGCGTCTTGCCCGTTTCACTCGTCTCTTCAGCATAGGCCTTTTTCAGTGCCTGCTTGATGTCGTCTGGCAGGTAGATTACTGCCTGTTTCAATATGTTGAATGCAACGGTTTCGACAGTTTTTGCCGTCTCCAAAGGTTTCATCCCTCTTAAGTGGATTGTTTTATGAAAAAGTCGTGTACTTATATTTTGTCTTGCGCCTCATACAAAACTGAATGGTGCTTTACTTTAACTCACCTCTCCAGAGAAAACAGGCTCGCCTGTTTCGCGTGTTTTAAATATTGCTTTCCTTTACTCTTTCAGTTGAGTGAGAAAAGGGAGAGAATGTTTGTTGACTGAGGAAGAGAGACAGGAGAGCACAGAACCGACTGACGCGACTAGCACTATCAAGAAGAAATACGAGTTTCTGGAAGACCTTCCGGGCATAGGCCCAGCCACGGCGCAGAAGCTTCAGGAGATGGGTTTCCACACGATCGAGGCTCTTGCGATGGCTACGGCCCGCGAGCTGGAGCCTGCAGGCATAAGCGAGAAGAAGGCCTTCGCCGTCATCGAGGAGGCCCGCGGGTCAATCGGCGTCTCATTCATCCGAGCAGACGAACTGCTCAAGATGCGAAACAACGTTTTACGCTTGACAACCGGAAGCAAAGTGGTGGATAGGCTTGTTGACGGAGGACTCGAAACGCAGACCATCACCGAGTTCTACGGCGAGTATGGAAGCGGAAAGAGCCAGATTTGCCATCAACTGTGCGTGAACGTACAACTGCCGCCCGAAAGAGGCGGCCTCAACGGTTCAGTGCTGTACCTTGACACAGAGAACACTTTCAGAACCGAACGCATCGTGTCCATGTCCAAACACCTCGGCCTTGACCCTGAGCAAGTCGTGAGGAATATCATCTATGCCGAGGCGTACACTTCTGACCACCAGATGTTCCTGCTGAACAACGCGGACGAAGTGATCAAGCAGAACAACATAAGACTGATAATCGTCGATTCTTTGACGGCGCATTTCAGAAGCGAATACATCGGCCGCGAAATGCTGGCGCCCAGACAACAGAGGCTGAACAAGCACATGCACAAGCTGATCGGACTGGCCAGAGCCTTCAACGCCGTGGCAGTCGTCACTAACCAAGTCATGGCGAAGCCGGACGTTTTCTTCGGCGACGCGGTTCATCCGATCGGCGGCAACATCGTCGGGCACACAAGCCACACTAGGGTTTATCTGCGGAGAGCGTCACACGGTCCTGTTCGGATTGCGCGACTGGTTTCAAGTCCGTATTTGCCCGAGGGAGAGGAAATATTTAAAATAACCGAGAACGGCATAGAGGATGCTTCCGAAGAGGATAAAACTAAACCTCGTGGTCATTAAGAATGCCGGTTCCACAAGCATTGGTTGCACACTATTTCCAGCTATTAGTCAACAGACAGTTCACTGAAGCCGAACGCGAACTGGAACTGCTCAAGCAGAAGATGCAGAAGACCGAATGGAACAGAGGCTACTTCAGAGCCCTTTACGGCATGTTACTCTCACGCAAGGGAAACGGCGACTCCATCTCATTCTTCTCGAAGCTGGACTTGAGCGACAAGGCAGACCTGCACGCTTACAAGCGCGAGTTTTCTGACCATCTTGGAAACAAGCTTCACGGCGATTTTGATAGGGGCTATTTCTCCGCTTGGGTGGATTGCATGCGAGTGCTAAGCCGAATGAACATTCCGGAACCTGCCAACGGAAACGGCGCATCATCCGGTAACGGTGCAATCAAGACGTTGAAGTCTGATAAGAGTCAAGCAACCATGGAGAATTTCATCGAAAAACCTGAGGAAGCTTAGGCTCAGATGAATCCTAGCGCAAGCAGCGTGTACGTTAGCACCCACATGGTCAGCCACGCCATAAAATAGATGCCTATTCCGGTTGTCAGCAGTTTTGTGGGTTTCTGCACGTCGTGCACAAAACGGAATTTGACTGCATAGTAAGATATGAGGAACACGGCCAATGCTATGGACATTCCGTTCATGAAAACGGCAAAGTCAACGACGGTGCTGGAGACTTTCCCAGAAACGACGGCGTATCCTGTTGACAGCAGGCCGGCGAGTAAGCCTAGAACCATTCTGAGCCAGTAGATTTTCTCGATAGGCCTCATCGTTTTTCAGCGCCTTTGCAATCTATATTTTGGAAGCAGATTTAAAGTTGCCTATTTGGGCTTGTTCGTGTATGCACATTTATAGTGTTCTTGGACATACGTTGTCTGAGGCGGTGTTGAGGCGGTGCATAGGAAGGAGTTCACATGCTTTGATGTTGCGGCCGTGGTTCGCGAGTTGAAGACAATTGTGCCGGGTTCGCACGTTAACAATATTTACCAGTTGGGTAGCAAGACCCTGCTTCTGAAGCTGCATAAAGTGGACAGGCCGGCCTTGAACCTGGTGTTGGAGGCGGGTCGGAGAGCGCACTTGACGGGTTATGCTGTTGAGAAGCCGGAGACGCCGCCTGCTTTCTGTATGGCGTTGAGGAAGTACTTGCGTGGCGGTTGGTTGGCGGGCGTTGAGCAGTACGAGTTTGAGCGCGTCGTTGTTTTCACGTTCAGAACTAAGAATGGCGATATGCGGTTTGTGTTGGAGCTTTTCGGCGAGGGCAACATGATTCTTGTTGACGGCAAGGGCACAATTCTGCAGGCTTTGAGTTACCGACAAATGCGAGACCGAAACATTCTACGCGGCGAGGCCTTCAGTTTTCCGCCGCCGAGCAGAAGGAACCCGTTGAGAGTTGAGAGAGCAGAGCTTGGAGCCGACTTGCAGGCTTGCGGCGACGTTGAAGTGGTCAGAGCTTTGGCTCGGCTCCTAGGCATTGGGGGCGTCTATGCAGAGGAGACACTGTTGCGTGCGCGGGTGGACAAGACAAGACATTGCAGTGAGCTGACGGAAGGCGATGCTGATATCATCTTCGAGAACCTGCGGCTGCTGATTTCAAACGCGCTGAACGGTTCGCTGGAGCCTTGTGTCGTTCTAGACAGTGCAGGGGCGTTTGTGGATGTGTTGCCGTTTCAATTGAAGCGTTACGAAAACGCGAATGTTGAGTTCCGTCCGTTTTCAACGTTTAATGAGGCTTTAGATGAGTTCTATTCTAGGGTCTTGGCTATTGAAGAGGCTACGGCCGGCATTGAGGTTGAAGAGCTGAAGCGTGAGCAAGAGAGGCTTAAGCGGGTTATCGCTGAACAGGAGAAGACGCTGGCGGAGGCGGAAGCCAAGACTGAAACGGAAAGGCGCATCGGCGACGCTGTCTACGCACACAACAACGAGGTCCAGGCTTTGCTGGACAGGTTTTCTGGCGGCAAACAGGAGGGCAAGAGCTGGGATGATGTTGTTACAGAGATTTCTGATGAAAAGAAGGCGGGTTTGAAGCCTAGTTTGCTCTTCGAGTCTTTTGATGCCAAGGATCTGATCGTTAATGTCTGTGTGGACGGTTTGGGGCTTGGTTTGAGTTTGAGGAAGAGCTCGTTTGAGAACGCTGCAGAGTTTTATGAGCTTGGAAAGCGGGCTAAGCAGAAGGCAGCAGGGGCTAAGGGTGCTCTGGAGGAGTCGCGCAGAAGGCTTGCTGATGTTGAGGCCAAGATCGGCGAGGCTGAGAGGTTTGAGCAGGCTAGACCGGCTCAGGCTGTGGAGGAGCTTGCGAAACGCAAGGTTGAGCGAAAGGAGTGGTTTGAAAAGTTTCGATGGTTTGTCTCCTCTGACGGGTTTCTGGTTGTTGCGGGCAAGGATGCGGTGAGCAATGAGGTGCTAGTGAAGAAGCATGCCGAAGCGTGGGACGTGGTCTTCCACAGCGACGTGATTGGTGCTCCTTTCGTGGTTGTGAAGACAGAGGGCAAGCAGCCGAGTCAGGAGGCTCTGCGCGAAGCTGGCGAGTTTGCAGTGGCCTTTTCCAGAGGGTGGAGGGAAGGTTTCGGAAGCGTTGATGTTTACTGGGTCAGTCCTGATCAGTTGGCGAAGGGTGGGCGGTCGGGCGAGTTTGTGCCGCGTGGAGCGTTTGTTGTGAATGGGAAGCGCAACTGGGCCAGAAATGTGCTGCTGAGGTTGGCTGTCGGCGTCATAGTCAAAGAGCAAGGTGAACCCGAGTTCGCGGGAGGGCCAGTAGACGCGGTGAAGACAAAGACAAATGCCTATGTGTTGATTGGACCAGGAGATCTGTCTGGCAAAGAACTGCTCAGAAAAATCATCACGGCGCTTGCTGGAAAGGTGGAGAAGGAAGCGCGGGAAAAAATCTTGAAGTCTTCCGTGGAAAAGGTCAGGGAATTTGTTCCTTATGGCACGGGACAGATCTTGGCGAACTAGACATGTTGAGCTTGGTTGGCGACCTACAGTCGCTTCTCATGTGCTTCTTCTTTGGAGAATCGTTTGTAGTAGGCCGTCCTCTCGGATAGTCAGCTATGAGTGAAAACAATTCGATTTCTTGGTACAACTTAGTCTAAAGAAGATGCGATGGATTCAAACTCCATCCCCGCGCCTCCAACATAGTTCTCGATGAAATTCCTTCTTGGTTTAGCGTGCACATTTCAATTTGTGACATTTACCATTCTTCTCAACATCCCTCAAAACCTCTCAGAAGCAATTTTGTAACGAAAAGGGCCGTCAGGTGCGCGCTGGGAAGAATCGTAACTGTTCACAAAACATGCACTCTGTTTGCTGACTGTGCTCATGTTTTAGAAGCACTAAGCGCGTGTATTTTTCTTCCATGCGAATTGTCGAGTGATCAGGTGGTCGTGTGACTTTGTTAGTTGAACAAGCTTTTCTTCGTCAAGTGTGTGGGCACTGTAAAGGCAGATCGCACATACGGTAGGTGGGTATTGTTGGGATAACACTTTCTCATACATCAGTAGTTCTTTGCTTTTCGCGTTTTCAAAGAATGCGTCGAGTTCTGCTACAACGCATAATCCTTCGAAACCTGCTGTTTGTTTTTCTTTTGCAAGCGCTAACCAATTGGCAATGATGGTTTTGGCATGCGCTTTACCCTTTCTTAAATACACTTCTTCTGAAGACAGAATCGTAAATGCGCCACGATGAATTTGGTCGAAGCTTATTCCATATTGCTTAGCTTGTCGATTTTCTGAATCTAATTTGCTTTCCGAAACAATATAGAAAGCAGCGTGATGTTTCGATAATCCCTCTTTTAGAAACGAGAACGATATTTCACGTTTGAATATTTCTGTATCGTACAGGAGTAGTGAGTGGTCTCCAAGAACAAGATTTCGAACATAGTTTATCTTTGCTTCAAGCCTATTCTGTTTTATCCTTTCGACCATAAATTGAACGTCTTCAATCAAGCCCATTGCCATCCTTCCTGCATCTGATAGGCGATATTTGTTTGTCGAAGGCTCATGCTCAACTAGCTCCACAAGCGCCCTCAAGTGAAAACCTAGTCTGCCATGATTGTCCAAAGCAACGTATCTTGACAATTCGTTAAACGAAAGCGCCTTTTTTTCTTTCAGAAGCTCCAGAATTTTCCTTCTAATTGGGTGGTTGATGACGTGAAGGATCTTTGAGTTATTCTTATTCAAAGTTGCAGCTTCAATGGCAAATGCATTGCGCCCACTATTTATTAATTAGGTGAAGATCAGAACACTTAAGCCCCTGCTATCGCGGGCGCGAAAAATGGATTTCAACACTTTTGTGACACGATTTTGTTACACTTTGATGGAAAAAACCGTGAATCCATTAAATGCGCGCTATCACCCGTTTAGCCTATAAGTGTGTACTCCAATTTGCGGTCGAACTGTCAAACCTTCAATCGGTTCAAAGTGTTTACAGTTAGAGTATATTCTCCATTTATAGATTGAACCTGTGTTTCTATGGATAAGCTAGCTTCTGGTTTGGTTTGCCTTGTTTTAGGAGTCTAGGTTATTGGCTACTAGGATGAGGTCTAGGACGTTTATGAGGTTGTCGTTGTTCACGTCAGCGTTTGAGTACCATTTTGGATCTCCTGGATGCGTGCCTAGTGATGTGGAGGTTTTTATGAGGTCGAGCACGTTGACCCTGTGGTCGCCAGTCACGTCCGGGTTTATGACTAGCACTGGTCCAGCGTTGAGTGTGTTGTCGGCTGTGTTCGCTTCATTTTGAACTGGTGAAGCGACGGCTTTTATGGTGTATCGCCCGTCGGAGAATCCGGTTGTATTCCATGTGAAGGAGATGGTTTTGGCTTCTCTTCTGTTTATGGCGATGTTGAAGCGTGTGCCGATCGTGGTTGTGTTCGCGTACAGCGTGATGTTCACGCTTTCAGCGTAGCTGCCTTGGTTCTCAACGGTCACGTTTACGGTCACTGTGCGGCCCACCCTGGCCGTGGTTCTCGACAACGCAATCGCAACGACGGCTATACTGTGGATCATGATAGGGTAGTGATCGCGGTTGTTGCTGTCAAGAACGTAGGGCGTGTCTCCTATTCCGTCACTTCCTGGCAAATTCTGGTTTGGTCCATTATACAGGTCCTGTCCAATGTAGTCGCTCCAGTAGTTGCCTCCTGACGGGTAGCCGTCGTCCCACGTGTTTATGGACGGCGGCACCTGTGGGTAGTCTTTTGAGCAGTCGTAGACTTGGAGACCGTTGTAGTTGAAGCTGTTGTGATAGAACTTGTTGGTTGAGGACGTGTCAAACCACACTCCGTAATAGTTGTGGGCTATGCTGTTTCCGCGTATGCTGTTGTGCCCTGAGGAATTGTAGAGTAAGAGACCGAACTCGTTAGCGGTTATGGTGTTCTCGCCTATCGTGTTGTTGCTTGAAGCGATTATGAGCAAAACACCGTAGAAATCGTTTGTGATCATGTTTCCGGTCACCGTGGAGTTGCTAGTGTGCGCCAGAAAGACGCCTTCGCCGACATGCGTCAGCGTCAGGTTCTGGGCAACTATGCGCGTGCAATTTATCAGTCCCACGTAGCCGGCATCAGGCGGAACTATCATGTCATGCTTGTTGACCCAGTAGTAGATTGGTTTCCCGTCCACCGTGTTCGAAGCATCAACATCGTTGATCAGCAGAGCCAGCAAATACGAGTCCACGCCGAAACCGTACACACTGCCCATGATCCGGTTGCTCCGAAGCACGTTGCCTTCTGAAGAGCTTATGTAGATGCCTGAATAGTTGCTGGTCATGTTGTTGCCCGTTACAGTGTTGTCGTTGGATAAGCAACAGATCATGAGTCCATGCATGTTGTTCGTGAGTCGGTTGCTGAGCACCTTGTTGTTCGAAGAAACCTCCAAGTATATGCCATAGAAGAACGACGTTATGTCAAGGTTCTTGACCGTCACATTGCTTCTGTCAAGCAGGTAAACACCGAAGCCGTAAGCGCTCGTACCACGAACCACATTTCGCGCACCATCCAGCGTGATGTTATTCCTTTCGATTATTATCCCGTCGCCACCACCTGTAGTGATGTTGCCCGTCAACGTGTAAACGTTGCCGTTTCGCTGAACTGGCGCCGAAACCGGATCAACAGTTCCATCAGCCCTGATGTGAACAGTGCCTGTCCAAGCGTCAACCGGCTGAACATGATATGCGAATGTCAAAATGCTGACAAAAAGGAGGCATAAGATCAACTCAGCAACCGCTCTATTTCCCATTCTTCCTTCTCCCCCAAGACTAGATATGCCATTTGACAGATAACAGTTACTGTAAAAATCCTCTGTAGCAACTTGTTACGTGATTCGCCCTTCTGACTTGATTATCTTCTCTATGTCCAGTTCAAAGGCCGCCACAGGGTTCTCAAGCTTCCAAGCCTCCAATACTTGCGGACTCGCTTCACCCAAGATCCCGGCTTCCTTTCCGTCGACTATTGCCTTGCCTGCTCGCCCATCTATGAAGCTCGGATGTTCAGTCTCCTCAACTGTCCATTCCAACCCCAAATTCATGAGCAAAGCGTCCAGCACTGATTTGACTTCACTGTAACTGGCGTTCGAGTGATACATGACTGCTGCAAGCCGATCCGCATCTCTCGTTCTTGTTTCACTCTTCTCATCAAGCAGTGTGACTTTGCCAAGCTCGAATATTTTCTGCGGACATTCGACATGAAGGTTGTTGCTCACGAACCCCAGCAGACTTGGCAGCAGCCAATTCCTCAGGCAAGTCAACGTTATGACCTTCGGGTTCGAGATCTCCACCGCTTTTTCTTTCTTCAAGCCCATTCTTGTGAACAAGTTGTCCGGATTTGTCAATGTGTAGCTTGCGACTTCCTGAAAGCCCAATCCCACCATCAGCTCTCTGGTGACATCGATCAGGCGCTGTTCAGGCTTTTGCCCGCCAGCAGTTGGGAGGTTGCGCCACAAAGGCTCAATCTTGTTATAATCATAGGCGATGGCAACATCCTCCACAATGTCTACGGGGTGCATAACGTCAACCCGGTAACATGGAATCCGTAAGCACAGTTTATCAGCATCGAATCTGTCAACGCCGTACCCTGCCTTGCCAAGCAGTTCACCAATCTGTTGCGCAGCCAGCTTCAAGCCCAATATTTTGTTCGCGTACGTAGTCTCCAGTTCCATCGTGGTCGTGGCAAAGTTTGGCGTCAGCTCTTCCAGCTTACGGTGCGGATAGTGAATCTTGACGGAATGTGGTTTCCCGCCTCGATCAATCAAGGCCATCGTGACCAGCTTCAACGTGTTGAGCACGGTTTCATGCACCGTGCCCGTCACCTCGACAAGCAAGTTTCGCGTATCTTCCGTGATTCTGCCCAAGTCGTTGGAGTTGATTATGGGCGGAAATGACAGCGGCGTCTTTTCAGCGTCCAGCAATATCGGGAAAACCGAATGCCCAGACACAATGTGTCCATACTCCAAACCTTTTGGATGTCGTGACAGCATCTCCCTCAAAGTCATCTTCTCCTCGAAACTCAGCGGCACGAAGCTGACTTCATCAGGCTTGGCAACGGTGTAATGCAATGGCAGCTTGATCAAATTCAAGTTGTAGAGACCGATCGATGTTTTCTGGCGATTCCTGCCGCATGTTTGGTCGAGCTTGTCCTGCAAATGCATCAGGCCGCGGATAGTCGTGTCCGACAGCCGAAGTTCCTTGACCACAGAACAGCCTATGAAAGGTCGAATCCCGTCCAAACGTTCATCAACGTGGACTTCTCCGTACTGACCGCCGGCCGAATACTCAGCTAAGCCCGTTCTTGTGCCTAGAAAACCTCGCAGAGCTCTGACTAGGCCCTCGACGCTCCAGAGATCAGGTCGATTCGTGTCCTTCATCTCAACACTCATCGTGCCCTCTTTCTCGTCGAAAAGCTTCACCTCGGCCTTCACAAAAGCGAGAACATCATTGACCTTTTCCATGTCTTTCTGCATGTCCCGTCCAAGCAATTTCACGAACTCAGAGTAGTCAACATCTATCGTCGGCATCCTAGACCACCGCCTTTCTCCTTATCCAATCCAGATCCTGCGAGAAAATGTATTGTATGTCCTGAACCCCGGCGCGCATCATGAATAATCGGTCAATGCCGAGACCCCACGCAATCACTGGCTCCTTCACACCCAAGGGCATAGTCACTTCCGGTCTGAAAATTCCCGAGCCGCCGAACTCGATCCAACCGTAGCCCTTCTTGTAGGCGCTCAGCTCGACGCTCGGCTCAGTGAATGGGAAATAGTCCGGCCTGAACTTCACTTTGTCCGCTCCTCCGATCTCAACGGCAAACTTGCCCAAGACTCCCAATAGATCCCGCAACGTCAAGTCTTTGTCAATGATTATGCCTTCCACCTGATTGAACTCTGTCAAATGAGTCTTGTCAGGCACTTCAGGCCGATAGCACCGCACAATCGAAAAATACTTGCCCGGAACCTCCAGATCCTTGCTGACCATCGTCCGAGCACTCAGGCAAGTCCCGTGCCCTCTCAGAATCAGTCGTCTCGCCTCCTTCAGAGAGTAGTCGCAACCCCAACCCTTCGAGCCGGTTTTCCAACCGTTCTTATGCGTCTCCTTCACGTTTGCAACGATTTCCTTGTAGTTTTCGATGCTGCCTTCGGTCGGCGATTTGACGTAGTATATGCCTGCGGTTTCGCGGGCAGGATGATCCTGCGGCGTGTAAAGCGCATCAAAATTGAAGAAGGCAGTCTCAACCGCCGTCCCAACCATTTCCTTGAACCCCAAGTTCACAAGCTTCTCGCACACTTCCTCAAGAAACTGCAGATATGGGTGCTTCTTGCCTGGCCAAGTCTTGGCCACGGGCGCTTTGATGTTGTACTTCTGAAGCTTGATGTCTCGCCACTTGCCGCTGATGATTAGCTCCTGCGTCAACTGCGTCACCTCGGACACTGCCTTGACCCCCTTCTTCAGCGCTGTCCTACCTTCCTCAGTCAGTTCGAGAAAACGACGAGTCTTCTCCTCGACGTCGAGCAGCTTCCTACCCTTTAGCACCGGTACTGCTTCTCTGAGCTCCGGGTTCAAACTCTCAACAGTTGCCTGCTCCTTTTCACTCAGGAACTTCAGTAGTCTCTCGTCGTCGCCTTCTTCTGGTGTTCCTGCTTGAATGACCCTTTCCCCGATGGATTTACCTTTTCTTGGAAGTAGTTTCTCGCCTGCCGCCTGTATTGTATTTGTTTTTGAATCCAGCGTCGTCCATTTTTTCCTCTGAGCCCAGCTTAATGCAATCGGGATGAACTGTTTCTCCAAGCCGGCCGCTTCAAATGCCTTTCCTCGGTCAGCCTTGCCTCCGAGCTCGTCAAGAGCGGTAATCAGTCGCCGTTCTGGCAGTCCTTTCTTTGCATGAAGCCTGCCTTCTTCGTTCAGCTTTAGCACTGTCTGTTTTTTTTCATGGATTGCGACAAGGTGTTTTTCGTGCAGTGTCATGTCTGCGCGCATTACGGTCGCGTCAGGAAGCTTGCTGTGGCTGATGAGTTGTTCAAGGGAGGTTTTTCCGCCCAGTTCCGCCAGAGCCGCAAGCGTTCTGCGTTCATGTTCTCTAAGCTCAACCATGCCATTTCCCTTCATTAACGCGATAAGTTGGATTCGGTAATGTAGTTGTCGATGTTTTAATAAAAGTATGCGTACTCCCTGTCAATTCGTGCGAAAAATCTGGATTCATCATAGAAATTGGTGGGACATCACTGAACCTTCGGCAAACAAAAACCGTATCTAATACTTGTTCCATCGTGTTGCCGCCCAAGCAGGGACAACCGCCATTCGCACAAGGTTTAATACGTTTTTCAGAAAGTGTATTAGCAAGCCAGAGCCGTATTGGTGGAATCGTAATGGGCGAAGACAAGAATGACATGGTAGTCACACCGTGGGAAGTCAGGGGCAAAGTTGACTACGACCGACTTATTCAGGAATTCGGCACTCAACCCCTAACGGAAGAGCTATTGGACAAGCTGTCAAAGCACACTGACAAGCTCCATTTGCAGCTGGCCCGAAAACTGTTCTTCTCACATCGTGACCTAGACGTCGTCATCGACCTGTACGAGAAAGGCACAAAATTCGTACTCTATACAGGTCGAGGCCCATCAGGCCCTGTACATATTGGGCACTTGGTCCCGTGGATATTCACAAAGCACCTGCAGGAAAAATTCAAAACAAGACTCTACTTCCAAATGACCGACGATGAGAAGTTCGTCGTAGACGACGACGCGAAACTTGCAGAAAACATAAAGTACGGTTATGAAAACGCCCTAGATTTGATCGCGCTGGGTTTCGAGCCTGAGGACACTTTCATAATCTACGACGTCAAAGACATTGACCTGCTGTATGACATTGCGTTGGAAGTGGCGAAGCGCATAACCTATTCGACTGCCCGCGCCACGTTCGGCTTCCAAGACAGCACCAACCTTGGCTGGATATTCTGGCCTGCCATCCAAGCAGTGCCATGCTTCATTCACAAGAAACTGACAGGAGAAAACGTTCCCGCACTCATTCCCGCAGCCATAGACCAAGACCCCTACTGGCGAATCACCCGTGACATAGCTCAGAAACTCGGCTACTTCAAGCCTGCCCAAATCCACTGCCGTTTCCTGCCCGGCCTCGGTGTTGGCGGAAAAATGAGCGCATCCGAACCTGAAACCAGCATATTCACCATAGACCCTCCGGACATAGTCAAACGCAAGGTCTGGAACGCTTTCACAGGCGGCAAACCGACACTCGCTGAACAGAAGAGGCTGGGCGCTGACCCCGACATATGCACCATCTACCAATATTTCCTCTACCTGTTCGAGGAAGACGACAAGAAACTGGCGGAAAGGGCAAGACGCTGCAAGGGCGGAGAAATCATGTGCGGCGAATGCAAGACCGACCTGACTGAACGACTGAACAAGTTCTTGATTGAGCACCGCAAGAAACGCGAAAAGGCGAAAGACACAATCGAGAAGTTCCACATCAAAAGATAGAGGAAGGTTACAGCAAAATGTCGGAATAAGTCGCTGTTGATTTCAGATCAGCCTACTGACTGGTCCAACCCAATGCACGCCGTGCTTGTCTCATGCGTCGGCAAAACCGGCAAGCCCAACATCATAACCCTAGCAAGGGTCATGCCCACATCGGCCAGTCCGCCGCTACTCTCCGTAAGCATCGCGCCCAGAAGGCACTCGCACGCCCTGATCGAAGAGACATAGGAGTTTGTTGTCAACATACCGACCATGGACATTCTCAACGAAACCATGTTCTGCGGAAGAGCAAGCGGCATAGACCACGACAAATTCAAAGAAGCCAAGCTCACGCCACTGCCCGCCAAGAAGGTGAAGCCACCCATCATAAAGGAGTGCGTGGCTCATCTTGAATGCAAGCTTCACAGTCAACACACTACTGGCGACCACACGATCTTCGTCGGCGAGATAGTCGAAGCCTACGCCAACGAAGAAGCATTCAAGGAAGCATACGACTTGGAAAAAGCAAAAATGGTATTTCATTTGGGTGGCAACGAGTTCGCTACTCTAGACCCGGAAGTGCATAAGCCGAAAGTCTAGGAAGCAGTGCTAGAGTTCGTAGCTCTCGCCGGGCTTCAACACGATCACTCTTGCGTCTGATTTTGCCTCTTTCATCTTGTTGACAAACTCGTCAGCTGACTGCGCTAGAACTTTGAGGGTCTTGTAGTGCATCGGAATGACCGTTTTCGGATTGATGAGTTTCACGGCTTCAACCGCTTCAATCGCATCCATGGTGTAGTAGCCGCCTATCGGAATCATCACCACATCAGGCCTGTAAGCCTCGCCGATCAGCCGCATGTCGTCGAAGAGTCTTGTGTCTCCGGCATGATAAATCGTCTTGCCCTCTCCTTCAAGCATCACTCCGGTCGGCGCTCCTCTGGAAGCTGCGTGGATTGCCTGAACCACTGTCACAGTCACTCCCTTGATCTCCGTACTGCCGCCGACATTCAGCCCGACAACGTTCTTTATGCCTGTCTCATGAGCATACTCGGCAAGCTCAGCTACGGACACGAAATCTGCGCCTGTCCTGCTGCATATGTCGAAAGCATTGCCTAGGTGGTCGCTGTGGTCATGCGTGACATAGACGATGTCTGCCATTGTCACGTCTGAAGCTTTCACAGGCGACGTTGGGTTCCCGTCGAGCCACGGATCAACTAGGACTGTCTTACCTGCTATTTCGATTTTGAATGCGGCATGTCCAAGCCAAGTTATCTTGGCCAGATATTCCACCTCGCCATTAAACCTTTTAAACAGTAACCTTGTATGCGTTAATAAAGTGTGACGCTGATGAGCGAGTACGACAAGGATGCTCTGGAGAAGTTCCGGCGTTCCGGCAGAATCCTGCGCGAGACTCGCGAGGAGATAAAAGGCTTTGTGCGCGAGGGCATGCCAATAATTGACATTTGCGAGAAGGCTGAAGGCCTCATTCGCAAGAAGGGCGGAAAGCCGGCGTTCCCATGCAATGTGTCGATAAATGAGATTGCTGCGCATTTCACGTCGCCGCCGGGGGACAGGCGAACGGTTTCTGAAAGGTCGCTTGTGAAGGTTGACATTGGTGTTCATGTGGACGGGTATGTGACTGACACGGCGGTTTCGGTTTGCTTCAATCCTGAATACCGAAGCCTTGTAACCACTGCTGAAGAAGCTCTGCAGAAAGCCATAGAAAACGTCAAGCCTGCAGTCTCCACCTCACACCTCGGCTCAATAATCGAGAAAACCATCAAATCCCGCGGACTCAAGCCGATATCCAACCTCACCGGCCACCAAGTCGGCAGGTATCTTGTGCACGCCGGAACTTCCATCCCCAACGTTCAGCAACTGTTTTCTTCAGCCAAGATTAAGCTCGGTGGCGTCTACGCCATCGAACCCTTCGTTACTTTCCCTGACGCCGTGGGCAAGGTTGAGGACAGTAATGAGAAGACGATTTTCCGTTTCGTCAAATCCCGCTCGATGAAGAGTCCGCATGCGAAACAGCTTCTGAAGCATGTTGAAGAACAGTTTAAGACGTTGCCTTTTGCTGAGCGCTGGCTTCAAGGCATCGTACCGAAGGAGCACCATCGCGAGGCTTTTGCGGAACTTCTGTCTTCGCGGGCGATCATGGCGTATTCTGTCTTCGTTGAAGTCAGCAGAAAACCGGTGGCTCAGGCCGAGCACACTGTGCTTGTGGTTAAGGATGGCTGCGTCGTCCTAACTTAGGCTCAGAACTTCTGTTTCTCTTTGTCTTTGATTTCGCGGTAGATTGCGGTAATCAGCGTGTTGTTATTGCATTTCTGGCAGCGTTCGCCTTCTTTGAATATGTAGTCGCCGCGTTGGAAAGCCCTGACATTCTTGAATCCACATTTTCGGCATTCGACGGTCGTTGTTATCGGCGGGATTTCAATTCGCAAGCTCGACATTTTTCTCCTGATCTGGAACAAGGCGTATGTGGCTACTGCTAAGGCTAGCACGCCTCCCAGCAACAGCCATCCGGCCCATGTTTGCGCCCCTTGATCCTCTGGACTGCTGTAGAATATCTGTACGGCCCAGAAAATGGCTGTCAGACACAGCGCGAGGATTACAACCATTCCTAAGAGTACGAACATGGGGATTTTGACTTTTCCGTTGTTTGCTGTCTCTTCCATTCTCTTTCACCCTCCTATTGCCCGACGCCGATGGTGTTGCCGATTCCGGCAATTATCACCTTGTCGCCTTCCTTAGTCCTCTCCAAGATAAGCTGTTTTATCCTCTCTATTGCTGTGTCGGTTGCGTCAACGATTTCTTTTCGCATACCCGAGACTGCGTCGCCCACGTCCTCCCTTATTATCACGGCGTGCAGCGGAATGTGGTACTTCAGGACTGATTCTTCTATCTTGAACTGGTCTACTCCTGGGCCTCCTATGGCCGCGCCAACACCTTCAGCCACTTCGCCGACTTCTTCCCCTTCAAGCTTCAAGGCCGCGTCAATCATGACGATCATTGCGATCTTGCCATGGTTCTCTTCAATGACCGTTTTGATCGCGTCTCCGGGCTTGCCAACGTTTCCTCCTGGGCCTTCTGCCTTGATTATGTAGGCGGTGCGTCCTTCCAGCTGTACGGTTGCGGTTACGCAGTCGGTGGCGATCTTTTTGGTTTCGCTCCCGTGCATCAGTTTCGCCGCAACCAGTGCACCTGCTCCGTCGCCTATCGGCTGCCCATAAGCAAATGCTTTGAGTGCACTTGCGTAGGCTTCCGCTTCGCGCATGATGAGGGGCAGTTGCATCTGAATCTGCATTATGACGTAGAGGCTGTAGGTTTTCTTCCCGAGCAGGTAGAAGTGTCTTATGATCTTGTAAATGTAGTTGAGCGCCATCTCTGCCTCAAGCGTGTTCTCCAAGTTGTTAGCTTGGGTCTGGTCTGCGGCAGGCGCCATCAGCTTCACTTCGTCCTTGAAGCGAGTTTCTCTGACGTCTAGGATGTGTTCCAGTTTCCAGACGACGCCAGCAGGGTCGAGGCTCTGTGGCGCTATGGCGAAGTATTCCAAGAACCGGTCTACTCTCGCGGTTGGGTCGGCTTGAGGTTTGCCGATCTCCTTGATGGTTTCGATTGTTATCTTGCGGCCTTCCTCTTTTATGTACTTCAGCTTGTAAAGCGAGTTTTCAACTTCTCGAAGCATGACCCACATTTGGAGTCTCTGACCGTAGAACATGAAGACAACGAATATTCCGTAGAAGAACAGGGTCGGAATCAGCGAAAGCGGGTCGTCCAGTGGGCTCGCTGCCACTTTTCCCTGTAAGGAAGTCAACAAGGTTGTGATGTCCACATGTACACCTTCCGAAAAACACTATTAACACTCAGTTATAAGTCTTGGGTAATTATGGGCAAAATATGAAGATTGTTTGAGTGGGGCAGCCAGCTTTCCCGGGTTCGCGTGGCCGAAGACCACACTACAGCTGGGAACGGAGCACGGTTTAACTTCCGAGTTCGGAATGGGATCGGGTGGGACCCGTACCCTATGACCGGCAAACCCCACATACCACCTGAACTCATTACTCATTAACCTTTCGCTTCACGTGCCAAAGAAAGAAGAGGCGGTGGCGGAGTCGCCGCGCCCTTGTACTTTTCCTTATCGCTTCTTCTCGACCTTGGCTATTGCCTTCTCCAGAATGTCGAGGCCGACCTTGGTTTCTTCCTCAGTTATCGACAGTGGCGGTATCAGTCGTATGGTGCTTTTTCCGCAGCCGAGCAGCGCAAGTCCGTTCTTCAGTGCCTCAAGAAGTATGTCTTCTCTTTCCTTCTTCGCATACTCTTTCGTCTTGCGGCTCTTCACGAAGTCTACGCCCCATGCGACGCCCATTCCTCTGACGTCGCCGACGAGCTCGTGTTTGTCATAGATTTCTTTGAGTCCTTCTTTGAAGACTCTGTCGATTTTGGCGGCGTTTTTCAGCAGGCTGTTTTCGAGGACGTTTATGGTTGCGAGTGCGGCGGCGCATGCCAACATGTTTCCTCCGTAGGTGTTGCTGTGCACGCCTGAGACGCCGAAGTCCAGTTCTTTGTTGAAGATTGTTGCACCTATTGGGATTCCGCTGCCTAGGCCTTTTGCTGAACAGATTATGTCTGGGGCGATGCCGAAGTGTTCTATCGCGAACATCTTGCCTGCTCTGCCCATGCCTGTTTGCACTTCGTCGATTATTAGTTTGATGCCGTGTTCGTCTGCCAGTTTTTTGAGTTCTTTGAAGAAGCTTTTTGGCGGGACGATGTAGCCTCCTTCGCACTGGATGGGTTCGGAGACTATTGCTGCCACTTCTTCCGGCGGGACGTAGCTTTGGAAGAGGTATTCGTCGATGTATTCGATCACGCGGTTGACGAGTTCGTCTGGGTTTTCGTAGCCGTCTATGCGCCACGTATTGCGGTAGGGGTTCGGGTAGGGCACGTGTTCGACGCCGGGCATTGTTGGGAACAGTCTTGATTGCTGTTTGGGTTTGCTTGAGGTCAGGCTCAGCGAGCCGAAGGTTCGGCCGTGGAAGCAGCTTACGAATGCGATGAACAGTTTTCGCTGGGTGCTCCATCTGGCGACTTTGAGTGCGGCTTCGACGCTTTCGGTTCCGCTGTTTGAAAGGAAAGTCTTCTTCTTGAAGTTGCCGGGAGCGATCTGGTCGAGCTTTTCGGCCAGCTCTACCTGTTTCAGGTTGTAGAAGTCTGTGCCGGCAGCGTGCCAGATCCTCTGCAGTTGCTCTTCGAGGGCTTTCTGGACTTCTGGGTGTCGGATTCCTGTGTTCAGGACGCCTATGCCGCTTGTGAAGTCGAGGATTGTGTTTCCGTCAACGTCTTCAAACCAGACGCCTTCGCCGCTGTCTATGACAAGCGGAGCGTAAACGGGGTCGTTCGTCGACGTTGCCATGTAACTGTTGTGCTTCTCTATAATTCTCTTGGCTTTCGGTCCGGGGATGGGGGTGACTATTTTCGGACCCTTAGGTTTCGTCATTTTCATGTCTCCTCTTGAACGCGGGAGTAATCCTCTCTTTTGAGATGGTTTAAGGTTTTCGGGCAACAATGTCATGATTGGTTGGTGATGTTTATTCTGAGTATTATTTGGTGATTCTTGTTGTTGGAGAACAAGGCATATATTTGTTGGCTGCAACTCCTTTCAAGTGGTGCAGGTGGGGCTGTAGTCTAGGAAGGTATGACGACGGGCTCCAGAAAGTAGCTAACGGGTTTGCGGACCTCTAAGAGGGATGAAGAGGTTCTGGAGCGGTTAGAGAAACCCGTAGGAACGGCCAAGCGCCGATTTCCGGGTAAAGGTCGTCGGTTCAAATCCGGCCGGCCCCACCAAAACTCTTCTTGACAAAAAAAACCTCTTTTGAGCATTTGAAGAAATGGGTCCGGAGTAAGTTGTTTTGTCCTGCTTTCTCGTGGCGCAGCTATTTACGCAGCTTCCTCAAAGTCTTATCAACATCTTCCAATCCTAGTTTCTTGAGAATATCGTGCTTCGGCACTCCGTTCTCGTCCCAGCCAATCTCTTCGTAATACTTCTGCACACTTTCCCTCACGCTGGTTCTGTCAGCAGCTTTTCCTTTTGCAGAGTTCGAAGGCAACGGCTCATAGAGCATATGATTCTGCTGTGGAAAATCAATGGTTTGTGCAAAATCAACGTTTCAGACGCTTGTGCTCATGCCTTCAGGCCCGTTTCTTCTCTGAATTGCAGTCTATAGAATGCGCTGTATAATCCTTTCTTGCGCATTAGCTGTTCATGCGTGCCTCTTTCAACTATTGACCCTTGGTCGATGGTTAAAATTTCATCGCAAAGCCTGATAGTTGAAAGCCGATGGGCAATTATTATCGTCATTCTGTTGCGCATCAGTTTCTTCAGAGCTCTCTGTATCACCAGTTCGGTGTAGGCGTCAACTGAGGCTGTTGCCTCGTCCAGCACTAGGATTTCCGGATTGGCGACTAGCGTTCTGGCGAAGCTTATGAGTTGTCTTTGGCCTATGGATATGTTTGAAGACCCTTCCTGTATCATATAGTCGTAATCGTTGGGAAGCTTCATTATGAAATCGTGTGCGCCGATGGATTTTGCTGCGTCTATGATTTCTTGGTCTGATGCTTCAAGTTTGCCGAACCTTATGTTTTCCTTTATGGAAACTGAAAAGAGAAACGAGTCTTGTAGCACTATGCTCATGCAACCTCTCAAAGAGAGAAGTGGGATGTCTCTCATATCATGCCCGTTGATGAGTATTCTGCCTTCGTCTGGATCGTAGAATCTGGCGAGAAGGTTGATTATCGTGCTTTTTCCTGCGCCTGTCTGGCCGACAATCGCGAGTTTCATGTTGCGTTTCAGAGTGAAGCTGATGTTCTTTAAGACTGGAACGTCTACGTCGTATGCGAAATTGACGTTTTCAAACTTGATTTCTTCTATCATTGTAGTGTGATGCTCCTTTCAAGCGGCGGGTCTTGGATCTCGACTTTTGTGTCTATTACGTCGAACATTCTTTCGATTGCAGACATGGCGGACTGGTACTGGTCGTACATGGTTACAAGGTCGACCAGCGGCATGAAATATGCGAACTGGTACTCAGTGAACGCCACCAGAACTCCTAGCGTGATTGTTCCCGTCAACAGGGCATTGACTCCGTAGAATAGGATTATCATTGTTCCGATTAGTCTTAGTCCTATTACGAACGGCGTGTACGATGAGCCTATGAGGATGGCTCTGATTGTTGCCTTGACGTTTTCGTCTTGGCTTTTCAGGAACTTTTTTTCTGTTTCTTTCTCCTGCGCGTAGGCTTGGGTGACTTTTATGCCTGCTAGGTCTTCCTGCATTCTTGCCGTCAATCCTGAAGTTGTGATCAACGTTCTTCTGTAAGCAGCTCTCGAGTGTTTTCCAAGGAACCAGACTAGCAGTATGGCAATAGGAAGAACCGTGATGGCAAGAAGTGACAGTCGGAGGTCAAGATAGAACATTATTGCGAAGGCGCCCAGGATTGAGGAGATGTCGACGAGAATGCTTGTGAGTCCCAATCTGAGGAATATTCTGACTGTGTTGGCGTCGTTCGTCGGGCGGGAGATTATTCTTCCGGCTTCGCCTTCTGAGAAATACCTGAGGGAGATGACCTGCAGTTTTTCCATCATGTCATCTCTCATTTTTGCAACCACGTTTTCTCCGACTACTCGCATTTGATAGGTTTGGATGTACTGAAACAGGTAGTTGCCTAGAATGATGGCGGCGAATAAGGGGATCCACCATATGAAGCCTGAAAGGTTTTTGGGTGTTATTATTCGGTCGATGGCTATCGCGTGCATGTAGGGTGAAGCTAGTCCGGTCAGTGCGCCTGTTATGGTGGCAGACACGCCGATTATGAGGTTTCTTCTGTGGGCTTGAGCGTACTTGTAGACTCTTCTGATTAGCACTCGGTCAGGAACAGTTCTTTTTCTTCTTTCTTCCTGCTTTGTGGAAAATGTTCCGTATGAGCTTGACACTAAGCGCCACCTGCTTCCTCTAGAATGGGTGAGGCTTTTTGGACGAATTGTGTTTCATAGACTTTTTTGTAGACGCCGTTCTTTGCTATTAGCTCGTTATGCGTGCCGAATTCAGCTATTGAACCGTTTTCGAGAACCAGTATTTTTTCAGCTGTTTTTATCGTTGAGAATCTCTGTGCGATTATGAGGGTCGTTCTTGTCTTTGTTGCTTCTTCTATTGCAGATTGAATTTCCCGCTCCGTCTTCGCATCCACAAAAGACAGTGAATCGTCCATTATCAGTATCCTCGGGTTGCCTACGAGCGCTCTAGCTATGGTCACTCTCTGCTTTTGACCTCCTGAAAGTGTGACTCCTCTCTCTCCTACAGGCGTGTCGTAGCCACATGGAAGCGATTCAATGAATTCGTGTATTCTGGCCGACTTGGCAGCTTGAACTATTTCATCCATCGAAGCGCCAGGTTTACCGAAAGCAATATTCTCCCTAATTGTTCCGGAAAACAGGAAAACATCCTGCAAAACCACGCCTATCTGCTTCCTAAGGGAAACAAGCTTGAAGTCGCGTATGTCTGTGCCATCTATCCTTATACTGCCCGTTTGGATGTCATAAAACCTTGGAATTAGGTATATCAGAGAGCTTTTTCCGGATCCTGTTGCCCCGAGTATCGCTATTTTTTCACCAGGCTGCACCATGAAAGTAACGCTCTTTAGCACAGGCCTGTCCTTCACGTATCCAAACGTCACGTTTTCCAGTTCAAGTTTTCCTTTTTCTATCTTTATATCTTTGGCGTTAGGCAAATCCTCAACGTTTCTCGGCGCATCTGTAATCTCAAGAACTCTTTCCAGTCCTGCATAGGCGGCGATCCATGTTCCCAAAGTCTGGCTTACGTCCCTTATAGGAAAGGTTAGTCTCATCATGTACCTGGCAAAGAGGATGATGTCACCAACTTGAGCGACTGCCAATGCAGAACCCGGAATGCCCAACGTATACCCTGCGTACACGTAGACCAGAGCTATTCCAAGCGTTAGTATCGCCGGACCGAGTGGCATGTAGATTGATTGTATCTTGCCTGCGCTAATCGCCGTGTTCACGTATATACTTTCTACTTCTTTGAATCCGTCAACAACGTCTTTTTCTCGACGGAATATTCTGATCGTTTTCATTCCGACGATATTTTGTTGTATGTATGAGGTTAATCTTCCCATTATTAGCTGCATGTTTCTGAAGAGGGGCATCGTTTCTATCCAGAGGCGTGTTGTGAAATAGAAGATGAGAGGCATTGTGGCCATGGAAATAAGTGTCATGATTGGACTTATGGGGAGGATTATCGCAATAATGATAATTGTTGTGAAGACAGCGTTGAGAACAGTGCCAAGCCATGTTCTCAGAAACATGTCAACCAATTGAAGATCCACGGTGGCTCTTGACGTAAGATCGCCCACAGCAGCAGAATCGTAAAAACTGAAGGATTTACCTTGGAGCGAACGGTAATATTCCGTTCTTATGTCTCGCACAATGTACTGAGACATCACCCCGTGCACAAAAATCAAAACAAAGTTTGAAATGGCATAGCCAATTCCGGCCAGTATGATAACCAACAGATAGCCCCATAGAAGACTGAGGTTAGACGGGGGTCCGATAACGTTGACTATGATGAATGTGGTGTACAATGGCTCCACTGAGAACAAAATCGATCTTATTACTGCGAGAATGACTATTGCCATGACGAACCAGTAGTATCTCCTGTGATACTTCATCAGTTTCTTGAAAGCCGAAAAGGACTGAGTGAAACCCTTTTGCGGCCTAAGCGATTTAGCATAATCCACGAGAGGTTTTGCTATACTCATTATGATCTTGGCATAAACGGTACCATCTGAATCGATATAAACATTTTCGAACCGTACTAAATTCTTTAATTAATAAAAAGGAATTTTGGCCAATGTAGCTTAATTGGCTTTCAACCTATCAAGCGTGTTTCGGCTTATTATGAACCAGCCAATCTTCGGCTTGTTAGCTTATGCTGCGATGAGGTATCTATTCACTACTTTATGAGATAATGGAAATCAATAAACTCTAGTCTCTCTTTAAAGTCATAAAGTATACACTTGGAAAACTACTTTGGCCTCAAATCGGCTCCACAGTTTGGACAGAACTTTGAACTCACAGCAATGCGAGCCTGACATTCAGGGCAGATTAGCACAACTTGTTTATGCATTGGTCTATAAATTGGAACTGAAATCACAATAAATCCGTAGATAATCATCTACCTTCAATAGAAATATGAACCGCATTCCATTAAAAAAAAGTTTGCTTATGCCAAGATAATTATAGGAATCTTAAGCATTGCCCTCGCTACTGCTGTAAGATTTAAACGACAGTTTAGACCTATACGACCCCACCAACAGCCTATTTTTGACAAAAATGACAAAATTATGGACGCCTCTACCGTAAAGAGTCACAAACTATCCGTGTATCATCGATGCATGCTCGTAAGACACGTTGAGGTTATACACGGTATCTGAGAGTTTCGACTTTGACTCTGATAGACTCCAAAGACATTTTAGCACGAAGCCAAAAGCTTCAGAGGGAAATCAAAAGGTGCGATGTGTAAGATGAAAGAAGGTCTTGATCCATTAGACATTGGAACCTTACTACATGGAATTCTATTTGCCTACCAAAAAACTACAAAAGACACATTGGGAACAGGGGCAGCAATTTTTGTGCACCCCGTGTTAAACATCATCAAGGAGATCAGCAGAAAGTCAGGAGTCAACCTAATCAAAGGAAACAACATTGATGAAGTATTCGAGAACTTGTCCAAAGTCATACCAACTACAGGCTTAGTAAAGAGTTTCCGATTTGAGAAGCTTTCTCCTAACACGTACATTCTACACGTTAGCGAATGTGTTTGGGCACCTCATATACATAATGAACTAAAACCTGAGGATGTGACTTGCCCCTACGCATTAGTAGCTATGTCCATATTCGAGGAAGTCACAAAATGCAAAGTGAAAGTCGCTGATTCCGAATACGCCAAAGACGGGTGTAGAACAAGAATTGAACCACTCTTAGAAAGCAGATAATCGTTCCCAAAAAGATCACTTGCCTAATTCGTTCTTTGGCACTATTCGTCATGACAAACGAGTCAACAGTATCCGGTAGACTGACCATCCATTTGAGTTCCCTCGATTGCCGCCAATTCAGCGTTCCGAATTTGCGAAAAATGGCTGGATAAGAGACGAGCCGAAATGATTTCATGGCAGCAAACATTCGAATTGTAGAATTTTGTAAGTTTAAACCTATGCGGCCCCACCAAAAAGCCTCTTTGGTCAAGATGGCCCGTTCTTGCGAGTCATATGGAGCAAAACTCGTGAAATAAACTGAATCTTGCCAGAAATCTCGTTGTTCAGGCGAGAACTGGGCAATCTCTTTCAGACATGATTATCTTTCAAAAGTCTTAAAATAGAAATAGTGTTTTCCCTTTCTTCTTCGTCATTCCGATTTTCCAGACTTTTGGTCGCAATAAGACGCGGGTTCGAATCCAGACAATTTTTCGTCAAAGCGCACCATCTTGATGGTGGAACATGTAGCTCTCTACAGTTTTAATCTATGACCTTTCGGCTGGACTTTTTGGCCAAGCTCTTGTGCGAGTTGCTCAAGTAGTGCCCGCTGTTGTGGGGTCAGTTTTTCAGGCACATCTATGTCAACACGTATCAGCATGTCGCCCTTGCCAAATCCTCTGAACCTCGGCATGCCCTGACCTCTCAGTCTGATGATTTCGCCGGCCTGTGTTCCTGAGCGAATTTTCACAGTAGTGCTCCCCTCAAGCGTAGGAATCGCAACCTCAGCCCCCAGCGCTGCCTGAGGAAAACCTATGCGCATGCTGTACAGAAGGTCGTCCTCGCGTCTCTTGAAATTTGGGTGGGGCAGCATGTGAATAAGAACATACAGGTCGCCAGAAGGACCTCCGCCGGGCGGCGCTTCACCTTGACCTTCGAGTCTTAACTGATAGCCTTCGTCTATGCCGGCAGGCACTTTGACCGTGATCTCTCGCCTCTTCTTCACCAAGCCCATTCCTCGACAGTTCTTGCACGGCGAGTCAATGATGTTTCCTCTTCCGCCACACATTGGACAAGATGTGACTCTGACGAAAGTGCCGAAGCCACTCCGGCTTACACTCTGAACCTTCCCAAGACCTTTGCACCTTGAACATGTCTTGGGTGAAGTGCCCGGGCTGGCACCTGTGCCTCCGCAGACCTCGCACTTCTCGATCCTTGGAACCTGAATCGCCTTCTCTGTGCCTTTTGCAGCCTCTTCAAGCGTAATCTCAAGGTCGTAGCCAAGATCTTGGCCTCTGATTACTCGCTCGCCGAAGTCGCGGTTGCCGAAGATTGTGCCGAACAGGCCGCCCAAACCGAAACCGAATCCCAAGTCTCTCAGTATCGACTCAAAGTCTGCTCCTCTGAAAATGTCTTCAGTAGTGTAGCGCTGATCGAATTCAGCGTGACCCAGCTGGTCATACGTCTGCCGCTTCTCATCATCTGACAAGACAGCGTAGGCTTCAGATATCTCCTTGAACTTCTCTTCAGCGTCTGGAGCCTTGTTTCGGTCCGGATGGTACTGCATCGCCAGCTTCCGGTAAGCGTCCTTGATCTCGTCCTTGGAAGCAGGCTTTGAAACGCCGAGAACCTCGTAGTAGTCTCTCTTACTCGCCATGCTCTTTACCATCACACCTGAACCGCAGTCGTCCGCTCAGTTCTTGTCGTGCAGTTTATTTGACCTTGTAGTCCTCGGAATCAACGACCTTGTCGCTACTAGGGGGCTGAGGAGACTCTCCGCTGGCTTGGCCCTGCTGTTTAGCCTGTTCCGCAGCAGCCTGCTGGTAAATCGCTGTGCCCACTTCTTGCAGCACCTTGGACAGTTCATCAGACTTCGCCTTCATCTTTTCCAAGTCGTTGCTGGCCAGCGCATCCTTCAGCGCGGTGATCGCAGTGTCTATCTTGCCCTTCTGCTCCTGAGTGAGCTTCTCTCCGAGGTCTTTCTTGGTTTTCTCCGCTGTGTAGATCAAACCGTCTGCGTTGTTGCGCGTTTCTGCCTCTTCACGCTTCTTCTTGTCCTGCTCAGCAAACTGCTCAGCATCTTTAACCATCTTCTCCTTCTGTTCCTTCGACAACTTTGTTGAGGCGGTTATGGTTATCTTTGCTTCCTTGCCCGTGCCCAAGTCTTTCGCAGTCACGTTCAGTATTCCGTTGGCGTCAATGTCAAACGTCACTTCTATCTGCGGCACTCCTCTCGGCGCAGGTGGAATATTTTCGAGGTTAAACACGCCGAGTGAAACGTTGTCACCGGACATGGCGCGTTCACCCTGCAAGACATGGATCGTTACGGCTGTCTGGAAATCTGCCGCCGTAGTGAAGATCTGGCTCTTCTTCGTAGGAATGGTCGTGTTCTTCTCGATTACCCTCGTTGATACATGTCCCAGCGTTTCCACACCAAGCGAAAGCGGCGTAACATCAAGCAACAGCAGATCTTTCACCTCTCCAGTCAGCACCGCCCCTTGTATGGCTGCGCCGATCGCGACACACTCCATCGGGTCGACGCCCCGCTCCACAGGCTTGCCCATCATTTGCTCCACGAACCTCTGAACATACGGCATTCGAGTCATTCCGCCGATGAGAATTATCTTGTCAATGTCCTTGGGTGTCAACTTCGCGTCTTCAAGAGCCCTAATTAGCGTCTTCTCCGTCTTCTGCACTATCGGCTGAGCCAGAGACTCAAGCTTGGCCCTGGTCAATGCAAGATGCAGGTGTTTGGGTCCAGATGCGTCAGAAAATATGAAGGGCAGATCGATGTCTGTTGCCAGAAGCGTTGACAATTCTATTTTCGCTTTCTCAGCGGCTTCCTTGAGTCTGGCCGTGGCCACCTTGTCGCCCAGAAGATCGATTCCGGTTTGCCTTTTGAACTCTTCAACAACGTAATCCATGACGGCTTTGTCGAGGTCTGTTCCGCCGATCTGAGTGTCTCCGCTGGTGGACAGCACTTGGAAAACGCCCTTGCCAAAATCCATGACCGTCACGTCGTGTGTGCCGCCGCCGAAGCTGAAAACCAGTATCTTCATCTCTTTCTCAAGCTTGTCAACACCATACGCTAGACAAGCTGCTGTGGGCTCGTTGATTATCCTTTGAACTTCTAACCCGGCTATTTCGCCAGCGTCCTTCGTGGCTTGACGTTGATTGTCGTTGAAGTGAGCGGGAACAGTTATGACGACCTTCTTCACAGGCACGCCCAAGAAAGTTTCAGCGTCCTTCTTGATCTTCTGCAGTATGAAGGCCGAAATCTGTTGCGGGGTATACTCTTTTCCTTGGATGCTCACCTTGTAGTCAGTGCCCATCTTTCTCTTTATCTCAAGAATGGTTCCTTCAGGGTTAGCGGCGGCCTGTCTTTTCGCTGACTCGCCTATCAACAGTTGGCCGTCTTTCGTGAAAGCAACGATTGAAGGAAACATCTTGCCAGCCATCGTCGGGCCCTCAGCGCTGGGCACGACAGTTGCGCGTCCGCCTTCGAACACGGCAGCAGCCGAGTTTGTTGTTCCAAGGTCTATGCCCAATATTTTTTCACCAGTTTTCACATTACTCATTTTTGATTCATCTCCTCTTGTGACTTTGATGAAGGTTCTACTGCGATTTTTACTATGCTCGGTCTAATCACCTTTTCCTTCAACATATATCCCTTCCTTACTTCCTCAACAACCGTGCAATCTTTAACATCGTCTCTCTCTATCTTGGCCACGACGCTGTGCTTCAAAGGGTCAAATGGTTTGCCCACACACTCGATCGGAGAGACTCCTTCGCTCTTCAAGACTTTTTCCAGTTTCTTGAGCGTCATCTCAACACCTTGAATCACAGCTTCCGCAGAGTTCGAGCAGCGACCTGACTGAACAGCCATCTCCAACTCGTCAACGATTCCCAGCAACTCGATTATGAGGCGTTCGTTGCTATACGCTTTGGCTTCTTCTACTTGTCGGTCAAACCTCTTCTTCAGATTCTCGAAATCAGCCTGCACGTATTTCAGCTGGGTGAGGTATTCTTCTGAACGCTTCGTTTCTGACTCCAAGCCGTTCAGCAGCTTCTCAGTTTGCGTGTTTTCGGATTCTTTCGGCTCTTCACCCATTGAAGCTCCCCTTCAGAATGGTCAGTTTTCTAGCATGCGCAAACAGGAATATATACATCACTCTTCAAGCGTGCATTTGTCTTGATTCTGTGCCAGCTGATGTTTGATCGCAAAGTCTAAGACGTTGGGCACGCCCTTCTTACGCAATGCTTGCAGCAACGCAAGCACGGTAGGCAACGTGAGTTGGAGAAAAAGGACTTGAAAGATTGGAAACATGCTTTGAAAGCGGATCCGACAGATTGGTTGCTGGAACAGGACAACCCCTCTGTGCGCTACTTCGCACTCATTGATCTCTTGGAAAGATCTGCAGTAAGTTCTGAAGTGATTGAAGCCAAACAGGAGATCATGAAGATCGGCGCTGTGCCACAGATTCTGGCTAAGCAAAAGATTGGCGGATATTGGGGAAAGCTTGAGGATTTCTATGTCAGAGCCAAGTACAAGGGAACTGTCTGGCAACTCATGGTTCTGGCAGAGCTTGGTGCGGATGGAAAAGAAAAGCGTGTGGAGAGTGCATGTGAATTCGTTCTTGACAATGTGCAAGATCGCGAGGGCGGAGGCTTCTCTTACGTTGGGACCAAGGCAGGCGGAGGGGTCCATAGTGCGGTGCTTTCTTGTTTGACTGGCAATATGGTTTGGAGTCTGATCAGGCTCGGTTATCTCGAAGATGCCAGAGTGCAACGCGGAGTAGATTGGATCACTAGATATCAACGGTTTGACGATGGAGCGGAAAAGGCGCCGAAAGGCTGGCCCTATGACAAGCGAGATAGGTGTTGGGGAAAGCACACGTGCCATATGGGGGTAGTGAAAACACTGAAGGCGTTGGCCGAGATTCCTGCAGAAAGGAGATCGAAGGAAGTCAAGGTAACTATCGACCGTGCGGCTGAACACATGTTGTTGCATCACGTTCACAAAAGGAGCCACGATTTGAACCGTGTGTCAAAGCCTGAATGGGTGAAGTTCGGTTTTCCTCTCATGTGGAACACTGATGTGTTGGAGGCCTTGGGAATACTGACCAAACTGGGCTACCGAGACAAGAGGATGCAAGAGGCAATAGATCTAGTTGTCTCCAAACAGGATGAGCAGGGACGCTGGATGATGGAGAACACCTTCAACGGTCGCTTTCAAGCAAACATAGAAAAGAAAGGCAAGCCGAGCAAATGGGTCACCTTGAACGCATTGAAAGTGCTTAAGCTATTCCACAGCTAGCCTAAATCGCCGCCGAGACTGCTCAAACCCTTCCACATAATTATATATTGCGGCACTCAAAAGATTACGCGGTGTCTACTTTGCCACTCCCAATCGTCAATCGATCCGAAGAGAACATTATCGAAAACATAAGGCGAAAAGTCGAATCAATAAAAGACGTTAAGGGTTGCCGTCAACTGAAGGTACGATTGAGCGGCAAGAGGCTTGACGTGGACATGCTTGTTCTGCTGAATGCCAATCTTGGATGGAAAGACACTCACAGAATTTCGGCGGAAGTTGAGCAAGCGGTCATCAATGAATTCCCAAGTGCGCGAGTCACTGTTCACACAGAACCCGTTGGCAACAACCAAGAACAGATCTGGAAGCTCGTCAAAGACGTAGCCGATGGAACCCCGGGGTCTAGAGGCGTTCACAACATACACATCCAAAGAATAAGACGAGAACTATGCATCGACCTTCATCTTGAAGTCAGCGCAAACATGACCGTGAAACAGGCACACGACGTTGCTGATCAGGTTGAAAAGAAGATAAAAGCAGCCGACTCAAACATCTCAGAAGTCACTGTTCACATCGAGTCAGCGTCAGACCAAATTTCAAGGGAATTGGCTGGCGTGGAAACGGAGCTGGAATCGTTCATCGAACATCTGGCACAGCAATTCCCTGAGATCAAGGATGTCTGCGGCGTCAGAGTGCGCAGATTCGGGAACATATTACATCTGGTTCTTCGATGCCGTTTCGAGTCAAGTCTCAGCATAGAGAAGGCGCATGAGATCTCCAGCAAGCTTGAAAAAGAGATCAAGAATGCCTACCCTGACATAACCAGGATAGACGTGCATGAAGAACCCGTTTGAACCAAGCGACGTTATTGACTATTTGGGCCTGCACAACGCCTAAATATCAGTTGAAGGCTCTAGGAGCATCAAAACAGCTTATATCATCAAAGAGGACCATGCTTGAGGCGGATTCAAAAACACGTCAAAGGAAAAAGCCGTCGACAAACAGAAGGACTACTGGTCTGCTCAACCTACTGATATCTATAAAGCGCTTGAAACCAGCGAAAAAGGAGTATCTGAAGAAGAAGCCCAACATCGACTGAGAACCCACGGACGCAACGAACTGCCCAGCCACGCCTTCAGCACGATTCAAGTATTGTTACGGCAATTCAAGAACCCTATATTCGCGATTCTGATTGCATGTGCTGTTGTCGCAGGAGTTTTTGCAGAGCTAAAGCAAGCGGTAATAATCCTGTCGATGATAGCCCTCAGCGTCATATTAGGCTTCTACAACGAGTACAAGGCAGAGAAGATCGTCGAAAACCTCCGCCAAGACGTGTCAATCAAAGCCGTAGTAGTGAGGGATGGCAAGACTTCTCAGATCGATTCAAAACTCTTGGTCCCAGGCGATCTAGTCTCAGTGTATGTTGGAGACATAGCACCGGCAGACATGAGATTAGTGAGAACAAAAGACCTGCAGACTGACGAGTCAACGTTCACAGGCGAATCGTTTCCAGTTGAGAAATCCACTGCCCCGATCAGCCTTCAGCACCCAATGCCCCAGCAACTGAAGAACTATCTGTTCATGGGAACCGTGGTTGTGCATGGAAGCGGCCAAGGCGTCGTCGTCTCGACGGGGAAGAACACTGAGTTAGGGGGAATATCTAGAAGCCTGGTCCGATCGCATCCTGAAACCGAATTCCAGAGGGGAATAAGAAAGTACGGTACGATGCTCATGACCCTCACTCTTGCCCTCACGATCGGAATATTCTCTTTGAACTACGCTATCGGCCATTACTGGCTTGATTCTCTCTTGTTCTCTCTTGCAGTGGCTGTCGGACTTGTGCCTGAGCTGATGCCAGCCATCGTGACCATCAGTCTAGCACAAGGCGCAGGCAGGATGGCCAAGGTCAAAGTTGTCGTGAAACGTCTAGTCTCGATAGAGGACTTCGGAAACATGGACGTTCTGTGCACAGACAAGACTGGCACGTTGACCGAGGGAAAGATCACTCTAAACGATTGCCGTTCGCTCGGCGACGAAGAAGACGGAAGAATACTGATCTATTCGCTTCTGTGCAATTCCGCGGTCGCGGGCGACAAAATTGTGGGTAACCCGATGGATGCTGCAATCTGGGAATACGCAATCAGAAACAGGGTGCAAGGAGAAGTGAAGCTTTACGCGAAAATCGATGAGGTTCCATTCGATTATCAGCGCCGAATCATGTCAGCAGCAGTCAAAAGGGACGGCGAGACCATACTCATCAGCAAGGGTGCTCCCGAATCCATTCTCGCTAGATGCAGCTATGCTCGAATCGATGGAGAGACTCGACCATTAAGCAGCGTTCTTGAAGCAATCAACACCAAATTCTCCAGTTTGTCTCAGCTTGGATACCGTATCCTTGCAGTAGCGTTCCGTTCCATAGAGGTGAAAGACACTTATTCGGTTAAAGACGAAACCGATCTGACGCTCTTAGGTTTTCTTACATTCACTGATCCGCCTAAGAAAGACGCTCATCGAGCGGTTGCTCAGCTGAAAGAGATGGGAGTCGATGTCAAGATACTGACAGGGGACAACGAAGTCGTCGCAAAAACGATCTGCGAGGAACTCAAGGTTCCAGTCAAGAAAGTGATTTGCGGTCCTGACCTCACACAGATGAGCTGGAATCAGGTCAAGAAGACAGTAGAAGAGACTACTATCTTCGCCAGAATAACACCTGAACAGAAACTAGACATCATAAAGGCCCTCAAAGCAAACGGGCATGTCGTAGGGTTCATGGGTGACGGCGTTAACGATGCTCCGGCACTCTACGAAGCAGACGTGGGCCTGTCTGTTGACACGGCAGTCGACGTGGCAAAAGAAGCAGCTGACATCGTGCTGCTTGAAAAAAATCTTCTGGTGTTGGCCGCGGGCATAAATGAGGGTCGCAAGATATTTGGCAACACGATAAAATACATCCTCATGGGAACAAGCTCAAACTTCGGAAACATGTTCAGCGCCGCCGCAGCATCGATCTTCCTTCCGTTCCTGCCAATGCTTCCTATGCAGATACTCTTCATGAACTTGCTCTACGATGTTGCAAACATGACCCTTCCAACGGACAACGTTGACGAAGAAAACATCAAATGGCCAAAACGCTGGGATATCGGTTTCGTGAGGAAGTACACGCTGTTCTTTGGACCCTTCAGCTCGCTCTACGATTTTCTCACTTTCGGCATAATGCTTTTCATATTTGGTGCTTCAGCTGCGACGCCAGCTGCAGCATCCCTGTTCCAGAGCGGATGGTTCGTAGAATCATTCTGGACTGAGGTTCTGGTCATATTCGTCATCAGAACTAGACGCATACCGTTCTGGACAAGTCGTCCTGGGAAATGGCTTCTGCTGCTAACGATTTCCTGCGTGGCCTTCGGAACGATATTGCCTTTCACGGTTCTAGGCGGCATTCTAGGGTTTACAGCTCTTCCGGCAGAATATTGGGTGCTTCTCATACTCATGGTTGTCACATACCTGTTCCTTGTCGACGCAGGAAAGGTGTTCTTCTACAAGATCTGCAAATTCTGAGGGGGTGAATGACTATGGCTGATCTGGACTTGTTTGCTTGGTGGGCAATCAGCATAAGTGGCGGCAGCGTGTTTCTCACATTGGTCAGCATCTATCTTTATGCCGATACAAGGAAGAAACGAAAGACGAGGGAGGAGGCGAAGACAGGCTTGGGTAGGCTGATCAAGAACTTCGCTTTCGTATGGGTTCTCCTCGGCCTTCTCATGTTTTACATAGTCTCAATTGACTTGCGCTCTGTCGCGGTGTTCGCAGCTGGTAACATCATCGTTGAAGCTCTGCTGATTGCCTACCTAATAAGAAACAAAACAAAAACTGAGTGAGCGTACCGTCCACCGAGCCCTTAGCGACACAAGACGCTAGTTGAAGCCTCATCAACTGTTCAAGCGTATGCTGTCTTTTGTGCAGACTTATTAGAAGCGTTAGTCGACTAATCTGATCGTGTGCGGCTTCGCACACAAACGAAACAGCATGGAGACGGGGAGGTGGGGTGGATGTCCGGCAAGGAGATGCACAAGGCAGTATGCGCCGATTGTGGCAAAGAATGTGAAATTCCGTTCGAACCTGACCCGAACAGGCCTGTCTATTGCCGAGAATGCTGGTCGAAAAGAAGAAGTGAAAGGAGAAGATACTAAATGCTAGTCGCCTTTCCGAGATGGCTGCGCAGTTCAGTCCCTGTTTTCGAACACGTGTATCAGAAGTCTCATTTATGGGATGCAACCCTCTGAATTGAAAGCGCGTATTCATCATCTGAGCGTTTAGTGTCAGTCTTGTAGTCACACTTGGTCATCGTTCTAACGTGCAGGAGGATTGCGAGCGTTGGTATGGCAATTGGGAAGATGAGAAAAAGGGTGTGATTGTTGACCAACTATGGCTGGTGGTTGCTATGTTCCTTTTGTCATGGCGAAGACGGCTCTGACTGCGTTTATGATTGCTGCTGGTGCTGCGAACGCGGCGATCAGGTTCAGGATCGTGATGACCCATGTTCTCAGTATTGGATGTATCAGTTGAAGTGAGCCCCAGATGGTGGCGTTTCCGGTCACGACGAGGGCGATGGTCGCGATGAGGAACGGCATTACTTCCTTTGACGTTATGCTTACGAAACCAACTATGGTGCCTAGTATCAGCAGGATCAGCGTCACGTATGCTTCCGTCGATGAGGCATATGATACACTTGATTCCTTCATGACACCAATGGCTATTCCCATGACGAAGGCTAAGACGACGAAGAGCAAGAACGCCCATCTCGCTATCTTTTCCGTATCCATCCTAGATCACGAAATCCCAGCTATTCCGTAATCGTGTATAAATCTTGCGCATAGTCCCCCTGAAGCCAGACCATTTCAAGCGCTCAGTGCGAATGTTTTCAAGCCCAAATCTGCACAGGAAACTTTTTGTATCGCAGGTATGAAGGTAGACGGATGCGGATGCGATCACAGTTGCAGCCTTTGATTGAGCTTGTTGACGTGACGAAGGATTTTGGCAACATCCACGCGTTGGATCATTTGAGTCTTACTGTAAGCTCCGGCGAGATTTTCGGTCTCATCGGCCCTAACGGAGCAGGCAAGACGACAGCCTTGCGCATCATTTCTACACTGGTACTGCCTACGTCTGGCACTGTCAGCGTGTTTGGCCTTGATGTAGTTCAACAGGCTGCTGAAGTCAGGAAGATAATCGCGTACCTGCCGGAGGAGGCTGGTGTCTATCGCAATCTCTCTGGCGCGGAATATTTGGAATTCATGGCAAATTTCAGCGCCGGAAACAAGGAGGAGACCCGTGCGGTTGTGAATGAGGCAGCCGAAATATGCGGGTTGGGCGACCGACTGAAAAGCAAGGCCAAGACCTACAGCAAGGGAATGAAACGTCGTCTGCTAGTGGCGAGAGCACTCATGACGAAGCCCAAGCTTGCCGTCCTGGATGAACCAGCAAGCGGACTGGACGTCTTGTATGCATACCACGTGAGAGAGATAATCAAACGGTACGTTAAGGATCACGGGGTGACCGTTATCCTTTCGAGTCATAACATGCTTGAAGTCGAACACTTGTGCGACCGCGTCGCGTTGTTGAACAGAGGCAAGATCGTGGCGGATGGGAAACCGCAGGAACTCAAAGAGAGGTTCGACTGTGCAAATCTGGAGGAAGTTTTTGCGAAGGTGGTTGGATTTGCTTAAAGGGTTTGGAAACGTTTTCGTAAAAGAACTCAAGGAACTTGTCCGCGATCCGAAAATATTGCTGGGCATGATAGTCATACCGCTGATAATGTTCCCGGTGTTAGGTGCCCTCATGGGCTTCTCAATGGAGTCCGCAAAAGAGCAGGCAGAGAAAGCCTCTTTTTTGGTCTTGGACAACGATCAAGGGAACTGGTCCAAAGTGCTCATAAACAGCTTTGCTCTTTACGTGAGAGTCGACGTTGTCAACGATACGCAGCCGCAGCAAGTTATAGATCAGAACTTGCTGGCGAAACATAACGCGTCACAGTTTCTGGAGATCCCACCTGGATTCAGCGCAAACATGACTGCATACGTGAATAGCAACAAGACCACCAAGGCGGAAGTGAATTTTTATGGTGTTTTCTCGGGCACTGGCATTTTCGAGGGAATTGGTTCTTCGATGGCTGACAATCTGGTCTACCAATTCAACAGAGGCATAGCACCGGACGCGGTTCTTTCTTCGAAGTCGTCGATAATTAAGGGGGCAATCGTGACGGGAGTTGATCCTCAGACGATTTCCAGTCTGATGATGTCTCAGGCAATTGCGATGCCTATTACGATCATGATATTGCTCAGTTATTCCATGCAGGTTGCTGCAACATCGGTTGCCATGGAGAAAGAGGAGAAGACGTTGGAGACGCTTCTGACGTTGCCTGTGGATCGTTTCTCGATTTTGATGGGGAAATTGTCAGGTTCGATTCTTGTCGCCGGCGTTGGGGCACTGACGTACATGATTGGCTTCAACTTCTATATGGGCTCTTTCTACTCAGCAATTCCCACGGGCAGTTTGGATTTGGTTGCTCTTGGGCTTGTGCCGTCAGTCTTTGGGTACGCGCTGTTGGCTGTCTCGCTTTTTGTTACCTTGCTCTCTGCACTGGCGTTGGCCGTCATAATGTCAGCGTTTGCTGAGGACGTGAGAGGCGCTCAATCGCTTGTAGGCTACGTCTACTTGATTGTGTACATTCCGTCCATCGTCTTGATGTTTGCAGACATCAACATGCTGCCTCTTCCTGTCAGGGTTTTGATTTACGCAATTCCGTTCAGCCACCCAATTATAGCCTCTAAGGCGGTGATAATGGGAGATTACTTGACACCCACGCTTGGCATAATCTACGTGACTACGTTCACTCTGGTCGTTATGTATGCGGCATCACGACTGTTCGCAACTGAGAAAATCTTGACTGCCAAGCTCAAGTTCAAGAGATTTGGCAGGCGCGGAAAGACTCAAGGGGAACTTGAGTAGGCTTCTTTTCAGAACCCGTTCTGCATGGTTCTGGCGTGCGAACGTCGACGGAAAAGCCTTTAGGATGAAAGGAATGTAGACTAGCTATGTGAGGCTTGGATTTGGTTTCACTTAGAGCGTTGGCGCCTTCACTGACAAGAATTACGATTGCAGGCGCCGTTGGCGCGGCCCTGCACATTGGTCAAGGAGATTCTGACTTGGTGGATGCGAAAGCAGTGGAATTCTCAAGAGCCGTTCTGGCTCAGACAGACATTGATGGCGAGGTCATCGCTTGCGAAGGGCCGAAGGACAATGCGCCTGCGTTTATGCGGCGTGAGAGGGTCGGCACTGGGCAGGGTCCTAAGCTGGAATTTGTCATAGATCCTGTTGATGGGACGACAGCCACTTCCAAGGGCAGAAAGGACGCCATCTCTGCATTGGCATGCGCCCCTGCTGGGTGTTTCCAGGTGCTTCCGGATGATGGGTATTACTTCAAGGTTGCTACAGACTGTCAGTCGATCGGTAAACTCTCGTTGGATATGTCGATAGAGGAGATCGTGCGTGCAGTGGCAAAAGCGAAGGGTTTGCTTCTGGAGAGCTTCACGGTTATCATGTTGGAGCGTGACAGACACGTAGATATTCTGAAAACTCTCAGGAGCATGGGCGTCAGAATCATTCTGATTCCTGATGGTGACATTGCGGCTGCTGTGGCGACTTGCATCCCCAATTCTGGTGTGGATTTGCTTGTTGGGGCGGGTGCAGGGCCTGAAGCAACCATCGCGGCGACTGCTGTCAAGTGTCTCGGAGGCACAATGTTGGTGAGGGTGTGGAAAGATAAGAAGGACTCTCCTGGGAGACTTGGTCGGCTGAGAAAGGAGGGCGTAGATGTGGACAAGACTTACAGTGAAGATGAACTCGCTAAAGGCAATGAGCTTGTTTTTGCAGCGTCAGGTGTAACAAAAGGTGAACTGCTGGACGGCGTACGCTTCATTCCGAATGGTGCGATCGTTAATTCGATTTGCATGCGGTTGCCAAGCGGGACTGTTGAGAAATTGGAGACAACGTTGCATTTCAAGGGACATCCGGTTTACAGAAAGTTTCTAACATAGCCTTTGTTTGGCTGCTTTAGCGCTGATGTGTATTCAGAATCTGACTTTCAAGTAAATAGAATTCATACTTTGAGTTCATACACGTTAAATATTCTGAGGCTCTGTCTTTGTTTTGGTGAGCCTGAAAGGAGGTTGGGTCGATGAGTAGGAAGTTCAATTATGTCATTGAAGTGAACGTTCCCACGGGGGCTGAAGGATGGCAGGACGTGGTGAACACTAATCTGAGACAGGCGATAGATCGACTGAAGGCTTCGGTTGAGGAGCTCGGCGGCAAAGTGTCCGTCAGATACTAGACGGCAATGACTGCAAAAGAACGTTTCTTCTTCGACATTTTATGATTTTCCTGAGCGTATAGTTTCTTTCCTTTTTTGATTGTGTAGTTTGTCAGGTTTGTTTGGATTCATGCTTAGGTTCGCTGGAACCTTTGTGTTGTTTGCTAGGTCTTTTGGTTGTAGTTGAACAGAATCCATGGTGGTTCACTGTTTTTGGTCAGCAGTAGTGTTGTAGTTATGGTGTTTGATGTGTAGTTCTGTAGTTAAGATGTATAATAATGTTTATTAAGATTCCCGATATCGCTTTGGCTTGGGACCGAAATATGGAAGCACCACGAATACGTGTCTCAATAATCCTCGCTGTCGCAGGCTTGGGGGTAGTCTTGACCACCTTGGTTTTTGGTGTTCTGATGACAAATCAGACAGTGAATAATACGGGAAATGTGAAGGCGATGGGTGTCAGTGTGTACAGTGACAGTGGCTGTACTCAGCAGCTTTCGTTGTTACAGTGGGGAACGTTGGATCCTGGTGCGAAGAGGAACTACACGGTTTACGTGAAGAACACGGGCAATGTTGGTGTGGCTTTGAATTTGACGACGAGCAATTGGAATCAGTCTGCTGCGCGGAGCTACATTACGTTGGCTTGGAATCGGGAAGCATACGCTTTGACTCATCAGACGTCGGTTTCGACGGTTTTGACTTTGACAGTGTCTTCGAGCATCAGCGGCGTGCAGGGCTTTAGCTTTGACATTATCATAACGGGCACAGAACGTACATAATAAGACAAAGGCTAGTTCTGTGGGAAGAATGGTCTGAGAACACTGTTTTCAGAAGAAGTGTCCACTAGCGCTTGTTCAATGGCATTTGCCACGTTTCGCGGATCCTTCTTTCGGTTCTTGATATATGTCAGAATTAAGAATATATCACACATCGGTCTATCGTCTGCGCTCAGTCAAGGTACCCATTTTTTTTGAGGTTTGCATAAACAACGAGTTCCAAAAAGTATGCGACAAACCCTGCGATGACGTATAACCATCCATAATTGTTCGTTTCGGAAACGTCGAATGCATTTGCAAAGAGGATGGTCATTATTCCCCACAGGATCAGAAAGGCGGGTGAGACGAAAGCCACGATAAAAACTATTGCGCGTAGATTGAAGTTCATGAGAAAGGATTCCGATGATTTCACCTTTTAAGATTTATGTATATGGGTGTTTGTGTGTGATTGGTTGAATTCGGTTCCGGCAATGCGTTTTGTTTTTTGTGTGTGATGAACGAGTTTGAGAATTGACAGGGCGAAGATTGATAGGAAGATCATGTGTGGGATGAGGAGGGTGGCTGGGATTTTTGTTCCTATGCTGATGAGCATTGAGGTGAGGATTACTGCTGAGGGTATTGTGAGGAGTAGGTTTGATTGGTTGTTTTGGAAGAGTGTTTTCCAGTCGTTTGTTTTTGCTAGGAGTGTTAGTGCGAGTAGGAAGGTGAGCCATTCGAGTGTGATGCTGGTGACGCCGTATTGTTCGATTCCGAGGCCGTATGTGTGGTTGGTTAGGGGCCAGAGGAGTTCGACTCCGCCGTTTGTGATTAGGTCGCCGATTAGGGCGTGTTGTGTTAGGGCTGCGAAGTAGGGTATGCTTGTTTTTCGGTAGTGGATGATGAATGGGATGGATGCTAGGGTTAGTGTTAGTATTGAGTGGGTTATGCTTCGGTGTTTGATTTCTGGGAACAGTAGGTCGATGTCTGAGATTATGGAGAGGAGGAAGATTAGGGGTAGGTTGATGCGTGTTTTGAGTGGTTTCTGGAAGCTTTTGGCGAACAGGTAGCCTAGGGCGAGGTGGCCGACGGCGAACATTCTTTTTCACTTTGTTTGGCATAGAATTGCTGTTCGGGTATATTTACCAGTAGGAGACTGCTGGATAGTGCGTAGAATTTGGCACGTTGGGATTTCAGCAGGTAACGGGAGAATGTGTGTTAGTTTTTGATCGTTAGCTGTTCTTGGTCTAGGATTGCGAGTATTTCTAGGTTGTCTTTTTTCTTTTTTGTTTGGGTTTTGGCTGGTTTGGTTTCGTTTTGTTGGATGCCTGTGTAGTAGAGGACCCAACCTATTGTCCAGATGAAGGCAATTATGGGGAAGAGTGTGATGAGGGCGATTTTTCTCATTTGTTGCTTCCTTGAGGCTTTTGGCCCTATTGCAAGAGTGGGCTTGGTTTTGTTCTAAAGGTTTCAGAATTTAGAATCTGCATTTGGGCTTCACTTGCGAGTTTCGAGTTCAATAGTCCTAGGTCAGCGCGTGAAGCGATAATACATTAGACCGCCTTTGTAAGGAAGGTAAACGTGGAGAAGTTTTTCTTTGTAACCTAGGTCAGCAAGGTAGTTTATGATTTTGTTTCTGTCGGTTTTCAGAAGTTCTATGACTAGTGTTGGGTTATCTTTTTTGAGGGTTTTTCGCAGGCCCTTGAGGACTTCGAGTTCGGCGCCTTCTACGTCTATTTTTATGAGGTCTACTTTTTCTATTCTTATTTCGTTTAGGACGTTGTCTAGAGCTTTTGCTTTTACTTTGTATGAGCCTTTTTTAGAGTCTTCTGTTATGGAGTGTTCTGCAGAGCTTGGTCCGAGAAACAGGTTGACTTCTCCGTCGGTGCTGTAGGCTGCAAGGTTTAGTGGGATGCAGTTGTGGAGTTTGTTGAGTTCTATGTTTCTGACTAGGAGGGCGAAGTTGTTTCTGTCTGGTTCGATTGCTATTACTTTGCCTTGGTTTCCTATTTTCGCTGCGGCTCTTAGTGTGTATTTGCCTATGTGAGCGCCGACATCGAGGAAGTTCATGCCTTTTGTGAATTTTAACGTGTCTTTCAGTTCTTTTTCCCAGAGGGAGGAGAAGATGAAAAAGTCGTGGGGTGTTCTAATTTGAAACTTGACGTCTGTTTCGATGGTCATTCCATGTGTGATGAAGTCAAGGTATTTTCTTGTTTTGGGTGGGCTGAGTTCCTGTACGCATCTTAGGAGCCACACGATGGATATCTTGATTTTGTTTGAGGGGTTTTTTCCGGTTCTGGCGGAGTTGATGAGTAGTTGTATTCTGTCTCGGGCAATTCGTGGGAGTGAGACTTTTGCGCAGGAGCAGTTGGTTTTCCAGACTTGTACTGGTTCATCTTGTCTGCTGGCTATGTCTTGTTGTGTGATGCCTAGTGTTTCTGTTTCAGAGAGCAGTTGGAGAAGGTCTTCTTTGGTCGTGGTTTTGCCGGTTACCTGGTCGTAGGTTTTTGATATGTTTTCTAGTGTGGGCAGTGTTCTGCTTTCCGTGTGGTATACGGCTTCGATTACGTTTTTGCTTGTTTGCGACAGTTTCGTGTAGGCTGTTGTGTTTTGTTTTCTTTCGTTTGCTTTGTTGAGGAGATATAGTGTGCAGATGGCTGCTAGGATTGCGGTTGTGGCTGCGACTAGTTTGTCGCCGTTTTGTGATATCATGAGCGCTATTTGGGACCAGGTTTTTATGGGTTGCCAGTCTCGGGCTATTTGTGTTGCTACGGGCATTATTTGGTTTTCCATGTTGGGTAGGGCGTCTGGGGTTTCGGGTTCGGCTATTACGCTGATTTTGACTTGTTTTTGTTGGGAGGTTGAGTTGATTTTGAAGACTGATGTTTCGTACCAGTACATGACTGCTTGGGTGAGGTTTGTTTTTATGTATTGGAATGTGAAGTAGCGTCCTGTTATTGGCGGGTTGTCGAGTAGTTGTGTGTCTTTTAGTTCGAATGTTCTGACGCGTGGCTGGCTGCCTTGGCTGACGGGCCATGTTACTAGGCAGGTTTCCCAGCGGTGCAGTGCTGTTCTGGAGGAGGCGACTTCTATGGATATCCAGAGGATTTCTTTTGTTTCGTTTTGTGGGAAGTAGGCGTAGACTAGTGAGGCGTCTTGTTTGGATAGTTGTTCGAAGTTTGTGTCGCGGTACAGGAATTTGAGCGTGTAGCCTGGGATCTGGGGGAGGACTTGGGTGGTTACGTTTCCGCCTTGAGGCGTGGTTAGGACTATTTCGGCCGGGCCTTGTGTGAGTGCGAACACTGGGGCCTGTATGTACAGTATGAGGCTGATGCTGAGGCATAGCAGGAATGCTTTTGCGAGGTCTTTCTTTGTTGGCTTCTTGAAGCGTATGTTATGTATTTTGCCGCATGATATGCAGTAGTCTTTGTCTGCGGGAAGAGTTGGGGTGCAGTCGGGGCATTTTTCGGTGGGTTTTGGTATGATGTTGGTTTTGAGCAGTTTCTCTGAAGTAGCCAGAATCAGGAGTGTGCCGAAGAAGATCAGTATCCAGCCTCCAAGAAGATGGAAGGCGTTGAGTGCAAGGTCTACGCCTTGGTAGTATCCGATGATCATTATGATTATGATGCGTAGTACGTTTAGTGCGTAGATTAGTGGGAAGCCGATGATGAGTACGGCGGCTTTTTTCCATGTTTTGTCTCTGACGAGGTATGCTAAGAAGAGTGCGAAGAGGAAGAAGCCTATTTGTGAGTATATGCCGGAGCAGGCGATGTCGACTTCGAACCGCATGATTTCTCCGTTTTGTTGTGTTAGGAACATTACGGGGTTTCCGTCTTCAGTCACGAGATCGACTGCGAAGCCGAAGAGTTTCATGAATGCTGTTGCGAGTTCGGAGCTTGCGGTTGAGAGGTATGCGCCTAGGCTGTACAGGATTTCGGCTGGTGGCGGGGTTAGTAGGAATAGAAATATTGTTGGGAAGAGGAGTTGTCGCATTGTTGCGGTGTTGAATAGTATTAGTATGCATGCGCTTGTGAAGATGGGCAGTGTTAGCATGTGGTATTCTAGGGGTGTGAAGGTGTAGGAGCCGTACCAGTATAGCAGGAACGATAGTGCGAGTAGCACTGTGCCTAAGAGTTCGTTGATTGGGGCGAATCCGAAGAGTTTTGAGGATTCTTGGGGGATTGAAGCGGTTATCATTTTTCTTTTGCGGTAGATCAGGTAGGCTAGAAGTGGTGGGATTGCGAGGATGTAGCTTGTTGTCTCGCTTGTGAGGGCATCTGTGAATATGATGGTTAGGTCTTGGTAGAATACGAGGAGTACGGCGAGGAGTATTATGGCGGCTTTTATGATTATGGCTATCGCTGCGCGTGAGGGTATTGCCGGTAGCCGGTGTGCTTTTTTGGTTTCTTGCATTTCTTGTTCTCTGCCTTTGGAAACTAGCATAGACGTCGATATAAGCGGTTATGGCGAGATCGAGAATGCGTCATGTATAGGGTTTGGGTGCTGAATTTAGAAAATATGAGGGGAGTCTCGTTTAGAGCGGTTTCTTTTTCTTGGTTATTATGAATAGTCCGAATCCTGCCATTAGGGCGGTGAGCATGCCTATGGTTCCGATGGGGTTTTCTGGCACTACGAGTACGGGGCTTTTGGGTTTGTCTGTGTCGTTGGTTGGGTTGTCGTTTGTGGGCGGGTTTGCGAGTGTTGTTTGTGCGGGCGTTCGGTAGTTTAGCACGTACAGTGCGGACAGTGTTAGGAAGAGGAGAATGAAGGCTAGTAGCAGTATTTTTCCTTTTGACATTCTGGACCAATATTATAGTGTCTTTTCGGGGATATATACGCTGATGGAATATTGCTATAGAGGATTAGATGATTCAGGTTTTTGTTCGTGTGCGCAGTATTTTTTGCATGTAGCGGATGATTGGTTTGGCTATGGTTTTTAGGATGGGGGTTTTTTTGGTTACTCGGCTGGCGGTTTGGAGTTCGGTTTCGGTTACGGCTTTGGTTGCGGCCATTAGCGTTATGTATGTGAAGAGGTATGCGAGGCTGCAGATTATTACGTTGAAGAGTTCAGGCAGAGGCGCAGATCTTATTGTTGTTGGGAGGGCTGAGTTGTGGAGGAGGTTTGTCATTTTTGGGATGATGTAGGTTTTCATGGTTGTGAAGAGCAGTAGTGTTGGGGCGGTGGATGCGGCTGCTGTTAGATAGATTTTTGCCAGTGCTGAGGTGTCGAATTCGAGTTTATACTTTTTCTTTGCTATGTAGGCGCCGTAGGTGTTGCCTGCTGTGCTTCCGATTAGGAATGCTGTGATTGCTCCTGTTACGCCGTAGGATATGGCGAGGGCTGGTGATAGTATTAGGATTGTGGCGAATGTGATTGTGTTTGTTCTGAATGTTATTGCTGTTTGGCCTAGGCCGTTGTAGAAGCAGGAGAGGGTGAGGTATCCTATTCCTACGAGTAGGTAGAGTAGGCTGTATATGGCGAGGTATGTTGGGGCGGTTTGGAATGTTGGGCCGTAGACTATTTGGACGATTTCGTTTGATAGGATTATCATGAGTGCGGTCATTGGGATTATCAATGCTGCTGTGTATTTGTTTGCGAGTCTGAAGAAGGTCTTTATCTTCTCCGTCGTGGACGTGTCGAGTTTCGCGAATGCTGGAAGCAGTGCGGTTGTGATCGGGATTGAAAGGGTTGTTAGCAGTGTTACGAAGTTTGCGGAGGCCTTGTAGTTTCCTACTTCTGCGGTGGTTACGAATATTCCGAGTATGAAGTTTTGGTAGATTGGGATGAGGCTGATGAATATTAGGGAGATGTAGAGGGGTAGGCCGTAGCGCATGAGGTCGGTTATTTCGGTTTTGAACTTGTAGGTGCCGTTGGGATCGTGTTTGCTTCTTAGTATTATGAGGAGTAGGGTGGTGCCGGCGATTGCTGCGACTAGGGTGCTTGCTGTGAATCCGAGGGTTGCTCCGGCTACGCCGTATCCTATTATGACGAGTGCTATGGATAGTGCGGTTTTTGCGGTTGCTTGGATGTTTACTGTTAGTGCTTGGTATTCTGTTTTGTCTAGGCCGACGAATGCTGAGGTTGCGGTGGTGTATATTGCTTGGAAGAGGATTGATAGAGAGCCTATTTGGATGTAGAGTGCGAGTTCTGGTCTTCCTAGAAGGGCTGCGAATTGGTCGGCTAGGAGAAAGTTTGCTGCGAATAGTGCGGTTGATACGATTGCTCTTAGTGTTAGGCTGTGTTGGATTATTTTTTTGATGTGTTGGGTTTCGCCTTTGGCGTTGAGGGTTGCGGTGAATTTGGTTATGCCTAGGGTTATGCCTAGGTCTGTGAATAGGGAGAACAGGCTTGGGGCGGTGAGTGCTAGGGTGTATTCTCCGTATTGTGTTGAGCCTAGGAGGTTTGTGACTATGATGGTTCCGATGGCCAATATTACGGTTGAGAGGGCGGTTCCGGAGAATAGGAAGAAGCTTCCGCGTGTTGAGTCTTCTGCTATTTTCTCTAATTCGTCTGTCATTTGCTTGTTCGCTTCTCTAGGTTGCTTGGGTTCGGGCTTGGTGTTCTCGCGCTACTGCTATTGTTGCGAAGACGGTTGTCATTGCAAGCAGGCTGAGGACTATGGGTGTTAAGCGTATGCCCCATGGCGTGTAGTTTAAGAGTAGGCCGACGATTGGGACGAGGGCGAGGCTTAGGCCTAGGCTCAGGGCTATGCGTTCTATGGTGTCTAGGTTTTTGGTTTGGGTTTTTAGTGGTGGTTCGGTTGGGAATAGTGCTTTGATGAAGCTGTAGCCTGGTAAACAGAGGACGAAGATTGTGCCGAGTGCGTATCTTATGTAAACTAGTGGGAAAGCGTTTTCGGGTATGGTGAATGCTGTTATGGCTGTTGCTGTGGCTAGCAGAATGGTTATCCAGTACCAGCGGGCGTCTTCTGTTTGCAGGTAGACGGTGAGTTTCTGTGGGGTTTGGCGTGCGGGTTTTGCGAGTTTTATTTTTCCTTCGTTTTGGAGTTGGAGGATTGTGTTGAGTATTTTGTTTTCTGGGATGTTTAGTTTTGTTTTTGCTAGGGTTATGAGTTGTTGGACGGTTTCGGGTTTTTGTTCTTTGACTATTTTGATTATGGTTTGTGCTGTTTCTTGTTCCAAGTTGGTTTGAGCCTCAACATGTGTTTTGCGTTTTCATAAAAGAGAGTTGGCACTCGTATTTAAGGCTGAAAATAGTTAGAAGGGAGGGATAAACGAAGGTTTTGGTTTATTTCTTTCTTCGTTTGAATGTGTATAGCAGGCCGAGTGCTCCGAATGGTGCTGCGGCCATTGCGAGTGTTGCCATTTCTGGGACGACTAGTGTGCTTTTGCTGAATGAGTTGCATGCGTTGAATGGTTCGTAGTGTGGGATGCATCTGGGTTCTATGTTGCCGTGGGTGCTGCCGCATCGTCCTAGTGCGAGTACGAGTATTTTCAGTTTTGCTGGTGCGGTTAGTGTTGCTTCGAACTTGAAGTAGGTGGGGTTCTTGGTTATTTCGGGTAGGAATGATTTCATGCCGTAGTATAGTTTGTTTCCTTTCTCGTTCATGTTGTCTTTTATGGCTGAGACTTCATACTGGCATAATGAGCCTGGGTAGTGTGTTGATGGGTTGGCGTTTGTTGGGGGTATTTTTTTGGCGGTTACTAGTTGGAAGTCTGTTTTGGTCATGAATGTTGTGCCGTTTATTGTTATTTTGTCTAGGGCGTTGTATGTTGGCTCGTTCAGGACCAGCAGGAGCCAGACGTTTGTTATTTTGGCGCTGCCAGTGTGGAATATTATTAGGTTGGCGGGGTTGCTGGTTACTATTGGGTCGCCTGTTTCGGTTGAGCCTACTGGGACGACTTTTATGGTGTGTTGGCAGCCTTCGCAGTCTACCTGGATCTGTGCTAATGCGGCTGGTAGGGCTGCAAGAGTCAAGCTGAGCATTATGACTATTAGGGTTATTGATAGAGTACGAGCCTTCATCCTTATCGCCATAAACTGGTTGTGCAATGCTCCTTAAAAACCTATATGGAATTTAGCTCTAGAAGAAACCGTATCTAATGTAAAAGTATTGTGAAAGGGGTTTTGAAGGAGCTAGTGTTGCCTAGCTTCTTTTGTTTTATTTTAGTAGTATTGTTTTCTTGCGTGTTGCTGCGTATAGTCCTAGTGCGATCATTGATGCGGATGCTAACAGTATTGGGCCGAGTTCTGGGATGACGAATCCCGGGTTAGTTGGCGGGACCCATCTGTTGAGTTTTGTGTCGGTTGCTGAGGCTTTGCCGAGTGCGTAGACTAGCACTTTGGGCTTGATTGAGTTAACGGTGACTATGAATTCCTGTGCGGTTGTGTGTAGTTGTGCTCCACCTAGGAAGGACGCCATTGCCCAGTATACGTCAGCGCTGCCGCTTTCGCCTAGATGGGTGGCTAGGTTCGAGCGGTCGTATTGTAGTTCGCTTATTGTGTCGGATGGGACTTTTGGTGGTGGTGAGCCTGAGAGTAGTTGGAAGTCGCTTTTTGCGAAGGCTATTGAGCCTCCAGTCCATGATACTACTACGTTTGTGAGGCCGTTGTAGCAGGCTACTGTCATTGCGAGTAGTATGTGTGGGTCGTAGGTTGGGTCTGAGGCGGGGGTTGTGCTGATGCCGAATGTGGCAGGCGTGTTTACGGTTAGTGGATATTGTGGGCCTATTATTATTATTGAGTGGTTGACGCCAGCTAGAACATTCTGTACTGAGGCAAGTGAAAGCATAGCTAGTATTAAAGTGAACAGGATGATCCTAGTTTTCATTTTTATTCCCCCAAAAGTAGGATTCAAACTCGCTTATATATCGTTAGGGAATTTAGTACTAGAAGAGTTTTGAATGTTTCTATGCTTTTCTTCTATTTGTTTGTGGTCTGCTATAGACCCAAGATAATGGCGATTATTCTTATGGCTACTGTTGCTAGGAATAAGGTTGAGGTTGTTAGGGCGGCGTTTTTGAGGTGTCTTCTGTTGATTTGGATGCTTATTCTGCCGTAGTAGGGCGAGAGCATTTCGGATGTTACGAGGAGTATTATGGCTGTTATGGCCAGTAGGAGGCTTATGTCCCAGATTCCGAGCGGAAAATTCATTGTCTCATTTTCTCCTAGGGTTCTTGCATTAGTTCGTATTCTGTTTCGATGGTTTTTTGGTCGTTTGTTGTTTGGTCTTTGTGTATGGTGACGGGTTTGCCTGTGGCTTTTGCTATGGCGCAGGCGATGGCGCTGGTCAGTGGGCTTCCCATGTTGTTGCGTGGTTGGGGTTCTTTGTAGAAGTCCGTGTAGGCTGTGTTTTCAATGCTTATGCGGATTAGGTTGTCGGCGTTTTCTATTTTGATGTCTTCGGCGATTTCAAGTTCTTCAACTAGTATTTTGGGAAGGTTTTGTTCCATGTAGCTTAGGTCTTTCTTGGTGAAGCTTGTGTTCAGGGTTTTTTCGAAGAGTTGTACAAGATCGTTGCCTGATGGAGTAAGTAGGAGCCATTCGGGGTTGCTAGTGATTGTTTTTGTTTCTTTTTGGGTTTGTTCTGGTGTTGGCAGTTTTGCGTTTTCGTTTTTGGTTATGCAGATTCTGTTGTTTTCTATGTTGGCTTGATATCTTGGTGGCAGGTATACTGCCTTGCCAGTGTAGTTCAGATCTGTCAGGGTTTGGTTAAGAATTTGGAGAGCAGATTGACTGGTGGTTTTTAGAAGGATTCTTTTTACGTATTCTCCGGTCACTATGTACCTTGTTATTATTCCCCAGAAGAGCAGGCCCAGCCCTATGAAAGCGAGGACTTGGGAAGTGTAGATGACTGAGAATACGAGTGCCAACGCGCTGGTTACTAGTAAGGCCAAAGAGACGCGTTTGGTGAAGTCGGCTGTCTTCATGCAAATCCCGGATGTTTATGACTTGATCTCGTAGAAGAGTCTTGTGCCTTCATTCTTGTGCGGAGCTTGCTATACGTATTTTTCTCCGATGTGGTTTGCGATGATGAGCAAGTCCAGAACGTCTACTGTTCCATCTGCGTTGAGGTCTGCGCGTGGGTTCCAGTTCGGAGATCCTGGGACGGAGCCAAGTGCCTTGGCAACTATGCTCAGGTCCAGAACGTTGATGATGCCATCTTGGTTCAGATCCCATGGTAGGAATGAGGTTATTGTTGTTTTTGATAGTTTGCAGTAGTCAAAGTAGGCTGTGGTTGTGGCGCAGTTGTAGAGTTCTGGTAAGCCGAAGCGGGCTTCGTCGATGTTGCCGAAGGCGGTTGTGTTTTTGTTTTCGATTGAGCATGCCAGTTGGCCGTTGATGAGGAGTTCGCTGCGGCCGTTTGTGGCGTCGTTGACCCAGTGGAGTGCAAGATTGTACCATTGATTAAGTGAGGGGCTCCAATCTGAGTAGGCTGTTGCCCAGTTTGTTTTGTCTCTCATTATTAAGGTCCATTTGGTGGCATCGTTGACGTTTCTCCAACCGGCTTTGGCTACGCCGTTGTCGTTGGCTGAGAGCATGATCAGGTAGAATCGGTCGTCATTTTCTCTGATGCCTGAGGAAGTGATCATGAAGCTTCCGAGAGCGTAGAGTTCAGAAGATGCGGCCACGTTCTTGGTGCAGTAGGCTTTTTCTACGCCGCCGTTACCATTTGACTTGAACATGGCGCTGTAAGTGCCTTGATAAGAGGCTGTGTTAACGACCGTTGCGCTTTCGCCAGACGTGGCGTAGGTTCCATCCCATGCCCCGAAGCCTCCTGACTCGAAGCCGTCTTCAAAGAAAACCGTGCTTTCGCATTCTTGGCTCAGGAGAGCTGCAACAGGTATGAATCTGGGAAGAATAATTGTTTCAACTTCCGAAAGCGGTCTAGTATGATTGCCTAATTCCAACAAAAAGCTAGTCAACCCAGAAACTGCTGCATCGCTGATAGCATATCCAGCTCCACTCATTATTCCATGCGAATAAGGGGCAACCTTTCGTTCTCTACTCAAGGCGTCTATTTTGCCGAAAAGTTGTGAGTAGTATGTTCTGTTTCCATAAGTGCTCCCGCCTAGCCATGTACCATCGCCCGAATGGAGGTTCACATAGAAATGAGGCTTGAATGTCTGGAAAACTCTGATCATTGTCCGGGATTCCGGCTCGCTCAATGGTGATGACCCACGATACCAATCGCTTCCCGGGTCTGTATCGCCTCCATTTTCCCACTCTGTGGCAAAATTCTTGTTCAAGTCAACATGGTGCATATTCGTTCTTCTAATATTGTACCCATCAACATTTAATGCTGGAACAAGTAACGTATAATCTCTTGAGAGAATGTTTTTTGCCAAAGGGTCACTACTTGTAAGAAGCCACTTGGCGTAACTGTATAGAAGTTCTCCTCCCATGTTTTCCCAACCGTGCATCGCTCCATCGAACAGTATCCTGCCACCAGAAGGATTGCCAATCTTGAACATGATTATATCTCTGTTCATAACTGACTTGCCGACGGTTTCATAGGTCACAAATTCCGAGTATTGACTTGCGAGGTTCTTGAAGGCGGCTATGAAGATATCATAGTCACGGAATAAGCCGGCATGAACCAAAGGAACATAGCATATGGCAAGAATCAGAACACTGAGCACGGCGAGCGAAAATACTGTTTGGCTTTTCATTTTTGGTTTCATGTAAAATAGATTAATGGAGTGATAAAAGACTTATGGAATTTCATTCTATTTCATAGGTGGGAACGTTCGAGGTGGAGTTTGACGTATGTCGCTTTGGACTCATATTGTTCAGGGTCATCACTGTCTTCAGATTTAATGATATTCTACTCTTCTCATCAGCAATCGGATTCACGAACCCGCAACCAGAAATGCATAGAGAAGGGCATCCACCATAAGCTTTGGGCCTATGTGTAATTTGGAAACCGTCGCACAGTCACCATAAATCATTGGGCGCGCGTGACAAAGGACCATTTGTCCCAAGCATCTGGAACAAGAAAACCCACGTTCGCAGCAGTACTAGTTTGCACGGATATTTTTTGAGGTGGTTCTGAACCTACATATGATCCTGAGACTACTGCACAGTCTCCATAGATGGCCAAGTTATTCTGTGGACTTGAGATATATGGTAGACCGAAGTCAATGCGCTTTGCATTGCCCCAGTATGCGGTATTTATGTTTTGAACCTGAAGGATTCTAGTGCCGTTGATATACAGTTCGACCAGTCCTCCAGTAGAACTCATCTTCCAATGGAGCTCAACTGAGTACCATATCCCTTGCTGAGGAAGCGGATTGGCAGCATGAATCCAGTTCATCCAGTTGCCACCATTTCGAACATAGAGCATCCATTGGTCCACGCCATTGTCTCGGCGAATCCCCATGTAGGCCAAATTCTGTGTGGCGCCACCAAGACGTATCAGGTAGAAACGGTCACCTTCATGCATAAGAGGAAGACCTGTTTCAATGTAGAAGTAGCCGCGCACGTACACTTCTGTCAGATCCACCATTGTATAGCAATTGGCATTCTCAGCATATTGACCACCATTTGACGTAAACTTGGCGCTATACTGGTCATGGTGATGTTTTGTGTTTACAACGGTTGCAGTCTCGCCAGAGGTAATAGCAACGCCACTCCAACCTGCAAAGTTGCCTGATTCAAAGCCGTCAGAAAAGAGGGGTTTTTCAATGAAGACTGCTGTCAAATTATGATTGGCATCAATGGTTACATTGTAAGGATTGGCTCTACCAACGTTAGCGCCATCGAGCAACCAATAGCTCAGAATCCATCCAGAATCAGGAATTGCTTCTACAGAAACTATGGAGTTTTCGTTGTAGGCATAGACACCTGGAGTTGGATGAGTGATGCCATGCTCAGCAGCCCTAACGGTCAAATTGTATTGGATAGGTGGCGGTATCTCGACAAAAACAGCAGTCAAGTTGTGGTCAGAAGTAATTTCAACAGTATGGGGGTTATCTGAGCCTACATTGGTATAATCAAGTATCCAGTGGCTTAACATCCAACCGATGTCTGGATTAGCGTAAACAGGAACCTTTGTGCCTTCTTCATAAGACCAAACGCCAGGAGCAGGATTAGTAATGCCGTTCCCAGAGAATACAATGGTTAGATTGTGGTAAACCTTTGCGGTAATCTCGGTGAAGACAGCCGTTAGGTTGTGGTTGGAGTTCATGATCAGAGTGTAAGGATTGTCATTACCCGCATCAGAATTGTCAAGTAGCCAGCGATCTAGTTTCCAACCATAACTTGGGAGAGCGTTAACGATAATTGTTGAGCCTTCATAGTACGTATATGTTGTTGGAGCTGGGTTGGTAGTGCCATTTCCGATAGTTTGAATGGTTAGATTGAGTGGAAATAGGGTCAAATCGTTCGAAAATTTCGATTCTCCATCACCGAAACCGTCGTTTGGGGTCACTTGGCATTTCCAAGCCTCTCCCGGCCTTGTCTCTTGCTTCACCATCGTGGACTTGTTGCTTAGACCGTCTTTGGTTTCAAGGTAGCGCTGAAAGATCTGAGCAGGTGACAGAGCCCTAGGATATATTGCAACTTCGTCAAGGGTTCCGTTCAGCCGTCGTGTCTGGTCTCCGCCTCCATCGTATCCTATGAAAAGAGGTTTGTTGTATACTGATGCCCCAGGCGCCTGCGCTATGTTGCCGGTCAATACTGCATTGGCTCGCTTTGTGCCATCGATATATATGGCAAGCCCTGGACCGGACTGATACGTGCACACAACATGATGCCACCTGCCGATCTCCAGAGAGGTTGTTCCATCATCCCAAAGATTATGCCATTTCATATCAGAACTGCTGTTGATACCGAAAAACAGCGTGTTGGCCGGCTCACTTGCATCAGATTGGAAGCCAACCATGTAACTTCCGACACTCGTGTAAGGAGTCTTCTTTGCTATTATTGTTGTTCCATGCGCTGAGGCTACAGGCTTAATCCAGAACTCGATAGAGATTTCAGACCAAGTTCCATCCCCGCCCAAACTGGGGTTATCTGGGATCCTTATATAATCATTGGCACCGTCGAAATTGTAGGCGCCCCCGACGGCACCATCATTCGTCCATGTAGCGCCGTCTATCGTTCCGTGATTTTTGTAGCCAGAGTAGTCCTTGGTTCTTGTTGGAAACGTTATTGACACGTCGTCTATCCAAAGATCCCCGCCCGCGGCGATAGATCTTGCATCAAGCCTGAAATTGAAGTTCGCTGAAAGGTATCGCGGGTCGTAGGTTTGGAATGTATACCAATGCCATGTATCCTCTGGAACTGTGACTCCCAGCTCAAAGATATTAGTGTAAGCAGTACCGTTCCAGAATTGCAGATAGGCATTGTTACTAGCACTGACGCCATGTTCTCGATACCAGAATGAGATGGTTAAGCCCTCTGCGCTTGAAGTATCTAGATTGTCGGACGTTAGATAGCTGTTACCTCTTCCTGCATGCGCTGAATACAGACCTGAATGTTTTTGGCTTGTGCTAAGATCCCAGTTCGTTGCACCATTTCCATCCCAATTACTGAAGCCGTTCTCAAATCCATCTTTGAAAAACTCCTCGTCAACCATTGGGCTGTTAGTCGTGCGTGTGTCGAATGGTAACAATAGATTTGCATAGGGTTTATTGTTCACGTACCATTTGTAGATGTTCGTTATCTCGTCGCCATCAGGATCTATAGTTGTTTGGTTATGTGCAATCAGATTTCCTTCTGTTTCATTCGCCAATCTTGGATTGGTTTGAGTTGGTGGGTTGGAATATGTTGTTAGCCTATAGGTTCCCCAGATCGTGTTGCCTTTTCCGTCAGTGGCAGCTACACCCCAGTGATACGTGGTGCCGACACTGTTCATGTTTGTAGTGGTCACGTTATACACGCCGCTCACGGCATTGGTATAAGTGCCTATATCTTCCCATACCCCAGTCACGTTCGTTTTGAATGTGATGTTCATTCGATCTGCCTGAAAGTCCGTTGCACGAACGGAGAGAGTTGGATTCAAGGACTGATTCAAAGACCCGTCAAGTGGTCGTTCATCAACCAAGACAGGTTGAGACGGTATCGAGGGCGGTACATATTCTGCGCTTCCGCGTTTGTACTCGCTATAAAACTGCACGTTTGATCTTACTCTAGGGGTTGGTGTTCGGGCTGGCGTATCAAAACAGCGTACTCTTCCCGTCGAACTCGTAGTAACAAGCTCATTTAAATTATCACCATCGACGTCTTGTACTAGTGTGAAGGCACGAACACCATCCCAGAGAGGAGGCACGCTATCCACTAGGCCGTATGTCTTGGTACTATTGTTGTAACTGTAGATGTATATGGCACCGTAATCTGCTGGAGCGAAGGATACGCAGATTATGTCTAGATTGCCATCCCCAGTTACATCTCCAACTTTCGGGGGTTCATCCATCTTAACAGGAATGGTTCCATCCGATTTCCAGTTGTACAAATCCCAGATTTTGATAGGTGGTGTTTTGTTAGCATCACTAGCGCCACGTGTATTGATCAGTTCGAGATTTCCATCACCATCAACATCCGCTACTGTGACCTGCGAATGTGCGGTCATATTTGTCCAGCTTTTCCTGTACTTTCCTCCAGTAGTCAAAACTGATCCATCAGCGCTATTAAGAACCGCAATACCATTACTCAGCTGGGTACCGACGATTACATCAAGAATCCCATCTTTATCGACATCAGCAAGGACTGGACTCTGGCTGCTACAAAAAACTGTTGGGTCATTCCACAATGGTGTCAACGTTTGAGCATCAAGTGCACGAAGACCCAAGCCACCTGCCAAGTACTTCTCTCCACGACCGCTATAAGAATTGGCTCTATCTCCCTGATATAGTTCGAATCTCCCATCAAAATTGGCGTCTCCAATTGTCAGGCCTCCCCAACATGAATGCCACGAATAAGCCTGATGCAAAATGTTTCCATCATGGCTCAGCATGGTTATTGTATCAGATCCTAGGTTTGGGCCCATTCCGGAACAGACGAAGACTTCCGGATATCCATCGCCGTCAACATCAGCAATTGCAGGCCAATTTCCAAAGGAGGGAGCTCTTGCTTCCCAGTATGTACTTCCATCATTACCATGTAGAGCCACGGTGAGTGTATTAGCAGAGATCACTATCTCTGGAAGGCCATCTTTATTCAAATCCGCGATTTCAAACGGTGTATGACCAGGATCTTGAGGCCAAGCTGAAGGCAGATCACGTGACCACAGAATGCTCCCATCAGTCCCTCTTAACGCCCATATACGTACGAGACTCTTAGTAGTATTACCCGTCACAACAATTTCCATCTTGCCGTCTCCATTAAGATCTGCAGCAAGCGGGCCGATTGCTGTGTCCCCAGTGATTGTCGTCCACTTTAATGTCAGACCTGGAGATGCTGAAATGAGCTTAACGTTTGCTGCAAGACAGAAAACGTATATTGCCATTAGAACCAAACCTAGCAGCTTTTTGTTAATATTCCTATTAGAGGCACGAGGCACCTTCCATTCCCCCTTCTCCTGATTGTCATTCTAGACTATATTCTTGTTTGATGTACTTAAGCGATAACGATTATTGTTATAGAACACATACTTATGCTTTCTAGAGTTAAGACCTATGCGAACTTGCCAAGTTCATGCGCTTTTCAACATGTGATGTTCTGCACTTTTGGAATATAGTATTCTCGTCGAACATATGGAAAATAAGGTTTATTAAGTCATGCGAGTCATGAGACTCAGCCTGCGTCGGCCGCAACTCTGAATAGATTCAAACAGAGGAAATCCGAAAGAGGAAGTAAATTGAAGCTGCACAGTGTGATTCTCGTTTCACTAGCTCTACTTGCCATGACTGGTTCGACACAACACACAGCAGCGTTTCCTTCTTCACAGAGTGCACAGTTCGCAAATATAGTGAAAATAGACAATAGAACACTTATGCAGAAATATTCGTTCTTGGCTGAATTTCATAGTGGCAGAGGGGTGGGCCAGTCAGGGAATTATCTTTATACGCGAGTAATGCGCTTTGCGAACATACTTGACAACGGTGAACTCGAACCCGTTGGGAAGCGAATAAGCGATAACGAAGGATCAATCGACTGGACATCTTTGACTTCTCTGCTTCAAAAGATTATCACACGCGATTCGCGTATACCGATCCTAGGACTTTGGATATGCAACTTTGAGAACTTAACAGAACCCGGAACACGCGCTTTTCTGACTCGATTAAGCAACCTGTTAACAGATTTAAATGGGACTTTGATATGGATTCCCGCCTGGGAGTTCAACCAACATGCAGACTGGGGGCATCCGGAATGGAATTGGGGACTTGGAATAGCAGGTTCGCCCAGGGAGTGGTACATCAAAGCTGACACGTATGTTGAAAAAATGACTATGATCAGAAATACTAGAGACTCTCTCGGGATAAGAAATATACTTATCGGATCGCAACCAGATAGTCTTTTTAGAAACACCTACCCGAATTGGAATGGCGAAAAGGATCCCTATCCTCTCACTGGGCAAAGAGTGCTGATGCATTACAGAGAAGGTATAAACCAAGCAGACGTTATTGGCTGCAGTATGTATGTCTGTCTCTATGTCCGCGGTGTCTGCACTGATGTCGCACTAACCAACAAAACCTACATAGAAGCAGCTTTTGATTGGATGCATAAGATTCACGATTATGTAGGCCCAGATAAACCGTTTTTTGCCTGTGAATATAATTCTATGGATGTCGGAGGCAGCACTAACGCCAACACTTTCTTCATCGAAAACTCATATGGACAAATCCCTGTCAATTTCGACTGGGGATTCCGTGCTCTCTCTTGGTGGGTGCCTTTCAATTCTAGCGAAGCTTGGACAACATGCAAGTATTGGGCAGGGCAGTATGATGGATGGACGCCTTAGCGGAAGGTAAGGTTAGACTGCTGACAACGGATACGCCTTGATTCTTCACTCCTCTTGGTCCTACACGTCGTCGAAAGGCGCTCATAAAAACACAGAGCACATGAATTGGAGCAAGCGAGAAAAGCGACATGGCATGCTCTATCTGCGAAGTAGACTCTCATACATTTCGAAATATCTTTCCGACAATCGCTTCCAAGAGAATTGCTGAACATCGTCAAGATTGTTTCTCATAGCAGATTTGCGGAAATCTCTGTTCTCAAGAATGAGTTTCATCGCCTCGCAAAGTGATTCAACATCTAAGTTTACTAGGAGTCCGTTTCTTCCATCCTTCATTATTTCGGGGATTCCTCCAACTTTAGTTGATATTATAGGCTTACCCGCAGCCATACCCTCCAAAATGGTGATGCCAAAGGATTCCTGCCTCGATGGAAACACGCATATGTCGCAGCTTTTCAAGAGACTGAACTTTGTTTGCTCTGAGACTGACCCCCAGAAGTGGACACGATCCCGCATGTTTTTCTCAATGACGAAATTCCTGCAGAGCATCTGCAATTTTCCAGAGCCTACTATATGCAAATGTGATCCAATGTTTGTTGTGGTCTCGGTTGAGAGAAGTCTGGCGAAAGCCCTCAGCAGAAGGTCTACCCCTTTTCTGTGCTCAATGTGACCGAGAAAAAGAAATGCTGGGTCGCCAACAATATCGATCGGGGAGGCCTGTTGAATTTCATCAACATTGATTCCGTTGGGTATCACCTCTATTTTCGACTTCACTGAAGTGTAGCCAAATCTCTCCAATTCGCTTAGTACATATTCAGAAGGAATCACAATCTTTCTCCAAATCTTCAATAGACCCTTGAAAGCCACATCTTCTAGTTTTGATTCTGGGTTAAAGAATCTAGGAGGATCGTGAATTGAACATACTGGAGTAGAAGTTAGTCTAGCAGCAAGTGCTGATGGGACGCCTGGTCCACTCGGGCACACATGAAAATGGATAATGTCAAATCTTCTGCTTAAGACGTAGCTGAGATAGTGCCATGTTCTCTTCGCATATGTGTCAGAAGTTTTCACAAATTCTCGGTGGATTAACTGTTCATAAATCGCCTTGGATTCTATGCAATCGTTTGGCTCAAAAGTTGTCAGTATACTATATTCTACCTTCTCCTTAGTTTCGTCAATCACATGTTTGATTAGTGAAGCTATACCGCCTCCACGTTGTGGGGTCAACCCTCCTGAATACACGACACATACCTTCATAAGATGGATAGACCTCCTCTACCGTAAGGCACTCAGAAAGCGGTTAAACGCAGGTTTCATACCATCCTACGAAGTCTTTGAGCCCTTCTTTGATGTTCGTTTTTGGCTTGTATCCTAAGATGTCAACTGCCTTACGGATGTCAGCATATGTGTGCTCAACATCTCCTGACTTGGTGTCTTGGTAAATCGGCTGGATACCTTTCTTGCCCATAATTCTAATTAACATCCCTACGACATCATTGACAGTGACAGGTGAACCACTTCCAATGTTGAAAATTTGCCCAGTGCTCTTCTCTTTCTCAGCTGCAAGTATTGTGCCCTCAACTGCGTCGGAAACGTAAGTAAAATCACGAGTTTGTTTTCCATCGCCATAGATTATGGGTGGCGTATTTTCATGCACCGCTTTTGTGAACTTGTAGATGGCCATGTCCGGTCGCTGCCTTGGGCCATAAACAGTGTGGTATCGAAGTATCGTCACAGGAAGCCCGAGACTTCTGAAAAAGGTTAGACAATAATTCTCGCCAGCCAGCTTACTTGCACCATAAACCGAGATTGGAAATGTAGGTTGTTCTTCTGAACAGGGCAACTGTTTCGCCATACCGTAGACTGAAGAGGAAGAAGCGAAAACAACTTTTCCCACGCTACTTTTCGCAGACGCCAAAAGAACATTGAGAGTTCCATCAACATTTATCGCATTCGTCTTCCAAGGATTTAGAGTTGAAAATCTAACGCCTGGCTGTGCTGCAAGATGAAAAACTACATCCACATCGCTCATTGTCTTGGCTAGACTTTCAAAATCCAATATATCGGATTTGCAGAGTTTGAAGCTGGAATTGCTGAGACACTTCTCAAGATTCTTCTCTTTGCCCTGATAGAATTCGTCGAAGCTATCATAAGCCACAACAAGATTGTTTGACTCAAGCAGTCTTTCTGCTAGATGAGAGCCTATAAAGCCAGATGCTCCTGTAACCATGACGGATTTGCCTTCAAGTCTCATAAGTGCATTCCTTCCAACATTGCAGTTTAATCTGCTACTTTAAGAGTGCCTCCGCATTTTAAATATTCGTTACACTTCCTAAGCGTTAAAACCAGAGCATAATCCAGTTGAAGAGGGGATAATGATGAAAAAATGGAAACTGATAAGCACAGAGAGACTGTACCATTCACAGCACCTGTCTTTGTTCAACGATAGGGTCATGTTGCCTACTGGTGGAAAAATAACCTATGATAGAATTGAGACAAAGGATTTCGTTACAATCCTTCCTGTCATCGGAAACAAGATTGTCATTGTTGAAATCTTTCGGTATCCTGCTAACCGTTTAGGTCTTGAACTTCCAAGCGGAAATATTGAAAAAGGAGAGACTCCCCGTGCATGTGCTATTCGTGAGCTTAAAGAAGAAACGGGATACAAAGCCGGGAAACTTCGAATGATAAGCTGGTTCCAGCCATGGATAAGAAGTGCCCACAAAGCGTACATCTTTCATGCTGAAAAACTTACCAAAGGAGCCCAGAAGACAGATGAGATAGAACAGATAGAAGTTAAGCTTTTGTCAACTAATGAAGTAAGAGAAAAACTGGAAAACAACGAAATAACACATGCGCCAACCATAATCGCTCTCCAAAAATTCTTGTTGATGTTAGAACGTGGTGGGTGAAACTCTCAGACACAACACTCGTTTGGTACAGAACCTGATTCTGCATCAATCGTGAGTAGTGATTACGTATGTGGCCAAAGATCCTGAATCATAAACTCTGTTGTATCGCTGATCTAATGTTGAAGAATTGGGTAGAACCGTTGGCATCCATTCAGAAATGTCTCGGTTGAAGACAACTATTTTCCAAGTGGGGGGGCGAACGTTGCTGGAGTTCGCAGATTGATAAACGGAGTCTAGAAAGGCGGTAGTTCCTCCTGGCCATTTTAGAGATTCGAATATGGATACTCTTCCGTAGGGTATGATTACTGAACTTGACCATGAATCTAGAGCAATCGTTTCATTCGGGAGGTTGTATCTAAACCACAAGGCTGTAGAGTAGTAGGAATCATCGACGTGTGGATAAGATGCAACACGTATCTCCGGGGGAGCCATTAGTACGGCAGAAGCAAGAGGAAAGATCAAAATGAGAGGGAGTAGGCGTTTCAGGTTGTTTAACCGCTTGAATCGAACTGTCAATCTTGCTTCTGGCTTCCACCGTTGCATTCTCACTATGCTCTTCGCGGCTAGTGGTACTAGTCCAAAGAAAGCAAAAACCCAAGACCTCCAAGAAATAACCCACCAAGCGCCCCCAGATGGAAGCAGAAACGTGCCAACAAAAATATAAACCCCAGAGAAGATGAACCAAGACTCCAAAATAGCATCCTCATAACTTTTTTGTCTTCTTACAAAAAACTGCCTCACAAACTCTAAAAGGCCCAAGGAACCCAACACAAGGTATCCAAGATAGAGCAAGAGCCGCAGCTCAAACGCAAGACCTCTCATAGCGTGTCCGACAAAACTTGACGAAGGCGTAATCACGTTGGCAAAGAAACTCGCAAATTCCCCCAAGTGAATTGCAAAGAGACTGTATGCGATATAAAGCGTCCAAGAGAACATGATTATGACAGTGATCAGCATGAATAGCGGTGTTATTATTCTCTGACGATCCGATGGAATCATTGACTTCACATGAATTCTCCGGCACATTAACCAAGCATGTATTTGGCGATATACCATAGGAAAGACCGCTAAGACAAAAAAGATTATCACTAGATTGTAAGAAGTCCAGTGATGGGAAGAAACAGTCATAAACGACATAAAGACGCCGAGCCCAAGGAATGTTCTACGGTTCTCGCGGCTCTTGTATATGCGAAAAACTACGTAGAGGCACATGGAAAAGAAAACTAGAGCAATGAACTCCCTGACGAAATATTCCCAAAAGTGCCAGCTCCCATTCAGGTTGTACATCAAAGCGCTCCAGATCGCTAGTTCTCTTGACAGAATTTCCCTCAGAGCTAAATAGAAAAAGACAGTCACCAAGGATTCGGCGAGAAAAGGAAAAACTCTGGCCAAAACTGCAGTGTCAAGGCCTGTGACATTTGAGGCTAAGGCTGTCCATAGATGCAGGATGGGATAAAGGCTGTAGCCTTTCATAACCTCGAAACCCATGCCTGGGTACCATTTTCCTGATTCACGAATGAGGTTCGCCAATGTTAGGTCGAGTGAGGAGTCGTTGAATGGGTAGATGAAACCCCATGGTCGAGTTTGAAATAGTGAAGGAATACACATGGAGATAGTAAAAGCCAGCAAAGTCAGTAACCGATCTGGTTCTCGATGGCTTTGCAGAATCCCAAAGACAGTCAATACAAAAGACGCGGCTATGCCAAGCCACAGAGCGAACTGCAAAGAATATGAATACGTGAAATAACAGCAAACAATTGATATCATAAGAATAGCGACAGAAACCACGATCGACCGCATGAGCTTTCCTCTTTTATGTGTCCCGCAACTATCTAGTGATTCATGCACATTAGACTATCGAGTAGCACATCTGGAAATCCGCAATCAAGCCAATAATTCTTCATAAAGCGACAATGTTCTTTGTGCGATTTTGTCCCAAGAATAGTTCTTAGCTTTTCTTCCAGCATTCTCTCTGAGTTTAGTTCTGACATTATCATTGTTAAGCAAATACAGGAGAGAAGAGGATAGTTCCGCAGCGTCCCCAGGAGGTGTCAGGATACCGTCTGAGGGAGTGATCAGATCAGGGATTCCTCCGACCCGAGATGCTACTATGGGCAATTTTGCAGCCATCGCCTCCAGCAAAACTAATGGAAGCGTCTCCATGAGTGATGGAAGAACAAACACGCTTGCATAGCGGTACAGCTTGAGCAAATGGGTCTCCGGAAGATGTCCCGCAAATATGAAGTTTTCCTCCAATTTTGCCTCTTTGACTATCTGATGAAGTTTAGCTGCATATGTCTCCGGACAGTTTCCTACCACAACAAATTTCACGTCAGGCCGTTCAGAAACTACGCTTCGAGCCGCTCTTATTAAAGACTCAATTCCCTTGTTTTCCCTAATCCTTGTAACGCACAAAACAAACGGTATATCAATATCAAGTTCTTGCTCCAGTGGAGGTATGTCCTTTGAAGCGTTTTGAAATCTCGCAAGATCTACGCCATTAGGTATTATCGAAACCTTTTCATGAGAAATCCCAAGATGGCTCATGACCCCTAGATCAAGCCTAGACAATGCTATTATATGATCGACCCCTCTAAATGCCAATTTCAAGAGTAGCTCATTAGCATGCTTCAGGAAGGCTCGTTTTCTAAAAAGCTCGACTTGTTCATAAACGCCATGAACGGTAAGTACTGTTTTGCTTTTGGAAAAGATCGAAGCATAAGAAGTCATAGTCGCTTGTAGAACTTCGTTTGCTCCTTGAAAATGAATTACATCTGGTTTCTCACGCAAGATCATTCTTGTCGCAGAAGGTGAAACCATGATTTTGTAACGCGGCTTAGATCCACTCACCTTTCCAAGAAAAACCACTGGAAACCGATAAACAGGAAGACCATCAATCTCCTCATAGCGTGGAAGGTGTGCAGAGTAGAGACCATTCCTTAGCTGACGGACTGTTGGGTTAACGTTGAAAGTGACTATTTTTATGTCGACTCCGAGCCTCTTCAAGCCTTTCGCCAAATAGTGTGTCGCAAACTGTGTGCCTCCCACAGAAGGGTAAAAGTAATTGACGCATTGAAGAACACGCATGCAGAAGCCTCATGTATTACAAATCTGTTGATAAATCTGTATGGTTTCTTTAGCAACTTTCTCCCAAGTGAACAAATCTGCAGTATTGATTGTTCTTTGGATTGCGGAGTCATAATCTTTTTCTAGCTCTCTTATCTTGGTCACACAATCATCAGGCGTGAGAACTCTGTATCCGCATCCGTTCTGCGACATTTTCCAAATTGGCATAGAATACGCTATTACTGGTGTACCTTGAGAAATGGATTCGAGATAAGTGACTGGACAGCTTTCCCATCGAGAGAATGAAACAAAATACCTAGCTCTTTGATATGTCGTGATTAGTTCACTATCAGGCAGATCTATTATGAATTCTGCGTTGATTGGTTTTATTTCTTGAAGCTCATGATAATACTTAAAATCATTAATATGGCCCACAACTTTGACTGACATATCAGGCAATAGTCTTGCCACTTCAAAAATCTTCTCAATGTTCTTCCGCCGCTCAACTCTTCCAACAAACAGAATCGTATTATCCTTGTGTTCAATCAAATCACTTATACTGCCTTTGTAGGTCTCAAAGCTACTCGCAAGATACATAACATATGTTTTTGCTAAGTCAAGCTTAAACGTTTTAAGAAATAGTTCCCTCTCCTCATCAGACACATAAATTACGGCATCAACATTTCTTTGCACGTTCTTCTGAGCATAACAAAGGAACGGTTTCAATACGTATTTGCTAAGGAGCCCACTAAAAATCTCTTCACGTTTGAACATTCCATGCGAAGTCTTGATTATTTTTGGTCTTTCTTTTCTCCTGCCCAGATGGCGAAGCATGCCATATAGTGAATAATCAAACTCCAAGAAATGAATTAGATCATAGTTATCGTAATCTATTTTTCGGGGAAATTTCCGGACTAGATCTAGTCTCTTCTTATATTTCCCAGGCAGGTCATAAAAACGCTTCAGATTGATAAAATCGAAATCTAGTTTCTGTATTTTCAGATTTGCGACCAGGTTTGTAGTGTATCGTGATGTACCACCGGTACCCAGTGTTTTGCCTATTAGTAAGGTCTTCATTTGGTTATGCTCTCGCTATACCAAGTGCAAAACGCGGCGCCTACAATTCCTTCAGTAAAGCTCTCGTGGCGCATTCCACCGACTCAAAACTGTTATGTTTTGGTCGCCAACCTATAGATTTCAGCTTTTCTATTGAGAGGTATATGTGCTTGATATCCCCTTTCCATCCTCTTCCGCCGTCTACACCACCATCGAAATGATACGTAACATCGCTAGTATGAGATTCTCTGGAAACTATGTCTGCAATGGTTCCAACATCAACGAAGTCTTCCGAGCCTACATTGAAAATCTCAACCTGTTCCTTGGAGTGCTCTAATCCGAAAAAGAAGGCATCTATACAATCTTGAACAAGTAAATATGATTTTGTTTGTTTCCCGTCTCCGAAAATCTTCAGGTTTTTTGGATCTTGTTTGAGCTTTTGTATGAAATCGTAGATCACTCCGTAACGACTTCTTGAGCCCACTATGTTTGCAAACCGATACATGATTGCTGTCATACTGAAAGTATGGCAGTACGATGAGATCAAGGCTTCACAGGCTAGTTTAGTTGCTCCATAAATGGATATGGGTTCTAACGGTCCATAATTTTCTGGAACAGGTAACACTTTTGCATCTCCATAGACAGCAGATGTTGAGGTAAATACAATGTTCTTAACGTCAAATCGCCTCATCGTCTCCAGCAAATTGTATGTCGCCAGTATGTTCCGCGTGAAATGAGCATCAGGATTTTCAACCCCTTGACGCACTTCTGGGTTGGCAGCAATGTGGAAAACAACCTCGGAATCTGATAGGGCACTTTCAATATCTTGCTTGTTAAGAAGATCACCGTGAAGAAACTTGAAATCAGGATTCTTAAGCCAAGAACGTATATTGTCTCTGCTGCCTCTACTCAAGTTGTCCAAGACGACCGTATGGCAATTCAGATTCATCAGCTTGTCAACTATATGGCTCCCGATAAATCCGGCGCCACCAGTAATAATGACTCTTTTATTTTCAACCTCCATTTGCGTCTCCTCCGATACTCACACTTGCCTGAATCATTCAAACTCCGTTTCTATGAATTAAGGATACTATTGCTCTTAGTTTGCCTGACTTCTCTTTTTCTATCTTTTCCACGACAGAAGGTGAAATCACCAGATCTCTTCCAACAACCTTACCTACTTCTTCCCTTATATGTTCAAACGTTCTATTCGAAAAACCTTCATCTTTGACTACGAATACTTCAAGCTCCTTCCTACTCTTCTGAACAACCTTGTATTGCATTATCCCCGGAACAGATCTCATGGCATGGCGGATCGGGATTGGAGAAATCATCCTTCCATTTGGACACGTTATGAAATCATCATGTCGACCTAGGATTTTCTTGATCAGGGGAAATCCTCGTCCGCACGAACATATCGCGTCTGTTGGAATTCCTATGTCGCCTATGTCGTATCTAATCAAGGGCATGGCATAATTGTAGAGGCAGGTGAGAAGCATTTTTCCCTCTTCTCCAGCGGACACTGCCTCATTTTCCTTAACAAACTCAATTATTGAACTGTCTATGTCCATGTGATAGCCTTCGTGCCTATTGCATTCCCAAGCTAGACGCTCTGTCTCAACGCAACCATAGAGGTCAAAGATTTCGCCACCTAGCGAAGTCACTATTTCTCTCTCTCCGCTACCCAAAACCTCTGCTGTACTGAAAACAAGTCTCGGATGGAGATGCTCTGCCTTTCTCTTTTCGTTTTCTTTGGCTAGGAGAAATAGGTAAGAAGCATAGGCAAAGATGGCTTCTGGACTGTAATCTACTACCTTTGGGAATTGCTGATCAATTGGTTCTGCGGCAGAAAAATACTTCCTCTGCAATATTCCAAGTCTCTGAAACCAATAAGGATCCTTCGGAAAATGTCTGGAATCTCCCACAAACAACGTTCTGTCTCTAAGCTTCAAGCCGCATTCGAAGAATGCACGCCCAAAAAGGGCTGCTCTATAATCATTTGCTTTCGGATCAACAAGAACTGTTAGAGGGATCCCGGTCGATCCAGAGGTAAAATAGCTTTTGCACTTGTTCGTGTTGATGTTTTTTGCTGTTATCTTTTCTGGAAAATTTTTCCGGATTTCTTCTTTTGTAATCGGCGGAAGTTTTTGCAGATCCTCAACTCTCTTGATGTCGCTCGGTTTCAAGTTCAGCGACTTAAACTTATGATGATAGTACGCTACGTTATCATAAGCATGCTTAACAATCATCCCGAGTTTCTTCTCTTGGATCTTGAGCAGTTCCTCGGTTCTAAGCCAAACATTTCTTCTTAGTTTGTAGAGATACCAAAGTTTTCTGAGACTTGACATGCTTACCACTTGTCTAGTCTAATGCAGCTTTGTATAGCTTGAGGCTTTGATTGACAACATAGTCCCATGAGTATTTAGTGCGCACTAGTTCCCGAGCCGCTATTCCCAGCTTTTTTGATAAAGTGTTATCAGTCAATAATTCAGTAATCTTGCTTGCTAGTTCCGCAGAGTTAGCGGGGCGTACCAGTATGGCTGTTTTGTAATTCTCAAGAATTTCTGGAGCTACCCCGACGCTTGTGATAACTACGGGATTTCGCATGGACATTGCTTCCAACATGGCATTGGGGAAAGATTCGCTTAATGAAGGCAAAACAAACACGTCCGAAATAGAATAGATCTCTGGCATTTTCTCATGCTCGATTTTTCCGACAAAAGAAACATTAGGCTCAACTCCAAGTCTTATAGTTTCTCGCCTTAGTGACCCTTCCTGCGGGCCATCTCCTACTATAACAAATTTGACATCTGGCACAATCTTTCTGACCGAAGGGATCGAATGCAATAAGTATGTCAGTCCTTTTTGTGTAGTCAATCGACCTACGAAAAGAACTATTTTGCGGTCTTGAAGCCCATATTTCTTCTTTATTTCTTCGGCTTGAATTGAATCCGGATGATATGCGTCTGTATTTACCGCATTCGGCAATATATGGATCTTCTCAGATGCGATTCCGTAGTTTCTAGTCACGAATTGTTTGTTAGTTTTTGTCTGGACTACAACATATTTTGCATGTTGCAGTACGCTGCGTTCAACCAGTTCTTGGTAAACGTTAGCCAACCCTCCCCAGAATCCAGGTAACGATGTGTTTAGAAGACGGATCGACACAATGTATGGGAATTTACGTCTAGAGAGTAGTTTGTAAAGAGCTACTGCCTCTGCAAAGAGTTTGCGTGGGGTGTGGGCATGAACGACCTCAAAAGTAGTCTTTTTCAGAGCGTTCAATATTGATGGACAGAACAGTATATCTCCCCAAGATCTTTCGATCTTTAACGCTACTGGGAGTCGCCATACTCCGTCTTTCAAGCCAGTTGTTGTGGTTCCTGCAGTTATCACGCGAACATCATGATTCGACAATCTAAGTCGTCTAACCAGCTCATAAACAGAGTTTTCCACGCCCCCAAGCATTGGTGGGTAACCAGAAGTGACTTCGAGTATTTTCATTTTTCGAGCCTACCGGCGATTCATGCAGATGTTAACCAAGAGATTTTGGCTCTGCAAACAGCTTTCACTACTTAGCAGCCTAATCTAGTATCAGTCAAAGGAACCACAAATCTGAAAACGTTACTTGTTGAAGAACTCGTTATAGACATCCAAGGTTTTCCGGGTCATGATTTTGGCCGAAAATCCTTTAAGGATGGTGTCTCTTGCCTTCTTGCCGATTTTTCGTGATAGTTGTGGGTCTTCAAGCAAAGCGTTAATTGCATCTGTGAGACTTGTGCTATCTTTTGGCGGCATTAGAAAACCGTTTTCTCCATGTTGGACCACTTCCGCAATACCGCTGATGTTAGTTGCGACTACAGCGTTTTCGCATGCCATGCTTTCTAGAAGGCGTAATGGAAAGCTTTCATAAAGTGTTGGCATTACATAGACAGATGCTACAGAATAGAGTTTTGGCATATCTTGCCAAGGCATGTATCCCAAGAAGCAGCAATTCGCCTCACGAATCTTGCGTTCAAGCTTTTTGAAATAGGATTTGTAATCTCCGCCACCTGCAAAAACGAACAATGCCTCTGGGTGATCCTTCAGTATTTTTGGAATTGCTTCAACTAGTGTATAGATTCCTTTTGAGGCCACAAACCGCCCAGTGAAGAGTATTATCGGTCTATTTGTTGCATGTATTTTGGCGATCGCCCCATTTCCAAAGTCGTTTGTATGATGGAATAATTCGGAATCTACGCCATTGTGGATGACCGGAATGTCACGCGAAGCTATGAATGGGAAGTAAATCTCTAGTTCTTTTTTTATGAAATTCGATGTGGCTATCAGTTTAGAATAGTTTGAGAGACAGATGTATTCGACTAGTCTTAGAGGACGCCCCAAAAACATGTTTGCAAAATCCGTTTGTCCTAATTTTGAGATTTCCTTCTCTCCAGCTTCAACTCCTTGATGCTGGCCTTCTATGGTTGTGTGGATCGTTGCGAGCATGGGTATTCGAAGTCGTTTTGTAATTGTGATCAACACTTCTGACATGAGCGGAAAATTGACGTGTAAGAGGTCAAATTGTAATTGTTTGTGTAATTCAGGGAGTACCCTTAGGCAGGTCGCCTGAAACCTCGCATGATCCCACAAGGTTTTCGTGGCATTGCAAACCGGATAAATTTTAACGTTTTGTCCTAGTTCTTTAAGAAGCGAACGCATTTCTTTTTCTGTGTCAACGCCGGGCAGTTCTCTTTTTGTAGTTATTACATGTAACTCTACATTTTTTGGCATGTTCTTCAATAGGCCGATTCCATATGTGGCGATTCCACTCCATATTGGTATCAAATCAGGAGCCAGCATGCAAACTCGTTCGGCCACCATAGAATCATCTCATGCGAAGGATCTTGCGTTTCCTATTGTCAAGAAGCAATTATAGCATCCTATCAGAAAACACCTTCACCAGCGATGTGAAACCATCTACAAACCTGATTTTGGATTTACCGTGCTGGCGTCGTGTATAGAAGATCGGAACCTCTTTGAATCTCCATTGATCTTTCAGAAGCTTTCCGGTTATCTCAGTTTCTACTTCAAAACCGCTTGCAGAAATGCCAATTGAGTCTATGGCTTCCCGCGAGAAAGCCTTGTGACCCGTCATGACATCTGTCACTCTCACATTGTAGAGCAAAGTCATTACCAATGATAGAACTTTGTTTCCCAGCTCATGCGAGACACTCATGCCCTTGTAAGTGCCCATGAAACGAGACCCAAAAACCACATCGGCTTGTCCCTGTATGATAGGCATTACAATTTTTGGTATTTCCTCAGGCAGGTATTCGCAGTCTGCATCTTGTATCGCGATGATTTTGCCTCGGCTTCGTGATAAGCCAGTGGCTATGGCTTTTCCTTTGCCATAGTTCCTAGAGTGGCAAATCAAGACCACTGAAGGGAAAGCTTCAACAGCCTTTACAGTTTTGTCTGTGGACCCGTCATCCACAACTATTATTTCTAGAGGTATCTGATTTCTTAGAAAAATCAATCTTTCCAGAACCACTGCGATCGTCTTTTCTTCGTTATAGACAGGTACGATTACGCTGATGAGAGGAGGATCTCTGATCTCAGCGGAGGTTTTGTTCAATTTAGAACACCTTCCTTATAGAAGCGTTGTTATTGTAGTCTTGTTACGTTATGGCCAATGATGTTGACGAAACCATTCGACAGTTCTTGCTAATCCAACGTCGAAGCTTGTCTTAGGCGTCCAATTCAGAGAGAGTTTCGCTTTGGTTGTATCTGGGCATCTTCTTTTTGGGTCATCTTTTGGTAGAGGTTTAAACGTTATCTTAGATTTGCTCCCTACAACTTTTAAAATCCTCTTTGCTAATTCAAGAATCGTGATTTCTTGTTGATTCCCTATGTTTATTACATCGCCTCTAGATCTCTTGCTAAGAAGCGTAAGTAAGATCCCAGTAACCGTGTCGGTAACGTAGCAGAAAGCTCTTGTTTGTGTTCCGTCACCATAAACAGTAATGTCTTCACCTTTCATGGCTTGTTCTATGAAACGTGACAACGCTCGTGCATAATATCCATCTGCGCGAAGTCTTGGTCCGAAAGTGTTGTATATCCTGACAATTCTTGTGTCTAAGCAATATTCTCTGTGATAAGCCATAACTAAGGCTTCCCCGAATCTTTTCCCTTCATCGTAGCAAGATCTTACGCCGATTGGATTAACCACGCCCCAATAAGTCTCTGGTGTTGGAATGAAGGTTGCATCGCCATAAACCTCAGAAGTAGAGGCAAATAACATTGTTGAATCATTTTTCTTCGCTAATTCAAGCATTTTGAGGGTTCCAAATGAATTCGTACGGAGTGTTTCTATTGGGTAAGATTGGTAGTCCTCTGGCGAGGCTCTACTGGCAAGGTGAAGAATGTAATCATATGTCTCACCACCTTCGAAATTGGAAACATCCTCTTTGAATAACGCAAAGTTTTTCTGGCCGAAAAGATGGTCTATGTTCTTCTCAAGTCCAGTGGAAAAATTATCCAAGCATTTAACATCTGCACCCAGTCTAACGAGCACATCACACAAATAGCTTCCGAGAAAACCGGCTCCGCCAGTTACCATCACATGGACATCTTTGAAGGCGTCCATTCTACTATCCTTTCCAACTTGCTGAATATCCTCTGAGATAATCTTATCGATCATGTTTTCAAGACTCCAGGAAAGCCAATCGCTTGATACAAGAACCCATGCTCAAGCTTGTTTGGATCCAATACACGTCGGCCATCAACTATTATCTTACTTTTCATGTTTTGATACAGTTTGGGATCTCCGAACTGCGGCCATTCTGTAACAATGATGCAAGCATCAGCGTTTTTCAGAGCTTCTGTTGCTGTTCTTGAGTAAGAAAGTCTGTTCCCGAAAATTTTTCGTGCATTTTCCATGGCTTGGGGGTCGTAGGCGAATATTTCGGCGCCTTTGAGCAAGAGTGAATTTACTATTTCGATAGATGGTGCTTCTCGCATATCATCAGTATCAGATTTGAAGGCCAATCCTAGCACTGCGATTTTTTTGTCTTTCAACTTCCCAAGAACCTGTGCGGTCAACCTAACCAGCATATGGGGTTGAGCGCAATTCACTTGCAAAGTCGAATCGAGGATTCTTGTTCTCACGCCCATTTTCTTGGCCTTTGCTATGAGTGATTTAACGTCTTTGGGGAAGCATGATCCACCGAATCCGGCTCCAGCATCTAGGAATCTTCCTTTTCCAATTCTTGCATCCATCTCTGTCCCTTTCTTCACTTCGAGATAGTCAATGCCGAACTTTTGGCAAATGTTTGCAATTTCGTTCGCAAAAGAGATGTCTTTTGCTAGGTAAGAGTTGCGTGTGTACTTGATCATTTCAGCGGCTTTTATGCTTGTTCTCACTATTTCCGCATCAAATTCCTTGTAAATGCTTTGGAGAGTATTGCCCGACTTCTCGTCTAATTCGCCTATGATTATCCCTGCTTCTTTTGGAAAAAGAAAATCCTTGACAGCGCGTCCTTCTCTCAGAAACTCTGGGTTAGTGCAAACACCAAAGTGAATTCCTGCTTTCTTGTTGGAAAACTCTTCAATCTTGGGTATGACGAGTTCTTCTGTGGTTCCAGGGACAACTGTGCTCTTCACAACAATTACTTTGTATTCACCATCTTTGCTAAGTGCTAGACCAATTTCTTTGGAGGCGCCTTCAACCTGTGAGAGGTCTATGCTTCCATCGTGTTGGCTCGGAGTACCAACGCAGATGAAGATTACTTGAGAATGACGTACTGCGTCTTTGCAGTTCATTGATGGGATGAATGTGCCTTTGTTTAAGGTGTCCCTTATTAGTTCATCCAGAGATTCTTCATATATTGTGGGTTTCCCAGTACGCAGGCATCGGATTCTCTGCACGTTTTTGTCTACACAATAGACAGTGTTACCTCTGACTGCTAGGCAGACTGACGTGGTCAACCCTACGTAACCTGCGCCGCCAATCACAGTAATCTTCATCGGCTACCCTTCAGATCTCAGGCATTTATCTATCTTTTCGCCCAAAAGCCGTTCGTTGGCTCTCTTGTAGTCTTCTGGAATTCCAACATCCCAATATTCGCATGGAATCATCTTGCCATTTCTGATTTTCGCATGCATAAACGCATTGACCTTTTCCCCATTTTCAATAGCTAATTTGATTGCGTCGGTTATCTGAATTTCGTTCTTCGAATCTGGCTTTGTCTTTTCTATGTATGAAAATATTGATGGCTTGAAGACATAATACCCTGACATAACATAGTAGTAACCGTTCGGCTTAAGCGATTTTGCCACTCGCGTGTTTGGCTTCTCAACCATGTCTGCAAGCTCACCAAACATTGTTCCATTTTGTTCTTGAATACTTCTGAACTTCACTACACCAAACCTTCTGGGATCGGACTTGGTTGGATAAACAAGAGCTGTGGCGATCGCAGAGTTCCTCTCATGAGATGCTATTATTGACTGCAAGCAGTCAAGAGGATTGCGCCTAAAGAAATCACAAAGTATAGTATCGCCACAAGCTACGACGAAATTTTCACCATCAATCCAACCTTTTGCGGTGAGAATCGCTACACCCATTCCTGAATGGAGAGTATTATCTCTCTCTTGGACAGCATAATAAATGTCCGTGTTGAATCTTCGACCACTCCGTAGACCGTCGATAATGCCGTGTTTGGTTTGAGGAGCAATGACTACCAGAACGCTTCTAATGTTTGCCAATCTTAATGCTTCCAACGGAAATCTGATTGTAGGAACATTTCCGATAGGAAGCATTTCCTTCGGGTATGCTCCATAGGTTATGCTTTTTATTCTGGAGCCATCCCCAGCAGCCAATATGACGCCTTTCATTTTTCTTCACACCTAACAGTCTTACCGTGGGATTTAACCATGAAGGAGAAATGTTCTAGAGAAATGAACTATAGTTGAAGTTACTCTATTTTGTGAATGAGCATGACTTCCTGCTTAACTCAATGAGGCTGAAGCGAGTACTCTTTATTTCCAATGCCGGTAATCTGTGACACGACTTTCCTGAGCTTTCCAGAAGGATCTCTAGGAATTCTTTCTACAGTCTGAAACTCAACTTGCATATCTTCGCCAAAAAGTCTGTGGAGTTCTCTGGTGGCCTTTTCTAAGAATCGATCTTCAATCACATAGTTCTCCCTTACGCATAATTGAATCGTCAACTGATTTTTCTTTTCTTGAACCACTCTGAACTGTCTTATCTCATCAAGGTTCTCAAAAGGATACGGGAAAAACACTGTGGGCGAGATAGTCCTTCCGTCTGTTGCCATCAAGAAATCATCCAAACGTCCTTCCACGATTCTCATGAGCGGTAATGTTCTGCCACATGTACATTTCGCCTCTAAGGAAATGCCGACATCTCCAAGCCTATATCTTATTAATGGCATTGCTTTGTTGAGTAGACTTGTGCATACGATTTCACCCCGCTCGCCATCTTCAACCGGGTCTCCATTATTTAGGAACTCCATAATTACGCTGTCGACATTCATGTGGTAGCCTGTGTGCTCTTTGCATTCCCATGCCATAAGACTAAACTCGCTACACGCATAATTGTCCATTATTTCTGTTTCAAATGCCGAACTAACCAGTTCTCTTGTTGCTTTATCCAAGAGCTCTCCAAGTGTGAAAATCAAACGTGGCTTGACATTACTTGTCTTTTGTTCATATGCATCTGCCAATATGGCCAGAGAAGATGGATATCCTTGCATGATATCTGGTTTGAATCTTTCAAGAAGCATCAGCTGCTTCTCTGGCCCATCAAAAATCGAGAGGTATTCTCTTCTAATAATTCTGAGAAAATGAAGCCAATTTTTGCTCTTTGGAAAACCTCTGGGGTCGCCGATTACAGCCATTCTATCGGAAAGCCTCAGTCCTCTTTCCAAGAGCGCTCTGGCCCACGTTGCCGCTTCCAAATCCAGAGTTTCCCTGTCAACAATAGTCTTTAGAGGTATGCCGGTTGAGCCACTCGTTGTTCGCATACCGCATTTTTTGATGTCAATATGCTTTGCAACAATGTCACCCATGGAGGCAGACTGTATTTCGCTCTTAGTTGTTGTAGGAATCTTTGACAAATCCTCAATCGTCTTGATGTCATCAGGCTTAATCTTGGCGCTGTCAAATTTCTCGTGATAGAATCTAACATTTGAATATGCGTATTTCAGAATCTTTCGAAGTTTTCTGTTTTGCAGCTTTCGTAGTTCTTCAGATTCTAGCCGAAGATTCCTTCTTAGCGTGTAGAGGTTTGAGACGGTCCGAATGCTCATGTTGGTTCACTCTTTTCTTAACAATAGCTACTGGTTTTGTTTCAATGAAGATAACTTGTGCTTATTCTTGCTAGGCACACAGAACCATAAATTGTCTTCTTGCTTGAAATGCTCCGAGAGGAGGAACCGCTACAAGCCTGTCTTCATGGCAAGCCAAATACTGGTGAATTGATTCTGATATAGAAAATCTGAAGTTGCGGTGTTGTAAAGCCAAAGTTCGAAAAACAGTTGATAACGGAAATTGTTGCTGGTTTGATCCAGTATGGAGGCTTTGTCAACATTTAAAGTGTGATCATCTATCATAATCTCAGTAACTCGGCAGCTATTTCCACTAGATCTGATCTCTTCAAAAGAGAATGCGATTCTCCTTTCCCATATCTTTCCAGCGTCTAGGAAAACATTATACTCAAAAATAGCCTCTAAAGTGCTTGGAGTTCCGTTCATGCCGTTTGGCAAACGATCCGTCTGATTTCCAAGTTTCACGTAAACCTTGTAGTATTTCAAGTCGTTCATGTGATTTGCAATAGCTAGAGAGATGTAGTAGATTGCTTTCGTCTCTACGCTAAAAGGATAGTCATTCGCCATATTAGTGGATCCCAAAATATAGAACTCGGAAAATTTTTCGCCCTCCGAAAAACTGATAACAGAAGTTATGGTAGGGGTCAAGATAATTAAACCCAAAGCAACGCAAAAAGTCGTGTAAAGGAGCCTAAGACTGCTTAAGCTAATCAAACTTCTGTAACCTCCTCTGGTTTCATGCCCAGTGCGTGTTTGACAAAACGCCATTTGAGAAATTTCCAACCGAATAAGCCAACAACAAAAAGTACGCATAGACCAACACTTGAAGCCGAAGTCACCAACATCAACTGATTCCGTCTGGCCGATTCTGCGCTGTTTTTCAAGTACTGAGCTTCGCTGGCAACTCCATCTACCAAACTGACACATCGCCCGGCCAGCAAACTAGCATTGTCATAATCTCCAGTACGAAAAGCAACATTCGCCTCAGTCAAAACTGGTCCGATCTCATTCAATCTCATAACAAGGCTTGAAACGTTTGCTCCAGCCTGTTCTGCTTCAGCAACAGCAACAAAAGCAGTTCTGATCGAGCCGTCAGCCTCAGCTATCAACGATGATGCCTGATCGCTGCTGTAACCCAAAACTAGGCAACAACGTGACAAGCACAGAAACAGAAAAACAAACAGAACCAAAGAGAAAGCTTCGCCTACTCTCAATAGGTTCAGTTTCTGCGCCTCCTCAACGAACCAGACCTAGACGCCACGCTCTTAACTGGCATACACAGCTTCTCTAGCGTTTCCCTCTCAAACATCATCCGCTGCATCTCACTCTCAAACTCCGAGTACTTGCTGGAAAAATCACTGTACTTTTCTAGAAAAACCCTTCCCTTCTCAGTAACCTCGTACCACTCGCTGTCATAACTAATAAAATCTAGCTTCAAAACCATCTGCAAATACTTCTCCAACAACGCATAACTCAAATTCGCCACGTACATGATCTTCGTCTTCTTCGCACGCGTACACGCCACATTCAGAATATCCACTATAATCTCTACTCGCCCTCTATACTTCGCCATAAAACCACAACCAACCGAACAACACAATACAGAAAACGCAACATTCAAACAGCGCTACTTATGCAGCCAACCTCTACCGCCCTTCTTCTGCGGACGCTGCAAGCTCACAACCTTATCCTGACGATCGCCATACGCGCGGGCTCTAGAGTGCGTTGTGCTCTTCACTGATGTGCGGATGAATTTGCCCCACCCACCCTCACTCGTGCTCGGAGAATAAACCATGCCCTGCGAAGCCCAATAATCAACCACATCCGAAAAAACCGGCGCCTTCGCATCCCGACTCGCAAAAATAACCACACCCCTGTCCATGAACAGCAAAGGATAATCCTTAACCACGATTCCTTCGGCTTTGACTTTATCGTCGAACCGCTCCATCCACATCGAACCCCACTCATCCTTCAGCTTGCGCCTAAACTCGTCACGTTCAGCCCTACTCTTAGCCTCCACTAACCGGTTCCCCCCATGACAGGAGCGGAAAGGAAAAACGAACTGAACTCTTTAAGTCTTAGGAATTTCTCCTTCTCCTTACAATCAGTCTGGAACCCGCATATTTAAACGATATTCTCATAGAAGCATTTGAGAATGTTCTAGAACATAACCTGAATGATCAGCACCAGTTCCACACACTGAACGAGAGGATTCGTATGTTCGCCGAGTTCTATTGGACTGTCAACGTTACTGTACGACTGCTTGACATGTAGGTTGCAGATCCTGCGTAGCTGACTCTGAGAAGATATGTTCCTGCTCCTGCAAAAGTGAATGTTTTGGAGAATGCACCTATAGTATTTGTATACAGGGTCCAAGCAGTGTTCCACGTTGACCCTCCGTTCGTGCTATACCTGACCGTAACCCGAGCAGGATAAACTGGGTTACTACTAACGTCTTTAAGAAAACCAGATAAGGTAACCGTCTGCCCGCGCCGAGCAGGGTTTGGAGACAAAGTGAAGGCAACTTGGGTGCCTTTACGTGTATTTTCACCGCTATTATAGCCCTTGTATTGTTCCGCCCAATAATTACACGCCGCGTCGGCAGAAGCAGAAACGAATGGGCACCACCAATTTATTCCCCTAAGACCCCAACCGAAATTGGAGGGTATCTGTTTATACGTGTTTTGAATGAAAAAAGTGTTGGCGTTGGACACGCTTTGCTGAACTAGTGAGTTGTATTCAAAGGCGATAAAAGGTTTCGTTAGATCTATGTAGTCGTGTACTTTGTGCATCCAATCGAAGCCTGATTGAATAATGGTTATGTCAGTCAAACCTGCGTCTCCTGTTGATCCCTTTCCTACGTACATGCTGCAGCCGATGACGTCTGCTTGTGCTATGCCAGCCTTGTAGTGCATCAGCACTCTTTGTCCGGTAAGAGGCCATGGGTCCCTCTCGCCTATCCAGTTAGGATATACATACCTAAATAGCGTATCTGGTTGGGCGCCGATGAGCACGTTTTTTATTCCGAGAGAATCTCGCGCTGTGCGAATCATTTTCATCTTGCTTACGTAGATGTCAGCTTGAATGTACCAGTTTCTAGGTGAACCTGCTACGCCAAGTCCCCAGTTCCATTCTGGATGGCCCCAATCTGCATGTTGATTGAACTCCCAAGCAGGAATCCAAATCACATAAATGTTCAAGTTTCTTGCCCTATCGTTCAAACGTGCCAAGAAAGCTCTAACGCCTGATTCCGCAACTGTCTCAAAATTGCACACCCAAAGCCCCAGCACTAAAATCTTGCCACGTCGGAGGGCATTCTTCAGAACCCGATCCAAACTTGTCCAATCCATGGAGCCTGAAGTATCACTCTGAGCCTGCCCACGAGGTATCAAGTCACCAATAGATGATATGTCGGCGAAGTTCATCGTCCGCGCATAAACATACGAATCCGCCGAGCCAATTCCTCTACCACTATGAAATTCCTCTAAGAACAATTTCCCTTGCGTATTTATCGCCAAAGCCGGGGAGACGCTCAGAATTAACATTGAAAACATTACAACCAGCAGATTCAAACGGAGATTTTTGGTTCCTGCGATCTTCTCCAAAATCCCATTTGGGCATGTCTTGGAGGTCCAAATTCTTTTACTCGCGAATCGCCTTGTCATAGGTCGTCAACTTTTTTGCCCTTCCATTGAAGTTGGCGAGTTTTAAGACTTTTTAAGCAGCCAGTTTTGGCTAGAAGTCAACTTACGTAGGCAACTGTTGCAAAGTTCACTTCTCAAAATTACCGATAGCAGTTGACAATATCAGCGACGCAGGTTTATCACAATTGTTCCCGCGAACTTGTCAAAATATCTGGCAAATCTCTTATCCTTGAGTCCAAATCCAAATAACAGATCGAAGGGCAGAAGAAAAGCCTTGCCAAAATTCCTTACAGCAGCATGATCATAAAACAATTTTTTTCCGTCTAGCCTAACAACCTTCAATCCGAAAATTCGCTTTCCTATCGTCTGCCCTGCAAATCCTTCGAAAAGAGTCGAATACGCCCAAAAGAGAACCAGAAAAAGGATGATGTTAGGAAGGTCTAAGCGAAACGCCCCACCCGTGGTGAGCAAGGAAAGAAGATTCGTCCCTACCGCTGTGACCATGAAGATCCCGAGCGTAATTGCAAAATCAACCAAGAAAGCATACACACGTTTCCTCAGGAACGCAAGAGGCAGAACCGAATCTTTCTTGGAAACGCCGGCCTCCACAGCCCAAGCTTCTACATCTTTTATGAAAACTATCGCGTTTTCACCCAACTTGCTTAGCCGATATTTACCCGTAGGCGTCTGCTCCAAAAAACCCGACAGACTTCGAATATGGAAGCTCAGTTTCCCCGTGTCCACGCTAAGACTGTTCATCAAGTCAGTAAACGAAAGCTCAACCTTCTCATCAAGCTTCAGAAGAATCTCTCTTCTAAGAGGATGAGACAATTCAGACAAGATTCTTGACACGCTTTCCTGATTTACAGCCATCTTCAAACCAGAACTCGCTATTACTAACGTTCTCTCCATGACTCGCAGAGTCGCGGAAAAACGCCATGGACTCTGGAAACCTTCCGGAGCAAGACTTCTCCCCCACGCTACCATTACTTACGCCCTATTTCTACCTTCTTCAAACACCCTTCCAGAAAAAAAGCCGGACATTCACGGCCCGCTACGACACCTCAGCCTGCCAACTTGTTTGCCACCGCCTCACCGTAAACCAACAGAATCCACCACTTCCAACGCCTATACCCAACCCGGAAGAACTCTTATTAATTGTAACCACTGACCTTCTATGAAGCAACAGGCAGGCCGAAACATGAAAACAACCTCATTTCCCAAAAAAAGCCTCGCAATAATCTTCGCAATCCTCATGACGCTCTCACCAATCCTCATTAATCATGCAGCTGCCAACGGCAACGAACTAAACCTGCCATCAACCCCAATCACGATCGAAGTCAGCAACGGCACAGAAAGCTACTTCAACACACAACTAAGCAACGTCCCCGCAGGCTACGACGTCACAAACGCAACCTACCACGGCTGGTGCGTCGACAGAACCGTAATAATGACCCGAAGCCCCGCAATCCACGCAGTAAGACTCTACACAAGCACCAACCCACCAGAACAACTAGCAACCGAAAAATGGGACATGGTCAACTACATCCTAAACCACAAACAAGGAACCCCCGGAGACATCCAACAAGCAATATGGTACTTCATAAACATGGTCGGCAACTACACCCCCACAAGCACTATCGCCCGAGCCATCGTCAACGACACATTGGCAAATGGCAACGGCTTCATCCCCGGAAACGACCAAACAATAGCCGTCATCTGCTTCCCAGGTGACCTACCACAACCAACCAGCGTCCAAATCAGCATCATAGAAACCACAAACACAACAATCCCAGAATTCCGATCACTAACAATCATACCACTATTCATGACAACCACACTACTCGCAATCACAATCTACAAGAAAAAACATCCCAAACCATGAAAAGAAGAACAAACAAAGACAGAAACACGGAAGCTTGCGCACAAACGTGTGACTTACTCTCTAGATCTTCTCCAGTAGAAGACTACACTCACTATTCCCACCGCACCTATTGCACCGCCAATATATAGCGAGTATTTCGCCAGTATCGAAGGTTCTTCAACTCTGACAGAAAGCTCAGGGCTAATGCATTCATACAACAACTGATCTCCAGCAAACACTGCCTGCACTCTCCAAGTGCCAAGAATTTCAGGCCTGAAACTTGCCGTGAAATCCCCATCCGGCAGAGTCTGGCACACCAGCTGTTTGGTCGCGTTCAACGAGGTAAATGTGACTGTTATTGCACATTGCTTGCCGCTTTCAGGCACCAGCTTGCCAGCCACAGTAATGTTCTGTGACAAGGCTATAGCCTGTGGTGCAGTAATGTTCAGTGTCGCAGCATACTTAACAGTGTAAGTTCCGTTCGCAGTCAAGATGTTGTCGAAAACGTCAGAGGCTTTGACTCCGTAGCCTACTGTTGTTCCAGCCTGCTGTCCCGGAATCTTTACCGTGCACGTTCGGTTGTTCTCTATCTGCATAGGAATACTTGTGCTGTTCTGCCAGTTACTAGTTGAGTACTGCAAGGTTGCATTGGCCAAATCTGTTGAGTTCGAGAGGTAGGCGACCACCGTTTCGCTCTGCGGGTACCCCCTGCTTGGAACAGCCTGAGGCTTCAGCGATGCTTGTCCAATGTCGGTTTTAATCACATAGCTTATCGTACCATACCCCGCTTCGCCAATGAGCACCAGATGGTAAAGGTTTTGTCCAGCGTGAGGAGAAGTATAGTTCAGAAGCATGTCTTGCCCATAGTATTCGCAGCTTGCGTAAGCTTGCCCCCGATACTCTTTACTCTGCAAGTTGTAGCCACCGTAGATTCCGCTCCTATCACCGTAGAGCCCAGCTTCCCATGCCAAAGGCACACCGTTCAACACGGTCTTGTTCTTGGATTGAGGGTCAACCATTGGATAAAGCCTAGCCTCATACATGTCCAAAGTCTCCGGAACCTTCAAAAGAACCTCAACGTGCTGGCTGTCAGTCACAAACTCATAAGCCCAAGCCGTTCTAAGCACCGGCTGGTCGTCGCCATCCTTCCCCAACACGTAGTGTCTCAGCCAAGTATTGCACTGAACGTCTTCAATGATCATGAACGATGCGCTTTCCCCGCCCTTGCTTTCTCTCGGATCATTTCTAATGACAAACGTGTAGTTACCAGAATGCTTCGGCGAAAAGAAAGGATCATCAGCCGTCGTTCCCAAATGCTCCGGGAGCCCCGCCGCTTCAGTATGATACGTTTCAAGCTCTCCCAAAGGATCATACACGTAAATGTCATAATCCGTCTTAGGTTCCGAACTGCTGTTTACCCACTCACCATAACAATAAGCATGATAAGTATGGTCAACTTCCAATGAAGCAACCACACTCCAGTTCTGCCCTATCCTTAACTGAGAATCGTTGATGAACACTGGAAACACGGGTTTCTCAACATACGTCCAATTTCCGTAGCTCGGCGAGTTCACGAACGTGTGCACGTACCTCTGATATTCCGGGAAAAACGTGTGCGCTCTCGAAACCAGGACCAAGTTGGCAGACAAAACCAAGAAAGTCGCTACAACAAGCGTCCCAAGCAACTTTCCTACAAGAGCACCTCGCAAACATGACACCGAATACGTCATTGTAGGTCTTCGCAGGCGAATATCTGTTATGAATGTCGGCTACTGATTCAAAATGCGAAATAACAACCACAAGACCCTTCGCGCAAAAAGCAGCATTCTCCGCGCGCGCTAATAGACCCCACAGCATCAACGCAAGAACTGCAATCGGGGCTCCAGAAGAAAAATCAACAACCCCCCAAACGGAACAGCCACCAGCAGAGCCCCAGCCGACTACAGACCTGGCAATACCTCCGGAGACACCGTTGGCGACAGACCCCCAGCAAACCACGTCAACGCCCGAAGAGCCAGCCTAGCAATAAGCTACACCTTTCAGAGTTTCTCCTCATTTCCAAGTACGCCGTGACATTTCTACGAGCCCCGCAACTAAATAGAAGCAAGTTCTTTTGGCGTGTGCAGGTGTGTGAGATGATGGTGCGAACAGTTTTGCTGTTCCTTTCTCCCCCTCAAACGAGAGAAAGTTCCATCAAGGATGAAGAACCCGCACACGCCGTTAAGAACTAGGAAATCGACCTACATATCAATTGTGAAATAAACCTCTAGAACAATGATCTATTTTAGGATCATCACGCGCATGCATGTAACGTTCAAGCGTTCTGCTTTGTAGTACAGCCTGTTCCAAAGCCTAGCTTTATAGAACCACTTGCAGGTTGTTTATTTGGGGAACTTGGAAACGCCTAGAAAAGCAGCGTCGCCAAAGACAATGGCGGTCTCGATTTCTCTGGCTCTAATGGTTCTAGCCATAGCGATAGCCGCATTCCTCCACAGCTCCCTCATCAGCCCCCTTTCTCTTACCAAAAGCACAATTGGGGAAATCGTTTTCAATCCAACGGCTTGGGAGAACAAAGCAGTCAGGATTGAGGGGACCATCCAAAGAATTGCTCTTGGAATCATTTATCCGTTTAATTATTGGCTGTCTAGTGATAGGAATCAGACGGTGCGCATAGGCGTGCGTTGGCACGCAGAATCGGATTTGTCTGGAAAGCATGTGGTAGTTGTCGGAGTCGTGACGCATGACTATGCATGGGTGCATCCTGACCATCCTGGCTGGCAAATCCATTTTGTCAAAGCAAGCCTAGTCTACGAAGTATTTTGACGCACGCTAGAGTCGGTTCTTGTCGCGGATGCCATGGCGCGCGCGCATGCGTTGCTCGTTAACAGCTATAAATTTCGGTAGTGGCATATCTTTCTTTAGCCCTTCTTGAGATTTTTGTCTCTTTTTTCTCATTCTCCTTATGATTAGAATCGTTATTCCTACCAGTGGCGTTGATACGAAGATGATAACAACCCCAATGGCGCCTGCCAAAAAACGGCCAAAAATATCTTCTGGACGCGAATCCAAATCTTCGATTCCCCAAATCTCAAAATCGCCAACGTTAACCACGTCAAGTCGAATGTAATAGGTGCCTCGCTTGGCGTTATGTACATCAATTGTACCATTGGTTGTCTGATTCCCTGTCGCAGAAACAAAACAGATGTAGTCTTCTTGGTCTTTTTGGCAAACATAAAAACGAAAGATGCTCGATTCTGGATGCTGTTCATCTGGTTCAAAGCTCCATCCGAACCGCAACTCTGGTGCACCGACTTCAAAGTATTCGGTGTTTTGTTGGGTTGTTCCATTTCCGTCATATAATATAGTCCTCACCCATGTGGCCGCGTAAGCAATTGACGTTACTGAAAGACATAGAAGTGCCATAGGCAATATGTGTTTCTTATACAGCAACTTTAGTCTAATCACTTCATGCACACGCCCGCTCTTTTGTCTTTCGTTTCTATTTTTCTGTAAGGAAAATGCGTGAAAAAACGAAAAAAGGACTTCCGTTTTGACTACAACCGTAACTTGGTAATCTGATAACAGTCTTCATCAAATACGAATACAGAACTTAAACTGACAAAGTCTGGCGGTTTGGTTTAGCGCGCGCGAAGATCCCATCCCAGCTCCTCTCTCACTTCCCTGAAATGACCTGTTTGAGGCTTTCCGAGACCCCTTAGATCGCGGTGTGCTCATGCACTAGTGCTGCTGGAAAACGCTAGCATATCCCTTCTTGTTTTCCTCGCTATCCCTTCGGCGTGTCCATGCTTGTCTCGGGCTAAAACGCGAGTCTCTTCCGACAATCTCTGTTCCCCTAGACATGTATTTTGCAAAACAGGTTCTACAGTAGACCGGTTTGCCTATCCTAGGCTGAAAATGCACCATCTCAGTTTTCCCACAGTCACTACACTTAGTCTCGAACATTTCCTTTTCGAACATATACAACCACCTCTATTGGCTTGAAGAATAATTGAAAAAAGTAAATTCTCAATTATCACTATTATACACTCAGCGACAGACTTAAAGGTTCCTCTCAGTCCTCGATCATGTATGCGAACCGACTCGTTAGGGGAAGCTTATCGTCTACTTCCCTTTGGGATCGTATGGCTTAGTTTTCCTTCTCTGTAGTAGACCGTGAAAGTCTTCTTGCACTTGGAGCAAATGAAAAGCTTAACGTGAAAAGCAGCAAATTCCCACTCTGTAGAGAAACCTGAAGCATCCTTTCCACATCTAGGACAACTAACCATTATTGCCCTCTCAATCCATGATTAGGAACTCGGTACCTGAAATTTTCGAAACTCCCAGGTTACACACAGAAACCCGCGTGAGCCAAGCAAATTCGGAAGTCTTTGACACTTCAAAAACGAATCTAGAGTAAGGCATGGGCCCTAACAGGACTTATAACTTAATTGTTAACACAACCGCGCGCTATGGCTACTGTTGCTAAGAACAGTATTTCCATGATCACTGCGGCAGTCTTGAGTTTTCCCTGGCTGATCAGCAGGGTTTCTTTTCCATCTTATGCCGAGACAAGTTGTGCGGTCGTGAGCAGGATGGGCATCGCACGTGCTCAATACTAATCTTGAATCCGGCAGGTTAATATGCGACATTTCCCACTCTGCTAGAGCAAGCAAGATTTTTGCCCATGAAATCGTGAAACCGGAATATTCCGTTTTTACTTTTGGCACATCTGCTGAAAAGCAATTCGAGGTGAAAACATGCAAGACACGAAAGAAAGGCAAGAACGAATGAGAAGAATCGAAATCTGGAAATACCGCGCTATGGAGCATCAAGCTCGATGCCTGTAAGCTTCTCTTTTTCTATCTGTTCCGCGCGGGTATAGAGTAGAACGTATATATTATAAACGTTTTAGCATGACCCGTGCCGTAGTACGACTACAGCGTTGTCAGGGCTGCTGAATAGAGAACTGATACTCAAGAGGGTTAGGCTTCTATCGTCCCTACATTCAACTGGGTTCAAGCCCATACGCATGAAACCAGTACTTTCTAACGACGCGCGCCTTGTACTTACCAGATCTTGTCGACCTTCAGGTGAGTCAGGTAACCCACGGAGCCATACAGCGGGAGAGAAAGAGTCTGAGTAATTCCTCCGACGGTCGGCGGAAAACCTGCAAACACGAAAAACCCGCAGACAGAAAGAAACGCCGCATACACAGCAAGCGACTTGAAGTTGTGAAAGTTCTCAGAAGTCCTCCAATCCAAACGCAGCCCAGAGAACAAAGCCCATATGAGCAAAGGAGCAAAAAGCAGAAGAGAATACTTCTTGTACCAAGGCAAGCTCTCAGTCGTACCATTCTTCTTTTTTCTGAAAACGGAAGGAAGATCCGGAACAAAGCTGCTATAGAAGAAAATCAACTGCGCCCAAAACATGAAGCCAAGGGTATTCTCTCCAAAAAAGACCAGATGCGCACAGATGTGTAGAAGACTGGCAGGCAGAATCACCCATTTGAAAGTCTTAACCGCCAAATGAACATGTTCCGAAGTCTCTATTTCCATTCGCCAAAGCGGAAGTTTCGATTTGACCTTCCGATTCACGCTTCTAAAGAACAAAAGCACTAGACCGTAAAGCAACCGAGGTAGATAAGTGATCATCCTGTAGATCGTTTTCAGAAGCCAGACCAAATTCAGTCTCGTGACTGCTCACCAAAGCCCCGACTCTTACCACAGCTTCCATTTTCCCAGCACCTTGAATATAACATTTGTGCGATTACCGCTCCTCTCTCGTCAAGTGCTTGGCGCACACACCAATCTGGGCCTGTATCTTCTGTGAGCTAAGCCTTCTCCTCGACGGTATCAAAAAGAGTTCAAGCTCCTATCGCATCTATGCCCAAATGGGTTCAAGTACTTTCTTTATGCGACGTGACATATTGATGGGCCCTTCATTATGCGCTAACTCGAAGTCAACAGCAACCTTGTCGGCGTTCATTCCACGGCACTAGTCCATTTGCTCTTTCAGATACTCGAAGCCTTGCCTAATGAATGCCTTAGCCCGAACAATCTAGATGACGTTGGCATGTTTGCTGGCCAGCGTATTCTGAATCTGAATTCACAAGCTTATCAATCTATACACCTGCTTCAAAAAAGCCTTAAACTCCAAGCACACACAGATCATGAAAACCAATAAAACTCACCTCAAACATTCTGACTGAACAAGGGGAGAATTGTCCAAGATGGAGGAAACTAGCGAGTCTTCAGTTGTCACGCATAAGATTCCTCTGGACTTAGCTTCAAAAGAAGCTGTACGGGTTTTACACGTTGACGATGATCAGGGCTTTCTGAAAATTGCCAAGACATGTCTCGAAATGCAGGGCGGACTTCAAGTCGAGACGGCATCATGCGTTGAAGAAGCCATGGACAAAATGAAGGAAAAAGATTTTGACGTAATCATCTCAGACTATCAGATACCTGGAAAAGACGGTCTCCAATTTCTGAAGGAGCTAAGAGAGAAAGGAAACACCGTCCCCTTCATCATTTTCACAGGTAAAGGCAGAGAGGAAGTTGCAGTCAAGGCACTAAACTTGGGCGCCGACTACTACATCGACAAACACGCAGACCCAGAAACACTCTGCACCGAACTCGCACATGACATACAAATAATCGTAGGAAAGAAAAGAGCAGAACGCCAACTCAGACACAACTCATGGCTACTGCAAAACATCAACGACGCAATAATAGTCACCGATGAAAACCTGAGAATAACATCGTGGAATCACGTAGCAGAGACTCTATATGGCTGGAAGGCAGGGGAAGTCCTAGGTCGATCAGTTCTGGAAGTGCTTCGACGCGCATCCCCAAGCGAACCAGACACTCAGGAAATCCTGCAAACCTTAAGCAAGGAAGGCAGTATGCAAGCAGAACTGGTCCACCTCGACAAGACTGGAAAGCAAGTTTACATCGAAGCAAACTTGACTCAACTTCGGGACGAGAACGGCAGGATCAAAGGATACATCGCTGTAGTCCACGATATCAGTGAACATCATGCAATGGTTGAGACATTGAAACAAAGAGAGTCCACATACCGAACGCTTGCTGAAAACGTGCCAGCAGTCGTCTACAGAGTACTATTACAGGAAAACATGCGAATGGAGTTCTTCAACAACATGGTCCAGTCAATGACAGGTTACGCACTGGACAAGCTTAAACGCGGCACAGTGTGCTCCATCGACCCTCTCATCGTTCCAGAAGATAGAGCAAGAGTAGTGTCGACCGTCGAACAAGCAGTCAAAACCAATAAACCTTTCACAGTAGAATACAGGATAAGACACAAAAACGGTTCCATTCACCAGTTCTACGAACAAGGCAGACCGATAACCGACAACAGTGGAAAGCCGCTGTACATTGATGGCGTTATCTTCGACATGACTGAACAGAGAAAAATGGCAGAAGATCTCGCAGAATCCGAGGCAAAATACCGTGGACTAGTCGAGAGCGCAGCAGTGCCAATCGGCACATCCGACCTAAAGGGCCGCTTCACATACGTGAACAAAGCCCTCGCAGAACTGCTAGGCTACACCGTGCAAGAAATGGCAGGCCAGCCATTCAAAAACTTCCTCCATCCCAAAGACAAAGGCAAAATCACACGCCAATTCCTAAAAATCATCATCCTACGAAGAGACCCTCGCAGCTTCGAATTCCGAGCACTACACAAAGACGGCCACGCCGTAAACCTAATGTCAAAACCCACAAGATTCATCCTAAACGGAAAAACCGTCGGCTTCCAAGCAATAATGGTAGACATAACAGAAATCAAAAAAATCACAGAAGAACTACAACGCTTCTCCAGCGCCGTAAAAACGTCCCAAGACAGCATAGTAATAAGCGACATAAACGGAAAAATCATCGACGCAAACGAAACCACACTCAAAATGTACGGAACCACCGACAAACAAGACCTAATAGGAGCCAGCGCATTCGACATCATAGCCCCCGAAGACCAAGAAAAAGCAATAGAAGGCATGAAAGAAGTTCTATCAAAAGGAAGCATCAAAAACAGAGAGTACACCACCCTCACCAAAACAGGCGGCAAAGTCATCAGCCAAATGAGCATAACACTAATGAAAGACGACAAAAACAAACCCACAGGATTCGTAGGCATCATCAGAGACATAAGCCAACGCAAAAAAATAGAACATGAAATCCTCGAAAGCCAACAGAAATTTGAAAGATTGTTCATGAAAAACCCCGAACCAGCCGTCCACCTAAACCCAGACTTCCACATCCTAAACATCAACCCACGCTTCACAGCACTCTTCCGCTACACCCTAAACGAGATACAAGGCAAACACATCGACGACACAATAGTCCCAAAAGAAAAACAACAAGAAGCAAAAACACTCAACGAAAAAGCTGCCGACGGATACGTGTACTACGACACTGTAAGAAGAAAAAAAGACGGCTCACTCATCCCAGTCTCAGTATCCGCCGCACCAATAACCATCGGCAACCAAAACTTCGGCTACATAGGAATGTACAAAGACATTTCCCTACTCAAAAAAACAGAACAAGAACTGGCAAATATGAACGAAAAACTACGAGTCGTAGGCGGCCTCACGAGACACGACGCTAAAAACAAACTCTCCGTAATCGTAGGAAACACCTACCTCGCAAGAAAAAAACTGCCACCAAACAGCGAAGCCCTGCAGTATCTAGAAGAAATCGACAACTCCGTCCGGCAAGTGACAGAGATTTTCGACTTTGCAAAAGCCTATGAAATGCTAGGCTCCGAAGAGTTAACATACATTGACGTGGAAAGAACCGTTGAAGAGGCAATTCTTCTCTTATCAGACTTGAAAGGCGCAAAAATGATCAACGACTGCCGCGGACTCACAGTCTCCGCAGACACGCTACTGAGACAGCTCTTCTACAACCTCATCGACAACTCGTTGAAACACGGTCAAAAAGTCAGCCGAATAAGAATAAGCTACAGGAAGACGAACCAAGACCAATTGAAACTCATATACGACGACGATGGCATCGGCATAACACACAAGGAAAAGCCAAAACTCTTCACTGAAGGTTTCACCACGGGCAAAGGCTCAGGCTATGGACTTTTCCTAATAAAAAAGATAACGGAAGTCTACGGATGGGCAATTCAAGAAACAGGCGAACCAAACAAAGGAGCACAATTCACCATAACCATACCCAAAACAAGTCAGAACCTCAAAACTAACTACAAAACACTCTAAAACCCCTTTTCAAACCCCCTGCAAAGAACATGAAACTACGAGCAGTACCTGCCATCTTACATAGAGCATTAGGCACCAAACCAGAGGGTCAAACTCAACCCAATGCCAATTACCAGGAAGGTGCGCAAAGCCTAACAGACCTCGCTATGGTAACGACTCATGGGAACCTCAGAATCTGAGACAATCCTCGAACTCCTTTATCTGAAAGGTGTACAGACCGAATACATAAGAAATGCAATCAACTCGCACATGAACTAATCTTTGATGGTGGGGCTGCCCGGATTTGAACCGGGGTCACGAACGCCCGAGGCTCATAGCCTAGACCAAACTAGCCGACAGCCCCTACAAGCTTGGTAATACTCATTCCGAAGGCTCGAAAATAAGTGTTCCCTAACAGTTTTAAGCTCTTCCCCACAAATAAGCAAGCCCCATAAACGCTGAAAGGTGCAAGAAAGCTTGTCTGCCCCACAACGCGTGCGCGGCGTAAAAATACTCAAGGCCATCTCTTCACCTCTCAGACTGCAAATTCTGAACTACCTCTTTGACAAGGGGCCACTTTCCTACACAGAACTGATGAGTTCGCTCAAGATGAACCCGAGCAGAGACGCAGGAAGATTCGCCTACCACCTGAAATTTCTGTTGAAAGCAGACTTGGCTGAGGCTGACGTGAACGCGAGAAAATACTGCCTCACCGAACTCGGCAAAATGGTCATCGACGTCGCCGACAGAATCGAGAAACGAGCCTTCAAACCCAAAGGCATGCTGGTCCGCACATCCCGTCTTGCACTGGAAGAATTTGACGCAAACAGAATCGCAACCTCCCTGATGCGAGAAACAAAAATGCCTGCCGAGCTAGCGCAAAGGGTTGCCAAAGAAGCTGAAGGCGAATTGCTCAAGTCAAAAACGAAGTACCTCAGCGCCCCCTTGGTTAGAGAGCTTGTGAACACTATATTGGTTGAAAAAGGCCTAGAAGAGTACCGCCACAAACTCACACGCCTAGGCCTTCCCGTTCACGAGGTCGCCACGCTAGTAGAAAGCAAAAGCAAAACTGAACAGGGCGCGTCCGCCGTGCTTGAAACAGCCGGACAAACCGTCCTAAAAGAATACACGCTTCTGAACATTCTGCCCCGAGACATCGCAGACGCACACCTGTCCGGAGCCCTACACATTAGCGATCTCAGCTCCTGGATACTCAAACCAAACGAAGTAATGCACGACACGCGGTTCTTCTTCCAGAACGGCCTGAACCTAGAAAAGGTAGACGCAAGTCAACCATCACGCCCAGCTCCGCATACTCTGGAATCAGCACTAGCACTAACCCTCAACGTACTGCTGCATTCAGCAAGGGAAACAGCCGAAACACAGACAGTTGACTTCTTCAACATCACATTAGCTCCATTCGCGAAAGGCTTGGACCCCGCAAGAATAAAGGAAGCTCTGCGATCCTTCATTTTGGACATAGCCCAACATGCCAATGTCACATTGGGATTGGAACTTGACGTTCCGAGCTTCATTGCCGCGAAACCTGCAATCGGCCTGCAGGGAAAAAGAGCAGGCAAGTACGGCGACTTCATAGACGAAAGCCAACAACTTGCTTCCCTAGTTCTAGACATATTTGCCGAAGAAAGCGACCGCAAACCCCTATTCAACCCCAGCGTCGTAGCCAAGATTCGCAGCGAAACATTCGCAGATAAACGAGCTGAAGCCTTGCTTCTGAAGGCGCACGCCTTAGCCGCTGAGAAAGGCGTCCCCTATTTCGCGAACCTGTCGCGCAAGGGCCAAACGCACTCTGTCTTCTCAGCCTCTGGCTGTCGACTCAGCGCCGACCTGAATGAAGACTGGGAAACAGACACACTCCGCACGGGCTGCCTAGGAAGCGTACTGCTCAATCTGCCCAGAATCGCCTACGAGTGCGAGAAGGACAAGAACAAGTTCCAAACCCTTCTGAAAGAAAGACTTGAACTGGCCGCACGGGCACTGGAAATGAAGAACAGAGCCCTGAGACAGCACGGCAGAGGCTTGCTTCCTTTCCTCATGCAGGGCCTCAATGGCGACCAATACTTCAGACTTGAAAACTGCTCAAGCATCGTGAACATTGCAGGATTCAAAGAGGCCGTTGAAGCTTTTTCTGCCAAGAGCTTTGACAGCGAAGAGACCTTGCAGTTCGCTGAACAAGTGACGGAAAGCATTTTGGCTTTCATGCCCAAAATGAGCAGGAAACTTGGAAAACGCCTGTTTCCAGCAATGCTGCCCAGTTCTGACGCGTCCGAGAGGTTGGCACAGCTGGACATCGAGAGATACGGCGTCGCAAAAGTGCGCTTCTCAGGAACCAGAGAAAAACCATACTACTCGACAACCAGCAGATTGCTACTTCAAGAAGGCACACTATCGCCAGAGGCCTTGCGCGTTGAGCAGAGACTGTCGAAACTGCATGCTGGAGGAAGCTTGACGATTGTAGAGCTGGGCGAAGCCGAGTTCAAGCCTGCTGATGCCTTAGCTTTGACCAAGCAGCTTGTTGAAGCTGAAAGCGTTGGACTATTCGCTTATAGACGAAGGATGACGTACTGCGCGAACTGCAGACACAGCTGGTTCGGAACTCTGCACAAGTGTCCTTCTTGTGGAGCAGTAGGCACTTTGACAGTCTTCGACCGCTTCGCATACTCTTAAGACTTGACTGCGCCCAGAATGAGGGCCAGCAGAGCCATTCTGACAACTATGCCATTTCGAACCTGCTGGAAATACCGGGCATAAGGTGTGTCATCCACCTCAGCAGCTATCTCGTCAACTCTCGGCAACGGGTGCAGAATGATCAAGTCCTTCTTGGCTTCACTCAATGCTTTCAGATCAATCCTGTAGGAACCTTTCACTTTAGCATATTCGGCCGCGTCTGGAAAACGTTCCTTCTGTATTCGCGTGACATAGAGCACATCAACCAATGGAACGATCTTTTCCAGTTCCGTCTTCTCGGTTACAGATATTTTCTCCTTTATCGTCTGGAGAACTTCTCGTCTCATTCTCAGCGATTCAGGCGAGATCAGGAACAGCTCAATGTTGTACATTGAAAGAGCGTAAGCAAGCGAGTGCACAGTCCGTCCATATCGCAAGTCGCCCACCATGGCTATCTTCAGCCCGTCAACCTTGCCCTTTTCCTTCTTCATCGTGTACAAGTCCAACAAGGCCTGCGTCGGATGCTCTTCCGCGCCGCTACCGCCATTGAGAATTGGCACTTTCGAGAATTCCGCGGCCAGTCTTGCTGCACCTTCAAGCGGATGCCTCAGAGCTATCACGTCAGCATAATTCTCGACAGTTCGCACCGTGTCAGCTAGGTTTTCGCCCTTCTTCACCGACGCTATCTCAGCTTCAGCAAAGCCTATTGTGGAACCGCCCAGCTTGTGCATGGCCGATTCGAAGCTCAGACGAGTGCGAGTGCTTGCTTCAAAAAACAATGTAGCCAATATCCTTCCCCTGAGCATTGTTGAACCTTTCTCAGCCAGAGGTTCCATGGTTCTAGCGATCTTGAAAATGTAACCGATCTCTTCACGCGAAAAATCCTTAATCGATATAATGTCTCTGCCTTCGAACTCCAAACTCACACCTAAAACACATCTACACATCTACTAGATAACTTTTTACAGAACGACAAAAACCAAAGCAGACGCCAACCCTAGGATAGCGCAGAGGCGGTAGAAGAATGAACACTCTGGACAAGTGGTTTGTTTTCGACATGTTGAAGGTTCTGTCGCTTGCGAGCATTGTGGCCTCCGTGTGTTCAGTGGCCTTGGTTATCCAGCTGTCTAAACCTGTGTACAGCTTCACCGACGTATTACTGATCCTTGCAATCGGCATAATATTCGGCGCAGTGCTCACTGAAGCTAGGAAGCGCGCCTCAGACTACGTAAAGAGACAGTCGTACCCGCCTGATGACCGAGTGGATTCTCATAAAGTCAGGAAATGCACGGACAGTTGAGCCGCAACCACACCTTAGTCATGACAGTTTAGCAGGGTTCTTGATTTGGCACTAGCTTGATTATGTCGTTCAGCACGGCATATGCTGTCTGCGCAGGACCACCAAATTGGGCTGACACAAAGACTTCCTTCGAGGTTCTGTAATTGAACTTGATGCCCATGCCTCCATGATTGACGGTAGCCAAGGGATCATTCATCGCGATCTGCTGAGGCAACACGCTCATTCTCAGCCTATTTCCCTCTCTTGCGACCTCACAGATCAGTTTGACCTTCTTGTTTGACTTTGTCGCCTGCCTAACCATAGGCTCAACGCCTCTTATTCCCTCGACGTTAACGTCTTTTAGTCTTGCTTCGCCTTCGAAAAACTCGTTTGCCAATATAACTGTCTTTCTTGCCGCGTCTATCCCGTCCACATCATCGCGGTAGTTTGTCTCAGCCCAGCCAGCCCTGATAGCCTCGTTCAAAGCTTCCTCAAAGGTTCTGCCCTTTTCAATTTCGCCAATGATGAAGTTGGTTGTCGCGTTCAATATGCCCTCGATCTTCAATGTTTTGTCTGCTACGAAGCATGACCGGGCCATGCAGAACACTGGAACGTGAGCAGCAACAGTCGCCTCGTAGAGAAATCGCACATTACGTTCGCTTGCAGTCTTCTTGAGGTCGCGGTAAGCTACGACGAGAGGACCCTTGTTGGCCGTGACAACATTCTTTCCCAACAGAAACGCTGTCTTTATGTTTGACAAACCAGGTTCGCCATTCTGCGTGGAGGGAGTGAGCTCGACTACGGCTTCGCTGGCGATTTCCCTTATTGCGTTCAACGCGCCGTATCCGTCGATGTATTCGTTGAACCCTGACCATTTCAGCTTCTTGTGTTTCAAGACCTGGTTCAGGTTGAGTCCTTTCTCGTTGACTGCTGTTCCCTTGGAGTCGGAAATCGAGACGATTGACAGGTTGATGCCCATGGCTTCTAGTCGCTTTCTGTTGGAGACGACTAGCTTGATTAAGCTCTGGCCGACGTTGCCTAGGCCTATAAGTTGTATTCTCATGTGTTTGTCTCTCCACCTAGAGGGGTGCGCTATGCGTTTTGGCTCTGTTTGCTTGGGCAGTTGTGCAGGTTAAAGTCTTTTATGTGTGTTTGCCATATAAGCGTCCTCTGGCAGAAGGCGAGAGCGTGAGTGAGACTGAACTGTACGTTTCTAAGATTAAGGACGGCACGGTTATTGACCACATTACAGGCGGACACGCTTTGGACGTTGTCAGAATCTTGGGCATAACTGGGCATGAGAAGGGCCCGATAACTATTGCGATGAACGTACCCAGCAAACGGTTTAAGGTAAAAGACATCGTGAAGATCGAGGGGAGGGAGCTCAAGCCGCAAGAGCTACACAAGATTGCCTTGCTTGCTCCGCATGCGACCATCAACATCATTCGCGAGTACAAGGTTGTGAAGAAACAGGACGTCAAGTTGCCTAAAGAAATTGACAGCATCATCAAGTGTGTCAACCCAGCATGCATAAGCAACAGCAACGAACCTGTGAAAGCAAAGTTCTATGTGGAGTCAGATGAGCCGCTGATGCTGAAATGCCATTACTGTGGCAACATAATTGAAAAGAAGGACGTTCTTTTTCAATTTTGATTGATGTTTTTGTGTATTCGGAATTTTACATAATGCTTATTTGTATCGTAAGATTTAATACTTTAACTGATAGGTCCAAACAAGGACACGTCGTATGCGTGTAGAACACAAATACAAAAGGCGAAAACCCATGTTGGAAATACTTACAACCACACTCTGGCTATGCTTTGCAGCCTACGCCACGTGGTTCTGCACATCAGCCAAACATTACGCGCCCTTGACACATGAAGAAGCAAAAATGCTTTGGAAAATCCACAAGCAAGGTTTCTACTGCGCGTCCAAAAGGTGGAAAGAAGTCAAAAGAAAAGGCACAGTAGTCGGTTTCGAATGTGAATGTGGATACAAGCATGTTCAGAGGCGCCCTCTCGTGGCAAGCCCGCCTCATAATTTTAGATTTCAGTCTCTGAACACACAATGTGACGAGATGCGCGCAATACGCAGATAGCCAGAGCCAGTCATTCGCCTACATTACAGGGCAGCAGGCACACTCGTTCCTAAAGACTAAGTGCAAGCGGCTTCTGTTAGCGTTCCATACTATCAACACTTGTTCAAACAGTATCTTTCACAAATCATGACATTCTAGCTCAGCAATAAGTCAGAATTATTTTGATTGTGGTTTGGGCTTTGGCGTTTTTCCCGTGGTTTCCTCGCTTTTCTCCTCCAGCCGACATTGTTGGCTGTTTTTGCTTTCTTAGGAGGTGATCCGGCCGCAGGTTCCCCTACGGCCACCTTGTTACGACTTTTGCCTCCTTACGAAACTTAGATTCGACGCAGCCACGAGGACCACGCCTCACCCAAAAATCGCTCGGATGCAACGACGGGCGGTGTGTGCAAGGAGCAGGGACGTATTCACCGCACGCTAGTGACGCGCGATTACTAGGGATTCCATGTTCACGAGGGTGAGTTTCAACCCTCGATCCCAACTACGGCAGGTTTTCGAGATTGCCTCCCCCTTTCGAGGTCGGAACTCATTGTACCTGCCATTGCAGCTCGCGTGTAGCCCGGGAGATTCGGGGCATACTGACCTGCCGTGGCCCGCTCCTTCCTCCGCTTTATCAGCGGCAGTCTTCCCAGTGTGCCCAGCTCAAGGCTGGTAGCAACGGAGAATGCGGGTCTCGATCGTTGCCTGACTTAACAGGACACCTCACGGCACGAACTGGCGACGGCCATGCACCTCCTCTCAGCTCGTCTGGCAAGACCTTCAATCTGGCTTTCATACTGCTGTCGCTCCCGGTGAGATTTCCGGTGTTGACTCCAATTAAACCGCAAGCTTCACCCCTTGTGGTGCTCCCCCGCCAATTCCTTTAAGTTTCAGCCTTGCGGCCGTACTCCCCAGGCGGCAGGCTTAACAGCTTCCCTGCGGCACTAGGGCGGCACGTAGCCGCCCAAACACCTAGCCTGCATCGTTTACAGCTGGGACTACCCGGGTATCTAATCCGGTTCGCTCCCCCAGCTTTCATCCCTCACCGTCGGGCGCGTTCTAGCCGACAGCCTTCGCCACTGGTGGTCCTCCCGGGATTATAGGATTTCACCCCTACCCCGGGAATACCGACGGCCTCTCCCGCCCCCTAGCCGAACAGTATCCCCCGCAGACCAACGATTGAATCGTTGGATTTAACAGGGGACTTATTCAGCCAGCTACGGATGCTTTAGGCCCAATAATCATCCCCACCACTCGGAGAGCTGGTATTACCGCGGCGGCTGACACCAGACTTGCCCTCTCCTTATTCCCCAAGCTATCTATACTAGGTAAAAGCCATCCTCAGCGGATGGCACTCGGGATGACCCCATCAAGCTTTCGCTTATTGTGAAGTTTTCGCGACTGCTGCGCCCCGTAGGGCCTGGGCCCTTGTCTCAGTGCCCACCTCCGGGCTTCCGCTCCCACGGCCCGCACCGGTTATAGGCTTGGTGAGCCATTACCTCACCAACAACCTGATCGTCCGCGGCCCCATCCTTGGGCAACGTCTAGAAGCATGCTCTAAACGCCCTTTAGGTGAAGAACCATTCCAGGAATCTTCGCCTATCGGAAATTGGCCCCAGTTTCCCGGGGATATTTCTGTCCCAAGGGCAGGTTAGCCACGTGCTACTGAGCAGTGCGCTGCGCCTCCAGCATGGCTAGAAGGCGCGCAACTAACATGTCTTAGCCCCATCCCGATAGCAGTAGGGTCCGGCAGGATCAACCGGAGTTGCGCACTCCTTTGAATCACAGCCAGGATGATTATTCGACTGTACGTCCACAAAGTCAACTGGATTTGGAGGGGAATTAACCACTAATACGCCAAAGCCCAATTCAGACCTAACGAGTTATCGTGTCAGGTCCACATTTGTGTCCCCGCAACTGGAGGCCAACCACCTCATTCTGTAGGGCGACTGTGCGCCTTTATGGTCGGGGTTGAGCCGCCGCCGGAAAATTGCGGGGTTTGGCTAATCATTAGCCAAAACGAATCAAAAGGCATCTTAGTCGATATAAAGGTTTCTTTCAGAACCAGGGTCCGGCATTATGTGTTTGTTAGGAGTCTTCAAGTATCGATGTCAGCTCGGTCAAGCGGGATATGATCATGTCAGGTTTGGTATCCGTCGCTTCCTTCTGCGGTTTCCTGCTTATTAGGATCGTTTTCATTCCAACGCTCTTTGCGCCTTTGATGTCCAAGTCGAGCATGTCTCCAACGAAGACTGTTTTGGACGCTTCCACGCCTAAGACAGTCAGTGCTTTGTTGAAGATGGCTGGGCTTGGTTTGCGTCGGTTGACTTCGCCACTGATCACCACCACGTTAAGGAACTGTTTCAGACCGTACTTGTCTAGCAGTTTCCAGCCGCATTCGGGAATCGCGAAATTCGAAACAAGCCCGAGCTGGTACTTTTCATGAAGCTTCCGCAGTACGTCAGTGGCATCTTCGTCCAATCGCACAAAGCGCATGAATTCATCGGCAAAGGCCACAGTGGCTTCAGCCACAATATTGTCAGAAGCGTCAAAATCATAACCCAGCTTCTGCAACGTTTGAGAGATGCGGATGTTGAAGTGTGGTTCTTCCAGCGTGGTTCGCGACTCTGAGTAGAATTTGTCCCGGACTTCGAAGTATGCTCGTTTGAATTTCTCAAACGCCACGTTGACTCCGTGTATGGTCAAGGACTTGTAGAGCTTCGCTAATGCTCGCGGATAGTATATTTCCTCAGGTTCGAGCAAGACCAAGGTGTCGAACAGGTCGAAGAGGATTGCTTGGATTTTCAACTTGACACTCTCAAGCAACAGTGCGTTTTGAATGTAATACTGTTTGCGGTGGGTTAAAGCTTACATACAACTTTCGAGTACATAATGTGAGGGTGAAACAGGATGAACATGCGCAAACTTGTTTTAGCAGTTTCGGAAGCCTTCATGATATATGGGCTCATCATTGTTGGATATGGAGTGCTTGCGATTCACGTTACCAAGACGTGGTTCGGAGACTGGCATGTTGATAGGTATCTGCCTTGGCTTACGTTGGACACGTTCATGATGGTCAGTTTTGCAGCGTCCTTCTTTGGGTTCATAGTCTGGAGATACGTAAAATACACTGAACCGGAATAGACCAGCTTCACTTTTCAAAAAGTTTCCATTTTCCGTTGTTGCCGAGTAGGAACCGGAGCATGCTGGTTAGGCGTGCGAATACGTTGACCAGTCTCAGGATTGGATAGAATGGGGTGTAGAACAGGAGGTCGCGATAGTTCTGTTTGTCGTAGGCGTACTTGAGGGCTATCGACTGGATCAGGACGCCAATTAGGAGTCCGTATGCGCCGAAGATCAGCATGTTGGCTGCGAATGCAATCCAGTCTGGTGAGAACCAGAAGAGGAAAGGAAACGCAACTAATGCGGCGAAATCTATGAATGCTCCGCCGTACTCGAAAACGTAACAGTACCACAGCAGTAACGTCAGCCAAGACTTCTTGGAAAGCAGGTCCCTATGAATGTGCAGCGTGTTGTGAAGCCAGCCTGAGAACCATCTTAGTCGTTGACTCCAGAGCACGTTGAACGAGTGTGGAGCAACCGAGGAACTGGCCGCGATGCTGGCGTAGCCGACGCCCGCCTCGTGTTTGTGCATTTCCAGAGTTATCTCCAAGTCCTCGGTGACTGAACTGAGACTTTTGTTGCCCAGTATTTCGCGCAGGAGGTCAGCGTCATATAAGCCTATTGCGCCTGAGACGACGAGAACGTTGCTTCCGAGAGATTGAGCGCATCTGTTTACGCCTAAGCCTTGGCTGTATTCGAGCTGCTGAAGCACAACGTAGGGGTTGAGTTCGTCACCGCCATCTGACGGATGCACGTAACCGGTGACTGCTTTCTTGCCGTCCTGCAGCATGTAATCAACGAGATTCACAAGCGTGTCAGGCATCCACCAAGAGTCAGCGTCCACAACCGCTATTAAGCCGCCTAGCGCGCTGTTCATGCCTGTCCGTATGGCTTCAATTTTTCCGAGGTTGGCACCGTGTCTCATGACTTTGCCGCGAATGTTCGGGTGCAGCTTGCGTCGCAGCTCGATGGTTGCCCATGCGACTTCGTAGGTGCAGTCGCTGCTGCCGTCATCTATAACGATGATCTCGCATGAGCCTCTGTATTCTGCCGCTGATCTGAAGAGGCTTGAGAGACATCGTGAGATGTTTTTCTCTTCATTATATGCCGGTACTAGGAAGGAAACGAGGGGATAGTGCGGCTGCTTGTGTTCGACTGGTTTTGTTCTTGCGAGGGTGGCGGCGACTGCCCAGACGCCGGCGACGCCGATGGCTAGTAATGTGAACCATGCGTAGAAGAAGTGGACGGTTGATGACCAGAGCCAGTTGGCTGGCACGTCACTGGGATTGTGTCTGAAAACTGTGGCAACGAGCCATTGGGCAAGGACAGGGAAGAATGCCCAAGACAGATAGGCCAAAATGAACGGTATGCAGAACAGCAAATAGGCTGCCTTAGAGTCTCTGGGTGATTTTCGTTTCATGGGCAAACTGTCCTCTAGGCTCTAGAGTCTGGAAGCCTTCTCCTTCTCCAACAACAGAACAAGCCTTTCAGGAGATAAAGCGAGTATTCCCGCAAAGATAATATTCCGACACTGGAGAAAGCATTGTTATTGGGAAGACGTGCCTGATGGAAGACTTGTCACGGTATTACACGTTGCTCAGAGATCCTGCGCGCAGAAAGATAATTGAAATTCTGGGAACGCAAGAGAAAATCGGGTTTAAGGAGCTTCGCGAAAGCCTCGGGTTGGGAGTAGGCACGGTTTACTACCATTTGGATATGCTATCGAACTTCATTGCGCAGGACAAGCAACGCAAGTACAGACTCAACGATAGGGGTCAGATGCTTTACAGAGTGTTGAAAGAGGGAAACGTGCCCGCAACTCTTGGAGGGGGTGAAGCTTTCAGCCACAGCGTTGGCAAGTGGGTTTTTCTTTCGCCGCTTTTTGCGAGGACAATCAAGCCTTTGAGGTTGCTACCGGTTTCGATTGGCTTGCTTTTTCTTGGAGCGTTCGGCGCGGCCTACGCAAAGCTTGATCCGGCATTGTTCTTCTATTTCCAATATCCGAGTCTCGGTTCGACAGGACTGATGATGCGGTACGTTTTCAACTGGATTGGACTGTTTCTTTTTGCAGAGCTTTTCACGTATCTGCTCTATCGCAGAGCCGGAAACGACTTGCAGCTTTTCACGTGCATAGGCTTGGCAACGTTCCCAATAGCAGCATTCCCATACGTCTATCTGTTCATTTCTGAAGCTATCGCTCAATACCTTCTGATCGCGCTACAGGTCTGGAGCCTACTGCTGTTCTCGGCGGCTTTGTGCTTTGGAAAGGGAATAAGACTCGACAAAGCCGTAGTTGTAAGCCTAACAGCAATATACCTGAACATTGCAGTGCTCTTCATGTTTGGTCATTTTCAGTAGAGGCACTATTCGAGTTTCTAAATCAAGAAGCAATACGGAGACAAGAATTACAATGGCTGGGCTAATGCAATGACCTGATGCGGAAAAGTCATCGCTGAACCAGTTCTATGAACTTGAGTAAGTGTTCATAATTGTTTTCAAGCAAGTGCTTAACAAGGAATCCCTTATCCACTAGTTCTCCATCTGCATTGTTCAAGCCATTGCAGCATGGAAGAATCTTCAACAAAAAAGAGCCAATGTCAATTCTCTTGATTTCAAAGGGAAAAAGCCTACAAAGTATGGGTCTAATCTCATAGATTGAACATTCGTAAGCGTTTCTTTTTTCGTCTGTTCTTAGGAAGATGCATGAGCCATCTTTTCTGTTTTTCATTGCACTTGTCATGAGAGAGTGGTTCCCATATTTTCTTTTTGAATCTTCAACGAATTCGCTTATTTTATGTCCAGCAGATTCCATTTCTTCTATGTCTTCTTTGGTCAAGCATGGTCCACCTAGCTTGCAACAGTAGATGGCACATCTTTTGCACCTAAATCGAAGACTTTTCTCAAATAGACGAATATCGAGGAACTGTCCAGTTTCGGGGTCTAGTTTGACTCTAGCGATTTTTTCTTTCAATTTTGCCTATCACCGTGTGTTATGATACACCTAGTCATATAAACCTAAATATAGACTCACTACCAAAGTGGAGAGCATCTTTTTACGTTCAAAAATAGAGCAATTCTCTATCAGACCTTTTAAGCCAGTTTGACTACGTTGTTCCTAGAGAAGACGAACCAGATAACTGGCTTACTTCGTCATTTTGCGGGAGATATCTCTGCTCTTTCCGCTTCTCATTGGACAAAGTAATTGCAGTATTATCTATATTGTTGACTCCTTCAATGACATTCTGCATTTCTAGAACTTCTGTTTCGCAATGTTCGGGTTTTATGGAAACGGTTTTCTTAATAGACCGCCTCACGTAGCTGTTTCCAGTGATAAGTCATGAAAAACAAACAAAAACTGATAACGACAAGCCTTCTGGCAATACTAATCGTCACTGTCGCAACGCCACTCACGATATTTTCCGTATCAGCTGAGGAAACTTCGGCACCGGCAACTTTGACAACCAGCGGCAACTGGACCTATATCCAAAACAGTTTGATAACCGTCGTTTTTCCTGCAGGCGGCAAGAAACCAATGTTTCTCTGGTGGAACACAAACGACCCAGATAACATAAACGTAGTCAAATTCAAAGGCCTAATCGAATACAGCACCTACGAGAAACCATACTTCATCTGGCGATGCCAATCCGAACGACTAAAGATCAAGGAACAACTCCGAGCGCACTTCTTGGAACCAAACATGCACATGTTCAACAACGGAATGCGCATGGAACAGGTCTGGCGAGCTTTAGACGACATCGGAAACTATTCTGATCTTCACGCGCCTTACCTTCCGTTCAGCAGCAGCACATGGCGACTAGACGAGCCTAAGAACGTGACAAGAGGCGACGTGCAATATCTAAGTTTCAACTTCACCCTCGTAGACATTCCGGCCCAGAGAGAACGCTTCCAATTCGCCGAAAACAACATCATCATCAGATGCAGATTCTACTACACACCAGCAACCGAAGACGTTCACGGAAAATACACGTACACCGTTGACGCTGGCGAATTCAAAATCGACATAATCATAAAACACTGGGACTGGAACATCGACAAGCTTAACCAGATCATACAGAAACTGCAAGACCTCGGTCTCAACATCCCAGCAAGCAAAGGCGGCTTGGCTCTGTGGGTCAATCTGGCTTCAATCAACCTGACGAAACTCAACGTAGCGGGCGCTGACGCTGAAGGTTCAGAGGACACTGCTTTTACGGAAAACGGTTCAATGGCCAAAGACATGTATGTCGAAGATAACAGGGTCTCGTTGGCTCAAAACGACACTGGCAGAGACGAGACCCAACTGCAGAACCGCATGCGAGACCGCTTCAGAATACGCTTTGCGAAAGGCAACGGCACTTTTGCAGGTTTCTTCAAGTTTGTGCCACAAGCCATCGTTACCGACGGCAGCACATATGAAACCACAAACGTGACAGCCTCATACATCTCCGCAGGGGCACACATGAGACTCTTCATCGGCTACCCATACTTCGGCAACAAAACGCTCGAACATGACCCTTCATTCGGCGTCGAAAACGTTGCCGCATGGTTCCCAACGAACATGCTGCTGGTTCTGATCGGCGCCACGATAGTCATCGCAGTCGCCGTGACCGCGGTCAAGTTCCGGAAGAAGACAGTCAACATCGTTAACGTCCAATAACATCTCTTTTTTCTTGATTTTGCCCTATCTAGCGTGATTGTGGATATGGAGTGGAGATAAAGGTTTATATTGTATCTTGCTATACGCTATATCGGTGCCTAGACGCTTGAATGACGAAAGGAAAGAAGACGAAATCAGATGGCAAGTACTTAAAGCCATGCTAGAAGAGTTTCCAACGCTCAAAGAGAAGACCAGAGCCTACCTAAGCAAGAACTCCGCACAATAAAGCACACAGGCCACTTTATTCTAGGACCAGCCGACCATGCACAACAGGTTCTCTCTGGAAACGAGACAGGCCCTTTACATTCTCTGACATGGAAACTATGCATAGACGAAGCTAGGTTCTCTTGAGCAGGTGTGGTGGAGGAATCTTGATGTTGTTTTTGCAGTTCCTGTCTTCTATCTTCAGAAGCTCAGTTATGTCTCGGTAACGCTGAAGGAAAGATGTCCCCTTGTCAGTTGCGCGATAAATGTCCTTTCCATTGATGACCTCTTTGTCCAGCAGACTGATCTTGAGCATGAAATCAAGATACTCGTTGAGCTGCGTGAAACTCAAGTTAGCCCGATACATGATCTGAGTCTTCAAAGTTCCGTCTCTCGCTATCTCCAAAACTTCAGCAATGATGTACAACTTGTCCCTTCTCTTCGCAGATGGATTCGAACCCCAAGGATTCATATTTTATATTCCTCTTGTAGAAGCGTTTTCTATAAGTGAACACCGTCTGGACGGCTTTAAGCCGTGTTTCGCACATGCTAGTATTACAGAACTCGAAATATTCTCTAGAGCAAGCCTCTATAACACATGGAAAAGTGGAAAAACCTTATTTCCTGTTACATGAAAGAATGAAAGAGAGGCTGAACAATGCGCATAGGCATAATGGCAGACACGCACGACAACTTGCCCATGATCGACAAAGCCATAAACAGGCTGAACGAGGAAAAAGTCGATCTTGTGCTCCACGCAGGCGACTACATCTCAGGATTCGTTGTTCCAAGATTCAAGACACTAAATGCGAAACTGATCGGCGTCATCGGCAACAACGACGGCAACCGCGAACTGCTGAAGAAGAAATTCAGCGAGAACAAGAACATGGAATTGCATACAAGCATTGCAAACGTGACCTGCGATGGCCTGAAAATCGTAATGATTCATGGAGACGAGGAAGAGCTTCTGGACACGCTGATCAAAACTCAAGCCTTTGACGTAGTTATCTATGGACACTCACACCAAAACGAGGTTCGCGAGGACGGCAAGACTCTTGTCATCAACCCCGGCGAGGTCTGCGGCTACTTGAGCGGCAAAGCGACAATCGCGCTGCTCGACACTGTCAAGCGAGAAGCAAACATGATCGAATTATAGGCCAAATCTGTCAGAAGAAGTCCAATCCGGCCATGTAGAACTTGTCGCCATAAGACTGTTTTAGCGACGCGCCCGTCGTCAAAGGCTTCGCCATGATAACTCCCTGACCCTTCTTCAGAATTATGTAGCCGCGTGCCTCGTAGACGCGAAGCAAATCACTGTCCAAAACCGCTCTGTCACAGACCAAGCTTCTGGCTCTTCTTTCGACGAGACCCAGCAGCCTATTTGCTTCCTCAGCATTTGATGCCACAAGTTCCCTTATCGAGATCCCGTTGACCCACGTATATTTTATGTCCTGAACGATAGTGTATCCTTCCGCCCCAACGATGAACTGCTTGTCAGCCAACCGTTCATACTTCTTCAACATCACTAAAAACTCTTCATCACGAACCACAAAACCTGTTCTACCCTTCATGCTCTCGTTGTAGATCTTTAGAACATTACCGAGATCAATCTTCCCTGTTTTCTCTTTCACAGAAGGTCTAGTACGCTTTGAATGCATTGTTTTGTATGCGCTTGGAACGTCAAACAAATCACTGTAACCCAGCTTTTCATAAAGCGAATGCGCCACCAAATAGTGACCTGTGCCCAAAAAAGAGAAGCGATAGCCTTTCTCTCGGAAATATTCATGCGCTCTGTTCATCAAAGCAGTGCAGATCCCCTTCCGCAAATGACCCGGCATAGTCGCAACACCATAAACCCCGCCAGCCGACTCCAATTCACCATCCAGCCTGCGAGTCCGCAAATCCATCACACCCACATGCCCGAGCAACTTGCCTTTTTCCACAGCGCAAAAACCAACTGCGCTATCCTTCATTCGCGGATCGAGCCTGATGAGATTTTCAAACGCCTTCTGATTGAAAGGCCAGCGGAAAGCGTGATCCATAAGCGGCAAAAGCTCATCCTTCGACTCCAACTCGTCATAAGCTAAAATCTTCATTCCAAGTTACTCCTCTGTCCAAAACCCTGACGCACTCTTGGCTCCTTCCATTCTCTCCCAAAGGTGTTGGAAACCGCCCTCGAAACCTGCATCGTTGAACCATTGTGCAAACAGAGGCACATATTCTCTTCGGGCGATTCTCAAAGTAGCTCTTTTGCTTCCCAGCATGAAAGGAACCAAACACTGAATGCAACGTAATCTATTTAATTCTTATTGTAAGGCTGCCGCTCATGATTGGCCAACACAAAAAGCTCTTCCAACTCCCGATCACTCGCGCCTCTTCTCAGAGGTGTCAAAACATCAATGAGGTTATCGTTCTTCATCAAGCACGCTTTTAGTTTTCCGCTGCTTGTCACACGTAAGCGAGTGCAGTGCATGCAGAACTCAGCGTTCTCCGTTGGGCGTATGGTCTCAATTTTCACGTCTGGCATGTGGTAGATGCGGCGGTTCTGCATGTATTCCCTAGTTTCAACTCTGACAGCCTTCTGCTTCAGTTTCTCCTCATACTCGTCCAATGGCTTGTGCCGCAGCGAATAGTAAGCATCTGTAATGTTTATCGGCTCAAGTTCGATCAACTGCAAGATCGCGCCCGTTCTGCGAGCAAAATTAACCATCTCGTCAACGGCATCGTCATTCACGCCCTTCAAAACAAGCATGTTAATCTTAACTGGACGAAAGCCAGCCCTAATGGCAGCTTCAACGCCTTCCAAAGCATCTCTCACATGCCCGCCTGTCAGCTTGCTATAACCGTTCTCGTCCAAGGTCGGAAGGTTCACGTTCACACGCTTCAAACCGCTAGCATAAAGATCGTCTGCCAAAGGAGCAAGCAGCGTCCCATTCGTCGTCATTGAAAGATCCAGCAATCCCGAAACATTAGAAATCTCCCTAACGACCTCGACAACGTCACTTCGCGCCAGAGGCTCGCCGCCCGTCAGCTTAACCTTGTTAATGCCAAGGCCCACCGCAACCGTCACGATGCGAACTATTTCTCCAACCGTCATCTCCGTCCGCGGATGCGCAACGCACTTCTCTTCGCCTTCCGTGTGGCAGTATTCACAACGCAGATTACACCGTTGCGTGATTCCAACGCGCAGGTTCAATAATGGACGACCGCAGCTGTCTTTCAACACCATCGTTATTCCCGGGCATGCTTAACGATGTGAGCCGCCTCCGACAATATAAGCCTTTCAACACACAGTTTCACAGCGTCAGGCGAACCCGGAACACAGAAGAAAGCCTTACCTTTCGCTACACCGGCTACCGCACGAGACAAGATTGGAGCAGAACCGATCTGGTCAAAGCTCAGGCGCCTGAAAATCTCCCCAAAACCAAGCAGAGTCTTCTCAAAGAAGGGAGAGACTGTTTCGATCGTGACATCCGTGGACGTTATGCCAGTGCCTCCACAGAAGATTGCTGCATCGACTTCGTCAGAGTCTAGGGCTTCGCGCACGCATCGCCTGATCATTGTTGCATTGTCTGAGACTGTGTTGCGAATGGTTATCGTGTGTCCGGCGTTCTTTAGCAACGACTCGATGAGGTCGCCTGAAACGTCTGTTGTCTTTTCCCCTTTCTTCAATTGCTTGTACCGCGACGTGCTGCACACGAAAAGAGCGAATCTGAGGCTCTTCGGCGCGTCGGACTTGTGTCGCCTTGTGCTCTCACTCATTTGGCAGTCTTCTTCCTTCCGTCTTCCTTAACCTTCTTCACTACATGAATGTTTTCTATTGCAGTAGAAGGATATTGCCCTTCCTCGTCCTTTTCGTACTGTTTAACCATGTCCCAAATCGTCAAGAGACCAACAGAAGCGGCGACAAGCGCTTCCATTTCCACCCCAGTTTGAGCCTTCGTCTTCACCGTAGCAGTGACCTGCAATCCGGACTTGCCCAGAATCGCTATCTCAACCGACACATTAGTCAAGGGCAAGGGATGACAGAGCGGGATCAAGGCGCTTGTCTCCTTAGCAGCTCTGATTCCAGCCAGTTTCGCCGCGTACATGGGATCTCCTTTGGCTATCTTTTGCCTTTCAATCAACTTGACCGTGCTAGCTTTCAGCTTGATCGTTCCCTGAGCGGTTGCCTCGCGGAAAACCTTTGGCTTGCTTGATATGTCAACCATCGACATTTTCGGTTAACTCCATAGTTTTTCTCTGCTTTGAAAACTGAGATTATTGGACGCCGCTTATTTGCTTTGCTATCCATTCTCTTTTCTCCCGTGCCCGCCACCTACCGGTGAAGCGCAAAGAGGGCCTATTTGCTTTTCTCGCGTTCCCACACATCTATCAGATTCTGCAGAGCTTTGGTCTTTGGCGAGTGCTCATTGAGTCTGTACAGGTGTATTCTGCCGAACGTCTTGTGCTGCAGCAAGCCCTCATTTTCTAGCACCTTCAAGTGTCCATTGGTTGTCTCATAGTTCGCGCCGAGTCTGCGAGCGATTTCAGAGACGTTAAGCTCGCCGACCCTCGTCAGAATCCTCAATATCTTCATCCGCAACTTTGAAGAAAACACGTTTTCTATTTCCATGACTTGCTCACGTTTTCCACTTTTCGAGCAAAAGCATCAGCTCCTTCTCAAGCTCGCTGGCAGATATGCGAGGCAAGTAAATCAGTGTCGATCTTCCTCGGCCTCCCGAAGTTGCGACTTCCGTCTTTATCACTTCGCCTGAGGAAAGGTTCTGCATGTACTTCCACAGTTGAGTGTGACTGTACGGTTTTTCACTAGCCTCCTCGCAAACGACGGCATATGCCTGCTCAGCCTCAGCAAGCGAAACATAGGCCTTCTGACTCTCCTTGAAGAGTCGCGCGATTCCGAGCAGCAGCAGTTTTGCGTGTTTGCTGAGGAGAGACAGGTCGCTTTTCCGCATTGACGGTATGATGCTTGAGACAGCTTTTCTGACGCATTCCGGCGGCACCGCCTCAAGGTCTTCTGCGTCGGCGTACTTGCCCGCCCGCCACAGCAACTCGATTCCAAAGCGAGCGTTTCCATTTTCAGAATAGGCGATTTCCGCGATGAGACTTGTGGTTTCGTCTTGGACTGTTGAGGGCTTGAAAGCGAGTGAAATGCGGTCGTTGAGAATGTCTGTCAGCTGCTGCTTTGAGTACTTTCCGAGGCTGATAATGTTGGATTGCAGGGTGCTTCTGGTGCTCGCATCCAAACCTGCCACTGCATCCAGAGTACGCAGTATGCATATCAACGAAACCCTCTGCGGCTTGTTCTGTCTTATTTCCTGTAGCCGAGTGAGCTTGTAGACGGCCTCGGAGCCATCTCGCTCAACGAGGCTTTCGAACTCATCCAACGTCAGTATGAGATAAGCCTTTTCTTCATCCAGAATCTGGAGAAGAGTCTGAAGAAGTTCTTCAGCAGCATAGCCACGTTTAGGGAAGGTAGGATGAAAGGCGGACACAGCATGTTGCAGGATCAGGAACAGGCTCCCACCGTACTCGCGACAATTGACATGCACGTAACGGAGGTTTATGCCACGCTTGTTTGCCTCGCGAGTAATGTCTGTTCCGAATCTCTGTGAAAGCGCCGTCTTGCCAGTGCCCACGTAACCAGTTATCATAACGCGCTGAGCCATTTTTTCAGGAGTCTGCAGTTCAAAGTTAAAGAATTCCATTAACAACCGCAGTTCCCTGTCCCTGTGAGACAGCTTGTAGGGAACGTAGTTGATGTCGAGCTTGGCTTCGTCCTTGAACACGCTTCGGTACTGGGACACTTGACTAGACCCCGAGTTAGTTATGCTGAGAGTGCTGTTATCTTTTTCTCTGGATTCACAGATTAATGCTTACCACAAAAAACCAGCAAAATCGGCTGAACAAACCGGCGGGAGTTAGGGTTTCTGCGCGTGCAGTAATTTCATTGTCAGGAGAGCGATTGCTGCAAAACATAATGTTAATAAACTCATCCTGTTAATTGTATTGCTAAAATGATTCCCAAGCACTTCTTCCTGACCAAAGGCGTTGGCAAACACAAGGAGCAGTTGCAGTCTTTCGAGCTAGCGTTGAGAGATGCACATATCCAGCATTTGAACTTGGTGAATGTCTCAAGCATTATTCCGCCAGGCTGTAAACTCATTCCGCGAGAGCGCGGTGCGCAGATGCTGAGTCCAGGCGAGATAGCTTTTGTTGTTCTTGCTCGAAACTCGACTAATGAACCGCACAGACTGATTGCCTCGTCAATAGGCGTTGCTATTCCCTCCGTCAAGCGCCATTACGGCTATCTTTCTGAGCACCATTCTTATGGTCAACCTGATGACAAGGCAGGCGACTACGCCGAAGATCTGGCAGCCACGATGTTGGCGACGACCATGGGCATTCAGTTTGACACTGAAAGCGCTTGGGACGAGAAAGAGCAGATTTTCAAGACGAGTGGCATGATTTTCAAGACGACGAATGCGACGCAGTCTGCGACGGGTGACAAGAACGGGCTTTGGACGACGACTATTGCAGCAGCCGTTTTTGTGCCGCCGAAAGCAGGTTCGAGCCGCTAGAAGAAAGAGCATTGCACACGGCGAATTGCTGGCTCTTATTCTAAAGCCATATTAACGATCAGAATCTACGCTAGATAGGTGAATGCGTGTTGATAAACAAGCTGCAAGCTCCGATGGTCATCGTGAACTTCAAAACCTACACTGAAGCAACTGGCAAACTGGCGGTAGAGCTTGCGAAACAGGCGGAGAAAGTGAAGAATGAGACGGGTGTTTCGATGGGCGTTGCACCCCAGTGCGCTGACATTGCAGCAGTCGCAAAGACTGTGAACATCCCGGTTTTCGCCCAGCACATTGACCCGATAAAGCCCGGCGGGTATACAGGCCACATTCTTGCAGATTCGGTTAAAGAGGCGGGGGCAGTGGGCACGTTGGTTAACCATTCGGAGATGCGATTGAAGCTAGCTGACATCAGCGACGTGATAAGCATAGCGCGCGAAAAACGGTTGATGTCACTGGTTTGCACTAACAACCCGAGTGTGAGCGTGGCTGCTGCTGCTCTCAAACCAGATATTATTGCGATTGAACCGCCTGAGCTCATCGGTTCGGGGATTCCGGTTTCGAAGGCTCAGCCTGAAGTGATCACTAGCACGGTCAGGATGGTGCGGGAAGTGAACTCGAAGGTCACGATCCTGTGCGGTGCTGGCATAAGCCACGGTGAAGATGTTGCAGCGGCACTGAAGCTTGGCACTCAGGGAGTCCTAGTTGCAAGCGGCATTGTGAAGGCGAAAGACCCCTATGCTGTTTTGCGCGAGTTTGCAGCTGCATCGAAACATTAGGTGTGTTTGAAGACCCTTGAAAGTCGAAGCAGAATGCGTCGCGTGCATAATTCACCGAGCAGTGGCTGAGGCCACTGAGGCGACGGTGAATCCGGCCTTGCGTTTCAGGGCAATGAGTGATCTTCTCCGGCTGCTGAACAAAGAATTCAGACCGACGGCTGTCCCGGCTGATTTGGGCACGAAGAGAGACAGACTGATTAGGCGTGTCACGGGCAGCAGCGACCCTTACAAGCGAATCAAGAGGATAAGCAACGAAAAGGCGCTCAAACTCCTTCCCTATGCGAGAAAACTGGTCGAAGCAGGCTACACTCAGCAGGACAGGTTCAAAAAAGCCTGTTTATGCGCAATAGTCGGCAACATAATGGAGTTTGACATTCCGGGTCACAAATTCACGTTCACTGTTTTAAGAAAGAGTTTTCGCGATGCTGCGAAGGATCTAGTTGTGGATGATGTTGCCGTGGCTTACGAGTTGGCAAAGAAGGCGCAGACGGTGCTCTATCTCACTGACAACGCAGGCGAGATAGTGTTTGACACGTTGCTTGTGGAACAGATGAAGAACATGGGCTTGAACGTGATCGTGGCGGTTAAGGCTGGACCGATCATCAACGACGCGACGCTGGAGGATGCTGAGGCTTCAGGCATGTGCAAGGTTGCGGACAAAGTGATCACGACGGGGACAGATGCTGTTGGGTACGCTGCAAAGGAGGTTTCCAAAGAGTTTTCTGATGCTTATGGCGCGGCTGACTTGATCATTGCGAAGGGTATGGGCTATGCTGAGACGTTAACTGAGTGCAAGTTGAAGAAGCCGCACCTTCTGCTTTTCAGGACAAAGTGCAATCCGACAGCAAACTTTTTCGGTGTGCCCAGAGAAAAGAACATTGCGAAGCTGATGCCCTAGATGAACCTGCCTGTCATGAGTTTTAACAAGGAAACGCTTTCCAGGTTTAATGAGTCGATCCGGAAAGAATGGATAGTGACCAACGGTCTTGGTGGGTATGCCTCTTCAACCGTTTTAGGCGTGAACACGAGGAAGTATCATGGGCTGCTAGTGGCTGCTCTGCATCCGCCGGGCGATCGTAGGGTTTGCTTGGCGAAGCTGGATGAGGAAGTGAACGTTGGAAATGAGACTTACCGCGTGGGTGCAAACGAGTTTCAGGACGGCGTCTTTCCGCAGGGTTACCTCTTCTTGAAAGAGTTTTCAGTTTCGCCTTTTCCGAAATGTGTCTTCATGATTCAGAATGTTGAGGTGCGGAAGACAGTTTTCATGCCTTATGAGAAGAACGCAGTCGTGGCTGTTTACAAGGTTCTGAACGGTAACGGCGTTGATGTGAAGTTCAGGGTTTTTCCTCTTGTGAACTGGAGGCATTTCCACTCGGTTACGGACAGGTGGAGGATGCCGACCGACTTTGTGCAGGAGCAACAGAACAAGCAGATTTCGCTACGCTTCCGATTTCCACAGTCGGTTTTGGTTATGCGTTCGACTGGCGGGCGTTTTGTAGCCGAGGCGAAGTGGGTTGAGAAACTGTTTTACCGTGAAGAGTCGGCGCGTGGCGAGAGCTGTCTAGACGATTGTTACCAGCCGGGCTTCTTTGAAGTAACTGTCCGGGCGAACAAGAGTGAAACGTTTGCGATCATCGCAGTTGCCGATGAGACCGAGGTCGGTGCTGGAAAGGTTCTGGATGACTTGCCGCTCACGATGTACGATGTGGACGGCTTGTATGCAAAAGAGATCGAGCGTCAGACCGATTTCTTGACTCATTTCTATGAGTCGCATTCTGGTCTTCAGCAGGCGGACTGGTTGAGTTGGGTGGTTTTGGCGACGGATCAGTTTATTGTTAGGAGCTTAGTTGAGGGGCAGAAGTCGGTTATTGCCGGTTATCATTGGTTTGAAAGCTGGGGAAGAGACACTTTTGTGTCGTTACCGGGATTGATGCTTGTCACTGGCAGGTTTGAGGATGCCAGACGAGTGTTTTTGGGTTTCAAGGCGTACTGCGAGAACGGTTTGATTCCTAACTACATTCCGGACAGGCAGGGGCAGCCCGCGTATAACACGGTTGATGCGAGCTTGTGGTTTGTGAATGCTATCTTGCAGTATGTGAAGTACACGGGCGATTGGAGGTTCGTTCAAGACAAGCTCTGGAATGTTCTGAAACAAATCATCGACAGTCATGTGCGAGGGACGAGCTACAACATTCGCATGGATGTGGATGGTTTGCTCTCTCATGGTGCTCAACTGACGTGGATGGATGTGGCGATCAACGGGCAGGCAGTGACACCCCGAGAGGGAAAAGCGGTTGAGGTTCAGGCGCTGTGGCATAATGCTTTGAGAACGGTTGAGTTGCTTGCCATACACTTCGGCGAAAATGACGAGGCTACGCGGTTTGGACAGTTGGCTGAGCATGCGAAGAGAAGCTTTGACAAGTTCTGGAACGCTGAAAGGAACTGCTTGTTTGATGTTGTTGGTGACGACGGGAAGGATGGTTCACTGAGGCCTAATCAGGTGATTGCGGCGGCGTTGGACTGGCCGATGCTTGACGGAGTCAAGTGTGAGCGGGTGGTGGATGTGGTGCAGCAGGAACTTCTGACTCCGTTTGGTTTGCGTTCTCTTGCAAGGAACGATTCTCGTTACGTTGGCATTTATGCGGGAGACCGAAACAGTCGAGACCGTGCCTATCATAATGGTACGGTGTGGGCTTGGTTGATGGGGCCGTTTGTGACGGCGTTTCTGAAGGCGAAAGGATACACTGAGTTCAGGCGCGAGTGCGCGTTGAATTTGGTTTCGCCGTTGCTTAAAAGTCAACTGTTTGAAGCAGGGCTTGGGAGCGTGAGTGAGGTGTTTGATGGTGAAGCGCCGCACATGCCTAGGGGCTGTATTGCTCAGGCGTGGAGTGTGGCAGAACCTCTCAGGGCCTACGTAGAAGACATAACGCAATGCAGACCGAAATGTGAAAAGGACATAATGAAGCCTTAATTTGAGATTGTTTCTTTGAGGCTTTGGGCGGCGGCTTCGGGTGTGACAGTGTTTATGTAGATTCCTGTGCTTTTCTCGAATCCGGCCCAGATGGCAAGCTTCGGATAGACCTCTAGATGCCAGTGATAGTAGTCTCGCGCTTCCTTGTCTAAGGCCAAGTGGAAGCCGTAATTATAGGGCGGATCGTTCACGAGTTTCTTCAGTCCATTGAGAAGCGCGTGGAGTGTCTGGGCGAAGGCCTTCATTTCCGCTTGTGACATGTTCAGGAGTGTGGTTTCGTGGTTTTTGGGCATTATCCAGAATTCCAAGGGGTTGACACTTGCGTAGGGTGCGAAAGCAGCGTACTTCTGGTTTTCAAGGATCAGTCTCGGACCGGCTGTTTCTTTTTTGAGGATATCGCAGAATACGCATTTCTTGTTTTGTTTCCAGTAGCGTTTGCTTGTTTCCATCTCATCTTTGACTGTTTTGGGCATGAATGGAGTTGCGATTATCTGGCTGTGCGGGTGCGAGAGTGAAGCTCCGGCTTCTAGACCGTGGTTGCGGAATATGGAGACGTACTGTACGTAGGGCTTTTTTGAGAGTTCGCGGAGTCTGTCGATGTAGGCGTTGATGACGAGGGTGAGCTGCGGGATCTTTGCATTTGCAGGATGCTCGTCATGGTTTGGAGACTCGATTACGACTTCGTGGTGGCCGACGGCCATGCACAGGTCCGGGTTCTTTTCGATCTGTTTACGCGTGATTTTGCCTTTCGGCGGCGAGAATGCGGGGTAGAGATTTGGTATGCAGCGGACAAGCCAGTTCTTGTGCCTAGTTTTCTCGGCGTCTTTTGCTCTGCGGATTCCTTTGCCGTGTTTCATGTAGAGCATAATGGCTGGTGGAGTCATGTGTTCGTTGCCGGGACAGAGAGGGCAGACGCTTGGTTTGACTTGTTCTCGTTGTTTGTTCGCGAAGTCGGATGGTCGGCGGGCGCGTTCAGTCGCGATGACAACCCAACGGTCAAGCAGGTAATCTTTACGCAGTTCGTTAGAACCCATAGTGTTAGCTTCCGATAGACAGTAGAATGATGTGCTGGGCATTTAGCATTTTCCAAGACATGCCGAATCCATGTTGGCAGGGTAGGCCTCTCGGAAGCGACGAACCCCCTTATAAATAGATTGAGCTTTGCATTGATTTCTCTTTGAATGGGTTTGCTTCGGAGAAGACGAGTGAGGAAGAGCGGTGGGCCACAGTGGTTCGACGTCCAGACTCCGCTGACCCCGCAAACCCTACACTGGTACCCGCGCCCCCTTGAGCGCTGAACGTCCAGACTTAGGTTGCTCCCTCCCGGGCCTGGCCGGGTTCGCCTGGCAAACGCCGAAGACGGCTCCCCTACGGAAGCTGCTCAACATCCGCCAGCCCCAAGGGACGGATATTCATCGTTTCGGAAATGCGGAAGTCAACGGCCTTAAGCGCCTCATCCAGAGCTTTCAGCCCGTCATGTAGAGGGTTTACGGTACAGGGGACCCCTACCCCCCCGCCTAAGACCCACCGCAAAACAACAAGAGCACCCACAAAACTATAAAACTTTGCCCCAACCACCACTAATCAACGTTTCAAATACAGTCAAAAAAAGCGAAAATAGGACTTGAAGAAGAGCGTTCTCTTCTGAAGACTGCTTCTGAAGAGTGAAAACAGCAATCTCTTCAAAGTCTTAAACAGGAATTCCTACTGGAAACGGACTCGTAGTGGGATAAAGCGGAAAGAAGACCCATGCGAAAAGAGACCTGAAGAGGATTGCCCATCAGAGAGACGAAAAAATATGTCACTTTTGCCAAGCGGGTAGACTCCTTTGATTTCTGAATTGATCACAGCTTGCCTCATCGCAGAGGAGGGCAAACTAACCTGAGCGCGGGCGGAAGAACCAGAACTTTCTTCTATGATTTGATTACGGAAAACATATAAGCAAACCACAAACAGATGTTTGCTGAATTAAAGGAGAAGAAAAAATGAAGAAAATACTAACAGTGATAATTATAGGCGTTCTATGTTTGTCGATGTTTTCGATGCTTGCACGATTCTTGCCACCCGCAGGCGCGGCTGCAACGATAGGAGAAGCACTGAGCTTCGACGGTACTAATGACTACGTCTATGTTCCACCAATAAATGCAGACGTATACACAATCGCGCTTTGGTTCAAACCAACAACGAATTTTGCGTTAATAGGAAGCAACAGATTCCTAATCCAAACTGCCGACCAATCGCTGATTGTCTGGCACAACGTATATGTAGGCCCTAGATCGTGGTCAGCAGCAATTGGAACTGGAGCTTGGCACCACTTGACAGTGATCATAGACTACACAAGCTGGCAAATCACTCCATATCTGGATGGCGTAAGTCTTGGGATGAAAGATATGACCACAACTACAAAACCAGATATCACTTGGATGACAATAGGTGCTTATGGAGGCGACAGATTTTTCAATGGTGCAATAGACGAAGTCAAATTCTATAATAGAACTCTCAGTGCCGGAGAAATTAGCTATGACTACAACTCTGGAATCGGCGTGTATGGACGACCCGCAACAGGATTAGTTGGACTATGGCACTTTGATGCTGATGCTAAAGACTATTCTGGATATGGCCGTAACGGAACGGTTTACGGAGCTATCTCTGTTGAAGGTAAAGTTCCGTTGCCTGATGTAACTATAAGTGAAGTCACTGCAACGCCAACAAAAGTGTTGTCTGGAGACTCCGTAGATGTTCAAGTCAAAGCAAAGAATACTGGGGCAGGAGCCTATGAAAACTTCAGCGTTTCCGCTTATTATGACGACAATAGCCTCATAGGAACAAAACAGGTCACTGGTCTGATCATCAACGCGGAGACCACCTTGACCTTCAGCTGGAGCACGGTTGGAGTTTCACTGGACCATCACGGAATAAAAGCGAACGCCACTATAGTTCAGGGCGAAACAAACACTACAAACAATGAAATGATAGATGACAACGTGTGGATAGTTAAGCCTCCTGTGGGCAGATTCACATATTCGCCTGTGCCTGCGATTGAAAATCTCACAACCACTTTCAATGCCTCGAGCTCCACGCCAGAAGGTGGCTGGATCACTTGGTATAACTGGGACTTTGGAGACGCACATACTCAAAATGTAACGACACTGACAACAACCCACGTGTATTCTGAGCACGGATCCTACAATGTTACATTGACTGTTGGAGACTCTGAGGGCTTAACAAACAACGTTTCAACTAGCGTTGAAGTACTGCGAAACGACGTAGCGGTAATTGATGTCACTCCCTATCGGAACTGGGTCTACGTAAGCTTGCCACTCAACCTGAATGTTACAGTCGCCAATTTCGGTAACTTCACTGAAACTGCAACTGTGGATCTCTACTACAACATGACTTCAGGCGGCAAAATCGGCACAGAAACCTGCAGTTTATCTCCTAACGACCCGAAGACATTAACTTTCACTTGGAATACAGACGGTATCGAACCAGGGCTTAACTATACTATAACAGCTAAAGCAACAATCCCATTCGACTCTAACGTGACAAACAACGTTTTGGAGGCACGCAAGCGCGTGTACGTGAAAGGAACAGCTTTGGGTTTCGACGGGATCGACGATTACGTTTTGGTTCCCCCTGTGGACTCTCGCGCCTACACATTTGAACTTTGGTTCAATGCTTCTAAGAACTCCGTGTTAATCGGTAGCGACCGGTTCAGGATACAAACAAGCGGCAATGCCTTGACCGTATGGTATGACGTCAACAAACCGCCAGTCACATGGTCTGTGCCAATCACTACTGGAACATGGCATCACTTGATCGTCATAATAGACTACAGAAACTGGAGGATTGCACCATATCTTGATGGAGCAGCACTGGGAGCACAATATGGTAGCACACAGACACGACCTGCAATAGCTTGGATCAAGATTGGTTCTGATGGTCAGAACGCATTCTTTGAAGGGTCAATTGATGAACTCAGAATTTACAACACAAACCTGAACCTATCGACTGTTCAAGCACACTACAACAATGGTTTAGGATGCTATGGCAGACCCGAACATGGATTGATTTCAGGGTATCACTTTGACGAAGGAATCGGAATCATTGCAGGCGACTATTCCGGCAACGGTAACAATGCAACAATTTACGGAGCAAAATGGGTTGAAGGCCACGTCAAGTTGCCCAATTCAAAACTCAGTGACGTAAACTCCGACGGCAAAGTAAACGTACTAGATCTCATCCTCGTTGCAAGAGCTGTTGGAACAAAGCCTGGCAATCCGCTTTATGACCCTTGTGCCGACATCAACACGGATGGCAAAATCAACGTCCTCGACCTAGTCTTGGTCGCCACACACTTGGGAACCTAACCCAAGCATCCACTCTTTTTTAGCGCCTTGCTCAAATGGTGTAACGGGAGAATCTGTTACCTAATAGGCCAAACGTTGTTGTGTTTCACTATCGCATTTTAACGAAATCGAGCAATATGTAAAACTGCGTCTTTCGACGCCCGTTTCATCAATTGTTTTTGATGCGTGGACATAACAAGTCTTCGCGTAATGTTCGCAAAACCTTAGTTCTATCCTCCGCGCGCGCTAATACTGCTGGAAAACGCTAGCAGGCTTTTCTTCCTTTCTTTCTGCCCAGTTGTCCCTTCGCCGTGCCCATGCTTGCTTCGGGTCAAAACCGAAGCTATTCCCGACGTTCTCTGTCCGCTTGGACATGTGTTTCGCAAAACATGTCTTACAGTAGACTGGTTTACCTGCTGTAGGCTCGAAGGGAACCATGGCGGTCATCCCGCAGTCAGTACATTTAGTCTCAAACATTCTTCTTTCAGCCATATACAATCACCTCTATTAGTCCAGAGCAATAATTGAAAAAAATAAATTTCCAATTATCATTGATTACGAAGCCCACGGCAGACTTAAACGTTTCCATCGACCAAACGCTGTTTCCACGAAGCAGATGCGTAGTTCACACACAGGGAGATAGAATCAGACTTGCCGACATTGTTGCTCCACAATCTTTTGGGCGCGCACGGGGGTAAACTAATCGGGCAAGAATGGCGAACTAAGATCGTTTTGCGAGCAAATGCTTTTACTTTCCGACTTGATTCTTATCTTTGTTTAAGGTGTGTTTAAATTGGCCAAGTGGGAGTACAAGGTGATCCCTATAAAGACGCAGATTCATTCAGACCATTTCCAAACCGACAAGAAACCAGTCATAGACGACGTTCAAAACGACCTGAACGAGCTGGGCAACGAAGGATGGGAACTTGTCAGCGTCCAAGACATCCGCCTGCCAGACGGCAGAATGTTCACTGTCGCCTACCTCAAAAGACAGAAAAGAAGATCATAAAAAGCGCACAGTTCACTTTGAACTTTTCCTGAAACAGTAATACATCCTCTTGACAGCCCACGCTACAGGAAAGGATACGATAGCACTTCCAAACAAGTAACCATACGCAACGATATCGTTATGATTCTGGATTGCATTTGACATAATTCCGCTGAACCAGCCCGAAGGCCACTAATAGCAGGAATACTGCAGCGATTATCTGATGAGAAGAGATTAATTGGCACGTTTCAAGTTCCACCAATTCCCATTCTAACAGCTCTCCCAGAATTGGATACCCAAGCCATCTTGAGGACAAAGCTTTGCCATAACAGCAAGTTCTAAAAGCCAACGACGAGAAACAGATCTAACGACTAGGAGAGACCTACGTTGAATATTAGCGTGGTGACGAGCGGCGGGGACGCACCTGGCATGAATGCCGCCATACGGGCAGTCGTCCGCATTGCACACTCGAAAGGCTATCAGATCTGCGGTTTTGAAAGAGGTTGGGAAGGACTCATAACAGACGCGCACAGACCGTTGACGCCACGCTCAGTCGGCGGCATAATCCAGCTCGGAGGCACAATCCTGCTCACGTCGCGTTGCCCGGAGTTCATGAAGAAGAAAGGCATTAAGAAAGCTGCCAAAACCCTAGCCCGGAACAAGATCGACGGGCTTGTGGTGATCGGTGGCAACGGCTCCTTCAACGGAGCGCATGAACTAAGCAAGAAAACAGGCACGCAGATTGTTGGAATTCCAGCTACTATTGACAACGATGTTTACGGCACAGATGAAACGATTGGCTTTGACACGGCTGCAAACACGGCTGTCACCGAAATCGACAAAATCCGAGACACCGCCATCTCACACGAACGAGTGTTCATCGTCGAAGTGATGGGAAGAACCCGCGGCTTTCTCGCCTCAACAGTCGGTCTGACCGTCGGTGCAGAGACTATTCTGGTTCCAGAGGTAAAATACGACAAAACGGCCATTCTTAAGACGCTCAAGGAGAATAGCGCAAAAGGAAAAAGGTCCAGCATCATCGTGGCGGCTGAAGGAGTCGGCGACACCCGCAAGCTGGCTGAAGAAATCGAGCAGGCCTCAGGCTCAGAAGTGCGACTCAGCATCATCGGCTACGCCCAGAGAGGAGGAAGCCCAACCGCTAGAAGCCGACTGCTCGCCAACCTGTTCGCGAACAAGGCCGTCGAACTACTGGCGAAGAAACGCGGCAACAGAGTCGTCGGCTTGCTGAACGGCCGAATCACGAGCATTGAGCTCGAACAGTCCTGCAAGCACGAGAAAACCTTGGACTTGAGCCTGCTGAAGCTCGCTAACGTTCTTGCCACCTAGGCCTTCGGCTTCAGCGGGCCTTCCGCCTTCTTTGTTGGAGCTGGTTCCCGGCTGAGCAATGCGAGTATGCAGCTGACGATCGACAAGATCCAGCCCAGCATGAGAGGGACAACGAACTCTCCGAAAGCATGCCGCGTCACAATGGCCATACTCTGAGGGCCACCGATGAAACCTGAAGCCAAGACAAGCAACGCCCCAAGCAACGTGTACCTCTTCAGCAGAACCAGAAAGCCGCCCAGAACGATTAACGCACCATACGTCATGAAGAGTATTCCCTGCACTGCGTTCGCTTCGTGCACTGGGTAAGCCGCATAGAAGAAGGAGTATGAGGTAATTAGCGCCGACAGGCCGGTGAAGAACGCTAGGAAGGCACTTACAGTTGAGAAGATCCTCTTTCTGAAACGCCTTTTCTGTTTATACGCTTCAGATGCGGTCCAGTCTTTCATCCGAAGAACACGCTCGCTGTGTCGTACAGGCTCAAGTCTACTGTCTTTCGTTTGCCAATGACATCTTTGAGCGCAACAGACACGATGTCGTTTCCCTTGACTGCTGACATGTAACCGAACTTTCTCTGGTGAACAAGATCCACGGCGCCTACGCCGAGTCTCGTGGCAAGTATCCTGTCGAAAGCGGTTGGTGATCCGCCCCGCTGGAGATGGCCAAGCACGACCACGCGGGTTTCTATGCCCATGCACTTCTCGATTTCTTTGCCAACGTAATATCCTATTCCACCCAGTCTGATGTGGCCGAACTCGTCCACGCTTTCACTGTAGACTATTTCCTTGCCGCCCTTCGGTTTGGCGCCTTCGGCCACGACGATTATGCTAAAACTTCTGCCACGTTTCTGTCGGTGTTCGATGCATTTGCAGATGCTCTTGATGCTGAAAGGCTTTTCAGGGATGAGAATGACGTCTGCTCCTCCGGCCAATCCGGCTTCCAGTGCTATCCACCCGGTGTATCTGCCCATGACTTCGAGAATCATGACTCTGTGATGCGTCTCAGCAGTTGTGTGAAGCCTGTCAAGAGCCTCAGTCGCAATGCCAACCGCGGTCATGAAGCCGAACGTATAGTCTGTCCCGGTCAAGTCGTTGTCAATCGTCTTCGGCACGCCCACACACTTCAGTCCGTAATCGCCCATTTTGTAGGCAATGCTCAACGTGTCATCGCCGCCGATGGCCACCACCGCGCCTATCTTTGCTTTCCTTGCGTTTCGCATGATTGTTTCCGGATCGTTCTCATGTTTGAACGGGTTGGTTCTCGACGTTCCTAAAATGGAGCCGCCTCGCGGCAGAATGCCTGAAACCGACGAGATGTCCAGTGGCACGAATTCGTTGGTGACCAAGCCGTGCCAACCGTCCTTTATGCCGACGGTCTCGTAGCCGTAGTCTTGAATGCCTTTTCTGACTATTGCACGGATGACCGCGTTTATTCCTGGAGCGTCGCCGCCTCCGCTCAAAATGCCTATCTTCAAGCTATCGCCTCAAGTCTAGGCTTTTCCGGAGCTGTCGAACAATCGCATCTTGCCTTTGATAACTTCCTTCATGGCGTCCTTCGCGGGCCCCAGTATCTTGCGCGGGTCAAATTCTTTCGGCGAGTTCGTCAAGACCTCGCGAACGGTTGCTGTGAATGCCAGCCGCAGGTCTGTGTCAATGTTTATTTTCGCGATTCCGAGCGTTATGGCTTTTTTGATGTGTTCTTCAGGGATGCCTTTGGCTCCGCCCAGTTCGGCGCCGTATTTGCTGGCCTTCTCAACGATCCAAGCGGGTACGCTTGACGCGCCGTGCAAGACAAGCGGTATGCTTACCTCTTTGCGTATGAGCTTCAGCCTGTCAAAGTCAAGCTTCGGCTCAGCTTTAAACTTGTACGCGCCATGAGACGTGCCGACCGCCACGGCCAGCGTGTCCACGCCAGTGCGTTCAACAAACTCCTTCGCCACCTTCGGGTCAGTCAATATGGCGTCCTTCTCCTCAACCGACTTCTCCTCGACGCCCGCCAAGCGTCCAAGTTCAGCCTCAACCGAAACTCCCTTCGGATGTGCGGCCTCAACCACGCGCTTCGTCAAAGCAATATTTTCTTCAAACTTTAAGTGCGAACCGTCAATCATCACAGATGTGAAGCCAGCGCCAATGCACTTTGAAGCTGTGTCAAAGTCTTCGCCATGGTCAAGATGCAACGACAGAGGAACTGAAGTGTTTTCTGCTGCAGTTCTCGCAATCTTTGACAGGTAAGGCAGGCCGCCGTATTTGATGGCGCTGGGCGTGACGGCGATTATGGCTGGCGACCTCTCTTCAGTCGCTGCTTCCGAAATGGACAGTACGGTTTCGAGGTTGTTTATGTTGAAGGCGCCCACGGCGTAGGCTTTGCGCGTGGCAGGAACTAGGAGATCCTTGTTTGTGACAAGCATGATTTTCACTAGGGTCTCATATCTGAACAGAATCAGTATAAATGATTTGCATTTTTGATGAAGATCTCAAACGTCAAGGACAGTCTTGCCTCTGACTCGTCTTTGACATTCGTCTTCAACTAGCGAGAGCGAAGCGCCCAAGTAGTCAGACTGTAGCTTTATCATGAATCTTCAAAAAATAGATGCACGTCCTTCTAGTCGGAGTGATTAGACACACGCCAATTATGCATCAGGTTTGAAGAGACAAAGGTGCAAAGTTTCTTAGGAAGAGTGCGAAATCATTAAAAGTACCTTCTACAAATCCAACTGAAGGGTTCTTCATGATAACCGATAGAAGGTATCTGTTCAGCTCGGAATCTGTGGCAGAGGGTCATCCAGACAAGGTCGCAGACCAAGTGTCAGACGCTGTGCTTGATGCTGTCTTGGGAAAGGACCCTAAGGCAAGAGTCGACTGTGAAACACTGGTGATGCAAGGAAACGTTATAGTCACTGGTCAAATCACAACTTCTTGCTACGTAGACATCCCCAGCGTTGTCAGAAAAACGTTGAAGGAAATAGGATTGGATAATGCCAAGGATGGAATGGATTGGGCAACGTGTGGCGTGCTGGTTTCGATAACAGAACAGTCCCCGGACATAGCGGTGGGAGTCAACGAGACCGAGACTCATGAACAGGGAGCCGGAGACCAGGGAATGGTGTTCGGCTACGCAACAAACGAGACCAAGGAACTGATGCCTCTACCAATAATGCTTGCGCACAAGCTTGTAAAAAGACTCTCTGAATGCAGGAAGAACAAAATCCTGCCATATCTGAGGCCAGACGGTAAGTCGCAGGTCACCGTTGAATACGTTAATGGAAAACCGAAAAGAGTGACCGCTGTCGTAATAGCTGCTCAACACATTGAAAATGTTGAAAGAGAACAGATGAGGGAAGACATAATAGCTCAGGTCATAAAAAAGGTCATACCGCCGAACATGTTAGACAGCGAAACAAAATACTACATCAATGGGACAGGAAGGTTCGTGATCGGAGGAACTCTGGCCGATTCAGGTCTGACAGGAAGAAAAATCATCGTCGACACATATGGAGGCGTTGGAAGTCACGGCGGAGGATGTTTTTCAGGCAAAGATCCGTCGAAAGTTGACAGATCCGGCTGCTACATGGCAAGGTACATTGCAAAGAATGTCGTTGCCGCCGATCTGGCCGACCAATGCGAGGTCCAAATATCATATGCGATTGGCATAGCACAACCAGTTTCTGTAATGGTAAACACGTTTGGCACGGGGAAGATACCGGATGAGAAAATTCTTGAGCTGGTGAAAACACATTTTGATATGAGACCTAAGGCAATCATAGATCATTTGAATTTGCTTAGACCAATATACAGAAAAACGGCCGTGTTCGGACATTTCGGAAGAGACGATCCAGACTTCACATGGGAAAAGATTGACAAAGCCGAGATTCTCAAAAAAAGCGCTGGAATCCGGTAGCTCCGGATAGCTTCTGACCCTTCCGAAAGCGGTCTATTAATAGTTAGAAGCTAGGCGAGAGCATAATGATTTGCGTGTTTGTTGCTAGTGTCGTCTTGCCATGAGAATGAACACGGCCACGGCTGCGACGCACACAACCACGATGACTACCGTCAGGAACAGCATCTGCGGCATTCCCAAAACATAATGCTGAACCTCATAATCCAAGCTCACAAGCTTGTTCTCAGACCCATTCAAATTCGAAAAGTGCAGCAAACACTGACCGTCCTTGTCGCATAGGAAACCGTTCTCAAGCCCGCCTATCATACCGAAGTCCTGGACTGTTCCGTTAGTGTAGGTGATGCTGAAGTCAATCGTGTTGTCTGACTGACCGCCTATCACCGTGAAACTTACCAAGACCCGGTCTTCCTTGGAGAGGCTGATCGTTCGCACGACCTCTTCGCCAGCCGTTACCGTGAAATTCATGGCGGTTGCGCTGACGGATCGCATTAGAACCGCGACGACAGCGACAGAGACCAGCAGCGTAAACAGACTGCTCTTCATGGGCATGACCATCAAATCATTTCTTCGCTCTGGAGGTGCATAATCCTTATGAATCCACGATACTTATTCAGAAAACTAATAAGCACCTGGCAACTCGCATGTTTCAGAGGGGAAACTATAGTGACGTGCTATTTCAGACAATTGAAAGACATTTTCACGAAAGCCGGAATAGAAGTCACGAAAGAAAACAAGAAGGAAATCGACAAAATAATCCAACACATCGTAGGCTTGGAGAACAAGCATTGCCCAGAGGTCTGGCGGGAAGTCAAGAAGAAAATAAGCGAAGACGAACAGGGTTTCGTTGCCGAACTCAAGAACGCTTGGACAAAACATCGATAACATTCATACAGGCAAAAAAGAGAAAGAAAGAATCACGCTTGCGCTAGAAGCGATCTGCGTTATTTCTTGGGTTTGGGTTTCGCCTTGGGTTTTGCTGCTTTGGCTTCTTTCATCGGTTTGCCGCAGCAAATTAGGTTGCACTCGGTGCAGCCGCAGGCTTTGTCAACAACCACAACCAGCCCGCACTCCTCGCACTTGTATTTGGCACCCTTCTTGGCCATCCTGATTCACACCTCCGAAAACTGTAAACGAAAGATTAGAGTCATGTGAATATAAGACTATTCAAAGCCCGCTAAGAAACGTCACAAACATGCAAGAGAGCCAAATGGCTTGCAGCATTGAGACAGCGTTATCGCGCCTTTTTCTTGGCTCTTGCCAATCTTGCTTTCTGAGCGTGGCTCAGCTTCTTGACTCTTCTTTCCCTTTTCATGGCCTCAGACCGCGTGGGTAACTCTTCCACGTGAACAAGCTTCTTCGGCCTGTGCAACCGCGTGTACCGAGCGCCCTTCCCGCTCACATGAAGCCTGAACCGCGAATCCACGTTCTTGGTGTAGCCCGTGTAGTAGCTTCCGTCTGCACAGAGCAACACGTAAACGTAGTAGGGCATTCCAGCGTCCAAGCTCCGTTGCGGAACATGTATCGTGCTCTTTAGCTAGATATGTTTTGGTCACAAGACTAGAAAGAAGAGAAGCACAAACAGGTGCCCCGCTGTCGAAACGACAAACAGAGGTTGGAAGAGACGACTTCGGATCACTCGTATCTTGCGAGGTACAGCGGTTTGCTTGCTTCTCTTTTCCTTTCTTCCCTAGAAATGCTATCCAATGTGCAGACTATGTTTGTTTTGACACTGTCCAGGACTGGCTTAGGAGTTTCAACAAGAGTGACGCTCTTTGTCTTCAGTTTCCGCACCACAAAGCAACCTCGACAGATTTCAGATATTTGACTTTTGAATTACAAGTCAATATTAGAAATGCATATTCACAATCAACATCCGAAATCACTCGCTACAATGTCTGCATGACGCTCCGCGATGAGAAAGCACACAGCACGAAGAACTAGAGACCATTGGAACGATACATTGTACAATGCATTTTCTTGCCAAAACATATACCCTCTTTATGCGCTATTCTCGCAAGAGAGGAGTGGGACGGTTGACGCGGGAAAGACGTTACAGGCGCGGATACCCTGTTGCGGTTCTCGTAGGCTTCGGAGAATATCAAGCAGTGTTGTGGCATGTCTTCAGCAACGTGACGAAACTTCACATTACGGTAAAGCTTGCTGGAAGAAGAACAGACGAAAAAGCGTTGTACAGTTTCCATGAGTCCATCATAAACGCGCTAAGGCCAACGGTCAGCGAGGGCGTAAGAAGCATCATGCTGGCAGCACCTCCCAGAACCGATTTTGCAGGAGCGTTTCTCAGCCATGTCCGAGGACACCACCAGTGGCTCGCACAAGAGGGCGGTTCCAGCGCTGCGAGGTTCGGCGAGATCGTTGGAACCGCGTCACAGCCGCACGAAGTGGCCAAACTGGTTAAGACTGAGAGATTCAAGCATCTCATGGACGAGACGACTTCAGAGGATGCTGATCAGGTGATTGGAACACTGGAAAAACGGCTTAGCAGCAACGCGACAATCCTTTACTCGCTGAAGGAAATAGAAGCGCTCATCTACTCCGAGTTGAAAGCTGGCAAGTTGTGGCCTGAATATGTGATGCTTACTGACGAGTATCTTGCAGGAAGCAGAGAGAAAAACCGAATCAATAGACTCCTGCAGATCGCAAACAACAAGCACGTCAAGACAAGGATAGTCAATGCTGAGACGCCGGCGGGCAAGAGGCTCACACAGCTCGGCGGCCTCGTATGCTTCACCACGAATTGAGCCGTCGAACAGATTCGATGAGCGTTTTCAGAGAACTCTGGTCAGAAAAGAAGAGAAGGCTATTTAGGCTTCTTTCCTGTTACATGGAAGCCTCGTTTCTCAAGCTGTGCGAACAATTCCTTCGGTTCAGGATACCATTGTCCCCATTTCCGGCATATGTGTTCGGTCCAGCTGTAGTTATCGTAGGTGAAAGTTTCTTTTCGATCGCCTTCGAGCGGTATCTTGCACTTCGCCTTACGATAGTAGTCCTGTGCAAGATAGCCTTCGTCCATCGCTTTCATGGCATTCGCGACTCTTTTGTTGTCCAGTTTGAGGTACTTGCCCTCGAACAGAGTGAAATCCAGAGGGTAGCGCGGTCTTGGCGGCGGGTCTTCTGCAGGATAGCCCATTGCAAGCTGTACAAGGGGGAATACTCGTTTTGGCAGTTCGTATTCTTCTGCGATCTTGTCGGCGCGGTACATGGCGCTTCCCAGAAAGCAGCTTCCAAGCCCGAGGCTTCTGCCAGCGACAACCATGTTCTCCGCCATAAGCGCCGCGTCCTGAATCCCGAAGAACAGCAGCGTCAAATCGTTTGTAACGAGCTTCCATTTTCGCTTCGCCATGATTTGCTCGAACTTGTGCGAGTCAACGCAGACCGTGAACAACAGTGGCGCCTTCCACGGGTTTCGTTTCCGGTTGCGCGACAGCAGGACACTATAGTATTGTGAAGCAAAAGGCGCTTGCTGTCCCGCTCGCACGATTGTCTCAACAACCTCATCAGGGGGCAGTTTGTCTGAGAACTTGCGTATCGACCGGTGGTCGAGCAGAGTTCGAATAACCACATTGCTCTTCAAAGACAATCACTCCAGCTAAATTCAACGTATCGACGGATGCTGTCATATGTCTTTCGGGTTTATACAACAAATGATGTATGCATCCACGCATTCAAATGTGCCTTAATGTTAGCGCGCTAGTCCAAGAAACCCCTTGTAGCTTTACAAAGCCATACCAAGAAGAGCATAATGGGAACCTCCGTTAGCACGCCAACCACCGTTGCCAAGGCTGCTCCAGAAGTGAGACCGAAGAGAGTTATTGCAACAGCGATGGAAACTTCAAAGTGATTGCTGGCAGCAATAATCGCGGTAGGCGCGGCATCCTCATATTTCAGATGAATGATTTTAGAGACGAGATATGTAATCGCGAAAACGAGTAAGATATTAACGAATATGCCTGTCGCAATCATGCCGATGACTGCGGGTTGCTCAACAATAAGATATCCCTGCAGAGAGAAGAGTATGACTAATGTGATGAGCAGAGCGGTTATTGACGCTTTGCCCAATCGCGGCGCGAGCCTTGACTGTAGCCAATTCACACCCTTTTTCTTTACTGCCTGTCTTCTTGTAAAGTAGCCAGCTATCAGAGGAATAATGATGTAAATCGTTACGGCAAATGCTATTGTATCCCAAGGCACTACTATGCCACTTACGCCCAGAAGGAACGTCGCCAAAGGAGCGTAGAGGATAACCATACTTAACGTGTTTATAGCAGTCATCACTAGGGTGTGACCCATATTTCCATCAGCTAAGTAACTCCAAACCAAAACCATTGCAGTGCATGGAGCAACACCTAACAGAATCAGTCCTGCAGCATACTGTGCGGAGAGTGTTGTGGCGCCGCCGATAGGACTTGGACCTATGACCGACTGGTTAACAGCCAGCCGCTCTACCTGGCTGAGCTACGGCGGCTCACAAACGACGCGCTAACAGTCTCAGTTTTACAGTGCTATTTAAGGTTAGTCATCTCCAAATCAGCAACAACACCAGCCGTTTTCTCCTACAAACTGTGATGAATCTTTTCGCGGTGTCTGTTGGGAAAAGTGTATATGCTGGATTCTGCATTACGCTTGAGACGTTATTGGAGAGTCAAAAATAGTGAAGAAAATCCTAGAAGTCAGATGGCACGGCCGAGGCGGACAAGGAGCCTGGACCGCAAGCGAACTCCTAGCCCGAGCCGCCATCTCAGAAGGAAAATACATTCAATCGTTCCCAGAGTTCGGCCCCGAAAGAATGGGCGCACCAGTGACAGCGTTCACAAGAATAAGCAATGAGCCAATACGACTGCACTGCGCCGTTTCGAACCCGGACGTTGTCGCCGTCTTGGACCCATCGTTGCTCAAGTCAGTGAAGGTTGCTGACGGCCTCAGCGAGAAAGGTGGAAACATCATAGTCAACACGAAGGAGCAACCGGCCGAAATCAGAAAACAGCTCAGCTCAGAAAAAGGCAAACTCTGGACGGTTCCCGCATCAGAAATCTCACTCAAAATACTTGGAATGTCCATAACAAACACGGCCATGCTTGGAGCAGTGGCCCGCGTCACCGGAATCGTCACCCTCGAAACCATCGAAAAAATGGTCAAAGGACGATTCAGACCAGACGTTGCCGAGAAAAACTTTGCCGTCGTCAAAGAAGCTTACGAGGAGGTCAAGACAGAATGAGCACGAAAGAGAAAAGCTGGAAAGAAGCGTCGCTAGCAGGTGTGTGCTGGAAATCCAGTAGCACCTATCTGACAGGCGACTGGAAAACCTACAAGCCTGTCCGCGACGTGGCCAAATGCACCCGCTGCCTGTTCTGCTCGATCTTCTGCCCTGACGGCGCCATACATTGGAACGCTGAAAAGGGCGACATAGAATTCGACCTCAACTTCTGCAAGGGCTGCGGAATATGCGCCAATGAATGCCCAACCAAAGCGATCGTGATGCGAATAGAGTAGGAGGCATGAAAGAATGAAGAATGTAGCTAAACAAGAAGTGGTCGGCTTGAACGGTGACGAAGCAGTCGCCTACGCCGCAAAACAGTCAGACGTTGACGTGTTGGCCGCTTACCCAATCACGCCGCAAACCATAATCGTGGAGAAGTTCAGCGAGTACGTTGCCAACGGCGAAGTCAACACCGAATACGTGTGCACCGAATCCGAACACAGTGCCATGGCCGCATGCCTCGCAGCCTCAGCCACAGGCGCAAGAACGTTCACCGCAACAGCATCAGCAGGAATGGCCCTGATGCATGAAATGCTCTTCGTGACTTCAGGATGCCGCGCCCCCGTCGTCATGGCCGTGGCAAACCGAGCCCTCTCAGCACCGCTGAACATTCACGGCGACCACTCAGACGCAATGGCTGAACGCGACAGCGGATGGATACAAGTCTACGCTGAAAACGCTCAGGAAGTCTACGACTCGATCCTTCAAGCTTTCAGAATAGCTGAACACCTGGATGTCCAACTGCCAGCAATGGTTGGCTTGGACGGATTCACGTTGAGCCACACGCTGGAAAACGTGCAAGTGCTGGAAGACGAAACAGTAAGAAAGTTTGTGGGAACACGCCAATTGCCCAACGTATTGTCACACGAAGGAAAAAACGTGCCCTACAAGCTTGATCCAGCGAACCCCCTGACCATGGGGCCTGTGGCGTTGCCGAACTATTATTTTGAGTTCAAACGCCAGCAAGAAGAAGCCATGAAGAACGCGCTCAAAATAATTCAAGAAATACACGATGAGTATGCTGAGCTGAGCGGCAGAAGTTACGGCGACGGGCTTGTCGAGAAATACAAGCTTGAAGACGCTGAAATCGCGATAGTCTGTTTAGGCTCAACCGCCGGCACCATCAAGACAATCGTCGACGAGCTCAGAGAAGAAGGCGTCAAAGCAGGGCTTTTGCGGATGCGCACTTTCAGACCATTCCCAACCGAGAAAGTGATTGAAGCACTGAGCAAGGCCAAGGCAGTAGCAGTCATGGACAAGAACATGAGCTTCGGAGGAGCCGGCGGCGCCGTGTTCCACGAAGTGCGAAACGCGCTGTACGATGCACAGACACACCCGTTCATCATGAACTACATTTACGGACTGGGCGGCAGAGACACAAGCCAAAGCCAGATACGCAAGATCTATGAAGACTTGCAGAAAACGCTACAGACCAAGAAAGCGGACGAACTCGTCAAGTATGTGGGACTGAGGGAGTGACAAAGGAGGAAAAATGAATGACAGTAACAGAAGGAAACCTGATATCTGAAGGAAAATTCACCGCAAAAGACATTGCAGAAAAGCCTGAGCTGTTCCTTTCAGGACACCGAGCGTGCGCAGGTTGCGCAGCCCCAACCGTCCTGCGGCTCGTCATGAAAGCCACAAGAGGACCGACAATCGTCACGAACGCCACAGGATGCATGGAAGTCTCAGCGACAATATATCCGTACACGTCATGGGCAACACCTTGGCTGCACACCGCGTTCGAAACGGCAGCGGCAAACGCTTCAGGCATCGAAGTAGCGCTGAAGATTCTGCGAAAGAAAGGAAAGATCAAAGACGAAAAGATTGATGTTATCGCTTTCGCCGGAGACGGCGGCACATACGACATTGGCATTCAAGCGCTTTCTGGAGCGGTTGAGAGAGGACATGACTTTTTGTACGTGCTGTACGACAACGAAGCCTACATGAACACTGGCATTCAGAGAAGCGGCGGCACCCCGTTGGGCGCTTCGACGACTACTTCGCAGGCAGGCAGTGTTGTTCCTGGAAAGCTGGAGCACAAGAAGCCTATAGCGGACATCATGGTTGCGCACGACATGCCCTACGTTGCCACTGCGGCGCCCTACTACTGGAAAGACCTCATCGTAAAGGCGAGAAAAGGCATCGAAGTCAACGGGCCAGCATTCCTGCACACCTACGCGCCGTGCCCGAGAGGCTGGAGAAGCGAACCAAGCAAGTCGATAGAGCTCTCGCGGTTGGCAGTGGAAACGTGCATATTCCCGCTGTGGGAGGCCGTGAACGGCGACTACCAGCTTTCAACGCCGAGCAAAGTCATGGCGCTTGCACCGCAGAAGAAGAAGCCTGTCAAAGAGTTTCTGGAGACTCAGGGCCGATTCAGACATTTGTTCACGCCGAAGTATGAGAAGATTCTTGACGAAATCCAGCACGTGACAGACGAGAAATGGAATCGGCTTCTCAAGAAATGCGGCATGACACCGCCAGCAAAGACGGCTTAAGCTCCCAAAACTCTTTTCTTTTCACACTTCCATTATTCTGTGATTGGCGATTGAACCTTGAAAGCGGTGATGCTAGACAAGAGTCTGGAGAAGGCCTTCTGGAACCACGTTAACAGAGACCCGCTGAACTATTATTTCTTTATTTCAGACATGAAGCTGCGCCCCGATCAGACTAAGATTTGGTTGGCAATGGAAGACCAGAAAATCGAGGGTTTGCTGCTGGTCTACCGCGACTACATAGTTCAGCTCCGAGGAAGTCGCGAAGCCGTACGACTATTGTTGAATCAAGTGACTCTGGAGAAGGTTGATCTGCAGGCACCGCTGGGCTACGACGATATAGTCCTTGACAGGTATCGGCCCAAAGTTAAGGAGGAAATTGTTCTGATGCACCTGTCAAAGGGAGAAGAGAAAACCCAGATCAGCACCGCGCCAGAGAGATTGAGTGTTGAGGATGCTGAAGAAATCAGTCAGATAATGAAAAATGAAGATCCTGTTTGGTGGGGAGACTTGACTGCTGAACGCTTGAAATCAGCTTTGAGTGATGCGTGTTGGCTCGGGATCAGGCAGGATCAGAGAATTGCCTCGGCAGGAATGACGCGGATAGTTGATTTCGGTAGCAACATCAGCGTCGTGGTTACGCGGAAGGAGTATCGAAACCGTGGGTATGCCACATCTATCGTGTCCGCTCTGGTGCAGGAAATCCTGAAGGCTTCCTCAACAGCTTTGATCCATGTCCTCAGCGACAATGCGTCAGCCATACGCACTTACTCGAAAGTGGGCTTCAGACCCTACAAGTCTTACCTGTCAATACACATTGAAAAGGCATATTGAGCTCATCAGTCGCTCTTTTTGAGGTATTTTTCCACTTCTTTTTCGGCGTTGTCGGCTTTGATGAATATGGGCACGTTTTCCATGCCTGTCGCAATATAGCTTGACAGGAGCCATTCGCCTGGCGCGAACTCCAAGGTTTTCTCCAAGATGCCCTTGTCTATCATGAACGTGTCGCTTACTAGCTGGCGGTCGTATGGACGGGGCAGTGTTCCGACGAAGTATGTGTGGAGCTGTTGCAGCGCGTTCGTGTTTAGGTAGGCGATGCGTTGCGTGGCGATGCAGACGCCTAGTCCATACTTTCTTCCCTGTCTCAGCAGCCTCTCCACATGAGTCGAGCATTTTGCTTCTATTCCTACACCGTTGCTTGGTATGAATTCCTGTGCCTCGTCGAACACGATGAGGATGTAGGGTTTGACTTGGAACCGTCGTTTTCTGCGTACAAGCAGGTCTTGGGTCAGGTTCATGGCCAGATCCTTTATCGTGTACGGGTCGGAAATAGAGATGCATATGAGATTGGTGGTTTTGTCCTCGATCAGGTCGCGGATTTTCTCAACGGTCAGTCCGCCCGTGGTTTCTTCTTCCTTTGAGCGTCTTTTCTTGATGGTGTCTGTTATTGCGCCTCTTGTGGTGGCCCATGCGTACAGGCCGCTCTTGTCGTGTACTTTGAACTGTCCAACCGTTTCAATGGCCACTTCGCTTATGTAGTTGACGAAGTCTTCGCTCAATTCCTGGTTTTCGCTCAGTCCATGCTCTTCTACGTGTTCTCGCATGGCGTCGTAGATTTTGTCAATCGCGTTCAAGTAGTGCGGCTTGTCAAACGAGCCCTTTCTTTGTTCGTCGAGTTCTTCAGCGAACTGGCTGTAGGTCGGGACCTGCTGTCTGGGCTTTGTGTAGTAGGCCAGTTTGCCCTGTTCCATTATGCATTTTAGTCCGTGTTTGGTGCGTTCGTCGGTTTCGTATTCCCGTGGTTTGACGACGCTGTTGAAGAACTGTTCCAGCGAGTCGATGCGGTGTTCCATGATGACTTTCGCGTTCACGTTTGGGTCGGTCAGCAAGTCCAGCAATAGGAAGGTGTATTCGCAGCTTATGTCGAATATCACTATCTTCGTGTTGTCCGTGTGCAGCAGTAGCCTTCGTAGTATGTTTGACATGAGGTTGCTTTTTCCGCCGCCTGTGAATGCGAAGACGCCGAAGTGGTAGCGTACGAGCTTCTCGAAGTCAACGTAGATGGGTATGGCGGTTTTGCTGGCTTCGAACATCTTTATCAAGCCAAGTCTCTGATCCGCTCTTGCGTCTTCCACGGTTTTGGATGTGTCTATGTCGTTTTCTTCGGCGATTTTCTGGTTGTACATGCGGTTTATCATTTCACTGTTCAGAACGTAGCATGGACAGCCTGCGACTGGGTAGGAGAAGCCTTTCTCAAACTTGAATTCGCATTTGTTGCTGAGGATCAGGTCGTAGTTTATGGGGATGGCGTCTATTTGGATCATCATTGTGGACGTGTCGTTTGTCTGCCAGTCGTCTTCTGACTGTTCGATGATTTCGAACTGCATCGGGTAGTAGCCGTGATCTGAGAGGCCGCGGAGGCCGAAGTGTTCAGGCCAGACTCGGCTGACCTCCATGAGCGTGAACCTCTCCGAACCGGGCTCAGCCTGCTTGAAGTTCTTGACCGCCAGAAGCATGCCTTCTTCCAGCAGGCCCATGAGGTCTTTTTGGTATTCGACTTTGACGCGGCACTGGTAGCGGGCGCTTGTGCCTGCCACTTTCGTTTCTTCGCCGCCGCTGAAGAATCTGGGTATGACGGCGGCTAGTCTGCCGTTGAATTTTCCTTCAAAGTCGGTGAAGCATGAATCGTTAAACTTGTTCTCTTCTTGCTGCTTCAAAGGTTGCTCGCCTCTCGCGGAAGGTGCTCATGTAGAATATGAACCTTCTCAATTTATGATTATTCAATATCCATTTGGCAGTCGTGTCGACGACGCATTTGAACTGGCTATAGTTCCATTTCGCAATCTTGTCGGCGATGAACAGGGGTTTGTTGTGTCCGAAGGCTTCGGGAATGCTGGACGGCGCCATGCTCACGAGCGTGGTCATGACCAAGTTTTGGATCGGGTTCGGCATGTTCTTGTTTTTGTAGAGGATTATGTTGACGGGTTCTGTGGCTCCGCCGAATTCGCTCAGAAACTCCACCGTGTTTTCAGGCTTGTAGTCGTATTCTGGGTAGACGAGGCGGTCGATGAGGAGGACGTTGCTTCGTAGCATGGGGTCGCTTTTGGCTTGGCTGAGCTGTATGTAGGTTTTGAGGAACGTGCGTTCGAGTGTGATTCTGTTTTTGATGGCGCCTGACACGTGGTTGCGGCGTCCTTGCCTGTCAGGGATCATTGTTCTGACGGCTGAGTCGTATTCGATAAGGCTCCATGGGGGCTTGACTTTTTCGGGGTTGAAGAGGCTTGTTGATTGGAGGATCATGCGGTCAGTGTTGGGCAGCGCGGCCAGTTTTTCTTGTGATATTGCGGTTCTGATGAGGCCTTCGTTGTGCATTATTGGGATGAGTTGACGTTTGAAGTCTCGGGCAGCCGTGTCCTTCGTGATGCCCACCAGCAGAATGTGCCTCTTCAGACATTCTTCCGTCAGCATGTGAAGCGTGAAAAGTGTGAGGAACGCCATGTCAAGGGTCGTGAGCCAGTGTTCTTTGCCTTCTTTCGTGACTTTCATAGCGTTGTCGGATTTCGTGAAGAAGAAGCGGTCGCCTAGGCTTGTCACGAGTTTTGTGATGCGTTCGTGCGTCGTCTTGTATTTCTGGTTGAGCGTGTAGGTTTCGTTGTTTTCGGCGAGGATTTCTCTTTTGACGAGTGTGTTCAGTGCTCGTTTTGCTCTTTTTGTTCTCTTCTCGTCGGTTATGCCGAGTTCGGTCAGGATTTGTTTTTCGGTGAGGGCTCCTTTTCGTTCGGTGAGATCGATTATTGCGTGAGTGAGGTAGTCGGCTCTTGGTGGTGGCAGCTTGAGTGCCTGATTGCAGACGCATTGTCTTGCGATGGTGAGGTCGTTATCGTCGATGGTTTGTCCGTCTATTTCGAGTCCTCTTATGTTGCTTCTGGTTTTCCACAGTTCATGTTTTGACGTGTCGTACAGGAGGCTTGCGCGTTCGGTTGACAGGCTACGGTCGAGGAGGAGTATGCGTATGTTTTGGACGGGGTCTGTGGCGAGTTTGTAGGCGAGGTAGTATTCTGAGAATGTCATTATCCAATTTGCGATTGTGGAGTTGTCTATGATTGATTCGTCGGTCAGCTGAGCGTTGGGATTGATTTCTTCTGTGGGCTCGTTTCCGTAGAAGGTTTGGTCTATGTCTACGATTTCGTTTATGTAGATGGGCACGACGCTGGAAATGCCAGCGTTCTGCTGAAGCGTTTTGGAGTCGTATTTGACTTGGGGGCTGTCGTCTTCTCTGAATGCGATGGTGCCTGTTGAGGCGTAGGCTCCGCCGAAGAAGATGACCATGTCGAAGAGCGGTCTGGAGTACATTGTGCCGTCGACGCCTGCAAACCGGACGCTAGAGGCTCCGAAGAAGCTTTCTGCTGTGTCGTGGGCTTCTTTTTGGCTGAAGTTTGTTCTTATGAGGTTTGCGAGGAGGTCGTCATAGAGGTTTTTGAGTGATGAGAACCGTTGTTCGTAGTCTGTGACTTGGGCGGAGGCTCCTGCCCTCAGAGCGTCGCTTGTGCGCCTTATCGTGCTACTGAGTGACGGCTGGCTCAACTCTGGTTTCACCGGTTCTTACAGGGGTTTCTGGAGATAAATAGTGTTTTGTCAGGTCGCTGTCTATGTTCGGTCTGGCTGTTCGTGTGAGGGTTGGAAGTGTGTTGCTGTTTATGCCTGCTTTATGGGGTGTATTTTGCGTTTATGTGGATTCCGCCAGTGCTGGTTTTGAGGCTTGTGTTGAAGTTGCTCTTGGCTGGGTAGTTGTCTGACTGGAGCAGCGAGCTTGTTCCGGAGAATCCGGTCTTGTTCGCTACGTCTATTGCGCCGACTGTGGTGGCGGATTCGATTTTGGCTGCGATGCTGTTTTCGATTTTCATGGTGAGGTGGACTCCGCCTGTGGTGGTTTGGGCTTTGAGGGTGACGTTTCCAGCCATCATGTGTTTCTGGTTGATGTCGAGTGTGACTCCGCCGGTGACTGTTTTCGCTTCGACGGTGACGTTTCTTGTGGCGTTGGCTTTGTCCCACGAGAGTTCGACGCTGCCGGTTGTGGTTTTGGCGGTGACATTTCCGTTTATTGTTACGTTTTCGACGAGGTTTGCTTGGACGCTGCCGGTGATGGCTTCAAGCGTGAGCGAGTTGATGGTGACGCCGGTTTGGGTGTCCATTATGATTTGGCCTGTGCTTGTCTTGACGTTCATGTTGACTTTCATTGCGGGATCGATTTTGAGGCCGCAGTTGACGTCTACCCATTGCCAAGGCCACATGTGGCTGGAGGTTTTGACGTTTGTGTCAACGACTAGCACGTTGCCTGTTGTGGAGTTTGTGAATGTGACGTTCAGCGGCGTGGATGGAGCGAACATGCCAGCTCTTCCAGTGGCTGAAACGTTGAGTGTGACTAGGCTGTCTGCGAGGTGTTCGAAGGAGACTTTGATGCTGGCGACACTGGCAGTCAACGTTAGATTGAGGATTTTCACGTCGGGCCGGTAGCCCACGCCGTGGGATTCGCTGTACGCTATTTCGTGGCCTGGAATGAAGATCATCATGCTGAAGAAGACGGCTATTACGAGGACGCAGATCAGAGCGATTGCCAGATACGTCATGGGCCTGCTGACCACTCGAGTAGTTCTACGGGTTTCGGGCTTGGCGACAGTCTGGGCGATCGGGGTTCCGCAAACATGGCAGAATTGTGCGTCGTCTTCCAGTTTGGCTCCGCATTTTCTGCAATAGGGCATTGTTCATGCACCTTACGAAGATTAGCTGTGTCTGCTGGGGCTATTAAGATTTGCCGCAATGTGCAGAGAAGGGTGGTTTAGAAGGGTATAAAAGATAAAAAAGGCTTTTACTAGAAAGCTATCAGCAAGAGCGACCGTGTGCGGGGTTGCCCTAGCCTAGTATAGTTACCTTCTAATGGTACCCCTAATCTTTTTATACTAGAAACGGAGAGTACTGTTCTTGGGAGTTGCAGCGGGTTTGAGAAGCTGGGAGCAGTTTCTGAAGGTCGACGGTTGGAAGAGTGATTATGAGAGTGTTGACAGGTTTCTTAGGCATTACAGTCGGATGGTTAAAAGTGAGAAAACCCGTGAGAACATCTGCTTCACTCTGAAGGGATTGTGTGGTTTTGCAGAAGAGAGCCCTGATGATCTGAGCAGGCATACTCAGAAAGAAGCTTCAAAGCTTGTCCAAGAGTATATAGACTCGCTTGCCGAGAAGGGTTATAGTACTCGTTACGTGAATGTTTGTTTGGCTTTTCTGAAGACTTTCTTCAAAGTTAATGGTTTCAAGGGAACGGGAGCTCTAGAGGTCGAGCGTCATTATCAGCCTTCGAGATATAGGAAGAGAAGTGAGTATATTCCGACTTCATCTGAAATTTACAACATGGCTTTTGCTGCGGGCACGAGACGAAACAGAGCCCTGATCCTGTCGCTGTATACAAGTGGTCTTAGAAACTCCACTCTGAGGGCCCTTCTTTACGGTGATTTAAGAGAAGAGTTACTGAATCAGAATGAAGCAATCAAGTTTCCAGTCTACCCGGAAATGAAGAAGATTGACGAAGCCGCCTGCAAAGGAAACATCCCATATTATTCATTCATTTCCAAGGATGCTGTAGTGGCCTTGAAAGAGTACCTTGAACAAAGAACGCAAATTCAAGGCGGCGTCCAAGATGACGAGCCCTTGTTTGCATCTGATAGCAACAACATGGCCCTTGAAAAGAAATCGCATACGCCTGTAATGAAAAAATCACTCGAAGCCATGGTAAAGAGAGCAGCCCGAAAAGCTGGGATAGCGAGGTGGGAGGATGTTTATCCGCACTGCTTACGGAAGGCGTTCGAGTCAGCACTGAGAAACGCTGGTCTAGACCTTAAAGATCAAGAGTTCCTAATGGGTCACATTCTTCCAGGGACTCAAGACACTTACTATGACAAGACAAAGGTCGAAGATTTAAGAAGGAGATATCTGAAGGTCAACTTCTTCCCTGAGCGAGGATATCTTACTGAGGATTCGCGGAAAAGACAGATACTTGATACTGCAAAAATCCTTGGATATCCAGACGACAGAATAAAGAAAATAGAAGAGGCTCTCGCCAAGTACGAGCATGTTGATGATGCTCTTGAACACATAAAGAAGCTGAACGTTGACTCCTACAAAGAGCAAGATATTCAGGAGAATCAACGAAAAAAACTGCATAGTAGCAAGAGACAAGTCAGAATAATCCAAGGCGGTCAAACGTTAATCAGATTCATGAATGATGGATGGGATCTTGTGAAGGAGCTTACTGACGACAAATTTGTGATGCAGAAAACCTCCGATGAATCGATACCTGAGCACATCTCAGGGTGGACAAGATGACCAAAGAATGGCGCATTAAGGGTTTCGAACCCTACTATACAACAAAGTTGGGGGCCGCATACCTGGGAGACTCTCTAAACATACTGAAGAGTATTCCCAAGGATAGTGTAGACTTGATCATGACCTCACCACCTTTTGCCCTTCAAAGAAAGAAGAAATATGGAAACGTGAACGCCAAAGACTACCCCGAATGGTTCATTCAATTCGCACAAGAATTCAAGAGAATCCTGAAGCCCAAAGGGAGTCTCGTAATTCATATAGGCGGAAGCTGGATGAAAGGGAAGCCCGTGAAAAGCATCTACCAGTATGAGCTGTTGGTAAGGATGTGCAACGAACTTGGTTTCTGTCTCGCTCAGGACATGTACTGGTTCAATAGAGCAAAACTACCTGGGCCTGCGCAATGGGTCACAGTCAACAGATTGCGACTCAAGGATTCGGTTGACCAGATTTGGTGGTTATCCAAGACTCCAAATCCTCAAGCAGACAATCGAGGTGTACTAAAAGACTACAGCGATGCGATGAAGGAGCTCTTGAACAACAACAACTATTACAAGCCTAACGTCACAAGGCCATCTGAACACAAGATCTCAGCAAAGTTTTACAACGGACACAAAGGCGCGATTCCACCAAACATCTTTGAATACTCCAATACGGACTCTCAAAGTAAATACATAAAACTGTGTAGGAAACACGGTGTAAAACTGAATCCTGCTCGATACCCTGTACAGCTGCCGGAGTTTTTTGTTAAGTTCTTGACTAGTCCAGATAACAAAGTATTGGACCCTTTTGCGGGCAGCAATGCTACAGGTGAAGCAGCTGAGAAGAATGGACGAAGATGGATCTCTATTGAAATCGAGCACGACTACTTGAAGGGTTCAATGTTTCGGTTCTTTGATGAAGGGATTCTGGAGAGAGATTATGGCTTTCAAAAACAGGAATGCACTTCTGAGAAAGAGGTTCATTCAGCTCCGACTTCATCGGTTTGAGCCTCATCCTTAGAGAATGCTTGCTCGCTTGTAATGGCAGCGAGAATTGCCTTGGCAGCCCACTCCAGAGACTCATGGCGTATTTTTTCGATGAACGTGTCGGAAATGCTCTGTGTTTGCGCCTGGTCTGATCCTTCTTTCTTTTCGAGATCCTTGAGGCCCTTGTTCTGCAAATAGGCGTAGAACGCTATGTTCAGCAGATACTTGTTCTTCAATACTTCCTGCTTGGTGGAAGTATATTTTGAACTAGTAAGCATTCCAGTCAGGTATTTATTTCCCAGCGAAACGTAGATGACGACACTATCTTTTTCCCTAACCTCTGCCACGTTGTCAGCGGTCCATTCTTCTTCCACCCAGAACGGGTCACCAGGAGCTACCCATACTATTTCTGGAGCGTCAAGTGGCACTTTCTTCTCGCCACCACCGTGAGTCGGTTCGACAACTATTGCGTCTCGCGTATCTTTGAATTCAAGGTTTTGAGTTCCATCATTGACTCGCATTCGGAGACCGAAAGGAAAAGCTGTGCCTACGTTTGGATCACCAGCCAATCCGGCTTTCATGAACAGTCTACCTCCTCTAAAATCCTTATGTTTGAATCTCTCACGACAGAACTCTTGCGTATCTTCTGCCAACTCTAATGAGGCGCCAAACTTCGAAAGAAAACCATCGGGTGCGTCTGATTGAACTTCAATCCATGTACCTATCCACATCTTGCTAAATTTCAATGGCTCCTGTTTGTTAGCGACCTTGATGTATGTTGGGAATTCCTTTGTTTCAAGCGGAGGTTTGCTGCGACGAATTCTTCTTTTCTTTCTTTTTTTCAAGCGAATATATGCTGTTCCTGAACCCCCGGTGGACACCTTGAACGTACCGGGCTTTATGCGGTTAATCATCTCAGCAAGTTTGCGTCGTATGTCGGCCTTTGCCTTTGTAACTCCTTCGCTGAGAAATTCCAACTGCCTTTTCTCGTCTAGATCTGACAGTTCGTCTCTAAGCGTGTTGACAAGTGACTCGATAATGAGTCTGCGACCCTGCTCTGTTATATGTTCTCTCGTTGATGTGAATATGGTTCTTCTTCCCTTGTCAGTGAGCCCGTCACATTCAACCTGAACCACTAGATCCTTATACAGATTCGGCAACTGACAATCATATGAGAGTACTCGACGCGGAAGTTTGGCGTGTGTTTGACCTAAGTAATTGATGACAATAGGTTCATCCGGATCGATGAATGTTGATTTTTCTTTGTTTTGCGTACCACGCTTGAAAAGCCAGTATCTGATGACTATGGTTCCTAGATCTCCATGATCAAGGTTGGCCACAAGTTCGTCTTTCTCCTCGACAAGGTCAGTTCTTCCTAGACGATCCCGAGCACCAAACATTCTGCGTCTGTCGCCTGGGTTCGAGACCCATGTTCTTTCTTCTTTGAGCCAAAAAGGCAAAACCGGGTCAAACAAGTACGTTTCTACGAAACCATAGATATCTAGTAACAAATACTTCCTTGCCATGTTATAGTTCACGTGGCGAACAATCGTTCCGCCCTCAAAATCCACCCCTTCGGCTGATATGAAAAACGGAAGATTATCGCTTTTCTCTACTAGGTAAACCCATTGTCCGTCTTTTTCACTTTCAGTCGATTCCCTATACTTAGCGACAGTAAAAGAAATCGCACTCTCTAACTCGTGTCGCGAGCGTCTTCTACGGGAAAACACAACAGTATACTCTGAGAAACGAAGTGTTGTCGAGCCACCCTGTCCATAACGTCCCATCACGTACCACTTGTTAATCTTGTTATCTTTGTTTAGAGAAAGTATTGTATTTGGAAACTCGGACCGCGCCACTCCTATGCCTTTATCAGCGATTTCTATTGTTGGAGTTTCTTCTGTATCGCCATCTCGCAGGGTCATGCATATTCCTGCTTGCTCCACCAGGTGTTCCTTCTTGCCTTTCCTGTCATCGAGCGAAGTCAGGTACCCTCCTGGGATTCCATAGATCCTCTCGACAAACAAACGTGGCGATTTGCAGTTCTCTATCATTGATGGTGAGGACATCGCATCGACTTCAAGCTGGGCGTCTATGGCATTAGTTGTTCTTTCGACAATTGAGGATACCGGATTGGAAGCGCTTTGAATAGTTGCGAAATTGGGGCGATCGCCTACGAGCCTCCACACTGCATCATACTTCTCGACCAATATACCAATGATTTTCTCGATTTCGACTTTCTTGGTGACCTTCATCAATTCAAGAAACAGTTGTTTCAGTTCCGACGAATTCTCCTGATTCACTTGAGACATCTGAACATCAACTGCCAAGTACTTCACTGGTTTTCTTGATAGATGCTGGGTCGGAATTCTCATCACTTTGGCTCTCTTCAATCGCCGAATAGCCTGCTTCCGAAAGAGTGTAGGTTACATTCAATCCTGCATGCTTTCTTGTCAGCAAACGAAGCTCTGAAAGTCGACTTACTAGACTAGATCTTATCGCCTGCGCTTCTTCTTTCTCTATGTCTGGGTTCAGACCCAGAACGACTTGTGTCAGTTCGTCTGGCGTGTTGCGGCCATTTGCTATGGTTTCCAACACAACATTGCAGAGCCTGTATTCTTTTGCAAGCTTCTTGGCAATGTGCTGCATGTAGAAGCTGGCTTCTTCTGCGGACAGGGCACTGGAATAATCTTGTCTGTCCAGTATCGGGTTCTCCAACTCTGCAAATCGAACCCCAGATTCTGTCAGTCCTATTTGAGCTTTTCCCGATTCATCCTTTCTAATATTTACGAAGCGTAGAATAGCAGGTGCTCCTTCCAGACGATTCTTTGAATTAATAGAGCCCACAAAATGAAGCCTGAACCTGTCCTTTGCTCGATCCCTGGACTTTGGTAGCCCCGCAGTGAGTTTTTCACCGGGCATCCTGCCATTCTTCTTGTCTATCCGCGAGAGTACTTTGAATAGCAAGACAGCCTCTTGTGTAGCAGCATCTTGTACTTCAGCCAAGTCAACGAATCCATCTTTTGGTGAACTTGATCTCACAATATTCAAGAGCACTCTTAGCGCAGTTTTGACTGGGAAGAGACGGTTGTAGAGAGCCCATAAGGTCTCTGCACCTAGTACCTCTTGGTTGGGTTCTTCAACTGTCGTTACCTCAGATGACTCGGGCATCAGGCGCGTCAATGAACTATCGGGTGTCGGAGAGATGGTCTGCTCTAGATGGAAATCTGATTGCACCGCATTCCCGAGTGGCTGCTGCTCGATATACAGCTGATTTTCTATAGCAGTCAAAATGAAGCTTTGAACGTCTTTGTACCTACGGCTGTCCAAAAGAGATTGTATGGCTTCGACTTTTGTATTGGGCAGTTCGACGATATACCGCATGCACGTCACGTGAATAACTATATTAGTGCCTATATTTATATTTTATCAGTAATTTAGATATAAAATATGTAGACACTCAATGCACGTATAGAGGACGAATTACAGGTATTTTTATTTGGCCCGCGGGGCATAGCAAGCTAATGTGAGGAAAGGACCAAAAGATGGGCAGGATATTGGATAGTGGCAAGGGGATGTATAAGGAGAATGCGGGAAATTGGAATCCCCAAAAGGGCTGCAAAAACAGTTGCGTATACTGTACTGGGAGTTTTCAGCGCAATTATCGACGCTTTTGGAGGGGTTTCTGGAAGCCTGGGAAAACAGGGAAAGGCTGTAAAATGTGCCGAGACTTCAAACCTCATGCACACCCCGAAGAGCTGGAACGCAGGAGTTTTCCCGACACGCCGCAGGACAAGTTCATATTCGTGGTAGCTGGCGGTGACATAGCTTTCGCTAAGAAAGCCTATCTTAACAAAGTAGTACAAGTCATGAGCAGATTTCCAAAGACTAACTTTCTAGTTCAAACCAAGTGTCCAAGAATGCTATTCAGTAAGGCTGGCTCGTTTCCTCAGAACGTTGCAATCGACATAACGCTTGAAACAAACAGAGACGAAGGTTATGACAAGATATCTAATGCAGAGTTACCTTCAAAAAGATTCCAGGCTTTATTAGACTTCAGGCATCCTAGAAAGTTCGTAACCATGGAGCCTATTCTGAAGTTTGATAAGGCCGTAATAGTAAGTTGGATGAGAAGACTGAAGCCGTCTAGGATTTACGTGGGCTACGAAAGCAAAGGTTCAGCCAAAAAGTTCCGTTTTCCCGAACCTTCTCTCAACGAAACTGCAGATCTGATGAAAACACTTAGAGATGAATGCTTCACCGTGTATCGAAAACTGATGAGAAAGGCATGGTGGGAGACGCCATAGAGTCCATGGAATGGATCGATCGAGTTTAGTGTTGATAAGACCCGTGAAAAACGCTGTCCCCAAAATTCCCTCAAAATATCGATCGACCGTTTCTTAGGGCTTGTTCGTGTTCAAGACCTAGAATCGACGACCCATAGTTACCGAACTGAGACCGAACTAGGTGAGACATGGGCTCAGACAAACAAGACTGTCATAGCCTATCCGCGCCACGCAAAAGACAGAAATAGCCCATAACTCACACTCTACTCAGCAGGCGCCCGGCTGAAATTGCCAAGAAGTGTGTAGTAGGGATACCTTTGCGGGGTTGCCCTAGCCTGGTAGGGGGCAGGCCTGCTAAGTCTGTGGCTGGCAACGGCCGCGTGGGTTCAAATCCCACACCCCGCGCCATACCGTTTGTACAGGGAAGAGCCGTGTTTCTGGCTTGTTTCTGATGAAGGCGTTATCAGGTTGGTTAGAGGATTTTATCAAATCTACAATGCGTAAAATTGCGTTCCTAACCCCAAAAGTGAGATACTTTGCTCCAGAGCCAACCTACTGCCCAATCTTGCCCCAGTACCTGCTGAACTCTTCAAAGCCACAGCCTTCAACAAACCTCATACAACTTCACGCTCCTCAACTGACGTCACTACTGGACGAGCGAACACATCATAGTATCCGTAGTTTGCGGCGACTGTCGTGTCGAACGCTTTAAGCTTGTTGTCACCAGAGCGCATATTTCCTGAGCGCCTTCAACACGTTGACTGTTGCCGAAACCGTGTATGTCTCTCCGTCCGAGGAGATCCATGAACCATTTTCCTGCTGCAAACTAACCAGCTCGTTAATACACTTCCTCACAACGGGATTTTCCTTGTCAAGCCCTGCAGCGTGGAAACATTGCAGACACCATGCAAGCACTGTCCCGTCCTTGAGTTTGACCATGCTCCTATCTATCATGGTCAGCGCTTTCTTCACAATTTCAGACTCGATTCCGCTCAGCTGTCCGAAAACGCCGACCGAAATCCAAGTGGCCTGCAGATACCCCGCGAACTTGCCTTCTTCGTCGCGGTTGCTGAGAAGAAAGCCAGCAGCCCGCCGCACGACCTGAGACTCCTTGAAACCGGCCTGCATCAGATGGTTCGTTATGTCTGCTGTAAGCCACATGCTCGTCTTCAAATCTCCAGGCAGATCCCAGAACGGCGGATCATAGCGCTTTATCTCGTCACTCTCGCTCCAGCTACCGTCCTCATTCTGCACTCTCAGCAAATACTCAACAGTCTTGCGGAAAACCTCGGAATCGGTGAGCTTAAGCTCAATCATCACATCGAAGTGACTGTTCGTGACGCTTACGCAGCTTGCCTTGCCCTTCGCATTATTGTAAGGAAAGCCACCGTCTCTGTTCTGCAAGCCTCTAAAATACTGCAAAGGAATCTCGTCACTTCGCTCCTTGCCAAGCAGGAAACGCAACAGATACTTCTCGAAACCCGATCCGTTCTCTTCTACGAAAGCAACAGCTTTTCCGATGTCCATTCTAGACTTCCCGATTCGGATAGATCAGCCGGTCCTATTTAAGACCGACCAGTCTCAGACAAGTGACAGCGGTTAATAATATGTTGCGTCATAATAGAAACAGGCGATATTGATGAAGTCAAAATTCACGTATGTCGGAATAAGAGTCACGAACCTGCAGAAATCCATCGACTTCTACACAAAACTGCTCGGCATGAAAGTCACAGGCCGCGGCCGAAACGAACAAACCAAAGGAGAAACCGTTGGTCTGCAAAGCGAGAAAGACGGCTTCCTCCTAGAACTCAACCACTACGAGAAAGACAGCCCCTACAACACCAAATACACGGCAGGCGAGGGCCTAGATCACCTAGCATTCAAAGTCGACGATCTAGACAAGGCTCTGGAAGAAGCCAAAGCAGCAGGACACAAGACAATCTTGAAAATGAAGGCTGACGGCGGCAGATGGGCCTACATAGAGGACCCGGACGGAATCTGGATCGAACTCTTCTAGCATTCAACAATGACCAAGCGGACAGCAGTCAGGCTTGGCACGTCTTCTTCAAAGCTTCCATCGAAATAGCCTTGTTTCCTGCCAGCAACGTCGCCATGTACTGAAGCTTCGCCGTCTCCTCAACCATCACATTCAGGCTACAAGCAGTCTCAATCGAGCCGCCAACCGTCAGAATGCCATGATTCTCCAAAACCACCGCATCACAAGCCTTAATCTTCGTCTGCACTGCATCTGCAAACTTCCTGCTCCCTAGCATCTCGAAAAGCACGATCGGTACAGCCTTAGGAACGACTGGAAACGTTTCAATAACCACGGGCAAGATTTCAATTCCTGCGATGCCGAACGCCGTCGCAACAGGCGCATGCGAATGCACTACACCGCACACGTCGCCACGCGCACGGTAAACAGCCAAGTGCACAGGCGCCTCAACCGAAACAGGCCGATCACCCACAAACCGCTTGCCAACCTTCACCAATCGTTCACGAAGATCCTGAACTGCATCCCGCTCATGCCAACTCACCATTCATATTCGCGACTATCTACCGTTGCGGGTGATGTAAAAGAGTTAGCGCGAAAAGCAGAAGCTGAAGCAGAACAGAATTGAAACGTGAAAGCGGTTTCTAGATGAATCCTATTTCTCGGAGCTTCATGGCGACAGCAAGACTGCCCTTGAGCTTTAGCTTTCCCGTCAAGAAGGCTCGTTCACCGCCCAACTTGCCATTGACAACGTCCACGTAATCCGTGTCCGCTATCGTTAGCGTGATCGTAGGAGACGGATGCACTCCCTGTTTGACATCGAGCTTCTGATCCTTTATGCTCACCATCCAATCGCCGCCATCAGACCCAGTGATGTTCAACTGCACCACAACGTCAAGACCCACAACTTTGTTCGGATCAAACTTGGCAGGCAAAACCTTTTCGAAAAACTCCTTAGACGTCTTTACCTCCACACGCATTCACCTACAACGTCAACAAGCGTTCTAGGGGGAAGACGAAAGCAAGTTAAAAACTTTATTGGATAGTGCGAACACGCGCTCTGCTGAAAGGGCACGACTTGAGCCTATATGAACAGGTCTTTCTCGCGCGGCCTCACCAGCGCAGTTGCCTTGGCATTCTCAGACTTGGGATAGTCATATCCTCTCACTATCGCCACTGGAACACCCTCACTCGCCTGACCTATCACAAGCTCAGCAGCCGAAGACAACTCATCTGCAACAGCGGTCTGCTTAATACGCAAAACATATCCAAAAAGGTCTTTCTCGCCCCTGCGATCCCTTATGGGATTGATTCCAGCAACGCCTATAGCGACATTTATCTCACCCTCTCTGAGAGGACGCCCATGCGTATCAGAAACAATGACAGCCACATCACAGCCCGTCAACTTCCGGATTTCGCGACGGATCTTCCGAGCTGAAGCGTCAGGATTCTTCGGAAGCAAAGCCACGTTCCTCCCGCCTTGAACGTTCGACTTGTCAACGCCAGAGTTTGCACACACAAGCCCGTGCTTCGTCTCCGTAATCAGCTTGCCATCCCCCATGCGCACGATACTCCTCGATTCTTGCAGAACAACCTCCACATGTGCAGCATCCTTGCCAGACTGCTTAGCAATGCTCTTTGCAAATTCGGAAGGCTTAACCGTGTCAAGATTCACTATGCGTCCCTCCGCATTCGAAACAATCGCATGCGTAACCACAAGCACGTCGCCCTGCTGGATAGGCGTTCGCTGCTGCTTCGCAGCCTCACAAATCAAACGGGCTATGTTGTCGCCTTGCTTGATGATAGGCAAGCCTTCAACAGCAATTACTTGAATCGCTTTAACCAAAACAACCCCTCAAGCGCACATGCGTAGTCACCTATTTCAGCGCGAAAACTTAAACTTATAGATTCGCTGTCTCCTATGAATGGATAGCATGATGTCAGAAAAAACGGGTTTTGGACAGTCTCTAGAGAAAAAGATTGTATCGGCAGGCAAGTGCTTCGGTTGCGGCGCCTGTGTCGTCAGCTGTCCGTTTGCCTGTCTCGAATATGCCGAAGAGAGACCGCACTTGGCAAAGGACTGCGAGAACTGCGGACTGTGTTCCAAGATCTGCCCTCAATATGAAACGTCACAGTCACAATTGGAGAAGTTTGTGTTCGGCAGGGAAAAAAGAGTAAACGCAGACTTCGGAATCTACCGCAGGCTTGCAGTCGCCCGAGCCAAAAATCCGCAAATCCTCGAAGCCGGACAAGACGGCGGCGCGGTCACTGCCCTGCTTCAACATGCGTTGTGCGAGAAGATAGTCGACGGCGCAATCGTCTCCGGCACACAAGACAGGTCATTTCGCCCAGCTCCAATGCTGGCGACAACTCCGGAAGAGATTCTGAGTTCTGCAGGAACCAGATATTCCTATTCACCGAACGTTCTTGCCTTGACAGACGCGGTCAGACAGACGAAGAAAGAGATAGCCTTCGTTGGAACTCCATGCCAGATCCGAGCCGTCAGGATGATGCAGACACACGAAGTGAAACTTGCCTCCTGCGTTAAGCTACTCTTCGGGCTTATGTGCTCGGAATGCTTCACCTACGAAGGACTCATGCGCAAACATGTTCATGAAAGCTTGGGTCTTAGACTCGAGGACATTGCCAAAATCAATATCAAGGGCAAAATGATGATCACGACGAGAAAAGGCGAAACCAAAACAATTCCACTGGCGGAAATCAGACAATTTGCTCGCGAAAATTGCAGATACTGCACGGACTTCAGCTCAGAACTGGCAGACATCTCCTTCGGCGGTCTCGGACTCAACGGATGGACATTCGTCATCGTTCGAACCGAGAAAGGCAAAAACCTGCTTGACAGTGCCGAAAAAGCTGACAGAATAGAAGTCAGAAACACTGAGGAAGAAGAGAACGCTTTGGACCTCTTGAGCCGACTGTCAGCCAAGAAGAAAGCTACTCCGCCGTAGAAATTAGCGGGAACTAGCGAGAGACGACACAAATATTTTATGTTCTAAGCGAAAAACGTGCTAGCGGTGCTCGACAATGGTTAACATTGTAAGCGTAGTCGGAAGCCCAAGACGGAGGAAACACTGAACGTCTCGTTGCTGAGGCCCTCAAAGCCGCCGAAGAGGACGGAGCGAAAACAGAGCTTGTCAGACTTGCAGGCAAAGAGATCAAACCGTGCGAAGCCTGCAGCATCTGCTTCAAAACCAAGGGATGCAAGATAGAAGACGACTTTGCGGCGATCTTTGACAAGATGGTCAAGGCTGACGGAATCATAAGATCCATTCGCTCACCGGCCAACGGAAATATTCACGCATGGCCTTTCTGGACACGCTGCGAAAGATTTATGCACTCACCACCGTCATGTTAGAATCGCAGGAGATATAATCTTGGGTTCAAATAATGAACTCGTAGGCTTTCTCAAAGAGCAAATCAAAGTCGAAAAGAAGATCGTGGAGTCTTTGAACCATTCTCTGGTCACAATCGAGAATCCGGCGGTTGTAGGCGTTCTGAGAGGCATCTCGCTTGATTCTGCAAAACACGCCGAAATGTACGCTTCCGCCGTCCAACTGTCAACGAACGTGCCCAAAGCCCTCAAACAGGAGAACCTTGACGAACAAAGAAAACTTGTCGAAAAACACATTCAACTCGAAGCTGAACTCATCAAAAAAATTGACCAAGAACTCCCAAAGGTTGAAAATCCGAAGGTCAGACTGCTGCTAGATGCGATATTGCAGGACGAGAAAAGACACCACGGACTTCTAAAACAAGTTCTTGAAATCCTAGTCAAGGGAGAAACCATAACCGAAGACGATTGGTGGGACGTTCTCTGGAAAAATGTGCCATTCCACGGCTCACCCGGCGGCTAGAATGAAACAGTCAAGGAAAAACAGCAGCTTCAGGAGGTGAGACTTGTGGCGAAAAAACAACTGGCTACCGATCCAGTCTGCGGAATGGAAATAGAACCTGCAACGGCCGCTGGCAAGGTTCAATATCAAGGTCAGACAATCTACTTCTGTTCGAAGCACTGCGAAGAAGAATTCAAGAAGAACTCGAAGAAATATCAATCAAAGATCAAGAAATGAGCTGAAACAGCTCATAGCGAAACATTCAGGTTGAATCCCAACACAGTGAGTTCAAACTAGAAGACGATCAACACCGCAGTGTCATGCTAGAAATGATTATAAGACCTAGATGTCCATTCAGCATCTGTGTTCTGAACGAGACAGAGGCTCGGTTTCAAACGCGTATCCGTGCAAGGTGAATACGATGGCTGCAGACAACGGTGTCAAGAAGGACACTGACGAAAAGCCGAGCGGGGCACAGATAACCAACGAAGAGATTCTTTGCTCACCCGTGGAAGAGGTTCTCGCCAAGTTCAAGAGTTCCATGTCTGGACTCACATCCACAGACGCAGAGGATCATCTCAGAACCTACGGTCCGAACGAAGTGGCAAAGACGAGAAAGAGAACAGCCGTTGTCAAGTTCCTCTTGCACTTCAAAAACCCGCTTGTGCTGATCTTGCTGATTGCAGGAGTAATATCGGGCGCGCTGGGCGAGCGCGCGAACGCAATAATCATCTTTTCGATCATCCTGATAAGCGTAGTACTGATGTTTTTCCAAGAGTCCAGAGCCGAAAAAGCCGCTGAGGAATTGAAGGAAAGAGTGGCCGTCACTGTCTCAGTCACAAGAGACGGCGCGAAGAAAGAGATCAGACTCTCAGAGGTCGTTCCTGGAGACTTGATCTCTCTTTCAGCTGGGGACATTGCGCCTGCAGATGCAAGAGTGGTCAGCGCCAAAGACTTTTTCGTTGACCAGTCGGCCCTGACAGGCGAATCTTTCCCGGCGGAGAAAGGATTGGCACCAATCAGATCGGAATGCGTTGCCACGGTGACTGAATGGGACAACTACCTCTTTATGGGAACTTCAGTCGTGAGCGGCTCAGCCACTGCAGTTGCAGTGAAAACCGGCGGCTCAACGGAATACGGCAAGCTTGTGAAGAAAATTGTCGAGCGTAGGCCTGAAACGGAGTTCGAGAGAGGCTTGCGAAGGTTCGGCTACATGATCATGCAGGTGACGCTTCTACTCGTCCTCTTCGTCTTCTTGATCAATGCGCTCTACAAACGCGACCCCTTTGAGTCACTCCTATTCTCAGTGGCGCTGGCTGTCGGCTTGACCCCTGAGCTTTTGCCAATGATCCTTTCAATAAATCTTTCGAAAGGCGCCATCTCGATGTCCAAGAAGGGCGTGATAGTGAAGCGCTTGGCATCCATCCAGAACTTCGGCAACATGGACGTACTCTGCACTGACAAGACTGGCACGTTGACCGAGAACAAGGTCACGCTCATGCTTCACGTGGACATTGAGGGAAACAATGACCAGAAAGTCCTTTCATACTCGTTGCTGAACAGCTACCACCAAACTGGGCTCAGGAGCCCGCTCGATGAGGCCATTCTTGCGCATAGGGACGAAGTGAACGTGGCTGATTATCAGAAGATAGATGAGGTGCCCTTTGACTTCACGAGAAGACGAGTCTCGGTTGTCGTTCAGCATGAGGGGCAAAGGTTCTTCATAACCAAAGGGGCGCCGGAGGAAATCAGCAAAGCCTGTGCGTACTGTGAGATAGCAGGCATAATCTCGGACATTACGAGTGAAACGCAGAGGAAGATGGAACAGAAGTACTATGACTTGAGCTCCGAAGGTTTCCGAGTTCTCAGTATAGCTTACAAGAAGGTCAAGGAAGACAAGACAGTTTACTCGGTGAATGACGAGAATGACATGGTCTTCTTAGGCTTCGTCGCCTTCATGGACCCGCCGAAAGAAACCGCCAAGGAATCTCTGCAACAGCTCAGGAAAAGCGGCATCGAACTAAAAATCCTCACAGGCGACAACGAGTTCGTCACACGCAAAGTCTGCGAACAGCTTGGCTTCGAAATCAAAGGAGTAATCCTAGGAAGCGAAATCGCCAAAATGGGCGACGACGCCCTAGCTAGAGTCGTTCAGGAATCAGATATTTTCGCAAGAGTGACACCTGTCCAGAAAGACAGAATCATCAACGCATTGAAGAGCAATGGTCACGTTGTTGGTTTTCTCGGCGACGGAATCAACGATGCACCACCCATGAAGGTTGCGGATGTCAGCATCTCGGTGGACAACGCTGTGGATGTAGCGAAGGAATCTGCAGACATTATTCTTCTGCACAAGGACCTGAGAGTGCTCGAAGAGGGTGTGCTGGAAGGGCGGAAGACTTTCGGTAATACGATGAAGTACATCATGATGGGCGTCAGTTCCAACTTCGGAAACATGTTCAGCGCGGCTGGAGCGTCTCTGTTTCTGTCATTCCTGCCGATGCTTCCCATACAGATACTGCTCAACAACCTTCTCTACGACATATCCGAACTGGCCATTCCGACAGACAATGTCGATCCAGAATACATTGAAAAGCCGAAGAGGCTGGACATTTCCTACATCAGGAACTTTATGATCTACTTCGGACCGATAAGCTCAATCTTCGACTTTCTGACCTTCTTCCTGATGCTTACGATATTTAACGCTTGGAACAACCCCCCGCTTTTCCAGACTGCATGGTTCATCGAATCCCTGTGCACGCAAACGCTCGTGATTTTCGCGATAAGGACCAGAAGATCGCCGTTCCTAAGAAGTAAGCCAAGCAAGCTCTTGCTCATCAGCAGCCTCAGCGTCGTCGGGTTTGCCATAGTTCTGCCGCTGACACCTATGGGCGGCTGGTTCGAATTCCAGAATCCACCAGTCACATTTTTCCTATTCTTGGCTGCATTCGTTGCGATTTACCTTGTAATGGTGGAGACTTTGAAAAGATTGTTTTACAGGCGCTACGCGCAGCGCTTGGAACAGCTCCTTGTTCCTCAGAGAGTTGGGCTACTCGGCCCGACGTATTTGAGTCCTGCTGCGAGGCTTGTTCAGGACATGGTGGCGGTGGTTTTTCTCCGTTTCGAGGCTGACATCTCCATTGATTCAGTGCTCAGCGACCTAGGCGGAGGCGTTAGTTACCAGATAGATCAGGACCAGTTTGTGCATGCCCTTCACCATCTCAGACGCGCAGGGTTGGTTGAGATCGACTGGCGCAAGGGAATCATAAGGCGTCAAGAAACAATAGATGAGTATGTTGCCAAGCATGTCAAGGTCGAGCTTTGGCCAAGAGTTGAAGACGACTGGCGAAGAATAGGCGGCACGTTGAGGACAAAATATGGACAAGTGAACCCAGCGTTCGAAAAAATTCTTGATCAAAGTGGCTCATGATCTGATCTCGTGACCGGCGAAGAATACTTAATTGAGCGAGTGATCAGGATTGCAAGCAGAATGCGAGAGGTGCTTTCTTGGTTCTTGCCACGCGCATAACCGCCTCCTTTCCATCAGCATTCTTGCCTGCGAACGCTTGCTCCAAAGCAGCAAATGCCTCCGTCGCGAGAGAGTAAACCTCTTCCAGTTTTCTGGCTACTTGAAGACCCGGTCCAGTCAGTGCGAAGGACTTTGGTTTTGTCCTTGTGAAGATCATCTTCTTTCCCTTCAGCTTCCGGAGATACTTGTACACTCGTCTCAACGAGATGCCTGAACTGTCCGCGAGCTTTCGTGCGGACAAACCATCTGAAGAGAGGTTTTCGTAGATCTTTGTCTCGGTCGGTGAAAGCTGCTCCTTGCTGAGGTCTCTCTTGGTCCTGAAGTAGAAGATGTAGTCTTTGTTTTCGCTTGCTTGAATTAGTTTTGCACTGTGCAATCTGTTCAATACACGCCCAAGGCTTTTGACAGGCGCAAGTTGTCTGAGGTCTTGATAGGTTCTTGGTTGAGCCAATAGTAAGGTAAGAATCCTTTCTTCATGGCATTCAGAATGAAGAGGCAACACATTATCAATGCTGAGAGAACTGTTCATCATCTCGCTTAGTCTGCCGCCGAACATTGTGGCGCCGTACCGGTCTAATGTTTCTTCGGCAAGTCCAGTTTCTATGAGAGGATTCAGATATTCTTCGATTATTGTGCTCTGACTATGATCAAAACCTTGTTTCTTAAGCTCTTGCTGGATTCGATCCAGAGGTAATCGCCGCTTTGAGATCAGCTCCAACACCTGCAGTCGTCTCCTGTTCTTTAGTGCGTTTAACAGACTGTTCATGTAGCATGAACTCTTCAGCTTGTCGTATAGCCTCAGTGACTGGTTTTTCATTTTCCAGATTCTGCAATCGGTCGTGCATGTCGTGGCGGTCAATGGGTGGCAGTTTCGGCAGATTTCCTCTGCTTTCTTCAGAACCTCACCGAGATCGGCATGATTCTCACTCGGCCGAATCTGAGCGGATACCTGGTTGATCTGCATGTTAATACCTCAGAAGCATGTCATGACGGTTTGGAAGGGAGAAAGGAGAGGATCATGAAATCGTCATTTACACTGTTCGCCGTCATGACATACGTCATAAGTTATATGACATACGTCATCTTTATATACCTTTCCGCTCAACAATACCGTGAACGGTGAAACGGTTTTGATAATCCCTTGCGAGACAGCTACGAGATCAGTCATACCCGCTGTAAGAGCGCTCATTGCTAAGGAACTCATGGAAAAGCACGGTTTGAAACAGAATGAAGTAGCTGAACTACTGGGAATATCCCAGTCTGCCGTGAGCAAATACGCGACGAAAGCCAGAGGCTACGTGATAAGGATTGATCAAGTGAGAGAAATACGCTCGCCAATAAATGAAATATTGGCTCTAGTCTCCAACGGAACCTACGAACGAACAGCATTCATCAGGCTCTTCTGCCAAACATGCGTGATAGTACGCCAAAAAGGTCTTATGTGCGAATTCTGTCAGAAGTCTGACCCTGCGATCGAGATTGAAGAATGCGATCTCTGTGTGGATCGGAAGAGCCGCAGAAAGAAGGGGTGACAGAGCATGTCTTCGTTCGGCGAGAAGAATGTCCTTGACATACTTGAAAGAGTCAGCAAAAGCGTAGTGAACATCAGCACGGTTAAAATCGTCCACCACATGTTCTATCAAGCAGTCCCCATCGGCGGGATGGGATCAGGAACAATCATTGATCCTAAAGGATACATTCTCACGAACAACCATGTCGTGAGTGGGGCTGAGAAGATAGACGTTACCTTGTGGAACGGCGAGGTTTTGGAAGGAAAGCTTGTCGGATCATGTGCGGTGCATGACACAGCGGTCGTGAAAGTCAAGAAAGAAGGCCTCGTCGCCGCTGAGCTAGGTGACTCTGACATGTTGAGGGTTGGTCAGAGGGTTTACGCAATCGGCAATCCGTTTGGATTGTCAGGAGGCCCTACCGTGACGTCTGGCGTCATAAGCGCCTTGAACCGAACTATAGAATCTCAAAGGGGAATGCTGGAAAACCTCGTCCAAACTGACGCAGCCATCAACCCGGGCAACAGTGGCGGCCCATTGGTGGATCTTGAAGGGAAAGTAATCGCCATCAACACGGCCATAATCCCGTATGCTCAGGGAATCGGATTTGCCATCTCGATAAACCTTGCCAAGAGCTGCACGACTCAGACTATCAAGGAAGGCGTCTCAGTCAGGCCATGGCTCGGTATCTTCGGGCTGAGCCTGACAGCCGAGATAGCCCGCTATTACGGTCTGCCAGTTGATCAGGGTGTTCTTGTAACGAAAGTTGCTGAGGGAAGCCCAGCCGAAGGTGCAGGTATAGCAGACAATGACATAATCCTAAGAATGGACGGGGCACAAGTGTACAGCATCGAAGATCTGAGCGGCGAGATTCACAACAGAAAAGTCGGCGATCGGGTGAAGATTACCGTCTTCCGCAGGGGCAGACAACAGACTTTCCAAGTGGTCCTCAGCAGAATGCCATGACAACGAAGCACCAAATCCTGAAAGGTTTTTCTAACAGTTCTCGATTCTCCTAAACGAAGAGGAGTGTGCATCAGGAATCTCTGCGGAGAAAATTGAGAGGCGACCTAGTCTCTCGGTTCTGGCCCTGATCTCGTTCATTGTCTCCTTTCTAGTGGCTAGAACGTTCACCACTTTCTATCCAAATACTGTAATCATAAGCGCAGGCATCCACATACATCATTTCTGGTACGGTATAGCCATCTTGGCTCTCGGCGGTTGGCTTGGAATAAGCTATGATGATGAGAGGATAAACCGGCTGTCGGCCATCCTGTTCGGCGCAGGAGGAGGACTCATAGGAGACGAATTCGGATTATTGTTGACTCTTAATGATTACTGGACCAAGATTACGTACACGCTCGTGATTATGCTCTTGACACTTGCATCCATTCTCATCTTGGCGATCAGATACGAGAAGGCAATACGCACTGAGGTCTCTCACTTTGCTAGAAGCAGTTTGAGCTTCTATTTTGGCGTCTTTCTCGCAGCCGTGTCGATAGCATTCATAATGGAGACTGACGACCTGCTGATCAACTCAGTAGCAGCCGTGCTCACAATCGTGGCATCTGGAACCATCTTGGCCTACTTCATTCAGCGCATAAGGACCCGGCGACAAAAGCCCAAGCCAGCTTTGTCTGTTTCACAGAAAACCTAAAAAGAGGTTTTCACCTTTACGCATTTTACATGAAGTATTCGTTCAAGATTGGGTCTGTTTCGGGCATTCCAATCGAGGTTCACATAACGTTCATCTTGCTGATGGTCATCGAGCTGGTTCTCTCTTTTCCTGAATTGTACTTTTTCCTTTTCAGTCTGTTGTTGTTCGTCTTCGTTGTGGCTCATGAGCTGTCGCATTCGTTCGTGGCAAAACACTACAACATCCAAGTCCGCAAGATCGTGCTCTACCCGATTGGAGGAGTGTCAGAGATTGAAGAGATTCCTGAGAACCCGCGCATCGAGTGGCGGATGGCGGTTGCTGGACCGCTTGCCAGTTTTGCGCTCGGCGCTGTCCTTCTGTTGGTGAGTCAATGGATAGTGGTTGAGACGCCTAGCCTTCCTCTGATTTTGCCTACTGAGAACCTGCTTCTGGGGTTGGGAGAATTGAACGTAATGCTGGGTGCATTCAATTTGGTGCCTGCTTTTCCGATGGACGGCGGAAGAGTGCTCAGAGCTCTTTTGGCTGAGAGAATGAAGTTCTCTGACGCGACGAAGTATGCTGCCTTCATCGGCAGACTGCTCGGGGTCTTCATGGCCGTCTTGGGGATTTTCAATTTCTGGCTTGTCATCATAGGCGTCTTCATCTACATTGGCGCGACCGAGGAGGCGGAGTCAACGATAGTTTCGACGACTCTTGCGCGGGTCAGAGTCAGAGACGTCATGCACCCCGCAACAGCGTTTGCAGAGCCTGAAACAACTGTTGCAGAAGCACTGGAGATAATGTTTAGAGCACGATACCATGATCTGATGGTCGAAAGCGGCGATAGCTTTCAAGGAATCGTGACTTGGGGCGAGATCATGAAAGTCAGTTCGGAGCGCAGGAATGATGTTCACGTGCGAGAATTGCCCGTGAAGCAGCTTGCCGTGTTTTCAGACGAGTCTGTCTTGGAAGCGTACAAGATCATGGCACGAGAAAGAGTCAACCTGCTTCCGGTTGTTGAACGACAGTCGCCTGCCAAAGTCGTCGGTGTTCTGACGAACGAGAGCATTGCCTATGCGTATGAGAAGGCGAAGGCGCTTCGCTAAAAACGTTTAATACCATTTTATGGTTTCGTTAGTACTGGAGGTTGCTTGGAGATGGCGGATTTCGTGGAAGTGGATGCAGGCAACTGGGAGCAGGTTGTCTCAAAGTCTGACAAGCTGACGATTGTTTATTTCTGGCATGAACAGTGTCCATGGTGTCTGAGATTCGCTCCTATCTTGGATGAAGTAGCTGAGGAGTATAGGGGGAGGATGAATTTCACAAAACTGAATATCCTCCGAGATCAGAGCAATCAGGAAATAGCCAGTAGTTACGGCGTCATGAGCACGCCTGTGTTGATGTTCTTCTGCGGCAGGAGGCCAGTTGGGCAGATCGTTGGGCTGATGACAAAAGAGGATCTTGAGAAGGGCTTGAACGACATCTTGGGCAGGTACAGGCAATGTCTTGTTCAGAGTACTGAGTTGAGGCCTTCTTACGTTGTGTAGGCTCGGCAAGCCATGCTCAGCTGGAATCCTGCTCAGAGCGCGTGTTCGACGACGCCAATTTGGGAATTGAGAACTTGAGCAACGATGCCATCGGACAGATCTTGACAAAGTACAAGACGGTTGCCGTTGTCGGTTTGTCTCGCGACTCATCCAAACCAAGCTATTTTGTGCCTGCGTACTTAAAGGCTCACGGTTTTCGAATCATACCGGTCAACCCTTTTGCGAATGAGGTTCTGGGTGAGAAGTGTTACAGGAGTCTGATTGACATGCCAGCCGAGGTTCAGAAGACGATTGAGGTGATTGAGATCTTCCGGCCTTCTTCCGAGACTCTTCCGGTTGTGGAGCAGGCAGTGCAGTTGAAGAGGTTGTACGGTGCGCCTTTTGTGGTTTGAATGCAGATGGGAGTAGCTGATGAGCTGGCGGCGCGGTTGGCGAGAGAAGCAGGCATGGTTGTGGTTATGGATCGTTGTATGATGCAGGAACACACGCGCCTCTTTGGCAACGATAATCGTGTAAAGTGAAGTTGGAAGCAGCGGGTTCTATGCGAAGCCTCCGACTACGAGCGAGGCGATTGCCGCGATTGCCACGATGACGGCTGTTTCGAGAAGGGTTATTTTCCAGTGGACTTTGGTTCTTCTGGAGCGGTAGCGGACGAGAAAGACGCCTACTACGGTGGCCACGATGCCTAGGGATAGGATGATGCCGAATGGTTTCGGCAGGGTCAGGTATGCCATTATGGGTATGATGCCTGCTAGGAAGGTTGTTGTTCCGCAGATTATGGCGGCGTAGAGGTTTGATCGGCTTATTTCCTTGTGCAGCACTGTGAACAATTGTTTGACCAGTCTGAGTGACTTGTCTCGTTGGGCCTTGTCTGGGATGTCGCTTAGGCTGTAGTTTATGAGGTTTTGCAGAGTCATCATGTCGGCTAGGTCTTCGGTGATTCCGCCTAGGAGGAAGCTTGAGAAGTTGGTTATGGCTACGGCGGCGAGCGACAAGAAGGCGGCGAAGGAGGCTGAGCGGACGGTTAGTCCGGCTATTATGGCTGAGAAGACTACTACTAGGCTGGTGATTGAGCCGTCAACGAGTCCAGCAACTACTTCGAGGATAGGCTCCTTTTTGAGGAGTAGACTTTGCCAATCTTTTCCGAGTTTGATGCCTTGTTCGGTGAGCCTGACTGCGCCGTCGTGTGCCTCGATGAGCCCTTCTGAAGTCATCTCGTCCAGCGCTTTGTCAACGTCGTGCATTTCGACGCAAGCATACCCGGTGCAGACGTGGTCGATGTGGCTTTTGAGGTCGGTCTTTTGCAGTGTTTCTCCTTTGCTCAGGTTCAGCAGCACAATTATTCTGATAATGTCCGGGAGTTCTTGGATTTCAAAAGACAATCCGGCTGGTCACCAATCAAGGTTTGACATGGTTCGCGCGCTAATAACTCTTGTGAGGTTTCTTGGTTCTTTCGCTTCTGGGAAAGCATTTTTAAGAGGTGGCTGGCGATAATTCCAGTCATGAAAAAGACGGTTTCTGTTATTGCTTTTGCTGGCAGTTTACGAAGAGGTTCCTATAACAAGGCTTTGTTGCGTGCGGCTTTAGAGCTTGCGCCTGTGGAGGCTAGGCTTGAAGTTTTTGATCTTGAGGGGATTCCGCCGTTCAATCAGGATTTGGAGGAGGAGCCGCCGAAGGCGGTGAGGGAGTTCAAGGCCAAGATTCGGGCGGCTGATGCGATTTTGATTGCGACGCCTGAGTACAATTATTCGGTTCCGGGTGTTTTGAAGAATGCTATTGATTGGGCGTCTAGGCCTTTTGGCGACAATGTCTTCGAGGATAAGCCGGGCGCGGTCATGAGTGCTTCGGGCGGCATGTTGGGCGGGGCTAGGGCGCAGTATCATCTTCGGCAGGTGCTTGTTGCGTTGAATGTGCACTTGCTTAACAGGCCTGAGGTTATGGTTGCTTCTGCTGATGAGAAGATTAATGCGGACGGCAGGGTTGTTGATGAGAAGACGAGGCAGAAGATTAGGAAGCTGATTGAGGCTCTGGCGGCTTGGACTGAGAGGCTGAAGGAACAGAAGTAGAGCTTGCAGGAATTCAGTGCTCTTTCGGCTTCTTGGTGCCGAAGGTGAAGGCTGAAGGGCAGATTTTGCTGAGTACGCAGACTTCGCATTTGGGTTTCTTTGCGTCGCAGACACGTCTGCCGTGAAAGATCAGGAGGTCGGCGATTTTCATCCAGTCGGTTTTGGGAACGATTTTCATGAGGTCTTGCTCTATTTTTTCGGGGTCTTCGTTCTGGGTTAGGCCGAGTCTTCTTGCGAGTCGACGAACGTGTGTGTCTACGGCTATTCCTTCGATTTTGCCGTAGGCGTTGAATAGAACGATGTTGGCGGTTTTGCGGGCGACTCCGGGCAGTTCGAGGAGTTCAGGCATGGTGTTTGGGACTTTGGAGTGATGTTTTTGGATGAGCATTTTGCTGGTGTTTTGGATGTTTTTGGCTTTGTTGTGGTAGAAGCCGGTTGACCGTACGTCTTGTTCGAGTTCTTTGAGGTCGGCGTTGGCGTAGTCCTCGGGCTTGCGGTACTTCTTGAAAAGCGTCTTGGTGACCATGTTTACTCTTTCGTCAGTGCACTGAGCAGAAAGTATTGTGGCGACTAGTATCTCGAGAGGCTTCGTATGGTCTAATGCTATCTTCGCAGCTGGGTACTCCTTGTCAAGAAGCATGATTATCTTGAGGACTCTTGCTTGAGGGATGAGCTTCCCAGCGATTGCTGGCTTGTCAGGCATTCAGATCAGTTCAGTGTTGTCTTATGCTGAGCATAAAACTTTACCTCTTAAACTCGGTTTGAAAGAACAAGAACAGCGCAAACACTTTGTTCTAGTTCTTCTAGCATGTCTTTGTCTGGTGAGCTTCCGAGTGTTGAGGAAGCGATGAAGGGTCTGGTGGTTGGATAAAACTTTACTCCCTCTTCAACCAAGATACTATTCTGTCTGCCAACTGACTCCTTTCATTTGTAAACGAGTGGTCTGCGTCAAGAATTTCTATTTGCACTTGCTTGGCTTCATGCCTCTGCAATGCTCGGAACAGAGGCAATATGTGATTTTCTAGGTCCGCTTCCTGGTCACGCCACCCACCGATTATCAGAATATCCTTGCAAGACAATGCCTGAGCATGCTTCACCAAATCGTATTTATCCACATCTGCAAGCATCTCAGCAAAAAGTGCTCCAGCCTTGGGGGCTCTGATATCTGAATCCAATATGTCTTGGTCTACCTTTTTTTCGAGCCATCGCCTGAAATCATCACTCTGTTGCATCATCCTTCCCACACCGCCAAGGTTCGCTCCAGCAAGGTCGACCACTCTCTTCACGGCGGCGTCATTCAATGAACCCAATAAAGCCATGCCGCCACCATAACTGTATCCTATAAGGGTAATGCGTGACGAGTCAACGTTGAACTCTTGGACAACAGAACGGGATTTCACATAGCGTATGGTCGAGATTATATCCTCTAGGGCGTTCGCATCCGTGTATAGTCCTTCGCTCCCCCAAGTGCCACGGTAATTGAAGGAAAGGGCATTAAACCCTTCTTTCATAAATCTCTCGCCGAGTCCAAGCACGTCTGTGTTGTTTCCTGGAAACCCGTGACAAAGGATTACTGTTGGCAACGGCTCAACTCCAGAGGCTTGATAGAAGATTGCGTGGATATTTGCACCTTTGCTCTCAAATGTTACTGGAACTGGCTTTTTCATCTGCCATCACGCAATTATATATTTCGAAATGGTTCTTAAAGACTTGTAAAGAAGTTACGCACCAAATCCTACAGCCACACAATCCCTTTTCGGTTCAGCTATAACTTTTCCGCACCGTCCACTCATCGTAGTTTTTGGTTGGTTGGTTGGATAAAACTTTACCCCCACACACAAATCTGCGCTGTCACACATGATGGAACAAACGAGTTTGTGGATATGGGTAGCAACTCCATAGTCTCAAGCTTCTCAGCGAACACTGGCCAGTAGAGCAAGCCTTTTACTTTCGCGAGACAATTCTGCTTCAGAGGTGATAAGGTTGGATGTGAAGCTGCTGGTTGATGGAAAGGAGATTGATCTTAACGAGTTTGTAACGAAGATTCTGGGCGGAACTATAGTCGGCGCGGTTGGTACACTGCGAGACGTGAAGAAGGACTGGAAGCAAATCGAGATCAAAGTGACTAAATAGCAGCGTTGTGACAGCGCTATCCCTGCGGAAGGGTTTGCAAGGTTACTTCAGCGAACATATCCCGTTTTGCCTTGCAGATTGGGCACACGTAGGGCGGATCTTCTCGATAGACAACATAGCCACATTGTTTACAGTACCAGAGCTTCTTCTTGATTCCAGACTCCGCTGCAGCGACTGGTTCAGGCTTCTTTTCTGCTGAGGCTTCGGCTGGTCCATAGGATCTGGCTTGTTTCTCCATCGGCCTTCGTTCCGGGACGACGGGCACTGGGGTTTTGCCTTCGGCCACATCTTTCTTGACGTACAGTCCGCAGTAGCAGGCTCCGTATTCGGCGACGTCTGGGTCGCGGTAGTCGCAGGGGCAGATTATGTCTCGGTCAAGCTCAAGGTTGCCTGATGCGAGCCTGCACGGGCAGGATGGGTAGCCCCAGCGTTCCTCGTTGCTCTTGAGTCCTTCAAGTAAGTTCCTAAGAAACTCGGCGTCTGGGTGCAGGTAGTAGCCGTAGGTTTTGGCGTCGCTTTCTGCCCTCTGGCGCACCTTGTCTAGGCTTGTCAAATGCCCAGATGCTCCTTGATCAGGTCTTTGCGGAAACCATTGATCAGAGTCTTGTCGTTAATGATTATCACGGGGTAGCTGAGGTTTCCGCCTTTCTTCAGAATATCCTGCTTGACCTTGTGCAGATCTTCCTTGCTGCACTGGTCAACGTCAATGTACTCGTATTCAACGCCGTTGTCCTTCAAGTACTGCTTGGTCATGCGGCACCATGCGCAGGTGCTGAGCGTGTAAAGAAGGACTTTGTTCTTGCTGTTCTTGCCCGGTACCTTTTCGACTTTCATCTTCTTTCACTCAACGTCTAGTTCTAGTCTAAGCAGGGATTGGGATATATCAATTTAGCTAGAATCGCGCTTGGCGACGTCAGGCTTCTTTGAGGTTGAAAAACGCCATCTGCACGACCTCGGTCATTGCGGGGTGAATATGCAGTCCGCGGATGATGGGAACGAATGAGCTTTTGCCCGAAGCCATGGCATCAGTGATTTCCTGTATGAGGATGGAGGCGTGTGGGCCTATTATGTGTCCGCCTAGAACTTTACCAGTTTTTTGTTCAACGATCACTTTGGCGAAGCCGGCTGGTTCGCCCATTGCCACGCCCTGCGCAGTGTCTTTGTAGAATGCTTTGCCTACGAGTATCTTGAAGCCTTGCCGTCTTGCTTCTGATTCTTTGAGGCCGACTGAAGCAATCTGCGGATGCGTGAACACGGCGTGTGGGGCAGCCGTGTAGTCTACTTTGGCTTTGTGGTCATGGAGGGCGTTGTGCCAAGCGACTTGAGCCTCGTAGTTAGCAACGTGCTTGAACATTTGCTTGCCAATGGCGTCGCCGAATGCGAATATGTTCTTTTTTCGGGTTTCTAGGTATTCGTTGACTTTTATGAAACCTCGATCGTCCAAGTCGACGCCTGTTTTTTCAGGCTTGACTAGGTCGGCGTTGGATTCGCGGCCCGTAGCCACGAGGAGGGTTTCTGCGGAGAATTCTTTGGTTTGGTTGTTTTCGCGGTTCTGGCCGACGACGGTTTTGACGCCGTCTTTTTCTCTGGCTTCTACTGCTTCGATGTTAGTGTAGATTTCGAGTCTCTGGCTCATTTCTTCTCTGAGCAGTTCAGATACTTCAGGCTCTTCTTCAGGCAGGATTCTTGGGCTTCTCTGGATTATGGTGACTTTCGTGCCTAGTGCCGAGAAGAAGTGACCGTATTCGGTGGCTATGTAGCCTCCGCCTATGATGACCATGCTCTTCGGCAACTCGTCGAGATTCAGTACAGTGTCGCTGGTCAGGAACTCCACGTCCGCTAGCCCTTTGACAGGAGGCATGGAGGGTCTTGCGCCGGAGACAATGAATATCTTGTCGGCTTTGACTGTTTCGTCACCGACTTTCATGGTGTAGTCTGACACGAATTCGCCGATGGCCTTGTGCCAAGAAATGTTCTTGTCAGCCTCAACAGCAGCAGCCTGCCGATCCACGTCGCCTTTGACGAGCGAGCGCATGCGCTGTATTATCTTCTTGAAGTCAACCGAATCGATGGATGCGCTTACGCCGACCTTTTCGGCTTCGTTGATTGTGGCGATGATGTCTGCTGGGTAGATTAGCATCTTGGATGGGACGCAGCCGCGGTTTATGCATGTTCCGCCCATCGTACCAAACTCTACTAGAGCGGTCTTCATACCGCTGGCAACAGCGTTAGCAGCAACGAGCATCCCAGAACCAGAACCTATGACCAAAACATCACATTTCTCCATAGAATATCCTCAACCCCCGCACTGGAATATTGACCAATATCTTAGATAAGTGTTTTCGGCGTGAGCAGAACGGTGGCGGGGCGAACTCAACCACGCATTTCTTGACTGAATGCACGAACGCCGTGAGCAATGAGGAATTGAATGGGCGGTCTCGATGACCCGATCGTTTGCTTTCATGCTGTTCCCATGATTGTCCACCATCTTCTACTTTATGGTATCAGTAGAAGATTTCTCCACAAATGCTATCTACTAATTCAATCAACCAGTATTTGGAGAAGGGAATCTTACATGAAGACAACTCTCAGTATCGTCATCTCGACAATCATAATAGGCGCGTTGATGTCAAGCTTCTGGATTCAACCAGCGCAGGCAGACGCAACCATCCGCATCAAAGCCGATGGCACGGTAGATCCTGTAACCGCCCCCATACAAAGATTGGGCGATACGTACACCCTGACTGACAACATTACATTCTACAACTATGGAATCATAGTAGAAAGGAATAATATGACCCTCGACGGTGCGGGACACTTCATACAGGGAGCCCCCGCCGGAACTGGAATACAGTTGATTGCCAGAAAGAACGTGACAGTCATGAAGATTGAAGTGAGAACATACGGCAAGGGAATCTGGCTAGAAGACTCTTCAAACATCACGCTGAGAAACACTACAATCACTGGCTGCAACTATAACCTTGGCGTTTTCGGTCACGATACGTCACATTTCATGCACAACATCGATAACTCCAACTCTGTAGACGGCAAACCAGTGTATTACTGGATCCAGTTAGAGAACAAGACTGTCCCAGTTGACGCAGGCTATGTAGCTCTCATACAGTGCAGAAGAATAACCATGCAAAATTTGAACCTCACGAGGAACGGTCAAGGGACGCTGCTTGTGCTGACGACAAGCTCCATGCTAGTGAACAACAGCATGACATACAATTACTACGGAATCCACTCTGACAGATCGTGGAACAACACAATCAAGGAAAACATCATAAAATCAAACAACCAGTTCGGTATGTTCCTCACTCACTCTCCCAGCAATACGATCTGTGAGAACCAGATAACGTCGAACATGATCTATGGGCTCTACTTCGACGACTCCGGAGAAAACCGCGTATTTGCCAACATAATAGCAGCAAATCAGCGCGGCCTGCTCCTTTGGTTCTCCTCCGACAACTGGATCTTCTACAACAACTTCATTGGCAACGTGCTCCCAGCAGAAGCATACAGTGCGTCAAACACAAAGTGGGATCACGACTACCCGGCGGGTGGGAACTACTGGAGCGACTATAGCGGTAGTGACACCAACAAGGATTGGATCATAGATTCGCCCTACAACATTGACAGCAGCAACCGCGATAACTACCCACTGATTCGGCAATGGACGCCTCACAACATTGCAGCAACAGGTCTCACATGCTCGAAAACCGTCGTGGGACAGGGGTTCAACGTGACGATAAACGCTACGTTCGTGAATCGCGGCATATGTACTGAAAACTTCATTTGGAGAGCTTATTGCAACACGACAACACTCTATGAACAAGCGGAAACACTTGACGGCGCGTCTAGCGTTAGTAGACGCATAGTCTACAACACCACTTCTCTCTCGAAGGCCAGATACATTCTTTGGATGTCAGCTACAGGCACAGCTGGCGAAACAGACCTTACGGACAACAGCTTCACCTACGGCAAGTTCAACGTCACGTCAAGAGGCGACGTCAATGAAAACGGAAGAGTAAACGTCCTAGACCTGATTCTAGTCGCCATCCATCTTGGACACGTTGGTGGAGATGGACATGTGCTGTTCTCGAAGCTTTGGTACGACTGCATGAACACAGACGTGAACAATGACAACAACGTGAATGTCCTCGACTTAATTCTGGTCGCCAAATACTTGGGCACATGAAATCAGTCGCGCCAACGATGATGAAAAATGCCAGCCTCAAATGGACAGACAGGTTCTTTGTTGTCCGAGCTACCATATCAACGACTGCAAGGATTGTAACCGGAAACTCCGAAGGCATCATTGCACTTGGGAGGAAGGATCTTCAGCAAGTTTTCCCAAGTGTCTCATGTTTGTGAAGAGCCAGAAAAGCAGCAGCATCAACGCTCCGAATGCCGCGCATCCCAGAAAGAGATTGACCGTTCCTATGGCTCCAACGAGCACTCCTGAAAGAATCATGCTCACTGGAGACGCGGCGCTGGCCAGAGACGTCAGAACCGCGTTGACTCTGCCCTGCATCTCAGCAGGAATAACCACCTGCAGAATAGTGCGCAGTAGCACGTTGGCAGGTGCAATGAAGAAATCTAGCACAAACGCCCACACCGTCATGAACCAGAACCACCCCATAGGCGTGACAGCAAAGAGAGCTTGAGCCAGAAAAACGACGCATAATGAACCGGCAATAATCTTCATTTTCCTCTTCAAGTCTTTCAGAAAAATCATCATCAACCCCCCTACGAGCATGCCTGCCTGCATGGAAGCCATGACCAGCGCCATGTCAGCAGCTCCTCCAAGATGATCGAACACGATGAAGTACGGTACCTGCGTGGCAAGAGGCATGAGCAGAAAATTCAGCGCCGTCGCCAAGCCAACCATGGGCATAAGTCCTTTCGCATTTTTGATGAACCTGAACCCTCCAATGAAGTCGCTCTTGAATGATGGTTTCTCCTGTTCTGTCCGCACGGAAGGAATCCTGATGAACAGGAGAGGAACCACCGCTATGAGAAACGTGACTGGGTCAACCCAAAGAACCGCGTCAATACGCAAGAAGGCAAGCAAGGACGCCGCAACAACCGGTCCCATCAAAGTCATCGCGCCCATGAAGAAGTAGTTCACGCCATTTATGCGGCTCAGCTTGTCACGCGGAACCATCAGCGGCACGATCGCCTGAACCGCAGGAGCATGGAAAGCCTGACAGATGCCTTTGAACGCAAGCAGTCCCATGGTAAGCCAAAGCGAAGCAAAACCAAACCAGAACAGCAGAATCAACACAACCGTGGCAAGAGCCTGCAGAAAATCCATGAGACCGATCAACAGTCTGCGGTTCCACCTGTCAACAAACACCCCGGCAACAGGAGTCAACAGTATCATCGGAACAAAACCCATGAACGAAGCAGCCGCCAAGTACAGAGGAGCCTCAGCTTTCCCAGCACTTTCAGTTATCCACCAGATAATCGCGAACTGCGAAACAGACGAACCCAACAGCGAAACCTGCTGACCAGTGAAGAAGGACAAGTAGCTCCTGAACGTCGAACGGTCAGCCTGCGACTCCACACATATTCCCCGCTTCTTCTAAGCAAACACAGCAGTCACATTTTATGTTTTGCCAAGACCTAGCGAAACCCAGTCGAAGAAAAGTCATTCAAAACAACCTGCTAGAAAACTTTAAACAAAAATCAAAGCTGTACATAGTAAGAATCCTTTCTCGTTTGTTTGGGTTATCAGCGGATGCTCACCATCAATTTCACCTGTGACATCAAACGATCGACGCCAAAAATCTTGCTGGAAAGCTGTCGAAGAACGGTACTAGAAGCACGAAAGGATAGACAGAAAAACAGAAGAGAAGATGGCTATTTTGCTGCTTCTTCGAAACGCTTGCCCACTTCGTCCCAGTTGACGATGTTCCAGAACGCCTCCACAAACTTGGCCCGGTCATTCTTGTAGTCAATGTAGTACGCATGCTCAAACACGTCGACAACCATCAGAATCCTGAACATCGGAAACACGTTCATGTTGTGCTTTTCAACCTGCATGATTATCGGACGCTTCGTCTTCCGACAATAAGTCAACGCTGCCCACCCTGAACCCTCAACGCTCACCGCCGCCTGCGTGAACTCTTTCTTGAACCGCTCGAAACTGCCGAACTCCCTTTCAATCGCCTGACCGAAAGCTCCAGAAGGCTTGCCGCCTCCGCCCTTGCCAGCCGGCACCAGATTCTCCCAGAATAGCGAATGCAGCACGTGCCCGCCAATGTTGAACGACAACTCCTTCAACGTCGCCTTCATATCCAAATCTGCATTATCCTTCCTTGCGTTGTCCAGCTTCGTCAGAATGCCGTTCGCACCGTTGACGTAAGCCTGATGATGCTTGCTGTGATGTATCTTCAGCTGCTCCTCAGACATGTACGGTGCAAGATCCTTGTAGTCGAAAGCCAACTGCGGCAAAGAGTAAAACCCTTTTTGCTCCATAACCAATCACACTCCGCTAGTTTCCACTCAGACGGTCACGTATTTTATTCTTTCCCCAATCGCCAAGTAGAAGCCAGCTATCGCATACTGCCCAGAACTGAACTCACGTCAACGCCGTCAGGCGGCACCTCTGTCAAATTCTTGCCCTTCACATGCGGCAAACTATCACGATATGTTGGCCGTTCCTCCTTGTAGAAGATGCCGATGGGCAAACGGTCGCCCCACTCGAAGCTCTTCTCCAAAGCCTTCTGTCTATCAGTAAAATCGTGTCCCGCCTCCTCCAGCTTGTAAACCCGCTGTCTGAACCACTCATACGTGTTCAAATAGTTGAAAGTCACACAGGGCTGGAAAACATCAACATAACTGAAACCCCTGTGCTTAATCGCCTCCACGGTCAACCACGTCAAATGCTTCGGATCGCCTGCAAAACCGCGAGCCACAAACGAACCGTTACTGACAATCGCGTGCGCAAGCGGATTTAAAGGCGGTGTCACTGAACCAAACGGCGTCGATTTGCTCTTGAACCCGATCTGACTCGTGGCCGTCGTCTGTCCCGTCGTAAGTCCCAGAGTCATATTGTTGTGCACGATCAACGTCATGTCAATGTTCCGTCTGATCACATGGCAGAAATGATCCCAACCCTCATCATAACAGTCCGCGTCACCAGAAAACGCAATCACCGTCAAATCCGGGTTCGCCAGCTTCATCCCCGTCGCTGTCGGAATGGCCCGCCCGTGAATCCCATGGAAACCATTGATGTTCACCCAGTTCAGTATCTTCCCGTGACAGCCAATGCCGGAAACAACCACCACCTGCTCCCGCTCCAAATCCAGCTCCACCAGTGCATTTTTGAAAGCCGACAGAACGCCAAAATTGCCGCAGCCCGGACACCAATTGATCACCTGCGAAGTTTCAAGATCCTTCAGACTCACCAAGCTCAAAGCACCTCTCTGATCTTCCCCGCCAGAAAACCCGGGTTGAAAGGTCTCCCATCATACTTCAGAATTCTGTGATCCACTTCATGCAACGTGTGCTCGCGGATCAAGCCTGAAAGCTGAGAAGTCTTGTTGTGCTCAACCACGACTGTCTTCTTCGCCCCAGCCAGAACCTTCTCGACCTTCGCTGTCGGGAAGGGCAGCATATAAATCACCTGCAGATAGTTCACAGCGATGCCGTCAGACGCCAGAAGTTTCATCGCCTCCCTGATCGGGCCCTTGGTGCCGCCCCAAGAAACAATCGTTGCCTCCGCCTTCTCCGGTCCATAAAGCTTCACGCTATCAACTGTCCGGTCAAGCTCCTCAGCCAAATACTCAAGCTTCCGCATGCGCTTATCCACCATTTGAGTCGTCATCTCTGGATCTTCGCTCGTAAAGCCGAACTCGTCATGCTCATCCGCAGTGGTTCGCACCACGACTCCTCTAGTTCCTGGCAAAACCCTCGGCGAAACCCCGCTTTCAGTGAACCTGTGCTTCCGGTATTCTTCCGCTCCCACGTCCTGGCCTGACGCCAAGTCGCCTCGCTCAATCTTCACCCGATTCATGTCAAAAGGCTCAACCGAAGCCTCGCCTTCCACCAAGTACTTGTCCGTCAGCAAAATGACAGGAAGCTGATATTTGTCAGCCCAGTTGAAGGCCCGTATTGTCTCGTAGAAGCATTCCTCGATGTCGCCGGGAGCAATGACAACCCGCGGGAAATCTCCCTGCGAAGCATGCAAAACAAACCGCAAATCGCCTTGAGCCGAATAAGTCGGTAACCCGGTGCTCGGTCCCGGCCTCTGCCCAACCATAACCACCACGGGCGTCTCAGTCGCGCCAGCCATCCCCAAACCTTCACTCATAAGACAGAAACCACCGCCCGAGGTCGCGGCCATCGCACGTGCGCCAGCGAAGGCAGCACCAGCAATCATGTTGATCGCGGCAATCTCTCCTTCCGGCTGCAGGGCAATCATGCCAAAGTTCCGTTCGTTCGAAGTCATGAAATGAAGCAGGCCAGTTGTTGGAGTCATAGGGTAAGATGCATAGAACTTGCAGCCGGCCCTGACGGCGCCCAACCCTACAGCCTCATTCCCGCTCAAATAGATCTGCCGCTTGCCCGCCCGATCCGTCTTCCTGAGCTGATATTCAAAGTCCGTCTTGAACCTCTCTTTGACGTAACGATACCCTGTCTGAGCCGCCTTGACGTTCGAATCAGCCACATCAGGCTTGAAAGTGTCTCTCATAACCTCCTCAAGCAAGGCCAAATCGTAATCAGTGACCGCGACCGCAGCGCCCAAGGCCACCGTGTTCCTCATAATCAAGTTATGAGGCTCCTTCAACTCGTCAATCACGATCTTCTTCAATGGGACAGGAAAAAGCTTCAAGTCAGCTCGGCCAAGTTTCTCAGCCGTCAGCGTCGCATCACCCTCATCGTACAGTATGCCTCCGCTCGCAACAAGTTCGTCCTTGTGAAGCTTGATCGTCTCCGCGTTCAATGCAATGAGAAAGCATAGCTCGTCAGCTTGAGAGTGCACTTCCTCAGCTTCGGCGCGGCCCAAGTAGAAATTGTGTCCGCCTCTGATGAGAGACTGATAGTCGTTTGTGCCGAACACATTCAGACCGCCTCGCATGCAAGCCTTCGCAAACAGAGAACCGGATCGCGTGATGCCAGCTCCAGCCTCACCGCCAATCAAAAATGAAAACTGATTAGTCTTCATACAAGTCCGCCAATCAAAGATAGGCGGCGGAATTATAAAAAATGTTCTTTACACCAGCGCCACGATGTGCCAGCATCATTCGCAAAAGAGAGACCTCGAACAAAAAAGCTAATATTGCCACCGCCAAGACGTAGGAGTAGGTGAGTTGTCTTGCCAATAGACCCAAACTTTCAGAAAACTCGCACACCTGCTGGAGAACACAACGGACACAAGGTCTGGGGTCCGGTTGAGCCGCCGAAGAAGCTTGGAATACACGGAACCGATGTGGCTGTTGATTGGGAAGTCTGCACTGGCGATGGAATCTGCATCGAAGTCTGCCCAGTGATGCTGTTCGAATGGGCTGACGCGCTAGGACATCCAACATCAGAAAAGAAGTCTGACCCCGTTCGAGAGAAAGACTGCATCAAATGCTTGGCCTGCGAAATACAGTGTCCAACGCAAGCAATAAAGATCAGCACCTAAATCGTAAACGACGCAACTTAGCTTCCTATTTTTTCGTTTCACCGCGGATGTTAATCGAGTTTCTGGCAAGCCGGGCAAATATAGGAAGCAGTGTTACCAGTCCTGGCTTTCACAATTTTCTCTCCGCATTTAGGACACGGTTTTCCAGTCTTGTAGCCTACCAGAAAATGTTCTGCCGTGAACTCGCCCTTGTTTCCATAGAAGTCTCTCTCGAAAGCAGCACCATGGAGCTTGATGCTGCGGTTGAGCACATCTCGAATCGCGCTGAACAGGGCCGTTGTTTCCTTCTCGGACAGAGATGAAAGCTTCCGGCTGGGATGCAGTCTAGCCTTGAACAGAATGTCCTGCACATACACGTTTCCGATTCCCGCCAGATTCTTCTGGTCAAGCAGAAAACTCTTCACCGCCGTCTTCTTGCCCGCCACCATGCTTTTGAACCGTTCAAGCGTCAACGCCTCGTCAATAGCCGACATGCCAAGCCGAACCGTCATCTTGTGTCCAGATGAAGCCTTTTCAGGCACCAAGTGTACGTAGCCGAACCACCAGAAATGCGCAGTAAAGCCTGTTCCGTCCGAGAAAATCAGCTTGAAATGATAGTTTTCCGGAAGCTCAGAGCCCTTCTTGAAATGAAGCAGCTCAGCGCCCATGCCCAGGTTTAGGAGCAGAGAATATGCTGGGTCAAGCTTCACAAAGAGCCATTTGCCCTTGCTCGAAACGTTGCGGACAGTCTTCCCTTTGATAGCCTTTTCGAATTGTTTGACAGGAACGTTCAGGTTCTTCGGCTGTCTAGCCTCAATGTTTGCAACTTTCTTACCAGCAAGTTCCTTGTTCATCTGTTCAGCAATGATCACTATTTCCGGCAGTTCAGGCAAATCTTCCACGCTCTCTTCTTTCGAAATCGCGTCGACGGACAGCTATTTCGACGCAGTTCTTAAATAAGCATGCTGTCAAAACTCTACAAGCGTGAGGAATGCTGAATGGACAAGTGGGAATGCACGGTCTGTGGCTATGTTTATGATCCAGAAGTCGGCGACCCTGAGCATGGCATGAAACCGGGAACATCCTTCGAAGCTCTGCCTGAAGATTGGGTCTGCCCTGTCTGCGGAGCTCCAAAGGACCAGTTCGTCAAGAAAGGTTGAAATCAAGCTCTGGCCATGACAGTTTGAAACTAGCAGAACCGCGTCTGCTCATCACTCTCTTGAATACTCTGGTTTTTCAAAAGTTTAATATCATAATTTGATGCAGAAGTCCAGTTGGGACAGTTATGCCACTCAAGCAGATAGTCAAGCGAGACGGCCGAATCGTCGACTTTGAATCCGCCCGAATCCGAGACGCCATCCAAAAAGCCTTCATCGCCACCGAACTGAAAAACGGAGGCAAAGTAGAGGCAGTCACAAAAGAAGTTGTTCAGCTTCTGGAAGAACGTTTCAAAGAGAAGCCTCCTTCTGTTGAGGACGCGCAGGACGCCGTAATAGTGGTTCTGAAGAAAAAGGGTTTCGAGAAAGTAGCGCGGGAGTACCAAGCGTATAGGGAGAAGAAGAACGAGCTGCGAAGCCTCAGGGAGAAGCTTGGAATCGGCGAGCCGAAGCTCACGGTCAACGCTTTGGAAGTCTTGAAGAGGAGGTACTTGCTACGAGATGAGCACGAGAACATTGTTGAAACGCCGACCCAGCTGTTTATGCGCGTCGCCAAAGCAATAGCAACAGTTGACACGCAATACGGCGGAGACGCAAAAGAAAGTGAAGAAACCTTTTTTGGCATGATGTCGCGGCTTGAGTTCATCCCGAACACGCCCACGCTGTTCAACGCGGGAACTCGCCTTGGCCAGTTGTCTGCTTGCTTTGTCCTGCCGGTTGAGGATTCGCTGGAAGGAATATTCACCGCGGTGAAAAACATGGCGTTGATTGAGCAGAGCGGAGGCGGCGTCGGTTTTGATTTCTCCAGACTCAGACCGAAAGGAGACATTGTCCGCTCAACTAAGGGCGTCGCTTCCGGCCCCGTCAGCTTCATGCGCGTCTTCGACACGTCCACCGAAATCATCAAGGCAGGCGGCAAAAGAAGAGGTGCCATGATGGCCATCCTGAGAGTGGACCACCCAGACATACTTGAATTCATAGCCTCCAAAGAAAAACATGGAAACCTAGCGAACTTCAACATTTCAGTGGCCATCACAGACGAGTTCATGGCGACCCTCCAAGAAGACCGCGAGCACTGGCTGATCAACCCAAGAAACAAGGAGAAAACAGGGAAACTGCGAGCAAAAGAAATCTGGGACAAGATAGCGAAATCCGCGTGGGCCAGCGGAGACCCAGGCGTAGTCTTCATCGACGAAATCAACCGCCACAACCCCACACCCCAGATCGGAAGAATAGAGTCAATGAACCCATGTGGCGAGCAGCCGCTGCTTCCTTATGAGTCGTGTAATTTGGGTTCGATTAACCTTTCGAGGATGGTTGAAAAGGGCGAGGTCGACTGGGAGAAGCTTGGAGAGACAGTGCGGAACGCTGTTCACTTTCTCGACAACGTCGTGACTGTGAACAAGTATCCTCTTAAGGAGACGGAGGAGATCACGTTGGCGAACCGGAAGATCGGTCTTGGCGTGATGGGTTTTGCTGACATGCTGATCAAGCTGGGAGTTCCGTACGATTCGGAGCAGGCTTTGAAGCTTGGCGAAGACGTGATGAGGTTCATTGAAGATGAAGCACACAGGAAATCTGTGGAGCTTGCCGTTGAAAGAGGGTCTTTTCCCAACTTCGAGGGAAGCGTCTGGAAGGACGAACACACGGTACTACGGAACGCGACGGTTACGACTATTGCTCCGACAGGCACCATCAGCATAATTGCCGGCTGCTCTTCCGGCATCGAGCCGATCTTCGCCATTTCGTTCATGCGAAACGTCCTCGGTGGCACCCGATTGTTTGAGACTAATCCGCTGTTTGAAGCAGTTGCTAAGGAAAGAGGATTCTACAGTGCGGAGCTTCTTGAGCAGATAGCCAAAACAGGCTCAGTTCAGAGCATTGCAGGCGTGCCTGAAGACGTCAAGAGGATCTTTGTGACGGCTTTGAATATTGCGCCGGAATGGCATGTTAAGATGCAGTCAGTCTTCCAGAAGTACACTGACAACGCTGTCTCTAAGACAGTCAACCTCCCAGCGAGCGCGACGCCGGATGACGTTCGGAGAATCTACGAACTCGCTTGGAAGTTGAAGTGCAAAGGTGTGACTGTCTTCAGGTACGGCAGCAAGCCGGAACAGGTGTTGTACATTGGCGAAGTAAAAACGGAGAGAGGAAGCTTCGTTACATTGGAACCCGAATACGCCGGAGGCTGCCCAACACAGAATTGTCCATTTCCGGGGTAGGAAAGACAGAAGCGAGACAAGAAACGAGAGTGCTGAGAAAACGCGAAACAACGCTATGTCTCTGCTCTCACGTTGTACTTCATCTTGACGCCGGCTTTCTCGAAGATCTTGCCTACTGGACAACCTTGAATTGTCAGTTCATGCATTCTTTGGACTCGGTCGGCTGGGGCATCAGTTTTTACCTTAATATCGAAGCTGGCTTCAGTGATTGTTTCGGCTTCGTCGGTTTTTATGGCTTCTACGCTTACTTCCATGTCCTTGATGGGTGTCCGCATCTTGTTTGCGGTCAATGCAAATATCGTGACGTAGCATCCTGCGTAAGCCATGACGGCCAGTTCAAGCGCAGAAGGACCCATGTCGGTTCCAGACGGAAGTTGCAGGTCAAGGCAGATGGCGTGGTTTCGGCCGTCGTCCACGTCGATTCGGTAGCCTTTCACGAGTTTCGCATTCGCATAGAGTGTTTGAGTCATACCATTTCACCTCCGTTCTTACCTAAGGGCGCTCCCCTCTTACGCAATACTGTCTTGCACTTTGCTTTTCCAGTTTCCGTATCAAAAATTTTTTATGTCTTATATGTTTTTCGTCCATAAAAGTACTGAAAACGGACAGATTAGTACGAATTTCGGAAAGATGAATGCTAGATTTGGATGAAATGGATCTGAAGATACTCAGGCAATTGCAGAAGGACGACCGTAGGTCGTTTACCATGATTGGCGAGAAGCTGCGAGCCAGTGAGGCAACTGTTAGAAAGCGCGTTCAAGCCATGCAGAAACAGAGGGGGATCAAGAGGTTCATGGCTGGCGTTGATCCTTCGAAGCTGGAGCTAAATGCAGTGGCGATCTGGGGATTGAGACGAAACCAATGAGACTCTTGAAGATTACTCAGAAATTGTGCGAGTCAGATGAGACGAAACGTGTTGCAACATCAACGGGTGACCACATGATCATGACTGAAGCATGGGCGAAGAACGACAGAGAGTTGGCAAGGTTAATATCTGAAAAGATCGGAAGTGTGGATGGTGTGAAGTGGATCTGTCCGACGACCATTTTGGAGAAGTTGAAGGATTAGGAAGCGTGTTTGAACATGAGTTTGATTCCTGAAGAGCATAGAGAGCAGATAGTCAAGGAGCTTCAGGAGAAGCTTGAGAAGCCTGTGAAGATAGTAATGTTCACGCAGGAATTGGAATGCAAATTCTGTGCCGAAACCAAGCAGGTGATCAGCGAACTGGCGGCGCTGAATGGCAAGATCACAGTTGAGATCTATGATTTTCTGGCTGAAGCGGAGAAGGCCAAGGCGTTAGGCGTGGACAAGATTCCTGCCGTAGTCATCATGGGCGAGAAAGACTATGGACTGAAGATTTACGGGATGCCTTACGGCTATGAGTTTCAGACGCTCATGGAAGCGGTTATCCTAGCTTCAAGAGGAAGAACTGACTTGTCAGAGGCCACGCGGGCAAAGGTCAAGGCAATTAGCATGCCCGTTCACATTCAGGTTCTGGTCACCTTGACGTGTCCATATTGTCCAATGGCCGGCAGCGTGGCGTACAAGTTTGCGGTGGAGAATGATTTGATCAAGGTGGATGTTGTTGATGTCGGAGAGTTTCCACAACTGGGGATGAAGTACGGCGTTATGGGGGTTCCGAAGACGGTGATTAATGAGAAGATTGAGTTTGTGGGCGCGGTTCCAGAGGACATGCTCCTAGAGCATGTGATGCTTGCCATAAAGTAGCTTCAGCTCACTATGGATTGATGGTTGGGAATTCGCTGTTGCTTGGCAGACGGAGAACTTGAGGTCGGTCTGAACATGCACGAGTGGGCTTTGGCTGAAGCGGTGATTGCAGCGGCTTCGGATGTGGCTGAGAAAGAAGGGCTAAAACGAGTTGCTGAAGTGCACGTCAAGGTCGGCGAGCTGCAGGGCATAGAGCTGGACATTCTCGAGTTTGCCTTTTCGCAACTCAAGTCTGGCAAGTTCAAGGACGCGAAGTTTAAACTGGAAACCGTCAGGGCCGAGCTGGGATGCAGGGTCTGCGGGCACAAGTGGGTTCTGGACAGGAAGAAGCTTGACGAAGGCACGGCTGAGGCTATTCACTTCGTTCCAGAAGTGGCGCACGCTTTCATCAAATGTCCGAAGTGCGGTAGCCCTGACTTTGAGGTTTTGGAAGGGCGAGGCATGTGGCTTGAAATGGTCAAAGGAGAGCGTTGAACGGTGACAGACCCGCGAGTAAGCATCATTGACGAACGACTGAAAGGAGTTCGTAACATCATTGCTGTTTCAAGCGGCAAGGGCGGGGTAGGCAAAAGCCTGATTGCTTCGACGCTGGCGCTGGCACTTTTCAAGAAAGGTTTCAAGGTTGGACTCTTTGATCTGGACTTTACCAGTCCGTCTACACACACTATCTTGGGCGTCAGGAACGTGCAGCCGAAGGAGGATAAGGGGATTGTGCCTCCAAAAGTTCACGGTTTGGAGTACATGTCCATTGTCTATTACACTGGTGATCTGGCGACGCCGCTACGTGGAGCGGACGTTTCAAACGTGTTGGTTGAGTTGCTATCGATTACGCGCTGGGGCAGGTTGGATTTCCTAGTCTTGGACATGCCGCCCGGGATTGGAGACGCGACACTTGATCTTGTCAGGCTGATTAAGAGGATAAAATTCATCATCGTGACTACTAGTTCGGTTCTGGCTTTTGAAACTGTAAAGAAGCTGGCGGGTTTGCTGAGGGATCTGAAGATTCCGGTGATTGGGGTTGTTGAGAACATGAAGATGAACAAGTCAAACGCGATACGACGACAGACTGAAAAGCTAGACTTGAGGTTTCTGGGCGAAATTCCCTACGACACGGGAGTGGAGCGAGCAATAGGAATCACAGACCGTCTCAAGAAAACGGTGTTTGCGAAGAAAGTGGAAGAAATAACCGTTAGAATCGGTACTCTGTGAACAGAAGTTCAATCTATTTATGTGTGAGAGAGGGATCTCTGTGGGAGTCTCCGTCTATATGCCCAAGTTCACGAGTATGCCCGTCACAATGCCCGTTGCAATCGTCAGTAAGACGGCTATAATCAGGTGCTTTCGCATGATCACCGACTCTTCCTTGTGCCCCGCGTCAATCGTCACGACCGCGTTGTTAATTTTCGCAGGCGTCACCGCGCTCGCAATTCCACCAGCAACCGCATGGCTACCGTAAACCGTCATGAACCCAGAATGGCCAAGTCCGATCTGGTCGGCAGCCGTCTTCTGAATCTTCAGGAAAAGCACGTTCGAACTCGTCTCAGAACCTCCTACGATGGCGCCGAACAGCCCAAGTGCGGCAGCAACAAACACGTAACCAGTACCGAAGACGGACGCTAACGTGCTTCCCAGAACAACATTCATGTTCAAAACACTGTACGACGCCGAACCGACAAGCCGCCCCCCAACAACCTCCATAGCCGAATAGGCCATGACAAATGAAATCGAGAAATACAGTCCATACGTTAGAAACGGCCCCAAAAACCGTCTCACCCAAACACCGAACGCGTTCCTCACCTGCTTTCCCGTCGGTTTGAGCGTTAGCAGCGACAGCAAGATAGCCACAATGATCCACGTGTAAATTTGAGACAAAACATCCAAATCAATGACCTGATTCGCAAAAACAGTGACCTTCTCAAAGTCGCCTAGAACACTAGAAAGCCAGCTGCCCGCCTGCGGAACACTCACGATCGCCGCCAACACCGCCAAAATGGCCCAAGGAGAAAAAGAACGCCAAACCTCACCACGCGGCGGACAATCAGCAGCCTTCTCCCCAGTAGCAGGCGGCCTAAGCTTCTGATACCCATAAAGCGAAGCCATCGCACACAATCCGCCTACAACGCCCACCACCCTCAAAGGCACATACTCAACTCCAGTGAAATAGTCAAGCGAAACCGCACCCAAACACGCAAAAGCCAAAGCCAACCCTGACACAACCGCCGGCCACATCCCCCTGCGCATAGAAGCACGGCCTCCGACCACCCACAGAATCGCGAGAGCAAAACCCGTTGAAACCAGCGGCAGAAAAACCGCCACTTTGAAGGCAAACTCGATTGGGTTCAAGCCGCCGATTTGCGCGGGCAACGTGATCGGTATAGACAGCAGAGAGAAGCTTGTCGTCGGGTCATAACCTAGAACCGCAATGGCAATTGCTGCCGTCGGAGCAAAACCCATGGTCACAAGCAAGGGCGGAAACAACGCTGGCGTAACCACCCCAAGCGATGACAAAAACGAACCAAACCCGATGCCAACATACAAAGCCTGAATCTCGTTGCCTATGACTTGTTGCTTGATGACTTTCGAAACCGTCTGCAACGCTCCCGCTTCTTTCATAAGAAAGATCATGAACATGGTCGCGGCAACTGAGACCGAAATTCCGAAACTCTTTATGAAACCATAAACCGAAGCGCCTAACGCAACATCAACCGGTGTCCCAAACTGAAAGACGGCCAGCAAAACTGTAAGCGTCAGACCCACAAGCGCCATCCGCAGACCACTCTGCCCCAAGGCAGCTACTCCGAGCAAGATTACCAGAAGTGGATAAAACGCAAGCAAAAATCGCCCTGAAACCCCAGGCCAAAACTGAACCAAAGCAACCGCAAAAACTCCGACAAGCACAAGCGCAAGCAAAGATAACCAAGCAGCTTTACTCATCTCAGAATCTCCTCCAGTTCTTTCGTTTTGTTCTGCAACGTGGCTATTTTATGTTTCCTAACGGAAAAATGCATCCAATGTCCACAAAACGCAAAAACCACTCAGGAAACCAGTTTCTCTTTCTTGTAATCCGTTGTAATACCATGCAAAACCTTGCCAATCGCCCACATGCTCGCCAGTGATAACGCAAAAACAGCAAGCATCACGACAGCGATACCAAGAACCTCAACTCCAAGCTGCTCAACCGCTGCATATCCCCCGCCGAAAAATAAACCGTTGGGCAACGTTGAAAAACCGGATGCTGTCGCGAAATCATGCTCTGCAAAAAACGGAATCATCAGAGTCCCGAATAAGCCTCCAGCCATATGTCCCGGAAACAGACCAATTGGGTCAGAGAACCATTTGAATCTTGAGAACAATTTCTCACTGGCCAGAAACAATGGACCACTGACCAACCCCAGAATCACAGCACTTCCAGGACTGACAAAACCTGCAAGCGGCGTGATGATGATGAGGCCCATCAAAACCCCGTTAATCGCATAAAGCAAGCCTGGATTGTCTTTTGTCCTAACATACTGGAAAAACATCGTTGACAAGAAAGCCGCAGACGCGGACAAAAACGTGGTCAACACCACCACCTCAGCCCCATAATTGATAGCCAATGTGCTTCCAGGATTGAAGCCGAACCACCCCACCCAAAGCAGCAAAATTGAAAGACTGAGCCAAAACGGATTCAAGCGTATCGGAACCTTTGGGCTCTCCTTCAACCCCTTCTTCTTCTCCTCCCACCATATTCGCAAAACAATGGCCAAACCTGCTGCGCCAGCTGCCCCGTGAACCACCAAGCCGCCAGCAAAATCCCTCATGCCCATGAGATACAGCCAACCAGTAGGGTTCCAAATCCAAGCTGCTGGCAAACTCCAAATCACGACGAAATAGGCAATAGAATATAGGAAAAACGCTTCAAGCTTCACCTTTCTCAAAACAACAACACCAACCAAAGCCAAGGTCACGGCAGCAAACGCCGTTTCAAAAATGAAATACGTTCCCAAGCTTATGCCTGTGCCAAAATAGGCCTCACCCATGGACCACCAAGTACCTGTAAGCAGCCCTGGTGTGTTGGGAGAGAAGCCGCCCAAGAACACTCCCCCATACATGGGATCTCCGATAATTCCGTTGATGGTAGGCGCAAAGGCAACGTTGAAACCCAAAAATGCCATAAAGAACAGCGCAGCTCCACTTATCAGTAGCGTTTTGAGCAAACTTCTTGAATGATCCTCTCCAAGTTCACCTACTTCCAAGAAGCCCACAGCTTCAGTCATCAGAAAAACAAGAAGAGCGGACAATAACACCCAAAGATTGTTTGCAGTATTCACAGAATCCAGAGCGCTCATCAACCACACCAATCAATCAGTCAACGAACATTCGTTTTATAAATCTTATGAAAACGATTAGACCAAAAAGGCAGGCTGCACACAGTAGGATACTACAAACTGGGCGCGGCTAGACTTTCGCGTCCTTCTTCTTTCGCTCATTCTTTGCCGATGGCTTTGCCAATCCAGCCTCAACAGAGGTTGCCTTACTCAGCTCCTGCATGTACCAGCCTCGGTCGTGTGAGTAGTTTATTCCGGCGGCCACTCCGAATACTGTCAACGAGAAGCCGCAGATTATCATTGTCAAGCCGAGGAAGGATCCAGCGCCTGCATTCAGGTTGTATGGAATGAACAGGAACCAGCTAGGTTCAGGAGTCAGCGCCACGGTTTCCAGAATTCCGCCCACGAAAAAGACAGCACCCGCCAGAAACATCAAATAAGCTAAGGTTTCATTGTGGCGCGACTCTTCTGCTTTCTCATGCAGGTATTCTCGGAAGGACATGAACAGTTCCAATATGTCAAACAGGGGAGCATATACGTAAGTTTTATTATGTTTCAATAAGCATTCGAAAAGCGAATTAGCAGTAACTGACAGAAAGCTGAGGGAGTATTTCGCCAATCAAAGCAGTTGTCTTCGACTTCATCGGCACACTCACAAGCGTCAAAGAGTACGATATGGACGATTCGAAAGCTACGCTATGCAAAGCTGTTGCGCGTGTGGGTTTCAATGTGGACTCTGAACGGTTTCTGGAAGCGTACAGTGAAGCACATGAGAAGTATCGCAAGATACGTTATGAAAAGCTTGTCGAAGTAACGAATGCGGTCTGGATTTCGGAGGCCCTCAACAGCTTAGGATGCAAGACGGCTCCTACTGACAGGCGCATAGGAGTGGCTCTTAACCTGTTCTTCGAAGATTACCTCAGCACATTTGAACTGAGGCCATGTGCAGCCAAGCTTCTGGATCGGCTCTCGACCGAATACAGGCTTGGCTTAATCTCGAACTTCACATACGCGCCAGTGATCTACTCTGCGCTCAGACGACTGAATGTGAATCGGTTCCTGAACGTTGTGTCTGTTTCGGAAGCGGTTGGTTGGCGCAAGCCGCACAGAAGAATTTTCGAAGAAACCTTGAAACGTTTAGGAGCGAAGCCTAAGGAAACGGTCTACGTTGGCGACAGCCCTCTTGAGGACATAAAGGGAGCCAAAGCCTTGGGCATGACGACAGTTTTCGTCCCTTCTCAATTCTATAGTTTAGAGTTTATGCATGAATGCCGGCAGAAGCCAGATTTCATCGTGAAGGACATTTGTGCACTCTGCGTGAAGTTTTCGGAGATCGTGCAATGTGGAGATGGGTGACGCGCGGAATGAAACAATGCATGCACAGTAGTGTGGAGGGGGTCACGTATCTTTATATACTTCACAGCACGTTTCTCCGGTTTCCACATGTGGCTCAACAAGGAGGTGGCATTTGAATGGTTAAAAAAGCAATTATCGAGGTCTCGCTCGTTGAAGAGAGCAAGGGCATGGCTAACTCTGAAATTAAGGATGAAATCGTATTGGAGCTTTCGGGAACTCTTCACGCGATCCCGTGGGCTGAGAAGATAGAAAAGGTTACGGTCACAAGCAAGTAGTAGAAAGCCAAGCACTTAGTTTAGCTTATGGAAGGCGGACCCAGTGTGTTCTAGCGGTGAGTTGGCATTCGGCTGACTCACCACGTTGAACGTTCTTCTTCGTTCTAGGAGAAAGGACTGTATCGAGATCACAGCGGTTTTTGTGAGAATCGTTAAGAAGGTTCGTGGTGCGGCCGCCGAGATTTGAACCCGGGTCGTCAGCGTGGCAGGCTGATGTCCTAGACCAAACTAGACTACGGCCGCCCGTAACTGATTGCGTAAAGGAGATTCTGCTGAGGTGCTTATTTTCCTTTTCTACGCAGGGTTCTGTTACCTCTTAGGCGCGTGCATGGACTGAGAGGTGTCCATGTTAACCAAAGGCGCTTTCGCCGTCCTAACTTGTGCATAATGTCTAACATAATGCTCGCATGACACACACGTAACGCATACGTGACGCACACGTAACGCACACATATTTGCATATATTGAACATGTTGTGCAATAGTAAGATGTAGAGAGAGATAGAGAGATACAGCAAGCATCGCAGGTGAATTGGAGAATTGGTGAAACGGTGAAATGGTGCAAATGCACAAAGTGCAAAAGTGTCACATGATGCTGTAGATACTAAATAGTATGACAGTAAGACAGTATGATAGTATGATAGTGAGACAGTGTTACCTAACAGAGATACCTATTCAGTTGTCGCATATTGAGCATGTTGTGCAACAGCAAGACGTAGAGAGAGATAGAGAGACAGAGAAGGGCATTTCGTATGATTTACCATACTTTTCTTAGCAAGTAGCAACTGCTACAGACAAGTATGCAAGAGTTTATTAATAAGATATGCATTACCTTTAACAAGAAGTGACGACCTTGACCGAGAAAAAAGGCATAGACTTTGAACACTTAACATTCATTGACGAAGGTCAAGTGCCAGCGAAGGCGAAACGGTATACACCATATAGAGAACTGCTCAAACGCATCAAGAAGGGCAGAGCTCTTGTCATATCCGAAGACCAAGCAAATATCGAAACAACAAGAGCAGGAGTGCGAAGGCTACAGGAAAAGGGAGAGTTCAAAAGGATACAACTGGTGCAACGAACAGAGACAGACGGTAAACGAGTACTCTACATAATTAACCCAAGCGAACAGGAGACAGAAAAGAAGGCATCATAGTTAAGAGTAGATGACCAGAAAATGGGTAAGGGAACAGATAATGATCCGTAGCTGAAATATGACAGCGACGAAAGCTATGGTTCTGGCATGGCTTTGTCGTGCCAGAAGATAAGGCTACGGTGAAATGGCTTGGCTACCCACACCCCTTCCTTACCCTTCTGACAGTCATCTACCCTTAACCTTTATGAGTCCTAAGTATAAGAGTTTTGCCGTTATACCGCAATGCTCTTCTATTGTTAAGTGTATATATGTACAACCTTATTTATTTCTTTCCCTCTTTCCTCTTTTGCATATACTCTCTGATAGCGTTCTCGGTATATTCGCTTGTCTTGCGTGTTGATCCAGTTTCTTTGACTACGAAATTGAGCCATTCTCGCCAAAGCTCATCGTCAACTGATACCGATGTTTTCCGTCTCGACATTGGTATTCCCGTTCTTCTTATTACCGTTAGCGGTATATAGGCTTTGCGGTATAAGAGTAAAGTTTAAATATGTTTTTCGCTATATATCAGTATAGCGGTAAAGCGGTATAACGGTGCAAGAAATGAGAACCTCAAACACACGCAAAATCCGTGCCTACTCACTCTTAGCTCACGGTAAGGTTGACAAGATAAGTGACTTCGCATATCGCGTCTGGTCTCAAACAGAAGAAGGCACTCACTACATTATCATAAGAGAAGGTCTTAAGTGGAAATGTGAATGTCCAGACTTCGCATTCAACCATATGGCCTGCAAGCACATTCACGCAGTTGAACAGTACGAGTTAAATGAACGAAGCGCATTTCCTTCTGGGAAAGAGGTTGAGACCGTATGCGAACTAGAAGAATCACCAAGTTTGGTCTGCAAATTCTGTGGTTCAGACAACACCGTTAGAAGAGGATTCCGAAACACCCAGAGGGGAAAGGTTCAACGGTTTTTCTGTAAAAGTTGTGAGCGGTTCTTCGTAGTTGATGAAGGGTTTGAGAAGATGAAGGCTACTCCTGAAACTGTAACAGTAGCCTTGGACTTGTATTTTAAAGGAATAAGTATGAGGGCAATCGTTGACCATTTGAAGCAATTCCACGATGTCGAGGTTAGTCATGTCGCTATTTACAAATGGATTAGAAAGTACGTCAAAATGCTCAAAGCCTACGCTGATCAGCTAGTGCCAAGAGTAAGCGGAATTTGGCACAGTGACGAAATGGCTTTGAACATTCGAAACTTGGGCAATCATGAGAATCTGAGATGGGCTTGGAATGTTATAGACAATGAAAGCCGATTCTGGCTTGCCACTCAGATAACAGAGAAAAGAGAAATCGCAGACGCAAGATGTGTGCTTGCTCAAGCTTCTAGTCTAGCCAACAAGAGACCTATGGCAGTAGTAACCGATGGATTGAGAGCCTATCAAGACGGAGTACAGAAAGAGTTCTTTACGATGAAAGCACCGAGAACGCAGCATGTTAGGATTCCAAACATTAGAGATCGTTCAAACAATAATATGGTTGAAAGACTTCATGGAACGATTAGACAGAGAAACAAGATCATGAAAGGCTTAGACAAAGAATCGACAGCACAGACAATGATGGATGGACTGAGAATCTACTGCAACTTCATTAGGCCACACACAGCGCTAGATGGAAGAACGCCAGCGCAGAAAGCAAAAATTGATGTTGATTCATGCAGGAATTGGCTATCCTTAATAAAAAAAGCCTCTAGACATGGTGTGTATTAGATGCGGTTAGACGCCCTTTTGGCGAAACCATTAATAATGGGCGCCTAACTCTCATTGTATGACGGAAACATGGGAAGAAAGCCGTATCGAGTGGAATTGTACCATTCAAAAGGAAAACCATACTATCATCTTGTTAAAGATGTGAAAGTCAAGGATAGACGAACAAAGGTTAGAGTATACTTAGGGCATTATGAGCCATCTGCAGAAGATGTGGACAGATTTCGTAAAGACTATGCCTATGTTCTCGAAGCTAGAGCCGCTGAAAAAAGGGCAGAATTGAGTAGCGCACGTTATACTTCCAAATACTTGACGCTAGAGCAAATCAAAACTATTGAGACAATCCGCTATTACTATAAGGCCTTCACTAGCTTGTTGACAACGAGCGAAATCGAAGTTTATGAAAGAAACTTTGAAATTGAATATGTACAAGGAACGACATCGATAGAAGGAAATACTATTAATCGGAAGCAGACTTACGACCTACTTGTTAACAATATAACCCCAAATGATAAATCACTGAGAGAAATTAACGAAGTTCAAAACTTCATAAAAGTAAAAGCGTACCGCGATTCATATCGCAGTAATTATGGAAAAATCAATTTGGAGTTTGTGCAGACGCTTCATTCCTTAACCATGAGCAACATCGATTTTGACTTAGCAGGTGCTTTTAGGCGTATCGACGATGTATGTATAGCTGGTTGCGATATTCCTGTAACCCCCTCCATACTGATAAGACCAGAGCTTCTGAAGTTGATAAATGACTACTATCGACAATTGGAGAAGGGCATACATCCATTCGAAGCTTCTGTAATGTTCCACTACAAGTTTGAATTGATTCACCCATTCACAGACGGCAATGGAAGAGTTGGGAGAGAGATTTTCAACTACATGCTAAAGAAAAGTGGCTATCCTAGACTTCTATTCTTGGGAGAGGATAGAGACATCTATATTAGGTCATTGAAAGCGGGCAATGAAGGAAAATACGCAGAAATGATAGAGGTATTTGCAGACCTGATCAACAAACAAAGATACCAAATTCTTGTGGAGAACCTCAAGAAGGTCGTCAAGCCACCGAAGAAAATCAATCAATTACGATTAGACGACTTCTATATATAAGACTCTGTTCATTACGCAAAAAAGCGCCGACAGTTAACAGAACTCTCCAAAACTCACTTAAGTGCCGAAGAGGTAACAGAACCCTACGCAGTACTCTAAACTGCGACTCAGCTTTGGCTTTTTGCCCAAAATACGCCAGTTTTTCTGTCTGGCAGGGGAAAAGCGTTAAGAGTTTGACCTTCTATTCTGCTTTTTCCGAAGCCGCGTCAAGAAAGGAAGCGCCGTGTATGGGGTTTGTCGATCCTGTCATAGCAATCATCGTCTCATTAGGCTTCCTTGCTGTGCTCTTGTATAAACGCGTCAATCTTGGAATTGTTCTGAACGTGACTGCGTTGCTTCTGGCTTTGCTTGCGCTTGAGTTGACAAGCATCCCGAGGCTAATCTGGGAAACCAGCGTCAACTTGCTGACGATCTCGGTTGTTCTCGCAACGTTTGGAATAATGCTATTGAGCCAATTGTACAAGGAGACAGGTTTGATCAATCGCTTAAGCGAAAGCATGGGCAGATTGATCAACAACCCGAAGATCGTGATGTGTGTTCTTCCAGCAATCATCGGTTTTCTGCCAGTCGCAGGCGGAGCATTGATGTCTGCGCCCCTAGTGGATTCTGAGGCGGAGAAATTGAAGCTCAAGCCTGAAAAGAAGGCTTATGTGAACCTTTGGTTCAGACACATAATCTTCCCGGTTTATCCACTGAGCCAAGTGCTTATTGTGGCAGCGGCGCTCGGAGGAACGTCAGTTGCCTTCATGATTTTGCGTCAAATCCCAGTTGTTGCCGTCATGGCAGTAGTTGGCTACATCATAGGCTTCTGGAAAGCCACCTATCCAAAAAATGAAAAGATTCGGGAGCAAAAGAAGAACAGTGCGAACTATCTCAGGAATTTCCTCGTTTCCTTTTCTCCGATTCTGGTCTCAATAATTGTGGCGGTCAGTTTGGACATGGTTTTTGCTGATCTATCCAAACAGGGCTTCGACGTGCTCATAGCATCTCTGGTTGGGCTAGTCGTTTTGATTGCTGTTTCTAGGCTGAGCGTCCAGACTTTCATCCGACCCTTCAAGAGCTGGGGAATCTATGGAATCACGTTTGCCGCTTATGGAGCATTTTTGCTTGGAGCTGCGATGAAGGCCACTGGAATCTCGGAGCTTCTGAGAACGTTTGCCACAAACGGAAACGTCGACAGTACCGCGCTTCTGGTGATTATCCCCGCTGTCTTGGGAGTCTTGACGGCTTCAGCCCTTGGAGGCGTGACTATTGCCTTTCCAATCTTAGGCAGTATCTTCGCGATTTCGCCGAAGATGGCTTCACTGATTTACATGAGCGCCTATTTGGGCTACGTGATCTCTCCGACTCATCTTTGCTTCACGTTTACAGCGGATTATTTCAAGTGCCACCATGGAAAACTGTACAAGTATGTTATTCCTTCGTTTCTGATGACGTTTCCAATGGCTCTTGTCGTGTATTTCCTGTTCTAGAACCGTGAGCTTGCGTGGTGCCGAGGGCAGGGTTTGAACCGGCGACGACTCGGTCTTCAGCCGAGCGCTCTCCCAGGCTGAGCTACCTCGGCACGGCACCGACATCCCAAAAAGAGATTGAATCTGCATTTAAGTCTTCTGAATCAGCCGGTAATGGGAGAGAGGTGCAAGCCATTTCTCCTTTGCTGATTAGGGGAGAAGGAAGAAAGGAGCTATGTAAGTTTCCTAACTTGCACCTCTGATTAAAGCCTTTTGAGGTGTTTGCTTAAAAAATTTGTGACACATTGTTCCAAAAAGGTCGGATTCAGAATCATAGTTGATGATACATCGCAGGGTGAAACATCTCTTAAAAGCCAAGAAAACAAATGCCAATATATCGAGAGTGATGTAGCATGAGAGCGAAAAGGGCAGTAATAAGCGTGGAACTGGTGGACGAGAGCACGCAGGAAGCAGATCTGAACATTGCTAGGGAATTGTCAGACTGGTTTGCTGAAGAGGGAAACGTCATTCCCTGGGTCAAAAGCATCAGGGAAGTTGTGGTTAAGAGCCAGTAGTTGCGCTAGAGTCGCAGCAAGTAGGTCAGGAAATATCCGGCAGTAGCAGACGCAACAAAACAAAAAGTCATCAGGATCTTCTCAATCTTTCTCTTTCTTTCGAACTGTTTTTCGATTTCCCAACGTTCCAAGAGGACTCGCCTTGGCTTTCTCTGTGGCCGCCCGGGGGAAAGGTTTTATGAAGCGGAAATAATTACTGAGAATCCTACAACAAAGGATAGCATAGCTGAGAGCAAGAATCAGAGAGATAGGTGGATGCGGGCCCGTAGTCTAGTTGGTTAGGACGTCGCCCTCACGCGGCGAAGATCCCCGGTTCAAGTCCGGGCGGGCCCATTTCAAGGCTTTTTCGGGCATGTGTCTCTTTGTTGAACGTGTACGCAAGAAGGTTTATTAAATCTCATGATTTGACATACACACCGGAGCTGCACAAATCATGCAAACAGAAACAAACCATTGGAAACCGCAGGAAGACACCCACTCAAGCCACAAATGCAACGAATGCGGAGAAAACTTCCAAAAACCCCTCCTTGCCACACTGTCTTCAAGCGGAACCTCGCAAGTGTATTATGCGTGCCCGCGTTGCCTCACAAAGGTGGATCTTGTGCAGGTCAAGAAGACTGAGGAACTGCCGAGGATTCAGAGGGAAAACCCAAAGATGGAGATGCCTTCAGACAAGAACCAGAACTGCCCGCAGTTCTTCGGGTACTTGGGAAAGCGCGCCAGAGACGTGCCAATCCCTGATGGCTGTTTGACGTGTGGTAAAATGGTTGAGTGTTTAGTGCGCCAGACCGGCTGATACTGCAATCTTTTTACTAAAGGCTAAATATGCTGTGCACCGCTATTTCCTCTGGTGCACTAATGCTTGTTTCCGCTCAAGGATTTGACGCGTTCATATAGAACGCCGCACGTTAACCGCATGCTGATATTGGCAAACGTCGTTGTCTTCGTGGTTTTCTGGCTCTCTGCCAATGGCATTCTTTTGAATGACGCTTTCGCACAGAGCATCGGAGACAACTTCGTCATGTACCCCAGCGAGATTCTGAGCGGACAGCGGTTGTTTACGCTTTTCACTTCTATGTTCATGCACATGGAACTGTTTCACATTGCAGGGAACATGCTTTACCTTTCAATCTTCGGAGGAAAAGTTGAAGATACGTTCGGTCATGCCAGCTACTTGGTTGTTTACATTGTGTGCGGTCTGGTGGCGGCATTCGCTCACATATCCAGCGCAGTTTTCATCGACGTCGGAGGCCTCGATGTAGGCGTTCTTGGTGCTTCTGGAGCCATCGCAGGCGTGCTGGGCGCGTACCTTGTGCTTTATCCGAAATCGCGCATTATCACTATGACGTTTTTCGGGTTTCCTCTCATAATCCCAATACCTGCCGTGCTCATTCTGGGGTTCTGGTTCATAATGCAGTGGCTTTACGTGCTTACAAACATCTCAACCAATGTCGCTTATTGGTCACATATAGGCGGCTTCATCACAGGTCTTATCTTTGCGCTCACAGTGGGCTTGAAGAGGAAGAGGGCTCGGGAAAGAAGCGAAGGCTTCTAGCTTGAACGGTTGTTTAGGGGTCTGCCCGTCATAAGTTCTTCATCTGCATAATCCGACTGGGACGGCTACATCATCCCCCACACTGTGAAAGCGCCACAGTCAGATAAAGTCTTTGCTGCAACGTGGTTCATGAAAAAAGAAGCTTACTGTGACGCTTTTGCAGCAGTGCTCGGTCAAACGGCCTATTCGCATAGTAATACTCGATCAAATTCCCTTCTTACAAACTCAATCATGCTCTTCGCCGACAGTGTGCTAGTGCGTATTCCAGCGAGTGTTGTGGATCCATGTGAAGCTCAAAAAGGAAGTACTGCGGTTTGCTCTTCCTCACCCTATACTACAGAAAATCAATCCGCGACATCGCCTTCATGAATGTCAGCTTCGAAAGCTGCTAGACTATCGTCTTGTTCTTCGTGTTTAATGTCTTCAAGCATGGCTTCCATGAGTTTCTTCATCTTGCGCTCTTCAATCCGTTTCAAGACTTCCTCGCGGGTTAGACATCGGGACTGCGAGTTGGTTCCTGAGATGCCGTCGAACCATTCTCCTCCCAAATCTGTTTTCTGCTCTGCGTTGAGAACTCTTGAATCGGCATTTTCTCGCACCGTCTTTTCATGAAAATCATCAATATTCTTTGCCCCAACCTGAACACCTTGTTTGTTGTAGACTTCAATTGTGTTGAAGCTCGGCTTGGGGCGTATGATATGAAATGAAGTTTCGAAGCCGCAACTTGGGCAATAGAACCGTATGTTCTCAAACTTCTCGTCATGCCTGAGTCTGAAGCCTTTTTCACTGCATCGTGGACAGCCAGAGTTTGCACACCGAGCAAGCGCTGGATTGTTGACACTTACCCATCGTAGATACTGAGCTTCAGACGAGGAATCATTTTCAATGTTTTTGAATTCAATCCAATCGTGTTTCTTGGTCCTGCCACGTTTGCGTATAGCCAATAGTGTTCACCCGTCTCGGTTCAACGTCTCGTGCATGCTTTGCATGAGTTCACACTAGTCTGAACGTGAGCAAACTTTAGATATAAACTCTTTTAAGTCGCGCATTCGCGCATACAGGAAGAGCTAAAACAGGGTTTTCCCGCATAATATGCTATATAGGATTTTCCCTGTTTTGAAAATGTTAGCGCGGGCGTTCGCTAAACGACATCTTCATTTTTCTCTTCCATCTGTTTGATGCCTATTTCTCTCACTTTTGCGAGTCCTTCTATCAAAGCCATCTCTAATTCTATGACAGACACGTTCCCATATTCATCTATCATGTTTTGAATGACTTGTAATACTTCTCGCTTCATTTTCTCCATTCGCTCTAAATCCAGCTCTACAGTCATGGTCGCCAATGTTTCACCCCCATTTTGCGGTCGCGCTAGCTTCTTACTTGTTTTTTCAGTGCGCTTAGCTTTATCTCTTTTTGCGGTTCGATGCGCGCGGAGTAGAGCTTTGCCCTGCGCGGACAGAGGTCACGTCATCGCTTTTGCAAAAACATTTTATTGCTACACGTAGGCACTTAAGATATGCTGCAGGCACGCGATATGATTTCATGAGTCAAGTAGTTAGTAGTGCGTTTCGTGGAAGAAGTCTCAGATTTACAGCCGCTGGGCTTGTTCTTGTGTCTTCAAAATGCAAGAAAGATTGAAGAAGAAAAGAGACTGCGCATCTGCCCCTACTGCAAGCAGATAGTCTCCATTGAGCAGCAAGTTTGCCCACACTGCGGTTTTGATGTCACGCAATCTGTAATGTGCAAGTACTGCAACGCTTTCTATGACCGCTCTCTTCAGAAATGCCCAAACTGTGGAGCCAAAAAATCCTGACAGCGAATGCTAGTCAAATGCTTGCCTGAGATATCATCTCTCCAATTCCTTCATAAATTGCTGTTGTAGCTCCACGATCTCGGTGCTGTTTTTCGCTGTCGCATATTTCTCCAAGCGTTCGCCATTGATCTCCAGAAAGGTGTGTCCCCACACGAAGATAGACAGCATTCGCTCAGCATATTCCTTGAAACCAGCGATGTAAAGCGCGGCAGCAAGAGCTTCTACCGTGCTGAGTTTGGTGGGTTTGCCGAAGTTCACAGGATTGCCCGCAATCAGAAAAGGCAAACAACGAGAAGTACCACGCACATGCTTCAACAAAACTTCTCCAGCATGCGCCCAACTGCAGTCCAACGCCGCCAACCCAAACTGCTCGATACGCTCTCTGTCAGAATGGGAGAAGGCCATTTCCGAAAACGGGTTCAGCACAACTGCTCTCTTTGGCAGAAACTTGAACTGAGAAACCGTGCGAACCAGATCGTGATGCTTGAGCTTGAGTGCCGTGCACTTTCTGGGGTCGCACTGCGCCGCGTGATATACAACAACCCTAACCTGAGCCTGCACCTGTCCTTCGCACCTTCGCATGACTCATAGGATCGTTCAACACGTGCGGAATCCACTGGATGAGGTCAGAAGCAGTCATGTGAAAACCTTTCTCCTCAAAAACGAAATCGCCAGCAGCCCCATTAACAAACGCTCCAGCCACAGCAGCCTCAAACGCATCAACATGCTGAGCAAGAAAGGCGCCGACGATTCCGGAAAGAACGTCGCCTGTTCCGCCGACAGTCATGCCTGGGTTTCCCGTGAAGTTGAGCTTGAAGCGCTTGCCGTCAGAAATGATGTCAACTGCCCCCTTGACAAGAACCACTGCACCAAGCTTCGCAGCGTTCTTCCGAACCTGGGCGACCCTCTCAGATAGCTGTTCAGGCAGCTTTTCGCCAGTCAAGATAGCATATTCACCAGCGTGCGGCGTTACTACAAGCGGCACCTTCAACGGCCTCTTGAACCCCGCAAAAGCCTTCAACCCATCCGCATCCAGCAACAGAGGCTTGCCAGCACGCTCAACAGCCTCAACCACCACCTTCACAGCCTTCCCAGTCTCAGAATGCAACCCGAGACCTGGCCCGACGACAACAGCGTCAGCCACCTCAATGTACGGCTTCAGAACAGACAAGTGATCTGTATGCAAGTGTGTTCCTTCAAGCTTTACAGTTATCAGGTCAGTGGAAATAGATGAGATGGCGTAGGCAGTCTTCTCCGGAGCCGCCACATAGACCAAATCCACACTGGTCCGCATAGCACCAAGTGCCACAAGAGTCGGAGCACCCGAGAAAGTCTCGCTTCCGCCCACAACCAGCAAACGACCGAAATCCCCTTTATGCGACAGCGACGGACGCGACCTACCTGCCAGAGTAACGTCTCCAGGGCCGGCAAAGTTCCCATATTGTTGCGGTAGACCAATGTCTCTCACAATGACTTCGCCACAGTACTTCTTGGCTCGCTTGAGACCCGGCTTTGTGCGGTGAAAAGTCACAGTCACATCTGCCTTGACTGCGTCGCCTAAGACTTCACCCGTGTCAGCGTCCACGCCAGTCGGCACGTCAACCGCCAGCCGAAACGCGTCCAAAGCGTTGATCTTCGCCACAAGCTGCAAAATGGGCGGTCTCAACATGCCCTTTGTGCCTGTTCCCAGCAGTGCGTCAATTACAACGCTTGCGTTCACCTTGGACGGTATAAGCGTGCTGTCGTACACTTCAATGACAGGAATTGATTCTCCAAGAAACTGCAGGGCTTTCCGATTTTCAAGAGCAGCCTCATCCGAAATTTCCTTGTCTTTCCCAGCAAGGATAACGCTGGCTTTGAAGCCCATAGAACACAGATGTCGTGCTGCAACGAAGCCGTCGCCGCCATTGCCTCCTAAGCCGCAGAAAACCGCCACTGATTCGCTCGGTTTGAATTTTGACGCTATTTCCAAGGCCACGCTGTGTCCTGCGTTTTCCATCAGCAAGAGTCTTGGAACGCCGAAATACTCTGAGTTGATTTCAAGAGCACGCATTTCGCGGCTCGTGATCGGTTCTTTGCCCAAACCCTGTTTCGGCATGTTGAAGCACCAATAGCACAGTTGTTGCGTACAGAAGATAAACGTTATCCGGTTCCAAGGTTCCGGTAGGTTTTGGATTCAGATGTAGTAAAATATTTTAATACATACCATTCTAACAGTAGGGTTGGAGATTCAAATGCCAACAGCATTTGTATTGATAAACACCGAAATCGGCTCAGAAGCCGATGTGCTGAAAGATCTGAAGAAGGTTGAAGGAGTAGAAGAAGCCTACGCTGTCTACGGAGTCTACGACATAATCGCAAGAGTCAAAGCCGGCACCATGGACAGACTCAAAGAAATCGTGACTTGGCGAGTGAGAAGACTGGACAAAGTCAGATCAACGCTCACGATGATAGTCGTAGAAGAGAACAAGTAGCACGCATTCCCTCTTTTTTGTTTTACAGCGAAACAACTGTTTATATCCAGACCAGCCTCTAAGCCTCAGGTGAAAAACTGAGCGGGCGCAAATGACACGGAAAACAATGCACATCGGAATAGATGACACAGACTCCACCAGAAAAGGATGCACCACCTACGTCACCGCCCTCCTTGTGGAAAAACTGCAAAAACTCGTTGAGTTCATTGACTACCCGAACTTGGTGAGACTCAACCCCAACGTGCCATGGAAAACCAGAGGAAACGGCGCCCTCTGCCTACGAGTGAGATACGACAAGAACTTTGAAGACAAGATCAAAGAGACAGTGATCAGCACAGTCGAGGAGCACGCAGACCTAGCATTCAAGGGAACCGACCCAGGCATAGTGTTCTTCACAAAAGCAAGAATCCCAAGGGAAGTCAGGGCTTTCGCAAGAAACGCCACCACCGGAATCGTGAAACTCGAAGACGCATTGAAACTCGTGGCCAAGTTCAACGGTGAAGCCATGGGATACAACAAGCGCAGAGGAATCATCGGTGCCCTAGCTGCAATCGGCGAAACACTTCAAAGAGACCACACGTTCGAGGTTCTTGCGTATCGCATCCCCGAGAATTATGGTTTGAAAAGAAAGGTTGACGAGACCTCCATCTTCCGCATGGACAAGGCAACCGAGCCCTTCACATTCAACAACGTTGACGAGGAGAAACGAAGAGTCATCATCACGCCCCGCGGACCCGACCCGATTTTATTCGGCGTCAGAGGCGAGACTGCAGAAGCCGTCAAGAAAGCTTTCGGGCTTGTCAAAACCCTAGAACCTGTCGAGCGATGGGTAATCTTCCGCACAAATCAAGGAACAGATGCGCATCTGAAGAAGGTCGAGAAACTGGCAGACATAGAGCCGTACAATCCAGTGGTTGTGAGGGGAACAGTCTCAGCCGCTCCACACATGATAAGGGGCAAGCATGTGATCTTCTCGATCAACGATCGCGCTGCAGAGGTTGACTGTGCAGCCTACGAGCCTACCGGAGCCCTGCGCAAGACCGCAATCAAACTGGTGATCGGCGACCAAGTCGAAGCCTACGGAGGAGTACGCAGATCTGAACTAGGCCGTCCGGTGACAATCAATCTGGAGAAAATCCGCGTTCTCAGGCTGACACAAAAAATCGTCTACCAGAACCCGATCTGCCCAAAGTGTGGAAAGCGGTTGAAGTCGATGGGAAAGGGCCAAGGATTCAGGTGTGAAAAGTGTGGGTCGAAACCCGCGGATGCGAGCAAGGTTGCGGTTCGGGTGAAACGTGAGATTCAAAAAGGATTGTATATTACTTCGCCTCGGTCTCAGAGACACCTGACCAAGCCGTTCAGACGTTACGGAATGGAGAAGTGCCGCAAACCTGCGAAAATGATCGAGGACTGGCACTCGCTTTAGCCGTTCTTTTCATTCACTTTGAAAACTTCGCACAGCAGTTGATAAAGCTCGTCGCCGCCCTCAACCTTTGAGAACAAGTCTTTCTCAGCTTTGAGTATTCGGCCCATATTCTGGTAAGTCTGCTTCCATTCCAGCTCCTTCCACAGCAGACGATAGTTCTTCAATTCGAGCCAAGCCCGGAAAACGAGCACAGTAAACATTCCAAGCGTGAGCAGCAGGTTCAGTATGTACAAGTCCAGCAGGTCCATGTCAACTCACCTCCCAAACGTGGCGCTTTCAGTCTAGTATTCCTGCAAAACGCATTTAAACAAAACGCATGAATAGCATTTGGCTGAGGAAAGGAAGATGAGTGAAATTCTGCCTTCGTTCGGTTTCCAGCTAGGTGTTGGCGGCATCGGCGGCTTCATAGTTGGATTCGCTCTCAAGAAGATAAGCAAGCTTGTTGCGTTCGTAATCGGTTTGTTCATCCTGGCGTTGATCTATCTGAGCACGCAGGGCATAATAAGCATAAACTTTGACGCACTCATGAAAGCAATGGCCGGCTGGCTTGGCATGGCAACAACCGGATTCAACTGGATCGTCGGCATAATCTCTCTGCTGCCATTCGCCGGAAGCTTCATCGTCGGCTTTCTGCTAGGCCTGAAAATGGGATAGCAAAATAGTTTAAATCAATGTGGCTCGTTTATCATTGAAACCCAGCAAGGCACACTGCTGTTAGGAGCGCTCAGGATTGAAGTTTCAAGCAGAAGAATACAGGCTTCCATTTTTCAAAGAGCAAGGTTTCGTGAGAAAACACTGTTCCAAGTGCGGAGCGTATTTCTGGACACAGAACCCTGATCAGGAACTGTGCGGAGAAGCCTCGTCTTCAGGCTGCGCCACCTACTCATTCATAGGCAACCCGCCGACAAAGAGAAGCTACACGTTGCCCCAAATGCGCGAGGCTTTCCTCTCATTCTTCGAAAAGCAAGGACACACACGCATAAAACCCTACCCAGTCGTGGCCCGATGGAGAGAAGACATCTACCTGACCCACGCCAGCATCATTGACTTTCAACCCTACGTGACAGAGGGCATTGCGCCGCCACCAGCCAACCCACTCGTCATTTCCCAACCATGCATCCGCATGGTGGACATCGCAAACACTGGACCCACATTCGGCAGGCATTTGACAATATTTGAAATGGGCGGAGCACACGCATTCAACTACCCAGACAAAGAGGTCTACTGGAAGGATCAGACAGTACGATACCATCACGAATGGGTCACCAAGGATCTTGGCGTGAAATCGAACGAAGTTGCCTACAAAGAGGAAATTTGGTCTGGCGGCGGAAATGCCGGCCCTTGCGTCGAGGTCATAATCCGAGGGCTGGAAGTTGCGACGCTGGTTTTCATGCAGTACAAGGTGGTCGGCGACGAATTCATCAAGCTGCCAATCAGAACAGTTGACACAGGCTACGGCATTGACCGATACGCATGGATCAGCCAAGGCGCACCGAGTGGCTTCCACGCCATCTACGGGGAATTGCTTGAAAAGATCTTCAAAATGGCGGGAATGGCCAAGATCGACAGCAAACTGTTGACCGATATTGCGAAGGTTTCCGGTCTGGTCAGTTTGGACAAGACGGCCAGTCGGCTGGGGACTAGGAAAAAAGAAGCTGAACTCGTTGGCATCAGCGTGGAAGAGCTGGACAAGTTTCTGATCCCGATTGAAAACGCGTTTGCGGTTGCAGACCACACGAAATGCTTGAGCTTCATCCTCTCAGAAGGCGTCGTGCCATCGAACATTCAAGAAGGCTACTTGGCAAGGCTCATTTTCCGCCGAGTCTACAGGCTCCTGAAAATGCTTGGCATTCAGGACAAGCTATACGACATTGCGGATATGCAAGTTAACCATTGGTCCGGCGATTTCCCGCAGTTGAGGGAAATGCGGAATGAGATCATGGAGATGCTCAAGAGCGAAGAAAGCAAGTTCGAAGAAACCATCGTGCGCGGCGAGGGAATGGTGAAACGCATAGCCGCCGAACTGAAAAAAGAGAAGAAGAAAGAGATCCCAATAGAAACCTTGACTGAACTCTACGATTCACATGGACTTCCACCCGAAATAGTCAAACAAGCCGCAGAAAAAGAAAGCCTGAGCGCAGATGTCCCAGACAACTTCTACGCTCTGATTGCCCAGAGACACATGCAGCTTACGAAGCCTTTGGAGGAGGAAGAGGCGAAACATGAGCGATGGCTTGAGGATGCTGTGGAGAAGCTCCCTGCCACAAAGCTACTCTACTATGAGGATTCGTACATGCAGGAATTTGAGGCCAAGGTTCTCAAGGCTATAGGCGACGACTATGTGGTTCTGGACAAAACGTGCTTCTTCCCTGAGGGCGGCGGACAACCAGCCGACAGCGGCCATCTGACTTTTGGCAGGAAGAAGGCTGAAGTTGTTGATGTTCAGAAAGTGGGCAAGGTCATTGTTCACAAGCTGAGTGAAGCCGTCCCGGAAGTCGGCAGCACAGTCACGGGCGCGATTGACTGGAACAAGCGGTACAGTCTCATGAAGAACCACACGGCAACACATGTGATCGGCGGTGCAGCAAGGCGCGTTCTGGGACTACATGTTTGGCAGTATGGGACCCAGAAGGGTACTGAAAGCAGCAGACTGGACATCTCGCACTACCGTCGACTCACACTTGAAGAGGTTCACAAGATTGAAATTCTGGCCAATGAGGCGATCCTGCGCAACATTCCGGTTGACATTGCTTGGCTGCCCCGCAACGAGGCAGAAAGCCGCTATGGTTTCAGGCTGTATCAAGGCGGTGCCATTCCAGGCAAAGAAATCCGTGTCGTGAGGGCTGGCGACTGGGACGTCGAGGCTTGCGCCGGGACACACTTGAAGAGCACGGCCGAAATAGGCTACATCAAGATAATACATTCCGAGCGTGTTCAGGACGGCGTTGAAAGGCTTACGTATTCTATTGGCATTCCGGCTGTGAAAGCAGTGCAGAGGAACGAGGAATTACTTGCGAAGCTGGCGGAAATGCTGAATGCCCCTCTTGAAAAGCTGGACAAGACAGTTGAGAAGCTTGCCAAAGAACTGAAAGAAGCGAATACAGGGAAGAGGAAACTCGTTAAGGAACTGGCGGAGCGTGAAAGTGCAGGAGTTGGAGCTAAGGCGGCTGAAGAGGTTCAGGAGATATACAGCGTCAAGTTGTTGAAACGCGATTTCAAAGAGGAGCTAGATGTCGACCGCATGATTCAGACAGCAAGCGAAATCGTCAAGAGAGACGAGGCGACGGTCACCTTGTTCTATGCATCGGACGGAAAGAATGCAAGAATCATGGTCATGGCCGGAAAAGACGCAATCAAGAAAGGAGCAAACGCAGGCGAAATCGTCAAGCAAGCGTCAGCAGTCATAGGCGGAGGCGGAGGCGGAAGACCGAACTTCGCTCAAGGCGGCGGCGTGAAAACTGAAAGGCTGTCAGACGCTGTCAAAAAGGCAGAGGAGACACTTAGGCAGCAGATAAAACCATAACAGTTCTGTCATCCCTACTGCGCTTGATCAAATAATGATTTTCGGATACGTATCAAGAATCGTAATAACTGCTATATTAAGATTTGCGATGATGCTGTGTACAGAGAGTGCCCACATGAAACTCTTCAAGCGAACCGGAAAAGCCACGGAAAAATGGAGAACCAGCGCCCGGATGATCGATCTTCACAAGACGAAAGTAATCATCATACACGCTCAGAAGGCCAGACAACCTCAGGCCCAGCGCCTACCCCCATGGATCTATGAGAGACTTCTGAACGGCGTTCCACAAGCACCCATGTCAGTCGAGAAGGCTCCTGAAAACCGCAACCTAGCTCGAAAAGTATGCAACGAACAAGCACACACCAAACTCATGCAACAATTTGGCCTAGCCTAAGTCAAGCGGCACCTCTACTTCAATTTCTAACATTCATGAACTGATTCGCATGTTGCAGCTGACAAAACGGTCTTGCCGCCTGCGTTGAGAGTAAAAGATTAATTCAAGCACGCACATTGATGCTAGCGGTGCTCTGAAATGTGGGATAACGTTCTCTGTTCGTAACAACAAAAACTTTAATACTCATCCGACCACTTCAGACAGTTTTATGACCTTTTTGAAACAGACCGAAGGAAAATGGCAGAAAAACTGGGAAAAACACAAAGCTTTTGAAGCCGATCCAGACCCATCCAAACCCAAATTCTTCGTCACATTCCCATACGCCTACATGAACGGCCCCCTCCATGTAGGCCACGCCTTCACCGCCTCACGTGTGGACGCATACGCACGATTCAAGAGAATGCAGGGCTACAACGTGTTGTTTCCATGGGCTTGGCACTGGACAGGCCAGCCGCTGGTGGGCGCAAGCGAACGCGTAGCGAAAGGCGATGAAACGTTCATAAGAGGACTAAAGGAGACAGACGGCGTTCCTGAGCAGGAACTGAAAAAGTTCGTTGACCCGCTGTACATGGCAAACTATTATACCAACGAAGGCCGCGTGGTCGCGCACAAGATAGGCTTCTCAATAGACTGGCGGAGAGAATTCAACACTGTGATGCCGACATATCAGAAGTTCATCGAATGGCAATATGATAACCTGAGGGGAAAAGGCTACGTCACCAAAGGAACCCACCCGGTCGTATGGTGCCCCAAGTGCGGAAGCCCAACCGGCGACCATGATCGACATGCAGGCGAAGGCGTCACGCCCGAAGAATACACGCTCATAAAATACAAGCTGGACGACAAGACGTTCATTCCTGCCGCCACATTCAGGCCCGAGACAATCTACGCAGCGACAAACATGTGGATCAACCCCGACGGAGCTTACGCAGAGGCCCAAGTCGACGGCGAAAAATGGATAATCAGCGAGAGAGCCGCTGAGAAACTGAAGGAACAGGGCAGGACAGTGCAGATAAAACGAACATTCAAAGGTCGAGAATTGATAGGAAAAACCTTCGAGAACCCAATCACCAGAAATCGTCACCTGATTCTGCCAGGATGGTTCGTTGACCCAGCGCAGGCCACGGGCGTAGTCTATAGTGTTCCAGCCCACGCACCCTATGACTGGCTCGCACTGAAAGACTTGCAGGAGAAGCCTGAAAGGCTGAAGGAATTTGGGATCGATCCAGAGGCTGTGAAGAGCATAAAGCCGATTTCGATGATTAAGGTTGAAGGCTATGGCGACTATCCAGCAGTGGAAATCGTGGAGCAACTGGGCGTCAGGGATCAGAACGATCCTAAGGCTGACGATGCGACCAAGCAGCTTTACAAGAAGGAATTCCACGGTGGAACGTTGAAGGAAAATTGTCGAGAGTACAGCGGCAAGACCGTTCGAGAAGTCAAGGATAGCCTGATAAAAGACTTCGAGAAGCGGGGAGTTGCTGACAGCATGTACGACCTGCCGCAGCAAGTCATCTGCCGATGCATGACGCAGTGCATAGTCAAGGTTCTGCAAGACCAATGGTTTCTGAACTACTCAGACCCAGAATGGAAAGAAACCGCGAAGCAAGCCCTGGCCAGAATGAAGATATATCCAGACACAGCCACTCAATGGTTCCTGACCGTGATAGATTGGCTGAGAGAATGGGCATGCGCAAGGACCACAGGCTTTGGCACGCCTCTACCATGGGGGAAGGGCTGGATAATCGAAACCCTGAGCGACTCAACAATATACATGGCTTTCTACACCATAAACAAGCACATCAAACAGCACGACATAAAGTCTGAAATGCTGACGAAAGACGCGTTCAACTATGTCTTTTTGGGCAAGGGCAACAAGACAGACATAGCTAAGAAAACAGGCATAGATGCGGATGTTCTGGAAGCCATGCGCGACGAGTTCATGTACTGGTACCCCGTTGATCTGCGAGTCTCGGCGAAAGAGCTGGTTCCGAACCACCTGACATTCTTTATATTCCATCACACAGCAATCTTCCCGCCTGAACATTGGCCGAAAGCCATCGGCGTGAATGGAATGCTTATGATCGAAGGCAAACAGATGCACAAGTCCAAAGGCAACTTTGAAACCATGAGAAACGCAGTCGAAAAATACGGTGCAGACGCAACCAGGTGCGCATTGATGATGGGTGCTGAAGGAATGGACGACCCGGACTGGCGAAGCGAGAGCGCCAAGGAAACCCAGAACAAGCTTGAAGCATTGTACGCCTTCGCCAAGGAGATCATAGAGAATGCCAAGAAAGAGGAAGAAGGCCACATGGAAAGGTGGTTAGCGAGTACGATGCAGCGGCGCATCGCTGAAGTGACACAGAACTTGGAAGAGATGAAAACAAGAACTGCGCTGGAGATTGCGCTATTCGAGACTTGGAACGATCTCCGCTGGTACATACGCCGAAAGGGAAACACCGAAGCAAGAGCTCTCAGAGAAGCGCTTAGAACATGGCTGAAGCTGATCGCGCCTTTTGCGCCTCACTTGTGCGAAGAAGTCTGGAACGGGATGGGAGAAAAAGGTTTCATATCCATGGCTGAATGGCCAAGGTCAAATGAGGAACAAGTGGACAATCTGGCTGAGGAACAGGAGAATCTTGTGAGAGACGTGATAGATGACACTCTGAACGTTTTGAAAGCGACGAAAATCACTCCCAAGAAGATAGTCTACTACACGGCAAGTCCTTGGAAATGGAAAGTCTACGTGAAAGTGCTTGAGAAATCAGCTACCGGCGGAGTTAGGATGAATGAGGTCATGAAAGACCTGGTCGCTGACACTGAACTGAAGCCTTATCTGAAGGAGACGGCAAAGCTCGCAGCGAAGCTTTCGAAAGATGTGGCAGGAATACCAGAAAAGAGAAGGAACATTGTCCTCAAGATCAAGATGCTTGCTGATAAAGAAGCGCTTGAAGATGCGGAGGATTTTCTGGCTGAAAGGTTCAAGGCACAAGTCACGATCTACAGCGAAGAAGACAAGAAACGTTACGATCCAAGACAAAGAGCAGCAACAGCACTACCTGGGAGACCAGCAATTTACGTTGAATGAGAAAGGAGAAGGTTGCTACATAAACGTAGCAAGCGAACTTAAAGTGCGATTGTTGACTTTGATGTGGTAGTTTCTACGTCCGTTACTTGTTGTCGTTACGTAGAAGTCTTTCTCTTCACGCAGTCTGCTTCCATACAACATCGCTAGAATCGTGCGACAGACGTTCACGGTAGTCAGCTTCTCATTCTTGACCACTTTCTCGATTTCTCCTTGCAGAACCCGAGGGTTGATCGTGTAAACAGTGTCATGGATTTGCCCCATTCTGTCGTAGTGCATTTCCATGTCCTTAACCAGAAAGTTAACTATGTCATAGTATGGGCGCCTGCGATCCCTTATCAGTTGGATATAGTTCACTAGCGGGATCGGAATTTCACCAGGCACGTCTGACATTTAACCTTCCCCCAACCGAACTAATGGTGACGATACCTTTTAAGTCTTAAGGATGATTTGTCTATCAATATAAAAAGACTTTTTTGTGCTCTAGTTGCCAGAAAACTCGACAGATAAAACTATATCAAACGGTCGTTACATCAAGGTTGCGAGGGCCCGTGGCGCAGCATGGACAGTTGAAACCCAGAAAGCGCGTCGGACTTCTAGGGTGAAGCCGAAGAAATCCGAAAGTCCGGGGTTCAAATCCCTGCGGGCCCGCCACTCCTGCGGGTTCTGAAGCAGTTGCTTGGGGATGTGGAGGAGGTTAAGCTGCGCACATGTTTTTGCGGGTTTGAAGGGCATGTTCAATTTCCAGAAGCCAATGATTGAGCGGATATGCTGTGTGGATGATGTTGATCGGGAGATCCTGCAGATGCTTTACAAGGCGGGAGGCGCGGGTTTGTTGTCGAAGGATCTGGCTACACGGTTAGCCGTGTATAAGGTTATGAGACATCAGGTTAGCCGTCGGATCGTTCACATGAACAAACGGTTTGAAAGAGAGCTGGGCGAGCGCGTGGCTGAGTAGCGCGGATGGCACTGGGCACTCACAAGCTTCGCAATTGAAGCATGGGGAAGCATAGAGAAAGAGTATGTATCAAATTAGAAAATCTTTTATTAAAGTAACCGACACACGTTGAAATGGCAATAGACTGTGAGCGAAGAAGGCTATAGGAGACAGCAAAGAAGAAGGAGAATCAGTATTTGGCTCGCCATACTAGTGGCTATTCTCTTTGATAACATTATAGTCGCTCCCAACCCTCTGCCTAGACCTGATTATGTTCCAACAATAGCCAATGGACTTGTTGCGAGTACGAGTATTCTTATGGCTTTAGCTTTTTTTTCTTTAACGCACTGCCACACAACTATCAAAGATAACGATAAAAGATGGCATTACCATGCTCTCGCCATGCTATATCTTCTGATGCTTTTTTCCGTGTTAGTGCTTGGCGTCATGATAGGGTATAGGTTTGTTTTGACTAACGAACTCGGGTATGCTTTCAGTTGTTTCATGACTCAGTTCATAATTATGTGTGGAATAATCGTGGATATATGGATAGTAAGTGAGCAGTTTTACTTCAGATAAAAATAAGTCCCTTCTTGAGACATAAAAATGAGGGGAAAAAGTAATAGGATAACAGATGTGAATTATGATTCGGCGAGAGAATGTGTTTCAGGTATTTACCTATTCTTTTGTTGGTTCTAATATCGCTGCAATCAAGCATGAGTGTTTGTCTGGTCTCTGCAGATATTGTTGATTCAAGGGCAAGTGCTGAAGTGATTTCTTTCAACGGAGAAAACATTGTTTTCAAACTGGAAATCTCGACATCCGGAAACCATGCTTGCGATAAAATGTGGATAAAGATAGAGCCAACATACGTTTCAAGCTCAGGAGGAGAGCAGGTCTCAACGTCGGTTTCAGTGGAGATATGGAGAATGATCTCGGATGTAGTCTACTATGAAAGTACTAACAAAACAGTTTTCACCTATTGCTGTTCGTGCGACTCCGCATTCTACAAAGCGGGACCCAAGCTTCTGCCTGGCTTGCTTGTGTTTCCATTTGATGAGCACGGATTGACTCTCTTCATTGAACCATCTTTCAATATTACGATAGATGAGGGCCCTTCAATCTGCAGACTTTCCTCGCCCAACTATGAAGGGAGTTTTGAGGCGAGATTTGCACCTAACACTAGCCAACCAAGGATGTATAGGCTTGCAATAAGCATCAAGCATGCACCAAGTTTTGTGTTTTGTTGCACACTCATGCTTGTTGCAACGGCATCTTCCATCTATATTCTAACAATCTTCCTTTTTCGAAGCCTCTGTTCATCTCTCAGACGGAAGCAGAGAGTGAATTCAGATGTAATCCGTGTTGCATCAACAATGATTTTCTTTGTTCCAGCTTTCGAAATAGCTTTCAATTCGCTAAAATCTCCATTGCCACTGACAATCTGGGATCCTCTTATGATTTTAGTTGTTCCGCTCAACGCAGTAGTGATCATAATATCGCTGAGACACGAAAATCATGAAGAAAAAGAGAAAGTTTGATGTTGGGAAGTACCAGTCTAGGCTGTTGGTGGTCCTGTTGCTGGCGGTGTGAAGATTCCTTTTTTTGCGATTATCCTGGCGAGTATTGTTGAAAGTTTCCAAATGTACCAGGTCAAGAAGCCGTTTGCGAGCCACAGTTCTATTTGCGCGTATGTCCAGCCCGTGTAGATGGTTAGCGTTCCTATCGTCACGCTAATTACTAAGGTGAAAATGAAGTTTGCCAATTTGAACTCTTCTGGCTTCGTTTTAGATAGGTAGCCTGCTGCGACTGTTGCGAAGGCCATGACTAGGGCTATTGGCGTTGCTTTCGCCAGAGCCCAGATGGCCTGTATTGCTTGGTATGGTACTTCGGGCGGCGTTTCTTCCTGCGCGGACTCGGGCCGTTGAGAGTATGCATTTGAATAAGCTTTTCCGAACAGGGCTAGCGAAGAAGGAGAAATGTGGCAACGCCAGGGTCTTCACTTTCAAGGAGGAATATCGTGGTGAAGGGTAAGCTGTGAGCTCTTGAGGAGGAAAAACAGCTTGCAGATCTTGTTAAGGCGCGCTATCTCTTGCCGGTGATCGCTGAAAAGCTAGGCAAACCGCAGAAAGCGGTGCGTGCGAAGATCAACCGCCTCGGGTTAGAAGTTGATGACCAGAGCCATAGGATTTGTTCAACTACTTCTAAGCTTCCTTTGCCAAAGAGCCTACCAAGCGTTGAAAAGGCTAGAGCTCACCAAGTTGTTGAAGTGAAAGATAATGTCGAGTTTTTAGCAGGATTTTGGGGTTTGAACCTACTGGCGTATCAGAAGGAGTTCAGCGATGTCTTCGCACAGAACCAGTTTTTAGCGGCTAGAGGGTGTAGACAAAGCGGTAAAAGCTGGACCGTCTCGGCCTCCTGCTGAAATATGCATTATCACATGATGATAGTTACATCGCCGCCGCGGAGCTTAAGCCTTTCGCGTATATCATCATTCCTTGAATGACAAATTTTATTACCTCAATGCAATAATAAGAGAAGGAAGTCTCAGCGTTTGACTAATCTGTGTATAAGGGATCGGAATGAGCACACATGCAGAAGATTTGAAACTCCGTCTAATGACGATTGAACTACTTAGAACTGCGAAGTACAAACGAAACATCACATACCGGGAATTAGCCTCGAAGACGGGCTTGCCAGTCACCGTGCTGAGCAGATACGCAAAAGGCCACGTTCTGCCAAACACTGTAAGAGCCAAACAACTGTGGAAGGTCCTGTCCAAACTCGTCGGCTTGGAAACTGAGCTTCGGAGCAGAATAAAGTTCGACGAAGACGGATACTTCGACAACACTGAAATCATCGGAGACTTCAACGTTCTCCAGCAAGCAGCAAACAGCGCCCTAGCCAGCTTCGCCGGAAGACGCGTCACAAAAGTGCTCTCAGCCGCAGTTGACGGCCTCCCATTGGCAACAATGGTCGCAAACGCGTTAGGCGTCAACCTTGTGGTGGCAAAAAAGAACAAAGAAGTAGGCGTCAAAGCCTTCCTTGAAGAAACCTATATCCTAGGCAAGGATTCAGGAGTCACCATAACCATCTACGTTCCAAAAGAATCCATAAAGAAGCGCGACAGCGTCTTAGTCGTGGACGACATGATCAAGACAGGCGAAACTCAGCTGGCGATGATCAACCTAATTCGAAAGGCGAAAGCGGAAATCTCCGGCGTTTTCACGCTCATAGCGGTCGGCGAAGAATGGAAGAAACGTTTGAAGCCTTCAGGCGACTGCCCGATAGAGGTAATCACATACGTCAAGTCACCCTCTGAAGCGGGAACACGCTACTAGGCTGAACAGGATAGCACACTTCGAAACGACCTATTAAATTCTTGTACGCCCAGCATGCTGAACCAAGGCAAGGACCCCCCTAACATGCGAACAATAGAATGGCAAAACGGCATTGTCAAAACCATCGACCAGACTCGACTCCCAAGCGAGACCGTCATTCTGAAACTCGAGAACGCTGACGAAGTAGCCGAAGCCATAACAAACATGAGAATCAGAGGAGCGCCACTCCTCGGAGCGGCCGCAGCGTTTGCTCTGGCCTTAACAGCTTATCATTCAAAAGCAAAAAACAGAACCCAGTTGATTTCACAGCTTGAAAGAGCAGCGCAGGGCATAAGGCGTACAAGACCAACGGCTGTGAACCTCTCCTGGACACTGGATCGAATTCTGCAAAAGGCCGACAAGTTCACTGGAGAATGCGAGAACCTGCGATCTTTCGTGGTTGATGAAGCGCAGAAAATAGCTGATGAAGATGTTGCAGCGAACCGTCTAATCGGCAAGCATGGGGCAGAACTCATCGAAGATGGAGACACGGTATTGACGCACTGCAACGCTGGCGCCTTGGCCACGGTGGACTACGGCACGGCTTTGGGCGTGATAAGGGCAGCCTGGAGCCAAGGCAAGAAAATCAAGGTCATAGCCTCTGAAACGCGACCTCTGCTGCAAGGAGCACGGCTGACAGCCTACGAGCTGAGTAAAGAAGGCATACCAGTCACCTTGATCACTGACAACATGGTTGGATACGTGATGTACAATCACCTGGTGGACAAGGTGATAGTGGGCGCTGACAGAATAGTCAAAGACGCCGTCGTCAACAAGATAGGAACATACACGGTAGCCGTAATGGCCAAAGAGCACAACATGCCATTCTACGTGGCTGCTCCAAAATCCACATTTGACTTGGCCCACACGTCAGACGACGTGGTCATTGAGCAAAGAAAACCCGAAGAAGTCACTCACATCAACAGATGCAAGATTGCTCCCGACGGAATAGATGTGCTAAACCCAGCCTTCGACGTGACCCCGCTGAAATACGTGACCGCCATAATTTGCGAAAGCGGCATTTTATATAAGCAAGACCTCCGTAAGCTTAAGGCGGGAAAGCAGGAGTAGAAAGCACCTGCGCTACATTGGTTGATTGATTGCATGAGCAAAAACGTTGAGAAGATACCTGACAACACAGCAACCGCCGCCAAAGGAGATCTCACAGAAAAAGGCGTGAAAATCTCGAAGAAGCAAAACATTGACGAGTTCGCATCAAGAGGTTACGGCGTGGCTGAAGGAAATGAACTCTTGCTCGGCTTCTACGAGGCACTATTTCTCTTGGAAAAGGGAATACTAGAGGTCGAAGATGATAAAGGCGGGAAAATCAGTTTCAAGCAGCTTCTGCAACGCTACGAGATCGTTAACGAGAACGCATGGACAAAATACCTGACCTACCGAGACTTGAGAAGCCGTGGCTACGTTGTGCGGGAAGGCTTCGGTTTGGGAGTCGATTTCAGGGTCTACGACCGCGGTGAATACAGCAAGGACACGGCCAAGAACCTTGTGCTCAGCATGCAGGAGGGGAAGCCTGTCTCGATGGAAGACCTGACAAGCGCTTTGAAGCAGTCGCAAAGCCTCAAGAAAGAACTGATTCTGGCGGTCATGAACCGCCGAGGTGAAACAGTTTACTACTCAGTTTCAGAATTGACTCTAAAACAGTAAGGTTGGAAACGGGTTGCCGGAATTCAAAACCGTGCGGGGAATGAGAGATTTTCTGCCTGAAGAAGCAAACACGATGAAGTACATCGAAGCAAAGGCCAGAGAAGTGGCTCAGCTCTACGGTTTCAGAGAGATCATAACACCAATCGTGGAATCACTCGACCTTCTAGCCGCAAAGTCAGGCGAAGAAATCCGTTCCCGAATGTTCATCTTCAAAGACCTAGGCGGCCGCGACGTTGTCCTGAGACCAGAGTTCACCGCCTCAGTGGCCCGACTCGTCGCAACCATCCTGCGAAATGAACCCAAGCCGTTTCGACTTTTCTCGATGGGCAGCGTCTACCGTTACGACGAACCCCAGAAGGGACGATACAGAGAGTTCTGGCAGTCTAATTTCGAACTGATGGGATCGAACAGACCGGAGGCCGACGCTGAGATTCTGACGCTCACAGACAGCCTGATGAGGGCAGTCGGACTGACAGGCTACGCTTTCAAGATCGGCCACGTTGGAGTGCTGAAGGCCATCTTCAACCAAGAGAAGCTTGACGACAAGATACAGAACTCGGTAATGCAATTAATGGACAAGAAGATGCACGACGACGCGTTGAAAACGCTCGAGGAAAACCGAGCGCCAAGAAAGTGTTTGACAACAGTCCGAGAACTGGTCGAGATAAAAGGCAGCAAGCTTCTCGAGATCACAGACAAGGTGAAAGAATGTGTCAAAGACTATGCAAAGGCCGTTGAGGCAGCCGAGAACCTGACAGAGATTCTAAGACTGGTTTCAGATGCGGGCGGCAAGATCGACATGAACGTGGACGCGGGTTTTGCAAGAGGCTTGGAATACTATACAGGAATGATTTTCGAAGTGTACGTGCCCCAACTGGACATAGCACTTGGCGGAGGAGGAAGATATGACAGACTCATCGAATTGTTCGGCGGAGAACCAACGCCGGCCGTCGGCGTTGCCCACGGTCTGGACAGGATAATGCTGGCGATGCAAGGCCAGAAGACGAAGCTGAAAACTGGCGAAGAGAAAACGGTCTTGGTGATTCCCATAAAAGAGGAACTCAAGGGCGAAGCACTGAAAATCGCAAAGATGCTGAGAGACGCGGGCGTGCCAACCGAGGTCGAGATAATGGGAAGAAAGATGGCTAAAGCGCTGGAAGATGCAAACAGGAAAGAAATGGACTATGCGATAATCGTCGGAGAACAGGAACTGAAAGAAGGAGCAGTAGCTCTCAGGAGTCTGGCGAAACGGGAACAGAAAACCGTGAAAATCGCAGAACTACTCACAGCCATAAGTGAGCAAGCATAACAGGGTCATCTGATCTGGAAATCGATCAGCACTGACAACGGGTGAACCATCATGAAGCGAGACAGTGCCGCCGAAGTAAGGATTGTGGAACTCAAGAAGACTGACGACTTGCCGAAGTTGATATACCATTACGTGACGCCTAGTTACTATGATCTTTCAGTCTCGCGCGAATCAAAATTCTGGAAGATCATGCTCATTCTCAAGCCTTTCGATAAACCGATCGAAAGGAGGTCTGAATCGGTCTTTTATGAAGAGTTTGTTGAGGAACCCCGGCCGTTTGCCGCACTTCTAGGCGACGAGCAGGTGGGTTGGCTTGAGCTAGGTTATCACAAGTGGAACAACAGGATGCGCATTTGGGAGATTCTTGTAAAAGAAGAGTTTCGCAGAAGAGGCATTGGCACACGACTTATGGAGCATGCGATCAGGCTTGCCAGAGAGAAAGGGGCAAGAATGCTTATTCTCGAAACGCAATCATGCAACGTGCAAGCCATAAGCTTCTATCTGAAGCAAGGGTTCGAACTGATCGGCTTTGACTCGGCAGCATACTCCAACGAAGATGTGAACAAGAGAGAAATCAGACTGGAGATGGGTTTGAGATTGTAACCTGCAAAGCTGAGGAGACTACCTGAAATGGGGTTGAAGCCTCTAGTCGAAGAAGAGAAAACTGAGGAAACAGTCCGACGCGTACCCACACAAGCAACACGCGCTTCTGACTCCGTTTGTCGGTACAGGGAAGACAGGTCCAAGAATTATCGGCGAGTTTCGGATGAAGAGCAGAACGTTTTCGGAAGCCCATGATTGCGGCGTTCAATAAGAAACAGAAGAAAACCTGACAAGAATTGTACGTTTCTGGAGTCACTTCTCTCTTCTGAGAAAATCACCGATGTCTGAAACGTTCTTCACAACAACGCCATCCGTTGCTTCACCTAAGTCGTGCATTATTCGGCCGAAACCTAAGCATTCGCCATATTCGTTGAGAACGAGAGTGTGGCCGCCCTTTCGTTTTGAACCTTCCATCTTTTTGATTCCCTGTTTGAAGATGTCTCGGCCACATATGAAGAGCCATTCGGTTCTCCTGTCAACGAACACTTTGTTGGCTTTCTTCTCAGCAATCATTGTCAGCAAGCTGAAGCTCGGGAAGAATACGTCTTTCTTGGTTTTTCCCAGATAGATGCCCGCGTGGAAGAAGTCTTTCGCCGCCAGCTTCTTCAGGCTCTCGTTCAGGAGGAAGCATCGGGATTCTCTTCTCACTATGAGACACTCATCTATTCTCAAGTCCACGCCGAACTGGCGAGCAAAATCTGTCACGAGTTTCACCGTTTGCCCTCCTCTTTCGCGAGCTTGCAGACAAAGAAGCCCTGGGTCTCTCTGGGCCAGATTCTTCTGCAGTTTACGACTGAATGGTGCAATTGCTTGCCGAAGATGTCGGTCAGTCCTTGCTGTCCGGGGCAATTGATTGGTTCGGTTCTGAGGTTGAGGTTCTGTAATGCCCAGTTTATGTTCAACTCGTCTTCTTCCGGCTCAAGCGAGCATGTCGAGTAGACTATTTCTCCGCTGTCCTTGAGCACTCTGGCTGTTTTGGCAAGTATTTCTCTCTGGAGTCCAGCGTTTCTTTCCACGTCTTCGATTGTTCTTCTGCGAAACCATTGTCTGTCGGTTGCGAAGTTGCCTGAGCATGGAACATCTAGGAGTATTCGGTCGAATTTCAGGTCAAGTTCGGCAACCTGTCTTGCGTCCATATCGTACACTATCGTGTTTTTGACGCGGCAGCGTTCCAGTTGGTTTGATAGAGCGGTCAGTCTTCTTTTTTCAATGTCCAAAGCCACTATTGTGCCATTGTTTTGCATCAGGTCGGCGAGCTGGCAAGTTTTTCCGCCCGGAGCTGCACAGGCGTCGAGAATGGTTTTGTTTTTCAATTCTGTGAAGAGTGACGCAGGAATCTGGGCGGCTGCCTCTTGAATCGAGTACAGCCCCAGCAGATATTCCGATGTTGCGCCGATTGAGAATTTGGATTCATGAACCCAGTAACCGTTTTCCAAAAAGGGAATCTTTCCAAGTTTTATTCCGCGTGATGCGAGCCTGCTGAGCAATTCCTGTCTTCCGATGTTCACAGTGTTTACTCTGATTGCTGACGTGACCTTGACGGGCTCGTAGTTCCAGCCCAGTTCGCGGTAGCGATTTGTGAAGAATTCCTGACCAGACATTGAGTGAGATGTTGAGCGATTGCTCATAAAAGCTTGGCGTTACTTCTTGGTCTGTCTTCTTGCAAACCATTTTCGGATTTCTTCGGCCACGATCACGACACCAGCCAATACGGCCAGATAAGCCCAGTCAATAAGTCCCAGTGCGGTCGTGCCGAAGAGTCGCTGCATGAATGGCGCGTAGATGATGAAGGACAGTATGGAAAGCTGCGAGGCTATTCCGAGCCAGATCCACTTGTTGCTCTTGAGGCTTGTCTTGAATATTGAAACCTTGTTGGTTCTGCATGCAAGGACATTGCCGACTTGAGCCACGACTATGCCCGCAAAAGTCATTGTGGTCCCCTTAACGTATACTGCTTCGTTTGGATCGAGCTGCATGCCGAGGTGCCAGCCACCCGAAGACCATGCGACTAGACATCCGTACATTGCGCCTGCAGAGATTATGAGACCCAAGTACAGCGAATGCAGGAATGTGGCTTTGTTGAACAAGCGCTCTCTGATCTTCCGCGGGGGTTCCTGCATTATGCCGGGTTCAGGCATTTCGCGGCTCAAGGCCAACGAAGGAATCACGTCGAGCCCGAGGTCTATGGCTAGAACTTGGACGACGAGCAGGGGGAGGGGCAGGCTGAAAAGCGCGTAGAGCACGTATGGAACGAGCTCAGCCCAGTTGTGGGAGAAAACGTAAACGATGAATTTGCGCAGGTTTTCGTAGATGGTGCGACCAGATTCGACGGCTTTTACTATCGAAGCAAAGCTGTCGTCAAGCAAGACCATGTCAGAGGCTTCTCTGGCAACATCTGTTCCAGAAGCGCCCATTGAGATGCCTATGTCAGCCTCTCTCAACGAAGGTGCGTCGTTGGCGCCGTCGCCTGTGACAGCCACGATTTCGCCGTGATGTTTCAGGACAGTGACTATTCTGAGCTTTTGCTCTGGAGAAACGCGGGCGAAGATGACGTTGCCCAGCTTGACTTCTTCGACGAGTTGCTGGTCGCTCTTAGTGTCCAAGTCGACGCCGCGGACTATGCGGCACTTTTCAGCCTCCACTATGCCTACTTCTGAAGCAATGGCTTGAGCTGTTGGCCCGTAGTCGCCCGTGATTATCACGGTTTTTATTCCTGCCTCTTTTGCCAGCCTTACCGCTTCTTTGACCTCTGGACGCGGCGGGTCTTTCATGGCTGCAAGGCCGACCAGAATCATGTTGGTTTCGACGCTCTTGCCCTTGTATCCGCCGTTTCTGGGCAGATCGTTGTAAGCTAGGGCTATCACGCGGAGACCGTGGTCTGCGAACTCCCGAATCTTTGCTTCAACGGCGCGCAGGTTCTCGCCTGCCAAGGTTTCTATGTTATCGTTGACAAGTACTCGGTCGCACATGGAGAGAACGCTTCTCGGAGCGCCTTTCGTGTAGACAAGAATCTTGCCATTGGACTTGTGGATGGTGGCCATCCACTTTGTTTTCGAATCGAAAGGTATTATGTGCACGGTGGGTTTTTGCGCATGCATGCTTTCCACGTTCAGTCCGTATTTCAGCACGGCCACGAGCAGTGCGCCATCGGTCGGGTCACCTATTGCGCTCCATGATTTGTTCCGGTCTGAGGGGGGCTCGATTTTTGCGCTGTTGCACAGTGCAGCTATTTCGAGCAACTTCTCAACTGTCTGGGCTTCTGTTGCTTCCAGTTTTCTGCCATTGCATGTGAACTCGCCCTCAGGGGTGTAGCCGACGCCGGAGACTTCGATTACTCGGTCTGCCACCCATATTCTTCGGAGTGTCATCTCTCCTTTTGTTATGGTGCCTGTTTTGTCGGTGCATATGACGGTGACGCTGCCAAGGGTCTGGACCGAGGAGAGGCGTTTGACCAAGACGTTCTCTTTTGCCATCTTAAGCACGTTGATTGCGAGCGCGCTGGACACCGTGACCTGGAGGCCCTCCGGAACGCAGGCGACCATCACGCCTATCATGAATAATATGCTGTTGTAGGGGCTGAGGTGAAGCCAGACCAAGCTCAGCAAGAAGAAGATCACGCCGACGCTTATGGCGAAGGCGAAGTCAATCTTCGCAGTGTAGGCTATCTCCTTCTGAAGTGGACTTTGTTCATCTTCTATTTCTAGCGTCAGGCCTGCGATTTGCCCAAACTTCGTTTCCATACCTGTTGCGAAGACAACCGCCCGTCCGCCGCCTTTGGCTACGCTTGTGCTCATGAACACAAGGTTCGGAGCGTCAAGGTAGGCCGCGTCGACGAATTTGGCAGGTTTGGCCGTGCGTGGCTGCGGTTCAGATTCGCCTGTCAGAGGAACGTTGTTCGTCCACAGATCATATGCTTCGATAAGCCGTGCGTCTGCCGGAACGCGATCGCCTTCTTCCAAGACAATTATGTCTCCGGGAACGAGCTCTTTGACGAGTATCTTCTTGAGTTCGCCGTCCCGAATCACCTTGGCATATTCAGGCATCCAGCTTTTGAGGGTTTCAATTGCTTTTTCGGCGCGCCACTCTTGGAAGAGGCTGAAGAGAGTGTTAATGAGTACGAGACCGAATATGACTAGACTGAGTTCCCACATTTGACCGACTGCCGCAAGAAGACTGGCGAACAGCAGCAGGACACTGAACAGATCTTTGAGTTGGGCGAAGAACTTGTAGGCTATCGGGATTCTCTTCTTTTCAATCAGCATGTTAGGACCGTGTTTGGCGAGACGTTTTGTGGCCTCTCCACTGCTCAGACCCTTGGGTGAAGTTTCGAGAACGTCAAGAGCTTCTTTGACGACCAGACTCACGATTTCTTTCAAGGCAATCCGCTCCAAACGAGACGAGAATCAGCGGGGGATGCCTAAGGCCCACAAGAACAGTTGATCTTGCTTAGACGGTGACCTAGGAAAGCGCCGAAGCATAGAATACTTGCCTCAATCAGAGCTTGTGGTGAGTGCATTTTGATCAACTGGCTAACATCAGTGGTTGCGAGTCTGAGTGTTCTTCCACAGATCACCGATATTTTGCTCCTCTAACATGGCAAGGGCCGCATTTAAACCAATCGGAATGGCCCCAGTATTGTGGGTATAACAAAACTTAAATCTAAACTCCAATCAAGATTGTACGGTGCGGTTCAATGGCAAATGAAAAATACGCTTTTGTAATGATGATCAGAAGCGTCTGGTGGAACGAGTTTCGACATCGACACGACAGTGACGGCAAACAAACGCACTCCTATATCCAAGCTGGGCGAGGCTCACCAACCAAAGCATCAATGCTGTTCTTTTACGTGGTGAAGCCTGTGGGCGAGGTGGCAGGTCATGCAGAGTTCATCGAACGGAAAGCTGGTGATGCTAATGAGATCTGGCAGGAACATGGCCGCGAGTCAGTTCTTACATCCAAGGCACAATGCGACAACTTCGTGAACGGCCGAAAGAAGATTGCTTTTATCCGTTTCCAGAACCTCCGTGAAGCAGCTAAGCCAATCCCCCTCAAGAGCCTACTAATGCTACTTGGAAAGAAGAAGCTTGCAAGAAGAGGATTCTACATCAACAAGAAAACGGCAGACAGAATGATCACCATAATGGGATAAGACCTGTTCAAGGCACCTTGCTCTTCTGACGTAGTTAGTCATCACAGGAAAGGCGCTGGATTCTTCGACAAAAAGTTAATAGGGCTGGGTTTTTACTACCATGTAGCTTATCTTAAGCAGTGAAAACTCAAAATGCTGCACGATATCGGGACTGCACGTATTCTGGAGTGTTTAGCTAGCCTAAGGAAGGATTGGCTATGGGTAGGTACAAACAGGTTGATGACATCGTCGAACTGATGAATGACCAGAAGATGATTAGAAACGCGAGCATCATAGCTCACGTTGACCATGGAAAGACCACGCTTTCGGACAGCTTGCTGGCGGCAGCAGGCATCATCAGCGAACAGACAGCCGGTCAGAAGCTTTTCTTGGACTCCTGGGAGTTGGAGCAAAAGAGGCAGATGACGGTCTTTGCTTCAAACATCAGCTTGACACACACTCTCAATGGCAAGGATTACTTGATTAACTTGATTGACACGCCAGGCCACATCGACTTCAGCGGCGCTGTTACAAGAAGCCTCCGTGCAGTTGATGGTGCTCTGGTGGTTGTGGATGCTGTTGAGGGACCTATGACCCAGACCGAGACAGTTTTGATGCAGGCCCTGCGGGAAAGGGTCAAACCAATCCTCTTCATTAACAAAGTTGATAGGCTCATCAAGGAAATCAAGCTGACTCCTGAAGATATACAGCGCAAGTTCGCCAAGATCATCACGCGAGTCAACAATCTCATCGAGAAGTACGCTCCTGCAGAGCATAAAAAGGACTGGCAAGTCAAGGTGGAGGACGGACGGGTTGCTTTCGGTTCAGCGCTTCACAAGTGGGGTTTGAATCTGCCGCACATGAAGGCAAAGGGTGTCACGTTTAAGGACATTATCGACGCTTACACGGGTGCTCCTGAGGATATAGGCAAGAAAGTTGATGCGTTGAGCAAGAAGGCCATTTTGCAGGAGCCGGTCTTGGACATGTTTGTTGAGCACTTGCCTAATCCGTTTGAAGCACAGCCGTATAGACAGAGCCAGATTTGGCCAGGAGAGCCAGACAGCGCTGTCGGCAAGGGCATGGCCAAGGTCGATCCGAACGGGCCTCTGCTCATGTGTATAACGACGATTGAAGTTGACCCGCACAGCGGCGTCGTGTGCATCGGCCGTGTTTTCAGCGGCACGGTTGAGAAGGGCAAGATCGTCAGTCTGATAACGAGCCACCAGAAGGGCACAATCCAGCAGGTTTACATGAGCATGGCAACCGACAGAGTCATCATCGACAGGGTTCCCGCAGGCAACATCGCCGCCATTTCAGGACTACCGGCTGTGCACGTAGGCGAAACGGTCGGCGAGGCTGATGTGGAGACACATGCGTTCGAGGGATTGAAGTATGTCTCAGACCCGGTGGTGACGGTAGCGGTTGAGCCTGAGGACGTTAAGGATCTGCCACTTTTCGACAAGACCATGCACAGGTTGACGACTGAAGACCCGAACTTGCACTTCTCGATAAACAAGGAGAGCGGCGAGTATCTACTGAGCGGCATGGGTGAACTGCACCTTGAGATTACGGCTTACCGAATGCAGGAAGCAAGCTTGAAAGTGAAGATCAGCAAGCCCATCGTGATTTACCGAGAGACGATCAGTCAAGACTATAAGGGACCGCCAGTGATGGGCAAGAGTCCCAACAAGCACAACAAGCTTTGGATCACCATTGAGAAGCTTCCGGAAGACTTCATTGAAGCAATCCGGTCTGAGAAGATCTCTGAGATGCAGACGCGGGATGAAAGGCAGAAGGCATTGAAGGCGTTCGGCTGGCCTACTGAAGACGCGCGTAACGCCGTTGCCATCGAGGGCACCAACATCCTGGTGAACAGGATAAAGGGAAGACAGTACGTTGACGAAATCATTGATCACATAAAGTCAGGCTTCCGCGAAGCAGTAACAACCTCAGTGCTGGCGAAAGAGCCCGCATACGGCCTGAAGGTAAACTTGGAGGACGTCACGGTTCACGAAGACCCGGTGCACAGGGGTCCAGCACAGATTCTGCCAATGACTTGGAGACCTATTTGGTGCGCCTTCTTGCTGAGCGACCCGAAGCTGATGGAGCCACTGATCAGCTTTGAATGCAAGGTGCCGAACGAGTTCGTCAGCAACGTCATCGCCATAGTGCAGAAGCGGCGGGGCAGAATTCTGGACATGATCAACGAAGAAGACATGATAATAGCTAAGGCGGAGATGCCTGTCTCCGAGTCGTTCGGTCTCGCAGAGGAACTGCGGTCTTCGACACAAGGCAGAGCCTTCTGGGCTACACAGTTCAGTCGATGGGCAGCAGTCCCGGAGCAAATGCAGGGCGAAGTCATCAAACAGATTCGCGAACGCAGAGGCTTGGCACCGATACCGCCGAGAGCACAGGAATTCTTCGAAGAAGAATAAGCCTGCGAGAAGCCAACAGTTGCTGACTGCTGGCCAATCCCAACTTTTCATCCTTTCCCTTAACAGAATGGGCAGTATTCAGAAAAGGTTTTGGGTTTAAACAGACATAACGAAAGCCTGACTGGTGAGTCTATGGTTAATCCTGCAACGCTCATATTGCCGTTGGTGGCGGGCATAGTGTTTGGCTATGTCTTGCGTGGGCGAAAGCGCACAGACCTGAGCAAAGCCACGTTTGGGGTGATCATTGTTCTGATTTTTTCGCTTGGCTTCGGCATTGGCGGTAACAGTGAACTGTTGGCGGCGTTGCCGCGGGTCGGATTGGACGCGGTTGTGATTGCCCTGTTGGCTATGTTGTTTAGTGTGGTCTTTGTTGTGGCTGCGAGAAAAGCGGTGGGACTGAAATGATAAAGTATATTGTGGCAACTCTGTTGTTGGGTGCGGTTGCGGGTTATGTAAATGGTAACTGGGGGAGTGCTGTTGCAGGAACGTGGGTTTCCAGCTATTTGTTTGATAGTTCTCTCATGTTGTTGCTGTTCGTGATGGGCCTTGTGTTTGGCATGGACAAGGATTCAACTGCAAAGATGCGCCGAACAGGGCTGAAGATTCTGGCTGTGCCGCTTGCAGTTGCTTTAGGCAGCATCACAGGAGGCGTTGTCAGCAGCTTCGTACTGGGCATAAACATGGTTGCAGCAACGGCAGTCAGTGCAGGCTACGGATGGTACACGTTGGCGGGACCTATGGCAGGACAGTTGTTCGGACCAGAATGGGGGGCGCTGGGTTTTGCAGCCAACTTTTCAAGAGAGTTGCTGACGATTCTGACAATCTCTCTGATGGTTAAAGTGGACAAGTATGCGCCGGTGGCGCTGGGAGGAGCAACAAGCATGGACACCACGCTACCTGTGATTGTGCGCTACTGCGGCTCAGACATGTTGATAACAGCGTTTTCCAGCGGCTTCACTCTAAGCTTGATAGCACCAATAACAATAATCACGATAGCAACGCTAGGCTGACCCAGTTGGCACCCGCAAAAACAAGAGATGGATCCAAACGGAATCGACATCACTGATCCTTGAAGAATACTCCCCTGATCATCAAAGTGGTTGCCGTTGCGATCAGGACAACGATTCCTGCTATGAAGAAAGACACGGCCAAGGCCACAAGCTCCCTTTTTGAAGCATCATTGGCAACCTGAAGCGAGAGTCCTGCAAGGTAGACTGAGGCAATAAAGCAGAAAACCGAAATCGCCGCAGCCGCCACCCTAGGTCGCAACAGAAAACCGCCCAACAACTCACAGCAAACTCGACACCGACGTAGAATAAAACGATTATGAAAGATAACGAACACTGCAAACCAAACAAGACCGCCGCGACCAGCCCAGCAAACACTGGGAACAGTGGGGCCGGATATTTCACGGCCACAGAGATTGAAAACCTTATTATCAGCCACAAATAGCTACGTGCCCAGTGACTCTTGTTGCCCACAAAACCCGCACGCACAATCTCTCCAACCACCGCAAGATGCATGGCCATAATGCGCCAGCGACTAGCAGGCACACCACCTCCGCCGAACCTCAAAGGAATCATGGGCGTGATGCGAGACCTGCGCTACCTGCAGATCGACCCCATGAAAGTAGTGGCGCCCAGCCATCTCCTCGTTCTATGGAGCCGGCTAGGAAACTACGATCCGCACCTTCTCGACACGCTCCTGTGGAAAGAACGACAGCTTTTTGAAGACTTTGCGCAAGCGACCTCGATAGTGCTCACTGAAGACTACCCTATTTTCAGTGCTCTAAAACGCGGCTTCGCAGCAGGCGACAGGCCCTGGGCAAGAAGAATACGAGACTGGATGCAAGAGAACGAGAGCTTCAGCACGTACATTCTCAACGAACTTGCCCACAAAGGCCCCGTACGATCGGATCAGTTTGAGGACAGATCAATCCAAGACTGGAAATCGACCGGCTGGACCGCAGGGCGAAACATTGACATGATGCTCACTTTCTTGAGGGCTCAAGGAAAGATCATGACCGCTGGACGTGAAAAAGGGCAAAGACTTTGGGACCTCACCGAGCATTTCCTTCCTCAACGGGCTTCTCAACAGCATCTGTCTGACAGAGAAGTCGTTCAAAACGCCGCCGAGAAGGCGCTACGTGCCCTTGGAGTGGCGCGGGCAAGGCATATCCAGCAGCATTACATTCGCGGTTGCTACGCCGGGCTTGATAACGTGCTGGCAGAGCTTGAAACCAAAGAGCGCATTTTGCCAGTTGATGTTCGCGAAGGAAAGAGGTCGGGGTCATGGTACATTCATGCCAAAGATGTGGGTTTGCTGGATTCACTGGAAGCGGGCTGTTGGGAACCTCGCACGACGCTGCTTTCACCTTTCGACAACCTGATCTCTGACCGCCACCGCACTGAGCAGCTTTTTGACTTTCATTTTCGCTTCGAGGTCTACGTACCGAAGTCTCAACGCAAATACGGCTGCTACGTAATGCCGATACTGCATGGCGATCGCTTCATAGGTCGCTTGGACCCCGTGATGGATCGAAAGAGCGGGAAATTGATGATCAAGGCGGCTTATGCTGAACCCAACGCACCCACATCGAACGAAGCAGTTCAAGCCGTAGCCAACGCAATAGAAGACCTAGGCGCATTTCTTGGAGCAAAGGAGATCTGTTACGGCACACGTCTGCCACCAATCTGGAAGAGACTAGCTCACTGAACAATGAAACCTCAAATGCTTTCCCCACGCGCAGATTACGTCAACGCAGTGGTGCGGGAGGTGGGGTTTGAACCCACGCAGCCCTTCGGCAGCAGGTCCTAAGCCTGCCTCCTTTGGCCAGACTCGGACACCCCCGCAACAATCTCGAACACAAAAAACTGAAAAGTGCTTCCTTGTTTATATCTATTTAACCGCACGCGACAGGGAAACTTTAAAACATAAAAAAGCGTCTGCACCTTAACTATACGTGCAAACGTGCCTCGGTAGCCTAGCCTGGTGGGGCACCGCCTTGGTAAGGCGGCGGTCGCGGGTCCAAATCCCGCCCGAGGCTCCACACCCTTACCGCCGAAGCACAGCAGTACGCGTCTCCGGATGCTCCTAAAGAATTTATATATCAATAGAACAATCAAGTGAAGAGGTAGCGAGGGAAACGATTATTGGCCATTGACGAGCCCCTAACCATAGCGATAATCGTGTCAGGGGCAATCATCGCATGTGCAATAGTTGTTTACTCCATGAAGAAGCGTGAAAAACCGGGAAAAGAGGAAGCTTTTGAAGAGACTCAGCCGAAACTTGAAGGGCTGCCGTTCAAGGTCGTGAAGAGTGTCCCTCGCGAAGACGCCAACCACGCAAAAGACGGTCTTAGACTTCTGGACTTGGAAAGAGAAATCCTAGGCGATGCGATTAGGCATCTCTACGAAGCTCATGCAGAAGGAAAAATCACCGAAGAAGAACGCGAAAGACTCGCCCAATCCTACAAGAACCGCATGATGACAATAAAAGACGCCATCTCAAGAAGCGAATCGCTCGTAGCATTACACGAACTTGAAACCATGCAGGAAGATCTCATAAAACTGTTCAGCGACCGCTTCAGCGAACTGACCGGCAAAATTGATGACCTACGCACAAAAGTAGACGTAAAACCAGTCAAAGAGATAACCATAACACCTCAAGAACCCCCAGAGATCGAAGAAGCCACTTCCGAGAAAACCACCAGCGAAGAAGAGAAAACCAAGAAGAAAAGAAAACCAACCCCAGCCAAGCCGAGCCCGAGAACAGAAGCAGAAAAAAGAATAGAAGAAATAAGAACAGAAGTCGAAAAAGTCTTAGACAAACTGGGACAGATGGAAATTGAATCCTAAACAGGACTGGGTTGAAAACGCAAAAAGAAACGCCGCTCTGGAAGCCGCGAAACTCGTCAAAACCGGCTTCACCATCGGACTGGGAAGCGGAAGCACAGCCGCCTACGCCATCAACCAGATAGGAAAACGTGTAAGAAACGAAAAACTGCGAATCACGGCTGTCCCCACATCATATCAAGCTTACAATCTGGCCGTCAGAAACAGGATACCGATAACAACTCTAGATGAGCACCCAAGGCTTGACCTGGCAATCGATGGCGCAGACCAAGTGGACGAGGAACTAAACCTCATCAAAGGAATGGGAGGCGCTCTAGCCAGAGAAAAGATCGTGGCCACAGCTGCCAAGAAGCTCATCATAATCGCGGACGAAAGCAAAATAGTCAAGACTCTAGGAGAGCATGATCAGCCTGTGCCCGTAGAAACACTGCCCTTCGCTGCTCCGATCGTAATGCGAAATCTAAAGCAGATCGGCGGAAAAGCCACGCTCAGAGAAGGAATCAAGAAAGTAGGACCCGTCATAACAGACAACGGCAACGTCATCATAGACGCATGCTTCGGGCCAATCCATAAACCAGCAGAACTCGAACGCGAGCTAAAGGCATTGACAGGAGTCGTTGAAACCGGATTATTCGTCAACATGACAGACAAAGTGTACGTTGGCAACCGTTCAAGCGTCCGCGCACTTGTACCCAAACGATAAGCAAGCATGAATCGACACTAGTGTTTTCCAAAGATAAGCAAAGGCTAGTAATGTCTGCTTTAGCAATCTGAAGTTTATGGGCATTTATCAGCAATGGAAAGACTCGATGAGGAACACTGGAGTGAAAGAGTCAAAAGTTGATGCACTGAAAGCTTCATAGAACTCAGAGACAGAACCCTTGAAGCTGTGAGACAGTTGGAGAACTCGGTCTAATTCTCCTTTTCTTCCAGTGTGAGCAAGTTCTCAGCCAAGGTTCTGAAGGTCAGGGGTCTGTAGTGGATCTTGTCTTCGAGGTCTATCAGGAAGTTTATGGTTGCAGTATGATCTACAAAAGGATACTGCTTTGTCATGGTAATTAGTTTGTTGTAGGCTGAGTAATCTTTGTGCAAAGAGACTATGACGCCTGTAAACCCATGTCCTATTCCTCTCTCAAACATGATAATCTCTGTAGGTGCCTTTTCAAAATCCTTTTGAGCAACTTTTCTGGCTTCAAGAACATCTTTCTCTCCAAGACCCTCTTTGAGTTTAACAAGAGTCATAGCTGCCACCTTATAGCCAAGCTTCACGTAATCAGGAATAATCGTATATTCCTTGATGATTCCGTCTTTCTCCAACTGCTTGATCAGTCTGCTAACAGTTGGCTGGGAAACACCCACTGCCTTTGCGAGCTCTCTATCGCTTCTTCTGCTGTTCTTTATGAGCTCAGAGATAAGCTTCAACTTAACATCCTTCAACAAGATTCCTTCTGACCTTAAATGCAGGTCCATCGAGACTATCTTGCAGGTTGTTTAAGAAACCTCCCATAGAAAGCCAAGAAGACATAACTCTGGAAGCACTCAGCCGGGCTTGAGCAGACACTGCCTTTTGAAGAATTGTTCTAGAAGAATGCCTCCATAACGGTTATCTCAGAGTTCAACATAATGTCATTTGAGAGAGGAGAATGAAAGAAGAGATACTGGTTTCTATAAACCAGAGCAATTGCAAGCATTGGAAGAACAGAAAATACACAGAAAAAAACTTTGACATCTTGAATGGATTTGAACTTGTAGCCAAGAGATGCTGCAATTGTCACAAGACCCTTGAATTGACAATAAGGAAAATGGAATAGACACGTTATGCACACATGCTCCGACACAATGATTTACTCCAATAATCGTGTCTTTTCAGGTAATCTTCTGTAAGCAAAAAATATTGCGCTTCTCTTTCATCAAACACCAAGTATTTCTCCATAGAAACCCCTAGCTTTTGATGAAGTCAAACCAACAAGAGACGAGGAACCTTATCCGTCAACTGTCGAAGGTTATGGTTTCTTTGTCTTATTCTTTGGTTTCTTCTTGGAAGCTACTTTCTTGGCTTCTATAGCTTTCTTAACCAAGTTATTCGCCACTATGTAATTGCATGATGTTCTTTTAAGAATTGCCTTTGGCTGCCTTCCCAAACAAGCATTGACATCCAACTCTATCAAAATATACTAATCATATTTTCGGAGAACAAGCAAGACAAGGAAATAAAGAAATGAGGCATGTTGATGCTTAGGGTTTTGAGCGCTCTTATTGGTGCAGTAATTGGTGCTGGCATCACATATTATGTCCAGACTAGGACTCAGAAAAGAGCATGGAAGAGGGAATACTCGATAGCAATTGTTGAACAAGTTTATGGAGTGATCTGCACAGAAATGAAGGGAATCATAATGTTTCTCGAGAAGAAATATTGCGTCTATCGACTAGGATTCGACACATGGAAACAACTGCAACATGACTACAAGTGCTTCATGGTCGAAGAGTCCTGTAGGAAAAGACTCGACAAGTTTCTTGAAAACCTAGAAAGGTATTCTGGAGCAGTTGTGAAGCTTAAGATCGACAATCTTGCGTCCGGTACACAAAGCAGTACGCAGATTAGTACACAAGCTGTTGAGGGACCGAGTAACCTTAAATTAGCCCTTGTCAATCAAAATAGCCAAGAAGAGCAACGCCGGGGTAGCCTAGCCTGGCTTGGGCGCCAGACTCATAATCTGGAGAACAAATGGGGCAAACGCCCATGGTCCAGAGGTCGCGGGCTCGAATCCCGCCCCCGGCACTAATCAACAAATCTTCTAACTATCTCCGTGGCTTCCCTCGTCGTTAGCTCGATCTGGTTGCCGAAGCCCTTCTTCACATAAGCATTCCTGATCAAAACCCTGTCACCTACGCTCAGATTACCAGCCACATCAGCGTGTTTCCGCCAAGCAGAAACCCAAACCTTGCCAGTCTTGTCCTGCGACTCAAACGTAGCCAGCTTCACCGTCTCACCTCTAGATGTCCTGACCTCTCGAAGCAAAGGCTTCGTGACTATTTCGCCTTCAATGCTGACGTGATCCAAACCCTCTTTCAACTCAGCCACGTTCAAAAGATCGTCTTGAGAATCGAGGATTCCCACATAGGTTTCCGTGTCGACATGGATCTCAAAGCCTTCTCGCATCGCATTCTTGACTCTAGCATCAGCCATCTGCAGCTTGATCCCTTTTCTGAGGATTTTCTCAAGCTCATCAGCTTTCGCATTCCAAACGACGACAGGCACTTCTCCCGTTTCATCAATCAAAACGAATCGCATGACTTTCCCAGTCGTCGAATCCTGCCGCTCAAAGGCAAAAACGGGAAACACTTCTTTGACACGTCCCAGAACATTCACTTTTCGACCCGATTGAACACGAACCAAGTCGCCTATCTTGCTTGCGAACTCTCCAATGTCTGGAAAGTCCTTAGGGTCTGCATCAGCAGGATTGTTTTCGATCTGGCATTTTTCACCGACATGCAACTCGACACTTCCGCCTCTACCTTCTTTCGTGTATCCGTGAGAGAACCGGGTTATCTGTCCAACCTTCACGTTCTCTGATTCTATGAGAGCTACATTATCGTTCCAAAAAACCACTCGCAGGATTCCGCTCTTGTCAGCCAGCAACAAGCTGGCAATCTTGCCGCTTCTGCGACCGTTGAAAGCTCGGGGAGGAAAAATGGCAACAACCCGTCCTACAAGGGTGACATTGTTCAGACTTGGCACCAAGTCGATTATAGAAAGCGAAGGCATTGAAGTCTCATCAGTCTGGATGTCTATGCCGAATCCAGCGGCAATTATTCTTAAGAGTGTTTCGTCAGAAATGAGACCGCCCGTCTTTCTCCTTTCACTTTCTAGCTTCTGCTGGATTTCCTCTTCTGAAACCCCCGCACGTTGCGAAACGATTTCGCCTATTAGCTTCTCAGCAGCCATCTGTGCTTTGACACCAGCGAAGAATCTAATGGTTACTGCAAAGCTTATTAAAAATATGGTGCCGTCTTCCTCTCACAACTAAACGTCTCGTTCTGCAAGAAGACACAGGGAAAACTGCTGTCTCGTCCTATAGCTTACTCGGTCTTTTCCTCTTTCCCATAGAACATGTAGAGGAAAATCAGAAATAGCACAACAATTGATGCTGCCACCAAGATAAACTTGATGGTTTCGAAGTATGCACCCACATCCACAGCAATTGACCCCTTTTACCCATTTATTCTCAAGTTGGCATATTTAAATAGTAGCTTTTTTCCACTCACTCATCAATGAACCATACGTCTCGTCGTTCTCTTCAACGACTTCAAACCAGTCCAATTTCTCGGCCAGTTTCTGAGCAATAAGGTGATAGCACAGGTGCACTTCCTTATCCATAACACGAAAATAAAAGTCGTCACACGTGCAAAACTCGGCCTTCGGCATTATCAAATAATCTCGTTCCTTCCCAACAACGATCCATACGACCTTGCCACTTGGTCTGAAGACATATCTTTTCACGCGATTCTCCTTGAGCACCTCAAACGCCTTCGCAAACCTTTGGCCGAAGACTTCGTAAAGCTTCGTCAGGTTCTTGCCAGTCAGTTTGCCCTCTGCCTTTGCCTCTTTACAGACAGTGCCAAGCAATTCGATTTCTGAATTCTGATCCATCGTTGTTCAAGTCTTGAAAAGCATCCCGAAAACGATATGCCATCAATCTACCTTTATTGCTTCTCCTTTCGGCTTACTCTTGTCATTGGTTCTGGGCAGCGTGACTTCAAGAACGCCATTCTTGTACTGCGATTTTGCCTCTTTCACCCTGACCTTGGCTGGCAACTTGATCTCCTTGTAATACTTGTACTGTGGCGTGTCCACAGATATCGTCAGTGACTCCTCAGAACTATAAAGTTGTATGTCGTTCCTGTCCACGCCGGGCAGTTCAGCCACAATATGGACGTCGCGATCGGTTTCAAACACATCCACTAATGGCTCGCGTTCCTCCTTTACCTGTGGTCCCCGAAGACCAGGCTTGACATTCCCGAACTCCTGAATTTCAGGTTTTCCGTCAGGGCCGATCTTCATACTGTAGCCATATACGAACGGACCCAGTTCGCGCGCGGTCGAACCATCTGGAAGCTTGCGTTCTTTCACGTAGTCCTTGGGAACCTTTGATGCGAACGTATTGAGTTCATCTTCCATCATCTTTTCTATCTCGCGGAAGATGTCGTCGACCTCGCTGAACCCCCAGTCTCTGAAGAACGGCGAGCGCCTTTTTTTGAACCAGTCAGGAGCATCATCATTTTCATTCGACATCAAATCACCATACCTTAAGGTGAAGAAAGCAAGCGTCTATAAATCTTGTGCAGAACCTTCAGCTCATGTTTCTCAGCTGGCTCAGAGCCCCGAGGTAAGTTCCGTCGAGCAAATACGTTTCCGCATTGTCAATGTTGACAGCATCTGATCGGAGAACAGGACCAACTATCCTTTCCGGTTCAATGTTCTCGTGCCTGCCTGTGTTTAGTGGTCTGCCGCCCAGAAAATCGTTGAATGATGGCATTATAAATAACTGCATGACAGGTTGTCTAGGCACAGACTCTACTCGCCGTGATTTCTTCGGTTCTGTTGGCATTTTGTGCCTTCGCATGAGGTTCTCGGTCAGTTTGGCTCTATTGCAGCTTAACATTACCCAGACCTGTCTAGTTATCCTGAAGCCTGCAGGGTCGCGGAATGCGACGACAGGATGAACATGTCCCATTACTAGCGTTCTGCACCGCAACAGGTCAGACGATAGCCACTGATGCCCATGGAAAAGGCCGACATCACCTAACGATATTCCTGTGGCAGGCAGGAATTTCACAGTTTCAGGCAATAGTGGTTCAAGGTTGCCATCATGGTTCCCCCGAATGATGCATATTTCATCAACATGTTTCCTAAGCTCGGTGAAGAATTCAGGTACGTCGCGCCATTCGCCGGTTTCTGCTCTTGCGACGGTGTGCTTCACGTCCCCCAAGACCACTAGTTTTTCAGGTCTGTAGATGGCTACAAGGTTGATTAGCTTCTTCAGAAGCTTGGGCGTTTGGGTTGGGACGTGAATGCCATCTTGGGCAAGAGCCAGTTCCCAACCTATGTGCAGGTCAGCGATCACCATTGCAGTCAGCTTCTGGCTCGTGACAAGAGCGGCCGGATGCGGGAATAGTGGTGTTATCATGCGGCTTCCTTTTCAGATGTTATCAAGTCGAGCAGGGTCCTGTGCATCGACCGGTTTCCTGCAGCGACAAAAGACACCGTCTGCTTCGGGTCCAAGCTCACGCGCAATGGTCTACCCTCAGGTGTGGTGATTCTTGCTCCTGCCTCATTGATCACCAGCCATGCGGCAGCCATGTCGGTCGTGCGAAGCTTTCCTCTGATGTCTATGAAAGCATCTGTTGTTCCGTCTGCTACGTAGCAGAGTTCAAGCGCGTTGGCACCCAAGTGTCGCAGGTGTTTCGTTTTTTTCACAATATCCAAGAGTCTGGGGATCAGTTCCTGCACTTTGTAGGTGTTCAGATCCATGCCTATGACAGCCTCTGCCAATGACTCAACGTCGGATGGCCTTGCCTTCTCGCCGTCTCGGTACGCTCCTTTTCCTTTCTCAGCTACGTACGTTGTACCATGGAACAGGTCTGCAACTAGCGCTGCGTGTATGGTGCCGATGACTGGTCTTGTGGATATCGCAATTGAGGTTGCGTAGAAAGGTATGCCGCGCATGAGATTGGTTGAGCCGTCTACGGGATCTGTTGTCACAAAGCATTCATGAGCCTTAGGGCCGTATTCCCTTATTCCAGATTCTTCACTTATGAGAGTGAACGAGGTAACATGAGTCAGCAATGTGTTCACTATGGCGGTTTCGGCCGCGAGGTCTGCTTGTCTCTTCGGATCGCCCCCTGCGCCTACTCCCAAGTCGGGTTGGGGCTCATTCAAAGTCTTGAGAAGCGGAGCAATTGCTGCTTTGATGCTGTCCCTGCACTGTGTCAGAATCTCCGTCCAATCTGGCTGCGTCACCATCATGCGTCTTCTCCATTGTCCTATATACTGCGACGCGTTTTTGATAAAGACTTTGCTAGAATCGGGAATAAACCCGAAAGTGCGTTTTCTTCTAGAAAATGGTTCTAAATCACTGTCCCAGAAGGCATTTAAGCTATTGCGACGGAATTCCTCATTACCGGCTTGGAGGATGTGCCAACGAGCAAGATCACCAAGATGTTGGAAGTTCTTACTGATGGAAAATGGCATGTGCTGATGGAGATACAGCAGCAAATGAAAATGGGTGACGATGAAGTAGTCCGAGTAGTGAAGTTTCTGAAGGAATACAATTTCATCGTCGTAGATGAAGTGAAGAAGGAAATAAGACTTCAAGAGATCGCGAAGAGGTTTCTTGCGCGATCAACTAACTCATGAGCGACATCAAGCTCCTGTAAGCCCGCAAGTACTCTCTGCCCTTGTCAGTGACTTCAAAAAGCTCATGACTTGAACTACCGTTCGGGCCGACTTCGGAAAGGAGATCTTGGTTGAGCAAGAAGCTCAGGTAGTACTTTAACTGTCTGAAGCTTAGATTGCAACGGTACATGAGATAGGTTTTCTTAACTTGGCCGCCAGAAGCATCTAGGATATCCGCGATGATGTCTAAGCTGCCGCGATGATTACTATTGACACTCTTCTTTGCCTGATTCAATAAGCTCACAGTCCCTGCACATAGGGGCTGCTGGAATCTCCTCCCCCACAAATAATACTGGGAAAACGGAAATTTAAACGTTCTGAAAAAACGAAAAATCACGAAAAATGCTGTCGGGCTTGTTGCGTCCTCAGAGAACGTGCAATTTTTTCATGATTTTCTTGTGATCAGCGTTCCTGTCCATGAAGATGCTCACTCTGCTGTCGTCAAGAAGCAACGAAAGCACCTTGATGCTCTTTGCTTCGATGAGGATGCTCTTGGTATTGCCCAGATCGAAAAGCTCCGAAAGCTCTTTGTTTGCATCGAAGGCTGAAGATGAAAGTATGGCGTAGTCTATGATTCTTGTCGGGTCCCCGAGATCAATAGCTGCTGAAGTGGAGTTCCTAAGAATGTAGCCTATGACGCCTTCGTACGTCTTGACTTCTTCCAGGCTCCTGCGCAAACTGCCTGTGGACGAGGATTCTTCTATGACTATGGGTTCTGCTACTGAAGCTATTTCCTGTATGTTTTTCTTCTTAACCATTAGGTAAGCCTCCGCTACTCGATCACTGGTTTTATCTTTACGAGTTCGCCCTTTTTCACTTCTAGGACGAGCTGGATCTTTTCAGGCATCTGCACGGCTCCCTTTCCCTCGTATTTGGAGTCTTTTATAGGTTTGACTTTGCATTGTGCTGTTTTTCCGCCGAAGGTTTCGATTTCCACTTCTTCAACCGTTGCGCCCTCGTAGGTTTCTGCCCATTGTCGTATCAGGTCGGTGTCGATTCGCACAGTGTCTGATGGGACCAGTAGGCCTCCGATGTTTTCGACGATGAACTGACTGGCTGAGGGTTCTGGAAGCATGTCTGAGGTGATTTGAGGGTCGAAAGCAGGTTTCGTGGGCTCTTCTGGAAGGTGTTCCTCTTCAGACTCTTCTGCGGGCCTTTCGATTCTCTTGAACTCCGGGAACTCAGGTCTTGGTTCAGGTTTGGTATGTGTGGTCAGATCGCTTTTGAGGGAAGCAGGGCTAATTCTTTCTAGGAGTTTCAGCACGGTTGGAATCAAGACACGAGTCAGGGTGCTCACGTAGTTCGTGTCTGCTTTCTCGGAAGTGATTGTGGCCAGATATAGATCATCGATGCGATAGACGTGTACTCGGCCCTTGCTGCTTTCAAAGGTTAGGCTTTCAATGTCCCCTATGGTGTTGGCTTTCTCGAAAATGCCGTCGAATGCATTGATAGCGTGCACTACAACATTTTCAGGAGTCTTCTCATCTCCTGCAATGATTTCGCCATCTTCTTGGAACATGAAGGTGCCTTTGACTTCTGGGCATGCGCTCTGTATTTCGGTCAGAGCGGTCTTTAAGGCGAATGAGTATATCTCCTTTTCCATAGTCTTAGCCTTCAGAACATTGTTGATTAGGATATCTTGAACAGGATTCGGCCGGGGATGCCGTCTTGCTCGACGACGAGGTATTTGAGGCCTTCGGTGTCTCCGATTTGGTCGAGCCACTTCAATGCTTCTCGCGTCTTCTGGAGCGCAAGCAGCCTTTCCTGATGGCTTCGCACGACTTCCTCTATCGCCGTGAGTTCGTGGAACGGGTTAGCGTCCAGCACGATGTTTAGGTTGCCTATGGCGATCTCGCCCAAGCTTTCGCTGGCGGCTTTCTTGCCTGCCAGTTTCATGACGACTTCGTGTATTTTCTTGGATTTTTCAGCTAGGGCGCGGATGTCGTCTAGCCGGCGCAGGTATTCGCCTAGTGCGCTCTTTGTGTCTGAGATTTCTTTCTCAAGTGTTTCGGCTATCTCTTCAGCTGAGCCATATTCTTTTATTTGTACGACCATTTATTGCACCTCCAAAGAGGAAACAAGGGGAGTAATGATAGGTTTCCTCGCCCTACCCCCATTTTCAACAAATTGTGGAAGCTATGATGGTGCGACTGCAGAGTAGAAGAACTGGTTGCCCTTCGATGATACGAGTTTCGTTTGGTAGTTCTGGCCATTTGACCATGATGACGTGATGTTCAGTCGTATGCCGCTGTTTGCCGGTATTGTTGATGGCAGAGTTGGCAAAGTGGTGGTCTTCTTCACGTTGTTCACCCATGCTTCGTTCATTGTCACTGCGGAGGTTCCTGTGTTGTTGATTGTGACTCTTATTATGTTGGCTCCTGGGAATTCCATGTTTGTTATCTGGATCTGTTCAGTAGCCATGAATGTGAATGTCAGGGCTCCCATCCATGCTGCAACTGCAATGCTTACGGCGACCGTTACGGCGATCAGTATGATTGATGCGACTACTGGGCTTAGGGCTTTCTTATTTCTGAGGATTCTCATTTTTGTTGTTATCCCTCCTTTTGGGGTTGTTGGGTATTTTAGTGGCAGAGAGACATTTAAGTCTTACGACTTACTACATTAGATTGAGTATTTGCATAACAGAACTACACTAATACAACAACTAATAATCAGACAGGCAGCTATGAATCAAGCCGAAAGAGAACTGTACAACAAAAGACATGGTTGACAAGTACTAGGGCTGCTAGAGCTTGTCAAAGAGTTCAAGAAGCAGTTTCGCGATCTTTTCGCCAGACTCTGTTTTGAGATAGTACTTCTTTAGGGGGTCAATGCGTTCGCTTTTGGCGAGGCCGAGTTCTTCGATTTCGATCATTCTCGCTCGGAAGGTGCCGTCGCTGAGGGTAAGCTTGTTTTCGCGCATGAAGTCTTTTGCTTCTTTCCACTTTCCTCGGCCCATGTAAAGCAGCATTAAGCAATCTATGGCATGGTCTTTCTCAAGCATGGTCTTTATGGGTGCAAGCTTTGGATCGGTTAGGATTCGTTTAATCTTCTCCTCTTCTCCACTTTTCAATGTTACACACTCTGCCTTTCATTTCTCCTATGTTATAGGCTATTGGCTCCTTAAAGATTTAACCTATATTACGATTTATGACTTATTACTAGACATTTATGAGTCATTTCTTGGACACTGCTTCCTTTTCCAGATGTGTTCTCAAGCATGTAGGAACGTCGGTAAGATCAAAGTAAGTCCTATGTGTTAACAGCAGCAACCGTGTCCTGCGTGTTCAGAATGCTCATTGGCGAATCTCTGCGGGCTCTTGTCAAATACGACCTTGCATGACTCGTTACAGAAATAGTAGGTTTTACCCATGTATTCCGACTGGTATTTTGCCGTTTTCTCGTCAACATTCATTCCGCAAACTGGATCGTTAACCATATTCATCTTCACCCCCTCATTTTTTGGTCTGATCATTGAACTTCTCGAACTTGAACGATGACAACTTCAGCAACGCGGAATTGGTGACTACTGTCAGTGAGCTGATGGCCATCGCTCCCGCAGCGAAAATTGGGTTCATCAAACCAATTGCAGCCACTGGAATCATAACCGTGTTGTATATGAACGCCCAGAACAGGTTGGAGTTGATTTTTCTCATAGTTTTTTTGCTCAGTTCCACGCCAAGCGCCACGTCTCTTAAATCATCCTTTATTAGAACTATACCGCCTGTTTCTTTCGCAATGTCGGTACCGCTTCCTATGGCTATTCCAATATCGGCTTGAGCCAATGCTGGAGCATCGTTTATGCCGTCGCCAACCATCGCCACCGTTTTTCCTTCGCCTTGCAGTTTCTTGATTGCGTTGACTTTCTCCCAAGGCAACACGTTAGCTATGACCTGGCCAATACCTAGCTGCCCTGCAATCGCCCTAGCAGTTCTTTCGTTGTCACCAGTCAACATCGCTACTTCCAGTCCCATGCTCTTCAACTTGCTTATCGCTTCAACGGCATTCTCTTTCGGCGTATCCATAGCAGCAACGACACCTGCAGGTTTACTGTTCACAGCAAGAATCATCACTGTCTTGCCTTGCCCTTCCAGTCTCTCAAGATCCTGCTCCAACTGCTCGACTTGGACTTTCTCATCCTGCATGAATCTCCGATTTCCAAGCAGTATTTTTTTGTTCTTGTAAGTGCATCTGACTCCGTGTCCAGGGACTGCCTCAAACGACTCAGCGTCAGGAATACTAGACCCGTCCTGATCAGCTGCCTTCAATATCGCTTCTGCCAATGGGTGTTCTGAACCCTTCTCAGCTATGGCCGCAAGTTTCAACACTTCTTCATCAGTATAGTCGTTGTAAACCACGATGTCGGTGACTGAGGGCTCTCCTTTTGTCAATGTTCCTGTCTTGTCAAAAACAACTATTTTCAGCTTTCTGGCTCTCTCAACATATTCACCGCTGCGAAGCAGTATACCATATTCCGCACCTTTGCCTACACCAGCCAATAAAGCCGTTGGAGTAGCGATACCCAAGGCACATGGGCAAGCAATAAGCAAAACAGCAAGTAATACGAAGAAGGCAGTTGAGAAACCACTCACAACAAACCAGTAGGCGAAAGAAACAGCGGCGACAGAAAAAACTATTGGAACGAATTTTCCGACGACCCTGTCTGCAAACTTCTGAACGGGTGCGCTTGAAGCCTGGGCCTCCTCAACCAGATGCACGATCTGCGACAACGCCGTTTCTTCCCCAACTTTGGTTGCTCTCATTCTCAAGAGCCCCGTCTTGTTTACTGTCGCACCTATGACCTCGCTTCCCACATTCTTCTCGACAGGTATGCTTTCGCCAGTGATTATCTTCTCATCCACTGAAGAGTAGCCTGCGATTACTACGCCGTCTGTGGGAATCTTTTCACCAGGCTTGATGATTATAACGTCATCCACTTGGACCTCGTCGATCGGAACTTCAACTTCATTTCCATCTTTTAGCACCCTAGCTATCGTTGGTTGAAGCTCAAGCAACTTCCGAATCGAAGCAGCTGACCGTCTCCTTATGCTTTCTTCGACATATTTGCCTAGTAACACGAAGGCGAGTATGCCTATGGATATTTCCAGATAACCATCCACGCGTTGCGCGGGTGGAACGAATACGTTGACCACGCCGTAGGCCCAGCCCGCGATTACGCCGGCTGAAACAAGCACGTCCATATTGACTGCACGATTTCTAAGAGAAATGTAGGCTCCATGGATAATACTCCAGCCAGCAATCCACACGACAGGGGTTGAGACTATGAGTAAGGCGAGGCTGTAAACGGCCATGCTGCCTATTAATGTAAGGCTCATTATAGCTGCTGTAAGACCTAACGTGACTAAAACGCGTAGTACTGCAACCGAAACCACTCCCGCTAAAGTCACGGCTACCCTGCGTTTCATAGCTTGGAGTTCTTGTTCGGGCTGTTCGTACACATTGGCGCATGATTGACTGCAGAAGTAGTAAGTGCGATCTCCGATCTTTTTCTTGATGGCTTTGTCCTTGTCTACATCCATTCCACATACAGGATCTCTTGGCATGATATTTTTCCTCCATTATGATATATTGTAAGTGTTTGTTTCCGAAGTATTTAAATATATCTTTTAAAGATATATGTTTTAAAGATAAATCTGGTGAAAACATGTCTACGCAAGATCTAGACGAAATCGTCTCCGACTTCTCACGCTTCTACATACTCACGATATTATACGAAGGACCACACCACGGCTACAGCATAATCAGCAAATTCAAAAAAAGAATCGGAAAAGAAGTGAGCCCGAGCCTAGTCTATCCGTTCCTCAGCCAACTTGAGAAAAAAAGTCTGGTGAAACACGTGCTGAAGCCAATCGGACAGAAGAAAAAGAAAGTATTCGAACTCACCGAAAAGGGAAGAGAACTCTGCAGAATACTTTTCAAACGCTTTTCAGCCCTTGTCTCTGTTGCCATCGAGCCAAACCTTGCAGTATGTGCAAGCTGCGGCTGCAAAGTGTACGAAGGCGGACATAAAGAGATAATCAACAAGGAAGAGATGACATTCTGCTGCGTGCACTGCGCCGAGTCTTACAAGCGAGAAACGTCAAGAAAATCTGCTCCCCAGAAGTAATAATGTCTACAGGAGATGTATGAGAATATGCCTATCGGAATCTTGGATATTGTTATTCGTATTGGATTGACCTTGGCCACGAGCTTCTTGTTTGGAATCGTGTTCCTTGGTTACTGGCGTACAAGAACCCGTAAGATGCTACTTATCTCAGTGGGTTTTGCAGTTTTCTTCGCTCATGCACTGATCACAATTCCAGAGTTATTCAGTGACGCCTATCAGATCGCTATGAATGAGAACCTGCACCTCCTCATCCACTTGATTGCACTAGTCTTCATTCTACTTGGCATACTGAAGGAATAGCGCGGCATGTTTAAAGATGAAATTCTGGAGAACGAAAGAAGAAGAAAAGTCTACGCCATTGTAGAGGCGAGCCCAGGCATTCATCTTCGGGGACTTCAAAGAATCGCGGACATACCCTTGACCACTCTTGAATATCACCTCAGCTACATGACGAGGAAAAAGATCATTTTCGGAGAAACAGAAGACCACCACAAAAGATTCTATACAAAGCCCCTTGATCCTGATGACAAAAAAGTGCTGGCAGCACTGAGACAGAAGAGAATGAGAGAAATCGTACTCATTGTCTTGGAAAATGGGAAAGCAAAGCACCAGTTGCTGGCAAAACGTCTCAAACTGTCACACTCAACACTGTCTTCTTACCTCAAGTATCTAGTCAACAGAAACATTCTCACCAAGGAAAAGATTGGCTACGAAAACCTTTACACGGTTCGGGACGAAGACAGAGTGGCAAAAGTCTTGATAGCATACAAGCCCAGCTTCCTAGATAAGCTTGTGGACAGGGCTCTGGACACGTGGATGGAAACACACTTTCTCAAGGAAGAACAAAAACCCACGTGACATACAGTCGGTTTTTGTACTAGTCCGTTTCATGGTCTTGTCCGACGGCTCTTATAAGCGCCGGAAGAGACGCTTGAAAGTGGAGGTTGAGAACAAGTCGGCAAAACCTGTTCTTCATAAGGGGCTCGTCAAGGTCTGAAGCAAGTTGAAGACAGCTGTTTCCCCTCTCTCCTTTCTCTCTTCAGTTGCTCTGGACCTTTGCGAGAACCTAAGAAGAGACGAGTTATGCTGACAGAAAAAAGGCGGGGAAACATGAACACACAATCACTGCTTGAAGAAAAACACGTTTTGCTAAAGGATGAGCTTGGCGAAAAATTGCAGAAGAAACAGGCTTTAGAGTTGGAAATTACAAAGCAGTTTGAGGAACTAAAAAGACTGGAGATTTCGCTGGAGAAACGCGCTCATCCAACGGCAGTAGAGGGATAATAATACTTTGTTGCTTAGGATTGATTGCTGGATTCGCGGCTGGAGCAATATTGGGCGGACCTTGGACGCTCATTGCACCGATTGCAGGATTTGGCTTTGGCCTGACAGGAGACCTGACGTTGATTAGATACGGTCTACACAGCATCCACAAGAACGCTGAGCAATGGGTACGCATCAAACAAAGCGAACCAAATCACAAAGAACCCACGGAGATATAAGCTGAAAATGAGATCGCTCATGATTCTGACACTGGTTTCGATGGTAGCGATTGCCGCATTAGCTCTGGCCAGATTTGGTTTAAGTCACGCTCAAGCGATGGGGCAAAATGCTGGGTTCATAGGATCATTGATGCATCACATGAATCGGAATGACCGGACGGACTGCGATGGAAACACGTCGACTCACATGAACGCAACACAGCATATGCAGGGAAACATGCACGATGAATGCGAAGGCATACATGACCGTATGAACATGACAAGACACATAGGGGATATGCACTAGCAAACGCAAGACTCTGACAATAACGTAAAAGACGACTCTTAACCATGCGCATCCTGCCTTGATTCTTGAGGTCTCCATATAATACCGAGGATCCCACCGATTATTCCCAGAATCAGGCCAACTCCCATGCCACCCATGCAGCTCAGTATACTCACTACAGAGAAGGCTATGATTAATGCCCCATAGCTGGTGTTGCGTCGGGTTCAAGTAGAGCATAATTGCGGAGACCAATATTATCATGCCAGAAACTATCCCGAACATTGACATCGCGAAACCGATGCCTCCAATATTCCATCTATGCATGTTCTCCTCCCAACCATGCATCATTCCGTCCATCCAGCTCATAGGCATGTCTGCATCCCACCAAAATGAACAGATGACTCCGGCGAGAATTATGAATACGCCAGAAAGCAGCGAAAGAATGAACGAGACCAAGGGTTTTTGATCAGAACTCAGCTAATTCACCATGAAAAGCCATCTAATCGATAAGTTAATAACACTTATCTCACGAACGCGCATGCGAACTAGTCATAAGGACATGAACATGGCCTTGACTTGTTGAATGCCACGCATTCCTCTGATTCTTCCGATCAGATCAATTATCCTCTCATTTTTTCCTTGCGCTCTGAAAGAGGTGTCCTATAGTTTGAGTGAGTCTATGACATTCTTTATGATGGTGGCTGACTCGTGGAATTCTTCTATTTCGTTCTCATCCAACGGCAATTTGATTATCTGTTTGACTCCATTTCTGTTCACTATCGTTGGAACACTCAGACAGAGGTCATTCACTCCATAATAGTCTTCAAGCAGAGTTGAAACAGTTAAGACTGAATTTTCATTTCGCAAGATACTTCTCACAATTCTGGTGACAGCTAAAGCAACGCCATAGTTTGTTCGTCCTTTCCGCTTCATTATTTCATAACCTGCATTCCTCACTTTCAAGAACATGTCATCAAATTCGTGTTCCGTAAACGGCACTTTGCAGGCGAGACAATAGTCTCTCAGTTTTATTCCAGCAACATTTGCCAAGCTCCATACAGGTACTTCACTGTCTCCATGCTCACCAATAATGTAGGCATGGATGTTTCTGGGATCAATTTGAAGATGTTCTGCAAGCAGAAACCTGAGCCGAGCGGTGTCCAGACTTGTTCCTGAACCTATTACCCTATTTTTCGGGAAACCTGAGAGTTTCAAAGCTGCATAGGTCATGACGTCCAAAGGATTGGTTACCACGATCAGAATACATTCCTTGTTGTGCTTAGTGATGCTTGGGACTATTTGCTTCATTAAACCAAAGTTTCCTTGGGCCAAGTCCAGTCTTGACTGCTCGATTTTTTGCCCTTTGTCTGCAGCAATGACAACAATATCAGCGTCTTTGCAGTCGCAGTAATCACCTGACCAGATTTGCACAGGATAGGCAAAGGGTATTCCATGATCCAAATCCATAACCTCTCCCTCCGCCCTCTCTTTGTTCACATCGATGACTACGATTTGAGAGGCTAGCCCCTGAATTAGGAGAGAATACGCGAATGATGTTCCAACTGATCCCGCACCGACAATTGCGATTTTTGGACCGACAAAACCAGTTTTTGACAAATCAAACCCCGTTTACTTGGTGATTCCTGCTGAAATTATACTTTTCCCAAGTGCCTCTCCTTCTTTTGAATTTTTGACAAAGAAGAAAATCGGATTTTGCTGGAGAAATCTCCGTTTGTTCCAGATGCAAATCCCACCCGCCTATCGTGCTTCCTATTTTGTTCCATTGCACGCTATTCCTCTTCTTTTTAGCGACGCTAGTACTCTGTGGCTTGCACAACAAAACTTCGTCTCTTCGTTTGACTTGAAAACGTTTTCACAGTACGGCACACTGGATGGAGGCCGCTTAGAAAGCTTGTCCGGCGCGTTAGGGATGGTTAGAAGAACGTGTGAGGTGGATGAAAATGGGGTTTTATCGTGTTTTCTTGTTGGATGTCAGTTTCTCCTTGTCCAGTTCTCTGATTTTGGTTTCGAGGAATTCCGCGACTTTGGTTTCGCTGTAGTTGTCGTTTTCTCGCTGTTTGCCTAGGTGCTGCGCGATTGTGGTCAGAAGGTTGTCTATGTTGACGGGTTTTATCAGGTAAGCGTCTGCACCCTTGTTTGCGGCTTCGACAGCGTTCTGCAAGGCAGGGTATCCTGTCACTATTATCTTGACCATTTTCGGCGCGACTGCTTCAAGCTCGCTCAGCAGTTTTGTTCCTTCGATGTCGGGCAGTCTGATATCTATCAGGGCCAGGTTGTAGAACTTGGCTTTCGCCTTGGCAACTGCGTCCTTACCGTTCTCTGCAGTGTCGACCGCGTAGCCCTTTTCGTCGAGTATCGTTGCTATGGTTTTTCTTATGCTTTCGTCATCGTCGATAACAAGGATTCGGGCAGATTCAGCCATACATTCTCACCTCCATTTTCGATTCTCAGCTTGGCAGGGACACGCACAGTGAACGTTGTTCCCTCTTTGGTGTTGCTTCTAACCGCGATTTTTCCTCCGTGAGCTTCTACTATGCGCCTGCATATCGGCAAGCCCAATCCCATGCCCTTAGCTTTCGTCGTGAGGAAAGGCGTCCAGAGTTTTCCGAGGATTTCGTGAGGTATGCCCGCGCCAGTGTCTGCGAAGGAGATTTCAACGTTCCCGTTTGCTTTCTTGCTCTTTATCGTGAGCTTGCCGCCGCACGGCATTGCGTCAACTGCGTTCTTTATTAAGTTGATGAAGACTCTTTGCAGTTTTTTCACGTCAACCCGCATTTTCAGTTCGCCATTGGCATGGTTTAGCACCGTGATGTTTTCAGGGATCCTGACAGAAGACAGGGCCTCGCTCACGATTTCCCTTGGCGTGATTTCTCTAAGTTCGAGTTGCATCTCTCGCGAATAGTCCAAAAGATCAGTCACTATCTTGTTGGAGTATTCAATGTCCTTCTCGATAAGCTCAAACATCTCTCCTGCTTTTTGATCCATTCTTGATCCGAGTTTGTTCTTCAAGTAGTAGGTTGCACCTGCTATGCCGGTCAGCGGATTGCGCAAGTCGTGCCCTACCATTGCTGCCACCTCGCCGATGGCTGCTAACCTCTCACTTTTCACCAGCTTGTTCTGGGCTTCGACCAGCTCTTGCGTTCTCTCTTTGACCTTCATTTCCAGACGATCAGCATATTGTCTCAACTGATTCTTTGTCTGGCGAAGCTGCTGGAACAGTTGTGCATTCTCGATGGCCACGGCAGCCTGATGTATAAACAACTCCAGTGGCGCCAAGGATTCCTTGGTCGGCCGCTTTCCATCGACAGGATCGTCTATGCTTAAGATGCCCACGATTTGACCGTTCGCAAGACGCAAAGGAGCATAAAGCAAATCTTCAGGATTCCAGTCGACCATGCTTTCCTGAGACAACTTGCTGGAAACAGTGCCCCGAGCGAATCTCTTCCGAACCCAAGGATCACTCCAAGGAAGATGGTAGAATTCGCCGACCTTAAACCGCTCATATTCAGAGCCAAACCGCTCTCGCCAAACTTGCCCTGGCTGCCGGTTCTTCCAAAGGAACTCTCTTTCTTCCTTCGTCAGCCCAGTTGTCACCATGTCTTCAGGATTGACAAGCTCCATGTCCTTGTTTCGAACAGCGCGTATGACGACTCGCTGCCAACCATATTCCGTGATCGCTTCAGCAATTTTCTGCAGTCTCCACTGCAAGTCGGTGGAATGAATCATCTCTGCTGAAAGCTTCATCAACAGCGCAAGCTGCACCGACCTCTTCTCAATTTCCTCCCGCTTCTCCAAGTTACTTATTGCCGTCGCAGCATGAGAGGCCAAGATCTGAAGCAGCTCAACATCTTTCTCGCCAAAAGCAGCTGGTTTCCTGCTTTCCACATCGAGAACACCCACTACTCTCCCGTCTATTTCTACAGGCACAGCAACTTCTGATCTGGTGTCAGGCATACCCTCAACATAGTCTTTGTCCCTTGTTACGTCGGTTGAGAGCACTGGTTTGTGCATGTTTGCAGCCTTCACAGTTAGGCCTCTTTTCGATCCGTCAAGTGGCAATTTCAATCGAGGTTCGCGGAACCCGCGTTGAATGGCACAGTTGAGTTTGCCCCTCTCCACAACCATGAAAGCCGCACTGCAGAAACCTAGAGTCTTTTCCAGCGCATTAAGAGTGAGCCTGTAGACCTCTTGGAGGCCGTGAGCCGCATTTATTCTGCCCGCATACTGGTTGAGTGTGGAGAGTCTTTCCTCCAGTGCTTTTCTTTCGGTGATGTCTGTCAGCGTTCCTGCATAGTGAACCACCTTGCCTCTTTCGTCGCGAACGGCATGGGAATTCTCTAGAACAACCAGCTTGCGTCCGTCTTTACGTTTCAAGACAAGCTCAGCATTGCGTACCTCGTTTTCCTTGTCCAGTCTTCGCATCCAAGCCTTTCTGTCTCGCGGGTTCAGGTACAAGCTACGTGCAATGTCAACTGTCCGGAGTTCTTCTAGACTAGAATAGCCAAGCATGCGCACAAGCGTCGGGTTAGCAGTCAATATCTTGCCAGCGGGAGAACTCTGATAAACCCCATCAGGAACATCCTCAAAGAGTGCTCGAAACTTGGTTTCAGTGACCCGTAATGCTTCCTCAGCCTTTTTTCGAGCAGTTATGTCGCGTATAATTCCGAATTCCCCCATGACCTGCCCGTTTTCGATGTGAGGTCTGCTCAGGAATTCCCCCACGATATATTCTCCTGATTTTGTGAGAATCCGCAACTCGTACGGTTCTACGGTTTCGCCGCTTGATGCTCTCTCGAATGTTTCCACAGCAAGCTGCAAATCGTCAGGGTGACATATCGGTTTGAAATGTTTGCCGATCCATTCGTCGCGGCTCCATCCAGTCATCTTCTCGCATGTTGAATTACATGATGTGAATGTTCCATCTTTGGAGAGCGTGTAAACCGCTTCTGGCAGACTTTCGACGAGAGTGCGGTAACGTTCCTCGCTTTCGCGCAATTTCTGATCTGTTCGTTTCTTTTCAGTAACATTCTGAACCGTGCCAAGTATCCCGATGATTTCTCGCTTATGTGTACATGGCACAGTGTTTACTTCGAGAAGGAGAGTCTTGCTTGACGAGATCATGAATTCTATTTCAAACTCGCCGGGTTTCCCCTTGAGCGTTTGCAAAAAAACTCTGCGTGCTTTGGGCAATGTCTGAGGAGGAAGGATTTCCTTGAAGAGTTTTCCGACAAAGAGCTCACGCTTCATGTTTGTCATCTTGACTGCTTTGCCGTTGATATCCAACAATCTTCCATGCTTGTCCAAAACGAACGCAGCATCGTTGGCTCTTTTGAACAAGCACTCAAAAGAACTCAACAGTCGTTCTTCTGCAGAAGTATATCTAGCTAACCTTCCGCTATCATTTCCTCGCATGACACGATCTCCTCGACGTTCGATTCCTCTTTTTCTTTCTCCAGAAAGGCCTGTTCGACTTTCGCCACGTATTCTGTGAAGGCCAAGTTGTCCGGTGTTTGCCATTTGATGTTCTGATTGGTTTTCTGATGAAGCCGTTCCATGATTAGTATCTCGAGAAAATTGGCGCCCAATCCGAAGATCTTTTCGATTGCTGCGGCAAAAGCTTCGACTCTGTTGGGGATTTCTAGTCTCTTGATGTTGAAGCTCTCGTCTAAATGGAAATAGACTGCCTGCTTCGAAGAATCGCCTAGCGAAGACAAACCTTCATCAACTGCTTCAACTAGGATTCTCTCGAAGTTGCGTCTAGACAATTATCATTCCTCAAGGTATGAAAGACTAGATTTTACAGATTCTCTGTACATGGACCGTATAAAGCGGTTATGAAGCCCTGATTTAGATTAGGAGTCGGACTCCTCGCGCCTTGAGGACGAAGCTGTTAACGTGGAGAATTCTGTTCAGGTTGTCGGTCCTTGAGAGGCCCACTCTGGAGCGCGTGCATTCCTAACGAGGTCAGCACGGGGAAGGTATGGCTTGATGTCAACTATCGGCGATCCTTCCAAAGCATCAAGCCCCTTCACGTAGAGTCTGCAGTCCTCAACCTTCAGCAACTCTACGACGCACATGCCGATGGAATTTGGGCGAGACGGGCTTCTGCAGGCGAATACGCCTGTTTCCGTGCTGACAGCGTGCCTTCTCGGGAAGACTAGCAAGGTCTGTCTGTCTCGTTCACTGTCGCGTTGGTGAAGCCAGTAAAGAATGATCAGATGTGAAAAACCGCCGATTTCCTTCAAGCCAGCACAGAAGCTACTGAAAACACTAATCCGAGCCTCTTCTTCCCCTGCCTTTTCCACGACACCAACGAAACGCAACTCAGCCTTGCCATCCATGCTTGATCTCCGCCACCATGCTTCTCAGCACCTTGATCGTTCCATGCTGGGACACAGCGTAGAAATGATCGCGAATGGCCTTTTTCATGCACAGAAGCATGCATCTTGTGTGTATCTGTAATACTGTTTTCCGATTCATAAGTGTTTTAATGTTTCTGGATCAAGCCTAGTGTTCGCGGTGAAGTCGCATGAGTGAACAGATATTTCAGGCTTGTAAGGAACTTATCGATGACGCAAAGATGTGTTGTGCTGATCTGGTTTTCAAAGAGATCTGTCTTGAAATCCTGTCAAGAGCACACAACGTTCTCTCTGATAGGCAGTTCAAGCAGCTTATTTCATATTCTGCAGACAGAATGAAAGAGAGACTTCCAATCGAAATCCAGCACGAGCTGATGGCGCGCAGATAGAAGCCCTCGCTTTTTTTACTGTGAAAAATGCTTTACGCTTCACTTCTCTCACATCTGGCAAAAGGGAGTGTTCTGTTCTTCAAGCAGCTCTGGCCCCTCCATTTTCCGAAATGGTTTCTGCCCGGTTGCAGTGATTCATAGAGTCGGATTCTGAACGTTCGATAATGGAGAATACCTTCGAACGCTGCATGTATGCTCGGTGTGACAGTGCAGACTACGGAGAACTATGAACGGTATGTACACTTGGACCCAGATGAAGCAAAGTACTCTGATGTGCTCTTCGGAGAGCCTATTCTTTTGCTGTCAGGAGTCACGTACCGCATCTTCCACAAACGGCTTTGGGACATACTCTCGACAGGATCAATCACGATTCTATACGAGATCGGCTATGAGCTGGGAAAGGACATGATGGCAGAATTCAAAAGGCGATTCAAGAACACCGCAAAAATCTTTCCGGTTGGCATCCACCACTATTTTCTTCTTGGAGCAGGCAAGCTTGAAATGAACCCCATCCAGCTTCTGAGAATCGCGGTTACTAGAAGCCTGACAGTCAAGATCAAGAACAACTTTCCGGCGGTGGTTCTGGGGGAGACTGGACAGGCAGAATGCCACATAAGCCGCGGCTATTTGACGGGAGCGGCTGAGACGCTGACTGGAAAGAAATGGACCTGTGTGGAAACAAGATGCTTGTGCAAAGGCGATCCGAACTGCGAATTCAAATTGAAACTGTTAACCAAGCGTGCCGCGCAGAGACCTCGTGCATCCTAGCTTAGCTTGTATCCTATTTTCCTCAAGAACTCTTTCCTTGCTCGGGCATCTTCAGCGGTTTCTATACCCTTGCTCTTCAGCCCGTCAATTACGCCGATTATTCCTCTTCCCTGCGCAGTCTCTGCCACAACTATTTCCAGAGGGTTAGCAGTGGCAACATATATGGTGCACACTTCGGGAACATGCTTGATCTTGTCAAGGACATTTATCGGGTACGCATTCTTCATGAAGATAATGAAACTGTGACCGCACGCTATCTCGAAAGCTTTCTCAGCTGCTAGTCGCCTCAATCCGTCGTCGCTGCCTTCGTGTCTGACCAAACATGGCCCCGAACTCTCGCAGAAGCCTATTCCAAACTTTGCGTTCGGAACAGAGTTCACCAAGGCCTCGTAAAGATCCTCGACTGTCTTGATGAAGTGAGCCATTCCGACAATGACGTTGCAGCCTTCTGGCGTTTCTATTTTGACAATTTTGAAATCAAGCATGCCCTTGACACCAAAACCATTTCCGGCAGAACTTGCTCTTAAGGATTTGATTCTTTCTTGCCTTCGGCTCTTGCAACTTTGGCAATGAAGAGAAGCGTGCCCGCTATCACGATTCCTGATGACACATAAAAGGTGTTGACATACGCTGAATAGGCAGACCATCCTAGCCTCTGGGTTTGAAAATCAGCGAGAGGAGCTCCCACGAAAAGCCCGGCTGGACCCCAACTCAGCGCCATGACCGTGTTGTATCTGCTGAACAGCCTGCCTCTCTTGTCTTCAGGTATCAGCTCACCAGCGAAGGCAAACCCAACAGTCTGCAATGTCCAAAACGACACTCCGTTCAGCCCGTAGACAACCGCCAAAGACAAAACTGTCGGGGCGAGACTGTAGAGGAAAGGTGTCACAATAGCTATGATCAGTCCTATAAAGAGAACATTGACTCTGCCTATTCTGTCGGCGAGCCAGCCGCAGGTGAGGCTTGTCAGCATGCCGCCCAGAGTCCAAGCAGTCAGTATGAGACTCATTTCTGAATCGCTTGCATTCAATCCCTGCGAAAGCCTCGGAAACAGAAGAAAGACTTGGCTCGTGCATGTGGCCCCGACGACTATCAGAACCAGAGATATCAGGAACCACTTGTAAACCCGCTCATTTTGACTCCGCGAGGCTTTTGCGGTGACGGTTTCCTTCTTTTCTGCCTCAGTTTTCCTGTTTGGCGCTTTCACAGTTCTTGAGGTCACCCACATCAAAGCTGCGCTCACGCAAAGCATCGTTATGACTATGTAGAATATGGTTCCATGACGAAATCCGCCACCATTGTCGTAGAGAAGACCGGAGAAGAGTATACCTATCATCCTGCCCAAGGAGGCTATGAAGTTGAGGGTGCCGACGATTCCGCCGCGGGTCTTGTTTGTCGTCACGTCTGTGAGCAGCGCCGCCCAGCCGACATCTGACATCGACCAGAAGAACTCCAAACACGATAAGCCAACGATCAGCGACAGCCCCGCAACGAAATTGGCTTGCGAATCCACCAGCGACTTGTGGACTTGGAAGACAATGAAATAGGCCATTGCAGCTATGGATTCGCCTGCTATGACAAGCTTCGCCCTGAGTTTGTAGCGGTCAGCTATTCTCCCCCAAAGAAGGTTCTGCCCTAATGCTGAGCCAAGCATGTTGAGCGAGCCAAGCAAAGCCGTGTAGGTAACAGTCTGCATGAGGTCGAACAGGTAGTTTATCATGAAGGTGTAGAATATTCCCCTGCGAACGAAAGAAAGAAACTGGAAGAGACCCAAGTTAAAGAACGTTTTCTTGGGAGCCGCGATGGCTGGATTGTCAGCAGTGGTTTTCTGCAAGCAGAGATTCGCCTTAACTTATTCAACTAGCACTAGATTAGAGATGTGGGAACGATTTATCGTTTTAGGAAATTGCCGTTCTTGTAGAGAAGTTTGCCGTCGGCGTAAATCTCTCCATCCTTCTTCATGTCCTTCAGAAGGTCCCAGTGCACGGCTGACTTGTTCAGCCCTCCTGACTCCGGATAGGAGTTGCCGAGAGCCATGTGAACGGTCCCGCCCATTTTCTCGTCGAACAGCATGTTCTTCGTGAACCTTGTTATGGCATAGTTTGTGCCTATTGCGGTCTCGCCCAGGCGGTCTGCTCCCTCGATCTTGAGAAGCTGCTGCAACAGGTCGTCGCCTTTTGCAGCGGTTGCCTTCACAACCTTGCCTTTCTTGAACGTAAGGGATATGTCTTCGATTTCCCTGCCCGACATGATGCCTGGAAACGTGAACCTTATGGTCCCCTCTACCGAATCTTCCACGGGTGCGGTGAAGACCTCGCCGTCGGGCATGTTTCTGTCGCCTCCGCAGTTTATCCAAGTCCGGCCGGCCACATTGAACTTCAGATCAGTGTCTGTTCCTGTGATGCGAATCTCCTTCGCCTGATCCAAAGTGTTACATGTTTTCTCTTGTTGCGCGCGGATCTTTGTCCATTCTGCTATTGGGTCTTTCTTGTCCACTAGGCAGCTGGCGTAGACGAAATCCTCGTATTCGTTGAGTGACATGCCTGCTTCCTGCGCTTGCCCATTCACCGGATAGGGCAGCAACGTCCACTTGAGTTTTCCTTCAGCCGCGCGTTTGGCGGACGTTTCGGCAAGCTGTCTTCCTGCAGCTGTACGAGTTCTGATCTTTGCAGGATCGATATTCGTGAGCCTTCTTGGGTTGGGTTCGCTGTACACGACTATTCTGACATCCATTTCTTCGACGACAATCTTCGAGAAGGGCGAGACGAATTTCAGTTGGTGTTCTTTCGCGTACGTGTAGAAGGTGTAGTCCAAGTCAAGGTCGGGCAGAACCATCGGGTATGCACCGTTAAGCAAGCATTCCCGGTATATCTCGTGAATGAGCGGGTATGCGGCGACGTTTCCCTGTATGACCACTTTCTGTTCCGGTTTCACGTCGACGCTGCAGTTGACGCACAGTTTCGCGAGTTTCTCTATTCTAATGTCGGCCATTTCTTTCACCGTTACGAAGAAGTGGTAAAGAGAGACAGTTGCGCGTAAAAAGGTTGCTGTTTTGCGGGTTCGTTTTTCGTTTTCGTGTCTTATTGTGGTTTCTTCTTGAAGAACAACCAGTTTTTGCCTTGCTTCAGTCTGACGAGTACGTAGCTGCCGACGAGTCTGCTGCCTTCCAAAGTGAAGACTATTTTGTCCTCTTTCCTGTTTTCAAGCCTGTACGTGCCTTTGTCCCAGATTTCAACCGTGCCCGCGCCGTACCCGCCTGCGGGAATCGTTCCCTTGAAACCAATGTAGCTCAGCGGGTGATCTTCAACTTCTACGGCCAGCCTTTTGACGTTCGGCTCATTGGGAGGCTCCTTCGGTATCGCCCAGCTTTTCAGGACGCCGTCCATCTCCAGCCGGAAATCATAGTGCAGTGCGGTTGCAGCATGCTTCTGAATCACAAACCGCCCAGTCTGAGTCTCTTGCATGTTACCGTAGTAGATGCGCAGACGTTTTAAAGCGATATGCTAATTTGGCTCAAAACAAAACCTAAATATGGCTTAGCCATGAATGCTCTTGGAAACGCATGGTCGGGCTGGTAGTTCAGCTGGTATGAACGCCTGACTTGCACTCAGGAGGTCGGGGGTTCAAATCCCCCCCAGTCCACCAGAAATTAGATTCTAAGCTTGAATTGGGCTTGCTTAGGTCAATGTTCTTTTGGTCAATTGGGTCAATCATCCTATTCTGATTCAGGAAACTTTGAACATATTCAATTCTCCTGACACAAAATCAGTACAATCAACAAATAATCTTTTTGAAAGCAACTTCTATAACAACAGCGCTTGAGGACCTTTTGCTACGCCTACTATTCGTTGCTTTCTTTCTATGGACTTCCTAGAATCTTCGTGAATTTTCTCTTGATGTTTCCGTGTGCCCCTTTACTGTGCAATCTCTTCAAGTATCTTTTTCTTCTTCTTAGCTTCTTCTGAGACCTTTTCATAAACTGAGCCAGCTCATGCCTATCTTGGATTTGACACTCATTCTTTGTTTAACGCTACATAAAGCTGTTTGGGAAGTATTCTTTCTAGAGATTCTTGGGATGCTTGTGAACACGAAAACAGAAGAGGGTTTTTCAAGCAAACCTTAAAGCAACTTTGGATAACTACCAATGGGATTGCAATGAAGGACATTGAGTTGAGACTGATTTGTGAGCTGATGAGAAATTGCAGAAGAAGTGATAGAGTACTGGCAAAGGCTATTGGTGTTTCTCAACCTACAGTCTCCAGAGTTAGAACAAGGCTTGAGAAGGAAGGACTTATAGAGTATAGCGGAGTTCCAAATCTGAGAAAACTGGGTTTTGAGATAGTGTCAATAATTTTCGGAAACAGAAGTAAGCATGAACCAGATGCCAAGCTAAGAGTGCAGAAAGCTAAAGATTTCGTTGCTAAACGACCAAACCTCATATTTGCATCCACTGGAGTAGGCTTAGAGTCGGACAGGGTAGCTGTCTCAGTTCACAAGAACTATTCAGACTATGCAAAATATGTGAACGATATCAAGACAGAATGGGCAGGACTTATGACAGTAACTGGCTCATTTATTATTTCCTTAAACAGCGATAATGTCCTAAGACCCATTTCAATGAAATACTTAGCTGGGTGCTTGAGGAAAGAAGAATTAGAGTAATTGTTCCAGTTGCTTGAGTGCTTCTAAGGTTCTGTCTCTGAGCTCTTTACAGTGTGAATTTGAAAACAAAGGAAGAGTTAGAGTAATTGTTCTAGCTGCTTTTCCAATGATCTAATAGTTGCCAGTGTCTTGTCTCTAGTGTCGCAAAGACCAGACGGAATTGCCTTGGCACTTAAGGCAGATACACCCGAGCCTGACAAGTGTACTACGCGGAATATTATGTCAGGGTCAGAATGACGGAAACTCATTGAGGAATGGTTGCCACTATTTCGTGGACTAGCTTCTCAATTCTGTCGAACCCTTCTTTGGTCTTCGCTTCATATGACACAGATATTATCGGTTCAGTATTAGACGGCCTTAACATGGCCCACCCGTCATCAAACAGAACCTTCACGCCATCCAATGTATCTATCTCGTAGCCGTCGCGCCTGAACTGTGTCTTCAGTCGTTCGATAAACGGCAGCTTTTCCGACTCTTTTATCTTGAACCTCGATGTCTCGGAGACTTGAGAGAAATACTTCGGATACTCTCGCGCATAGTCTGCGAGCTTGGTCCCGGAATTGACGAGAGTCTCGACAAGTTTCAAGGTTGCGAAAACAGCATCATCCGCACCAAAGGTCTCCTTGAAGTAGTAGTGTCCCGAAATCTCGCCTGCCACGCTTGCCTTCTCCTCAAGCAGCTTCTGCGTAATGTACGTATGACCCACTCTACACACGATAGGAACACCGCCATGTTCCTTAATCACATCGTCAATCGCCATCGAATCCAACGCCGTGTAAACAACCTTCGCTCCCGGAGTTCGGTCAAGCACATTCCTGATAAGCACCGAGAAAACTATCCCCGTAGGAACAATGCTTCCGTCAGTATCAACAACCGCCAACCTGTCCCCATCCCCATCATAGGCAAATCCCAAGTCGGCACCAGCCTGCACCACCTTGTTTTGTAATGCGCGTAGGTTCTCAGGCTTCGAAGGGTCTGGGTCGCGGTTTGGAAAGCTTCCATCAGGTTCGCAGAACAGCTCCAGAACTGTCAGGCCTGCCTTCCTCAAAGCGTCCGGATACAGAACTCCGCCGCCTCCATTCCCAGCGTCCACAACAACTTTGAGCGTGGGCTTTTTGCTGAAGCGGACATTGTCCATCAAGAAGGACACGTAGCCGTCATGAATGTCTCTTTCTTCAATCTGTCCTTTGCCCTGAAGGAACCTGCGATTCCGGAATAGTTCCTGGATCTTGTTGATGCCTGACTCGTAGCTTATCGGTATCCCGTTCTTGCGATAAAACTTGAAGCCATTGTACTCTTTCGGATTATGTGATGCAGTAACCATCACCCCGCCGTCGCACTTCAAGAATCTTACCGCAAACATCAGTGCTGGACTAGCTGTCACACCGACATCAACAACGTGCGCGCCGACCGACAGCAGACCTTCGACAAGACGCTTCTTCAGCGAAGGCCCACTCAAACGCGTATCCAATCCGACTACGATCTTGCCGGGGTTGAAAGTGCCGAACGCCTTGCCCATTCCCAAAGCCGTTTCTTCGTTTAGCATGGCGGGATAGATTCCCCTGACATCGTACGCTTTGAAGATTTCCAAGACGCTGAACCTCATCTGTGTTATCGCTAGAGTAGCTTTCAGCCTTTTTTTAAGTTTGGGTTCAGTGTTCAATTGGCTTCGTTGAAGGCTCAACTGTCACTTAGAAAAAAGTGCTCGAGACGCTCCTTCTTTGAATGGTCTACACTAGCCAGCGCATCTTCGATGTTCTTCGCTGAGGCATTGGGCCTATCTCAGAGTCAATATCCTCTGCAGTGCATAATACTTCCTGAGATATTCAAGTCCCTTATCGCTTGCCCGATAATACCGTCTCCCTTCTTCCTCGCGAGTCTCCAAAAGACCGATACTCTGCAACGTGAAAATGTATTTCTTGAACTGCGAGAAACTGATGTTCGTGTGCTTCACAAGGGAGTACGTAGCCGCCCCACTTTTAGAGTTCTCCAGCATCATCGCAATTATGTCAAAGTGCGAACGATTTTTCCGCAGCTCCGACAAACCTGTCTGCGACAGCATACTATCCCCATATACAAATCGTCTATCAGCACCAAAATAAGGTTTATGACACATTATTACACAAAGCAATCACCAGTTTAATTGTCGCCCATGCGCAACGGCTACTCGCGCAACAGAGTCAACGCAAGGACCGCCAGCAACGGTGCCGCTCCAACCGAAACAAGAAAGGCATCGTACGGTGATCTCGTGTACAAATACCCGCCTACATATGGGGCGACAAACGAAGCAACCAGACTCAACGTTTGAGGAACTGAACTCCAGAGCCCACGCTTGTTCTCGGGTGCGATACCGCCTACGTATGAGCTTACGAGAAAACCGCTAACCGATGAACCGCCATAGAGGAATGCTATCGGCAATAGCGCGACGGGTTCACGAATCAGAAGCAGCGGAACCATCGACATTATATAGAAAGCAAGGCAAAGGCTGATGACCTTTGATTTCGACCACTTGTCGCCCAGACGGCCAGTAGCTATGCCTATTAATGTTACACCAACGAAGTTGATTGAGCCGAAGAGTCCTACGAGGAACTCGCTCATGTGCACGTTTTCAGCCAGAAAGGTCGGAACGTAAGGCCTGGCAATGCCCATGAAGAACGAAATCAACGTTAGGAAACAAGACCATACGAGTAGCTTTCGCAAGAGTGTCTTCCGGCCGCTCGAGGATTGTCTGCCATTCTGCTTTTCGGTGTTCATTCTCCTTGGATGTTGGCTGTGCAGAAGAAAGAAGATGCTGGTGGCCACTCCCGTGAGCACAGCAGAAACGCGAAGCACCCACTGCATCCCGATCATGTCAGCCAAATAGACGCCTACGGTTGGTGCAAAAACATAACTCAAAGAGTAAGTTGACCAAACGAAAGAAATAACCGACGCCAGCCTCTTCTTGTCAGCGACAGAGGTTATGATATAGGCGTTAGCTGCCGGAACGCCGATCACAGATATTCCCCAGAGCACTGTTCCAGGTATCAGCTGCGTCCAATTTGCAGCAAAGGAGTAAAGCAAAGGAGAAAGAGCCCACGGCGTCCAAGCCAAAATGAGAATCTTCTTCCTGTCAAACCGGTCAGCCAGCAAACCGCCTGGAAGTGGAGCTAAGGCAGAAACGCCGTAGAGGGCGGAAAAGACCAACCCAAGCTGCACATAGTCAGCCTGCAAGTAGCGAACGTAAAGCGGGAAAACCCAGAAGTAAAGGCCTTCACCAAACGCGCCGATGATGTTAGAGAAGCAGATCAGCCAGATGTCCCTAGTCATGTCTTCGAATGGAACAACATAAGACAAGTAACGCCTCAAATCGCCAGTTCGAGTCATTGGCTGAACCTTGTTTCCATGAAGTTTACCATAAAAAAGCAAAAGAAGCCTTTATTCCTTTGCCAAGTCAGATTCTCGCTTGCTAGCTGACTCGATAGGTTTTCAACGCCTTCTCCAAGGCTTCAAGAGCCTCAGTGAGGTTCGACTCGTCAGGGTTCAAGTTGCCAAGGCCTAGCCTTATCATGTCCGACCGGACCAGCTTGTAGTCCGTATTAAAGAGGAAAAAGGCTCCAGGAACCGGCGCCAGACTGTAGAGGGGTATCGCGTGTTCATTAACCCACTTGTACGTGTCCTTTATCGGCAGCTTAACCCAATACGTGGCCGTCAGCTTGTTCGAGCAATAGGCTATCTGTTTTTCTTTGAACCACTCTTCAGCCTCTCTCCTCATCTTGACCCACTTCCGCTTGAACCTCTCCAGTTGCCGCATGCCTTTCGCAAGGATCTCTGAAGCAATCATCTGAACGACATTAGGACTGTTACCCACCGTATTCAGTACATCCGTATAGAGCTCGTCCACAAGCTGCCTATTGGCCAACGCTATACCAAGTTTCAATCCGCCCAGACCATAGGCTTTCGTGAAGCTTGTCGTGACTATGCTACGTTCAGGGTCAACTGAGAAAAGAGTGGGTATCGCGCTTCTGTCGAATTCGGCGTATATTTCATCGCAGAACACGAAGAAATCATGTTTCTGCGCCACAGCCATGACATCACTGATCTCCTTAGCGTCCGCTATTGCACCACTTGGTGCATGCGGATTCGTCAAAACAAGCAGCCCTGTTTTCTCAGACACTAATTCCTTTAGCGCGTCCGCGTTCAGCCTGTAACCATTCTTCTCGTTCCTCTCCAGTCTTCTCACACGTTTGAAATGCTCCTGCACCTGTCGCAGCAATGGCTCATAGGTGGGATATTCCACCACCGCCTCATTCTTCCCAAGGTTTCTCTCTGCCAGATACCTGATTATCCGTGCGTTCTGCCCGGAGGCTCCTTCGCTTGAAATGAAAACGTTCTCAGTCTCTGTGCCGTATCGCTGGGCAAGCAGCCTAGCAGTCTCTGGGTTGCCGTGAACATAGTTCGCACTCAGGTCAACTTCGCCCAAGTTGATCTTGTATTTTAGGCCAGTTATGCCGCTTGAACGGAGGTCAAACTTCACCTGAGGAACGTGAATATACCAGTCAAGATACGCTGATGGAAACTTCACTGTGGACGCCTCGAACAGACTGTTGATTGAGCTCTGTGCTTATCTCTTTCTCTATTCTAAATTTGGTCCGAACATGCTTTTATGCGAACTGGCACAATTGTCTGAATGATGACCTAATGAAAGCAATTGAAACAAGCAAAGGTCTTCTCATCGAAGTGTTCGTGAAACCGAACTCCAAAGAGTTCAAGATCACTATTGATGAAGACGAGCTTGTCGTTTTCTGCACTGAGGAGCCGACTAAGGGAAAGGTGAACAAGGAGCTGATCAAAGAACTTGGCAGACTATTTCGCAAGAACGTGGAGCTTGTTTCAGGCTTTGCCTCGAGACAGAAGAGACTATTGGTAAGGAACGCAAAAAGAAGCGATCTCGAAGAAGCGCTAACCAGAAAATGACAGGGATACTCATCGATTTTGAAGATTGAATCGCAGTATTGCAGCTACTCCGCCAAAGGAATTCTTCAGCATCTGACCTTCTTCAGTCTCGGTAGATATGACCTCTACCTCAGCATTCGTGTACTCTGCAAGCTGCGCAAAGTCGTCTATCAAGTCCTGCGTCTCCGACATAACTAGGGATGGGGCACCGCATTTCGGGCATGGTTTTCCCGTAAGGCTCTGTTCAAAGCCTATCAACATCTGGTTTTTCACTGTCTGCTGCTCTTGATAGTTGCAGGCATTGCATTTCACAGTCACCCGCGCAGTATCCAACCCCTCCGAGAGCAACAATGTCCTGACAGCGCCCCCCTGCAAAGCTCTTCTGACATCTTCTTCACCATAAGTCACCAGCCCCGTGTCATGACCGATCTCATACAGGAACTGCTGCATCACTTTCTTCTCTTCAATATACCGTATCTTACGCATCACTTCGGGCGCCTTGTTAACGACCTCCTTCACGCCCTGCTCAGCCACGTAGGCAGTGTCAATCACGTCCAGAATCTTGTTCTTCAACATGTAGTTCAGGTAGTCGCCCTTCTCAAAATCATACTTGGTCGGTCCCGGTCCTGCAAGCAACAAGCCCTTGAAATTCTCAATCGGCAGAAACGTTTCATTAGCGTACTGTCCGACCCTAGTGAAGTACTCTTGAAGTCTCATTTCGCGAAGTCTCTCGTACCTTCGGGCCGACTGGCCTCCAGCGCGGGTTTTCCCTGGCACCCCTGACGACATCTCTCGGACTATCTCTAGTCTTCTGCCCTGAAGGGTGGCAAGCGTGCCATCCGACGAGTCTATGAGAAGTATGCCGTAGGTCTCCTTCTCCCTCAGCATTTCCTGCAGGTATTCGGTGTGAAACCTCGCATCACATCTGTAGAGATAGATGTGTATTGGCTCAGGCGGCACGATGACAAAAGTCTCGATTCTCTCGCTTCCAGGGCCGTTTTGTGGAATTGCGCCGCAGAAAATCACAAGTCCTGTTTCAGGAGGTTCCTTGAAAAGCTTGAGACGCTGTTGAACCTTAACGATGGCGTCCATGACGTTCTTGCGTGTGGTCGTGGACTTTATGTTGGAAGCCGTGCCGTACTCGTCTCTCAGCATGTTCACGGCGTCGCTGATCTGTTTCCCAGGAGGCACGTAGAGAGAAACCAGCTCCGTTCCCCTGCCCTCCTTGCTGGCGAGCGTGTTAAGTATCCTCTTGAGCCTGAACAGTTCCAGCGAAGTCTTCTTGGTGCTACTCAAACCTTTTTCCCTTGACCGTATAGTCACAACCTAATTGCCGGGCATCAAATAAGAATTCTTCTAACGTGCGCTCGCGTTTTCTAGAACCTCTCTCAAAAACGCTTTGTATGGTCCTATTTTTCCACCGTAGTTGCCGGCCGAGATCCGAACCACTCCTGCCACGCTTGCTGCAGCTTTCACACCTTCACCCATGGCTCTCTTTACAGCGTCAAGAGCCAAACCGTTGATAACGATCTCGTAGACGCAGTTCACATCCTCAGGCACCTGCGAGTCTGACACAAGCGTCCTCAACCCTGGACAGAATGGGTGGTTGGTAGATGCTCGCAATTTGTACTTCAGCGAACCCGCCTTAGAGCCTGAACGGCAGATCCCGGCTGGAAAAGGCGTTATCACCTCATTCACTTTGGCTCTGATGGCTTTTGCAGCCTCTTCGGCAGCCTTTAGTCCGCTGGCCTTATCTCTTGCCATTATCAGAAAATTGCCGCCAGCGATGGCTTCCGTCGCGCCGAAGGCATCCTCAACTGTAAATTCTCCTTCCATGACCGGAATTTTCCAGACCTTGCGGTTTCCGACCATTCTTCTCTTCTGGAAACCGTCGCCGAAATATCGTAAGCTTCGGCCGACTTTCAGTCTTCTTTTGGCGTTTGGCATGCCGTCGAACGCTGCTGTTGTTGGGCAGGTCATAATGCATTGTCCGATGCGGAGAATCATCTGACTTTTCAATTCAAACCGGTTACGGTTGTATATCTGTATCAAGGCTCCTATGCGGTTGTCAGGTGTTTTCTCACCGGACACAATTCCTTCTATTCCAGCCTCTGCCGGAGACATTATCACGCTTGTTGCCAAACCCGTGGCGACTTGAGCCGCAGTCAAAGCCCACTTTTCATTGTCAGCCGTAATCAGCACGCGACCTGCCCACATGGAAAACATCTCGGCGAAAGTGTCCATAATGTCGCATTTGTTGCCGTTTTCTGCTCGGTAAGTGAATGCTTCCATGTTTCTTGCATCCATGAGCCGCATTCTCCTCTAGACAGTCAGCTATGAGCAAGCATCCATATAAGCCGATGGAGCCAAACAATCCTGTGGAGGTTGACAGATAACCAAATGCGTTTTCTGCGACATAGTGAGAGGCGCTACACCTGCAAGTATAGTCTACTCGGACGATAGAGCCCTAGCGTTCATGGACATCCAACCCGTCAATCCCGGGCACGTACTCGTCGTTCCGAAGACACATGCTGCACAGCTCTCTGAACTGGACGAAACTATCGGAGGTCACCTTTTCAGAGTAGCCATGCGAGTAACCGCATCACTTCGCAGGTCTGGTCTCAAATGCGAGGCAGTGAACCTTATTCTCGCGGACGGAGAAGTCGCTGGGCAGGAGATCTTCCATGTCCATCTTCACGTTGTTCCACGTTTCAAAGACGACGGCTTCGGCTTCAAGTTCTGCTCTTCCTACGGGCTGAAGCCTGAAAGAAAAGAGCTTGATGCTATTGCAGAGAAGATCAGGGATGCGATGCACTAAGGCATCCAATATTTTTGCGGTTCCGTCTGCGGCTGCTTGCTTTCCTGCTTCTTCTCAAGTATGGTTTTCTTCGCTATCTCATAAGCGACCCTGTAATCGAATACGCCCTTCGCTTCTTCGGCTGCCTTCCTGATCAGCTCGACCTCGATCTTGTTCTTCAGCTTTCCAATGACAAGCGCTCCAATTCCGAAAACGTATGGCAGAACTTCCTTCGCATCATCGTTCGAATCCAGTCCCTCAACTCCAAGAGGTGGAATGGCGTTGATGTCTGCAACTATCTTGCAGTTTTTCCCGCACTTCCTCAGAACCTCTAGTGGAAGAAGCTGCGTCCCAGCCGCGCCTGCTGCGAGGACTATCTCTGCCTTGTCGATAGCTTTTCCGATCTCTTCCAATGTCTGAGCCTCAATCCCGCGGACTCTTTCAGCCTGCTGTTCTTCGTTTATGCGTGTAGCCAAGGATGATGCTTTCTGTAGCTCGCGTGAGGTGATGATCACGTTGGCCTTCTCGGATGCATACAGTCTTGCAGCTGTCTGTCCGACGGGTCCTGTTCCTGCCAACACGGTAACCGTTTTGTTCGCCAGACTACCAAAGCCTTTTGCTATTGAAGCTTCCAGTGTCTTTGCCACTGCCGCTGTTGCGGTCGTGAACGCTCCTCGAGGGTCAATGATCACGGCAAGCTCAAAAGGTGCAAACATGCACTGTCTTGCCTTCTCAAAGATCTCGTTCGCTCTCTTGAAGTCACGTCCATTGATGAAGAGCTTTGTATGTTTTACGCCGTCAGGACCCCTTGGAAACATTGCGTCGTAAACGATTTTCTCAACATCTTCGGCCATTACATTCTCGTATTTGAGTACGGCTGCATCTTCGAACACGTCGAGCGCCGTCAAAATGTCAAAAGGACTCGCGTGTTTGTCTGTGTCCAAGAAGATGAAGACTTTCTTGAACCGTGCTTCGGACAACGAGACACTCTCTTTAGCTCGTTATTAATGCCTGAGCGTTTAAGAATTGTTGTCTTTTGCTCACGTTTCGAACGTCTTAAGTATTCACTGCTCCGTCTATAGGAGCGGCATGTAAAGAGGTAGACATGATTTGGCAGAGATAGTAGATAAGGGGTTGAAGAAAATCGGCATAACTCTTTCGAAACCCGCGTTGGCAATCACGTGCATAGTATGTGGCGTCATCGTCATAGTTGCCCCGCAGCTTCTCAGCGTAGTCGTAGGAATCTTCCTGCTCTTGCAGGGAATCCTGCTGCTGACTGAACACCTAGAACTCCAAAAACAACAACCGGCGCTCTCGACGCCAAAACAGTAGGCACATAATCAAAGACTTTCGCTTTTTCTCATTTTCTTCAGGAACCCCGATTTTGATATCGTTACGACCAGCGGAACACTAACCAAGAGTGTTACAATCACAACTAGAATGTCCTCCACGTAAGAGTCTACTGCAGCAGCAACGAACACCGCATAGAATGCATCGGACGAGGTAAAGAAGATGCTGTGCAAGCCGCAAGGGACAAGCATGAAGATTCTGACAATTGCGTCAGTCGCAACGCAGACAAAAGAGATCAAAACCAGCGCTATCGTCAGTTTGGTGGCGTCTTGTTCGTACAGCTTCTTGCTGATCTTTGCTGCAGGATAAAGAACCAATGCCGCCAGAAGAATGTCTAGAATTGTCCATACCGGCAAGGTTTGTCCAAGTGGATGAATGAAATAGGCTACCAGCATCACTACGTATGCCGCCAAGACGGGCTTCCACTTGCCTCTGGCCAGCAAGCCAGTCATCAACACACTTATGGGTTCGGCAACTACACCGAACATCCAGAAGGCGTCGGGCTTGATCATTCTAGCGGCTACACTGCCTATGAGCGCAGACAAGAACCCGGTTTCTGGGCCGAGGATTATTCCTTCGAGGGGTGCGAGATAGATTCCCCAGTTCCTCCACAACCCAAACGAGAGCAGATAAAGCACAACATGCAGTGCTGCAAAAGTTGCAGTGAGACTCACTCGAAGAGTTTTCTGCATTGGATCACATACCACAATTATGCGCACAAGATAAAAGCTTCACCACACTTGTCCATAACGTTGTAGCGCGAACCGCAATTGTTTAATACAGACCAAGCAGATTCTTGTTATTCTTCAAGAGGAAACAAAAATGACTATTGTTGAAGTCTTAGAGAAGCTTTCAAACGCATGTGGTATTGTCGGCAGGGAAGAAGAAGTCAGAGGTTTGATGAAGAAATTCCTCAAACCGTACGTTGATGACATCAAGGAAGACAAAATGGGAAACGTGATCGGCATAAAAGAGGGAAAGAAAAAGGCTCCCAAGGTAATGCTCGCAGGGCACATGGACGAAATCGGACTGCTAGTGAAGACCATATCAAAAGAAGGATTCCTGCAATTCGCAAAACTCGGGGGGATAGACGACCGAATCCTGATGGCCCAAAACGTGCTAGTATACACCGAAAAAGGACCTCTGCGCGGGATAATCGGCTCAAGACCACCGCACATACAGAAAGAAGAAGAACGCAAGAAGGTTCCAAGCTACGATGAGTTATTCATTGACGTTGGCGCCGAAAGCTTTGAAGAAGTAAAGAGAATGGGGGTCAAGATCGGCGACACAGTGGGCTTTGACGTGAAGTTTGCCAAGATCAACAAGAACATCATTACAGGCAAAGCTCTCGACGACCGTATCGGTTGCGCCGTGATTATTGAGGCATTAAGACGCTTGGAGAAGACGGATTGCACCGTTTATGCTGTCGGCACTGTGCAAGAAGAAGTTGGATTGAGAGGAGCGCAAACTGCAGCCTTCGGCATATATCCAGATGTTGGCTTGGCCATCGACGTGACAGTTGCTGGTGATGTCCCAGGCGTGAGGGAGGTTGAAGCTCCAATAAAGATGCGAAAAGGACCTTCTTTGACAGTGGCGGATGCTGGACTGATAACTCACCCGAAGGTCCTGCGAATGCTTGTGGACGTGGCGGAAAAGAACAAGATTCCATACCAGTTAGAAACGGGTCTGCCGGGTTCGACGGACGCAGCGCGCATGGCCCTGACCAGAGAAGGAGTGCCAAGCGGCGTTATATCGGTGCCAACTAGGTACATTCACAGCCCGACATCAATGCTGAATCTTGTAGACGTCGAAAACACTGTGAAGCTGACGGTGGCAGCCATAGAGGCAGTTCCAAGCCACTTCTAACCCTTCCACTTTTTAGTCGAATCGAACCAAATGCTTCGAACCCAAGAGAGACTAGAATGAGCCAAACGAATGCTGTTCGCAAAAGAGCAGTAATGCATTTCAACAGAGGCTACAACTGCGCACAGAGTGTTCTGCTGGCAATGGCTGAGCATTGGGGCATCGAGAACGAACTGATTCCGAAGGTCGCCACAGGTTTTGGCGGTGGCATAGGTCGTTGCGGGTCAGTATGCGGAGCCTTGGTCGGAGGGATTATGGCAATAGGTGTCAAGTACGGTTCGAACGAGCCATACGCCGAGAAAAGGCGCGAAGCCTACGAACTCTCGGAGAAGCTTTACAGACAGTTCCAGAAACAGCATAGAAGCGTCTTGTGCAAGGAATTGATTGGATACACTCTGTGTGACCCCGAGGACTTGGAAAAGGCGCGCAGGGAAAAAGTGTTCGAAGAAAGGTGCACAGTGTTTGTGGGTTCCGTCGTCGAGATGCTGCTGGCTCTAAGTGAACGCTAGAGTTCCTTAGCAAAATATGTTATGAACAGAAGCGTCAAGATGGTCGACACGACGTAGGGCAGTATCGAAACGAAGGCTTGGGTCGCCAGTGGAGTGCTTTGAAGCAAGTTAAATGCGTGTTCGCTCTCCGCGATTCCTCCCGGAACACTGTCGAAAAGTCCGTGAGCAAGAACTAGTGGGATCAAGTTTCTTGTTTTGCTGTAGAAGTATCCGAAAAAGAGTCCTATGAAGAATGTTGTGGCGACGTATTGAATCATCGCCAGCGGGTCGAATGGTGAGAGGTTCCAGACGAAGTGCCATACGCCGAATAGGACCGCCTGGATCAGGATTGCGAGGTTCGGGTTGCATAGTTTCTCTAGGTGTGTCTGCATGTATCCTCTGAAGAGACTTTCTTCGCTTATGCCCACGCACAGTGTCATGAAAGGCATCGCCGAGAGCATAGGCACGATATCAACCGATTGGATTGGCATCTGCCCGGTGGACATGTAGACAAGGGCATATGAGACGAGCGATGTGACGCCGCTTATGAAGATGAAGAATATTAGACCGTACGCCAGTGACTTTAGGAAGCTGTTGGTTTTGAACCCGAAGGCAGTAAGGTTTGTTTTCTCGATGATGAGAATGGTCAGAATTGTCAGATAGATTACGGGCGTCTTTTCGTAGGGCGTGTTGAAAATAAGCACGGACGGGATACGTATGGTCAGAGCAAGGAGAAACAGTGCAAGAATCCAGAATAGCGTAGCAGTTTTGTCACGTGTTTTTGCCTCCGCTGCGAGCACAGTTTTGGCGCGGTAACTCCTCTGCCAATGATACAATGGAACAAGCAACAAGATTGAAAACAGTACCGGGATCGAGTAGGTTGCGTATCTCTCTGTTGATGGCATCAATCCTGCCATGAGGATTGTGATACCGACGGCGAAATACGTTAAGACGACTTTTGAAGTAGCGTCCAAAGCTCTTACACATCCAGGTGTCTTCGGTTCTCTTTCTCCTCCGTTCAGTTTTTCACGTTTTCGGTCAGAGGGCAAAATGGTTTTAAAACAAGACTTGCCTACTCTTGTTCGGCTGGAGCCATGAGCGTGAAGAAAGGCTACGAATTCTTGGAACACACGGCTGACGCTTACATTGCTGCTTATGGGCGAGACTTGGCGGAGGCTTTCGAGAATGCAGCTGTCGCGGAGTTTGATGTGATGACTGACGTAGACAAAGTGCAAGCGAAGATCGAGGATAGTATTGAGGTTGCGGCTGGAGACGAGGGTGCTCTTCTGTACAGTTGGCTTGAGGCTTTGCTTGTGAAGTCTGAAATTGAAAGCATGCTCTATTCAAAGTTTCAGGTGGAGAAGCTGGAGAAAACACTTAAAGGACTTAGCCTCAAAGCGAAAATTTGGGGAGAGAGATTCGATCCAAAGAGGCATTTGCAGAAGGTCGGCGTGAAGGCAGCCACATATCACCGAATGGAAATCATCAAAAAGCCGGATATGGTGACGTTGCGCTTCATTCTTGACATTTAACGGGGTTCGTTTAAGCCATTTTGAGCTTCTTGAGGCCTTTCATGATTTCTTCAACAGCTACTTCTGGCGGCATATCCAGCTCTTGGCATTTGAATTCTACGAAGGGCACTTTTTTCTCTTTGAAGTAGCGCAGGATGGGTTGGGTTTGCTGTTCGTAGACTTTTATGCGTTCTTTTATGACTTCGGCAGTATCGTCTGAACGCTGATATAATGGGCCGCCGCACTTGTCGCAGATTCCCTCTGCCTTGGGTTTCAAGTAACGGATGTTGTAGACTTCGCCGCACTTTTTGCAGATTCTCCGCGTAGACAGTCGCTCTACGATTATCCATTCCGGCACTGTGAGCAGTATGACAACGCCAATTTTGGTGATGGCTTCCAGTGCCTTGGCCTGATCTAGCGTACGCGGGTAACCGTCCAATATGAAGCCTTTCTTGCTGCTGGTCTTGGCGAGGTGTTGCTTCAAAACCTCCAAGACAACTTCGTCCGGGACTAGCAGGCCCTTTTCGACGTAGCTTTTGACCTTCTTGCCCAGCGGCGTATCTCCTTTCATGATTTCTCTGAAAATGTCGCCCATAGCGATTACGTCGACGCCCAGCTTGTCTTTTATCCGAGAAGTGTAAGTGCCCTTGCCTGAGCCTGGCGGGCCAAAGATTATTCCTTGCATCCTTTCTTTCCTCTCTTTGGCAGATGTTTTGTGTGATGTTTGCGTAAATGCTGCTTGGTCAATAATTAAGTGTTGCTGTCTATGCCATTCTGTTTCTCAGATGACTTGTGTTCTCATGAAAATGCTTAAAGCGGCTAGCGACGACTCTTTAAACTCTGCAAAGGGCAGGAAGCGTTTCGGATGCGCGTGTCACGGCTTGAGGATCACCTTTACTTGATTGATGTGGAGACAGCTGGAATCAGGAACTTCATAGCCAGCTACGTGTTAAGAGGCGAACGCGTGATGCTGGTCGAAACGGGTCCTACTTCGTCTGTGCCTAACCTGCTTGCTGGATTGAGAGAGTTGGGCGTTAAGGTTGAAGATGTGGCCTATGTGGCGGTTTCGCACATTCACCTTGATCATGCAGGCGGTGTTGGCACTTTGCTGAAGCAGTTGCCGAATGCGAAGGTCGTTGTTCATCCGCGAGGTGCGCCGCATCTCGTGAGTCCTGAGAAGCTTTGGCAGCAGTCGCAGGAAGTTCTGAGCAGGAGCATAACTGACCTGTATGGTGCTCCTGAGCCTGTTTCGGCGGACAGGGTAATCGGGGCGTCTGACGGCGAGGTCTTCGACGTTGGGGACGGTGTCCAGTTGCGTGTTGTCGAGACCACGGGGCATGCTTCGCATCATCAGAGTTATTTGGATGTTCTGAGCGGTGGGTTGTTTCCGGGTGATGCGGCGGGGATTTACTTGAATGATATTGGTGTTGTTGTGCCGACGACGCCTGCGCCGTTCCGAATGGATGTTGCTTTGGCTTCTTTGGGGAAACTGGTTGCTTTGAATCCCAGTGCCTTGTATTACAGTCATTTCGGCCGTGCGTCTGATGTTGTTGGGAAGCTCAGAGCGTATGAGGCGCAGCTTAGGTTGTGGGCGAGGATTGCGAAGCGGGGGCTTGACAGCGGAGAAGGATTGGAGCAGATAAGCCGACACATCGCGGAGGAGGATGCTGCTATTCGGTGGGCGGCTGAGCGCATCAGGAAGAATGCTGTTTTGAACAAGACTGTGTTGAATCAGAGCGTCTTTGGTGTTGTGGATTTTGTGGCCAAGTTCGGAGACGTTCCTGTGTAGTTACGAATTATCGCTGAAATCGTTTATATTTCTGCTTGATGCTTCTCTGTGTGTGTAGGTGTACAGAAGTGGGTGAAGCTGAGGGTAGACTGCCTTCTGAGAAGATTCCGCTTGAAAAGATTGATGATTACAGTTGGCGGATTCCGAAGTACAAGCCGAGCATGCAGGTTCCTGGAATGGTTTTCGCTAATGCTGAATTGCTGGGGAAGATGCAGACTGACAGAACATTGGAACAGTGCACGAACGTGGCGCAGCTTCCCGGCATATATAAGTATGCTATCACGTTGCCGGATGGACACGAAGGTTATGGTTTTCCCATCGGCGGCGTGGCGGCGACAGACTATGATGAGGGCGTCATCAGCCCGGGCGGGGTTGGCTATGATATCAACTGTGGTGTCCGGTTGCTAACGACGAATCTTTCGGAACAAGACATTCGTCCTAAGCTTACGCCGCTTGCGAACACTATTTTCGATAATGTTCCAGCCGGGCTTGGAAGCAGACGAAAGGATTTCAAGACGACTCAGCACGATTTAGATGGGCTCATGGTTGAGGGGGTGCAGTGGATTGTTGACCACGGGTTGGGCTGGTCTGAGGACGCTGTGCATTGCGAAGAGAACGGATGCATGGAGAACGCTGATCCAGACAAAGTTTCAACCACAGCCAAGAACAGGGGTCTGCAGCAGATTGGCACTTTGGGTTCCGGTAACCACTTCCTAGAAATTCAGCGAGTAGACAAGATTCTTGATTCGGCTATCGCCAAGGTGTTCGGCATTGAACATGAGGGTCAAGTCATGGTCATGATTCATTGTGGTTCCCGCGGGTTTGGACATCAGATTTGCTCGGACTATCTGCGGGTTATGGAACGGGCGGTTGACAAATATCACATCAGGATTCCGGACCGCGAGCTTGCCTGTGCACCGGGAAACAGTGAGGAAGCTGGAGACTATTACAGTGCGATGGCGTGCGCGGTTAACTATGCGTTTGCGAATCGTCAGGCGATCATGCATTGGGTCAGACAGAGTTTTCAGCAGGTTTTCAAGGAGAATCCTGAGCGGTTCGGGCTGAAGCTTGTGTATGATGTGGCTCACAACATCGCAAAGGTTGAAACCCACAAGGTTGATGGTGAAACGCAGAAGAAGGTTTGGGTTCATCGGAAGGGTGCGACGAGGGCTTTTCCGCCTGGGCGTCCAGAGATTCCTGCTGATTATAGGAGTGCTGGTCAGCCTGTGCTCATTCCGGGAAGCATGGGCACGAGTTCGTGGCTTCTGGTGGGAACGGAGAAGGCTATGGAGTTGAGTTTCGGTTCGACGGCTCACGGTGCGGGTCGCATGATGAGTCGGACTGCGGCGAAGCGTAACTTCTGGGGTGGCGACATAAAGGATGCTTTGGCGAAGCGTGGGATCTACGTTCGGGCGGCGAGCACGGTGGTTTTGGCTGAGGAAGCTGATCCAGCGTACAAGAATGTGGATGTGGTTGCCGAGGTCAGCCACAGAGTGGGCATTGCCACAAAAGTGGCGCGGCTTACGCCGTTGGCCGTGGTGAAAGGCTAGCCTTTCTTCATTCTTCTACTTTTGCCTGTTTTGAGGCTTCTTTTCGGTTCTCACTTTCTGCTCTTCCAACGAGTGGGATTTGTGCAGCTGTTGCATGTACCAGCCTCTTTCTCTTGCATAGTGAACGCTTAGGATGACGCCTATGATGAAGAGAGTTATGCCTGTGGCTGTTAGGCTCAGGCCGAGCAGGCTGTAGGGGTGTGGCGTGAGGTGATAGGGGATTATGAGGAACCATTCGGGGTTTTGGGTGGTGATCACGGTTTCGAGGAGTCCGCCGACGAATAGGATTGCGCCTATGGTTATCAGCTGGTAGCTGACGGTTTCGTTGTGTCTGGATTCCTCTGCTTTCTCGTGCAAGTATTCGCTGAAAAGCACCGGGTTTCCTCTGTTCTTGCGGGGGATGGTTTTGTATAAGTATTATGACGGTTTCCGAATAATCCGCTATTTAGTGACATTTATTATGTTGTGTTTTGCTATTGTTTGGTTGTGTGCTGCAGTTGAAGGATCAGTGTGGCATCTGTAAGCGGGTTCTGAATTATCGTTTGCTCAGACGTTGTTATCGCTGCGGAAAGCTCTATTGCCGTGATTGTATGGTGCCTGATGTTAGCACGGGCGATCCGACGAGGCTTTTGTGCTTGAATTGTGCGCGGCGGACGGTTTCGCCGAGGGTTTCAATTTCAAAATATGATGGTTTGACGCGGTATTTGCGTTTTCGAGGTGCGTTTACGGATACGGTTAGACTTAGTTTTGCGCGGATGGATGGGATTCTTGGCGACAATTTGCCGATGAATGCGTATAAGAATGAAGCTTGGTGGAGCAACGTTAGCAATCCGCATGCACGGGGTTGGTTAGATGCAGGGTGGGAAGTGCAGGAGATAAATTTGAAGGAGGGATTCGTCGTTTTCCATAAAGTGCGAGATGTGCCCATGAAGAAGAAAGCTTACGCGAGCGAGATTAAGCCTTTCACGCCTGTTCATGTCAAGCCTCAACGGAGCAAGATTCCGTCAAAGACGCGGGTTTCAAAGCTGTACGCGCGGATCAAGAATTTAGAGCGCCAGCAGAAAGCTATTCCGCAGTATCGGGGCAGTTTTAAGCCGAGGCCGGTTTCGGAGAAGCGGTTGTTTAAGCAGGATAAGAAGCCAGTCTAGCTGGCTGCGTTTTGGAAAGGGTTTTATTTATTCGTTTGCGTATCTTAGTTTCCTTGTAGGAGCGGTCGTCGTCTAGTCAATGTCTGTAGGCTTGTATCCGAGTCGCCTAGACATCTAAAATGGTTTAGGACACAAGCCCTCCAAGCTTGCGATCCCGGGTTCAAATCCCGGCGACCGCACCAAACATTATCATGATCTGGGCTATCTTTGATCTTTTTAGGAGAATAGACATCACATGCATGAGCTACAGGAAATCCGAGAAATAGACAATATGAGGCACGTATGAGGCGTTTTTATAAGTGCGCGTATGGTTCATTTATCTCTTACAAAAGGGGATGGCGTTAACTGACAATAATCGTCGATGATGCTGGCATAGGCGACCTACTATTCGGCGTGGTCATAGGTGCCTTTCGCTGCGAGACTCAGGAATTCAGATACGATATCTTGGATGTCAAATACTTCAGATATCCGCGATTCCGATCAAAAGAGTATATGAAGCAGGCTTCCAAAGTCGTGTTTCAACTATTGAGTAAACTCGAACTCAAGAAAGACGAACAAATTCAAATCTGCAAAGGCTACATCTTCGACGAAGCCGTAAATCGTTTAAAAGAGATGTATGGCGACAATCAAATTGACAGAATCACAGTCACCGGGGAACCGCAGAGGCTTACGGAAACAGCATACCTTGACGAAATTAGAAACTTGGGTTATGAGCCAGTAAAAGAGAGAGATGAGAAAAAGGCAAAGAGCTTCTTCCACATGATGAACTGGCTGAAGGAAAATCCGGAAAAACTAGTTTATGCAAAGACTGGTTGGCCACGCCTGCAGAGATACAATCTATTCAGATCTTACTGTCAAAAGCGATCAACAGAAGAATAGAGAGATTAGTTCTTGAACCTGTAAAGTGCTCATTGGTCTTATGCAATGGTTGGAAAGAGCTTGCCGGAAACGGAAGAATCGGATCTAGCTACGACTGTGGCTAGCGAAGACGAAAGCAACATCCGAGTTCAAACCCCGGCAACTCACACCAAAAAACATGCTCGCTCTAAGGCTCTCGCGAACCACTAACCCCTCTACTGTAGACTGAACCCCGAGTCGGATTGCTCACAGGTTTGCTGCTGTTTATTCGAGTCGCTTCACTATGTGATACCCGAACTTCGTCTTGACCACAGGTGAAGTCTGTCCCTTCTGAAGCGCAAATGCCGCCGTCTCGAATTCCTTCACCATCTTTCCACGCCCGAACGTGCCCAAGTCTCCTCCATGCTTTCCTGATGGGCACAGCGAGATTTGCTGAGCTATGTTCGCAAATTTCTCCCCTTTGCTCAAACGATCCAACACTGCCTTTGCCTCTTGCTCGGTCTTCACAAGAATATGCGCACAATGTACCTTGTCGGGCATAATTCATGGCTTTCCAGATGCACTTATAACGTTTGCTGGGCACACCACGCAGACCGAACATGAAAAAGGAGGACTTGATCAGCGCTCCTACATAGTTGCGAATCGTGTTCGCTGAAATGCTCTGTCACTATCACCATGCGTGTACCACTGATCAACGCTCACCTGATTAGATTGTGAGAGTGTCGTCTTCTAGCAATCAATAAATACGCGGTGACTGCTTAAGTTCTATGCTGTCGAGGAAGGAGTGTGCAGTTGTATGCCCCAACGTGTTGTTTGTCAAGAATGCGGGCACGTTTTGCATGAAGGCCCGGAACTCAGACCCCCTGACGAGGTTCTGAACGAATGCGACGGAAAATGCCCAAAATGCGGCAGAAAACTCTCGCTCATACCCCTTGACGTAGACGTGAAGCCCATAAGATAAACTCTCGGGGAACCACGCTTGACAGAAGACCTCCGCAAAACCCAATTCTACCAAGTGCACAAACAAACCGCGAAACTCACAGCCTTCGCCGGTTTCGACATGCCACTATGGTACAAGGGCATCACCCCAGAACACCTAGCAGTACGGAACAACGTAGGCATTTTCGACATATCCCACATGGGACGCGTCATGATCACAGGCGCAGACGCTGAACGCTTCTTGAACTACGTCATAACCAATGACGTTTCCAAGCTAACACCGCTCAGCGCCCAATACTCAGTCATGTGCACGGAAAACGGCGGCATAATAGACGACTTCGTAGTGTACAGGCTGGAAACCGAAAAATTCATGGTAGTCTACAACGCAAGCAACCGAGAAAAAGACTACAACTGGCTCACAAAGAACAGTAAAGAATTCAACACAAGAATCGAAGACATCTCCGACAACGTCGCCATGCTGGCAATCCAAGGACCAAACGCCGCCAAAACCCTCCAGAAAATCATCCCCGAAGACTTGAACAAGATTGAGAGATTCAAGTGCGGACATGTCCGTCTGGCTAACGTGGAAACTTTCTTGGCGAGGACAGGATACACGGGCGAAGACGGCTTCGAAGTGTTCATCTGGAACGCACCACTATCGAAGCCAGACAACGCGGTAAACGTATGGAACGCCATATCGGACGCAGGCAAAACCTTCAACATTGAACCATGCGGCCTAGGCGCAAGAGACACATTGAGGCTAGAAGCCGGATTGTGCCTGTACGGAAACGACATAGACGAGAACACGACCCCACTTGAGGCAGGACTAGGCTTCGTTGTGAAGCTCCAGAAAGAAAAATTCGCCGGAAAAGAATCGCTGCAAAAACAGAAAAGCGAAGGGACGAAGCGAAAGCGCATCGGCGTCAAAATGACAGAACAAGGAATACCGCGCGCAGACTTTGAAATCCGCAATGAGACAGGAGAGAAAATTGGGCACATAACAAGCGGCACATTCTCGCCACTGCTGAAAATCGGCATAGGAATGGGCTACATCCAGACCGATCAGGCCCAAGAAGGCAACACTGTAAACGTGATGATACGAGACAAACCAGCAGAAGGCAAGATATCGCCATTCCCGCTGTTCGACCCCGAAAGATACGGCTCAAAACGCAAAACTGCGTAAAGCTTCCCTTTTCTGCCCTTTTGGAAAGGTATATAGGCACGCCGGACGCCATGTAAACCATCCCTTAACCGCAAGGGAAATAAAACACCTCATTAATCTGTGATATAAACTCCAATTAGGAGAAGGAATTGCGATGGATATAAAGAACGTCCTGTCCAGAGAAAGGATTATTAACGGCCTCAAAAACGTAGGGAGACTTCGAGTCAAGATAAGCCACACGTCGCTTCTCACCTATTCGACCCTAGCACTCATACTATTCATTGCCTTCACGATACGTCTGTTCCCGATGAGATGGGAACTACAGACGGGTTCGCTGCACCTGTCAGAATTCGACCCCTACTTCCAATACCGCTTCACAGAATACATCGTGAAGAACGGATTCCTATCGTGGGTTTATCCGACCCATTGGGTTGACACACAGAGATGGTCCCCTAACGGAATAGACGTCGCGAAAGCGGGCTATCCAGGGTTGCCGATGACGGCAGCATTCATCTACAGGACAATCACGACGCTAGGAATAAACATTGATTTAATGAGTTTCTGCGCGCTTTTTGCCCCAATAATGTCCACATTAACATGCTTTGCCCTTTACTTCCTAGGCAAAGACATAGGCGGCAGAACCATGGGACTGCTGGCTGCTCTCTTTCTCGCGTTCAACCCATCGCACATCCAAAGGACAGGACTCGGATTTTTCGACGATGAATCTATAGGCTTGTTTGCACTCGTGGTTTTCATCTTCCTATTCCTAAGAGCCATCGAAGCCGAGAGACCAATGAAATCAACCATGAAATATGCGATAGGATCGGGCTTAGCTTTGGGATACTTCTGTGCAGGATGGGGCGGCGCATATTACCCCATCGGACTAGTCACGTTATTCGTGTTCGTCTCACTTCTGCTCAAGAGGTACACGCAGCACCTGCTCATAACGTACAGCACAACATTCGGACTAGGACTGTTCATAGCGATCAACGTTACAAGACTTACACCATCGTACATCACTTCCTTTGCCATTCTGCCAGTTGCAGGAGTATTCCTGCTCCTAGTCCTTGCCGAAGTCTTCCACAACATAGATTCAACGAAATGGAGAATTATCACGACCGGAGGCTTTCTCACACTGCTGGTCGGTGGCTTTGCGGCGCTTTGGCAGTTTGGCTTCATGCGGGGAATCGCTGGAAAGTTTGTTTCAGTCATTGACCCGTTCGTGCGCGGAGGATCTCCGCTAATCGAATCAGTGGCCGAGCACAGGATTTCAGCATGGGGCTCCGTGTATTACGAGTTTGGCATAATGATAATCTTCTTCATGGTCGGCTTATACTTCGCCACGAGAAACCTCAACAACAGGAACCTGTTCCTCCTGATCTACGGATTAACAGCGCTCTACTTTGCCTCGTCCATGGTGCGACTAATAGTCATACTAGCTCCAGCATTCGGACTCCTCGCGTCCACAGGAATAATCGGCGTACTGAAACCGTTCAACACTCTTCTGAAGGAACCGCCGAAGCTGAACATCAAAAAGAAACTCGGTCTGGACTACGTTGGCAAAGAATTCAGCGGCATCGCCGTGCTCATGATCGCCATCATTCTTGTGACAAGCTTCGCCATCCCAATGCCCAAAGTCTTCAGACAAGCCTACGCGCCGATCACAATCACCGCCAGCAGCCTTCCAATCGCGCCAGGCGAACCTGTCCGCGAATGGCTTGACATGCTCCAATGGACCAAGAACAATCTTGACGCGGGCACGGTCGTGTGCAGCTGGTGGGACTACGGATACTGGCTGACCGTGCTAGGTAACGTTACCTCGCTAGCCGACAACGCCACCATCAACGGTACACAAATAGAGAACATAGGCTTCGCATTCATGGCCAACGAGACTCAGTCGATCAAAATGCTGAAAGCCTTCAACGCGAAATACGTTCTAGTGTTCGTGACTTTCGATGCAAACGGCAACTGGTACGATGGAGGAGGCGGCGACAACGGAAAATGGACGTGGATGGCAAGAATCTCCGGCAAGGCCCGCGACCGCTTCATATCAAGCGGATACCTCACTGAGCCAACAGCATGGACTAACGAAACCAAGTTCGGCAACTTCACAAATAACAAGTGGGTTTGGAACGAGGCCGGCAAGCAGACAACCGTCTATACGCTGATGGGCTGGGGCAAGAACCAATGGTGCTCAGACAAAGTGACGGATCCTGATGCTGGAAACGTCACCACGCCAAAATACTTCAAAGAAGCATATTTCTCAGGAAAAGCTCTTACCCAAGACGACTCGAAGAACAAGTATGGCAGTATCGTACCTCTGGTTTGCCTCTACAAGATCGACTACGACGCCTACGACAAGGACCATCCAAGCAATTAAGGGCGATGCGGCATTGTTCCCGAAGGCCCCTGATCACCATAAGCCAAACAAGCCGCTAGTGCCCAACGGCCTAGGCGTAGTCTACGTCATCATCAGCGCAACCTACCTTTTCCTGTTGGATTTCTCAAAAGTTGTCACCTTTCACGCGCAGAGCAACGTCTCGCCTGCCTCAACCTTGGCAGTCTGCATCCTGTTCGGCGGATTCATGGGCTTGCTGGACGACTGGATGGACCTCCGATGGAGGTACAAGGCTTTTCTTCCCATACTTGCGGCGCTGCCATTGGCCGCGCTGAGGCAGGGAACGCCGACAATGTCCACCTACTTCTGGGGAAAAATAAACTTCAGCGCCTACGGCATGATTGGCGAACTGATCTTCTACTTCGGAGTTATCCCGCTCATCGTCACAATTGCCACGAACGTTGTGAACCAGTTAGGCGGGCTAAATGGACTTGAAACCATCTGCCCTTCCATAGTATTACTGGGCTTGCTCTTGGGTTCAGCTTCAGGACTCCAAGTTTTGCTTTACGTGCCGCTTCTCGTATTCGCTGCCCTAGCATTCTTCAACTTCCGCGGCAAACTCTTCGTAGGAAACACAGGCTCGTTTGCCATCGGAATAACCATAGCTTCCTACGCCATCATTGCCAACGTCGAGCAAACGCTTGTCATTTCAATCTTGCCGTACGCGGCTAACGCGTCGATAATCTTGCTGACGTTCTTCTTCACGAGGCAAAAGGCCGGAGTTTCCTTTGATGGGGAAAAACTGTCCTCAGACCACAGAAGAAGTCTAGTCACGTTCATCACTTATCGTCGCCCTCTGACCGAGAAGCAAGTAGTCGCAGTGATCTCTCTGCTGATGGCAGCTTCGACGACTCTTGCTCTGCTCGTCGAATGGCTCTCACGGTAGACTTGATTCTGAAATCACTGTGTGTCTCGGCAAGCTACACACAAAAAGCAAAAGTCGTTCCCCGGCGAGGCTTACTTGCGGAGGTTAGACAGCCAACTATCCGATGCTTTACTTAGTGTGGGGAATCAGCCATTAGCCCAGCAGCGAACATTCCGAGCGTTTCAGTCAAGATAGAAGTCACCAGCCTAGCAGGCAGCAAAATGGAAGTCAATAGAGGAGTCGAAACCGTCAACTTCGACGTGAAAGTGAAGCTTGAAGAGGTTGACCGCAAGAGCCAGATGATAACGGTGAGGTTCGGGCTTCTCTTGACAACAAAACCAGCCATCCTGAAGCTTGAAGTCGGCGGCACAGCAACATTAACTGGCAAAGATGAAGATGTTCGCAAAGCTCTGGAAATAGACCCCAACACCAAAATGCCCAGCATCCTCCCGCGCATCTACCAACATGCATTCACAGCCATGTATTTGACAGCAACAGTGCTGGACGCACCGCCACCTCCACACGATCTTCTGTATTCAGGCAAGGAAGGAGGCGTGGCTGAGGACGTAAACGTGGAGGTAGCTACGGAACCACTTTCTGCAGCTAAGGAAAAGCCAGACGGCGTAACCATACAAGCAGACACCGGAAACACGGAAAAGAAAGAGGAAAAAGAAACGGGCAAGTAGCATCGCCACCCAGTAAGTAAAGCTCCTTCTCAGCGATTGACCAAAGATAGATATCTGAGAACGGCAGATTCACATCCCCTCGCGTGTCAAACGCCAGCTTAGATCATGATCTCACGCGCGCTTGCGAGCGCCCACGCCTACCTTCTTGATGATAGCGCTTGGCTGGTTTGGAATCGCAAGAGCCATGTGGGCAACACTTATTAGCTCAAGATCACGTTTTGGTAAGTTCAATGTTGGCGGGTGAGTGGGCCTCCGCCCGTTCCGCCAATAAGACTATAAACCCCGGGAAGTGGAGGTGAAGAAAAGTGAAACTTGACACAAGAGACATTGCGCTGACAGCGGCTCTTGCCGCACTATACGTGACAATCAATGTTCTCCAGATGTTTTCTGTCGGCAACCCTACGATCTACGGGCCTGTTCAGTTGAGAGTTGCGGACTGCTTGATTGCGCTGTCTGCCCTGCTGGGCTGGCCTGTCGTCGCCGGCGTGACTTTCGGATGCTTCCTGACGAACAGCTACTACTTCCTTAGCCCTCAAGATGTCGTACTCGGCCCAGTTGCCAACTTCATCGCTGCTACGGTGATTCTGCTGCTACGGAGACAACGTTTCATAGCCTGCGCAGTCGGTTCGCTACCCATAGGCTTCATCGTTGGCAGTTACCTATGGATATTCGTTCCTTCGCCAGAAGTTCTCAGCGCTCTGCCAGCTTGGGCCGCCACGATTGTCAGCATAACTCTCAGCAGTCTGATCGCAATTGCAGGACTCGGCTACGTTCTGCTTTCGATATTGAGCAGAGCAGACATTCTTGAGCCGCTAAAATCTCATGGGTTGAAAGTGGTGACGTCCAAGCAAAGGCAACGCTCACATGAAGCGCTCTAGCTTCGTCAACCCTATTATTTCATCAAAATCCAGTCCCAGCGAGTCCAGAACCTGATCGAAAGTCGAATGCAAGTAAGCTATGTACTTGTCAACATCGATCTCGTTCTTTGTTGCCAGCTCAACAGGCTTCACATGCGGGTCTCGGGCAATCTTGACGAAGCTTATCAGGTCTCCAGCCCTCAAATCTGAACCATTGTTGCTTAGCATTCGTGCCGCCTTGACGTGTTGAGGCGTCGTTTTCGTGTAGTGCCCAAGCTCTTCTCCCAGCACGACGTGAAACGCTAGCTCGTCCAAGCTTTCCCACTCTCGACGTTTCAGTTTCATGTAACAGTCGCGAACGATTTGCGCTATGTCCTTTTTCGCGTTCTCAAAATCCGCAGGAGTCTTCACCATCGCCAAACGCTGTTTCATTCTGTCGAAAGAATTCTTGATGAAAATGGGAATGTGCTTCTTCTTGCCCGTCATCCCCTTCACGTCGACCACCCCGTTTTCCAAGACGCCAAGGTAGTTCTTTTTGCGACTGCTGAACACCGCGTACCGATATACCTTGTCCACGTCCAAGCCCATCTTCAACTCGTGCTCAGTCCAATGGACAAGCTCGTCAGTCTGCTGCTTTGACGGGTTCTTGAGAAAGAGGCTATCAGTGTCGCCGTAGAGCACTTGGATGCCTAGCTGTTCAGCTTTGTTGAGGATTTGCATGATTGAATGCCTGCCTATCGCCGCGGTGGCTTCAGCCACAGGCGGACAGTAAAGATCGAAGCTGTCGGCGCCGAACACGCCGTAGCTTGCATTCAAGATGACTTTCAAAGCTCCCTGTGTGATGTTGTACCAGCTTCGCAGCTCCGCAGGTAGGCTTTTGTCTTTAGCCTTGCTCTTGTACCATTGCACCCGAAGGTCTCGCAGTGAACCTATGAGCAGACTTTCGAGCGCGCGTTTCTTCGTGCAGACCCAGCTTGCCGTGTCTGGAACTACATTGTTTCGGCATTCTTGGTGCGGGCACAGGATGGACTGGTAGCCAAGATTCCAGACCTTGATTATGGACGGGTACAGGCTTGGGAAATCCATCACGGAGACGTTGAAGTGAACGCCGGGAACAGGTTCGACGACGATTGCGCCTTTGTATTTTTTGCCTTTGATTATTGCTTTGGTTGATGTTTTGCCTTTTGTTGCAAGGATGTCTTCGGCGTTGGGGATGAGCATGTTTCTATTGCGGTGTTCGCGCTGCATGAAGTTGATTATCCAGCGGGACACGCCCTGTCGGCTGACATCCTCCATAGGCATGCTACTGATGCGCGCCAACACTAGAATAAGCTTCATGGTCAGCTCGTCTTCGAAGCTCGTGAGCTTAAACGTAATCTCCGAGTCTCTGAAACAGTATTTAGCCAGCTCCGTGTAAGTCAAGTCACCAAAAGTCTTGCCCCATTTGATTTTTTCGATACCAAGCAGTGCCTTGCCCACATCGCCGAGAGTCACATCGCGGTAGCGGTTGCTGAACGCATAAATCTGGATGGAACGGTTGAAGAAGAACTTGTACAGATCAATGTGAACACCGTACGCCAGCATGCAAGAGCGTTTACCCACATCAATCGGGATCTCGCTTCGGCTTATCCCGAGATTCACTGCCCTCTGAGTCAAATAGGGCAGGTCAAAGTCGTCGCCATTGAAAGTCAGCACAAACGGATAGTTCCAAAGAACATCAAAAACGGTTCTCAGCAATTGCTCTTCGCTGTCACAATATTCGACTTGCACCTCAGCCGACAGGTGCTCGGTGCCTTCGCGCACGCCTTCCCTCTTCAGAAGCAAAACCTTCTGCAAACCATCAGAGCCATAGAACGAAACGCACACGACTGGGTAGGCCGCCTCCCGTGGGTCAGGGACTCTCGTCGAAATAGGCGAAAGAACCTCGATGTCAAGAGCCACACGACGAAACTTCGGCGCCGGATACTCCAGAAGCCTAGCCCACTCCTCAATATACTGCAACTCCTCTTCGGTCGCATCTCTAAAGGTCGTCTTTATACCATTGACCATTCTTTCGGCTTCACTCAAACTCTTTGCGACCAAACTACCATTCTTGACTTCGTAGATCATGCCGGGCGAGAGGTTTTTGTCGTAGATGTAGCATTGGTAATACTTTATTTTGGACTCCCAGACCTTGATCTGCTCTCGGTCAACAGGCATACCTGAAACCTTGGGAAAATCTTCTGGGATTATGTCTCGAATGCATCCCGAGGGACGACCGCCGATGGCCAAAGGATCAGTGCTTATTATCTTCGTGACCCTCACGGTCTTGTCTAGCAATGGATCAAACTTCTCCACGACCTCGAAACGACTGAAACCCTCATGCTGCATCAGCCTAGGTATCTTCTCAAGCTCGTATTGAGACAGGTTAGTGAGACAGTAGGGCTGGTGCCCAGTATTGTCAAGCCAGAAGTAGATGCGACCTGAAACAGGTTCATACAACTTGACCAGCGCTTTCTTCGCGCGGCCATCGTAGCTGGCAGACACAAAATAGGAAGGCGAGAGATTGTCTGGAGCCACCGGCGAGAAAACGCGCCTGCTCACCTCTTTCTTAGGCTCTGCAATTGCGATCCTCGCGGCTTCCGCTTTCGTCTCTGTAAGTGGCTGTTTAGTTTCTGCTTTTGTGAACAAGTCCAGACGTTGCTGCGCCATCTTCAACCCTTTTGCTAGTCTGAGCTTATGGCAAGGCTAGACTAAAAGCTCTTGCTCAAACGCCACGCCCAGATTCTCCCATTCTGCTTCAATGAAGCTTCTGCTCGCTTTTGATGTTTTTGATGAATTCTCTTGTTGTCAGCAAGCCCAGATTTCCTATTCCATGTTTTCCAACAGCTATCTTCTCCAGATCGGCTTCGCGTTTGCCACAGATTATCAGGTATGGGATCTTTTGAAGCTCAGCGTTTCTGATTTTGTAGTTCATGGTTGATGGGCTGTCATCAAGCTCGGACCTTATTCCTTGAGCCAGCAATTCAATATTCAGATCAGTATCAAACGCATAGATCATAGTTAGAACTCGCGAGCACCCAATGGTGGTTTCTTCATATAGAGGCTACGACACAGCTAGGATCTTTCACGATTGCAACTCTTATCTACACCCTCGCAGTTGTAGTTGAGCAAGTGAGTGTATTTGCGTAAGGAAGCGTGGACTCTGGCAATTGAAACCTTGAGCTGGATGGAGATGCAGAAGCTAAGTGAACCCTTGGCTTTCGTCAGAACCGTCAAACAGCTGGTCATACAAGACTTAGATGCCAAACGGCTTGCGCACATGCTCGTCATCGAGACCGTGCGAAGACGGAACTTCATTGACAAATTCGTGAACAATGCACTCAAACCACGCTCGATCGACGAGTTCGACCTAGGCGTCCAAGCCTTTCTGCGTCTCTACGTTTATCAAACCAGAATGGCAAGAAACTGGGCCGAGGCTGACGTGCGCGAGGCGGAAAACATTGCTCGACTCGGCCGCTCCATCTTGGAGTGGCAAGCACTCCAAGAAGTCGAACATGTGCTCGGTCACCTGCTGACACAGACGCGAACTTCTGCACTCGAAGGCGCAAGCGACGCGGAAAGAATAGGATTGACGACTTTTCATCCGACATGGTTTGTCGAATACTGTTTCAGGCTGTTTGGCCGAAACGAAACCATAAGCATGCTGGAAGCAGACATGCAGGCGCCGCCGATCTACTTAAGATTGAACACGCTCAAGGCCGGGGAGCAAGAGATTGCTGGAAAATTGTCAGCAGAGGGTGTCGAAATCGAAAAGGTTGAAGAATTGAAGCATACTCATAGGATTAAGAGCACACGCCAGCCGCTGACCCGCACGGCTTGCTATCATGAAGGCCTCTTCTATGTTCAGGACAAGGCAAGCTGTTTTGCTGCTGAAGCCGCTGACCCGAAGCCGGGAATGACTGTTCTGGATGTCTGTGTAGCGCCCGGGGCCAAGACCACGTATCTGGCTCAGTTGATGCAGAACAGTGGCATGATATACGCAATAGATTACTCAAAACGCCGAATGAGCGCATGGAAGAGCGAGATAGCCCGCATGGGAGCCGCAATCGCCGAACCCATGATTGCTGATGCGCGCAAGCAGCTGCCACTTTCAACAGAGGCTGACCTTGTGGTTCTTGATCCACCATGCACGAGCACAGGTACATTCCGCAAGTTGCCATCGGCAAAATGGAGACTGACGCAGCGTTCCATCGATGCAATGGCAACGCTTCAGTGGCAGATGATAAATCAATGCGCAGAGCACGTCAAGGCAGGAGGCACACTGATCTACTCTACGTGCAGCATAACAGTAGAAGAGAATGAGATGGTAGTTGAGAGGTTCCTGAAACAGCATCTCGATTTTTCGCTTGTCGAGGCGAAGCCAAGGATAGGTCTGCCGGGCTTGAGGGGATTAGACAAGTGCCAAAGGCTTTACCCTCACCTTCACCAGTGCAACGGCTTCTTCATAGCAAAACTGAAAAAGGAGTAAAACCAGAACACACTCGAGACGCCTATCTCGGGCATTTTCGCGATTTCTCTATTTGGCAAAGGATCTCAAATGCCACTTTCGCCGCCTGAATTGCGGAGATGCCCTGATCGTAACATGGCGCAATCTCCAGAACGTCAAAGCCGATTACTCGCTTATCGCATGTCCCGCCCAGAATATCAAGCAGCGTGTGCGGTTCAAGTCCATCTGCTTCAGGGTTCTGTACAGCTGGGACATAAGCAGGGTCAAGAATGTCCATGTCAACAGACAAGTAAAGGTTCTCAAACTCTGCCAGTTCAGCCTTCAACTGCTCTACAACTTGGTTCCTTCCCTGGTTCCTAATCTGCTGTGTTGTGTAGAATTCTATTCCTGCTTTCTTCGCATAGGCCAGTTCCTCTTTGCACACGGCTCGCGTGCCGACTTCAATGATCTTTGCAGGTTTCGCTTCTTCGCTGATCCTACGCATAAAAGTCGTGTGCGAAAGCTTCAGTCCCATGAACTCGTTGCGCAGATCAAGGTGGGCATCAAAACTCACAATCGCTGTCTTCGCCGCGCGTGTGCCCAGGCCCTGGATGACGCCTAGCGTTATTGTGTGTTCTCCGCCTAATATGATTGGGGTCTTGCCTTCAGCCAGAAGGTCTTTGATTACGAGACGCAGCATTTCCAGGGTCTTCTTTGTGTCGGTGGAGACGTGCAGGTCGCCTAAATCGTGCAGCTGCAGATCCTCAACATCCAGTCCTGTGTGAAAACTGTAAGTCTCAATGTTCAGTGATGCCTGCCGAATGGCAGTCGGACCGAATCTTGCCCCTGTTCGATAGGTGCTGGTCACGTCAAATGGAACACCCAAGACCACGTAATTCGCTTTCTCGAAAGGCTTCTGGAAACCGCTGAAAACGTTCGACTGGGAAGCAAAAAGCGCATGGTGACTCATTCGGTCTCAACTCCCTCTGGTTATTCTCTGCTTGACCATTCTAAACTCTTTCGCTCTCAGAAACAGGCTTCATTGGGAAACACTAAATTTATTAACAATACTGTCAATGCATTAAGGTTAAAGGCGAACCATGAAATGTCGTTTGGATCAAAACTGAAGGAAAACATCGGAATGCTGCTCGTGGCTGTTTTCTACGCGATTGCCGGCATACTCGGTCTGGTAGAATTCTACATCGCGAACTTTCCGCCGCACCTTGCCATTATGGGCATATTGAGCATTCTGGCCGCCTACGGCGTGTTCCAGAAACGGGCATGGTCATTCTGGCTCGTCGCCATAATGTTCTTTGTCGCCACAACATTCTCCGCTTACCAATTGTACTACACGATAGGAAAAGACCTACTGCTCAACGTAACACTGGCAGGATACATTGTCCTGACATGGATAGCCACAATCTGCATGATCACCAGAAGAAAGAAGCTTCAAAGCTAAACACAACGCGACCACCATAGCACTTACCGCACATTCTTCTCAGACTGCCCCCAAAACCTCAGAGCATTAGGCTCGAACAGCGTCACCTCCACCTCTTCTCCAGCATCAATGAACTGCTTGTTCTCAGCAATCTCCAAATATCCATCAGCCTTCAGAAGAGTCGTGATTGCGCCTGAGGCTCCCGTCGGAACAGGGTCAGCCACAAGCCGACCTGGCCTCGCATGTTCCAGAGAAACCATGACGAAGGTTCTCCTGCCCTTAGCGGGAAACATTCTCATCCCAGCCGACGCCCTTACTCTCAAAGGCTTCGCCTCTCTCCTGCCGGCTAAACCTGCAATCAGGGGCCTAGCAAGCAGGTAGAAAAGCAGCAACGCAGAAGCCGGATGTCCCGGAAGCGCGAATACAAGTTTCCCATCAACGACTGCCACGGTAGTTGGCTTGCCGGGCTTAACGGCAATCCCGCAAACGACAATGCCTGGCTTGCCAAGCGAAGCCACAGCCTTTGGCGTAACATCAGTAGGCCCAACTGAGACCCCGCCGGAAGTGATGACTATGTCGGCAGAAAGTAAAGCATGACGCAGAACCTTCGTCACACCAGTTGGGTCGTCTTGGAAAACACCCAGATATGCAGGCTTTCCGCCAGCTTCAGTCACAGCGGCACTCAGACTGTAGGCATTTATGTCATAGATCTTGCCCGAATGAAGCATCTCGCCCGGCTCGCTGATTTCGGCTCCCGTCGAAAGAACCGCTACCCTCGGAACCCTGTACACATTGACCTCCGCAAGACCTACCGCCGCCAGCGCACCAATTTCTCTGGATCCCAACACTTGCCCCGCTTTCAGCACTAATTCGCCCTTTCGTATGTCGCCGCCAGTCTTCAAGACGTTCTCACCCTTCGCTATAGCGGTATAGACGTGAATTTCGTCGCCCTTTCTCTCCGTATCTTCGATCATGATCACAGCGTCCGACCCCTCGGGCAAAGGCGCGCCTGTGACGATCTCGGCGGCTTCACCACGCTTGACAGTGACTTTCGGCAGTTCACCGATGTTCACATTGCCGCAGAACCCAAGCTTCGCAGCCTTGTTTTCATCTGCACCAAACGTGTCTTCAGCCCGAACCGCGTAGCCGTCCACAGTTGAACGGCTGAAAGGCGGAATGTCCAGCCCTGAGGCCACATCTTCGGCAAGAACTCGACCGCAAATATCCACCAAGGGAACCTGCTCGATTTCAAGCGGCTTAGCTTTGAAGTTTCGGCGGATCGCTCGTCTTGCTTCTTCAAGCGTCAGGAGTTTTCTGAACAAGATCATCACTCTTCCACAACATCAAAAAGCTTGACATCAACCATTTCACCTTTCGCCAAACCTTCGCGATTCTCAGGAACCATAACATAGCCGTTGGCCCGAGTCATAGTCGATATTACACCAGAGCCGCGAACACTTACAGACTCTGCAAGAAACTCGCCGCCTCTTCGAAAAACATGCACACGCACAAAGTTCATGCGACCAAGCGCCGTGGCAACCTTTCTCGTCATTCTGGCTTTGACAGCCGGTCGGGGTTCAGCATGATTCAATCCCAGCAAACGGCAGATCAGAGGCCGGGCAAACACTTCAAACCCCACAATGGCCGCCACCGGATTACCAGAGAGCATGACGACTGGTTTGCCGTTCACCACGGCAAGCGCCGTCGGCATCGCTGGCCGCATTGCTACGCCATGCACAATAACACCAGGTCTGCCGGTACTGTTGACTGCGTCAGGCACGAGATCGGCGAAGCCAACGCTCGTCCCACCCGTGGTCAGCACGGCATCAGTCATTTCGAGACCTGACCGTAGTCTCTCCGTGATCTCGCCCAAGTTATCTTTCGCTATGCCTAAGTCAATCGGTTCAGCGCCAAGTTCAACGCAATACGCGGACAGAACGTACCTGTTTACTTCGAAAACCTGGTTGCTCTTCAGTTTGGCGTCTGGCTCAGCAAGCTCGTTCCCTGTGGCCAGAACGGCTATCTTTGGCTTCTGGAAAACCTCCACATTTGCGGTGCCAAGCGCAGCGATCAGTCCCAAGTGTTGAGGCCCTAGGCGCGTGCCCTTCTTAACTGCAACATCACCCTTAGAGACATCCTCGCCTCTCTCGGAGACGTTCTCGCCGGGCGTCACTGGACTCCAAACCTCAACCCCGTCTTTGACACATCGTGCATTCTCAAGCATCACAACCGCATCAACATCCTCAAGAATAGGATTTCCTGTCCAAACCTTGACCGCGCCGCCCTCAGCCGCTCGGAGGATCTTGGGCTTGAACTGGGACGCTCCTGTCGTATAGTGGGCTTTGACTGCAAAACCGTCAACAGCTGATCGATCGAACCGCGGAAGATCTTCCTCTGCAACAATGTCCTCTGCCAAGACACGACCCAAGGCGAGATTGAGAGGAACAGAAACCGTTTTCAACTGTCCTATTCTGAAGGCGTTCATGAATGTTCGCAGGGCGTCGTCTACGGACGTGAGTTCTTGGAATCCTTTCAAGCGGACCAAAATGTGTACCCATAGACAGCACTATGGAACTGTATAGAAAAATGTATCGCACCAAACACGCCCTTCAACCGAGTTCTTTTTGTAGAATGTCGCGCATCTTCATTGCATCTATATTCAGTACTGGGCTTTCGCAGATGAAGACAGATCTCATCTTGAACTCAACTATCACTTTGACAAGCATTTCGAAGTCCGGACCATATCCAGGCTCATCCAGAACGTGGTGCTTCCTTTCGCCCTTTTCTGTGAATTCCACTTTCGTGAAGTGACAATGCATGTTTCTGACGGCATCTGTTCCTAGCCTATCCTCAGCAATTTCGACTACCTTGCGGAAATCTTCGACCGACTTGAAACGGCCTCTGTCACGCGCATGCAAGTGCGACCAGTCGATCACCAACTGCGTCTGTTCAACAGCCTCGCAGATCCCTAGAATCTCATCCAAACTGCCAACCTGCGAAAGCTTGCCACTGGTCTCAGGTCCGAGCTTCACACTGTTGAGCCCAGAAGACTGCATCAGTTTGACTGTGTCTCTCATCGACTCCACGCAATCGTTGAAAACTTCACTTCTTAGTCCTCTTCCATAGAAGCCCGGATGAAAAACCACAACATAAGCACCCATCCATTCAGCCGCGGTTGTACATGCAATGAGCCGTCTCTTGCTTGCCTCAACCACTGCTCTTTCACCACACAAGTTGACAAAGTACGAACCGTGCATGCTCAACCAGACATCATTCCTATCGGCCTCCAAGCGGAGTCCCTCGGCATCCTCACGTTTCATCTGCGGCTTCGCACCCCAGTATATTGCCTCATACTCGAAAGCGTCAAGACCTTCTGCACGCAAGAGTCTAGGAACATCTGACAAAGTTGCTTTCATCATAATGTATGATGGTGGAACTCCAGCCGGCCCAAACCTGGGACGGTCAGCCATCCGAATCCCTTAACTTCGGCCTTTACGGTACCTGTAGCTTCTGCGGGCATAGACAGCGTAGAAAAGGGCTACGAAGGCGGAAATCCAAGCTGCCGCATTCTGAAAGACCAAGTATTTTCCGGCGCCATCCAGACCTGCCAGACCTCCAATCGCACTGCCCAAGGCTGCACCTAGATCTCTGACACCGGGCGCCAAGAGAGGCAACGCCCCCCTGAATGCCGAGGCTACTGGTGCGAAAACGCTTCCACTGGTTCTGATGAAGCTAAGCAGCGAAGGATTGTTCTTGTACGCATCTGTCACGGATCTGTAGATCAGTTGCGGATATGCCAGCAGGGAAATAATCAGAGCGAAAGCGGCGAAAACCAGTATGATTATCAGAGCACTTTTGACTGACGCTCTAAACAGCACTGATTTCGCTTTGTTGAAGAACGCAGTCATGCCCGAGGGTTCTATTCGCTTGACTCCTGCTCCCACTCTCACTGGTTCACGCGGTTTCATGCACGCGCACTTTGATAAGTAGATCCAGCTGGCCATAAGAGCAATTATGACTGCAACTGGGATAAGATGAAACAGTGGACTGACTGTTATCGTCAGAGTCGAAGTCCCTCCTGGCAGCGCTGGGTTCCACTGGATCAGCATTTCGTCCTTGACTCCGATGCTCATGGCGTAGAACACAACAAGTAACTCCACAAGAACCGTAATGACGAAGAATACGAGCGTAGTCGTCAATCCCTTGAACATCGTCCGGCGGACAGGCGCGCTTTTCGGAGCATTTTGGGTCGACACTAGATTCACCGTTTGATCTTAACGTATTAAAGACGTGCATGGAATATGCGCGTTCCTGTTAAAAAATGTGACTGTGAACACAACATATTGATTCTGACTCTGGATAGCTAGACCTTAAGCTCTTTATTGCCGGCAACGGTAGCGTGTAGCAGGAAAAACAGCTCGGACTGTGCAAGAAATGGAGAATCCTATCCCAAAAATGGCTTTCACGTTCATCGAGACCAAACCAGAGGAACAGATCTATGAAATCTGCATCGCCTTGAAAGATGTGTGCGGAGCGGTCGCCAGAACAACCAAAGTTCTCTCAGACGCGAACGTTGACATAAGAACGTCAACGCTTTTCAAAGCCGCAGGATCAAATGAAGTTGGATACTGGACTTCATTTGTGGACGTGTCGAGAGCAACAAAAAGCATCAAGGAAATAGAGAGTGCTCTGTGCGGATTGGAAGTTGTTCGAGAAGTCAAAATCGTAAAGCCGGAACCGCTCGCATACGACGTTATACACTTCCCCGTCATGCACGGAGACTCACCAGCAATAATCATGCCGATCGAGCTCTTCGGCAGCCTATTCGAAGAGATCGAAAAAATACTGACCCCGTCAGGCTTCGCAGCAGTATTCTACAACGCCGGAAAGAAAAGCGGAGCTTTCATCGCCGACTTCATAGCAAAGAAGTACGGACTCAAAGACAAACAACTACTGTCAGCCCTCGTCCAGTCAACCAAAGCCATAGGATGGGGACAGATAGAAAACCTCAAAATAGACTTGGACAGGCCTCTGTGCAAGGTGAGAATCCGTAGATGCTTCGAGGCAATGGTAAAAAGTGCTGAAGAGAGGGGATGCCATTGGACACGAGGGTTCATCGCCGGATTCTTGAGCAGGGTCACCTCCAAGCCTATGGAGGCCGTTGAGCTGAAAAACTCTGATAACAACGACGGAACACGCGAGTTCGAAGTCAAACCAGCGACCTAGCGTCAAGATTTTAAATTGCACACCGCATATAACATGTAGCGTTGGATCGGAAAAAATGCTCAAGTCAAGCAGGAAAGAAGCGGCGAATCTCTACAAAGACCACAGTACGCAGGTCTTGCTGAGCAAGTTTCTTAGTGGCGAAACTACCGAGCTTGAGCCAGTCTACGATCCGAGAATAGGTTATCATTATCCAATAGTTGACGTCATAGCGGGCAGCCCTATGGAAGCAGAAGCCTTCCTGAACAGGCTCTACGAAGCAGGAATATTGGATAGAAAGATCTACGACAAGATCATCTATTGCCCGAAATGCAAATCTGCAAACACGTCAACACACTACTGCTGCCCATACTGCAAGTCATTCAACATACAGAAAAGCTCCCTTATTGAGCATATCAAATGCGGATACATGGACGTGGAACAGAACTTCCTGAAAGACAACAAACTCGTATGCCCCAAGTGCCATGAGGAGCTGAAAAAACTTGATGTAGATTACAGGAAAGCAGGAATATGGTGCACCTGCAAAGAGTGCAGCAAGAGTTTTGACATCCCAGTGACCGAGCACTTCTGCAGGGACTGCCATGCCAACTCAACGTTCGAGGAAACCATGATCAAAGATGTCTATTCATACGCACTAAGGCCAGAGGCCAAGGAAGAAGCCTCGGTGGGCTGGGTGATTATTGCGCCCATACGGGAGTTCCTTGAAGACAACGGTTTTGAGGTCGAGACACCGGCATTTCTGAAAGGCAAGTCTGGCGCCAATCACATGTTTGACATTGCAGCTTACAAGGGCGACATCACCAGAAAGGTCTTGGTCATCGATCTGTCAACGTCCACTGAAGGGATTGTGTCGGAACAGCCAGTGATCGCATTGTTTGCCAAGACGTTCGATGTCTCGCCAGACAGCGCATACTTGATCGCAATTCCGAAAATGGGCGAGAATGGCAAGAAGATGGCCGAACTGTACAACATTCAAATCATAGAAGCCAAGAACCGAGAGGAAGCCATAAAGACGCTGAAAGAAAAAATGATGAAGAAATAGAAGCTACGTAAGAACAAACACAAACGTTTTTAACCGCTGACCACAGCGATATTTCCTCTTTCAGTCACGATTCTGGCTGTGAAATTTCCTGCGGGCAAAGGTATGTCTGGTCTGATGTAATCGGCTTCTACTCCCGAATTGATGAAAAAGTTGGCGTCATATCTTTTGTGTACTATGGAGTTTGTTATCCATAGAGATACGACGTGAGACGTTAATGGTCCTCCGTTTTGGAGAGAGAATTTGACTCCGTTGATGATTGCTCTCACACCCAAGAAGTCGATATCAATAGCTGTTTGGTTAGAATCAGGACTTATATCAGAAAACTCTATCCTCACCGTGCCATTGTCATAAACATAACTTTGCCAGACATTTGTCATGTTTACCGAATAGTACTTGAACTGCGCTGTCGGCGAGTCACCTGAAGTCAGATTGAACCCTGTGTCACAGTACTGGCCCTTCGTCCAGTTGTATGCTTTCAAAAACCATTTTTCAAACGAATCTGTGGCTCGATAACGGAGTTGTACCTCGATTGATTTTATGTTCGCAAGCGGGTACGTGACCATGTCCAAAGTGAAAACTCCGTCTATGTCGAGTGTGGAGCTGCTTTGCGCCATGACTTTAAATTCAACCCAATCGGTCTTAAGATTGAACTGTGTGGATGTTTGTTTGATTCCTGTGATTTTCATTTTCCATCCGCCAGTTGAATTTCTGAAGTTAGTTGGGTCCGCGGCTATTGTTTGGCTTTTTGTCTCATCGGTGTTCGGTGTTGAGCTTGAGATGTATGAGATGAAGCCGTCTCCGCTTGTCGGATACTGGTTTGTGTTGTAGTTGTACATTTGTAAGGTAACGTTTTCGTCGCCTGCAGTGAACGCACTGTCAGCTGTCCATGTTAGGTTCTGCCAACTTTGCAGACTACTCATTCCATATAACTCAACTGTGGCAGTGTATTTGCTGGGAAGCATTATGTTCTCGACTCTTGTTTGGAGACCACTTGATAACGCCGAATCATCTATTCTAAGATATGCATCTCTGTTGTTCCAACTGCTGGTAACGTGAGCGTAAAAGTCTATTTCAAGATAATCTGTTTCATCCACAACCGCATAACTATTCCATGCGTACGTTGCTGAGACTGTACTCCATGAAGTGCCAAGATTAGTAGAGTTTGCGACGTCAGCTGCAATTGCTGTTCTTGCAGTTCCATCCGCCTTCCTCACTAGAACATCGACATCGCAGTGAACGACAAGCTGACTATGGGTTACGTAAGCGCGGTAGTAAACAGTCCATGTGGTTGCCGGTACACTGGCAATTCCAGTCAACATGTATACGGACCTTCCCCACAACTTGCGCCCTGTTGTTGATCCTGACGCGTAGAGAGATGTCCCTGAGGCATCCCCGCTGTTGAGCCTCAACTGGTAGTATGATGATCCAGCGATCGTTGTGGTTTCTTGGTGAACATAAAGAATCCTAGGAGAAAATGCAGAAGAGTAGCTTTTGAAGGTCATGTATTGTCCATTATTCGTTGCCAAATCTGCTATGCTGCCGGAAGCATATTTTGTTGACCCCGCCAGAGCATACCCAGCAGGATTGTAGTAATAGTAAGCTGGCACTGTTTCTTCTTTGAAAGTTTCATAGCCATTGCCGACACTCCGTGTATCATTGTATGTTCCGCTCACATGTTTTCCCATGATAACAGCGTACTCTTTTGTGCTTGTAAACCATGGTGATCTTGTAACATGCTCCACGTTGGAGAGAGTGACTTTTTCTTGCATTCTTTCTAAGTCGAACTGGTTCATTTGGTAGCTCCAAAGCACAATGTTGGCGACTACGATGACCACTAGAACCAGACTGAGCATAACAACTATTACGGTGCTTATTCCCCGCTTGCTACGTTTAAAGCGCTTCATAGTAGCCTCCAACATGCGTCCCCCTAGTCGTCACGATGTCCACATAATACAAGCTGCGAGCAGCCCAAACGTAAGTAATGTTCAGCCATTCATGCTTCCCTATTTCCAAGCCGAAGGGAGTCATGAAAGGCTGAGAAGTGTGATTAACATAAACTGCCGATATGTGTATTGCCACTTTTCCGACGTTTCGCAAGTAAACGTGCACGTTTCCCGTCGCATTGCTGAACCAAAGATCCTCAATTACGAGTCGCTCGCTCATGGTTTCCCGCAGATTAGTCGATATGACGTAGGTTGCTGTCGTGGCTAATGCCATGGCTGCGACGGCGACGACAGTGAGCAGGAGACTGCTGAGCACAGGAGTTATGGCCCTTTTGTCGAACCAAAACCTTTTACGTGTTTTCACCATCTTGTTTCACCTCAAAGGAATATTTTCAGAGCCATGTAGCCGCATATCATGAGAACCAGACTGTGTTTCAGTCCAGCGCTTACAGTTCCTTCACCCATCTTGCCAGCAACAAGCCCGCCGAAAAGGGACTGAGCCACTGTCATGTGGAAGAAAGTTCGTCTTATTGCTTCAGGCGACATGACAGCTGTTCCAAGCATTGGCAATCCTTCCACGCTCACGAAGAACGACTTGAAAAGCAGAATAATCGTAAACAGGAACACAAAGAAGGCCACGTAGATTATCGCAATGTATGGTCTTGTCTGAGTTCGCCGTTCTTTTTCCAGTAGTAGTGTTGTCTGTATGAACTTGCCCATGGGATCGAAGACTTTCTCAACGTGACCGCCAGAACGACTTGCCTCAATGACAAGCGGCACCGTTCTCTGCACCAGCACGGTGTTTACCCGCCTACCAAAAGCCATCAGGGCTTCCTCAAAGGACATTCCCCAAGAAATCTGTGAAGTCATCTTCTTCATTTCAGTCGTCAAAGGACCGTAGTTACGTTGTGCAGCGTTTTCCAGTGCCAGAGGAAGAGTCATGCCTGTCTCCTGAGCTTGGACTATGCTTCTGAAGAGATCTGGCAAACGTTCGTCTATCGCTTTTCGCCATCTGAAATCAACATAGTTCAGTATCGCAGAAGGAGAGATCACCGCGATAATTGCAAAGAATACGAACTCGTCAAAGGCTGTTTTGCCCCAGAACATGGCAAACCCCAGAAGCACTATGGCGACCGCTACCATTATTGAGGCCAACCACACGATTGTCTTAAGGCGCTTCTCTATTTTCGGCATCCCTTTGTCACCATTTTGGTGAGGCACCATCCAAGAGTATGAGAAACATTATGGCGCCCAGCGGTATCCCGATGTATGTTAGAAGGTTGAGAAGCAAGTCTGGACTCAGTATTCCTAGGCTTCCTCCGCCCAGCATTGCCATGACGGAGAGCATAATGACAAGAAGCAGAGGCCCAGTAAGCAGAACGGTCACATAGAACTCCGATAGAATCGATAGCGTGTCTGAGAATTTCTTGAGCGTTATCCTTTTCAGCTTCATATAGTCATTAGTTTTCACTCGAAGGTAAGCAGCTAGATTGCCGCCTGAATGGATTGTTGAAATCACGCCCTCAAGCATTTCCCGAAACCGCTCCGAAGGAGTGCGCTTTGACGCTTTTTCCAACGCGGATATTATGTCCAATCCAAAGAGGTTGACATCTCTCACGACATCCTTGGCTTCCGCCGTAACTGCCAAGGGCACACTCAAAGACGAAAGCGAGTGGAAAATCTTCTCCGGCGAAACACCAGCACTGGAGAGAATGGCCATGTACCCAGTCGTGAAAGGCAGTTCATCTTCCAACTCTCTCCTCAATTTGTCGGCAAGATAAACTGGGTAGAAATAGAACCCTATGACTGAGAACACGCTTGCGAACAGACCACCACCCACGCCGAACAGCACTGCTGGGAAGAGGGGTATTCCAAATACGAAAATAAGCAGACATGGCAAGAACAGTAAAACGGCCAGCGAAGTCACTATCGACGCAAGAACCGTCAAGCTGACATAAGCTTTGAAGTTAATCTTCAGATTCGATCTCTGCAAGCTTGTGTCTAGATCCTGAAAGAGTGGGAAAACGCGCCCTATCTTTTCACCAATGAGCTGATAAGCTATTGACTGTGGCGTCTCAAAGGCAAGCTTCAGCCCTTCTTGCGCGGTTTCTTGCTGCTCTGGAACAGACGCCTTTTGGCGGAACCGGCTGAGTCTTGCCTTTATACGCTTGAAGAATGATTTGACTTGCTCAACGAGGAAATTGTTTCTCATTTCAACCCTACCCTAGCTTTCTGGAAGACACGGTTTGAGTTGGCATAGTATTCTCGGATGATGTTGGCGACATCGGTGTAGCGCCGTATGTTCTTATGAACCATCCAATCCAAAACAGTCCTTCTTCGATGCAATTCACTCCTAACGTCCTCGAGAGTTGCGCCAGTCTTCTTCAGATATTCTTCTAGGATATTGCTACGGCCTGCAAAAGCAAAGCTGTCCTCTTTCTGATTCCAGTGGAAAGTCTCTTCTGTCAGCACTTCCTTCTTTGCCTGATCGAGTCCCACAACCTCAGTTGCCGTGTTGACTCTTCTGGTGGGCCTTCCGCCGATCTCTGTCCTCGCCATCGTCATTATAACGTCGGTCATTGCTATGAGAGGCTTCGGAATGTTCATTGGCTCGGATTCCAGACGGTTTATCACGGCTTCGACTGACTCTGCATGGATAGTGCACATGCCCAAGTGACCCGTTGCCATTGCTTGGAACAAAGTGTAAGCTTCTTCTCCGCGAACCTCGCCTACTATGATGTAGTCAGGTCTCTGTCTTACAGCCGCTTTCAGGAGATCGAATAGGCTTATCGAACCGCTCTTCTTGTCCTCATGCCCGAACCCTGATCGGACGACCGACGGTATCCAGTTCTCGTGCGGCAGATTGAGCTCCTGCGTATCCTCAACGCTCACAATCTTCATTTCAGGTTTAATGAACATTGACAGACAGTTCAGCATGGTCGTCTTTCCAGAAGCCACACCGCCAGCCACCATGACTGATGCTCTATTCTCAATTACAAACCACAAGTAAGCGGCCATCTCCGAAGAGAGAGTGTTGAAAGCGATCAAATCAGAGACTGTGAGCGGGTCAACCCTGAAACGCCTGATTGTGAAAGTTGAGCCCCTTCGGGTGACTTCGCTTCCATAGGTCAACTGTATTCTGCTACCGTCGGGTAACGTTGCATCCAGAATGGGTGAGGCAATGGAGATATTCTTCCCTGACAGGTACGCCATTCGAACTATGAACGAGTCCAGTTCCTCTTTGTCTTTGAATATTATGTTCGTCGGAGTCGATTCATACAGACGATGCCAAACATACAATGGAATGTTTACACCATCGGCAGAAATGTCTTCAATCAAATGATCCTTCATCAGCGGGTCTATTTTTCCGTAGCCTATGAAGTCTCTCGTGACATAGTACGAGAGCTTGTCTACCGCCTCTGGCGGGATTTTTATGCGGTATCTCTTGATTATTTCTTTTGTCTTCTCTCTAAGGTAGTTCTCCGCCTTTTCTTTGGTTTCTATTTCCTTGAGGTTTACATCCACTTCTTCCATCAGAAAAGTCTTGATTTCCTGCAGGTATTTTGCTTCTTCCGGTTGAAGCGTTGGTTCTATGACTTCGTAGAGGGTCTTCTGGGTCTCCGGATGTTTGATTATTGCTGCATAAACGTATGGTTCCTGTATCGGGTAGACTTCACGGAATGCGGCTGGCTTTTTGGCTTCTTCCTTCAAAGTCACGCCTATTCCTGTCTCTGCTATTACGTCTGAAATTGCTGGCGTTTGGCGCTTTACCGTTGGCCTCTGCCTCCGTGTGACTTAGCGTGCATAGTGATTTTTCATTGAGTATACTGTGTATTGAGTCTTAATAAGCTATATGCACACCCAATCTTTAGCCAACTTCACAACACAAGCAAGATACAGCGCAACTAATTAGACGCACAAACGAACCGTTCAACAAGAAATGAAGAAAAAGACAGACGCCTATTCCAATGTTGCATGTCTGCGCTTCAGGTCAGCCTCGGTTCGTCCGAGACGATGCATGAGCTCGACCACAAGGCTGTCTAAGAAAACCATGCTATTGTCTTCGAAGATGCTTCCGAGCGGGGTCAGAGGTTCTCGTTCGCCAATGATCTGTCTAGCCACGTAGTCTTCTTCTTTCGGCAGTCCAGCTTTTGTCCTTCCTCTGATTGTAACTGTGAAGTCAACCATCTGGCCCAGTGGGGATTGCGGAAAGGAAGTTATTGCAACAACTGTGGCACATATTTCCTTAGCTGCCGCAGCAGCAGTCAGAACCATTTTCGTTGTGCCTGTTCCTGAAATAGCTACTAGGACATCTCCTTTTTCCGCCGCCGGCGTTATTGTCTCTCCAAGGAAGTAAACGTTGAAGCCCAAGTTCATTAGTCGCAACGCAAATGCACGAGCCACAAAACCGCTTCTGCCCATCCCAACAGTGAATATTTTCTTTTCTCTTGCGTCAATGAGCAGCTGAGTGAATTTCTCGACTTCTTTCATGTTGAGCCGCGAAATGGAGGTTTGAATGCTTTCAATGATCTCTTCTGCCGCCGCCTTAAACCAGTCCAACGGTTCCAGACTCCCCGCGAATCCATTACACAAATGATTCTGTTAAAAGCATTTTGGTCCAGAGCCCATTTCTCAAGAGGCTGTTCACGGATGGAATCGGATAGAACAGTCGAACGTAAACCGCGACCGCTACGGTAGCAACTGTAATAAGCATCAAGACAAGGTCGCCCTTGTGCGTCTTCAGAACGTACAGGTTAGTGCGATTCTTGGTGGCTCCCCAAGCGCGAGACTCCATGGCTTCTGCAAGTTCCAGGCTCCTGCGAATAGCGCTCACTATCAATGGAATCAAAATAGGTATGTAATTCCTGATTCTTTTCATGAAATTCCCTCGCTCAAGCTCTAGTCCTCTCGCCTTCTGCGCATCCATTATGGTCTGAGCCTCCTCAGCCAGCACTGGCACAAACCGCACCGCAGTTGTGAAAGCAAAAACGAATTCATAGGGAATGCGGGATTGCTCCAATGCTAAGCCAAGGTGGTCCGGCGACGTTGTGAGAAAGAAGACGGAAAATGATTCAACAAGCACTACAAACCGAAGAGTCATGGCAACCGCGTTCTCCAAGTTCTTCGCCGTCACAACGTACCCTGCCCCTATGAAGGAGAAAACGAAATTGGTTAGAAAGATGACTGTCGCCAAGAAGACTGCTCCGCGCATTGACCGCAGCCATTGGCGCTTCACGCCAGCCAAAACGACAAATGGGATCTGCATCAGAAAAAGCACAATCAGAGGCAGGAGTTCAGTGAAGACCACAGCGACTGCAAAGATGGCGCAAACATAGATGAATTTTATTCGGGGATCCAGGTTGTGGATTGGGGAGTAGACCTTTCGGAACTTGAGTCCGTCGAAGACGCTCATTTGGTTCGAGCCACCAAGAGTTCAAGCAGAATCTTCCGAGCCTCGTAGACATCTATAATGTTTCGCGGCACATCAAGTTCTGGCATTTGGAGGAAAATCTGAGCGATCTGCGGAGGCACTATGGATGCCTCAGTCAGGATATCTGGCGTAGTCAGGATTTTCCTTGCTTCGCCGTCAGCAATGATCTTGCCATTACACATCAACAAGACACGCGGATTGCACTCAGCCACAAATTCCACATCATGTGACACAGTGATTATGGTTTTCTTCTGTGTCCGGAGCTGCATGATGAATTGGCGAAGTTTCTCCTTCTGCTGGTAGTCTTGTCCTATCGTAGGCTCGTCCAGTATCAAGATGCCGGGGTCCCACGCAAGGACAGAAGCCAAGGCCACGCGTTTTCTCTCTCCTCCACTCAATACGAAAGGCGAAGACTTCCGATATTGAGTCAAGCCCAGAAGATTCAGGGCCCATGTCACGCGGCTCTCGGTTACAGTTTCGCTGAAACCAAAGTTCTTCAGCGCAAAGGCAATTTCCTCTTCCACGGTCGCGCTGAATAGTTGATGATCAGGATTCTGGAAAACGAAGCCGACGTTTCTGGACAGGCGGGCTACGCTTACCTTTGTCGTCTCAACTCCATCGACCAGTACTTTGCCTTTTGCCGGTTTCAATAGACCATTGAAGTGTTTGACGAGAGTGGTCTTACCAGCCCCGTTTTGCCCCATTATAGCCACGAATTCGCCGTCTTGGATGGCCAGCGACACGTTTTTCAGAGCTTCTACACCGCTTGGGTAGCTGTAGTAAACATTTTTGGCTTCTATCGTCGAGTCAGCGCCTCCTTTAGCAGCGTTGCCATTTCATCTGAAGATAGAGGTATGGTGTCACCACAAATGGCGCCGTCCTTTTCGAGCATCTGGAACAGTCGAGTTGCTTTCGGGATTCCAACGCCTATGAGACGTGCTTCTTCGGAGCAGAGTATTTCTCTCGAGTCTCCATCCAAGACCACTTTGCCTTCGTCCATGATTATCAGATGATTGGCGTATCGAGCGGTCAAATCAAGACGGTGCTCGATAAGAACAATGGTTACTCCGAAACGCTTGTTGAGGTCGTAAATCACCTCGAATATCTTCTTGGCACTCAATGGATCAAGAAACGAAGTTGGTTCGTCAAGAACTATCACCTCAGGTTTCATGGCGAGTACTGATGCGATGGCGACGCGCTGCTGTTGGCCGCCAGAAAGCTCATGAGGAGGCCTTTCACGCAGATCATATATGCCGGTCAGTTTCAGCGCCCAATCCACCCTGTCACGCATCTCTTCCCGTGGCACGCCTAGGTTCTCGAGGCCAAAGGCTACATCCTTCTCCACAGACAAGGCGAAAAGCTGGTTCTCCGGGTTCTGGAAAACGAGTCCGACGTGCCTTGCGAGTTCGGCTGTCGTGTGCTCGGTGACGCCGAGGCCGGCAACGATGATTTCTCCTTTCATTTCGCCCAAGTAGAAATGCGGTATGAGACCGTTGAAGCATCGGCAGAGCGTAGTCTTTCCACATCCGCTCGGGCCAGTTATGAGTGTGAATTGACCCTTCTCTATGTTTATGGACACGTCTGATATTGATGGTTTGGTTGCACCCGGATATGTGTAAGTGACATTCTTGGTTTGGATTACTGTCATGCTGGTGGCGCCTTGCACTTGCGTATGAGCGAAATGGCTTGTTCCATTTAAGAGTAGCTACTTAATTGTGATTTGACAGCTTCTTTTTCAAAAGCAGCAAGCAACGTTTGAGACCAGTTTCAAAGTCGCCGACACCATTCACGCCAGCCGCCATCGAGTGCCCGCCTCCCATTCCATGCAGGTACTCGCCCAACGGGTTCGCAATGTCTTTGCCCAAGTGCACGCCTGTCTGCTTGTAGAAATTGCTTGTGCAGCGAAGACTGATCTCGATGTCGCCGTTCTTTTCTCCAGCAACGGCTGCGACGTCGGCGCCTAGCTCAATGATGGCACGGGCTGCAGAGGCCTGGTATGCGCTCACATGTGAGAGCGCCACTATCCAGTTGCCTATCCTGAAGAGGCGATTTCTTCTAGAAGCTTTCAGTCTCGCCACGCGTTCTGAGAACTCCATTGGCAGCGACAACATTGCCAGCGTTTCTTGCGCGTTCACGCCTGAATCAATGAGCTCTGCAATGTTTTTGAGCGTTGTCGAATTGGCTAGAATGAAGTGACGGGTGTCGAAGGCTATACCCAAGAACAGAGCCTTTGCGGCCGCTTGGCTTGGTTTTGTGGCAGTTTGCTTGAAGAAACTGTAGACTATCTCGCATGTTGATGAGGATTCTTCGCTTGTGATGGAGACCGTTGCGATCTGTTCGGTTTCAGGATGGCTTGCATGATGATCTATGACGACTATCGGTGCCTCTGATTTTCTCACTTTTTCAGCGTAAGTGTCGAGTTGCTGCACCGTGTTGGTGTCAAGCATGACTATTACGTCTGCCTTCTCCACATCCGGGCTTATTTTTATGTCCATGGGCAAGTGCTGAAGCAGGTGCTTTGAAAGCCGACTGATTCCTTTTGCAGCGCCTATTTCAGTCTCAATTTCTGGTCTTAGTTGCTTGAGCAGATCCACGAACGCATAAGCAGAGCACATTGCATCCGGATCGGCATTGTGGTGGCACAGCAAGACAATGAACTTGGTATCAGGCTTGTCAAGAAGAGGGGTTATGTCTGCGAACGACACTTCAGATCCCTCATGTGCTTTTCCGCTGCCTTGATTCCTTCCTTCACTGCTTCGTCGGCAACCTTTTGCACGTTGAAGCCTTTCGCAGCCGACGTTAGGCCGATGTCCACATCGATCGTGACGGTCACAGGTCTTGCGCCTTCAACCTCAGCGGTCACATTCAGTCGCTCAATGTGTTTGCGGGGGATTTTTGAGGCGACGTATTTTCTAGCTTCTTCTTCAGCAATCGTGCACACTTCTTCAATCTGTTCGCTGGTGAGCTCGGGTATGCCCAGCTCTTCCACATGTTTCACCCAGAACCAGTTTATGATGGTGGGGTGACTGGCTTCAGGTCTTCTTGGAGTTTTGTCTGTAATTCCTTCAGTTGGCTACGCAGGCGTTCTTCTTGCTTTCCCAGCACAGTGACCCGCGTGTTGAGTATGTCCTTCCGTTCGGTAAGGTCTGTGACCGTTTTCGCTTTTTCGGCCTTCACGAAAAGCGAGCCTATTGCCTTGTAGACAACGGCGTCGTCTCCCAGTTTCTGCACTTCGGTAAGTGCCTGTTCGTTCTCAGTAAGTTCCATTTCTACTTGCTGTTTTTGCGTGAGTATGGCTTGAAGTGATTGCTGAAGCTGTTGAAGCCTCAATAAGCGTTCTTGGACTTGGGGCGGTAGCCCTTGCATTTCGTCACTCATTTCATGACCCTTTCCATTCTGCACAGCAATAAGTTGAGCTATTAATTAAGTATTCTCCAACACGTGCGCATCCGAACACAGCAGGACGGCAAACATTCGCTCAGCAAGGGCGTGTGTTGGCATTGACCGGTTTTATGAGGATTGGGGGGTGTTGAAGTTGTTATGTTCTTTCCAAGACTGCAAAAACGTTTGACACCGAGTTTATCCATCTCAGGTAGGTGTTGAGCGCAGCGCGCAATGCTACTGTGTCTTGAGCCTCGACCTTCAGAATTAGGAAAGGCCCTTTTCTTTCCACACATGCTTTGGACCGATTGGTCGTTGGCTTGTGAGTCTCCGGCTTCAACGCATTCAGCGCTGTCTCTAGGTGTTTCTCAGAAGGGAATTTCAACCGCACGATCGCATTGGCTTTCATTAGTCGAACTTCCAAACCAGCCAGCCTGACGGAGAACCAAGAGCCGACAATTGTGTTGGCTTATGAAATAGGAAAAAGTTCGTGAAGAAATTTGAAGGAAACAAGCTTAGTTGCTTGCTTCTTCCTCTGGCTCAACTTCTTCAGGTGGTGCTTCTTTAGCGATCTTCATTGCCTCTGCGGTGGGCACTCCCTTGGCAGTGCGTTTAGCTATCAGACCGAGCTTCGTCATCGGTGTGTAGGCTCCGCCTGTGAAGGTGAAACCGCATTTTCGGCATTTCCATACGCCGACGCTTTCGCGGTTGACCTTCATGAATCCACAGCGGGGGCACTTGTGTTGTTTCTTGAGATCTTTGATCACTTTGATGTATCGCTTTCGGACGGTTGATCCATAACGCGGGCCAAGTCCGCGCGTCGGCCCAACCTTCTTGGTTCGGTTACCCATTCTGGCTTCACCATTTCAGTTGCTTTCTAAGCTCTTTGGCTTTGTCTTTGGCGATTTTAGCCGCTTCCAGTATCTGTTCAGGCGTAAATGAGCCGCTACAGCCCTTCTGTATGGCACATATGTTTCCGTCATCGTCAATCGACAGGGTTATCCTTGCGTCCATGACCTGTTCTTCTTCGAGCCATGGGTCAACAACGAGTTTGCCGCCGACCTTTGCCATAGTGACTTCTATGGGGTGCTTCTTGACCGGAAGTTGCGTGTAGCCTGGCTTGACTTTGACTTCGTCGTCTTCGATCTCGTAGTTGGGCATCTTCGTGTTGAGTAATGCAGCTACGGATGCAAGAGTGGATGCGTCAATGAGGTTGCCATCGTGGTTGATTACGTAGATGTCCACGAACACGACGAACACTTTCTTGCCCGGTTCAATGACCAGCTTGGCTGTGTCGATCATTTTGGATTCGCGGATGCCTCGGTCGACGATTCTTGCAAGTTCTACTGAGGTTTCGTCTGGCGGACCGGCTTCGAAGTTTGGTGATGCAAGCGGCACGAGTTCAGCGTTTACGGTCAGAACGCCTTCGTTGGGCGTGTCAGGGAAGGGTTCGCCTATTTCTACTTTTATTCCTGCGACGATTTCGGTCTTGCCTAGAAGGACTCTTGCCGATCCTTCGGCGCGTTCAATTATTCCTTGTTCGATCTTTATTTCGCGGTACTCAGTTAAGCCTCGTCCGTCCAGTCGCTTGTCGTTTGCGACGAGTTGCGCGATTTGCTTCTGCTTTACCTTCGTGATTACGTCTGACATTACTCTTCAACCTCCACTTCCTTGATGCCCACGTATTTCGTTTTCAGGGCTTCCTTTTGCATTTCATAGATTTTCTTGCATCCTTCGAGAGCAAGTTTCACGGCGCTTTCGAACTCGTCCATTGTCAGTATTCCGTCCATCTGCAGCAGCGTTATCTCGTTCAGGTTTGGCATGACGGCAACTGGCACGTCGGCCATTCCAAGTTTGTCTTCCTCGTCCATCAGGTCGAGCACTATGGTGTCGTCGACTTTTCCGGCTGCGCACGCTACGACTAGGTCGCGCATTGGGATTCCGGCGTCAGCCAGCGCTAGTGCTGCGGCGGTGATGCTTGCGCATCTTGTTCCTCCGTCTGCCTGAAGGACTTCGATGAACACGTCTATGCCTGTGCGTGGGTAGTTTTCGAGAAAGATTGCGGGTTCAAGGGATTCACGTATGACTTTCGAGAGTTCGACTTCTCTTCTTGACGGCGCCGGTGATTTCCGCTCCTGAACTGAGAATGGCGCCATGTGGTAGCGGCATTTGAGAAGTGTTCGGTCCTGCAGGGTAAGGTGTTTGGGGTGCACTTCTCGCGGGCCGAATACGCCTGCAACGATCTTGTTCTTTCCATGTTCGATGTAGGCTGATCCGTTGGCGTTCGGTAGCACGCCCACTTCAAGTTTCAACGGTCTGAGTTCGTCGAACTTTCTTCCGTCTAGTCTTAATCCTTTTTTGTCGATCAATTTCTCAGATTTATCATTCATTTTTGGGTTCCTCCCGTTTTGATTTTTCTTCCTTTAACATCTGGGTTATGCGGTCGGTTAGGCCGCTTGTATGGGATTCTTCTTCGATTTTGTGGATTGCTCTTATTGCGAGCTGTTCATCTTCGATGGTTTTTCCGGTTATGAGTATGACTCCGTTCAGGCCAAGGATTATGTTACAGTTGGTCTCCTGCTTTATCAGGGATATCATTGAGCCTTTTCGGCCTATCACGCGAGGAATCTTCGTCGGAGTGACTTTGAGGATTTCTCCGCGGGTTATTTTTCCAAGGCCGGGTTCGCCTACTGTCAGTTGCGGGTCGTGTGTTCGGTCGTATGAGGCTATTTTCGCAACTATCAGGTCCCCTGCGTCGAGAACTTGAGGCAGATCGTCTTGCTGTGGCTTGAAGGGTCTGCTCAGTACGTCTGAGGCTCTCAGGATCGCCACGTATGGAGCGTTTATGTCAACGGTCCACCCGTTAAATCCTACTTCTATGATCTTGCCTATGACGATGTCTCCTGATTTGGGGACGTAGAAGGCTTTCAAGGCTACGACGGTTACTTTTTTGTTTTCGTAGTCGACGATTCCTATTCTTGTTGCGTAGAGTTTCGTGCCTTCTTTGTACGTGTTTTCTCCTGCGAGGTAGTCGCCCTCGGCGACAAGGTCTCCGGGCGTTACGATTTGTCTTTTTTCAAAAAATGTTGGCATGTTTTCACCATTTTGATGTGTTCATAAAAAGCTTGTCTGCTTGCTAGATTACTTTGGCGTCTCCGCTTCCTTTGGTTATTTCTCCAAGTTTGTCTAGGAACGGGGCATATAAGCCTGCTGGCATTTCCAGAACGCCGTACCATGAGCCGTCTGCTCGCCATTCTTCACGTTTTATGGTTCCGAAGGTTTTCATTGCGCCGTAGGCTTTTGCTGAGTATGCGGCTGGGATGGTTACGCCGACGGTCATCTGCTCCATTTTCAGAGGCAGAATTATTCTTAGCAGTTTGATTATGTCTTTTGCTTGTTCTTCAACAGATTTGAAGGGGTCGATTGAGTATCGGATTTGTTCCATGGCGTTTTCGACGCGTGTTGGCGGGTGTGGTAGGTTGGTCTTGGGGTCGACGCATTGGCGTGATATGAAGTCTACGATTTGCTTTCTTTTGTCTTCGACCATTTTTCGGCGTTGTTCGGTGGTCAGTTGGAGGGTTCCGGTTTTGAGTATGGTTTCAGCGATCTTCAGAGGGTCGGTGGTTCCGAAGGCTTTGCTTAGGGCTTCTTCGGCGACTTTGGTGCCTTTGTTTGCGTCGGAGAAAATGGTTTCGGCGACGAGGATTTCGGTCATTCCGGCTATTTTTCCCATGCGGTAGTCTAGGGCTTTCTCGGGTTTTACGAGGATTTCAAAGTGTTCATTGTCTTTCGTGATGCGTGCGACGGTGTATTTATCGCTCATCGGGTTTTCACTTGCCCACGCCCACTTGCTTCAGGTATGCCTCGGTTTTTTCGTCGCTGAGGATTTCGAATTTCTTGGTGTCGGCTGGGATTACGGCTATCTTTATTCGTTGTGGGAGTTGTCGGGCTTCAAGGGCTTTGGCTAGGCATTTTACGGCGAGTTTTGTGGCGGCTTCGAGGTTCATGTCGTCTTTGTGTTCTTCTTTCATGAGTGCGATTGCGGTGTCTCTTCCTGCGCCTTGTGCGGTTGCTTTGTAGCCGCGGTAGGTTCCGCTCGGGTGGGTTCCGAAGAGACGGCTTCCGGTTTTGTCGACTCCGCCGAAGATTATTGAGACTCCGAATGGTCTTACGCCTGCGTGTTGTGTGTAGAGCTGCTTTATGTCGCAGATTTTTTTGGTTACGATTTCAGCGTCTATTGGTTCGTCGTAGGTTAGTTTGTTGCTTTGGGCGTTGACTCTTGCTTGGTCGATGAGTATGCGCGCGTCTGAGCTCAGGCCGACTATGGCGGCACCCACGTGGTCGTCGATTTTGAAGAGTTTCCATGAGTATTCGGTTTCTTCGAGGGGTTCTACGGTTTCTTCTGCTCCCAGAACTACTCCTTCGGAGCAGCGTATCCCCAGTATGGTTGCTCCTCGGTTAACGAGCTCCATTGCGTATTCGACTTGGAACAATCGTCCGTCTGGTGAGAATACGGTTATGGCGCGGTCGTATGCGCCTGGTGCTGCAAATACAGACATAACTTTTTACCTCACACTCTTTACTCTAGCACTTTTCAGACTTTCATATGACTACTAAACTAAAAACCTTTCCTATCTTTTCGGGTTTTTAAGGCGGATTCATAGTTGTGGAGATTTTGGCGATTTCAACGGGTGGGCCGCCAGTTGCGTTTCGAGAGCATGAAGGAGCGGCACCTGCAGAAGAGAACCTCTCACAGGTGTCTAACCCCTCTCCATATAGTTGGACCTTTGCATAGACTCTGACGAGAAGTTGCCACGGTTACTTCGTCTCGGATGAGACGGCTTGTTCAACCCTCTCTAGGAGAGAATCGTAAATCAAGCCACGGAACAGAATCCTTAGAAACGCCAAACTCGTTACTCCAGAGCTACACGGATTCAAACCCGACCCTCGACACGCTCCTATTGCGATAGTTTGGTTTCAAGTAGGTGCCTTATTTAGACAGAAAAATAGGGAAACTGTGGAAGACATCGCCATCTGTCGTTGGGTTAAAACTCGATCTTCGGGCACTACGATTCGATCCGGCACACTTCGTGAATCAAACCAATATCCCATATTTCTGAGCCTTGTCCAAAGACTTTTTAGCGCATGATTTCCATTGTTGTTCATGGAAACTGTAAATATCGTGATAATAGGGGCCGGTGTCGTAGGTCTAGCTGTTGCTGCCGCCGTCTCAGGGAAGAACGAGGGCGTGTATGTCTTTGAGAAAAATGAAAGGTTTGGGCAGGAAACAAGCAGTCACAACAGTGGCGTGATCCATTCAGGCATTCATTATCCGAAAGATTCGCTCAAGGCCAAGCTGTGCGTCAAGGGCAACTTCATGACGTACGAGATATGTGAGGAGTACAAGATTCCTTTCAAAAAGTTGGGAAAGCTGACAGTTGCGATTACGGAAGAAGAGATAGAAGAGCTGCATAAGTTGATGATGGCCGGCGAAGAAAACGGCGTCGAAGGCTTGGAGTTGCTGGACAAGAAAGAGGTCGAGAAGCTAGAGCCAAATGTGGATGTTAATGAGGCTCTTCTTTCACCTTCAACCGGCATAGTTGAACCTGACGAGCTAGTGCATCATTTCTATGCAAAGGCTCACAAGAACAACGCAGTTCTTGCCACAGAAACAGAAGTCACCAACCTAAGAAAAGCCAAAGATGGATACGAAATAAGCGGAGTGAGCGTAGGTGAAAAGTTTACGGTGACGGCGAAAACCGTCATAAATTGCGCTGGCCTCTGCTCAGACAAAATAGCTGGCATGACAGGATTAGATGTTGACAAACTCGGCTATAGATTGCACTACTGCAAAGGAGACTATTTCAGGATGGTTGGAAACCCCCCAGTCAGAATGCTTGTGTACCCTGTTCCTCAGGGACCCGGGTTGGGCATCCACTTGACACCCGACCTTGCAGGAGCAGTCAGGTTGGGACCAAACGCCTACTATGTAAACGAAATCAACTATGAAGTCAAGTCAAGTGAAAAAGAGTTCCGTGAGGACGTGGAGAGGTTTTTGCCCGGCATTCGTGAACGCCAGATACAAGTAGACTCGTCTGGGATAAGACCGAAGCTTCAGGGGCCTGGAGACAAGTTCAGGGACTTCGTCATTAGACACGAAGCTGACAAAGGCTTATTCGGGCTTGTGAATCTGGTTGGAATGGAATCTCCCGGTTTGACTGCAGCACCAGCCATAGGCGAGTTCGTGCTCGAAATTATCGAAACTGAAATAAAAGGTAACAGCAAGATCGCAATCACAGGTTGTGGTGAGAGAAATGGTTCACAAGATTGAACGCGTCGGGGCAGAAACGCTCAGGTCGTTCTGTGCGGAAGCGCTTGAAAGACTAGACGTGTCCAATGAGGATGCACGCATAACAGCCAATGTATTGGTGGAGGCTGATCTGCGCGGCATTGATTCGCATGGCATAGCCCGCTTGAGCCGTTATGTTTCTGGTATTCAGCATGGTATGATGCGGCCTAAGGCAAACCCAAAGATCGTCCATGAGACCCCGGTTACTGCTACAGTTGATGGAGACGCTGGGCTTGGACAGCCTGTTTCCTTCCAAGCAATGAAAACCGCCATCAATAAGGCGCGAGAAAATTCTCTAGGATTTGTCGCGGTCAGGAACTCGAACCATTTCGGGATTGCGGGGTACTACGCGATGATGGCCTTGAAGGAGGACATGATAGGCCTTTGCACAACGAACACTGAAATATTGGTGGTGCCTACGTTTGCACGTAATGCCTTGCTGGGTACGAACCCAATAGCGATTGCGGTGCCTGCAGGTGCTGAGCAGCCGTTCGTGCTGGACATGTCCACGGCCACGGTGACTAGAGGAAAGCTAGAAGTCTACGCGAGGCTAGAGAAGACGATTCCGTTAAACTGGGCAACTGACGAGAAAGGTGTCGCCACAGATGATGCTGCTCGTGTCCTTCAGAACATCGTGAAGCGCAGTGGCGGAGGTTTACTTCCATTGGGAGGCGCTTCAGAGGAGTCCGGAGGGCACAAAGGGTATGGTTTGGCATTGGCCGTAGAGATTTTCAGTGCCGTACTTTCAGGAGCTCTGTACGCTGATCGAGTTTACCCGAAAGACCGAGAAGGACAGCCTCTGCCATCTGGAATAGGCCATTTCTTTGGCGCCATATGCATTGATGCCTTCCGACCGAAAGACGACTTCAAACGAGACATGGACGACCTACTACACCGCTTGAAGAAGGGTCAAAAAGCTACCGGAGCAGACCGCATCTATATTCATGGAGAGAAAGAGTTCGAAGAAGCTGAGCGGCTTGCAGAGCATGGCATCCCTCTCAACCCAAAAGTGGCAGAAGAACTGCGGACAATCGCATCTCAGCTTGGAATGAGCAAGCCTTTCTAACAACGTACTGGCCAATAGAAAAAATGACGGATGACCAAGAGGCATCTCCCTCACCTGAGTTCAAACCCAGCCCTCGCCATCACAAACATGTCTGCTACACCCGTCGAGCCGGTGAGCTTGATTCAAGTTCATTTTCTTTCGTGAAGAATCTAGTGCCTCCTATCTCGCAAACGTATTCAAATCCATAAGCAACAGACTTTCTAACTGACCAACCGTTCTGATACCACCATTCTTGCCCTGTGTCTGGTTCCAGCGGTCTTTCCTTGACGCGCATGTTGGTCATGTATTTGCGCCAGAAGCATGCTTGAAACTCATTCGTGTTGTTTGAATATCTCTACAATGAGAAGAAGAGCGAAGACTCCAATCAAAAGCCTAGTGTTTGCTCAAATCGCATGCGCTTTCTACTTTAACTGATATTCTTCGCCCTCTTGTAGTAGCACCACTTCAGTTTTCGAGTTGGCCTCCACTTTCCTCTTGAACTCCTCACGATCTTTCTCCCAAGTGTGCATAGCCATCGCAGTCTTCGGCTTGATCGCTATCGCAGTCTTCGGCAGCTTCAGCATTGTTCATGGTGTACTTGTCTCCTGTAGGAAGCAAGGCCAAGTCTATGTTCTTGAGCTACCGCATCTCCGGGATGAAATCAGTGTCTCCCGCATGATAAATCGTCTTGCCTTCTGCCTTTATCAAGTAGCCCACTCCGTATCCCCTAGGATGCCAAGGTTTTCCAGAAGGCTTGAACCGCTTGACGTTGTAGGCTTCAACCGCCTCAATCTTCACACCGCCAGCAACGGCGTCTTCTCCGGGTTTGAGCGTTGTGACGCTTCCACCGATTCTCGAAGCACAATTCTTAGGAGCAACTACGACAGTATCCTTTCTGCGAAGCTTCTTGATCTTGGGCGGACTGCAATGATCACCGTGGTTATGAGTCACCAATATGACGTCTGCCTTCTCGGAAGCTTCAACCACGTTCCCATACTTCTTCAAGTCAATATAGATGACTTTATCCGCGGTTCTGATCTGAAAGCTGGCATGGCCGAGCCACCTAACGTAGACTGCCATTGTAACACCGACTCACAAGTATGGACCAGCAAATACATATAAAACTTGTAGACCAGTTCCATCCTCTGCCATCTAGTGCGCCGTGTTTTGTGGCGTACGACGCAACCTCAGAGTATCATCTGCGTGTTTGAATTCCACTTTGACACTTGAAAGCACACTTCTCACTCGTGGAATTGCTTCTTCTTGCCGTTCAGTGGAGCAAGGGCATGATTGCCTTCCTCAGTTCTTTCCCGTCTTTCGTCAGCGAGTACTCAACCCTCGGCGGGATTTCATTGAACGACTCTTTCCGAACCAAACCCTCTTTCCCAGAATCTTCAACGTATCCGACAGCGTCTTCGGGCCAACGCCGTCAAGTTGCTCCATCAAGCCATTAAACCGAAGCTTTTCGTAACTACCAAGCGCATTTATCATCAGAAACGCCTATTTCTTGCTAATCACGTCTATTATTCCTCTAACTGGACACACACGCAAGTGCTCGGCTGTCTGCTGTCTGGGCTTTGCTTTCTCTTGGCATAGTCGCTTTCTCACTATAAACCTGATAGTTTAAACGCTTTCCTTTCGATAGTAATGCGACAGGTGAAATCAAATGCATAAAGAATGTGGATACGAACACCATCATGATGGCAATTGCAGCTGCGGCATGGGCCACCACGGACACGGCCACTTTGCCAGACGCTTCATGACAAAAGTAGAGAAAACAGAGAAACTGGAAAACTACATTGAAGAACTGAAGAACGAGCTTGCCGGAGCCCAAGAGCGCCTCAAAGAACTGAAAGCCAGCAAATAGAAAAGGAAGCTTGCACCTGCAAGCTCCATCCCAACTTTTTCAATCAATTCTCCCAGTCGAGAAGCCGCCTCTGCCCCTCAAGCTTCCGAATATCCGTCACATCCTGCACAACTTCCATCGCCCCAAGATACTGGCTGTTCTTGCCCCGCACCGCAAAGAACCGAATGTGAACGAAGCGACCGTCCAACGTTATCCAGAACTCAGCCACATCCTTCTTGCCCGCCTTGAAAGCTTCGACAACCTTGTTCACTATGTGAATGCTTTTCTGAGGATGACACATCTGCACCTTCCTGCCTAGTACAGCCTTGGTTCGCACGAAGATGCGTTTCTCAGCTTTGTTAAAGTATTTCACGCTGTCATTCTTGTCAATGAAGGACACATCCACAGGAAGCATATCAAGAATCGCTTCGACCTCTTCTCTCGAGAGGCTGCCTGTATCAAACTGCAAAACTCCCTCGTTCTCCGATCGGACTTCAGTCTTAGTGACATTACCAGACTTCATGGCGACTATTGCTTTGGGTGGAGTGAAGCAGCAGTAACCGATTTCGTCAAACTCCTTCCGGACAGCCTCCCATTCTGAGTCAGTGACAGCCTGCAAAGCGGCAGGAAAGAGAATGTTGTTTTCCTTGTAGTAATGGCTCGGCAAAAACTCGCACAGAGGCGACACTACCTCGCCCAGCTTTGCCTTGAAGTCCGTGAAAGGCAGGGTGTTCCATTTCTCAACCAGATCACGAAGCGCTTTCTTCTTCTCTCGTATCTGGTTGTGCTCCATCCACATTATCGCAGGCGGCTCAGTGATCCCATGCTTCTCCATTGTTGGGAAAAGCACGTTCTCCTCACGTAGGTAATGCTTCTCCGAGTCAGCAAAATCCTTCACAATGCCCTGCAACTCGGTTAATGCGTCGCCAACGTGAACAATATCGCATGCTTCGCTAATCATTCCCATGATGATCTCAAGCCGCTCGGCGCGCTCCAACAGAATCCTATGCTCTTTCATAAGGATGCTTATCGGATGCCCCTCAGACAACAAAAGCTCGCTTCCCTGCACCTGCTCAGCAAAAACGGCGAGATGAACGTCACAGAGCTTCTGAAGCTGCTCGCGCGGCATTCCTTCTTTGACAAGCTCCTGCTCTATCCGTGCAATGTCCTCAGCGCTTGTGCCCTCGATCACGTCTTTAAACTTGGCTTTCACGCTCTGCGGCGAAGCACCCTCATGCAGCTGCCTGATGACTTCCTTCAGCAGACGCTTCTTCTCTTCAGTTAGGCCACTCAATGCGCTCCCTCCTTAATCTTCTCAGCCAGAGTCTTACCCAATTCGACAATTTTGATGATGTCGTCTTCGCTCGGGGGACCATTAATCTCCATCGCGCCAACGATCTCCATCTTCGTCTGACCAAGCACTTCTTGAACATGCTTTATTGCGCCGCCACCCCAGCCGAACGAACTCAATGCTGCAATATACTTGGCTGGCGGCTTCAAAGCCTTCACCAAGTATGTCGCATACACAGCCAATGGATGCGCTCCACCAAGCACCGTCGGCGTGCCCAGAACAACGGCTCTCGAATCAACCATATCCTTCGCAATATCACCTATGTCAGCCACTGCCAAGTTATAGAGCGCTACTTCAACGTCTTCGGAGAGAAGCGTATCAACCAATGGTCGAACCATCTTCTCCGTGCTATTCCACATCGTCGCGTAAACCACCGTCGCCTTCGCCTTAGTCTCTCCAGTAACCCATTGACTATACGCTTTCAGAATGTGCTCAGGGTTCCTGTGCACGGGCCCGTGGCTCGGTGCAATCATGTGAATATCCAAACCTCTTATCTTTTCCATGGCCTTCTGACCCATGACCCGAAACGGCATCATGATCTCGCCGAAATACCTCTGCGCATGGCCGACCAGATCATCTACTTCGTCATCGTAAAGCCCCTGCGCCACATGCAGCCCGAAAAAGTCGCATGGAAAAAGAATCTTATCCTCCACCAAATACGTAAACATGGTCTCAGGCCAATGCAACATCGGCGCCTCAACAAATCGCAAGGTCTTGCCACCAAGATCTAAGGTCTCTCCATCAGCTACGACTTTTATCCTTTCTTCTGGGACTTTAAAGAAGACTTGCGCCATCTTCGAGCCTTTGCCGGTGCAGACGAGCTTTGCCTTCTTGTTCAGTCCTAAGATGTAGGGGATGGCGCCTGCATGGTCAGGCTCAGCATGGTTCATTATCACATAGTCAATCTCAGCCGGATTTGCGACCTTGCTGATTTTTTCTTCGAGCTCTTTCTCGAAGCCCGGGTTCACGGTGTCTATCAATACTTTCTTGCTTGTGCCGACAATAAGGTATGCGTTGTAGGTTGTTCCTTTCGGAAGAGGTATCAACGCATCGAAGAGTCTGCGGTTCCAGTCTCGTGCGCCCACCCAGTAGACGTTCTTGGAGATCTCGTGGATGTTACGCCAATTCATTTTGCACACCAATTTTTATTACAATTGTAATAAACTATATTTATGCCTTTCTACACATTATCTGCAGGAAACAACATAAAATGTTAGTCCCTTGCGAAATAGCCGTAAAATGCGTTCTCCCCGCAGTGCGAGCTATGCTCGCCAAAGAGCTCATGGTCAAGCACTACCTGAAACAGACAGAAGCCGCCAGACTACTCGGCGTCAGCCAACCAGCCATCAGCTTGTACACGCGAAAGATCAGGGGAAAAGCAATAGACCTGAAAAACGAGCCCGAGATAACAGACCTTGTAACCGAACTAGCAGCGTCAATGGTCAAAGGCAATCTAGCACACAAAGATTACATACCGCAATTCTGCGAAATCTGCAAGACCATCCGAGCAAAGGGACTCCTATGCAAGATGCACAAAGCCTTTGACCCCGCAATCAACATCGACGAATGCCTGCTGTGCACAACGCCGAACATGGTGAAATGCGCGTAGAAGCCCAAAATATATAAGAAAACTGCGAGCGCGTATTCGTTGGAAGTGACGGAATGCCACCACATTGTGATACATTAAACGGCCCAGTTGTCACCGCTGCGAAAGCGGCATTGAAGACTGGCAACGTCAAGCTCGTGCTTCCCTACGTGTCAAAAAAAACCGAAATCGAATTGAGAAAAGCCTTCGACAAGACCCGCCGCGTCCGAAAAATAGGAGGAGCAGCCGCCAAGCTTGCGGATTACTGGTTCTTTGAAACGGCAGTTCGATTGCACCGACAAGGCGAAGGCGCACCCTACACTGGGCTCAAGCCCGCTGGACTCGACTGGGGTCCAGTTGTGAGGAAAGCTGAAAAAGCCATCCAAAAAGGAGAACCGAAGGAAGTCATCAGTTTTCTGCTGCACACAATCGAAGAAGATCTGCAGGAAAAGTTCGAGCATGCCATGGCCAAGAAGAAGTACAACAAGAACGATGTTGATGCGGCAAGAGAATATGTGCATGCATCATTAGGTTTCGTCCTGTACGCGCATGGTCTATACGCATTCGCAATAGGCGGCGGAGAACACGACGAAGAAGACAAGAGCCAACATGGGCATCAGCACTAACTCTGGCCAACACTAATGCGATGACCATACACGCTACAGAGGGAAAAGCTCACGCGGCCAGCAGAAACGATGCAAGACAAAACCTTGGCACATAATCTCTTTATAACTCATCATACCATAAACACCTTACTGGAACGGTGAACAACGGACATGGGACATGCGGCTGTCTGGAAGGTCTTGGAAGCAATGATCGCTGACTTCCGAAAAAGAAAGGCAGCTGTCCCGGAAAAAGTCATGAGCGACCTGACATCCGCGAAGATTATGCTTAATGTTTCGAAAGCTGAGACGCACCGCGATGAAACGCTGATGCAAATCGATGTCTACCTAGAGAATGTTGAATCCTACCTCGTGTCCGAGGGCGAGAAGCTATTCGACGCCGCCTACGCTGATGAATGGCTCAAGAAGATCCAAGAGGCACGAAAAGAAGTCGGCGACGAACAAGAAGAAACACGTTTTGTACTAGGCCTTCCGCGTGAACAGAAATGGATCCGCGTCAAATCCACGCTTGAACTGCCTGCTGAGCAGTTGAAGACTCTGGCCGAGAAGACGGATCTAGTCGCTAACGTACAGGAAGATGGCCATCTGCTCGTTTGCGGCAAGGACGAGCAAGTCAAGAAATTCGTTAAGAAGATGACTGCAAAGCAGAGCTCAAAAACTGGAAAATAGCACCGAAAGAGTGCACAACGTTAAAGGCTTTGCTAATGCGATGATTTTTATAGAAATGCCACGTAAGAATGTCAGAGTGGCAATCACGTTCGCTTCCGGAGAGGGCGAGGCCGCAAACTAGATGCCCTACATCAAGAGAATCGAGCTCAAAGGCTTCAAGTCATTCGGACCACAAGTCGTTAAAGTAGTGCTAGATAAGGGCTTCACCGCCATAACAGGCCCCAATGGAAGTGGCAAAACCAACATCCTTGACGCACTTCTGTTTTCACTAGGCGAGCTGAGCACAAGAAAACTGCGAGCAGAAACAGCCGCCAACCTGATCTTCCACGGTTCCGAGAAGGCAGAACTGGAAAAGGCCAAAATGTCGAAGGTCATAGTTCAGTTCGACAATACGGACGGGCGCATGCCAGTCGACACCGTCACGGTCACAATCTCAAGAGAAGTCTACAAGAACGGCCAAAGCGTCTATAGACTCAACGGTCGAAGAATCTCAAGAGGACACATCCTAGAAATTCTGTCCGTCGCAGGAGTAAGCTCCTCAAGCCAAAACATAATCCCGCAGGGCACGATCACGAGGCTGACAGACATAGCCCCGATGGAACGGAGAAGAATCATCGAAGACCTTGTCGGCATCGCGCAGTACGATGCTGAAAAGGCTGAAGCTGAGGAGAAACTGCGTGTAGCCGACATCTCCATACGCACTGCCATGGGCAGAATAGACGAAGTGCAAAAACGACTCGACGACCTGGAAAGAGAACGCAACGAACTCCTTAGAGCCACGTCCATACAAAACGAGATCAAGAAATCCGAAACCGTGAAGATCTCACATGACATGGCACAAGTACAGGGCAAAGTGTCCGAAACCAGCAAACAAGCCGACACCGTCAGAAGTCGGCTTGAGAAGCTCAGACAGATCCGCGACGACTACCGAAACAGAAGAAGAGAAGTTGAAGGCGAATGGCGCAGGCTAAGCTCAGAAATCGTTGAAGAAGGCGGCTCACAAGTCCTCAGAGTCCAAATGAAAATCGGCGAACTCAAGTCAAAACTGACCGAACTGACAACCAAAATAAACTCAGGCAAAACAGGCTTAGAAGGATTCAAACGGATCAGGGAGAACGACCGTCAACAATACGAATCAATCCAGAAGGAAATCAGGGAGAACCGCCTGAAAATCAGACAACTCAAGACTGATCATGAGCGCATCTCCATGCAGACAACTGAGAAAAAGGCCGAACATGACGGACTGGCACAGGAAATAACCCAACGCTGGGAGAGACTCGGCGAAAATAGCAAAAGAATAGGCGAAATCGAGCAACAACTTGACACCCACTACAAACGAATCACTTACCTACGATCAGAATACGTGAAAAGCCAAGCAGCCATCAAGATCCGCACACGAAGACTAAAAGACCTGACAAGCCGCCGAGAAAGATTCGCCGTCACCCTAGCCGAACTCGAGAAATCACTTGGCGAACTTGAAAAAGTGCAGACAGAACAGAAAGCCCAGCTCAAGAATCTGGAGAAAACGCTTGAGAGACGAATAGTTCAGAAAGAAGCTGTAGAAGTGGAAATTTCTGAAGCTGGGAAAATAGCCGATTCCGCCAAGTCAGCGGTCATAGAATTCGCAACCCAAAGACAGCTCGCAGAGACCGTGGCTGCTGAAGAGAAGGCTCTGCGAAGCATAGAGGAACTGGGCGAGTTAGGCGTGATTCCCGGAGTTTACGGTCGACTTCGCAGCCTTGTCAAGATTGACAAGCCATACCAGCGGGCAATAGACGCTGCCTCATCCGGATGGCTTGACGCCATGGTTGTCAAGGATTTCAATGCTGCCTTCACGTGTACTGAAACGCTGAGGCGCATGAAGTTGGGCAGAATAAAGATTATCCCTGTGGAAGGCGCGAAGACGCCCAAGACACTAAAGGTTCCAGGCAAGCAGGGTGTCAGCGGCGCTGCACAGACATTCCTGAGATACGAGAGGAGCTGCGAGCCGGCTATCAACTTCGTTTTCGGCGACACACTAATTGTGGCAGACGGCAAGACTGCGCTGACTATGTCTGGAGAAGGCTACCGTTCAGTCACGGTTGACGGCGACCTTTACGAGACAAGCGGAGCCTTCGAAGGCGGCTACTACCGTGCTCCAATAGACTTCTCCACGATAATACCGAGCGAGGAAGCCATCAAAAGCCTAGAAGAAGCCGTGAACGCTCTTCAGCAGCACTTGTCAAGAAGAGGCACCGACATAGTAACCTATGAAGAGGAAATGGACAAGACACGTGTCGAGATCACTCGCCTGTCAGATGCCATAGTCACGCTTGACCACGAAACAACGAGGATCAAGAGAAACGTAAGAAGAACAAAATCCAACGTCAAGCGCGTGGACACTCTGAGCGGACGGCTCAGCAAAGAAGTAGAAATCGAAAAATCCAAGATGTGGACACAACGAGCCGAAAGAAGTAGCATACAAAAAGAAATGCGAAAACTCCAAATCGAGCTCGCCGCCCTGAGGAAGAAAACTGATCCTGTCAAGATCCAAGAGATGGAAATCACACGCGAGAGACTAGCCGAAGAAAGCATCACACTGAGACAGAAACTCGGGACGATCCAGACCGGTCTCTCCACTCTGCAGTCACAGTTTGACAATGTCCTGAGAGTTGGCTATCAGAATGCGAAAATCGAGCTCTCGAAGGTCGAACAGCAGTTCAGGAGAGTCGGAAAAGAAGTAGAAGACGCGTTGCATGAAAAAATCGCGCTTAACCAGGAACTGATAGAGCTGGAGAAGAACCGAATCGAGCTGGCAAGGTCGGTTCTCTCAGCAAGAGAAGAATCCAAAAAATTCACAAGCCGAATCGACGACATAGACACTGAACTGCGCAAAATCGACCCAGAATATGAACAAACAGAACGCATAGTAAACGGCCTGCAACTCAACATCCAAACATTCATGTTTCAGCTTGAACAGTACAGAAACAGACTCAGACAGTTCGGCTACGATCAGCCTTTGCAGGTGACTAAGAAACAGGTTGAAGAAGCAGAAACCTCGCTGAAGATGATGCAGCTGGAAATGGAGAGAATAGGAGCAGTCAACCAGCTTGCGCTCTCGCACTATGCAGAACAAATCTCACGCTACAAAGAGCTCTCCCTGAGACTGAACGAACTGGAGAAAGAGAAACAAGCCATAGTGCAGTTCATGGACGAAATTGAACAGAAGAAGCGCAAAATCTTCATGGAAGCCTTTGAGCGCATCAACCAGAACATGAACAGGTACTTCGGCAAGCTGACTGGGGGCGGAATCGCAAACCTGAAAATCGAAAACGTTGAGGAACCATTCTCCGGCGGCATAGACATGATCGTTCAATTCGTCAACAAACCACCCATCGTCGTAAGCGGAGCTAGCGGCGGCGAACGATCCGTGGCAGCCGTGGCCTTCCTTTTTGCACTCAAGGAATTCACTCCTGCAGCATTCTACGTCCTAGACGAGGTAGATGCGCACCTGGACGCGTTTCACGTGTCGAAACTGGCGGACCTGTTACTGGAAGAGGCTGAAAGAACCCAGTTCATAGTAATCACTCTCAAGCCTGAAATGGTAAACAAGGCCCAGAAGGTCTATGGAGTCTACGAACGCAACGGAGTGTCGAATGTCATAGCTGCCAAGTTTCTGGAGGTACAGAACCAGTGAGCGGCATAACTAGCAAGAGACCGTTCTACCTCCACCCGCCCTGGAACATACTGTTTGAATTCCACAAGCTTGAGAAACTGTCACCGTGGAACGTCAACATAGCCTACCTGCTCATGTCCTTTCTGAAGGAAATGGAAAAAGCGGGACGCGTCGACTTCAGAGCATCAGGCGTAGCCCTCGACTCTTCAGCCCTCATATACTTGATGAAGTCAAAGCTTCTCATGAAGCTTGAAGAACCTCCGCTACCGCCGAAAGGCCCTCAGGACTTCATTCCGCCGCCGTTGTTCTTGCCATTGCGACACGAGCTAACATCGACAACCATAAAGAACCTGCTCGAAGTGTTGGACGAGGTTCTGCAAGGAGAAAAATTCGTTCGCACGGTCAAACCCCTTGAAGCATCAATCCTACCAACTCCATCAGACATCCTTCCCCAGCTGGATCTTTACCTGATGGAAATCGAGCTGCAAATGGAAAAGCTGTACAAGACACTTTCTGAGAAAGTGAAGGGCGCGGGAATAATAGAATTCTCAACATTAATCAAAGGCGTCACCAGACTGGAGGCCATACGCACTTTCATTCTCCTGCTTTTCCTAGCACAAGAAAGCAAACTGAACCTGTGGCAGAACGAGGAGACTGAGGAAATTTACATAACCATTGGAGACGTGAGCCTTGCAGAATACGGAAAACCAACAGCCTAGTGTAGAGGACGCAGCAGCACAAGATCAAGGCAAGCAAGGCGAAACAAGACTGCAGCATGGTCTCGCTCTGGTGGAAGCAGCGCTGTACGTTGCTGGCCGCCCGCTGGATCTGAACGAGTTGTGCTCGGTTCTGAAAAGCAGATCAAAGAACAGGGCCAAGAAGCTCGCGCAGACGCTCAAGCAGGAGTATGAGAGGCGAAACATGGCCCTTGAGGTCTTAGAACTGAAAGACGAACGCTACGTCCTGCAGTTGAAGGCCGACTTCACGCCGCTCGTCAGAAGACTTGTGAACAGACCATTACTCTCGGCTGGACCGCTTAAGACCCTTTCGTACATAGCTTTCAGGCAACCCGTGTCCCAGAAGAGAGTTATTGACGTACGGGGACACCATGCCTACGGCCACGTCAAAATGCTCAGGGAAATGGACTTGATCACTAGTGAAAGGGACGGGCGTTCGACTCTTCTCAGAACAACGGAATACTTCGCGGACTACTTCGCGTTGAGCCATGACACTTCAACCATGAAACGGGAGTTGAAACAAGTTTTTGAAGATAGCCCAAGGCAAGAGAAACCCGAAACCGAAAACGGATAGGTTTATATGCAAAATTACGGTTGATAGTGAACACCAAGTTTGATGCTCTGGAGAAATGAAAAGTGTCTGTTTGGCACGGTGACCTGCATAAAAAGAAACGCTCGGGCGGTAGAAGAATAGTCTACCGAAAGAAACGGAAGTATGAGCAGGGGACATTCCCAGCTGAAACCGCGCTCGGCGAGACAAAGAGGAAACTCTCCAGAGGAAGAGGCGGAAACATCAAAGCCAAGCTGCTCAGCGACAAGCATGTCTGCGTCACCGACCCCAAAACAGGAAAGACGGAAAAAGCAGAAATAACAAGAGTTGTCAGAAACCCTGCAAACATAGACTACAACCGCCGAGGCGTCATCACCAAAGGAGCAATAGTCGAAACCTCACAGGGTTTGGCGCGTGTAACGTCTCGACCCGGGCAACATGGAACATTAAATGCAGTTGCCATCAGCGAAGAGAAAAGCTAGGCTTTGTTCTGTTGCGGTTGGCCTGAACCGCGGCTTTTCGACAGTTGCTTTGCGATTTTTTGGAGCATCTGGTCTTTAGGCTCCTTTTTATTCACAAGAACCATACCTGTCTTGAGCCAAGGCGTCTTTGCGTAACCCCTATTCGGCACAAGCTCACAGACCAGTCCAAGTTTCTCTGCCGCTTCCTTGATCTCTGAAGACTTAGGCGACATCACAGCCAAAGCCTTGGGAACCCGTCTTCCGTCCTCTCTTGTTTTGGCCGAATCGAAGTAGACCGGCCACACTATTATCTTGTCTTGCTGACGCAAAGTCATCTGTTCTCCTTTCATTATTTCTGAGCATAGTAAGCTGTCAGTTTCGAGTTGAGGCTGTCGACTCTGACGAACCCAAACCTCTCAAATTGTATTATAGCGTTCGGCTTTAACCGTTTGCAGAGGCCCTCGGCGATTCCCTCAGTGATTGATGCATCGGGCATCACCACCTGACAAGGCATATCTTCGCCCACGGGCACCCAGTGGATCAGCGGAGCCTTTGCACTTCTAGCTTCCTCATAAGACTCGCTCATGAAAGATGCATCCGCGGAATAGATGCTTGCACCCTTGATCTTCACATTGAACAGTTCCATGAGTCTGATCAAGCTACCAACCTTGGAGGCGTCAACATCATTTCTTGACACCCAGAAGGACCCAGATCCGTCATTCCCGTTCGGCTTCACTAAGTACTCTCTGTCTCCTCTCTTTGGATGCTCCGGGTGCAAATGAAGCTCCACCTTGAACTCTCTAGGAATCCCTTTTACCGTAAGCTCAAGGGGGCTTGCTACAAAGAAATACCTGTCTGAAGTCGAATCTAGGATTTTCCGATTGTAGGCGTAGAGGTTCTCCCAGCTCAGGACGACATCGTGGGTCTTCGGCCCGACATCAATGATCATTTTCTTGATTGCGCTAGACGTTATTCCTCTTCTGCGTAAAGCGGCGAAAGTGGCAAGCCTAGGGTCATCCCAGTCTTTGAACAGGCCTTCTCTGATTCCTTGCACAATCTTTGATTTGCTCAAATGGGCACCAGTTATCTTCAATCGACCGTAGTGTATGGCTTCGGGATATTTCCAACCCAAATGCAGGTACATGTACTCCTGCCGAACCATGTTCGTGAGATGCTCTTTTCCTCTGATTATGTGCGTCACGCCCAAAAGGTGATCATCTACACCACAGGCCAGATTGTACAAAGGCCACACGCGGTACTTGCTTCCAAGCCGTGGATGCGGGTGTTTCGCAGTGTCTATGATGCGTAGAGCAGGCCAGTCTCTCACCGCCGGATTCGGATGATCTAGATCTGTCTTGACTCGAACAACCACCTCGCCCTCGGCATAGCCCCCGTCAAACATGCGCTTCCACCGCCTCAAGTGCTCAGCTGGCGGCAAGTCGCGACACGGACAGGACTTGTTTGCCAGAATTCCAGCTCGGAACAGTTCGGACTTGCATGCACAGACGTAAGCGTTGCCATCTTTGATCATTCTCTCGGCGTGATCATAGTAGATCTGGAGTCTGTCGCTTTGAATGTACTCTTCATCGGGTTTGCACTCAAGCCATGTCAAGTCCTGTCGAATTCGGTCATAGAATTCCAGAACCGGAACTTTCACTTTCGGATCGGTGTCCTCGAAACGAAGAATAAACTTGCCTTGATACATTCTTGCGTACTCGTAGCACAAGACTATGGCTCTGGCTGAACCCAAGTGCAAGACACAGTCAGGATTCGGCGAAAACCGAGTAACAACTTGCCGATACTTATCTGCATTCGGCAGAGGCGGGAGATGCTTCTCTTCGGTTTTTTCCTTCACCAGAGCCTCCGGCCATTCTTTCTCGACGATGCTCTTCTGTTCTTCCAATGGTAGGTTGTTGATTTCCCGAACGATTTTGCTGATAACCGCTGTTACTTCCTTGGCCCTGCTTCTCAGCTCCGCTTTCTCGCCGAGTATCTTTCCAATAATCGAACCCGTCTGAGCCTTACCGTCATGTTTCACAGCGTTGAGCAAAACGTTCTTCCGTATGAGCTCTCTGAGTTCAGCGTCTTTGTCAAGGGCCAAAGGTCTTACACACAGCCAATTCTAGATTTTCCTCTCAATCAAGAAATCCGCGAAGGCTTTTAGTTTTTCCCTTGCAGTTGCAGTGGGCAGAAGCTTTTCGACATCTTGCCAGCTTTCTCTGACGACTCTTTGGGCAAACTGTTTCACATACTCTATCGAACCATACTTCTGCATTATGCCAATAGCTTCATCTCTTGTCTCCTGGTCTTGAGTATGCATGTTGAGGATTTTGGCAAGTCGCGCAGAGTCCTTCGAGTCCGCAACTTCCAACGTGTGGATTACGGCCAGAGTCCTCTTTCCCTCCGTTATGTCTTGGCCACGGCCGCCCTTCTTATCCGCAAACTCGGCGCCCGTCAGATCCAGCACATCATCCTGCATCTGGAAAGCCACACCTATGCTCTCTGCGAAAAAGCCCAGCTTCTCGACAAGGTTTTCATTCGCATCTACCAGAACTGCTGCAAGCTTGGCAGACATCCTCGCCAACGTTCCTGTCTTGTAGGCGCACATCTGCAAGTAGTCTGCCTCACCGATCCTGTCAGCATTCGCCAATCCCCTATGCCATCCAATGTCCATGGCTTGTCCAATGCTCAGGTTGATCATCTCCTGCACATAAATCTCATAGACCCTGCAGAGCTTCTCCGAAGGAAGCCTCGCCCGATTCACCATGAGAGGCGTTAGCGGAAGATAGTACATGGCGTTTCCGACGTTTACGGCAACATCCAAACCATAGAGCTTGTATGTGCAAGGTTTCCCTCTTCGAAGCTCTGATTGGTCTTCAATATCATCAACCAAAAGTGTGCCATTGTGAATAACCTCGGGGATTATGGCAAAATCCACAAAATCATTTGGATTCTTACCCAGAGCTTCGCAGATCAACAGGAAAAGACCTGGGCGCCACCTTTTTCCACCCCTGCCGAGAAACTCCCAGATGGGTTCAGCAATTGTCTTGTTCAAGATTTCAGTATTACAGGCGTACCGTGGAGGGCTGATTCTGAAAGGAATTGCACTCTTGGAAAAAACTCGCGGAATGTACTTCTCAATAGCTTTGTCTATCTTCGGAGCCAATTCAGCAAGAAAACTTTCGATGTCCAACGACTACGCCCTTCCTTTCTGCGCACAGACTTCCGGAGCAAAGCCTCTCAGTCTAAGCCATTCCGCTGTCTTGCCCATGATCACAAGGGGAGCTTCATGAAGGCTCTGCACGGATCCCGCGCCGACCAGAAACATTGCAGTTCGCAATTCATCAACCAGTAGTGAAAGGGCATTCTTCATTTCTCCTACTCCCTTGACAGCCGCCTGCAATGCTGGTTGCGAGAAACTGGCTATGCTAGCTCCGAGGGCTAATGCTTTCGCTATTTCCAGACCGTTGCGTATTCCGCCAGAAGCAACCACTGGAATTCGAACAGTCTGACTGACTTCTGCAATGCTCACTGCGGTCGGTATTCCCCAGTCCCAGAACGTGTCACCAAGCCTGTGCCCGTGACTGTTTCCCCGCTCCTTAGCACGGAAATACTCGACTGCTGCCCAGCTGGTGCCGCCTGCTCCGCTTACATCTATGCCCTTCACGCCTGCGGCTTCTAGTCTTCTCGCTTCCTCAGTCGCCATTCCAGCGCCAGTTTCCTTTGCTATCACAGGCTTGTCAAGCTCTTTCGCGATGTCACCTATTTCACCAAGTACGCCACGGAAGTTTGTTTGCCCTTCAGGCTGAACAGCTTCTTGAAGCGTGTTGAGATGTATTGCGACAGCGTCAGCATCGATCATTTCTATAGCCCTTCTGACTTCCTTCAGTCCATAGCCATTGACCAGCTGTATTCCACCGAGGTTTGCGACTATAAAGGCGCTCGGCGCTTTCTTTCTGACCACGGCAAAGGTTTTCACAAGACCCTTGTCTTCCAACGCTGCTCTCTGGCTTCCAACGCCCATTCCCAAGCCGAGTTCTTCCACAGCTTCAGCTATGGTTGCGTTGATTCTTGTTGCTTCTTGGGTTCCGCCAGTTATCGCACCGACAATTAAAGGCGCTGCGAATCTGTGCTTGAACACCGACAAGGAGAGATCTATTTTCAGTTTGTCAATCTCGGGCAGAGCCCTGTGCACGAAAGAGACATCCTCAAACCCTGACGTGACTCGTTTGGCTTGGGTATTCTCTTTCAGTGATATCCGTATGTGGTCGGCCTTTCGCGTTCTTGTTTCCTCGACCATGTCCTCATTCCTTCTGGATCGTTGTTCCCCTGACCCTTTCGCCAGCAAGAGCTCTGTAAACGTTACCAGCCGTCGTCGCGTTGACGACGGATACTTGAGTTCCATGCTCTATGGCGGGCACTAGTTCAGTCATTTTTCCAAACATGCCTCCCGTGACATCGCAAGCTGTTGACTTACCGAGTATGCCCTGAAGGCTTCTCAACTCTGTCAATGTCAAGTGGTCAATCATTTTTGCCGCTTTCTTCACTTTCGGGTCAGCATCATAGATGCCGTCCACATCAACGCCAATGATCACCCGCTCGGTTTTTAGGGAAGTGGCAAGTGCAGAGACCAGTTGATCACCAGAAAGTACTGTGAAACCCATTTTAGTGTCGAGCACGGCGTCCCCGAACAGAACCGGGTAAAAGCCCATGTTCAGCATCATCCTGAGCGGTGTGTCTTCAAACGATCGGATTCTGCCGTTCTCGGTGATTATGCAGGATGATGGCGAAACGCTTACTGCCGGAACGACATGCCAGACTAGTGCATCCATAACGAGACCATTGAGCACTGTCATGACGTGGTGCGTTTCCGAAAAGCCCATCTTCTGAGCATCTTCCTTATAGCCGTCTTTTATGGCATGCTTCTGAGCAGTCGGATGTCCAAAACTGCCGCCGCCATGTACAACCACCAGGCTTTTCACGTTTGCCTTCTGTATTTCGCCCGCCAACCGGTCAATGACCTCAGTGTGGGGGGCAAGCTCGCCGTTCTTGTCTGTGATCACTGACCCGCCGATTTTGAGTATTATCGGTCTAGGTTCGCTCAATTCTGACTCCCTCGTCGGTTTTCCTTACCATTAACGGTGTTCCACCTGCTCTTTGTATGGCCTCCATGACCCGTTCAATCCTCTCGTTTCTTGCCAAAGCTATCATGCAGCCACCCCCGCCAGCACCAGTCAATTTAGCACCTAATGCGCCAGCCTTGCGGGCCGCATTTATCAGCCATTCCAACGATTCGTCGGAAACCCTCACTCCATAGAGCAAGGCATGGTTGATGTTCATCAAGTCACCCAGAGCTTCAAGGTTGTTCTCTTTGAAGGCTTCTATTGATTGCACAACGATTTCGTTGGCGGCTCGCATAATGTGCTCGATGATACGCGGATACTTGTCAACCTGCTCCCTGACTCTTTCAACCTGAACCTTCGTCGATCTTTCAACTCCCGTGTCACCTATGACTAGAGGTATTTCTGTCTTGACCTCAAGTGGCTTGAAGCCGGTGTCCATCTGATAGAGCAAAGTCCCTCCGAAAGTTGATATTGCGGGATCGATGCCGGAAGGATTGCCATGCACGATCTTCTCCGCCTCATAGGAAATCCGGAAAATCTCTTCTTTAGGCATCTCAACATTCAACAGGCCAGCAGTCGCGGCCGTTACAGATGCAACAACGGCGGCTGAAGAGCCTAATCCCGCTCCAACTGGAACCGTGGAATTTATCTCAACGCTAAGACCCGTGTTCGTTCCATACTTCTCCAGAACCTTGCTTACAGCCAATCTTGCTGGCTCGAATCTTTGTTTCGCCTCCCGAAGGTCGCCTTGTTCCACCTTGAACACGCCGTCTTCATAGTAACCTGCCAAGTTCAGGTTAGTTGATCTAAAGCATATTTTTTTGTCGCTACGCTTTTCGGCGGTGGCGTAGGCTCTTCGGTCGATGGCCAAGACTACGGCTGGCTCGCCATAGACGACAAAGTGCTCCCCGAACAGTATTACCTTTGCGGGAGCTGAGGCAGTAACTCCCATGTTTCACCACTATCTTGTCAGGCACACTGCGGCATACCCAACCACACTTGAGTAGTCGCCAATCACATCTCCACTAGTCTTATAACATAATAATTTTGCCTCTTTCGCACCCAAAATATTTGACGCAGTCATCATAGCGGATATCGGTCCGTACCCGCAGGCAGTGATTCCATGAGACTCTATGACCGAACAGAACTTGACCTCATCCATCGCCTCAATAGCCTCTAGCGCCAATTGGTCCTTCTTCATCGCCTTTTCCTGCGGTTCGTAGTGTGTCATATCTGAAGAAGCGATGACCACAGCGTTCTTGCCAGCCAGAACTCTCGCAACGGCTTGCCCTACGTCTCGGGCCGAGGCAAGGTCCTGCATCAGAAAGCATATAGGGACTATTCTGAACCCCGCGCCGTACAGGTACTGAAGGAATGGAAGCTGAACCTCAATGGAGTGCTCAGCCAGATGCGCGGAGTCGTCAATGTCGACAATGTCTGTCTCTCTCACGATCTTGTTCGCTGTCTCAGTGTCCACCGCAACCTTGCCCATAGGAGTATTCCATAAGCCATCGTTCATGATTGCCAGACCGCTGCCATAGCCAGTATGATTTGGACCAAAAAGCACGACGGTATCGGGCTTGCCGTCAGAAGCCAACGCGTAATACGCGTGAGCGGCAACAGGTCCTGAAAACATGTAGCCAGCATGAGGACAAAGCAGGCCTGTTACTCGTTTCGGGCCATTCTCATTGACGATTGGAAGCTTTCCCGGGCCGAATCTGTGCAGAAAGCAGCTTTCAACTTGCTTCGTCAATTGCTCAGCATTGTCTTCGTAGAAGGTTCCGGCTTGGGTTGCCCGCCGAACCTTCACCATTCCGTCAGATTTCCTCCTCTTCCCTCGCGACCTGCGCCTCGAAATCATCAATCGTTGATGGCAAGTCCTTGTCCGGCGGCAGTTCGCCTCTTTCGCGAAGTATCTGTCTTGCAAGAAGCCAATAGATAACGGCCAATGCTCGTCTGCCCTTGTTGTTTGTCGGTATTACGAAGTCAACTCCTGCAAACTCGTTGTCAGTACTGCACAAGGCCACGACAGGTATGCCCACCGAAGAGGCTTCCTTAACAGCCTGCGCGTCTGCCCTCGGATCTGAGACTATCAGAACTTCTGGTTCGATGCGATTCGGATAAAGCGGATTCGACAGAAGCCCTGGAATGAATCGACCTATCACTGGGGTCGCGCCAGTTATGTCACAGAATTTCTTCACTGGCTCTTGAGCGTACATTCTGGTCGAAGACGCAGCTATCTTCGCCGGCTCATAACGGGCCAAGAACTTGGCTGCCACTCTTATGCGATCATCCGTCTTCTTAACGTCCAAAACGAATAATCCGTCTGGTCTAACGCGGTAGATGAACTGCTCCATGTCGAGCGTCTTCATTCGAGTTCCAATGTGGATTCCTGCAGACAGAAGCGTGTCTCTCGGCAGCAGTAATTGCTCTTCTGGCGGAATTGCTACGTCTTCAGTCTCTCCAGAGATTTCCGCAGCCTCTGCCTCAACCTCTTCGCTTGGCTGCGGCTCGTCCTCCGGTTTGACCGTAACTTCATCGTCCTTAGACTCATCTATCTTCGCTTCTTCCTCTTCCACTTCTTCTTTCGATTCTTCAATCTTTTCGTCGTCTGACACACCAGTTTCCTCCTTTAGTGCATTCGCAAGTCAGCCATCTTCGCTCTATCACCCAGAAACTCTTCGACCCTTATTAACTCATTTATCTTTGCCACTCGTGCGCCTTCAACAACACCCGTTTTTATTATCGGACACTTGAAAGCGACAGCCAATTGAGCAATGTGCCAGTCACACGTGTCACCCGAACGGTGCGCCATCACAGGCACATACCTGTTGGCCTTGGCCATTTCCACTGTCTCCCAAGCGTCAGAGAGAGTGCCAATTTGGTTAACCTTGATTATGATAGCGTTGCCTGAGCCCAGCTTTATGCCACGAGCCAATCTGTCAGCATCGGTAACAAAAAGATCGTCTCCGCAAACCAAGCAGTCGCCAGCCTTCTTCGAGAGCTCGGCGAAGCTTCCAAAATCCTCTTCATGAAACGGATCCTCAACATACACGAGATGGTACTTCTTGATGAGATCCAGCACGAACTCCAGTTGCTCACCAGAATTCAGCTTCTTTTTCTCCCTCTTGTATTCGTACGTTTTTCCCTTTCCAGTCCATAACGAAGACGCAGCAAAGTCGATGCCCATTCCACATTCGAAGCCCACTTCGCTGCCGACTTCCTCACATGCCCTAGACAGGACCTCAAGTGCATCCAAGTTTCCTATGCTTGCGACCCAAGCTCCTTCGTCACTCTTCCCTTCGCCAAAGAACTTGTCTTTTTCTCTCAGTATCTCGCCTGTTCGCCTGTGGACCTGAACATTGGAAGCAGCTGCTTCTATGAATGACTCGGCACCATGGGACAAAACGAGGAACTCCTGAAGATCGGGTGATTTTCCATGAGTATGTTGTCCGCCGCTGATCGTGTTTCCAAGCGGATACGGAAGCTCATGTGCCACTTGTCCGCCCAGATACTGAAAGAGAAGAAAGCCGCAAGAGTTCGCTGCTGCCTCTGCGTTCGCCAATGACAGAGCGAAAACAGTGTTTCCTCCTATGACCTTGAAGTCTTTCGACCCGTCAATCTCATGAAGCGTCTTGTCGATTTCCTCTTGGAAGTCAGCGTTCAGCCCTACAAGCTCTGGAGCCACCAATTCTTCAACCTTCTTGACTGCCTCATCTACCCCGCCCTCAGGATAGTAGGTGACTTCAGCCTTCCCGCGGCTCTTGCCCGCTGGAGCTGAGGCTCTTCCGAAGCCTGAATTTGTGATCACGTCAACTTCTATTGTGTCTTCGCCTCGACTGTTGAAAACCTTTCTCGCGACTATATCTTCAATGACTGTCGACATCAGTTTCGCCTATCAAAAGCCTCGAGCTTCTCGCCGCTTCTCTGATTCTTCGTAGAACCGCAGAACCTCGTCGATGATTTCCACGTGCGACAGCAGCATGCGTCGGCAACAATACCGCTTGACGCCCAAGCTGTCCAAGACCTCGCCAGCGTTTTCTCCTGCCTTGACTCTTCTGGCGAACTCTTCCCATTTGTCACCGACTAGGTTGCCGCATGTGAAACATCTCACTGGTATAATCATTAAGCCTCTTCTCCCTACCGGTAGCTCTTCTGGGCTTTAGCACGAGCCCCCGGCCCACCGAACTTCTTGGGCTCTTTTCTTCTCGCGTCCCCAGCAATCATGGTTCGGTCATACTCAGCGAAGAGTGTTCGCAGATGGGCACTTTTCGTCCATTTCAGGAGTGCGTTTGCAACGGCCATTCTTGCCGCTTCCGCCTGCCCCATGAATCCCCCGCCCAACGTTTTCACGTCAACATCAAGCTGCTTCCAAACGTCGCTCCCCGCCTGCATGAGTGGCTCCATGATCTTCTCGCGGGCAATCTCAGGCTCCAGTATCTCAATGGGAGTTCTGTTTATGCGCACCTTTCCAACACCAGGGCGGACTATGGCTCTAGCCGTGGCTGTCTTCCGTTTTCCGCTTACTACCAATACTTTTTTAGCTGGCATGACTATTCACCTGGGTTCCATCCTATTTCCTTCGCAAATTCGCCTACCGTGAAGTACGGACAGGTCAGTTTCTTGACATGTGCAGTTTCGATCGTTTCCATCGCGGCACCTTTGAACTCGTCAGGCATTCCGATGAACGTTTTGATCCTCTTGTACGCTTGCTTTCCTTTCGGCTGATCGTACGGCAGCATTCCTCTGACTGTTCTTCTGACTATTCGGTCAGGTCTTCTGTAATGAGCAGGTCCCCACCTCAGATGCCCAACTTCAAGGAACACTTTGGCTTCAGGAACCTTGTGCCGCTTCTTTCCGGAAAGCACAGTCCTTTCTACATTCACAACGACTATTTCCTCGCCCTTGAGTAGTCTCTTCGCGATTTGGCTTGCCATTCTTCCAAGGATAAGCCCTTCAGCGTTTATCACTGTGGCTAGTTTGCTTGACGCTTGCATTCACTATCACCCAATTATCCTGACTTTTGACCCTTTTGGATTCTTCCCAATCAGATCGGTAAAGGACAGGCACTTACCGCCAGCGGTGCTCACCTTTTCTTTCGCCTTTGTAGAAAAGGCCAGAGCCGTCACGGCTATCGGATGGTCTATCTCTCCAGCGCCGAGCACTTTGCCAGGAACCACGACTTGCTCGTTCTTTTCTGTATACCTGTTCAGGTGGCTTATGTTGACGGTGATGCGCTTCCGCCTTGACCTAGCGAGCTTTTCGGCAACGTCATGCCATATTGGAGCCTCGTTTTCCCGGCTTTGTTTTTTGAGAAAGCGAACAAGCTCTATGAGCTCAGGATTTGCGGTTCTAAGTTTCCTCACTCTTTTTCACCTTGACTTGGCTTTCAATTTCCTTCAGTTGCTTGTCCAAGATTCTTGCGGCTTCTGCCATTATTCTCTCTGGTGGAAGTGCACCCGAAGATTCCAGATTGAATATAAATGTGTTTGGTTCCCATGTGACCTTTATTGCTGGGGTGTCCTTTGGGCAGGTTTCAGCGCAGTCTTGGCAGAGTGTGCAAGCCATCAGGTCAATGACCTCTATCTTGCCGTCCGTCTTGGATAGCACTTTTCGCGGGCAAATCTCAACGCATTTTCCGCAAGCGTCACAGTTCTTGTGCGAAATCTCAATCTTGGGGAAGTATTTGTAGGCACCCATCGAAACTGGCTGCCACTTGGCGTGATTCTTGCCCTTCCCCAGTCTGGCGTATGCTTCCAGCCGTACTTTCTGGTCTTTCGCCAGTTTCAAGAGTGGGATCTTGTCAGAAACAGGAACGACGTTCGGGTTCTCCGAAACCAGCTCGCCTGAGTAGACTGACTTTGTCCCTTCTTTTGACTCCGCGTCAAGTGTAAGTGTGACTCTGCAAAGAGTGCATCCGAATTCACTCTTGCATGCACATTCTTCGGGCAGGTTGTAGCTGTCCAAGTCAGTCTTGAGGGGGATAAGTCCCAGTCTGTGGGCTATCATCTCGTCCTGCAAGACGGAGGAGTTTTCGAGTATTACAACTTCGTCCACAGCCATGCATGGAACTTCAGATATTACTATCCGTCGTAGAGCGTTCATGAATGGAATGTCAGCTCCTTTAATGAGCAGACGCATCGTCTTGTCGTTCTTCTCAAGTACTTCTATTTCCACTTACTCCAACACTCCATGATAGGCAGGGATATGTACTGTGCCGTTCAATAGAATATGAGTGCATTATTTCAATTTTTCTATCAGTAGAAGAACAAGAGGATTATGCTAGACTCTTCTTCCCCTTCTACCGCCGGGTCTCCGCGTCCCATCGTGTGGGATGGGCGTAATCTCTTCAATGCGCTCTATTCTGAAACCTGCTCTCGCAAGGGCACGGATCGCTGCTTGAGCACCCGGACCAGGTGTTCTGGGTCCTGACCCCCCTGGAGCCCTGACCTTGATGTGTATTGCAGTTATTCCCTTATCTCTCGCAACGTCAGCCGCTGCTGATGCGGCACGCATAGCCGCATACGGTGACGATTCCATTCTGTCCGCCTTAACAAACATGCCACCAGAAGTTCGAGCAATCGTTTCGGCCCCTGAAAGATCAGTTATGTGAACAAGAGTGTTATTGTAAGAGCTAAATATATGCACTACCGCCCACTTCTCATTTCTCTTGCTCGAACTCACTGCTCTCCCTCCTTGGGCCCTTCTCCAGACTGACTCTCCGTTGTCCCTGTTTCAGTGGTCGGCGCAACCGTTATCACCTGCCGCAGAGGATGATTGGCGTTTGCCAAGGCACTGTGCGGTGCATAGCTGATCTGCTTCTCCTCTTCTTTCGCCACAACATAGCTGGGTATCGTGACCTTTCGGTTCCCGACGGCAATGTGCCCGTGTGTTATCAGCTGGCGACTCTGTTGAATCGTCTTGGTCAAGCCCTTGCGGAACACAATAGTCTGCAACCTACGCTCAAGAATATCCTCTATCGTTAGATCCAGAACATCGTCCAAAACGGCCGTCTCGTCCAAATAACCAAGTTTCTTCAAGCGAGCCAGAATCTCTTCTTCCATCTTCTTGCGCTCTTCAGGCGACCGACCTATGAGAGCGCGCGCGATGCCTCTGAACTTGGAGAGGCTAGTCTCATGCCGCCATAATTCATGCTTGTTGCGCAAGCCATACTGACCAAGAAGCTTGAGCTCCTCCTGCAAAGTGTCAGTGCGCCAAGGAAAACGCGGAGTATCGTACTTCTTTCTTTGCTTCTTAGGGTCGCCCATGACTACTTACTCTCCGCAGAAGCCGCCGATCGAGCAGCGGCAACAAGCTGTTTCTTCTTGACTCCAAGAGCCTTTCCAGATCTTCCCGTCGTCTTGGTTCTCTGTCCACGCACTTTCAATCCGTAAGCATGACGGTATCCCCGCCAAGACTTCAAGTCCTTGGCCTGCTCGATGTCCATCTTTATCCTCAAGACAAGATCAGCACTAATCAGGTGCATATCCTTTCCGGAATCCATGTCCTTCCGCCTATTCATGAGCCAGCCTGGCAGTCCATACTTCGCCGGATCTTTGATAATCTCCTCTATCTTCTCAATATCTGCTTCAGTCAGGAAGCCTGCTCTCTTCTCGGGACTAACGCCAGCCTTTTTCAAGATTGTGTTGGCAAGGCTTAGACCTATTCCCTTGACTTTTGACACGGCGTAGGGCGCTTTCAGAGTGCCATCCACGTCAGCATCCATAATTCGGAGTATGTGGCGGAATTCCTCAGACATCGACAAACTTCCATTTTCGATTGAGACTACCCTACGAAATGAGCCGTATTTTATTTAAACCTTACTAACTCGATTCTGAGATGCATGCAGGACAAGAACGAAGTTACCTCAACATACCTTAATGGTCAGCGACGATATTGTGTCCAGTCACAATATCAGACTGACATGCCTTCGAGGTCAAAAGCAAGCCAACTCTTGAAGATCATGGAGAAAAGAGAAAACAAGGAGATAACGAGGGAAGTGGAGACAATGGTAGGTTTATTAGAATGGAAGAGCAAGAAATGACGCATAACACGGAGGCATAGCGTTGAAAATGCCTAGAACTATAACGATGATCTTCGTCTTCATGATGCTCTTGACAACATTGCGCGCAACAAGGAACATCACTGCCGCTGATTCGGGCACGATATTGACAGTTGAACCTCAAGCGAATTTTGCCCAAATGGGCAGAAACTTCACAGTAACTGTGCGACTTAGTAATGTAAAGGATCTGTATGGTGGCCAGTTCACAATTCGTTGGAATACGACTGCGCTGCAACTGGTCAAGACAGACTTGCGAATTGGCGTTGAAGACTTTCCTGATGGTGTTCTTCATAAGCCTGTGTACACGACATCGGGAGGCTATGAAAACTCGAGCATCTATTTCCTATCTGCGGGCAGCCCATCGCCCCCTTCTTTCAACGGAAGCGGCAACATTGCGAAAATAACGTTCAACGTTACACATGTAGGAAATAGTCAATTAGCGTTGACCGATACTATGCTTGTTAGCAACGTACCGACTGAAAACAAAACAAGCCTAAAAACGATAGACCACACTGTCATAAACGGGGCGTACTATCCTATCACGATCAGCGCAACTCCAAAGGCCAGCGAAGGCATCACAGTGAACGGTAGCGTAGCACTTGCTCAAGCCAACATTCCGGTCACAATTCTCTACAAAAGTGACAACGAAACCGTATGGCATACGGCAGGAACCGTAAACACTACGGCAGAAGGAACCTACACGTACACTTGGAGCGCGAGCGCCGCACAGAAGTACGATTTGAAGAGCACGGCTACGCTTCAAGGCACCACAGTGTCAAGCACGACCGTATCTGTGAGTGCGGGTTCAGGAGAGGCATTTCCTTGGATCTACGTAGGACTGGCAGCTGCAGTTGCGGCAATCGCGGTGACAGCAGTATTGTTGATATATTTCAAGAAGATTAGAAAGCGAAGCTGAAATGCAAGCTTCTGATGAATTGTCACCCTAGCATAGACTGTGGCGCAAACAACCCCCTAGCCAGTGATTTGTAAGAACACAAGCGCAACAGTTCACAACCCAAAACACGATAACGCTTAATTCTGAACCTTCCTCATTAAAGATACATTCATGGTTTGCGTTAATTATGGGAGACTACACGCTCATTATCACTGAGAAGCCAGATGCAGCCAAAAGAATAGCTGAAGCTCTTGCCACAGGACAAAAAGCGAAGAGAATGACTGACACGGGTGTACCCTACTACGTCGTTCAGAGAGAACAAACTCTTGTTATAGTTCCCGCCTTGGGACACTTGTACACGGTTGACCAAGAAGGAAAAGGTCGAAGCCAATACCCTGTCTTCGAGTACAAGTGGGTGCCCAGATATATTGCTGAAAGAAAAGCCAAGAGAACCCGCACATGGCTTAAGGCCATATCGAAGCTAGCAGAGAACGCCAAAGATTTCATTGATGCGTGTGACTATGACATTGAAGGCAGCATCATCGGCTACACCATTCTCAAAAACGCCTGCAACAGCAAGGACACGACCGCGAAACGAATGAAATACTCCACATTGACCAGAGAAGAACTCGAAACATCCTACAATCACTTGCTCCCGCACCTCGATTTTGCCCTCATAGAAGCAGGCCTTACAAGGCACGAGATCGACTGGCTCTATGGCATAAACCTGTCACGAGCACTAACAACAGCAGCCAAAACAGCAACAGGTAGATACAGAACCCTCAGCACAGGAAGAGTCCAAGGCCCCACATTGAAATGCCTCGTAACACGAGAGAAAGCAATCAAGAATCACGTGCCGGTGCCATACTGGGAAATTCGTGCAGAAATCGAAATAGATGGAAAGACCTTCGAGGCTATGTACGAGAAAAGAGTGATCGAAACAAAGAAGCAGGCTGACGCTATACTGGATGACTGTAGAGGAAGAACTGCCAGAATCGACAAAGTTGAAGGAAAGCAGTTTCAGCAACCACCGCCTTTTCCCTTTGACCTTGGAACCTTGCAGAGTGAAGCCTATCGCTTTTTCGGCTATAACCCTGCACGCACACTCAGCATCGCCCAGCACCTCTACCTAGCGGCCTTAATCTCGTACCCGAGAACCAACAGCCAAAAACTCCCACCCACAATCGGCTACTCAGGAATACTCAAGAACCTCGCACAAAACCCGAAATATGCAAAGCTAGTCAAGGAATTGCTCAAAAAACGGCAAGTGAAACCGAACGAAGGAAAGAAGGACGACCCAGCCCATCCAGCCATATACCCTACTGGAAACAAGCATCAGGGCAACTTGACCAGCCAAGAAGAAAGCGTGCTGGACATGATAATCCGAAGATTCATGGCCACGTTTGGTGAATCAGCCACCAAGGAACTGCTGAGAGCTACCATCAGCATGGCCAGCCATCATTTCTACTTGAGAGGAAGCACAATCCTCAAAAAAGGTTGGCTCCGCCTTTATCACCCGTACATCAGATCACCAGAAGTCATTCTGCCGCCAATGAGCGAAGGGCAAGATATCAAGACATGCAGAGTACTACTTGAAGACAAGCTCACCGAGCCTCCGTCGAGATACAACCCTAGCAGCATTCTGAAGCAGATGGAGAAAATGGAAATAGGAACCAAGGCAACACGCGCCGACGTAATACAGACGCTCTACAACAGAAAATGCATTTGCGATGAACGCATAGCAGTCACTGATCTCGGATTCCAAATCATGGAGATCCTAGAGAAGTACAGCCCACTGGTGGTCTCGGCGCGATTCACACGGGAACTCGAACAGAAAATGGATAGCATCCAACGGAACCTAGAAAAGAGGGAAAACGTCCTGAGAGATACTATTGAGACGCTCAGACCAGTGATGCAGGACCTGAAGAAGAATGAGAAAGCAGTCGGAGAGAAACTCCGCGAGGCGGTCAACGCATCAGAACTCGAAGAGAGAACAATAGGATCTTGCCCAACCTGCAGAACCGGGAAACTGGTGATAATACGTTCGCGAAAAACAGGAAAGCGTTTCGTCGGCTGCACAAACTATTTCAGAGGCCTGTGCAAAACCGCATTCCCACTTCCTCAAAAAGGTACTGTTAAACCGTTGAGAAGACGCTGCCAGAGCTGCGGTTGGCCAACCATTCAGGTTAGGCTTCAAAGAAGACGCTTTTGGACGCTGTGTTTCAACCCAAGATGCCCACTGAAAGAAAGGAGGAAACGCGTTTGACGTGCAAAGCATGCGACTGAGATGCAGACACTAGCGGCTTTTGTGAGCTACACAAGAAAGCCCATGAAAACATGATCAGAAAATATCGTATGTGGAACAGAGCTCTAGAGCTGTCGTGGAAAGAGTATTTAAGTAAGATTGCGGAGAATCCTTTAACAGGCGAATGGACCAAAGAAGTGGCCAACTACCTGCTAAGAAACGGTGAGAAATAGAATGTCGCGAAGAGTTAAGAAAGTGGCAACATCAGCCTCGTTCTCGATGAACAAAGTCTACCACAGAGTCTCAACCGCGAAACCGTCAACCCTTATAGTCTCAATAGTCGCAATAGCCATTGCCGTCTTCCTGTTCGGCGGCGGCCTATACGACATAATAACGAAACCATATTCCGCCGTCTATTACGGAGGAAGGTTTCTCTTCTATTATCCTCAGCTCTCAGAGCAGTTCATAGCCGACAGCATAGTCTCCATGATTCTGTACAGCCTCGGCATCATCGGGCTGATAACCATGTACCAAAGCACAAAATACGCTTACAAGCCGCGTCAAGCTACGCTCATGCTTGTAACAGGACTCGTCTTGTTTTTCATGGCCTATGTAGTCCTTGAGGTCACAATACAGATGAAGCTTAGCGGCGGGTAGAAGAGAACCTCACCAAGGATTTGTTTTCAACCCTAGCTTGTATGCAACGAAGTTCGTCAGCAAGTGAATAGGTGGCGTTAACAGAAACACGGCCAGTGCCAGCTCCCATGTGAGAGACTGCAAAGAGATAGGTAAAGAGAAGAGAACAGCACCGACCACAAAGTCAACCTGATCCACGACTGGCAGCAAGGCACCTGGCTCGAGTTCTAGTCGCCTCTTGACAAAAGCCCCTGTCAAGTCACCTAATAGCGCACCAATTGACAAAAGCAAGCCAAAAAGGGCGGGATAGCCAAAAACCGCGCTTTCTGCCAGCCCTACTCCCGTGCCAACAACCAGACCAAAAAGGAAACCTCGGAAAGTCTTGTTCTTTCCCAGAATTGGCTTTCCGTCGAGAAACTTCCTTCCAAAATCCATAGGACGACCACCACCGGCAAGAACAGGAACTGCATTTGCACAATAAGCTGGAAAGATGAAGGTGATCGCTTCGAAGACCAATCTGATTATGTCCACTTCTGTACCCTTCTTCAATGCGCCGGATACTCATGTATCCCTGTCTCTTCTATTATTAAGCTGCAAGTCACAGGCGTTGTCTTTTCGGGATTCTTCTCCAATGTGGCTTTCACAATTCGCAGGTTCTCGGTGGGCTTCATTTCAATTATGGTTTCCGCCCAGAATCTGACTACTCTTGTTGCCACTGGCACAGTATCCCCTGATGACTCCTTGAGGACGTTCCGAACCTGACTCGTCAGCAGGATTGGGACCTTCTGAGTCCTTGCCAGCTGCGCAAGCGAGGCAAGTTGCCTGTTCAGCTCTCGGTTCAGCTCAAATGTTCGCGTAGGTAACTCTGCGACTCGCAGTCGGTAGAGCGAAGTGACTGTGTCGAAGACTATCAAACCCAGACTGGTGGTGACATAATCGGGTAGCTGATCGACAATAATTGTCTGCTCCCGGAAACTATTAGGTCTCATCAGCATGATCAGCTCAGCAACTTTGTCGTAGTCATGGCCTGCAATTTGGGAAAGCCTGCGCGGATGGAATGTGTTGTCACAATCGACAAACAAGATTTTGCAGTCTTTTCGCGCGCAGTTCACTGCGCACTGAATCGCCAGAGCGGTCTTTCCTGTTTCCGGTTCGCCATATACGAGACTAATGCCTTCTGAATGAAAGCCTCCTTCTAGGATTTTGTCGAAAGAAATACAGCCTGTCGGGATTTTCTGAAGCATGATCAAGCCATGTCAACGGATATAAGGCTCGAGGCTAATAATTTGCTTTGTGCCCAAATCACCCACGAAAGCCAAATAGGAAAGTCGTATGAGAGCGGAGATTGCAGTCGCTACAGTTCAAGGAAAACCCTACTATATGATTGTGGCTGAGCTGAAAAGGAGAAACATACCCTTCATCAGCCTGATTCCGACCGATCCAGTGCCTATAGAGACTAAGGTTGTCATAACGACAGAAGACGAAAGGGATCAAGTGAAACATGAAAGAATCTTGGCCTATCATAACGAGATGGACGTGGAAACGCTGATAAACGAGGCATTACAACTAGCGCAGGGAAAGGAAAGCTACGGAAGAGTGACAATCGGGATTGATCCCGGCGAAATCTTTAGCCTTGCCGTGCTCGCAGACGGGAAAGTCGTCCAGACCGAAAACTGTTTCAGCATAGAAGAAACAGCGACGAGAATTGAATTCATCCTAAACGGCTTCGAGGACACGCCGATATATTCGCTTTCAGTGAAAATAGGCGACGGCGTTCGACCATGTAAAGAAAAGCTTTTACATGCCTTGGACATGGCATTACCTACAAACGTGGTACTAGAAAGCGTGAGCGAAGCTGGAACAAACCGCAACTTGGACAAAGCCAAACACCGAAGGGGATTGCGGGACATAGTTTCAGCAATCAAGATCGCTGGGAGAAACGGCCACACATATCAACGAGGAAAAACAAATGAATCGAGCAGTTGAAAAGAACAAGACGCTCTTAGTCGAAGGACCAGCCTCGGTATCTGTCGTCTCAGGTCTTGTGCAGGTTTTCGGTACAACGATAGCCAACGCAAGAAAAATCGTCATACGTGAGGGAAAGCAATTGCCCTTTGCGGCGGACGAGAATGCCGTGTTTGATATCTCAGCTGGACAGAACGCGAAGATCGAGGAAGCTGAAGGAAACACCATCCCAAACTCATGGGCTAGGGCTTGCGATGAACTCCAGAAAATACAGGCTAAGACTGCAACGTGTATGGTTCTGGGCGCAGTTGACTCCGGGAAAACTAGCTTCTGCACTTATCTTGCAAACCGACTGCTGCATGAAAAGAAAAGAATCGCAATACTTGATGGCGACTTGGGCCAATCGGATGTAGGCCCGCCGTGCACAGTCGCCTACAGTGTCGTAACTAAGCCTCTAACAGACCTATTCAACTTGAAAGCGAAGAATGCCTTCTTTGTAGGAGCCACCTCGCCGACAATGGCTGTCGACAAGACAGTTGAAGCTCTAGCACTGCTGAAGAACGAGATTGCAGGCAGCGAACCAGACTTCACAATCATAAACACTGACGGATGGATTGAAAGCGAATGCGCTGTCAATTACAAAACTCAACTCGTTGAAAAGCTCAATCCAGACATAATCTTCTGTATCCAGCAGAAGGATGAGCTGACCCTCCTGCTGAACGCCCTCAGAGACTGTGAAAAGGCCGTAGCGGTTGTTGATTATCCGCCAGCAATAAAGCAGCGAGATCGCGAGAAACGCCGAAACTTGCGCGAACTTGGCTACATCAAGTACTTGCGAAATGCCAAGGTGCAGTCAATTCCGATGAGTTGGATCAAAATCGATGATAATGGCTTGTTCGGCTTGAGCAGATCACGCGGGGATTTGAGGCGTGCTCGGAGGCTGTATGAGCTTTTGGGCATGAAGCCTCTGCATCTTGCCGAAATGTTGGATCGCGTCATTGTGGTCATTGGCAAGAAACGTTGGATCAACTCAGAAAACCTGAAGAAAACTGAAGAGTTCACGAAAAAGAATCTCATGATAATTCGCACTGGCGAAGAGCACGGATTGCTCACTGCGTTGCTTGGAACTGGTGGCCGATTCTTGGGGATTGGCATACTTCAGGAGATTGATTATGTGAGAAAAACGTTGAAGATTCTGACCCCTGCTGAGGGTGAAGTTGGGAGCGTCATCATTGGCAAGATTAGACTTGACAGGAACATGAAAGAAGTTCCAGCGTTCGAGGACGAGGATCATATAGACTTCACGTCGCTCAGGAAGCTCTTTTGAAGAAGCCTCTCAGATCACGTGCGATTGCGCCATCATCATCCGGCAGAATCTTAAGACTGTCCCTGATCCACAGGGGCAGAAAACTCTGGCAATAAGCTGAAGCGAAGCGGTTGTCAAGAAAAATCATTGCGCCCATATCATCAAGCGTCCTGATGGGTCTTCCTGCAGCTTGAGAAGCCTTCTTCATGGCTGAAAGAACATACCCATATTCTCTGCCGTAGCCGGGAAAGTGCTTTTCATAGTAGCTAATCTGCGCCTTTACTCTGGGAGTAGGTTCGGCATAGGGTATGCCCACGATGGCAACCGAGTTCATTTGATCGCCTGGAAAGTCCACACCTTCTGAGGAGCGCCCGCCCTGAACGCCAAGGAGAACCGCACCTCCGGCTTTTGAATATGCTTTGAACTCTGCAATCATCTTTTCATTCTCGCGAGAAGTCATGTTCCTGTGTTCGCAGAAAAGCGGTTTGCCGATTGCTTTCTTCAGACCATTGCCAACAAGAGCGCCAAGAACTCCGAAGGAAGCAGCGAACACGCCTGTGTTACAAGGTGTGCTTTCAACAACCTCCTCTATCCTTTTCACGATCTTGCAATACATCTCTGGCGTTCTCTGTTCCATGGCTGTAGTGACGCCGCAACAGATGAGCGGATGAATATGCTCTCTCGGAAAAGGCGAAGGCACAACGTCTTCCACGGTGTCTTCCGGAAGCCTTGCTATTCTCTTGTAGGCGTCGAAAGGTTGGAGCGTGCCAGACATTATTATGTTGGAATAGGTAGAGGAGAATACGGGTTCCGTGATTCTAGAGGGGTCGAGAGCAACGATTTCCAGCCTTGCCGTGTCCATGCCATTTCTGGAAGTATATTTCCTGAGCACACGCACGTAAGCTTCATCGTTTGCTGTGGCTAGCCACCTTAGAAGGAACTCGCCCATGCCATGTATGAATGAGCGAGGATATTGCCCTTCGGCAAGCAAGTTTCGCTTTATCGCAATACCAGTTGAATATATGCGCTCAAAGAATGTTTTGGGCTCGTCAACAGCAGCTTTCTCGCGAACCACATTCAGGAGGAAATCTGGCTGGACTAGTGTTTCTCTGTTTGTTCCTTCAATCGCTCGCTCAATCTCGCTTCTGACAATTTCTGCAAAAATCGCAATGTCTCGGTACTTGTGCTTCTTGGCTTCGACTTCTGCCCGCGATATCGTGAACAGGGCCAGCTTGCTGCTTGATATGTCGACGGCTGTCTCTGGAAGATTGTGAGCTTCATCGATTATCAGTATGATTTTGCTCAGTGATTTCTCCAAGTTTTTTAGGAAGACCATGCGGATTTCTGGATCGAAGACGTAGAGGTAGCTCAGCGCCACGACGTTCACGTCGGAAAGAGACGACTTAACGAGTTCATACGGACAGAAGCCTTTTCTCCGACAGATGCTTTGGATTTCTGAAGCCTTGTACGGGAGCTTTGCTATTTCCATTTGAAGATCTGCGTATTCGTCAGATTTCTCGTCGATGCTTCGGAAGTAGGGGCAGCGGTTTCTTGCCTTGAGCAGTTCGCACACTTCCATGATGGCTCTCGCGTCGGTTGTGAAACGTGTGACCACATGATTTAGGCACATTTCGTGGCGGCCGCGAATCGAAACTCCTGAAACGGGCTGTTTTTCGGAGATTGCCTTGAGTTCTTCAATAACACGGTCATGTTGGCGATGAGTTCTGGCAACATATAGGATCTTGAGCTTGTCCTCCACCGCCTTGGGGAGACAGGCTGACAACGCTGACACGGTTTTTCCAAGACCATTGCTGCCTTCGACAAGTGCTGAACGGCCTTCCTCGACTGCGTCGAAGACTGTTCTGATGAATTCATCTTGATGCGGTCTTACTTCCTTGTAAGGGAAGTAGCGTGCGGCTTCTTCAGGCAGTTCCGTCATTCCCTTGTCTCACAACTGTGCTTGATGGACAGAGAGTGTTGAAAGGACACTGTCTGCACACGGGATTCCTAGCCCTGCAATATTCCCGACCAAGAGAAATTAGACTTATGTGAACTTGCAGATAGTCTTTTGGGTTATAGAGTGACTGAAGCGATCTGCGAACCTTCTCATAACCGGCCTTCGGAGAAGCGAAACCGAGCCGTTTTGATAAGCGGCTGACATGTGTATCGACAGGGATTGTCGGCATGTGTGCTGAGAAGAGCAAGACGGCATCAGCCGTTTTCCGTCTGACGCCCGGCAACTGCAACAGTTCCGTTCTTGCTTCTTCGAATGGTTTTGCCAGAACGATTTTCAGTTTTCCTCGGTACTTGCTGTGAGCTATTCTGGACACTTGTCTTATTGTTCTGGCTTTGTTTCGTTGAAGGCCAGCTGGCTTGAGACACTCCTCAATCTGATCAGTTCTGGCGTTCGCGAGCACTTCGGGAACGATTTCGAATCGCTTCGAAAGATTCTCAAAGGCTCTTGTGGTGCTCTTGCCGGTCGTGTTTTGAGAGATTACCGCTGCAATCAACATCCTGAAAGGGTCGTCAACAACTGTAATCCATCTTGGCGAGGAAAAGGTCTTCGTCAATATGTTCAGAATTTTCTGCGCTCGGTTCTCAGCCATTCGTACTATGTCACCCGTTCTTGAAAATGATAAATAGTGATTGAGTGAAGTTACTAATAAGCAATGGAGATACGATGCGATGGAACGGGCAAGAGTAATCAAAGACGAAATCGTTGAGCAGAACATGCGTTTTCTTGCCGTCTATATGGAAACGAACAATTCATGTTTGATATTGCTCAGCGAACGTGAAGACAAGCTTGGGACTATGGCAATCGCCGTTCCGAAACCGAAAGATTTGCTCGGCTCTCCCTCGTCGTCGGTTCTGCTGGGTGATAGGAATGCTATTTCGGCTAGGATGTTCGCCGAATATGTGGCTTCGAAGAAGGAAAAGATTGCACTGGTTTCTATTTATCTGGAAACCTTGAACGAGATGCAGGCTCAATCTGTTCTCAAGAGACTGCTCGACAAGGTTGTACATGGTGAAACTGAAAAGGAGGACATGAAAGCGTGAGCTTAGGAAATTTCCTTAGACAGATGGAAAAAGAGAAGCAGGTCTTACATGTGAAAGAAGAGGTTTCAACTCGTTTTGAGGTCTCGCATGTTCTGAAGGATTGTGATGACAATGGCCCAGTACTGATGTTTGATAAGATTGACGGGCACACTACGAAAGTCGTTGGCAATGTTTGCGGAACCCGAAAACGGTTGTGCAGAGCACTTAATGTGGGAGAAGGTGGACTTTATGAGAAGTTGATGGAAGCTTGGCGGCCTTCTGGGAGGACGAAAGTGGCTAACGACGGGCCAGTCAAGGAGGTTCTGGAGAAGACCGTTGACTTGTCGAAAGTTCCGTTTCTAACGCATTTCGAGAAGGATGCTGGACCTTATGCCACTTCTGGAGTGATTCACGCGAAGAGCCCTGATGGGAGAGTTGAGAACGTGTCTGTGCATCGGCTTCAGATATTGGACAAGACGCATTTCGCGATTCGTCTGGTGCCACGTCATCTTTTCAATTTGTGGAATATGGCGAAGGCGGCCGGGAGGGATTTGGATGTGGCGATTTCTATCGGTATGCATCCGGCGGTTCTGCTTGCTGCTTCGTCGCCTGTTGCTTTTGGTGTCTGTGAGTTTGATGTTGCCAATGCATTGATGGGCGGAGACTTGCGGCTGGTTGACTGTGAGCATGTGGATGCGCATGCGCCCGCGGAGGCTGAACTGGTTTTGGAGGGAAGAATTTCGACAACGAAGGAGGTTGTGGAGGGGCCGTTTGTAGACGTTACGGGCACTTATGATATTCAGAGAAAACAGCCGGTCGTTGAGGTTGTCGGAATCATGCGCCGCGAGGAGTACGTTTACGAGGCCCTGCTGCCGTCGGGGGCGGAGCATAGGCTTCTTATGGGTTTGCCGCATGAAGTTTTGATTTGGGATTCGGTGACGAAGGTTGTGCCAAAGATTGGAGCTGTCAACCTTTCGGTCGGCGGGTGCGGATGGTTGCATGCGGTGATTGCAGTTGAGAAGCAGGTTGATGGTGACGGGAAGAACGCTTTGTTGGCTGCTTTTGCAGCACATCCCAGTTTGAAGCATGCGGTGGTAGTGGACACGGACATTGATGTTTTTGATGCTTGCGACGTTGAGTGGGCGATTGCCACTCGTTTTCAGGCTGGGGAGGATCTTGTTTTGGTGCCAAATGCGCGGGGTTCGACATTGGATTGTTCGGCTAATCAGGAAACGGGTTTGACGACTAAGGTGGGAGTTGATGCTACGAGACCTTTGGGCAAGCCTAGGGAGAAGTTTGATCGGGCGCGTATTCCAGTTGATGAGCGTTTTGAGAGGCTTGTTTGCAGGCTGCGCGGTAGTGCGTAGGAGAAAGGCGTGCACACCAACTATTATATACGGAAGCCGAAGTGATAGCAGTACTTTAGGGGTTTTGTTGTCGGATCCTAAGAATAAGGAGGAAAAGCGTACGTCTCTGAAAGTTGAGGATGTGATGGTGAAAGAAGTTGTTACGATAGATGATGAGTCAACGGTCAAGGAAGCCGCGGATGTCATGAACAAGTTTGAGATTGGTTGTTTGATTACTGTTAAGAAAGGCAAGGCGATGGGGATTGTTACTGAGAGGGATCTGTTGAAGCGGGTGGTTGCTGAGTCGAAGGATCCGATTAAGACGCGGGTGAAGGAGATCATGACGAGCCCGTTGGTGGTTACGGAGCCCAATATGGACGTGGGCGAGGCTGTTAAGCTGATGTTTCAGATGAAGATCAAGAAGTTGCCTGTGGTTGATGGGAAGAAGCTTGTCGGTTTGGTGACGTTGACGGATATTGCACGTTTTCAGCCCGAGATTATTTTGATTTTGCGGCAGCTTGCGGAGAAACAAGCGGCGCCGAAAAGCATGCAGAAAATAATCGACCGCTATGTCGTCTAGCAGATGCAGGTCTGCGCATATCTGGAGGCGCGTTCAACACTGATCAGAAATTTGTATCAACGATATTAGTAGCCCAGATCTGCAATTCATAAGAGAACTGTCGTGCATGCTAGCCTGTTGACATGTTCTCAGCTTCGGTCTGACAGCCTAGGGGCTAGCCAAGAGTCGATGATGTCTTATTGAAAGCAGTAAGTCTCGCAGTCTGTTCGTTCTCTGAGGAATAACTGCATTGCAGATCCTCTATTTCCATCTGAAAGCGGTTTTTCACATAGGCAGATATTAGATCCCGGAGAACGTAGAACTGTTGAAGTGAAGGCGAGGCAAATGAGCTTGGTCGCGAAGAAAGCTCGCCAACTTTTCTTGGCCTTAGCGCGGGTGTTACAATGCTTCTCTAGCTAGACTTGGCTAAAAATTGAGAAGATGACTGCTTGGATGTGGTCGTTTGTGCCGCAGGTTTGCCCGAGGAGTTTTTCCCCTTCGCCCGTAAGGCGGTACAATCTTTTGCCTTGTTCCATCATTCCCTCGATCAGGTTTTGTCGTTCCAGTGAGTAGAGAATAGAGTAGACTGTGCCTGGGCTCGTAAGGATATGGAATTTCCTGTGGAGGAGTCTAATTACGTCGTATCCGCTCAGGAGTCGGCCGTTCTTTAGATGTTTGAGGATTATTATGTCGAGGAAGTCTTTTACTATTCTTCGAGTCATTTTCTGTGCTGCTTTGGATTCTATTTTGGACACCGGTTCGAAATCTATATATGTTCTAGGATATAATTCTATGTGTTTGTGATGTCACAGTCACACATAGACACGTTTGCATGTTGGTGGCTTGAATGAAAGGAACAACTTATTCGGAAAATGACGAGTTTGCAGAAAAAGAGCCCGCCGCAGACAAGAGTTTGAACATTTCTGCTTGCACAATGCAGGGTGTTGGCTGCGAGGAGCTCTACAGGATTCTTATTGAGAATCTACAGGATGCTGTTGTGATCTTAAATAGAGAAGGTCATTGTCTGTTCGCAAACAAAATTGCAGAAAAACTCACCGGATACACGTTAGAAGAGATTGTTGGGCGTAGGGCAAATGAGATAATATTGCCTGAGTTTGGACGTTTGTGCCAAAGGATGGATCAAATGGCTCTCTCTGGCAAACCTGTTCCATATTTTGAAGTTGAGATCAAGCGAAAAGATGGAAGAACCATACCAGTTGAGACTGGAGTACAGATCTTAAAGAGAGATTACAAGATTTTTGGCATATTGATCATAGCCAGGGATATTTCGGAAAGAAAGAGAGCAGAGGAGGAATTGAGGAAACAGAAAGAGAAGGCTGAAGAGTACTTGAACATCATTGGAAGCATTGTTGTTGTGTTAGATGCTAATGGAAAAATTGTCTTACTTAACAAAAAGGGGTACGAAGTCCTCGGCTACGAACAGGAAGAACTTGTGGAAAAAGATTGGTTTGAAACATGCCTGCCCAGAAAATGCAGGGAAAGAGTCAGAAGAAGATTCAAAAAGGCGGTGGACGAAGCCGTGGTACCTTTCGAGCACCATGAGAATCCTATACTGACGAAGCTTGGAGAAGAGCGACTAGTAAGCTGGCATAATACTCTCCTCAAAGACGAGAAAGGCAAGATAATTGGAACTCTGAGTTCTGGTGAAGATGTAACAGAACGCAGGCAATATGAACAGATGCTTCAAGAAAGTGAGGCGCGCTTTGGGCGAATGGCACGAGCAATACCCGTAGTTTTCTATGTGCTTACTCCAGATCTCAAGAGAACAATCTATGTCAGCCCTGCATTTGAGAAAGTGTTCGGTTACAACTGCAATGCTTTGATGGTTAATCCGAGGCTCTGGATAGAATGCATTCATCCTAAAGACCGAGAAAACATTGTAGCCTACTTCAAAAAGCATCATGGAAAGAAATTCGAGGTTGAGTATCGAATTGTGAGATCAGACAAACTTGTTCGATGGATAAGGGATTGCACTTCTCCAATACGTAATCAGAAAGGGGAATTGCTTTGGCTCACTGGATTTGCTGAAGACGTTACTGAACGAAAAATGGCTGAGCAAACTATTCAAGAAAGCAGAGAGAAATTCGAAAGATTATTCATGAATGTTCCGGAGGCTGTTGTCTATTGGGATTCGGACTATCGCGTCATAGACATTAACCCACGTTTTACGCAGCTTTTCGGGTTCACTCTAGATGAAATCAAAGGCAAGAAAAGCGCGGCCCTGATGGTTCCAGAAGACAAGGTGGACGAGTCAGCCCTCTGGGGAAAGAAGGCAAGGGACGGGTATGTTGATCATGATACAATCAGGAAGAGGAAAGATGGTTCTCTAGTTCCAGTCTCTATGTCAGTTGCTCCGATGATAGTTGAAGAGAAATTGACGGGTTATGTGGGGTTGTACAAGGATATCACTGAACGTAACAAAGCAGATGGAGCATTAAGAGACTCTGAAGAACAAGCACGCCGTTTGTTGGAAATCCATAGCAAGGTCATCGACACCGCAACTGTCTGGATCGACCTACTGGACGAAGAAGGAAACGTGACTTTATGGAATCGTGCCGCCGAACTCATGTCGGGATACTCCCGCGAAGAAGTCATTGGACACAAGAAGATCTGGGAATGGCTCTACCCTGATCCAAAATATCGAGACAGGATCTTCACTAACGCTGAGAGAATTATCAATCTTGGAGAACGCGTCGAAAACTACCTCACAACCATCAAATGCAAGAACGGAACGGTGAAAGACATTTCTTGGTACTCTAACAACATAGTTGACGAGAAGGAAAAACCAGTAGGCAGCATTGTTATAGGGCTTGACGTCACAGAAGTCAAGAAGGCTCAGGAAAGAATCATAGAGTCAGAAGAGAAATACAGGAATCTATTCGAAAATGCACAGGATCTTATACTGACATTAGATGTTGAAGGAAAGATCACATCGGTAAACCGCGAGATAACGAAATACGGCTACGACAGAGAGAGCATTATTGGAAAAAGCATTTTCAACTTCATTCCAGAAGACGATTGGCAAAGGCGCAAAGATCATCTGGGAAAATTAGCTCATGGAAGAGCAGTTGAAAGCGAGTTTAGAATCAAAATCAAGAACAGCCCAAACTATGCAGTAGTTGAGTCCAGAAGCAATCCGATAATCCAACGCGCCAAAGCTGTGGGCGTCCAAACAATCCTGAGAGATATCACTGAAAGAAGGGCTATGGAAACAAAGCTAAAACAGTATTCTGAGCATCTAGAGGAACTCGTCAAAAGAAGAACTGATGAATTGTTAGAGTCAGAAGGAAGGTACTCTGTTCTCGTAGAAGAAGCAAGTGACGGGGTCTTGATAGTTCAAGGCAGAAGAATAGCGTTCGCGAATCGCAAAGCTGCTGAAATCCTCGGCTATGTAAGAGGTGAACTACTAGGGTTCCCGGCTGAAAAACTAGTAAGTGAAGAACGCCGAGAAAACCTGGTCGAAACATATAGGCAAGGAATGAGAAGAAAAGAAGCTCTGTCCACGTACGAGGTTGAGGTTTTGACCAAAATTGGCGAACATGTCCCGGTTGAGGTAAGCTCTGCACTTGTGAATCTCCAAGGTCAGCCAGCGGTACTCGCAATTATGCGTGACATAAGAGAGAGAAAGAGGTTGGAAGAGCAACGTGTGAAGCTGGAGAAGCTGGCAACTATAGGTGAACTGGCAACGATGGTAGCCCATGACCTACGAAACCCTCTGACTTCGATCAGAAATGCCAGTTTCTATGTCAGGAATACATGTCCCCACCGCGCGGACTTGTGCAAAGAAGCTCTTGAAATGCTTAATGTGATAGAACAAGAAACGCTCTTTGCCAACAGCATGATCAACGATTTATTAGATTTCGCAGCTAAAAGACCGCTTGAGAAGAAGAAGCAGAACCTAAACAACATCATGGAGAACGTGCTGACGAAAAGCAACATATCAGAAAACATAGATGTCAAGAAAAGTCTTGCAGAGGAGTCAATCGCAGCCGTCGACGAAAAACAACTAGAAAGAGTGTTTCTAAACCTAATAAAAAATGCATTGCAGGCTATGCCAGACGGTGGAAAACTAGCAATTATTGCGAACGAAATGAAAGACGGCGTTGAAATATCAATCACTGACACAGGTGTGGGAATACCTGAAGAGAACATGAGCAAAATCTTCCAACCGTTGTTCACAACCAAGTCCAAGGGCATAGGTATGGGTTTGGCTATATGCAAGAGGATCGTGGAACAACATGGCGGCACGATTGCGGTCAAGAGTATAGTTGGCCAAGGCTCGACTTTCATCGTGAAACTGCCCAAAGAAGGAGAAGAGTGACCATGATGCACCAAGCGAAACCTCGCATACTCATCGTGGACGATGATGAAGCGATATGCAAGACCTTCTCAGCCATACTCCAGTCAGAAGGATATCAAACAGAGACCGCAATCACAGCAAAGGAAAGTGTGGAAAAAGCGAAAGCCCAGTTCTTCAATCTGGCATTGTTGGACGTCAAATTGCCAGATATGGAAGGAACTCAATTACTATCAAAACTGCAAGAGATCACTCCAGAAACAATAAAGATTATCGTTACGGGTTATCCGTCGCTGAAGAACGCTGTCGATGCACTTAATTTCGGTGCAGATTCATATATAATGAAACCGATTGACCCGGCAGAATTGTTGAAGACGATAAAGAGCAGACTTGAATCGCAACAGCAGAAAGAGAAGATCTCCAAAGAGAAACTGGCAAGGTGGATTCAAGCGCAAGCGCGCAAAACAAAATCCTCGGGCTTTCATGAGTTTCTGGAGCAGACATCAGGGGAACTTGCGGAGTTCGGCTTGACAAGAACTCAAGCCAAGATCTACATAGCCTTACTCGCTCTGGGAGTTGCCTCTGCCTCAGAAATAGCTTCTCTGTCAAAGATTCGAAGAGAAGAAGTTTACAGGCTCGTGCCTGAACTTGAGAGCCATGGATTGATAACAAGAAAGCTGAAGACGCCAAGGAAGTTCTCAGCAAATCAGGCGGAGGCAGCTCTTCAAGTCTTAGTCAAAAGCAAGTTGGAAGCCATGAAAGAGGAAATCGAAAAGCTTGAGCAAAAACAAGACGAGTTGATTCCGAAGTTGAAGACAATAGAACTGCCTACAAAACAAGAAGACTGTTCGATTGAGGTTATCACTCAACAGGACAATGCCATGATTAGACTCATGTCAATGACGCATAAGGTCAAGCGAGAAATCAAATTGGTATGCTCGCTTAACGAACTGAAATACGCTTATCTAAATCGATCGCAAAACCTCAGAGAAAAGATTTTGAAAGCAGTCAGGATGCAAATAGTTATTGACAAGCTGGAAGTGGATGCACTCGTTGAGGAAATTATCCATCTCTCGGAGGAAAGCAGGAATCCGATTGAGCTCAGACAGGTAGATGAGTTGCCGTTCAACCTTCTGATAATTGACGACAAGGAAGCGATGTGGGGAGGCAATCCACGAGGAGGCGGAATTTCAGCAGATTTTTGGACGGATGATCCATCGCAGGTCTCTATATTGCGGATGTCGTTTGAGAACTTGTGGCAAAAGTCTAATGTTGTTGTTTGATGTCTTGTTAAGAGATGCGATGAGAGACTGAACGTCGCGTTGGAAACTGGCGGTTTCGTGTGAGGGTGGGGTTGGATATGAAGACTATTGTCTTTAGGGTTGATTCGGAAGAGCCTGAAATGGCAGGAATTCGTTTGGCAGCGAGTTTTATCAGAGCAGGCGGGCTGGTGGCTTTTCCGACTGAGACGGTTTATGGTTTGGGGGCTGATGCTCTGAATGGCAAGGCGGTTCTGAGGGTTTTCGAGGCTAAGAGGAGGCCGTTGGATAATCCGCCGATTGTGCATGTGGGTGATGCGAGCGATGTTAGGAGACTTGTGAGAAGGATACCTGTTGATGCAGAGAGGCTGATGCGGTTGTTTTGGCCTGGGCCTTTGACGTTGATTTTTGAGCGGTCACGGATTGTGCCGAATGTGACGGTGGCGGGCTTGGAGACTGTGGCGGTTAGGATGCCGAGGCATGAGGTGGCTCTGGCGTTGATTAGAGAAAGCGGTTGTCCCGTTGCGGCGCCAAGCGCGAATCTGGCGGGGAAGCCGAGTCCGACGAGTGCGGAGCATGTTTTGTATGATTTGGATGGGCGGATTGATGCGATTTTGGATGCGGGTCCAACGAGGATTGGAGTGGAGTCGACGGTTTTGGATTTGACGGTTGATCCGCCTGAAGTTCTGCGCCCGGGTGGAGTGCCGTTTGAGGCTTTGAAGAAGGTGCTGAGCGATGTTGTGCTTAATCCGGTGGCGGTTGCGGATAGGTTTTTGCCGGTTGTGCGAGCGCGGTCGCCGGGCGTTATGCATAAGCATTATGCGCCTGAGGCGGATGTGATTCTTGTTGAGGGTGAAGTTGATGCGGTTGTTGACAGAGTGAGAGAGTTAGTTGAAACGTACAGAGCAGAAGGGAAACGTGTTGGGGTTTTGGGTTCTGATGAGACGGTTAGGGGTTATGTGGCTGACGTGGTGAAGTCTTTTGGGAGCAGGAGTGATTTGGCGGGGGTGGCGAGGCGTTTGTTTGGCACTCTGAGGGAGTTTGATCGTGAAGGTATAGATGTTATTGTTGCTGAGGGCGTGCCGACGGAGGGGTTGGGGTTGGCGGTTTTGAATAGGCTTAGGAGGGCAGCAGGATACAAGATTGTGAGGGCAACGTAGTTTGTGTTGGGAATGGTTTGGGAGGTTTCAGAGGCCTCTCTCGAGATCAGATCCCTCCCGCATGTATATTGAATCTGTGTTTGAAGCGGGTTCATGTTGACGGCGATAGCTCTCTCGGAAGCGCCTAGACCCCCACCATACATAGATTGAACCATCAAGTGATGTGAAAGCGCTCTCACTGCTTCCAGATAACCAGCAGACTAGTGTTTGCTGAAGTTTGTATCTGTTGTATTATGAGGTTGTCCACGTTTCGTAACGCCTGTCATCTTAAACTTGGTTTGAGAGAACTAGAACAGGCGCAAACACTTTGTTCTAGTTCTACCAACGTGTTTTTTTACCTGATGAGCTTCCGAGTGTTGAGGAGACGCTGAAGTCTTTGACAAAAGAGGACAGAGGAAACTAGAAAATCAGAGAATCGCAAACCATCAGAAAATGCGGTTTTACGACGCTCTTACACATCATTGCGGCATAATGCCATGTCTCTAGCATCTTTGTGCTTATAGAGATTGAATCCTTGTTTGAAATTGGTTAATGTCTTCTTTGTTTGATGAGTGATCCGGTTGCCTTTTGTGGCAAGGTTTATGTTTTTGTTGGTTGGAGTATTCTGGGATGGTGTTGCAGTTTGGATTTGAGGGCGCGTTGGCGGCTTGTGGTGCTTGTTTTGATTCTTGGGATTTTCGCGGGTTTGGCGACTGGACTTGTTGAGAATGATCCGGCGACGGCACCTGCTTCGAAGGACAGGTATTATGGGTTTCCGCTTGTTTGGCGACTGGTGAACGCGAATTCTGGTCAGAAGGCTATTTTCTATGCGGAGCTGCTTGTTGATATTGTGTTTGGGATGGTTATTGCGGCTGTTATGGTCGCGGTTGCATTGATGACGGCAAAATTGATGGAGAAGAAGGTTCCTCCGAAGACGAACAAGTAGAGTCTTCGCTGTTTGTTGGAGCTTTGAAGCTCAGGTAGTACGTAACGGCAACAAGTGTTGCTATAGCGACTCCAATGGAGAAGCCAGGGGCATTGACCGGTAGCTTCCTATCATATTCCAATTCAGAGTCTGAACTATGAATAATATACATCACTATACCAGCGCTTGATTTGAACTTAATAAGTTTTTTATATTGATTTGCCATATTTCTCACGTCACTGTCAAGGTGAGTAATGAGATGAATAAGTCTAGACAAACCAAGGCGTTGCTGTCCGTACATCTTGCACTTGTGGTAGTCATGTTAATGACTCCATATTTGCAATGCGCGACATCAGTTGATATTGTACGTGAGAACTACACTGGGGTCAGCTTGCCCAAGTATCCGCTGTCTGGGAACCCGTCAGTTAATTTGACCAACATACAGTTCAAAGTCAATATTTTGTTTGTCGGCTTTCCAGCCAATTCAATAGACACTTCGGAGATGTACAAGGAGCTTCCCACGAATTACACGACGATAAACCGGATGGTTTGCTCTGACGCCAAGAGGCTTGCGAAATACTCCAACTTCAAGATCACCTATACATTCTCAGGGTTTGAATCTTCTTGGCAGACTTTCGCCAACAAATTTTCTGAGTACATTCAGAACAACCATCGCGAGGACTATGCTCCGTACTGGCTTCAGGAAGGAGTGACATACAGTGGAGCTTCAACCAATCCTGTGGAAAAATGCTGGTATGTTGACGCCAGAAACGCTGAACTGTGGATCAAGAACAATGCACCGCCAGGATCATTCCAAGATGGCTACACCATTCTGCTGATTGACACTTGGCACACGTCCCCACAAGTCACTGCTTACTACTTCTACAATGGAAGTGTTCCTTCGGTTCCGCTGCCGATTGATCCCAGTTCTCGTGACTCGCAGTTCATGATGGCCTACGGAGGGTACTACCGCTTTCTTTTCGTAGACTTGCAGGCGGGACCGCCTAATTATGCAGATACTAAAAACATCAAGCCGCTTTGGCTCTACAATCTGCCGTCTCAGGCAAAGGACTTGAGCCGAGACTTGGGCAAGATTGTGAAGAACACGGTTGAGTTAAGGTTCCTTCCCTCGTTCCTGTACGCGCCTATCTACAGGTCTTCCTACTGGATAGATGTAACCATCTTTAACAAAGATCCTACTCTGCCGATACTGTTTGACATGAACCGGCTTCTGCAAGAGTACCGCGATTTTCAGCCACATTCAAATTTCAGCGGAGAGTACCAGGTGATTCAGATACAATCCGATTCAAGCCTATTTCAGGCTGTTGAAGCCGCCACAGATGTCAATGGAATCACAGATCCTGATCAAGTCGCCTCATACTTCCTGTCGCATCTCAGCGAGTATGCTCCGCCGCACGGAACGGATTATGTTTTGCCTGTGTTCGTTCTCGCTGGATATGATTTCGGTGGTCTATTGGGGCGCTCATGTTCCGACGGAAACGGCAACCCGGCCTTCGTCATAGAGTGTCTGAACCGCAAGATGGGCGGTTTTGATCTTGTCACAGGACCGTGGGGCGTAGTTGATGAGCCTTACACGCTTGATACTGGATGGTCCGCTTGGTTCACAGATCCGGCCATGCTGGACAAGAACATAATGGCCACTTTCGAGTTACATCTGCTAGCCGGCTCAGTCAAAGTCCGCATTGCCGACGTCTACAACTTCAACAAATGGAAAACCAGCGACTACGACTATGATAAAGCTTCGTTCCATCAGGTTTGGAGCTTGACGGCTGGCGACTATCAGTTGGAGTTTGTACCTCCCGCGCCCGGTGGAAAGTACTATCTCGTAATAGAGAACACTGGCGGGTCTGCTGCAACTTTCTATGGCGTGGTTACAACGAGCAGGATCCAAGGTTTCACATTGACGCCACTGACTGCGCATGAGACTGGACACAGCTTGGGTTTGGCGCATCCACATGATGGGTTCAGCTGGATACTGTATCAGCAGGGTCTGCCGTTGGAGGCTCCTGGAGAATACACGTATTGGCTGTGGGACTTCTCAACCACTCCAATGACTTACGCTGCCTGCAACATGAGATTCGACCAACTTGACCGCGACTCCATAAACAGAGGCTGCACTGCCACACTGCTCAACGAGACCTTTGCCACCTTGAGGAGCACGGAAAACAGACTGAACCAGCTAGGCTTCGGGGTGATCCCACCAACAGTGTCTGCCAGCGTCAACACGTCAATGTCAGGAATAGGCGAAGCTCTTACCTCCTTCTCGGCAAGTTCTCCTAACTACGTCACGGCTGTCTCGAAGGCTTTTGAAGCACGGAATGCCGCTTTGGCGGCCTACGCCGCGGTTTCAGCCAGCGTCTACGACGTGTCTCTGGCTGTGAAAGACGCTTTCGGCTTGGCAATGGAAGGTGCTTCCGTCGCGGTGATATTGGCCAACGGAACTGTCTTGACTGCCGTCACTGATTCGTCGGGAACCGCAATCTTCAGGGCAATGCCTTATGGAGACTATACAGCCACTGTTTCCAGCATGGGTCAGAGTTCCACAGCTCATTTCAGTGCTTCCCAGAGTGCCGGTTCGCCGGTTCACGTGACGATAACCTTCTCGCTGATCGTCATCTTGGCCATCGTCGGAATCGTCGCTGGCGTCAGTATTGTCATTGTAGTTGTGTTCTTCGTAAGGGGAATGAAGCGCCCCACGCCCCAACCTTCGCCTCTTCCTGCTCCGGCAGAGCCAAGCCCCACTCACTTTTTCCACTTCCATGCTTCTTAATTGGACTAGGTCAAGACACAAAGGCAAGTCTGTGAACTCCTGAAGACCGCGTTGTTGATAGCTGCCACTCAGGACTGACAAACAGAAACTACGTTAAGTGTACGTGTGCCTGTGTTGCGTCAGGTTAGGACTTGGACAGAGTTTCCTAGCTACGGTCTTTGCCAGAGAAATCGCGACTATTTCAGCATTGGCATTGCTATATGTCTTTTCTTGGCTATTTCCTGTGCTTTTTTGTATCCTGCGTCTGCATGTCTCACCACTGCTGTCCCCGGGTCTGTTGTTAACACTGTTACTATACGTTTTTGTGCCTCTTTAGACCCGTCCGCCACTAGGCACATACCTGCGTGTATGCTGTAGCCTATGCCTACTCCGCCTCCGTGGTGTACACTCACCCATGTCGCCCCGCCAACCGCGTTCACAAGCGCATTAAGAATCGGCCAGTCAGCTATGGCGTCGCTTCCGTCCTTCATACCTTCAGTCTCACGGTTCGGCGATGCCACGCTCCCGCCGTCCAAATGATCCCTTCCTATCCAGATCGGCCCGTTGAGCTCGCCTGACCCGACCATGTCGTTTATGATCTTGCCGAACCGCGCCCGTTCACCGTAGCCTAACCAGCAGACCCGTGAGGGTAAGCCTTGGAACTTGACTTTTTCCTTGGCTTTGCGTATCCACCTGCACAAGCCCGCATCATACGCGAACTCCTTCAAGACGACCTCGTCGAGCTTGTAGATATCCTCCTTGCTACCGACCAAGCTGGCCCAGCGGAACGGCCCCTTGCCCTCGCAGAACAGCGGCCTAACGTAAGCCTGCACAAATCCCGGATAAGCAAAAGCATCTTTGAAACCCGCGTCCAAGGCCTGCTGACGAAGGTTGTTGCCGTAATCAAACACTATTGCGCCTTTTTGCATCATTCCAACCATGGCTTCCACCTGTGTCCGCATGCTCTCCATCGAACGTTTCACGTACCCCTTCGGATCGCGCTCCCTCAGCTTGTCGGCCTCTGCCTTGCTGAATCCAGCCGGGTAATATCCATACAGCGGGTCATGCGCGCTCGTCTGATCCGTAACCACATCAGGAATAATGCCCCGCTTCAACAGTTCAGGATGCACCTCAGCCGCGTTCCCAAGCAAACCGATACTACGAGCAACCCCCTTCTGCTTCGCGTCCATAACCATCAGCATCGCCTCGTCCAGTCGGTCCGTCCAATCATCCAAGTAACCATGCTTCAGCCGGCGCTCAATCGCCCAAGGATTAACCTCCACAACCAGCGCGACACCCTCATTCATCGCCGTCGCCAAAGGCTGAGCACCACCCATCTCGCCCAGACCGGCAGTCAAGACAAGTCTGCCCTTAAGCGAACCGCCAAAATGCTCCTTGGCAACCGCCGCCAAAGTCTCATATGTCCCCTGCAAGATCCCCTGCGTCCCGATGAATGCCCACGAGCCAGCGGTCATCTGCCCGTACATGATCAGGCCTTTCTGCTCAAGCTCAAAGAAATGGTCCCAAGTCGCCCACTTCGGCACAAGCATAGCGTTCACAATCAACGCCCGCGGAGCCCACTCTTGCGTCTTAAACACCGCAACCGGCTTACCGCTCTGAATTAGCATAGTCTCGTCAGGCTCAAGTTCAACAAGCGTGTCCACAATCTTGTCGAAGCACTCCCAATTACGAGCAGCCTTTCCAGTTCCGCCATAAATAATCAAATGCTCGGGATCCTTCGCCACCTCAGGATCCAAAACATGACAAAGCATCCGCAGAATCCCCTCAATCTGCCAATTCTTGCAGTGCAACTCGGGACCAGTCAAGCATCTGACAGGGCGCTCAATTTTCAAATCCAAACACTCCGACGAAAAATCACAAGCACAAGGCTCGTTATAATTCTTTACCTAGGAGCAGACTAACCTTTTAAACCAGACTCGACGCAGTGTTGATAACAGTACGCATCGGGGAGAAAACAGGAATGAAAGGAACACTGGTCTTCCTTGCAGTATTCTTAGCACTCGTAGTCGCAACGATAGCCTACGCAGACCTGCCGCCTAGAAAACAGATTTACTCTGCGCTCAACTTGCCTAGGACTGACTATCCAGTCCTAGGCATCCAAGCCACCACTCTCATCGAAACCGTCTTCAACGGCGTCGTCTACGGCATAGTCGCATGGCTAGTCTACACGTTCTTAGAAAAAGTCAGAAAACCAGCCAAGTAGCAGACAGCTAATCAGACGTGTCCTGCTCTTTCAAGAACACAGGCTCATCATGTTTCTCTTCCTTATCCACAACCAGCCGCCCATTCTTAACAACCTTGTCCACCAAGTTCGCGCCAAAATGATATCCCAGAAACTTGTGGTTCGGCGCGTCCAAAACCAAAACGTCCGCCCGCTTGCCCACTTCCAAGCTGCCAACCTCGTCTGCTCGGCCAACGGCATGAGCCGCATTAATCGTCACCGCCGTCAACGCCTCCGCAGGCGTCAACCGCATCAGGTGACACGCAAACGCAGCTGCCAACTGCTGACTCTCAACCATGCAGCTCGGATTGAAATCAGTGCCCAACGCAATTGGCACGCCGTAGTCAATCATCTTCCGCGCATCCGCCACCCGCCCATTCATCAGACTGAAAGCCGCCGCCGGAAGCAAAACCGCCACCACGCCCTTCGTCGCCATCGCCCTCAGCCCATCGTCAGAAGCAAACAGCAGGTGATCAGCCGAGACTGCTCCGATATCCGCCGCCAGCTCCGCTCCGCCAAGAGTGCTCATCTCGTCAGCATGCAACTTAGACCGCAAACCATGACTCCGACCTACCGTCAGAACGTGCCGTGTCTGTTCTAGGTTGAAGACGCTCTTCTCGCAGAAAACGTCACAGAACTCAGCCAGCCCCTTCTCAGCCACCCGCGGAATCATTTCCTCACACAGCAGGTCAATGTATCCACGTATGTTGTCCTTGTACTCAGGCGGAACCGCGTGCGCACCCAGAAAAGTCGAAGCCAAATCCACCGAATGTATCTGGTTCAGCCGCTTCGTAACCTCCAGAATCTTCACTTCGTCCTTCGTCGCCAAACCGTAACCGCTCTTGGCCTCAGCCGTCGTCGTTCCGTTCTCCAACATCACGTCAAGCGTCTTCATCCCAAGCTCAACCAGCTTGTCCACGCTGGCCTTCCGCGTCTCCCTGACAGTCCGCAAAATCCCGCCGCCCGCACCCAAAATCTCCAAGTAGTAAGCACCTTCAACCCGCATCTGGAACTCGTCTTCACGTGTACCTGCAAAAACTAGGTGTGTGTGCGGGTCCACAAATCCAGGCATTACTGTTTTGCCGTTCGCGCTGATCACGGTTTCAGCCTTGAAGGCGCTTCGCACGTCCGCCGTCTTGCCGACCGCCGCAATTTTTCCTTCGCTTATTGCCACGCAACCGTCGCGGACGATGCCCAGCTCGTGCAACTGTTTCCCCGTGCGAGGTTTCTCGTTGCCTCCTGCAAGCGTGACCAGCTCGTCAGCATTGACTATAAGCAAGTCAGCCTTTTCTTTGGCCTTCGATCGTGCTTTAGGGCCTTTACTCAAAGGCACCGCCTTGCTCCATTGCGTTTTGCACAGCCATTTCTAGCACGCGGTCTTCAGTCAAATTGTCAATTTTGAGGTAATATGCTGATATGTCAATAAGCGATTTCAACGGCGCCAGACCGCAGAACTCCGAACCCAAGATAGGCACGTTGTACCGCGCACACTCAATCTTCAGAACCTCGAAAACGCGGTAAAGTGGCGTCTTCTCAAAATCGTTGACGCTCATCCCAATCTGGCAGATGTTTTGCTCCGGAATGAAAGCTGCCATGGCTTTTACGTTCGAGAAACCGCCTTTATGCCCATGCAACGTCTTCGCAATCTTCTTAGCCACCTTTAAGTCAGCCGTCCCAATGTTCACATTGAAGCCGGCCATCACCTTCCGCGCGCCCGCAATCGCTGCCCCAAACTTCGGAATGAATCTGGCCGGGCCGAAGTCCGGCTCGCGTCCGGGCTTGACTATCATCTCGCCGAGTTCCTCGTATTCGCCTTCACGTATCCAGTCCAAGTCGCCTCTTGTCTGGTTGGCTGCTGCCATTCCGTAAAGATAAACAGGCACGCCGCATCTTTCAGACAGGCGCTTTCCAAACTCTTTCGCAAGAGCCACACACTCCTCCAGCGTCACGTTCTTTATGGGGATGAATGGCACCACATCAACTGCGCCCAGTCGGGGATGTTGACCCTTGTGTTTGCGCATGTCAATCAGTTTCGCTGCTTTGGCGCTCGCGTTTACCACGGCCTCGACTACTGATTTCTTGTCACCGACAAGTGAGACTACGAGGCGGTTGTAGTAGCTGTCAAAAGTGTGATCAAGCAAAAAGGCGTTCCGAGTCTTTCGGACCTCGTTCAGAATTTGCTCCGCAATTTTCGGGTCGGACGTGCTGAAGTTGGGAACGCATTCGACAATTTCCATCTCAGACCGCCACCAGACTAGAGTATCGCGCTGTCCGAGGTAATTAAGATTATCAGCGGTAACTGACAAAAAAATTATATACTTATCAAGCAGAGAGAACTAAAGGTCATAGAGGAATAGTTTATGGAAAAGAAAATTGTTGCTATACTGTGCATTCTCGCTGTTGCATTACCAATGGTAGCACTCATCGCTCCCGCCAAAGCAGACTTGGACGATTTTGCCTGGGTAGAACCAGCCTACAAAGGGCATGACAGCTACTACAATAGAGATATCACTGGCTATCTGGAAAACTCAAACTGGAACCTAACGCTCAGCTGGACAAACTACTATAGTTATCCTGTGAACATCTCAACGGTAAGAGTGCTCTTTGACTGGGGCAAGAACTACACTCACCGATTCGCCACTCCCGTACAACTCAAGCACGACGAATACAAAACGTTCACTGTCTACAACATGACGCCCTCAGTCGAAGTAGCATCTGAAATGTGGACACACTACTACGACATATACTTGGATCAAGTCAACGCCACCACAGGGCCATTCCGTGAATGGCAATTAACATCAGACTACGGTTCCAACTTTGCTGTGCTTTCAGCCGACCACCTAGCATGCTTGAATCTCTGGATGAAATACACTCCTATCTTCGGCAGTTCCGGAGCCGCACCTGGAATGATGTACTACGGCATGCCATTCTACACTAACATAACGAAGGTGCAGATATACTTCTCACAGGCTTACATGGAATTCTACCAAGGAATGAGCATATTTGAAGCAGGCGTTTTCGGCTCAGCCAAGACACATTTGCAGAGCGCAGACACACTCTTCAACCAAGCGATAACGACATGGGACACAAGCGGCACAGCCATAGAAGACGCCAGATTGGCGGGCATAAACGCTCAAACAGCCTACTACAATGCTCTGGCAGACGCCAGCAAGAAACAAGCCGACGCCGCAACGATCAACTCGATAGGCTGGCTGTTCTTCGGATTAGGCTGGACATTGCTCGGCTTAGGGCTCATCATATACGCGACCAGACGACCAAAACCACCAGCCCAGCCACCACAGTAAAGAGAAATTTCCATTCCACCTCTTTTTTTAAACTATAATAATCCCAGCGGAGACTCTACCAGAACAGAAAGAAGTGAAAACCCAAGTGAGCGCCGAGCTAGAGTTCGAAGTGCCAACATGGAACCAAATCTACGAAATGCTCCTCGACATTGCAGACAAAATACGCAGAGACCGCTTCAAACCCGACGTGATCGTAGGCGTCTCCAGAGGAGGCTGGCCACCAGCCCGAGTTCTATCAGACCTGCTTGACAATCCGAACTTGGCAAACTTGAGAACAGAATTCTACGCAGGCGTCGCCGAAACGAAAAGCGAACCCAACCTGACCCAGCCTGTCAGCATCCCAATAGCAGACAAAAGAGTGCTGATCGTTGACGAAGTCGCCGACACCGGCAAAAGCCTCAGACTCGTGAAAGAACACGCCCAACAGCAAGCAGCCACAGAAGCCAAAATCGCCACGGTCTACTACAAGCCATGGAGCATAATCAAACCAGACTACTACGCGAAGGAAACAAGCCACTGGATTATATTCCCATGGGAAATAAAGGAAACCATACGCAAAATCGACAAGAAATGCAAACAAACACACGTAGACACGGTCAAAGAAACAACCAAACTCGCCAAAGCAGGAATACCTGTCAAGCTCATCGAAAGATTCCTGAGCGAAATCCGTGAGGAACACAATTGCTGAAACCCATAGAGGAGTACGCAAGACACGCTGAGATCACAGCGTTCAAGACCAAGATAGGTAACATCGACCAGTTTCTGAAAACAGTCAGCAGCAAAAAGCCGCCTGACACTGAAATCCAGTTCTTCGACGCAGACCTAGTAGCAACATGGCAGCACCTGTACTTCGCCGCCCTCAACGCACTGACCGCATTCAAAAACAACGAAAACAAGTCAAGAACAATCGCCATGGAAACAATGCTTTACGCCAGCGCACAAAGACAGATCCAAAAAGCCACCACGCTCATGGGAATAAAACCGACCACCAACCAAGTAGCAGTGCTGATAATAGGAAAGAACGCTGAGGAAACGATATCAGCGCTTACAACAGTCTCCAAACTGATCGGAGTGAAACGCGACGACGCCATTCTAGAATTGTCAAACGAGAAGATGGCCTTCATTCAAACAGCGTTCGGAATATCTGATATTGAGCTTCACACGATAGTTAAAAAGAAGGATTTGCAGGGAGCACTTGTAGACCTTGTCATTGAACGCATGGCGCTTGTTGCCACACAGAAATAGCCGCTAGAGCACCTTTTCCTTCTGCACGAACAAGACGCCATCAGCCTTCAACAGAGACAACCCGGTAAAGCCGCCCACAATCTCAATGAGCAACACTCTGTCAGGCTTCTCCAAGGCCACCTTGCGCTTTATGTTCGCCGCAACCGCCTCAATTAGCTCATGCGAAGAGATCTTGGTGAAGCGCTTCTCAACCGTGATCCTGAAAGCCTCGTTCGCACCTATTGCCTGTGCAAGCTCAGAAGCTAACCGCTGAATCTCAGCCATGTCCGTTGGCACAACCTTTTCGATCGGGATGATTCGCAGTGTGAAACGAAACTCATATGGACGCTCAAGCAGGATCTTCCTAAGTTTTTCTATGGCCTCGGTGGGTGCTACAGAGGTTTTGGCTGCGATCAGCCCGGATACGCTTGTCCTGCGGATGTTTGGAGCTGAATCGCCTATTTGGCTCAGCAAACGCTCCAGTTCGTAGCAGGCTTCGCGTTCGGTTCCGCGCATTGTCGTGGCTAACAGGTTGAAGTCTTTGATCATAAGCCTCACCTTCTGATTGTGGGTCAGTGCAGGTTAGTGGCCGTGTCACAGCCCTAAGGCTCTTAGCCGTCGCCTCACATCATCCCACACCAAATAAACCATCCACAGATTTATCCATTTTGATGAAAGCAAACATCAGCCTTAAATTCGCCACAGGACAAGTTCATTACTCCAACAACAACTGGAGAAAGAGCACTTGAGCAAAGCTCGCAAGCCAGTCATTGTCGTGCACGGCGGTGCAGGCAGCTGGCACCCAGATCGCAGCCAAGCCGGCATCGAAGGCGTTAAGAAAGCCACGAAAATAGGTTTTGACATCCTCAAGAAGGACGGAAAAGCCCTTGACAGCGTCATGGAGGCAGTGGCAAGCTTGGAAGATGACGGTTCGTTCAACGCAGGCCTCGGCGCAAGTCTGAACATAGAGAAACAGGCGGAAATGGACGCGTCCATAATGGATGGCAGGACGCTTGAGGCTGGTGCAGTCGCGCTTCTGCACGACGTCAAGAATCCTGTCCGCTTTGCGAGGCTGATTATGGAGAAGACGGATCATGTCTTCATAGCTGGCGACGGAGCCGAAAAGCTCGTAGACATCTTTAAGCTTGAACGACGAAACCCTGTTACTCAGGCTAGAGCTAAGCAGTACGAGCAACAGAAGAAGCTGTTGCTTGAAGGCAAGACTGAACTGCACAAGCTGGTCAACCTTGCCAAGAAATATCCTCAACTGTTCGAAACCTGCGATACGGTCGGCGCGGTCGCCCTCGACAAGGAAGGGAATGTTGCAGCTGCAACGTCAACCGGAGGCTTCGCACTGAAGCTGGCTGGAAGGATTGGCGATTCTCCACTGATAGGTTGCGGTAATTACGCTGACAATTTGGTGGGCGCATGCTCCGCGACGGGCTTCGGCGAAATAGCGATAAGGCTTGTTCTCGCGAAAATCGTGTGCGACCACATGGAGCACGGCAAGACGGCGCAGGAAGCCACCGAGATGGCAGTCAAACTCGTGAACAAGCGAATGCCAGCGGGGTACAACTCAATGGGTCTGATCGCTATTGACATGGAAGGCAGGATTGGCGCAGCGCACAATTCTCCAAACATGTGCTGGGCATACATGACTTCTGAAACACGAGAGCCGCCTGCATCGTTGACAGCGAAGATTGTGAAAGAAAGCCTCTAAGAAAACTCAAATGACCATTCGACAGGTTTCTTTTTCTCGACAAGTGACGAAGAACAATGCTTAAAGTGCGCGCAGGTTGTTGTGACTAGCACCGAAACTGTAAGGGAGGTGTAAAACTGTGTTTGACGAAGAAGAAGAATGGGAAGAAGAAGGCGAAGACGAGGAAGAATGGGAAGAAGAAGAATGGTAGAAAGCTATTAACTAGCACTTTTTTTGTTTTCTTTTATCCATAACAGGTTCTTGCACATGTTTTTGAGGTTCACATTTATAACCTACAAGCCAAAACCATTCACCTAAAAGGCCTGAAAAATGACGCGAGTCGCCGTGCTGGATGCAGACAAGTGCAAACCCAAAAACTGCGACAGCATATGCTATCGATTCTGCCCAATCGTGCGGACAAAAGTGGAAGCTATACGGTTTGAGAACAAGAAAGCCGTCATCGTGGAATCCCTGTGCACTGGTTGCGGGATATGCATAAAGAAATGTCCTTTCAACGCCATCTCGATAGTCAACCTGCCAGACGAGCTAGAAAGAGACTGCAGCCACCGATTCGGCCCCAACACGTTCAAGCTATTCAGACTTCCAACTCCTGCGCCGAGCACCGTTTTGGGTCTTCTTGGGCAGAACGGGATAGGCAAGACAACCACGCTCAAGGTGCTGTCAGGCGAGATCAAACCCAACCTTGGAAACTATGAAAATCCACCCGACTGGAATACCATAGTGCAGTACTATCGCGGCTCGATGTTGCAAGACTACTTCCAGAAAATGGGCGAAGGCAAGCTCAAAGTCTCTCACAAACCGCAATACGTGGACAGAATCCCTAAAGCCGTCTCTGGAAATGTTGGCGACCTACTCGAAAAAGTGAACGAGAGGAAAACACTGGACAGGATAGCAGAGCAGCTGGAACTCAAGCCGCTCTGGAAGCGCTCCTTGGACATCCTGAGCGGAGGCGAATTGCAGCGTGTCGCGGTTGCGGCCACCATGTGCCGCGAGACGGATGTCTACCTTTTCGACGAGCCTTCCAGTTACTTGGATGTGAAACAGAGACTTGAAGTGGCCAAGGCTATACGAAGCCTGAAGGCGGCTGGGAAAATGATAATAGTGGCTGAGCATGACCTAGCCATAATTGACTATCTGTCCGACCAGATATGCATCTTCTACGGTGAACCGGGCGTCTATGGCGTCGTCTCCAACGTTCACGGAGTCCGAACAGGCATCAACATATACCTGCAAGGCTACATTCCAGACGAAAACATCCGCTTCAGAAAAGAAGCGATAGTGTTCCATGAGAAACCTCCTGCCGCAGGTGCCAGCACAGGCGGAACCATGCTCAAGTGGGAGCAGTTCGAGAAGACGTTCAAGGGCTTCAAGCTTGTTGCGCATGCGGGTGAAATCAACCGTGGAGAAATCATAGGCATCCTCGGCGCCAACGGCATAGGCAAGACCACCTTCGTGAAAATCCTCGCAGGTGTAGAAAAGTCAGATGACGACAGAAAGTTCGGCGAGTTGAAAGTGAGCTACAAGCCGCAATACATTTCAGCCGACTACGAGGGCACGGTTCAGATGCTTCTGATGAGCGTCGCAAAAGAGAACTTCTCGTCAAGCTCCTACAAAACCGAGATTCTGCTGCCGCTGAAAGTCAGCCCGCTTCTAGACAGAAACATCATGGAACTCAGCGGCGGAGAACTGCAGAAGGTTGCGATAGCAGCATGTCTCTCGCGAGAGGCCGAGCTTTACTTGCTTGACGAACCGAGTGCATACTTAGATGTTGAAGAACGGCTGAACATGGCCCGAGCCATAAGAAAGTTTATCGAAAGCCACAATGTCACAGCGTTCGTTGTCGAACACGACGTCGTAACGCAGGATTTCATAGCGGACCATCTTATGGTCTTCACGGGGCAGCCTGGCCTGAACGGTTTGGCCAACCCGCCTACAACGTTGAGAAAAGGGATGAACAGCTTCCTGAAGGAGATGGAAGTGACGTTTAGAAGAGACCCTGACACCAAACGACCCCGCGTCAACAAGGAAGACTCCAAACTTGACAAGTTTCAAAAACAAGTCGGTGAATACTACTACACGCGCACGATGCGGAAGAAAAGCGGCAAGGAATAGACTTTGACCAAGATAGGCGAGAACGAGAAGAAGCTTCTGAAGGCAGCTTCAAGAGCATTGAAGAAAGCCTATGTCCTCTGGGGCTACAATGTCGGCGCGGCCGTACTGGCAGAGGATGGAAAAGTCTATGACGGCTGCAACATTGAAAGCAAGGTTTCAGGGCTGGGCACCTGCGCCGAACGCTGCGCGATCAACCACGCAGTGTTGCACGGCAATCGAAAAATCAAGGAAGTGACCGTCGTCATGAACGTGGACAGCAAGAACAAGCCCAGACCATGCGGCGTCTGCCTGCAATATATCATCGACTTCGCGGAAAGCCCGAAGCTGAAGGTTGTCATGGCGAAAGCGAAGAACGGCAGAGTCCTGTTTGAGTCTGTTGAAGTCAGAACTATCGGCGAGCTGCTGCCCTTCCGGTACAAGAAATAGGCGAGTTTTCCCTCGAAGCATGTAGTTAAGTTAAAAAATGGGCGGCGCATATCGTAGTGATAATTCGGCGAGAAAGGGGACTGGCGGAGGCTTAGGGTGGCTCAAGCAACGTTCGAAGAGATCAGCGCAGCTGACTTCTTCTACCGAAACCGAGACATAGCAGGATTCACGAACCCTTCAAGAGCCATTTTCGTCGCCATAAGAGAACTTGTAGAAAACTCGCTGGACGCCGCGGAAACCTCAAAGATCCCGCCCGACATATACGTGAGACTGTCGTATGAGAGCGAAGCCAGCAAGGAAACCCAGATCTACAAGCTGAGAGTCGAAGACAACGGAATTGGAATTCCGCCGAGACACATCCCCTCTGCCTTCGGGCAAGTGCTGTTCGGCTCGAAATACAAGCTCAAGCAGCAAAGAGGAACCTTCGGTTTGGGCGGCAAGATGGCGCTTCTGTATGGGCAGATCACCACGCATCAGCCAGCCTACGTGATTTCAAGCACAGGCATGGCCAAAATCTACTTGTACAAGCTCATGATCGACATTCAGAGGAATAGGCCGATCATACTGGACCGGAAAGTGCTCATTAACAAGGAGAACTGGCGTGGCACGGTGGTTGAGTTCACGTTGGAAGGCGACTACCTCAGATCCATGCCCAAGATACTGGATTACTTCAAACAAACCGCTATGGTGAACCCATATGCGAATCTCACGTTTGTCGATCCTAAAGGCCGACTTTACAAGTTTGTGCGGGTCACAAAGGACATGCCTGCGCCGCCGAAGGAAACCTTGCCGCACCCGTACGGCGTGGACGTGGAACTTCTCCAGCGCCTCATACAGATCACCGAGTACAAAACAATGCTCGAGTTCTTGCGGCATCATTTCCACCGCGTCGGCGACATCACGGCGAGAAAATTCTTGGAATTCAGCGACATAAGCCCTTCCAAGAACCCGAAAAAACTCTCGCACGAAGAGATTGTTCGCCTGATGCACATGTTGAAGAGGTACAAGGATTTCCTGCCGCCGGACGCAAGCTGCCTGTCACCGCTCAGCGAAGAGCTGCTCACGGCAGGCATAAACAAAGAACTGAAGCCAGAATTCCTGTCAGTTCACCAGCGGAAACCATCCACCTATGCGGGCCACCCGTTCATCGTCGAGGTTGGAATAGCGTACGGTGGAGAAATACCGAAAACAGGCAACTTCATAGTCTACCGTTTCGCCAACCGCATCCCGCTACTTTATGACGAAGCTAATGATGTGTCCGTGAGGGTGATCAACGCCATGAATTGGCGGCGGTACAAGGTCACGCCTGAGATGCCGGTCGCGGTTCTCGTCCACATCTGTAGCACGAAGGTGCCTTACAAGACGGTTGGAAAGGAGTTCATAGCCGATAGGCCTGAGATCAGGAAGGAGATTGCGAACGGTCTGCGGGAGGTGGCCCGCCAGCTGCAGCATTTCATGTCGCGCATTGAACACGTGGACCGAGACCGGAAGCGTCTTGGGATTTTCAGCAAGTATCTGCCAAGGATAGCCGAGTTCTCCACGACGCTTGCAGGCAAGGAGAAGCCTCCGGACATTGAGAAATTGTTGAAGAGTGTGCAGAAATATGGAGTCGACGAAGAAGAAGCGTAGAACGAACATTATGGAACGCCGGAAGGAGGTTCTCGAAAGCCTAAGAACCATGGGCGGAACCGTCTACGATCAGCTGGACAAGGGCTTTTTCCCGTCTGTGGAGATGCCGAGCCGATCAACCGAGAACATAACCTACGATCCGAATGTGCGACAGTTCATTCTCGGCGACAAAAGGGTGAGAAGAAGCGCCCGCAACATCCGCCACGTGAAGCCTTTCACGCAGCTGGTTTGGGCTGCAATGTTCTCTAACGAGCTCAGCTCACAGCGCAAGACTTCAACATTGAGAGACGTTTACTATTCTGCACAGGCTTACGAGATGACGTTCACGGATCAGCAGGAATCAAACAATATAATAACAGACTTGGAGACGGTGCTCGGCTTCTCAAGAGAAGACTTCAACATTTTCCCCGAGGAAAGATCAGCCGTCTTCGGCGACCTGACAATAGAATACACAGTACCCGGCTACGAGGGAAAAACGCTCAACCTGACATCGCACCCAGACGGCGTCCTCATCGGCCCGGCCGTAACCACATCCGAATTTGTCAAAACCACAGCGGACAAGGTCATAGCGATCGAGAAGGGCGGCCTGTTCACGAGATTCATCGAGGAGAACGTGCATAAGAAATATAACGCGGTGCTTGTGTTGACGGCGGGACAGGCGCCCAGAGCCACCCGACACTTCATCAGGAGGCTCAACGAAGAGCTGAAGCTGCCTGTCTACATTTTCACAGACGGGGACCCATGGGGAATGCACATTGCCATGGTCATAATTTCAGGCTCGGCGAACGCTGCCCATCTGCGAGAGCTGAACACGCCTGACGCGAAGTGGAGCGGTGTCTGGGCAACCGACATCGTGGATTATAAGTTGCCGACGGACCCGCTTGACGAGGTAGACATAAAGAGGCTCTACGAGCTGCAACGCGACCCGCGTTATAAGGACGCGCTGTGGCAACGGGAAATCAAAACATTCATGAAGCACAAGCGCAAGGCGGAACAAGAGGCTTTCAGTCGTTACGGTTTAACGTACATTGTTGATAAGTACTTGCCTGCGAAACTGGAAGAAACCAAGCAGAAATAAGGGAAATTTAAAATAACCGTTCCGCTTTCTATTGTAGAAGCGCTTTGAAAGACATGGGCAAAGGGTTAAGGCATGAGTGAAGAAGGTAGTTTCGGTCTGAACTTTGTCGAGAAGGTTCTCGGTTTCGTAGTCCTATTCGCCGGAGCTGTGCTCGGCTACTACACGTTCACAAGCGGCCCTGCATTGGGCACGTATACAGGATTCTTTGGCGTCATAAGCGTCGGCGTCGCACTGTTAGGTTTCATCCTCATGACCGCGAAAACAGAAGAATAACCCAAGTCTTATTCTCTTCGTTCTACGACAAGCGTGCAATTCGTAGCCAACGCAGCAATCACGCCCAAAGCTGCAAGCCACGGCAACAGCACGGCGCCGATAACGCCAACCGCCGCAGGAATCTCAAGCAGAACCTTGTCCTTGTCGTCCTTGATGATGATTCTGGTAACGTTTCCTTCGTGAAGCAGCTCCTTGACGCGTTCAATCAGCGTATCCGCTGAAACAGTGAACTCTTCTCTAACGAGCTTGGCAACTGGAGCGCCACAGGAGTAGCAGAACCTCTCTCCCTCTTTCAATTCAGATCCGCACTTTGAACAATAGGGCAAACTGATCCGCCTTCATTCGAGACTGAAGCTTGTCTCTGTTTAAAAGCCTTGTGAAACGCGTGCTAGTTTGCAATTATTCGGGTAATGGTTTATTAATTCTGAAATGCACAAGTGAATAGCTGGCTTGTTTCGGCCTGTCGGCATGGAGATGCTGCAAGATGCCTATTCGTCAACCGATCGTCTGCGTTCTGGGTCACGTTGACACGGGCAAGACTCTGCTGTTGGACAAGATCCGCAAGACAAGCGTCGGAGCGCGAGAAGCAGGGGGCATAACCCAGCACATAGGCGCAAGCTACTTTCCCGCGGATACCCTCAGACAGCTGATCGGGCCCTTGCTCTCGATTATCAAGAGCGAGATAGAGATTCCGGGTCTGCTTATCGTGGACACGCCTGGGCACGAAGCTTTCGCGAACCTGCGCCGGAGAGGTGGCAGCGTCGCCGACATAGCCATACTTGTGGTTGACATACTGCGGGGTTTTGAGGCTCAGACCTATGAGTGCGTGGAGATTCTGAAGAGCCGCAAGACACCGTTTCTCGTGGCGGCAAACAAGATAGACCGCGTTCCAGGCTGGAACTCCCTTCCCGACACGCCGTTCCTGAGAAGCTACCAGCAACAGGACACTTACGTCAGACAGGACATGAACAACAAGCTCTATGACATAATGGGAGCATTCTCTCGCTTGGGGTTCAAGGTGGATCGTTTCGACCAGATAAAAGATTTCACCAAAACAGTTGCCATCGTACCAACAAGCGCCAAGACCGGGGAAGGCATAACCGAACTGCTCATGGTTCTTGTGGGACTGACGCAGCAACATTTGAAGAAGCAGCTGCAGACGACCGAAGGCCCCGCGAAAGGCACCGTTCTAGAGGTGAAAGAAGAGCCAGGGTTGGGGCTTACGCTTAACACTATCATCTATGATGGCGTCTTGCAGAAGGACGACGTGATAGTCATAGGTGGCAAGGACAAGCCCATCGTGACGCGCATACGAGCCATATTGGTGCCCAAACCGCTGGACGAGATCAGGGACCCGAGAGACAAGTTCTCGTCTGTGGATTCGGTGGCTGCGGCGGCGGGTGTGAAGATTGCGGCGCCTGATCTTGATGGTGCATTGGCTGGTGCGCCCTTGTATGCTGTACCAGCGGGTGACAAGCCTGAGAAGTATGCAGGCATGATTTCTGAGGAGATCGACAAGATCAGAGTCACCATGGACGTTGAAGGAATCATACTGAAGACGGACACGCTAGGCGCTTTGGAAGCCATTGCAGACATCTTGAAGAAGAACAACGTATCAATCAGGATGGCAGATGTTGGCGATATCTCGAAAAGAGACATCATAGAAGCATCCGTGGTCAAAGAACATGAGCCGTTGTACGGAGCGATTCTGGCTTTCCGCGTCAAAGTTCTGCCAGACGCACAGCAAGAGGCTGAGATCAGAGGCGTCCAGATCTTCAACGACAACGTCGTTTATCACGTGATCGAAAACTATCTGGCGTGGTCCAAAGGGAAGCGTGAGTCGGCTTTGGCTCAGGATTTTGACGCGCTTGTGAAGCCGGGAAAGATTCAGATCATAGAGGGCTACGTTTTCCGCAGAGCCAAGCCTGCGATTTTCGGGGTTGAAGTGTTGGCTGGCAAGATTGTGCCGAAGGTTCCGCTCATCCGCGCCGAGGATGGAGAAGACATTGGAGATGTAGAGCAGATTCAGGACAAGGGCAAGACGCTGTCTGAGGCTGACAAGGGCATGCAGGTGGCGGTTTCTATGGATAAACCGGTGGTGGGCAGACACGTGTTCGAGAAAGACGTGCTGTTCGTGAAGGTGCCAGAGCAGCATGTGAAGATTCTGCAGACAACGTTCATGGACAAGCTGTCGGCTGAAGAACAGGAAGCATTGAGCGAATACATCAACACGATGAAGAAGAAAGTGCCCTTCTGGGGCGCAGTCTAGTCTGAGAAGAGCCCAGACCTACATGGGTAGCTCTGTTCCGACGTCTGTCTTCTTCGCCTTGTCGTAGACCAACTTTGCCGTTGCCATGTCTTCGATTGCCAGACCCAAATTCATTGACATGATGCGCTCCGTATCGTTCTCGCGGCCCCATTTCTTGCCGCTGACAACTTCGCTCAAATCGGCATACACTTCGGGTATGTCAGCGAAGTAGCCCTGTTGTCTGTAGTACTTGAGCTGCTCGACGTCGTCTGTGCAGAATTTGTTCATGCTACGCATGGCGTTTGGTTTCCAGTAGGAATCAAAGTCCAGTGGACATGCGAACCCGCCGTCCTTGAACCATGACGACTCAATCGCGGGAGTGGGATGTTTCAGGATTGGGCCTGCGGTGATGACTATGTCGCAGTTTTGCACTGCCTTTTTCGGTGAGTCAACAGACGCGACTTTTATGCTGTGTTTCACTGTCATCTCTTTCACGTACTTGTGCAGGTTGTCGGCGTCGATATCATAGGCCGTCACTTCTTCTAAGCTCTTGCATGTGACCAGTAGTGCTTCGAGGTTACTTCTGCCCTGAACGCCACAACTCAGAATGCCAAGAGTCTTCGAGTCTGACCGAGCTAAGTACTTGGCAGCTACGGCTGTAGCCGCCCCTGTTCGCATAGCGGTCACCCATGTGCAGTCCATTATGCATGTCGGAAAACCTGTGTTCACATCGTTCAGAATCAGCAGACCGGAGATGTATGGCAAACCACGTTTTGGGTTTTCAGGGAAGCCACTGACCCATTTGACACCTGCGGCATGCATCTTGGGCAGGTAAGCAGGCATGGCGTGAATGAAGGCGTCTGTTTGAGGGTGGATGCCGGGTTTGGGCGGAACCTCTGCTCTGCCCAAGGCCTTCTCTCGAAAAGCCTCTTCAACGACACGAACAACCTCGCCCATCCCGATCTGGAGTTTCTCAATGTCTTCCCGAGAGAGATACAGGATGTTACTTTGAGAGTGCATGACCATTCACGGCTTTGAAAGGCGCGGCGCAAACAGAAAAGCTTTATCGAATGTGGTCTTAGCCGCCGCCCACAGGCGGTATTATTGCGAGAACGTCGCCATCTTCCAATGCAGTATCCAGTCCCTTTGGCGAGGTTATGCTTTTGCCGTTTATGAGGAATTGGAGGAATCCTTTTGGTTCACTGGTTCGGCTGTCGTAGACGTAGTCTGTGAAGCTTTTGCCGTATTCTTCTGAAAGCTTTTTGAGGGCAGTGTTGACGGTTGGGCTCATTTCTTTTTGGAATGTTAGGGTCTGCTCTTTTTTCCCGGTGATTTCTCTGAGCATAGTGAAGAAGCGGATTGTGACTCGCATGCCGGCGTGTTCTCCTGTTGTGTTAGGTGTTTGGGCTGGGATTTAAATGGTTACGTGTTGGCGCATGCCCGTTTGATTGTGTCATCGGGGTAAAGGTTTATATTTCTGGGTTTTTCTGCTTATTTCGGAATAATTCTAACCATAAATGGAGGGTTTGTATGGCGTACCTAACAACCACGGCCTCGGGACAACCAGTCTTAATCCTGAAGGAAGGAACAAACAGAAACAGAGGGAAAGAAGCCCAGCGAAACAACATCATGGCGGCACGTGTCATCGGCGAAGTCCTCAAGACGACGCTTGGACCGCGCGGAATGGACAAGATGCTGATCGACGGTTTGGGCGACATAACCATCACCAACGACGGAGCCGCGATACTCAACGAGATCGAAGTTGAGCATCCAGCAGCCAAGATGATGGTGGAAATTGCTAAAACACAGGACGACATGGTGGGCGACGGAACCACAACAGCCGTCGTTCTCGCAAGCGAACTGCTCAAGAAGGCAGAAGAGCTTCTAGACCAGAACATCCACCCGACGATACTCATTGCAGGCTACCGAAAGGCAGCTGCAAAAGCCATTGAAACCATTGAAAAGTTTGCCATGCCCGTCGAGATTGACGACCGCAAGACGTTCAAGAAGGTAGCATTGACCTCGATGAGCAGCAAAGCGGTTGGCACGGCCAGAGACCACTTAGCCGATATAGCAATAGACGCCGTGTCCCAGATTGTTGAGAAGCGCGGAGACCGCACGATCGCTGACATCGATAACATCCAAATCGTGAAGAAGGTCGGCAAAAGCCTCTTCGAGTCTCAGCTCATCAGAGGTATAATCGTGGACAAGGAAGCTGTTCACACGGCCATGCCGAAGAAGGTTGAGAACGCGAAGATTGCTCTGATTGATTGTCCGCTTGAGATCGAGAAGACGGAGATTAGCGCTGAAATACGTATACGCGACCCGACGCAGATACAGGCGTTTCTGGATCAGGAAAACAAGATGCTAAAACAGATGTCTGACAAGGTCAAGGCTTCAGGCGCGAACGTTGTGTTCTGCCAGAAAGGCATAGACGACATGGCTCAACACTTCTTGGCCAAGGAAGGCATAATGGCTGCTCGAAGAGTGAAGGAGTCAGACATGGAAAAGCTCGCAAGAGCCACCGGCGGAAGAATAACCAGCGACCTAGGAGACCTTGCACCGAAAGACTTGGGCGCGGCAGGCATGGTTGAAGAACGCAAAGTCGGCGACGACAAGATGATCTTCGTCGAGAAATGCAAGGACCCGCATTCGGTCGCCATTCTCATTCGAGCTGGATTGGAACGCATGGTGGACGAGGCTGAAAGAGCCATGACAGACGCCCTGTCCGTCGTGTCAGATGTCGTGGAGAACAACAAGATAGTCGCAGGCGGCGGAGCCGTAGAAGTCGAAACCGCTAGAGCACTCAGAAGCTATGCTACGAGAGTCGGCGGAAGGGAACAGCTTGCCGTAGAAGCATTCGCTGACGCGCTTGAAGTGATCCCGAAGGCACTAGCTGAAAACGCAGGCTTGGAAGCCATCGACATAATCGTGGAACTGCGGTCGGCACACGACAAGGCTGAAGGCAAAAGCATGGGAGTGAACGTCTTCACAGGCAAAGTCGGAAACATGCTAGACATCGGCGTGGTCGAACCAATAGTGGTCAAGGAGCAAGCAATCAAATCAGCAGCTGAATCAGCAACAATGATCCTGCGCATCGACGACGTGATCGCAGCCACCAAGCCGAAAGAAGGTCCAGGCAAGACGCCCGGCGGACCTGAAGGCGGAGACGAAGACTAACACTATCCTCACAACCCTTTCTTTCTAGATTCCACCCATTCTTGATACATCAAAAATTCAAATCTGTAGTCAATTTGACATTTGTATGCTTCAACGTTCACGCTTGGCTTGGCCAGCTCTTGGCTTGAAGGCGGAGACTTTGACGCTTGTCACGGTGTTGACGGTTTTCTGGTACTGAGTAAAAGGCTCAGCTGAAGTTATTCTGGCAATGTCGAATCCAACACTTTCCGCGAAGCTCTTGACGTCCGCAGATCTTAGTTCCGTACCTTTGGGGCACAAGTGTCAGCCAACCTCTGCTAATAGACCATGCAGTTCACTATATGTAGATAGTTCTCTCAGGTTAGCGCGTGAAGGACATATTTCGCGTAATGCAAGCCCTTGGTCGCAAAAACATCAACAGCACCCTGAGCTACACTCAGCTCATCAGCTTCGAAAATAATGACCACGACTGCCAAGACAGTCAGAACACTAAAGGAAGACCAGGAACTCGTGGAAGCAGGCTTTGAATTCGTGACAGAGCGAGACGGAATAAACATATACTGCAAATGCAAATAGCTAACGTCGCCCGGCAGTATGGTTCAGTTGCTCCGGTAGTATAGTCCGGTCAAGTATAGCGGCCTCTCGACACCTGATATATGGTGGAAGAAAGTCGCGGACCCGGGTCCAAATCCCGGCCGGAGCACCACTACAATCAGGCTTATTTCTGGCTTATTTTTACTAGAAAAGCTTGATTTGAGCATATTTGAAAGCATGGTTAAAATCGGAGCACGGATTTACTAGTAAAAATACGACATCCAACACGTCAAACTGCGAACTGCGTTTCTTTGTAGATAGTCACGCGGCAACTCTTTGGAAGGAATGCATAGAGTCTTTGTCTCTTCTCATCGAACGTGAAGGTATGTGCTCCTTCTTCCGTATTGACTTTCTCATCTACAACCAATTTTTCGGTATCTATCACTTCAATCATGCCAGGTTTTCCAATAGCGCAGTAGAGCCGATGCCGATCAATGTTGAGCCAGATTACGTCGGGTCCTCCTCCAATAGGTACGACAGCTTCTTCATGACCTGTTGAAATATCTAAAACAACCACGGCCCCGCCATCGCATGCAACGTAAGCTAAGCCGCTTTTATCGTCGACGTCAAGGCCGTGCGGTCCCGCTATCGAGATGGGCAGGAAGGCCTTTTGTGACATGTTTTCTGGCGTAAGTATTGCCACGCCTGCAGGTTCGCGAATGTTCACTAGGAACTGATCCTTTTTGCTGGAGTACGCACACCACCGAGGTCTCCCTGCTAGTTCCAAAGCCGAGATCAGTTTTCCTGAATAGGGGTCAACGAGCCTTGCGTGATTATCTTCTACATCAGCAACAAGAAGCTGTTTACGTCTGCTGTCCCATGCAAGACCGTTGGGCATTGTTCCCGCTTGTACGTCACGCAAAACCCGATTGGTCAAGACGTCAATTACAAGGATTTTGCCAGCGCCTCGAGCGGCAGCGAAGACTAGGTTCTCGTTCTGAGCGCAAACCACGCCACTTGCTTCTGGACAATCTGGAAGAGTTGCCATGTGTTTGGCTTCTTCGCCACTTATTGCCTCGACATTTCCAGTAGCTGTATGAGCGACGTAAACGTAGCCACTTCTGATATGAACGTCGGCGTGATCAAAACCTCCGGGCTGATGGGGTGGAAGATCAACGAATTGAGAAAACATCAGAGCCATAACAACAACTCCTGAGATAACATACTAAAGATAAAAAAAAGCGGAGTTTGGACTTACTCCATTAGTTTCTTTTTCAAGAATTCCCTTCGTTCTTTCCTGTCCAGCTTTTCGATCTCTGCTTTGTACTTCCCGCGGATCAGTTTCAGTTTGCAGTTGGTGTAGAATGCGTCGTACACTGGACTTGCCTTCGCAATGGTCTCATAATCGTCTTTGGATACAATGCCAAAACCGGTCATGACAGCTTCTAACCCTGCCGCTTCAGGGGCCGTTTCCATTTTGTCCGTATCGGCTGCACGCACAATCTTTGCCACTTCCAGTACAGCAGGATCTGTGATCTTGTATTTTTCGACTATGGCATCGAAACTGCATTTGTCGCCATGGTGTCCTAGCTCTACGCCTGGTGCGTCGTAAGGTATTGCCTTCTCTTTCTTAACAACCTCTTCAATCTTTTCCACGGGAACAAAGATGAATTCTGCTTTGGGGTCAATGAATCTTTTTATGAGCCATGGACAGGCAGTCCTGTCTACGTGCACGTATTGTCTTGTAACCCATTTCATCGTTTTCACCTATGTAGATCAACTACTTATCATGAGTAGAATATCTACTTATATAAGTTTAGCGCAAACATCAAACAGGGTAAAGCAAATGCATCGACTCGGAAGCATGAGAATAGGAACAGTTCAGCTTTGGCTTTTGTTGTTGCTCTCTGACAAGCCCATGTATGGCTATGAAATCATCCGCGAACTAGAGCGAAGATTTTCCGGATACTGGTCACCCAAAACAGGCACAGTGTACCCTGCTCTGGAAAAACTAGAGGAAAACGGATTTGTCACAGGACAAATAGAGTTCAGAGACCACGGACCCGACAGGAAACACTACGCAATTACCGACAAGGGAAAAGAAGAATTGAAGTCCACTATGGCTCAGTGGGCAAAAATGACCGAGATGATCGACGCATACCGAGAAACCCACCAAGCGTTGTTCAGATTCAGAAAAGCATGCACTTCAGATGAGATAGCAGAAATGATGACAAAACTTGGCGCAGCCTTCAAGGAGGAAGCTTTTGAATTTTCAGAAATCTTTCCCTCTGACGAAAGAAGGCAAGCCAAACCTACACAGCCAGTATTCATGAAACTGCTTTACGCCAAAGAGAACCACAAATTCGAAATCCACATGGAACTTGAATGGTTGCCTCACACAGATAGATCTTAAGAGAAGATGCAGTCCATTGATGGTATGCCAATTCAGCTCGGCATTGGGGTATCCGTTATCGAGATTTTGGGCAAGGTCGACTAAACATTGACTCATCATTGGGGGTATGTCGCTGCTGTTTCCTCCGCACTGTTATTTGGAATCAGCTCAACTCTGAACAAGATCGCACTGGAAAATGTGCATCCTAATGTTGTTGCAGGAATGATCTATTTTGTAGGCGGCGTGTTCTTGTTCGGTATTCACCTTTCCCCGCTATCAAAGAAAATTCTCTCTCTGCTTGAAACTCTAGGAACCGAAGCCAAGATATCAGGAAAAGACTTGAGAATTCTTGCTTTCGTTATTCTATGCGGTTCGATAACCGCCCCTTTGCTACTTCTAAGTGGTCTAAGCGAAACCACAGCAATTAATGCATCTCTGCTTCTCAATGCCGAATCGTTGTTCACGGTTCTGATAGCCTTCGTCTTTTTGAATGAGCGCGGATCAAAGAGAGAATATTTTGGCATTTTCGTGCTACTTGTGGGTGTAGTATTCGTAACTACAAACGGAGAATTTCAAAGACTTACCCTAACAGAAAATGTTGCTGGTAATCTACTAATAATGGGAGCTTGCCTATTTTGGGGAATAGACAATAATCTGAGCAGATTTCTCAGCAAGAAGCAAGACATCATATTGGTGACGGGACTAAAATGCATAATTGGCGGCTCAGCGTTGCTGCTGATCTCCTTTGTTCTAGGTACCAGCTTTTCGATTCCTTTAGCCTCGATACCTTATTTGTTGTCGGTGGGAGCGTTTAGCATCGCATTCTCAATCTTGCTGTTTCTCTTTGCACTAAGAAAGATTGGTTCAATGCGAACAGGAGTAATCTATTCTACAGCTTCTCTTTTCGGAGCCGTCCTTGCCTTCGCGATTCTTAGAGAAACGTTTACATTCATACAGTTGATAGCAGGGTTGATTATGCTACTTGGAGTCTACATCCTTTACTTCTTTGGAAAGTGAAAGCCAACGCGATCCTTACATGAGTCTTCCGTAGAAACCGACCTGATCTCGCACGTTGTCAAATGCACTTCCCTTCGATCTGCATCCCCTCGACTGAGCTGTAGACAACTCTTTGAAAACGCAACACAAGCAATTTTCATTCACACCTGAATGGCGTAGCATGAGATAGCGCGTCAGAAGAGAGAGACCTCACATGGTTTCTGGAAAGAGAAAGGAAGAAGAGAAGCTAGTATACTCTAGCTGTGCCTCTCATCAGTGCAACCACGCATGTTCAGTGGTCTGAAACAGCGCTCTGGCCCTGAATGCGTAGAGGTTTCCGCCCCACCAGAAGTAGGCGGCCCTAAAGCCGAGCACTACTTCGTCGCGCGCGTTGGGAAAGCTTTAATTCGGCCAACCTTTTGACGTAGAAGGAAGGATGTATTGTTATGGCAAGGCTTGCTCAGTTGAAGCTTGCAATGGGGACAGCGATATTCATAGTGTCCTTCATATTCGCCGCATTCCTGTCTGCGATAATGTTCATAGTCAACCTGCCCATCATCTACGCCTTGCTAATCACCGTCCTGTTCATACTATTCCAATACTTGATCGGGCCGTCGATCGTCGCGATGTCAACACGGTTGCAGTACCTGAAACCAGGAGAAAACCCGTGGTTCGAGAACACTGTGAAGGAGCTTGCGGACAAGAGTGGGATACCGATGCCTAGGCTGGCAATCGTTCCAGATGCGACGCCTAACGCTTTTGTTTTTGGCAGAACCGCTAGTGGCGCCACGCTTGCTGTCCACGAGGGTCTGCTGAAGAACTTGAATGAGAGCGAGGTGAAGGGTGTGATTGGTCATGAACTCGGTCACCTTAAACATAAGGATTACATTGTGATGACGGTGTTGTCGGCGCTTCCGCTGCTTGCGTATATTATTGCTCGCGGAACGTGGCAGGCTGCTTGGTTTGCGGGAAGCTCGTCTAGACGGAAGGATGAGGGGAGTATGAGGGCGGCGCTGGTGATCGTGGGTGTGGTTTCTTACGTTGTCTACATAGCTTCGCTGCTGTGTGTGATGAGACTGAGCAGACTGCGAGAGCATTATGCTGATGCTTACTCGGCTTACTTGACGGGTTCTCCGCGGAGCTTGGAGAGCGCGTTGACGAAGATCACTTATGGGTTGTCGCTTTCTCCGAAGGCGCCGTCCGGTGCCAGAGCCTTCTACATTGGCGATCCGGCCATGGCTAAGGAGGAGATTCAGCAGATTGTGGACAAGAAGAGCCAGTACGATCTTGATCATGACGGGGTTTTGGATGAAAGGGAGCTGGAGCTGGCGATGGAGCAAGAGGCGAAGTCAACGTGGACGAAGATTAACACGTGGTTTTCGACGCATCCGCCGACGTTCAAGCGGATACTGCTGCTGCGCGAGGTTGAGCAGGAGATGGCGAGCGGGAAGTATACGGCTGACCGCGTCTACGCTCACGTCTAGACTGATTTGAGCTTGCACAAAACACATCTATCACTTGTTTTCTAAAGTGGGAAAGAGCGAGGGAAGAGAGTTGAAGGTTAAGCTTCTTCGTCACACGGCAGACGCCGAACGCTTGTGCGGAACAGCTGCACAGACATCTACGAAAAGCGGCAGTCCGTCTGAGATCTTTGAGAAGATAAGTCCAGATGTAGCCAAGAGGATCATAAAGCGAGTAACTGGTTATGGACATGCTTCGATTATTGAGCATGCTTATTTCACGTTCAGCATAGAGGGCGTTTCCAGAGCGATGACGCATCAGCTCGTGAGGCATCGGATTGCGTCGTACACGCAGCAGAGCCAGCGGTACGTGACTTACAACACGCTTGAGGAGTACGTTACGCCCAAGAGCATAGTGGGGAATGCTGAAGCGAATAAGCTGTTCAGTGAAACGTTGGAGAAGATCAGCGAGACCTATCAGAAGCTTCTGAAGATGGGTGTTCCGATGGAGGATGCGCGGTTTGTGCTGCCGAACGCTGCGAAGACCAACATAATTGTGACGATGAATGCTCGGGAGCTGCGGCACTTCTTCAACTTGCGGTGCTGTGCACGCGCTCAGTGGGAGATGAGGGAGGTTGCCATGGAAATGTTGAAGCAGGCGAAGAAGGCCACGCCAGCGCTGTTTGAGAACTCTGGGCCGTCGTGTGTCGAGATGAGTTTCTGCCCGGAAGGCGAGAAGAAGCTGCCGGAATGCAACATCACAGAGATAAAGAAACAGTTCCAGAGCCTCTAGCGCCTTTTGTGACTCGCTTTTCTGGTAGGGTGACGCGATGCGGACTGGCAGATACAAAGCGTTAGCTGTTGTCACGAAGTACTGGCGGCCCGGAGAAGATTACCTAGAACAGATCATCAATGGCATTAGTGGGAAAGTGGTTGATGGGGATTTTGTCGTTGTGTCAGAGAAGGCTCTTAGTGTTGCTCGCGGCAGGATTGTTGATGAATCCCTGTTTGAGTCGGGTTTGAGTGCGAGGTTCATCGCAGGGTTCTGGATGCGTGTAGTCTGGGGCTATATCTTGGGGTCTCTTTGTCGCTTCAAACCAAGTCTGGTTCGGTGGTTGCGTGACTATCCGTTTGAGGCTGGGAGCCGCCACAAACAGGTTGCTTTGCGGTATGCAGGTTTGCTGCAGGCTTTGATGTTTGGTTCTGAGGGTGGGATTGATGGTAGCAATTTGGCTTATTCTTTTGTAAGTCTGCCACTGGTTGATTCGAATGAAGTGTCGGAAAAGATACGTGAGCGGGTGTGGTTGAGGCTACGGAAGAAGGCTTTCGTGATGATTGCGGACACGGACAAGACGTATTCTTTTGGGAGGTTTCATTTTACTCCCCGGCCTAGGCCGGTTGAGGGTATCCATTGTTTTGGTGGTTTTCTTACTTTTGTGGTTGGTCGGACGTTGAAGCTAAAGCGGAGGGCGACGCCGGTTGCGGTTGCGGGTGGGCGTGTTAGGGTTGAGGAGGCGTTGGAGGTTGCTGAGATTGCGAATCGTGCGCGGGGTTACGGCGCAGGGCGGACGGTGTGGGATATGGCGGCGAGGTTCAGGGTTGGTTTGGCGGGTGTGAGTTGGGAGATGCTTGAGACAGTAAAGCATAAACCCATAGTGATTGTTAGAAGCAAAAGGTGACGATAGAATGGAACCGTCGATCAAGCAGTTAGAAGCTTTCTTCAACCCTCGGTCGGTGGCTGTTGTCGGCGCGACGAAGAGGATTAACAAGGCTGGGCATGTGATTTTCAAGAATTTTGTGGAGAACAAGAATCGAGGGCATTTCAAAGGCGAGGTTTTTGCGGTTAATCCGAATGAGGATTCGATTCTGGGTTTTGAGAGTTATCCTTCTTTGACGAAGGTTCCGGGCGAGCTGGATTTGGTTGTGGTTGTTGTTCCGGCGAAAATTGTGCCGGACATCATGAGGGATGCGGCTGCAAAGAAAGTGAAAGATGCTGTCATCATCAGTTCTGGTTTTGGCGAAGTGGGCAACCACAAGGCTGAAAACGAGATTGTGGAGATTGCCAAGAAGGCGAAGATACGAGTTCTGGGCCCGAACTGTCTGGGGGTTTATGATTCCCGCACGGGTGTGGACATGCTGTTTCTGCCTGAGACAAAGATTCTAATGACGGGCGACGAAGTGATTGCGACACCACGTCCGATTCCGGGGAGCATCGCGATTGCAACGCAGAGCGGAGCGTTCGGGGTTTCGGCGCTTGACTATTTGACGGGCAGACAGATTGGGGTGAGCAAGTTTGTAAGTTTCGGCAACAAATGCGACGTGACTGAGACGGAGATGCTGAGCAACCTGTTGTACGATCGGGAGACGAAGGTCATTCTGCTCTATGTTGAGGATATCAGGCACGGAAGGGAGTTCATCAAAGTAGCGAGAGAGGTCTCGAAGAAGAAGCCCATCGTTGCCATTAAGGCGGGTAGGACGACGGCCGGCGCAAGGGCCGCGGCTTCGCACACGGGCGCCATTGCGGGTTCAGACAGAATCTATGATGCGGCGTTTCAGCAGTCGGGTGTTTTTAGGGCGAAGGACATGGAGGAGTTTTTTGATGCTGGGAAGGCGTTGGCGATGCAGCCGCCGGCTACGGATGTGAGCGTGGGGGTGATTACGGATGCTGGCGGTCCAGGGATTATGGCGGTGGATGAGTGTGAGTTGAAGGGGTTGATGGTTGAGCGTTTTTCAGAGAAGACTGTTCAGAAGTTTGAGAGGCTGAAAGAGGCGGGGAAGCTGCCGCGGTTTGCAACGAATCTTAACCCAGTAGACATTACGGGTTCGGCCACGTCTGAGATGTTTGAGTGCGCGACGGACATTGTGTTTCAAGACCCAGACGTTCATGGAGTGATTATGTTGGGTTTGCATCATACGCCGGCGTTGCAGGAGGATTTTATTGACCGTGTTGCGAAAGTGGCGAGCGGGTACGATAAGCCTATTGTGGCTTGCGACATTGGTGAGACGGAGATGGCGTTGTATACGCGTTCGCGGTTCGACAAGCTGGGGATTCCGGCTTATTCTTCGCCTGAGGATGCGGCGAGAGCGATGAATGCTTTGGTCAGGTATGGGCTGTATTTGAAGAAGAGCGGCTGCTTGGAGGAGTATAAGCAGGGTTTTCTGAAGTGCAGACGCAAGTAGAAGAGGGCTATTCGAGAAAGATTTCGATTTCTATGATGTCACCGTCTTTGAGATGAAGCTTTTCTCGTAGGTTGGTTGGGGCGACGACTTCTAGAAGATTGTCTGGGTAGCTCGGGGTTTCAGGAATAATGACGGCGCATGTGGTGTTGGCTATTGTGGCTTTGAAAAGTTTTCCGAGGTAGAAGCCTGTTGGCGGGGAGATTTCTGCTGCTGTTGCGGTTTTAAGCTGTTTGATCTTGTCTCGGTTTTGAGTGGTTATTATGTTGAGGGTTCCGGGATACGGTGCGAATCCGGTTTTCTCGGCTATTTGTTTTTGTGCCCATGGGAGGGTTGTGAATTTGGTGCCTTCGCCTTTGCCTGTGGTGATTTGTCCTTTGATTTTTAGGGTTTTCAATGGGCAAGCGCCTTTCTTGGGGTTGGCTTGAGAAGGAGTGCAGTTTTGCTGTTGGGTTATTTTTGGTCTTTGAGCCAGTTGGCGACTCGTTTGAGGAGCGGGTTGGCGGACATGTCGACGACGGGGATGATCATTTTTTCTCGTGTTTCGATGACAGGCTGGTATTTTGGCATCAGTGCGTAGCCGACGAATGTCCAGTAGACGCGTTTATGTTCGACGAGTTCTTTGGCGGTGGTTTCGGTTGAGGCTGGGAGTGGGAAGTAGAGGAAGACGACGCCTTCGGCCCAGTAGAGGCCTCCGGTTTTGCCGCCGGATATGATGGATGCGAAGCGGGCTATGTCGTCGGATGTGGGGAAGAAGTCTCGTTCCATGATGACGATTTCTTCGAAGGGCTCGTATTTGACGGTTACCTTGCTTTCGTCCATAGGTGGGTTCTCCGGGTTTCTAGATTGTGTGTCGTGGTATGTTCCCTTTTAAGTTTGTCATGCTTCCAGAAAACGTTATAGAGGCGTCAGACTCTAACGGTTAGCTGAACGGTTGCGTAACTAGGGGAATGTTGTTTGTCAGAAATTCGTGTGGCGGTTGTGGGCGTTGGTAACAGTGCTTCAGCGCTTGTTCAGGGCACGCAGTACTACAAGAATGCGAAAGAAAGCGAGACTGTGCCGGGACTGATGCATGTCAACTTTGGCAGTTACCACATTCGGGACATAAGGTTTGTGGCTGCTTTTGACGTGAACAAGAACAAGATAGGCAAGGACCTGTCGGAGGCGATTTTCACGGCGCCGAACTGTTGTGAGAAGTTTGCGGATGTGCCTAATCTTGGGGTGAAGGTTTTGGCGGCGCCGGTGATGGATGGTGTGGCTGAGCACATGCGTGGGCCTTTCAGCGTGTATGGTTCGGAAACGAAGCCGGTTGACGTGGTTGATGTGTTGAAGAAGAGTCGTGCAGAAATTCTGCTGAATTATTTGCCGGTTGGGAGTCATGATGCTGCGCGGTTTTATGCTCAGTGCGCGTTGGACGCGGGCTGCGCTTTTATCAATTGTATGCCGGAGTTTATTGGGTCGGATCAGGGTTGGGCGAGGAAGTTTGAGAAGCGCGGGTTGCCGGTTGCGGGTGATGATATCAAGAGTCAGGTTGGGGCTACTATTTTGCATCGGACGATTGCGCGGTTGTGCGTTGATCGTGGGGTGATTATTGATGAGACTTATCAGCTTAATTTGGGTGGGGATACGGATTTTCAGAACATGACGGTTGAGGATAGGCTTAAGACGAAGCGGGTCAGCAAGACAGAGGCGGTTACGAGCCTTGTGCCATATGACTTGCCGACTAGGATTGGACCGTCGGACTACGTGCCTTTCCTGAATAACCGAAAGATTTGCTATCTTTATCTTAAGGGGCGAAAATTTGGGGATCGACCGTTGACGATTACGGCGAAGTTGGAGGTTGAGGATTCGCCCAACAGCGCAGGCGTGGTTATTGATATTATTCGTGGGGTGAAGATAGCGTTGGACAGGAAGATTACGGGACAGTTGCTGAGCATTAGCTCGTATGCGTTTAAGCATCCGCCCATACAGATTCCCGACCCGCTTGCGAGGCAGGCCGTGGAAGAGTACATTCAGGGAAAACGTGAACGTTAGAAGCGACAGGGGCCTCTCGCAGGCGTCTAAACCCCTCTACATATAAGCACTGAGCATTCACGTAGTGGTCACCAAATATCGCCGTTGCCGACACGGCATTGGCCTTTCATGACGCAATTGTGCGATCTCAGACTTAAGACACAGATGCATGCACTTTGGATCTCAATCATTACGCTTGGACAGTTAGTTTTAAAGGGTTGGTTGAGTGAGATATTCGCTACTGTTAGAGGTGTAAATGTAATGGTGAAAGTTGATGGGTATGAAGTTCCTGAAGGCCTTTACTACACGAAAGAGTTCGAGTGGATAAAAGTTGAAGGCGACAAAGTCCGCGTAGGCATAACCGACTACGCACAAAAACAACTGAGAGAAATTGTTTACGCTGAACTGCCAAGCACCGGAACCGCAATCTCGCAGAACACGCCCTACGGTACAGTCGAATCAGTCAAAGCCGTCAGCGACTTAATAGCACCGTTAAGCGGAAACATTGAAGAAGTAAACACCGAAGTCCAATCCAAACCAGAACTGCTGAACGAAGACCCCTACACGAAAGGCTGGCTGCTGATCGTTAAGCCGGCTAACCTGCAGGCTGAACTAGCCAACCTGATGGACTTCAGCAAGTCGGTTGAGTGGCACAAGAGCCTCAAGAAATAGCCGTAAGCGAGAACACCCTCATGCCCCGCCGCATCATCATCATCGGCGCACATGCCGCAGGAGTAGACGCAGCCTCAGCCGCCAAAAAAACTGACCGAACCGCAGAAATCACCCTCATAACAGAAGAGAAACACGCAGGCTACAGCCGCTGTGGGCTACCATTCGTTTTGGGCGGACATATCCCCAACTTCAGCGACCTAATCGTCTTCCAACCAAGCTACTTCAAAATGCAGAACCTCACGCTCAAAACCGAAACCAAAGCAACGAAAATCGACACAAACGCCAAAACCGTCGAAACCGTAGACGCCACAGGCAAGACTGAAATCCTCCCCTACGACAGCCTAATCATAGCAACCGGCGCAAGCCCCTTCATGCCCCCAATAAAAGGCAAAGAAAAGAAGAACATATACTCGCTGCGCACGCTCGAAGACGGACAGAAACTCGAAGAAGCTGTCAAGAAACGCGCGAAAACCGCGATAATCATGGGCGCCGGACTCATCGGACTCGAAACCGCCGTAGCACTGGCCGAAAGAGGTTTGAAAGTAACTGTTGTTGAAATGCTTCCGCAGATCCTGCCGCAAATGCTCGACGCAGACATGGCCAAGCAAGCGCAGGAAATGCTTGAACAAAAAGGCATGACCATACACACGAACAAGTGCGTTGAAGAAATAATCGGCGGCGAAACCGCAACCGGCATCATCGCAGGCGGAGAAAAAGTCGAAGCCGACCTAGTCATAAGCGCATTCGGCGTCCGAGCCAACACACAACTCGCGGTCAACGCAGGCATACAGTTGGGCGACACGAAAGCCATCAGAACCAACGCCCGAATGGAAACCAACATCAAGGACGTGTACGCGATAGGCGACTGCGCTGAGGCAACCAACATAGTCACACAGAAACCCGCCCTGCCACAACTGGGCACGGTGGCCGTCAGACAAGGCAAAGTAGCAGGAATAAACGCCGCGGGCGGATACGCACTTTTCACTGGCGTTCTAGGCTCAGCAGTCACACGCTTGTTCGACATGGACTTCGGAGTCACCGGACTAACCGAGAACAACGCGGCAAGAAACCGCATCGAAACCATCTCCGGCGCAATAAGCTCCAAGACAAAGGCAGACTATTATCCGGGCGCGCTATCGATCAAAGTTAAGCTCCTAGTAGAAAAAGAATCAAGACGCATAATCGGAGCTCAGATAGTCGGCGGAGAAGAAGTCACACAGCGCATAAACGCCATATCCTTCGCCATCCAGAAACAAATGACTGTACGAGAACTAGCCAAAGCCGACACGGCCTATGCACCGCCACTGTGCGAAACTTGGGAACCCCTCATTCTTGCGGCTGAAATGGTTCTAATGAAACTGCGCTAGAACCTTTTTCCTTCATCAGTTTTCTCTTACACACGACAGAAACCTAATTTATAGGTTCCCAGCTTACTAATTGAACCAAGAACAGTTTAAATGATGGTGAAAACATGCCAATCAAAGTAGGAATTAACGGATTCGGAAGAATCGGACGCTTACTCTACAGAGCCGCAATCGAACGGAAAGCCAACATCGACTTCGCGGCAATAAACGACATAACAGACGCGAAAACGCTCGCGCACCTACTCAAATACGACTCTGTCCACGGCAGATTCAAAGCCGACGTTCAAGTCAAAGGCAACGACCTCCTCGTGGACGGAAAAGAACTCAAAGTCATCTCGCAAAAAGACCCAGCACAACTGCCATGGAAAGACCTCGGCGTCTACCTAGCCGTAGAGTCAACAGGCCTCTTCACCGACCGAGACGGAGCATCAAAACACCTGACCGCCGGAGCCAAAAAAGTCCTAATCTCAGCACCAGCCAAAAACCCCGACGCCACCATAGTCCTCGGCGTCAACGACAACACCTACGACCCTGCCAAGCACAACATCATATCAAACGCCTCATGCACAACCAACTGTGTCGCCCCAATGGCGAAGGTACTGCACGAAAACTTCGGTATCAAACGCGCACTCATGACCACCGCACACGCTTACACGAATGACCAGAGAGTAGCCGACCTTGTCCACAAAGACCTCCGACGAGCCCGAGCAGCAGCACTAAACATAATTCCAACCACCACAGGCGCAGCCACCGCCGTCGGCCTAGTCATGCCCGAACTAGCAGGCAAAATAGACGGCATAGCCCTCCGCGTACCAACACCCGACGTGTCCATCGTAGACCTGACCGCCGACCTCCAGAAAGACGCAACGAAAGAAGAGATCAACGCCGCCTTCAAGAACGCCGCTGACGGTGCGCTGAAAAACATACTAGAATACACTGAGGAACCCATCGTCTCGAGCGATGTGCTCCACAGCCCCTACTCAGCCGTCTTTGACGCCCAACTCACAATGGTCACAGACAAAAACTTCACCAAAGTCTTCGCATGGTACGACAACGAATGGGGCTTCAGCTGCCGCATGGTCGAACAAATCGAACTCATCGGTCAGAAAGCAGGTCTCTAACAGCATACTGCCGAAAAGCAAGCACAGCGTAAACACTTTCCCTTTTTTCCAAGCAAATAAAGGTGAAAAAAGATGACGAAATTCCTCACCCTAGACGATTTCAAACTGAAAGACAAAACCGTCCTCGTAAGAGTGGATTTCAACTCGCCCGTCGACCCTGAAACAAAGAAAATCCTAGACGACACAAGAATCCGCGCCCACGGCGAAACCACCATCAAAGAACTCGCCCAAAAAGGCGCAAAAGTCGTTGTCCTAACGCATCAGGGCAGAAAAGGTGACTCAGACTTCATCCCACTGAAACAACACGCCGAACTGCTCAGCAAGGTCTTAGGTAAACCAGTCAAATACGTAGACGACCTGCTCGGCGAAAAAACCCAACAAGCCATTAAGAAACTTAAAAGCGGCGAAATTCTCGTCCTCGAAAACGTCCGAACCTTCCCAGACGAAACAAAAGAAGGCACGCCGGAACAGCACGCTGAAACCGAACTCGTCAAGAGACTCGCGCCTCTGGTCGACGTGTTCGTGAACGACGCCTTCGCAGCCGCCCACCGAGCCCACGTGTCAATAATCGGATTCACAGCTAAATTGCCGAGCGCTGCTGGACGCATAATGGAAAAAGAACTCAAATCACTGACCCGCGTCCTAGAAAACCCTGAAAAACCGTGCACGTTTATTCTGGGCGGAGCCAAAGCAGATGACTCGCTGGACGTCAGCAATTATGTGCTGTCAAACCGTATCGCCGACCACATACTCACAGGCGGAGTAGTCGCCCAAACATTTCTAGCAGCGAGAAAAATCGACATCGGCCCCAAAAACATGGAACTGCTCAAACAGAAAGAACTCATGGACCTGATCCCCGGAATAAGAACACTCATCCAGAAATATCCCGAACAGATCAAGACGCCTGTCGACGTCGCCGTGGACGACAACTGGAAAAGGAAAGAAATTTCCATTGAAAAGCTTCCGACTGACCGCTCAATCTTCGACATAGGCAAGGAAACGGTGGATGAATATGCGAAAATCATAAGAAAATCGAAGACTATCGTCGTCAGCGGCCCCATGGGAGTCTACGAGAACAGCGAATCTAGCTACGGAACCAAACAAGTATTCACGGAGATCGCAGACTCTGAAGCATTCTCGCTCGCAGGCGGCGGACACACAATCGCAGCCCTGCAGGAATTCGGACTGTCCAACAAGATCTCCTACATAAGCACCGCGGGCGGAGCACTTATCGAATTCCTCATGGGCAAAAAACTGCCAGGCGTCGCAACGCTGGAAAAAGCAGCCGCCAGAAAACCCTAGCCAACCGCTTTTTTCTTTTATGTCCGCGTGATCTTCTGCATCATGTCAGCAAGCTTGTAATCAGGCTGTTCCTGCGGATGCTGAAGCGCCTCATAAACCTGCAACGTCTGCTCCGCAGCCTTGCGCCACGTGAAATACTGCAACACGCGTTTCCGACCGATCTCACCCCAATGCTTAGCACGATCAGAATCACTCAGAATCTCCTTGATTCCCCAAGCGATGTCAGCCGCGTTGCCGCCGTTCACGTGCACACCGTTCTGGTCAGGCCCCCACGAAACCACCTGCTCCCTGAAGCCAACCACACCCTGAGCGCCCACGACAAGCGGCTTAGCCATAGACATTGCTTCCAAGCTCACGATGCCGAAAGGCTCGTACGTTGAAGGGAAGATGCACACGTCCGAAGCAGCATAATGCAGGATTCGCTCTTTCTCAGGCACGAAGTCGAACTTGCACGCAACCTTGCTGCTGATCCCAAGCCTGTTCGCCGTCTCGATTATGTCGTTCTGTTGTTCGCCCTTGCCAAGAATGACCAGTTTAGTCTTAGGATAGTCCTCCAAGACCATCGGCATGGCTTGAACAAGGTTCGCAACGCCTTTCACCCACGTCAATCTGCCGAGGAAAAGAAGCATCTTCTCATCAGGCTTAACCCCGTACCGATTGCGGATGGCTTCAACCTCTTCAGACTTGCAGTTCTTCGGATTGTACCGTTCGGGATCGACGCCATTCCAGATGACGCTTATCTTGCCCTTGGGCCACCCGTGTCTGGCAAGGTCTTCTTGCATTGCGTGGCTTACCGTGACTATTTTGTCCACTTTCTGCGCGGTCGCGTACTCGAGATACGACACGACCTCGGAGCCTTGCCCGCCTGCTCGGCCCCACTCGGTGCTGTGAACGTGGAAAGCAACAGGCACCTTGGTCTCGTTTTTCGCGATTATGCCTGCCATGCTGCTGAGCCAGTCGTGCACGCACACGATGTCGTAGTTGCATGCTTCCTTCTTCAGCATGCTGTTGATGAACTTGGTTGCGCTCAGTATGTTGTAGATGAATATGTCGTTGAACATGCGGATGTTGGTGCCCCACTTCTTCAAGTCGTCGATAACGAACATAGGAAAGACGTTGCTTGCGTCCGCAATCAGCGGACGGTGAACTTCAACACCCTTCAGTATCTCCCTCGTTTTCAGATTCCCAGGATTCAACGTGAAAACTGTGACATCGTTGCCCATGGCAACGTATTCACGAGTCATGTAGTCAGCATAGGTTCCCAAGCCGCCTACAAGCGCTGGAGGATACTCCCATACGAAGAAGCCTATTCTCAAGAGACCCAACCACCAGTGCAGTCGCTGACAATGTGGAGTAAAGAGCACGCACACAACGGAGACAAACAAGTCAATTTAGGTCCCTCTATCGCTAGAATGAACCGTGCAATGGATAAATACGTTATGAAGTCAACATCTGAATCAGACATAAACCAAAAGCGCATGCTATCGTCCATAGCAAATTAGAAATAAACGCACCAAACCAATATCACAGTCAGAGGTCCGGCATTTGACTGACATAGTTATGGTTTTCGAAGTTCATCAACCTCACCGGCTGAAACGAAGCTTCTTCTGGGAAAACAAAATGTTCCAGCGCGTGAGAAAGAAGGATCTTTTCGATTACTATTTTGACCAAGCCACCAACAAAGAGGTTTTCCTGAGAGCCTGCAGGAAATGCTATTTCCCGTCAAATCAGATACTTCTTGAACAAATTGAGAAGCACAGGAAAGAAAAGAAGCAGGTCAAGGTTTCATTCAGCGTTTCAGGCATCTTCCTTGAACAGTGTGAAATGTTCAGCAAAGACCTGCTTGAAACGTTCAAACAGCTTTCGGAAACTGGCTGCGTCGAGTTTCTAAGCCAGACTTACTATCATTCCCTTGCGAGCCTTTATCCTGAGAGAGACGAATTCATCGAACAAGTGAAACTGCACCAGCAAGCGCTTCGAGACTTGCTTGAGTACACGCCCAGCGTCTTCGAGAACACTGAACTCCTGTACAATAATGCCGTCGCAAAAGCCGTTGAAAAACTGGGATACAAGGGCATATTCACCGAAGGCACCGAAAGAATACTTCACGGAAAATCACCCAACCACCTCTACGCGCCGAAAGACCTCACGAAACTGAAGATTCTGCTTCGAAACTACAAGCTGACCGATGACATCGGCTTCAGGTTCTCAGCAAGATGGTGGCCTGAATGGCCTCTGACGGCCGACAAGTATGCGAATTGGCTGGCCGCCACACCGGGCCAGTTGATCAACATCTTTCCAGACTACGAGACCTTCGGCGAGCACCACTGGCCGGAAACGGGCATACACGACTTCCTTAAGCATTTGCCAGACGAGATTCTCAAATGGTGGCATCTGCACATGACAACGCCTTCCGAAGCCTGCGACAAATACGCGTCTGCAGGGGAAATAGACGTTCCCGAACTGGGCGGAACCATTTCATGGGCTGATCTGGAAAGGGACGCGAGCAGCTGGCTAGGGAATACGATGCAGTGGGCGTACTATTCGAGCGTGCGGCGACTCGAACCGCTCGCCAACGAAGCCGGAGACAAAGAACTCCTCAAAACGTGGCGTTATCTCCAGACAAGCGACCACCTGTATTACATGTTCACTGTTGGCGGAGCTCCGGGGGAAGTTCATTCCTACTTCAGCCCTTACAATTCGCCGATGGACGCGTTTGTGAACGCGCAGGCCACGATACTGGACTTTGAGAACAGGGTGAGGCTGTCTTCTGTCGCTGCGAACGAGCCGTTTGTCTTCTACACAGGTGTAGGCGAAGAATACTCGACCGGAATGATTGCATGGAGCCTTAATGGTATCGAAAAAGCCGTTCAAAAAGTCGCAATCAAGTCGGTTGAATTTCACAACGGTCGAGGGGATTTGGAAAAGTGGGCTGAAAAGTCGCTTGAGGACAAACTGCTGGCAGATCAGTTGAGGAAGGTGAGGCTCTCCAAGGCTAAGGGAGAGACGCTCAGGAAAGCGTTGACAGAGATCTTCGGGAAGAGATATGAAGAACTGCACAACGCCGCGCAGGAAGCGACCAAGTATTTCTAGAAGCAGCATGTGCATGCTTTTATATGAAGCAGACACTAAAGCTATGTTCAGACTTGCTTGAAGGGTGAATGAATTGCGAGAAGAACTCCCACTTTCAGAGAAGCTTCTGCAGACGCTTCACAACCTCTGCGCAACAGCCCCAGACTTGGCCAGAAGAAGTGAAGAACTGTCACAAGTGCTGCAAATCGATTTGGGCGAAGCAGAGAGAATATTGGACAATTACAAGGCTCAAGGTTTCGCAGAAAGTTTCATGGATAATGAGGGAAAGAAAAGATACTATCTGACGGGAAGTGGCATCATCAAGGTTTGCGCACTTTTCACGTAGTGAGTACCTGATGCGCGCGATAATCTTCTCATGGGAATACCCACCCCGGATGGTTGGACAGCTTGCGGAATACGTGAAGGCGCTCGCCGGACAGCTCGTGAAGAAAGAAGTGGAAACCTACGTGGTCACCTACCACGACTACTTGACTGGAGGACACGATGACCAAGACGGCGTCAAAACTCTACGCGTGTCAAACCCTATCCGCACGCACATAGGCGTCTTAACATGGGTTTTGACGCTGAACCAAGAGGTTGAAAGAGCTTCCGCCAACATCTACTACGCCTCAGCTAGGCAAGTGGACCTGATTGACGCATATGATTGGCATTTCATACCGGCCGCTGTCACTTTGAAGAAGGCGCTCGGCATACCATTCGTCTATTCAGTCGAAAGCCTTGAAGAACACCGTTCACACGGAGCAAACTCGCCTTTCAACATGGCCATTAAGAGCATAGAATGGCTGGGCATGTATGAAGCTGACAAGCTGCTTGTCAAGTCTGACTGGATGAAGAACGAGACGGCAAGAGTGTACAAGGTTCCACCCGAAAAGGTCAAGGTAGTCTCTCAGGATTCGGCACACTGGATCAAAGACATTCTAAGCGTCTACGAAACGGTTGCCGGAGGAACAGCCTAATGGCAGAAGACCTGTCCATCATGATGTTCACATGGGAATACCCGCCCCGAGTGATCGGCGGAATATCCCCACACGTGCACTACTTGTCCCGAAGCCTAGCAAGAAACGGCGTCAAAGTATACGTGGTCACATGCGACTTCCCCGGAGCACCGCAACACGAGGTTGTTGACGGCGTCGAAGTCTACAGGGTGGACTCCTACAAGAACCCGTCACCTGATTTTGCCACTTGGGTTTACTTGATGAACATGAACATGCAGAAAGAAGCAGCCGCGCTTGTCAAGAGCCTAGGCGGCAAAGTAGACGTCTTCCACGCGCATGACTGGCTTGTCGCAACCGCAGGCATCGGGTTGAAACACGTTTTCAGAAGACCCCTCTTCGCGACGATGCACTCAACCGAGATCGGGCGGAGAAACGGTATACACACGGACTACGAGAGAATGATCCACGAAACAGAGGCTTGGCTCACTTATGAGGCCTGGAAAGTCATCTGTTGCAGCGACTACATGATTTCGCACGTGCAATGGGCGTTCGGGCTGCCGAACGACAAGCTGATCATGGTGCCCAACGGCGTCAACTACGACGTCTACGCCAAAAACGAGAAAGAAGACCTGAACCAGTTCAGACGCAGGTTTGCGTTGCCTGAAGAGAAAATCGTGCTGTTCGTCGGCAGGCTTGTCTACGAGAAGGGCGTGCACGTGCTCGTCAACGCAGTGCCGAAAATCCTAGAGAAGGCAAACGCCAAATTCGTAATCGTAGGCAACGGCTACATGAAAGACCAGCTTTCCGCACTTGTCAAGAACATGGGGCTTGGCCACAAGGTCATGTTCACAGGGTTCGTTGACGACGACACATTGAGGAAGCTGCAACGGTGTGCAGATGTTTCAGTCGTGCCTTCCCTGTTCGAACCGTTCGGCATCGTTGCTCTGGAGGCAATGGCAGCTAAAAGCCCTGTTGTCGTCTCCGACACTGGCGGCCTATCCGAGATCGTTGAACACGACGTGAGCGGCGTCAAAGCCTACGTGAGCAACCCGGACTCGTTGGCATGGACAATAACAAGAGTCCTGACTGACCCGAGCTACGCGAACTGGATCAGAACCAACGCGTACAAGAGAGTGCAGGAGAAGTACGACTGGGACAAAATTGCAGAACAGACGAAAACCATCTACAAGAACGTTCTGGGAGAATACTCAAAGAGCTTCTGGGCAAAGGAAGCCTAAAGGTGCGCCTTGATAGTCTTAGGGGTATTTGAGCTTGATGGCTTTGTTGTCGCAGGCATCCGCGCACTTCATGCAGTATATGCACTCTTCGTGACTGAACTTCTCCCACGGCAAGTCCAATATTGGAACCCGCATGGGACACGCTTCAACGCAGAGACGGCAACCACTCTTTGTGCATTTTGTCGGCTCCCTATGCAGACCTATGAAGCTGAACCTGTTCATTATTGCCATGATTGCTCCATGCGGACAGAAGTACTTACAGAAGCCTCTGGGAACGAAGGCAATAATCACCAACGCGATTATCAAGATGACCAGTTGTGCCCAGAAAAGCAGAGGCAGACTCGTGATCGACGATGCTAACACGTCATAGACTGCTCTGTCGACTATGGTGTTCCGGAAATTCAAAATCATACCAGGTATGGTTCCGAACAGCGTCTCAGCCGGACTGACCGCGGCAAAAGGAGCCTTAACAAAGACGCCAAGTGCACTCTCGTATCCGGCTTGAAGCCCCATAAGCTTCGAGGCGGCAAAAGTCACACTTATGAACAGAGCAAAGCCCAGTATGCCATACTTTATGTAGAGCAATGTGCCATGGGTTCTTGGCGAAATCTCCATCTTTTTACGTTTGATGAAGCCTATCAAGTCTTGGATGAAACCGAATGGGCAGACCCAGCCGCACAGTGACTTGCCGATGATTATTCCTGTTATCAGGAAGGCAGCGAATGCGAGCCAAGGAACCAGTGCCGAGTAGAACGTAAGCTGCATGGCAGTGAATGCATCTCCGACGGTGTTCTGCGGTAAGCCCCATGTCCAGACGACAGGCAGCAAGAACGGCAGCACGCCCAAGTTGAAGACTATGGCGCTGAACAGTATGAACGAGAACAGCTGCACTATTCTCCTTGCTGTGTTGAATTTCAGCAGCATCCGCTTGATTTCGTCGCCTCTCAAATATCCCGCCTCTTTCATGCGATTAACGAAAGTCTAGGTTATTTATTTTCCTATGACTTTAACGTTTCCACTCAAAACCCAAGGTGCAACCAGTTGCCCGAATTTCCTCTCATTATTGGCCAGTGCCGACACGTTCTTCAGCACTTCAAAGATGTTGCCAGCCACCATCGCCCCCTTCACCGAATAGGCAAGCTCGCCCTTTTCGATCTTCCAAGCAGGCGTAGCCACGACTGAGAAGTCGCCGCTGACAGGATTGCTACTGTGCGCACCCTGAAGATTGTACATGATGAGACCATCGTCAACTTCGCTGATGATATCCTCAGGAGTCGTTCGCCCAGAGGCTAAGTGAAAGTTAGTCGGCTCCACGGAAGGTGTGGACAGGTAACCTGATCTTGCAGCGTTACCAGTGCTTTCTCTAGACTCCTTGTGAGCAGTGTAGCTGTCGTAAATGAAGCTGCGCAGAACCCCCTTGTCGATCACACACGTTCTCTGGCGCGGCGCTCCTTCGCCGTCAAACCTGCCTGTAAGAAGACCACCTTCGAACAGCCCATCGTCATGAATATTCACTAGCTCAGAAGCCACCTTCTCGCCTATCTTGCCCTTGAGCGAAGACTGGCCTCTCTGCACATAATCCGCTTTGACAGAGTTGATGAACGCGTACTGCATAAGTTCCTGCAGTGCAAACTGGGTGAATACTATGTTTGTCGTTTTGGTTTCGGTCTTTTTTGCCTTCAAGGCAGAGATAGCGAGGTGCGACGCTTCACGCGCGACCCATTCAGGATCGATGTTGAAGCTTCTTTCGGCGTTGAACTCAACGCAGACGGGAGTTGTCTCATTTCCATCTTTAGCGACTGTAACAAGGCTGCAGTTGATGGCAGTTCCACGATCAACGAACCCCACGCCGTTCGAATTTGCAACAGCCTCAGAAAAGCAACCTGTGCCTACGCCACCTTCTATTGGCGAAACCCGCTTATCCGTCTCTTCGGCAGTGTCCAGCATACGGGCAGCAAACTGGACCAAGTCTTCTGGACGCAGGTTCACGATCTTCGGGTCATACGTCTTCTTAACGGTTGACAACGGCTTCTTCGCAGGGAGACTATGCCAGTTTTTATCGGGTTTGCTTGCCTTTGCTGAGCTCAGTGCTCTGGCAATTGCTTCTTCGACTGTGGCCTTGCTGTTCAGCATGTTAGTGTACGCGAAACCCGTTGCCTTGCTCACTATGGTTCTGATCCCTATGCCTTGGTCAACTGTTCGGGCGCTTCTGACGATTTGGCCGAGCTCAATGCCGACGCCTGTACTTTCACCCCGGAAAATGAAGGCTTCTGCCTCATCGGCTCCCTTCTTCAGAGCGGTCTTGACTGCCTCTTCAGCCAAATTCAGTGCTTGCTCCTGTCTAAGCGCTGCCACCGACCAGAACCTCCTTCACCCTGATGTGTGGGCCGCCGTCGCATATGAAGGCAGTCTGTCCCTTTCCGCATCGCCCGGGCCACAGTTCAAAGTCTTTGCCGACAGCATTCACTTTGTGCAGTGTTTCGAGCGTGTTGCCGCTTATTGAGACGTCTCGCACGGGCTTGCCCACCTCGCCGTTGACTATCTCGTAAGCTTCTTGGATGCCGACCTGAAACGTGCCGTCTTGATTCGCCTGACCGCCCCGGAAACTCTTGAGCAAGTAACCGAATTCTACGCCTTCAAGCAACTCCTCAAGCGTGTGGTCTTTCGGCTGCAGGTACGTATTGCGCATCCTCACCAGCGGATAAACGCGGAAATCTTCAGCCCGGGCGTTGCCAGTTGGCTTCATGTTTAGCTTGTGGGCGGTTTCGCGGTTGTGCATAAACCCAACAACAACGCCGTCCTTGATGAGAAGCGTCTTCTGCGCCGGAACCCCTTCATCATCGTACTTGAATGAGCCGAATGCCCCTTTCACAGTGCCATCGTCGTAGATAGACACTAGATCTGAGGCTATCTTCTTGCCAAACTTGCCCTGTATCACCGAACCCGCCAACGTCAAGTCTGCTTCGGCCAAGTGACCGAAGGCCTCATGAGCGAACACACCAACCACATTTGGCCCGAGAACCGCTGGAAACGTTCCGGCCTTGGGTGACTTTGCTTTCAGCTGTTCGACGGCTCGGCGCGCAACCATTGTGCCGACTTTCTCAGGAGTCGCAGTATCGAAGACTTCGTAGCCGGCTGTTGAGCCAATCTCTTCCCTGCTGAAAGTGAAAAGCCCCGACTCTGCAGCAGTTGCAGTCGCTCTGGTCCACACGTAGAGCTTGTCCTGCTCAACGTAAGTGCCTTCACTGTTCATGAAATGGCATGTTCCAGTCAAGTCAAGATAATCAACCGTGCAGCCCCTGACACGCTTATCATGGGCTAGGATGCGCTTGGTCAAAGCCAGCGCAGTTCCGATCTTCTCTTCAACAGAGATCTTGGCCGGATCTTTCCGAGGCTTCAAGACCACCTTATCCTCGACGACTCTGGCTTCGGCTTGCTTCACCGGAGTCTTCAGTCTCGCACTCGCAGCCCTAGCCATGCGACACGCATCAGAAAAAGCAGTCTTCAGCGTTCCGGCTTCCAAGGAGCCGACGGTTGCGAAACCCCATGCCCCTTTCACAAGAACCCGCAGAGCAGCACCATGCTCAATCCCCTGTTCTGCCGCTTCCACACGGTCTTCCTCCAGTGTAAGAGCCGTCTCGAACAGTTTCTCAGCACGAACTTCAGCATAATCCGCGCCAAATGCCGACGCAGAATCAATGACCCTTGCCAGAGTGTCCTTCAAAAACGTTCCCTTCCCACATAGCGTTACTGACGTTGAAAGGGAACTATTCACGGGCCACGTTATTAAATGGTTAGCGCTTTCACTGTTGTCAAGCTGAATCCTAGGAATTCTTATCCGTGGCAGACTGGAAAGTTGGTAACCATCTTATACTTCCGGAGCGCTCTTAGAACGCTTTGGTCCCTCTTCAGCCCATATACCACACGCTACTGAACAGTCATTCGCTCTGGTCTGCATTGTTCAGGTCATTTACGTCGATGAATATTTCGGCTACAAATCTCTGCAGCTTGTGCTTTCTGATCCCTAAGCACAAATGAAGCAAATCAATGGAGCCCTTCCATTCATAGATTGTAGTCGGTCCTTTCATTTCTACATCGTTTATGAAATAAACAAACACCAGATATGCGAGTAGTTGGCTCTTCTCCCTTAAGAGGTAAAGATGAGCCAATCTATTCGTATATTGGTAGAAACTGCTAGACCAGTCAAACTCGGTTTTCGAATTCAGATAGCACTTGGTGTCTTCAAGACTCTTGAGTATTCTCCTCCGCGAATTGCCATTCTCCGCTTTCAGTGTCGAAATCAGCTCAGAAACGTGTAACTTTGCCTCGACCAGAAACAATTTCCCGGAAGAACTCTTTCCCAGAGCATCCCATTGAGGCCCTCCTTTGGGCCAGAACTGTGATAGGGGGATCTTATTTAAGTTGACTTCAAGCAGATCCAAGAAAGCTTGATCCCGATACTCCGCGTATTCATCGCTTTTCAAAGGTGAAAACCATTGAATGCTTTCCTCTTTTTGGAGTTTCAGATTTCTTCCAATCTGTAGGTTCAGAAGCTCTGGCTTCTCATTGATGAGTCTCTGTATCCATTTCTGGCTTCCTTTATTTGCAGCGGATTGAGGAAAACGTGTCATAGCAACGCTTCTTTGCCGTACTCTGATATAATATTAACTGAGTTCTTACGCGCTTCGGGCGCCGACCTCATATTTCGTTCATTTGAGCCTCTCGCTCCCTCAAGGTTTCTGCTGAACACAAACCTCAGAAAGACATCAATCACTGGCTGCTGTTGCATAGGTCTTCTTCATGATGAAAATCTGGAGAAAGAGGAGGAGGTCGGGAGACAGACCACCTATGCCTTCTGCATAAGCAGCCTTACTTGGCTCACAAAGTCACATTCGTCTTGCGTGTGCTCCAGTTCAAGCCTGCGCAGCAGACCATAGCTGGAGTAGATGTCATCCAATATTCTGCGTTCGATAACAATGGCGCCAGACCTGAGAAACTCTTCAAGGCCCTTGGCAAACAAGTCAATTCTGTCCGAAACCTCGTTCCGCTTGAGGGAGTATTGGCTCTCCAAATATCTGTAAATCAGACTGGTAGCTTCTTCACCGAAAACCTGGCGTAGCACGCCCTCGATGATCCTGGAAATCTTGTCTTCCTTGTGGTTTGCTTGACGGATTAGGTCTTCCATTGTTATCTCCCGACAATCAGTATCTTGCCTCTTACGACTTAATAAGGCTTGTCGTAGCTAAGAAATACACAAATACACATCAAACCCATCAAAAATCATCAGCGCATGAAGTCCGTAAGGTTAAGCTGTTGTACTCTTCCAGCATCAACCTTCTCCTCAGAAACCGACTCAGACAAAACAAGGGTACCATAAACACCATCATAACCGGGCACGACTTTGGCCCTTCCCTCCCTGATCCTGACAACAGCATCCGCAACGCGCTCATCAACAACACTGGCCAGCTCTTGCTTCGTCTTTTCCATCAGCACAGTGTACTCGTCACCAAACCGTTGCACAAGCAGATTGTAGACGCTCCACACCTTCGGAGAAGACGGAGAATCAACACCCAACACGGTAGCAATCACCTCGGACAGCGGCAACAACCGCACAAACCCAATAGAGCCTTCAGGCTCAAACCCAGCCTCGCGGTCAGCCAGCTCTTCAACCCTCTGCTCAACACCCTTCGTCAGCTTCCGCCTACACACCGGACAGACGTTCCCAAACTTGATCGCCTCTGCCGGAGAAAGCGAAACATGACAGTTCCGATGACCAGTCCAATGATACTTCCCATAAGCAGGATCCGTCTCAATCGTAAACTTGAACCGCTCGCGATCCTTCAAGCGGATGGCCTCTGTGACTTCACGGTAGCTTGGCTGTTCAAGCTCGAAGACATTGGCTTCGCGTCCGATGCGCCAAGGCCAGAAGCTGTGGCTGTCACTGTTGGACAACAACGTGAAGCGGTCAAGCTTGCTCAGTCGCCAGTTCATAGGTGGGTCCGACGAAAGCCCCGTCTCCAACGCATGAATGTGCTTGGTCATGTCCTGATAGCAATCCCCAACAGTGTTGAAGCCGCTGAAGGCTCCGAATATGCTGAACCAAGGCGTCCAAGCATGAGCCGGGAACACCATGTTCTCGCTTGAAACAGCCATCACCTCTTCAACCAAATGTGGCGCAGTCATGTCCAACGTGGCGCGGCCATCCACTTCCAAGTCGCCATATTTCGCAAGTCTGTCGTTGATCTGGACGGCCGTTTCGAGACTAGGCGTCAAAATGACATGGTGAACCTTCTTGACTTCGTTCTCGAATGGAAAAATGGTGCTGACCTCGGTGGTGGCCATGAAATAAACATGCAGGTCAGGGTTCTTCGCAACGCTGTACAACCCTGTGTCTGGTACGGGAACGAGAGTCTCACGCAGTTCCTCAAGCCACTTGGGATGAGTGAAGTCGCCTGTTCCTACAAGATTCAAACCTTTGATCTTCACATAACGTGCAATTTCGTTTATGTACATTCTTTCGCTTGTGGCTCGACTGTATCGACTGTGAATGTGCAGGTCGGCAATGACTCTCAAGATCCTCTGAACCATCCAGCAATGCTAGTCTTCTCGTGACGACTTAACCCTTTCTCCACTCGCAGCAACACACAAAACCTGCCAGTGCTTTAGTGCTCATGATTCCGGCTTCTAGTCATGCAGTTTTAACGACCGGGCGGCACATTTAAATCGAGGCAAAATCACAAAAAGCTCTACAAGACTTTTGAGAGGATTCCAGTTTGGCAAGCAAGAAACAGCCCATATGGATTGCAAGAGAACCCACGAAATGCAGCGGTTGCAGAAAATGTGAAATCGCATGCTCCCTCCATCATGAAAATCGCATTTGGCCAGAAGCGTCGCGAGTCCGAGTATTCATGCTAGTGCCGGGCGCAGACTTCCCACACCTGTGTGCACAATGCGAAAACTATCCATGCGTGGAAGCCTGTCCGTTCAAAGCGTTGTCAACCAGCAAGAAGACTGGCGCAGTCTTGGTGAACGTTGAAAAGTGCACGGCATGCGGCAAATGCATAGACGCCTGCCCAGGCAGAATCCCGCACATGCACCCTGCTGAAAAACACGTTGTCATCTGCGACTTGTGCAATGGCAACCCGCAATGTGTCAAAGTCTGCGAGGAAGGCGGATGGAACGCACTGACAGAGGTTCCGAGACAAGGCAGCGCATACAAGATTCATGCTCGAACGCCAGACGAAATGTCACGAGACTTGGCAATCAAGTTGTACGGCGAACAGGCGGAGGAGTTCATATGATTCTGGGATATGCAGGAAAATGCCTAGAAGTCAACCTCTCAACAAGAAGAGACAAGGAAGTAACGTTCGACGATGAGGTTCTGAAGGACTTCGTCGGCGGCCGAGGATTGGCAACCAAAATCCTTTGGGACAGACTCGGCAACAAATGGGAATCAATAGAACCTCTTGGACCGGAAAACGTTCTGCTATTGTTGACGGGACCGCTGACAGGGTATTTCCCGGGCGGACGCATCTGTGTGTCGGGCAAGTCTCCGCAGAGCAACGGTGTTGTAGGTTCGACTGTTGGAGGCGAGCTTGGCGTTGAGTTGCGCTGCACGGGTTACGATGGCATAATCATAACTGGCGAATCACAGAAGCCAGTTTATCTTTTTGTCAAGGATTCTGACGTGGAAATCAGAGACGCCAGCCACATCTGGGGCAAGGATGCGAAACAGACTGTTAGAATTCTCAACAAGGAATGTAGAGAGCTCTTGAAGAAGCGTTACCAGCGCTATGGTGAATTCAAGGAACCTGCTAAAGTGTACATTGGACCGGCTGGAGAGAACATGGTACGGACTGCAGTGGTTGCCGCAAAGTGGACTCATGCTGCGGGTTATGGCGGTTATGGCGCAGTCATGGGATCTAAGAAGTTGAAGGCAGTCGTTGTCAAGGGCACAGGGCCTTTGCCTGAAGCAGCAGACATGAAGAAAGTGAAGAGATTCATCAAAGCCGTTGACAGGAACGCTTACGACAACAAGTTGTGGCGAAGATGGGGCACCGGCGCGGGCGGTTACACTGTCGGAGCCAAGAGCAGTTCAGAGCCGGTGCGAAACTGGCAGGACGAGTGGCATGACGAGACAAGCTACGGCGTCAGCGAATTCGAAAATCGGGTTTGGGTGAAAGGATGCTGGGCCGACTTCGGCTGCCCAACCAACTGCCTGAAAATTGCGATGGTCAAATCCGGACCGTTCAAAGGAGCCATAACCGACAACCCAGACTACGAGCTCCAAGCCTATTTGGGGCCGAATCTGGGATTGTTCACGCCGGAAGAGAACGTGTACATGGCCTCACTCATCGACGATCTAGGCCTGTGCGGCATACAAACCGGGAACGTGCTTGGCTTCGCCGCAGAACTGTTCCAGAGAAGAATCCTGACGAAAGAGGATTTGGACGGCATAGAGCTGAAATGGGGAGACGCAAAAGCCTTCGGAGAGTTGGCCAAGAAGATCGCTTACAAGCAAGGCATAGGCGACATTTTGGCTGAAGGCACCTATCGTGCCGCCTTGAAGATCGGGAAGATGAAGAAAAAGGATCTCCTGCAGTATGCTGTCACAAGCAAGGGCATCGCCATCGGCGCCCACGGAATCCGCAGTCAAAAAGACTACCCGCACAGCATATCGTATGCTTGCGGTGTGCAAGGCGGAGACCACACGTCCACAACGGCACTGCCAATCGATGGACCCGGGAGCGAAGTCTGGGAGATTTTCAACGATTCAGGAGTCTTCTGCAACTTCAACAGTTTCGGCCTACCGCGAAATCTCAGATTCGACCTATACGAAGCTGTAACGGGCTTAGAGATGACGCGGGACGATTGGAGCAAGAACAAAGCCATGAGGATACTGCAGATGCAGAGGGTTCTGCTGCTGTTGGGCGGCCCCGACTTGAAGTGGACGCCGGAGACACATGACGACAACCCCAGCCGATTCTACGAGCCCCTGCCCTCAGGACCATACAAGGGCAAAGCAGCCGACAAGAACAACGTGAGAGAAGACGTGCGAAAGTACTATACAGAAGCCGGATGGGACGAGAAAGGCATACCGAAACCAGAAACACTCACCAAGTTCGGACTGCAAAAAATGAACAAGACTCTGGACAAGCTACGCTAGCAAAACTAAAACTGCCCGACCGAGGCACTTGAAAGTCAATACTTAAATAAAGAATACTTCATACTCAGTTGGAGGATGTGAGAAGTTTGCCTATAGAAGAAAAGTGGGCAAAAGAACTTAGCAGCAAATGCGGTGTGGATTCGGAGACCCTGCAGCTTGCAATTGAAGAGCTCAGCGAAAGCTGCCACGGCGACACGCCTATGGCGAAGAAGGTTATTGAAGAACTCACGTTGAGCTGCAGTTTTGACGAGAAAGACATGAAGAAGCTCATCAAGACGGCCGCACAGAACTGTCCGATGGACGCGAAAGAACTGCACAAGCGAGTTGCTGAAGCAGAAGGAAACAAAGCAGAAGCATGGAGAGCAATAGACAAGGTCTACGGCAGAGTAGCCTAGAACCGCCGGAAGCCTCAACCCTTCAAGTCGAAACTCATTTTTGTTTTCAATCCATTTCTGCCTAGCCTCGACGCTGAGCGATGAACGTGCCTGTTGGTTCGAAAAACAGAATAAAGAGGGAAAGCTAGATTATGTGAAGTTCTTTTCCGATCTTCTGGAAGGCGCCTATTGCGAAGTCTAGATCTTCTTTTGCTAGGGCGGCGTTCATTATCGTTCTGATTCTTGCCTTGTCTCTGGCGACCATCGGGAACACTATTGGCAGTGCGAACACGCTTTCCTCATAGAGCCTAACGCTAAGCTTCTTGGCCACGCCGCTTTCGCCGACCATTACAGGCGTAATTGGTGTGGTGCTTTTGCCAATGTTGAAACCCAAGTCCTTCATAGCTTTCTTGAAGTATCTTGTGTTTTCCCACAACTTCTGAACGTGCTGAGGTTCTTTCTCAAGAACGTCAACAGCAGCCAAGCAAGCAGCGGCAACTGCTGGCGGATGCGAACCGCTGAGCAGCCATGTTCGCGACTTGTTGTAGGCGAAGTTGGCCAGATCTTTGGAACCTGAAACGTGTCCGCCCACCACTCCGAAGGCTTTCGAGAACGTGCCCATTTCGACATGAACCTTGTCTCGGCCAAGCTTGAAGTGTGAGACGATGCCTCTTCCGCCTTCGCCCAAGACTCCTTCGCCGTGGGCATCGTCAACGTAGACCATTGCACCGTGTTCCGCGGCGAGTTTGGCTATGCCGTCTAGAGGTGCAACGTCGCCGTCCATGGAGAAGACTCCGTCCGTGATTATGAGAATCCGCCTGTACGGCGGGTTGTGTTTTTCGGCTTCGGCTAGGACGCGGCCAAGATCTGTCACGTCGGAGTGTTTGTACACTGCGCGGTCAGCGTGTGCGAGTCTGACGCCATCGATGATGCTGCCATGATTGAGCTCGTCGCTGATTATCAGATCCTCTTTGCCTACCAGCTGTGGGATTAGGCCTGCGTTGGCGGCGAAGCCGGTCTGATAGACGAGTGAAGCATCTGCGTCCTTGAACTTGGCCAGTCGTTTTTCAAGTTCGATGTGTATGTCCATGGTTCCTGCGATCGGTCGAACCGAACCTGAGCCGGCGCCGTGGGTTTGGACGGCTTTGATTGCGGCTTCCTTCAGTTTCGGGTGATTGCTTAAGCCTAAGTAGTTGTTGGAGCAGAACATGAGGACTTTCTTTCCGTCTACCTTGCACCAGGGGGTGCTGGGACCCTGCAGGATTCGAAGTTTCCAGTCGAGTTCGCTTTTGACCAGTTCTTGATATTCTTCTCGTAAGAACGTTGTTGGACTACGCATTTGCCATTACCTCTTTTTTTCTATCTTTGCACGCTATCTCTTAACTCTTTCCGGTCACTGAACGTGGAAAGTGGGTGTGAAGAATAGAGTGAGAAATGAGGCTTTGGGTGTTTACAGTCTGCCTTCGGCGTGGCGTTTTGTCAGTTTTTCAATCATGTCCTTCGTCATGGCTACCAAGTTGTAGGCGGGTTTCCATCCCCATTCTTTGCGTGCTACGCTGTCGTCAAGCGACATCGGCCAAGAGTCAGCTATCTTTTGTCTGAAGTCAGGCTTGTATTCGACTTTGAGCTCGCAGATGTACTTCGTGATTTCAGCGACCAGCTGGGCTACTGAGAAGCTTACTCCAGCAACGTTGTAACTTGTGTGGCACTTGATCTTCGCTAGGTCGGCTTCCATGAGGTCTATTGTTGCCTTGAGGCAGTCAAGCATGTACATCATTGGCAGCACCGTGTCTTCTCTGACGAAGCAAGTATAGCACTTATGCTTGATGGCCTCGTAGAATATTTCAACAGCGTAATCGGTTGTTCCTCCGCCCGGCGGAGTCTCGCTACTGATTATGCCGGGGTATCGAACACTTCGCACGTCTACGCCGTACTTGTGAAAGTAGTAGTTGCAGAGCAGTTCACCAGCAACCTTCGTGACGCCGTACATCGTCCCGGGAATCATGACAGTATCTTGCGGCGTGTTGTCGCGCGGCGATGTGGAGCCGAAGACAGCGATTGAGCTCGGCCAGAAGATGCGTGAAAGCCGCAGTTCTCGTGCGATCTCGAGGACATAGTAGAGACTGTTCATGTTCACGTTCCATGCGAGCTGCGGGTTTTGTTCGCCTGAAGCGGAAAGCAGAGCCGCTAAATGGTAAATTGTGTCAACATCGTGCTTCTTGATGGCTTTCTCGATGCTTGCCTTGTCTGAAACGTCCACTGTCTCGTATGGGCCTGACTTGAGCAGAGAGTCGCTGGGTTTCCGGCTGTGCCCTACGGCAACAACGTTCTGACCGCCATATTTCTTGCGCAGTTCCATTACAAGCTCGGAGCCTATCTGACCCGTGGCTCCTGTGACCAAGATTTTCTTTGCGCTCTTTCCCGACATGATTTGACCTTCTTTGATTGACAGGAACGAAGGTTTAGGATTTCGAGATATAAGCGTTTTCAAGAACTGAGAGTCTTCGACACATGTCTTGAATGAGAAGTTGCACAATGCTGCTTTGGGGTGAAATGGTTATAGGTTGACAGAACGCATTTTGTGGTTGAGAAGACATGAAGCTGGGTTTCATTGTCAATCCGATTGCAGGCATGGGAGGCAAGGTCGGACTTAAAGGAACAGACAACGTGCTGAAAGAAGCAGAAGAGAGAGGAGCCGAGCCTGTGGCGCCTGAGAGAGCTCAGGAATTTCTGACGAGACTAAAACGAAACACCACGGATGAATCCATTGAGATACTAACCTGCCCGGGAATCATGGGCAAGATCGAGGCAGAAGCAGCAGGTTTTCCGGTTCAGGTCTTGCCAATGAAAATTGGTGAGCAGACAAGCGCTGAGGACACGAAGACCGCAGCCAGATTGCTGGCGTCCGTGCATGCGGATTTGATCGTATTTGTCGGTGGAGACGGTACAGCAAAAGACATTTTCGATGCCATGCAGAGTGTTGAGGCTGTGCCTGTTTTGGGCGTGCCTTCTGGCGTGAAAATGTTCAGCGGAATCTTTGCAATCAGCCCAGCAGACGCTGTTGAGGTTGTTCTGGCTTTCGTCCACAATCAGGCTGAGATTAGCGAGTTCGAGGTCATGGATGCAGATGAGAAGGCGATTCGTAGCGATGCTTTTGCGGTGAAGCTTCTTGGCTTCCTCAGAGGCCCTCTTGTGCCAGCCCGCATACAAGGCAGCAAGCATGTGAGTCCTGAAACGGTTGATGAGAAAGACAGCCAGAATGCCATAGCAAGATTCATAGTCGAAGAGATGCACCGAGAGGACATGTACATTCTCGGGCCCGGAACGACCGTCAAGGCAGTTGCCGACGTTCTTGGCGTGCAGAAGACCGTTCTAGGTGTGGATATCTATCGAAAGGGCAAGACCGTCTTGGATGTAGATGAGAAGACTATTCTGGGCGAAGTTGAGGATTGGCGAAACACTTGGATCGTTCTTTCACCTATTGGGCATCAGGGAATCCTACTGGGACGTGGAAACCAGCAGATCAGCCCACAGATCATAAAGCACGTCGGAAAAGAGCGGATCATTGTCGCTGCGACGAAGAGCAAGCTTCAGAGCATCGAAGGCAACATCTTGCGAGTTGATACAGGAGACAACGCGACAGACAAAATGCTCAAAGGCTACATCAGAGTTGTCACGGACTACCGAGAATGGCGACTTGTACAAGTCCTATGAGACTAGGCTCCGAATTTTGTGGTCTTGCCCAGCAAGTTCATCAGGATAGGCATTAGGTCTGTTCCCCTTATGCGGTTGAGTCCGCCTTTGGCGCAGGTTCTTTCGCCGTACTCTTCGGCATCGTCGCGGCGGACGTAGGGACCTGTTATTGCTATGGGCACGGGGTCGCCTTCATGGTTGCCTGTGACTGAGGACGTTGTGTGGTCGGCCGTCACCGCCACGTAAGTTGAACTCAGATCAATATTGTCTAACAGGTGACCTAGCATGCCGTCAACTTTCTCGATCACTTCTACCTTCTGCTTCACGTTTCCATCATGGCTAGCAACGTCGGTGGCTTTGACGTGGAGAAGCACGAAATCGTATCGTTTCAGCGCTTGGACTACCGCCTTGGCTTTGGCCGTGTAGTCGGTTTGAGGAGTACCTGTGGCTCCTTTGACATTGATCAGTTCCAAGCCTGCGGCCTTGCAGACGCCTCTCACAAGCGGCGTGGCGGCTACGCATGCGGCTCTTACGTTGAATATTTGTGGGAAGGTCAGTATGCTTGGGAGGGTTCCGGCGCCTCGACACAGAACCATGTTTGCAGGCGGCAGACCGCGCTTGATTCTTTCCATGTTGACAGGGTGGTTTTTGAGGATCTTGTGGAACTCAGGTGTGAGTTCGTTGACGATTTTGGCTGTGAGCTTGGCTTCTGGACTGTTATCGAGCGGCCTGACTTCCAGGGCTTTCCTGCCTGTTTGCTCAGGGTCTGAGTCTGTGACGGCAGTTGACAGCTTCAGCCCGCGGAGGCTCAGCACTGTGCGGTGCTGAATTGTGTTCTTGAACAGGAAGTTTGCGCCTGAAGCCTTCTTGAGCTTGGCTTGCTGACAGCTTTCCGCCAGTTCAGCTGCGTCTTCGTTCACAATTCTGCCTGCACGACGATCCACGACTACCATCTTGTCGTTGACTGTAGCCAAGTTGCATCTGAAGACGACGTCGCCTGGAAGAACCTTGACTCCTGAACCCAGAGCTTCCAACGCGCCACGTCCAGTGTAAACCTTCAAAGCATCATACCCAAGGAGTGCGAGGGTGGCTGTGTCGCTTCCAGGCGGCCTTCCAGGAGAGATCGGATCGATTATACCGCAGACGCCCGTCTTCGCGATCTTGTTCAGCGAAGGCCTGCAAGCAGCTTCCATAGGAGTCTTCCAATCAAGCTCCTTGATAGGCCTGTCAGCCATTCCATCAGCAATAACTAGAACTGCTTTCAATTCTGTCTCACGCCATCTCACTGTCGGGGACAAACTCAAGTTTAGAATGAGAACAGTTAAAACACTTGCGCACTTTAAAGACTGAAACCCGACATTGAATCCAAAGAGAATAATGCTTAATAATTGCTACTAACACTCTGATTGCGAGTGGTTGACTATGGGCGATTGCGTTCCACATTGCTAGATTCTCGGAACACTCAGCCCATGCTATGCGTTGTTCTTCGTTAGCATTATATTCAACCACCATGCAACATTTGGAGAGATAAACAATGTCAGACACAGGCATAACTGTCAAAAAATCCGAAAACTTCTCAGAATGGTACACGCAGACCGTGCTCAAGTCCGGGCTGGCAGACTATGCACCAGTAAAAGGCTGCATGATCTTCCGCGAGCACTCTTACGCCATCTGGGAAAAAATCCAAGAAATATTCAACAAAAAAATAAAAGAAACCGGACACCGAAACGTCTACTTCCCACTATTCATCCCAGAAAGCTTCCTCAAAAGCGAAGCAAAACACTTCGAGGGCTTCGTCCCCGAAGTGGCATGGGTAACCATGGGCGGCGACACACCGCTCGAAGAAAGACTCGCCATAAGACCAACATCCGAAACCATCATTTACGCCACGTATGCCAAATGGATCAGAAGCTGGCGAGACCTACCCATAAAACTGAACCAGTGGTGTAGCGTCGTAAGATGGGAAACAAAAGCCACGAAGCTCTTCCTACGCACGAGAGAATTTCTGTGGCAAGAAGGCCACACCGCGCATGTCACTAAAGAGGAAGCCGACAAAGAAGTCATGGAAATCCTGTACGCCTACAAAGACGTCATGGAAACCTACCTAGCCATCCCCGTGCTGGTTGGAAAAAAATCTGAAATGGAAAAATTCGCAGGAGCACTCTACACAACAGCGCTGGAAGCCATGATGCCAGACGGCAAAGCCCTCCAAATGGGCACATCCCACCAGCTAGGCCAAAACTTCTCCAAAGTATTCGACATCAAATTCCTCGACCAACAGGAAAAAGAACAGTACGCGTGGCAAACGTCATGGGGCTTCTCAACACGCATGATCGGTGCCCTAGTCATGCTGCATGGCGACGACAAAGGCCTCGTTCTACCCCCGAAAATCGCCCCAGTACAAGCTGTAATCGTGCCCATCCCCTACAAGGGCACCGAAGCCGAAGCCATAACCAACAAAGCAAAAGAAACATTTGAAAGACTGAAAGACAAGGGAGTGGCCGTCGTGCTCGACGACCGACAAGAATACACGCCAGGCTGGAAATTCAACGAATGGGAACTGAAAGGCGTCCCGATAAGAATCGAAATCGGCCCCAGAGATCTCAAACAGAGACAGGTCATGCTTGCCCGACGCGACACGTTCCAGAAAACCGCCGTGAAAGAAGAAGAGACAGCAGAAACCGTAGTGAAGATGCTGGAAGAAATCCAGAACAACCTGTTCGCAAAAGCAAAGAAAACCCTGCAAGAAAGCATAGTCACGGTCAAGAACTACGAGGAATTCAAGAAAGTGCTGGAAGACAAAGGCGGATTCATAAGAGCCTCATGGTGCGGCAAAACGGCATGCGAAGAAAAGATGAAAGACGAAACCGGAGCAACCATAAGAGCGATTCCATTCGAGAAAGAGAAACCACAACCGAAATGTGTGTACTGCGGAGAAGAAGCAAAAGAAGTCGCCTACTTCGCCCGATCATACTAGACGAACGCTAGCAACCCTGCTCTTTTCAAACAAGTCTCAGCAAGCCAGCAGGCGTTAGTCTGACAATTTCACGCGTTTCTTGAGCTGCTTTGCCACATCCTCCAAACCGAGATTCCTCAGCGTCGCTTTCCTAGGAATGCCCCCTTCGTCCCATCCTCGCCGTGCATAGTACGTCTGCAGCATCTGATTGTATTTCCCACGGTCAAGCTTCGAGCCCTTCAAAGCGCCTTTCGTTATAGGCTCATCGAACCATCTTGCAGGCGGAACGTCCAACTCACTGCTCCAGTTCTTGCCATACTCGCGTATCCAGAAAGCCCTAGTCAAATTGAAGACCCGATCCGCAACCGTGTGCAACGCATTCCAGTTCATCTCATCGCCAGTGGCAGCATGCAGAAACCGCGGATACCAGTCCAGCTCGAACTCGACTTCAACCCACGGAAACCTGCAGACCGTCAAACACTCAAACACTCCAGCCCGAAGACGCTGAAGGTCAATGATCTTGTCAACCTTCTCAACCCCGTAGCTTTCACGACCAGTCTTCACTTCCCAAGAAATCACCCAAGCATCCTTATGATGCGCGCCGATGGAACTTGTCGCATAGGCCAACGCCATCCCAGGCGTAGTGTGACAGTCATAAGCAGATACCTCTAGGCCTTTAACATGCATAGCCCACTTGCCGGATTCGCCTCCGAGCTTCTCCGCAACAGAATACACGCCCTCTGCCAACATGTCGCCCAAGCCGCGCCTGAACGCAATGTTCTGAACCAGAGTCTTCGTGTCCGTGAACTTGCCCCACGCAACCTTCTCCTTGATCAACCCCTTTTCAGAAGCCTCCATGACAAAGCCGAGAACATTACCGAGTGAGATCGCGTCTAGCCCGAGCTCATCCGCAACTCTGTTCAACGCTGCAACCTGTCTCAAATCGCCCAGTCCAATGTTCGACCCAAGCATCGCAACATTCTCGTAATCAAGCTCAGCCTCCTTCCGATCCGAGTCTTTCACGATGTTGCCGCAGGTCATGTTGCACTTGGGACAGCCCCTGTTGGAGACTTTGATCTTCTCCATGGCAGAACCGTTTATCGCGTCAGCCTTCTCGAAAACACCTTCACGGTAGTTGTAGCTCGGCAGCACGCTGTTCTCTTGGCTCCAGTCAACCGTCATCATCGTGCCCTGACGTTTCCAGAATGCGTAAGCAGGTTTCGTTAAGACCTCGCGGTAGGACTCTTCGCCCAGCGCCTTCATCTCCTTCGCATCAGCCGCAGGCAAATCGTGAGAACCGATGAACACAACAGCCTTCAGATACTTTGAACCCATTACAGCGCCCATTCCGGGTCTGCCGCCTGCGCGTCCTTCTTGCGAGACTATGTTTGCGAACTTGACGAGGTTCTCTCCAGCTTGGCCGATGCACAGTATTCCCGCGTTGAGACCGTAAGCTTCAGTCAGTTTCTTCTCGGTCTCAAAGGAGTCCGAACCCCACAGCTCGCCGGCATCAAGAAACTCCACATCCTCATCCCTCACCAACACAACAGCCGGTTTCTTGGCAATCCCTTCGAAGATGCATGCGTCATATCCAGCCGTGCGCATCTGAACCGCAGCTTTAGAACCGATGCTTCCATCGCCATAACCACCAGTCAGCGGACTCTTCGCCGCCACCACTAACTTGCCACTGCTAGGCAACGCAAACCCGGTCAGTGGACCAGCCGCAAAAACCAGCTTGTTGTCAGACGACAGCGGATCGGTTCCGGCTTTGAGTTCGTCCCAAAGGATTCTTGCAGCGAATCCTCGGCCGCCCAGATAGTCTCGGGCCAGCGCTGCTTCGTATCGGTATGCGCTGGCTTTTGTCTTGCCAAGATGCACATGCAGAAACTTCCCTGTCCAACCACGCATAACAAGACCATCCTTCGTTCAGAGAGGCAGGTGGCTATTCTCTAGCTGAAAGTAAATAAACTTTGGTGAATCCCCGCTGAAGTTGTCTAGATCACGAGTTTTTCAGGCTCAACGTTCCGGTGCTTCAGACCCAAGTCGCTGACTTTGAAGTCCCTGTCGCCATACAGCAATGCGTACTCTTCACCGTCAAACAGTGCAGTCGCGATTCGGCCAATTGCATCACCTTTGAGTATCCCGCTCCCACTCGCGCCTCCAGCAACCATTACGCCATTCTCCTCGAAAACCAGAGGCTGCCCGTCAATCGTGTTGATCTCGTACAATCCGGCGAAAGCCGAAAACGGTTGACAATCAGCCAGCTGCGGGAAGTACTTGGACATGACCTGATAAAGCCCATACTGATAATAATTCTCCTCAGGCTCAGGCTCATCTTCAATCTTGAACGCCCTCGGAAAATCGTCCGCATATGCCAGCCACAAAGCATCCTCTTCAGGCGCCGGTCGAATGTAAGCCGACGGCTTCGGCATTATCGTGAACGGCAAACAGCCAGCGTCCGTGAATTCCCTCGAAAGCAGCAGCTTCTTCAAGGCTTCAGTTTTCGCTTTGATTGAGAATATCTGGCGCTTCTTCGCCTTGATGAAACACTCTATCCCAACAGGGTCAAGCAGCTGAGAAGCCCATGCGCCTGCAGCGACTATTGTCTTCTTCGCTTTCAAGACGCCACGGTTCGTCTTCACGCCGGTTATGGTTGCGTCTTGCCAGAAGTAAGGTTCACCAGGCATTCCAAGAGGCTGACGCGGTTCAACAGTCAGCTCCTCCACCTTCGTGTTGTACTGAATTCTACCACCAAGATTGAGGAACTCGGTTTCGTAGAACTTGACAAGCGAGTCCACGTCAATCAGACCTGCCTTCGGAATGAGCACCGCCTTGTGAACATTCCCCAAGCCCATCATCTTCGCTTCCTCGTCACCCGCAAAGCTTGTGTGCATGCCAAGCTTCCTAGCAAGATCGCTTCCATCATATTCGACATACTTGAAGTCCTTACCCGCCAGATCCTTCAAGACCGGAAGCATTCTCCGGTAGCCATCCTCGTCAAACATCCATAAGTAGCCAGCCCAACGCAATTTCAAATCAAACCGCATTTCATCCTGAACGTGTCTGTAAAACTCGGCAGAAGAATCAGCCAGAGCAAAGTTCGTGCGGGAATAAAACAAACAGCGGAAAGCCGCGGCACTCTTGGCCGTGCTACCCTGTCCCGCCGCGCCAAGCTTGTCAACAATCAGAACGTTCAGGTCGGGATGCTTGCTCTTGAGGTGATAGGCAGTTGATAAACCAACGATTCCTGCGCCAACGACCATCGCGTCATATTCAGACATTGTTCAACGCGTCCTCAGTTGTGGAGTAAACTTACTAAAAAAAGATAGGATTTAAGCTTAGCTGCCAATGGCAAACCAAACGAATATGGCTCAGACACCTCTTCAACCATTGTGGAACCGAACTATCAATGATGGAAAAGGCAGCTTCACGATTTCAACAAGAGAACACTTTATTTATTCCTTAAGAATATTTGATAGAACACTTCGAAAGGGCAAGGCGATATAATATGCGCATGTCAAACAATGTTAAGGCTCTTTCCACCATCGTGTGGATCATATTGATACTGTGCTCCGTGTTCTTCGGAGCTTTGCTGTCATACCTGTGGGTAATGGGTAATTTCTACGCTGAACCTGAGAACACTGTCGACCTGATAATCACAAACGCAGTCTTCAAGGTTGAGCATGCAGACTACTTCAACATAACCGTTATGAACCCATCACATTCTGTCTCGTCGGTGAACATAACCATGATATATTTCACAACGTCGGAACAGTTTGGTGTCCAAAATGTCACGGATACTTCTCCTGAGAAACTTCCAATCTTCCTCGAAAGGGGAACGTCTAAGTCGATCAAGTGCACCGCCAGATGGGGCAGGTTTTCAGGTGAAGTAATAACTGTGCACGTTTCTGCAACTAATTCAGCCGCAGCCTCAAAATCTGTCCGAACCGCCCTTGTTGATCTAGAAGCCTTGACATTTTTCGACGCCGCGGTAAGCGTCAAGTACTTCAACGTCAGCATCACGAACAACGTGCAGTCCGCGATAAATTTGACCTTGACCAACATATACTTGGACAACGTGTTGGTTTCAAACACAAGCTTAACCTATGGAACGCCTTTGCTGACAGACAAGACTGTTTATGCCCAGTGTTTTACAGACTGGCACGATCACAGCAAACCTAATGTTGAGGTTCACACGCAAGAAGGCTACGTTGGGTTGGCGAGTAGTGAAGTGGCGGCCAGTGTTGGCCTACAGATCACAGACGTAGAGTTCAACACGACAGACCCGAACGCGAATAGTTTCACCGTAACTCTTTCCAACGCCGCGAACTCGGCTGCAAGCGTTGACATCAACAAGCTTGTTCTCATGTACGAGAACAGAACCCGATACACCATTGACACAAACTTCAAAGTTCTGAAGAACAACACAGCGACAGCCACTTGCACATGGCCATGGAAGAACTACCGCAACAAGGATGTAAACATAACTGCCTACACCAAACAGGGTTTTGTGTCAGAAAGCAAGAGCGTCAAGACGCCGCAGTCAACTGTCTTAGAAATTTCACCCATATTCAACATGACCCGCACAAGTTTCTTCCTCGTGAACGTCACCAACATGCCATGTTCGCTACAAGATGCCAACGTTACAGGCGCTAGATTCAACCAAAACGTTACCACTATGTCACCGGCACAGGGAACCATCTCGGCTGGCGGAAGAGGATTATTTAACTGCACTTGGAACTGGGCAAACTTGAAGGGTCAAACAGCCACAATCACAGTCATCGCAAGCGGAATGAACCAGTCTAAGAGCGTAGTCTTGCCCGCCGTGGATCTGAGGCTGGCAGTCACGTTCAACCGTTCACTTGAAATGCCCTACGCAAACGTAACAATCACAAACACAGCGTTCTCAAACCGCAGCGTCACGATCAAGCAGGTTGTCTTCGCAACAAACGTGACCTACACTGTAGATGGAACACTAACCAACCCTACCCTCTACCCCAACGGCTACGTGCTATACATTGGTCAAACTATCACCATAGGCTGCCCATGGGGGTGGACGTTCTACCACGACCAAGACGTGACAGTCACAGTGCAGACCAAAGAAGGCTTCACCGTCTCCCAGACGTTCCACGTTCCATAACATTCTCCAAAAACTTTATCTTTCTAAAGCCTAGAAGCGTTGTTTCCCAGAAGGGACCAGGATATTGACTAACGTAAGAGTTACTGAAAGGGCACGCACCATCGAATACGCCATCCGCGACGTCATAGCTCCCGCAAAGCAAGTGGCAAAAACCGGCAAAAAAATCTACTATCTCAACATCGGCGATCCTGTTGCCTTTGACTTTGACACGCCACAGCACATCAAACAGGCACTAATAAAAGCAGTCAATGGAGGAGCGAACTACTACTCGACCTCTGAAGGCATACCTGAACTAAGAGAAGCCGTGAGCCAAAAAGAGAAGAAAGTCAACGGCGTTGACGTTTCCGCGGAAAACGTCATAATCACGGCAGGGATCTCCGAAGGCATCCAGATGTTGATGGCCGCCGTCATGAACGCGGGTGAAGAGATTCTGTTGCCCGGCCCGACATACCCGCCCTACATATCCTATGCCAAGTTCTTCGAAGCCAACCCCATCACATACAAGACGGTTGAAGAGAACGGTTGGCAACCTGACATAGACGACTTGAGAAGCAAGATCACGAAGAAGACCCGTGCGATCGTCATAATCAACCCAAACAACCCTTGTGGAGCACTCTACGACGAGAAAGTCGTGAAACAAATAATTGATCTCGCAGGCGAGTTCGATCTGCCCATTTTCTCAGATGAGATTTACGACCAGATCATATATGAGAAGAAGTTCGTGAGCACCACCCACTTGGCGAAAGATGTTCCAGTCGTGGGACTGAATGGTTTCTCGAAGGCTCACCTGATGACAGGCTGGAGACTAGGCTACATGTACTTCCACGACCAACACGACGAACTGCAGGACCTGAAGCAGTGCATAGAAAAGGAAACAAGAATCAGACTGTGCGCAAACACCCCGGTTCAAAAGGCCGGCGTGGCCGCACTGAACGGACCGCAAGACCACGTTAAAGCCATGGTTCAGAAGCTCAAGCAAAGAAGGGACTACGCGTGGAAACGTCTTAATGAAATCGACGGAATAAGTTGTGCAAAGCCAGAAGGCGCATTCTACGTCTTTCCGAAGGTCCGCGATGTTGGATCAAGGTGGAAGACTGACATGGACTTCGCACTTGCGCTCTTGAGAGAAACGGGCGTGCTTTTCGTGCATGGCTCAGGATTCGATCCGGTCTACGGCGCAGGACATGTCAGAGGAGTGATCCTGCCGCCGATCGAAACACTTGAGCTGGCGATCAACGAGATCGAACGCTTCATGAAAATGAAGAAGTGAAAACAGCGAAGCAATCTCCTCTTTTCTTCGCTTCGCCTTTTTCAGCTTTACTTGTAGATAGGTACGCCCTGTTTCGGATCGCGGACGGTTTTGTCGAATTCCTGCATCAGTCGTCGCGTTATAACGCCAGGCTTGCCGTTACCAATTGTGCGCTTGTTCACTGTGGTTATCGGTACGACTTCGGCAGCAGTGCCTGTGAAGAATGCTTCATCCGCAGTGAACAGGTCAGTCGGCGTGATGTTAGTCTCAATTGCAGTGTACCCTAGTTTCTGGGCAAGCTTCAGAACAACGTCTCTGGTGATGCCAACCAGCGCGCCCGTCGATGTTGGCGGGGTCAGTATCCTTCCGTTCTTCACTATGAAAACGTTCTCAGCGACGCCTTCGCTTATGTAGCCGTTCTTGTCCAAGCATATAGCTTCGTCGCATTCTGCCGCGTTGGCTTCTATCTTGGCCAGTATGCTATTCATGTAATTGAGAGACTTCACCTCGTGGGAGGTCGCGTCAACAGGGTCTCTCTTCACCCAGACAATCATTGCGCTCATGCCTTTCTCTTTCCTGTCGCCCGCATGAAGCCGTATGACGTCGGTTATGACTATTATCGTTGGTTTCTGGCATTTTCTGGGGTCGAGTCCAAGGTCGCCCACTCCTCGGGTGACAACCAAACGAATGTATGAGTCTCTAAGGTTGTTCTGCCTCAAAGTTGCAAGAACGGCCTCAATCATCTCATCCTCAGGTATTGGAATGGTTAGCATGATCACTCTTGCTGAGCTGTAAAGCCTGTCAATGTGCTCTTTCAGCTTGAAAACGGAGCCGTCGTATGCCTTGATGCCTTCGAATACTCCGTCACCGTATAGAAGACCGTGATCGTAGACCGAGATTTTTGCCTGTGATTTGGGGTAGAATTTCCCGTCAATATAGATGAGAAGCTCTTTTTCCATCATTAGGCCCCCGCATTAGAAGGTAGTTTATGAAAAACATGGTCTGATATAGTTTTTGCAAGAAACTGTTGGTTTTCGTCATTGTTAACCGTAGAATTGTGGTCTCTTTGACAGCAACTTGGGCAGGGGCAATGGTCTAAACGGCTTGTCTCTCAGCGCTGTCTCCATTTCACTTGTAAGTTCCTGAAGCGTGATGTTGCGCATGTCCTTGGATTGTCTGGCTCTCACTGCAAGCAGACCTGACTCGATTTCCTTCTGGCCCACGACAAGCACGTATGGAACCCATTCCATCTCTGCCTCTCGGATCTTCTTCTGCAAAGTCAAAGGTCTGTCATCAATGTCCACCCGAATGTTATGCTTTTCTATTTCCTTGGACATTTTTTCGACGTCTTCGAGGAATTTTTCGGATATTGGGATAATGCGAACCTGGGTAGGCGACAGCCACAGTGGAAGCATCGGTCTCTGGCCGGTTTGCTGGATCTTGTAGGCTCTCTCAAGTAATGCGTAGACGTCTCTCTCGATGGCTCCGCTTGGCGAGCAATGCAGAATCAGCGGATGGTGCTTCTCGCCCTTTTCGTCTACGTAGTTTATATCGTAGCGCTTTGCGTTCTCAAAGTCGATTTGGTCCGTCGACAGCGCCGCTGCCTTGTTCTGGTTGTCAACGAAGTTGAAATCCCATTTCAGTCTGAAGTAGAAGAAGGGCTGGCTCCACATCTCAACCAGCACAGGCCTGCCGAATGTCTTCGCCAGTGAATTAATGAAATCCCTGTTCTGCTCGTAGAATTCCTTCGTGAACCTCAGCGCAGCTTCATAGTCGTCCTTGGACAGACCGACTTCGCCTAGGAGCTGGATGCACAGCTTGAACCTGACCATTAACTCTTGTTTGGCCTGCTCCAAGTCCGTGCAGAAAGCGTGGCAGTCGGGCATTGTGAAGGCTCGCAAGCGTCTCAGACCAACCACTTCGCCGCTCTTTTCTCGTCTGAAGCTGTATCGGGTCAGCTCGTAGACTTTCATGGGCATGTGCCTGTACGAGAACTGGGTGTCGTGAACCATCAGGAACTGGCCAAAGCAAGCAGCGAAACGCAGGAACAGCTCCTTGTCTTCAGACTTCAGTAGGTACTGTCTTGCTGGGAACCGGTTCAAATAGTCAGCAAGACTCGGATGGTGGTAATCGTACATGATTGGGGTTTCAACTTCCATCGCTCCATACTCCACCATCTTGGCTGTCACGAACTGTTCCAAAAGCGACTTGATCAGTCGTCCTTTCGGATACCAGCGGATGTTGCCAGGGTCGCTACCCATCTCGTAGTCAGCGATCTCAAGCCTCTTCATTAAGAGCACGTGCGGCGGCATCTGTTGGCTGGCGCGAACCTTTGAGATTTCATATTTGGCGAACTTGTCCAAGTTCTCGTGCCCTTTGAACTTGTATTCCTGCGCGGGTGTCAAGGTTCCATCCGGCTGCAGGATGTACCAGAAGGATTCAAGCTTCTCTTCGGCTTTCACTGCTTCTGAGACCGGCCCATCTTTCTTTTCCTTCTCTTCAGCAGGCAGATAGACGCGCGACTGCTCTGCGAGAGGGTGGCCTTTGATGGCTACGGTGAACTGTTTGTTCCAGCCGAAGGGCGCGCGGTACGTTTCTACGCCTTTTTCCTTGGCGTATGATTCCATGGCCTTTACTATTTTGAGGGCCTCTGTGGGCTTGGCTAGGTTGCTGCTGAGGTGAGCGTATGGGTAGATTATTATGCGGTTTGCTTTCTGCTTCGCGAGGAAGGTTCGCACTTCGTCTATGGCTTTCTGGGCTGTGGTGTTGTCGTCGCCTTCTTCAACGGCGGTGAACAGAACCACGATTTCTTCAAGGCGTACAGGTTTTTTTTCGGCTTCCTCAGCAATGGCTATTTCTTTCTGTACGGGCTTGTATTCGATGAAATCTGAATGCAGTTGCAGTATTCGCATGTCGAGTTTCGCCTCGCAAGATTAGACGTTGTAGCGCCATTTCTCAAGCTGCTTGTCTTTCTTCGTCTTCTTCTTGTATTCCTTATAATGTTCCTTGCATAGGTAGGCGCGCTTAGCGTCACCAACCCTCAGACCTGCAGCTTTGACCTTGTCAGCTGAAAGCGAGCGAATTGCTTCTTTGCCACAGACACTACATTTAGCGCCCTTGTCGATACGTCCCAAACTTCAACGCCCCGCAATACACTATGCATTATTCCTTAATTTCCTTTTCATAGAGTTGGCGGGCTCTCTGATAAATGGTTTCTTTGTCGCCGAAGAAAGTTGGGCCTATACCTTCAACGACGAGGGACGCGGCTGCCGCGCCCACGCACGCACAGCGAAACAGGTTTTCGCCATAAACATACTCAGCTAAGAAGCCTCCAACGAATGCGTCTCCGGCGCCAGTCGGGTCTGAGACTTTGTCAGGCGGGTAGGCGGGAACCTTGTAGATGCTACCCTCGACTGAGAGAGTCGAGCCGCTTGCGCCTTGGGTAACGATCACGATCTTGGCGCCATGGTCATGAATCTGTTTCATGGCTTGGTCAAGTTCAGTCTGGCCGGTTATGGCCTGTATTTCGTTTTGAGACGATTTGTAGATGTTTATCAGGTCGAGAATGTGAGGGTCGGGCAACGGTCCGTAGGTTATGTTGCCGTTTTCGGCAAAGTTGCGGACGAGGCCCTGTGGGTCAAGAGACACGACCTCAGCGCAGCTTTTCAGCTTCTCAACGACTTCGCATGTTATTTCGCCGTCTATGGGGGCGATGTGAATGGCTCGGGCTTTCAGTGTTTTGGGCAAATCCTCAATCGTGATTGGTGGGCCCCTGTTTTTCAGTCGTAGGATTCGACTGGATAGGTCGCTGTTGTATTCAAGTTCGAAGTGTGTTGTCGCCGCATCTTCGACCTTCGTGAGTCCTGAGAGATTGACGCCTTCTTGTTCAAGCCACCAGTGGTAGGCGGCGGGGAAGTCTGAGCCCACTTTTGAGATGACGGAAACTGTGTTGTCTAGGCGTCTGGATGTGAAGGAGACGTAGGCTGGGGAACCGCCTAGAACGACGAAGGGCGCGCTCCGATTCGGCAGCATTATCGAGTCTATGCTGAAGTGACCCACTGAAACTATGTCAAACACCGCGAATTCAGCCTTGTTGGCAATAGTATGCGTTGTATGGGTTAATAAAAGCCGACGGAACGTAGATCGCTAATAGCTAACAGAATAGGGTTTGACTTGGGATAGGAAGCGACTGTTACGATACTTGCCGTTGTCTAGGTCATGACTGAAGGAGGAGTATGGCTTTTGCGAGGTTCCCTTGGCATTCTTCCAAGGCTTTTTTGGCTTCTTCTAGGCTTTTGCCTGTTTGGTCTGCCACGAGCCGTGCGTCTTCCTCGCTCACGGTTTGGGATTTCTGTTCCGCGACTGGCGCTCTTTCGGTGACTTTGCCGCCTGCCACCTGGTAGATCTTTTGTCCTTGCACCTGCAGTATGGCTACTTCGGGTTCTTCTATGACTATTTCCTTGCTCTGGGTTTTTATGACGACTTGTTTGACGTCTTCGACTGCGTCCATGTTCATGCCCATGCGCTGCATCATGCGCTTTGCTTCACGGGGATTGATACGTCGCTGCATACAGTCAACAGTCCTCACTAGCCAATTTAGACCGCAACCCTTTCATATACTTAACGTTCTTCGTCAACGCTGTGACGAATCTTGACGGCGACACCCTTCTTGAAAGCTTTTATCTCGTCGCTGGACAGGACAGCCCGCCCGACTGCCAAGAACCTGCCGTTTTCGTCAACCGCAATGACTTCATCCTTCGCATGAACAGGGTCATCAACTCTGACGACGTGTACGGCGAAGACGTCTCCCCCTTCGGCTATATACTTTGAAACGTCGTTTCGGACGGTTACAAAGCATTTGGCGGAGCCTTTATGCTGGATGATTCGTTTTGCGCCTTCGATGCTCAGTGAGAGCAGGCCGTCTGTAGGTCGGAGCGTTGCCAGCCGTTTGCCGTCTAGGTAGATGTAGCGGATTCGCCCTGTGTTTCGTGAGTATTCTATCTGAACGTTGTTTGGGAAAAGGTGGATTCCTGTGTTCTTTCCGAATTGGTAGTCGGCTGTGCTTCTTACTCTGGTCAGTGCGTCGTTCAATGCTGTTGCCTCGGCGGTTAGTGTTTATGTAGTTCGACAACTATAAACAGAACCAGAGTAATAAAAACAATCGGACAGGTGCGCCTCAGTTGAGATGCGAAGTCTGCGGACGCAAAATCTTCGGCAAACCGTTAAAGGTCATTATTGAAGGAGCCAAGCTGACAGTTTGCACGGACTGCTCTAAACATGGAAAGATCATCTGGGAAGAGGACCCAGCACCAAAGACGGCTGCGGTTAAAGCCAAAGCGTCTTTTTCGCCTGCACAGTTCCAGATTAAGAAGGCGCCGCCGCCTAGGGTTGACACGTCTTTGGAGCTTGTGCATGACTATGACGCGGTGATTAGGCAGGCAAGAGAGAAGATTGGCCTATCGCATGAAGAGCTTGGCAAGAAGATCAACGAGAGAGTATCAGTTCTGAAGAAAATTGAAACCAAAAAGATGACTCCTGACAACGCGCTCGCGACAAAGCTTGAGCATACGCTGAAGGTTAAGCTGATCGTACCTGCGAAGGAAGAGAAGATTCCTGAGGCGAAGATTCCAAAGAAAGGTCAAGAGCTGACGTTGGGAGACTTGATCAAGGTGGAAGGCGAGGACAAACAGAAGGAGGACAAGACCAAACGAAAGCGATCATAGTCCAACGCCGGCAGAATTTTGAACCATCAAGCTTAGATGAACTTAAACGTCTTGCAGAATCAGCCGGGTATACTGTTGTTGGCAGGATGGAGCAGGTCAGAGAACCTGATGCCCGTTTCCAGATCGGTCGTGGAAAGGTTGAGGAGCTTGCCGCTCTCGTCAACGAGAAAGACGCCGAGGAAGTCATTTTTGACAACAACCTGCGCCCACTACAATCATATAATCTTGCCAAGGCAACGGGCGTCGAAGCCATCGACCGCTTCCAGCTGATACTTCAGATCTTCTCGAAGAGGGCCACGACGACTGAGGCGCAGCTTCAGATCCAGCTTGCCAAGCAACGGTATGATTTGACCCAAGCAAAGGAAAGAGTCAGACTGGCAAAGAAGGGTGAACAGCCTGGTTTCATGGGGCTTGGCGCGTATGAGGTGGATATTTACTACGAGGCTGTGAAGAGGCAGGTTCATACCATACGCAGAAAGCTGAAAAAGATACGTGGAAAGAGGGTTCTGCACCGCGAGAGGCGAGCGGAACTTGACTTTGTGACCATCTCCATGGCTGGCTACACGCATTCCGGGAAAAGTTCGTTGTTTAACGTTTTGACGAAGGCCGCGGTTACTGTCAACACGACGCTGTTTACGACGCTTTCCACGACCACGCGGCTTGTGGAGATAGCGAAGAAGAGATTTCTGCTGACTGACACGGTGGGCTTCATTGACCGCTTGCCATTAACGCTTATTGAAGCGTTTCATTCCACGCTCGAAGAGACCATCTACTCGGATCTGATTCTCCTGATTGTGGATGTAAGCGAACCGATGAGCACTATCGAGAACAAGCTGGAGGTCTGCTTGGAAACTATAGAACGCATCGGAGCCTCTGGCGTGCCGGTAATAACGGCGTTCAACAAGATAGACCTCATAGGCAAAGATGAACTGCAGCGAAAACTTGAAAACTTGAAGAACATGGCGCTAAAGTCCGTGCCCATATCTGCCCTGCGTGAAACCAATATTGATTTGCTGAAGCAGGAGATACTGAAGACCCTGCGAGACTATGTGAGGTTTGCATTCACCATTCCGTTGACAAGTGACACAATGACGTTCATCTCGGAGCTTTACAATAATGCCGAAGTGCAGAAAATCGATTATGTCGAAAACACAGCTCACGTGATTCTTGAGGCTAGTCCAGCCTTCGCCGAAAAGGTAAGAAACCAAGTGGAGAAGCTCAACGGAAAGATAGAGAGACTCTGAAGAGGGTGCGTGTGCATATGCGGAAGATCATGGTTTTGAGGTGGGGTCACAGACCACAGAGAGACGCAAGGCTCACCACGCACGTCGTTTTGACTGCTCGGGCGCTTGGAGCTTCAGGCCTCATATTGTCAGACATCGAAGACGCCAACGTGAAGGAAACCATCGACAAGGTCACGAGAAGCTGGGGGGGCTCGTTCTGCTTCGAGATGGGAACCCCGTGGAAGAAAGCCGTCAGAGAATGGAAAAGCACGGGTGGAATAGTCGTCCATCTAACGGCTTATGGGGAAAACGTTGGTTCAAGCGATGTGCTGAAGAGAATCAAGGCTTCGCGGAAGAACGTTCTGGTTATCGTCGGGAGCCAGAAGGTTCCGGGCGATTTCTTTTCTGAGGAGACATCCGATTTCAACGTGGCGATTGGTAATCAGCCGCATTCAGAATGCGCAAGTTTGGCTGTATTTTTGGACAGGTTTTTCAGGGGAAGATCATTGAACAAGAGATTTGAGAATGCGAAAATCAGAATAGTTCCGCAGAGGAAAGGAAAGAAAATCGTGGAAACATGAATATTTCTGATTCAGATCACACAAAGAGATTTAAATTTCAACCTGCAAATACTTAATACAGACAGATGCATTCAGTAGCTAGGCAAAAAAGGGTCACCATGCTTACTAACATTGACGACGCAACATTGTTGAAAGTTGCAGATGCATTGGGCGAAGAAGACGCTATCAAGCTAATTGAGATTTTGAAGAATTCCGAGGAAATCACAGACGATGAGGTCGCCAACAAGACGGGGATAAGACTGAATTTTGTTCGCAAAATCCTGTACAAGCTGTATGACCATTCGCTTGTCAGCCTACGGAGGACGCGCGACCCAAAGACTGGCTGGTTCATCTTCCATTGGAGGCTGCAACCGGACCAGATGGAAGGTTTCATACTGAGCCAGAAGCGCCGAGTGCTCGAGAAGCTCAACACTAGAATGGAATATGAGAAAAACCATGATTTTTACTATTGTTACACGCCGGGCTGCAAACGGATTCCGTTTGAAGATGCGGTTGAGCTTGTTTTCAAGTGTCCAACTTGCGGCAAGCCCTTGATGCACTATGAGAACGAGAAGATTCTGATCGCATTAGCGAAGAGAGTAGAGCAGCTCAGGAAGGAACTCGGTGAGTGACAAACTTCCATCCAGAGAACAAGCGCTTCAGTTTCTCCGCGAATCTGGGTGTAAAGACAACATAATAAGACACGTTGAAGCAGTCACGAAACTTGCCGTCGAGATTGCAGCTGCCTGCAAGAAGAAAGGCTACGCTGTTGATCTTGATCTTGTCGAGACGGGAGCCTTGCTGCACGATATTGGACGGTCGAAGACGCACAGCGTTCACCATGCCGTGATTGGGGCGGAGATCGCTAGGTCGCTGGGTCTGCCTGAACCAGTCGTGTCGATAATCAAGAGACACGTTGGCAGCGGGATATCAGCTACGGAAGCAAAGAAGTTAGGGTGGCCGAAGGACACTTATGTGCCGCAGAGTCTCGAAGAGAAGATCGTTTCTTATGCTGACAAGTTGATTGAGGGTTCGCGGCGTGTGCCAATTGAGAAAACGATTGAGAAGCTTTCAGAGGAGCTGCCGCCACAGGCAATTGCGAGAATACGCAGATTGCATGAGGAGATGGTGACTTTGGTTGGCGATTGCGAATGCCTGCCTTGACGCTTCTTGCCAAGACGTACAGCAGTTTCCAGCAGAAACTCGCTGAAGAGGAACTGAAAGCTAGGCTTGAAGGACTGAAGGTCGAAGTCAAAGTCACAGGGATTGCAGGCCATGGATGGATTCAGGCAGCCGTTTCGGGCGAAGACGAAACTGTGGCCTCGCGGCTTCTGCAGGACTGGATAGGCGTGTGCCCAGCAAACTTGGACAAGCTGGAGAGGTTCTCAACGATAAGAGGCAGCGTGACGGCTCTAAACAAGGGCAATGACCGACTGTATGTGGACATAGGAGTTTTTTCGCCCAGCATCGTCAACGCAGCGGTTCCCGTGAACGTTTTGCAGGCTCAGATTGCTGATGGAAGAAAGGTGGCATTCAAGAAGATCGTTGAGCTTTTCGAGTTCTGCGACAATCTGCCTCTAACCGTGAAGATTTCCAGCTTGGATGGAGCGGGTTATGTGGAGGCGGTTTTGGCTGAGAGTCAGCTTGCCCGATACACGGATTGGCGGGAGTCGCTGTTGGATAGGCTGGTCGTGTTGGGCATGTCTTCCTCTGAGGTTGAAGCGGCCTTGGCAGCAGCAGAGTGTAAGAGGGATGTTGTTGATGTTGAGCCACTGGGGCTGTTTGAGCATGCGGTCGTGTGCAAACTTGGCACTGACGCGGCTGGCTTGATACCGAAGGTCGGCCGGAGGCTGCGGAACGCTGCATTCAGCGTTTTTAACCCGAGAAAGATTAACGAGTTTCTTGAGGCTGGAAGCTAGTCTATTTTCTGGTTGCCAGGAAAACGCCTGCGAAGATGAGCATTCCGCCGATGATCGTGAAGGCAGTTATTTTTTCGCCGACGAACGAGACGGCTAACAGTGCGGTGATGAGAGGTTCGGCGAAGAGGAAGGAACTTGCGACTGCGGCATCGACCTGTTTCATCACATGGAACCATATGAAATAGCCTAGGACGGAGCATGTGACTGCTAGGAACAGGATGGCTAGCCAGCTGTAGATGCTCAGCGCCAGTGCAGAGGTGAAGGAGTTTTCTGCCAGCGAAAATGGCACCAAGAGCAGACCGCCTATCACGTTCACGTAGGATACGACGAGGAAGGGGCTGTATTTCTGCATGATGCGTTTTCCTGAAAGGGTGTAGGTTGCCCAGAGAAACGGCGTGAGAAGTAGAATTAGGCTGCCGAGGAGGAATTCGCTGTTGCCCTGAAAGATCATGCTGCCGCCCGTGACAACCGTGAACGTGCCCAATGCAGCCATGCCAATGCCAGCGGCTTGTCGCTTCATGAGGTGTTCTTTGAAGATTCTTGCGGAGAACGCGGTTATGAGGATGGGCGAGAGCAGGCAGACGAGGATGGCGGCGATTGACGCTCCGCCCAGCTGAATGCCTGTGTACTGGATGATAAAGAAGAATGTGACACCTGTTACCGACAGCAGCAATATTGTTGGAAGGTCTCTGGCGCGAATTCGGAGCGGGTGCTGCTTGTTTCGGATGCGGTTGGCGAGAAGTGCGATGAGGAAGAGTACGCCTGCGGTGAGGAAACGGTAGGTTGCGATTGCGATCGGGGTTACTCCTTCGTTGAGGACGATTTTGACGACTACGAAGGAGCTGCCCCAGAACGTGATTAGGCACAGCATTAGGAAGGCGTTGAAGCGGCTGATTCTTCTCGTTCCGGCTGTGATGTTTTGGGACAAGACTCTGACTCCGCTGGCTTTTGAGTTACAGAGCAGGGTCAGCGCTTAATATTTATTGCACAAAAGAAAGAGGTTATTGCGTCTCTGATTTGGCGCGAAGTGTCTGCGGAAGCAGATATTATCTTTCGATTAGTTCGATGAGTGTTCCGTCTGGGTCTTCGACGAATGCTATGAGCGGGCCAGTTGGGCTGAGCTTGTACGGTTCGTCTGTGACGATTATTTTCTCCTTGCGCAAAGTGTCCATCGTTTTCTTCATGTCTTTTATGTCGAAGGCGATGTGGTCGAACAGGCGGTCCTCATAGTCGGCTTGGATGAACTTTTTCTGTTTCCGGTAGAAGGTCAGCTCAAGCTTGGCTCCCTTTCCTTCCGGATCTTGGAGGAAAGCGATTTCAGCGTTGTTCTGCGGGATTTCGCGTCTGCTCAGCAGTCTTAATCCCATTAGTCTTGTGTAGAAGTCGATTGAGCGATCCATGTTGCTTGTCCGTATGCTTGTGTGAGTAAACATTGGCACATTCACTTCATTGTTTTCTTGATAATGCATGGCGGGTATATGAAAGCGACGGACAACTTGCAGATTCGATGTGGAACGTGGTGGGCCGGACCGGACTTGAACCGGCGACCTTTGGCTCGTAAAGCCAATGTCCTAACCAAGCTAGACGACCGGCCCCCTTTTCGCTCATTCTAGAGAACCCTGCTTTATTAAAGTTTGACTGCTTGAGAATAAATATAAATCTGTTACTTCATATACGCCACACAGCCACGACACTCTCCCCCAACAGCATCTGAACACGAAAAATCACGGTGATTTCGATGAAAAGAATCCTAGTTACAGGAGCAGGCGGTCCTGCCGGAATAAACTTTGTCACGTCACTGCACATAGCCCCCGAAAGGATGTTCCTAGTGGGCACAGAAGCCAACCAATACTTCATGCACCTAGCCACAACCGACAAGAAATACATGGTGCCCCGCGCAACCGAACCAGCCTACATCGACAAACTAAACGAAATAACCAAGAAAGAAAAAATCGAGTTCTTCCACGCCCAACCCGACACAGAAGTCGAGGTCATCAGCGAAAACCGAGAAAAAATCAAAACCAACTTCTTCCTCCCATCAAAAAAAGCGGTTCGCGCCTGCCAAGACAAGCTCGAAGCAGCAAGACTCTGGAAGAAAAAAGACATACCCGTCGCGAGATTCATTGAACTCCGCACCGAGAAAGACGTGGACAGGGCATTTGAAGAGCTAGGAAGCCCTATATGGATTCGGGCAACGCATGGCGCAGGCGGCATCGGCAGCACCCCAGCCAACAACCGTGAAACCGCCACATCATGGATAAGCTACTGGAAAGCCCGCGGCATAGCGTGGAAATTCATCGCCCAAGAACACCTGCCCGGAAAGAACATGGCCTTCCACAGCATCTGGAAAAACGGCGAACTCGTCACCTCCATGGCAAGAGAACGCCTCGAATATATCTACCCCCACCTTGCCCCGTCAGGCATCACCGGCACCCCAGCCGTCCAGAAAACTGTGCACGATGCGACCATAAACAAAACAGGCACCGAAGCCGTGCTCGCAATCGACCCAGAATTCAACGGCATCGCGTGCGTCGACCTCAAAGCAAACAGCGAAGGCATCCAATGCGTCACCGAGATCAACGCCGGAAGAATGTTCACAACCTCCTTCTTCTTCTCCTACGCAAGCAAAATCCTCCGCAAAGACTACTACGCAAACATCCCATACCTGTATGTGAAACTCGCATACAACGAAAAACTCCCCAAAATCCCAAAATACAACGTACTGCCCAAAGACGTCTATTGGATCAGACACATCGACGCCCCTGGAAGACTCGTCAAAAATGGGAAAATCCTCGGAGAAATGTACCGTTGATCGAAGCCGTGATCTTCGACCTTGACGGAACACTCATAAACCTACCCATCAACTACGACGAACTCTTCAAAGAACTCAGCAAGATAACGAAAACCCAAGACCTGCGGCCACTCGCCGAAAAAATCTCCGAACTGGACACAGCAACGAAGAAGAAAGTCTTCCAAGCATGGGACAAAATCGAACGCGACGCACAGAAGCAGGTAACCATGCTGGAAGAGGGAAAAGTGCTTTACGGGAAATACTCGCCGAAACCAAGGGTGCTTGTCACGATGCAGGGAAAAGCTTTCGTTCGAAAACTCCTCGCCTCAATGGAACTGCAATTTGACCTCGTATACACAAGAGAAAACAGTCTGAACCGAATCGAACAGCTCGGACTCGCCGCACAGGATCTACACAAACCGTTCGAGAAGATTCTGTTCATAGGCAACACCGAAGACGACCGCCTCGCAGCGAAAACGGTAGGATGTCAATACCACGAGGTGAAACCATGAAAATCTGGTACGACGCTCTCACAGGCAAGCAAGTCAGATACGGCGTGGCAATCGCAAGAGCGCTCAGAAAACATGGACACGAAGTGGTGCTAACAACTAGGCGACACCCTGACACCGTGCCGCTTGCCAAACACCTGAACGAAGAATTCGTTGCAGTCGGACGCTATGAACCTGAATCACTTCTAACCAGACTGCGAAACGGAACTCGCCGACAGCTCCAGTTCTGCAAACTCTTCGAGAAAAACCAGCCGGACCTCGCCATTTCACACGGCTCAGCAGACCTGTGCAGAGTAGCCTTCGGCCTCGGAAAACCCATAATCACAACCCTTGACACTCCATATGCCGCAGCTCCCAACAGACTCACACTCCCTCTGTCAAATTACATCGTCGCATCCAAAGCCATCCCGAAAGACAAAATAGAACACTACAACGTGGACGGCCAAATTATCGACTTTGACGGCGTCGACGAAGTCGCATGGATAAAAGACTTCAAACCCAACGCAAAATATGCCTTTGGAAAACCTCTCATTGCCATCAGACCGCTGGAGGAGAAGGCAGCTTACAACAAAGCTAAGATGGACATGCTTTCACTCGCCAAGAAGCTCACAGAACTTGGCAAGGTCGTGTACCTTTCAAGATATCAACGCAAGACCGTTAAGAAACTCATCGTCCCCAAGTTCGTTGATTCCGCCAGCCTAGTCGCCCAAGCAGACCTGTTCATCGGCGTCGGCGGAACCATCACACGAGAAGCAGCTCTCCAAGGAACCCCAGCAATAACCATCAAAGTGTTCTCAGACCAGCAAGTAAACGACTTACTAGTAAAGAAAGGCTTCCCCATCTACGAAACCAGCCCAGCAGACGTGATGAAACTCGCAAAGGAACTCATCGGCAAGAAGCGTAACGTGAAAGATCTCCTCGGCAAACTTCAGAACCCTGCTGACATCATAGCAGACATCGTTGAAAAAGTCGGAAACAGTTAGACAGAAACCAGCACAAGCAGCCGGTGCCCAGCGTCTTGTAAGTTTATATGCGACTTTCATTAATCTGGTTCTTTCTGGTGAAAGCTGATGAAGAAAGAGCAAGTCCTGATCGTCGGGCTGGGCGAGGTCGGGCACACCCTTTTCGACCTGCTTAAAGCAAGCGGACAGTTTGACGTTCACGGTTACGATTCTGATCCGAAGAAGATGCAGGAAATATGTGAAAACGAGAAACTGTCCGCGCAGGTTGACGTAATGCACATCTGTTACCCGTGCACCGACCAGGAGAAATTCATAGCGATCACACAGGGCTACTTGAGAAAAATCAAGCCAGCACTGGCAATAATCGACAGCACAGTTCCACCCGGAACAACTCAGAAGATCTATGACTTAACGAAAATTCCTCTTGTTCACTCGCCGATAAGGGGAATGCACAAAACCCTTGAAACCATGAAAAGAGACATGCTCTTCTGGCAGAAATACGTCGGCGGAACAACCAAACAAGCAGCCACAGATGCCAAGAAACACTTCGAGAAGCTCGGCTTGAAAGCCAAAATCCTGAGAAGCCCAGTCGAGACGGAGCTGGCGAAACTGTTCGAAACCACGTACCGAGCTTGGATGATAGCCTGCTTCCAAGAAATGCACCGCATCTCAAGAAGCTTCGGCGCGGATTTCGACGAAGTTGTAGATATGATCGAAGATGTCCACCGCGTCGACCTCAACAAGCCCATCCACTATCCGGACGTTATTGGCGGCCACTGCCTCATCCCCAACACCGAGTTACTGCTGAAAAACTACGACTCTGAATTCCTGCGCTTGATCCTTAAGTCCAACGAGAAACGCAAGAAGGAAATCAAAGATGAGAAGGTTCTGGAGGAAGTTGGAAAGATCAAGCTAAGAGCAGACAAGCTCCAAAAAGAGCTTGCGAGGAGAGTTGGGGGACGAACGAGGAAAAGTAAATGAAAGTGGTCATGATCAACGACTGCGCCTTTGTCGGAGAAACCCTCCTCAAGAACATGCCTTCCAACGTCAAGAAGCAGCACATCAAACGCACGCGCGGCTTATGGAGCAAGACCTTCGGCATATCGTACAAGATACTGAAAGCCAAGGGAGACATTTACCACGCCCACTACCTCCTTCAGGATTGCTACGTGGCGTCCAGACTGGGAAAGAAACCGCTGGTCGGACATGCCCACGGCAGCGACTTGAGAACAAGCCTGAACCACTCAATCTGGCGCAGAATCGTCAAACACAACCTCAAGAACTGTGACAAGATGCTCGTCAGCACGCCCGACATCCTCGGCATCGCTAGACAGTTCAGAGAAGACTCGGAGTACCTGCCCAACCCCGTCGACAGCGAACTGTTCTACCCCAAGCCGATGCTCGAACACGAAGAAAGAAAGAAAGTGCTGATCGCAAGCGACTCAAACTGGAGCATCAAAGGAACCGACACGGCAATAAAAGCCCTCAGCAAAATCAGAGACCAAGTCGACGTGAGCATCATAGGCTACGGCACCGACTTCGCACGAACCGTTGACCTAGCCTCATCTCTGGGCCTGCACTTGAACGTGCTGCCAAAGGTTCCACATGAAAAACTGAACGAGTACTACTGGAACGCTGACGTAGTCATAGACAGATTCAACCTTGGCTCACTAGGCGTCGTCTCCCTAGAAGCAATAGCGTGCGGCAGACCAGCCATAGCCTACGTCGCTTCAGAACTTGAAGGCAACAACAGCTTCCCATTCAAAAACATACGCACAGAAGAGGAAATCGCACAGGCAATAGCAGACGCTGACGAAGCATTCTGGAAGAAGGAACACGAATACTTCATAAAAGAACACGGGAGCAAGGTTGTTGTTGAAAGACTCCTCGGAATCTACGAGGCATTGAGTGGCGATTAGATGCGAGTCCTACTCACATCCACCGACAACCCCTACGTGACCCAACAAGGAGGCAAACACATTCACCTGCTACTGCTGGAACAGGGACTGCGCGCGCTTGGGCTTGACGTGACTACACTTTACTACAATCGGAAGAGCTGCAAAGAAAGAATAAAGAAAACCATGCTGCTACCCTTTCCAGAAGAAAAGAAGCACAGAATCAAGCTCCAGTGGATGATAAGCGACCTTAAGAGCCGTATTCCGAACAAGCAGTTTGACATAGTTCACGCCCACGACGTATTATCCATACTGGCTACAGACACAATGCCACAGAAAAAAGTACTTACCTTGCACGGCTATTTTGCTAGAGAAAACATAGAATTCGTGAAAGCTGAAAAAGACCACAAAATCGTGCTTCCCCACTTGCAGGAGCTGGAGAAGGAAGGAGTGAAAGGAGCCGACTACGTCATAACGGTGGATCAAAGGCTGAAGGAATTCGCCACCTCGGAGCTAGGCTACCCGGTAGACAGAGTGACAGTCATGCACAATGCTGTTGACGCTAACCGATTCAGACCAACAACACCGGAAGAACAGGAAAACTTGAAAAAAACACTCGGATTCAGCGCAGCCCAACCTGTTGTACTGGTTCCGCGGCGACTCGTCGAAAAGAACGGCGTGATCTACGCGGTTCGAGCCATGAAAAACGTCAAAAACAAGCACGTAACCATGGTAATAGCAGGAGACGGCCCAGAGAGAAAGGAGATAGCGAAAGAGGCCGAAGGAGACTACCGAATACATTTGAAAGGAACTGTTCCCCATGAGAAAATAGATGTTTACTACAGGATGGCTGATATCATATTGGTGCCCTCGATAACGTCGCATGGAATCCAAGAAGCGTCATCACTTTCCATGCTTGAAGGTATGGCCTGCGGCAAAGTGTCAATATGCTCCAACATCGGAGGAATGCGCGAAATCATACAAAACATGCAAAACGGCGTGCTCGTCGAGGAGAAAGAACCAAAGGAAATTGCGAAAGCCATCGAGACAGTCATTGGAAATCCGGGTTTGCCAGCTGAGATTGGGACCAGAGCAAGAGAATATGTTCTCCAAAATCACTCTTTCATAGCTCACGCCAAACTGGTCTACAGCATTTACCAGAAAGTGCTGGAAGGGAGGAAAACGTGATGCTAACATTGGATGTAGGCTCAGGAACAGGCAGTCTCCACACGGCACGAGGAAACGTCTGCATCGATCTGTGCAAGCGACCACAGAACAACCCGCCCAACTTCGTCTGCGCAGATGCGCATCACCTGCCGTTCAAGGACGGCACTTTTGACAGTGTGGGCATCTACGAAGTGATAGAACATGTGGAAAGTCCAATACAATGTCTAAGAGAAATACGTAGAGTTCTAAAAGAAAAAGCCACACTGAACCTGACCACTCCAAATGTCTTCTTTTGGAGAGTTGTACTCAAACAAGTGAGAGACTTACCAGCCGTGTTGAGCGATACAGGACACATATCTTGCTGGTCACAAGTGGAAATGCGCAACCTCTTACTGAACACCGGATTCACCGGCATGCTGTTCAGATTCACAACTCTGCCGTTAGTCTTCAGTCCGCACAAAACACTGGACAGAATCGCTAGATTCGTCTTGCCTGCAGGGATGAGCGAGAGAAATATGACGGTTTCTTGCGTGAAATCAGAGGATAGATCAGAATGATTGGCGCAAGGCGCGCGTTGCCGGGGAAGATGGCAAATGATATTGGGATAGTCATCGAAAACCCGAATCAAAGAGCTAAGATCGGCAGTGAAGACAGAAAACAAGTGCTGTGGAACCACTCCTTCATCGTCCGTGCAAGCAAAGCCTGACGGGATACATGGAACAGTTTTTGGAGAGGAAGAAAAATGCTTGAGAAACCTGATGTTTCAGTGCTAATGCCTACGTATAACGATGAGAAATACATATACACATCTGTGGAAAGCCTGCAGAATCAAAGCTACAAAAACTGGGAACTGATAATAGTAGATGGATCGAGCGATACAACACCACATATCGTTGGACAACTTGCCGAGAATGACAAGAGAATCAAATACCTGCGAGAACAACGCAGTGGACAGCTGAACGCTCTGCTATATGGGTCGGGGTTTGCCCAAGGAAAATACATCACTCTCCTGCATTCTGACGACAAGTTGTCGGACCCTGAAGCGTTTGAAAGGAATGTTGTCGCACTCAAGAATGGCAGATGCGACGGCATCTACGGCGATTTGACCTTAATAGATTCAGAAGACCAGATTCAAGGAACAACCAAAACTGTAAACAGCCTTAACGCTTCCTCACCTGCAACACTCTTTTTGAGGGCAGGATCAAACCTTATTCCGGACTTTTTCTTTGTCACCAAAGAAGCATTCGGCAACGTTCTCTCAACCTACGTTACCTGGAACATGCCTTACTGGCTAAGGTTCAATGGGATAAGCGTCAATGTGTTGAGACTGAAAAAGATCGAGCATTGGTACAAATATAGGGTCTACTCTGAAAACTACATTCGCTCAGAAGTCGGAAGATTCGAAACCGCGAACGGCTGTCTGAGAACGGTGCTTGAAATCAGCCAAAGGATAGATATACCTTTCTTGAAGCTGCAAAGTGTGCTGGCAAGAGTTCTGAAAGCCCGCACAAAGCCTTTATTCAAAAAAACGCCAAGCTCTCCACAACACATGCGAGAAATGGCGATGCACGTCCTTGACAGCTATTTGAAAGATCCGCCAACCAATATCTACACCAAAGGCTTGAAAGGGTTCTATTCAAACTTGCCATCAAATCGAGCCATAACACCGGAGTTTGAAGAGGATGCGGACGTGTTCCTTGGCAAGGACGCACGCCTCTTCTTCAACCTAATGCAAAAGAAGAGCCTGCCTGCCGTCTACGAATATGTCCTCGAAGAGGCAACCAACGGATTTGGGAGCGTTGCCGTGAAAGACGCTGATGACTATGACAAAGCAAAGAACATGATAAGGTTCTTGAACTTGTTTGCCAGAGTTGAGAGAGTCTGATCAATAGCAGAAATGTGCATGTGCGGAAGACTCGCAATGATTGTTCCTGTGAATGGGTCTTCTTCGAAGACTAAAATGAGCAACAGGCAACTGGGATCCTAGCGCGTCCGCCATCTGGCTTGAGTAGTCTGAACATGCTGTGCACAGTTATATATGGCAACAACGAAAGTTTTCCACATGAGGAGTGTCTATCTCAGAACTCGATCGCAAGGTGGCATATTTCATTCTCTCTACAGAGAGCTGGTGGAATGCCCCCCTGAGGGGTACCAAGTTCTCGTTGGAGAATCTAAATCTAAGAACGAGCAGCAATCAACACCCGTTCTCAACAAGAAACAGCAGATGATGTACAAGTTTGATGGAAAATTGAGATCTGTGCTGCCCGGCGTCTTGTGGCCCGAAGCAAAAACGTTGTCGTACGTACTCCTGAAGAAAGCACAGGGTTCTGGCATTCCTTTGACGCCTAGCGTTGATTTAGTATACTCTTCACAACAGTTGGCATCTGGCAAATTTCCATGGGTTGTCGATCTTGAATATGCAAATGCATTGGTGGACTATGGCGATATTAGGTTGGTAAGGCGATTCGTGCAGAGGAGCTTGGCTTCGAAAAGCTGCAAAAGAATTCTGCCGTGGAGCAATTGGGCGAGGAGAACACTTTATCGCAGCCTAGATTGCAGTTCTTTCAAGGAGAAAATCGCAACCGTGCATTTTGGAGTGCCGGCAAGAGACTTCGCCAAGAAGAACAACGATGATAGATTGAGATTGCTTTTTGTAGGTAGCATAAACCAATTCAATTATCTCAATTTTGAATGGAAAGGAGGATTTGAAGTGGTTGATGCCTTCTTAGAACTAGGCAAAAAGTACGATGACATGGAGCTGATAATGAGATCTTGGGTTCCTCCGGCGATAAGAGAAAAGTGCGCCAACAGACCAGACGTAAGGATTCTGAGTTCACCGCTGAGCGAAAAGGCATTGGCAAGCCTGTATGCCTCCTCAGACATGTTTCTGTTTCCTTCGTACTTGAATCTAGGAATAGCCATTCTTGAAGCAATGAGCTTCGAACTGCCAGTCGTGACTGTGGGTCTCTACGATGTTCCTGAAGCCGTCCAAGACATGAAAACAGGTGTTCTGCTTTACCCTCCGCCCAGTACACCTTTTTATATGTGGAACGGGGCACCGAACCATCAGGATAGAAGACTCCTTTTAAGCATCCGCAAGTCCAGACCTTGGATGGTGAACCAAATCGTTGAAAAGACATCTCTTTTGATTGAGAACGGCTCTTTGAGAAGAAGAATCGGGCGGCAGGCGCGACTGCTAGTCGAGCATGGCGAGTTTTCCTTGAAGAATAGAAACGACAACCTAAAGAAGATTTTTGATGAAGCAGTAGATGTGGACTAGTATCCCCATGATCTCTCGTCTATAGTTGTGAACTGACCAAGTGAAACCATATATTACAGAATGAAATAAGCGCATTATCGGCCAGACAAATCAGGATGACCGCAATGAATAGAGCTCTTATCACAGGGATAACCGGGCAAGATGGCTCTTATCTGACCGAATTCCTGCTCTCGAAAGGATACGAAGTGCATGGGATAATCAGAAGAGCTAGCACCTTTAACACAGCAAGAATAGACCACATCTATGTCGACCCACATGAACCAAAGGCGAGGCTTTTCCTTTACTACGGCGATCTATCAGACTCGGAGCAGATTTCAAACATTATCTACAATGTCAGACCCGATGAAGTCTACCATTTGGGAGCTCAGAGTCACGTTAGAGTCAGTTTTGACGTGCCTGAATACACTGGAAATGTTGTGGCTTTGGGCACTACAAGAATCCTAGAGGTCATTAGAAGAAGCGGGAACGCCATCAAGTTCTATCAAGCATCCAGCAGTGAAATGTTTGGGAGTTCCCCTCCACCCCAGAATGAGGAAACACCATTCAAACCCAGAAGCCCTTACGCTGTAGCTAAGACTTATTCCTACTGGATGACCGTAAATTATAGAGAGGGCTACCACCTATTCGCGTGCAACGGTATCTTGTTTAATCATGAGTCGCCAAGGAGAGGTGAGACTTTTGTGACGAGAAAAATAACTAGGGCAATAGCAAACATTCTGGCTGGAAAACAAAAAACTCTCTATTTGGGAAATTTGAGTTCGAAAAGAGATTGGGGATACGCCCCTGAATATGTAGAAGCAATGGTTAGAATGCTGCAGCTTGAGAGATCGGAAGACTTCGTAGTCGGAACCGGTGAAACGCATTCCGTTCAGGAGTTCGTTGATCGAGCATTTTCTTACGCCGGTCTCAGCTCAGAGAAATACGTGAGAACTGATCCGAGGTATTTTAGACCAACCGAGACTGAAGAGTTGGTGGCTGACATTGAGAAAGCCAAAAGAAGGTTACATTGGGAACCGAAGATTAGGTTCGAGGAATTGATGAAAATAATGATCGACGCTGACATGCGAAAAGTGGGTCTGAAACCTATCGGGGAAGGAGATAGGATACTACAGAAAACCTTTCCAGCCAGATGGTGGAAAACTGATTGAAATGAGTTCCGTCAATAGGAACATCAGAGTATCAGTCGGAGAATTCAGAGTAGACAGGGCGGGAAAGAAGGCCATTGCTGAAGTCATGGATTCTGGCAGAATCTCTGAAGGAGAAAGAGTTAGAAAGTTTGAGGAAGAATGGGCGGAGTACATTGGAACAAAGTATTCGGTTGCTTTGAATTCCGGCACATCGGCCTTGGTAGCTGGGTTGACTGCTCTGAAGCATACCCGCAAGAATTCAAGGACAAGGCTGGGCACCAGAATTATTACTACGCCGATCTCGTATATTGCCACCAGCAACGCGATAGTCTTGAGCGGGTTTGAACCTATTTATGTCGATGTTGACACGGACACATTTTGCATAACGCCTGAAAACATTCGAGCGCACCTGGAGACGGAAGACGATCCTGAAGAATATGCATTGATATTGCCTGTCCATCTTATGGGGTATCCATGCGACATGGATGAGATAAACAAGATCGCCAAGAAGTATGGATTGCTTGTTTTCGAAGATTCGGCACAGGCTCATGGTACACTCTATAAGGGAAAGAAAGTGGGTTCTCTCTCTTTGCTATCTGATTTCTCATTTTACATCGCGCACAACATCCAGGTAGGAGAGATGGGCGCCATAACAACCAATGAGTACGAAATAATCAGATTGATCAAGAAGATAAAGGCGAATGGAAGAATGTGCGACTGCCCTGTCTGCACAAGAAACACCAAAGGATGTCCTAGGATGAAACAGGATGAGAACGATCAAGACCCAAGGTTCACCCACGACATGATAGGATACAATTTTAAAACGATGGAATTTCAGGCCGCTCTGGGATTAGCGCAGTTAGAAAAAATAGATTGGATCATAGAACGCAGACGAGAGAACGTTAAGCATCTCAATGACGCAATGGAAAAGTTTTCAAGTGCAATACGATTGCCCAAGTATGATAAGAACGTTAGTTATATGGCATACCCTGTTGTCATCAAGAACCCAAAGAAGGCATACCGGAAAAAAATCAGAATGCGATTGGAGCATATGGGCATAGAAACTAGGCCACTATTTGGTTGCATACCTACACAGCAACCAGCATACAGTCACTTGAAAGGGAAATATGAAGGAAAGTTGCCCATTGCGGAATTTGTGGGATCAAATGCATTCTACATTGGCTGTCATCAATATCTGACCCAAGAAGACTTGGATTATGTGATTAAGGCTTTCGGAGTCGTCTACCATGAGTTTTTGGAATAGAAAAAAGATACTGGTTACCGGAGGCGCAGGTTTCTTAGGTTCTTTCGTGGTAGACCGTTTGATTAGAGAAAGAACCGTTCGTCAAGAGAATGTTAGAGTACCAAGAAGCACAAGCATGGATCTTAGAGTATGGGATAATTGTATCAAGGTTGTCAAGGACATTGACGTTGTTATACATATTGCTGGTCGAGGAGGAGGAATAGGATACAACAGGAAGTATCCAGGCCGGCTCTTCTATGACAATATTGTTATGAATAGTCAATTGATGGAAGCGGCAAGGCAGGAAGGTGTTGAGAAGTTTGTCGGAATCGGGACAGTCTGTTCCTATCCAAAATATGCCAGCGTACCTTTTAGAGAGGAGAGTCTGTGGGATGGTTATCCTGAGGAAACAAATGCCAGTTATGGTTTGTCCAAGAAAATGATGCTTGTGCAATCGCAGGCATACAAACAGCAATATGGTTTTGACTCCATCCATCTTCTGATGGTCAATTTATACGGACCAAGGGATAATTTCGACCCAGAAAGCTCTCATGTTATACCCGCACTAGTAAGAAAATTCGAGGAAGCCGTAGGTAACAACCAAAAGGAGGTCGTAGTGTGGGGAACCGGGAAAGCGTCTAGGGAATTTCTGTACGTCGAAGACGCAGCTGAGGGTATTCTCTTGGCAACAGAGAAGTACAACAAACCAGACCCAGTAAATCTGGGGGCAGGCAGGGAGATCACAATACGCGAATTGGCGAACCTAATAGCTGAGCGTACAGGCTATAGAGGCAAAATTGTGTGGGATACTACAAAACCTGATGGGCAACCGCGGAGATGCCTTGACACCAGCAAAGCCAAGACAGAATTTGGTTTTGAGGCAAAAACTAGTTTCGAAGAAGGATTATGGAAGACGATCGATTGGTACCAGAAAAACCGAAACAAAATATCTGAAAGCAATTGACTCCGAACACCAAAGTGAAGAACATGTAGCGAAAAGACTCCAAAACTGGAATTTGGCATTGACTACACATATACTACGAAGACTAGGACCTTCCTCTGCAATGCCGAGAGATTGGCAACGACAACACTGCGGTCTGACAATCATGCGAAACCTATGCTGAACCACGATGAGAAAGAATCCTAGTTAGCACTATCAGTCAGTTTTGAGGATAGCGTCTTAGAAGAGGTTAGGTGGACAACGCATCTCTAGGATGAAGGGCAAAATCTTGAGGCCAAGGCTTGTGTTCTGCAAATCGTTGAATTGCCAAGACAGCCTGTCGCTAACACAAGAGTAAATACGAAGAACATGATATGCATGAAACAATAGCGAGAGGGCATCCTTGGCCAAAGAAGAGATCAGACTACAATATTCAGGCTTGGTAATATTCGCCACGAAGATGCTCAGCGTGGTAACAGGAATGGTATTCACCCTTCTGATAACGAGGAACACGACAGGCGATGAGTATGGTATATGGTCAAACATATTCGATCTGATAATCTACTTCGCGATCTTGGCAGGTGCCTTTCCGTTCTGGACAACGCGCTTCGCCGCCCGAGGAAAAGAAGGAACTGCAAAGACAGGCCTTGTCGCAAACCTTGTAGTGGCAGCCATCTCTGCAGCATTCTATGTTCCACTGATCATATTGATAACCTCGGCACTTCACATCGGCAGCCAATACGTGATTCTGTACCTTATTGCCACGCTGCAAATCGTCAACATCCACACAATCAACGCGTTAGAAGCATGTCTACGCACCAAGCGACCTCAAGCAGTGGGGTACGGCTTGCTCATTGAGGAGCTCTTCAAAATCGCCCTCGCATACATTCTCGTAGTGAAGTTTCAGCAGCCCCTTCTCGGCGCCATGATAAGCTTGGTGTTGGCCGTCGTGGTTCAGTCTGTGTACTATGTGAAACTACTGTCTGGCGACTTGAAAGGGAAAGTGCAGTGGGCCTATGTGAAAGAGTGGTTGAAAGGCTCAACCGTGAACGTGTACCAAGCAGCCGGCAACCAAGTGGCAGCGATAATATTCATAATGCTCTTCAGCATCGGAAGCCCGGCAGCCAGAGGCAACTACCAAGCCGCAGCCACAATCGCAAACATCGTCGCCTATTCATCCTTCCTGTCTTTTGCATTGTATCCAAAGCTTCTAGCGGACAGAAACATGAGCGACGTAACATCCTCATTGAAGCTCGTGTTGATGTTTGCCATTCCGATGGCGGCTGGCGCCATCGCCATCCCGGACTCGTATCTGATTATTCTTGATGAGAAATACAGCGCGGCTGCGATTGTCCTAGTATTGCTGGCACTCGACGCGCTCGTGGTCACAATATCTCAGTTCTATACATTTGTGCTTCTGGGAGTTGAGAGAATGGACGAAGAATCAAAGATACCGCTCAGACAACTTATCAGAAGCGACATCTTCAAGGTCTTCACACTGCCATATATCCATGCACTCATAACGCTTCCCCTCACAGTCTACTTCTTGACGAGTTTTAGGCTCAATGACCCTGTACTGTCTGCCGCTTATGTGACGGTGATAAACATGACGGCGCGCACAGGTATGTTCCTCATCTTGTACGTAATATTGCGCAGAAAGACCAAAGTAGTCGTTCCGTGGACGAGCATAGGAAAATACGTTTTCGCTTCAGCCGTTATGGCATCTCTTCTGTATTTCCTACCGCATCCAACTAGAATCCTCCTAACGTTGATCATGACGGCCGCAGGTGCATTGCTCTACCTAGTGTTGCTGGTTGCGATTGACAAGGAAGCGAGAGAGCTGATCGCGACAATACTTCGCGAAATAGTAACGCGGATAAAGATGAGGTTCTAGCAACGGCCTAGTTCTCGTGGTTCCACAGTTCAGTGAAAAGTGCTTTTATGGCTCTTATGAAGGCGTCGTAGTTTGTCCAGAGGGCAGCTACCTTCTTCTTTTCGTTGTTGTTTCTGATCAGCAGTAAGAGTTGCGCTTCGTCCGTGAGAATGAAAGTCGGCAACTCCTCAACGCTTGAAACGGCATACTTGGCTGTTTTCAGCTTCATCTTCTCAATGAAGAAACAGCTTTTCGGCGAATAGTTCGTCATCAGCTGGATGTCCATGTCTTTCCTTGACATTTTTTCAATCTTGTCCAAGAACCCTGAATGATAGAAGTTGGCTATGTCATGCTCAGACGTGAAGAACAGAACTTCTTTCTTTGCGCTGTTGAGTATTTCCTCAGCCTTAAGCGTGATCTGCTCTTCGCCCTCCAATATCTGGAAGACTTCCTTTCTTTCCTGCTCAGCCTCAGGCTTCGGCAAAGAGAGCCAAATGTCAACCAAACTGTCCTTTCGTTTCTCCAAGAGGTTTATCCTCATCTTCTTGGTTTCTATCAGCGTATCCAGCGCCTTTTCGAACGGCGTGGCCAGAAATTTCAACGGTTTTTCGAAGACTGATGATATCAGGCCTTTCTTTTCCAGATCGCGCAGAATTCTATATGTTTCAGTCCTGTGAAGAGACAGGGCTTCTGAGATTTCGCTAGCCTTGTGCTCTCCTGTTCTTGCAATGTACAGGTAGACTCGTACCTCGTTCTTTGACAAGCCCAGTCTGTGGAAGGTTTTCTCGATGGTTTCGATGCTCTTGGACGGACCTTTGTCTACTCTGACGAACCTCCATGACCCTGAGTTTTCGTCATACAACTTCATGATACTTTCAGGCTTTTCTACCGTCAACTCCATTGTTGATCCCTTTCGTCCTTACTCCTTTAGGTTCGGAAGCAGAATCCGATTTGACCAGAGCTATATAATATGCTTCTGAAGGACGAATATGGATTGAAAATTCATATTTCAAAGCTTTTAAGCAGAGCCCAACAGAGCTATAGAGCCGGCGAGGAGAAAGGCAGTGCATAATAGGCTAGGATTAGCGCTCAGCCCAAAGTATCTCATCCAGCCCAGAAGCAACCATTGGCTGAGAAGAATCGCACTGGTTTTCGCCTTCATAATGTTTGACTATCTTTCAACGCTTGCCTTCTGTCGTGCGCCGCATGAGGAAGCCAACATGTACGCCAGATTGTTCATGGAAAGCTTCGGCGTGCCAGCAGGGTTGACTCTGTTTGTGGTTGTGGCAAACTTGCCAATCTACATGACTCTGAGCGTGGACTCTCATCTTGTGAGGTTGCCGTTCAAGTTAGCCGTCGCCACCGAGATGGTCGTGGATGGAATGTTCGCATGGTTTGTTGCAGGAGTCCATTTCAGCGGAGGTACAAGCTGGTTCTGGGCTGCACCGGATTTGCCTCGGCAGTTCTTGGGAACCGTTTTGTACCTGATTGCGGCTTTTCTTCTCGTTAAACCTCATATGCCACGCTATGAAAACTGATAATTGTCCCCTTGTGTGTAGTGACCAGGCACATACTAACCCTATTATTTCAACATGCGCCTAGTAAACCACGTCATGTTAGGCTAGGATTTGGAGAGATCGTCATGGGAGAAACAAACCCTAATTCTAATGCCAACGCAAACGAATTGCCAAAGAAGGAAAGCCAAGCCGCTGTTGAAGAAGGAGTATTCTATCCACTTGATCTGTCCGAGAATGAGGCAAATGATACTGATGAGAAGACAACTGAGAAGCCCAATGGTGATGGTGAGAAAAAGCTACAGGAGATTTTGGAAAACATAACTGTAGAGACTTCCCAGCTGAATGACATCATCAGCGAGGAAAGCAAGATCATTAACGAGGTCTGCGTGTCCTTGAAGGAAGTCTTGAAGAAGCTTCACGTGTCCTTTAACATCCCTCCACAGGACATACCGCTACAGAAAAGAACAAAGAGGATTGTTCTGAATGAAGATGGCAACTTGGCGCTTGTCTATGACAATGAGCAAAAACATTCAGCTTTTCTGGCAGAATATCCGCCAGACATGGTCATGGCAGTGCTGTGGGCCGTGATCCCTGAACTCGGCAAGGCTATCACAATATACAGGAAGAAAATGAATGCAAGAGCCAATTTCTTTGGAAAAATGAAAAAAGGGCTGAAAGTTGCCGCTGACACAATAGCCACCTACGACCAGCCGAAGAAGCCTGCTGAAAGGCAGATACCAGACATCGAGAAAGAATCACAGAAACCATAAAGCCTAGAGAAAAAGCAAAAAGGTGTTATCTGTGGACGGTTGCTCGACTGAAATAAGGACCTTCTACTCAGTTAAAGAATTACGCGAGAATGCAGAGGCGTCGATAAGCCAGTCCAAGATGCTTCTGGACGATTACAGCCAATGGTTGGGAAGCCTCCTCAGGAACCCCGATTCCTCGAAGAACGCGGACTGGGCGAAGAAAACTGCCGAACTGCAGAAAGTCTTGAAGAGCGGAAACAGGAAAGGTACTGGCAAGAAAGAAGAAAAGAAACCCAATGCTCCGACAGACTGGGTTCAGTTCAAAGACCTCATGCTGTGCGCTGACGACTTAGGCGAGGCTGAAATCCTTTTCGAAGTAGTTGAAGAGTTAAAAACCAAGATCGACAAACTTGAAAAGTCCAAGAACGCCATAGCCGATCTCGAACGTTACGGCCTCGGCAAGGAACTGCTCTACGTGACATACATACACAACGGCGTTCCAGAAAGAATATTCTTCAAACCCAAGAAAGGAGTGGAAGCGACAGAGAAATTTGCTTTCCTAGCCGATTTTTCACTCGCAAAACATGTTGCATGATCATGCCAGAAGTTCAGACAGCAGAACCTGCGCTTCCTCTTTGCTCTTCAAGTTGCGGAAAATGGCCTTGCCCGTGACGTACAGGCGAAGAGACACTCCTTTGAACGTTAGTTCGAGGATAATGCTGGAAAGCGACTGCTGTTTCTCAGTTTTCGCCAGAATTTTCTTTATGGCTTCGTCCTTCTTGTCGTACTTGAACGTGACTATGACCGACTTTTCCTCACCGCACGCCTCTTCGATCCGAGCCACATAGTCCCCGACAGAGCCCATCAGACCAGCTCAATCTCCTTCAAAATCTCAATGAATCGATCCACTTCTTCACGGGTGTTGTAAATGTAGAAGCTTGCCCGCGCCGAGGACTTTATCTTGAACTGTTGATGCAGAGGCTGCGCACAATGGAAGCCGCTCCTTATCATAACGCCATAACTGTCCAGAAACAGCGCAATGTCATGCGAACTCATGCCCTCAATGCCGAAGGGAATTATTCCGCACTTTACCGACGGGTCTTCCGGCCCATAAACGGTGACTTTCCGGCATTCCCTGACACGTTGCATGGCATATTTCGTGAGCATTTCCTCGTGCTCTTTCACGTTCTCCATCCCCAATCGTTGAAGGTATCTGACAGCCTCCATTAAGCCTATGCCGCCGCTGATGTGCGGAGTCCCGGCTTCGAATTTCCAAGGAAGAGTGTTCCAGCTGATGTTGCATCGCCGCACACTCGGATCGAAGGAGACTTCGCGTATCATCTCGCCCCCACCATGGAATGGCTTCATTTTTTCGAGAATCTCGCGCTTGGCGTAGAGCACACCAATTCCGGTTGGGCCGAGCATCTTGTGGCCCGAGAAGGCTAGGAAATCCACATCTAGTTCTTTGACATCTACTGGCATGTGGGGGACGGATTGGGCTGCGTCGACGAGAATCATGGCGCCATGGTCGTGGGCTGCCTTTGCGACTTGCTTTATGTTGTTTATGACTCCTGTGACGTTTGAGACATGTGAGAGGCAGACGAACTTCGCCTTATCAGTGATGTTCTCTTCCAGCGATGAGTAGCTGAGTGTTCCGTTGCCGTTCACGTCAACGTATTTTACGATAAATCCGTGCTGTTTTGACAGGATTTCCCACGGGACGATGTTGCTATGGTGCTCCATCAGCGAGACAACGACTTCGTCGCCTTTCTGCAGGTTGTGACAACCCCACGAGTAAGCAACAAGGTTGATTGCTTCGGTCGTTCCTCTCACGAAGACTATTTCTTCGAGACTGCTTGCGTTGATGAACTTGGCTACTTCGCTGTGCGCGTTTTCATAGAGTTCTGACGCTTCTTGCGAGAGCGTGTGGATGGCGCGGTGGACGTTTGCGTTGTGGTTTTCGTAGAAACTTGTGATGGCGTTGATTACTTGTCCGGGTTTTTGTGAGGTTGCAGCATTGTCAAAGTATATCAGCGGATGGCCGTTTACTTTGCGTTTCAGTATCGGGAAGTCTTCTCGGATCTTGTATGGGTCGAGCATCTGACTACTCTTCCGCCTTCATTCTTTTTGACAGCATCTTTGCCAGTTCTTCTTCCTCAAGCGCCTGCTTTTCCTCGAAAGTATGCTCTTTAGGCAGCCAGTCGGGTGTGGCGTTCTTGCGCTCGTAGTAGATCCTTATCGCTCGTTTCAGCGCGCCGACGGCTAGGATGCCGCAGTGAAATTTGACGCTTGGCAATCCGCCCACTTCTTCGGCAACGCTTTTCCACGTAACTTTCCAAGCCTCCTCAAGAGTTTTGCCCTTTACCATTTCAGTCACTATGCTTGAGGTGGCTATGTTGGCAGCGCAGCCGTAGCTTTCGAACGAAGCTTTCTCGATAATATCTTGGTCATTGATTTTGAGGTAGAAGGTTATCATGTCACCGCATGAGGGGTTCCCAGCGACGGCTATCACTGTGGCGTCTTCCATTTTGCCGAGGTTTTTGGGGTTGCGGAACAGGTCAAGAACTTTCGGGTTGTATGGTAGTGGCGCTCGCGACATTTTCATTCTACTCCTGTGGAACCAGTTATTCCTCTCAGTCTCTCAACTGCCTTAGGAACCACTTCCAGGACGTAGTTTATGTCTTCTTCTGTGTGAACCCGTGTGGTCTTCATGAGTATACTTCCATGGGCTTCGTCGAACTTCCTTCCGATGGCAACAAGAACGTGGCTGGGCTGCAGGAGCCTTCGCGAACATGCGCTTCCACTTGAAACGTACACGCCCTTCAGGCTCAACTCGATTGTCAGAGCCTCTCCTTCGCATCTTAGGAAACTTATGTTAGTGTTGTCAGGAGCCCTTTTGTCACCTTTAGCACCGTTGAATCGAACATCACTAACGTTTTCGAGTATCCCGTTCGCTAGCTTGTCTCGCAATCTCCGCATATGCGCCACTTTTTCACCGAAGCCCTGAAAGGCCAGTTCGGACGCCTTTGTGAAACCGACTATCAGCGGCGTGTTCTCAATCCCGGGCCACAGTTTCTGCGTTCCTATTTGCCCTTCTAACACGCGGTCCACGTTTACACCACTCTTTACGTATAGCGCGCCGACTCCGCGCGGTCCCAGAATCTTGTAACTGCTCACGGTTGCCAAGTCAACATTGAAGTCTTGCACGCTGAAAGGAATCTTGCCGTAGGCGTCTGAAGCGTCCGTATGAAACAGTGCTACTGGGTTCGCGTCTTTAGCTATTCTCAGGGCTTCTTTGATTGGCTGTATCGTGCCAATTTCATGGTTTACGATTGAAAGGCTTACGAGGAGGGTTTCTTTGTTGACAACTTCTTTCAGTTTTTCCAAGTTTATGAAACCTTCACTGTCAACTGGGATTTTGACTGTTTTGAATCCATAGCTTTTGAGCAGGTTCGTTATTTCTATGATGCTGATGGGTTCGATTTCAGATATCACTATGTTCTTGTCTTTTCCTTTCTGTGAGAGGACGGTTCCCATCAGAGCGAGGTTGTTGGCCTCAGTTTCCCCAGGCGTGAAGTTTACTTCTTCAAGGTTTTTGCATCCGAGGAAGGATGCTATCTTTTGTGAGGATTCCATTATTGTTTCGAAGGCTTCCCAGCCGGGTTTGTGTGTGAGGGTTGGGTTGCCGTAGGCGCGTTGACTGAAGTACGGTAACATTGCGTCGACTATTTCTTTGGGCACGGGGCTCGAGTTTTCGATGTCAAGGTATACTTCATGTTTTATGCCCTCGTGTGCCTTGAGCAGTTCTCTCACGTTTTCAACCATGTTGTTATTCGACCTTAGGGGCAGATCGTGTTCTTCAATGGTTAGTATCGTGGTCTCTTATAGAAAAATGTAACCCAAAAGGGGAGAGAATTTGTCACGTAACACTTTAAACCAGTGATGCCGTTAATGCTGTTGTAAACGGACAAGATAGGCGCATTTGAGTGAAGATTGTCGATCTTCCAGTTCCTGAGCCTGTGAAGGAAGTGATAGCGAAATGCGGGATTGAAGAGCTTTACCCCCCGCAGGAAGAGGCTGTGAAAGCGGGTGCGCTTGAAGGCAAGAATCTCGTTTTGGCAAGCCCGACGGCTTCCGGCAAGACTCTAATTGCGGAGCTGTGTGCGCTCAAGCATGTTCTAGAGAAGAATGGTAAGACTATATATTTGACGCCGCTGCGAGCGCTAGCGAACGAGAAATTTGACGAATTCAAGAAGTACACCTCTATCAGCAAGAAGAGTGGCGAGCGTGTGCGGGTTGGAATCAGCACAGGCGACTTCGACAGCACAGACTCGTGGCTGGAACGGTACGACATCATCATAACGACGAATGAGAAGGCCGATTCGCTTCTGCGGCACCGGGCAAAGTGGATGGATGAGATTTCGCTGGTGGTTGCGGATGAAGTGCACCTACTGAATGAGGCTGAGCGCGGGCCTACTCTTGAGGTGGTTCTGGCCAGACTTATGGAAGTCAACTCAGACATGCAGGTTCTGGCGTTGAGCGCAACGATAAACAATGTTGACGAGATTGCGGCTTGGCTTAAGGCTCAGCATGTCACGACCGAGTGGCGCCCGGTCCAGCTGAAAGAAGGCGTCCTGCTGAATGACGAGATTCAGTTCAAGGACGGAGAGTCACGCAGGATCGAGAAGAGAGCCAAAGATCCGGCGATAAACTTGGCCTTGCATGGAGTGATGTCTGGCGGTCAAGTTTTGATCTTCGCAGCAACGCGGAAAAGTGCGGCGACTGTGGCGAAGAGAGTTGCTGGCGAACTTGAGGCGGTTTTGTCTAGGCCGCTGAAACGTTCGTTGGAGCATGAGGCGGAGAAGATACTGTCGGCGGCTGAAAAGACGTCAATTGGCGACTCACTGGCTGAGCTTGTCAAGTGCGGCACCGCGTTTCACCATGCAGGCTTAGGTGGCAGACACCGCAAACTGATTGAAGATGCATTCCGCGAAGGAAAGATCAAGGTTTTGGTTGCTACTCCAACGTTGGCTTTTGGTGTGAATCTGCCAGCTAGGACGGTTGTAGTGCAGGAATATAGACGGTACGAGGCTGGTTACGGGTATTATCCGATCAGCGTTTTGGAGTATAAGCAGATGGCGGGAAGGGCTGGCAGACCGAAGTATGACAAGTACGGCGAGTCAGTTCTGATTGCGAAAACCAGCGATGAGGCAGATTACTTGCTGGAAAGCTATGTTCTTGCGAGGCCCGAACGGATTTGGTCGCGTCTTGCAGTGGAGCGAATAATGCGTTCGCACGTGTTGGCGACGATTGCGGCTGACTTTGCACACACTGAGAATGGGATTTATGAGTTCTTTGGAAGGACTTTCTATGCCTATCAGTATGACATTGAAGCGATCAAAACGATAATCGGCAAGATTCTGAAGTACCTGTACGATGAGGACATGATTGAGGTCTATGGCGAAAGCATCAATGCCACGAAATTTGGCAAACGTGTAAGTGAGCTTTACGTTGACCCAGTTACAGGAGTCATAATCCGCGACGCAGTCAAACGCGAACCAACGTGCTTGACTGATTTGAGTTTTCTGCATCTTGTTGCGCACACGCCAGACATGGGACCTGTGATGAGGCCGTATGCACATGAGCTGGATGAGATGGCTGTACAGATGGAGCAGCACAGGACCGAGTTTATGACGGTCGTGCCAGACGAGTGGGAAGACCGCATAGCTTACGAAGAGTTCCTAGGCGAATTGAAAACGGCTATGGTACTGAACGCATGGATTGAAGAGCTTGGCGAGGACCAGATAATCGAAAGGTTTAGGGTGCAGCCAGGCGATCTCTACCGGACGATTGAAAATGCAAAATGGTTGCTTCACGCGACGCAAGAGTTGGCTTCACTTTTCGGGCATCGCGAATTCTCAGGCCAAATCTTTGGTCTTATCGATCGGGTGGAAAAAGGTGCGAAGAAAGAGTTGCTGCCAATCATCAGGTTGGAGGGCATTGGCAGGGTTCGCGGGCGCACATTATACAATGCAGGATACAAGACATTGGAAGACATTAAGCGTGCAGATCTGAATGAGTTGACGAATCTGCCGTTGATCGGACCGAGACTGGCGAAGAAGATCAAAGAGCAAGTAGGTGGATTCGTGAAGAAAGAAGCATGGGAAAAGCTCGACAAAGAAGAAGAATGGAAACAGAAAGCATTAACAGAATACTAGACACAAGGTAGCGCGTCACTCTTTTTTGGTCTTCGCAATCATAAGGTCAACTTGCTTTGTCGCCGTACCCAAGTAGTTCCTCGGATTGAGCGCATCGTCAATCTCTTTGCTACTCAGCATCCGACTCACACTCTCGTCTTCAAGTAATATCTCTCTGAAGTGCCGTTTTTCGAATTCGCTCTTTATCGTCAGCTTCCGTAGCAGTTCATGTGCTTCTTGCCTGTCCATTCCCTTCCTAGCCAAGACAACCATTACCGCCTCAGACATGCCGCGCCCTTCAGTCAACTCCATGTTCTTCAGCATTCTTTGTTCGTCAACCCGCAAACCGGAGACTATGCTAACCATCAAAGATAGTATGTAATCGGTCAGAATGCAGGTTTCTGGCAAAATGAAGCGCTCTGCAGATGACTGCGTCAAATCCCGTTCATGCCAAGTCACCACATCCTCCAGCGCGGGAACAACGAGGCCCCTCATAACTCGAGACAGACCGCATACTCGTTCGCACAATTCCGGATTATGCTTGTGGGGCATCGTCGAACTGCCAACCTGCTTCTCCGCCTCAAACGCCTCAAATAGCTCACCGATCTCAGGTCTCTGCAGCTCGCGGATTTCAGCGGCAAAATTGTCAAGTGAAGACGCAACCACAGCCAGCATGCAAACAAGCTCAGCATATCGGTCCCGCTGCACAATCTGCGTGGAAATTTCAGCCGCCCTGATCCCAAGCCGCTGCATCACAAGCTCCTGAATCCTCATAGCATACGGCCCCAGACCAGCCTGCGTACCCACCGCCCCGCTCATCTTTCCAACCAACACGCGCTCACGACACTGTCTCAACCGTTCAATATGCCTAGCGACCTCGCGCATCCATACCGCAAACTTGAAACCTAACGTTATCGGCAACGCATGCTGTCCATGCGTCCGCCCAATCATCATGGTCTCCTTGTATTGCAAAGCCTTGTCCATCAGAACCCGTTCAAGCTCAATCAGCCGCTTCTCGACAATCTCCATGGCTTCCTTCAGCTGAAGAGCGTTCGCCGTGTCCACAATGTCATAGCTTGTCGCTCCCAAATGCACACAAGTTCCACTCGGACCGCAAGCCTCAGACAAAGCTCTTACAAGCGAAGCAATATCATGCTTTATCTCCCGCTCAATCTCCTTGATGCGACTCAGTTTGACGTTCTTCAGTAGCGCGACAGCCATGATCCTCTCAGCATCTTTCTTCGAGATGTCGCCAACCTCAGCGTGCGCCCACGCCAGAGCCGCCTCAACATCCAGCATTTTCTGCAGGCGCGACTCTTCCTCAAAAACCCGCCTCATCTCAGGCGTCCCATAACGACCCGTATCAATAGGCAAGATCGGCAAACTCAATTTCCCTCGCGCAACAAAATACGCTTACTAAAGATTAATGCTTTACCCAACACGCACAACACATGAACCCATTATTTAATCTACACGTAAAGGAGGGAGGTCAGCCAGCGAGAGGGCAGGATTTCCTGTAGCGATGGAGGAATCATTGTGAACTTCGAATTAGTATGGCTTGGCTGCAGGAACCCCTTCGGTATCACTCAGTGGACCGCTTTTCTTGATGTACTCTTCAAACTTGCCTCCCAATACCTTTTTCAGCAAACCCAGCCTGATCTCCAGATACTCTTCTCGGAGAATATCGAAGTAAAAATCATCCCACTTTTTCCCGCTCACGAAATGTGATTGCCTCTCAACGCCGCTCTTTTTGAACCCGCACTCCAGCAGCACCTTGTGTGCACGGTAATTGTATTCGACGCTTCCAGCTCCGCAACGCTCCACATTTAACAGTATGAAGCACATCTCTAACAACGCCGTTGTGATCTGCAAACCCAAACCCTTGCCCCACAGGTTCTTCTTGCCTATGAAAGTGCCCACGTTCGCCGCTCTCACATAACACCAATCGCCCAGCTCAATACGAGCAATTCCAACAGCCTCCTTCAAATCGGCAAACTCGATGATGAAACGCGTCTCCTTCTCATCCTTCACCCACTCAGCATACTCCTGCTCAAGCTGAGCCATACTTTTAGAATTCATCGGCCTGCTCCGCGAATACATCATCAACTCATAATCGTTCTCCCAATCATGCAACAGCTTCAGATCCTCCCGCTCAACAGGTCTGAAACGCAAAGCACCAAACTCAAACATACAGACTCGCCACACAAACGCATGGAACAGTATACAAAGTCACTATTAACACTTAACCCCACATCACCTTTATCTTAACAACAACAGAATACAAAGTCAAGAACGAAGGCCAAAAACCGCATGGGAGCGCTAATTGCAGTTCTGAACAATAAAGACGAAGACGCCGCCAAAACCGCAGCAACCATGCTCAAGACTCTCAGAACAGAAGAACGAGAAACCTTCGCAGTGGCATCACCAACCAGTGCGATCACAGAAGAAACAGTCGAAAAACTCGCCGAAAAGATCACCGCACCCACGGTCGTCGGTCGAGTCCTCTCAAAAGATTTGGCATCTGGCAAACCAAGCTTCATCATGCTCGAAAGCGCTACGCTGGCTTTCGAAGGAAGAACCTACCCGCCCATCAAGAAGCAACCTAGCCTGAAGACTGGCCTTCAGGAATATGCAGCAGCCCTCATCGAAAACGTTGAAGGCGCCTTCACGTTCGCGATCGCCCAGCCAACAGGAATCATTGCAGGTCGGGACCCGCTAGGTCTCTACCCTCTATACTATGGAGAAAACGCAGAATTGGCTGCAATTGCCTCTGAACGAAAGGCGCTCTGGAAAATCGGCGTAGGCAAAGCAGAATCTTTCCCGCCGGGACACACAGCAACAATCGACAAGAATGGTTTCACGTTTACCCCTGTCAGAACGCTCAAGCCGTCAGAACTGAAGACTATGACGATGAAAACCGCCTCCAGAAGGATCCAAACCCTCCTCCAACGCTCGGTCAAGGAAAGAGTCTCAGACCTCAAAGAGGTTGCTGTAGCCTTCTCAGGCGGCCTCGACAGCACTATGATCGCATTCCTAGCAAAGAAGACGAAAACAGACGTTCACCTGATCCATGCAAGTCTCAGAAACCAACACGAAACCCGACACGCCCAGCAAATAGCTGAAGAACTGAAGCTGCCAATCGATGTCACTCTGCACGACGAAAGCGATGTGGAGCAAGTCTTGCCAGAAGTCTTATGGATCATCGAGGAGCCTGACCCTGTCAAAGCAAGCATAGCCATTCCACTCTATTGGGCGTCTGAAACAGCAGCAGAGAGGAAACTTCAAGCAATATTGGCGGGTCAGGGTGCAGATGAGCTCTTCGGCGGCTACAAGAAATACGTGGACAACTACATTCAGAGCGGCTCTGGGAAGGCGCGAGAGGCAATCATCAGCGACATCATGAAAATGCATGAAACCAACTTTGAAAGAGACTTTAAAATCACAAACTTCCACGGCGTCGAATTGAGGCTACCCTTCGCCACCTGCGAGCTAACAGAACTCGCCCTAGCAATGCCTCTGGAACTGAAGATCGAGCCCTCGGAAGAAACGCTCAGAAAACTCGCCCTGAGGCAAGTCGCCAGCAATCTCGGGCTGCCCAAGTCCGCCGTTAAGAAGCCCAAGAAGGCTGTGCAATACTCGACCGGAGTAGCCAAGGCATTGCGGAACCTTTCCAAGAAAGAGAGTCTCTCGGTGGAGAAGTACATGCAAAAGATTTTCAAAGAAACATTTAACAGGAGGATGCGAGGTGACTAGGACAGTCGTGGTTTTCTCACCAGTCTACTATAGACACGACCCCGGCAGAGGACATCCTGAATCAGCAAGGCGGCTTCACGCCATAATCAACGAGCTAAACAGCACGGAGTTTGTGGCGAGTGGAAAAGTGCAGTATGTTCAGCCTATGAGAGCCGATATCGAGGACGCCAAGCTTGTCCACGATATCGAGTACATCAAGCATATCGAATCGTTCTGCATATCAGGCGGCGGTCTACTTGACCTAGGAGACACCGTCGCCTCACCAGAAACGTATAGGGTAGCCTTGCATGCCGTCGGGGGAATCCTCCGCGCCGTCGATCTTGTCATGGATGGAAAATTCCAGAATGCTTTCGCGCTAGTCCGCCCGCCGGGGCATCATGCAGGAAGGTTCACGGCCTGCGGTTTCTGCATATTCAACAACGTCGCCATAGCCGCTCAATACTTGCTCAGGAAGTTCAAGCTGAAAAAGATCCTCATATTGGATGTAGACGCGCATCACGGAAACGGAACACAGGAAATCTTCTACGACACGAGCAAAATCCTGTACATAAGTCTGCATGAGGACCCGCGAGGGTTTCCGGGAACAGGTTTCATCGATGAGATCGGCGAAGGCGAAGGACTAGGATACAAAGTCAACATCCCGCTCCCGTTCAAAACAGGCGACCAGATCTACGAGGAAGCCATGGAAGATGTCGTGACGCCGATCGTGAACCAGTACAGGCCCCAGTTCATTCTCGTTTCAGCAGGCTTCGACAGCCACTACACCGATCCCGTGGGCAGCCTAGCCCTGTCGGCCTCGTGCCACCAAAAAACGTATGACACGATAATAAAGCTGGCCTCGAAAAACTCCAACGGGAGGCTGGTATCTGTTCTTGAGGGAGGCTACAGCCTACGGTTCGTAGGAAAACTAGCTACCGCCATGATCGCAACGATGAGCGGTGAACGTTTCTTCGTCAAAGATGATGTCCCGAGAACCAGACAGCAAGTTGCCAGACAAAGTCGGAGAATAATGAGAGAAGTGAAAAAGGCTCAAAGTGCGTATTGGAATCTGAGTTAGCGCCCGCGTAGCGCCTTTCAGACTGGTGAGTCACGCTTACTCGATTACTTGGATTGCGCTTTCAGGGCACTGAACCTCGCATGCCCGACAGACGAGGCACTCCGCGACCTTCACTGGAACAGATTTGCCGTCTTTGATTTCATAGACAGCTACCGGACAGGTTTCCGCGCATGTTCCGCATCCAGTACACTTATCATTATTAACCACTATTTTCACCATAACTTTCTCCTCTCTTACGCAGATTTTCATTGAAAATTACGGAGTAGAATAAAAGGATTTAGGTGCGTTTAGCGGATTTCCTCACGCAGTCTCAGCAGGATTCCGTTAATCGTTGATTCCGCATCATGCTTCCTGTGCTCGTAATCGGTCAGTCGCTTCCTGTAGACCTCCAACACAAGCTCGCCGCGGTTGTGCATTGCCTCAGCATTCTTAATGTTTGATCTAACTTCATTCAGTTCAGATTCAGCAACCTCAAGCTGCAACATCAGCTCCGAGTAGTGGCCACCACCCGAACGCAAGGCATCCTTGAGGTCAGCCAGATTCCTAGACAATGTGCCGAGCCGAGTCTCCAGCGTTTTCTTTTGCACCTTGTAGCGACGTCTCGGAATCTTACCCTTCTCTGCCCTGTCCTCGATGACGCTGAGTTCCGAGAGTATCTTCATCTTCTCCTCGTATGCATCCACAAACGCCTTGATGGACTCGAGACTGAGCTTCGTTGTGACTCTCGTGACCGCCGTCTTGGGTAGGGTCTTCGGTCGGTTCCAAACCAGCGCAATCGCGCACCCAACAAGTGTCAATGCCCACATCCACAGTGTAGGACGGAAAGAGAGCCATAGAGAATTGTATTCGTATGTGACGCCAACGTTTACGCTGTCAAGCGAGATCACGTTCTCCTTGCCGATTGCCACGGATTCTTGGAAAACGTTCTTCGACAGACTGTAGCTCCTGTCAACTGCGATGTTTCTGAGACCGGTTACTTTCGCGCCCTCCGGCAGGACAAATGATGTTGATGTTTTCTCGGCATATCCATTAATGTTTCCGAACAGGGTGAAGTTGAGATCTAGTCTGTTGGTTCCTTCTTGTTTAGCAAGGTAGACACTACTCGTGAGGTCATAACGCACGGTGAACATTGTGGACTCGCCGTTCTGCACCACTGCTGCAAACGTTACTTTGTAGCGGTTAGTCTTCTCATCAATCCTCAAGGGATTGCTCAAACCTCTTCCGAACTGGTCTTGCGCCGTTGGATTAGAGGAATTGGCAAGCAGGAAAACATCGACGAAATCCAGGCCAGTTGGCGCCTTGTTAACTACGCGGTAAGTGTCTGAACAAACTATTTCACCGGCTTCGTTCACGCTTATTTCCCGATTCATCTCTTTCATGTCGAATTTCCGTATTTTGTTCTCGGTCAGCAGGAAAGTCACGTTTCCAGAAGCATAGTTGAAGGCGGTTAGGTTCTTTGTCGAATATGTGAAGGCGTTTACGGATCCGCTCAGATAGACTGCACCTGAAGGCGTAACAACTGAACCGTTGCACGTAGCAACGGGCTTCGGCAGGCTCGGGTAGGTTGGGAAGTCAAGGCTGAATTTGGAAACGTTGCTGGTGTCCTGTGTTAGAAGACTGTTAGAGAGCACAAACCCAACATTGACTCTTTGAGGCGTTCCATGCGGAAAGACCACTTTCACAGCATAGAATCCTATGTGGTCTTCAAGAGGAACATTCATTGTCACAGGAAAGTCTTCTGAAGAGTTGTATGCAATGCATCGGATAACGCTTGGTCCATACTCGTATGGAAAGCCGATGAGTAGTTCATCCGTTGAGCCGGACATTTGGACGAAATCATCTATGAACACGTAGCCGTTGTAGAACACTGTGACGGTGTGCTTGACGCCGGTTATGCTGTAGTTCGAGCTCTGGGCTTGAACAGTTCGCACGGCAAACGAGAATGGAAGGGCAAGCATCATGACGATTGCCGCGATCGTAAGAATGTTCAGGATGTTCTTCATGAGATCTTCCTCCGCATGGTTCCGAAGTTTTAGGCTTGCTATTTAATAATAATCCTATTTATTTACTTTTAGAATCCGGCAAGGTCGTGCACGTGAATACTTTGCGGTTTTGAGGCAAAAGTGAAGACCCGAGCATGATGGAATGGTGTGCTTCACATGTCGCCGTGCTTCAGGTAGTAGTCGTCTTCTTTCTTGGTTCCGAAGCTTCTGACGCCTTTCTCCCTCAGCTGCTTCCGGAGTTTCTGGGCGTATTGCTTGTCTATTTCGCCCTTCTTCTCCATGTAGGCGACTATTTCTTCTGCTTGTTGTTCGGTGTCACATCGACGCACAAAGTCTATCACGTCAGGGTCGTAGTGAACAAATTTCCTAGAGACGGATTTCTCTGCAGCCTTGTTGTCGGTTCTAATTGAGTTAACAGGGACCTTGTTGCCTTCAGAGCCCATTTCATGTGCAAGGTTGGGGAACATCTTCTTGAGCCTTTGCTTGTCTAGCTCCATGATGGCACCTTCAGACAGGCATGCTGTGCATTTAACGTATGGAAGGTGCGATATTTAAGTGTCTCCAGAAAGCGAGGCCTACCTTTGAAATGATCTTGTGGATATCAGGCAGGTGAGCGTGTTCTCATTGGTCTGCAGAAGGTAGAAAGCGTTTTGCCGGGTTCTCACTGAGCAGTTTCCCCAACTCTTGTGTGCTGAGGCCCGTGATCTCGTCACCGTATATCTCGCATTTTTCCCTGACCTCTGCTTCATTTGGATCGCACACTTTTATTTCCGTTTTCTCGTGGGCGGACAGTTCTGCGTAAATGTGAAAGGATCCTTTTCTTTTCCCCTTCTTCGTCACCGTCACTGATTCGGTTTGTGTTACCTTGACTCCATCTTGTTTCAACAATTTCAAAACGGCTTCTGGATTATCGCGGTGTATGGCAATGTCGATGTCGCTTTCGTGGTGAATTGTTCCACGCCAAACACTTCCAACGAGAACAGGGTCGAAGGGTTTCAGGATCCGCATCAGTCTCAGTGCTTCTTTGCGCATTTGGATTAGCCGTTCTGTTCTGGCTGGGCCTTCGTTTTCCTCTGCTGTTCTGTCAAGTTCTAAGGCGACTTCAAGGTTTGTTGGGAGAAAACTGGTGCGCAGTGTTTTTGCGGCCTTTAGTTTTGCCTGTTTGTATTCCTTCTCGATTCCAAAATATAGGAGTGTGGCAGCTTCTTGGGCAACTCTTCTCTTCAGGTTCTGTCGGTCGGGGTTCAAGCGTTCACCGTTTCTCATGTAGGAAGGATCTAGTGTTTTATTACCTGTTCGTAGAGACCGATCGTTTTCTCAGCGATTTTATCCCATGTAAACTCACTCAGGACACGTTTTCGACCGTTTTTGCCTAGCCACTTTATCTTGTCGCGGCTTTCGAGCGTACTTAATATCCCCCAAGCGATGTCGGCCTGATTGTTCGGGTCTATGTGGTAGCCGCACTGTTCTTCGCCGTGCGGGATGACTATTTCTCGCATTCCGCTTACGCCGGCGGCACCGACAACAACGGGCCGTTCCATGCTCATTGCTTCCAAGGCGACTATGCCGAATGGTTCGTAGAAGCTTGGGAAGACGGCTACGTCGCATGCAGCATAGTGAAGGATGCGCTCTTCTTCGGGGACGAATTCGAAGCGGAACTTGACGAAGTCCGTCAGTCTCATAGCCTTGACGAGGTTGCCCAGGTATTCTTGTAGGTCGCCGACTCCGACGATAACCAGCTTGGCCTTGGGAACCTTCTGTAGTATATGCGGCATGGCCATTATGAGTTTGTCGACTCCTTTGACGCCTACGAGCCTGCCGACGAAGAGAATCATGTATTCGTCGTCTTTGATGTCGTAGAAGGCTCGGACCTTCTGGATTTGCTCGGGGTTAACGGCATCAGGTCGGTATTTCTGGGCGTCTACGCCGTTGTATGATACTTGGATTCTGTCTTTGGGGAAGCCTAGCTTGATGAGTTCGTCTTTCATGGCGTATGATACGGTTACTATTAGGTCGGCTGCCATTGCAGCGTGAAGTTCTATGTTGCTTACGACTTCTGAGCCGTTGCCGAGGGTTCTTCCTTTCTCGGTTGAGTGAACGTGGAATGCGAGGGGCATGCCTATCTCTTTTTTGACGGTTATTCCGGCTATGGCTGAAAGCCAGTCGTGGGCGATGACGATGTCATATTTGATCCCTTCTTTGCGGATGAGCTCGTTGACGAGTTTCGAGGCGCTGAGGTAGTTGTAGACGAGGATCTTGGAGAACATGTGGATGCCTCTTCCCCATTTCTTGATGTCTTCGGCGATCACATCGGGCAGTGAGTCGGAGATGTCAATGTGTTGAGGTCGGTGAATTTCTATTCCGCGCCATATTTCACGTGTGGGTAGACTACCGGAGTCGTCGTTCATTGTGAAGACTGTCACGTCGTTGTCCATCAGCACGAACTTGCGTGTGATTTCGGCAGCGTATGTTCCAAGACCGCCAACAATCTTCGGCGGATACTCGTAGACCAGAACAGCCATCTTCATGCATGCTTCACCCTGTCGGTGCTATACAACGTTTCCTCAATGCTTACTAAAGCATTACTTATTTACCTTCCTAAGTTGGAATATGCACACGAAATCTGAATGCTTCAGATTGAAAATGCCGTTATGGAAGGGAAAGTTTGAAAAGTCTATTAGGTACATAGTATAGTAGACTGTGATGGAGTGCAACATGATGAGCGTATCACCTGTTAAACGATTGATTCTTGAGACGATGTGGATGCTTGACAAGCCGGAGAAGGCGACTGAGATAGCAAAGGATACAGGAGTCGGTTTTCCCTCGGTTATGATGCACTTGATCGGGCTTACTCGCATGGGTTTTGTGAAGACGCCTGAGAAGGGTTTCTATTTGATCACGGACGAGGGCAAGAAGTCGCTTGGGTTTCCGGGAGTAGATAAGGAGAAGGCAAGAGAGATCTTGGGGTATTTGCCTGCGGACAAGTCGTTCCATTTCTACGCTGACCTTGGCAAGCCTTTGCACATCCATGCGGCGAGTTTGGGAGATTTCTGCGACAAGATGATGAACGTTGATGTGAACTCGATAGAGTTCCACATTCACCGTGGAGATTTTGAGGCGTGGTTCAATACTTTGGGCGATGTTGAGCTAGCGCGAAAGACTCTGCTTCTCAGAGAGTTGAAGATGAACGGGGAAGAGCTGCGCAAGAAGCTCTACGAAACGGTGAAGAACCGCTATGATGAGCTGGGAAAAATAAGGAAGACAGATGCCGCTTCCGGCTAGCGTTAAGCTGGCGTGAACCTTTCCTTCAGTTTTGATAGCACCAACTGCAGTGTAGTGTACTCCATTTCTTCAGGTCCAAGGCGTGCGGGTTCGAATTCGCCCATGCGTCTGAGCATACAGCCATAGTCTACAGCTTCGCGTCTCGAAGTCGAAAGCGGGGTCGTCGAACAGATCGGCGATCATTGGTTCTCCACTTTCGTCACTTGCGATCTCGCCGTTGGAAACTTGGAAGCCCAGTGCGACTATTCTTGGAGGCCCGTCAAAGGCAGTGCATTTCAAGTCTTTGAGCCCTACAGGCATTATTGAACCCCAGTGGCTTCCGCGCATCCAACCTTCGACTAGGTAGCTGTGCATGAAGGGTACGAGGATTTCGCCTATGGCAGGCAGTCCGTGCTGTCCACGGGTGATCATTACAGGGTCGTCTTTTCCGACGTATTTTCCAGCTATTTGGGAAAGTTTGGTGATGCTGCCGACGGCGCAGATTTGGTCGTCTTTGGCTCTCCAGACTCGCGAGATCATGTAGCGCTGCACGGTTCCAATAAGTGCGATTAGGTCGTACATTTCTTCGGGGCATTTCAGGACAACTCTAGTGTTGTTGAAAGTGTCCATTACTTCGAATTTGAAGCCATCCGCCATGGCGGGATCTATGATGAGACCGGCTGTGTTCAGGGGGTCAGCGAATATGCGGAAAAGCGGGTAATTGAACCCGTCTGCCGAAGTCTTGTCGGCGGCAAAGACAACTAGGGGGTCAGACCCACATTCTTCAAGCTCCATTTCGGCCACGCCCGGACCCATCCCACGAATGTTGCCACTGAACGCGTTCTTGAGCAGGTCCTGACCTGCTCCGTGCAGTTTCAGTGCAATGGCTTTTTCGGCGGCTTCTCGAAAGGTGTTCTACGCGAGTTCGTGGATGCTGATGTCGGATTCGCCTTTTTCATGTACAAGTAGAAGTTGAAGGTCATCGCCGGCGTTGAAAACATAGTAGCTGTTTATCAGACCGTGCTGTTGCGCGTTTTCTAGGTTCCTTTTTGCTATGTCAAATAGCGGTTTGGGGACTATGTGGTGACCGGTTAGGGAGTCGACATCACACTTGATGAGAGAAATCGAGGTTTTCTTTGCCAATGTGCATTCAATCTCAAGCGGAATGCAAGTTTAGAGTCTAACGCTGTGGCTTAAAGAAACTTGCGAAAGAAAAACAGAAAAGGAAACATCAGACATATTGAGGCCTGTATGTAACGGTTCTGGCGGCGAGCTTCATGGAAGAGGGCAAGGTTGTGTCGGCGAAGATTCCTGACGCGGTTTACAAGGAGATGGTTCTGCGCGTGCCTGAAGGCGATCGCAGCAGCTTCATTCGTGATGCGATTCTGGAGAAGCTGCAGAAGACTCCTAAGCCTGACAAAATCTTGGAGTTGGAACAGAGGCTCAGCAGCATCGAGAAGGAGTTCTCAGGCATCAAGAAGAGCCTTGCGGATTTGGAGTTGCTCACGCATGACCAAGGAAAAGTGGACCCGCACGAGTTCTGCATGGACGAGTTGGATCGCAAGCTGGTTGATTACCTAGTTCATTACAAGGGAGCTACGACGCCTGAAATTGCGGAGTATTCGGAGACGAATCGATTTCTGGTTTTGAACCGACTCAGACGCCTGCACAAGGCTTCCAAGAAAAAGTTGGGCAGATCAATATTGGAGTATTATGCGGGGGAGAAGGCGGGCAAAAAAAAGGCTTGGTGGATCAATCAAGAGCTTGTTGAGGCCTAGGTTCCGTTGGGATGCCCCTCTCTCGAGACGAGATCCCCTCCCTTATATAGATTGAACCTTTGCTTGAGTGTTCTGCGTTGGCTCTGTCAGTGGGTTGTTTATGAGGATTCGAGTTAATGGACGAAAGATTGCTATCAAAGGTTCTTGTGTTTTGAGCGTTCTGCCGTGTGTATAAACGGTAACAGTTAATTTGGGTAGTGCTGTAACGGTATTTGGCGTGGGCCCGTTGCCCAGTACGGATCAAGGCGCCGAACCTCAATGCTGATTGGGGTGCGTAGGCCTCCGGGCAAATAGGCAATTGGAAGATAGCCGGAGAACCTGGGTTCAAATCCCAGCGGGCCCGCCAACAATGCTCAATATTAAGAGGAATGTTCTGAGTGGGGTTATAGCGAGCTTAGCTGGTTGGCTTCGGTGTCGTTTTGGTCTGATGGCCTTTGAGTCGTTTAGACCCAACAGACTGAAACTGCGGCTTTGAGGCCAAGAATGCTTTTCTGTGGTTCAGTTGACGCAGATGCTGCTGTAGGTTTTTTAATGGGAGTCGGTGCATAGGCTACGTTCATCAATGGAGAAAGGGTGGTCAGGAGACTTGCAGGCGAAGGTGGCAGCGGCGTTTGCGGCGATCTACATAATCTGGGGTTCGACTTATCTGGCTATACGGTTTGTCATTGAGACGCTTCCGCCGTTCTTCATGGCTGGTACGCGGTTCGTTCTGGCAGGCGTGATTCTCTATTTGTGGTTGCGACTGCGGGGCGCTTCCCGTCCAGAGTCGTCGCATTGGCGTGTGGCGTTCGTAGTCGGCGGGCTGATGCTACTGGGCGGGCACGGGGCAGTCGTGTGGGCGGAACAGTGGGTGCCCTCCGGCCTGACGTCGTTGTTGATTGCGGTCGTGCCGCTCTGGATGGTTCTGCTGGACTCGCTGCGTAGCAAAGCAAAACCAAACGCAAGAGTGACTGCTGGACTTATGTTCGGATTCGCAGGCGTCGCACTACTCGTCGGTCGCGTGGAAACGCTCAGCGAGAGCACATTAGACCTTGCAGGCGCCGCGATTCTTGTGCTAGGCGCCTTTCTGTGGGCTAACGGTTCGCTCTACTCGCGTTCAGCCAAGTCCCCGTCTTCGCCGATGCTGGCAACCGCTATGGAGATGATTGCAGGCGGAGCACTGCTGCTTCTGGCAAGCGTGGTGACGGGAGAATGGACGCGGATAAGGCTGGATCAAGTGTCTCTGCAGTCGGTGCTTTCTTGGGTCTACTTGGTTACATTCGGTTCGCTGGTTGCGTTCACTTCTTACATTTGGCTGCTCAAGGAGACGAGCCCAGAGAGGGTTTCAACGTATGCCTATGTCAACCCCATAGTAGCCATGTTCCTCGGCTGGGCGCTAGCAGGCGAACAACTCACACTTCAAAGTGCATTAGCTGCAACAATCATACTAGCCTCCGTAGTTGTCACGACTGCGCATCAAGCAGAAAAGCCAAAACAAGGATCAGCAACCTGAAGCGCGTTGCTCATTGTTTGCTCTGATAGGCTTCCAATAGCGTGTGTATGTCCTTTCCTACGGTTTCGCCGTTGTATCCGCCTTCCAACACAAAAAACGTCGGCTTCCCCAATGCTCCAATTCCCTCTCCTATTTCCCGGTAGCCCTTCTCTGTCAAACCTAGGGAAGCCAGATCACGAGCATGCGTGTCAAACCCTGCTGAAATAGCCACGACCTCAAACTCGTCCATGTCTACGTCGTCTAGAGCCGTGCCAAGCATCTTGAGATAGGTCTCGTCTCCGCAGTCAGGCGGCAAAGGATAGTTCAAACAGTTCTCTACGGAGTCTATACCTGTGCCCGGATAGTTCGGGTGTCTGTGTAGCGAGAGGTACGTCACTTTCGGGTCGCCTTGAAAAATCTCCTGAGTTCCATTGCCATGATGCCCGTCAATGTCCAAGATCAGTGTCTGCTTGTTAAGATGCCTCACGGCTACGGCTATGTTGTTGAAGTAGCAGAACCCCCTCGTGTACGCGCCGAGAGCCGCGCCATTTCTTCCCGCATGATGGCCCGGAGGCCGCATGATCGAGAAACCACCAACCTTCGCCGCCAGAATCGCCCCGCCTGCCGACAGCCTCGCAAACTCGAAGATGTTGTCATATGCAGGCGTGTCCGAATCTGCCACAAGGCCCTTCTTCACGTTCCAAACGTACTCCATGTCATGGACTTTCATCAAATCGTCTTCAGAAGCAGGCTCAGGCACCAGAAACTCGTACCCTTTCGTTTTGAGGATTTCAGCTGTCTTTCGCACCCTCTCCGGGCCTTCAACATGCCACTGGCCATACCCCAAACATTTCTCGGAGAAAACTATCTTAGTCTTCACGGCCACCCACGCCCATGCGCACATAAGTAGACGATTTTCAAGTTAAAATACAACTTCGCCTCTTAAAAGCTTAAACGACTTGCATCAGATGCTGGAGAAAACGTTTGATGGTTTCAGAGAACCCGTTCGCTGACTTTCAGAAAGAATGTGGAGAATGTCTACGGAACGCGCTTGAGAAACTCTATCCAGAGAACAAGCTGGCAAACCTTTCTTTCGAGAAACCGCCGAACCCTGAATTCGGTCAACTAGCCACTTCTTTGTGCTTCGAGCTTGCCAAACAAACCAGCCAAAAACCATTCGCACTTGCCAAACGCATAGCCGAAGCCATTGACCTGCCCAAAGCCTCACTGGTCAACAGCGTTGCCCCAGCAGGAGTTGGCTACATCAACTTCCACCTGAACTTCGCCAAGTTCTCAGCACTGACTATAGCTTCCGTCGAGCAGCTGGACAGCAAATATGGCTTCATCAAAACTGGCAAACCGACGAAAACGATTGTTGAACACACAAGCGTGAACCCGCTTCACCCGATGCACATTGGCACAGCCAGAAATCCCATGCTCGGCGACACCATTGCGCGACTGCTCGCCCTGAGAGGCCACAAGGTCTCTCGACATTACTACATTGACGACGTGGGCCGCCAATCCTCAGTCGTGGCCTACGGGTACAAAAAACTCGGCCGTCCCAAGCCGCAAGAGAAGCCCGACCACTACGTGGGCAGAATCTACACCATAACAAGCTGTCTGGTTGAAATCAACCGCCTCAAAAAGGAGCTTGAGAACGCGAAAACAGTCTCAGATGCGAAGCAGACGGCGAAAATCACGAAAGAACTCGATGAGTGGGTGTCCATTGCAGCCGAACTCAAGGAACGCTATCCCGCGCTGTTTGAAGAGCTACTGCAGAAGATAGGCGAGGACGAGAACCCGGAAAGGGCGGTAAGCCTTCTGAACCGGGCTTACGAGCAGGGTGATATGGAGGCTAGGCAGCTTGTTCGTGAAGTCAGCGAGCTTTGTCTGAGCGGCTTCAGAACTACCCTCAGCAGGATAGGCGTAGTCTACGACTCGTGGGACTGGGAAAGCGACTTCGTCTGGAATGGAGAAGTCACTGAAGCCTTCGAGAAACTGAAAGCTTCAGGATACGTGTATGCTGAAGGCGGTGTGCTCGAGTTTGACGCTGAGAAAGTTGCACGGGAAAAAGGTCTGAAGCTGAAGCTTGGTTTGAGAGAGGATTATGAAGTTCCGCCGTTGACGCTTGTGCGGGCGGACGGCACGACGCTGTATACGACGCGCGATGTTGCCTACACTCTGTGGAAATTCGAAAAGGCTGAAAGAGTCGTCAATGTGATTGGCATGGAGCAGAGCCTTGCCCAGCTGCAGCTGAAGATAGCTGTGCACGCGCTCGGCTGCAGTAAGCTTGCAGACAATCTCGTGCATTTCGCCTACAACCTTGTGACTCTGCCGGGTTACAAGATGTCCAGCCGAAGAGGCAGATACATAGCTTTTGACGAAGTCATGAACGAAGCGGTCAAACGGGCTCTCGAAGAGGTTTCGAAGCGTTCGCCGGAACTGTCGGAGCAGGAAAAGACCAACATTGCCGAGTTTGTCGGAATCGGAGCCGTGCGCTACGCGCTCATCGCGATCGACAGCACCAAGCCCGTCGTGTTCACGTGGGACCGGGTGCTGAACTTCGAGAGGAACAGTTCACCTTACATACAGTACACCCACGCGCGGGCCTGCAGTATCCTACGCAAGGCTGCAAGAAAACCCGAGAATCCTGACTGCGGGTTGCTGGCTGAAAAACTCGAACACGAAATAGTTCTGGCTCTCGCAAGCTTTCCTGACACGTTTGTCGAAGCAGCCGATTACTTGAGGCCAAGCTCTATAGCAGACTATGCAAATGCTCTTGCCGACAAGTTCAACACGTTCTACAATGCGCTACCCGTGATAAAGGCCGAGTCGCCGGGACTGAGCGACGCAAGACTCGCATTGACTGACACTGTGAGAATCACGCTGAGAAATGCGCTCAACCTGATGGGCATAATTGCCCCTGAGAAAATGTGAAGCACGCGTTCGCATATCGCCTCAAATTGATCTCTTTTCCAGATTGAGAGCTCTAAAACAGTCGCTTTCGCGATAATCAAAAATTTCTTATACTGCATTTTGTTCTAGCACTATAACTCATAGAGAGGCCACCCAGCATGGTAAGCTCGTACTTCAGGAAGAAAGTTGAAGCGATCGAAGTCAAAGAGAAAAGCGTTTCCCAGCTCTTAGCTGAAATGGGCAAGACCGCCTACCAAGGAAGGAAGCTAGGCGAAGCGGTTGACGTTTGGGAAGCGATGCTCAAGGAAAAGAACCTGACAATAATCATGGGTTTTGCGGGTTCTATGAGCACTGCAGGCCAGTGGAAAATGGTCAACTGGCTGATAGAAAACCGCTACATCGACGTCCTCGTTTCGACAGGCGCGAACGTTTCAGAAGACATTGTCGACGCGATGGGCCTAGGCTATTGGCAAGGTGCGCATCAGGTTGACGACCAGCAGCTTCTGCAAGATGATGTGAACCGCTACTATGATGTTTACGGCAAGGAGACGGATTACCGCGAAATGGAACTGCTTGTAACAGACTTCATGATGACTCTCAAAAAGGGCTTCCCCTACACTTCAGCCGAAATCCTGTATCTGTTTGGCAAGTATCTGAACAAGAAGAAAGTCAAGAGCATAGTTGCCGCAGCAGCTACCAACAACGTGCCCGTGTTCTGCCCAGCCATAGTCGACAGCGCCTACGGCGAAACCTTCCTAATGGCCAAGAACCAAGGCAACCCCGTCATGCTTGACAGCATAAGAGAGTTCGACCAGTTCGTCGGCATCGGCGAAAAGACCAAAGAAGTCGGTGTAGTATACATCGGTGGCGGCGTCCCCAAAGATTTCACTCAACTACTTGCTATATCTGTCTCACCCAAAACAATGGACGAAGGAGTGCCCGGAAGAAGCGGTCACCTCCGCAAAGGCCTGAAAGAATACTATTATCCGCACCGGTACGCGATCCAGATAACCACAGACTCTCCGCAATGGGGTGGCTTGTCAGGATGCACACTCGAAGAGGCGATAAGCTGGGGCAAAATAGACATAGAAGGAAAACGCGCCGTATGCTACTGTGACGCAACGATCGCGCTGCCGCTGATAACGCATGCTCTCAATGAGAGAGTCAAATTCAAGCGGAAAGCTCCAGATCTCTCATGGTTGTTCAAAAGCGTCTCCTAAACCTTCTGCACCCTTCCTATCAGCGAGCTCACCATTATCGGCAGAATCAGCGACGCGTCCCCCTCAATCATGATACGCTTCGCCTTGGCACTTATCTTTCCCCATGAAACGGCTTCTCGCGGTCTTGCACCCGAAAGACTGCCGTCCCACTCGTCAGCCGTGCTCACATAAACAACGTAATTCAAACCATCTTTGAACTGGTTCCACCAGATCGTGTGATGCTTCGAGATTCCACCGCCAACAATCAGCGCACCAGTCCTTTTGGTTGAGTACACAATGTCGCTGAGCCGTCCCGAATCCTTGAGCAGGTTGAGCTTGAAATCGTGGTCTTGCGAGAAAAGCCACATCTGGTATCCTACAGCGCCATCTGTGATGCCGGGCACAAAAACCGGCACGCTGTTTTTGGCGGCCCAGTAAAGAATCGACGACTCATTGCAGATTCGCTGACCGATCTCGTGGCAGAACTGGCTAGCCGAAACCTCTTTCACGCCCTCTGACCACAAGTCATGAAGCAGTTTCTGTATCTTCTTCTCAATTATCGTGCCGTAACTGTCGTTTGGAATGAGAATGTTGCCCAGCCGGTTCACGCCTTCTTCGCGAAGTTTGGAATCGTTCATGACGAACGAGCCCCTGTAATACTTCCTCCAGCATCGGGCAACATCGTGGTCAAGCGTTCCGCAAGTCGTGATCACAACGTCGACGAGCTTGCGCTTCACAAGCTCTCTTATGGCTCCTCTGGTTCCGGTGGCGACAAGGTTACCAGTGAACGAGAGGAACTTTACGCATCCGCGTTCGCAGTTCATCCGTTCCAGAATGTCAACACCCACCGCCAGCTTTCCTGCTGTGAACCCCCACGCTTTCTCCATCTGCATGACAAGCGCATCAACAGACATGTCACTAGAAAGCCTGTAATCTTCAACAGCTTCTTTCAGCCTCAAACGTTGCTCTCCTCCATTCAGTCAAAAGAGATTGCCGCATGAAGATAAATATCTGTCGAAGCTTCGCAGTTCGGAAAACGATTAGCTGATGACGACTGGTTTGTCGGGTTCGCGCACGCGGAGCACCACAATCAGAGCCATCGGAATCGTCAGACCTATCGCTACAAAAAAGGGAAGTTGAGGAACAAGGTCGTAGAGGAAGTTGCCCAGCAACATGCCGACCGCTGTAAAGATGTAGCCCATGAAGTTGAGGAATCCTCTGACTTTGCCTCTGTTTTCTGGCTCCACTAGGTTTGCTGTAAGGGTCATGGCAGACGACATTATCAACAGAAAAACCAAGCCGTTAAGGCACATTGAAATCATCACCATAAAGAAGTTGCCAAAGACAAACAGAGATGTAGACACGGCAAGCACGATCGGCCCGAGTATCAACGGTTTTCTAGGCCCGATGCGATCAATGGTTTTGCCGATCGGAATTGATGCCGCCATCATGGTTACCAGAAGCGGAATAAACGTGATGAACCAGAGCTCTTGAGGTATTCCGAGCTGTCTGACCGCGTATAGTGTGTTTATTACGTTGATCTGTGCGTTTGCAAACATCAGCATGATCTGGACGGAGAACAGCCACAACACTGACTGGGGCACTGTCTTCCAGACATTTATGAGGCACTCTCTGATGGCTTGAGGATAGGAGGAAATGAAGTATCTGAAGCGAATGGGTTCCGTGTTGGTTACGGTCTCTTTCAGCCTGAGCCGCCATATTGAAGCGATTAAGAAGAGTACAAACACAAAGGCATAAACCACTCTCATGCCAAGAGTGAGTCCAAATGCCCATAGAAGGAAGCCGCTGATTACTGGGCCGGGCGTGTTAAACGTTCCATGAATCATCTGCACGAATGATGAGCCTACTCCTCTGCGTTCGGGGGGAAGCGAATCCTGAACCATCGCGAAAAGCGCTGGTTGATATATCAGGCAGAGGCCTTGAACAGTCATGCCTGCTAGGATGAAGTGCCATCCATACAATGCTATTCCCAGCAATATGAACGGTTCAGACGGCGCAAACACGAAGAACAGGTAAGAGAAGGTCAACCCGAACGTCATTGTTGTTATGAGCCAGCGTCTCCCGTACTTGTCAGCGAGGTATCCGCCTGGGAATGCTACGATGGCCATCGCGATGAAGTTGGCAAAACCTATGATCCCCAGCGCCATCCCCGTTCCGCCGAGTGCTTGAACATAAAGCTGGTAGTATGGAACCGGAGTTTCCATGGCAACGTCCATTATCATCCAGCTTACAATGAGAATCAGGTAGTTGCCTGAGACGAATGAGAATTCCCGCCTGAGAAAGTCTCCTAGCCCCATGTCCTCACTTTTCCCGGAAAAGTTAGAATCTTCCGATATAAGGGTTGGGTCTGGCTTCTGGGGTTTTCATACTTAGGCATTCACGCTGCGAAGACTATGTCTCAGCTTTCCATGCAAGAGTCGGGCAGTTTGGAGATCAATCTGTCAGGTATTCAATGATTCTTCTGTACAAGTCCTTGTCGCGGAGATCCTCGTAGCCAGCGTAGATGCTCGGATTATCGTTCACTTCTACAACCACGTAGCGCCCGTTGACTTCTTTGATGTCCACACCATAAAGCCCGTGGCCTATGACGCTGCAGGCCTTCAGCGCAAGCTCTTTGAGTTCAGTTGGCGCGTTTTCCCTCTTCATTGAGACGGTTCGTCCCCAGATGAATGTGGGTTTTCCTCTGAGTTTGGCGCCGTGCTTCCACCTGCCTTTCGGGATCATGTACTTGCAGACGTAGAGGGTTCTGTCGCTGAGCACACCGACTCGCCAGTCGAAGGCTGTCGGCATGAACTGCTGCACGGCCAAGACATCGGATTTCCTGAAGAACCTCTTGGCCACTTCCCGGAAGCTTGTCTCGCAGGCGGCTTTCTCCACGTATCGTGAGAAGCTCGTGTATGGCGCCTTAATGACGACTGGTTTTCCGAGTGACCGGAAAATTTCCATGAGCCGTTTGTGATGCAGTTCATCCTTGTTTATGAATTCTGTTGGGATGTGTTGAATGCTATTTTCCTTGAACAGGGAGTACTGGTGGATTTTGTTGCCGCATATCTGTATTGACTCAGGGTCGTCAATTACTTTTAGGCCAAGTTCGTCAGCGGTCTTCGAGACAATGTAGGCGGTGAACAGCGGGTCAGTTGTGGCTCTTATGAAGACAGCGTCGTATTTCGGTATCTCCGAAATGTTTTCCCTGAACATGAAGCCGAAACGGTGACCCATGCGTTCGGCGGTGCGTTTGAAGTTCGAAAGTGCCTTCTCCTCTCTCGGGTCGGTGAAATTGTATCTTTCGACAAAACACGCAATGTTAGCCAACTAGGTGGACACCAGCATCGGACATCCCAGAAATCTTGTTGCGAATCAACTCCAAGTCATGCGGCAGAATCTCTGCCTTATCCAAGGGCTGAAGGCCGCACAGGAAAACTTCATCCTCAACCCTCTGAACATGCAGCTTGCAGATCGGAATCCTGAAAACCTCGTGAACCTTCTCAGAGAGCCTTCTGACGTTTTCAGGCTGTCCTTCACACCTTCCGAACATCGACTTGAACGTGACCATTTCACCTTTCATAGGCTCTGCACATACAGGGAACTTGTAGTTCATACTAAGGCTTTTTACGGCTCGGTAGAGGCTGCTACGATTCTTGGCTGTCTTGTAGCCACTGTACGAGAAGGGGTTCACAGGAAAAACGACCAACGGAAAAGCAGTTTCCGTCAGGATCTGCTTCACCGAACCTGTCACTAGATAAGGTAGTGTCGCGATGCCGGCTTTCGAGGCTCGCAAAAGCAGAATCGGCGTTCGATTAGCTTCGATTATGTTTTCGCTCGAAGGTGTGACTGCGTCGCCCAACACTTCGGCGTGCATGGACACGTAGTAACCTGTCTTCATGTAGCGATAGTCATTGTTAATGTTGAGAACAGTTGCTCTAATTGACGATTTCAGGAACGCTTCAGGCTGCATTGTCTGCAGGTTTGTAAGGTCGATGTTTGAGACGACCAGCACCCATTTGACACCATGTGATTGTTGGTTCGGTATTGCAGGTTGCGTATTTAAAATTAACTGTAAGCTAATAATCAATTTCGAGCAAACAAGAGCAGCAAAGGGGAACGTGACCACGTACAAGACGCTTGAGGTTCTCGGACCTGAACACGAGTACGCTGTCGTCGACGAGGAACTGAGACCATTGTCCATAGTCGACAGGATCATAAAGGACGTTTGCGGGCGAACCGCAAACACTGTCAGACAGCCAAGCTTCACGTTTGGGAAGGAGCTTCAGCTTCACGTTATGGAAATCAAGCCAAATCAGCCGTTTGCTACGCCGACGGAATTTGACGAAACCATGCATGAAGCAGTTGTGACCATGCAGGAGCTTGTTCACCGCAAGTATGGCGCATCTCTCCTCGGCACAGGCATGCACCCTTTGCTACGCTTGGAAGACACGGGCATCTGGCCTCACCGCGACATAAAGATATACCAAGCCCTTGGCAAAGTCTTCAACCTCAAACAACATGGGTGGCTGAACATTCAAAGTTATCAACTCAACTTGCCATATGAAAGAGAGAAGGACGGTGTGTTGCTGCACAATCTGCTTGCGAACGTCTGCGCGTATCTTCCCGCGGTTTCGGCAGCCTCACCCATCTGTGAGGGCCGGTTCGGAAAGGACGTTGACAATCGGCTACGCTTCTATAAACAGAACCAGAGGGAAGTTCCGTCAGTGACGGGCGACGTTATTCCTGAGTACGTTGCCTCGTTCGGACAGTATCAGCAAGAGGTCATTGGCAGGTATTCGGCAGACTTGGCTCAGGTTGGAGCGGACTCGTCGATCATAGGCAGGGAATGGGTGAATTCGCGCGGCGTCATCTTTCGTTTCGATAGACGCGCTTTGGAAATCAGAGTGATGGACGAACAGGAATGCGTCAAGTCTGACGTGGCTTTGAGCTGTTTCACGAGAGCGTTGCTAAGAGGACTAGCGCGCGAGGGGCCTGCACTTTCGCCTCATGCTCATCTGGTGAAAGACTTCAACGCCGTTGTGACAGGCGGATTGGACGCGAAGGTTTGCAGTCCGTTAGGTCAGACCGCCCGTCAGGTCTGTCGACGGTTTCTGCGAGTGGCGCAGGAAAACGCGCTTGAGGAAGAGAAGAAGTATTTGGTGCTGATCGAGAAACGGCTGGAGAGCGGCAATCTTTCAGACGTTATACGTAAACGTGTGCGCGTGAAGGCTCAGAAGACAGACTTCGAAGAAGCAGCCGTAAGCGTGTACTCAAGACTTATCAAAAGCCTTATTGACAATCAGCCCTACTTCTAAAACTCAAAGGAGCAACTCAGCATGTCAGACAGGAGCGAAAGCAAACGGCAAGACAGTTTTTTCGACACATGCAGCAAGTGCAAAACCGACTATGGATGTTGCCACGAAACGACGCCGCCAGTGACGCCGCAACGCAGGAAAGTAATAGAAGCCTATTTGAAAAAGGAAAAGATAACAGTGAAAAAACCGTTTGTCGAAGAAGACTACGTCTACCCACGGCTGGACAAGGATGGATACTGTGTTTTCCATGACCGCAAGACAAAGAGATGCAGTATTCACTCGGTGAAGCCTGAGACGTGTGTGGCTGGTCCGATCACTTTTGACATCAACCGGAAGACCGACAAGATTGAATGGTTCATAAAGATGGAGAAAATATGTGGGCTGGCTGGCGTTGTGTACGGAAATCCGGAACTAATGTGGAACCATCTTGATTCGGCCAAGAGAGAGATCTCAAGACTTGTGCGTGAGCTTGACGGCAAGGCGCTTGAAGCTATACTGAGGAAAGATGAACCTGAGACGTTCAAGATGGACGAGAACACTCTGGGAAAGAATGTTCTTGACAAACTCCGTTGCAATTGACAGGTCGTTGAGTCTGCAGGGGTTTGAATCTAGAGTCTCAAGTTCTGCAGATCAGCGCCCTAGTCGCGTCAAATCAGCAAGTAGCAGCCATGTAGGAAGTCGTCTATATGTCCTTGTTCTAGGAGATACTTTACTTGATAGGCTCTTGTCATGTCCAGTCGTAGACCAAATATGGCTCCAGCCATGATCTAATGCGCATCTAAGTGATATTTCGGACGCCGAGAAGTCATGGAGACACACCATTTTGGCGGGCCCGCAGGGATTTGAACCCTGGACCTCCGGCTCCGCAGGCCAGCATCCTAATCCAGACTAGACCACGGGCCCAACCAAAGACGCTAAAAGAGAAGCCGCTAACATGCTAATAAATCTTAGAAGAATCAAAACAAGAAAAAGAGGGAAAGTTATGTGCGCCGACTACCACGATTGGCCCAAGTGGTTTGCGGTAACGATCAAGTCCAGAACGTTGTGCGCGTTGTCACAGTTAACATCCGTGTTCATGCAGTCGTACCAAAACTTCGAGAACAGCACATGCCCATCTCCACCAACGTGTCCAAGATGGTTGGCGACTAGAATCAGGTCAAGCACGTTCACTTTTCTGTCGCCGTTGACGTCTCCCGGAATGGTCACGAGAACCCAACTGTCCGTGAATGTGTTGTCAGCAGTGTCTGTTTCGCCTGAAACAGTTGCAGCCGTTGCCATCACTGTGTAGTTTCCGTAAGCCCAATTCGCAGTGTTCCAACTGAAAGTTATAGTCCTCGTCTCCCCAGCAAGCAAGTTTGAAACTGTGATCGTCTGTATTACAGTCGAGGGCGGCATGGTAAATGCACTAGTTGTTAAGTCAAAAGTTTCGATGAAGTCGCCTTGGTTAGTCACTGTCACATTCAGCTTGCACGTATACCCCTTGCCCACAATGCTCTTTAGCCGTTGCACATTTGTTACAGCAACATCGTGAACACCATAAGGCGACGTTACAACCGCTTGCTCAACGACTGCAAACCAGCCAGGTGGAACACCCGGATAGTTGACGAGTATCAGGTTTCCTCCTGGGCAAGGCGGCATTGGCGGACTAAGCGTAGTCACGCTGTAAATGTCCTGTGAGACATAGGCGGCGTTGTTATGCGTTATGTATGGTGGCTCCGGCGGTGTGTGGACGTGCGGAGTCGGTATTCGTCCTTCGGGGATTAGGCCGCTCTCGAACGAGTCGCGAATTGGGTCGCTGATTCCTATCTTGCTGTCTCTGTTATTGACGCCTGCGGTAGTCACGAAATGACCTGCTTCACGATACCAAGACGAACCTGTCCAGTAATAGAAGCCCAGCAGCAGAACGACATCCTGACATTTCTCAACTTCATTCACTATGAAGTCAAAAGTCGGCTGTCCAACAGTGTGCTCGTAGAACATCCCTGTTCGTCCCATGTTTGCCGCTACTAAGGCCAAGTCTTGCACGTTGATTATGTTATCTGCAATTGGCGGATAGGCTGTTGATGCTGGCGATATATCGGCAGCTAGGTTCCAGTTTGGTGCTCCTGGAATGGATCCAAACGCAGTTTGCACAATGCCGGCGTCTGTTTGGTCTACGATTCCGTCGCCGTTAACGTCTCCCTGAGGATTAACTCCTGACCATGACAGATAGTGTGTGAGCCCTGCTTGCATGTCGTTGACTCTAGTGCCTTCACCATTTGGCAATCCTGGCAAATGTGTTCTCCGTCCGTCTGTGTCCATCAAGTATGCCAAATGTTCGACAAGCGGCGGAAGGTTCTGAACATCGTGGTCGTCCCAAGCGCCATATGCTCTGACGAGTGGATAGCCGTCGCTGATTGCTGGTGGTGGGATGGAATTTGGCTCAAATTCTGAGTCAAGCCACCAAAGCGAGTTCGCAACCGCTACAGGTCCGCAATGACTCCAAGCACCCCCCAGATCCTGCCACAGATAAGTTCCGCCCTGTCTCTGGTCAAAGTCAGGCATACCGCTTGGCACATAGTCACGGTATGCTGGTTTCCAGTACCATGGATCTGGTGGCGTGTATGGTTGAGCCGTTACGTTCCATGGTGGCGGTGTCGGCCCGGCTGGCAATGGATCTACTGAGTCTACGTGGAAGCTACTTATGCCGTCGTTGGAGTCTACGTGGAAGGTTACACCTGCCCATTGGGTTGGCCAAGTTATCTTCCACCATGTACATGGTGCCGGAACCGCTGAAGGACTAAGAACTGTAAACCAATCGCACGGTGAGATGCCGGTGAACTTCTGCTCTGCAACAAGCGCGTAGAGCTGCGGATTAAGGATCGTCGCCGGTTGCACATAGTCAACGTGGAAAGTTCCGTCAGGGTTCACGGAATCAACGTGGAATTCCACATCGCCTACGCCTGTTGGACTTATTATCTTCCACCAGGTGCAAGGTTTAACTAGGGTGGATGTTTCCAAGAGTTTGAAGGTTTCGCACTGCTGTATTACAGTTACTTTCTTTCTGGCATTGACAGTGTAGGATGGCCCCCATGGAAGCTGCAGAGGAACAGGCGTCACAGTGTCAACATGGAAGGTACCGCTGCCTGATTGATCAACATGGAATTCACAGTTACTTGGTCCGCCCTGTGGCGATAATATTTCCCACCAACTGCATGGCGGCGGAGCGTACCCAGCCGGATCGGTTATGGTGAGCATATCGCATGGTTTGATCTCCAATATCTTTTGTCTCGCTTCCAACTCATAGTACCATGGCCCTGGCGGCATGTATGGTCCTGGAATCATTTCATCTATGTGGAATTCGCAGCTCTCATTGTTCCAGTCAACATGGAATCCGAAGCCCGTCGCGTGACCAGTCTCTGGATCCATGATCTCCCACCAACTACAAACCGGAGGATACCAGTGTGCGGGCTGATGAACAACGAAGTACATGCATGGCTGCACGATCTCGATCTTTTTCTCTGCAATGAAGAACGGTGCCTGCGGAAGTGGCATTGGTCCTGGAATTACTTGGTCGATATGGAACCTTCCAGGTTCAGAAATGTCTACGTGAAATTCAATGTATGGATGGCCCAACGGGTCTAGCAATTCCCACCAAGAGCATGCTGGCACAACGAAACCCTGTGGGCTTAAAACCATCATGTAGTCACAGGGTTCAAGAACATAGTTGGGAAATTGTTCCATGATCTGTATTTGGATGCCTGTGCCGAACATAAACGACACTCCTGACCAGAAAGTCATCTCAATCGGACTGCCGAAGTTGATTGTTTCTCCGGTAGTGAATGTCATGTTGCTTAGTGCTGTTGCCGTGTTGATTTGGAAGAAGGTTAAGGAACTTGCGAACATCATTGAAACTAATAGTAGAGCGATAGCATTAGGTCTAATTCTTCTTGTCAATTTCTCCTCTCTCCTAATTCAGCATTATCATTATAACAGCCGCCCATAGTTAAGACTTTTGTGACTAAGTTCTATGCCCCTGTAATACTTATCAAATGAACCAAACATGACTCGAAAGCACAGAAAGCACCATGAAGAATGAATCACTTAGCCAAAAAACCTGCCCTAATTGTTCATAATGATTTTGCATTCAAAACAGAATAATCTCTGCGCGTCAAATAACCCAGCAAAACACCATTACTTGGGGAAGCGCAAGCCCATTATTTACCACTGTTTAACAATGTTTGGGCTGCCAAGAGCAGATCGCCCATATCTATTACACCATATGGCTCGGCAATGTCAGCGTGAGGATTCCATCTTGCATCAGTCGGCGTGGCCATGTAGGCGACTCCGATCTTGATGAGATCCAAAACGTTGACTTTGCCATCGTGGTTCACGTCACCTACTACGTAAAAAGCAATCAGGGGATAGTTGTCCACTGCCTCCCATGGCAGGTAGCTGTCGCCTACTCCATCATTATTCCGATCGCTTCCATTGTAATCGCTCCAGTAATTGCCTTCGCAACCGTTATCCCAAGTGTTCTGGTAGGAGCTTATCAAATCAACCTGCTGAGTGTTCTCGACTAGATTATTGTGAAAGATTGCATTAACGTTCGAAGACGATAACCGGATTCCATAAAGATTATTCTGAAGCATGTTTCGCCTGAGACTGTTGGCGTCTGCTCCGTAGAGTGAAATTCCTTTTTCGCAGTCTTTTGCAGCATTGCCTTCAACGATATTGTTGTTTGAGTCTTGAAGCGTGACTCCGACCCAATCATTCGTGCATCGGTTGCCTATTATCGTGTTGTTGTTTGATTCCTGCAGGTAAATGCCATAATTGCTCTGCGTAGCAGTCACATTTTCTATTCTGGAATTTGACACGTTATAGAAGAAGACGCAGTGGCCATTCTTGGTTAGGTTCAAGTTTCTTATTGCCACATTGGCGCAGTTGATAAGGTAAAGAACGCCAGCATCTGTTCGTTCGTCAATCACCTCACTTTGAGCATTGACAATATATCTGACAGGCTTGTTGTCGACTGCATTAGTCTCATCTATCAAATTATCGAAATCTGAAAAGTCGCCTCCGAAAACGCCAAAGTTATACCTGTTGCCTGCGATTTCATTCCCACTTAGAACGTTACCGCCCGAATACCACAGCCATAATCCATCGCGATTTGAAGAAACAATATTATCTTTTATAATGTTAGCTTCGGAAAAATACAGGTACAGTCCGGCGCGGTTGCTTGTTATTACGTTGCGGCTTATATTGCAGCCGCGGGTGTGGTTGAGAAGAACCCCGCAGTCCATCCCATAAGGTGGATAGTTTGAACCACTGTTGCGGATGGTGAACCCTACAATGCTAACGTTGTTCGCGCTCACTGTAACGACGGTTCCCGTAAAGCCTCCGCATATTATGGTTGTGAATCTATTTGCGCCGATGATTTTCAGCGATTTGCTTACAAAGATATTCTGCCGATAGAAACCTGTCTCCACTTTTAGCGCATGCCCGTTTAGCGTTTCTGATGCATCTACAGCGTCTTGAATTGAAGCATAGCGTCTGGACGTGTCTAGGTTGCTTACAGGAAGTTCATTCCACTGCTGCATGAATGGGTATTCATCGACATTGTTGCTGGCAACCGTGTAAGACGTGTCGCCTATTCCATCGCTACCTGTTTGGTTTTGGTAGGCGCCTGAGTATTGATCAGTGCCGTTGTAGCGCGACCAGTAATTCCCTCCTGATGGGTAGCCGTTATGCCAGATATTGCCTGCGCCTCTGTTGATGAAGGGATATGTGTTGTTGACGAAGTTATTGTGGAAGATCCCATTTTGGTAGAAGGTGCTGTTTCCGTTCATCGAGTTGTCTATCATGCCGTCGTAGGTGTTGTTCATCACTGTGTTTGCAGTTATCGTATCGTAAGTGCATGGCGAATACATTCGGATTCCTTGGTTGTTGCGTGTGAAGTTGTTCCGTTTTACAGTGCAGTTTGTTGCGAACTCTAGGTGGACGGCGCCGATGACGTTTGATACGTTGTTGCCTATTGCCATGCAATCGGTGGCGTGGAGAAGCCTGATGCCGTAGCCGTCTCCATCTATAACGTTTCCTATTACCCATGACGCTCTGGAATAGTTCAGCCGAATGTTGTGGCAGTTTTTGATGAAATAGTTACCTCTAATCTCGCAGTTGTCTGCGTAATGGACGAGAACTCCGTTTCTGGTCCACCCCCATCCACTGTTTCGAATCGTGAAGCCGATGATGCTGACTTCGTTGGCGGTTACTTCCAATACTGTTCCACCATTGCTTCCGTCAATAATGGTGGTTTTGTTGTTTTCGCCGATGAGTGTCACCGTTTTGTTGACTGTTACATGCTCGTAGTAGATGCCCGCGGGCACAGTTATGGTGTCGCCTGTGTTTGCGTTGTTTATGGCTTGTTGGATTGTCGTAAAACTTTGCGTGCTGACGGCTTTAGGTTCGCTGCTTGCTACGGGCAAGCTGGATAACAGTAGGAAGATTATGAAAGGTAACGCGAGAAACCTTTTAGTACAGAATAAGTTCACTGCTTCGCTTCTCCCCTCTCGTCTAATTCAAATTGTGGTAGCCAAAAATAAGAATATTGTGTAACGTCATGCGGGAATAGAGGCTCTCCCGGAGAGCACTAGTCCCTCCACATAAAAATCGATTTCCTGCTTCAAACGGGTTGGGCGAACTTTCAAGTTTTCCGTTCAGCGTAAGAATAAGCCTTTTCACGTTTCAATCTGTCATCAGCGCACGCTGGATGTTATGGTTTTGTCTGAGCCTAGGAAAGAACTAATCTAGCTGAGCTACATTCTGAAGTGTCTATATTGTGATAAGAATGCGAGCGAAAATTGCGGCGGCGTTGGTAGCAGTCTACATAATCTGGGGCTCGACCTACCTAGCCATCCGCTTCGTCATCGACACGCTTCCACCCTTCTTTATGGCTGGAACCCGGTTTGCGCTTGCAGGCGCCATCCTCTATTTGTGGACGCGACCGCACGGAGCTGAGCGACCGACGCGTTCTCGCGCGCGCTAATTCATGAAATCTGATGGAACTGTAATCCGACAGAAACTCTGCTCGCCTGTACTACCTTTCACGTCGAAGCTTATTTTCGAACTCTTGCCGTCGGACTCGAAAGCAAAACCCGTTACGTTCGAATCAGACACTACAGCCGTCGTGTACGATCCCTGTTGCGACTGAAAACCGAATTCAGTGAAACGACCCATTAGAGGATACCTGTCGCTACTCATCGTGAAGTTATATGGCGTGTCTCCTATTCCATTCCGATCAGCATCCGACCCCTAATAACCGCTCCAGTAGTTGCCTTCGTTTCCATTGTCCCAGACAATTCCATTTACTTGGATCAGAGGTAGGTTCGTGTTGTTCACAAAATTGTTGTGGAAAAAGCGATTCTCCACGCAGACGGAACTCTCAGGCATCGCAGAAACCATACCGCCATTAGGCATTGGCGTAAACGACATTGCCTGTAATTGTATTCTCTCCGCATGGCGTATACAGCCTTATCCCCTGACTGTTCAACGTCAAATAGTTGCCATTGACCACACAATTCGACGCATTCTGCAGGTGCCCGCCGCCACGCGGATGATGTCGCCTGAACGCGCATTGTTGATGGCTTCCTGAATGGTCCCAAAATCCTGCCTAATGCGAACCACTCCAAGACTCTTCCCAATGTTGACCGACTCGAATGCGAGAAAGCAACTGAACAAAATCAAACCAAACACGCAAACAGCCAGAAACCGCTTGGTGCTCATGTGTCCGCATTTCCCTGTTGTTACCAGCGAATTCTACCTACGTGCTGTCCAATGCTCGCTTGAGCGCATCTTCTACGTTCTGCTTTCCCATTGCCAAGAGATATGGGCCAAGTCTCGGTCCTTGCGGCACGCCCAGAAGAATCGTGTATATTGCCTTGAAGAAATCCTTTGGTGACAGACCGTGACCTTTGGCAGTGTCGAATATGGCGTTCTGAATCTTTTCTGGATCGTTCTCAGCTTCCAACACTTTAACAAATTCCGTTATTGCTTTCTTCTCTTCATTGGTCAGACTCATGACGGTCTCGGTGATTTCCTCGAAATCCTTTGTCCAGTTGACCGCATACTCGACCCGTTGCTTCAGACTTTGATCCAGCGGTTGACTCTTCTGCAGGTAACCGTAGCTGCGAAGTTTCTCGGCAATGAATTCGTCCTCTGTGTCCTTAGGAGCCATTTTCACAAGGAACGTCATCAGGTTGTAGGGCACGTTGACACTTGGTTCTCGCGGAGGCTTCATGGCCCAGCAGTAAGCATACAGTCCCTTGAGTCTGAGCAACTCTCTTTCGTTCTTGACCTGCTTCTTTCCGAAATAGACCTCTTCCAAGTAACCTAGCTCATTCATGTAGGCAGGTACATCAGTCACGTCTAGCGCACGAGTGCCCACGAATCTCTTCAACATCAGTAGCATAAGCGACGCTGGCGAACCGTACTTGAACCAAGTCTGAGGAGTGAAAACGATTCCCGCGGACTTGGACATGCGTTTACCACTCTTGTCCAGAAACAACTCGTACTTCGCATGAGAAGGCGGCTCCCACTCAAGTATCTCTCGACATATGCGGTCGTTCACGCGCACCGAATCCGCAACCTCCTTGCCGAACGCCTCGAAACGAATGTCTAACGCTTTCCAGCGAACTGCAAATTCGCCCTTCCAAGTCAGCTTACCCTCGCCTTTCCGATAGTCTACTTCGCCCTTGTGCCCGCAGCCCTCAAGCCACCGCCCTTTAATCTCCATACCCTCGCAAGAGTACAGAACCTTGTTCTCCTTAGACAGAAAATCGTACGCCTTGGTGGTGTAGATGCGGCCGCAATTTTCACAAACCGCAAAGTAAGGCAATGTCTCTAGAAACTTCTCCTGTCCAACCTCTTCCTTCATAATACTGCCAAGCTTCTTCGCGTTCAAAAGAATCGTGCGGATTTCTTCGTTGAACAAGCCGCGCTTGTACACTTCAGTGGCCGACATGAACGTGTAATCGATTCCGCATGTGTCCATGGCTTCTCTGAGCAACAGTGCCATATGTTCACCGTAGCTCTTGTGGCAACCGAAAATATCAGGAATGTCAGTCACAGGTCGCCCGAGGTGTTGCTCCAGAGACTCAGGCATCCCAGCAGGAACCTTCCTCAGACCATCCTTGTCGTCAGCGTAAGCCACAAGCTCAGAGCGGTAACCCTGTTCTCTCAAAGCCATTGTCACTGTGAATGATCTGGCTGCGTCACTCAAGTTGCCAATATGGGGCAGGCCAGAAGCCGCAACGCCCATTTCCGTCCGTATTATGTCTAGGCTTCTGCCAAGCTTCTGCTCTCTCTCAACTATCTTGGCAGCCATCTTGTCATACCAAGTGCCGTGACCAATTACATCTTCGTCCATGAGTTGCTCAGCCTCAATAGTCCATTAGCCAGAACGTAGATAAAAAAGTGTTTAGAAAAGAGAGCTACTTCTTGAGGGCTGCAATCAACACAAGCGCAGCCATCACCAGTAGCAGTATCACTATGGAATAGATCCAGCTATAGCTGAACATGAACCATGCTCCGCCAATTGCAATCAGGAACAATCCCCAAGCGAAAGTGCTGAAAGCCCTGCGTTCGTATTTCTGTGGCCTCGACGATCTCATCCCAGCCAACACCACGACCCAACAGCCGAACAACGCAAGCACGAGAGGCACAACAGATCCAACCTGAATAAGATCCAGAGGCAGGTAAAGCAGTATCGAGACAACCACTATCACTAGAAAGACGCCCATGGACAGCAAGCCTCTTTTCGCCCGGGTAGTCATACGTCAGCCTCCTATCGCCTAGAGCTTCTCGCCGCACTCGGGACAGAACTTCGAAGACGCCGGAATAGTCTTGCCGCACTTCGGACAAGCAACAGTTCCGCCTGACGGCGGAGTTATGGTCGTTCCGCATTCGGAGCAGAATTTGGATGTGGCAGGAATCTTGGCGTTGCATTTTGGACAGATCACCAACGCGGCTGCCGGAGCTTGAGCTGGCCCTGTAGGCGTCATCACCTGCGGTATTAGCACCATACCTGTGCCCAAACCTGCACCCGGGGATTTACCGAGCTCTTCGGCTGCTTTCTTCACTGTCTCCATTCGCAGCACTTCCTCGGGCGCCGCCTTTCCAGTTCTCAGCCAGAAAAGCCTCTCCCGGTATTCAGGAGTAGTGTCAATTCCTTCAAACCGCAAATCTGTGAGCTCCAAACCCAACCGCTTGAAGTAGTCCATGATGGCGTTCTTCACAATTACTGAAGTCTCATCGAGCCGAGTAAAAACGGTCAACAGATCATAGTGCGAGAGCTCGTCAATCACCTTCTCGTTCAGGAACCCACGCAGAAAGTTGTTCACATCTTCTGTCGTGTAAGCCTTCTGTCCGCCCACAACCTCGTTCACGAAGAGCTGAGCAGTTTCAACCTTAAACCAGAACGACCCGAATACCTTCAAGGGCGCCAGTTCAGTGGTCTGTGCCTGTGTGCCATATTTTCCAGCGAAAATCTTCGTTGAGATGAATATCACCGTAGTCTTGAACGGCTTCTCCTTGAACCCCGCCAGTCTCGTGAACAACTTCGTCAGCAGTGGCAAGTTCAGCGTCGTCAGCTGGTGCCGCCCCGCATTGAAAACATCATAAGCCTTGCCATCCCTGAAAAACACAGCCATCTCGTACTCGTGCACTATCAGCTGTGCACCCCACGTTATCTCCTCGTCTGGATAGCGCCACAGAATGTCTTCTGCGCCAGGATTCTTCCACTCAATAACTTGCGGCATACTAGTTCACTCCCAAAATGACTTCTTCCCTCTTGTCGAAAGCTCCCTCGAAAGCGTCAACCATGTCGCCTAAGCTCTGCACATGTTTTTTGGCGGTCTCAAACTTCTGCTTCGCCACATCGGCCTTGAACGCGTCAACCTCACCAGCTAAACCATCGACCTCTTCAATCAGCTTCGAATCAAACTCGATCATCCTGTCGAGGCTCTCTTCTTCAACCTTGACAACATCAAAGAAGCCTGTGTAGCCGTAAGATGCGTGGTTCACCTTCTCAGTGACGCGGTCAAACTTGGCTGTCAGTCTGTCCATGTCTGTCATCACGTCAAACATGCGACGATCGGACAGCTTCTGAAAGACGTCTCTGAGACCACTTTTGACAGCAGACAGTTTTCGATACAGCTGGTTTCTGATCAGCTTGTCAGATTCCCTGCGCAGTTCCTTTTCCTTGTAGCCACGGAAGCTTGGAATTTCGGCAGCGATGCGTTCAGAAAGGCGCATCTGCCCTCTTGCCTTTTCGTAGGGACCACTCTTTTCGCTCAAGAACTAATTCCTCACATTGATCTTCCAGTTTTACACTGAATAGACAGTCACTTTTAAGGTTTTCAGAGCATCCCGAACCCAGCAGAAGGAATATCGCCCTTAATCATCGTTCCAGTTGCGCCATCAACAGTCAACTGATAGATCTTGCCCTTGTACTCGTACTTCACAAACCAAACCGGCGCATGCAAATAAACCACTTGACGGACTTCTAAGGTCGTATTCAACTCCACGACCTTGTCAACGTCTTCTTGAAGCAAGAAACGATGATTCTCCTCAATCTGTTGCTTTGCCAGTTCCACGGCTTTGTCCCGGTCGACTTCACTGTTCAGAACCTTCGCGAAGGATTCTATTTTCCTGAAGTCGAAAGAGATCTTTCCCTCAAGTGGTACCTCGTATTCTCTCGTTGGAAACTCCGAACTCTTCCTAGCCAAAACCAGCCAGTCATACTCTTTATCAATCTTCCCTTCCTTGACCACCGCGGGAGCAATCCGCTCAAAGATGCCCTTGTATGTACTCTTGGCCTCGGCAGACACGACCCAGAACGGCAGGTAAAGCAGATTCTTCTCTATGAACTTCGCCTTTTTCGCCAAGTCAGATGGTTTCAGAAAACCTTCATGCATCCAGTCCCTGACAGGCTGCTCAATCATGGTCGGATCAAACTTGTTCAAGATCATTGAATGTTCGAATGTGAAGGCTTGACCGGTCTCTATGACAACCGTGTATCCGCAATACTTGCATGTGGCAAGCAGTTCACCGGGCTGAAAGGCTATCGGCGCTCCGCAGTGGGAACACTTGATTTCATCAACTACAGACATTGCATGCTACGCCTTTGCCTTTTCTCGTTTGACTATCTCATTTGCAGCGATCACGCCGGAGGCTGACGCTTGGATGAGGCCTCTTGTGACGCCTGCTCCGTCGCCAATTGTGAACAGGTTGTGGATTCGGGTTTCGAGGCAGTTGCTCAACTGCAGTCTGGAAGAGTAGAACTTGACCTCAACTCCATAGAGCAGCGTATCTCTCGAGTGTATACCAGGTGAGATTGTATCTAACGCCTGAAGCATTTCTCGAATGTCGGCCAAGTATCGGTATGGCAACACAAAGCTCAGGTCACCAGGCGTGGCGTTCTTCAACGTCGGCGTTACGACACTTCGGTCTATTCTCTCAGGTGTAGATCGTCTGCCAGCCTCTAGGTCACCAAGCCTCTGAACAATGACGCCTCCGCTCAACAGATTCGAAAGGCGAGCGATGTACTTGCCATAAGCTATGGGTTCCTTGAACGGTTCCGTGAAAGATGTGCTCACTAGAATCGCGAAGTTTGTGTTCTCCGTCTTTCTTTCTGCGTAGCTCTGCCCGTTAACCGTCAGAACACCGTCGTAAGACTCCGTGATTACTTCCCCATAAGGCGCAACGCAGAAAGTGCGTATCTGATCGTCGAAAGACCTTGAATAGTAGATGAACTTCGGCTCATACAGGACTCGGGTCAGCTCTTCCATCACGGAAGCCAGTATTTCAACCCTTATTCCAATGTCCACAGGGTTGTTCAACGTCTTCAGCCCTAGTGCCTGAGCCTCTGTCTGAAGCCACTCTGCCCCGCTTCTTCCGGGGGCGACGATCACGTATTTTGACAGGATTCTTTCGCCGTTTACTGTTTCAACGCCCTCAATCGCGCTGTTCTTGACTATGAGCCCTTTGACCTCGTCCTTGAGTCTGAAATCAACCTTGCCATCTAGCTCTTGACGCATCTTGCGAAGAGTGCCAGCGCATCGTTCGGTGCCCATGTGGCGTATTTTCTGGCGAACAAGCTTCAATCCTGCCAGAGAAGCCTTTCGCTCGATCTCCTCCATTCTTTCAATATCTTCGCCATAGACGTTGTGCGGCGCGCCGAACTTGCGGTAGATGCTGTCTGCATAGCCGACAAGTTCCTCAAGCTCTCCTGTAGAGACGTATTGGGTAAGCCATCCACCAACTTCGGTGGACAGCGTGAGCTTACCGTCACTGAAAGCGCCAGCGCCACCCCAACCTGACAGAACTTGGCATGGTTCACAGTGCATGCATTCAAAGCCACGACTTGCAGGACACTTGCGCTCGTTGATGTCCAAACCTCTGTCCAGCATGAGCACCTTAAGTTTCGTCTTCTCTGCAAGCTCAAGGGCTGAGAATATTCCAGCCGGACCAGCCCCCACAATCACGACATCATATTTCAAAGAGCCTAACCCCTGAAATCCAAAACTACATATCGCCACTAGCATATATTTCTAGCGAGCAACTCAAACAACAAACAGTGTCACTTTTCCAAGTATGGTATGAGGCACAGGAATCTGAGCCTTCTCTTGCCATTGTTCTTGAACTGGTGTTTTTCATTTGGCGGAATGAAAACGGCATCGCCTAGTTTGACTTTCCGCTCTTCAGCGCCGCCGATGGCGAGGCCTTCGCCCTCTAGGATGTACAGTTCATGTTCCCAAGGGTGGCTATGAAGTGGACTGTGACCGCTTGGCTTCATCTCAAACAGCCTCATTGCAAAACGATCAGCCCCAGCATCTTTGGAAATGAGCCAGCGTATGGTCAGCTTCGCAGTTCCTTCTCCTGCATCCTTCGCTTCGACATCTTTGTATGGGAAAACTTTCATGCTAACCACCCTCTGAGTTTGCATGAGAACTGTTCTGAGCTAGTCCTTTATTGCTTCCAACAGGCTCATTACGTTCCAGAGTTTAACACGCGAGTAAGGTGGCATGTTCGGATCCTGCAAGATATCGTCGAGCAAAGATATCGCGTTTGAAGCTCTAACGGCTGGTGTAAACTCGTTTGTTTGCAGAGAGTCCATTGAGTCTTTGGCGGCTCTCCTGATGTTTCTGGGAGTCGTGGTGTCTTCAGAAACCTCTCCAAGCACAACCAACGCCTGCTTTATCCGCTCTGCATATTCCTCCATCTTCTTCTTCCGGACCAACTAGACCACTCCGAACAAGCTGTGATACGCTTCATATATAGGAGGGTTACCTATTTACTTTGGGGTTTTAAAACTTGCCGTGCAAACAAGCCGAAGAACCGCACGTAAAGCGAATGGCCGACATGCTCCGCCAAGGATTGACCCTGACTGGACTCGCCTGCCCAGCATGCGCAACACCACTCTTCAGACTGAAGAACGGAGACCTATGGTGCGCCAAATGCGAGAAGAGAGTCATAGTTGTCAAAGAGGGCGAAAGCCCAGCAAAAATATCAGGCATAATTGCTCTGGAAAACCTAGAAACAATGCTTCTGACCAAAATTCAGGAAATACAGGGCAAGATGCAAAGCACACAAAACGTTGCGGAACTGCAGAAACTGAGCGCGGCTCTCTCAGAACTGCTGGAAAACCTCGAAAGAACAAGAAAGACACGAAAACCATAGGCGGAACCAATCGACGACACTCGGGACCTACCCCAACTTTCCCGAAAACATTCAGGCAATATCACAGTTTACATTCTTAACCACAAGCAAGAGAATCCAGCAAGCAGTAATCCAAGTCTTCTACAAGCTGAACAATGAAACGCTTCAGTTGGAAGACATCACAACTCCATCATCCATCTGCGAGACGATCTTCGAGTTCGGAATCGCACAGAACGGTGGTTTCAATTACCTCGACGAGGAAGAGAAGAATAAGACGCTTGCAATCATTAAAAAGAGCCCGTTACACATCATGGACTTTCTTTGTGCAATACGTTACTACAGAATGGAAGAACAAGAGAGAAGACCGTTGAAATTCGACTACTACATGTTACGTTTCATCTTTGATAGGAATGCAATTGAGATTCGAATCTTTCATGAAAGAGGACCCATGCGCATATCGCCTGAGGAAATTGCCGACTTCATAGCCAGCAAGACTAATCAAGCCTTTTCAAAACGCATACTGAAGAGAGAAGACACCCATTAGTGTTGTTTCTCCAAGAAACCCAGCACCATTCTCAGAAGAGTTTCTCCAACTTTCTGTTTTGATCGGCTCCCATCTATTCTAACAAGCTCGCCATTTTCAACTGATTTCATATAAACTTCGCGAACCCTGCTCTGCGTGTCAAGATTCTCCATCACAGACTTTCTCGGTTTCAGTCTTTGCATGACTATTTCGGGTTCAACATCGACAAAAAGGGCTAAATCGGGACGAATCGCATGCTCGTTTATCTTTCTGATCCATGCGATATCGAGTCCAGTCGCCCCTTGATAGGCCAAAGACGAGTAAACGTAACGATCAGAAACAATGATCTTGCCTTCTCCCAAAGCAGGCTTGATCTCGTTCTGCACGTGTTCATAGCGATCAGCCGCAAAGAGCAACGCTTCAACGACGCCGTAGCCTCGTTTCTCACTGTGGAGGCAGTGTCTCTTGATGAACCGGCCAATCTCTCCCCGACTAGGCTCGGCTGTAGAGACTACGGCATACCCGCGTTTTTTCAGCCGTTTGACAAGAAGCCTAGTCTGCGTTGTCTTCCCACACCCATCAAGACCTTCGACACAGATGAAAACACCGTTTTTCCTCATTCAGCATCACTTACTAGCTGTGAGCATCAGACATTATAAGAGTGAAGCTGCATTAATAGTTGATCAAGAATAGGGAGATAACCCCTCATGCCCAAGAACTCTTGGGGTGAAATAAAGGACCCTGTGCACGGTTACGTGTACATAACCGAAGAAGAGAAGCAGATCATTGACTCTTTTCCAGTACAGAGACTGCGCAGACTCCGCCAGCTGGCGGGATCAGAATACGTCTACCCAGGAGCAAACCACACACGATTCGAACATTCCGTAGGCGTCATGTACCTAGCCGAACGGGTCACAGAAAACCCCAACATTTCACGACGCCTGAACGAAGATGAGGCAGAGATGGCCAAGCTTGCAGGTCTCCTTCATGATGTCGGACACGGGCCTTTCTCGCACGTTTTCGAGCACTTGCTGATTGAAGCCAAAAAAACGCATGAAGATATGACGCTCTGGATAATCAGAAACAGCGAGCTGAAAGATGCAATCAGGACAATAGGATATTCCCCTGAAGAGATCGGGAAACTGGCGATAGGCACGCTTCACAGACCTGGAAAGACATTCTTGGATCAGATAATAAGCAGCGCCGTGGATGTGGACAAAATGGACTTCATCATCCGAGACACTCACCACACCGGCGCCGAATATGGATATATCGACATATTCCGCCTCATCCACGCCTTGGATGTGCTAGACCAGAACTTGGCCGTGGACCTAGGCGCGCTTTCAGCACTCGAGTCTCTCATCATAGCCCGCATGGAATCCTTCAAGAGCATCTATTTCCACCGTGTCGGCAGAGCCGCGCAAATAATGCTCGCCATGGCGATGGAGAAAGCAAACGAAGAACTGCAGTTGACGAAGTTCAAGACTCCTGAAGAATACCTTAGAATGGACGACTACACTGTGTGGACAATGCTCAAAAACTGCAAAGAATCTTGCCAAGTCATAGAAAACCTTGAACGACGCAAGATGCTAAAGTGCGCTTACGAGAAAACCTTCTACGAGAAGGACACAATGGTTTCCAACATATTCAGCCGCGAGAGCCACCGCAAGCAACTGCAAGAAGACATCGCAAGAAGAGCAAGAGTCGAAACCGACGCGGTAATCATCGACGTACCCACTGTTCCGTCTGTGCCTTATCACCATTCAGTGTTCATGGAATCAATGGAGATTCCAACATTCTACAAGACAAGAGAAGGCGACAAGATACCGCAACGGCTCAGCGAGATCTCAAGAGTCTTTGAGGTTCTTAAGGGCTTCATTAACATCCTACGTGTCTACACGAACGAGGAAAACCGTGACAAGGTCAGCACCGCCTCTGCACAGATACTGGGTGAAGTCCCAGCAACTGCCAAGATATCCTACTAGAGAGCATGAAAATGCGAGACCTCACTTTGAAAGGCCGAACGATCGTTGAAGGACTGTGCAAAGCCGAAGCGTTGGTCTCTGCAAAACCGCTGAGTTTCCTAGGCGGCGTCGACCCAGCAGACGGCAGGATAATTGAGAAAAACCATGATCTCTGTGGGCAATGCGTCAAAGACAAGGTGCTATGTTTTCCGCACGGACACGGATCAACCGTAGGCAGCTACGTGCTGTATTCTCTTGCAAGGAAGCATTTGGCTCCGAAAGCAATAATCAACGAAACAGCCGACCCCGTTGTGGTTGTTGGAGCAATAATAGCTAATGTTCCCATGCTTGACAAGGTTGACATTAAACAGATCGAAACTGGAGACATGGTCGGAGTAGATGCATGCAAGGGCGTCGTAAGAGTCTCAAAGCGAAAGGAGCACTAGCCAAGCATGCACTTGACAAAAGAGGAGGAGCGCATCTACAGTGGCGAGCAGGGCTGGGCAAGAGAAATCAGCATGAAGATACTTGTGCGGCTTGGAGATCTCTTTGACGCAGACAAGCTCATCTCAATAAACTCTGCCCATGTCTCAGGAGTCTCGTACAAGACTCTGGGAGACGCTCCGATCGAGTTTCTGAAAGCTCTGGCAGATGCCGACTGCAAAGTGAAGGTCAGGACGACGCTGAATCCGCAGAGCCTAGATCCTGACTATCTAGACACTAGAGTACCTGCAAACATGAAAGACAAGCAGCTTACCATTCTCAGACAATTCGAGAGAATGGGAATCACGCAATCATTGACGTGCACACCCTACTATTTGGCCAAGTCTCAGAAGGGGTCACACCTTGCATGGGCCGAATCCTCAGCAGTAGTTTATGCTAACTCGGTTCTCGGCGCATACACAAACCGCGAAGGCGGACCCAGCGCACTTGCCGCAGCAATCATCGGAAAAACCCCCAATTATGGATTGCATAAGGCACGAAATCGGAAGCCAAACATCCTCGTCAACGTCGAAACTAAATTGAAGAACGAAACTGAATATGGCGCACTAGGCATCTTCCTAGGAAGGATTCTTAAGGACAAGATCCCACTCATCGAAGGCCTAGAGAAAGCGCCGGCAGACAACCTGAAGCAGCTGAGTGCAGCGCTTGCGTCGACAGGCATGACAAACATGTTCCAACTAAAAAAAAACCGAACAAACATTTCTGAGCTTGAGAGAATATCTGTCGGAGCTAGAGACATAGAACAGACCATTGAGAGCCTGTGCACTGCATCGACCGCGAGACCAGATCTTGTCTTCGTAGGATGCCCTCACTGCTCTTTCGATGAGATCAAGAGGGTTACAAGGCTTGCTGAAAATAGGAAGTTCAAGCGTGACTTGGAGTTCTGGATCTGCACTTCATGCCATGTCAAGAGAAGAGCAAAAGAGAGCGTAAGGAAACTGGAAGGAAAAGGAGGCCAAGTTCTGGCGGGAGTGTGCACTGTGGTGTCGTGGACAGAGACGCTCGGGATAAAGACTATAATGACTAACTCCGCGAAGACAGCCTATTACGCGCCGACGCTGAACAAAGCAGGCGTCATACTTGCGTCAGCCCAAGAGTGTTTGAAAACTGTTTTTGAAGGATAAGCTTTATTCGATTGCAGAGATATTTGCATGTTGCTTCACGAAAGCAGGCTCCGGTAGTATAGCCCGGCCAAGTATTCCGGCCTTTCGAGTCGGAGACGCGGGTCCAACTCCCGCCCGGAGCACTTTATCTGATCCTGCAACTCGCCGCCGCAGAAAACCTGATGAACATACACCCGCACAAAACTCAAATACAAGGGACTTCTATTCGAATAGTCTTCTAGAACTAAGGGCGATAAAAAATGAGTGAGAAAACTCTGCCAGAATACAAGAGACTAATGGAAAAGACCAAGGAGTTCATCGTCTTCCGCTCTGCCGAAGCCATTGTTCAGTGGGATATGGAAACAAAGATGCCGCCAAAAGGAATAGGCCTGCGAAGCCAGCAACTCGCATTGCTGAGTCTTATTGGACACAAGATGAGCACAGATCCAGAAATCGGGGCACTACTGGAGAAAGTCACGAAACCGAAAGAATACGAAAAGCTTGACACGCTGCAAAAGAGGAACGTATACCTCATAAAGAAACAATACGATGAAGAAACGAAGCTTCCGGAAAAACTAGTAGTAGATATCGCCAAGCAAAGAGCCATCTCAGTAGATACTTGGAAGAAAGCGAAGGCAGCCAAGAACTTCGCAATGTTCAGACCAGAACTTGAAAAACTAGTCGACCTACAAAAACAGGCAGCTGACATCTTGATGAAAGTCAAGGAAACCTCAACACCATATGATGCGCTGATAGATATTTTCGAACCGAAGATGGATGCCAAAACCATAAGCACGGTGTTTGACGAACTCCAACGAGGACTGGTTACGCTGTTGAGAAAGTGTGAGAATGCACCAAGGCAACCAGACATGAGTGTCCTCAAACGCAAGATTCCGATTGAGGTTCAGAGCAAGATTGCAGTTGCTCTTGCCGAAGCGGTTGACTACGATGTTACGTCCAAACAGGCGGGAGGAAGGATAGACGAAACTGAACACCCATTCACTACGGGATACTACGATGATGTACGCATAACTACACACTATTACGAGGACCTATTCGCCTCGTCCATATTCTCAGTTCTACACGAAGCAGGACACGCCATGTACGAACAAGGCTTGAAACAAGAGTGGATGTTCCAGCCCGTCGGTTCAGGTTGCTCTTCAGGATTTCATGAGTCGCAATCGCGCTTCGTAGAGAACATAGTTGGGCGATCGCAAGAGTTTTGGACCTATTTCTTGCCCAAGCTCAAAGACCTTGCAGGTAAGAACTTGACCGATGTGAAGCTGGAAAAGTTTGTGCAAGCCATCAACCAAGTCAGACCGTCAAAGATCCGTGTTGAAGCGGATGAAGTCACCTACTGCCTACATATCATCATAAGATTCAACATCGAACGAGACCTGTTCGCCGACAAGATCAAGGTGAAAGAACTGCCAGAGATCTGGAACCAGAAATACAAAGAGTATCTAGGCATAAAAATCGAAAACGACTCAGAAGGCGTCATGCAAGACACACACTGGGCCAGCGGCCTGTATGGCTATTTCCCAAGCTATGCTCTAGGCAACATATACAGCGGACAAGAACTTGCAGCCTTGCAGAAGGACTTGCCAGACTGGCGAAAACAACTTGCGAAAGGCAACTTCAAAGCAGTAAAGCAATGGCTGGTCAAGAACATACACAGTCAAGGAGACCTCTACGACCCACAAGTGCTACTCAAGAAAGCCACAGGAAAGGAACTCGATGTCAGACCATACATGACCTATCTGAACGAGAAATACTCGAAGCTTTACGGCTTCTAGTCAATCTCCTTTTTTTGTCAAAAACTCGAAAATCTTCAGACCGATTTCTGCCAAGAGGCCGCCAACCGCAAGGAACACCCCGCTCCAACCAACAATAGCATCATAATAGTTGGCGCCATGCAGGAAAAGAACCAGACCGAGGAACATTATACCAAGTGGCACGAAATCCTTCCATGACATGCAGACGACCTCTCAAAGAGAGTTCAACATGTTAAAACGCCCGCAGTATATAGGCTTAACGATATGCGAGCGGAAACCTGAAATAGGCAATGCGCAATCAAAGATTGGCAATACGGCGATGTGACGAGCAAAGCTTTCGAAGGCCTACGCTATGCCACACGAAAGTGTCGGCCACACCAAGGTCTCTCCTTCTTTGCCGACGTTCTCTGCAGACTGAACGACCATTCATATCTTGCGCGGTCACCAATCCGACAGTTTTATATACTGCTTCCACTGTTTTGATTACCAGCAGGTGGGTAGAATGTCGGATCACGACGTTAGAAAACCAGAGACAAAAGACGAGTTCATTAGAATGATAACCGAGACTGCCAAGAAGGAAGTTGAGACGCGAACGCTGTTGAGAGGCAGACCGACAAAGCCTACAGTCTCAGGGACGGCCAACCTGTTGAACATACACAGAGACACGCTTTACGCGTGGCTAAAGGAGTTTAATGTTGACTTTGATGAGATAGCCGAAATGATACCCACGACAGGGGTTCAAGAAAACGCAGGAGTGTTCGGAAAGACCTACCTGATCGGCGAAGCCCTTGTAGGAGAAGGCAATGAAGTTGCGCATATTGACCTTCTCATGGGCGATAAGGACGGCCCAGTTGGACAGGCTTTCGCTGCTGGATTGACCAACTTGTCAGCGGGACACACACCCTTGCTGGCGGTGATCAGACCGAACCTCCCGCCTAAGCCGCATACGCTGCTTGTGCCTAAGGTCACGGTCAAGAATGCTGAGGACATTGGCAAGATCTTCGGACCTGCTCAGGCTGCCGTGGCAAAGGCTGTTGCCGATGCTGTTGAAGAGGGAATAGTGCCTAAGGAGAAGGTTGACGATTGGGTCATTGTCTGCAGCGTGTTCGTTAATCCCCAAGCAACTGATTTCAGGAAGATATACCACTACAATTACGGGGCGACGAAGCTGGCTCTGAAGAGGGCATTGACCAAATATCCGACGCTGGAGAAGATCAATTATGACAAGGACAGGGCGAAGCATCCAATAATGGGATTCAAGGTGCCGCGCTTGTGGAGACCGCCGTACGTGCAGATATCGCTTGATGCGCCTGACTTAGAAAGAAGCAAGAAGATCCTATCGCAGCTTCCGGGAAGCGACCGGATTATCATTGAGGTAGGTACGCCGCTCATCAAGAGATATGGAACAAGAGTGATCAATGACCTGAGAACGGTTGCCAAGGACATGTTCATGGTTGCAGATCTGAAGACGCTTGACGTTGGAAAGGTTGAGGTTGACCTTGCATATGACGAAACGGCGGATGCAGTCGTGGCCGCTGGGTTGGCCTCAGCTGAAACTCTGGACTCGTTCATTCATGAAGCCAAGAGGTTCGGGATCTATGCCGCCGTCGACATGCTCAACGTGGAAGACCCTATCAAGAAACTCAAGTCGCTCAAAGAGTTCCCAGACATTGTCATCATGCACAGAGGAATCGACCAAGAAACCGGAAGAACCCTAGGATTGGATCTCATCCAAGAGATGCGCCAGATATTCAAAGACAAGAAATTCCTGATCGCAGTAGCAGGCGGCATAGTTCCAGAAACAGCCAAAGAGGCCTTGGCAAAAGGCGCAAACATAATCATTGTAGGAAGGTACGTGACCCAATCCAAGGACATAGAAAGAGCTGTAAGAGACTTTCTTGAGTCAACGCCGGAAATGCGAGAGGACATTGACCTGTTCAGAGTACACGTAGAATAGCAGGCGCTCGGCTGATTCAGTCGGGCAATCCTCCCTCTCTTTTACATTAGAAGCCTAAAAGTTAGGTATGATGCCAAGAAGATCAGGCCAGCCGTGACGAACACGTACGTGAAGGAGAAGGCGTCGGCCAGAAATGGCCCTATGTAGGACCCGCAAGCTCCACCAATACCTATCAAGACATTGAACATGCCAGCTCTTCCTGCAGGGATGAGTTCCATGGAAAGCGAGAGCGTGCAAACGATGAACAGGGCATAGGCAAGACCCATAAGCATGAGAATTGCAGTGGCCAGAATCACGTTGTACTGGAACGATTGTAGGCAGACTATCAGAATCAAAGAAAGAATGCTTCTGACAATAGCGACATGTGCCACGCGACTTTTGCCCATCGATTGCTGAGACCTCCTGCCTGCCAAGAAGTAGCCTAAAATCGCTCCACCAGAATTCAATACGAATATCATGAATACGATGCTCTGCGAAAGCCCAGCTTTTGCCACGGCATTCGAGACAAAGACAGGCATGGGCGTGAAGAGAATGCTTGTTGCCAGTGAAAACAAGATCAGGCCCACGCAGAAGGCTCCAACATTTTCTCTTCGCAGTCTTTCGCTTGTAGGCACACCGTCCAGAATCTTTGAGGCTAGGAATATTCCACGATATGTGAAGTCCACCGACTTTTCCATGTTGACCAACCCTCTTTCGAAAATGAGAAGGGGGTCGGTAACAAACACTGCCGAGAGTACAAAAGCTACTAGGTTCAAAACCGCGCATAGGAGAAGCGTGTTGACTGGCCCAATGCTACAGGCGGACACTAGGAAGCCCAAGAGCAGGCCGATGAGCCATCCGACTTCTGTGAAGCCTTCGTAGAACGCGAAGGATCGTTCCCAGTCCCTTCTCGAATACAGTTCAGCAATCAACACGTTCTTGGGCGGTTCATGTGCGACGTGAACGATTGACATCACTGCATACAGAAGAATTAGCAGATTCGCGTTTGTGGTCAGGGTGAACAGATATAGGATTGCAGTTGAGGCGAGAAAAGACATTAGGATGTAGCGTTTGTACCGCTTCGTTTTGTCGCATATGTAGCCCCAAAAGAAGGAGGCAGGGATTGCCAAGAAGAGCGCCATGGAGGACATTAGCCCTATCTGAATGAGTGATCCACCGATTGCAATCATATAGAGGGGCAGGAATATTGACAGCAGCCCAAAACCCATTTCATGGAAGAAGAATCCAATTCGCCACATAGCCAGAAAACGACGTCAATGCGGAATTAAAACCTTTACTTGCGTCAGCCTAGAGTGAAAACAAAAGAAGGGAACTTGCTTTCATAAATCCTTAATAGAGAGAGACTCGACTTTCAATAACACTACTGGAGAGATCATCGTCAATGGCAAAGTTCAAAGTCATCGTATCCGATCCTGAAGCCGGAACGTCAAGCGTGGTTGAGCTTGAAGAGGCTAGAGCCGCGCCGCTCATTGGAAGGAAATTAGGTGAGGTTATTGACGGCACAATATTGAACCTGCCAGCATACAAGGCACAGATACTAGGCGGCTCGGATAAGGATGGTTTCCCAATGAACCCAAGTGTCCACGGCGGAGTCCGTCGACGAGTCGTGCTGAGCAAAGGGATTGGTTTCAAACCTAGTAGTCACGGAATGCGAAAACGCAAAACCGTCCGTGGGAACGTGATAACCGACGAGATCGTGCAAATAAACATGAAGATCGTTGAAAAGCCGAAAGGCGCCAAAGAAGCAAAGAAAACGCAGGAAAAACCAGCAAAGAAGGAAGAGACCCAAACAGAAGCGGCGAAACCGAAAACTGAAGAAAAAGGCGAAAGCTGAGACCGTACTCAAAACTTATTAACTCGCGCAATTTAATCCTTCAACAATTCAAAGGTTTATGGAGAAATATGAGCAACAAAAAACCTCCTGTCTTACCCAAGCAACCGGAAGTCAACATTGGCACTGTGGGACATGTTGATCATGGCAAGACAACGCTTGTACAGGCATTGACTGGGATTTGGGCATCAAGACACAGTGAAGAATTGAAGAGAGGCATCACCATAAAACTCGGCTACGCCGACATGCCAATCTATAAGTGCCCGAAATGCGACCCGCCGAAAAACTACTCCGCCAAACCCACTTGCCCGAACTGCGGTTCAAACGCCATTTTCGTGCGAGCAGTCAGTTTCGTTGACGCTCCAGGCCACGAAGCATTGATGGCAACAATGCTTTCTGGCGCAGCAATAATGGACGGCGCGATTCTTGTAATCGCTGCAGATGAACCGTGCCCGCAGCCTCAAACACGCGAGCACTTAGCCGCAGCCGAAATCATCGGCATAAAGAACATTATTATCGTGCAGAACAAGATAGACATCGTTGACGAAAAGAGAACTCGCCAAAGCTATGAGGAGATCAGGAACTTCGTGAAGGGCACCATCGCGGAGGATGCACCGATAATTCCTGTTTCGGCACAGCGGGGAATAAACATGGACGTTCTTCTGCATGCGATGGAAGAGCTTATACCTACACCGAAGAGAGACGAAACGAAGCCACCTCTCATGTACGTGATCCGCTCATTTGACGTCAACAAGCCAGGCACAACGATCGACGAACTGGAAGGCGGCATTATTGGTGGAACAATCGTCCAAGGAAAGTTTATGATGAATAACGAGATAGAGATCAGACCTGGAATAGCTGTGGAAGGCAAAGGCACGTATACACCATTATACAGCGAAATCGTCAGTCTCCAAGCAGGCGGAAAGACGGTGGACGAAGCCCACTGCGGAGGACTGGTCGGCGTCGGCACGTTGCTGGATCCGTCCACATCGAAGGCAGACGGGCTGACTGGGAATATCGCGGGAAAGGCAGGGATGTTGCCGCCGACACTGACCGAGCTGACGATGGAAACGCAGATACTTGACCGCGCAGTTGGAACGAAAGAACTTGCGAAAATTGAAAGCATCAGCATGAACGAAACGCTGCTGCTACACGTAGGCGCTGCAATAAACGTCGGCAAAATCACGTCAGTTCGAGGCTCTAAAGTTGTAGTGAAGTTGACTCGACCGGTCTGTGCGCAGGCGGGCTCAAGAGTTGCTATTAGCCGGAAGATTGCAGGCAGATGGAGACTCATAGGATACGGAATGATACGCTAGCATGATCCGAGAACACAGATGTAAAGCAGAACCCATGAAAGTAATCTTGGACTCGAACGCACTATTTGCACCCATCCATTTCAAAATCGACATCTTCCAACAACTCGACATGCTCCTCAAGAGGAGATACACGCCTATCTTGCTTTCACCAGTCCGACAGGAACTGGAGAGGTTGGCTCGGGGAAAATCGCCGAAGACTCTTAAGGAAGCCTGTTTCGCGCTGAGGTTAGCTGAGAAGTGCAAGCTTGTCGAGGTGGACGCGGATGCGACTGTTTCTGTTGATGATCTGATAGTCAAAGTGGCTGGCGAGTGGAATTGCCCAGTCTTCACAAATGACAGACAACTTAAAAGGAGGCTAAGAGATATAAATGTGCCAGTAATTCATGTGAGGCAAAAGTCTCAGCTGAGAATAGAAGGGAGGTTAACAGCCCCTGTTTAAGCTTGTAGCCTTGGAAGACACTATTCGCATACCGCCCGAAACTTTCGGCAACCCGTTGGAGGCGGTTGGACACCAACAGGTCAAAGGAAAATATGAAGGAGTTGTCGATGAAGAACTTGGATATGTTATCGCCGTTATTGGCGTTAAGGTGAGCCCTACAGGGAAGATCATTCCTGGCGATGGCGCTACTTATCACAAAGTGGCTTTTTCATTGCTCACATTTCTTCCAAAGATTCAGGAAGTTGTAGAAGGCGAGGTTGTGGAGGTTGCCGATTTCGGCGCCTTCGTGCGCATAGGTCCGATTGACGCTCTGCTTCACGTCTCCCAACTCATGGATGATTTCATCTCCTACGACGAGAAGCAAGGCGTCTTGCTGGGAAAGGAGACCAAACGGAAACTAGCAAGTGGAGACCAAGTGCGTGTCCGCATAACAGCGGTCTCGCTGGGACGTGCAGGAAGCTCGGGAAAGATAGGTGTAACGGCTAGACAACCCTATCTCGGCAAGCTTGAATGGCTCGAGACTGATCAGCAGAGAACCAAAGAACAAACGGGGAAGGCAGTCGCAGAAAAAGAAATGCAGGGTGAGAAGAAATGAGTGAGAAAGCTTGTCCGACCTGTCGAACCCTTACGAAAGAGAACACTTGCCCACGGTGCAAGACATCCAGCCTGAGCGACGACTATGGCGGATTACTTATCGTGTTCAACCCTGAAAAGTCGGCTATCGCGAAGGCAATGAGCATCAAGGAAAAAGGTCGCTACGCTCTAAAGGTTCGATAGAATGGGCGTTGTGTACAGCCTCACACCCGAATTGAGGCTGAAACTCAAGGAGCCTATCGGCACCCTGATCAGAGGATCTTTTGCTGAAACCACCAAGGGATTTCAGAAGATTGTGACGGCAGAAAAACCGGCAATCATAATCTCCGTCGGCGACACTGTCACAAGAAACCTCAGTTCCAGTGGCTTCACTTTGCACATGGCGATAGTGGATAACTTTGCCATGAGAAAGAGCATCCAGCCAGTCTCGCTCGCAGCCAAGAAAACCATCCATGTCAGGAACCCTCAGGCGACAATAACAGAAGAGGCGATTGCTGCCATTCAGAGAGCTTTGGAAAACAAAGAAAGCGTCAAAATTGTGGTGGACGGAGAAGAGGACTTGCTGGTACTCATAACCGTACGCTATGCACCTGTAGGTTCATATGTCGTGTATGGACAGCCACATGAAGGTATAGTAGTCGTTAAGGTCACTCCAGAGAAAAAGGCAGAAGTGGAGCGGATACTGAAGGATATGGCGAAAAGTTCGAAAAGCTAAATAAGAAGCGAATATATCAAGTCAACACCGCAAACGGGGAAACATCATGGAAGTTCAGATATTGTCGAAAAGCGACAATCCGCTGCTGAAGCGGAGAGAGGTCAGCTTCCAAGTGGAGCATGACCAACCCGGAAGCACTCCTCCGAGGCTGCAGATCAGACAGGCGGTTGCCGCCGCGTTGAAGGCAGACGTGAATGTTGTTTTCGTAAAGAAGCTCGTGACGAAGACCGGAACGCGCACATCTGTCGGATTGGCTAACGTTTACGGTTCTCTTGAGCAGGCAAAACTCATCGAACCTGAGTACATCATCAACAGGAATATCCCGCCAGAAAAACCGAAGGAAGAGGAGAAGAAGCAGTAAATGCCAAAGAAAGAAGAGAAGGCGCCGCCTGAAGCAAAGAAGGAAGAGAAGAAAGTAGAAGCTCCGAAAACAGAAAAACCGAAAGAAGAAGTGACGAAGCCGGAGAAAGCGGAGAAGGCGCCGAAGCCTGAGAAAAAGAAGAAGAAGGATAAGAAGATTCACACGCTCTACAAGATCGACAATGATAAGGTCGTCCGCCTGCTACCTGTGTGTGAACGTTGCGGCACAGGATATTTTATGGCTGATCATGGCAACAGGTTCACTTGCGGCCACTGCGGGTTCACGAAGTACAAACCTTCGGAGAAATGAACAGGTTTAAATCAAGCTTCGCTCTGATTGCTTCCGGATGATCTAAATGATCAGGGTTAACGTTGCCATAAACAATGTGTCGGCTGAACGGTTTTTGGACATTAGAAAGCCATTGCCACAAGTCCAAATCAACACGAACCTCAACTTAATTGGAATAGAGAAGGGTCAAGATGATTCACTGGAAGTCCCATTTGTCCTAACGATCAACTACAACCCTTCGATTGCTCAGATAAACCTGAAGGGAAAGGCCTACGTAGCAGGCGACAAGCCTGAGCTCGAGAAGGTTCTGAAGGAGTATGAGGAAAAGAAGCCTCCGCCACCAATCATCGTGCAATCTATATCCAACGTGGCTTTCGTCGAGTCTATACTTATCTCCAGAACACTAAGCGTTCCGCCACCGATTCCTTTGCCCCAGATACCAGAGACCAAACAGCCAACTAAGAAGTCTTCTGACCTAGATTACAGTGCATGACAAAAACGTGCACGCCAAAGGCTTACTTCAGCGGCACATACATTGATGATCTCGAAGCGCCTATACCCGGCGTTCCATGTCGCACGGGCTTGTTTGTTATAGCGAACTCGCCTAGATAGTGTCCGATCATTCCTGGCTTTATCTCTATTGCGACGAATTCCTTTCCGTTGTGTATATGAAGAGTTGTGCCGATCATTTCCGGCAAGATAATCATGTCGCGGACGTGTGTCTTTATGGTTCCGCCGTCTCCACTCTTGTGACCTTCCTTGGCACTCCGTATCTTCTCAAGAAGTATCCTTTGTTCAGCCGTCAGGCCACGATGGAGACTTCTTCTTTGTCGCGAAGGAAGTATGTTGATGAATTCGTCCATAGAGAGCCCTTGAAGCTGTTCAAGCGAATACCCACGATAGATGAATTCCTTCGGCATATCTTTCTCACCCAGTCCATGCTTCTAAACGGTATAAACCTTCTCCTAAGACGCTTCTAGTCTCCGTTGCGCGCGCGCGCGCGCGCTTTTCCGTCCAGCGCCGCGTGCCGCAATCAAGCCGACTTTCTGTCCTGGTGGAGCGCCATGTGAGGTTGTTGTGACCTTGCGGGCGCTTCTCTTGCTGCTGCCATATGGATGTACAGCTGCGACCATTGCGCGTCCACGAGTTCTCGGGTACTTGTGGCCCTTCGCCTTCATCAGGTGGAATTTCGAACCAGCTTTCAGGAAAGGCTTGTCAGTTCGGCCTGAGCCTGAGATTATGCCCACCGTTGCTCGACACGCGTCCGCGGCGTATTTTGTCTTGCCTGACGGAAGCGTTATCATCGTTCCTTGGCTAGTGTGGCCAACAATCACGGCGTATGAGCCTGATGATTTCGCAATCTTGCCTCCGTCTCCCGGTCGGAGTTCTATGTTACAGATCATTGTCCCCTCAGGGATTTTTCCAATCGGAAGGATGTTACCCACGTCTATGGGAGATTTTCCGCCAAGGTGGATTTGCTGACCTATGTGGACTCCTTCCGGGATAACTGTATAGCATGCCTTTCCGTTTTCGAATCGAATGCGGCCCAGTGGTGCTCCTCGCCCAGGGTCATGAACGATCTCTTGAAGGTTGCCTTTGACGACCTTTTCGGCATATTCCGCAGTGACCATTGAAACTGGATAAAGTGACGGCGCTACCCTTTTGTGGGTTGACGAGCGGAATGTTGGTCCGCCGTGACCTCGTCTTTGTACGCGGATTCGCTTTCCCATTATCAGTTCACCAGATCAGTGTTACAGTATTCCCAGTTTGATAGCCACATCTGCCGCGTGGAATTCCGGCTGAAGCCTGACAAAGGCCTTCTTCTTGCCTTGAGGTGTGATTTGAGTATTGACATCCTTGACTTTCACTTCGTAGAGTTCCTCTACGGCTCGTTTGACGTCTTTCTTGCTTGCCTTCAGACTGATTACGAATACAAGCTTGTTTTCCTTCTCCACCATGAGACTTGCGGCCTCAGTCATCAGAGGATATAGGATGACTTCGTAAGCATCCATCATTCTTCTCCTCCTTTTGTCTGGAGATCTCCAAGTCTAGCTATGGCGCCGCTTGTCCATATCGTAAGCCGCCCGGGATGTGCACCAGGAGCAAGCAACTCCACGTTCAGGTTCTTGGCAGTGACTATGTCGACGCCTGGAATGTTGCGAGCAGCTTCTACGATTCCCTTGTTTTCGTTTATGACGAGGAGGGGTCCTACGCCCTGTTTCATCTTTCTGCCTCGCTTCTTGCCTTTTCCGGCTCTAACCTTGCGGCTTTCCTTAACGCGGTAGATTTCTGACAGTATACCTAAGTGAATAAGGGTTTCCTCAACTTGCTTGGTCTTGTTCAGGCTTTCCAGACCATCGGTGACGACCAGTGGGAATTCAGGAACGTCCTCTATCCTGTGCCCCCTAGAGATCACTATCTCCTTTGATGCTGTTGCGGCTATGGCCGAGAGCAACGCCAGATGTCTCTCTTTCTTTGGTATCCGTTTCACGATGACTTTCTCAGTGGTTGGGGGGTGTGCTGCCCTGCCACCTCTCACGCCGGGTGCGAAGGCTGCTGTTGCGCCCCCGCCCTTCAACCTCGGTACTCTGGATATGCCGCCCCCGGTGCCTCTAGATTCGGCTGAGGTTCTCTTTCCCGCCATGGGATCTCGGCCTTGCGGTTGGTAACTGTTTGATTGCATAGCGATGACTGCTCGCTTTATCAGGTCAGGTCGATAAGATGTAGCGAAGACCGGCGGAAGCTCGATCTTTCCGGTCGGCTGTCCTTGGAGGTCGAAGATTTTCGCGGTTTTTTTGGCCATGTTGTTTCACCGGTTACTTTCCTTGTGGCGATTCCAGCGAGATGTGTGTTATTTGCGGTGGTTCTTCAGCAACATTTCTTGGCGGTCTTGCCGGATAGCGCAGTTGTATGGCGCGTTTCTCGGTTCCAGGTACGCTACCTTCCATGAGCACATATGGTCCTCTTACGAGACCGTATCTGATGAAGCCTCCCTTAGGGGTGACTTCCTTGCCGTCAGTCCCTATTTTGAGGATTCTTTTGTTGTATTCAGTTCTTTGATGCTGACCCATTTGTCCAGCTCTGGGGATGGTGTAGCCGACATGGTGTGGGTTCCACGGACCTAGTGTTGCAACGCCACGTTTTGTTTTTCTTCCTTTGGCTTGGAGGACAGTGACATGCCAACGTTTTACAGGCCCCTGCCAGCCTTTTCCGGTTGTTATGCCGATGACATCGACGTGTTGACCGTCCTTGAATATTTCTGCAGGGGGTACCGCTCGTCCTAGGAGACCCTTTGCGTATTCAAATTGCTGCTGGATTGTGCCTCCGCCTATCTCTATTTCAGTTAGGTCAGGTTTCTTCTTTGGAAGGCTGGCCTGCCTCGGCTGGGTTGCAGCTACGATACGTATCTTTACGACGTTCGGCAGCTTTTCCTCAATCTTCTTTAGGCTTTCATCCGGGTTGAAGTTTTCAGGTAGTGTGAATACACGTTCCAGATCGTCTGGCGGATCTTTCATCCATGCTTCGGACAACGACTTCATGCCGTATGGGGTACTCGCATAGGTTCTTATCGCGCAGATAAGCACGGGGGGAGTTTCCAAAACGGTTGCTTGGCACATTATTTCCTTGCCGAATTCAGGTGAGCGTTTTCGGTCTTCTATCTTGAAGACGTGGGTTACGCCGGCCTTGTAGCCAATGAAGCCGAGGAGTTTAGGAGCATCAGCTGCTATTTTTGGCCAGAAACGAATTCGACCAACAAGGCTCGCAGCACGGCCTCTGGGCAAGTATGAGAGTGAACCATGTTTTGGCGCGTGGGTTTTTCGGTGGCCCATTGTGTTCCCGCTTCGTGCCTCTTAGACATGAGAATAATGAGTTATAAACGTTACCATCTTGATTTTGGCACAATTCATAGCCCTATGGTCGTTTGGTACCATAGGTTTGTTGATGTGTAAACGTCTTGAAGCGTCTGTCTGGGAGAGACCTTTTCGACAGTCTACTACCCCCGTATATATAGAGTGAACTCTGGTTTGAATAGTCTTTCTGGTAAGCGTTAAATCTGGTCGTGCATAGTTTCGTTGGGAGAGTTTGGCGCATGTCTGATGGCGTGTCGGCTGTTGCTGGTGCGCTTTGTCGTTCGGGCTGTCTAAAGTTTGGCAGTTTCAAGATCAAGTCTGGAGCTTTGAGCCCGTACTATATTGACCTTGCAGGCTTGCTTTCGGCGCCGCGGGAACTGTGCAACATTGCAGACGCGGCCGCGGGCCAGATCAGGAAACTGATGTTGACGGAGTCCATCGACAAGCTGGCTTCAATTGAACTGAAAGGGGCGCTGATTCTGCCGAGCATCGCATGCAAGCTGGATTTACCGTGCGTTGTGGTGCGGAAAGAGGACAAGACTTACGGTGTGACAGGGCGGATTGTTGGGGCGAGTGTTGGTAAAGGAGACCACATTCTGTTCTTTGATGACGTTGTCAGTGAGGGCTTATCGAAAGTCGAGGGGATGAAGCCACTGAAAGAGCTTGGCGCTGACGTGGCGCACTTGATGGTTGTCGTCGACAGAGAGCAGGGAGGCAGAGAAAACTTGGAAAGGCTTGGATACAAGGTTCACGCATTGGCTAAGGTCTCCGAGCTGGTCGATAGCTTGCGGCAGTCAGCATCAATCTCGCGACAGCAAGCTGACACTGTTCTAAACCACATTAAGAAGCCCTAGCTAGTTGACCCGGTGCTTAGTCTAACGAAACTCGTTACCGCAATGCTTTCCCGAGTTCAAGTCTTCTGTCTAGGTACTGAAGTCTTGGCGAAGGCAATCGCTTAGCACCCTCAATATCCTTCCAGCGCTTTCTTCTGGCGTGTGCCTAGTAGTGTCTATAGTCACATCAGGAGCCAGAGGTGGTTCATACGGTTGCCCGATTCCCGGAACAGTTGAAGCCTTACCTTTTGCGGCTCTAGCATAGATGCGTCTTGGAGCCTGGCGAGTCTTTCGACGACGAGCTTCACGCTGGATGCAGACGTTTAGAGGACACTCCAAGTAGGCTTCAATGAATCGAGGTATTCGTTTCCTAGCATTCTCACGATAGCGTCTCAGGTTGCCAGTGGAGTCAATAACAACATTCACGCCATTGTTGGTCAAGAGATGAGCAACGTAGACAAGCGTGGCATAAACAACATCACGTTCCTCAAGCGAATAAGTGGGCTTCGGCGTCAGAACCTTGCGCAGCGCGTCAGAAGACAACAGCTGAGCATGAACGCCCTTCTCTTCAAGAAATCTGAGCAACGCTTCCGATACAATCGATTTGCCACAACCTGGCAACCCCGTGATCCAGACACACCAACCCTTTTTCAACAGTCATGCCCCTTGCAATTCAGAATCTAAGTGTATTTCACGCATAAATGCTCGCAGAAACTCGTAGTCTGCCAGTTTGAACGAGTGACTTTCACATGTGCAATCGCTACAGCCGAACTGCTTGACTGCAATACCCTGTTTAGCCATCTCATGCGCGATTTTGCATTCTTCTTGCTTATTGGCTTCTGTCCAGAGCACGTTCGGAATTGTCGCCGTAGGGCAGCCAAGCAGATAGTCGATGTGCCAAGACTTGCGTTTCAATTTTCGGAGATGGCGTGTTACGCGCAAGTTGTTCTGTGATGAGCCCACGTAGACATACATGCCTCTCGCGAAGTGCACATTGCCAAGAGCATCAACATCGACGCTAGAGCCTCTATCTAGTGTTATGAGTAAGACGTAGACGTCTCTCACTCGTTCTCATCAGATCTATCAGAGGGGCGAATACCATTTCAGAATTTCCTTGACTGCCTTGGCGGAATATCCATTGTCTCTGAGCAGTTTCCTCAAGTCATCGATTGTCTCAGCATTCAAACGATCACCACGCCAATAGAAACTAGAGCGAAAACCTATTTATTCTTTCACAGATTACGGTTCGATTATGACAGAACAAAAACAGCTGAGACATGTGGCTTATTGCGGTCTCTACTGCGGGCTCTGCAAGTCGCAATCGTATACCAAAGCAGGCAAAGAAGTTGCAAGAAGCATTACATGAAGAAGGAATGGACAAGTGGTACGAATATGTACCTACAATAAAAGATACTTTCCCGACGTTCTGGAAGTTTCTTCAAAACCTTACTGGAAGTGACTGCGCTTGCCGCACAGGTGGAGGACCGCCTGATTGCGGAATCAGAGCTTGCGCCAGACAAAAGCAGATCGGCCTGTGCCCTCAGTGTGGGGAGTTTCCATGCAGGCTAATTCAAGACCTTGCTGAACATTGCCCGTCCCTGATTCAGGACGGAAAGCACTTGCAGAAGATCGGTCTGCAAAAGTGGATTGAAGAACAGGAACAGCGAGCCAAGCGTGGTGTAGTCTATGCTGATTTCCGCTATTCGTACAGAAGTCTAGGTAGCAACGCAATATGAGTTGATGTTTTTCAAGTCGAGTTTCTCAACCTGTAGGACGTTTTTCACGAAATTCAGTAGTTTTCCCCGAACGTCACGATCCAGGCTTGGGTACCAGATCGGTGAAGCCACGACTAAGCCTCGCCACGCATAGAAAGGCTGGATGACCTCCAAGATTTCGTTGTCGCCAGTTTTGTCCAAGTAGTTGCTCCAAAAGAGCTCGAAGAGACGCTCAAAGCAACCTTCGAGTCTGCCGTATTTCTGAAGCGAATAGAACAAGTAGTTGACCGTCAGAGCTGCAACATCGTCTGCAGGTTCGCCCCATTCGCCACGGCTTCGATCCAGAACGGTGAAATCTGAGCCCTCGCGGAACAACAGGTTCCAAGGATGAAAGTCACCATGCACTTGGCGCAGTCGATACGCCTTCCGCTTGAGCAGCCAACGCCAAACGATGCAGTCGCGTTCGATGCCAATCAATTCAGTCTCGCTTACGAAATCAAGCCCCGGCGGATAACTGTCCAGCAGCCCCATTATGCACTCGCCATGTCCGACAAGTTCACGGGCTCGGCGCACGTACAGCCATGGAGCTTCTCGCTTGAGCTTATGGATCTGAACAAGATAGTTCGACAGTGCTATGCAGCGACACTTGTCAAGCTCCTCAAGATTATCAGTCGCCTTGATACGGTCCAGATCAAGATGATATAGTTTGCCGTCAGCCATCTCAGTAATGATAAAAAATTCCTTGCAGTCGCCCAGAGACTTCAAATGCTTACCGTCTTCAGTGAAGGCTCCCACATCAACAGAATGCACATGTTTGGAGAGCTTGTTGAAAGTTGAATATTGCCACAGCAGAATCTGAGCCCTGTCAGAGAAGTGATCGTGGCCAAAACCCTCAGACCGCATACTCTCCAAGACAATCCGTTTGATTCCTCCGTCAACGGCAAACTGGATAACATAGGGAAGCCCATACCCAAACCCCTTCAAATCTTTCTCACTCTTGATCTCTGCCTCTTTCCCAATCGGATGGAATCGAAGAACCTTGGCAGGTGACTTGTAGACCGCTGAAAGGTACGATTCAAGCTGTTTTGGCGCCAATTTCAATCTGATGCAGCCTCACGAAAGGGGATAGTAGTTTAAGGTTAAAAAGCTAGTTGATGAGCAACGCAACAAAGAAGTACGCTACTAGTCAAGATGCCCTTCTTCTTCGTCTGAAAGAAGCTCTTCGATTTCTGCTACGCTAAATTCCTTCATTCTCTTGCTTCTTTCGTTTGAGTCAACAAAAGAAACCACGACAAAGATAATGAAAATGAGAATTACTGCCCCAAAGTCCGTCATCGCCATGTTCCACAAAAATCTCACCAGGCAAGATCAGAGCTAATAGCAGATAAATGCTAAGGGCCATCGAGATCTTGCTCACAGCCATGCTCCGACAACAGCGCCGACACGTTAGAAATAATGAAGACTGCAAAGCTCTTGCGCAAGGACGTAAGCAAGAATCCGACATTGATGCCAGTCGAAAAGGCTCTGGAGATGACAACGATAGAAGGCGTGAACGCTCTATCGTGGGAAGGTGAGATTAGAGCCATAGAGAGGGCAAAAGGGCAGATCTTGCCATCATAGCTTTAAGGAAGACTCACCTTTGCCCGATCTACAATGAGGACAACATCGTTGTTTATGCAGCGAAGGCGGCTGAAGTTGAAACGGTCATAATCAATGGCAATATTGTCATGGAAGACAGGCGGCTGGCGACGCTGGACAGTGAGAAACCCATAGCGATGGTTGACAAGGCTAAGACGAACATGCTTGACAGACTCAACATCAATGATAAATAGTAAAACGGCGAAACAGCATAGATGGATGGAAGTGTCTCGGTGGAGAAGTTCAAAGTCAAAAACTTGAAGCTTGCACCTAGAGGTCGCTTGCAGATCGAATGGGCCTCCAAGCACATGCCAGTTCTGATCCAGATCAGCAAAAGGTTCGCCCGTGAAAAGCCGCTGAAGGGTCTAACACTAGGCGCATGCTTGCATGTCACGAAGGAAACAGCAGTTCTGGTCGAAACCTTCCTAGCTGGCGGCGCTAAGGTCGCGCTCTGCGGCTCAAACCCGCTTTCCACGCAAGACGATGTTGCTGCCGCTCTTGCGGAAGAAGGCGTTCATGTTTTCGCTTGGCGGAGACAGCCGACTGACAAGTACTACTGGTGTATCGAACGGACGATAGATTACAAGCCTGTTATAACGCTTGATGACGGCGCTGACCTCGTCGGCATGATTCACAGCAAGAGGACAGAAGCATTGAATAACATCAAAGGCGGAACAGAAGAAACCACAACAGGAGTGCTCCGCCTACGCGCCATGGAGAAGGACGGCACTCTCAAGTATCCGATAGTTGCTGTGAACGATGCCTACACGAAATACCTGTTTGACAACCGCTACGGAACTGGCCAAAGCACCATCGACGGCGTTCTCAGAGCCACCAATATTCTGTTGGCGGGCAAGAACCTTGTAGTCTGCGGCTACGGCTGGTGCGGAAAAGGCATCGCCATGCGGGCCCAAGGGATGGGCGCCAACGTCATAATCACCGAAACCAATGCACTCCGCGCGTTAGAAGCTGCGATGAACGGTTACCGTGTTATGCCAATGGAAAAGGCGGCAACAGTGGGCGACATATTCATAACCGCTACAGGCGACGTGAGCGTCATAAGAAAAGAGCACATGCAGAAGATGAAGGATGGCACGATCCTTGCCAACAGTGGCCACTTCAACGTTGAAATCAACCTGAAACACGTCGAACAGCTGGCAAGCGATCACAGAAGCATAAGACCGAATCTTGAGGAATACACGCTCAAAGACAAAAGGAGACTGTACGTTCTTGCAGAAGGAAGACTTGTGAACTTGGCTTCAGCTGAGGGCCACCCGTCAGAAGTGATGGACATGTCTTTCGCAAACCAAGCTCTGAGCGTTGAGTATCTTGCCAAGAGCGAGAAACTGCTGCCCAAGGTCCACTTGGTGCCGAAGGAGATCGATGAGGCTATAGCCAAACTGAAACTCAATGCTATGAAGATACGGATAGACAGCCTGACTGATGAACAGAGAAAGTACTTGAGCACGTGGGAACTGGGCACGATTTGACAGCAACTTGTTTACGAAGCCATGGCAAACTTTAATAGGTGTAAAAGGGTAAACATGGCTAACATATGGTGATTGGTAAATGGTCAGTAAGGATCAATCCATAGGCTGGCTGATACTGCTAGTATGCGCATTCGTCGCCATCTTGTATGTGGCAACATTGTTCTTCCCAAGCTGGCTCGCAAATATAATAGGTCAAAATAAAGCTGACGTACAATTCTGGGTCATTGCAGTGCCAGTGCTTGTAGCATTCTTGGCAATCATGATCATAGGCGCCTGGATAGGCTGGACAATGGCAACAACCCCGCCACCGAAGCCAATAGAAGAACTCACAATGGATAAAGAAGAAGTCAAGGTCGAAGAGACCACAGCAACACTTGAAGAACCAGCGCCAGAAGAGAAGAAGCCTGAAAGGAAGAAAAAGGGCGAGTAACCCTCCCATTTCATTCTATTTTCAACATCAGAATCATTTCAATCCCTATTTTGCACAGGCAATCAAGAAGCGAGCATTCAGAGAGCCCGTTCTCATTACCTTTAGATTCCGAGGAAGCTTAGAGCAAACTTCAGCAGAATGTTTACGCTTGCAGAGATCGCAAAGACGAGTATGATTGCTTTCGGAGAAACCGGCAGGAATGGAGTCTCTTCGCCTTTGGGCTGAATCTCGTATGATTTGATCTCGTGGGTCTTTGAGTCCACCTGAACCATGGCCGTCAGCTTATTCATCTCAACCTCAACTGTATAGGTTTCTCCCTCTAGCGAAACCCGCTTTGGCTTCAGTCCGTTCTTGTGGCCGATTCGCTTCAGGAAACCTGTGGCTATGGACGTGACTGCTTCAGCGTTCAGCTCTTTGTTCTGAGGAGTCGATGAAGTGAGCACGCCTAGGGGTCTTTTCTGCAAAGTCGCTGACAACTACAGGGTCTCCTACCATGATTTCTAGGGAAAACATGAGGGTTTAGAAAGCTGTGTGCGTATCATGGAGCACTGACCTCAACCAGTTACAGCCTTCAGCATGCACTGCACGATGTTCTCGCAGGTCATGCATTGCTCAGGTATCTTCTCGTGCGGTCCCCGCGTACTCAAATATCCAAAGTGATGAGTGCATCCTTGGACTCTGGTAGGTGTTTCAACTGGTTTCTGCATCCTCAGCTGCATCTTTGTGGGTTCTCTCGCGATTCTCGGTTCTTCATGCGGCAGTTCATGTTCTTGAACCGTCGCATGGATCTCTGCCCCAGCAATTATCTCAGCCAAGCAATGCGGGCATGCTTCGTATGGCTTTGTCTTCCGCACGCCCATAACGTGAGCCTTCAGCGGGTTGTTGAAGACCTTCCCGCATGATGGATTCCGGCAAGTGTAGCTGACGTTGCGTGTTACTGTTTCTCGCTTCTTAGGAATGGCTAACCCTCCGTTAGCATTAAGTCGGATTCCGACTTTATAGTCTTAATGAAGGCAGAATCAGTATCCCAGCTAAACCAGACACATGGAAAATGGGCTATGGCGGAGCCGCCATCCGCCTCAAGTCGCCTTCCCCTTCCGAGTAGCCTGACGCTATCAAGGTGTCGCCCGCTTCGATCTTCGATTCAGGTTTCGGTCGAATGCACTTGCCGCCTCGCCTTATCGCCAAAACCCGCATGCCAGTCTTCTCCGGGATTTGAGCCTCTTTGAGCGTCTTGTTTGCAAGGGGAGAAGCTCCAGTTACCTCTGCATGCATGACTGTTTCCTCAGCCTCTCTAATCGTGAGCCTCAGGACTGGATGGGGCTCTATGCCACGCAGGACTACTTCAGCCATCTCGGCCGCGGCGTCGGCTATCTTTTCAGCAGCCACTCCAAGCCTTATGAGACCAAGAAAGCCCCGGGCTTCTTCCTTCTTGAAGTCGCTCGAGAGGGCCAGCAGCTCGAAATCAGTGTGAAGCCTGTCAACATGTTCTTCAAGTTTCTGTACTTCTTCAGCCAAGTCGCGGTTGTTGAGAAGCAACGCTGAATAGGCCAGATTAATCATTAGTTCTGAGGTGTCCTTGAGCTCAACGAAACGTTCAACAATCTCTTCAAACTGTTTACGTTGCGTCACCTTACTCCTCCGCCTTCAGTTGGACCCCTTCGACAAGCTCTTTAAACTCCTTGATTCCAGTCGATGTGCCACGTGCAATGAGTGTGTCTCCTTCCCTGATCTGCTCACCTTCTTTGATGTCAATTATCCAGTCCTTGTCGCGCCGGATAGCGATGATATCCATGCCCATTTGGGACGCCAGATCCAGTTCGCACAAGCGCTTGCCAACCAGCTCAGACGCCGCAGCCACTTTGGCCTTGACGAGGCGCTCTTCCACTTTTTCGAAGATTTCGCTCACGATGGGGTGGACGCCGATGTTTTGCATGACTATTGCGGCTATGTCTGCGGCGGCGTCGGATATCTTGTCTGCGTCTGAGGCAACCTTGGAGATTCCTGTCAGCGCCTCAGCGTCTTTAGGGTCTCTTGCCGCCACCATTATAGTCATCTCCAGCTGGTAGGCCAGGTTGTCGACTCGTTTCTCAAGCTCGATGACATCTTCTGCGAGATCTCGATCGTTGAAAAGCGCCGCTGAATAGGCAAGGTCGATCATCAACTCAGATAGGTTCTTCATTTCTAGGAGTAGTTCGCTCACCGGGATGAGCTTATACTTTATCTTCTCAAAGTGCGACATTTTGCAGAGGGCACTCCGTTGAAGCTGTATTTGATTGGCGATATTTTAATTCTTTCATGGCATCCATCCTGTGAATAGCAGGGCGGCAAGCAAAGCAACTGTGACCATTCCTTCAACCAGAACACTCTGAACAGGGATAACGGAGTTGTCCAAGTCGAGACCCTTCAAGAAAGTAATCACAGAAAGGCCATACGCAGTAATCACAGTGAGAGCGACGCCTAGGATGTTTGTCAACAGCAGTAATGCTGTGAAGGCAGCGAGACTATTCGCGGCGAGTCCGTCGCTCACGAACAGACACAAGACAGAGAACAAACCGAACATAATCACTGATGCTATCCAAGAAGAGAGAATCTGTGTGGCATGCCCCCGGATGCTGCCAAGAGATGGTTTAAGCAAACCTAGCGCGAGTTTCGTCGTAGCAGTCTGGCTTATTGTTGACCCGACATCGTTTGCCACACTTGTCAGGGCTGGATAGACAGCGATCACCTCGTTTCTGCCAGCCGTTACTGCGCCTATTCGCTTGAAGACTGTTCCGGTGATGTTGAAGATCACCGAAGCCACAAGCAACGTGAGTAAGGGTTCTTTCAGAGCATTGATGAACTCTCTGTCGCGAACACTGCGCAGCAAGATGAAGAATGCGATGACTGCTGATGCTGTACATATCAGAGCGGTGGCGTTTCGGCCGACATGTCCGTATTGGAAGAACAGGCGTAGGATCAGAACGTAGTATGCTGTCATGAGTATGCCTGAAAGGGCGAACGTGAAGGGATAGGCAGAGACTTCAGGGTCGGAGCCCCTCTTGAACGTGATGAATGCTACCTTAACCGTCAGCAAGGACAGGGTCAGACCGAGAGTCATGGTCGCGACGACGACTACAAACAAGTTCGCAAAGTCTGCGGCGGTGATGCCCCAAAAAAGTATTCCGAACCCCATCGAGATTGCGCTCATCATAAGACTCGTCAGCAACGTCAACATGATCATGGTTTCAAGGAGTCTGTAGAAGATTCGCGTGTTTCCCATGAATCTGGGGTGAACGGTACCCAAGTGCAGTGCCGTGCACAGGCGCCCGCTGAAGAGCCCACTGGTTATGCTCTTTGCACTCACGATGCCAGGGTACACGGCAAGCGCCCATGGGGAAAGCTGAACGAGGCCCATCTGGTAGGTGACTATGAATCCTGCCACCAGTCCGCCCACGTCGAGGAAATATGTGACTATTGACTGTTTGAAAGCGGGCAGAAACCCATGCAGCTCAGAAGGAAGCTCCACTTGTCAGTCGCCTCCTCAGAGCAAGTCTTCTGGCAGACTAGGTTGTAGCGGCAGCAAGTTCTCCAGTCCGTGGCCTGAGGTCTGGGTTTGAATCATCCCGCGCGCCATCCGCAACTTCTATCGTCTTGCCCATCCATAGGCACTCCTTCAACATAGCTTTCTGAACCGTAGACGGTTGACTACCATCCTTTAAATAAGTTTCCAAGTCGAACACGTACTCGCACTCAATATCTGCAATTCATAACTGTTTTAATGATTACCAGCAGTACGTTTCTTCGAAAGCGTTTAGGCGATGGTGAAGAAAGTGTACACCGTTTGGATCAAAATTGACAGAACGCTACCGTGGATCGAGCTCAAGGAATCTTATGCAAGCGAAAGCGAAGCAAAACGGGCAGCTAGACTAGCCATCAAGGACATCAGAACCAAAATTGTAAACGTTTCAGAGAAACGCAAGGCAATAAAAGCATTGGCTGCGATCAGAACCATAAACTAACCAGTACTATCAAACGCCCACCTTCAGATCAGTCCATAGCCCTCTTTTCAAAATCAAGAGCCAAAGTGAATTCATTTCTCAAACAGATGAAGCCTCCAGCTTTTGCTCCGGGCGAGTCTGGCGCCGGGGAAGGGACTCGAACCCCTGCGAGCCAAAGGCCCACTGGCTGACCTGTCCTCGTTTGTTTCTAGGCCCCTTTTGTGCGTAAGGATCTCGAGGCCAGCGCGATAACCACTCCGCCACCCCGGCACACAATGAAGAGAAGCCTCTTCGATCTAAAAGAGTTTTCATTAGATATCCAAAAAGAGAGAGCAGGATTAGCACCAGTTGTCGAGTCATCCGCCAAGCATGCAATGTGCTAGTGTTCTTCGAACCTTTGGTTCAAACCTAGAGACGCGTGTCTGCTGTAGCAGTCTGACACACGCTTCACAATTAAGTTTAAGCGTTTCATATTCAATAATGATGCAAGGCTTGAAGGGGTCAGGATTGGCTGAGGAGCGGCGTAGGACAAAATACGACATCTACGCGGACATTGTGGAAGTCGTAGCCCGAAAGGGACTCTGCTCGCTGACCAGAGTGTCCTATGGAGCAAACATGCCTGTCGACCGAGCCAAAAACATGCTTAACTTCCTAGTTGCACATGGATTCATCAACGAACTCGCCGTGGGCGATTCGAAGAAATATCGAGTCACAAAATGGGGCCTTGAATACTTGGAAACGTTCAAACGCATGCGCAAGTTCTTCGCCGCGCTTGAAGAGTGACCTAGGCAGCACGGCTCGTTGGGTAGTAACATCTTGTGATTGCTGATGGTGTTTTCTTCATGTGCGTCGCCTTTTAAGGCCTCCAACACGCTAATATTTTTCAGTGAAAGAATGAAGTGGTAAATGATGGTAAGCAAATTAGGTTTGAAGAAGGCGACAAGAGAGAACGTTTCGCATGAAACCCGAAGAGTCTGCGGTTTCGCGAGGAATGTCCATACAGGAGCAACATTCAAACAAGAGAGCGGTACACTGCAACGAAGAAGTCACTATCTGGCGATTGAACAAAAGAAGGCGCAAGCCGCAGTACTTGCCCTTAGAACCGCGCAACTGTACTAAGAGAACCGAGGTAGTAACGAAACGTGACTAGCCCTTTTAAACAGTCAACAGAACAACCCTATAGAACAGGCGAGGCAAAATGAACGATGCTAGATCAATCCCCCCAAGAAACACAGTCACACTAGACCAGATCAGCGGAGACCTAGAAATTGGCAAACACTCCACAATAAAGGGAACTGGCGCACCAGCCACCGTGCGCATTTCAGGAACAGTCTATTGCGAAGGAAACAACACATTCGAGTGCATCCTCATAGCCGAAAACTTCGAAGCAGACGGCAGCGTAATCATCCGCGGCAATCTGGAAATCAGAAACAGAGTGGCGGTAGAAGACGGCACACTTGAGGTAAGCGGCAAGATGACCGCGGAGCAGATAGACATAGACGAAGCACTTTACGTAGCTCAAGACCTCTCGGCTGACGACATAGACGTTGGAGGAAGCCTCAGAGTCGAAGGCAACGTGAAAGCTAGAGACGTTGATGTTGGAGGAAGCTTCAAAGTAAGAGGCGAAGCAACTGCTGACAACATAGATGTCGGAGGAACCTTCCACGCAGAATCAAGAGTAGAAATCCAAACAATTGACATAGGCGGAACAGCCGTAGTAGGCAACGGAAGAATACGAAAAATAGACGTGGGCGGAAGCTTCGAATCCAGAGGCCCTCTCGAATTCGAAGAAATAGACGTTGGCGGAATCGTTCGATTAGCTGGAAAGAACAGTGGGGGAGACGTAGAGGTAGGTGGCTCGTTCAAGGTTGATGGTGATCTTGCATTTAGAGACATTGAGGTCGGCGGAAAGGTCGAGATAAACGGCTCAGGTGAAGGGCATGAGATGGAAGTAGGTGGAAAGGTAGGAGTCGGCGGCTCACTGAAGCTCGAAGGAACTCTAGAAGTAGGGGGCAAAGCCGAGATCGATGGCGAGCTTTCAGCAGAAAACATCGAAATAGGCGGCATCCTACGCTCCAAGAAAGCAAGCGCAACAAACAAGATAGAAGTCGGCGGCTCAATAACCACCGAAGAAGGCGCAAGCGCTCACTACATCGAGATCGGCAAGAGAGGCGAAGCCCGAGGCCAAATTAGAGCAGATGAAGCTGTCATCGGCAAGGACGCCTCTGTCGAGAACGTCTATGGGAAACGCATTCTCCTGAGAAGTGGAGCACAAACAGAGAATGTTTATGGCGAAGACATCACAATCGAATCACATTGCAGGATAAACGGCGAACTCCAATACACTAGGGAGCTCAGGCTCGGCGACAACGTCACGCTGAACAAGGCACCACAGAAGGTAAACAGACTCCCCTTAGAGAGCTAGAAGAACCCTGACTACGTTTTCTTCGGCATCACCAAGTCTGCAATGTCCACACTATGTTCATAGATCTGCCTCAGGAATGAAGCAACTGACAATATCTGAGGAACAACTTCCAAAGGCTGCTCTCTAGTAGCCTCCTCAATATCCGCAAACGCCGCATCCATCTTGCCCCGCATACTTCGGACATTCTCAGCTAACTTCATGTCGCCCTCCAGAAAAGCCCTCAACGCGTTTTCATGCGCCTCGAAACAAGTGGCATGGAAACTCAGAAACAGCTTGCTCAGTTCTCTGTCAGGCTTCTTGCCCTTCAGCTCGATAGTTTTCATGGCCACGCGCGCGCATTCGTCGCCAATTGCTTCGACAAGGCTGGCAGCCAAGCGATAGTCGAGACATTCGATTGGACTCACGCCGAGTCTTTCACTCAGATTCGGATTTTGTATGACCGTACGCAAAATGCGGACAAGAAGGAAATAGAGTCTATTGCCTTCATCATCTCGTGCCACTACGCTCTTGGCAAGTTGCACATCGCCACCCACGAAAGCATTCACAACATCACGGTGCATACCTGCAGCAATCATATAGCTACGACGCATATTCTTCTCAGGCGGGAGACTTGCAGGCTCTAGCAGACATTGCAGGACAATGCTTCCGTAGTCCTCCTCGATGATCTCCAGCCCTATCAAGCGGCCAACTGTCTTCTTGACGGTGTCCCTCACTTCGAAGCTGATACGCTCCTTCGCTTCTATGCGAATTACGTCGAAACCAAGCAGATACTTGCTGACTATTTCTCGCCCAAGAAAAGGACCAGGTTGCAGAGATACTTCACGAGGAGGAGACTCAATATTATACTTGGCATCGATAAGAAGCTTGCCGTCACCAGCATCAACAACCGAGACAACAGCACCTTTCTTCAAATCATACATGTCGGCCCAAGCACGCGGCAAGCAAACGAAAAAAGTCCCCTGCGGAGTTCGCTGCACTTTGCGCAGATCAGTCATTCAAATCACCGCAAGACTCCATAATATTCGAAACTTGAATAATAACAGCTCTAAACAATGAGCCAGTATATAAATCTGAACTCTGCCAATGAAACAGAACACCTACAGTATAATCAGTATAGACCTTTCGCGAACAGTATAAAAGATCCCGAAGTGCGCACATGAATCGAAGGGACATACTTCGCGCGCTTGAGAGCCTGATTGAATAGTTAATAGGAGAAGCACAAATACAAGACACTAGAACTCTTGCGCAGGAACTCACGTCAGTAAACGAGCGGGAGAGGTGGGGAGCCAGCAAACAATGAGCGGAACCGAGAGGCTGCAGAAAGCCATTTCACTGACCATTACTGCAGGCTATCAACTCAACAAGGAAGCATTCGACTTCCTAAGCATGCTGGCTGCTGCAGAGGACCCCGCCGAGATCATGGAAAAAGCCGTGCGCAAGATTGCTGAGCTAGATGAGAAACCTCTGTTCATAGAGAAGAGCTTTCTGGAGCAACTTGTCGCAACACCTGGAACCCCAAGTGAGATCAGTGACGAATCGCAACGTAAGGAGCCAGAGCCTCAGAAACCACAGGTCACAGAGGCCAAAAGGCTGTTCCATCCCTACGCAAAAGAGGTCTCGTCAGATTTCAAAGTGATCGAAGACCCGGGAGCCAAGTTGAGCACTGACGGGAAAGTCGAGGACTATGTTCAATACTTTCAAGACAGATTCAAGAGAATGGAGAAACTACTGCGCCAAAGAATGGATGTTAAGAGCGCAGCCTCGATCATTGATGCGTTGAAAGCTCAGCCGAACACAAGGTTTAAGATAATCGGAATGATTACCGAAAAGCGCGAGTCAAAAGGCAAAATCATACTCAACGTTGAGGATCTCCAAGGAAATATCACAGTTCTTGTACCACAAAACGCTTCAGAAGATCTGCAAGAGAAGGCGCAAATGCTCCTTCTGGACCAAGTTGTATGTTTGGCAGTCTTGAAGACAAGGAGTAACCTGCTTATTGCTGAAGACATAATCTTACCTGATGTACCGCAAAGAACGCAGCACAAGGCTACTGAGCCTGTGTATGCCGTGCTCACCGCCGATTTGCATGTTGGTAGCGCAAAGTTTCAACGTGAAACCTTCAATCGGTTTGTGCTGTGGCTGAACGGGAAGTACGGCAATGGAAAGATGCAGGAGATTGCAGGCCGAGTCAAATATGTTGTCGTAGCAGGCGACATCGTGGACGGAATAGGCGTCTACCCCAACCAAGTCAAGGAGTTGGCCATTAGAGACATCAACAAGCAGTATCGCCTTGCCGCCAGATGCCTCGAACAAATCCCAGACTACATTGAAGTCATCGTCACACCCGGCAATCATGACGCCTCAAGAAAGGCACTTCCGCAACCTGCCATATCAGAAGACCTGCTCAAAACGCTTGAGGAAACGAGAAGAATCCAGTCTCTCGGCAGCCCTTGTCTAATAAGCCTCCACGGCGTCGAAATACTAGTTTACCATGGCCGCAGCTTGGATGATGTTATCTCCACGGTGCCCGGCATGAACATAAACCATCCTGAGAAGGCGATGAAGCTGCTGATGCAGGGCAGGCACCTAGCGCCTGTTTATGGCGGTAAGACGATGCTTTCTCCTGAGAACAGGGACCAACTAGTCATAGAACACATACCAGACATCTTTCACGCAGGACACATTCACGCATTAGGTTACATGAACTACCGAGGGGTGCTGATCGTCAATTCAGGATGCTGGCAGGACCAGACGGAATACATGCGGCGAAATGGTTTCATGCCTACGCCCGGAATAGCACCAGTTGTCAATCTTCAGACACTTGAAGTAAACATGGTTCCCTTCAACTGAAAGCCTTTGGGAAGAATTCGAGCCCGCGTTTAGTTGTGAGGATTCTTCGAGAAGCATTTCGGTTCGTAATCGACAAATCGTCCAAGCCGACCATCAGTAGCAAAGACATCGCGCGCAAGCGACCGGGCTATTTCCAACCGGATCTTCTTCGTACGCCCATAGCGGCCCATGCTTATCACCTTCGCATTCAGAAGTCCCATTGAGTCAAGCTCGTTGACCAATGTGCCTAACCGCCTCTGGGTCAGTGGCGTCACACCCATTTCACAACAGAGTTCGTTGTAGACTTCGAAGATGTCGCCCGTGATCGCGCCACTCGCATTGACCTTGTTGAGGTGACAAACGCTCAATACAACAAGCTTGGAATGTAGCGTCAGGTTCCTAAGCGCCTCAATCACCCGGTTGTGTTCGATGTGTTTCTCAGCCTCTCGGACATGCTCCTCAAAGACGCATCCATCGCCTTTTCGCTCTGCCACCTCGCCTGCCACGCGCAACAGGTCTAAGGCCCGCCTAGCGTCGCCGTGCTCAGCAGCCGCGAGCGCCGCGCAGAGGCTCAGGGCACCGTCAGACAAAGCTTTCTCGCAGAACGCAGCCACTGACCGTTCAAGGAGGATGTTTCGCAATTCGCCTGCGTCGTAAGGCCTGAAAACAACCTCTTCCTCACTAAGCGAACTCAAAACTCTAGGGTCCAGAAACTCCTTCAGCCGCAAGTCATTGGATATTCCAACAACAGCAACCTTGCTCCGTCCCAGTGTCTCGTTCATCCGTGTCAACTCATACAGCAAGCCATCGCCTCTTGCTTTGATCAGAGCATCAATCTCGTCCAGCACGATGATGAAAATTATGCTCAGAGCGTCCAGACCTGCTTGAAACCTGTCGAAAACCTCGCCAGCAGAAAGCCCGGTAAACGGGATTGAAACGCCCAGATTCTGGCATAGAACCGCGAAGACACGATATTCGGAACCTGCCATGCGACAGTTCACATAGCAAAATCGCACAGGAGCACCGAGCTCTTTTGCCTTGATTCCAAGGCGGTTCAGGACATATTTGGTCACGGCGGTCTTGCCTGTCCCCGTTTTGCCATATATGAGGAGATTCGAGCTACGGGCATTCTTTAGAACAGGCGCCACTGTCTCACCAAGCAGCTTGATTTGCTCTTCTCGATGTGGCAGCCGCTCTGGCAGATAATCGTGCCGAAGAACCTCGCGATCCTTGAAAACCTTCGTATTGCTAACGAACTTTTCGAACACATCGTCAAGTATGTCACAGTTGCTCACAATACCACTCAAACCTTTCACAGGCAACGCCTCATCTTCCGTTGGAGAACATAAAGACTCTCATACACAAAACTGAAGGATCAGCACTATAATTCTACAACGTATTAGAGTCGTGCTAAAGTTTGTCAAGATGACAGGCCACACACCCCAATGTTTCCATTGGAGATCTGTATCAATTTGAAAAGTGATGTTGATTCCTTCTTTCAAGAAGAAGTATACTCTGAAATCTAAGACCAACAAAATACAATATAACTAGCACTGTAAAAGATTTTAAACAATAACTGCAAACGCTTCCGCTAAACACACACGGCTAGTGGCTGGCTACTGTGTTCCAATGGAAACGCAGGGGGCTCTCTTTTCGTAAAGTCACCCGTCTGTGCCAACATGCGCCACAGAGCGCCTATCTTGCTTTCATCACAGCGTTTTCCCAGTTAGACAGCGGCCGTATGATTCCGTTTGATCCTGTTTGTCTCCGTGTCAGTTGTTCACTTTCTGTGAAAAGCATGTGAAGTTGATTTGGGTCTGCCTCTTTTTCTATGTGCTTTCTGTGGTTATTGCCCTGTTTGTGTCTGTTTCCTGTGAAGAAGCCACCCCTATGCTTCTACTGGAAAATGTGGTTGGAACCGTCTTGGTTGTGCATTTGAATTTTAACAATCGTGTGAACGTTGTAATGGTGAAAACACTGCAGGAATTGGCTTAAAATGGATTTACGACCTGAATTCCTGAGCTTTCACACAGTCCTCTTCACCGTAACGGCTATAACCTGTGAAGTGTAAAGTTGTGAACGTTTCCTCAGGATGTTGCTCGCTATATGCCTGCGAGAAGAATGCGTATAGAGCTGTTTGACAGCGAAGGCAATCGCTATACCGTTGCCTTCGAGGGACAAATAACTAGAGAAAAGGCTCTCAGGCTTCTTGATATGGTCGAGCTTCTTGGAGGAATGCCAAGCAATGCGCCTACCCAAACCAGGGACGCTATCACCGTTGCCACAAGCCTTTCGAAACAGGACAAAGTGCGAACGTTAGTTCAGAAGCATTTCCCAATAGTCTGGTTCTCTTCGAAGGAGGTTCAGATCGTCTATGAACAGGAGCTCAAAGAGCCTATAGGTCTTAGCACGGTCGCCACATACCTTTCCAGAATGACCAACAGAGGAATGTTGCTTCGAACTGGGGCGGCAAACAATCTGAAATACAAACTGGCGGCGAATACACCACAGATCTCTCTCAGACAACAGCTTCAACAATAAAGCTAATACTCTCTGTTTTCTCCTTCCCAACAGTAACCAAAAGAGGAAATGTACAATGACAGAGAATCTTGTCCACGACCTAACAGATGCTGTGCGAACACTCTCAGGTACGCTGAAAGAGGGTTCTTGACTCCGCAGACAGGCCGGAAGCAAGAGCGGACACTGCTTAGCAGACCAAACGCCTTCAGCTTCAAACTCTGGAGAAGACGCAAAGCGTTGCTACAACGTTCGCCGCGATCGACTGCTCTGCCAGAACTCTGAGACGAGCGAACGACTGGGATGTATACTTCTTACGTTCAAGCTGTGCAGAAATCAAAAACTGCACAGTGAACTGGAGCTATGTGGAGGATATCTGCACTGGTTGGACCCCACATCTCCGCGCGCGCACTTGAAGAGGCACACGAGTTTCTTGACCTTGCCAAACCTAGGACGGTATTCTCTAATATTGCGCTGACATACCGGAAGTATCGTGTTGGTCTGAACGCTGTGACGCCTAGGCCGTCATGGATGACTTGTGACGTCTTCGCTGAGCTGTGGACGAAGGTAGTCATGAAAACTGAACTGAAACGGGATCGCGAGTACATCACTGAGAACACGCCTTACCTCGAATACAGCGACACTGAGTTGAAGATGCTCGACATAGGCGAGGAACTAGTAATTTCAGAGTCCAAAATGCGCTTCGCAGTGCCCATAAGAGTCACCCACTTCCCAGACTACCTGGCTGAAAGAACGGCCGAAGACTATGGGCTGAAGGATTCGCCCGGCCTGTCAAGGATGGAGAAGCGCCTGAAACAGCTGGGTAGCGAGCGTAATTTCTCACTGTAGAGCTACTGCACAGGCTGATCTTCCGTCTTCTTCAGCAGCTTCTCCATCTCTTTTTTGACACTGTACTTGAATGGAATCTTCACAGTGTCCCTTTCCAAATACCCTTCCTCATAAAGCTTCTTCATCAGCCTAGCCGTATGTTCTCTGCTGAGTTTGACCTTTTCCTTGATTTCGGGGGCCGTTTTAGCTCCCTCTGAAACCAAGAAGTCCAGAACGACCAACTCTGTTTCGGTCAACTGCGCCATCGCCTTGTCCCTCTTTATAGGGATGACTGCTTCAATGCGGGGCTCAGGTGCCGTGGCAAGTTGCTTGGCCTGCTCTTCAACGCTTGAAACCTTCGTGACCAAATCTTCCTGTGATGCAGTCACATCACACACTCTTTTGTCCAATTCCTCGATTTTCGCCAGCATCTTCTCCCGATCTTCCATCGAGCCGATCTTGGTTTCTACTGACTGGAACCTTTTCTCAACGTCCTGCGCAGTACTCAGGGCACGATCCTCCTTGGAGGCTATTTCCTCGACCTTATACGCGACCAACTCCAACCTTTCTGCCTCACGCTTAAGCTGCCTATTGAAGCTCAGAACTATGTCTTCGACAGCGTCTCTGGCTCTCTCATATTCCTTCTGGGCTCGCCGCAGTTGCTTGTAGTACTCAACGGCTGCCACGATGGTCGCAGTCAGCAGAATCCCTAGCAGAACAAGCATGATATCTATCACGTAACATCGCCTTGTGATTCATTTGTGATGATATGTGACTCACACATGTTGCATCACACATCACACTCTGACCATTGACCATTTAAAGATTATGGTGTTCTATTGGGATTGATGGAAACATGACGTCACATGTCACACTTTCACTTGCAGAGACCATGCAAGAAGCGACACTAACATGTCTGTAGAAACAGCCTGTTTTTGGGCCTCTTACGCCATTTCTAACGCTATTCTAAGGTTTCATAAGGGCGTGCTACAGTAGTGTCACAAGAGTCCTTTTTATGTGTGATTTGTGATGTCACGCTAAGCCTTCTGATGGATTCGATAGCTGTTTTAGGCTTGTTTCGAGTTGTTCTCTTATCATTTCTATGAGTTTTATATGCTCTGTTGTTTGTGCGTCTTGGTTTGGCATGGTTCTGAGTGCCTCAACATATTCATGCAGCTTGTTCGAGATCTCGAGATACGGGTCGAGAGTTGTGCTGTCAAAGATTCCCAAGTACCCTAAAAGCAGCACAGTATATATGGACCTGATCACGTTCTCTTTGGCCTGTTTTAGGGTTCGATTGAAGGCACCACGGCTTATTTTGGCCTTTATTAGCCTCAAAGAGGCCTTTTCATCGTATTTTAGCTGTTTGCCTGAGATATTTTCGGACAATATGTCTATTAGCAACGTTTCTAGCTGTGTTTTGGTTAATTGGCTGTTCGTGGCAAGTATTTTGACAATGGGGTCGTTTAATGAGCCCAAAAGCCATGTTTGAACACTCTCTTTTAGCTTCATTCTAATGGTCTCCCACAATACTGCGAATGGATACAGTTTCGTATACTGGCTCACCTTTTAAAACTGTCGGAATGCCTGTTTGTTATGGCTATTTCGTGAACGCAAGTATTTTATGTGGAGATCGGAGTATGGTAAGTGAGGTCGCATCGTTGGCTACGAACTTCCAACCCGCAAACCGACTGAAATGCATAAAACCGTCAGGAATACGCCGTTTTTTCACTTTAGCGCAAGGAATGACTGACGCCATCAATTTAAGCCTTGGAGAACCTGATTTTTCCCCATCGAAACATGCGTTGGATGCCGGAGTTAAGGCCGCACAAGAAGGCAAAACCCACTATACTCCCACCAATGGGATAGGCGAGTTAAGGGAGACGCTAGTGAAGAGGGCCTTTAATGACCATGGCCTCAGTTATGACCCAGACTCTGAGGTCCTTGTGACTGTTGGTGGAACTGAGTCGATTTTTGCTGCTATGTTTGGTCTGGTGAACCCTGGAGATGAAGTCTTGATCACTAACCCTGGCTTCGTGTCATACGAACCATGTGTACTCTTAGCGGGCGGAGTTCCTGTTCCGATCCCTCTGTTGGAGAAGAGTGGTTTCAGGCCAAACATCAGTGATGTGATGTCACTCATCACGAAGAAGTCACGTGTGATCATATTGAACTACCCGAACAATCCAACGGGTGCGGTGCTTTCTTATGATGAAGTCGCTGCTCTAGCGAAGTTTGCAGTCGAACAAGACATGATTGTGATTTCAGACGAGGTATATGACAGGATGGTCTACGATGGCTACAAGCACTATTGCTTGGCAACGTTCCCAGGCATGCGAGAACGTACGCTTATCGTCAACTCGTTTTCCAAGACCTACGCTATGACTGGCCTCAGAATTGGATATGCCTATGGACCGAAGGATCTTCTGTCACCACTGTGGCTTGTACACCAGTACACAGTCGCATGCGTGAACAGCCTTGCACAGTATATGGCATTGGCGGCGATGAGAGGACCACAAGTGTTTGTGGAAGACATGGTTCGCGAGTTTGACCGGAGACGCCACTTAGTCTATGAAAGGCTCAACGAAATAGACCGATTCAAAGTCGAAATGCCAAAAGGAGCCTTCTACATGTTCCCAAACATAACGGCCTTTGGCATGTCCTCGGAAAAGTTTGCTGAATTCCTCGTTAACGAAGCTCACGTCATAACAGTGCCTGGCTCGGCGTTCGGCAGTCAGGGAGAGGGATATATCCGGATCTCCTACGCTGCATCCTACTCACAGCTGGAAGAAGCCATGAATCGTATTGAGAAGGCCGCAAAGAAAATGCGTTAAGGCTTGACTACAGTTTTTCAGCGGCTGCTTTCAACCTGTCGAAGAGTTCTGGTCGTAGATCCCGTAGTGTTGGCACGAAAGTTTCAACAGGTCTGATATCCGCATAGTTGACCTCTCCGATGACAAAGTCCTCTTCATCATACTTCGCCTTCGCGAGAATCTTCCCTTGCGGTCCAATGAGTCTGCTTCCTCCCCAGAACTGGAGCCCATCTTCAATGCCCACAAGGTTGACATAGGCTAAGAAAGCAGTGTTCTCCATGGCTCTCGCCGCTGTCAGTGTTTCAAAGAAGGCCCTGCGAACGGCTGGTGAGGCGGAAATGCAGATGATGAGTTGGGCGCCTTCGAGCCGTGTGAGTCTGCTCACTTCGGGAAAGAACATGTCATAACATATTATGAGCCCTATTCTTCCAAGATCGGTGTCGAACACTGCCGTTTGATATCCTGGGCGGAAATACCTCTTTTCTTCGAATACGCTATGCGTAGGCAAATACATTTTTCGGTACTTTCCGATGTAGCCTTCTGGGCCGACCAAGACGGCTGTATTATGAAGAGTGGCTTGGGTCTTGTCGCTCAGCTCGGGCATGCCAAAAACGATGTATATCTCTGTCTTGCGGGCCAAGGTTGCGATGGTGCTGGTTGAAGGGCCAGGAATAATCTCTGCGAGTTCATATATCTGGTCTCTGACGGTGTAGCCGGTCAATGAGAGTTCTGGGAATATCACAAGCTCGGCTCCTTGCCTCTTGGCTTTCATGACTGCTTCCTTGATTTTCCTAATGTTCTCTGCCTTATCTCCCCTTTCGCAACTCATTTGCGCCAGAGCTACTTTGAAGTCCTCTTTCATACTGTTAGCCTCGCGCTAGTCGGAAGTCAGTTCCCACTGTTCGGTATTCGAGTTTTGCCGTTAATAACATTCTCCTCTTATGCTCAGCCAAGAGCCAACGGCGTTTTATCTTCTCAACCTGTTTGGTCTCCATGTTCAGCTTTTTAGCGATCTCTTGAACGTTCATAAAATGTTCCAGCCCGTAGAGAACTAGGTCTAGTTGCTCATATTTCAAACCTAGTTCGGTTTCAGCCGTTTGGCCGGGCCAAAGTGCTGGTGTGGGCGGTTTCCTCACTATTTCTGCAAGCACGCCAATGTGTTGCGCAAGCTTCTGAACCTGTGTCTTGTACAAATCCATTATCGGTGATATGTCTGCTGCTACATCTCCCCATTTCGTGAAATAACCCATCATCGTCTCGGATTTGTCTGAGCTTCCGCAGACAAGTCGGTTTAGTTTGTTGGCATAGTAGTAGATGTATATGCTTCTTGTTCGTGCCTTGATGTTGCCCTTGCACACTTTGTCTTCGGCGTCAAAAATGGGAATAGTCCTGTAGAAGGCTTCAAGGGTAGGTGTGATATCGCACATCTGTGATTTCAGCTTGAACTTTCTCGCAACGAGCTTTGCATGTTGAATGTCCTTCGGATTGCGCGTCTCGTCCTCAGGGAGCATGAGACCCAGAACATTGTTTCCTCCTATGGCTCGGGCGGAAAGGACTGCTGTCGTGCAGCTGTCAACCCCTCCTGACAATCCCAAGACTATGCCCTTGGCTCCTGCTTTGGCGACATAGTCCCTTATGAAGCGTTCAATGCGGGTCGCCGTTTCCTGCCAGTCCATGTTGAGGACAGCGGGCGCTAATTCCACTGTTACGTACCCTCAGGTGTCTTATGGGATGAGGCGGGTATTTAAGGACAAACATAAAATACTGGGGTGCCGTTACGTCTAGGCAAGAAGGATTGGACAATGGGGCGTAGAAGGAGGAAGGTTGTACGCATTCCCAAGAAGCGGCTGCCTAAGCTATTTGCTTGCCCCAAGTGTGGAAAAGAGACCGTTAGAGTTGAAGTCTTCCGTGATGAAGGTCGGGCCGTCGTAGGATGTGGCAGTTGCGGCGTCAAAGACGAGTTTCCCGTAAAACCCGCTCAGAGCGAAATCGATGTTTACTGCATGTTCACTGACAAGGTTTATGGGGGCTCAAGGACCACATCAACAGCAGAAACTACGAGCGCATAGATTAAGGGGTCTTTCGATGAAATCCGTAGAGAAGTACTTGCTCAGGAAGATTAAAGCTGAAGGCACAATCCACATGACCCTCATCGACCCTGAGAACGTGACTCCGGCGCAAGCTTCACGGATTGCAGAGAGGGCGCGAGCGAGCGAAACCAGTGCCATAATGGTCGGTGGTTCCACATCGAATTCTGTCTTGCATCTTGATGCTGTCGTCAAGGCCGTCAAACGGACGGTGGATACTCCAATAATACTTTTCCCAGGTGACATCACGGGCATAAGCCGTCACGCTGACGCAATCTGGTTCATGTCTCTCCTGAATTCAGTTGACCCCTATTTCCTGATGGGCGCCCAGACCAGAGGGGCACCTTCAGTCAAGAAGTATCGCATTGAACCCATTCCTCTAGGATACATCATTGTCGGGGAAGGCGGTACCGCAGGCGTTGTGGGGCGAGCATTACCGATTCCATACAGCAAACCGGAACTTGCATTGGCGCATGCGTTGGCAGGCCAGTATCTGGGTATGCGTTTCATCTACCTCGAGGCTGGTTCAGGCGCGAAAAACCCTGTGCCACCGGAGATGATCCGCTATGTGAAGCGTTCGATTGACGTTCCATTGATTGTCGGCGGCGGCATTTGTTCTGGGGAGCAAGCGTTAATGGCGGCGTCAGCCGGAGCGGATGCGATTGTAACAGGCAACGTCGTTGAGAATATAGGCGCCAAGCGTAGCGTTTCAGAGATTATTGAAAGCATAAAGCAAGGCAAACCATACGGATCGCCTTGTCGTACTTGAGCTTTACATGTGCAATTTCCTTGAAGCTGCATCTTCTTTCCACAACGGTTTTCAGTTGTTCATGTCAGAGAATAGAAATAAGCGGCAGTAGACAGAAGGACTTGCGAGCAGGGAGAACTTGAGCAACCAGATGAGCGCAGCTTACCGGAAATACGTTGAAGCTCTAGAGAGCCGGCTGGCAGAGTTGTATGTCATAAGCGACAGGGCTCGTGAGAAAGGGCTTGACCCCTCGCTCAAGACTGAATGCAGAATTGCGAAAGACTTAGCTGATCTCGTCGAAGGCCTCGTAGGGCCCAAGGGCGTGGCGGGAAGCATAAGAGAGCTGAGTTCAAAACTTCCGCGAGAGGAGTTGGCCTTCAAGGTAGCTGAAGAGATTGTCTACGGAAAATTTGGTCATATGGAACCTGAAGCGGCAGCTGAACAGGCTATACGGACTGCGCTTGCCATTCTTACTGAGGGCTTGACTGCGGCACCGTTGCAGGGAGTCGCAAAGGTAACGGTCAAGACGAACAATGATAGAACTCGCTACTTGGCAATCTACTTTGCAGGCCCGATGCGTTCTGCTGGCGGGACAGATCAAGCCCTGACCTTGGTAGTAGGAGACTTCGTGAGGCGCCTGCTGGGTCTAGATCGTTATAAACCGACTGAAGAGGAGATCTCCCGTTTCATTGAGGAGTTGAGGCTTTATCAGCGTACCGTGACCCGTTTCCAATATCACGTGTCAGATGATGAGCTACGTAAAGCGCTTGAATGGTTGCCGGTGGAGGTCACAGGCACCGAGTCCGATCCGGTTGAAGTTTCTTCCTTCCGCAACTTGCCTCGTGTGGAAACCAATCGCGTTCGGGGTGGTGCTCTCAGAGTCGTGAATGACGGCATCGTAGGTCGTGCCCTCAAGGTTTACGCGATCATTGACAAACTCGGGATACAAGGATGGGACTGGCTTAAGGAGTTCAAGAAGAAGTCTGAGCAGAGCAAGTCCGCCGGCTTCATGGACGACGTGATTGCCGGGCGTCCCATTTTCTCTTTTCCTTCCAGACGTGGGGGCTTCCGACTGAGATATGGCAGGGCACGAAACACAGGTCTTTCCGCTGTGGGAATTCACCCTGCTACGATGCTGGTGCTGCATGGGTTTCTGGCCGGGGGAACACAGGTTCGCTTGGAGCTTCCAGGAAAGGGAGGCGTCGTCGTTCCCGTCGACACCATTGAGGTGCCTATCGTCAGACTGAAAAATGGAACGGTCACACAGGTCTCTGTTGAGAATTTCAGCGAAGTGAAAGACAAGATTGACAGAATACTGTTCCTAGGCGACATGCTGATCAGTTTTGGCGACTTTCTGTACAACAGCAAAGGGTTGCCGTCTTCCGGATACGTTGAAGAATGGTGGAGTGAAGATCTTCGCAAGGCTGTCCTAGATGAGTTCAATGGAAACTGGGAGAAGGCCGCGGAAACAGCCAAGATTGCCCATGAACTGCTGACAAACCTCGCGGAAAAACCTTTCTCGACCAAGCCCACCGCTCAACAAGCCATAATCCTGTCGTCAGCCCTGCATATCCCTCTTCATCCAGCTTTCACATATCTCTGGTCAAGCTTGTCCTCAGTCGAAGAGATTGCCAAGCTGAGAGATTGGCTTCTAAATGCTGAAGTGCAGATCGACAACGGCGTCGTTCAAAGAGTCTCTGGAGTAGTCGATACTGGCGTCAAGAAGAACTTGGAGGCTATCTGTCTGCCGCACAGGATTGCAGACGACAAGATCGTCGTTGCGGGTGGGGATGCGACTGCATTTGCTTTTTCGCTAGGTTATGGTAACGATTGCGCGCTGGATCCCTCTTCCGCCAAGTCTAGCTTAAGCTTGGTGAACACACTTTCAGGCACGCCTATCCGGGAGAAGGCACCGACGTTTGTAGGCGCAAGAATGGGCCGCCCTGAGAAGGCAAAGAGGCGCGAGATGAAACCTCTTGTTCATGTGCTTTTTCCAGTGGGCTTGGCAGGCGGGTCACAGAGGGACATCGTGGACGCGTCGAAGAAAGCGCCTGCGTTTGTGGATATAGTCAAACGCAAATGCCCGGACTGCAAGACGTTCACCTACAGAGTCAAGTGTCCCAGTTGCGACTCTGAGACAGTTCTGGAGAGAAGCTGCCCTCGATGTGGAAAACCCTTGAAAGGGAATGAGTGTCCAACGTGCAACGTTCACGCAGTGACTTACCAGAAGCAAGTTGTCAACTTCAAGGTCTCACTTGAGACCGCGTGCAAGCGTCTAGGTGTTTCCCTTCCTAAGATCTTGAAAGGGGTGAAGGGGCTGACAAATGAGACGAAGACCCCTGAGATTTTCGACAAGGGCGTGTTACGGGCCAAACACGATTTGTCAGTTTACAAGGATGGCACGATCCGCTTTGACTCTACGAATGCACCTTTGACTCATTTCACGCCTGTTGAAATCGGTGTCTCAGTTGATAGGCTCAGGAAGCTGGATTATGTATGCGCTATGGATGGTGCAATTTTAACGGACGCGAACCAAGTTTGCGAGCTGAAGCTTCAGGACGTGATAATTCCACTCAAGAACGGCGAGTATTTTGTGCGCGTCGCCAGCTTCATAGATGAACTGCTGACGAAAGTCTATGGTCTCCCGCCTTACTACAATGTCAAGCAAGCAGAGGATCTCGTCGGCCACTTAATTGTCGGCCTCGCTCCGCACACATGCGCAGGCAACTTGGGCAGGATCATCGGTTTCACCAAGCTGAACCTGTGCTATGCGCATCCGATTTGGCATTCGGCCAAGCGAAGGGACTGTGACGGCGATGAGGATGCTGTGATGCTGGCTCTGGACACTTTGCTCAATTTCTCACGCGAATATTTGCCTGCCCAGATAGGAGGCATAATGGATGCTCCCATGCTACTTATTCCAGTAGTCAAGACTAAGGATGTACAGAGGCAGGCGCATGACTTTGATGTGGCCCATGCGTATCCTGTTGAGTTCTACGAAAAGACGTTTGAGAAGATCGAATCACGGCAGGTGAGCCCGATCATAGACCTCGTCGGACACAGGCTTGGCACCGATGCACAGTTCGAGGGCTTCAACTACACAACTCCTGTTTCGAACGTCAACATGGGCAACCCTGAAAGCGCCTACAAACAGTTCAAGACCATGGTTGAAAAACTGAACAGCCAGCTGGACTTGGCGGAAAAGATCGAAGCTGTGGACGCTAGGCGAGTGGCATTGAAGGTTCTGACGACGCATTTCATCCGGGACATCGCCGGGAATCTGCGCGCATTCTCCACTCAGGCATTTAGGTGCAAGTCCTGCAACAAGCGATTCCGACGCCTACCCTTGCGAGGCAAGTGCCCAATATGCGGCGGAAAACTGGCTCTCACTGTCTACCGTGGCGGAATTGAGAAATATCTTGGTGCCGCTACGAGCCTCATTGAGAAATATCATCTTCCGAAGTACTATGCTCAAAGGATTGAGCTTGTCAAGGACGAGATTGATGCTATGTTCACGAGCAAGAAGCCGAAACAGTTTAGCCTTACTGATTTTGCCTAGGGAAGCTGCCTAGCCTTTTCGAAATGGAGCACATAGACGAATTGATCGTCGTCCCATTCGCCGTGGGTTCTCTGCCACTCCTTCTTGAACTTCTCAAGTGTGTACCCTCCCTCGCGCTTCGCGTCTTCCTCGTCAAAGTACTTAAGCCGCTTTCGTTCAATGGAGACTATCTGCAGTTCGGCGAAACGCGGTTCCCATACTGTGGCTAGAATCTTTGAGCCTGCCTTGATCTTCGGGTCTGGCGGGTTGACTCTTGAAGATTGGGTTTTGGTGCCGTCAATTATGGGCTTCATTTCGTTTGCGCTAAAAGTCAGCTCAATTGGAGCCTCGGCCACTTCCCTTATCACTTCATCAACTGCTCTTTCAGGTTCTTGAGCCATAGTCTCAATGATCATCTTGCGCTCTTTGACTGGCAGTCTCTTCTCAGCCAGTTTCCTGATGATCTCAACTTGCCTTTCAGGTTCCATGATTGAGCGCCCCACTTTGACTGCGGTTTGATAGTCGATCTTGCCTTCTGGCACTTCGCCTGAGATAGTTGATGGTGCCACGTATTTCTGGGCTTCTTCAGGCACAACTTCAACTGCTTTGAGCCACATGGCTATGGTGCCTTGGCTGACGCCGATCTTTTTTGCCAGTTCCGAGCGTGAAGAGTATTTGCCAGGGTATTTGTCAAGAAGCTGTTTGCACACTCTGCCTTTCTCTATAGCGCTGAGATCTTCTCTGTGAACGTTTTCAATGAGGTTGAGCTGGATTACCTCTTCGTCACTGTAGTCTCTGATGATGGCGAGCACTTTCCCCAATCCAGCCTGCTGACATGCTCGGTATCGTCTTTCGCCTACGACTACCTCGAATTCGTCTCTCACTGGTCTGACCACAATCGGTTCCAAAAGACCGACTTCTCGTATGCTTGCCGCCAGTTCGTTCAGACGCTCTATGTTGAAGTCCAGCCGTGGATTGAGCTTGCTTGGGAAAATGTTCTTCAAAGGTATCTCTCTAAGCGTTTCCGACATGGACCTTCACACAAGCCTCTCTCTTTTCTTGGTTACAGCCATCTAGAGTCTAGGCGCCTAAGAAAACTTTTCTATTCAGACGCATATAGTCTTTCTTGATGAGTATGGTCAAAGAACCTTTCCATCCTAACGCGTACCTTTCGGAGATAAAGAACATCAAACTTGGCCTGCGTACCCGAACCCGAGTAATCAGCATTCTTGAGAAGCATTCAGTCGATGCTAGAACGGTCGGGGTGGAGGCCAGCATACACTATGGGGTGGTCATGCATCATCTGCGGCTTTTAGAGGCAGAGGGCATTGTGCAAAGGAAGAGTAGCAAGCCCATATGCTGGGGCCTTACTGGAAAGGGCCAAAAGCGGCTGTTGAGTTCCACCTAGAAAGTGCAGTGGCACGGAGAACGGCCGCATTTAGGGCATTTGTTGGCGTACTTGTCTAGGGCCGCCTTCTCTAAGTCAATGTCGGTGATGTTTGCAAGCGAAGCCAGCCACGCGATAACGTCAGCGAATTCCTTCTCCAGAGCCTTCTTGTCTTTTCCTTTCAACGCGTCGCCAAGTTCTTCGACTTCATCTTTGAGCCAGTCATATGTTCCTTCTATTCCACGTTTTGAATCACGGTGAAAGTATAGGCGTTTCATCATCGCTTGAAACTCTTGTACCTGCACACATCCCGCCTCGTTTGCGTCAGCTTTCAATTATGGCATACATGGCGTCTTGTCTCATTGATCTGGCAGAGGTGGAAACAGTCAACGTATCTTTATGTATTTGTAGGCCTCTGTGGCGTTTTCGAAGCAGTAGTGTACCTTCTGGTAGTTCTTCCTGAATTCTGTGACGTTTGCTTTGATTTTTTCTATAGGTTCCTTGTCAATGATCACGCGTTTGACGAAATCTGCTATCTCGCCCATTTCTTTTTCTTTCATTCCGAGTCTCGTCACTTCTGAGACGCCCATTCTGATGCCGCCCGGGTGCATGAAGTGTCGGCCTTCCTTGATGTCCCAAGGTAGCAGGTTACGGTTTATTATGACGTTTGCTTTCTCCAAGGTCTCTTCGATCGTGCCGCCATCTCCATGCTTGGTTATGTCTATCAATATCACGTGGGACTGCGTGAAGCCCTTATGCTCAGCCAAAACGTTGAAGCCCTTCTCATAGAGTGCTTGTCCCAACGCCTTCGCATTTCTCACCACCTGTCCAGCATATTCCCTGCCGAATTCAAGCATCTCTGCACAGGCAATCGTCAGGCCCGCAACCGCATGCAGATGATGGTTGCTCACCATTCCCGGAAACGTTGCTCTTTTTATCTTCTCCGCGTTCTTTTCCCATGATAGGATACCACCGTGTTGTGGTCCAAAGAACGTTTTGTGTGTGCTTAGGCTAACGACATCTGCGCCTTCTTTCAGCGGGTCTTGGAACTGTCCGCCGGCAATTAATCCTGCCACATGAGCTGCATCGTAACCTGCAGTCGCACCCACTTCGTGAACGGGCTCAACCAGCTCCTTTACGGGGTGTGGGAACGGGAAAACGCTTGCGCCGAACATGACGAACTTCGGCGGCTTTCCTTTCGCCTTGAGCTCCTGCATCTTTGTTTTCGCCTTGTCTACATCTATGTTCAGCTCTTTGTAGTCGAGGGGCAAATACTCAACATTCAGCCCTTTCACGGCGCCCGCTGTTCCGCCGAGTTCTTTCTTGCCAGACGTGATGTGGCCTCCTGAAGGGATCGACAGGGCCAGCAACGTGTCGCCTGGCTCAGTGAAGGCGGTGTAAACGGCGAGGTTAGCCACGACGCCTGAGATCGGTCGAACATCTACGAACTCGGCGCCGTAGAGTTTCTTCATGAGGTCAATGCATTTGAATTCCACTTGGTCTATGTAGCGGCAACCTGCGTAGACGCGTTCTCCCGGCCATCCTTCTGCGTAGCGGTTTGCAAAGTCGGTGACAATGGCTTCTCGGACGGCTGGGCTTGGGATGTTCTCGCTTGCTATGAGTGGGACGCTTTCTTGGAACCACTTGTGATGTTTCTGAAGAAGATCAAACACATGATCATATTCGTCTCTATTAGTTGACATCATACACACCTTTTCTGTCTCTCTATCTTTCCATTCAGAAATAAAAACTCTTTCAGAACAACGCAACATTAATAATGAAGAAGACGGTACGAACTAATGGCAAGAAGCAAATGAGGGTTCAAGGATGAGCAAGAAGAAAGACAAGTCGTCGCCCATGCCTGCTGCAAGCGCAGGGTTGCTCAGGTTTTTTGAGGAAGAGACTGAAGGCGTGAAGGTCAGACCAGAAATCCTCGTGGGCTTCGCAATAGCTCTGATAGTGCTTTGCATTCTGGCACATGTGCTGTTCTAGGGTCGCGACTCTGAGCGGCGAATTGGCGGGTGCAAAACCTCTATTCTCTGTACTGAGTTCAAGTGGACGAAGATCTCGCTTCTTTCTTCGCGACTTGTGACCTGCGGTATTGGCTGAGCAATAGTAGCTCTCATTATGAGAGCCTCCGCGTCTGAAAGCCATATCCCTGGAGGCTCAAAAGTCACGGCTGTCAAGGTTCCTTCAAAACCGTACGATGGTTCCAGAATCACGCGAATTTGCTTGCCCACGTTCTTCTCAAGCATGTGGAAGATTGTGGGAGGCAAAGTTGACTCAGGCATAAGACTCGCAAAACCTCGGCTATCGGGTTTTACAGATAAAAAGGTTCTCCCTTATTAATCTATACCTAACCCTGTGAACCGATATCGTGACGACGAGACATCATTTGCGGCACGTTTTATGGACTCTAAAAACGTGTTATGCTCTCACGGTCTTCCATATTTGCGGGTGTCCGCATGTTCGCAACATTTTAATATGCTTGAGGTGCTTTCATAGACCTTCGTTCAGAGGGTATGACTTGGCTGTCAAGCCTTCACTGAGTCAGTCCATGGACAGAGCGGTTGAAAGATACTCGTCGTTGTTCAAGCTTCCTCCATATCGGAGAGTCATCGTGTTCTCTGCCGCTCTGTGCATTGGCGGCAGCCTGCTCGCGGTGACCGCGCTGTTTCCCACGATTGATGGTTTGATCAATGGCATGCTTTTGGGCTCTCTTGCTTTTCTCTTCAACGCGGTCTTTGATTATGTTGCGAGTTCGTGGGTTTTGAAGAGCGACCTCGTTTATGATTTCAGGAGGACGGCGGCTCTTTCCCTCTATTGCTGGTTTTTGTGGTTCTTCTTCATATTCATAGGAGTTGTAGCAGGGGTTTTCTTCGGTTGGATGTGGTGGGTGAGACTGTGCTTGCTGGGCTTTTCAGCCGTCTTGCTTTTCCGCTTCGTCATATTCAATTCGACATCGGCTCTGAGTTCTGGGCGAGTTGCGGTTGCCTCCCTTCTTCAGCCAATGCCCTGCATGGTTCCCTTCTTGATTCTGTGGTCAAGAATCGGTTACCCGCTCACACTGCCTATGTACTTCTACATCTTCTTCTCGGTTGCGATGGGTCTGGGCACGAGTTATCTCTTTCTTTCTCCCCTAAACCGAATAGGCGAGAAGACGCTTGGGATTCGTTCTCTGACTCTTTTCAAGGCTTTCTTGCTTAACTGGGTAATAGGGTTGAATGCTCCGTTTGAAGATCTTCTCGAAAAGCTTGGTGAAGAACGAGATACGGAGGTTTCCTTGGTGAAATTCGCCTCTTCCAAGACGAAAACGGTGATAGCGATTCCTTCTGTCCATCCTGGGCCTTTCAAGAACATAGGTAGCAGTTTGCTTCCTTCGATGCTCAAGGCGGCTCTGGAGAAGCAGCTCGACTGTGTTGCATGCATTCCACATGGTATGTTCGGTCATGAAGTTGACTTGGCGTCTCAAGCTCAGACCGAGAAAGTGATCAGCCATACCGTTGACTCAGCACTTTTCGATGCCGTTAATGCGAAGGCAGCGCCCTCTGTTACCATGAGCAACGGAACCGCCACGGCTTGCTGCCAGATCTTTGGTGATTTCGCTCTTCTCTCTTTCACTCTTGCCCCAAACACCACAGAGGACTTCCCGCCTGAACTGGGTCAGTTCGTTCGCCAAGAAGCACAGAAGCTCGGTTTGAGGTGCTGTGTCCTTGTGAACGCCCACAATAGCATCAGGGAAGCATCAGATATGCAAGGGGTTTTAAGTTCTCTGAAGGATGTGGCCGTTGAATGCCTACGTAAGGCAGTCTCTATGAAGCAACTGGCTTTCGAGGTCGGCGCAGCAACATTGAATCCCAGTGAGTTCAGTCTTGAGGATGGCATGGGAGCAGGGGGGATCACCGCCGTCATAGTCAAGGTCGGCGAACAGAAAACTGCCTACATCACCATCGATGGCAACAACATGGTGTCAGGACTGCGTGAGAAGATCCTTTCGAGTCTGCAATCAGCGGGGTTCGATGCAGGAGAAGTCTTCACAACGGACACGCACTCGGTGAATGCGTTGGTTCTGACTGAGCGCGGGTACAATCCTGTTGGCGAAACGATTGACCACGCTAGACTCATTGAATACGTTAGGCAGGTTGCTGTCGTGGCAATGAAGAATCTGGAACTTGTGAAGTCTGCGTGCAGGAGTGCGACCATTTGCGGCGTCAAGGTCATAGGAGAAAGGCAGCTTGAGACACTTTGCGAACTCATCGACAGAAGCCTCAGGAAAGCGAAAGAGATCGTGATTCCGATATTCGCTGGTAGCGGCCTACTCTTGATGTTGTTTTTGCTGTTTGTTTAAGCTAATATTAATATGGCGGGCCTTTCAGATAACCTCCATCAGTTTAAGCGACATTAGAGCTGTCGCTTGAGCGCGTGATGGGCTCTTGGCCATGATATGATGGTGTGGGTGGAGTGTATGGGGAAAGTCGTGATAAACGAAGAGTTCTGCAAGGGCTGTACACTTTGCATCAACGCGTGTCCGCAGCATCTTCTCAAAACTGCCAACCGCGTCAGCAAGACAAGCTATCACCCTGCCGAGTTTGTTGATCCTGAAGGCAAGTGCACTGGCTGTGGGTTGTGCGCGCTGGTTTGTCCAGACGCCGCTATTCAAGTTTACCGCGAGAAGAAACCGGGAGCGAAGTGAAAATGGGCGAAAAGAAATTCATGGCTGGAAACGAGGCAATTGCGGAAGCTGCTGTTCAGGCAGGGTGTCGCTACTACTTCGGTTACCCCATTACACCTCAGAACGAAATCGGGGAATACATGTCGTGGAGGCTTCCCCAAGTAGGCGGATGTTTCCTTCAGGCAGAAAGCGAAATTGCTGCTATATACATGGTTTTTGGAGGCGCAGGTGCAGGCGCAAGAGTCATGACCTCTTCTTCAAGCCCAGGCATTAGCTTGATGCAAGAAGGAATTTCGTATATTGCTGCGGCTGAGCTTCCATGTGTTATCGTGAATATGATGCGTGGCGGTCCGGGTTTGGGGGGAATTCACCCTTCGCAATCTGACTATTTTCAGGCGACGAAGGGCGGCGGCCATGGCGATTACCACTTGCTTGTGCTTGCGCCGTCGACAGCGCAGGAGGCTGTAAGCCTTACGATGCTTGCTTTTGACTTGGCCGACAAGTACCGGAACCCTGTCATGATTCTGGGAGACGGTAACATGGGACAGATGATGGAGCCGGTCGAATTCAAACCTGTTGAGAAACCTTTCACAGTCAAGAAAGACTGGGCAATCACCGGAGCCAAGAACAGACCTCGGAACATCTTGAAGACTCTGTATCTTGACCCGGCAGTGCTGGAGAAGAGGAATCTGGCAATCGGGCGCAAGTTAAGCGAAGTAGTCAAGAACGAGGTGCGTTTCGAATCCTACATGGTTGACGATGCTGACGTTATAATCGCTGCCTACGGAACAGTCGCGCGGATCGCGAAGACGGCCATAAAGGTCCTCCGCGGAAAAGGCTTGAAAGCCGGATTGCTCAGACCAATATCGCTTTACCCATTCCCTTACCAAGCGTTTGCGCAGGCTGCAGAAAGAACGAAACACGTTCTAGTCGTAGAGATGAGCATGGGTCAAATGATCGAAGACGTTAGACTGGCTGTTTGCGGCAAGAGCCAAGTACATTTCTACAACAGAGTGGGCGGAATGGTTCCAAGCTACGAAGAGATCGTGACTGCGGTTGAAAAGATTGCTAAGGGGGCTCGCTAGAAATGGTGGAGGAGCTTGTTTTTGACAGACCGAAGACTCTCTTGCCCGTTGCAACACACTATTGCCCAGGATGTGGTCACGGTGTCATCCACAGGCTCGTGGCTGAAGTGATAGACGAGCTGGGAATTCGAGAGAAGACTGCAGTGGTGGCGCCAGTCGGTTGTGCGGTGTTGCTGTACAACTACTTTAACCTTGACTCGTACGAAGCAGCTCACGGACGTGCTCCAGCCATCGCTACAGGTTGCAAGAGGGTTCACCCTGAGCTTGTCGTGTTCACATATCAAGGAGACGGAGACCTCGCCGCCATAGGAACAGCCGAAATCGTTCATGCCGCCGCGCGAGGAGAAAAAATCACCACGGTCTTCGTCAACAACGCCATCTATGGCATGACAGCTGGCCAAATGGCCCCTACAACTCTTCTCGGACAAAAGACCACAACAACTCCGAGCGGCAGAGCAGCGGACACTGCTGGCTTCCCCATTCGCGTGTGCGAAATGCTGGCAACTCTTACAGGAGCAGCTTACATCGCAAGAGTCAGTGTGACAAGTCCAAGAAACGTGATGCAAGCCAAGAAAGCGATCAGGAAAGCTTTTGAAACCCAAATCAAGTGCTTAGGTTTCTCACTGGTTGAGGTTCTGTCACAGTGCCCCACAAACTGGCACATGACACCTGTCGAATCCATCAAGTGGGTTGACGAAAAGATGGCACAGTGTTATCCGTTGGGCGAGTTCAAGGTTCCAAAGGAGGAATAGAATTGGCCAGGACAAAAGACAAGCCTTTTTATGAAGACATTGTGATGGCCGGTTTCGGAGGCCAAGGTTTGATGTTTATCGGAAAACTTTTGGCTTACAGTGCCATGAAGGAAGGAAGAAACGTAACGTGGATTCCTTCTTACGGTCCTGAAATGCGCGGCGGAACAGCAAACTGCACAGTGATAATCTCAAGCGAGCCAATAGGCTCGCCCGTCACGTCTCATCCTAGAGCGCTCATAATAATGAATAATCCTTCGCTGGAAGCATTCGAACCCAAGCTGCAAGCCAATGGGTTGCTGTTTTCGAATAGCTCGTTCGTTACCAAGTCTGCCGACAGAAGGGACATTAAGGCAATAGCACTCCAGGCAAACGAGATGGCGGCTACGGTGGGCAATGAGAAGGCAGCCAACATGGTTATGCTTGGTGCCTACATAGCATACACTAGGGTGGTTTCGAAAGAAAGCATCATAGCCGGCTTGAAAGACCTGTTCGAAAGGAAGATTGAGCTGTTGGATACAAATGTTCGGGCACTTGAGGCGGGCATGAGATATGCTGAGCAAAAGGCCTAGACTATCCGTTGGGTCTGAAGCATGATGGTATTGCGAATCTAGATTGTGCACCTGCTTGCCTCATGTGCGGAAAAAATAAGTGGTTTGAAGTCCAAACATAGAATGTTCTGCGATACCTATCAATGTTGATTCGTCGTTGAAGGCGAGAGCAGATGACTCAAGAAAAACCAAGAAAGAGAACCGCGCCTAGGGCAAACGCCACAGATGCCGAAGAGAAACCGCAAACAGATAAGAACGTTGTGTTCATCGGCAAAAAGCCCGTGATGAACTACGTGATCGCTTGCATAACCCTGTTCAACGCTGGATCAAACAAGATTGTTGTCAAGGCTAGAGGGCGATCGATATGCCGAGCCGTCGACACTGTCGAGTTGCTGAGACGAGCATTTCTGAAAGATCTGCAACTGCAAGACATTGCGACATATATTGAGGAGTTGGCTCGAGAAGAAGGGCAGAAGTCAAACGTCTCGTCCATAGAAATCACATTGGCCAAGCCTTAGACTCGTTCCCTTCGCGAACAAGATGCGATACTACGGTTAGTCAGCCACACAATTTCATAAATCGCTTTTCCCAAGTATTTTTCCACAGAAAACCGTAGGTAATTATATAAAACCCGTTCTCCAAACTTTCTTATTCTGAGTGGTGTTGTGTGATGAGCGGTTATCCCAAAATAGTTGTGACCCCTCCAGGCCCAAAAGCAAGAGAACTAGTCAAGAAAGACGAACAGTTGGTTTCCCCTTCATATGGTCGCTTCTATCCGCTGGTTGTGGAATCAGGCAAAGGCTGCATCGTGAAGGACATTGACGGGAACGAATACATAGACTTCAACTCCGGTTTGGTGTGTCTGAACGTTGGCCACTGCCACCCGAAAGTTGTCGCTGCCATAAAGGATCAGGCTGACCGTTTCCTGCACTATTCCAACACCGATTTCTACTACAAGCAAGTCATTGACCTTGCAGAGAAACTCGCGCAAGTAACGCCAGGCAACTTTGAGAAGAAGGTGTATTTCGGCAACAGCGGAGCCGAAGCAGTTGAGGCTGCCACCAAGCTGGCAAAGTGGCACAGTCGAAGACAACTCTTCTTGGGATTCATCAGCGCTTTCCATGGCCGCACGATCGGAGCGCTATCTTTCACCGCGAGTAAACCCTATCAGAGAAGATACTTCTTTCCCTTGATGCCGGGCGTCACTCATGTGCCATACCCGTACTGTTACCGTTGCCCGTTCAAACTGACCTATCCAGACTGCCACTACTGGTGCGTCGACTTCATCGACGAGCAGGTTCTGCAGAAGTATGTGCCTCCTGAGGAAGTTGCAGGAATACTGGTTGAGCCCATACAGGGCGAGGGCGGATATGTTGTTCCCCCGCCTGACTATTTCCAGAGGCTGAAGAAACTTTCTGACAAGTATGGCATACTGTTTATAGACGACGAAGTGCAGTCGGGCATTGGTCGCGCTGGGAAATGGTTTGCGATTGAGCACTGGGGCATCGAGCCGGACGTTGTCTGCAGCGCGAAGGCTTTGGCAGCAGGTATGCCGCTGAGCGCAGTCATTGCAAAAGCCAAGGTAATGGACTGGGTTCAGGGTTCTCACGCAAGCACGTTCGGAGGGAACCCCGTGTCCTGCGCAGCTGCAAACGCCGTCATAGACATCATAAAGGAGGAGAAACTCTTGGACAACGCGAACAAGCAGGGCGCTCACATCATGAAGAGGCTCGAAGAATTCAAGGCTGAAAGCGAAATAGTCGGTGATGTTCGAGGAAAAGGTTTGATGATCGGTATGGAGATCGTTGAAGACAAGGAGAGCAAGAAGCCGGCGCCGAAGAAGGTTAGCGAGATCATGACGCGTTCATGGAGACGTGGAATCAACGTGATCAGCTGCGGAATGTCAACAATTCGAATCGCCCCGCCAATAATAATCACGCGCGAGCTTGTGGATTCGGCATTGGATATAATCTTGGACGTTACGAGAGAAGTGGAGAAGGAGAAGCTGAGCTGACAGTGGAACGTCATGAACATCCGGAGACTGGCAATAGGCAACTATGAAAAGATCACTGGATTATGGACCAAAGCGGGACTGCCGTTCAAGCCGAAGGGAAGAGACAGCAAAGAAGCCATAGCCGCCCAAATGAAAGCAAACCCCCCTTTCTTCATAGGTGCCTTCGAAGGCGATCAGCTTGTGGGCGTAGTCATCATAAGCTGCGACGTCCGCAGAGGATGGATCAACCGTCTGGCAGTGGATCCAAATCATAGAGGGCGCGGGATCGCTAAAGCTCTAGTTGCTGAAGCTGAGAAAGTCCTCAGAAGCCAAGGAATAAGGATCTTTTGCGTCCAAATTGAAGCTGAAAACACCGAGTCAAGGGAACTGTTTAGAAAGTGTGGTTACAGGGAGCATCCGGACATAGTCTACTTGAGCAAGCGTCAGAACAAGAACGTTTGACGAAATGCCTGTTCAGAGCAGGCAATGCAGTGTCGGGTTTCTCTCTGCAGAGTTGCAGAATAAGAGTTAACGCCTCTTCTGCAAGTTTTCCTGAAACTTCCTTGGTTTGGCTATGATTTCTTCTATTCTCATTTTGAAGAAGCTTGCTGCATGTGCAGGAGAGATTCGAAGTGCTGTGTCTGCGCCTCGGCCTGTTCCGGCGATTGCGATGACGTCTTTGTCGACCGGTATCAATCCCGCGTCGGCGGCCATCATCGTTATTTCTACGCATACCTTTGTGCCTTCGCCCATGAGCCTTAGCACGTTGGCGATGAGTTCTAGAGGCTGGATTGTGCCAAAGTCTTTTCGGACTGCGCGTTCTGCGCTGCTGAGTGCGTGGGTTCCTGTGAAGATTCTTGCGCCATTAGCCAAAATCGTTTTCCGGTGTTCTTCTTGCAGTTCATTTTCTCCGGGTTCGTGGAAGCCGGATGAATGTGTGACTACGACTACGTTGAGTCCCTTGAGAGTTTTTGAGGCTTTTGCTCCTGTTTCGCCTGAGGTTGATGCGATGACTATGTCTTTGATTCCTTCTCTCGCCAAGTAGTCCTTGACGAGTTTTAGCAGTGTGTCAGTGTTCTGTTTGCCTGCTTCATCAAAATAGACCACTTTCTTTTCAATGAAGGCCATTCGATGGCACCGGATATTATTCAAGGGGGTTGATTTTTTAATGGTTTCCTTTTCAGCTCGGTGCCGCAGACTCTGCATGTTCTGGAACCATAGTCTGCTGGGTATCTTTCATGGCAGGCTGGGCAATATCTTATCCATTGCAAGCGGCGTCTGATGCCGAACGTGATAAGGGGAGCGAATTCTATGCCGAGCTGTTTTGCGACGTTCTGTATCGAGTAGTCGTCCGTCGCAATCAGTGGCGAACATCCGCCGTTTCTGAGTTCCAGCGCCAATGCCAATACTTGGTGGTCAGTTGCTGAGAGGAAGAAAGTGTCGCCGACGGTTTTTGCAGAGGCTTTGGCTTCGTTCAAGAAGGGTTCTTGTGGCGTCTTGATTTTTACTTTTCCGCTTTCTTCGGCTAGTTCCAGTTTGGCACGTAGTGCGGAAGTCTTGTCCAGTTCTTCCTTGACAAGGGGAACAGTGTACTGTTCTTCACCTATTGAGAACGGGTCAAAACCTGCCACGAATGCGGAGGTGTCCAATATAACTGTTCTTCTGGGTGAGCTTGCCATCTACTTGTCAGCCAGTCCTCTTGAACAGCAGTCTGCTTTTCAGTCGTTGGTAGAAGTCTTCTTGTAATCGTATGAAGGAGGTCACATTATCAGAACGTGTTACTGTTAGACATGGGTGTCTCGAGCTTATTGTTTGCTTGTACTTTCCGTCAATCAGGACCAGTATCTTGTGAGGCTTCTCAACATCGATTTTGAGGACGGTGTCTGCAGGAAAGACGATTGGGTGAAATGGCGTTAGCGAGCAGAGAGGCGTGAGAACGAACGCGTCCACATCAGGGTCCAAGACTGGGCCGCCGGCTGAGAGTGAATATCCTGTTGAACCCGTTTGGGTTGAGATCATGAGTCCATCTGCTTGGCAGTCGACGATTGGCTGTTTGCCTTTCAGTATGCGCGTGTACACAAGCCGTGTAGGTTCGTCTGCCAACATCACAACCTCGTTGAGGGCTTCAGGGAACTTGATGCTGTCTGCCATCACTTTGAGTTTCATGCATCTCTCGATTGTGAACTCGCCTTTCAGGCACTTGTCCACGGCCTCTACTGCGCGTTGGGGTTCGACTTCTGTGAGGAATCCTCTGACGCCCATGTTCACTGCAAGTATCGGCGGTTCAGGCTTCGGGATGGTGACGCATGTTCTCAGGATTGTTCCGTCTCCGCCGATGGCGATTATGAAGTCGGTTTTCATGTGTTCCAAGGGAACAGTCTTCACTTTCGCACTGGTCTTTCCAGCCAACGTCTCTTCCATGCAGACGTCCAAGCCTTTTGCTTCTAAGTGCTCCGTCAACTCATCGACAAGTTTCAATGCTTTCTTTCTGTCGTAGCGGGCGACGAGGCCAGCGCTCTTGAACAAGTTTTTTCCCTCTCATGCTACTAGCGATACCTTAATCTATATATGGATGTTGTTCAGAATGGCAGTGTATGCAGTTCCTGTATGAGCGGGTGAAAGTGTGAGCAAACCAACTGATGTTGGAAGTCTGCGTGTCGGCGGCTACATGATTATTGACGGCGAACCGTGCCACATCGTTGAGATAAACAAGTCGAAGCCAGGCAAGCACGGGTCAGCCAAGTTCAGAATTGTGGCTATAGGCATTTTCGACGGAGGCAAGAGAAGCTTCGTCAAACCCGTTGACCTCAATGCGGAAATCCCGATAATTGACAAGAGAACAGGCCAAGTTTTCGCAGTCACCCCGACGGGCGTGCAAATAATGGATTTGGAAACCTACGAGTATCTAGACGCCCCGTTCCCGCAAGACGAGGAACTGAAGGGCAAGCTTACTGCGGGCACGGAGATCGAGTACTGGCGAATACTGGGCAGAACCAAGATCGTCAGAACAAAATAGCTTCTTGTCGCTTTTCCATGTTCTTCCTGAATTGGAGACGGCAATCAGTTCACTCATTTTCAGCAATAATCCTTCCTAGTCTTGTCCGCTCTCTCTTTTGCGTAGCGAGTCTTTCCTAAGAACGTGTTAGGCTCATCAAAGTCGCAACCGTGAGTGAATTCTATGAAGCTAGCTCCACCATTCCCAGTGGAGTGCTTTGAATCCTACGTAGAGAACTAGGAGGGTTACTCCCCAGCTTAGTGCAATGGCGGCTACCTGCAGCACTAGCTGATCAAGATATTTGTAGCTTATCCACGCGCTCAATGAGCAGAGGCCTATGAGTATGAGAATGAAAATGCTTATGTGGATTGCTCGTTCTCCGGGCATCTAATCACCTTGCTTGGTTGTTTCATAGGTTAGCAGGCGATCGTGTTAAAAGACTTTCCATCAAAGTTTATTTCAGTGTCTTGTGTAGGATGTTTTGGAGCCTATGATGCAAGAAGAGCCGTCTGATTTGTGACGAGTCTAGTTTGGGGCTGAGGCTTCAGTTTCGTTCTTTCTGGGCAAGCGTATTTCCAGAATTCCTTTCTTGAAGCGTATTTCCATCTTGTCCATCTGTACACGTACGGGCATTCGGGCGTGGCAGTGGAATTTCTGAATTTCTCCCGCATGGTGCTTTATGCCCAGCTCTTCTAACCGTATTTTCCGTTTTGTGCTTGCAGAGATTTCGAGAACGTTGCTGCCTAGCGGCTTGACTTGCAGCGTGTTTTCTTTCGTGAAGGGCAAGTCAACGGTCATAATCACTTCTTTTGGCGTGACTGAGACGTTTCTGAGCGGTTCCATTGAGCGGGTCTTCTTGTTCCAGCTTGGCTGGTCCTTGATCGTTTCTTCGAACTGGTTCAGCCACTCCTCGAATTCTTCGATGTGTTCGTTGATTGTGTCGATTACTGACCGTTTTCTCTTGGTTGCCAATGCGGCTTTCCTCCTCTATGAGACATACATGGGGATGTCGTATTCCTGTCCCTTCTTAATGTTGGACATTTCCTGCTGGGTTCGTTTCATGACGTCTCTTGCTCTCAATCGAATTTCTTCACCCTTTTCCAGAAGCTTTGAAATGTTCACTCTGATGTCGGTGACTTTCTCAAGTTCCTTCAACACGGCGGCTGCTGCTTCAGGGTCTGGATAGTTGAGGTAGCACTGCGCAAGCAGTGCCAGAGCCGGGATTCCCATTTGCGAGCAGCGCTGAAGCAATATTGCCTGCGGACCGACCATGTATCCGTCTGTAAGTATCTCCACTCCTCTGTTCTCGGCTGCTTTTCGCGCGTCAGGAGTCGATGCCGCTGCAAAGACTTTCAGTTCCTTGGCGTCTTGGCGTTCTTGAATCGGTATTCCACTCAGCGAGATCATCATTTTGGCGTTTTTGCTTTTTCCCCATTCAATCAGCGTGTGCATTACGGGGTAAAGAAGATCTGCTGGTATGGGCACGTCAGACACTGCCATGAGGATGGTGTTGTTTCCGAAGATCCTCATCGGAGAGTGCGGGAGGCCTTCGTGAAGCACGATCATGGGAGGCAGGAGTTTTGACTCCAAGTATGCTATCTCAGTCATCTTGAGTTGCTCAATCATTTCAGAGGCAGCTATGACCCCCACGAGTCCGACGTCTGGGAACCCTAAAAACATGGTTGCGCCGGAAGGGATTCTATCCTTCTCTATGATTTTGATTTCCTCAGTCAAATGTGGCCCTCATTTTCTCTTTAGAATTGGCAAGTGTAAAAGGTTTATGCCTAAGGATTGTGGAGACAGAATATCTAATTAAGGGCGTAGTTGGTTTAGAGTTTGGAGAAAAGTCATGGCTCTGGATCGTCTGGGTTCGTCGCTTTACGATGCCTTAAAGAAAGTCTTCAAGGCCTCCGTTGTGGATGAAGCCACAGTCAAGGAACTTGCACGCGACATACAAAGAGCCCTCCTCCAAGCAGACGTGAACGTTCAGCTTGTGCTCGAGATCTCGAAGAGAATAGAGGAACGAGCCCTCAAAGAAAGCGTGCCGCAAGGAATCTCGCGGCACGAACACGTGATAAAAGTCGTATACGAAGAACTGACTCGATTTCTAGGCGACAAGCCTGTTCCACTCAAAGCAGAACCCGGAAAACGGAAGATAATCATGCTGGTTGGCATCCAAGGCTCGGGTAAGACCACGCATGCGGCAAAGCTAGGCAGATACTTCCAGAAGAGAGGGCTCAAAACGGGCTTGATATGCGCTGACACTTATCGGCCTGGCGCTTATGCCCAGCTTCAGCAGCTGTCAACGCGAATAAACGTGCCGATCTTCGGCGACCCGAAATCGAAGGACCCTGCCAAAGTGGTGGTTGAAGGCCTGAAACTCTTCGTAGACAAGGACATAGTGATCGTAGACACTGCGGGCCGTCACAAGGACGAGCAAGAGCTCATTAAAGAGATGAAGATGCTCGAGAAAAACATCAAGCCAGACGAAGTCATGATGATTATAGACGGAACGATCGGTCAGCAAGCGCTTGTTCAGGCGAAAGCCTTCAACGAAGCCACGCCTATTGGCTCGATAATAGTCACCAAGCTCGACGGATCAGCAAGAGGAGGCGGCGCGCTGTCGGCCGTAGCAGCCACTGGCGCGCCAATCAAATTCATCGGCACAGGCGAAAAAGTAGAGGACATTGAACCTTTCATTCCTTCACGCTTCGTCGGTCGCCTGCTAGGCATGGGCGACTTGGAAACGTTGCTGGATAGAGTGAAGGAAGCAGAAGTCAAAGTTCCTGAAAAGAAAGCCAAGGCCATTCTGAGCGGCAAGTTCTCACTCACAGACATGTATGAACAGTTCGAAGCCATAAAAGGCATGGGCACGTTCAGGAAGCTTCTGAAAATGCTTCCCGGGATGTCTTATGACGTGCCAGACGACATGCTGAACATGGCTGAGGATCGGCTTGAGAAGTGGCGCGTGATGATACAGTCGATGACACCGAGCGAAAAGGAGAACCCGAAGATATTCAACGCGTCACGCATGAAGCGGGTTGCCCGAGGTTCCGGCACCAGCGAAAAAGAAGTGAAAGAGTTGCTCAAGCAGTATGTGATGATGCGGCGAATGCTAAAGACCCTGCGAAGAAAGAAGAAGCTGCCCTTCTTCGGAAAGAACCTGCCGATGGGCGTCAAGTAGTTGCGAAGTTGGAAGGGCAAGTTCATGGAAGTTCCAGAAAAAGCGCTACGCATGCTTGGGAAACATCCCCTTTGCGACCATTGTCTTGGAAGACAATTCGGCCTCCTCGGGCACAGTCTTGAGAATGATGAAAGAGGCAAGGCAACAAAACTCACCTTAGTGTTGAGCGCTCATGCCTCTGCCCTCTCGAAAAACAAGGAAGCCATAGGCACGCTCAAGCTTCTGGCCACCAACGGCTTTTCCAAGACTGCCGGAGAAGTCTTGCGCAAACTGAAGAAGCGCGTTCCAAAGAAGGATTACCCGAAACAGTGCTTCCTGTGCGAGGACAAGTTTACTCAGGTCGAAGACTTGGCGGAAAAGGGCCTGAGGCTTCTTTCAGAGTATGAATACCGCAACTTCCTTGTCGGCATCGAGTTGCCTGTCAAAGTGGCGGAACGCGAAGACGAATTGAAAGCCGAGTTCGAGATCAGCCACGGCGAGAGTATGCGCAACGAGTTCGGTCGCCTGATAGGCAGAACAATCGCCGAGCACAGTGGAAAGGCTGTTGAGTTTATGAAGCCCGAAGTGGTCGTGTTGGCAAACCCGTTCACAGACGGCGTGAGGCTTCAAGTGAACCCGTTATTCATCTTAGGACGCTACAAGAAGCTTGTGAGAGGAATCCCGCAGTCAAAGTGGTTCTGCTCAAACTGCCGAGGCAAGGGTTGCGAGAAATGCAACTGGACTGGGAAAATGTACCCAGACTCAGTGGAGGAAATAATCGGCAAGCCTGCCTTGGAAGCGACCGAGGGCACAAAGACAGCCTTTCACGCATCAGGAAGAGAAGACATCGACGCCCGAATGCTGGGACCGGGCAGACCGTTCGTGATAGAAGTCACGTGTCCGAAGAAACGGTTCATCGATCTAGCGAAGCTTCAAGACAGTGTGAACAAGTCTGCCGAGGGCAAGGTTGAGGTTTCCGGTCTGAAGTTTGCAGACAAGGACACCGTTAGGCGTTTGAAGAAGGGAGAGTCCACTCAGAAGGAATATCGCGTCACGATAGAGTTCGAGAAGAAACTCGCCCAGAAGGATCTGCGTTTGATAGAGGGGAAGCTGACTAACGCTCTGATCATGCAGAGAACGCCGATTCGCGTCATGCACAGACGAGCCGATTTGACGCGGGAAAAGTACATATACGAGGTTAATGTTAAGAAATTGTCGCCTAAAAGGGCTGAAATGAAAGTCCGCTGTCAGGGAGGACTCTACGTCAAGGAATTAGTGAGCGGAGATGAAGGAAGAACAACGCCCAGCGTCTCAGAAATTCTCAAAAACAAAGCGAAGCCCATAAAACTTGACGTTTTGAACGTAATTATGGATGTTTAGGAGAAACATAGAAATGAAAGGATCAAAAGGATATCGCGCAGGAACGCGCCGTCTGCTGAAGAAAGGACCCAGAGAGCGAGGGAAGATTCGGCTGAGCAAGCTACTGTACGAATATGAGCCAGGAACAAGCGTCATCGTAAAGATAGACTCCAGCGTTCAGAAAGGAATGCCTCACAGGCGTTTCCATGGAAAGACAGGCACAATAGTTAACAAACGCGGTCGAAGTTACGTCGTGAACGTCATGCAGGGTGACGCAGCTAAAGAAATCATAGTCAGGCCCGAGCACTTGGAACCCTACAAAAGTGATTGAGAATGGCTGAAAAAAGTAGAAATGAGAAGAACCTTACCCTCCCGCAGGTGAAGAAGATACTGGAGGGCATAGGCGAGGAGAACTTGGACCAGTTCCAACGCCGCACGTTGGACTACGTGTCAAAGTTCTCCAAGGCAGATTCTGACGTCGCTGAAAAGCTTGTTGGAAGGCTGGTTGCAGAGTTCGGCTTGGAGCCGGACGAAGCTGTTCAAGTAGTCAATTGCATGCCGAAAAACGTTGAAGAGCTAAGAATCTTTCTCGCTGGCGGACGCAAAATCATTGAAACCTCTAAACTCCAGACAATAGTCAGCATTTTGGAAGAGAATCGCAAACTGAAATAGGGAACAACTATCCCACTATTTTTTAAAGCCTCAGCGTGATAATATAAAGGCGAACATGATGATGGAGAAGCGCTACGAAGAGTACGCCTACGCACTGGATTTCTTGCCGCATGGTCGACCGGGAGTCCACGTCACTGGTCGAGCGGGTTACCGAGCGGGAGCCTTGGTCCAACTGATAGGCGAGGAGTTCTTCACGTTGCTTGAGGCGTTGGCAAAAGAGGGTGTGGTGCTCAAACCTCACGACCGTGTTTTCGTCGGCAAGGACTCACGCAACGAAATCACCTACATCATTGGCAGAATCGGCTTTGAAGAGCTTACAGTGGCAGCGAAAACAGAGCTTCCGTCAGTAATTAACAGAATCGTGCTGAACCGCGAGAAATGGTTCATCGGCTTCTTCAACACTGCCCGAGCCATAACGCCAAGAATGCACGCTCTCGAACTCATTCCCGGGATTGGCAAGAAGTACATGTGGCAAGTCATAAACGAGCGGGAAAGAAAGCTGTTTGAAAGCTTTGAGGACTTGCAGAAGCGCACAGAACTGCCTAACCCGGTGAAGTTGATCACGAAGAGGGTCATGGAGGAGCTGGAGGGCGACAGCAAGTATCGGCTGTTCACACGAGCCCAATAAGATGAACGCAGCAGCCAAATGAGGCACTATGTATCTTCTAGAAGAAACGAAGCTTCTGCTTCGAAGTCATCGAATTACTCCGAACCGACTTCTAGGTCAAAACTTCATGGTCGAACCCGCCGTTCATCAGGCTCTTGCAGACTACGCTTCACTGAACAAAAACGATGTGACGTTGGACATCGGCGCTGGCTTCGGCTTTCTCACTTGCTTCTTGGCCGACCGCTGCAAACACGTTGTCGCAGTTGAGAAGGACATAAAGATCGCAGGTGTTCTGCGCGATCGCGTCAAGAGCCTTCCCAACGTGGAGGTGATTGAGGGAAACGTGCTCAAGGTTCCACTCACATCTTTCAACAAGGTTGTCTCGATACCTCCTTACCGGATTTCTTCGCGGCTGCTCGTTTGGCTTTTCAGCACGGCTTTCGATTGTGGTGTCTTGATCTTTCAGAAGGAATTCGCAGACCGTCTGGTGGCTGGGATTGGAAGCGACGAGTATGGATGGCTGACTGTCCTCTGCTACTATTACTTTGACGTGGAATTGCTGGACACCGTGCCGAAGCACCTGTTCCACCCGCAGCCAGAAGTGGACTCGATCATTGTACGACTGAAACCGCGTAGCCAGCCCTCTTTCGAGGTCAAGGATGAGCACTTGTTCAAGCAGCTCGTGCAATCGCTATTCACACAGCGAAACAAGAAACTCCGGAATGCTGCTCAGTCTTTCCTGAAGGGTATTCGAAAAATGGACGCTGACAACGCAGCCAAGACAGCTGATTGGCTTCCTTTTCATGATCGACGTGTGAGGGAGTTGGCGCCAGAAGACTTCGGAGTCCTAGCAAATGCGCTCGTCGAGTAAGAGAGTCTTTTTCAGAGATCATGTGTTCGCTGTTGATGAAAATGTATACGAGCCGGCTGAAGATTCGTTCCTTCTGGCCGAAAGCTTGTTTGTTCATGGAGGCGACAGGGTTCTGGACATGGGCACCGGCTGCGGCATGCTGGCTGTGGAGGCAGCGGCCAAGGGGGCTTCGGTTGTTGCTGTCGACATAAGTCCTTATGCAGTTCGTTGTGCCAAGAGTAACGCAAGACTAAACGGTGTTGGCGACAGGGTGTTCCCTGTGCAAGGAGACCTCTTCGCGCCACTGAAATCGGGTGCAGAGTTTGATCATGTGTTTTTCAATGCGCCTTACTTGCCTTCGAAGAAGACCGCCACTTCATGGCTTGAGCGTGCTTGGAACGGTGGGCCTTCCGGTCGGCAGATAATAGACCGTTTCACGCTGCAGGTGTCTGAGCATCTGGGACGCAATGGCCAGGTTTTCTTGCTGCAGTCGACACTGTGCGGAGTCGATGAAACGCTTCGCAAGTTCGAAGCACAGGGACTGGCTGCAGACGTTGTCGCCGAGCGTTCCTTGCCCTTCTTCGAAACCATTGTTCTTGTGAAAGCTAGACGCCGAACCGCTCAAAGAGTTAAATAATTGCAGGCCAGCATCATATTTGTGGTTGATTCTTATGGATGAGCTAGCTTCATGTTGTGGTTTGCTCTGCTCCGAGTGTCCTGCGTATTTGGCAACGCAGAAGAATGACGATGCGGAGAGGCAAAATGTGGCTGAACTGTGGACTAAGGAATATGGAAGAGTGTTCAAGAAAGAAGACATCAACTGCGGTGGCTGCATGAGCAACGGCCCACACTTCGGCTACTGCGACAAGTGCGAAATAAGAGCCTGCGGAGTGCAAAAGAAAGTTGAGAACTGCGCCTTCTGCCCAGACTACGCCTGCGAAAGGCTATCTGCATTCTTCGCAAATGCTCCAAAGGCCAAGGAAAACTTGGACAGAGTGGGACGCAACAATACGCATCGCACTAAGAAGAGTTAGCGCAGGGTCTTGCGTAGTCTAAGCTCGTCTCTGATTGGTAGACCGCCTATACCCTTTAAGACTTCGCCGTGCTTTTCAGCGATGATGTTCGGTTTCACCTCATAAAGCTGAAAGCCGAGAGACTGATAGAACCCGAGAGCCGGCAAATCATCATTCGACGTCGAAACCAGCAATTCCCTCTTTCCAGCCTTCTTGGCCTCGCTCTCAACTCTCCTGATGAGGCTTTTCCCAATTCCGACGCCTTGATGTTCCGGAAGCACGCCAAGAGCCACAATGATGGCGGCGTCATTCATTTCTGCGAGGGAGATGAATCCGACTATGCCTGTCCCTAGTTTTGCAGTGTAGGTTGGAAGCTGTGCAACATTGAACTTCCTGTCGAAAGTCAGTTGTTCTTCTTCTCCCCAGAATCGTTCAACGAGTTGTCGTATTTTGTCTCCTTCTGTGGCTGTTGCCAGCCTGTTGAGGTGATATTTCTCTTTTCTCTTGTGTGTGCACGTAGGGCATGTTGCCGTCAGTTTCGTGTGTTTGCTACATAGGGTTTTTCCACAAACGTTGCATCTGTACACAGCGTCTTTGCTGCAGAAATGGCATTTCATCGGTTTCTCTTCCGTTTCATCTGTCTTGTTGAAAAACTATATAACTTGAAAGGGTCAGTATTGCTAGAAAAGCTTTGGAGGTCAGGTTTGGATGTGCGTGCTGGGAAGAGACAAGTTGAAGGAGCTTATTGACAATTACAAGTGCATATACCCTTGCGACTATAATCTGCTGGACGGAGATGGCTACATACTCACGGTCAGAGAGGAAACCACGCTTCACTATTTGGAGCACAAGAACCTCATATCCCATGAAGTTGTGTTCACGCCGCCAAACTTCGTCGCTCACTTGACGGCCAAGAGCAAGTACGGTCGCATGGGCTTGTCATTCTTGAACGCCGCGAAGGTTCACAGCGGATTTGTTGGCCGTCTCGCTTTGGAACTTGTGAACCTGAGCAACGATAGGCATCCGATCACGATCAAGCGTGGCGACCCGTTTATGCACATCGAGTTCGTGACGAGGGAGGGTGAGCCGTCGCCGTATATGGGCGAGTACCAGTGTCAGTACCTGACAGAGGATGAGGTGCAGATGTATATCCCGATTCTGAAGAAGGTTTTCCCGAACTATGATGAGCTTGCTAGGGTGTGGTTCAGGAACAAGCGTCTCCAATGACTGGGAACGGTCAACCGCGCGTTTATTCTGAGAATTGATTCAGGATTCATAATTTTAATCAGAAGAAAGCTTCTACAAACTGTTTAAATAGCTGTCTAAGGGTATGCTGAAGAGGACGTAAATCCAGTTTACAGCATAACAGATGGTGATGTTTCATGCATGCGAAGAACTATCGAACCGTTAAGGGCCAGAGTTACACCCGAAGAGAATACGTGAGGGGTTTTCCACCTTCGAAAATAACAAAGTTTACGATAGGGGATACGAAGACCAAGTTTGAGTATGAGGGTCGCCTGATTTCGTTGGAGAAGGCTCAGATTCGCCACAATGCTCTGGAGGCAGCGCGTGTGGCCACGAACCGTATCCTGATGGAGAAGCTTGTGGCAAACTACTTGTTGCGGATTCTTCCGTTTCCGCACAACATACTGCGGGAGAACAAGATGATTTTCGGTGCACATGCTGACCGCCTTCAGGACGGAATGCGCAGATCCTTCGGAAAACCGATTGCGACGGCGGCACGTGTGAAAGCCAACCAAACTCTGATCGTCGTGAACGTCAATAGTAACGGTCTCGAGTTTGCCAAAGAGGCTTTGAAACGTGGAAGCACAAAGCTTCCTGTTCCATGCAGAATTGTGATTGAAAAGGTGCCGTTAGAAGAGGCGAAGCCAGTTGGCTGAATTGCGGAAAGACCTCGTCATATGGTTTGAGAACCTTAGAAACACCGATGTTCCCATCGCGGGCGGGAAGAACGCAAGTTTGGGCGAAATGATCAATGCAGGCATTCCAGTTCCGCCAGGGTTCGCCATAACTTCTTTTTCTTACAAGAAGTTTATTGATGAGACGGGCATTGCCAAGAGGATTTATGAGATTATAAAGGAGACAGTAACGAATCCGAACGATCCTGCACTGTATGATATTGCTTCCAAGAAGATTCGCCAGCTGATAGAGTCCACTCCGATGCCTAAGGAGATTGCTGACGCGATCAGGGCTGCTTACGAGGGCTTGTGCAAGAGACTGAACGTGAACGATGTCTTCGTGGCCGTGCGTTCAAGCGCAACCGCAGAGGATCTTCCAGATGCTTCTTTCGCCGGACAGCAGGAAACATTCCTGAACGTGAGAGGCATAAACGAGGTTTTGGCAAGCACCGTAACGTGCTGGTCAAGTTTGTTCACGCCGCGCGCGATCTATTACCGCACTGAGAAGGGTTTCGCCCATGAGAAGGTACTGATAAGCGTGGGTGTGCAGAAGATGGTGAATTCCCGTGCTGCCGGAGTCATGTTCACGATTAACCCGGTGACTGGAGACAACAGCCAAATAGTGATTGAGGGCAACTTCGGCCTAGGAGAAGCCGTCGTCTCCGGTGCAGTCACGCCTGACGACTTTGTCGTTGACAAGGCCTCAAACAGGATCATTGAAAGGCGCATAGCCAAGAAGACCATACACTACATCCGCGACTCGACCACTGGCAAGACGGTTCATGCAGAGGTGCCTTCTGACAGGCAGGAGCAGCCATGCGTGAACGATGATGAAGTTTTGAAACTTGCCGAGTTTGCTAGACGCATCGAGAAGCATTACGGCAAGGCAATGGACATCGAATGGGCGATCGACAGAGACATTCAGCCGCCGAACAACATGTTCCTCGTTCAGGCAAGGCCTGAAACGGTCTTTGGTTCGAAGCTTGCTACAGAGTCTTCTAGGTCTGAGGTGGAGGGGGCGAAGCCTGTTGAGACTTTGAAGATTGTTGTGAAGGGTATTGCGGCTGGCCGCCCAGACTATGGCATGGGCGTTGCGCGGGTGGTTATTAATACTGAGGAGGCCTCTAGGGTCATGGAGAAAGGCAACATTCTTGTCACGGAGATGACTAACCCTGACTTCGTGCCTTTCATGAAGCTTGCTGGCGCCATTGTCACTGACAAGGGCGGAGTAACCTGTCACGCAGCTATCGTGAGCCGCGAACTAGGTATCCCGTGCGTTGTGGGCTCGGAGAACGCCACGAAGCTTATGGTTACTGGAAAGACGTACACGGTGGATGCGAGGAGCGGCGTCGTGTACGAGGGTCTACTGCCGACTCTGGCTGGGAAAGCCGCGCCTGCTACTGGGACTGCGATTCAGGTTGCGGGCGGCGTTGTTGAGTCGGCGCCCGTGACGGCGACGAAAGTCTACATGAATTTAGGCGTTCCGGAAAAGGTTGAAGAGTACAAGAACCTGCCTTTTGAGGGCATAGGTCTGATGCGTATCGAGTTCATTTTGGCAAGCCATATTGGCGATCATCCTCTGTTTCTGATGGACAACGGGCGCTCTCAGGAGTTCATTGACAAGCTGGCAGACGGCATCGCAACAGTGGCCCGAACGGTCCAACCTCGCCCGGTGGTTGTGCGGTTCAGTGATTTCAAGACGAACGAGTATCGGGACTTGAAGGGCGGTGACAAGTACGAGATTCATGAGGACAACCCGATGCTTGGTTGGCGTGGGTGCAGTCGCTACATTAGCCAGTGGTACGAAAAGGCGTTCAGGCTTGAGTGCCAGGCCATCAGCAAGTGCCGTGAGGAGTGGGGTCTCAAGAACGTCTGGGTGATGTTGCCAGTCGTGCGGACGTTGTGGGAGACCAAGAAGGTCTTGGAGATTATGCGGCAGGAAGGTTTGGAGCGATCGAAGGATTTCAAAGTGTGGTTCATGGCGGAGACGCCGTCGATTGCCATTCTTGCTGACGAGTTCTCGAAGTTTTGCGACGGTTTCTCGATCGGTTCGAACGACATGACGCAGGGCATTCTGATGATTGACAGGGACTCGGAACGCTTGGGGCAGATGGGATACTTTGACGAGAGAGACCCGGCTGTGAAGAGGATAATTGCGCACCTGATCAAAGTGGCTCATGAAAACGGGTGCACGGTTTCAATTTGTGGTGAGGGTCCGTCGAACCTTCCTGACTTTGCAGAGTTCCTTGTCAGAATGGGAATCGACAGCATATCAGTGAACAACGACGCCGTCATAGCCACTCGCAGGCATGTGGCCAGCGTGGAGCAGAAAATAGTTCTCGAACGTCTTGCAGAGCTCAAAGGACACGCCGATGGGTGTCCAATAAAGAAGCCTAAACAGGATTGGGAATGGTAGGCGCCTCATCGACAAAGTCGTTCCGCTTTTCTCTCCTCTTTGTCTCGTCTAGCCTTTTGGTCGTGTTTGTGTGAAGCTTTTCGACTTTGAAGAAGAGCGTGTGAAACAGGAGATCCTGAAGCTTGGAGCGAAGCGCGTGCTCATTCAGCTTCCTGAGGGTTTGAAGCCTGAAGCTCCACGTGTGGCGAAAATTGTTGAGAAGTGTGGGGCGTTGCCGATTGTGTCTGCTGATCCGTGCTATGGTGCTTGTGACTTGTCGACAGTTGAGGCGGAAGGCCTTGGCGTCGATTTGATCATTCATTATGGTCATTCGAAGCTGATGAAGTATGAGCGCGTGCCCACAGTCTACATTGAAGCCCGAGCCACGTTGAACGTGGATGAAGCTGTTGGAAAAGCGTTGCCTCTGCTTGAGAAGTGGCATAAGATCGGTTTGGTGACGACTGTCCAGCATGTTCAGGCTGTCGATCATGTTCGAGAGATTCTGGTACGCGCCGGAAAGGTCGTTGTCATTGGTGATGCGGGACGCATGAGCTATCCGGGGCAGGTGATTGGCTGCGACTACAGCAACGCCAAGTCGGTGGCGAAGGACGTTCAGGCCTTTCTCTTTGTAGGCGGTGGACAGTTTCATGCTTTGGGCGTAGCGCTTTCAACGTCGAAGCCTACGGTTGTTGCTGACCCTTACGACGGTCGCGCTTTTCAGGTTGACAAGGAAGCAGGTAGAATCACTAAGCAGCGGTGGGCAAGCATCAAGGCGGCTCAGAAGGCGAAGAGCTTCGCAGTGCTGGTCGGGCTGAAGCCGGGCCAGAAGAGAATAGAAGAAGCTGTCGATGTCAAGCAGAGGTTGGAGGAAAAGGGCAAGACAGCGGTTCTCTTCGCAGTGCGCGAGGTCACGCCTGAGGTGCTTATGGAATTTCCGACAATCGAAGCGTATGTAAACACGGCTTGCCCTAGGATTTCGGTTGACGATGCTTCGAAGTTTCGGAAGCCTGTGTTGACGGTGAACGAGGCTTTGGTCGTTGTTGGCGAGTTGTCTTGGGAAGAATTATGCAAAAAAGGATTGTTAGAAAACTAGACTTGGAGTTGCTGCTTTCGAAGGTTGCGTCTCATCCGTCGCCAAGTGCACGTCTTGAGCAGTACATGACTCCGGTGGATGTTGCGGCGACAGTCCTTTACGTTGCTGCCTATGTAAACAGCGACGTTGTAGGCAAGTCTGTTCTTGATTTAGGGTGCGGCACGGGCAGGTTGGCGTTGGGCGCCGCTTTCCTAGGTGCCAAGGATGTGGTGGGTGTAGACGTTGACAAAGTCGCTGTTGACGTTGCTGTGCGAAACGCCGAGGAGACTGGTTTGGGTGGTAGGGTTCGCTGGATGGTTTCGGATGTTGAGGCTGTTCGGGGAAGCTTTGACACTGTTTTGATGAATCCGCCATTTGGCGTTCAGAAGCGTGCGGCTGATCGGGCGTTCCTAGAAAAAGCTTTGGAAGTGGGCAGGGCGATTTATTCGCTTCACAAGAGACCGAATGCAGACAAAATCTTTGTCAAGAGACTGAAGACTAGCCAGACGGGGTTTGAGTCTGTTTCGGCTTCGCCGTTTCTGAAGAACTTTGTCGAGGCACATGGCGGCGAGGTTCGGGCGGTTTATGCTATGGCGATGGCGATTCCGCGCATGTTTGATTTTCACACTGAGCGCAGGCACGAGTTTGTCGTTGATCTCTATGTCATACAGGCGCTTCGAGATCGAGAGTCGTCTGAAAGAGAAACGTGACCGGGCTGTTTGGGAGTGTGGGTATCAAAAGGTTTATTGATGTGCTTATGGAAGTACTGATATACTATTTGGTTGCTGGTTGAAAGAGTGGTTTGGAATGTGTGCAAAGTCGTCTGATGACAAGTGCGGTCAACTGGTTTTGCCTGGCGATCGCTTAGGTGTTATCGAAGAGTTCATTCCTGACGATGGAACGTATGTGAGGGACGGCGTGATCTATTCGCGCATGGTTGGGCGTGCGCTGATTGACCGTTCGAGCCGGCAAGTCAAAGTTTACTCGCTAGTCACTGACACGAGGGTTCCCAAAATCGGCAGCACTGTTCTGGCTCAGGCGGGAAACGTTCAAACTGACAACGCCATGATGCGGATTTTTCAGGTGGGCAAGACTGAGCTTTCAGGTGTTTTTGTTGGAATGTTGCACGTTTCTGATGTGCACATGAGATATGTTGATTCGATGTTTGACGTGTGTAAGCCTGGCGACATCTTGAGGGCCAAGGTTGTCGGTGACAAGAACCGAACCTACCACCTGTCGACCAAAGACAAGAATCTTGGCGTTGTCTACGCGTTTTGCTCGCGGTGCGGTTTCATGCTGGAGTCGAAGAGGCAGGACATGCTCTGCCCGAGATGTGGCAACGTTGAGGGGCGCAAGATCGCGGCTGACTATGGGACGGATGTGGCTCTGTAAGGCTTGAGGAGTGTTGACTGAATATGGAAGTCAAGGTGTTGAAGAAAACCCCGAACGAGTTCAAAATTGAGATTGAAGGTACAGGACACGGCATCTGTAATCTGTTGCAGAAGCGACTTTTGGAAGATGAAACGGTTGACTTGGCCGGGTACAACGTGCCGCACCCGTTGGCGTCTAATCCAGTAATCTACGTCCGCACGAAGGGCAAGGCCAGACCTGAGGCGACCTTTCTGAGGGCTGTGGAGGCCGCGCGCGACATGGATAAGGGATTCAGCAAAGAGTTGGAGAGAGCTCTGAAGGCTTTCAAGAAAACTTGATTCTGCTCCTTATCGTCGTAAGCAAGAGGCAGAGGCCTTCGACACAGTCTTCTTTCTTCTGGAGCGTTGTAACGGTTTCGTCCAGCGTGATGTAGTTCTGGAGCCAAGCGTAGACTAGCAGGGCTTCTGCAGCGTCGGCCAACGCGTGGCGTGTCATTCGTGAAGACAAGTGTTCTCTGAGCCCCGCTTTTCTGAGGGCTTCAGCGAGAACACTTCCTTTGACCTTTGCTCCTGATGGGAAGCCGTTTCTGTCCGATAGGGCGAGTGAGTAGGCGAAGTTGATGTAAGCGTCGCCCAGAGACGCGAGCCTGTGATCGGTCAGTACCTCTGTCAAGTTTCGGTGTGTTTTCAGGAAAGTGAACTTTCTACCCATGTTCGAGGCTCCTAGTCTGGTCTTCGTAGTTTGGGAGTGAACCGTCCTGTCCTCTTCTTGTAGTCATCGTATTCGGTTCTGAACCGTTTGCTCAGCAGCATTTCTTCTTTGGCGGTGACTTTGTAGTATCCGGGAATTGCGATGAGCGGAAAAACCGTGAACAGGTTCGGCCAGATTGCGAAGAGGCCGAGGAACATGAGGAAGTAGCCGAGGTATGATGGATGTCGTATGTACCTGTATGGGCCTGATGTGATGAGCTTGTGGTTTTCAGGCATCTCCCATGACGTGGCGTAGACGCCTCTCGCGATCACGCTCCAGATGAATGTGCCGCTTCCAACAGCGGTGAGAATGGTGCCTAAGACTTGCACGTGCGGTTTCAGATCTGAACGTAAGCTTGTCGGCATGTTGGCCAGCGAGAAGTAACCCATCAACGTGAGGAGAGCATATGAAATGGCTTCAAGGAAGTAGATGAGGGTTCCTAAGCCTGCAATTTTTACAGCTGTACCACTGGGGCCTTCAACTTCCGCGTATGTTCTTGAGCGTATGCGGCGTTTGTGGACTATGAGGATGTTGTGTAGGTTGACCGCTGCAAAGCATGCCAGACAAGTCAGAATGACTACTGCTGAGAGGGTGTCGGCGAGCATGGTTCTAGATTGTTGGAATGTCGGTTTATAAGCCTATACGGGTGTGGGCATGTCGGTTTCTGCTAAACTTATAATTGCTTTGTCTTGCATAGTCTTGTGCCGTTGTTGAGGAATCGTTTTGAGTAACAGGAAATTCCGCGCAATCAAGCCCGAAATCCGCGTGCTTGGGGTTGATGATGGCGTGTTCACGCCTCATGTTGTGGGTCATGCGCTTGTTGTTGGGGTCGTTTTCAGGGGCGGGTTCTGGCTTGATGGGGTGATGCATACCGACGTGGATGTTGACGGTTTCGATGCTGGCGACAAGATTGCTGCGATGGTGTTGGAGTCGCCTCACTACAAGCAGTTGCGTGTGATCATGCTTAATGGCGTGACTTTCGCGGGTTTCAACGTTGTTGACATTAAAGAGCTTAACCTGAAGACGAGGCTTCCGGTGATTGCGGTTGTGCGTGACAGGCCAAACTATGAGGAGATCCGTGCTGCGTTGAAGAATCTGTCACGGAGCAGGAAACGCTGGGAAGCCATTTTGAATGCTGGCGAAACGTTTGAGGTTTCTGCTAGGCGAGGCAACAGGGAGGTCTACGTGTGCGCTGCAGGCATCACGGGAGAGGACGCGAAGAAGATCGTGCAGTTGACTTCGACGCGGAGTAATGTGCCTGAAGCCTTGCGGGTGGCGCATCTGATTGCGTCTGGAATCAGCGTCTGAACCTGTGAGTTGTAATCAGTATTGAAATGAGAAAAGGTTTAAATCGGACAATGTTAAGGGGAAATGAGCGGACATTGGAGTTAGAACGGTATGGAATTTTGCCCAAAATGTGGGTCTCGTCTTACTCCTAAGAAGAAAAAGTCAGGCGACGACGAAGCAATATTTCTTGCCTGCCAGAAATGCGGCTACAAGAAAGATGCTTCAGGCAAAAAAATCGAGCCCAAAGTCGCCAAATTGATACAGCACAACCCGCAGCAGCTGGTCGCCGTGATCAGCAAGGAAGAGCAGAAACTCCGCACGCTTCCTACTGTGAGGATCGAATGTCCGAAGTGCGGAAACAACACGGCTTACGTGTGGCAGGTGCAGACAAGAGGCGCAGACGAGTCGTCAACGCAGTTTCTGCGTTGCACAAAATGCAACTACACATTCAGAGAATACAGCTAAACGTCTTCTGGTAGCGGTGTCTCGTCTTCCAATATCCATTGAACCCGAATCTGTTTGATTGCTTAACTTACTGATTCAATCTATACATAAAGAAGGGGTATGTCTCCCGAGAAGTCGTCTGCACTCAATATAGAGCTCAGGAGCAGCAGAAATCCAGTTTATGTAAGAGAAGGAGCAAGCGACTCCGAGCAAGGCTATTTGCTGAAAAACGATAAGGAGCCTAATCCCGCGGTTGTTTTCTGTTCCAACAGACTGACGGAAAGACCAGAGCGATCAGTCAACATGTGTGCATGTTGAGATTGCTATGTGATAAAACTTCTCTTCCCACTACTTGAACACCGCATTGGGGACGAACCTCCGGTCTGAGGATATCTTGATGCAATCACTCTGTCATGGTCCAGAGGCAACCTCAATATTATCGACGTAAGCGATGTTCTTGACGCCATCAAAATCATAATTCACAAACTGCAAAACAAAGGAATTAGGCAGAGGCGAGTTGAATACTTTTTGCCACTGTCGGCTCAAATTACAACTAAATAAACCTCGGACACCTAATGTTATGGCGTTGGTTTGATCGTCAAAAACCCCATTTGGAGTCGCGATAACTATTGATTGGCTATGTTCAAGATCGGAGACCAGTACGGCAAACGTGTCATTTCCGCCGAACCCTTCTGTTGCGTTTAGCCCGAATGAAAGCGTGACACTCGAATTGTTTGATACATAAATCTCTCTGCCAACCCAGTAGGCATACTTCGGTTTCCAATCCGACACGGTGGGCACTGATTGAGCTGCTATCCTCAGGGATTTTGAACCGTTATATCCAGAACCAGTTACAATAGTCACGTTTCCTAGTCCTTGTCCGAGGAAATCATTTTGCCATCCGTTTTGTCCCCAGTTTGCATGCTCAAAATCGTCCAAGAAGACAATCCATGGGTTATGTTCTTCCAATCCGAAAAGGTAAGTACCGTCGAGGTTCTCTACGAGTCTGAAGTTCGGGTTACCGAGGAACAGCCTTGGATCCCATTTAGGATATCCGAATGCTCCATACATAGCTTGAGCTGGCACAAAAACATGCGACACATTCCACTTTTGCATTAGCTTATATGCAGTACCGTTCAATATGTTATTGTTCAATAGACCAACCAACTCTTGATACGAGCGACTCAGACTACTCCCACCCCAGGGCAAAACTATCTTGTGATGTGAGACTTCTGGAATGAACAAACCCGCATCATATTGATTGACTAGTACAACGGCATTGGATGTCAAATTGTCTTTCATCCACAGCATCAAATCATAGTCACTCTGAGTGGTGACTGCAAACATGGCATACGTACCTCTTAAGGATCCAGGATCAACTAGGAATCTGTAATAGAGAAAGGGCCCTGTCACTGACGACAGAAGCGTAATCGTCAGAAATGTGGTTGCGTAAGAGTCTTTAGAGAAAACTTTGGAAAGGCTTTTGATCTTGATTTTGCGGCACCATGCAACAAGCTCCTTGAGAAATGCGACTATTAGGATATTTATGGAGATCGAAAGGATGATCCCTTGGTGTCCCCATGACACTACGCCAAAATCGCCTCCAAGGAAAAATGAAATGAACGACAAAAGGGCTGCTGCAGCAAAAATAGCTAGTGCAAAAGCAACTACCGGCTTCACATCCCCGTAGGCTTTTGTTTTCCACAGCAGCACGGCGAAGCCAGCAAGAAGAAGTACAGACATCGCTCGAAGAAGAACATAAGGAGACAGGTTTTCAAGAGCCCACTGTAGCGCTTGACTTAGGTAGAGTTGCTGGCTAGCCCACCCGGCAAAGTCAGAAGGAATGCCAATGTTATGACCTGGATATTGATAGAAAGCGATGAATCTATACAAGAAAGGACTGAGCAAAAGCAAACTGATGCTGAAAAGCAGTACTGACTCAAGTACGGTACGGCGAATTCCTCCAGATTTTCGCACAGAAAAATAAATCAAAACCAAGAAAACAATCATGATCAATACCTGAAGATAAGAAACAATGATGGCTCCAGCGTAGCCAAAGAGCAAAGCAATGGCTGCAAGTTCAGCAAGGCTATGTTGCTCGCGAAAATAATTCGAAGAGAAGAGCATCCCTAGGCAGACAAGAAAGAGAGGAAAACCGACTAGGAAGGGGTTTCCTCCCCATACTACGGATAAGGGCCAGCTAGACACAAAAGCAAAAACGAAACTCAAGCCCAAACTGTAAGCTCTGCCAGCACCAAGTTTTCTGCCTAAGAAATAGGCTCCAAATACAGAAAGCGCTTTGAAAAGGATGGTGACGTAGAAAACAACCTTCGGCACCTCCATGTTTAGCACGTAGAACGCGAAGGCAAAAATAACGTGTGATGCTTGTGGATATATAATTCCCTCTTTCAGGTAAGGTTGTAGAGTGAGGGGAACCTGACTATTCTCCAGAATAACCTGAACACTAAGAGAGTGTATGGATTCATCACGTACGCTTCCAAGCACAAACGCGGATGCCGAGATCAGGTTAATAGCTAGAAAAATGACAAATATGGTGAAGACAGCCAGAAACTCGACGGTCTCTTTTCTCCTCGACTTGAAGAATTCTCTGATTTCGGTCACGCTTCTGAGATGCTTGAAGTCTTCAAAATGAATGCCAATCGTGATTATCGCGCTTGCCACTGTAAGCCCAACAACGACGTATCGATTGAAGAGTCCAAAGGGGATCATTGCCATTACATATAGAACTAGACCGCCAAGGTAGACATCGATTATGCATATCTGGGCAAGATTCAAATCTGAGAAGAGCTTCAAACGGCGTAGCGCGAAAAATCTTGGGAGTTCACCATTCACTACCAGAAAGAACAGCAAAAACATCAATTGCAAGATCAATAGTAGCATATGTCTTCTTCCACTTCTCACCTATCAGATACTGTCAGGAGATTAATGTTTTTTCTCTTCAGGAGCTCCAAGGATCGCGTGTTACTGGCATTGCTTAGTGAGCGAGGGTCTGTCAGAGTCAGCGATTCTGAACGACTGCAAAGGGTTCACACGCTCTTTGTCACTTTCATTACGTGAATGTTGGCATAGTCATCCAAACCTGTACGCTGCAAGATGCTGCAGATCACATCGTCAATAAAGTCGACCAATCTGGTTGAGAAAACGAATTGATATCCTCGTATAGGGAAGGCCGAACCAATCCTTATCTTGCAGGCCACGTAGTTGCCCTTCAGTGTTGCCTGCACTTGCCCAAGTTTTACTTCCGAGACATGTCCAACATCAGGAACCAGTCGATCCGCGAATCTCTTCAATGGCCCCATTTTGCCAATGATCTTGTAGATGCACGTATGTCCAGGGAAAGATATTATCAGATATTTCTTTCCGGTTCGCGCTATCTCAGACACCGACTTAAGATAATCATACACATGCTCGAGCACTTCGGAGCATAGGATGACATCAACAGAATCTTTTTTGAAAGGCAGATTTGCAACATCGCATACAACGAAATCCGTATTCGATGTTTTGCAGTTCATTTTGGCTTTCTTCACGTATGCACTTGCTATGTCGACGCCTATGCAGTAGGTTCTACTGTATCTTGATGTCACGTATTCTATGTAGAAGCCTTCAGCGCACCCAATGTCGGCAAACGTCACAGCTCGATCTTTTTCGAGTATTTCCGAAAGAAAAGAAATAATGTAGTGCAGTCTTTTCCGATGCCACCAGAGCTCATGCTTGTTTCCTCTTAGATACATCATTTCTTGATGTGACAACCGCCTAGCTTCTTCTTCATAGAATGCTTTTAGAGCTGCTTTGTCCCGGGTGTGCAGTTTTCCATAGCCTCCGCGGTCTTCAGGAAATCTAACAAATTGCTGGTTACCCGCCAGTAGTCTGTGGTAGATATTATCCAGCTTATTAAATAGTCTTATCTCCTTGCTCTCCAGTACAACAAGGCATCACTAAGGAAAGGGTCTCGTCACCAAGCACCAGATATACGGAAATCCGTGGGAGTAGTACTCATATTGAGCGGTTCTTCCTCCAAGAATAGGCTTTTTTGTTGGGTGCGAGTCCGAATGAGAAGTCTTTTATTAGAAACGGTACAATATCCACTACAAAAGGTGACTGTTCATGTTCAAGCTTAAGGTCGCCGATGCGAAACTGCTACGCGACATGATCACAAGCATTAGCATCCTCGTAGACGAAGCCACATTCAAGCTCGACCCTGAAGGCATGAAACTGAGAGCTATGGACCCCTCCCGAGTCGCCATGGTCGACTTCGAATGGCCTAAGACAGCATTCGACGAATACCAATGCACTGAACCTGCAAAAATGTGCATCAACATAACAGAGCTTCTCAAATTGCTCAAGAGAGCCAGCAAAGACGAAACCCTCGAACTCGGCCTCGACGAGAAAACTGGAAGACTACAAGTAAAAATAGCTGGAAAATACGCCAGAAGCTTCACAATGCCAACTCTTGAGGCCTCTGAGGAGGAAGTCCCGACACCGAAACTTACTTTCAACGTGCGCATAAGAGCCACGACCGAAGGCCTCAGCCGAGCCATCGAAGACGCGCAGCTCGTGAGCGACCACGTTCGAGTCGAGGTTGACCCTGAAAAGCTGGTGCTCAACGCTTCAGGCGACTTGATGGGCGCCGAAATAACCCTCCAGAAAGGAAGCGACACCATCCTCGATCTGGAAGCTAAAGAATCATGCAAAGCCACATTCAGCCTCAGCTACCTCTCAGAAATCATAAAATCCGCCGCCGCCACCTCCGACATCGCCATCATCGAATTCAGTTCAGACATGCCCATAAAACTCGACTTCCAACAAGCAAAAGAAGGCAAACTCACATTCTATCTGGCACCTAGGATCGAAACAGAATAACAGGAACAACCAAATGCAAACAGCCACCGTTCGATTCACCAAAAGCGATTTGGCAAAATTTCCCTTTCTGAAAGAAACCACCCAATACGTGAAGAAGCTAGACTTTAAAATTGAAGACCTCACCAGCCCCGAGTTTTCCCAAGTTCTCGAACGCGCCGAGGAAAGACTCCAAGAAGCTATTCTTTACACAAGCGTCAGCCATGGAACTCGCAATGAAGACATCGAAATCATCTCGTTTCCCGTCGCCATAATGCTTGCTATCGCAACTGAAAATAGTTTCATCAGAAAAAGATATGCGCTTGCCGAAGCGAAACAGGCAAACTTGGATCTGCAAACTGAACCGAAAGAAAGAATCCTCGCAATTGCTTACAACTTCGGATGGAAAATCAACCTGAACACCGACGCTGGAACTTCATACGAGTTCATAACACACTTTACCGACTACCTCAGAAACACAACTCATCTGCGCGACAAAAAATGGAAACTCGTCAATCGCCCTCTCGCCAACGGAAACGTCTACATGACAAGAAATGAAACCGCACGATTGCTCAGCGAAGAAATCCGCAGATACATCGAAACACGCGTAGAAACAAAAGACACGCCAAAATTCCCGGCACAGATAGTCGCAATAGCCGACAAGATAAGGAAACTCTCAGCCGAGAAAATAGGCGAAGCCGAAATGGAAGGCTTCCCCAAAGTCATCCAGCAAGAGGCCTTTCCGCCTTGCATTCAGGCCCTGTACCAAACCTTCACTTCTGGACGACACCTCTCACATATCGGCCGTTTCGCACTCACAACCTTCCTCATAAACGTGGGCATGCCCACCGAAACCCTCATCGGCCTCTTCCGCAACCTCTCAGACTTCAATGAAAGAATGACCCGTTATCAAGTGGAGCATTTGGCCGGAGAGAAGGGCTCCCGCACACGTTACACTCCCCCAAAGTGTGACACTCTGCAAACCCATGGGGTATGCATAAATTCCGACGAAACATGTCGGCGAATTCATCATCCGCTAAGTTACTATCGCCTAAGGTACAAAAATAAAACAACTTGAACATACCGGAAAACTTGCTCTAGTAATGGTAGGCTTTATATAGTAAATGGGAGATTAGACAAGACCACTTACGAGGGTTAACGCACAATGAATACTCAAGCTCCTTGCATCATATGTTCCGAAAGCAAGGAGGAACTAGGGAGCTTGAAGCTGAGTTTCGCAGGCGACTTCCATGACTACATAGAAGGCAACCTCAACATCAAATCAGAAGTCGGCATACTCCTCCCAACCTACTGCGAAGCCGCCAACATAAGCAAGCTGATTACCGAAATCGAAAGCCTCAACCTGAGCCTCTCAATCCTAGTTCTGGACGACGCGAGTCCAGATGGAACAGGCGACATCGCAAGAACCCTCCGGAAGAAATACGGCAACGTACTCCTTCTCACGAGACCTGAGAAGACTGGGCTTGGAACAGCAATAACCGACGGGTTCAAAATATTCCTCTCGCTGAGCAACCCGCCAAAATACATAGTTACGATGGATGCTGACTACTCGCACAACCCTAAAGACATCCCGCGCATAGTTTCCGCTGCAAGAGAGGGAAGGGGCCTTGCAATAGGAAGCAGATACCGTAGGGGCGGAAAAATAGTGAACTGGAGCCTCTTCCGCTTAGTGACGAGCCGCGTAGCCAACCTGATTGCCTCAGCAGTTGTAAAAGCGCCGATACGAGACCACACAAGTGGCTTACGTTGCTACTCCACGAAACTCGTCAGAGCTATAGTCAACGATTTGCACTGTCAAACGTACGAAATACAAATCGAGACCATCCGCCAAGCCGTCCGTAGGAAATTCGACGTGCGAGAAGTGCCAATGACATTCGTTAATAGAAAGAAAGGCAAATCGAAACTAAGTCAGAATGAGATCAGGGAATTCCTTTCTTATATAGCGAAAGTCAGACTAGGAATGAAATGATCACTCTGCCATCAAACAGGTAGATCATATCAAAATCACAGTTCTGTTCACTTGATTATTCATACTAGTTCACTCAGGCCAACGAACCTCCAGCATGAGAAAGACTTGAGAAAGCGATGTCGTAAGTTTTAAAAACCAATAACCCTTAAACACCTCAAACAAGATCTTTGCTGATGGGACCTCATGTCGTTGCCGAAGATAGTAATCGGGGTATGTGCCTACAACGAGGAAAATAACATTCGCCGTCTTCTTCAAGCGCTCCTCACAGAAGAAGGTCTGCCTAGTAATTGCCGTGTTCTTGTTGTCTGCTCTGGATGTACTGATAGAACGCCTGAGATATTGACAGAGCTTCATGCAAGGTATGCGAATATTGAGCCCATTTTTGAGAAGGACCGCAAAGGAAAAGCTAGCGCATTGAACAAGATCTTCAAGATTTCCCGCGAAACAACCGATGTGCTGATTCTAGTAAACGCCGACGCCCTGCCGCAACGTGGTAGCGTGATGAAACTTGTTTCACAGCTTGTTGACAAGAACGTGGGTGCCGCCTTCGCTCAGCCAGTTCCGTTCGAAGGACCTGCAGGAATATCGTACAAGATTGTGAAGGTCATATGGCATCTGCATCACCTGATTTCAGTTACTCAGAACCCAAAGCTGTCCGGAGAGCTTTGCGCAATACGTACATCTTGTCTCCAAGCAATCCCAAATAATATCGCCACTGACGAGCCGTATGTTGAGCTAGCCATTCGGACACAGCGATATCGTCTGCTCTATGTACCCGAAGCCATTGTTCATATACGATGTCCCACCAACTTGCACGATCTGTTAAAGCAGCGAAAGCGGATATGGTTGGGGCATATGCAATTGCAGAAGACGAACGCATACAAAGTCTCAACTTCGAGGCCAAGCAACACTCTACGAGTGATTTCTGCTCTGGACAAGAGCGAAATCCCTTTCCTGTTGCTAGGCGGTTTCTTAGAAGTGATTGCTTATTCTCAAGCCAAGATTGAGTCATATAAAGGCAGAATACCCTACGCTTGGGAACCAATAAAAAGCACAAAAACCTCAATGTAACAAGACAACACTATCTTTGGGTTCAGAGGATGCCAAATGCACGTTCTGCAAATAGTGCCTCGCTATTTCCCAAACATCGGCGGCGTAGAGATTGTCGTCCAAAAGATAAGCGAAACACTGGTTCAGCGTGGCATTCGAGCAACTATATACACGGTCGACATGAACCCTGATCTACCCCGAGTTCAGAACATCAATGGCGTCTTGGTCAAGCGTTTCATATCGTTGCTGGGCGATCCATTTTACTTGCCTGAGCCGAGATTTGTTGCCGCACTAAGACTGGAGACGGCAGACATAATTCATGTGCACAATGTTCACATTCTTCAGCCATTTGTCGCAGTACTGTTCAAGAACAAAGGTCAGAAACTGGTGTTGCAGCCACACTATCACCGGTTTGGCCAAACACCACTGCGCGATGCTCTCCTCAAGCTTTACAGATATAACGTCAATGAAATCGTATTTCCGCGTGTGAATCTGGCGATAGCCAACTCCGCTTATGAAAAACGGATACTCTTGGAGGACTTCTCCAAGTGCAAGAATCCGATCTTGATCCCTGAAGGTATGGAGATTGATGAGGTCAGACAAGTGAAACATGCCCCAGTAACACCCAAGCGCATACTTTACGTTGGAGCATTGAGGAACTACAAGAATGTCGACAAGGTCATTAAGGGTTTCGCACTCCTCGTCAAGAAAAGTGGTCCAGTCTTCAGGCTGGTCATAGTTGGTAAGGGTCCGGAACACAAGTCGCTGGTTGACCTAGTCGATCATCTGGGCATTGCTTCTTTTGTGGAATGGAAGCACGATCTGCCTAGGGAACAGTTGTTGAGTGAATATGCAAAAGCGAGCGTGTTCATACTACTATCGTATCTTGAAAGTTTCAGTCGAGCAGTCTATGACGCCCTGCTGATCAATGTTCCAGTCGTTGTTCTGAACTATGGTCCTCTGGAGACGCTTATCAACGCCAGACTGGCAGAAGGAGTCAGTTCTCTTGGTCCTCAGGAAGTTGCAGATGCGCTTCTGAAGGCGATGAATCGAACTTGTGTAGACGCGGCAGATGTCACGGGTTCTTTCCTCGACTGGCCTGAATATGCAGATAGACTCATCAGAGCATACAATGACCTGTTGAAACAGCAATGACGTTAAGCTTTTAAGATGAACACACATGCTGAGACCGTAAGGGAAAGAATCTTGAGGACGGATTCAGAACTCCATCGCGTCTCCATCATAATTCCAACCTACAACTCGGGAGCGATCTTAGAACGGTGTCTCAAAAGCATTCAAGATCAGAGCTATCCTTTTTGGGAACTGATACTCATAGACAACTTCAGTGCTGACAACAGCGTGGAGACAGCGAAAGCCTATGGCGCTACAATACTTCTGCGAAAATGCAATCCTGCGCAGGCCAGAAACATCGGCATCATTCGCTCGAGTGGTGAATACCTTCTTTTTCTTGATTCTGATCAAGTTCTTTCAAGCTCGCTCATTGAAGAATGTACTAGATTGTGTGAAAACGGCAAGCTCGGAATGATATTGATCCCGGAAGTATTCGTTGGCAGTGGATTCTGGAGTACTTGCTCGGCTGTTTGGAAGAACTGCTATGAAAAAGTAGAACAGTTGCATGCAACAAGCGAAGGATTAACGCGTGGCAAACCACGTTTCTTCCTTAAAGATAACGTCATCCGCGTAGGAATGTATGATCCTGCCTTGATTTGGGGAGAGGATGATGATCTTCACGAGAAACTGAAGAAAGCGGGTGTCAGCGAAAGCTATTGCGCATCCAAGATTTATCATTACGAACTGACTTCTGTCAAAGGAATCATTATGAAGAACATCCGTTACGGTCGATCCATGCCCAAATACGCTCAGCAGACTAGAAAAAAACTTTTCCCATCGCTATTCTCTCGAGCACTTCTGACTGTTCGAGAGGTTTCTGGAAGTTGTGAAGCGACACCAACCGTAGTTGTCGGGTGCGTTCTTCTTCTATGTTTGAAAACCTGTGCAGTGGCTGCAGGATTTCTTGAAGGTCTGACTTCCCGCAAGTAGAGAAGCTTGTCAAGCATTTCTCTCGACGGTCACAGTCTTCCGGAGCGAAACCCTTTTCTTCGGTTCGGCAGAGACTTGGATTGAGCAAATTTGAAATCGATAGATTTTGTGCGTGCTGTGTTTCGCGAGTACTATCAACACACTTCCTTAGAACAGGATTTGCCAATGATTGAGGAGCGCGAATTCGGTTGTGCATCGTTCGACGGCCAGATGTTGCGTCACAAGGGTTTCAAAACTCAAGAGGGCTTGGCGTTTTTCCTGCGCGATTCTGTGCCGAAAGATGCGTATGTGTCTTGTGCTTACTATCAAGATCCAGAAGTTGGGATGGACAAAAAGGGTTGGCTTGGCGCCGACCTAGTTTTCGACATTGACGCTGACCACATACAGTCACGTTGTGACAAGATCCACGACTACTGGTGTTGCGGCAAGTGCGGTTTCACAGGAAAAGGTGTTACACCTGACAAATGTCCAGCTTGTGGGGGAGAGAAACTGGAAACAAACACGTGGCCTTGCGAACTCTGCATAAACTCTGCTCGGGAGGAGGCAACCAAACTGTTGGATTTGCTGATCAATGATCTTGGTGTATCCAGCAGCGACATTCGTGTGTTCTTTTCTGGGCATCGTGGTTATCATGTTTATGTCGAGAATGATGATGTCAAAACACTCGATTCAACGGCCCGCAAGGAGATCGTTGATTACGTTTGCGGCTTGGGACTTGATCTGCTCCCCCGGAAATATGGCGGAAAGAACTCGAGCAAACCAAATGCTTTTGAAGACGTGAGGCTCAGCGCATTAGGTTGGCGGGGAAGAATAGCGAGGTGCATGCGCGATTTCATTCTTACCGCGAAGGAAGAGACCTACGAGAGTGCAGGGCTGAGTAAGAATGTCGCGACAACTCTCGCGAACAACAAAGACAAGATCCTAAAGCGTTGGAATGATGCTGGACCTTGGAATGCTGTCAAACACATCGGCCCGAAAACGTGGGATAGACTCGCTGAATTTTGTATAGGCTCACGATCTGCAGCTGTTGATACAGTGGTTACGACAGACATCCATCGTTTGATCAGGCTGCCCAACACTCTACATGGCAAGACGGGTTTCAAGAAAGTGGAGTTCCCGGTCTCCGATATGGATCATTTTGACCCGTTCACTGGTGCAATAGCATTTAAGAAAGGCGCTACAACTGTCTACGTCGAAGATGCCCCGCAATTCAGGATCGGTGACGAAGTCTTTGGACCGTACAAGAACGAAAAAGTTGAACTTCCGACTGCTGCTGCTTTGCTACTGGTCTGCAAAAACCGAGCTGAGGTGACAGAATAATGTACCAAGAGCTTGTCGAAACTTGGAGAAAGGAGAATGAAAGTAGCGAACTGGAGAAGCTTCCTGCCGACTTCTTTGTAAGAGTTGCTGATTATTTGAAGCATCTGCGAGAAGAGGGACGAATGCTTGATAGAAGAACTTTGAAGGCTAGGCTCCTTAGAACAGAGTTGAAAAACGTCAAACGCATCATCTGGGAAACAACACAAATGCGCTTCAGAAAAGTAGTCAGCAAGGCGGTCAAAGGAGAAAGCGCTCCATCAGATGTCTTAGCCCCAGAGGAAGAGCTAATCTGCGGGAGCTTTGCGTCATTCGCAGAGGCTTATCAGAGTTTCGTCAAGGAACTTCTGCGAGGTCGTATTTCCAAGGTTGTTGTTCATCAGGAACACAAGATGACTGTTGTACGTTTCGTGAAAGACTTGCCCGCGGTAATCGGTTTGGACATGAAACCCTATGGTCCTTTCAAGACTGAAGACGTAGCTACCCTGCCACTCGAGAACACTTTCGCCATGATCAAGCGAGGATTTGCAGAGAGAATTGAAATCAGCTACGTTGGACATTGAGGCCTGTTGAATCTACACTGGCCGTATTTGCTGCCGCCTTCGTGCTCGTTCTCCCTTTTCTTATCGAAGTCCATAGAGTGCGACTACCTACTATGATTAGCGGATATGATACTATCCATATGATAGAATAAAGCTGGCCATAGTAATCATGGAAAGCCTGTCTAGCCGCCGTCCCCTGGTTTATCTGTATCACAAAGATTGTCGCGATCCTCAAGACATTAATGAAGTAAGTCACTATCGCGCCGAACAGGAAATAGACTATTCTCTGCCTCCATGGAATAGCGCTCTTGCTCAGGAAGAGCAGAATTGTCACGATATATATCAGAAGGCTCTCAATTCCTGCGCATGGCCAAGCTATTCCGGCTCCGAAAGAGCCTTTTGCATTTGCAGCAAACAAATAAGGGGTGTATCCATACTCGGGAGTCACTCGCGTGAACGTGGATGTCTGGTATCCCAGTAGATTCAGAAGCCTCGCTGACAGGAAAGTCGTTGTCGGTACAATCATCTGAAAGGGCGCGAATCTTCCCCATGGGTACAGGTTATCTATTGTATAGAGCCCCCCAATAATGCCCAGGAAAAACACGGGAAGCGCATAGTCTTTCAAACCGCTATAACCATACTCCAGCATGACGATCAACACAAAAAATCCCATGAAAACTAGGTACTCTGTGGAGAGAGGTATGAGAAGTGCCCAATGTTCGCCTACGCCAGAAGCCTCTGCGAATTTGAAGATTGCGGAATTGAGTCCAAAGAAGTTTGCAGCGACTACATATGCTGTCGGCAGAGCAAGAGAAATCGCAAAGAAAAACGTCCTCAGCGGTTTTTTTCTGGCAACTGCAGTTCTCATTTCATCTCCGTTGAGTATGATTTCGAGAAAACATAGCCACACGAAAAAGAGCTGGTATGTTCTACCCTGCCATGTTTTTTCAAAGGAATTCGGATCCACTGAATAGAGAATAAGCAATGGGAAAACGAATGAGATGATGGGCAAGAATCTTAAGACCTTATAGCCGTTTCTTCTTAACCATTGAGCGTCGATTCGCAAGGATCGTTCCTCGGCGTCAAATCCTAACTACCAACAGTAACCACGGCATGTCAATATTTAAACGTGACACCCACAGTTCAGTTCTCTTTTCCCGTCTGTCCACTTCCTCGGTTCAAGACTATAGGCTAGAGTGGACAAGCTGTCTGATCACTGAAAAAGTATAAGAGTATGTGTGTTTTCTTTATGCAAAGCTGGTAGTGGCCAGATTGAATGTTCCAAAAGAAGTCACGACGTACTGTCCCAAATGCAAGAAGCATCAAGCTCATAGCGTCTCTCTTTACAAGGCAGGAAAGCGTCGCGCCTTGGCTAAGGGCGAACGCCACCATGCTAGGGAAAAGAAGGGCTACGGTGGGCAGAAATATCCTCTCCAGAGGGTGTTCGCGAAGACCACGAAGAAGCAGACTTTGAGGTTGAAATGCAAGGTCTGCGGCTTTATGAGACACAAGGACGGTATTCGTCTGAGAAAATTGGTTATTGCATGAGTTGGAAGGGAGGTTTGTGTGTGACTGAATGGGAGAAACTTATTCCGAGACCGAGAAGCAAGTTCCTCAGAGTGAAATGCCAGAAATGCGGCAACGAACAAGTAGTTTTCAGCAATCCCGTGAACACCGTGGTATGTAACGTCTGTGGAGCCGAGCTTGCTGAACCTACAGGTGGAAGAGCGAAAATCAAGGGCGAGATCATAGCCGCTTTTGAGTAGAGATGACACCTACCATGGCTGTCAGAAAGCAGGAATGGCCTGAAATCGGGGACCTAGTGATGGCCACCGTGCAGGAGGTCACAGACTTCGGCGCCTACGTGAAGCTGGACGAATACGACAAGAGAGGACTGCTGCACGTTTCAGAGATCTCTTCTTCTTGGGTTAGAAACATCCGCGACTTTGTCAGAGAAGGACAGAAAGCCGTGGTCAAGGTGTTGCGTGTCGACACCGAAAAGGCGCACATAGACGTTTCATTGAGAAGAGTCACGAAGAGAGAGAAAATAGAGAAAGTGATGGCGTGGAAAAAGGAGAGAAAAGCCGAAGCTCTGATTCGCGGCGTCGCTGAGAAGATGGAGCTTTCAGTCGAGGAAGTCAATGAGAAAGCCGGTTCACTGATGGATAAAGAGTACGGCCTGTACGACGCCTTCGAAAAAGCTGTGCGCGAGGGCCCAGAAGCTCTGACGAAAATAGGCGTTCCGGAAAAGATGGCCACCGCCATATTTGAGGTCGGGCAGGAGAGAATCCACGTACCCATGGTCAAGGTAAAGGGCATAGTGGAGCTCAAGTGCATGAAACCGAATGGAGTCAAGATCATAAAAGAAGCATTCCTCAATGCCAAAAAAGCTGAGAAGACCAAGGATGCGAAACTCCGTTTCTACGTAATCGCAGCGCCGAGATACAGCATTGAAGTGATGGCTGAGAACTACAAACGCGCTGAGGAAGTCTTGCAGGACGTTGCCCAGAACGTGGTCACTAATGTTACGAAGGCAGGCGGGCAGGGAACCCTCAGAAGGGAGAAGTGATGGTCTGGCTTCTGAGAAAGTGCGAGCACTGCGGAAAATACACGTTAAAGAAGACTGATTGTCCCTACTGCGGATGCAGGGTTCATATGCCACATCCCCCCAAATTCTCACCTGACGACAAATACCTCAGATACCGGATGGCTCTGAAGAAGGAGAGCAAAACAGAGTGAAAGCAACATTCATCAAAGAGTTCAAGAAGGCCGAGCTTAATGATCCCATACTGATCGAAGGTCTCCCGGGACTGGGCCTTGTCGGCAAAATCGTAATCCGTTACTTGGTCAGGCAACTGAAGGCCGAGCGATTCGCTTACCTCTATTCACCGCATTTTCCGTATTTTGTGCTCGTGAGCAAGAAAGGAAATGTCCGTCTTCTGCGGGGAACATTCTACTATTGGAAGAACAAGAGCGGAAAGAACGACATTATACTCTTCACAGGCGACAGTCAAGCCCAGACAATCGAGGGGCAATACGAAATCTCTGACCACATATTGAACTTTGCCAAGCAATACAACACGGAAACAATAATCACGCTGGGCGGATACCGCATGGAAGCCAAGGAAGAGCCGAAAGTCATTGCAGCCGCCACGAATCAAGAACTCTTGGATAAGGCTCTGAAGGCCAAAGCCTTTGTAAGTCCGCTGGGAAGCCCAATCGTTGGCACCGCCGGTCTGATACTTGGTTTGGCGCGGTTCAAGAAGATCGATGCCCTCTGCCTCTTGGGCGAGACGCGAGGTTACTTGCCTGACCCGAGATCGGCAAAAAGCGTTCTTGAAGTTTTGAAGGCCTTGCTGGGATTCGACATTGATCTCGCTGGTCTAGATGATGAGATAGCCAAGGCGGAGAAGATGGTTGCCCGCCTGCAAACGATTGAGGAAAAACGGGCTCTGCAAGCTGACGAAGTAAGGAAAGAGGAAGACAAAAAAGTCACATACATTTCGTAACGCTGACTAGAGGCTTAGTTCCTTTCTGAGTATACTAACAATCTTTTCTGCGGCGTTTCCGTCGCCATATGGAGACTTGATAGGCAGTTCTGCTTGCCGGTCCAGTGTTGCCTGCACCGCATTCAAGATCGCGTGCTTTTCCACTCCAACGAGCTTTGCGAAACCAGCTTCGACAGCCTCTGGTCTTTCCGTCGAGAGTCGGATCACCAAGACAGGTTTTCGGATGGGCGGTGCCGTGGCCTCTTCTTGAATGCCGCCGGAATCCGTTATTATCAGTTCGCACTTCTTCATCAAAACCAAAAAGTCTAGGTAGCCGAGCGGAGGCAAGATCTGCACATTTCCTGATTTCGCGGTTTGTGCAAGAACCCTACTCTGCTTCAATCGCTTTCTTGTCCGCGGGTGCATCGGATATACTATGGGAATTGATGATTCGGCGAAGGCCTCCATGAAGCCCCTGAGTACGCTGATGTCGTCCACGTTTTCTGCTCGGTGAGCCGTCGCCAAGGCGAATTTCTCGAAGCGAATGTTCTTCATTATGCCTGATCTTTTTTCCGCTATTGACAGATGCTGGATCACTGCGTCTATAACGGTGTTTCCTGTCACGTATGTTTTTCCCCACACGTTTTCTTTTTCTAGATTCTCCTGAGCCGTCTGTGTGGGCGCGAACAAGTAGGTTGAAATGTGATCTGTTAGGCGCCTGTTGTGTTCCTCGGGCATGCGCAGGTCAAAACTCCGTAGACCAGCTTCAACATGACCGACAGGAACGCTCAGCTTGACTGCTGCCAGCGCCGTGGCCAGCACACCGTTTGTATCTCCCTCCACTAAGACGGTTGCTGGTTTCGTTTTGATCAGCAGTTTTTCCATGTGCGTGATTATGCGAGCCGTTTGTGTGCCATGGGTGTATGCCTTGAGTTTGTACCCGTAGTCAGGGGCTGGCAGTTCGAGGTTCTCTATGAATTGCTGGGACATGTTGTAGTCGTAGTGTTGGCCACAGTGGACGAACGTTAGTGGAGTCCTCGTCTTTCGAAGAGCTCTGATGACGGGGGCCATTTTTATTATTTCGGGGCGGGTGCCGACTACGACCATTACTGTTTTCATTGGTTGTCGCTTTGGCATCTGATTACGTGTGACGCGTTTTTAACTTTTCTTTGGGATTCAAGATGATTTTGCTGAAACTTGATTCTGGATACTTTTGTGTAGTCCTGACTTCCAATAGTCTGCCTGAATAATTATCATTAGATTGCTTGGTAGCTGCGACATACAAACCGTATTATCTGTTCCCGCAATCTCATTTGTCAAACAAATTAAAGTTGGGAGATGAAAGCGAATGCGTCTGTTGAAGAATAGGATTGCGTTGAGCACTGTAGTGACCACTCTGATCTTGCTTGTAGTCTCAGTGTTGCTGGCAACCGTCGTTACTTTCTATGCGATCAACGTCACAACCACAAGAGTCCAAGAGGAATCGCTGTACTTGACGAAACAGCATATCTGGTACAACACTTCAGGATGGGCTCAAGCAGCGTGCGTGCTGCTGAACACCGGTGGTAAAGACTGCGTGATTGACAAGCTTTCTGTGCGAGGACAAGAATGCCAATGGTCGAATACATACTTCTGGAAGACTACCACTGTGACCGTTTCAAAGGATCTCAATGTGACTAATCATCAACTTGCAGGCGACACAGAAACAATAAACATACAGAATGGCAGCCGCTCATTTACCAGAGCGACAAATGACCTGACATTGCGCTCAGGTTGGACCATTGTTATCTACGTCATGAACCCCGACAGTATCGCGTTGAACGACGTTGGCATCACGTGTGGTATTACGCTTTTCACTGCGAACGCTCAGTACTACAAAGAAGCTAACGTTGAAGCAGCACAGTAGCACATCTTCTTTTTCTATCTGTTCTAAGCTTTTTTCAGATATCCTTCTCGCGGTTCATAGATGGTTCCTTCGCGCAGCAATTGTCCGATGAGCCTTTCAGCTTCTCCTCTTGAGATCTTGAATTTCGTGTCCAACTCTTCCAGCAAGGTCATCCTTTCAACAATTCCTGTCTCCTTTTCCATTCCCATCAAGGTCGAGAGGACGGTCTGCAGTTTGTCTCTCACACTTTTTGGTTTCCCAGTCATTATGATGTCTATGTCCATCTTGTATGAAGACATGTCTATGCCAACCTCCTCGAGAGATCGTTTCATTATTGCCACAGCAGCTTCCGCATCTTCGGCTGTGACATCTTTCCTGAGGGCGGCGCGGGCTCTTGCCTCGGATATTCGCACAAGGGCCTCAAGCTGTCTTGCAGTTATCGCGACGGGAGATCCTTCTGTCTCGCTTGCCGAACGCATCGCCAGATAGAAATCCTTCAGGCGTCTTAAGGCGTCTTGGCTCAGAGAAGGCCTGACTCCCTTGGCGTAACTTATGTACTTTCTCAAGAGTTCGAGGGATATGGCGGGCTCAATGGGAGTCACACCTTTCCTGTGGATCTCAAGAATGTGCTCTGACATCTTAGTGTCTGTTTCCTTGTTCGGTACATCTCTTACAACAAAGATTATGTCGAATCTCGAAAGTATCGTGACAGGTAAGGAGATGTTTTCAGCCACCGTTCGGTGAGGCTCATATCTTCCCAGTGCAGGGTTCGCTGCTGCGAGTATGGCGGTTCTGGCGTTAAGCGTGGCAACAATGCCTCCTTTTGCAACGGAGACCGTGTGCTGCTCCATGGCTTCGTGAATCGCGACTCTATCTTCCGGTCTCATCTTGTCCATTTCGTCGATGCACGCAATCCCCTTGTCAGCGAGAACCAACGCGCCTGCTTCAAGGCTCATTCCGCCGCCCTTTTCGCGTATCACTGCAGCGGTCAGCCCTGCCGCGGTTGTGCCACGTCCAGAAGTGTACAGTCCACGCGGGGCGACTCGCGCCACGTACTGTAACAGCATTGATTTTGCGGTTCCAGGGTCACCGACGAGAAGCGCGTTCAATTCTCCTCGCACAGTCAGGTCTGGAAGCGTCTTGGAAACGCCTCCGAAAAGCAGGTACATTATGGCCTCTTTTATGTGATCGTATCCGTAGATCGAGGGTGCGAGTGAGCTTATGATTTTGCGATGTATCCATGGATCTTTCGCAAGTTCGAGTATCTTCTCCTCGTCCTCAGGCGTCGTGAAAGCCATTTCTGGTTCTTTTCCAAGGACTTCGATGGAATTGGCGTCTATGTGCAGGTGGAATGTTCGAAGCTTTCCGACGCCTGGAAGAGTTGGTGCATAGGCTCGCACGATGCCTGCTATCGAGACATGGTCGCCTGGTCTTGCGACGTCGACTATTTCGGTGCCGACGAGCTTCACATGGAGGGTTCTTGGAAGCTGTCCAGGCGGCAGGTCTTCTGGTCTTTCTTGCAGACGGAGGTCCTGTGAATCAATAAACGTGGATTCTTCCTGTACGAACTCGTATAGTCCTTTTGATCCGCAGTCTGGGCTGCTACACGCAAATGGTGCCTTGAGGAACTGGCCTGTTTGCTTCACCGGAGTTATCGTTCCACATCTTTTGCATTTGAATGCTGCTTGCATGACCATTGGGCGAACCGGGGTTGAACGAACTACGATGCCTTCAACCATCACAAGCTTTCCGATTTGATTGGAGCCAAGTTTTCGCAGCTGTGTTGGCTCCAGAAGGCGTACGACTCTCACGATTATGCCTTCCACCTTCTCGGCATAATCCGGGTCTTCTATCTGGAGCTGTGCGTACGCAGCGTTGTTTGCGTTCTTCAGGTTCTCATCAGGTTTCTCAAGAAGTTCGTCAGCCAATCTCTGGTCGAAAGCGAAAAGGTCCTCAAAATCTACGACTAGTGATGTCTCCCCAGCCACTGCTAGTTGTGAGATTCTCTGACGGTATTTCTCCGTTTTCAAGAATTCCTGAAGCAGTTCTTGTGGGTCTACAGCTTCCAGTTCCTCTGTCATTCTTTGTCCTCCTCGTATTCGAGTATCTGCGCGCGCCATTCATGAATCAGCTTGGAGAGATGGTCATAGAGATGCCGCTCTTCAGCCGTAAAGTTCCTTATCAAGTGTTCTGCTTGCGTTGGGGAAGCCGCCAACGACACAATCTTCCTCAGTCTAGAGTTGACGATGTCTTGCGTCAGTTGCATGACTCTCTCATATTCGCGCATTTTCTCTGGCGTCTTTGAAGATTCCACTCTTAAATTGTCGATACAGCGCCGAAGTCTAGGATAGAAATCATCTGACGGTTTGATAATCTGGCCGGCGGTCTGGGCACGCTCTTTCCACTGTATCTTGTAAATCTTTGCCGCATCGAGGCAGTCGTCTTCACGGAGACGAGCAACTCCTGCTCTTTCCAGCTCTTCGGCTATCCAATAATAAACTTCATATTCGTTTCCTTCTTCAAATGGACCAACATCTATTCCGGCGAGTTTGATTTCGGGGTTGTTTCTATTTGCGGTTATTCTCACTGTAGAGTTTTCAAAAAGGAAATCTGCTCTCCTAATCTCTGCTGAAGCTCTTGTCCGCATTCCCCCTTTCCTCCTTTTACGGTAGAGTTAAGCTAGCACTAAAGAAAGATATAAAACTAGTAGTGCGCGCTGAATCTCGGTTAGAACAAAAAAGGCAAGTTGGAGATTTGCGTGTTCCTATGGCCAGAGGCCTAGTGTCTTGATCGCGTCAGTCACTCTGCCAACGCCGAGCATCAATGCTGCGAGTCGCATGTCACATTTTTCTTTCTTTGAGACGTTGTATACGTCTTTGAAAGCCTTCACCATCTTGGTCTCTAGTTTTCCACATACTTCATTCAATGGCCAATGTTCGCGTTCTAGATTCTGAACCCATTCGTAGTAGCTTACTGTCACTCCGCCCGCGTTAGCCAAAATGTCAGGGATAAGAAGTATTTTCTTTTCGTGGAGTATTTTGTCAGCTTCAGGTGTTGTTGGGCCGTTTGCTCCTTCAGCTACCATCTTTGTATCTATGTTGTCTGCATTAGCTCCTGTAATGGCATTCTCCAAGGCTGCAGGTATGAGTATGTCACATTTTGTCTCAAGCACTTCTTCGTTCGTTATTTTTTCAGATCCTTTGAAGTTGACCACGGATCCCGTTTTCTGTTTGTGCTCGTACACTTTGTAGGGGTTCAGTCCTTCTTTGCAGCAGATACCGCCCATTGAGTCGCTCACTGCCAAAATCTTTGCACCCCAATCATATGCAATCTTGGCCGCGTTCCAGCCAACGTTGCCGTAGCCTTGAACTGCCACCTTTGCTCCTTTGATCTTCATGTCTAACTGTTTGCATGCTTCTCTGGCACATATGTCAACTCCTAATGATGTTGCTTCGTTACGCCCTTCAGAACCGCCAATGCTGATGGGCTTTCCTGTGACGCATTCCGGAACGCTGTAGCCCTGACGTTGACTGTAAGTATCCATTATCCATGCCATTGTTTGGGCGTCAGTGTAAACGTCAGGCGCAGGGACATCGCGATATGGTCCGATGATGTCGAAAATCATGCTCGTGTAGCGCCTCGTCATGTTTTCTAGTTCGTTTCGGGACATCTCTTTTGGATTGCAGCAGATGCCGCCCTTTGCTCCGCCATAAGGAATATCCATGACTGAGCATTTCCATGTCATCCACATTGATAGTGCAGTGACTTCATCTAAAGTCACATTTGGGTGATATCGTATACCGCCTTTGAATGGCCCTCTTGCGTCCATGTGCTGTACTCGACAACCTTTGAAAACCCCGATCTTGCCGTTGTCCATTTTAATCGATACTGCAACCGTTAGAGACCTTTTTGGGACTTTCAACATCTCGTGTATCCCTTGGTCAAGGTTCAGCTTTTCAGCGGCGAGTCTTAGCTGTTCCAATGCGATCGAATATGGCGATTGTTCTTTTCCCATAACGATTTCTCCCATTACGGAGCTAGCTTCCTAGACTGTGTAATTTAAGGATTACTATGAGCTTTGCACAAAAAGAAAAGAAGGGGAGTACTAATCCAGAATTCTTTCGATTGCGTCTTTTTCTACTTCGTCTGGCATTGGTAGGCCTGTGACTTTCGCGGCTCTTTCTGACAGGCTCATCAAGTCGTTTCTGCTAATAAGTTCCAACTTCCACTTTCTGTTGCCGGCTAGAAGCTGCTTGAGACCTACGCCTACTCTGTCGGTTAGGTACGTGTAGACCGCGACGGCTTCCCATGGTATCTCTTTGAAGCGTTCGCCATATTTTGCTTTCAGTTCGGGTGCCGCGATGAAGAACTTGTCTGGTGTAGCTCCGAATTTGTCAGCGAAGGCTTTCGGTAACTTACCTTCTTCGGAGAGCTGTTTGAAGTAGCTTCCCTTGAAGGCTGCTGTTATCGGCGAGCGTCCCATTAAGACTGCTTTCACGAACGGGCCATTTCCGAAGTTGCTCATTGCTATGGACTTGAATATGGACGTTTCCTCGATGAAACCTCCAGCCATGATCAGGTCTGGGACATAGCGTCCTTTCTTCTTGAGTATCTGTGCGCACTTCAGAACTATGGTTTCCAGATAGACCGTCGGGATGCTCATCTCGTCCATCATTGGTACAGGGCTCATTCCTGTTCCGCCTGCTGCTCCATCGAAGGATACGTAGTCGATTTTGGCTTCTGAGGCCATTTTCATGGTATAGGCAACAGCTGAAGGTCTATATGCGCCAGTTTTCAGTGTTACGTGTTTGGCACCTTGTTTTCTCAGCCATTCGATGTCTTCTATGAAGCCTTTCTCTTTCGGGATGCCTACTCTGCTGTGTCTTTCAAAGGATCTGAACACGCCATCTTTCCACGCTTGCTGGACAGTAGGGTCTTCAGGGTCTGGGATCACTATGTAGCCTCTTTTCTTCAGCATCTTGGCTCTTTCTATGTCTCTTACGCGGACTTCGCCTCCGATGGCTTTCGCTCCTTGGCCCCATTTTCTTTCGATGACATTCACTTCCAGCTTTGAAATAGCGTAGACATCAACGCCAAGTCTCTGATCCTCTACGTTTGTTTGCACGACTATTTCGCCGTTTTTTCCATCCCAGAAGTTTCGGAATAAGTCGACTCTTCGCTTCAATTCCTTTGAGCTTGTGACTTTTCCACTTGTGATCTGCGCCTCGGGGTCCATTCCACAGACGTTTTCTCCGACAATTATTGATGCACCAGCAATGGCAGCGCCTACGGCCAGGCCCTCCCAATTAAGCCTTGCAACATCGGTTGAGCCGAAGGCTCCATTTAGAACTGGCACTTTTAGTGGTATACCGCCGACTTTTGTTTCTATGTTGACATTCGGAAATATGGTGAGGTCCGAGTTTGGTTCGATTCCTTCTGCTTCAAATAGGCTTGCTTGTATGTTGAAGTGTGACCAGTCCAGTCCGAAGTCTTTTAATGCGCCTGCGGTGCTGTATCCGAATTGCACTGGTTCAGGGTAGAGGGCTTCTCTTCCTCTGAAGGCTGACAGGCTTATTTCGCATAGGAACGGGCAGTCGCGGATGCATATTGGGCACATTCCGCTTGTTGGACTTGTGTCTTTGACGCGCGTTTGGGTTCCAGTTGTTGACTTGCCATTCAGATAGGAACTGTTTTTATGTACACGTTCTGTCATTTTCCTCTCTCCACTTACATGAACAATCTTTTAGACTAGATCAGTAAATTAAATCAACATTTAAGCGTTACTTTAAATTAGCGTGAAAATGAACATTTATGAACATAAACGAATTTTGAAATCAGCTCGTTACAGGATTTTGATTTTCAACCCTTCTGCCACATATTCACGGCGTTCGTAGGTTTCTGGACGATATCGAGAACCGCCTTTCTTGACTTCGAAATACCGTTTTTTGCCATCTTTTGACAGTTCAATAACGACTTGAGTTACGTGTTCAATAACTGCGCAGAATTCCTTTGAGTGCGCATTCTTGACCAATGTCCAGTACGCCAATGTTTGATATGCATACAGCGCCGGACAAACGTGTCCAAAGAAAGCTTTGACTGCTTCGCGTCCCCAGATCTGTTCCATCAGAGACAAGCTGTTGAAGACAAGCCTTGTTCCGGGTGTCACAAGTTCTCTTTCAATTCGTCCGAAAAACCTGTGGAACTGTTCTGGGTCCTTCGAGCTTGGAACTTTTCTGATCCATGAAGGGGCCTTGTCGTAGAAGTCACTGAATATCAATTCGCCTTGACCTGATGATTCTGTAAAGCAATCCAGCACGAGGAATTTGCTTTCCCAGCCTTTCGGCAGAGTTTCAAGAAGAGGTTTCAGATGTAGCATGATTGCTTGTGGTGGGTGAATGAAATTGAAGTATATGACCTGTTTTCCGTCGACAATGCCTTGCCTCATAAAGGCGTACAGAAACTCCAACGTGAATGTTCCTGATTCTACCTCCCACAAGACATTTTCTCCGAGAACAAGACCGCCGTCCAAAAGCTGATCTAAGGTTTTTATCCCTGTCGAAAGTATGCTGTTGCTCTCGTTTTTCTCCATCTCAGGTCCTAACCGTTTGATCTGTCGTCTTTGATAAAAACGTTTAGGTTTCAGTAAGCTGTTCAGCAGTGTACATTGTGTACATAAGGTTTCTATGTTTGAACATAGCATTAATTATGCTCTGTATACATGGAGATGAAGATGAATGCTAAACTTGATAGAACTTTCAGGACGAGAACTCGGAATGGTAAAACTGATGAGCGATTTCTTTGCCGAAAAACCGGAATTAACCGCAAAGATCGAAAGCTACACAACGGCACATTATGCACTGGTGACGACTTATTCAGAAAACTTTGGCATTTCAGAGGCAGACGCGTGGAAGGTTTTTGAAGAGCTTGAAAGGAAGATCAACGAAGCAGAATATGTCCAGGTGGAAGCACCTGCTCCGCTCAAGAAATGGCGCTTGCTGTCTAAGGATGAAATCAACATGCTTCGAGTAATCATTGACTACTTCTCGCCGAACCCCAAGATGTCTCCTGGAGGCTCATTCACCTCAAAAAGACCGGAAGCCATCGTCCAAGCGTATCTGTGGTTCTTCGGAGGCTCTGTCGGCAATGGCGAAGTTGCGAGAGAAAACTTCCAAAATCTCATGGAGAAAGTCCAGACCTCAGTCTCAGTCAAACTGGAAACATTGGCACTAGTCGGGGCATCGCCAAACCCTTATGAGGCCGTGCTCAAACTGTTGGACACCGCCGCAGAAAAGCTGAACCTAGACCTTGGAGTACATGAAATGCTCAAACGCCCAATGAGAACAATCATAGTCAACATTCCAGTCGTTATGGATGATGGAGGCGTACAAGTGTTCACGGGTTATCGAGTGCAATACAACGATGCCCTTGGTCCTACAAAAGGCGGGATAAGATACCACCCAGAGTTGACACTCGATGAGGTAGTAGCGCTGTCCGCATGGATGACCTGGAAAACTGCCGTGACAGGCCTGCCCTTGGGCGGAGGCAAAGGCGGAATCCGATGCAACCCAAAGGAAATGTCTACCGGCGAATTGGAAAGATTGACTAGAGGCTATGCTCGCGCCTTCGCAAGATTCATTGGTCCTTACTCAGATATTCCTGCCCCCGACGTCTACACTGACGCGCAGACCATGGCGTGGATAATGGATGAATACAGTGAAATGGTCGGATACAACGCTTTCGGGGTGGTTACCGGAAAACCAGTGCGGATAGGCGGGTCACTCGGAAGAAATGAGGCGACATCAAGAGGCGTTATGTACACTGTCATTGAAGCAGCAAAGCACTTGGGCTTGGAACTTGAAGGAGCAAAGGTGGCAGTTCAAGGCTACGGCAACGTTGGATTCCACGCTGCAAGACTACTTCATGAGCTCGGATGTAAAATCATTGCTGTCTCAGACTCGAAAGGTGGAATATGCAACGCAAGGGGATTGAACCCCGCGAAAGTAATGGAACACAAGAACACAACCAGTTCCGTCGTCGACTACGAAGGATGCAAGAGCATAACAAATGAGGAACTGTTGGAGTTGGAGTGCGACATTCTGGTTCCATCAGCCCTAGAGAATCAAATCACAAAGACAAATGCAGGCAAAATCAAAGCCAAAATCGTGGCTGAGGGCGCAAACGGGCCCACTACGCCTGAAGCAGATGAGATACTGTTCAGAAACGGGGTGTTCGTAATTCCAGACATACTGGCGAACTCGGGCGGCGTGATTGTTAGCTACTTCGAACAGGTACAGAATCAGATGAACTACTACTGGCCAGAAGATGAAGTGCGAAGCAAGCTCGAACGCACAATCGTCAGCGCGTTCAAGGAGGTCTTGGCAGTGGCGCAGCAATACAACGTGAACATGCGGGTCGCGGCGTACATGAACGCAGTGAAAAGAGTCTCAGAAGCAATGCTGGTCCGCAACGCAAGAAGGCCTCTCGTTCCAGTGGTTGAGCCGCACAACATAGTTAGCAGCTAACCTTCCTTTTTCTTTTTCTATTTCTTTAAATGTACACAAAATGCACTTTTTGAACACATATTTAATAGAAACGAATTTCAAGCATAGTCAGGGAACGACTTGACTATCCATCTTCACACGACGATAACGAAGAAAACAGATGAGATGCTTCAGCAGTTGGCGAAAACCTATGGCACCAAAAGCCGCGTTATCGAACAGGCCGTGGAAACATTGCTCAGGGTGGAAAGGGTCGGTTCATGCGAGGACTGCGCGATAAAGGCGAAAATGAATGAGCAAATGAACATTAGAGAAGCCTTGGACTTAACATCTATTGGAAGAAAGATAATTGACAGCCTACTGGAAGTCGCGCTTGGCAACAAGACAATCCAAGATTTTGTTGTAGAACAGAAAGCGGAAGCAAAAAACACAATTGAGATATTGAAAGGCTCTGTGGCGTGGAAAAAGCCTTCGAACTTCAATGAGTTCATGATGGTTCTCGAAGAAATAAAAAACCTAACACGAGCATTTGAAATCGCGTCGCACAGCGCAATAGACAGCACAGTAATTCTCAGGCCAAATGTCTTCAAGGGACTGCCGGAGATTGCAGCCTTTCAAATAGCAACGATTCTTGAGGGTCTGCAAGTTTCATTCGACATGCGCGTGATGGGCGAGGACATTGCATTGAAAATGACACGACAAGACGTGTATCCGCTGAGAAAAAAGGAATTCAGCGATTCTCTAAATGAGCAAATCGAAAAGAGGCTGTCAACCGCGACTCCAGGCCTGTTCAGAAACACGCTGATGCTTGTCGGACCGGCTTTCATGAGTTGGGCGGAGAAGCACTTGGAAGAACCTGTAACAGACTTGGGTTCATTTCTTGAAGACTTAAGAGTGGCCTTGGGCGCGACTGAGTTTCCGAAAGAGCCCAAGGAATTCGTAAAGAGCTTGCTTTCTGCCTTCATAAAGATGAACTGGTTTAAACAGGCGAAGGTACTGCGCGAAGTTGACGACAAAATCTTGGACATATCATTACAATCGACAACGCCATCTGTGGCAAAGCTCTCAATTGTGATGCTTTCAGTTGTTCTTGCAACACGCGGCTGGAAACTCTTGAAGTTCTCTGTTGAACAGACAACTGCAAACCTATCGATTCAGTACGTTGGCCCGGAAGATCAAAGCTTGCTGGACCAAGTGGTGGAAGTGAGTCTCTACCAAACGATTGGAAGACAGTTTTTGGATGTCATCCTAGTTCCTCGAGACGTTTTCAATTCCTTTGCGTCCAGAGTCTACGAGATTAACAAGGATAAGTTCAATGAGATATATCGTGCGATGGGGGTTCGCGTTTCAAACGCGATCCGCATGCTCGCAAGAAATGACCCAGAGAAGATCAGAAAACTGGCTCAAACTTTCATAGTTAAGAATATCGGGTCCGCCCAACCAGACGCCGAAATACGGTTTGTCGACTATGAGCATTTTACATTGATCTTCAAGAGGGTCGACACGCTGGTTATGAATAGCCAACGTATCCTTATTGAGTCAATGTTCAAGGAGCTCGGCTACGAGATTTCAACAACGGCCTTCCAAAACCTGTTGAGTTTTAAGATCAAGACGCTTGAAAAACCAGTCCTTGAACCAGTTCCCCGCAAGAAACTGATGCAGGCCTTGATAGACGAGATGTCAGCGAATTCTTGTGATGAAGCCTTCGCAATAATAAAGGAACCAATTGATGAGATGTTCCCTGAGGACTATCCTTGGACAATTAGAGAGGTCGGCGACAGAGTCATTGACATGTATCGTGAGCTTGACATCGAAGTTGAAATAGAATACTTTGAGGGCGGATTTGCACTGAAGTACAAAACGTGCCCTTACTACAAACTGGTCAAAACAGGACAGAAAACGTGGCTTTGCAATCTGCGCAAGAGAGTCTTGGACTACATAATCTCAAGGGTCTCGCATGGGAAGAAGGGAAAAATGAAGATTATCAAGTCGCTGCTCAAAAATGAGCATCCGTGCGAGTATGCAATATTCCTAACAGGCTTCTTGGAAGAAGATTGAACCACCAGCCCTCCGGTGTCTGCTTCAAATATACTTTTATTAACATACAGAAATAACCTATAAACGAGAGGAGACTTGCTCAACTTGAGTTTCGAAATGTGGGCTGAGAAATACCGCCCGAAGACACTTGACGACATCGTGGATCAAAGAGAGATAGTTGATCGTTTGAAGAGCTTCGTCAAATCGAGGAATGTGCCGCACTGCATTTTTGCGGGTCCGCCTGGAACAGGCAAGACCACTGCTGCTCTTTGTCTGACTAGAGATCTTTACGGTGATATTTACCGCGAGCACTTTATGGAATTGAACGCTAGCGATGAAAGAGGTATCGATGTTGTGCGGGAGACTGTTAAGACCTTCGCGAGGGCGAAATCCATCGGCGAGATTCCATTCAAGGTGATGATATTGGACGAAGCGGACAACATGACTTCGGATGCTCAGCAAGCACTGAGGCGGACAATGGAGCGGTACACTGAAACATGCAGGTTCATTATGTGCGCGAACTACAGCGGAAAGATAATAGAGCCCATACAGTCGAGATGTGCGCCCTTCCGTTTCTCGTACCTGCCTCGAGAGGAGCATGACAAGTATCTGAAGTGCATGGCTGAGAAGGAGAAGGTGAGACTGACCGAGGAAGGTGTGGAAGCAATTTTTGAAGTCTGTGGCGGAGACTTGCGCAGAGCCATAAACACGCTGCAAGCGTCTGCTTCGCTGGGCAAGCCTGTGGACGCGAAGGTTGTGTACTCAATCACTGGCAGGGCAGGTCCAGCGGATGTGCAGAAAATGATAAAGACTGCGATGACCGGTGACTTCTTGGGCGCCCGAAAACAACTGCGGGATATGATTCAGAAATATGGGGTCGCTGGAAGCGATATCATACGTCAGATGCATTCTGAAATCTTCAGAGCGGAGATTCCGGAGTCTTGGAAGATCAAGTTGGCCGACGTTGTGGGTGAAATAGATTACCGGCTTGTGGAAGGTGCCGATGAAGAGGTTCAGCTGAGCGCATTGCTGGCGAGGCTTGTTGAAGCTGGGTTCGAAATGAAGAAGTGAAGACAGGTGTGCCCTGTTGTATGCTGCTTGGACCGTTAAGTACAAGCCCAAGTCTATAACCGATATTGTCGGAAATAGGGAATCTATCGAGAAGCTTGTCGGCTGGGTCAAATCCTGGGACGACGGTGCGCCCAAGAAGAGGGCTGTTTTTCTTTATGGGCCGCCAGGCGTAGGAAAGACGGCCACAGTTGAGGCTTTGGCGCACGACCTTCGGATGGAGTTTGTGGAGAAGAATGCCAGCGATTATCGCACGGAGGAGGCGATAAAACGTTTCGCTGGTCTGGCTTCGCGGTATGGGTCTCTGTTCGGTGGCAAGAGGCTTGTTCTTCTTGATGAGCTTGACGGCTTAACAGGTACATCTGACAAAGGCGGTGTGAAGGCTATAACTGAGGTTGCGAAGGCCGCCGAATGTCCAGTGGTTCTGATCGCCGACAGTGCTTATGATCAAAAGTTCTCAAACCTTCGTCTGTATTGCCTACTGATAGAGTTCAAGAAACCGCTTGCTAGCGAAGTAATGAAACACTTGAACCGCGTGTGTTCCGGTGAAGGAATTCAAGCTGACGAGAATGCGCTGAAATTCATTGCACAACGTTCAGAAGGCGATGTTCGTTCTGCAGTGAACGATTTTCAGGCACTGGCTCAGGGAAAGAAGAGGCTCACTTACGAGGATGTTTCATGGCTCGGTTACCGTGACAGACAAGACAGTATTTTCAACGTTCTTCGAATGATTATCTATGGGAAGACCTGTGTGAGCGCAAAGAGAGCTGTTGATATGGCTGACGTTGACATCGACATGCTCTTCGAATGGATCTACGAGAATGTTCCTGAACACTTCGCTGACCCGCACGACTTGGCAAGAGCTATGGATGCTCTTTCAATAGCCGACGTCTATCGGGGCAGAATCCGTTCTTCGCAAGATTGGAGTTTCACTCGCTATGTGATTGACTTCATGACCGCAGGCGTGGCCATGGCCCGACAGAACACCAAGACCTCTGGCTGGATACCATTCAAGTTTCCTGGACGTATACAGGCGCTATCGAGATCCAGAGCAGATCGTGCAATGCGCCTAAGCATAGGTCAAAAGATCAAGCGCCGGAACCATATCTCCGCTTTCAGAGCTTCTAAAGAGGTTGTGCCCTATCTTCGAATAATCTTTAAGAACAATGAGGAAATGGCAGCTGGAATCGCAAGATGGCTTGATCTGAATAGTGAGATGGTAGCTTATCTTGTCGGTAGCGAGGAAAAGGCCGAGTCTATCCTGAAGCAGCTGGGATAAGCTCTCGGGTTGTTAGTGTATTCTGCTACCCTTCGCGATGTCTTTCTCCGGCTGCAGAACTACCACACGGCCTTTATCGTCTTCCGCGGCGAAAACCATGCATTGCGACTCCACTCCCATGAGCTTCCGACGCTGAAGGTTAAGGATGAAGGCGCATTTCTTGCCAACAAGTTCCTCAGGTTTGTAATACTGCAGAAGCCCCGCAACTGCTTGTCTCTTCTCAGCACCGAAATCTACAATCATCTTTATCAGATTCCGGGAACCAGGAATTTGAGTAGCTTCGACTATCTCGCCGATGCGCAGATCAAGTTTCTGAAACTCTTCGAAAGGTATTTCCATTTCCCTGTCACCATTTTCCAACATTCACATGATATTGGCTAATTAATCTTTCCGGATTTTTCTTTCGCGGGAGATCCTGTCAACGGTTTTTGTTACACCTGTCCAGCCTTCGGTGGTTTTCGAATGAACAATTTCGAATGCTTCCTTCGAATTCAGTCCTCTGATTTCCATACCGCGCGCTTTTCTTGTCAGATAGGCTGCGGCGTCCAGCACTTCACCGTTCAATCGGGAATCAGCAAAGTCTGCAAGATGACAGATCAGCGCTTCCACTGTGCGCGGCCTATTCGGCCCGTATTCGCCATGATGGGCAGAAACGGCGTGGATCAGTTCCAGCGGGAAGCCCCTTCGAACGACTTCGGAAGTTGCAATAGACAGGTGATCTAGGCGATCAGCCAAACTGGCTGAGCTGCAGGTTCCATTCTCGTCTAAGCGATACGTGGTTGGTTTGAAGACATCATGCAATAGGACGCATGCTAGAACAATGTCACGATTGACTTTCCCGTGGTAGACTTCCTCCACGGAGTCGCACATTGCCATTGCGATGGTGGCTGTCGAAACGACATGCTCTATCAGACCTCCCGGATAGGAATGATGGTGTGACAGTCCTGCGGGTGAAATGTCAAGAGGTAGACCTGCATACGTTTCGCCGTCGACTTCAAAAGTAGGGTTTTGAAGCATATCAGTGACTTTTTTCCGGAGGTCTCTGTCGCCGATCTTGCTCGTTATGGCCTTCAGTTTCGGATGGAGTGTCTTGGGTGTCATGGTTTACTTGTTTGTTGCAGAGCGTTATTGATTTTTCGTTTTTCAGCAGCTGCAATCTGGTGCGCTTTGCGGACGGGTTCGGGGATGCGGTTGCCCTGAACGCAGTGTTTCACTATCTGGATGGCTGTTTCCAACGAAACCATGTGACCGACACTAACATAGATCGGTCTGCAACCGCTTCTGGTTTGGACTACTGCACCAACAATCGCCTTTTCATGCTGCAGGAAGGATACAGGTCGCTCACTTCCCTGTTTAACCTCGCCAAAGAGTCTGCTTTTCGCCACACCAATCGTCGGGCTGCCAGTCACGAGACCCAGATGACAGGCGAATCCGCACCGATAAGGATGTGCAAGACCTTGTCCATCAACAAGGAGGATATCGGGATGAATCTGCAGCTTCCTGATGCATGAAACGGCGGGCGGAATCTCTCGAAATGAAAGCAGGGTCGGGACATACGGGAAACGAGTTTCGCATGTGGCTGTTGCCGATTCGACTAGTTCAAGGGAGCCGTATTTCATAACAGCCACCGCGCCAATGGAGAGGTTCCTGGTGTATGCGACATCAACGCCCGCAACAAAACGAATCCTTTTAGGTAGTCTATCGTCGAGTATTAATCTTCTGGACAGTCTCAACTGAGTCTCATGGGCTTTTTCCACCGAAAACCCGAGTGCCGCACAGTCCTCTTTCATGCTATCTTAGCTCAGAGGGGAGACAGACTTAGTTTCGCCGTTTCCGCCGCTCTTCAAAATCCTTTAGGCATTTTTCCAGCGAGTTTCTCCGCACTTCTTGAGTTATGTCGCCTCTAGTGATTTCGATGATTTTCCGTGCAACATCACACTTTCTTCTCAGGCCCGGCACGAGCATATAGGTCTCGTCCAGTGCCGTAAGCTCAACGTAAATGTCATCCATTATCTTCAAGCACTTTTCACCCTTTGCCGCGTTGCCTTCACGCAGTGCGTCCAAAGCAAGACGCCTGTATTCTCCAATGACGTCGGCCAGTCCGAGCACGTAGTCAACCGATGGAACATTGATGTCTCCGGGTGCTATGAGCTTTGACTCCTCAGTGAGGTTTAAGAATATACTTGCTTCAGAGTACTCTTGAAGGGCTGCGCTGAATAGGCCGCCATAGATGATTTCTGGGTAGGTTGCCGACATCTGATGCAGTTCCGATACTATTTCTGCTGCTTTTTGGATCAGCTTCTTAGCCTGTTCAGGTCTCTTTTGGTGAACTAGCAGTATTGTCTGCTTAGATAGACTGATTGCTTTTCGCATGTTTACTTGGGCGTTTTCGCGTATCTTCTCTTTTTCTTTGAGTTCTTCCTTTACTTCTCTCAAAACACCCTTTAGAGATGGCACGTACCCTGCACCGTTTCTAGCTTAAAACAAGGGACGGATAAGTACTTTGTCATGTTTATCTAAAAATGGAAATGGGATGGTTTGCTTCTACTCTCAGACGCCAGTTCATTCTACTGGTGGAGGAATCGGCTCTTTCCATTTCTCAATCAGCAGTTTTGTACTGTCGCCGATTTTGAAGCTCACTTTGACGAATATCGAATCAGAGCCTTTGAATGGAAACATGCTGTCTTCGGCCAAGTCTTTCGGCAGGTAGATTAAGAATTTGCCGTCTTTTCTTCTGAACAGTCGTCCTCTTCCATCACTAACCATTTTTCATACACCTCGATTTAATCTTTGGTTCAAGATGTAGGAAAATATGGGAAAAGCTATTTAAGGTTTGTTCTCATTCAATTCAGAAAATCGCTATGACGTTATCTAAAAAGGTTTCGCTGTTGAATCACTCGCAACGTATTCCAGCGGCGGCTAAATCTTTTGATTTCGCCTAGTTTGCTCAAAAGAACAACCCTGCTTTCCGTGGACTCGTTTATAATGTGATCTCCTGTCTCATGAACCAATTGTGCTGCGAAAGCAGTATTTCTTGGTGGCTTGGCGTGCTCGCATAAACTAGACGAAGTCTTGAGAAGCCCACATTCATGCATGCCTTGGTGTCTGGTCCTCGCAGTTACTGTCTGTTTGCTTTCGGATGTCCTTTGTACCCGTTTTTTGGTTCTATTGTGCTTCCTTCAACAATTTCCTCTGGCATATCCCATTTTGGCAAGACCATCTCGTTCCACTTGACTTGGAGGTCGCCGGTCCGGCCCTCCAGCAAAAGAGGCACTGATGCATGCAGTAAAACAGAGTCGGGGTCATTTGTATGCACTGATGCGTGTTTATTCCGTAGAATTTCTGTCTGTAGCACGGCCTATCATTGACTAGAGTTCCGTGGAACCATCTGACATCTCTTGACAGCTGAATGGCTACCCGACAAAATGATATTTCTGTCTCTTCAATGCATCTGTGAGCGCACGTGGAACCAGTTCTTCCAAACTGCTTCCCTTTGGATTTATGTTTGGTGCTACTTGGATCAGAAAGTGTGGCGCGTGATGAAAAATGTTTTACTTCTCGAAGCAGTATTCTACGGTTTGGAAGTCGTTGCAGAGCTTTTCAACGTTGTGCTTTATGTCTGTGGAGCTTTCATTGTCTATGACTGCTCTCTTGAGCAGTTCAGCGATTTTCAGCATTTCCCGTTCTTTCATGCCTCTTCTTGTGACCTCGCATGTGCCCAGTCTGACCACGCAGTCTGCAATGATGTTTGCACGCTGAAGCTTTTCACTAATAACCCTGCCCTGCTTATAGCTGCCATAATCCATTATGACCTGATGTGACTTGGTGAACCCCAGCTGTTCGCATATGACCGGAAAACCGTGATCATGCAATGCCTTGGCCAGAGTCTGGGAGTTGCGAATTACTTGCTTGGCATAAGTCTTGCCGTAGGTTTTCATTTCTGCTAGTGCCAAAGTCAATGCTGCAATGCGGTTCCAATGCGCGTTATCGACGAACGCTGGATAGATCCTTTCTTTCAAGTACTCTCCGTGTTCCTTGTCGGCTAAGAGGATTCCTCCTTGCGGACCGAAGAAAGACTTGTGAGTCGAGCCGAACAATGCATGTGCCCCTTCTCTCAGCGGGTCTTGGAACTGTTCACCCGCGATCAATCCCATGACATGCGAGCCATCGAACCCGACGAACGCACCGTTCTCTCTAGCAGTTGCGGCCAATTCGCTTACGGGATGCGGAAAGAGGATTAGGCTTCCTCCGAAAATGACTATCTTGGGTTTCACGCGCTGCATGATCTCTTCTGCTTCTTTTGCTCTTATGCTCCAATTGTTTTTCAAGAATGGAAAGGACACCACTTTGAGTTTAAGCAGACCGGCCAATCCTTCTGTCCACATTCCAGGGTATCCGCCGTCTTCTGGTGAGAGGCACATGAGCGTGTCATTCGGTTCTGCAAAGTTTGCCAAAACGATCAAGTCTGCTATGTGTCCAGCGAGCGGTCGCAGGTCTGCGGCTTCAGCTTTGAAGACATTTTTCGCAAGTTCCTCGCCATAGTGCTCAATTTCGTCTGTGAAGCGAGTGCCCATGTAGAAATGGTCTCTTGAAGTGTATCGGTGCGCAAGCTCTGAGGAAAGCAGTGTTCTCACCGCAGGACTCATGACGTTTTCTGACGGGATAAGGTTCAGGCATTGCCTTCCTCGCCACTTTTCGTGTTCTTTCACAAGGTTCAGGATCTCGTCAATCATGTTGAACCCTCAGCGTCTGGAGCAATATTACGCTGCTGTGAGCATTTAAGCCGTCTTCAGCGGTATACGTGCAGTCGTGAACCACGAACACTTTTGTGTTGCTTTGAGAAAGGTTTGCGGTTGCCGGAAACGGCAAAGTTTAAAATGTTCCCCTTAATAGTAAATGTTCACATCATGTTCAGATTTGCCCGCAGATGGAGAGTAGACGTAACTTGAGAAAAACTAAGATTGTAAGCTTCTTAATGATCATGTTAGCTCTGGCTTTCTCCTCGTCACTGTTCATGCCACAAGTCAGAGCCGTTGGTGTGGCAATCACTAATGTGTCTCCTGCAAGCCACAGCGGGAAGGTTGGAGACGCTGTTCACATTGCTGGTACCATAAACAGCACAGGTGGATCGTACAGAGTGTTCTACAAGTCGCAGATGGTTGCTTCAGGAAACGCTACAGGCAACAGCGTAAACGCGACATTCACTGTTCCACAGTTGCCCAAAGGAAACAATACTTTGATCCTGCAGGATGTCAGCAAGAACATCAATGCTACCTCATGGTTTGCAATTGTCACCGCGTACTATGTCAGCGTCAACAAGACTCCGGTGCCCGCACCTAAACAGTGGCAAGAGGGCGACAGCGTAGCAATTTGGATGAACGTGACAGGAGGCGACGCAGATAGAATATACTCGGCTAACGTCACAGTCAAGACTCCGACTCCTACAAACGAAACCTACTGGGCAATCGCGAAATTCAACACTACCGCCACAGGATACGGAGCTAGCAGAGTCACCTATCCAAACGCCTCTTTGTTCTCCGGAAGACCACACACGAACTACACAGGCACCTATGACATCGCCTTTAACAAAACTCAAGCCACAAACTCATTTTTCATAGGGCTGACCAACTCTTCACAATATCACAGGTCGCAGTTCGTTGACATCAAGGCTGTGGGCTACAAGCCTAACGAGAACGTGACTGCGAAAATCACCCTCGGCGGGAATGTAACTTATTTAGAGAACAAAACTGCAGACTTGACAGGCACTGTTCGTGCAAACTGGACTATTCCAATAACATCCTATGTTGGATCATATACGGTTAACGTAACGTCTAGATCACCAAGTCCAACAAGGAAAACTAGACCTGACATCCAAGCATTCAAGGTGCCAGGTTTCAGCGTGAACGTTACGACACAGAACCTCGCTGGCGAGCCTGTTCCACGCGTGACTCTCAACGTTACCGAGCGTGGCAAGACTGCTGCCGTGGTTACTGGCGACTCTTCTGGTGTTGTGCCACTCATGCTGGAGATTGGCAACTACACCTGCAGGGCGACTTTCAAATATGAAACCGTTGGAAGGCTCTCGCTAAACATAACTGGTCCCACGGTTCTGAGCTTGATCTGCAATCTTACCAACCTGCGGCTTTCTGTGGTTGCGATAAAGGATGGAGCGGCTGTCGGTGTTCCTGAAGTCACGTTATTCATGACACCTGAGAATCGCCAGCTATACACTGACATTGACGGAATGGCTGTCGCGCATTCTCTCCTGCCGAACCGCACTTACACATTGAATGCTTACCGCTACAATGTGCAGTTCAATGTAACCGAGATTCCTTCGCTGCTGGTTGGCGGCAATCCACAGGCATGGTTCAATGCAACTATGACGGTTCCGGTCTTGACAATGAAGATCAACGCAACAAATGCAGAGGGTCAACCCCTCAACGGCATCACTATCAAGGCACGGGAACATATGGGAGGGCTTTCCTATCAGGGAACAACGGATGTTAACGGCACGGTTTCTCTCAACTGTGCGCTTGGCAAGTATTCAGTAACCGCGTATGATACTGACGGAATAGAGCTGAATAGAACGGCAACTGACTTGCTAAATCTGATCCTTCCAGTCAAGAGCGTGCCGCTCAGCTGCTCGCTCTATGGTCTGAGTATTTCAGTGAAGATAGTTGACTACTTTAGCCAACCGCTTCAGAACGTGAACATCACTCTGCAAAGAGAAGGGCTTCCGTCGCGGTCAGCTCTGACTCAGGCAAATGGCACTGCCACCTTCTACGGAGTCACGGGAGGCGACATGCAGGCAACAATATACCTACCGGGTCAAACCCAAGCATATGCTGTCAACGACTTCACGGCTCTTGAATCGATGGTGGTCGTGGTCAAAGTTGAACGCTATGCAATGTTGGCTGGTTCGTTTGTTGAGGTGGGCCAGTTGGCAACGGCTTTGGTGGTTCTTGTCACGGTGCTGGCAATCCTTTCACTGGAAGTGTACAGAAGAAGACGGGCCAAGGCGCAGAAAACTGGGAACTAGAGCCAAAATCAGTACTGCGGGGGAAAAAACTTTATATCAACTCCTGCGAGAGTAGGTATTGAAGATATCTAGCATGCAAGTGAAGTTCTTCCCATAAACATCAAAAGGTGGCGCATGCATTGGCCCAAGAAAAAACTTGTTCTCCAACATGTCAATCCTTCAAATGCGCGAAAAGTTCCGCGATCTATCGCCAAGATGGCATTTGGTGCCGATGGACTGAGGAAATGTGCAATGTCACAAACTGCACTTATGCACTTTGCTTGAAGAGGCGGATGCTTCCTAGGGGCATATGCGGAGAGACAGTGAAGAGGAAAACCATCGATCGGCCTCCAGAGGAAGTTGTTGGTCCAGCAATCAAGCTCCGCGGCAGAGTTGTACGCAAGATCGGCGAAAGAGAAGCCTACTAACGCAACATACTTGTGCTCAGACCGTTGATCGTTCCAGGGGTTGACTAGTCGCCCCTTTCTTTTGCATTCTATTTTGCCTGTATGCGTTTAACTACTGGCGGCTTCACTTTTCTGAGAATCCTGTAGCCGCAGACTATACACTTTATTTCGCCGCCGCGGAGATCAAGTTCCTCAGCCGGAACCTTCGCGCCGCACCTAACGCATTCATAGACTATACCGGATGGCGACTTCTCCATAACTGTTACCTCTTCCTACAAAGGAATTCCGTTCTACTTTTAAATGTTTCCAGTTGCTTCTAGCACGTGTGGGTCAGAAGGGCGCAGGTTGAAGAAACGACTGAAGGAAGCACTCTCAAAGTCTCTTACCACAAAGGACTTGGTGCGTGTCCATAACTCCTATGACATCGTGGGAGACGTCGTGATCATTCGCGTCAATGGCATGGTCAAGAACCATACACAATCTATCGCTGATCAGGTCATGAAGTACATAGCAACGTGAAGACGGTATTATCTCAAACAGCGTCTGTCGGCGGCGATTTTAGGCTTCGAAGGCTGCAACACGTGGCCGGTGAGAGCACGACCAAGACCATTCACATTGAATCAGGATGCGTTTTTGCCGTTGATTTGACACGATGTTATTTCTCTCCGAGACTTATTCATGAGCGCAGGCGGATTGCAGGGCTAGTAAGCGCTGGCATCAGGTAGTCTTGAACATTGCTGCGGAGCCATGATTTGGCAAGTTTAATAAGGGCTGGTTTGGCACAGTTGCAGTGAAGGAGCACGTTTCAATGAAGCGAAAGCTTATGGAGATTTTGGCCTGTCCCATAGACAAGCATCACCCGCTTGATCTTTTGGTTTTCGAAGAGAAGGAAGAAGTCATCGAGGGCTTGATCACTTGCCGTGAGTGCATGAGATGGTTCCCGATAAGGGATGAAATTCCGGAGATGTTGCCCGATGAACTACGCAAAGAAAATGAGGACATGCACTTCCTGAAGAAGTGGAAAGAACATATCCCTGAGCAGGTGCTGGCAGAAGGGAAACCTTTCAATTTCAAGAATAAGAAGCCACAGTGATTTTCTCTTTTACTTCAGCTTCACTATTTTGCCAGTCGCTGATGATCTTAGGGCAGCTTCAGCTATTTTGAGACCTTTCAGTCCATCTGATCCTGTTATCAGCGGTTTCTCTTTCCCAGCTATGCAGCGTGCGAAGTGTTGGAGTTCAAGTTTTAGGGGTTCCTGCATCGGATATCTGGGTTGGAGGGTTTCTTTTGCGTCTTCGATAGTGAGTTCCTGTGTGATGTAGTCGAGTTTCATTATGGCCGAGCTTCCTGTGGCTACCAGTATTCTGGTCTTGTACGGTGTCAGCCAGTTAGATTCTATGAATGCGCTTTTTCCACTCTCGAAAGTGAGCATTATGTGGGCGTAATCCTCGAATTTTCGGTGACCCATGCTTCCGGTCTTTGCGTAGACGGCGGCTGGGTCTTCTTTGAAGAGAAACCTCATCACGTCTATGTCATGGATTGCTGTGTCTTTGACTACGCCGACGTCACCGATCCTTTCGGGCCATTGCGAAACTCTCTTGGCAGTGGCGCAGACCAGTTCGCCAAGGGTCTTGTCTTCAACGGCTTTTTTCATGTGCTGCAGTCCTGGGATGAATCGCATCAAGAAGCCGACGGTGAGGTGAAGCTTTTCTTTTTCAGCCGCTTTCAGCAGGGTCTCAGCCTGTTTGACGTTCGGCGCCATAGGCTTTTCAACAAGCACATGTTTTCCTGCGTTCAGGGCCTTCAGCGCCTCTTTGGCGAGGCTTGTTGACCATGTGCACACGCTTACAGCGTCTATGCTCTTATTCTTGAGCAGTTGGCCTGTGCTGGAGTAGGGTTTGACGCCAAACTGTCTGGCCACGGCTTTGGCTCTTTCAGGGTCCATGTCACAGACAGCGACCAGCTCGGTTTCTTCAAGCTCTTTGTAGACTCGTGCGTGGTTCTTTCCCCAGAATCCTGTTCCTATGACGGCTACACCGAGCTTTTTCATTTCTTCCAGACTCCTCTTCCCAACCCACGATATATTAGGCCTTCCTTTTCAATTTTGTCTGGATCGAAGGCTACGTCAAGGTCCACTATTGCCGCAGGGCTTTTCATAGCGAGTCTGAGTTTGCCGAGATTCACTCGTTTTATCTGGTCGTGTGCGGTCAATATGATTAAACAGTCCGCGCCTTCTAGGGCATCGTTCAGGCTTTTTTTCGCGGTGAGTCCGAGTTCATTCAGTTCCTCTTCCGAGAAGTGAGGGTCGTATAGGCTGACTTTTGCTCCCCGCGCTTCCAGCGCTTCAGCAAGCTGTTTTGCCGTTTTCTTGGGCGGGCCTTTTTCATTTGGGGTCTGTGATATGCCGAGTACGGAGATTTTCGCCCTTTTCAATGTTTTTCCAGCGTTTCTTAGGGCATCTTTGGTCAAGTTGGCAGCATGTTTGACTGTTTCCTCGTTGACTTCGGTTGCGATCGTCGGGATTCGGAGTTTCGTGTTCAGGTTTTCAGCGTCTTCGAATAGAATGTAGAGCGATTGCGCCGCGTCTTCCTCTGCTAACGTCAGTCGCGTAATGGGTGGATCTGCGTTTGTCTCTTGCATGTCGGTTGTTTTGTGGTAGTCTATGCCTGCCTTTTCGCAGAAGATCGCAAGCTCGTTGGAAAGGGCAATGGCAGTCTCTTTTCGCACGGCTTCGAAGAGCGCTGTGGCCTCGGCAGTCCTGACGCTTTCGATTCTCTGTACCCGTATCTTCAAGACAGCCTGAGCGATTGTTAGGACTAAATCCAGTGTCTTTTTGTCTGTTGCTGTGATGATCTGTTCATGGCCCACTGGCCAATATGCTAGACCGAAGTCTGTTCCTGTCTTGAGGCCCGACGTGTTTTCCAGGATTTCTTTGATTATTCCTTCTGTTGTGCCGACTCCGACCACACTTGTGACAATGACAATCGTGCCCCCTCGGAGGTTTGCGCCCACTCGCTTGCACGTGTTTTCTATGTCTGAGTAGTCTGTGCTTTTCTTTCGGTCGATTTTCACGGGAGTTGTTATCGTGACTATGTCACTTTGGGCGATGGCTACTTTCGCTTCAGTCGTGGCGTTCAGGCGTCCGGCTCTTGCGTGTTCCTTGAGTTTGGTTTCGGTCTCGCGGTTGAGAAACGGAGCTTTTCCTTTTGTGAGGAGGTTTATGATGGTCGGGTCTGGGTCTGTACAGATGACCCTGAATCCTGCCTCTGCGAATTGGTGCGCAAGAAGGATGCCTGCTTGTCCGCAGCCTACTATGGCGGCTGAGTATTTTCCCCTTTTCTCGGAGCTGCTGATGTCCTCCGGTTTTGCGTGCAGTATTGTGGATGACATGTTTGTGATCTCCTGCGTAATATTCGCTTTCGGCGCGGTTTTCTAACAGATGTTTGTCGAGGTTAATACGCTTTCAGAGATTTCTTTCGCTGGGCAGACTGAGACTCGTTCAGTGAGTGATGTTTTGTCTTTTATGGTGACGTGGTCGCCGATTATGCAACCTTTAGCGATCTTGACTGCTTTTCCGATAAAGACGCCTTCGCCGATGATGGCGCCGGTGACGTAGGCAGAGTCCGATACGACGGTGCCGCTGAGAATCACAGAATTTCTTATTGTTGCGTGGTTTCCAACTGTGACGTTTCTTCCCAAGATGGCGTAGGGGCCTATTGTTGACCCTTGGCCTATTGTGACTTTTTTGTCGAGGGCTACGGGTTTCCTGATTTCTGCTTTCCTGCATTCGTGTTCTCGTTGGCTGGGTGCTGAACTGATCAAGATTCTGTTTATTTCTAGGTAGTCGTCAGGTTTTCCGATGTCCATCCAGAGGCTTTTGTAAACATGCCCGTAGAGCGTGCCTTCTTGAGCGAGTTTTGTGAAGACTTCACGTTCAAGCGAGACGGCTCGGTTTTTTGGAATGAGTCTAAAGATTTCCGGACTCAGGATGTAGGCGCCGGCGTTTATGAGGTTGCTTGCGGCAGCCTCTTTCTTGGGTTTCTCGGTGAATCTTTCTATTCGGCCGTTTTTCGCGAGTTCTGCTACGCCGTATCTGCTTGGGTCTTCGACACTGTGGAGTGCAATTGTGGCTAAAGCTCTTTTCTTTTCGTGTAGCTTGAGAATCTCGGTGTAGTTTACGTCGGCAAATATGTCGCCGTTCAAAACTAGAAACGGTGCGTCGTGGCCTATGTGTTCTTCAGCTTTTTTAATGGGTCCGCCTGTTCCCAGTGGTTTTCCGAGCGGGTCGCGCGAGTAGGTGACGTGAACGCCGTGTTTTGGGATGCGGTTCTGTTTTATGGAAACTTCGGTTTGGTAGTTTACGGCCATGATGGCTTCGTGTATGTTGTTCTTTGCGAGTCTTTCTAGGCTCCATTCGAGGAGGGGCTTGTTTACTATTGGGAAAAGGATTTTGGGTCTTGTGCAGCTCAGTGGCCTGAGTCTTGTGCCGAAGCCTCCTGCAAGAATGATCGCTTTCAAACAATACTCACCGTTTAAGCCGTAAACTTATATGCGATCGTCGGTTAATAAATCGGTTTCGTGCAAGGTGTAACTGCAGTGAAAGTCTTGCTTCATGAGATGAGTTGGCCTGAGGCCAAGGAGTATTTCACACGTAGCGATATTGCGATTTTGCCTGTTGGTTCAAATGAGCAGCATGGACCGCAGAATCCATTGGGGACTGATTACTTGATTGCAGGGGCGCTTGCCGAGGAAACGGCCAAGCGCACAGGAGTGGTGTGTCTGCCAACGGTTCCTTTCGGCGTCAGCTCGCACCACAAACAGCTTTGGGGAACTGTCTTCATTTCGCCAGGCGTGTTCAAGGAATACCTGAAGGAAGCGTGCTTGGCTCTCAGCTACTATGGCGTAAAGAAGATCGTGATCGTTAACGGTCACGGCGGCAACTTGCCCGCGCTTTCCGAGTTGGCTCGGGAGCTTCGTGGAAGCGGCGTGTTTGTTTCGGTTTTTCAGTGGTGGCCTGCGGCGGCGAAGCTCTTGCCTGATCTTTTCGACGTTGAGGAGAGAAAGCATGCTTCGGCAGAAGAGACTTCGGTTAACTTGACCTTGCATAGGCATCTTGTGGACATGTCCAAGGCGGTTGACGATGAGCAGCGCAGGCATCCGACGCAGGTGGAGGGAATCACGCTTCCGCTTGATACTATGGATTTTTCGCAGAGTGGCGTTTGGGGCAAGTCAACGACAGCGTCAGTGGAGAAAGGTCGGAAAGACTTGGAGGCTGTGATTGCCGAACTGGTCAAGCATGTCAACTTACTCAAAAATGCGAAAGCAGACGAGTTGGCTGAGAAGCCAAAAGCCTAGAAAAAGCTTCTGTTCTTGCTATGCATAGAGATACTTCTCTATTTCCCACTGTGTGACTTCTTTTGCGTCTTGCGGCATGTGTCTCTCGTATTCTTTCCATTCTTGCAGTTTGAGGTCTGTGTACCTATCTGCGTTTTCTTTGCCTAGGACGTGGATACAGATGTCGTCGCTTTTCCATTCATCGAGAGCCTCCTTCAACGTTGCAGGGAGGACTTGGATGCCTAGTTTTCTTCGTTCAGTGTCGTTTAGGTGGTAGAGGTTTGTGTCTATGGGGTCGCCGGGGTCGGTTTTCTTTCTTATTCCGTCTAGACCTGCTTCTATGGTTGCGGCGAAGACTAGGTAGGGGTTGGACAGGGGGTCTGGGCATCTGAATTCCATTCTGGCTTCTCTCTCGTTTTCTGGTGAAAATGCTGGTATTCTGACGAGTGCGGAGCGGTTTCTCTTGCTCCATGCTATGTATGTTGGGGCTTCGTATCCTGGTACTAGTCTTTTGTGGCTGTTTATGGTGGGTGCTACTATGGCGGTCAGTGCTTTGGCGTGGTTGAGGAGGCCGCCTATGAAGTATCTGCACTGCTGTGAGACGTACCCGTAGCTTGTTGGATCGTAGAAGGGGTTTCTGCCTGTTGCGTGGTTGAAGAGTCCTAGGTGGATGTGCATGCCGCTGCCTGGTTTGCCGTGCCAAGGTTTGGGCATGAATGTGGCTGTCCAAGCGTATTTTTTGTCGGCGACGGCTTTGGCGGCGAACTTGTATCTGATGATGTTGTCGGCGGTGGTGAGGGGATCTGAGTATTTGAATGTAATTTCGTTCTGGGCTGAACCTACTTCATGGTGTTGCCTTTCGATTGTCATGCCCATTGTGGAGAGCGCGTTGGTCAGGTCCATTCGGTAGGTTTCAGTGGTGTCTCTGCCGGGAGCGTTGTCAAAGTATCTTTGTCTTTCGCTGAGGTGGTTTTCGACCGGTTGAATTTTGCCCTGAGCGTCTTTTTTGACGAGGTAGAATTCGAGTTCGGCGGCGGTTGTGGGTTCGTATCCTTCTGTTTGGGTTTTGTTTATTGTTTTTCTGCATATGTGTCGGGGGTCGTTTTCGTGTTGTTTTCCGTCTGGTGTGAGGATGTCGCACATGAATGTGGCTACGCTTTTGTCGTAGAAGTAGTGGGGGCAGGCTGTGAACGTGTCGGGGTCGGGTTTCATTATCATGTCGCTTTCTTCTATTTTAACGCCTGCCAGGACGGATGAGCCGTCGAAGGTCACGCCTTCGTTCAGAGCGTTTCTTGTTTCTTCTGCTGGTATGGTTCTGCCTTTCAGCAGTCCGAAGAGGTCTGTGAACTGTAGGAGAACGTAGTCTGCGTTTCGTGCGAGTTTGAGGGAGGTTTCGAGGTTTTGGATGGCTTGTAGTCTGTCGCGTATCATGTGTTTGCCTTCTCACTGTGCGCAAATGTATAGTATTTAGAGAGTTGTTTGAACGTATAAAAGTGTTGTTCTCTGTTTGGGAAGCAAATGTTAAATAGCGTGGTGTTATATTGGATGAGTGTTCAATGTTGGTGGCGTTTGATGCAGTTGGATGAGACAGATGCTAAGATTTTGAAGACTTTGACTGTGGATGGTAGGCTTTCTTCGAGACAGGTTGCCAAGCAGTGCGGGGTTTCGATTGGGACGGCTTTGTCACGGATCAGGAAAATGGAGGATGAAGGCGTCATTCGAGGATATGCAGCGTTGCTTGATCATGAGAAGCTTGGTTACGAGTTGACGGTGGTGAGTGAGATTACGGTTTCGAAGGGTCGGCTTTTGGAGATGGAGAGTGAGATTGCTCGTTTTCCGAATGTTTGCTGCGTGTATGACGTGACAGGCTTGCTGGATGCGATTATAATTGCGAAGTTTAAGACTCGTGAGGAGCTTGGGAAGTTTACGAAGCGTCTTTTGGCTTTGCCTTATGTAGAGCGCACTAACACGCATGTGGTGTTGACGACTATTAAGGAAGACTTCAGAGTAGTGTAAGCTGCCGCCCACTTCGTTTTTGTGTGTCTGGTTTGGGTAAGCTTTAATTTCAGCCGCAAAATAGAGAATACTTCTCTAGTGTGGTTGGGGCGGGGGTTGCCAAGCCAGGTCAAAGGCGTAGCCCTGAGGCGGCTATCCTTTAGGGGTTCGTGGGTTCAAATCCCACCCCCCGCACTTGAATTCGGGCTTGTCTTAAGGTTATTTTGGCAGAAAAAGCTTGATTTGAGGCACTGGAGGTGGGGGTTGAAAATTGAACATGCGTTTACCTGCAAAAGTGTCTCATCCTTCTTCTTTCGCAGTAGCTTCAAACACTCGCTTGAACAATTCTGAACACTCGCACTTTACGAGTGAGTACTATCCGACTTGTGGCACTCAACAAAATCTTGGCGCGCGTATCTTTATAAGGCATGCTGACAGTGTATATTGTAGAAAGGCGTGCCGATAGTTATTGTATTACTATTTGCCTTAGAAATGGCTTTTTTGGCCTGAGAGGTGATGTAGCATATTAAGAATGAGAAAGGTCTCCGACAGAAATCGTAGCAGAATCGAGATCATAGCAGGAATTTTGAAGGAGTTGCGCAAACCAACTGGTAGGACGAGCATTATGTCCCACTGCAATATGAGTTCCCTGCAGTCAGGGCAATACTTGAATTTTATGGCATCAAATGAGCTTATTCAGACAGGTGCGATAGCAGGAAAAGTGGCGTATCAGAGAACAGAGGCTGGTCGAGAGTTTCTGGAACTATACGGTAAGATGGTTCTGTTACTTGATAACTCCATTTCCGCGCCTTCCCCAATTTACCAGTGAAAAACAAGTAATCCTCTTTACGCGCGTGGCTCGTCAAGAAAAGAGGAAATTCGATAATATCTCATGTTGTTGAGGATTCAAGTACCATCCTCTACATTCCGACTTCAGACATTGCGTGAGCTTATTTTGGCTGAAGAACGTTGTTTCTGGGCTTTATGAGCAGAGCTGAAATCTTGAATACGTGTTTATCGATAAAAAGACACTTGGCTCCTGTAGCTGGGGAAGTCTTCCAGCCATTGGCGCGCGGCTATCTTCGGTGTCGTTCGATTCTTTCGTGTCTTTGCGTTTTTCTGCGCCATTCTCTTTTCTTCTGCGTTTTTATGAGAGCTCGGCCATAGTCATGTTGAGAGCCGTCTTCTGTTCGGTATTGGTCTATGTTTCTGTAAAAGGTCGGATAGTCTATTTGGTTCTGCTGAAGAGCCATAATGTTCTGGTTCAGTTGTTTCTTGGTCTCAGGGTTGGCTGTCTTGTCATAGGTGTTAGAGTAGGTGAGATAAGCAGCGTGAAATTGAAAGTCAGACGGGTTGTCGATCAAGAGCTTCTCCGGAGAAGCTGATTCGCTATTGTTAGATTCTTCAATCATGATTTTCCAAGCTTCATGATACTCTAGAAAGAGCTTGCCTTTTATAGATAGCGCTCGTTTACCATATGCTGCAAAATGCTCTGGTAGCACGAAACTCTGCAGAGAAATGAGATGTACGTAAATCAACTTGGGTTTAACTAGCTCCTCTCGGATGCTTGTTCATCCAGTCCATGGCGAATGATTCTGCTTTTGTTGCGGTCGGATACTCCGGTGATATTTTCCTGCCTTCATAGTCATCTTTTGTTTCAGGAAACAGCAGCACGATGTAATGTTCTCCATACTGTTTCTTTGTAACAACAAGATTCTGTCCTGTTGTCGCATTCACGTATCCTCTCTGATTGTCTATTCTTCTCCAGCCTTTTACTATCTTCATAAATCATTCCTCTCGCGCGCCAATGTCAAACTACCATGCACGTTCGCTGCTGCGCAACCCATCCTTTCTATTCTAGACCTTTCCACACCTTCTTCCCGCATCAATGCCGCCAGACCGAGGCCACCCTACAAGCTATGCCCTTCTCTTGGCTGGGGGCATGAGCCTTCAATGCTACTGAGCGTTCCGTTTCTTCCAATGCTCAATTGCCTCTCACCTCTGAACGTGGAGGTTCGCGCATTCTCGATTTGGACAGTGTCTCCTTTGGAGATCGAGTCTATCTGTCCGTTCCACAGGCAAAGTTTGATGGTTCCTGTCGCGTCCGCTATCAAAGCATGGGCCACGCTGGCGTAGTTCCCAAACCTTGTCAATACAAGCGTGGGCTTTGCGACTTCCACAACTTCAGCCTTGAGATTGACCTGTTTCATTCCAGTCCGCAAATCTCTGATTAGAAGAGAATGCGATCCCCTGTTTCTCTTGGTCAGATACCTGCGAATCATATCAGTTTTTCTGAGACCTCTAATTGAGTCGCTTCGATCCGAAAGAAATTCCATAGACACTGGGAATTGTGCAACAACTTTAGAGTCCTTCGTGATCAGAAACATGGCCTTGTCTTGTGTTTTGCCCCGGCATTCGATTGAAAGGTCACCGCATTTCGATTCTTGATTCTCTGCTGCCGAGGTTAGCGCAAAGAAGAGTTTGTCGGGGTCAACTTCATATTTTACCGAAAGAAAGGCGAGATACTCGCCAGCCGACGTTTTGCTTCTCAAGGCTTTACTACTCTTCTCCTCGTTTTGCTTTCATTGTGGGAACCGTTCTTGGATAATTCTAGAGATCCTTCAGAAGATGTAGGAGTTGGTCTTTCTTGTGGAAATCCTTGTTCTTTTCTGCTTCCATTATGGCACGCTGCACCCAGCTTCTCAGTTCCGAATAGTAATCCACTTTGAGCGGATGCCTTCTTTCCACTCTGTTTGTCCACGAGCGAGCTGGCGCGCTTATCTGCCTATTTATTGATTCCATAGTTTTCACCTCATGTTTTTCAGTAGAACGACTAAGAAAAATGACAAAATTCGGCGCAGTCCCTTTTGTCAATATTCTCTGCGAGAATTCTACCTACTAATATAATGCACTTGGTCGCATATTAACGTATGTGCGGATGGGCACAATCGGGGCTGATTTCGCGGCGATTTCCAGTCAAAACGGCCTTTTTGCTGACTAAGCAGGATTTGAACGTAGTACACGCTGTTGGGCGTAACAGGCATGGACTCGGGCGAAGCGAAACATGTTTAAGGGCTGGTTGCGTCTTAGAAGGAAGCGCTGCGACGGTGAAAACCTGTGTCTCAATCAGTTCATGGAGCGATAGTGAACTATCGGATAGGCCTCAGTACGCAAATGTCAAAGGAGTGCCTAATCCAATTTGCACATGTGGCTTCCGTCTCTGAAGCAGGACGACTTGTCGGACGGAAAGTGGTCTGGAAGGCGGGAAAGAACAAGTTTGTTGGAAGAATTGTGGGCTTGCACGGCAAGAAAGGCATGGTCAGAGCCAAATTCCGAAAAGGAGTGCCCGGTCAAGCTTTAGGAACAACCGTTGAACTAGTCGGCTAAGACTTTAGCCTGCATTCCTGTTCCAGTTCATCATTTGGCTTTTCTGTTTCTTTCACATTGTAAGGTGGCCATTACTTCTCAATCATTCAATCTGATTATTCCTGTACCGAAAGAAAGTGTCGCCGCGCTTATCCGACTGAAAATCCCAAGGAGAAACCAAAACAATGTCTCCCTCTTTGATACGCACTCTTCTTTTCAGTTTGCCTCGAACTCTGCACAATCGCTCTTTACCGTCTTGACACCTTACGAGGATTCTGTCAAACCAAGCACTCGAACAGCCACACCCAACACATCGTTTGCAGCCGGCAACAGTGTATTTTCAAGTTCTTCTTCGTTGATGACCTTTCTTTTACCCAATTCCCCACCCTCCAAACCATGAGATCGCAATAAAGCAAGCCAAGGATCCTTTCGGTCAGAACAATCAGGAGAAAAAGTAAACGCGCATTGTAGCGATCTGACTCTTCCTCTAAGAATCCAAACTGCCACAACTCCGCACATTGCTGAGCTTATTAGGCTAGCGCAAGCTACACTTCTTTCTGCAGAATAAGGAAAAAGACGACACATATGCGATTGTCTCAACAGTCTTGGACGGCATCTGATCTGTCGTGACTATGCTGAGATTTCGATTCCCGGGATTTTCTTTTTCTCATATACTATGTCCGCAATTTTCGTGAAAGCCGTGATCCAGATCAAATATATTATGGCCACAAAGGCCCATGTCTCAAGCACTCTATACGTTTGGCCCGCAATCGTCTTGCCAACCCCTGTAAGGTCCATTGCCCCGATCAGACCAAGGGCGGCTGTGCTCTTTGTCAAGGAACAGAACTCGTTGCTCCATGCTGGAATCACTATCCTCAGCGCCTGCGGGAGAATCACGTAGAAGATGGTCTGCAGCTTTGACATGCCTGTCGAGAGACCAGCCATCATCTGATCCTGAAAAACAGTCTCCATAGCACCCTTAACGTATCCTTTCTGATATGCTCCGCTGTTGAGCGCAAAGACGGAGAAACCTGTCACGTAAGGGTTCACTGGTATATGGGTCAACGTGGGAAGCGCGTATTGAAATATGAAGAGCTGCACGATGATGGGGCTCCCTCTGAAGAATTCAACGTAGACTCTGATCGCTGTTGAAACAGCTTTTCCCCCATACATATCGCCGATCGCTAAGATGGTTCCGAGTGCAAGCCCAGCGAATATGCCAACCAAAGTGACCTCAATCGTCAAGATGAGGCCGTCAAGGATTAGCGGAAGATACTCGATTATGAACTCAAACATCTTGTTCCCTTTTTGTTTTCTTGATCAGTCTTGTCATAAACTTTTGTGCTCGTTCACTTTGGGGGCTGGTGAAGAACTGTTCCGGCGGTCCTGTCTCAACTATCGCGCCTTCATCGTAAAATATCATTTCATCCGCTATTTCGCGTGCGAAGGGCATCTCATGGCTTACTATGAGCATGGTGGTTCCTTTTTTTGCCAAGTCCCGCAATGTGTCGATTACTTCTCCAGTCAATTCAGGGTCAAGGGCCGACGTAGGCTCATCCAATAGTATGATGTCCGGGTTTCGCGCCAATGCTCTGGCGATGCCAACTCTTTGCTGTTGTCCTCCGGAGAGCTGAGCTGGGTAGTGATGTGCCCATTCCTCCATTTTGACCTCTCTGAGTGCCCGCAGTGCCCGTTCTCTCGATTCCTCTTTTGACAGTTTCAGTACTCGCCTCAACGCCAGTTCCACGTTTCCAAGGGCTGAAAGATGCCGGAAGAGATAGATGTGCTGAAATACGAAGCCTATTCTGGCTCTTGCCCTATTCAGGTCTACTTCAGGTTTGGTCAGACACTCGTCTCTGAGAAAAACGTCCCCTTTGTCCGGGATGGTCAGCATCGCCATACATCTAAGAAATGTGCTCTTCCCTGAACCGCTTGGTCCGAATATGAGTTTTATCTCCCCTTCGTTGATCCTGAAGGAAACGTCTTTTACTGCTACGAGATGCGGTTCGTATGTTTTCCATAGATGTTTGCATTCCATCACTGTGTTCATCGTTTTCTACAACCCCAGTTTCTTCTTTCTCCTGCTTCCCCAAGTGTCAAGCCATGTCGCAATCGGGAATGTTAGCAGTATGTACAGAAGAGCGGCAGCAAGGTAAGGGGTCACAAAATCATAGGTCGCTGCCCTGATCATGTCCGTCGTCTTCATTATGTCAAGGACGCCAATCACAAACGCGTAAGATGAATCTTTTACCAGAAGCGCGTACTCGCTTCCCAGCCCCGGAGTGGAGAAGATGAAGACTTGAGGAACCATAACGCTCGTTATTGACCGCAACCTTGACAACCCGAGAGACCTGGCAGCAAGCATCTGCTCCTCACCTATGCCTCTTATTGCTCCTCTGAAAATCTGAGATTGGTTAGCCGCGCTCCTCAGACCCAATACAAAGAATGCCGTGAAAAACGCGTTCTTGAACGGAAACTGAAAATACATGCCCAAACCGAAATAGAACATCAGCATCAAAACTATCTCAGGTATTCCTCGGAAAATCCTCTCGAATCCGTCAACGAAGAACCTGAAACCTTTTTCGTAAACTTTCACGAACGACAGAGGAAGTCCGATGAGTAATCCTAGCAGAAGGGAAAAAATGGATATTGCCAGAGTCTCGACGACTCCTCCCAGCATGAGGAGGAGTTGTTGGACTAAGTCCAACGTTTATCACTCTGACGTTTCGCTAGGCGTGCCATTTTGTCCTCAACGTGTCCAATTGGCCCGCAGCTATTATGTCTGCAAGAGCGCCGTTGATCTTTGCAACGAATGTGTGGGCGTCTTTGTTGGCTACGAAAGCAACTGGGTAGTAGGGGGTGTCATAGATGACGGCAATGGCTTTCCCTTGTGCTTGGTAGTGTGCTATCCAACTGCTGGTTATCGGCGTTTCTGCATAGACACAGTCGACAGTTGGGCTTGCGCTTGCCATGTCTGTGATTGCGGCACCATAGTCATTGAAAGCTCTGATCTTCGAACCTACACCAGCTGTTCTTAGTTCATCTTGTTCTGTTGTGCCTTGTTGTGTTCCGACATAGAGGCCAAGAGTCGTCAGGTTCGTCAGAGATGTTAACGTAGTAATGCCTAATGAGTCCTTTTTGCTCTGCAACATTATTACTTGTCCTCTTGTTATGCTATGAGGCATTGTGAACTGCACCACTTCCAGCCGGGCCGCTGTCACTGAGAACCCGCTCACTCCTATTTCCAGCTCCTTGGACTGAACTGATGGTATTATGGTGTCGAAGCCTACGCTGCGCCATTCAACAGTCTTGCCTAGCTTGCTGGCAATTGCATTCATCAAGTCAACTTCGAAACCGACGATATTGTTTGTCACGTTGTCTAGCGATTCATAAGGTGGCCAACTAGGATCTGTGCCTGCTCTTATTATGCCTGTCTTAGTTATGTTGTCCCAAACTGGATCTACTGCTGTGCTTGGCGGCATTATTATCGGACCTGCAACCAGTCCAGCTGCGAACGCCACTACTGCTACTATTATCATTCCTATTGCAGTAACATATTTTGAAGTTGCCAAATTCTTCCCTCGGACACATGTTTGCGCGTTACTATATTTAAAGCTTAAACACTGTGCGCAGACCCGAAAAAACCGTACGCATTGAATAAAAAAGAAGGAGGGAATGCAGCTTCTAGCGCGGTTCTTCTTGGTTAGAGCTACTGCAACCAAAGCCAACTCTTGGAAACCCTAGGTTCAATCTATCTATAGGGGTTAGACCACTCTGAGCAGCTCTCTGCAGGTGACATGCGTCTGCCCCAACGTACGTATTCGTGTAGGATGCCGATGCTTCGGAAAGGGGCCAATTCCACAGCACACAGCTATTTCCCACGTTTCTCCAACTTGTCCAAAACCATTTCAACCGGAAACAATCGCAGTCTCTTCCCAATCACGCGGATCTCCTTTTCAGAAACATAACCTCTCCTCTCGCGCCTCAGCATTTGAGCCTTAAGATCTAGCCCTCCACCATACCCACCCAACGTCAGGTCTGAGCGTACAACTCTGTGGCATGGAACGATGGGCGCGAAAGGATTTGCAGCCATGACATTACCAACTGCTCTCGCCCCGCCTCCAACGGCTTTCGCAATTAAACCATAAGAAGTCATGTACCCTGGCGGAATCAAATACACGGCCTCAAGCACTTTCCGCGTATAATCAGGCAAGTGCTTTGTCGCCAAGCCAAACTTCACTGAAACATCCTTTCCATCATAGATCCTATTTACGGCACTAATCACGCGGTCCGCGAAGACCGATGCCTCAGCCACGCGGTGAAAGGAAACCCCGGACGGAATGCTTGCCAACAAACCCTTCACGGTGCTCTTCTCGTCAGGACCAAACCATGTCGAATAAACATTCTCCTCTTCGTAGGCAACTCCGAACCACATACCTTCTATCATGCGCGCATAAAGTTCAATCATTCTACGCACTTCTCAAGGCTAATGTTGTACTGCATTAAGTTTAATAGTTTGTCCGCGCATAACAACGAGAAAGGCGAGTTACCATGGAAAAACAATCACAGCAAGAAGGCTACGCATGGATACCCGGCGCAACCACCATCGGCGTGGTGTTCAAAGACGGCGTCATTCTGGCCTCTGAAAAACGAGTTTCATACGGCTACCTCATCGTCAGCAAAGGCGGCAAAAAAGTCTTCAAACTCACCGATCACATCGGCGCAGCATGCGCAGGACTCGTCTCCGACATGCAGGTCCTCGTACGCGAAATGAACGCCTACACAAGCCTATTCAGCTTGGACTCCGGAAGACCGATCTCCGTGAGATCAACAGCCAAACTTATGTCAAACCTGCTCTTCTCAAGCCGCATGGCTCCACTTATTACACTCACAATCGTCGGCGGAGTAGACGACGAAGGCCCATCACTGTATGTACTAGATCCGCTAGGCTCAGTGATCCCGGACAAGTACTCAGCCGTCGGCACCGGAACCGAAATCGCCATAGGCATTCTTGAAGATGAATACAAAGACGGCATGAACCTCAAGGAAGCCAAAGACCTCGTTACAAGAGCTATAAAATCCGCTATAAGTCGAGACATCATGAGCGGCGACGGCATAGACTTTCTGGTCATAACAAAAGATGGCATAGTTGAAGAAACCCAGAAATTCTAACTATTCAATTTTCCGCAAAGGTTTAAACACAAATAACCCCTAGACATAACTCTCCAAACCCCAAGAGTCACTTCCACTCATCCGGAGAAAGGCAAGATTGTCATTCCAGCTAACCCAACAAGAAGGAGAGCTACTGGTCAAGCTCGCACGCACTGCCGTAGAGGAACTCCTGAAGACCGGAAAACGCGTTTCCATCCCAGAAAATACCCCTGAAAAACTTCTGCAACCCTCCGGCGTATTCGTCACAATAAACACCATCAAAGGTGGCCAGAAGCAACTCCGCGGATGCATCGGCTATCCCTACCCTACAACCCCACTGGCACAAGCCGTCATCGAATCCGCCATAAACTCCGCAACCCAAGATCCTAGATTCCCCCAACTCTCGCAAAGAGAACTCGACCACGTAATCTTCGAAATAAGCGCACTAACACCGCCAGAGCACATAGAAGTCAACAAACCAACGGACTATCCAAACCACATCGTAATAGGCGAAGATGGTCTGATTGTTGAAAGAGGCATGTTCAAAGGACTACTTCTCCCACAGGTACCGGTCGAATGGGAATGGAACTGCGAAGAATTCCTATGTCAATGCTGCGGCAAAGCAGGCCTACCGCCAGACAGCTGGCTCATCAAAGGCACGAAGGTCTACAAGTTCCAAGCCATAATCTTCGAAGAAGAAACACCAAAAGGGCGAATAAAGCGCATAACCTTCAGCGGGAAATGACTCCATGCGCGTCTACTTTGCTCCATGCGGCATCGGCCTCGGGCACGTCGGAAGAGCCGTCCCGATAGGAAAGAAGCTTCTGGAAAACAAAGCGAAGATCATGTTCTCAACCTACATGGACGGCGTACGCTACGTAGAACGAGAGAACCTTCCACTTTTCAAATCACCACCCATAAGCGTGAAGGTCAAGCCCGACGGTACAATAGACTTCAGACAAACCGCCGTCAATCCTGGTCCCTTCCTGTCAATATACATGATCCTCAAACAGATCACGGCTGAACTGCACGCAATAGAAAGCTTCAACCCAGATGTCGTCGTCTCAGATTCACGCGCCTCAACCCTTCTGGCCGCAAGGCTACTAAGAAAGCCACGGATCTGTATCCTGAACCAGTTTCAAGTAATCATCCCGCGAAAGACACACTACTTGCGCCTCGCGAAGCTCGCCGACTACGGAACCCTCACGCTCGTCGGCAGGATATGGACGAGCGGAAACGCCGTGCTTATCCCAGATTTTCCTCCACCCTACACTATTGGTCTGGATAACCTGAACATTCCAGACTTCTACAAGAAAAAAATAAGACTAATAGGACCAATACTGCCGACGCATCCTGATGAGCTGCCCTCAGAGGAGAAACTCCGCGACAAGCTCGCCCTCCCAACAGACAAACCCGTCATATTTGCGCCCATAAGCGGCCCAATTATGGAAAGAGCCTTCCTCACAGGAGCTTTGAGAAAAATCTTGCTCAAGTTCCCGAAAGACTATGAAGTCATCATTTCATTGGGCTATCCGAACGCAGATGCGAAGCCAATACGACACGGCAACGTCACGATATACAAGTGGATGCCCAACCGTTTCGAATACCTGAAGGCCTGCGATCTGACAATCAGTCGCTCAGGTCACGGCACACTAACACAGAGCATGTGCTACGGTAAACCAATGATACTTATTCCCACTCCCAGCCACACTGAACAGCTCAACAACGCATACCAAGCTGCACACCTAGGCGTCGCCAAAGTCATCCGCCAAGAAAACCTCAACAAGGAAAACCTCTTGAGAAGCGTGCAACAGACGCTGCAAGACGGCTCAACAGAAAGACTCAAAGAAGTTCAGATGGAAGTCCTGAAACACAATGGTCTGCAGACCGCCGTAGAAATAATAACACATCTCGCTGAGAACAAGCAAACATTTTAAGCCAAACAAACAGAATGGTGAAACATGTTCTTACCGCGCAAGATCATGGAAGAGAAGCTTCAACATTTTCTTGCTGAAGACCTAGGCCAAGGCGACATAACCACTGCGCTCACAATTCCCAAGAACACAGTCATAGAAGCCATAGTAGTCACGAAGCAAGCGGGAATCGCAGCAGGAATAGAAGAAGCAACCATCCTCCTAGAAAGCCTAGGACTGACAGCTGAAACACAAGTCGAAGACGGCGACGAGATAAAACCGAAGCAAGTTCTCATCAAGATCTCCGGCAACGCTAGGACGATTCTTTCGGTCGAACGCACCGTCCTGGACATTGTCTCACGGATGAGTGGCATCGCAACAATGACAAGAAGACTTGTAGAGGCGCTTCAGAAGGCCAAGTTCAAGACGCGTATCGCATGTACTAGGAAAACAGCTCCTGGGCTTGCCTATTTTGACAAGAAAGCAGTGTCTATCGGCGGCGGCGACACGCACAGGCTCCACCTTGACGACATGGTACTCATAAAGGACAACCACATTGCAGTGGCAGGAAGTCTAGAAAAAGCTTTGAAAACAGTCAGGAAAAGCGCCTCGTTCAGCAAGAAAATCGAAGTTGAAACAGCAAGCACTGAAGAAGCTCTCTCAGCCGCAAAAGAAGGAGCAGACATAATCATGCTTGACAACTTCTCGCCAAAACAAATAGCAGAAACCGTGGAGACGCTCAAGAAGGCAAAACTCTATGGTAAGTCTCTTCTGGAGGCAAGCGGCGGAATCACATCTAAAAACATTCTCAAGTTCGCTTCAACCGGCGTTCACATAGTAAGCTTAGGCGAGTTGACACACAGCACGAGAGCCCTTAACGTAAGCCTAGAAATCACAAAAACAAACAACCGCTGACTCGTAGAGACGCCCTGCAAATACCATGCACTCTGCTATATCATGAGGGCTTCTACCACTGCACCTAAGGCAAGTAGCCCCATAGAGATCAGAATAAGAATGCCTGTGTTCTTGAGTTCTCTAACAACGTGACCCTGCAGGATTCGTCTAATGAACCAGAAGCTCTCGCTCAGCGCTGTGGAATAGGCCGCAAATTCCAGCCAAGTGAATGGAAAGACGAACAGCAAGAGCAGAACGAGTACGGGCGGCGCTCCATAGGACAAACTCTGCGCGGCAATAAAAACGCCAGTATTATACAGCGCATAGAGACCAAAAACCGGACCACCGACAGGTACGAACATCAGCAAGCAGATAACCAAGTTGTTCTTCAAGATGGCGCCTGTTCTTTCCACGATCGTTAGGTTCTTTATGTCTTGCTGAAGCCCGCTGAGCTGACTGTTTCTGTCGTCTATCTCTTGCGCAGACAGTGGTGTCAGAACGCCGGCAAGCGTTGCCGCGATTGCAATGAGGAAGAAAAGTAGGATTACGATGATACGTTTCACTTTTGATGAGAAACCGCGTCCGAACGTCAGTGCCACTTCAACCTACCTCTATTTCTTGTATTTCAGGTTTATGGCTAGTGCCCTGAAGCCTCTAGCACACGGATTTAACATCTCAGCGATATTAACCTTCTTGAGAACTTCCTTAGGATCCTCAGCGAAGCCCCTGACATCATGTTCGGCAGCCATGAGGGAATACAGGTAGACACCGTTTTCCGCCAGTCGAGGCTGGCACTTTGAAGGCAAACCCAGCAGAACTGGTCGGTTCTCTTTCAAGGCTTTTTCGCAAGCGTACACTATGGCGTTTGAGCCTGAAGTCAACTCGGCAACTCTCACAGGCACGCTTTCCTTTCCGATAGCCAGAACTTCAATTCCATATTTCTGCGTGATTTCGGTCGCGATCTTGCGGAGTCTTGGCAGAATTTTGAGGAGGTGGCGTTTCGCATTGTTGGAGATTCTCATGCTGGAGAACTGAATAGGTGACAGCTGCTCAAGTGGCAGTGCTTGTATCGACATGTCAAGATGCACAACGTCAGCCTTGACCTTTCCAAGCAATTCTCTGCAGAGCTCTAATTCATGCACGACAACTTCAGATCCATTCTTCGCATCGACGAAAATGGGTTCAGCCAAGCATTCGTTAGGTTCTCTGTACGGGGGCTCGACGAGCACTGAAGCTGAAGCGACTATTGATAGCGGTTCGAATCTTTCGCTGAGTATTGCGGAAGACGAGTCGGCCGAGACAACCCTCAAAGATTTCCTCACCAAGTCAACTATAGGGGTTGCAATCAGAATTTAGCTTTGCTGCTTTAACCGCATTCCCAGAAGGAACATCTCTGAGCTCTTCGCTCGGCTTGCTTCCGGTTTTATCACTTTCACAATCTCGAAGTATTGTTTTGCTTTCTTAGCGAAGTCGTCAAGCAAGTCGCCTTGAAAGGCCTTCGCAAAGAAGTTTCCTGAAGGCCTGAGCGTCGCCAAGGCTATGTTCAGAGCATGCTGGGCTAGGTCGATTTGCCGCGCGTGGTCAACCTCCCAGATTCCTGAGACGTTTTGCGACGCGTCAGAAACCACTGCATCTGCCTTTCTGGGCAGGAACTCAAGAATCTGCGGCACGATCTCTTCAGAGGTCACGTCGCCCAAGATGGTTCGGACGTTGTCCTGAGTGAAGGGTTCGATGGGTTTCAGGTCGACGCCCAGAACGAAACCCTTGCTGCCGACTATTTTTCTCGCAGCCTGAATCCAGCCGCCTGGCGCCGCTCCCAAGTCTAGGACAACATCGCGGTATTCTATGAAATGATACTTGCTTGCGGCCTGAAAAAGCTTGTAATAGGCTCGCGAGCGTTTGAGTTCCTCTTTGGCTTTCTTGTAATAGTAATCTTTCTTCCGGTCCTGTATCCACGCTTTCGGCAAAACTAACTGTCACCCAGTGCCACTGGCGCCGCTTGCGATATAGTCAGAAGCCAATCCGTGAGTCTGTCACAATCCTGCGGTGAAATGACACTTGAGGGGTCGCATCTTGGATCTTCATGGCACATCAGGCACGGGCAGTCAGCTACTGAATCTATTGATGCTGGCAATCTCTTGGGGTAAAGCCGATAAGTCCATCGTCCGCCTTGGAGTTCCTTCTCCCTTCGAACAAGCCCCTTGCCTTCGAGTTTCAGTGATACTCTGGAGCCTTCTCTGCTGCTGACACCTAGCTTGTGCCACAGTTCAGATTGAAGGATTCCCTGAAAGCCGGTGTTCATTACATTTTGCAGGGCTTTCTGTTCTAGGTCGTTCCGTTTCGGCATCGTATATCAGTTCCGCGATTTCCAGTTAGTATATATGCGCTTTTGGATAAAAAGGTGTATGTGTCAGGCTGAGAAAATGCATGGTGAATGATGCAGAAATGAAGCAAAAATCAGCTGGTGAGTCGTACTGTCTCGGGATCGAATCCACAGCAGACGATTTCAGCGTTGGCATAGCAGCATTTGACGGCAAGATCTTAGCTAATGTCATAGACGCCTACATTCCTGAAGAGGGCGGCATTCATCCAAGAGAAGCGTCAAGACACCATGCTGAGGCCGCTGAGAAGGTTCTTAGGGAGGCTTTCAATCAATCCGGCATAAGGCCTAGGAGTCTCTCTGTAATCGCCTTCTCCCAAGGTCCTGGTCTTGGGCCATGTCTCCGAACAGGAGCCACAGTGGCTCGAGCGTTAGCGTCCTATCTCGGCATTGAGCTGGTCGGAGTCAATCACTGCATCGCGCATATCGAAATCGGGAAGCTGAAGACTGGTGCCAAGAACCCTGTGACACTTTATGCTTCAGGCGGGAACACTTTGGTCGCCGCTTTTGATTCTGGCCGATATAGAGTCTTTGGGGAAACGCTTGACATTGCGTTAGGCAACTGCTTGGATGTTTTCGCAAGAGAGGCCGGAATGAAGCAAAGGGTAGGAATGCCTTTCGGAGCTGCTGTTGAGCGACTGGCTTTGAAAGGAAGGAAGCTAGTCGCGTTACCGTACACGGTTAAGGGCATGGACATATCGTTGAGTGGACTCTTGACTGCTGCCACTTCGCTACTAGAAAAGCGCGAACATACGCTGGAGGATCTCTGTTATAGTCTTCAAGAAACTGCTTTTTCAATGGTGACGGAAGTTACGGAGCGAGCGTTGGCTCACACAGAGAAAAAAGAGGTTCTGCTGACAGGCGGAGTGGCTGCCAACAAGAGACTGCAATCAATGATCAAAGCCATTGCAGAAGAGCACGATGCAGCTTTCTGCGTTGTACCGAGCCAGTTCGCAGTTGACAATGGCGCAATGGTTGCTTGGACTGGTGTGCTGGCATACACGCATGGCATCGTTACGCCTGTTGCGAAGAGTTTCGTGAAGCTGAGATGGCGGCTTGAGGATGTTGAGGTTCCATGGATAAGATGAAGTCACCGTTGCTGATCAAGAAAGGTGCCGAAGCAAGTCTCTATCTCGCAGATTGGCACGGGCGAAAGGTGGTTATGAAGAGACGTCTGCCAAAGAAGTACAGGCCAGCGGTGCTTGATGATGAGATCCGTGCTTACCGTACGGTGCATGAGCCGCAGCTGATGAGTGAAGCCAAAATGACAGGGGTTCCGACACCAACGATTTTTCTGGTTGATGTTAGAGAGGCTACGATCGTAATGGAGTTTGTTGAGGGCAAGCAAGTGAAGGTTCTTTTGGACAAGATTGGGAAGAGCGAAAGACGGGTTGTTTGTTCAAATATTGGCGCGTTGATAGGCCGGCTTCATGGAAATGGCATAATTCATGGCGATCTGACTACGTCAAACATGATTATGGCTTCTGAAGGAAGGATCTTTCTTGTTGACTTCGGTCTGGGTGAGAAGAACGGAGAACTTGAGGCGAGGGGAGTCGACCTGCACCTTATGAAAAGGGCCCTGCAAAGCACGCATTTCCGCTTTGCTGGTGAATGCTTTGAAGCTATTGTTGAAGGATATTCCGAGACTGTGGGCGTCAAGGCTACAAAAAGCGTTTTAGACAAGGTTGCGGAGATAGAGAAGCGAGGGCGCTACGTCGCTGAAAGAAAGGAAAAGCAGTGAATCAACCATGATCTTCCAGTTTGAGGGGCGCGTAGCATTCTTTGCAACAGGTAACATCAACAAGTTCAATGAGGCGCGAAAGATTCTTGCAGAATACGGAATTGCAGTTGGCATGCTGAAGGTCAAGAGCTTGGAGATACAGAGCGACAGTTTGGAGGAGATTGCGCGGGCAAGTGTTTTGGATGCTTTTGAGAAATGCAGGTTGCCGTTGATTGTGGAAGACGCTGGTTTGTTCGTAGAAGTTCTGAACGGCTTTCCAGGACCGTACGCCGCCTACGTTTACAGAACCATAGGCAATAAGGGTTTGTTGCAGCTGATGGAGAATGAGGAAAACAGGAAGGCAAGATTCAGGTCAACCATAGCATACTACACTTCAGGCTTGGGTTCGCCAGTGCTTTTCAGCGGTGAGGTTGAAGGTGTGATGGTGCGAGAGGTGCATCGAGGAAACGGTCTTTCAGGTTTCGGGTTCGACCCCATTTTCAAACCGATCAACAGTGACAGAACTTTTGCAGAGATGAGCTTGACCGAGAAGAACAGGTATTCCCATCGGGCAGATGCCCTTCGCAAGTTTGCAGATTGGTATGGGAAGCGGAAATGACCAAAGCAATCCATAACTTCAGAAAGCAATCAATATTTTTAAATATTCGTGTACCCTCGCTCATACAGAGCCCAGAGGATTAGAGATGCCGAAGCAGGAAAAAGGAAAATCACATTCGATAAGGCCCGTTAGCAAGCGGCCGCCAAACTGGTGCAAATACCAGTCTGAAGAAGTTGAGGCGCTAGTTGTGAAGCTGGCCAAGGAAGGACATTCACCGAGTCGAATAGGCACTATTTTGCGTGATCAGCACTCGATTCCATTGGTCAAACCAATAACGGGGAAGCCGATAACAAAGATTCTGAAGGAAGCAGAGCTTGCGCCATCCATGCCTGAGGATCTTGGAAACCTGCTGAAGAAAGCAGACAGCTTGGCTGCGCACTACGAGAAGAACAAGAAAGACGTTAACAATAAGAGAGCATTGCAGATGATTGAAGCGAAGATTCACAAGATTTCAAGATACTACAAAAGTGTAGGCGTCTTGCCTAAGAACTGGAAGTACGAAGCGAAAATCGGTTCAGTCGCCTAACTGGCGCTTCAGCACAAGTCCATGTTCTCTGTGAGTCAGCATTAAGCGTTTTCCTTTCCAGCGCTAGCGTTAAATCCTTATACGTTGTAGCTTCTTAGCCTAACGTGGTCGCCATGGAAGTGGACGAAAAGCGATTTGCCGCCTTCTCGGACTCGGCGGCAAGAGCAGCAAAAACGATAATCGAAACCGTGCGAGAAGGCGGCCTGATTCATGTTTTCTCGCACTTGGATGCTGACGGGATAGCGGCGGCTGGAATTATCGGCAAAGCCCTCTTCAGGCTTGACGCTAGGTTTCGAATACAGATAACGCAGTGGATTGAGGACAAGATAGTGGCAGAGACTATGTCAGAGAAGCCGCAGCTGATTGTTTTCACTGACCTGGGAAGCGGTTACGTTGACCTGCTGAGGGAGAAGCTTTCAGACTTCAAGATTGTAATCTTGGACCATCATCAGGTTGTAGGTGAAGAATCCAGTAATTTCGTGCAAGTGAACCCGCATCTACAAGGATTTGACGGTGCTCGCGACATCAGCGGTTCAGGCGTCGCCTACCTTGCAGCAAAGTCAATTGACAGCGCGAATGTTGATCTAGCGCCAATTGCCGTCGTCGGTGCCTTGGGAGACATGCAGGACAAGTATGACCAAAGGATGCTGTGCGGGCTGAATGCAAAGATAGTTGAGGACGCCGTGGGGACAGGGCTAGTGACAGTTGAGAAGGATCTGATTTTCTTCGGCAGAGAAACACGTCCAATTCATAGAACTCTGTCGTCCACAACAAACCCATTCATCCCGGGCATCAGCGGGGAAGAGGACAAAAGCTTGGCTTTCCTAGCGAGTCTGGACATAAGGCCGCGGAACGGCGAGAAGTGGCGTGCATTGCGGGATCTCTCTGATGATGAGAAAAAACGGTTGTGTTCGGCATTAGCGGACCATCTTCTCTCTAGGGGACTGCATTTTGAAGTATCGAGCCTCATTGGGCACATTTACGTTTTGAACCGTGAAGAGCCGTGGACTCCGCTGCGGGATGCCCGCGAGTTCGCAGTTCTGCTCAATGCCACGGGTCGCATGGACAGACCCAGCCTCGGCATAGCGGTCTGCATGGGTGATCGCGGTTCGGCTCTTGATGCAGCAAACAAGGTGCTTGAAGACTATCGGCGGTCAATCAGCAAATACGTCGGCTGGGTAATGGAGAAGCCTGAGAGAATGCGAGAGCTTGATAACATCTATGTCATCTATGGAGGGAGCTTCATAAATGACAAGATCGTTGGGGCCATTTCATCTATTCTTTCTTCAAGTCTCCCGAATCCTGAGAAGCCGCTCATTGCGTACGCCAATGTCGAAGGCGAAGGTTTGGCGAAATTCTCTGCGCGAACAGTTGATGCGATGACCAGCAGGGGAGTCAACTTGGGTATGGTCATGCAAGTCGCTGCAGAAAAATTCCAGGGAAAAGGCGGTGGGCATAACGTGGCGGCTGGCGCGCAGGTTTCAATAAGAAATGTTGATAACTTTGTGCAGGAAGTCAATGAGTTGGTCGGCAGACAGCTGAAAGGCGAGAAGATTGGAAGCGCAAATAACGCTGGAATATGATGATGCAAGGATGGCGGAAGCGGTCGCGCGGTCGGTTTCGCCAGACAATTTGAAGACGCCTGAGGGTCTGTCGGTCAAAACGACAACTGAGGACAAGAAAGTCATCACGAAGATAAAGTCGCGTCGTAAGATGTCCACGTTCATCGCCACGATAGACGATTTGCTTTCATGTGCTTCTACCGCAGAAAAAACAATCAGAACGGCAAGATTGCTCGGCTGAACGCCCTGATTGCCTTTAGATCGGTTTCCTCTTGCCTGTCAATTGCATGGGTGAAAGTAGCTCTTTGCTCAGACTTGTGCTCTTGGGAAGGGCGAGAACTCGTCAAGCGGTGTTAGGAGGTTTTCCGTATTCGTTCAGGCTTGCGATTTCTTTCAGTTGCTTTCGTTTCCTGACGAGGCGCAGGGCCTTTCCGAGAGGGTCAAATCTGTCACGTGGATAGCCGACGGCCAACAATGCTACGACACGGTATTTTGATGGTATTTGGAGCATTTCCTTCACTTGGTTTTCGTCAAAGCTTCCGATCCAGCATGTGCCTAGGCCTTCCCTGCGGCTGTTAACACTATGGTCTGTAGGACGATTGTGACATCTACTGTGTACCACTTGGGCGAGGCTTCTTGGTCTCCGCATCCGACGATCACGATTGGCGATTCGGCGAGGAAGTTGGCATACTTGCCAGTTTCTGCCGTTTTTCGCTGTCTGTGACGACAACGAAGTGCCAGGGTTGAATGTTGCTTGCTGAAGGCGACAGTCGCGCTGACTCAAGAAGCTGTTCCACAAGTTCGCTTGGCACGGGAGTCGGTGCGTAGGCTCGGACAGAGTGCCTCTTCTGCACGGCTTCAAACACGTTCATAGTCATCTCCTCCTGCACAGGGAGTTGATTCTGGTTGAAATGTGTTGCTGCTTCAGCAGGATATGGGAAAATCTATTGCGTCGCCAAGTTCTCGATGATGTTGAGCGTGCCATTCTTGCCTATTCGCAGTTGACGTTCTCCCCTGAACATTGAAACTCGCGCATTCTCAACTTGCACCGTGTTTCCCACTGATATGGCGCTTGTCTGCTCATTCCACAAGCAGAGTTTGATGGTTCCCGTCTCATCTGCAATCAGCGCGTTGGTCACGCTGGCGTATGTCCCGAACCTTGTAAAAACCATTGTCGGTTTTCCTATCTCTACTACTCTTGCCTTTAATTTTATTTGTTTCATTCCCGTTCTGAGATCCCTGATCTGTAGGTTGCGCGGTTCGTTTTCCTTCTTTGCTAGTCGTCTGTGGAGCTTGTCGGTTCTTCCAATGTTTTTGAGGGGGTTGTTTCCTTTAGTCAGAAACTCCTTTGGAATTGAGAATTGTGTGACCACTTTCGCTTCCTTGGTTATTAGCAGGATTATCCTGTCTTTCAGTTTGGCTCGACACTTGATTAGGAGGTCGCCGCAGCTAGATTGCTGGTTTTCTCCTGCCGAGATCATGGCGTGAAAAAGATTGTCAGCATCAACTTCGTATTTTGTAGAAAGAAAAGCGAGGTATTCGTCGATAGACACTTTGTTTCGCAATGTTTTCCTACTCTTTTGAGAGCGTTATTTCCATTGTTGAAACCATTCGCCCTTTGCTTTCGCCTTCTCTGGGCGGCATGGCTTCTGTGCCTATTGCGACCGAGTTTATCTTCATGTTCTTTAGGAAGCGGCGCCTGGTTATTTCGACAACGTCAACGGCGGTTGCTATTGCTCGTCCTCGGGCTTTCAGAGTGACTTCTTTGGCGTCTGGTGATGAGAAACTTGTGATGATGGCTAGGACGTAGCTCATTGCTGGTTTGCTTCCAATGAAAACGGTTCCTGATCTTACTGCCATTTTTCTTCCTCCTTTTTCCTGTTTGTGGTTTGTAACGTTGCTGTGTTCCTGCATCTTGTAGCGACAGAACGCTACTGATGGATACTACGTCTAGACTTTCTTATAAATGCGATTAGGAATGCTCGTTCTAGTGCGTTTTTTATCGTGGGATTGATGAGAGGGCGGTGTTGTAGTCCATTTCGGTGATTTCGGTTTTCGTTAGGGCTTTGATGTTGTTGAAGTCGGTCAGTTCTCCATAGCCGACTAGCGTTATGGCGGTTCCGTCACGTCCGACTCTGGCGGTGCGTCCGATTCTATGGAAGTAAACGAGTGCGTCTAGTGGCACGTTGTAGTTTATTATGTGGGTTACTCCTTCGATGTCGAGGCCGCGTGCGGCAACGTCTGTTGCGATGAGCATTTTGAGCTTGCCGTTTCTGAAGGCGTTGATTACGAAATCTCTCTGTGCCTGAGTGAAGCCTGCGTGTAGCGGTTTTGCATCGTATCCTTTTGCTCTGAGCTCGTCTGCGAGTATGCTGGTTTCGTGTCTTGTTTTGCAGAATATTATGGTCCGGCCCATGTGGTTTTCGGCGAGTATGTTGCAGAGCGTCTCAAATTTGTTGGCGGGGTTCACGACCATGTAGTACTGGTTTATCTGTGTGAGGGCGATTTCGTCCTTGCTCACAAGTACCTTTTCAGGTTGCTTCATGTATCGGTGGCACACGTTCATGACGGTTTGGTCTATGGTTGCTGAGAAGAGGCTTGTCTGCCTGCTCGTCGGCGCCTTTGAGAGTATGTAGTTGATGTCGTCAATGAAGCCCATGTCGAGCATGCGGTCTGCCTCGTCGAGAACAACGATCTTGACTGACGCAAGGGTCAGTGTTCCGCGTTTAAGGTGGTCGATCAAGCGGCCTGGTGTGCCCACCACGATGTGGACGCCGTTTCTTAGTTCAAATATCTGTCTGTTTATGGATTCTCCGCCGTAGACTGGCAAAGCTCTGATTCTTGCGTACTTGCCGAGATGGCTAATGTGTTCAGCTACCTGTACGGCGAGTTCGCGGGTTGGTACTAGGACGAGGCCTTGAACCCTGTTGTTTTTGGGGTCTAGGCGCTCAATCATTGGTACTCCGAAGGCAGCGGTTTTGCCTGTTCCGGTTTGTGCTTGTCCGATAACGTCTTTGCCTTCTAACAGTGGCGTTATTGCTTGAGCTTGGATCGGGAATAAGTCGGTGAATCCGAGCTCTTCTATGCCCTTCATTGTTTCTGGACTCAAGGGCAAATCCTTAAAGTATTGTGCTTGCATTCTTCTTTTCCTGCCACAAAAACTTGCATGTGATCTTCGAAAGCCTTGAAAAGCTTCTCTAATTCGTGCATGGATTATTGTGACAGGTTCACCAGTTGTGGACGCCGGTATAAAAAGGTTTATCGCTGTTTTCACGTTTTGGTTCATGCTGTCGTTGGGACACTTCACGCGTATGCGTTTGTCTGTTGTTCAGTTCATGTAAAACGCTTATGTTGCATGAATTGCTTTGGGCAGGCCGCAGACACCCTGCGAGAAATGCTTTCTATTGCTTTTCTTGATGTTGCCCCTGATTGTCTAGGCTCTATATCCATAGACCTTGAAAACCTGCAAGTGCGATGGAAAGGCCTCTCACAGGTGTCTAACTCCCTCTGTAAATAGACACTTAGCCCCAACGTTGCGGTAAGAGCTCTCTCTCGAAACGAGGCTCACTTCCCTTGTGTGTAGATTGAACTTTTTGTTTCGTGTTTGCCGTTGTCCTTGGAGCACTCTGCGCTGAGGGTTTTCAGATTGTCTAGCGGCTTCCGCAAGTGATAAGAGTCGAGGCGGGAAAGTGATAGTCGATTCGTAATGGGCAGCATAACGGTCAACAAGGCGTCTGAGCACGGGATCAGGTCCCTAAGCAGGAAACTGCTAGAGTTGCTGGACGATAAGAATGGTGCGCTTTATCAGGACAACGTGGCCAAGTTTGGCATTCCGGAAGAATACGTGCGGAAGGCTTTTTCCGAGGATGTGTTGTTGGAAGCGGCTGGTTCGGGCAAGGCCACGTTCTATCTTGCTCTGGAGAACAAGTGCAAAATTCTGGGCTTTGCGCAAGTGAACGTGGTGGATTCGGAGACGGCAGAGCTTGATCGTATTGTGGTTTTTCCTGAATACACTAGACAGGGCTTAGGGACCAAGCTCTTGACTAGGACCGTGGAAGATGCGAAACATAGGGGAACGAAGGCAATTGTCGTGAATGCGGGACAAGAGGAGCTGCATGCGAGAAGATTCTATGAGAAGAATGGCTTCGAATTGGTGAAGGAAGCCTCGTTGGATGCGCCGTGGGGGAAGATTGCGCTCGTCACTTACAGGCTTCGTCTTGGGTAGAAAGGATAAGAAAAGAGGGTTGTTGAGGGTTCTCTTGTGCTTATTCGAGGTATCGCCAGACGACGGCGGCTACGAGTCCGCCGAGGATGGGTGCCGCCCAGAACATCCAGAGCTGGTTTATTGCAACCATTCCTGCTTGACCTGCATACAAACCGCCTATTACTGCTGGACCTAGGCTTCTTGCAGGGTTCACGGATGTGCCTGTTATGGGTATGCCGACTATGTGAATGAGTGTAAGACTCAGACCTATGGGGATGCCTGCGAAACCTTTCGGTGCTCTTTCGCTTGTTGAACCAAAAATCACTAGCAGAAAGATGAAGGTCAGGATTACTTCGACGATGAAAGCAGATGTCATTGAGAACCCGCTAGGGGAGGCGTTGTCGAATCCGTTCTGGCCCAGTCCAATAACTGAGACGCTGTATGAGGGATTGCCTGAGGCTACGGCGTAGAGGATTGCGGCTCCGATCACGGCGCCTATGCACTGCATTATCACATAGGCTATGGTGTCTTTCAGTTTCATTTTGCCTGCTGCAAGCATCGAGATTGAAACGGCTGGGTTTATGTGGCATCCGGATATTCCTCCTATGGTATAGACCATTGCAAGCACCGAGAGGCCGAAAGCTAATGATATTCCTACATTTCCTACGTATGCTCCAGCCAGCACCGCGCTTCCACAGCCCATGAAGACGAGCACAAAGGTGCCAACAAGTTCTGCGAAATATTTCTTTACATCACTAATATTGCTCAAAGTCAAAACCTCAGAATTTGCTGCCTTGTTTTGGCATAATGTTCTATTTTGGTATGCTTATTCCTTATATGAGTTTTCCAATTTACCGGTTCGAACAAAGCACAATCTTGCATGAAATTCTTTATATCGTTGCTGACACGACTTGTGTTCTGTGTGGATGGTTTGAGAGCATGAGTCGAAAGAACGCTGGTAACAAGTTCCCGATTCAGTCTCTGCTTTCGGCTAGGCTGTTGCTTTCGCCACAGTTGGCTAAGGGCAGAATCTACTTCATGAGTGACATGAGTGGCGTCATTAGTCTTTATGCCATGGATCAGAATGGAAACATCCCTGAACCTTTGCTTCCTTCGGGTCTCGCACTGCAGAACCCGCATCTTATGACCGGGCACAGCTTCTACGTGTTGTCTAAGCTGGGCAAGGTTCTTGTGATGATTGACGAGAACGGCAACGAGAACTATCAACCGTGCTTTGTGCCTCTGACAGGAGGCATTCCGGAACCGATTTTCGGAGACAAGTACAAGAATGAACAGCTGGCCTGCCTCCACTGTGACGCGGAAAAGAACATTGCATATTTCTTCCGCGACGACCGAAAGACGCCGGACATCGAAGGCTTGAAGGTTGACTTGGCTACTCTCAAGGTTACTTCGCTCGGCAAGAGCAAGTATGGTAACAACTTCAACGGCGTCAACAAGGACCACTCGATAGTGATTCTGGTGGACGGCTACACGGCCGGAGACACACTCCTCTACATCTGGCACAAAGGAGCGAAGGAAAGACAGCTCCTATACGGGGTTCCAATAGAGAAGAGAAAGAAAGATCAGCAAATCAAGCTGACGGGTTTCCAGACCTGCAACTTCACGCCAGATGAGAAAGGCTTGCTTGTCAAGACCAACCTGTTCAGCGACGAAGGCTCAGTTGGTTATGTTGGCCTTGAGAACCCGGCAGACATCGTCGAGATTCCCGTTAAAGGACTTAAACACAAGGGCTCGGGCGAGCTTGTTGACGTGAGGACAGTGCATGACGATCTGTACCTGCTTGAGTACAACATCGACGGGGTTTCGTGGCTGTACGAGTGTTGCTACAGTGAATACAGAGGCCGAAGGAAGCTGACAGCGACAAGAGTCCTGTGCGGTTTGGCCCCTCTCGACAATGGCGTGCTGATGGGCTACGAACACGAGTTGAAAAAGAAGGCAGGCAAGACCGAGATTGGATATGTTCTGTCGCATGCGAAAGCAAACATTCCAGCTCAGCTTCACTTGTATCCAGCTGGCTCTAGAGTAAAAACGCCGAAAACATTATCGAACGAGCGAGTCTTGGGAATCGACCAGAAATTCCTGTCCTCAGGAGAGGATGCCAGCTACAATACGTTTGACGGTCTGCGGGTTTCAGCAAGACTGTATCTGCCTTCTAAGGAGCTGGGTTTCAAGGGTTCGAGGCCGCTGGTCTTGTATGTACATGGCGGTCCGCAGGGTCAGGAGAGGCCTGACTTCACATGGTTCTCTATGCCGCTGATCCAATACTTGGCTTTGAACGGGTTTGCTGTGTTCGTGCCCAACGTGCGCGGTAGCAGCGGATACGGCATGAAGTACATGAAACAGGTCGACCACGACTGGGGCGGAAAGGATGTGCAAGATCACATAGAAGGATTGAAGATGCTGGAGAAGGACAAGCGCATTGACTCTTCGCGGCGGGCAGTTATCGGGCGATCCTACGGTGGATACATGACTCTGACTCTTGCGTCCAGACACCCGGGCTTATGGAAGGCGGCGTGCGACATGTTCGGTCCGTATGATTTGATCGCGTTCATGCATAGGCTTCCGGAGAGTTGGCAGACGTTCTTCGTGCTGTCGCTTGGCCATCCTGAGAAGGATAAGGCCTTTTTGATAGAGCGGTCGCCGAAGACTTACTTTGATAATATCAAGTGTCCGATGCTCATTCTTCAGGGCAGAAACGACCCGCGAGTGCTGGCTGCAGAGTCGCAGGGTGTGGCTGAACACCTCAAAAAGAACGGTGTCGATACAGAGTTCCTGGTCTTCGAGGACGAGGGCCATGACGTGATAAAGTTCAAGAATAAGGTGCTCTGCTACACGAAGATAACGGAGTTCTTCAAGAAAAACCTGAACCCGTAGAAGAACCTGCTTCTTCGGGCGACTGATCTTTCTTTTTCCGTTCTCTCAGAGTGATGAGTATTGCCATGTTCAGTATAAGGAAGACTATTGGTATGCCAAGTAGCATCGTGAGCAGAAAGTCTGGAACAAGCTGAATGGCCGCATTGAAGTAGAAGTATATTTTTCTCTTTACGTTCAAAAATCAGCAAAACAACATTGATGACTGACAGTATGAAGAAGACAGCGGCACAGCCGAAGACTATGTAGTGTGCAGGCTCTGTGATTCATTTGCCGTAACTTGTGCTCATAAGCACGACTGAAACAACAAGAAGAACTACGTCCCTAATGACTTGCAAAACCTTGTTCACTCGACTAACCATCCACGGGCCTCCGCGAATCCTGAACCTTATGTCATAGTGGTGGAATCCATAAAAGCCTATTCATCGTCATTATTCTCTAGGATGCGAAAGAACTCAGTGGTGTGCGCCTTCATCGTAAGGTTAAATAGAAGATTTCAGGTTTAAGCTTCACATCATTGAACGACAACAAAAGTGGAAAGGCATGCTTGACATTAGGCTCATCAGAGGGAACTCTGAGCTTGTAAAGGACAATCTGGCGAAGAGAGGCGATCCGCAAGTCCTCAAAATGCTGGACGAACTCATCGAGTATGACCGCAAGTGGCGTCAACTATTGACGAAGCTAAATGAGCTTCGACATGAGCGCAAGCAAGTCACCGCACAGATTGGAGCGTTGAAGAAGAGCGGGAAAGATGCAGATGAGCAAATCTCGAAAGGGAGAGCAGTAGACGCTGAAATCACTGCTTCTGAGAAGGTTGTTGCCGACTGTGAAGCGAAAACGCATGGCTATCTGATGCGACTGCCAAACCTCCTGCACGAGTCAGTTCCAACAGGTAAAGACGAAAACGATAACGTGCAAGTCAAAGTCTGGGGAAGAATTCCAAAGTACAGCTTCCCGATCAAGGGACACATGGAGCTAGGCGTTGGCACAGACATCATGGATATCGAAAGAGCTGGAAAAGTAGCTGGTGCCCGATTCTTCTATCTCAGAAATGCGGGCGTGCTTCTTGACTTCGCACTTATGAATCTCGCTTTGGAAGAGATCATGCAGAAAGGCTACACGCCAGTCGAGCCTCCCTACCTGATGAGAAGAGAAGCCTACGAAGGCGTCACCGCATTGAGCGACTTCGAAGACGTCCTCTACAAAGTGGAAAACGAAGACCTCTACCTGATCGCCACATCAGAACATCCAATCGCTGCAATGTACATGAACGAAGTTCTGATGGAGAAGGACTTGCCGCTGAGACTCGCCGGATTGAGTGCATGCTTCAGGAAAGAGGCTGGAGCACACGGCAAGGACACTCGCGGCATATTTCGCACTCACCAATTCAACAAGATCGAACAGTTCATTTTCTGCAAGCCCGAAGAGTCTTGGACGCTTCATGAGGAACTGTTGAAAAACGCTGAAGAACTCGTGCAGAAGCTGGGTATTCCCTATCGTGTCGTAAACGTCTGCACAGGCGACATTGGAACGGTCGCGGCCAAAAAATATGACATAGAAGCTTGGATGCCTGCACAAAATGCTTATCGCGAAGTAGTCTCATGCAGCAACTGCACCGACTATCAAGCCCGACGGTTAAACGTGAAATACAGAGAAAAGGAAGGTGCAGCGCCAAAGGAGTACGTGTACACATTGAACTCAACCGCGCTTGCGACCGGTCGCACCATCGTTGCCATACTTGAGAACTATCAGCAGGAAGACGGCTCAATAGTTGTCCCTGAAGTTCTGAGGAAGTACATGGGTGGAATCAAGAAAATAGAAGCCAAACGGTAAAAGTTTTAATACTATGCTGTGAACCTTTCAAGCTGCATTCGGAGGATAAACGTGTCCACCACAAAAGCGAAACGAGGCATGCGAGACAAATGGCGAAGCAAATCATGGTTCATGGTGATGGCCCCGCCCTACTTCGGAAACGTTGAACTCGGCGCCGTGCCCGTCGACGAAGCCGACAGACTGGTAGGAAGAGTGGTCGATTCGACACTTTATGACGTGACAGGCGACTTCGCTCACCAGTACCTGAAAATGCAGTTCCAAGTAACCGAAATCGACGGCAAAACCGCCCGAACAGTTTTCAAAGGCCACGAATACTCGCGAGACTACCTGCGCAGCCTCGTAAGGAGAAGAACCACCAAAGTCGACGGACTGTTCGTCGTCACCCTGAAAGACGGGTGCAAGCTGCAGATCGCCGTCTGCGCCTTCACACTTTCAAGAATCAGAACCTCACAGGAAAAAGTCATGCGCAGAATGATGGCCAAAATCATCAACGACAAAGCCGCAACCCTTACAATTGACCAGTTTGCACAAGAAATGGTTCTCGGAAAAATAGCCTCAGACATATACAACGAAGCCAAGAAAATAGCCCCACTGCGCCACGTAGGAGTCAGAAGATCCAAACTCGTCACCGAACTGTCACAACTGCCCGCACAAAAAGCCGAAGCCAAACCCGCAGCAGAGCCAGAGGAAACCGAAGAAGCAGAGGAAGAGGCTGAACCAGAAGAACCTGAAGAGGAAGAAGAACCGGAACCCGAGCCTGAAGAAGCCGAAAAAGCCTAACCTTTGACTAGACTTTTCGCAAAGTCATATCCTTTCTGGAAAGCTGCCAAATTTAGCTCCTCAGTACCCTTAGGAATATTCTCTTTGATCGATTCCTTCAAAACGTCAGCGTCAACGAGTTCGGTGAGAGCCGCAAACGCGCCCAACATTGCAATGTTCGCTACAATTCTCTTGCCCAGCCCTTCAGCAATCTTTGTCGCCGGAACCCGATACACCTTGGCATCGTTCAGTTTCATCTCTCGCGGAATCATGTCAGGGTCCAAGATCACCGTACCGCCCGGTTTCAGGTCTTCCGCGTACTCGCTGTAAGCGTGCTGGGACATCACAACTAACACATCTGGCTGAACTACCTTCGGAAAGTCAATATCCTCTTCTGAAATCACAACTTCAGACTTGCATGCTCCGCCCCGCGACTCTGGACCGTAAGACTGGGTTTGAACCGCATTCTTTCCACCATGAATGCACGCCGCTGCAGCTACAATCAATCCAGACTTGATTATGCCTTGACCGCCGAAACCTGCAAACCTAACCTCGATACGCATATCGAATCACCAATCCATAGTCTTCTCGTTGATTTGGGAAATCTTCTCATGAAGGAGCTTCTCGTAGCTGACCCGCTCTATGTCCAAGAACTCGCCTACAACTATCCTCTGCGGCGTAATCTCAGCTCTCGATGGATCCGAAAAGTTCTCCACAACCGAAGCCCTCTTGTACCATTCCATGACTTCAAGCGGCGTCCGCATCTTGTTGCGCCGCGCAAAAATCTCTGGACACGGCGTTATCACTTCGATGAAGCAAAAGCCCTCCTTCTGCAGCATCTTCTTGATCGACTGCGTCAGTCTCCTCACATGCAAGGCAGTCCACCGAGCCACGTAAGTCGCGCCTGAAGCAGCTGCCAAATGAACCAAGTTAAACGGGTGCTCAATATTCCCGTAGGGCGTTGTCGTGGTGGATGCTTCAAGTGGCGTGGTCGGACCCTGCTGACCACCCGTCATTCCATAGTTGAAATTGTTTGCACAGATGACCTTGAGCCCAATGTTTCTTCGGGCAGCATGTATGAAATGGTTTCCGCCAATCGCGAAAAGGTCACCGTCGCCGCTTATAACCACAACCTCAAGCTCAGGATTTGCCAACTTGACGCCTGTGGCGAAGGCGATCGAACGTCCATGCGTAGTGTGAAATGAGTCAGTGTTCACGTATCCGGCTGTGCGCCCGATGCAGCCAATGCCCGAGATAACCGCCATCTTGTCCAAATCCATGTTCAACTCGTCCAACGCATGGACGAAACTGTTAAGCACGATGCCGTTGCCACAACCGGGGCACCATATGTGCGGCATCATTTCCGCGCGCAAGTACTTCTCAAATGGGTGTGCCATTTCCTGCTGAACCATTAGACATTCCTCCTTATCACTTCGAGAATTTCGTTTGGCGTGTGCGGGTCTTCGCCCAGCTTTGACAGAAAAGCGACAGGCGTGGTTCTTACCACTCTCTCAACTTCCCGCACCATCTGCCCACAATTCATCTCAGGAACAACCATCGTCTTCGCATGCTTAGCGGCTCTCGCAACATGCTCCTCCGGGAAGGGCCAAAGCGTAACTAGACGCAGAAGCCCAGCCTTTATGCCTGCTTCTCTTGCCTTCCGCACCGCACTCAGTGCAGCTCTCGCAACGATACCATAGGCGACAACCACAATGTCCGCATCGTCGACCATCACTTCTTCAACCTTGATTATCTTGTCAGCGTTCCTGCTGATCTTCTCGCACAACCGCTTCACAAGCTTGGTCTGAACCTCAGAACTCTGAGTTTTCGGGTAGCCTTTCTCGTTGTGCGTCAAACCAGTCGCGTGGAAACGGTAGCCCTCACCGAAACACGCCATAGGCGGAACCAAGTCGTCGTCAGGCTTGAAGGGTTCATACTTGTCAGGCGAGACGTGTGGTTTTTTGCGGTTGACTATGTTGATGTTCGACGCAGGTGGGATGACTACCTTCTCCCACATGTGGCCAACCACTTCATCTCCCATCAGCAGCGTCGGAACCCTGTAAGTTTCAGACAGAGCGAACGCCTCAACGGTCAAATCAAACATTTCTTGGACTGAAGCCGGCGCCAACGCGATAATCCCGTAGTCACCGTGAGAACCCCACTTCGCCTGCATGACGTCCTGCTGTCCCGGCATCGTAGGCTGGCCTGTGCTGGGTCCGCCTCTCATTATGTCCACGATCACGCACGGCGTTTCCGTCATTATCGCCAAGCCAATGTTCTCCTGCATCAAACTGAAACCTGGGCCCGAAGTGGCAGTCATCGCCTTCAAACCAGCATACGAAGCGCCGATCACGGCGGCTATCGACGCTATCTCGTCCTCCATCTGAATGTAAATTCCGCCAAACTCTGGCATCCTTTCCGAAAGGTGCTCAGCAATCTCGGTTGCCGGCGTAATCGGGTAACCGCCAAAGAACCTGCAGCCAGCCGCTATTGCACCTTCAGCGCAGGCGATGTCGCCGTTCATGAAATGAGCGCCCGTAAGCAACGCTTTCTTCTTGCTCAAACCTAACAACCATCCTCACATTTCTTTTCAACAACGAAAATCGCAAAATCCGGGCAAACCGTGGAGCAGAAACTGCACAAGATGCATTTGCTTTCGTCCACGATCTTCGGCGGGCGAACGCCTCTCGCGTTTATCTCCTGCGACTCTTCCAAAACCTTCTTGGGACAGAACCGGATACAGTAGCCGCAACCCTTGCACTGATCCTTCAGCAAGTGGATCTCTGCTTTCGGAGGCTTCATCTTCTTGCTATCAATAGGCGGATGTATAATTCTCTCAGGCATGGTCAACTTCCACCTAAAGCCTTTTCAAAGACTTTTTTAGCCTTTTCTATCTCTTCCAACCTGACCTTATCGATGATCATCTTCATTTCACGAATCTTGTTGGCGAACTTTTCGCCTTCTGCGGCCGAAGCCCACAGCAACTGCAACCTCTCTTTGTCAAGCCCACTCTGTTCCATCTTCTGCCAAAGTTTCTCCACGCGCTTCTTTGTCTGATAGTTCGCGTTAATGTAGTGGCAGTCTCCGAGATGGCACCCAGCCACAAGCACGGCGGCTGCGCCTTTCGCAAACGCTCTCTCAACAAACTTCGGCGAAACCCGGCCCGAACACATGGTTCTGATTATGCGCACGTTAGGCGGATACTGCATTCTGCTAACGCCCGCGAAATCCGCGCCCGCGTACGAACACCAGTTGCAGCAAAATGCCACAGCCTTCTTGTCTGCGTCCTGTTCAGTGACTGCGTCAACCTGAGCCAGAAGCTGATCATCAGTAAAGTGGCTCTGAGTCAACGCGCCAAACGGGCACTCTGCCGCACACGTTCCACAACCGCCGCAGGCCGCCTCTATCACTTTGATATGCTTCGCACCCTTGTCCATTGTGATTGCATTGTAGGGACAGACTTTCACACAGAGCCCGCAGCCCTTACATTTCTCAACCGTGTAAATCGGGGTGATCGCCTCAACAGTGACCTTGCCCTTGGCCATCAGTATTCCCGCACGGGCAGCTGCAGCGCTGGCCTGCGTCACACTGTCTTTGATGTCCTTTGGACCTTCTGCGCAACCTGCAAAGAATATCCCGCCTGTTGCCGCATCAACCGGTCTGAGCTTGGGATGGGCCTCCATGAAAAACCCGTCCTGTGTTCTCGACAGCGTCAGCAAGCGTTGAATCATGTCCGCATCTTTCCTCGGCTCAAGACCTATCGAGAGCACAGCCATGCCTGCCTTGACCTTGTAGATTTCCTGCAACAGCGTGTTTTCTCCGATCAGCCACAGGTCATGCGTCTTCCGGTCTTCCACTATTTCTGCAGGCAGCCCGCGGATGAACTTGACGCCTTCCTTTCTCGCCCGCTTGTAGAGGTCTTCGAAGCCTTTCCCGTAGGCTCTTATGTCAACATAGAAGACGTAGACTTCTGTTTCGGGCCAGTGCTCCTTTATGAGCAGGCTGTCCTTTATAGTGTTCATGCAGCAAACGTTGCTGCAATACAACCTGCCGTTTCGGTTAGACCTAGAACCGACACACTGAATGAACGCTACTCTCTTTGGAATCTGCAGGTCCGTAAGCCTCAGCAGTCGCCCGCCTGAAGGCCCGCCTGCGTTGATGAGCCTCTCGAACTCAAGCGACGTTATCACGTTTGGATACTTACCGTATCCATAGTTCGGCAGCGTGGACGGGTCGAACACGTCTGCGCCCGTAGCCACTATTATCGTGCCAACATCCAGCTCAACGGTCTCGGGCTTCATCTCAAAGTTTATCGCTTGCCTCTCGCAGGCTTTCATGCACTTGTCGCAGACTATCACACCGTCCTTGTTCAAGCACAGGTTCATGTCAATGATGTATGTGGACGGGACGGCTTGTGCAAAGGGTGTGTAGATTCCGTGTCTGCTGGCGAGACCAACATCAAACTCGTTCGAAGTAATGATTGGACAGACCTTGGCGCATTCGCCGCATGCTGAACAGTCTTTCGTCACGTAGCGCGGTTTCTTGGTTACTTTCACATGGAAGTTGCCTATGTAGCCCTTGACTTCGGAAACCTCGCTGTTGGTCAGGAGCTGGATGCTTGAGTTGTGGCCTGCGTCAGACATCTTGGGAGCTAGGATGCAGATGGAGCAGTCCATTGTCGGGAATGTTTTGTCGATTCTGGCCATCATGCCGCCTATGCTCGGTTCCTTCTCAACCAGATACACCTTGTACCCGGTTTCGGCAAGATCCAGAGCTGCCTGAATGCCTGCCACACCGCCGCCGATGACGAGTGCGCTGCGTGTTATTGGCACTTCGACCTCTTCAGCGGGCTGAAGCAGTGCCGCCTTGGCCACTGCAACTTTCACGAGATCCTTGGCTTTCTCTGTTCCTCCGGGTCGGTCATATAGGTGAACCCAGCTGCACTGCTCACGAATGTTAGCCATCTCAAACAGGTACTTGTTCAATCCAGCGTCCTCGCAGGCTTTCCTAAACGTTGGCTCATGCAGCCGTGGAGAACACGCTGCGACCACCACGCGGTTGAGCTTCTGCTCTTTGATGTCTTTCTTTATGATGTCTTGGCCTTGGTCTGAGCACGTGTAGCGGTTGTCCTTGGCCAGTACAACGTGCGGCAGAGTAGCAGCAAATTTCGCCACTTCTGCACAGTCAACCGAGCCAGCAATATTCAGTCCACAGTGACAAACGTAAACGCCAATACGCACTTCTTCAGCAACTGGTTTTGCTTCAGGTTCTTTCTTGTCGCTCATCTATGACCCTCCCGAGTGCTTGAGGTAAGTCTCAATTGATTCTGCAGCACGTTTACCGGCGCGGATGGCTTCTATAACGGTTGCTGGTCCTGTAGCGGCGTCTCCTCCTGCGAAGACTCCCAGGGCGCTAGTGGCGTAAGTCACCGGATCGATACAAAGGGTCCCGTCTGGATTCAGCTCCGTTTCCTTCGGCAGAAACTCCAAGTCTGGCGCCTCGCCTATCGCGAGGATAACCATGTCGCAGTTTTGATTAAACTCTGAGCCTTCTATGGGCGTGGCTCTTCTTCGCCCTGTCTCATCTGGGTCGCCTAGCTGCATGCGCACGCACTCGATGGCGGTGACGCGATCGCCTTCGCCAATGATTTTCTTGGGCGAAACCAGAAACTCGATCTTCACTCCTTCTTCCTCGGCTTCCTTGGTCTCCCACGGGATTGCTGTCATTTCTTCGCTTGAGCGCCGATACAGCACGGCTACTTGGTTTGCGCCTAGCTTCAGCGCTGTTCTAGAGGCGTCCATCGCGACGTTTCCGCCACCAATCACGATGACGTTCTTTCCAACTTCCATCTTCTCGCCGGAGTTGGCGCTCCACAGAAACTCTAGTGCGTTAACGACTCCTTTCAGGTCTGCTCCGTCGATCTTGAGTTTCTGGCTCTTGTGAGCGCCCACGCCTATAAAGACTGCCTTGTAGCCTTCTCTCCACAAATTACTGAAACTGAGGTCTTGTCCTATCTTCACGCCTGTCTTTATCTCGACGCCCATGTCTTTGATGTACTGTATCTCCTTCTTCAGCACCTGTTTTGACAGTCGGTAATCCGGAATGCATTTTCTAAGCATTCCTCCTGCTTCTGGAAGAGCCTCGTAGATAGTGACGCCGTATCCTTCCCGGCTTAGTTCATAAGCTACTGCAAGTCCAGCAGGACCTGAGCCGATGACTGCAATTTTTTCTTCGGAGACTTTCTGGGCTCTTTCTGCCTTTTCTCTTTTTAGATGCTCTTCGAGAAGCTGTTCAATTCTCTGCAGAACCTTTTCTTTATCCAGTCCTGCGCGTTCAGGGTGGAAACAGACAAGCGTCGTGACGAGCGGTAATGGTATGTTTTCCACGATTTTCTTGAGGGCTCCGTCGAACGATTGTGCTTGGCCTTTGCTGTTGGCTATTTTTCGCATGAAAAGGAAGATTTCGGGAAGTTTCAGTGCTTGTGGGCAGCGTCTGTGGCAGCGGTAGCACCAAGCGCATAGCCAGAGCTCGTCTGAGGTCAAAGCTTTTTCAGGGTCTAGAACGATCTTCTCCAGAAGCCCTCGCGGGTTGTAGTCTTTTCCGAGGAGTTCTGCGATGGAGCAGCTTGCGGTGCAGATGCCGCATTCAAAGCAGTTTTCAAGTTTTTCCGTGCCGAGTAGTTCTTCGAGGATCTCCTTGGTGGTCGTCGTTTCTGTCGTTGTCAACTGTGGCCCTCGCTTTTGTTCGTAGTACTGAAGTGGAGGTCTCCGATATAAAAATTTACAAACGTAAAGGTTTTAAACATTGTAGAAGGCAACTAGCTGCATCGGGCACACTTTTATAGACTCAAACAGACATAAGAGAGCGGAAAGAGCGGAAATGATATGAACAAGGTAAGAGTTGCCCTGTATGGCGTCGGCGTGGTAGGCAGCTTGATCGCCAAGGCATTACTTGAAAAGGAAGGCGTAGAGATCGTCTGCGCGGTCGACGTAGCCAAGGACAAGACTGGCAAGGACTTGGGCGAGGTTTTGGCTTTAGGACGGAAGCTTGGGATAACAGTCTCAGACGACTTGAACGCGGCACTTTCAGATTCGAAGGCAGATATTGCCGTGCATGCAACCTCATCCTACCTGAAACAGACATTCCCTCAACTGGCGTCGCTGGCGAAGCATGGAATCAACGTAGTCTCAACATGCGAAGAACTATCGTGCCCTTTTGCCACCGAGCCGAAGCTTGCGAAATCACTTGATTCGCTTGCCAAGAAGCACAATGTCACAGTGTTGGGAACGGGCATAAACCCCGGGTTCCTAATGGACACTCTTGTCATAACGCTCACGGCACCTTGCCAGAAGATAGAAAAGATTCAAGCTGTCAGAGTCATGAACGCGGGAACGCGACGAGTGCCCTTCCAGAAGAAAATAGGAGCAGGCTTGGCAGTTGAGGAATTCAAGCACAAGATGGATTCGCGAGAGATCACAGGACACGTTGGACTTGAACAGTCAATTGCGATGATTGCTGATGTTTTGGCATGGAAGCTCGACCGAATTGTCGTCGATTCCGTGGAGCCTGTCGTGGCGAAGAAGGCGGTTGAAAGCAGAGACATCAAGGTCGGTGCTGGAAAAGTCGCTGGGTTGAGACAGAAGGCAAGAGGTTTCAGGCACAACGAAGAGGTCATAATTCTGGACTTTAGTGCTTACATTGGCGCTGAAGAAGAATACGACGCAATAACGATAACAGGTACTCCGAACGTGCATCAGAAGATCCAGCCATGCGTCCACGGAGACATCGGCACAATCGCTATGATAGTCAACGCCATTCCGAAGGTTATCAACGCGCCCGCTGGCTTAGTCACGATGAAAGACCTGCCTGTTCCGTCAGCTGTGGTCGAGGACATGAGAAAATACATTATTACCTAACTGCCCTTACGCTCTTTGGGAGGATGACGTTGAGGCCGAGAATCGACATAAACTGCGATCTTGGCGAGAGCTACGGAGCGTTCAAAGTAGGCAGCGATGAAGAAATAATGCCTCACATAACTTCGGCAAACGTTGCATGCGGTTTTCATGCTGGTGACCCGACGACCATGAAGCGAACCGTTGGCACGGCCAAGAAACATGGGGTTGCGGTTGGGGCGCATCCAGGTTTTCCTGATCTTATGGGTTTTGGGAGAAGGGAAATGCAGTTGACACATGAAGAGCTTACAGATCTTATGATTTACCAAATGGGTGCGCTTCAGGCGTTTGCGAAGGCGGCCGGCGTGGTGCTTCAGCATTTGAAACCTCACGGTGCCCTATATAACATGGCCGCGAAAGACGAGAGCGTAGCCGAGCCTGTGGTAGAAGCTGCGAGAGTCTCAGATGCAAAACTGATTGTCCTTGCACCGCCTGGATCAGTGTTGGCGGAGGCTGCTGTGCGCGCTGGGTTGCGTGTGGCCTTTGAGGTCTTTGCTGATCGTACATACAATTCGGACGGAAGCCTGGTCTCGAGGAAACAGTCAAACGCGATCATCTGTGAACCGCGTGAGGTTGTTGAAAGGGCTGTCAAGATGGTTATGGAGAAGTCTGTCGTGGCCGCTGATGGCAAGGTTGTGGGTTTTGGCGAAGTGCATACGATCTGTGTGCACGGTGACACCATGGGTGCTGTGAAGCTTGCAGAGACCCTGAAGAAGGGGCTGCTCAGGGCAGGCGTGAAGGTTGAGTCTCTAGACCGCTTTGTCTAATAGACTATTCTGGGTTCGACTATGGTGAATGAGGGTTATGGCGTTCCGCGGTTTCTGCCCTTCGGCGACACAGCTTTACTTGTCGAGTTCGGTGACACGATAAGTTCTGCAACAAACCGAAAAGTGGTTGCATTATCTGAAGCCGTTCAAAATACAAACGTTCGAGGCGTAGAAGAGCTGGTTCCGACGTATCGGTCGCTGCTCATACGATATGATCCTTTGAGAGTTTCGTATGAACAGCTCGTCTTTCGCGTAAAGGATCTTGCAGAAACCTTGCCGAGCCAAGTTACAGGTGCGGTTGGCAGAGAGGTTGTTATTCCGGTTGTTTATGGTGGACAGAATGGGCCTGACTTGGCTTATGTTGCACGTTTCCACAAGCTGTCTGAAGAACAAGTAATCAGACTGCATTCTGAGAAGGAGTACAGGGTCTACATGATTGGCTTTGTCGCGGGGTTCCCCTACTTGGGCGAGGTTGCAGATGAAGTAGCGACGTCTCGTCTCGAAACACCACGGTTGAAAGTGCCCGCTGGCTCAGTAGGCATAGCTGAAAATCAGACTGGCATTTACCCATGTGAAGCGCCTGGTGGCTGGCAGATAATCGGCAGAACACCATTCAGATTGTTCAATCCATCGTGCGATCCGCCGGCGCTTCTGAAGCCCGGAGACCTTGTCAAGTTCAAGCCGATCTCCGAAAAAGAATACACTTCAGCCATGAATCAGCTACTTGAAGCCTCGTTCGGAGAATCGGATAGATGAGGGTCTTTCGAGTCCTCAAGTCTGGCCTCTTCACAACTGTTCAAGATATGGGAAGATGTGGTTACCTGAAGTATGGTGTTCCTGTTTCAGGCGCTATGGACACGTTTTCGTTCGTTGCGGCAAACATTCTGGTTGAGAACAATTCAAATGGTGCTGGCCTCGAAACAACGCTGATCGGACCAGAGTTGGAGGCTCTGACTAGGACGCAGATTGCGATAACCGGCGGAGCATGTTCTCCAAAGATCAATGGTCAGATTGTTTCCATGTGGCAGCTGTTGACTGTGCGGGAAGGGGATGTTGTTTCCTTCGGGAAGATGGAGGCTGGGTGCCGAGCATACGTTGCGTTGCGGGGAGGACTGGATGTTCCGCTTGTTCTCGGAAGCCGATCGACCTACGTCCGCGGCGGTTTTGGAGGGTTCGGCGGCAGAGCATTGAAGGCTGGAGACGTGATCGAAAGCTTAGCTGTTTCTCCTGTGACGACGGAATGGTTGTTACCGCAGGAGTTGAGGCCACTGCTGTCGGGTAATCTTGCGGTACACGTAGTATTAGGACCACAAGCAGACATGTTCACAAACAAGGCGATGGATGCCTTTCTTTCAGCCTCATACAAGGTGACGGTTGAGTCTGACCGCATGGGTTATCGGCTTGAAGGGCCATCTATAGAGCATAGAGGAAAGGCCGAGATTGTTTCAGATGCACTGTTGCCAGGATCTGTCCAGATTCCTAGAAGCGGCAAGCCAATTGTGATAATGAGGGACGCTCAGACTACTGGCGGGTATCCGAAAATCGCCGTAGTTGTCAGTTGCGATGTTAGTTTGCTTGGACAGGCCAAGCCTACTGATATGGTCGAGTTTTCTAAACTGACTCTGAAGCAGGCTCATGAGAAGACAGCTGAACATAGCCGCAGATTGAATGGTCTTGCCAGTATGTTGCGAAAGGCTTGATTCTGCAAGGATTTAAGCGTGAGCGTTATTGTCTATTTTTCGGTTGGCGGAGATATGGTCACGGATGCGAGTGTTCACAAAAAAGGAGTGTTCTCTTTCTCAGACGCCATCAAGAGCGTGAAAGCCAAGGCGGATTTCTGTAATGCTGGGGCGATTGCCACTTTTGTTGGTGTAGTTCGTTGCGACAACGCGAAGGGTGAGGCGGTTCAGAAGTTGGAGTTGGAGGCTTATGAGGAGAAGGCGAACGAGGTGCTTGCAGAAATCTGCAGTGATTTGAAGAAGACGCCCGGCATTGTAGATGTTCAGATTCATCATCTGCTGGGCGAATTCAGCGTAGGCGAAGATCTTGTGTATGTTGTTGTTGCGGGTTCCCATCGGGCAGAAGTGTTCAGCGTGTTGGAGGAGGCGGTGGAGCGGTACAAGAAGGAGGCGCCCATTTTCAAGAAGGAGCATGTTGTGACTGCGAAGGGCAAGGAGAAAGCCTACTGGTTGACTGAAAGCGAGAACGAATCATGAAACAGTTGCGGGTTTCTCTAGATCAGGCCTGTATTGGGTAGCGTGATGTTAAGGGTTATATGTGTACGAGACGATAGTCTGGTTTGGAGACGTGCGAGTTTGGAGAAGAAAAGTTACACATGGTTTGAAAGGCGTCGCAGGACGAAAGCCTTGGACTTGGCTCAGGAGCAGATCTCGAAGGCGCTAGACACAGTGACACTGCTGCACATGGCTACGAAGAATTTTGCGGAAGGAAAGAGAAAAGAGGCGACGCAGCGGGTTGAGACTCTTTTCAAGGTTGAGGAGGAAGTTGACCGTTTACGGATGGAGGTTTTCAAGGAGCTCAGCAAGGGTGCGGCCCTGTTTGCTGACTACCGGGAGGACTTGCTCCATCTTGTCAAAAGGCTTGACACTCTCGCAGATCATGTGAAAGACGCGGCGAGATGCATGGAAATGCTTGCAGATGTGCAGCTTCCTAAGGAACTGTGCGAGAACACGGTGAACATGACGGCTATTCTTGTTGACTGCGCACAGGCCTTGCGATGCAGCATTGAAAAGCTGGCGGTGAACTCGACAGAGGCGGTGGCGGGGGCTCAGAGGGTCGACGACATCGAGCACGACATTGACACGATCTATCTGAAGACGAAGGCCTCTTTCGTCAAGCACGGCGCGCAGATGAACAGTGGCGTCATGGTGATCTTCGACGACTTGATTGAGTTCATTGAGCAGGCAGCGGACATGTGTGCTGACACGGCGGACTACATCGTGATTCTTGCAGGCAGAGAATAAGAGTATGCTGCTGGCTCAGATATCTGACATCCACTGCGGTCCAATGTTCCGAGGAGACTCGCTGAAGACAGCTTTGAAGGAGATCAACGCCATGTCGCCTGACATTGTGCTCGTCACTGGCGACTTGACCGAGAACGGCTTGATTTCAGAATTCAAAATGGCTCAAAAGGTGCTGAAGCCGCTTGAGGGACAGAAGACTATTTTCGTGAGCGGAAACCACGACTACCGTTCGACAGGTTATCTGCTGTTCCGAAAGTTCTTCCCGTTTTCTCAAGTGACCGAAGTTGGCGACACGGTCGTTGTAGTTCTGAGTTCAGCTAGGCCGGACAGGGACGATGGCGAGGTTGGGAATAGGCAGAATCTTTGGCTTGAGAAGACTCTGGAGAAGCACAAGGACAAGACGAAGATCGTGGCGATTCACCATCATGTGATTCCGGTGCCTGATACAGGAGCCGACCAGATAACCGTTGTCGACGCTGGGGATGTGTTGCGGAGTCTCGTTAAGGCGAAGGCCGATATGGTTCTTTGCGGACACCGGCATCGACCGTGGCAATGGAGGGTTGAGGGGATGATTGTGGTTCACGCGGGAAGCGTTTCCTGCGAGAAGCTGCGCGGGTTCTTCTGCAATTCCTACAATGTGGTGACGGTCAAGCGCGGGAAGGTTGAGACGAAGCTGAAGATTGTGGGCGGAGACCTTGTCGATTTCGGCGAGATTGTGAAGCGACGCGAGATTCTGCAGGCGTCGGACATTTCGCAATACGGAGACTCGCTGGCCCGCTAAAAAGTCGATGTGCAAGCATCTTTCCGTTCATCATTTCTCGATGTGCAGTTCGTCTACCCTTCAGTCAACAGCAATGTGCCATCCTGTTCCTCTCTGATTCTGCCCCAGTCTCCTGTTGCTGAAGACTTCATCGCAAGTGATAAATCAGGGGTTGTCACAACGTGAGAACGGTTGGTTCGGATGGTCAAGCGCGGACTCTATGTTGGACGTTTTCAGCCTTTCCACTTTGGGCACTTGGCGGCGATCGGCGACATTCTGAAGGAAGTCGAAGAGTTAATCATTGTCATCGGCAGCGCCCAGTACAGCCACAATCTGAACAACCCGTTCACGGCTGGCGAGAGACTTGTCATGATTCGCGATGCGTTGGAAGAGGCCGGCGTGGACTGCAAGCGAATCTGGATCGTGCCCGTGGCAGATGTTCATTTGCACATGATGTGGGTGTCAGCGCTGGTCGGCTACACGCCACACTTCGAAACACTGTACTCCAACGAACCTTTGACACGCAGACTATTCAAAGAGGCAAGATTTAAGGTCAAGCCTCTGCCCTATCATGAGCGGAAATATTACCAATCAACTGAAGTCAGAGAGAGAATGATCAAGGACGAGGATTGGGAAAAGCTAGTTCCCAAAAGCACAGTCAAGTTCATCAAGGAAATAGACGGCGTCAACCGCCTCAAGGATCTGACTAAGAGCGATAAAGTATAGCCTTGTCTCCTTCCTTCGCTTTCAACTGCTCGGCAGCGTTGCCCTGATTCACCGAAATCTCCAGAAAACCGTGGCTCCCAACCAGAGCAAGCGGCCAATACTCTTCCACATCGGCGTAGGTTTTGCAGAGCTTCAGTTTCAGCTTTGAATCCGCGACTCTGATGTCAATCATTCTGGCAGTCACCATGCCTTCAAGCTCTCTTCTTTCGAAATTCGTGACGATGTTCCCAAAATCATCAATATATGAGACTTCCCCTACAGTCATGTTCTTTTTTCTCGCTATGCGGCCAAAATCAGGCATTGCCATCTTGCTGATTCTTGATCCCAGTTCCTTTGGTTGTGTACCGTTTGCCAAGCGGGCTGCGACAGGTGCGAAGACATCTCTTCCGTGAAAAGTCTGGCTGATTCTGGGTGGCGTGATCTTCTGGCTCGCGATCTCATAAATGCACCTCACGCCACTCTTCTTCGCGGCCAGTGTCAATACTCCGTTGTCCGGTCCCACAAAACACGCGCCTTTCGCCCGTATGAGTATGGGTTTGCGCTTCGTTCCTACGCTAGGGTCTACGATAGCCACATGAATAGTGCCCTTCGGAAAATACGGTGCTGCACACGCTAGCACATAAGCACCCATTCTAATGTTGAACTTCTCTATTTCGTGGCTTATGTCCACAATTGTTGCTTCTGGGCAAATGCCCAGTAATACTGCTTTCATTTCAGCCACGTACGGGTCTCGTAACCCGAAATCAGACATCAAAGTAATTATCGTCTTCTGCATATTCACCATTTATAAACAGATTCAAAATAATTAGCTTTCCACACCAACACAGAGCTGAACAGCGATGACCGCCAACATGAGGCTTTCGTCAAAAGACGTGTCTCTTACTATAACATTCACGGCACTGTACGTCGTTCTAGGCTTCATCAAGATCTCGCCCATGATCGGCTTGCCCGGCTCAGCCATAACCGCTGCCGCCATCATTGCACCGCTGATAGGCATAATCCTCGGCCCGTATCTGGGAACACTGAGCACATTCTTAGGCGGCGTAGTCGGACTCTTCTTCGGCTCATTCATTCCGCCGAACATCGCGTCAGGCATCGCCACAACTCTCTGCAGTGGCTTAATCCGCAAGAACAAGCGAACGATAGCCGCCTTTTTGTACGCTACTCTTTTGCTTTTTTTGGCCTTTTATCCAACAATCGGGGGAGCATGGCTCTATCCAGCGTATCTCTGGTTCCAGATAATCGGTCTAGTAGTGCTGGTCTCGCCCTTGCAGTCAGTAGCAGTAAAGCATCTCGAATACGGCAACAGCTCAAAGCTTCTTCCATCGTTTTTCGTGACATGCTTGGTTTCAACGTTGGCTGGGCAAATCGCTGGCTCTCTGACTCTTGAAGCGATTCTGACGCCTAATGTGGTCTACTGGCTCGGAATATGGCAGACCACCGTCTTTCTTTACCCGGTCGAGAGAGTCGTCATAGCAGTGTTCTCAAGTATCATAGGTTTCTCGCTGTACCAAGTTCTTGGACCTGCACGTTTCATGCTTGTCCTGAACCGCATCGGCCCGCGAGAAAAGTTCCCATGAAGATGCACTCGTCAAAAGGCATCATCATTTCTGCAGCAGCGTGAACGCTGTCATCAAACTCCAGCGGTGCATTTCTAATCAGCACTGCAGGTGTTTTCTCCGTCGCTTCGCCCATAAACAAATGTGCTGCACTGGCCAAGTCATCCGCCACTGCATGCCGCGTAATCATGATGGGCTTTCCGAAGAGGTCTGTGCCTCTTCTGAGGTCTCGTATGGGGTTGAATCCGGCTGCTACCAAGGCTAGGCCTGACGTGCCTATGCGCAACGGTACCAGACCGCTGTCAACAACCAAGACCCCGACCCGCTTGTCGCTCTCATTTTTGATTTTTTCTCTGAAGTCTTTCACCCATTTTTTCAGGTTGACTGGCCACAAGACTGCAAAACCTTCAGGCGCGTTCTTGCTGTCAATTCCCGCGTTCGGAGCCAGAACACCGTCTTTGAGCGTCAGGACTGCTTTCCCCACTCCCCCGTAGATTCTGTCAGCCTCTCGGAGCACAAGCTCAGCAAACTCGGGCTTCAGCAGATACTTCTTCGCAAGCTCCTCAGCCTCCTTGGACGGTTTGACATCACTCAGCTTGGCCAGTCGGCCCTGCGAGTAGGACACGATCTTCGAGGCCACAGCCAACACATCATTATCTTCCAACGAGAGCCCTTGCTTCTTCAGCGATTCCAGAAGCACAGGCACAAGATCTTCACCAGCCTGTATGATTCCAGTGCAAATGGCGAATAGCTTCAAACGCTTTATCCTCCGTGCAGCACAGGGACAAAAACCACTTCGTCACCGTTTCTGAGCATTGTGTTCAGTCCGTCTAGGACGCTGATGTCTTTCTCGTTTACAAGTATGAGCGTGTTCGGCCGCGGGTCACAGAGTTCAGGGTCAATTAGCGCACGCTTGAGCTGGGGCAGTTTTTCTATGATTCTGTCGATGGCTTCGCTGAGCGAAATTGCCTGCTTGAACTGTAACGTGATTCCGCTTTTGCCTGCCGCGTTGCGAAGAGAACCGATGAACCTCACGTTTACCGTCATCTTGGCTTCCTGTCTCTCCTTATGTTAGAGGACAATGGTCACGGTGACGTCATTCACGTTAGTGCCCGTTGGTCCTGTGAAGATCAGATCGCCGAGCTTTGAGAAGAAATGGTAAGAATCATTGTTTGTCAAGAAATCTTCAGGCGTCAACCCTGCTGCAAGGGCTTTCCCAACTGTTTTCCCGTCCACGATGGCCCCAGCCGCATCCGTTGGTCCATCAATGCCGTCAGTGCTCGCCGAAGCCACAACTAACCCTTCTAAACTTCGAAGCTTCATAGCTGCCGCCAGCGGGATCTCTTGGTTTCTTCCGCCCAAGCCTTTGCCTGTGACAACTACTGTGGTCTCGCCGCCCGCCACGATGCCAGCAGGTCTAGAGATTGGGTTGCCGGATGCAGACGCTTCACGCGCCACTGACGCAAGGAATGTGCCTACTTGTCTTGCCTCTCCCTCCATAACTGCTGTCAGCAAAACTGTCTTCAGTCCAGCTGTTTTCAGGTGTTCGCAGGCTGCGAGGCTGGCTGACCGATTGTTTCCAACTACTACGTTGAAAACATTCTTGAACGCCGGGTCGCCTGTCTTGGGCGTTTCTGGAATCGTGCCTTTCTCGCCGTCTGACAGCACTTTTCTGATTGACGCTGGCGCCTTGTCCCAAAGCTGGTGTTTCTTTAGAACTCTTACAGCGTCGGCAAATGTGGTGGAGTCTGGGACGGTTGGGCCTGAGGCTATGAAGTCTAGGGGGTCACCGACAACGTCTGAAAGTATGAGATTCAAAACTGTTGCGGGATATGCCTTTTTCGCAAGCCAGCCGCCTTTGAAGTCGGAGATGTGTTTTCGCACGGTGTTAGTTTCGTTGATTGTTGCGCCTGACTTGAGGAGGGCGTCGGTGATTTGTCGCTTGTCGACTATTGAGATGTTGCCGCGGGGTAGGGGCATGAGGCTTGAACCGCCGCCTGAAATGAGGCAGATCAGCAAAGCATTCTCATTGGCCGCTTGTTCAGCGATTTCAAGCATCTTACGGGTTCCTTCCACGCCCGCATCGTCTGGGACGGGGTGGTTTGCAAGATGAAGCTCGATAACAGCTGTTTTGCGGTCTGCGCCGTGGGAAACGTTCACGATTCCTCTGGTTATGTGCTTGCCGAGAACCTGCTCAACTGCTTCGGCCATTGAGCCGCTGGCTTTTCCTCCGCCGACGATGTATACGCTCTTGAATTTTCTCAAATCGAATGAGCGTCCGTCAACGGTTAGCGTTGAGTTCTGGAGCTGGAGTTTTGATTTCACGATTTGTTTTGGGTCAACGCGGTTTAGTGCTGTTTCTAGGCTGCTGAGGGCAAGCTCTCTTGCCTTGCGATCCAGCTCGGTTTCACCGTTCGCGATCAGCTGGTGCTTGTTTTTTATCGCGATCATCTGCACAGCCCGTTGTAGTGTTTGTCAACAGGTTAGGCGTAAGTGTAATAAATGAATGTCTATAAAGAATTGCCCAAATCAGTGTTTGGTGAATTATATGCCTAAACCTAAGGCTTACATCACACGAGAGCTTCCTGAAAGAGGTCTAAATATAATAAAACAGCGTTTTGACGCGGAAGTCTGGCCTGACTATGCTCCGCCGCCGAAGAGCGTGATCATTGATAAGGCCAGAAACGTTGACGCGCTTGTTTCGCTTTTGTCTGACAAGATAGACGCTGAAGTTTTTAATGTTGCGCCGAAGCTGAAGATCGTTTCGCAACTGGCAGTGGGCTTTGACAACATTGACCTTGGAGAAGCAACGAAGAGAGGCATTTACGTTACGAATACGCCGGAGGTTCTGACCGATACTACTGCTGATTTCGCGTGGTCTTTGTTGATGGCAATTGGACGGCGCGTAGTGGAGGCTGACAGATATGTGCGAACGGGCAAGTGGAAAGTGGGTTGGCATCCTGCAATGCTTCAGGGCCGAGACATCTACGGCGCAACCATCGGCATCGTCGGAGCCGGAAGAATCGGTTATGCGATGGCTAAGAGGGCAACGGGCTTCAGCATGAAGATCCTGTTCTATGATGTGATTCCGCGGCCTGAGATGGAGAAGGACTTCGGCGCGAAGAAGGTTGACTTGGATACGCTTCTGAAGGAGTCTGATTTTGTTAGTATCCATGTTCCGCTGATGAAGGAGACTCATCATCTGATAAACGCTGAAAGGCTGAAGCTGATGAAGAAGACGGCTTATCTGATTAACAATTCGCGCGGGCCTGTTGTTGACGAGAAGGCGTTGTATGAGGCTTTGAAAGAGGGCAGAATAGCTGGGGCTGGGCTTGACGTGTTCGAACAGGAGCCAACGTCTGTTGACAATCCTTTGCTGAAGCTTGACAATGTGGTGGTTGCTCCGCACATTTCTAGCGCAAGCTACGAGACAAGATCAAGAATGTCTGAAATGGTGGCAGAGAATCTGGTTGCGTTCTTCGAAGGCAAAAAGCCGCCGAACCTAGTCAATGCAGATGTCATGAAAGTTAAGCCGCTGGCGAAGCACTTCTGAACATGAATTTGCAGAAGCCTGCACTGTAATCGTTAAATACTCCCTTTCTTCTATCCTCAATTTCCTTTCAACTTTAAAGGTGATTGAAGTGGATTCCATCTTCGCAAAAAGAATGGAAACGTTGGGAACAGAAACTGCCTTCGAAGTTTTGGCAAAGGCCAAGGCGCTGGAAAAACAGGGAAAAGACATCGTGCACTTGGAAATCGGTGAACCTGATTTTGACACGCCGAAGAACATCAAGGACGCCGCTGTCAAAGCGCTCAATGCGGGCTATACGCACTATGTGCCCTCAGCCGGTATACCAGAGTTTAGGGAAGCCATCGCAGCATACATCTCTAAGACTCGTGGAATGAAGGCTGAGCCTGATGAGGTTGTTGTCACTCCGGGCGCGAAGCCAATAATGTTTTTCAGCATAATGGCGCTGGTCAACGCTGGAGAGGAAGTTCTGTATCCGAACCCAGGTTTCCCGATATATGAGTCTCTAATCAATTTTGTCGGCGCTAAGCCTGTGCCGATTCCGCTGAAAGAAGAGAACGACTTCAGAATGGACCCTGAGTACGTGAAGAAGAACATCACGAAGAAGACGAAGATGATTATTCTGAACTATCCTGAGAACCCGACGGGCGGGATGCTGACGAAGGACGACTTGAAGGTCATTGCCGACTGCATAGCCGACCGAGACGACGTCTTCGTGCTTGCTGACGAGATCTACAGCCGGATAATCTACGAAGGAAAGCATGAGAGCATTGCTGCATTGCCCGGCATGAAGGATAAGACCATCATACTGGACGGCTTTTCTAAGACTTATGCGATGACTGGCTGGAGGCTCGGTTACGGTGTCATGCGGAAGGATATTGCGCAGAAGTTTGCGCAGCTTATGACTAACTCGAACTCGTGCGCTTGTGCCTTCATCCAGATGGCTGGCGTTGAGGCGCTGAAGGGTCCGCAGGGTGATGCTGAAAAGATGGTTGCTGAATTCAAGAAGCGGAGAGAAGTCATTGTTCCCGGCTTGAACAGTATCAAAGGGTTTACGTGCAAGAAGCCTCACGGCGCGTTCTACGTGTTTCCTAACATTACCGGAACGGGTATGGACTGTCGGAAGCTTGCTGATCACTTGCTTTACAAGGCTGGCGTGGCTGTGCTGCCTGGAACGTCTTTCGGAAAGTACGGTGAAGGCTATCTACGGCTGTCGTTTGCGAATTCGGTGGAGAACATCAAGAAGGCCTTGGAGCGCATCGAGAAGGCTCTATAGGCTCTGTATTTTTTCTTTTAGTCTTCTACTTTTTCGCCTGTTAACGTTTCGACGATGTCCGACGCGAGCTGCACTAGGTTGTCGGCTTGTTTCATGGTGACGTTTCCGTCTCCTTCTTCAAGCTGCGTCATCTGCAGGATGAGTCCTTCAACTTCGACGAGGCACTTCAGCACTGGGTCGTCTATCGGCTGTGCTTTTTCGACGGTTTCTCTGACGACGATTTCGATGAAGGCGGGTTCGCCTAGGCTGTAGAAGATGGCGTTGCGGGCTTTTCTTATAGCTTCTATGGTGAGGCTTGGGGCCATATAGGGCATTTTTCTGGCGGCTGCAAGTTCGGCTTTGGCTTCGCGCAGGTAGCGCAGAGCCCAGCCTCTTCGGTAGTTGTCCATCAACTTTCTTCGCCGGCTTCGGCTTCTGGAGCTTCTTCTTCTGTTGGTTCGGGCTCGTTTAAGGCGAGGGTTCGAGTTATGTAGCCGGCTATTTGGTTGCGGACTTTGATGGTGGTTCCCTGTGTCAGTTCGCTTACTAGGTGTTTGTTGTTTTCAAAATCAGTTGAGAATTTTTCAGGGAAACGTTTCATGAGTTCTTTTGCGGTTCGTTTTATCTGGTCCGTTCGGACATTTCCCAAGCATTTTCCTCCAAGCGTAGGGCGTCGGTTGATGGTCTTAGTGTCCTCGTCACACTAGAGTTGAGCTTTCATAAACACAGCCAGCCTAATTTAACCTTACGCCGAAGAATCCTTCAAAATTGGCTAGTATCTGTTCGGCTACGTTGACGCAGTCCATGTTTTTGAGTTCGGCGACGGCTTTGACCACCATCGGTATGAAGGCGGGTGTGGTTCGGTTGCCGTTGAATGGCTGTTTGAAGTAGCGGACGGGGCCGTCGGTTTCAGTCATGAGGTTTGTGAGGGGCGCGTGTTTGACTACGTCGCGTATGCCGTTTGAGTAGACGGTTGGGGGGCCTTCACTGATGTAGCAGCCTTGATCTATGGCCTTGGCGAGTGCACTTATCGGGTTGCTGAACCAGTGCAGCAGTACGCGTTTGACCCTGTAGGATGGAAGCATGTCAACGATCTGGACAGTTGTGCCGCGGGAATGGATTATGGCTGGGCGATCCAGCTTCTCGGCTAGGTGGAGCATCTTGTCAAAGACGGTTATTTGCTTGTCCCAGATGTTCATGTATTTGGAGTCTAGGCCGATTTCACCGATGGCGGTGAATGCTTTGCTTTCTTTCTGTTGTTCGATGAATTCGGTTGTGCGGTCTAGTTCGTCGTCTGTGAGGGTTTGCACGTTCCATGGGTGGATGCCGAGCGCTGCATAGACTAGGTTTGGGTAGCGTTGGGCAAGCTGAATGTTGGCTTGGCATGTTTTCAGATCCATTGCGTTGGAGACTAGTGCGACGACATTTGCGTTCTTGGCCTCGGCTATGATGTCGTCTGTGCATTGTGCGTATTCGTCGTCTGGAAGGTGTATGTGCGCATCGATGAATTTCATCTTGTTTTCCAGCTTTGTCTAGACTGGAGTTTGCAGTGTTTTTATGTTTTGTCTCTTTGCCTGAATAGTTCAAGTTGTTGTCGGCGTTTTTAGGCAAAAAAGGAACAATAAACATTAAATATGGCTTTAAATAGAAAAAGAAGCCAGAGAGGAGTCTTTATGGTTGATTTAGAATTGGCCGTAGCTCCCATGCATCGACTGTGCAAGAATGCCGGAGCTGACCGCGTCAGTGAAGCTGCTGCGAAAGAGCTGGCGAAGGCGCTGGAGGAGATTGGCGTCAAGATTGCTAGGGAGTCGCTTGATTTTGCGAAGCATGCTGGCCGGAAGACGATAAAGGCGGAAGACATCGAGATCGCAGCGAAGAAAGTGATGAACAAGTAATCCTCCAAGCAAAACATCCTTTCCCTTTTTTCAAAAAGGGCTTGCAACATGCCACATTTCCATATCCACCCTCTTATGCAGCAGCTTACATCTAGTGCAACCTTTGCTTCATCACAAAAAAGCGAATCCAAAAATCCATAGATGCTACGACCCGGAACATCAATCAGACGCTCTGACCTTTTTCGACGAATCCCACAAAAACTGGAAATAATCCCGCGCAAACCGAACCAAACCAACATGATTACTCCAAATAACCAGACTAGGCTTCTCCTCGCCAAGAAACAGCATCGCCTCCCTGCCATCAACAATGACTCCACCACCAAACATCTGATCTCGCACCCGTGCCTCACCCACACCCAACAATCCCTTCAAACCCTCCCAACCTTCAGTCCCGCCAACAACCATAAGCCTCACGCTCACGCGCGACTTCCCCAAATCCTCTAACAAAAAAGCAGCCGGCCCAACCATACTCCTCGCAAACTCTGGTGCCGCAATCATAACCTCTCGCCCAGCCCTCTTCAGAATCTCCTCCAGCTTCGCCATCACACTCTCCTGCCCGTGCAAAATCAAAATGTCAGGATGCTCCACAAGCTCCCGCTTCTCATAAACCGACTGCAACTCACGGGTAACAGTTGACTCCCAAGCCTTGAACCGATCCTCTAGCCTGAGCTTGGTAGCCGCCAGCGCCTCCAACGGCGGCAACGGATAATACCTGCTCGGGCGCCCCTCCCCGCTCTTGATCCAGCCCTTCTCCATCAACGAGTTCAATGCATCATAAATCTTAGAATATGGCACCTTTCCCTTCTTGCTGACCTCCATCGCCGTCATCTCACCGCCGGCCAACAGTGCAGAATACACGCCAATCTCGTACGCACTCAACCCGGCTTCATGCAAAACCCGCTTCGCATCTCCACCCACAGACAAACCCGCGAACCCCGCATTCACCGTATGAAACCTCTGGAAACCTTATTATATTCTTGCTTCCCTCCTTAAAACCTTCAAACAACATTCCCAATCATCAAAGTGGTGAAGCAAAATGCAAGTTATAAAGGAAACCAAAAGCATATGCCCAGAATGCCTGAAAGTGCTTGATGCAACAATCTTCGAAGAAGACGGCAAAGTCTACATCAAAAAGGAATGCTCCGAACACGGCCCCTTCAAAGAAGTCTACTGGTCAGACTACGAGCAATACAAACGAGCCGAAAAATTTAGATGTGACGGCGAAGGCCTCAAAAACCCGAGAACAAAAACCGTGAAAGGCTGCCCCTACGACTGTGGCATCTGCCCCGAACACAAGTCACACACTGCACTCGCCATAATCGACGTCACAAACCGCTGCAACCTCAAATGCCCGGTTTGCTTCGCAAACGCTGCCGCAGCAGGCTACGTCTACCAGCCCACAAAACAGGAAATCCGAGGCATGCTCGAAAACCTCCGCAAGAACGACCCTGTGCCTGCAACAGCACTGCAATTCTCAGGCGGAGAACCAACAATCCGCAACGATCTTTTCGATTTGATTCGAATGGCAAAGGAACTCGGCTTCCGTCACGTGGAAGTCAATACGAACGGGCTTCGATTGTCACAAAGCGCCGACTACTGTAAACAACTCAAAGAAGCAGGAATGAGTACCGTCTACCTCCAGTTCGACGGCCTCACACCAGATGTGTACAAGTTCATCCGCGGAATCGACCTTCTAGACATCAAAATGAAAGCGATTGAAAACTGTCGCAAAGCCGGAATCAACAGCATGGTCCTCGTAGTCACACTCGTCAAGGGAGTCAACGACAGCCAACTAGGCGACATAATACGCTTTGCTGTCATGAACTTCGATGTCATAAGATGCATCAACGTTCAGCCCATCTCACTGTGCGGACGGCTGCCACAGACAGAACGCGAAAAAATGCGCATAACCATTCCAGACTTCATGCGACTCGTCGAAGAACAAACCAGTGGAACGATAAAAGTCTCAGACTTCTACCCCGTGCCAACCGTCGTGCCCGTGTCAAAAGCAGTCGCCGCACTAAAAGACAAGCGCTACGTCGAATTCACCGCCCACCCACACTGCGGAATGGCCACCTACCTCTTCATCGAAAACGGTAAGATCATCCCAATCACCAAATACGGAAACATCGACAAATTCGTCGCCACCGTCAAGAAAGTCTTCGAGGACGCTTCAAAAGGAAATAAACGCCGCGCAAAACTACGCCTAGCCGCAGCCGCCAGACACATTAAACTCAGCTTCCTCAGGAAATATGTCTGGCGCGTCATAAGCGAAGGCAACTACGAAGCTCTCGGCGACCTCCAGAGAAAAGCCATACTGCTCTCCGCAATGCACTTCATGGACCCATACAACTTTGATCTAGAACGCGTCCAACGCTGCGTAATCCACTACGTCGTGCCAGACGGACGCATAATCCCATTCTGCACAATGAACTCAATTCACCGACCCGCCGTCGAAAAGAAACTGGGCACCTCAATCGAAGACTGGCAGGAAAGACACAAGGTTGAAATAACCGCGTACGCTTAGAAGTCGAAACCCTAAAGAACCACCAAACAATCTTTCATAATGGACGCTGAAAACAATGGGCGGAAAGAAGAAGCTTAACCTGAAACAAATGGAACGAATGCAGGACAAGAGAGACGAAGACGACAAAGACAAAGACAGCAAAAAGAAGAAAGAGACAAAAGGAGCGCCGAAGGAAAAGAAGCCGCTCGGCATACTGCCGCCAGACATCAAAGGCGACAAACTCACCGGCGAACTCAAAAAAATGAACGTTCTAACTCCATACTCAATAGCCACGCGCTACGGCGTAAGAATCAGCGCAGCCAAAGACTTCCTCGAACAATTGGAGAAAGACGGTTCAATCAAACTGGTTGCAGGCAGCCACAACATCAAGATATACAAGCCAGCAGCCTAAACACACCAGCCACTTCTAACCCCAATTCGCTTCTATATTTGCTATCTGAGGCTACGAAAGAATGAGTTTTCCAGAACGCGTTTACACAACCGAAGAAGTACGAAAAGCCAAAACACTAATCGACAAAGGCTACAAGCACAGCATCCAAGTCAAAGGAAATCCAGCCTTCACCAAGAAGGCGGAGCGCGCGCTTGATCTCGTGAAGACCGCCGGATACTTTGACTATACGCGAACGTACATTCGAAGCATCGAAGAAATCGACGGCCTCACCCAACTGCGCGAAGCAGACGCTGCCATATGGGCCAACAAGTATGCCGTCGAAAACTCTGTTGATGCAGCCAGCCTTTTTGTGCAGAAAGCCAGTCACATGAAAGAATACCTCGAAAGTACACTTTACTATGGCGGAGAAGCAGAAAAACGGTCAACACGAAAACGCGTCGAATTTCTAGAGGCATTGAAACGCGAAAGCAAAGAGAAGGAAATAGTGGCTGAGTGCGAGCGGCTAATCAACATGTGGCGCGAAAGCTCACTGGTCTACTAGCGCCTCAAGCCTGATCTTCGTTCCACTTTTCACTTGTTTGAACAGGTCAAGGTTCTTTGTCACTTTGCCCAGAATGTTCACTGGGCTGTAAGGTTGAGAACTGCCGTAGAATATGCATATGGCGCTTCCCATCGGCCAGAACGCGATGGCTGCGTTCTCAACAGTGCCTTTTGCCTTCTCTTCGCCCATCTTGATAGGTGTCTCAAAGTACACTTCTTCCTTCCACAGGGCGGCCCGTCCTTCTATCGGCAGTTTGCGGGTTATCATGTCCACTGTTCGAGGCGCTAGAAAACGAACAAGCTCTCCTTCGGCTTCGCCTTGTCCTTCGACTATGAACTTTACCTTGACGCGCGAAACCTCGACCTTTTCTTCAGTCATCACTTGCCAACTCCCTTTAGGGAATCTGCCAAAATCTGTTCAAGCGAAATTGGTCCAAGCACCTTAAGTTCGTACTTGACTCTTACTGTGGGCTTGTTAATAGTAATTACTCTTCTCAAGTCAATAGGTGTGCCGATTACGATGACATCGCAAGGTGTGTGTTCAATCGTCTCCTTCAGCTCCGCCACCTGCTTGTCACTGTATCCCAAGGCCGGCAGAATAGCACCCAAATGCGCGTACTTTTTGTAAGCTTCCTTGATCGAGCCAACAGCGTAAGGTTTCGGATCAACAATCTCCTTTGCACCAGCATTCTGCGCCATTATCGTCCCTGCCCCATACGGCATGTTGCCATGAGTCAGTGTCGGCCCGTCTTCGATGACCAAGACGCGTTTCCCCCTGATCAATTCAGGGTTTTCCGCTGTCACTGGCGAGGCGGCATCCAGCACCTTAGCTCTCGGATTAACCATTCTTATGTTCTCTCTGACCTGCGCAACCTTCTGCGGGTCTGCCGTGTCGACCTTGTTGATTATGATAACGTCTGCCATCCGCACGTTCGCTTCGCCTGGGTGATAAGTCAGTTCGTGTCCCGGCCTGTGCGGGTCAGCCACTACAATGTTCAAGTCAGGCTTGTAGAAGGACATGTCGTTGTTTCCACCGTCCCACACGATGACGTCTGACTCCTTCTCGGCTTCACGGAGGATCTTCTCATAGTCAACACCTGCATACACAATTATGCCATTGTCAATGTGCGGCTCGTACTCCTCGCGTTCCTCAATCGTGCACTTGTGTTTATTCAAATCCTCATACGAAGCAAAACGCTGCCAGATCTGCTCTCTGAGGTCGCCATAGGGCATGGGGTGCCTGATCGCGGCCACTCTCAATCCTCTGCTCTTCAGAATCTTCGCAACTGTCCGCGAAGTCTGACTCTTGCCCGAGCCTGTTCTGACGGCGCACACAGACACGATTGGAACGTTAGACTTAATCATCGTCGTCTTCGGTCCCATCAGACGAAAGTCAGCACCGTTCGCAAGCACCAGCGAAGCCTTGTGCATGACCGACTCATGCGAAATGTCGCTGTAGGCGAAGACAACCTGATCAACGTTATATTCTTTGATCAGCCGCGGCAGCTCTTCTTCAGGGTAGATTGGGATCCCTTTCGGGTAGAGTTGACCTGCTAGTTCAGTGGGATAGTTGCGGCCTTCTATTCCAGGAATTTGCGTGGCTGTGAATGCCACAACCTCGTAGGCGTCGTTGCTTCGGAAATAGACGTTGAAGTTGTGGAAATCTCGACCAGCCGCGCCCATTATAATAACTTTTATCTTTTGCATGATGCAATCCTCCGTTCAAAACCCCGTGTGGTAGGGGCGTTCTATTACCCCCACCATTCCATATAAACCTTGACTTTCCAATGCTATTTTAACAGACGGAGAACAGTGTTGCTCATGAAGTCTACCTGCTTCCGCGTTACCCCCGGGTGGACGGGCAACGAGAACACTTGTCTAGAAGCTTTCTCAGTTTCAGGAAGCCTGTACTTGCCAAATTTGTGGTAGAATGGCATCAGATGTACTGGGTTCACGTAGTAGATCTCGGCGCCGATGTCTTCCTGCTTCAGTTTCGCCACGATCTTGTCTCTGGTGCCCTTTCTGCCGTCTTTCAATCTAACAGTGTAGAGGTACCAGCTGCTCCTGAATCCTCTTGGCTCGGTAGGCAGTTGAAGCTTCTTGGCTTTTCCAAGATCTTTGGTGAATCTCTTCGCGTTCGAGCGTCTCTTTGACACGAACTTGGGCAGTCTCTTTAGCTGCACGCAGCCTATTGCCGCTTCTATTTCGGGCATGTGGTAATTGTGTCCAAGCATCAGCGATTCATACTTCACTTTTTCGCCATGGCTTCGTATCCACCGCAGCTTCTCGGCATATTTGTCGTTGTTGGTTGTTATCATTCCGCCCTCGCCTGTCGTCATGTTCTTGCTCGCATAGAAACTCCAGCACGCAATGTCAGCGAGACCGCCAGCCGGTTTGCCCTTGCACACTGCTCCATGCGCTTGAGCCGCGTCTTCAATTATCGGTAGTTCGTGTTTGTCCGCGATCTTTCTTATGCGGGGTAAGTCAGCAGGTAATCCATAGAGATCTACAGGCATTATGACCTTCGTCTTCTCGGTGACTGCTTTCTCGATTTTCTCAGGGTCAATGCAGTACGTTTCAGGGTCGATGTCGACGAATACTGGTTTTGCGTCTAGCATGGCGACGACTTCAGCAGTGGCGACGAACGTGAAGCTGGGTAGTATGACCTCGTCTCCAGCTTTGATTCCTGCCACCGCAAGTGACGAGTGCAGTGCAGCAGTTCCAGTGTTTACTGCTATCGCGTGTTTCGCGTTCACGTATTTTGCGAAGCCTTTCTCCAGTTCAGTGACTTTTGGGCCTGCTCCGATTCCGTGAGTAAGTCCGCCGCTCTTCATAACCTTGACGACTGCTTCTATCTCTTCATCCCCAATCTGGGGAGCATTTATCGGAATCAAAACGTCACCTTTCAGCTACTACGTTATTTATATATTAATAATTTCTGTTTCGGCCTGAATCGCAGTTGGAAGCAGTCAGAGGGTGCCTTCTAGGTTCTGGGCCCTGCTGAGGAATTCCTGTCTCTCATTTTCTACTTCTGCCTTTCTTCCGGCAAGAAACTCAAGTTCTTCAGAAATCTCCTCAAGCCAGTGTCTGATTGTTGCTCCGCATTCTTGTTGAAAACGGCCTCAGCGTACGAAGCCGAAAGATCTACCTCAACGAGATCGAGGTTCCTCCAGTGCGGATAGCTCGAGTCGCTGGCGTGGACAGGCGGACGGTGAATGAGACATTGGCAGTCATCAACGGAAACCGAGAGCTCCGGCTGATTTTTGAGGATCTGAGGTCGGCTGGGCACTCGTTGAAGGAAATCGCGAAACACTTGAATCTGGAGTTGTCGAGATAACTCCTATTGATGCAAGAACGCCAGGCATTCTGGCGAACTCTGCTGCGATTCTTGCCAACGGTGGGCTGAGCATAAGGCAGGCAATTGTGGATGATCCGGAGTTGTCGCCGGAGCTTACTCTGATTGCTGAGAGGAAGATTCTTGGCGAGTTGATTCCCGAATTGTTGAAGGTCAACGGTGTAGCTAAGGTTTCAGTGTACTGGGGTCGGTTCTTGGGTTTGCGTCTTGGCTACGGGATGTTCAGGTTGTCGAAATAGGTGATTATCCATTGGTTTCCGTGTTTCTCGACGTGCATGGTCACGTTCTGTGTTGGTTCGGTTGCCAGCAGCTCGTTCCACTGACTGGTGGGCACGTCTTTTGGTGTTGTCTCGACCCATGGGTATGTGCTGTTGTTTAGATGCAGTACGAGGTGGGTTGTGCCGTCTTCCACGTATTCGTACCTGTTCAGCACTGTGGCGTTCAGCTGCAAATAGGTGGTTACGCCGAAGAGTTTCATGAAGTCCAGTCTTGTTTTGCGCACAAGCTGTTCGCTCGGCAAGCCTTCATTGTTCATCGTCAACGTTATCTTGTTGGCGTCAGAGGCGTCAACGATTGCAAACCCGGCGAGGTATATGGTTTCGTCGATTTCGCCGCTCATTTCGTACCAGTATACGGGCACGTACCATGAGAGTTCGTAGTTGCCGGGTGAGGTTTCGACTGGATAGAGCAGGGGCATTGTTGCGTAGTAGTTTCCTGTGGCTGGTTTGGGGAGTCTTCCTTCAACCATGTCTTCGGCGGTCATGCCTGATAGGTAGTTGGCTGACTTGTAGTCGTAGAATATCACGTTTTCTCGGGTAGCTTTGAACACTCCTGCAAGTGTTCTTTGATTGCCTATGGGGTTGACGCATACTAGAGCGACGATGTCTTCTGTTTCAGGGTCAACGACGTAGCGTGTGTCTTCGGTCATTTGGAAGCGGTCGCGGCTTGGCGGAACAATCCAGAGGAAACCGCCTGCCCAGTAGTCAAAGCCGTTGCTTCTTCGGAAGCAGCCCATTTCATTAATCATGTTTTCGAGCCAGTCCTCGTCGTAGACTTGTGTTATCCAGAGTGGAATGTCCGCTAATGTTTTTGGTTCGTGGATAATTTTGCCCTGTTCGTCGTACACGATTGGGGTTTCGTATCTTTTCATGAAGTCGAAGCCTGTGCTGTAGCGTGTCAGGACGTAGGTCAGGTTATTGGTTGACGTGTCCCATGTGGCGTAGGCTATGCCGTAGTTTCTGCTGATGTCCTGCATGTACTGGCGGAATGGGATGTTGTGGTCCCACCAGAGGCCTTCTCCGACTGAGAATTGGGTGTGTACGGTCGTGGGGATGGCTGTGGGGTCGGTTGCGTCTATCACGACGAAGCCTTTGACGTAGTTTTCGGCTATGACGTTGGTTGACCCGATGACGGCCAGCCAGACCAGTTTGCCTTCAGGCGACTTTGTCACATGGCAGTCCAAGACTTGGGTGTTGCTGCCGAACTCGGACATGTGGCGTCTCGCGATTGAGACGGCAAGTTCCTGAGTGACTAGGCGAACCATGTTGTCAGGTACGGTGCCGTTGAAGGGCAAACCTGAGCCTGCCTTTATGAAGCTGTTAAAATAGGCTGCGTTTGAGACTCTTTGGACCTGCGCGAAGCCGATGATTGAGGCAGCGGCGACAACATAGAGCAGAAAGAGGATGGCAACTATTTTTCCTTCAGCTTTCAAGCTAATTTTCCAGAATGGGCGACCTATGTACCGTGTTTCTTTCTCTTCGCGTGCAAGGCGCTTGATTCCGAAAGAGAAGGCTGATTCGATGAACGCGAAAAGCGTTCTTGAGAATACAAGCAGGTACGTGAAAATGCTGAGAGGCGTGTGAACTGATTGGAACACGAGGAACAGGAACATGCCGATTGCGAATGAGACCCAGCGCGCGATAGACTTCCACTTGAACCGTTTCGGCGGAATTGGAATGAACCATATGATAATCCAGATTACGAGGAACAGTAAGAGGTCCAAACCGTTCACCATTTTCTAACTCTAGGTGCTCGATTATTTAAGGTGATTGAGTGGGATTTCGAGAATGTTTCAGGGTTGTGATTGCGGCGGCGATGTTACGTTCTCATGTTTTTAAACCGTTATGAATAATAGTTAGCGGCTGTTCGTGGTATTAAAAATGAGGCTTGCGAATGCCTAAGATAGGCGTTTACGTTTGTCACTGCGGCTTAAACATCGCAGGCGTCATCGACGTCGAGAAAGTCACTGAATACGCTAAAAGCCTACCGGGCGTGGCAGTGGCGAGACATTACACTTACATGTGTTCTGAACCTGGGCAGCGCATGATCCAAGAAGACATCAAGAAGAACAAGCTTGACCGCGTGGTCATAGCTACGTGTTCGCCAAGAATGCATGAAGAGACTTTTCGGAAGGCAGTTGCGGAGGCTGGACTGAATCCGTACTTGCTTGAGATTGTCAACTTGCGGGAGCACGTGTCGTGGGTGCACACTCACGAGCCAGAGAAGGCGACTGAGAAGGCGATGGCTCTTGTGCGGATGGGCGTGGCGCGTGTGAAGTTGCTGGAGCCACTGGAGAAGCGCCGCGTGAAGGTTGAGAAGAGTGTTCTCGTTGTGGGCGGAGGAATCGCGGGGATTCAGGCTTCGCTGGATTTGGCTGACGCAGGCTTCACGGTTTACCTCGTCGAGAAGTCGCCCAGCATCGGCGGGCGAATGGCGCAGTTGGACAAGACGTTTCCGACGCTGGATTGCAGCGCGTGCATTCTGACGCCGAAGATGGTTGATGTGGCGAAGCATCCGAACGTGACGCTTATGACGAACAGCGAGGTTGAGCACGTTTCAGGTTTTGTTGGAAGCTACGAAGTCACTGTTGTTAAGAAGCCTCGATATGTGAATGAAGAGAAGTGTGTCGGGTGCGAGCTCTGCACCAAGGTCTGTCCGGTCAAGGTTCCAGATAGGTTCAACGAGAATCTTGGGCAGACGCGGGCAATCTGCATTTACTCCTCTCACTCCGTGCCCAAGGTGGCGATGATAGATCCAAGTTACTGTTTGCGGCTGAAGACGAAGAATGCGAAAGTGTGCGGAAAATGCGTCCAAGCATGCGAGGCGAAGGCAGTCGATTTTGGGCAGCAGCCTGAAACGATCAAGCTCAAGGTGGGCGGCGTCGTGGTCGCGGTTGGTTCAGACGTCTTCAATGCAGCCAAGATGCCTGAGCTGGGTTATGGAAAATTCAAGAACGTTATTTCGAACATCGAGTTTGAACGGATTTCTGACGCTTCCGGACCAACGAGCGGCAAGATCCTGTCGCCTGAGACGGGCAAATCGCCGAAGACTATTGCGTTCATTCAGTGTGTGGGTTCGCGTGACAAGCGTTTTCACGAGTACTGCTGCCGTGTGGGCTGTATGGTCACGTTGAAGCAGGCGATTCTGGCTCGCGAAAAGATCGGCGAGGATGTTGACATTTACGTTTGCTACATTGACTTGAGGTCTTTTGGGAAAGGCTACGAGGAGTTTTACAGGCGTGCTCGTGATTTGGACGTGAACTTTGTTGCAGGCGTTCCTTCGGAGATTCACCGTGCCTCAGATGGGCTGCTGTATTTTGATGTTTTCGAGAAGGGCACGAACAAGCTTCTGGAAATTCGCGCAGACTTGGTTGTCTTGGCAAATGGTCTTGTGCCGAGCGACGATATGGCGAAGGTTAACGAGTTGTTCCATGCTTTAAGAAGTGCGGATGGGTTCTTGTTGGAGGCTCATCCGAAGCTGCGTCCGCTTGAAAGTAGCACGGCGGGCATATTTCTTGCCGGAGCTTGTCAAGGTCCCAAGGACATTCCGGACACGGTGGCGCAGGCTAGTGGTGCCGCTGTGAAGGTGGTTGATTTGCTTTCGAGCGGTGAGATTGAGCTTGAGCCTCTGAGGGCGGTTGTGGACAAGGATTTGTGCAGTGGCTGCAGGGTCTGTGAGTCGGTTTGTCCGTTTCTTGCGGTCGAGATGAAGCCTGAAATAGTGAATGGCGAAGAGCGGTTGAGGGCTGAGGTTATCGAGGCTATGTGTCAGGGTTGCGGTGCTTGCTGTTCAGCTTGTCCGACGGGGGCGATCAGAGTTAGGCATTTTACGGATGAGCAGGTTTTGTCTCAGGTTGAGGCGGCGTGCGAAGATGCTGCGGGAGGGAGCTAGACTTGGGTTTGACTGATTTGATGTCGATGGCCAAGCCGAACTTGGAGTCGCGCAGGAAAGTGCTTTCGAAGCTCAAGGGCAAGGAGCTTGTGAACTGTTTCCAGTGTATGCGGTGCACTAGCGGCTGCACGTCTCTTAAACTGCTGGAGCTTGAGCCTCACGAGATAGAGAAGCTAGTGACCTTGGGCTTCGTGGACGAGCTGGCTGCTTCTGACATCATATGGACTTGTGTCACTTGCTTGAAATGCGTGGAGCGTTGCCCGCAGAAGGCTTCTCCTTACCATGTGATTCTTGCTTTGCGGAACTTGGCGGTGGAGCGGGAAGCGAAGGTTCCGGAGGCTTTCATGAAGGCGGTTTCGCAGATTCTGGAGACAGGACTGGCAGAGTCACCTCAAAAGGTTACGACCAAGAAGATGGAGGCTTTTGGCCGTGAAGGTTTGAAGCTGCCGAAGGTCTGCGGGCCGAAGGAGAGTTTTCAGATGGTTTTCTTCAAGGCTTTGGAGGAGCGCCAATGAAGACGGCGGTTTTCTGGGGTTGCAGAATACTGGTGGGTCAGTATGCGTATGAGATGTCGGTTCGCGAGGTCATGCCGAAGCTGGGAGTGGAGCTTTTTGACTTGCGCGAGGCTTTGTGCTGCGGCGACCCAGTCAAGAGCGTCAATGATTTCGCCGCTACGTATCTCTCGGCGCGGGTTCTTGCTTTGGCGAACCTGACTGGCACGGGAGACCTGCTTGTTCCGTGCAATCGGTGCCATTTCACGATTTCAGAAGCCAAGAACACGATCAATACGAATTCTCAGGTCAGCGAGAAGATCAAGGGCTTGCTTAAGGAGGAAGGTCTTGGGTACAATCCTGATGTTAGGCTTTGGCATGTTATCGATCTGCTGCATGACCGTTTGGGTTTGGACCGTGTGAAGAAGGCTGTGGTTAAGCCGCTTAAGGGGCTGAGGCTTGCGAGTCATGTGGGTTGCCAGATTTTGCGTTACACTGACTTGGGCAGGGTGGATGATGCGGAAGACCCGAAGAAGCTGGATTATCTGATCGGTGCGGTCGGAGCGGAGAGTGTTGACTATGCGGAGAAGCTGGACTGTTGCGGCGCGCATTTGTTGTTGAGTCATGTTGATTCGGCTCTGTCGCTGACTGGCGCGAAGTTGAAAGCGTTGCAGGCTCTGGGCGTGGACGGTTTGGTGGTTTCTTGTCCTGACTGCGGGTTGATGTATGATTCGAGGCAGAAGGATGCTGCGACGACGGTTGGAGCGAAGCTGAACGTTCCAGTTGTCTATTATACGCAGTTGCTGGGGTTAGCCATGGGTATTGACCAGGAGAAGCTTGGATTGCAGCTTAACCAGAGTTCGGTTGAGACGCTTTTGACGAAGGTTTCGGTCTAGGCTGTAAACAACTTTTATATGTTTATGCTCTAGTAGTCACCTTCAAAGGTGGAAAAGTGTATGCTTGATTTCAACTTTACAGAGGAACAGGAGCTTTTCAGAAACGCCATTCGCGAATGGTGTCAGAAGAACATACCGCTGGAAAAGATCCGTGAAATGGACAGCAAGGGCGAGATTCCGCAGGAGATTCTCAGAAGCATGGGCGACATGGGTTTGCTTATCATGACGTCGCCTCAGGAACACGGCGGAACAGGCGCCGACTGGGTGACCGCGTGCATAGCGGCTGAAGAGCTGGGTTATGCTGACGTGAGCATCGCATTGCCTGTGCTCTGGCTTGTTGAGTCTTCTTGGGGTTTCGTTGTCGACCGTTACGCGAGCGAAGCAGTTCGCAACGCTTGTATCCGGAAAGCCTTCAAGGGCGACGCCTTCGTGGGCATTGCGTCCACCGAGTCTGGTGGCGGTTCAGACGTTGCAGCTTTCAAGACGACTGCAAAGAAAGTTGGGAACGACTGGATTCTGAATGGGGAGAAGATGTACATTAGCGGAACTGAAGAGGCGAAGAAGCTTGGAGGCGGCTACTTCGTGATCGCCAGAACTTCGCCAGCACAGGCGGGAGCTTCGCACAAGGGGATGACTGGTTTCTATTTGCCGTTTGATGCGAAGGGTGTGGAGATTAACAAGCGGTTCGAGGACATGGGCCGCATGGCCATCAGCACAGGCGGCTTCATGATGAAGGACGTGAAGGTTCCTGATGAGTATCGTTTGGGCGAGGTTGACAAGGGCTTTTACTTGACGATGGAAGGTTTTGACAATGCTCGGATACTCATTGCAGCCGTGTGTGTTGGCGCTGCAAGAAGAGCGTTGGACATTGGCATGGAGTACATTAAGGAGCGTACAGCATTCGGCAGACCCATCGGCAAATTTGAGGGCATACAGTTTGAATTGGCAGATGACTGGGCGCAGCTTGAAGCACTGAAGTCGCTGACTTATCAGACGGCTTGGATGAACGACATGAGATACAAGCACGGCAAGTTTACTGCTTTGGAAGTGGGCAAGTACATTGCTGCATGCAAGTTGATTGCTCCGCACTTGGCTTTCGACATCTACAAGCACGCTATGATCTGGATGGGTGCTTATGGCTATACGAAGGAATGCCCGCTGGAAATGGGATTGAGAGGCATAATGAGCTACTGCGTTGGCGCTGAAGGAGCAAGCAACATACAGAGAACCGTCATAGCAAGAGAACTACTGGGCAAAGACTACATACCATACAAATAGACACGCCACCCTTACTCTTTATTCCGATCATTTTTCAAGTACAAATTTGATGAAAAGCATCAGGAAACTGAAACGCTGATTAGCGAAGAGGCTTTTCTGTTCGCTAAGTACCTGAGAGACGAGAAACCTGCTTGGAGTCCTAGGATAGTCCTTTTTTCTTAGGGTGTCTATATGAGAATAAAGGTTCCTTCTAGAAAGGTACGTGAGAGATTTCATTTAGTCTACGAGCTTGAAGGCTGCAAGAAGGCGGTAGATTTCTTGACAAAACACTATCGAGTAAGACCTATGAGAATAGTACTCAACGGCAGAAAAGTAGGCAATGGAGACGTCGCTGTGTACTTCCAGAATAGAAGCTTATTTCACAAGAAAGGAATTGACGAGAAGGACAGTACTGCATGAATTCTATCATCATCTCGCTTACGCAAATCGCTTAAACATAACAAAAACAGCAGAGGAAAGAGCTGCTAACAGCTATGCGAGAAATTTTCTACACTAACATTTTGAGAGTCGCGGACGAATATGGTGTCCTCGTGACTCTGGAGCCAAAACACGCAAAAGTGGAGACATTTCCCGAAGTCCGTCTTCACATGACCGTTTTCTTCTGATGGAAAATAGTCTCAAACTGGCTTAAAAAGAAGATGTGGAAGAATCCTCTATTTGCCTTTGGAGCACCGGTATTCGTAACAGAAGAACGCTATAAATTCTTTAGTTTCCAAGGAACAATATAGGCGATTTCAAGAATTTGATAGGAAAAATCCAGTACTGTTTTTGAAACTTCTTTAGTCACGTCATCAATGTTGTCATCTTGTGGATGTGCCCCGTAATCTCCAAAATACTTAATCTTTTCCGCAAATGAACGAACAAGAGCATAATCTTTTTCGGGAAATGCTTCCTTAATCTGATTTCTAAGGCTTATCCATTCACCTTTCGAATTTTGCTTCTTTACACCACGGTCAAGACAAACATTTTGAAGCATTCTTCTGCACATAACCACCGTAGCCTTAGAGGCTTCCATGTCAAAGGCTTTGCATGTTTCTAAATAATCACTCCAAATATGCTCTGGAATAGACTCATGCCTCTCAGGAACATACTTGGGATAAGTTTCAATGACATCAAACTGGAGTTCATCTCCGACTGAACCCGTATATTCTACTTTTGCATAGAAAGTTTGTCCACATTTGCTGTTATCACATTTCGCTATCCAATCTGATAGCGTCCACCGTATAGGAGAAATAGTTGTCATTATCCCACAAAAGGGGCAACGACAGTACGGCTTCGAAGGTTCGCCATTTTGAGGCACGAAAATACTCCTAATACTCTTAAACGGCATGATTGATAATATTGAAAGGGGCTATATATCTTCGGTGTGGGATACACATGTTGAGAAGTATAGACGCATTAGAGAAAGGTTTTAGGAATGTTTCTGAGAAATCGAGAAAAGACTGCGGTAGCAAACTCGAAGAAATGCGTAAACTGACTTTTCTTAGTGGAACATTTTTCAAGTCCTTCTACGCTTTTCAGAAGAAGCATAAGGAAAAATTCGGAGTTTGGGGGCACTCTCTATATCATGCATGTTTACTGGAATTGTTTAGGACTTCTGGAAGCATACTGTTTCTTTCCAGCAATGGGCTATACCGAAATGCATTCGATGACATTAGGCACACTCTGGAATCAATTGTTCAAGCGATATACATTGATAATAGGCATCCAAATACGCCACTCGGGACTAAAATCGAAATTCTGAAAGAGATTGAGGACAAAAGAGAATATCATGCTGTGCGTCTTATTGACGAACTAAAAATCGCTCATAAAGACAAATTGAGAGCAGAATACAAAGAATTGTCGAGAATGATACATCCATCTCATAGGCAAATAACGACTCTTATGCGTGACATAAAAACAGGCGAAGCAGGAATCCCTATTACTGTTGACTGTGAGGAGATGTCAAATATCTACGAGTCAATGAAAAGAATGTATGACGTTTTCTTCTTCCTCATTCTAAACCATTCCCCAGAGTTTACAGAATCAATGAAAAAGGACTCTGATTTTTCTAATGGCGTGAAACTCTACAAACTGAGTCTGGTAGCAGGAGTTATCGGCGTTAGACTCTAGTTAGTTTTAGTATGGTCTAATGCCACATCTGAGACAGAGACCCTTTTCTAGCCTACTTCCGCAATTAGGACAGCAATCAGCAAAACGGTCTTCTGGAAATCCTTCAAAATGGCTTAAAAGGAACTGATAGAAAAGTCCTCTATTTCTTCGTGCTTTCTTGAGTGACTCTATCTCTTATCCTGTGTGCGGGCATTTTCCTGTAAGCTAGGGAACATTTCCTCTTTGAGCCTTGCCTCGTTGCCGCCCATTTGAGGATAGGCACAACCGCTTCTCTTAGCCCTCTTCCATCTTCTGTCAATGAGTATTCAACCCGAGGTGGGATTTCAGCGAATGACTCTCTCTTGAGCAACCGTTCATTTTGAAGCTGTTTCAACGTGTCTGCAAGAGTTTTGGGGCTTATGCCATGCAGTTCTTCCAAGAGTCTGTTGAATCTGAGGCTACCGTAATTCCCGATTGCATTTATGATAAAGAGTGCCCATTTCTTGCTAATCACATCTATGATTCCTTCAAGCGGGCAATAACAAACCGCTTCATTTTTGTTCTTCATCCATGTCACTTTCGTTGTCAATAGCAACTATCGCACTATAAACTTGATAGTTTAAATACTTTACTTTCTATAGTTAACCGAAAAGTGAGGTGAAACAAAACATGAACGATGAATGTGGTTGTGGTATGCATCATGGGAGACATGATGACTATTGTGGGTGCGGTATGCATGGACATGAGCAAGGTTATAGAAGACGCTTCCTTACCAAAGCTGAGAAGACTGAGAAGCTAAAGAACTACGCAGAAGAACTGAAGAAGGAGCTTAAGGCAGTCGAAGAGAAAATCAAAGAAATGCAAAGTTGAGTATAGCTAGCTAAGTCTTACTTTGTTTTTCCCCAACCTATTTTGTTCCAGATTCTTTCATGGAAATAGTATGCTATGCTTGTGTAGACGTTGCTGATAATCATGAACCCGAGTGCAACGTCAAGTCTTCCAGTTAACAAGTAGATGACCGTAATGTCTAACACAATTATTAGAAGCCTATAAGTAATCGCTTTTGCCAGTGACCTTCTCCAATGCTCTGCCAAAACTACAACCTCGCATACACGATTTCAACTATTCTCTTGGGTTTAGCTATAACTTTTCCGCAGTGCCAAACAACGGATGTTGTGTGCGAGGGGTAGTATTTGTCTCTAAATCTACCCCTTGTGCTTATTCTGTCCTGTTACTGTTCACAGTATTTCCAGCGTCTGCTTTCAGAGCAGGGCACCGTCGTTTTTGGTTGGTGGTGGTTGGGGTAAAGTTTTATCTGCATCCAGCAAGAAAGGTTAAATTTCTCGGAAAATAGATACAGTTTGACGCAAAATGGACTCAAAAACGACTACTGAGGTCTTTGGTATTATTCTGATTCTTGCAGGTATCCTTGGCGGACTCGCTGTCAGAAGATGGAGCTCTGGAAGTGTGGATTACCCAGCACTTCCTTGGGGTTTATTGATTGCTTTTATTGGCTTAATTATGCTTGTCGTAGGACACTCTATAAAATTCAACTACCAACTCGCAGACGCTTCTCCTAAGCCGCAACTTATGTCCCCAGCGCGCGACGAGTCGCCCCAAAAATGTTATTGCTGGAATTGTGGAGCAGAAAATCGCGCAGACCAAACCTATTGCACGAAGTGCGGAAGAAGACTTCTGTACGAACAGGACAGAGGTGCGGGCGCGCGGAAATACTGCTCCGAAGGTGTAGGCATGAACCGTTCTTGAGATATTTACATAAAACTTTACCCCTCCTCCTCCCAGAATCGACTAACGCTGAGCCCTATGGCTTGAAGGAAAAGAGGTCAGGTCAGCTGGCACGTGAGAAAAAAGGTATGAAGACTACACCCTACCCCGATAACCAGAAGGCATGTGCCCCTTCCCTTAAGCGCGCGTAAGTCGCAGTGGATTCGAATTGGCCATATTCTGCAGGGACAAATACTTTGACTCATAATACAAGCACGCGCTAAGAGATTGTCCAAAAATGATAAGAACTGAATTCTACAGAGCATATAGCAGTGAAGATGGATGGCCAACGACAAGAACCCATATTCAGATTATTTCGATCACAACAGAGCCATCGTTGGCGTGCTATCCCTGTTCTCTGGTTTCTTGTTCACATCCATTACGATTCTCCTCAATCAACTCCAGAACAAAACCGAGATGCTTCCACAAGCAACTATTCTTTTCCTAACCATTGTTTTCTACATAGCTCTATACGTATTGCTAGACAACCTTGAAATGGCTTTTCATTACATCAAAGAAATTCCGCCTATGACGCTAAAAGTTCGACCTTTCTTCAATCTGCTCGTGATATTCTATCTCTTCGGAGCCGCAACCGTATTGATGTTTCTGCTATTCGATCTCTTCTATCTCTCGTTGGTTTCAGGAGTTATTTGGGTCATTATCGTAATCCTAAGCCTTCTGACTACCGTAAAACGTTTCTATCGACAAGCAGTAACAAGAGACTGGGTAAAGAAACCCTGAGCAAAACGTTTGTCGATAACAGCTGATCTGTTGGATAAAACTTTACCCTTTTTTCTCCTTCAATTTAATTGCGAGTTCCCTTGCATAGTCTTTTGTCCGCTCGATTTCGCCTTCTTTAAGCGGTCCCTTTTGCCCAAACACAGCGGTTTTCAGAACTGGCAACAGTTGGTTCATCTTCTTATCTATGAGCTTCGCAGCAATCTTTTCGGCTGCGCTATATTCTTTCTTTTCCATGTTCTCAGGATTTTCCGTGTCGAAGGCTGTGAAAGGCTTGTTCATCCATTCCTCACTCTTCACTTTGCCTAAGAAACCTCTGATTGCGAAGCTCATTGTGCCAAATCGGGTTGGAGAACCGAGAACCAGGAAATCGTAGTCCTTCGCGCTTAGCTTCTTTACGTTCTTCACGTCGAAGAGGTCAACTTTTATTCCAGACTCTTTTAGTGTCTCTGCGATGGTTTCTGCGATTTTCTTAGTGTTTCCATAGGAGGTGTCATAAACAACTATGCCCTTCATCTTCAACCCTCCGTTTGTAGATGTGTGTTTTCTTCTAAGATTAAACTTTCCCCCAACCAAACCCAAGTTTTCTACTTTTCTATCTCGAACAATTCGCTTGCAGGTCTGCTCAGCAGATTCAGCGATGCTTCCTTAGACGCTTCTTCAGATGAAATGTCTCTGACATAATCTAGTATCTCCTTCTTTAACCTTAATCTCAGTCTTTTGCCTTCCTTTGAGAACAGCACAGAAACACCCTTCCCTTTCCGGAGTTCTATGTTGCCCTTTCCCATCGTGCAACCAGTCACAAACTGAACGCCGTCAACGAAACATGAATTGGGAGGCGAAGGGTCTGTCATGACGATAGCTTTTGTTCTGAAACAGTCCTTTCCGAACGATGAATTAGCCAGCAGACCAGCTTTCAAACCCAAAACTAGGAACGGACCCAGATGACCATGGAATTCCACGACACCTTTGACGAGTTCGTCTGGGACTGAAGCATCTGTCGATTCGAGTTTCATTCTTTTCCTTCCAGTTCACGGAGATTGTTTTCTTTTTGCGTCTTTTCACAGATAATGTGCGCTAGATCACAGATGTAAGCGCAAGAATCAACAGAATGCCTAGGATTGTGGGCAAAACCATTTTCCAATTTGGATATCTATATGTTTCCGGTAGCAAGTTGACAGCCCCAATATACACGAACTCTCCAGCAAATACTGCAAGTAACAAAGAAAGAGCTATCTGACTTATGCTAATCAATGATGTGAAAGCGATTCCTAGGACTGGGGCTAACGCATCCATCACTAAGAACATGGTGGTATTCTTAATGCGTTGCTTGTTTTTCAACATCAGTATAACCGTGTTGATTCCGTCAGTGAAGTCGTGGGATATGACGGCTAGAGCAACTACTAGACCTGTTGATGGATTGACTTGGTACGCTGCTCCTATTGCTGTTCCGTCCAGGAAGCTGTGGACAACCAAGCTTCCAGCTCCTATCGGACCCATTATGTGCCCGTGTTCTTCGCCCTCTTTGTGATGATGAACCAAGAAGTATTTTTCCAGAAGGCTATAGAAGAGAAAAGACGCTACAACAGTAGTCATAATGCATCTCGTAGACAGGTTAGCTGATTCAGAAATCTTCAGACTCTCTGGCAGAATATCAAAGAAAGTAACTGCAATCAAGCTTCCCGAAGCAAACGCGAAAAAGTAAGGCAGAGCTCTTTTGAATCTCATCGCAAAAGCCCCACCTATCAACGTTGATGAGAACGTTGCAAATGACAACGCTGCTATAACCCAATTCATGAATTGAAGATTATTGTATCTGCTTATTAATCTTGAATGCTAGTGCCAGTCTACCTCTTTGGAACCTCTTGGCTTTCTTCAACCTTTCTGTTGCCTAGCACATTACCCAGAACGCTGTTCAGCCCCAGCGCAGGACCTTTCAGCGTCAGCGTAGCAGTTACTGCCAATGTGTGTGGGGGTAAAGTTTTATCCAACCAACCAATTTCAACGGAATGCGGAAAAGTTATAGCTAAACCAATTCTATGGTTGGCTGGGTGTTCAGATTGCTTGAAGGCAAGAACGTAAACTTGAGGATAGCAGAGAAAGATGATTTGCCTTTGCTTCTTGAGTGGTTCAACAGCCCTGAATTCGCTGGAAGATACAATCCATTAGTTGCACAGGAGTCTAAGGCAGATATTGAGAAAAGGTATGAAAAACTAGGCTCGGAAAAGGCGTGGTTTCTGATACAGAAAAAAGATGGAAGCAGGATTGGCTATTTGGGAATGGGTCTTGTTGGACCGTATTGGGAAATTGGCTACGTATTGATTTCTAGCGAGAGAGGTAAGGGCTATTGTAGTGAAGCTGTCCAACTTGCTGTAGACTACCTTTTCATGTCTAAAGACATAGTCAGAATTCAGGCGACGACTCACATAGAGAATGTGGCTTCGCAGAAGGCTCTGGAGAAGGCTGGTTTCCAGAGAGAAGGAAGAATACGAAAAGGGATGTTTGCTTGGGGTAATTGGGTAGACCTCTATCTCTATAGCATTCTCAGAGAAGAATGGAAAGAACCAAAAACACTAACAAAGACTTCGTGAGAAAACTGGATAAAACTTTCCCCTTTGAGCCTTTGGTTGCTATGTTCCATTTTCTGAATGGGTTAACCTCGTTAAGGGCGCAGCAGATGAACGGCAAAGACCGGCGCATGGACACAAAACACGGAATCTGCGTTATTTCCCAACTTTGTCCGAGTGTTTCTTCTTCTTTTGAGCATTCTTTTTCTTCAATGAAGGCATACACTAATCTCCACGAAGCAATACTTGCTATTAGCAGTATTACACTGTAAGTTTTAAAAGACTTTTCACTAGTTCGTCTTGACACAGTGGGAGCAAGGAAAAAATGGGGGACAAAACTTTACCCCAACCAACCACAGATGGGGTTATGCGGTGATATCTCCACTATGGATGGGGGATTTACGAAGCAAGTTTTAAATTTTGTTCGTCGAGTTATATCTACTACAAGGATAGTATGTAGAGGATTAACTCATGTCCAAGCTTGAGCCAAATAAGCTGCTTGTTTTTCAACTAGGATTCTGGTCAGCTACTATTGCAACATTGTTATTGGTATTATCAGGCGTTACAGCCACCGCTTCAATTCAGCCCTTGGGAACGATTATGGGGTTCCTATTGACTCCAACATTCCTTGTAGTAATGGCTTGCATTCACTGTTACGCCCCTAGCGACAAGAAGGTTTTCAGCCTAGTTGGGCTTTCATTTGCCATTATTTACGCGACTATGATTAGCATCAATTACTTCATACAGTTGACTTTTGTTCGTCAAAGTAGTTTTGACGTGGAAATATTCGCTATGGACAATCCTCAATCCATGATGTGGGTGATTGAAGTCTTAGGATATTTCTTTATGGGTCTCTCTACTCTATTTGTTGCTCCGATTTTCAAATCGGGAAAGTTGGAAAGTTTAATCAGGTGGCTGTTCGTTGCAAATGGCATTCTGAGCATCGGGGGTCTTGTAGGCTATGCGATGGGTTTGGACATGGGAACCTTGCTTGGCGGTCTTGTAATCTGGACTGTTGTGATGCCCGTTTCAACTGCTTTACTGGCCTATTCTTTTAGGCGAGTTGGGCAAATTACAACGTGATAGAAAAGAAAAACTGGAGAGATGCGGGAGACATGTCAACTTGCTTCAAGTTCAAGCTTCACTTAGTGCCTGATTCTATTCCTAAGCTGGGCGCTTGATATGATTGACCACACAATCGTGCACTTTGAAATACCGGCTGATGATGTCCAGAAAATGAGAGATTTCTATGGTAAACTCTTCGGATGGAAAATAGAGAAGACTCTTGGGCCGGTAGACTATTGGGGCATTGAAACTGTTTCTGTGAACAAGAAAGGCGAGTCTATTAGACCAGGCGCCAACGGAGGAATGATGAAGAGACAAAACCCGCAACACAAACCTGTGAACTACATTCATGTTGAGTCGGTAGATGAATACTCCAAGAGAATTGAGACTCTGGGCGGCAAAGTCATCGTTCCTAAAACGGAAGTTTCTGGCGTAGGTTGGTGGGCTCTGGCTCTTGATCCAGAGGGCAACCAATTTGCCATTCTAGAAAGTATGTAACACGCATTAGAAGAAGGTAATTATGGACTTTTCCAATTCCTATGAGGATGCCAAACGCGCAGAGGCCTATGCTGAATTAGAGTTTCCCGGAACGTATTACTTAGCGTATAGGGATTTGCCTGAAATCATATTTGAACATGTCAACGGAAGAAAAGCGATAGATTTTGGGTGTGGCGCAGGACGTTCTACAAGATTTCTGCAAAAACTCGGATTCAATACCGTCGGAGTTGATATTGCAGAGGATATGCTAAAGAAAGCAAGAGAAATAGACCCCAAAGGGGATTATCGTCTTATTGAAGATGGCAACCTCAGCCAGTTTGGAGATAATGCCTACGATCTTGCCCTGTCTGCATTCACTTTTGACAACATACCTACGATGGAAAAGAAGGTTAAGAATTTCAGAGAGATTGGGCGTCTACTGAAAAATGAAGGAAGGATAGTTAACCTGGTTTCATCACCTGAAATATACATGCATGAGTGGGCATCATTTTCTACCAAGGACTTTCCAGAGAATAAATGCGCAAAAAGCGGAGACAAAGTAAGAATAATCCAAACAGACATAGAAGACAAAAGACCAGTCGAGGACGTTATCTGGATGGACGAATACTATCAAGAGACCTTTAAGAGAGCTGGACTGGAACTAGTCAAAACCCACAAGCCATTAGCAAAAGAGAATGAACCGTACAAATGGGTCAATGAAACAAAGATTGCACCTTGGGTCATTTACGTATTGAAAAAGAAGAACCTCTTACAGATTCAAAACCAAAGATTACCTGAAGAATTGTGATTTGCTCCATTATATCTTCCTCAGACCGAGTTCGCCAGCTTAGCATTCCCTAATCCCTGTGGAGAAAAAGAAAGAACCGGCAAACGAAATTCCAAGGCTGCCCGACACGGCCCATTATCATTTCGGTTGCGCTTCATCTGTTTGCCCGCCCACAAAACGTAAGCAAAGCATACGAACACAGAAGACAAATACATCTATGAGACTGTGTTGAAAAGGCGAGGAAATTGAGCAACGTCACTGTTCGTATGTTTGAAAAAAGCGACTTGGATTAGAAGTAGTAGAAGGTGAAAAAAATCAACTTCTACTACTTCTTCTGCAAAACTGCCTGTACATGCTTGGGAAACTTGCTAACGGAACAACAGAAAAAAAGGCCAAGAAGAGGACTGTAATAAAGCAAGCAGACTTGACCAGCTTCTGCAAAAGCAAATGAAACCACCGTTCTTTCAAGACTTCTATGAACAGTGAATGCAGTGTAGTTAATGAAAGCAAAAAGGGATTCATGCTAGGTATGAGGAAAGCGTCCAATGATGAAAGATAGGGCGGCTTGCCTTTGAACGCCTCAGTGCCGATTATTGCAGTTGCTTCTTTAACGCTTCCTTCAGTGCTGGCAATATCTCATACAAGTTGCCGACCACGCCATAGTCCGCCACTTCAAATATGGGCGCCTGCTCATCTTTGTTAATAGCCACAATAACTTTAGCATCCCTAATCCCTGCCACATGCTGAATCACTCCGCTTATCCCGCAGGCAATGTACAGCTTCGGCTTCACCTTATGCCCCGAAAGCCCGATCCACTCACTGAACCATTTTCTATCCTCCGCCAACGGCCGAGAACAGCCAACCTGTCCACACAGAACCGTCGACAACTCGTCCAGCAACATCTTATCCTCCTTCTTCTCCAAACCTCGGCCACAGCTGATTATCACCTGAGCCTCTTCCACCTTAACACTCGAAGTCTCAAGCGGCTTAACCTCAACAACCTCAGTCCTCGGCGCATCCACCTTCACGTTAAGCTTCACCACCTGTCCAGCATGCTCCTTCGCCATAGGCTTCTCAAACGTCCGCGCAGGCACAGTGGCAATCTGCGGCTTCGCCCTGAACGTCACCTTTGCAACAGCGGTCCCACCGTAAGTAATCCTCTCACCAACAAGTCTCTTCTGCTCATCCACGCTCAACCGACTGCAATCCGGAACGCAGCCCGCCTCCAAACGCATAGCAAGTCTAGCCGCCAACGACTTACCATTCTTCGTCGAACCAACAAGCACAATCTCCGGCCGGTAAGTCGCCGCCAAATTGTGCAAAACGCCCAGATAAGCCTCTGCTTGGAAACGTTCCAACGCCGAATTCTCAACCAGATAAACCTTGTCTGCACCGTACTTTATCAGCCCGTTCGCCCACTCCTGCACCCCATTGCCGATGATGATCACCGCAAGCTCAGTCTGCAGCTTGTCCGCAAGCTCCCTGCCCTTCCCCAGAATCTCCAACGTCAAATCATGATTCTCACAGAAAACCCAAACACCCTTAGCCTCGCTCACGCTATGCTCACCTTCCAACGACTCCTTCCTGCACCAAAGCCTTGGCTAATTTCTCCGCAATCTCCGCCGGCGTCTCACCCGTAATCCTGACCTTCTTTCTCTCCGTCTTCGGCGCCAACACCTCAATCAACTCGATCTTCTGAGCCAGTTTCTCCTTCACCAAACCCAAGTCCGCAGCCGTCCAATTGACAATCTCCTTCTTCGAAGCCTTCATAATCATCATCAACGACGGAATCCTCGGCACATTAATCTCCCGAGTAACCGTCACAAGAGCAGGCAGCTTCGCCCTAACCGTCTCAATAGCTTCCTCAAGGGCTCTCTCAGCCGCAATCACGTCGCCGTCAAGCGAAAGCTTTCTAACCGAGCTAACAAGCGGCACATTCAGAAGCTCAGCCAGCCTTGACCCTACGAGTCCTGAGAAACTGTCCAACGACGCCTCGCCGCACATGATCAAACTGTAATCGCCAATCTTCTTGATCGCTTCAGCCAAAACATACGCCGTGCCCCCCGTATCAATATCCTTGAAACCCGCATCCAAAACCACGTAAGCCCTGTCAGAGCCTATCGCCAACGCTTCCCGTAGCACCGTCTTCGCCTCTTCAGCCGTAACGGTCACCGTGCAAATCTCAGCATCACCAAGCTTTTCCTTGATCTTGACAGCCTCTTCCAGTGCGTTCTTGTCAAAATCGCTAATCTTCTTCGGCGCACTCGCCGTAACCAGCTGCCTCGTCGCAGGGTCAACTTTCAACTGCGAAACATCAACCGCTTGTTTCAAACACACAATTATTCTTCTCAAACCAGACTTCCCCATGCCGTTAATCCACATATGGAGAAGAAAGTTTCAAACTTACGATATTAAAAGTTTCGCCCGGAAAACCAGCAACTAGGACACGAAAAAGGCTCTGAAAACGGAACACGCGCAAACAAAACTGCAATAAGGCGTCAGGACGATCCGCAACACGCGCTGCAACGAAGAACTTACCAACAATTTTAAACAACATACCGCTTAGCGTTGGCATCATTCACATACTGCCTGAGCCAACTCTCACTAATCAGACTCCACTTGAAATCAACACCGTCAACATGTACCGCCAGTATGAGGTTAGGATCGTTGAGCTTCGCATACTCGACCAAGACATCATAAACGTTTCTGGGTATATCAATCACCAAGTCCTGCAGGCTGTTGTCCAGTACACTAATCGCGTGAAAGACCGCCTTCTGCGTCGGCGCGTCCTCACAAAAACTGACATTCACCTGACTAACATAGTACAGCTTGTTCTTGTAGCTCAAGACAACATGCCTAGCATTCTCCGTCTGTGCCTCAATCTGTTCATTCATAACGTAACCCGCCGAGCTCCGCCAACGCTCAAAACAAACAATCCAACAAACACAGTTAAACGAGCCTTCGACCCGTAAAATATGCCGAAAACCGACCTATCAAGGAAAATCTTCAGTCCTGCAGGCCTTTTCCGATGACCGCGGAGAACGGAGCTAGGGCTCTCACGGCAAGTTGTGATTCCCAGGCAAAGCCGGATCAGTCTCTTCTCTCAGAGGATCTCCGATTGTGATCTTAGGCATTCAGAAGGATAAGCTGAACTTGTGTGCATCCAGCTTCTCTCAGCTGTTTCACGACTGACGAGCTGGTGTACGTCAAGAATCATCGTAGCCTAGCCATCGCCCAGAACTGTGACGCCGCTGAACCACTTGATGTTTTTGATGGTAAAATGCAGCAATTTATGTGTAACAATCCGCTTTTTCAGTGAATTCTCAAAAGATAATCAACACAATGGTTTTTCTGGCATGTTACGACGCTCTATGACACAGTGGCCAATTCTCAAAGAATTAGGCTTCTTTCTAGGCTAGTCATTTACTACTGGCGCGCGCCTCGCATTTGTGGCTTCCTAGAAGCCTACTACAAGCGTCTCTGTCTCTGATACCCCTTTGATCTTTCGGAGAGTGTTGGTTACAAGGGTTCCTAAATCCTGAACCGTTTCTGTTTCAACAATTGCAACAAAGTCGTAGCGTCCAAGAACGCCTTTGACGTCTTTGACACATTTCACCTTTCTGATTTCTTCTTTGACAGTTTTCATAAAGGCAGAAGCTTCATCCAGCCTAGCTGGTTGCACGCGGACAAGAACGAAAGACTCAATCATTCAAGATACCCGATTCATTGCATAGTTGTTCAGAACATAAATCTCTTGTGGAGCACGCTCTTCAGAATCATCCCTTTGAGCGTTTCGAAGCTTTTTTCTTCACTGTTTTCTGTTATGACGACTTTATGCATCGGCTACACTGCTACTTGCCTCCATGTACAGGTTTGAGAATTTCTTCGTTAGGTCTCGTAGAGTGTAGACTGTGCTGCAGGATTTGAAATAGAATTCCATGCGGCGGCTCTGCGCTCCGATGCCGATGACAGCGATGTTTCCTCCTGCCAGAGTATTCAGAGCCTCGGATAATGCCGTGTTCACGTCGGGGTAGCCGTAGGGCCAGCCGTCAGATATGACCGTGATGAGTCTCATGTTTTCGGCTCTTGATTTTATGACTTGACCTGCCACCATCAAAGCGTCCGGCATATATGTGAAGCCTTCAAAGTTGAGTCCTCCGATGCGGGCTTTGACTGTTGTGTTGTAACGTTCCGTGAGATCTTTGATCACGCTCAGGCGATCGTTGAATGCATATACCGCCCAAGAATGCTGATCTTGAAGCAGTTCGCTGGCAACCCCACAAAGCATTATCAGAAGATCCAGCGCGAATTCCTTTACGCATTTCATACTCTTGCTCGCGTCGAAGAGGATGATCCAAGAGTAGCTTTTGCTCATGTTTTCGTCCAACATGAAAACGTCCAAACTTGGGCTTTTGCTGGCGATTACTTGGATGACTTCCTGCAAGTCCAGAACTCCATAAAGCTTCTTCGGGTCTTCATCAATGGCATCTCTTGCAACAAGAAGACTCTCTATAAGCCTGTGGGCTTCGCTTTTGCATCTGGACTTGGTTCTCAAGTATTCAGTGTGGTCTTGCGGGGGCATTGTGACGGACTTGAACCTTGTCAACAGCAGTATGTTCTGATACTTGGCCAGTATCTTCGCATCCTTTTCTTTCTCCCTCTGCCATGAGTCAAAGATCTGAACTGCTTCAATATCTGCCATTTTCTTCCGTGTTTCCTCTTTATCCTCAATAGTCGGAAGGTTCCCGCCTAGAAATTCGAGGCACTTCTTGAACTCGTTTCCCAAGGTTACGTCTGAGTCGATGAACTGTGTGCGAGAGAAGATCGAGCATGTGCCAAGCTCCTCCATATGGGGAAAGAATGGCGTTTCGGTTGTGGCTCCTGCGTCCAGTATTGCGTTGTAGACATCGTCAGCAATCTTCAATCTGTCTTCTTTCAACTTCACGTTTTCATCCGTGAGTGACTTGACCGCTTTCTCTTTGAACTGCTCCAGAAGTTGCGCCAAATGTACAAGCACGTTTTCCTCTTTCAATCCGTCTGGCATTATTCCCATGTTTGCTCTGACCAAAAGACCTGCCATGAGTCTCGTAGCCGGGTTCAGTATCTTGCTGATTTCCCTTAATCTGCCTAGGGTCAGAACATTCGCGAACGCAATGTCAGTAAGTCTATCAGGATACGAAGAAGCGATGTAAGCATTCGCCTTCACGTCTTCTATGAGTGAAGTCGTGAATCTGGCGATTTTTGGATCTTTATGTTTTTTCCATTCGTTGTAGTCTTCGAAGTTTGATGACATCGTGTGTGCGCCAAGATGGAAGACTGCTGATCTGAAGAGGCTTGCGAGCTGTCGCTTGCCTTGGGCGTCAGCCGGAAAGCTGTAGCCCATAAGCGATATTGTTTCGTCCTTGTCGGTTTTCTTGACACTGGGTTCTGGGAGAACGCAAACAAAGCCTGTGCCATCGTGGTGAAGTTGGGGATAAGTGGTTTCATCGGCTAAGAGTAGCTTTGTCTTCATCTTGTCTTTCTCGAAGAAGATTGACCAAGCGTACTCAAGAAACCCCACATTTTTCACCTTTTGCGACTGTAGCCTAACTGCTGAAGATGGATTCTATGAGTCTTCGCACGTCTCCTTGCACTTCGACACTGTCGCTGGTCAGGGCGACTATGGTTTCCTCGGCGGCGGTCAACGGATCGCAGCCATCTTTTACAAGCACTGCCCAGTGGATCAGGTCACCGATTGAAGGCCCATACGGCAGGTCTCCTGACTTGTACTGTCTGCGCATTTCGGCTCCGACTCTAATGATCTTGTAGGCTACGTCTTCGCTGATTCCTGCCCTCTTCGTGAGCAATTCTGCTTCCTTCGGCGAAATCCTGTCTCCAACACTCTCGTAATCGAAGTTGATCCACACACTCATTCTTCTTCTGAATGCTGCGTTAAGCGGTTTGGTGCCGGAGAATTCGGCTGAGAACGGGTTCATGCTGATGAGCACGTATGCGAATGGGTGACGCGTCACTATTTCATTGTCTTTTTCGTTCAGGACAAGGTGGCCTCTTGTGTCGAGCACAGGGTTCAGCCTTGTGGCCACGTCTTGCTTCATCATGTTGGCTTCGTCCAGATACAGCAATCCGCCGTCCCTCAGCCAAGAAGTCACTTGCCCATCAACCCAATTTTCTTTGCCGAGGCCGATGAATCTGCCGATGAGGTCATAAGAAGATGTTTGCAGACCACAGTTCACTTCCCACACGGGCAGGCCGGTCAATTCCGCGACCAGATAGGTGATGTGAGTTTTGCCGGTGCCTGACGGTCCGATTAGAGCGCACTGCTTGAAGTAGTAGAGTGCCCTGATCATGCGTTCAACGTATTTCTGGCCGCTGTCCACGTATTCTGGCGTTCCAGTTGGAACGAGCGACTCGAGTTTTTCCGGGTAGATGTACCCTGGATGGAGGTCGTACTTGGATATGTCGTACTTGTGAAGGTGAGGAGACAGTGACATCTCGCGTCTCTTCGTGATGTTCACTATTATCTTTGAGTTGTTTCGCTTGAGCGAGACAGACTCCATTTTCAGGGCGTGCTTGGCGGCGCCTTTTATGGCGTCTGTTGCGTATCCTAGGCCGTCTGTCTTCTTGTCGTCTTTCAAGATATCCCCTGACCAAGTTTAGTGGGATGCGCTTGATAAAAGTATTATGTCTTAATATACCATATTATCTCATCGTATCACGACATCGTATGTAACCTCACGCACAGACACACACTTATTATGACATCGAATAATGAATATACTCACCGTAAGCATGCTACGAGTGAACCTGAATGACTCAACAGCCGACTCCATCAACGCCTGCACCACAACCACAGACGCAAGAGACCAAGCCTCAGGAGACACCTCCTCCAGTAGTCATCAATTCGACTCCAGCACCACCCGAGAACCAGAGAGTGACTGAAGAACAAACCCTTGGTTTCCTGAAGGAGATGAAGGAAAACGCGGGGCAGATATCCGAGCTTGTCACAGAAGAAGAAAACCTAGTCAAAGAATTCTTCAACTTCGTGTTCAAGATACTGAAACCATTCGGCAAAACGCTCGAAATCGCTGTTTCGTCGTTGCCTGAACGTTTTGATGGGCGGATAAACAAGGCGTACCTGTACTTGACTGGACAGCTTGTTTTGGTTTACAAGAATGGTGAAGTTGAGGTCTTGAACCTCGCGGATCAAGAGAATCATGAAGTTCTTATAGAAATCACCGGCGAAGTCATGATGAAGCTCAAATCTGTCATCAACTCTCACAGGACGAAGACCGAGAAGAGAGTCAAGTTCCTGATGTCAGTGACGAAGGAACTGCAGAAAGTCGCAGAAGTCTTTGCAGGACAATGACACGCAACCAAAGACTCGAGCGACTAGACCGAACCCAGTTACTTTTTCCTATTCCCGTGTTAGACACCCACAAGAGCGAAAAACATAAGGGTCAAGTGTAAGGAAGATAGAACGCAGGTTGCATACGCGTTCCGAAGGAAAGTCGCTGGTCTACTAATGGGTTATGAAGTCAAATGTTCCGCTTGCGGCAAATCCGAAACCAATCTTCTCCAGTACAAGTGCTCTTCTTGCGGTCAGCCATTGAATGCTGAAATACGTATGGGCTTCGATACCAAGCAAATCCAAAAGAAGCGTTATGATGCTTGGCGATATGCAAGGTTCTTTCCATATGTCAGAGAGAGCGAAATCGTTACGCTGGGCGAGGGGTGGACGCCTCTCGTAGGCTTCTCGGACAATGTCTACTTGAAGCTTGAAAGCTTGAATCCGACAGGTTCGTTCAAGGACAGGGGTTCGACAACTCTTATCTCTTCTATAAACCAGCTAGTGAAGAATGAACAGGGGTTCATTTCTGAAGATTCTTCTGGAAATGCAGGATCTTCGATTGCGGCGTATGCTGCTCGCGCGGGGTTGACCGCGAGAGTCTATGTTCCTGCGACTGTCTCAGGGCCAAAATTCAGCCAGATCCAATTCTACGGCGCAGAAGTTGTCAAGGTTGCGGGCAGCCGTACCAGTGTTGCTGATGAAGCTCAGAAGCCGGAGAAACGAAAATTCTATGTTGGTCACATACTACATCCCTTGTTCAGGGATGGCATGAGGAGTCTTGCGTATGAAATGGCTGAGCAGTTTGACTGGCATTTTCCTGACTGCGTGTTCTTACCTGTTTCAGCTGGCACGTTGCTGCTGGGCGTGATCGAAGGGCTCAGGCATTTGACCACGTCCGGAATGATAGAGCACATGCCGAGGATAATGGCCTGTCAGACCAGCCAGGTTTCGCCGCTTTACCATCGTTTCAAGAACCTTAGTTACACCCCACCGACGAGGATCACATCGGTTGCTGATGCGCTGGTGAGTATCGATCCGCCGCTACTTGACCTCATGGTCACTAGCCTGAGGAAAGTGCATGGTGATGCCTTGCGCGTTGAGGAAGATGAAATACTCGATGCTTTTCGGGAACTTGCTCGCAAGGGTTTCTTTGTGGAGCCGAGTTCTGCTGTTGCTTATGCCGGCTATAAGAAGAGTCTCGCACAGGGCAGCATGGACGCTGAGGACAAGACTGTGATCGTTTTGACTGGCGCGGGTTTGAAGACGACGCTGAAGCCTTGAAAGTGGTGCTTGGAGCATTTTGCATGGCAGGCGGCTGATTTCACGTTTAGTTTGTCAGAAAAACTTATATTGTAATGCTGTTTCTGTTTGTGAACGCACTAAAGGAGGTCTGTTTAGGTTTGTCATCACAAGCTGGTGGAGTACCTGTTCTGGTGTTGAAAGAAGGTTCAAACCGTTCCAGAGGAAAGGAAGCCCAACGCACAAACATAATGGCTGCGAAAGTCGTAGCCGAATTGGTCAAAAGTTCTCTAGGACCAAAAGGCATGGACAAGATGCTCGTTGATAGCTTCGGCGACGTTACGATAACGAGCGACGGTCGCACTATCCTCGACGAGATGGACATTCAGCACCCGGCAGCGAAAATGATGGTTGAAGTTGCGAAGACTCAGGACAACGAAGCCGGCGACGGAACCACAACCGCCGTCATAATATCCGGTGAGCTTCTGAGCAAAGCTGAAGAGTTGATCGAGAAAAACGTCCATCCGACGATCATTATTGACGGCTATAGGAAAGCTTCAGAGAAAGCGTTGGAAACACTTGAAAAACTTGCGATCCCAGTGGATCTGAACAGCCAGGAATACTTGAAGAGGGTCGCAATGACTTCGATGGCAAGCAAGCTCGTAGCCGATCACAGGGAATACTTGGCGGATGTGGCTGTGAAGGCGATTCTCGCAGTTGCCGAAAAGGAAGGCGAGAAATACAAGGTTGATGTCGACGACGTCAAAGTCGAGAAAAAGCCTGGCGAATCAATCAGGAACACGAAGCTCATTCAGGGCATAGTCTTGGACAAGGACATCGCTCATTCAGGAATGCCCAAGCGTGTGGAGAAGGCAAAGATAGCGTTGCTTGACTGCCCACTAGAGATCGAGAAGACCGAGTTTGACGCCAAAATCAACATTGAGAGCCCAGAGCAGATGGAAGCCTTCCTCAAGCAAGAGGAAGAAATGCTCAAGGGAATGGTCGACAAGATTGTCTCATCCGGCGCAAACGTCATATTGTGCGAGAAGGGCGTCGACGACATGGTTCAGCACTTCTTGGCGAGAAAAGGAATAGTTGCTGTCAGAAGGATAAAGAAGTCAGACATGGAGAAGCTTGCGAAGGCTACTGGCGCGAAGATCGTGACCAGTCTTGAGGCTTTGGCGTCTGCAGACTTGGGCTACGCGAATCTGGTTGAGGAACGCAAGATCGGCGACGACAAGATGACTTTCATCGAAGGCTGCAAGCACCCGAAAGCAGTAACGATACTGATACGAGGTGGAACAACTCGTATAGTGGACGAGGCTGAACGATCACTGCACGATGCTCTCTGCGTTGTTCGGGATGTGGTTGAAGAGCCAAAGGTCGTAGCAGGCGGCGGTTCACCTGAGCTTGAGGTTTCGCGGCAGCTAAGGAAGTTCGCTGAAACTCTTCCAGGAAGAGAACAGCTTGCGGCGAAGAGCTTTGCAGAAGCGCTCGAAGTGATAGCACTCACGTTGACAGAAAACGCTGGCTTGGACCCGATAGACATTCTCTCAGAACTGAGATCCAGACACGAGAAAGGAGAAAAATGGGCCGGAATAGAGGTTAACGAAGGAAAAGTCATGGACATGGCAGAAGCCGGAGTGTTTGAACCCTTGGCTGTCAAGAAACAGATCATCAAGTCGGCAACCGAGGCTACTTCAATGATTCTGAAGATTGACGATGTGATCGCTGCAGGCAAGACTAGAGCTCCTCCAGGAGGACCACCGGGCGGCGGCATGGGAGGCATGCCTCCAGGTGGCGGCTATCCAGGAATGGGGGAGTATTAGAACACGTCTGATAAAGAAACGAAGCACCTGATAGGTCCGCCGAAGCTTACACGATTCGAGAAAGCTCGAGTAGTAGGAGCTAGAGCCCTCCAAATATCTATGGGGGCGCCGATACTGGTTGAAGTCTCTGAGGGCGCTGGGAGTCCGATAGAGATAGCGCTGAAAGAACTTGACGCAAGCATACTGCCAATGACCATCAGACGAACGCTGCCGGACAAAACCTTTCAAGACATTCCCTTGAAGTGGCTTATCGAGCAACACTAAACCTTTCTTCACTTTTTTCCTTTAAGTCTCGCAAGTTTGCTTTTGCTTCATTCAGAGTCTTTCCTATTTTCTGCCAGTGGGCCCCTTGCCAGTAGACCTGTTTACATTTCAGACATTTCCAGAACTCGTCGTAATGCTCAAACGTGTTCTTTTCAACTTTTTTTGCCGCTTTTGCCTTAGGTATGGTTCTTATCTTGGCGTTGCATTTTGGGCATCGCGACAATGTTATGTCTATGCCCAGTTTGATGTTGAACCTTGCCGCCAGCTCGGCAAGTCTCTCATCTTCTGTACCTCCCCTCAAGTAGAAAGCTTCAACGCCTTTTGTCGTGGCTTGTTGATAAAGCTGCAGATCTTTCGTGAGTAAGACGCGGTCTTCTTTTTTGGCTATTTCGATCAGCTTGTTGTCGTCGAGTTTTGTTGAGTATTTCGCGTTGTGGCCTAGGATTCGGAGCCAGCGGGTCAGTTTCCCGAGCATTCCATCGACGATGAACTTCAAATCCTATCGTCTCCGGATTACTTCGCCGTTTCCGGGCTCGGCCACGATTTCTCCCTCATCCATGACTAGTTGGCCGTTGACGAACGTTTTGACTGCTTTTCCCTCGACTGACCAGCCGTCGAATGGCGAGTATTTCGCTTTTGAATGGAATCTTGACGCGTCGATCTTGTACTTTCGTTTCAGGTCAACGACCGTCAAGTCTGCACAGTTTCCTTCTCTAATGCAGCCTCTGCCTTGCAGCTCAAAGATCTCAGCAGGTTTCTCGGCCATGAGTCTGACAATGTCTGCTATTGCCAGCCGTCCACGCTTCACTTCTGTCAATAAGAGCGGCAATGTTGTCTCCAAGCCCGGTATTCCGACCTTCACTTCCCACACGCTTTCCGCATGCTTCTCTTCTGGAGCGTGGGGTGCGTGGTCGGAACCTATGCTGTCTATTGAGTGATTCTTGACTCCGCGCCAAAGGGCTTCGATTTGCGCTTTTCCGCGGACGGGTGGCATGGTTACTGCAAGCGTTCCGATTCGCTTCATGTCGTCGGAAGACAGCAGTAGATTGTGTGGGGTGGTTTCGCAGGTCACTGGTAGACGCATCTTATTTGCTTCGGTTATTGCTTCCAGTCCCTTTCTTGTGCTCACGTGGCAGAAATGTGTGCGAGTCTTGGTCTTCCTGACGATGGCAAGTATGCGCTTTATAGTCTTCTCTTCAACAGTTTCGGAATGGGCTTCTAGATAGGCTTCGATATCATTGTGGCCGGTGCGCTTAAGCTCACGTTCAGCTTCCTGAAGCGTTGCTTTGTCTTCTGCGTGCACAGCTACCAGCGTCTTCAACCTGCTGAGCACGCTGAAAGCTTTCATCAGGGCATGGTCATCATCAATGTTTAATCCGCCGACCTGTTCAGCCATGAAAAGCTTGAAGCCGACAACGCCACTTCTGACTATGCTTTCGATCTCTTTGATGTTCTGTGGGAATTCGGAGTAAAATCCAACGTTGATGAGGATTCTGCTTTGCGCGGTTTTCATCCGGTCGTTGAGGGTTTCAACGCTCATCGTGACTGGTCTATTGTTAGGCATGTCCAACACGGTTGCCATGCCGCCAGCGGCTGCAGCAGCAGTTCCGCTGAAGAAATCCTCTTTGTAGGCTTTGCCCTCGTCTCGCAGATGCACATGCGCGTCAATCAGACCCGGCAGAACTAGCAAGCCTTTCAGGTCTGTTCTTGTGTCTGCTTTGGGCATGTTGGTGTCTTTGCCTATCTTCAGAATCTTTCCTTCAGTTGCAGCTAGGCTGCACTCGATTATCTCGCCATTTATGTATGCTTTCGCATTGGTCAGGATTAGATCAGCAACCAAGTTGGTCGCTCTCTTGCCGTTTGAATAACGTATGATGCGGAATGTTAAAAGTCATTCTATTATTTTGAAGAAGTCTCTTTCAGTCACCATTCCGACAAGCTGGTCGTTCTTCGTGACTGGAAGCGCGCCGACTTTCTTTTCTCTCATCGTCTTCGCGGCTTGACCCACATCCGCTGTCGGTTCTACGGTCAGCACATGCTTTGTGGCTATCCCAAGGGCAGGAGTATTCAACACTTGTATGATCGTGCCGGATTGAAGGTGCTTGAAGACTTCGCCAGAGCCGAAGAAACGAATAATGTCCATCGTGGTTACTATGCCCGCGACCTTGCCGTCAGAGACTATGGGCAGTCTTCTGAATCCTTGAGTTGTCATCGTCTTCTCGGCTTCAAATATCGTCGTCTTGGGCAGTGCCGTCATAATATTCTCGGACATTATCTGTGCCACAGTCACGCCGCTCATCATGTCTGCGAAAAGGTTCGCAATGTCCCTCTCAGTAATTATCGCCTTAACATGCTCTTCTTCGTCAACAACCGGCAGACCACCGAGGTTCTCCTTCGTCATAAGCGCAATCGCCTGGCTTATCTTCGCTGATGCCTTCACTGAAACAGTCTTCTTGGTCATCACAAGTTTGATGGGCTCGTTGATAGCCTTGAAAATGTTGCCGCCGAACTTTTGCTGAATTATCTGGAATTTCTCTCCTCCGCCCAGATAATCGATTATGTCCGTAGCCGTGACAATTCCTTCGAGACGCTTTGTGCCAGCGTTTGCGATGGGCACTCGGCGGAATCCTTCTTTCGCCATCAGTTGGATCGCATCGTAGATCGGCGTGGTCGAAGCCATCGTGATGACCTTGCCTTTTGCGACTTGCAGGATTTCTCCTTCCTTTCTCTTTGCAGGATGAGCCTTGAGAGACAATTGGCCTCTTTCTTTGAGTGACCTTCTGAACGTTTCTCTGCTCAATTCGCTTCTCCTCTCTATCCAATTATGAGACGAGCAACATCCTCACGATCAACTATGCCTATCAGTCTGCCGTCCTCGTCTTTCACTGGAACTCTGCCGATACCCTTAGAAACCATGGCTTTCGCGACTCTGATCGCTTTTATCGAAGGTTCCACAGCTATCACCTGGGTTTTCATTATTGAGAAAACCTTTGGCGACGCTCGGAAGCGTCCTTTGCTTCCCTCCAACGTTGGCGAAGCTGCGCCGCTTTCTAAGAGGTCTTTCTGAGTGAGGATTCCGACAAGCTTGTCATTTCTCGTGACTGGCAGTCCTGCAAGCGATTTTTCCTTCATCAAATGCCATACCTGTCCAACTTCATCATCAGGCGAGCAAGTCACAACCTTTGTGGACATGATTTCAGAAACTGGTTTTGCGAGCTTCTCTGGGCTTGTCCTGACGATAGCTTCAATGAAATCCTCGAGTCCGAAAACTCCCACGTAAGTCATGTCCTGACTTGAGTTCACGACAGGAGCCACCCATTCGTCCGCTCGCAGCATTCCCTTGACTGCCACTGTGGTCTCGTCGTCCACTGTTGGCACCTGTTTGAGGTTTGTGATGATTCCTTTGACCCGAATTGCTGATACTGATGACGTGATTGCCATTAGGTCCCAGCGCGTGACTATTCCCAGAAGCTTCTTGTTGTCATCGATCACTGGAAGAACCCTGAGGGAGAGGTCCCGCATGGTTGCGCGAGCCTTGGTGGCAAGTTCGTCTCCATAGATTGTTGGGTGTTTCTCGTCCATAATGTCTTTAACGCGCAAGCAGCCGCGCCTCTCATTCCTCGCTTTCGAGTTCGCCCTTGCAGTCTTCGCAGAGAAATTCGCCATTCACTTCGGTCAGGTTGTCTGACCAGCTTCCACAGTGGTCGCAGTATCCAGCAAGAGGAGAAGCTTCTTCCGTTTCCTCCTTAGGTTCCGCTTCTTCCTCTACTATTCCCTCGTGTGCTGTCTTATCGTTCTCAATGCGCGCTTGTTCTTGGATTATTTCAATAAGTTCTGGCATCACACCCAAGATGTCTTTGCTTGAGAGTACGCCGTAGAGCTGACCTTTGTACACGACGCCAAGCCTCCGTATGTTCAGCTTGCTCATCCTCCGGGCCGCGTCGCTTATCGTTTCGTCAGGCTCTATTGTGATCAGTGGTGAAGTCATGATCTCCTTGGCGAACATTGTGTCAGGTTTCGCGTTCTTCGCCAACACTCTTCCCACAAGGTCCTTCTCAGTTATTATTCCCAGCGGCTTTCCGCCCTTGTCTGTGACGACAATGCACCCTAAGTCATCCTTCGTCATGAGCTGTGCGACTTTGTCTATCGGAGCATTCTCCATGCTTGTCACCACTGGGCTGCTCATGACGTCCTTAACTAGCATCTTCGACCTTAAACCCATGTCGGCCATTTTCTTCAACCACGTTGCCCGTGCATGACCTTTTCAATTGCTTTTTTATATTCATTCAACTGAAGAGAAATCTCGCACATTTAAAACTTGCCATAAAACGTCTGCCCACTGCAACTGTTGAACAGGTCAAGTCTTATTAGTTTCCGGCGTCAAATGCTGTACTCTTAGCGTGGGGCGCAAGAGATGCTGAAAACCAACGTTGACAAGCTGGTTAAGCTTTCTGTCTGCGGCGAAGTTGTGAGCCCCGTTTTCGGAAGAAGCACCTATACCATTACTGCTCAAGGCACGCCCGTGGTCTTGCCAGGAGTCGGCGGCATAACCTACAACGTGCGGATCGGCGACTTAGCGTGCGGATGGGAAGCTGATCATGTTGAGCCCGGAGTGAGTCTAGAAAACAAGGAGAATGACCCGCGCTTCGGACAGGGCGCAAATGCAGCTTTCAACACTCTCGCTTGTGTGGGAAATGAAGCAGTCGTTGTGACAGGAGAAGCAAAAGGCGCAAAAGGCGTCCTGACGGGCAAGCACGGCGGAATAGAGCACGTTTTAGCAGATTTTCAACCTGAAACGCTTGAGAAGCTGATGCTCGGCGACAAGGTGCTCGTCAAGGCCTTTGGCACCGGCTTGAAACTGCTGGATTTTCCCGAAATCAAAGTAATGAACACTGATCCAAAACTGCTCAAGGCACTTAATCCCAAAGTAAAGGGTGGCAAGCTGGAGATCCCCGTAACCCACATCGTGCCCGCATCCATCATGGGTTCAGGATTGGGTACTAACCACACCTATTCAGGAGACTACGATATTCAGCTCTTCGACGCGAAAGTCAACAAGAAACACGGGCTTGACGATTTGCGGCTTGGAGACTTTGTCGCCATCACAGACGCAGACCACTCATTCGGTCGCATCTATCTTTCAGGTGCGGTTTCCGTCGGGATTGTCGTTCACACAAACTGCGTGACATCTGGGCACGGACCAGGAGTCACCACACTGTTCACATCGACCTCAGGAAAAATCGTTCCAAGAATCGACGCTAAGGCCAATATTGCACATCTGCTCAAGTTGAGAACAGATATATAAAGCAGAGACTTCACTATTTGTGCTTAGACAGTAGAGGAGTTAATGAACATTGCCATCTAAGCGAAAGAGTCGCGGAAGATCAAAGGGCGGAAAAGGTAGCAGCGGAACCATCCAGTGCGCTGGTTGCGGCCAGATAGTGCCGCGTGACAAGGCCAAAAAGTCTACACGTAGGGTTTCCATTGTCGATTCTGCTCTGGCCAAGGAGCTTCGCCAGAAGGGCACATACATTGCGGCACCAGTTGATACTAAGTACTACTGCGTGTCATGTGCAGTCCACCGTGGCATCTGCAAGGTTCGGGCGGAAGATGAACGCCGGACGCGGCCAAGAAGACGATTCTAGTCTTCAACCTTTTTCTTCAGTTTCCCGTAAACATGTACACTTCTCTGTAGGACTGTCAAGTTTGAGAGCACTGCAAGCAGAATCACGCTCACGTTGATGACAGCTTGCGGCTCGTAGAAAACCGCCACGATGCTTGCGACTGCCAGTGTGAGCATTCTTTCAGCTCTTTCAGCGATACCGACAGATTCCATCGGTATTCCAGCCGCTTCTGCTCTTGCCCGACTGTAACTCACAAGTAAGGCGCCAGCCAAAGCAACAAGACCCCAGCGAACGTCACACAGCCCTCCAATGATCAAGCCTGCATACACGGCTGCATCCGCGTATCGATCCAACAACGAGTCGAGGAAACCTCCGAAAACAGTCGCCTGCCCATAGAGTCTGGCAACTATTCCATCGAGCGCGTCGCAGAATCCTGAAAGCAATAGCAGCGCAGTTGCAAGAATAAGAAAGAAGCCGTTTTTTTGCCATTCGGCATATACAACGGCTGAAAGGAAGGCCAGAACAATGCCTATGCCCGTTATACGGTTGGGTGTGAGTCGCAGCTTGTGGGCTGCTCTTGCCTCGGTTGTGAGCATCGTCTGCACTTTTTTCTTCAGCCTTGTCAACACGAGTCTTCATCACTTTTATGTCGATAATCCATATTTAAACTAGAACAGCATATGTTTGTATGAAAGGTGCTTGCGCATGATCAGCGTCATGTCCATAAGGGTCTGTGACAAGACTTGCTTAGGGACAAGGATTGAGCTTCCCGATTCCCCGCCACTGCTCGTGATAACAGCAGACAAAGGTTTCGTCATGTGCGGTTTCTTGAACGTCGAAGCAGCAGAAAAACTTGGCGTGACGGCGGCGGTCGTTAGCGGCGTGAAAACTTTTGAAGATGTGCTCAGTGGATCAGTCAAAGCCGTGACGTCAAAAGCAAACAGTCTCGGCATCGAAGTAGGAATGAAGGGTGCAGAAGCGCTGAAGAGAATGTTCTGAGTTCACTGTCTGCCGGTTTCATGCGTAGCCACCGCAATCCCAGCCGTATGGTTTCCAGTTGTACGTCATGGGCGACGACTACCGCGGGCGTTGAGGCTTATAAGCTGGAAACCACGAAATGTGCGATTGAGCGCATTTGTGTTGCCAACTAAAAGGGAGTCGTTGCGTGCCGTTGCTGCTGAAGTGATCGTCTGTGCGAAGTGCCCGCTCTCAAGAAGCCGCAAGAACGCAGTCCCCGGCGCTGGTGACCGCAAAAGCCGAATAATGCTTGTGGGCGAGGCTCCGGGTCGATCAGAAGATGCTAAAGGTGAACCTTTCGTAGGCGCAGCCGGCAAATTGCTTGATTCATTGCTGTCTGAGATCGGGCTTTCAAGAAAGAAGGTTTTCATCACTAATGTCGTCAAGTGCAGGCCTCCACGAAACCGCCAACCCTTGCCTAACGAAATCAAGATGTGCACGCCCTATCTGGACCGGCAAGTCAGAATCCTGAAGCCCATAATCATTGTCACACTGGGAAATCACTCCAGCGCTTACATCTTCTCAAAGGCAAACATGTCCTTTGACACCATTACCAAAGCGCATGGATGGCTCTACGAGGCCTCGCTACTTGGTTTGTGTGTTAAGATTTTCCCAACGTTCCATCCCGCAGCAGCTCTCTATAACGGACAATATCGTAGACTATTGCAGGAGGATTTCCATAAGTTGAGACACCATAAGCTTGATGGGACGCCCCTGTAGTTTCCATATGTCGATTGCGCGTATGCATCGATCTTTGTCCATTGTTCTTGTCTGCAGAATATGATACTCGGCTTTCGGGTTGAGGGCTTGCGCTATTCCTTTTTCTGCTTGACCTATGGCAATGCATAGTCTCGGTTCAAGATGCTTCTTCCATGAGCATTCATAGAAGTTGTAGACAATTCTCTTCTCGTTCTTCTCACAGCCACAACAGCCTTTATGTCCGAACACCTTGTGGTCGATTTCCATGGCGAACTCGATGTCTTCAATAGTGCTTTCAAGCTCAAAATCTCTTTCAACGACTGCCAAAGTCCAATCCAACTTGGGCTGCCTTAGCCAACGCCTATGCAGGCGAGTCCGTATTATAGTTCTCAAGTTGATCGTAGATGGCTCTGTAAAGCTTTCCGACGCCCTTTAACGAGTCTCCACTTTGTTTGAGAAGGAATGTACTTTCTGGAGGGGGTGTTTCCTCACTCTCAAGATGCCAACTCACCCTAGACTAGGCGCTTATTCTTGGTGGTGGGCGCACCGGTCTGCCCAGCTTTCTGCGCAGTGCGATGCGGTGCAGTTTCCTCAGAGTTTTTATGAGCTGTTCGACCGTTGGCAGGTTGGAATATATGAGCGGAATTTGGTCATATTCCGCCAACTTTGTGGAGTGTTCATCAGGTCTGGCTCCTTGGAAGATGACGATGCGCGGCTTCAAGCTGCTCATGCGTACGATCAACATGGGTGAGATGCTATTTTCTATGTTCGTGAAGATTAGCACTCGATCTGTTGTGGTTCCGAACAACTGCGAGAATTCCGAGCCTGAGAGGGTTTCAACGGCTTTCTGGCTGTCCACGACAGTGTACCCGTTGACTTCCTTCACAACTCTGCCAGTTGGCGCAACCATCTCGCCCTGCAATGCTTTGCACAAGTATTCTACACGCACAGGTATCGGAAACTCGCGAAGGTCTATTATGGCGTTGCTCGGTGACCCTGTAAGCTTGGCAAACTCGCTTATGAACCGGCTGCCCCGTTCCTCATCAATCTTCAGCAAAGCCCAAACGAATCTGCGCACGAACTTCGTGCCTGGGCTTTCTCTTCTTCCGCTTTCGTAGTCGCTTATGACTGCTGATGACAGAAGTCCCATCTTGTCCGAGAGTCTCATCTGTGACACCGCGAACAGTTCCCGCCATTTCCGCATCGTCGCCCCTGGCTTGCTTGACAGGATGATCTCGCCGGCGATTCTTCTTGCGAGAACTTCGCGGACGCTTGGAGACACAGACATGGAAACGCCAAGTTCCCCTTAGAACATAACGATCTATAAAAACCTATTCAGAATCGCACGCAATGTGCCCTTTCCCTTTTGCTTAAGCACGTATTCGGGCATTAGTTGTCGGGCGGGTCGCTGCTGCTAGTAGCGAACCTATATATCTTGCCTCTGCCGTTGTCGTAGATCTTTGCGAAGTACGTTGGATATAACGTGTCGTCGAGAACAAGACGCAGCAGTGTCACCTGCTTTCCGAGCGCCGTTGGCTGGTAGACCGTGCCGTTTACAGTCAAATAGTCGGTTGCGTTGTATCCTGCAATCTGGGCGATCCAATTGAACTTCTGCAACTCGTCTGACGTGAAGACCAGTACGTAGGATACACTATAGCCCTTCATGAGTTGGACAGACTGGTTTTCGGGCAGCATGAACATGTTTGCCATAGCATGTATCTTTTCGGACGAGTCCCACGTTCCGAAGATTTGAGCTTCCAAGCTGTGCAGTGGATCTCTGCTTGATCCCATACTGTACCAGATGTCTCTTGAAGGATATGTCTCTATCACTTCCCGGTGGCTCCACTTTCTCACCGCTCTGCCATAGTCCCACCAGCAAAGCACAATTGAGTCGGGAGGCGTCAACTGCTCGAGTTTTGTAAAAGTGTCAGGCATTCCCCGCTCCTTGGAGAAGTATGTCAGGACAGCATCTTCTCTTTCGCCGAAGTTGATTCTGAGACCCAGAAGGGCCACTGAAGCGATTACAGTGACGATGAAGACTGCGGCAAGCCACTTCTTTGATGGCGGCTTCATTGCGGGTTTGGCACGCTTCCAGATAGATTAAGGTTGTCCACAAGCTTTAATTCTTTCCTTCATGCACCACAGACAGATGGCGCATCGTCTCAGAGTGCTCGACTAGACAAGAAAGATCAAAAAGATGCCGGTCACGATCATTATCGATCCTAACGCGTTTCTTGCTGTCACTTTTTCATGAAGCAGAGCTATTCCGGCCAGTGTTGAGAAAAGAGGTGTGGTTGAAGATATTGGGACTGCTCGTGACTCTAGGGTTTCTATGAAACTGTATGTCAGGAAGAACCATCCGACGCCAAGCGCAACGATTCCTCCTGCAATCAGAGTTGCCGCAGTCTTTTTCGACAGCTTTCGGAAACCTGAGCCTCTCTCAATAATCGGCGAAACAACAAGCAACATGCCTGCAACTGCAATCACTCTGATGGTGTTCACGGCTAGAGCATGCTCCAAGTCTGGCGTCTCCTTCACAGCAATGTTGATCATCGTTATGCTTATGGACCACAGAATGGCTGTCGCCAAGGCGAAAACGACTCCTTTGAGCAGGACTTTTTTCGGTTCGTCGGTTTCGCCTAGTCTTTTCGGTTGGCTGAGTAACCATATGCCGAAAACTATTGCAACTGCACCGGCAACAACAGGAAAAGTCACAGTCTCATGGGTCCAGAGAGTTGCCCACAGCAGATTGAACAATGGATAAGTGCATGTGATCGGGACAGCTCGCGCTACTCCAACGCTCTTCAGGCTTACCATATACAATGTGTCTCCTGCGCCTAGGCCGATTATGCCACTGATACATGCCAAAGCGATGACGTTCGCGGACAGACTTGTCAGTGCTCCAGATCTGCCTATGAGGATCACGAAAGCGAGGAGAATGGCTCCTGTGTATGTGAGGCGGGCGATGTTGGCTGAGGTTGGCTTGGCCTGCGAAAGTGCTCTCTTATAGAGTATTGCCGATACAGTCCAGCTTATCGCCGCACCCAACGCTGCAAGCTCGCCAATCATGCGCCTGTTTTCCTCTTGATTCTTTAGGAGAGTTCGTTTGATGCTCGTTAAATATGTAGCGTCTGCTCAGAATCTGTTATTTTGTTTGCTGTTAGAGTGTGAAACGAAAAAAGTTGGAGTGCACGTGTCCGAACCACTTTACACCACAACAAAAGGTCTGCAACTGTGTTCAAGTGTGGCTTCGGAATCGCCTTTGCACATTATTCTTTTATGGTATACACTTAGTTGTCAAGTTTTGCCTTTAGAGCAAGAAATCTGTTCTTCTTGCGTGTATCGCCGTTTTTTTCTGCATCATCAATAACCTGTGTGACCCAGTTTCTGAGTTCGCAAAGGCATTCGACTCCGCGTGTCTTTGTATGAGCACGGGCTACATGTGTTGCTTGTTCACTTTTGAGCATCGTTTTCACCTCGTTTTTTAGATAGCTAGATCAGCCAAAAGTAGAACTGAATTTCTTCGTCCTGACTTTACTTGCGAAAATCTCGCTTCGCAATTAGGTACTGCACCGGAACATATTAAGCTATCGTACGATTTGTCGCCAGGTGTTCTACATGCGAGAAATGATTTTGAAGCTTTCTCCATTGGTGGGCTCCATTGCTTGGCCTTTGAGGTTGGATCAGTGTCTTCTTTTTGAGCGTGCACCAATGATATACTGCCCCAACTATCATCGTTCTAGATCAAGATCATGCACAGGGAGTTGCGGCAAGAGTTTTTATGTCGAGGCAACCTACATGGTCAATGCGACTGTGCTATAATGCTGACTAGAAGAACCATTGAAGTCGATATCTTTTCCCGTATTCTCCTAATCGCTTTTGAAGCACTTGTCGAGCTTAATTCCCTGACTTGTGCTACCAAAACCATTCGCCAGTCTAGCATCGTTGCAGAGCGACAGCTGAGAGACTTGTTTTCAAAGCTGCTTGAGAAGACCGTGTTGAGGAATGGTGTTGTTCTTATTCGCGGATTCAAGTATTCTCTGCCTGATGTGCAGGTTGACAGCCTTTTTGTTCTTTTTCCTCAATATGAAAAGCGCATATGGCAGCATTTCAAACCAACAAAGGGTCAGGTTTTTATCGATGTGGGTGCGCACGTTGGAAAATATGCTTTTCAGGTAGCGCGGATGATTGGGGACGACGGGTTGGTTGTTGCTGTTGAGCCTCATCCTGACAACTACGTGGCACTGCTTCGTGGGATTGAATTGAATGGTCTTAGAAACGTGGTTCCGCTAAGGCTTGCGGCTTGGGAAGAAAATTGCGTTCTGAACCTGTTTCTTGGCAAGGCGTCGATTTTTCACTCGGTCAAGGTTGACGCTGGGTCTGGGTGTGTTGAGGTGGAAGCTAGGACGCTGGACAGAATCGTGCACGAACTGAATCTGAGTCACGTTGATTGGATCAAGTTGGATGTTGAAGATGCCGAGGTAGAGGTTCTGAGAGGTCTCAAGAGCGTCGTTGCACGGTATCATCCTAAGCTTATTCTGGAAGTCCAATGGCGAAACATGGAGGCGGTGTTGCAGCTTGTGAACGAATATGGTTATGCGATCATTCCTGTGGTGGGAGAGCAGAACCCACAAGCTAGGGTGGGATACTACTACTGCAAGCCTTCGGCCTCAGAGTCAGGATTGCCGTCTTGCGTCAGCGATTAAGCGCTCCGTTTTGTGCGGAGGTTGCTGCTGTTCATCGTGGCCACTTGGCAAAACTGGAGATTGTTCAGGAAATCGGTCAGTAGGCCAGTCTTGGAGATGCTGATGGAAATGGATCGCGCTCCAACGATGTGTTGGTAATCTGGCAATACCGGCAAAGATCGATGGGTTCAGATAGCACCAAGACTGTGAAAAAGCCGCGATTCGTCACTGTAATTGGTTACGTAGTTCTAGGACTCTCTGAGGAGAAACTGGCTGGTGATGTCAAAGAAACGCTCTATTACATCAATCCAGATTGCAGGCTAAGAGATCGAAGCAATAAAGGTTTTTAGTTGTGCATCCAAATAAAGAGGCGACGTGAGCACATGTCGTTCCGCGAAGAGATAGCACAAATCGCAAAAGGTAAAGAATCGAACATTGTATTGGCTCTTGATTTCCTCTTCGAAGACCCAGCGAATCGCAAGAAACTTTTCACCCTCGCTGAAGGTGTTCTGAACGTTGTTCATCCCTACCTGTGTGCTGTCAAGTTTAATCATCATCTGGTGCTTCCATTGGGCACGTTTGATGGTGTTCAGAAGCTCGTAGAACAGGTTCATGATATGGGCTTGGTGGCTATAATGGATTGCAAGATAAACGACATAGGTGCCACAAACCAAGCTATTGCCGAATACTATTATACCGCGGGCTTTGACGCCGTCATAGCCAATCCCTTCATAGGCTGGGATGAAGGTCTAAAGCCTATCTTCGATGTTGCCCGCAGAATGAAGCGTGGCGTGATTCTCCTCGTCTACATGAGCCACAAGGGAGCCTCTGAAGGCTACGGACAAACCATAATCGATTCAGCAACAAACCAAAAAGTGTCTCAGTATGTGGTCTTCGCAAAGAAGGCCCTGAAATACGGGGCTGACGGTGCAGTGGTGGGCGCGACGTATCCTGATAAGATACGAGAAGTGCACGCGATACTTGGCGACAAAGTGCCCATTTTTTCACCAGGCATCGGTGCGCAAGGCGGAGAAGTGACCGCTGCTTTGGAAGCTGGTTCGCGTTATCTGATTGCTGGGAGGTCAATAGTGCAGGCCAAAGATCCTGCCGAGGCTGCGAGGCAGACAAGAGACATGGCTAGGTGGAGAAAATAGGGATGGGCTGAAAGGACGTCTTATCGGTTGCGTCTTTCCCAGAGTTCTTTCTTGAGAAGGTCTCGGACAGACGATCTTATGGCTGAACTGCGACTCTGGTACATGTTTGCTCTCACGAGCTCGTCAAGCCCTTCCAAATATGCCTCAGGCAGTAACACAGTGACTAGTTTCATGCTCTTTCCCCGCGAACGCATATGCCTATAACATGCCGCAAATATAAAACTTAATTCGCGTTTAGACCTCTTGTCAGATGGGGACTCTTCCTCTGTACTTTTCAGGCGGGTATTTCCTGCCGTTGCTTTCTATCTTCTCGAGGACGGCATGTGCCAAATCGATGTCCAGAGTGTCTGCCATACTCAGACAGTAGATCACAACGTCTGCCAACTCGTTTCTGACCGCATCAAGCTTAGCCCGATCATTTCTGAGCTCTCTGCTTTCTTCAAGGTTTACCCGCTGGAAAAGCTCTAGAGGCTCAGCTGATTCGATGCATATTGATTCAGTGACATCTTTAGGATTCTGGTATTTCTCCCCCCTCTTTCCCTAAGAAAGGCCTTGACGTGCGAGATCAAATCATCTATTGAAGTATTATTGTTGCTACGATTCAATGGGCTTCATCTTCTGCAAGCACAAATATGATCAAATGAAGTTGCGGTGCCAGCGTGGTCGTCAGACAAATACATCTAGACACCGTCTTTCAGGCTTCGCACTTCGTTGAATGTCTTCTGAAAGGTCTTGAACGTGTCATCAATGTAAAGTGTTCTTTTCCGAATTCCCTGTTGCACGGTTCCGACGGCTATGAACATGGCGCCTAAAACGTCGCTTATGGTTGGGTCCGGAAACGCAATGAGTGCGACACCGACTTTGATAAGCATTGATCTGTTGCTGGTCCGCCAGAGCTTCTTCGTCGTCTTCGCCGTCGCGGTTGTCACGTGCAGAGCTTCAATAACATCTGCATAGCTCTCACTGAGCTCCTCTGCAACACTAGCAGCCGTTTTCAGTTCTTCAGCCTTCACCTGTGTTCCGCTCGACTCTGGCCTTTATTATGGAAACGTTCATGCAGAAAAGCCTTGAATGATCGGATATTTGGCATTTCGAGCAGTTCTCCATGCAGAGACGCCTGCTTCTTGATGAGATGCTTGAAATCCGCGCGTTTCATGCTTGGCAGTTTTGTTGTGAAGAGTGAAAACGTGGTGACGTCTCAGGCTATTGATGTTCAGAAAACTGCCCTTTTCGGCCACCTGTTCTCTGGCTGATACGTAAATCATAAAACAGCAAGCCCGCTAATAGTGTAGAGAGGTGTCGCGCGGTTATGTCTGGAGCGTTTGACCCGAAGGAATTTGTCGCAGTCAAGACCGAGGAAATAAAGAAGACTATAGGCCGCGAGAAGGCGTTGGTCGCTGTTTCTGGAGGCGTCGACAGCACAACTTGCGCCGTGCTGACCCACAAGGCCATAGGCGAAAACCTCGTCTGCGTCATATTGGACGACGCTTTCATGCGTGAAGGCGAACCTGAACGTGTAGCAGCGATGCTTGTCAAGCCTCCGTTCAATGTCTCGACTAAAATAGTGAATGTGCGCGAACGCTTCATGCAAGCCATGAAGGGAGCCCGAGACGCTGAGGAAAAGCGCAAGAAGTTCCGTGAAACCTTCTATCAAGCTCTGTCCGACACTGCCAAGAAGGAGGGCAGCAAGGTGCTCGTGCAGGGCACGATTCGGGCTGACATAATCGAGACGGTTGGCGGCGTGAAGACTCAGCACAACGTACTTGAGCAGATGGGTATCAATCCGGTGGAGCGTTTTGGTTTCAAAGTCGTCGAGCCACTTTTGCCTCTGTTTAAGGAGCAGGTTAGAATGGTGGCTAGATATCTTGGATTGCCTGCTGAATTTTCTGAGAGGCAGCCTTTTCCAGGTCCAGGTCTTTCTGTACGAGTGGTCGGTGAGATTCAGCCTGATAAGCTGGAGACAGTTAAGAAGGCTACCACAATTGTTGAGCGGTTGCTGGCTCAGCACAAGCCTAGTCAGTACTTTGCGTTGATCGTTGACAATGAAGAGGCTGAACAGAAGTCCAGAGTACTTCACATTCAAGAAACTGCGGCAAGATTCTTCAACGTTCCATCCCGAAACGTTCATGTTAAAATCTTCGGTGACAAGGCCACCGGAGTGAAGGCTGGCGAAAGACGTTACGGCGAGGTGGTCGGTGTGAAGATCGAAACCATGAACGGGAAACTGCATCAGACCGCGATCAGCAACCTTGTCACTCTTCAGACGCAGATAATCACCGAGAACCCCACAGTTTCAAGAATCTTCTACACAGTTAAAGATTCGCCTCGGAAGAGCCCATATGTGGTCGGTATAAGGGCAATTCAGACCAAAGACTTCCTAACTGCACAGGTTTCGGAGATTCCGTGGTCGACACTTGATCTGATTGCTGAGGAAGTGCTGGAGCAATGTTCAAACGTGTCAACAGTCTATTATGATGTTACGCCGAAGCCACCAGCAACGATAGAGATGGAATAATTATGTTTCGTGTGAGAGTGCACAAGATCGAGTCGATTCAGGATTTGGACGGTAACCTAGGCAAGCGCATCGAATTGATCGAAGAGCGGGAGATTCCGCGCTTTGCAGTCAGACCACAGACTGAAGAGGCTCGGATGGTTCAAGATGTGCTTCAGGCTCTGCAACAACAGGTTCCAATGATGCCGGGAAAAGCACAGTTTGCCTTTCCCAAGATAATCCTGTTTCTGACTGAGCAAGAGTATGAGAGTCTGGGCATCGAGTTTGACGTGAACCAAATCTATGAGATAGCGCTTGAGAATCAGGCCATTCGATTCACGAAAACTGCATGATTTCCTTTCTCATCTGCCTGAGGCTTGTATGCCTTGGGTGGAATGAGAGGACAAACATCATGTTTTTTAGTGCCGTGCAGACATCGTGCAAGTCAGGTTCTCCATCATTGTTACAGTAGATAGGTATGGGCTCCTCTTCTCCATCTTTGTAGTAAACGTAGATAGGTATGAACCTTTTTCTGAACGTGACGACTTCCACGTTTGCCTTAAGTACCTTGGCCATTTTCTCAACAGCCAAGCTGACAGGTTTCAAGCGTCTTGCGCGTAGGGCAGAGGTTGAAGTGTAGACAAGCAATTTTCCATTAGAATCCGACAGCATTCCGTGCACTCCGGAGACAGACTCGTGTTAGAATGCTTTTAAAACAGTCGACGAACCAACTGCTTCAAGCAGTGGAGAGATAAATTAAAGTGAAGACAAATGCCAACTAATGGAGGCCGTGCCAACGGTCAGAGTGGTAGCAGTGAAGGTCAGAGCCCGTGTTTTCGTCAGCGGTCAAGTGCAAGGCGTTCTTTTTAGGGTGAAAACGAGACAGGAAGCGAGGAAACATGGCGTCAGGGGCTGGGTTCGCAACCTGCAAGACGGTCGCGTTGAGGCCCTCTTTGAAGGCGAAGAAGAGAAAGTCAAGTCATTGATTGATTTTTGCAGGCAGGGGCCGGCGGGTGCGATAGTCACGGGCGCTGATGTTGTCTGGGAGAATTATAGTGGCGGATTCGGTGGTTTCGAGGTGAGGTACTGGTGACCTTGGCCCGTTGATGTGTTAGGTAACCAGATTGTGTCCGTCTTGGCATGCTTGGATCTTTGTGAGGAAGTCAAGAGGCGCACTCAGTTGTTTACGTTCTCTTTTTTGGAACCCTGAAATGTGAGTTCTTGCCTGCGCTTATGTAATCTCCGCCCATTCCTCGGACGGCGCTTGCTATCTTGCTGAAGTTGTCTGAACCTAGAAATTGCCGCGGTTTGATTACCACATAATCGTCTTTTTCTTCGAAGCTTAGGAGGTTCTCTAGGTCTTCGGGAAACATCATTTTGATGTCCTCAATTTCCTTCACACGCTCAGCTGGTTTGGGCATTCCGAGCACAGCTGGTGCCGGGGCTGGTTTTTGTGCTGGTTGTGCAGGCGTGCTTAATGGTTGGGTGATTTGTGCTACTGCAAGGGATTTCAGTGAGGCTGAAACCTGTCGCAGATCCTCGGTCATGTCGCTTAGAATCATGACTAACTCATCAACTCTCTTCGTCAACTTCTCAACCTGTTCCTTGTTCTCAGCCATTTGCCCTCGCCTCTCTAAACACCTTATACTCTGACGCATTTATTAACTATTTTCAACCCTTCTTACAACCGGGGAAGCGGCAAACTTGATCGAAGTCGACGGGAGCCAGAAGAGCGGAAGCGGAACAATTCTCCGTCTAGCCGTCGCGCTGGCCACAATACGGCATCAGCCGTTGCACATATGGAACATTCGCCAAAACCGACCACAACCGGGGCTGAAGCCACAGCATTTGGAAGCGGTTCTGACGGCCGCAAGACTGTGCAACGCTGAAACCAAAGGAGTGGTTCTCAACTCGCGAGAGCTGTGGTTCACTCCGGGGCAAGTGGAAGGCGGGGGAATTGAAGCGGAAATCGGCACTGCCGGAAGCATTCCCATGCTCTTGATGACCGTGCTGCCTATCTGCATTGCTGCAGAGAAGGCGATTCACTTGCATATCACGAGAGGTGGAACCGACGTGCTGCATTCACCGACAATCAACTATGTTCGTTTCGTGCTTCTACCGATGCTGAAACGCATGGGACTTGACGCAACCTTGGAGGTTCATAAGTACGGGTACTACCCTAAAGGCATGGGTGAAGCCACTTTGAATGTTGAGCCGTGCAAGACCTTGAAGCCTCTGGTTCTGGAAAGCTTCGGCAACTTGACGGACGTGAAAGGGGTTTCAGTCTGCACTTTTCTTGCTGACAGAAAGGTTGCTGAACGTCAAGCCCGGGCAACAATGGAATGTCTGAAAGAGAAGGGTTTCACGCCAAAGATCCAGACAGTGAATGACAGTTCGAATCCTCTGCAGAAGGGCAGTTCCATCACGCTGTGGGCTGAAACGGACGCGGGTGTGCTTTTGGGCGCTGACGCGATTGGAGAGCTTGGAAAACCAAGCGAGACCGTTGGCAAAGAGGCAGCTGAGAAGCTTTGGCTCGAGGTTCAGGCTCGACCTACCGTTGATGTTCACTTGGCCGACGTGCTTGTTCCGTACGTGGCTTTGGCAGAGGGAAGGTCTGCCTATCTTGTCAGATCGGCTTCCGAGCATCTGCAGACGAACATATGGCTTGCCGAAAAGGTGTTGAATGTAAGGTTCAGGGTTGAGAGCGTGGGTGGACTCTGTAGGGTTGAGAAGATTGGCTAAGTGTGAAGTGTTGGAGGCTTTGGGCGGAGTCTCTTTACAGACTAGGTTGCAGTATGGATTGACTAGTATCGAATTAGTCATGTTCTACGTAGTAATAATTGAACAGAAAGATTAGCTTCGTGATCCCATGTTCAGACGGTCTCTCTGCATCAAGGTTCCGAAACGGCAAGGCGAAAAGGCTCTGAACCTAGCGGACAGGCTGAAAATAGTCAACAACAGTCTGGAGGTCCACAGAGACGAAGGCTTCGTATATATCCCAATCCTCAATGAGACACATGGGGACGCGTTGGAGATTCTTAAGGAGCAGGTGGCTGGTCTTGAAATTTTCGCGAATGTTTTTCCGGAACGAAAGAAGAGAGCGAAGTCTCTCGCTGACTTGCTTGGAGGCAAGCTGCCGCAGAACCTTCTGGCGGGCCTGCCTCATTCAGCCGACTTCGTTGGCGACATAGCTATAGTCGAGTTGGCACCTGAGCTCGAAGAATACAAGATCGTCATCGGTGAGGCCATTCTGAAGACAAATCGCAATGTGCGGACGGTGCTTGCCAAGGCAGGCGCAGTCAGCGGTACATACAGACTCAGGAAGTTCAACGTCATCGCAGGTCAATCAAAAACTGAAACCATCCACAAAGAGTACGGTTGCCAGTTATTCGTGGATGTTGCCAAGGCATATTTTTCGCCTCGCTTGTCATATGAGCACCATCGCGTTGCGTCTCTTGTCACCGAAGGTGAGACTGTTGTGGACTTGTTTGCTGGCGTCGGACCGTTCGCCATACCCATCGCAAAGACCTGTAGGAACGTGAGAGTTAACGCTGTTGACGTGAATCCAGACGCGGTTGAGTATCTCAAGAGAAACGTCAGACTGAACAGAGTGGACGGAAAAATCCATGCTTTCTTGGGAGACGCCCGACAAATCGTTGACGAACAACTGCTGAGCATTGCTGATCGAGTGATCATGAACCTGCCTGAGAAAGCCTTGACGTTCGTTGACGTGGCCTGCAAGGCACTGAAGCCAAGCGGTGGTGTTGTCCACTTCTACGGTTTTGTCTCCGCTTCAGTTTCGTTGGAGGCTCTCAAGCTTCTATTGGTTGAAACAGTCCAGAAGCATGGTAGAACTGTCGAAGCCTGCATATTTTCTCGAATCGTACGTGAAACGGCTCCGCATGAGGGTCAAGCCGTGTTTGATGTTCTGATATGCTGAGTCTGAATGATTAAAGAGAGAGTTTGACAGTGAGCGTAATCTTCACTTCTTGCTGTGCGTTTGTCAATTTTTCGGCGAGTCTTCTCGACAAGTCGCATGCTGCCTTGTCTGCGTGAATCGCTAGCGTCCGATCGCAAACATAGCCACTCTTTCTCACAACGATGTCTGTGGGATGCACAAGGGTCAGGTGCGTATCACCAAGGGCGTTTACCGTTTCTGATTCGTCTCCAGCTTCGATCAGAATGGAAAGCCTTGCATTGTCTTTGCACAATAGCTCTTTGAATTGTTGGTCAAAGTCGGTCAGGGTTTTGTCTGCTGCTACCGCAATGATGCAGTCTCCTCTTGGAGTAAGGTGCGTCTCTTTCGTGATCTCAAGAGTCGTTCTATTCTCAGCAAGAACATTCTTATGTCCATAAGCATGAATGACTTCCTTTCTCTCTGGCACCAGGTTCACCGTTCTGGCTTATTCGAGTATTTCTATGGAGTCTACTTTGCCGTCGCCGTCCAAGTCAAATCCTTGTATGACTTTTGCGAAGGTGTCCTCGCCATGATAGTCTTTCAGCGTTTTCTGGTGAAAGTCGGTCAGAGCCAGCACACATGCTTTTGTGCCCACCGCCTTGTTGCCAGCCAACACTATGACTCGTTTCTTACTGTCCCACGGATTCACTATTTTCGCAACAAGTCCTACAACGTCAGCCGTGTAGACGTTTGAAGTCTTTCTTGAAGTCAAGCCGCCGAACAAGAAGCCCTGTTCTGAAGCTTGCATGTCGAACCGGATCGGCAGGAATTCGTTCGCTTCTTGGGTGAGAAGGTTCGTTCCAGGGCCGCCGACAAGTATGAGGTTGTTCTTATCTTCTTTCTCAGCCTTCACGTCAACGTCAAGCTTTATTGCGAACTCGCGGGGCATCTTTGCGAATTGTCCCATGAAGAACGTCAAGTGTGAAGCGTAATGTCCGTCTCTTGCGGTTGTCCTGAACGGTCCGTGAGGGGTGGGGCTACCCACAACTATCTTGCCGTCGAAAGTGCCGTCTTTTTGGACGAATTCTTTGAAGAACTTCTGAATCTGTTCGTCCATACTCAGGAGCGAGACTTTCCTTATGGTTTTGTATTCATGCGGGAGCTCCACTCCGAATGCTGCCGATGTTGCCTTGTAGAATTTTGCGGTGGCTCCCTTCTTCTCTTCTTCCCTAGCTACTGTAATGGCTCCTGCCTTAGCGAGCTTTCGAACATGATAGTAGACTTTCTGTTCGTGGATTCCCAAGGCTCTTGCCAACTCAAGAGGATACATTTCCTTCTCAGAAAGCATGACCAGTATCCGCCAGCTGAGCTTGTTCAAAACCATCTTGAGCTTCTGCGGGTCTCTCATTATTGCGATTTCCTTGACTTTCTGCGACCCGTTTTCTTCCTTGAGCAGTAAACGCTTGTCCATAGGCACTCAAAACCATAAAGACCACATCCATTATAAAAATTTTTATTATGGTGAATGCACAGACAGGATGAAGGCTGAACGCTGATGATCGGCTGCTACGCAACCGGAATATTCCCACGACCAAAACAGCTCATCGAAGCCACCAGAGCCTACGACAGACAAGAAATCACCAAAAAGCAGTTATCAGAAGCTTTTGACGAAGCCTCCGACGAAGTCATACGTGCTCAATTGGCAGCAGGATTCACCTACGTCACCGACGGAATGCTCAAATGGCAGGACCTTCTCAGACCGTTCACGGAAAACCTTCTTGGCTCAGGAACAGGAAGACTGGCTAGATGGTTCAATAACAACACTTTCTACAGGAAACCCGTGATAGCAAGTGAATTGTCTCGTGAGAGAGACGCAGTCGCAGAGATGGCATGCGTGCGGTACTTGCCAACGAATGTTCCATGGAAAGCAGTGTTGCCCGCGCCCTACACGTTCACCAAGCTTTCGGAGAATCGTTACTACAAGAGCGAAGCTGATCTTATGTTCGCGTATGCTCGTCTGCTGCGGGAAGAAATCGAAGACCTCGTTAAGATTGGGTTCAGATATGTCCAGCTGAGCGATCCCTCTCTAGTTTATCAACCGGATCCTACACCCAAGCTAAAAGACGCGTTGATACAAGTCAGTGACGCGTTGCAAGTAGCCATTAAAGGCTTACCAGTCAGGACGTGTCTCCAAACCTACTTCGGGGATTTTTCCAGCATACTGCCTGAGGCTTTGGAGTTTCCCGTTAACGATCTGGGCATGGACTTGTACGAAACGAACATGACTGAACTAAAGGGGTATCAATTGGGAAAGGGGGTGGCTTTGGGTTGTGTGGATTATCGGAGTTCGGTTGTTGAAGATGCAAACGAGTCAGCTTCAGTCGCGAAGCAGATAGTCAGATTGATGTCTTCTTCGAAGATTCGCGATGTCTTCATTTGCCCAAACTGCGACCTAGAATTTCTACCTTGGGAAAGGGCGCAACAGAAAATGAAAATCATAGGCGCCGTGGCCAAACAGCTTGGTGATGAGCTCTATGCATGAACTGTTTCCCACTCAGGATATAGGTAGCCTTGCCAAGCCGCGATGGAGGGTGAAGGGTCTGCGAGGTGAAGTCCTGACGGACGAAGATATCGTTGAAGCAGTGAGATGGGGAAAGAAACTGGAACTTCCAAATCTGGACGCGCTTGTTGGGCTGTTGAGTGAAAAGGATTCGGAACGCAAACGTCAAGCTGTGCTGGAATGGTCTGCGCTGTTCGCTGTTCGACTGCTGGAGACTGCTGGGTTGGATGTGGTTTTTGACGGTGAGCAGTGGCGGTCGGAAATGTATGAGCACGTCATAAGGAGCTTGACCGATTTCAAGTTTCTTGGAAACGTGAAGTCATTCGATTATCATTACTTCAACAAAGCCGCTTGCCTAGGCAGACCGAAACGTGCAGAAGCATTCTACGTGGATGAGTTCAAGTTCACGAAGGCGGTTGCCCGGAGGCCTGTCAAAGTGCCTTTCACAGGAGCTTATACGCTTGTCGATTGGACGTTCAACGAGTACTATGAACGAAAATTGCGTCCGCGAATAGGAGACTTCAAGCAACGTAAGCTTGAAGCTCGGCGCGAGTTCATCTTCGACATGGTGAGGAATGTGATCAGGCCTGAGATACGTGAGCTTGTGGACGCAGGCGCCCAATGGATTGAGATTGACGAGCCTGCAGCAACAACAAACTCTGCTGACGCCGAGATGCAGCTGTTTGTCGAGTCTTTCAACGAAACAGTCAAGGGTTTCAACTGCACCTTCAGCCTGCATAACTGTTACAGCAACTACGAAGCGCTAGCCAAATACGCAGATAGACTGTGCAACTGCAGCATGCTGGCTCTGGAATTGGCGAACAGAGACACCGTGCACCTTGGGTTCGGAAAAGCGAGGATTGGATGTCAACCTTTGAAGCTGTTTGAAGAGCATGGTTTCGGAGGAAAATACGGAGTTGGCGTGGTGGATGTACACACAGATTTCATCGAGTCTCCGGAGCTTGTCAGGGACCGATTGGCTCACGTAGCCAAGATTATTGGCGACCCTGCGCGGATATGGGCGAGCACTGACTGCGGCTTACGGACGAGGACTTGGGCAGTCAGTTCTCGAAAGCTGAGGAACATGGTTGCAGGCGCGACGCTGGCTCGAAAGCAGTTCGGATGAACCACCGTTAAAGTTTTTGTGTTAGGGGTTCCTTAAGACCGACACTGGATTTAGGTTTTTCTCTTCCGAACCATGGAGTCTATTCCGCAAGTTTTTTTAGAGCTAGGGTTTTTCTCCTAAAAATGCTTATTACGCCAAGACCGGTTGACTACGGCTTGCCGAAGACTTGAGTTCTGAGGTCTGAAAATGTGCGGAATATTTGGCTGTATATCCAAAGAAGGGCCTGTAGCTCCGACAATACATGCTTCCTTGAAACGGCTTGAGTACCGAGGCTATGACTCGGTTGGAGAAGTGACCCTTCACAACGGTCAGCTTCACATAAAAAAGGACATGGGCAAGATTGATGAGGTTCATGCCCTGCACAACTTGGATGATTTGCCGGGCAACTTGGGCATCGGTCACACGCGATGGGCTACTCATGGAGCTCCACTCCAAGTGAATGCTCATCCGCATGTGGACTGCACAGGCCAAATAGCCCTAGTCCACAACGGCATTATTGAGAACTTTTCTGAGTTAAAAGCTGAGCTGGAGAATAAGGGTCATGGCTTCAAGTCAAAGACTGACACAGAAGTGATAGTTCACCTGATTGAAGAGAATCTTAAGAGCAATCCCTCCCAGACATTGGCTGACGCGGTGCTTGAGGCGGTGAAGCGACTTGACGGTTCTTATGCTGTCGCTGTGCTGTCAACGAAAGAACCGTCGAAAATAATCTGTGCAAGGAACGAAAGCCCGTTGGTCATCGGCATAAGCCAGAATGCAATCTACTTTGCATCCGACATCCCCGCGTTCTTGCCACTGACAAACAAAGCGGTTGTTGTTGAAGATGGCGAACTTGTTACATTGACGGCAGACGGCTACGAGATCAAAAAGATCAAGGATTCGAGTGTCGTGGCCCGTGAGCCGAAGACCATAGAATGGTCTCCTGAAATGGCTGTCAAGCATGGCTATTCGCACTTCATGATCAAGGAGATTCACGAGCAGCCAGAGACGTTGCGAAACACTCTCAGACTGCAGGAGCACTACCTTGACCTGATGGCAACTTTTCTCGACCGCACCCGTGAAGTTTTCCTTGTGGCATGCGGCACCTCCTACCACGCCTGTCTAGCCTCATCCTACATGTTCTCTAAGCTTGCGTTCCTTGCAACATACCCTGTCATCGCGTCAGAGTTCGTTGAGCAGCATGGCAAGTCAGTCAACATCGACAGCACAGTCCTGACAGTCAGTCAGTCAGGCGAAACCGCCGACACATTGGCCGCCGTGAACGCTGCACGCCAGAGAGCCGCTACAATTCTTGGGCTTACGAACGCCATCGGTTCTACGCTGACAAGGGTGGCGCGAGTCTACATCGGTCAGCAGTCTGGGCCTGAAATCGGAGTGGCTGCAACTAAAACGTTCACTTCGCAGCTTTCGGTGTTGGCAGGGCTGGCGTTGCGGCTGGCTAAGAAGCGGGGCAAGGTTTCACAGGATGAAATGGATTTCTTGGCTGAGAGTTTGCAGAAGATTCCTGACACGGTGGAAACTATTATCGCAACGCAGGAAGAGAAGATCAAGCAGATAGCTAAGAAGTACAAGGACGCCAAAGTGTTCTTCTTTCTGGGTCGCGGAATAAGCACTGCTACAGCGTATGAAGGCAGGCTCAAGCTCATGGAGATTGCATACGTGCCCGCCATAGCTTTCCCGGCTGGCGAGAGCAAGCACGGTCCCATAAGCCTCATAGAACCTGGCTTCCCGGTGGTTTTCATCTGTCCGAGGGATGAGACACACAGGACGCTCATAGGTAACATCATGGAAATGAAGGCTCGTGGGGCGTCGATAATCGCTGTCTTCGAGGAAGGAGACCAAGAGATTAAGGGTTTGGCTGATGATTACGTTGAGGTTCCTAAAGGGATTCCTGAAGTCCTGTCGCCCATACCTTTCGTTGTGCCACTGCAGCTCCTCGCGTACTACATGGCGGTTGAAAGAGGTTACAACCCGGACATGCCTCGTAATCTGGCTAAATCTGTGACCGTTAAGTAGCCCCATTTCTTATTCTCTATTCTATTTTGAAATGCAAACACGTTAAAAGCCGGCGTCCAGATTGTTGTTGTTGGTGGCTTCTGATTGGAGAATAGGGACTGGGAAAAGCTTATTCAAAGCCTCATAAAGGAAGGGATTCTGCACTCGCCGAACGTTATCAAAGCCATGCGTTCGGTGCTGCGCGAGAAATTCCTCCCGGGGAACATGCAGGCATACAGTGCCGTAGATTCTCCACTTCCCATCGGCTTTGGCCAAACCGCCTCAGCCCCTCACATGGTTGCTATAATGAACGAATCGTTGCAGCTTGAAGTGGGTCACAAAGTGTTGGAGATCGGTGCTGGTTCAGGGTGGCATGCCGCGACGATAGCGGAAATAGTCGCGCCTGCTGACTCGCCTAGCAGCGAGAGAGGCCATGTTTACACGGTTGAGATTGTGCAGGAATTGGCTGATTTTGCGAGAAAGAACATTCTAAGGGCTGGATATGGAAACGCAGTGACAATAGTCAGCGGCGACGGCTCGCTCGGCCATCCTGACAATTCTCCGTATGACCGTATTCTCGTGACTGCCGCGGCGCCTGATGTTCCGCCGCCGCTAGTCGATCAGTTGAAGCCCGGCGGCATCATGCTTGTGCCGGTGGGAAGTATTTCGCTGTTTCAGAACTTGCTGAAGATCACAAAGGGCGCTGATGGGAAGATGTCGAAGGAGAATCTGGGAGGAGTGGCCTTTGTCCCTTTGATTGGTCGGCACGGCCACATTACCTAGTTTACTGGTTCGAACTGTGCGGTGAAGTGTCCCAGAAGCTTCGAAGCGTAGGTTCTTTTCAAGCCTTTGATCTGGTTTCTTTTCTTGTAGAGCTGTATGATGCTTTCGGCAACGTATCGCATGTGATTGTCGGTGTACGTTCTTCGCGGAATGGCAAGCCGCATGAGTTCCAACTTTGACGGCGTGAATTTTCCTGTCTTCTCGTCTGTTTTTCCGAAACATGAGCTACCTATTTCCACAGCTCGAACGCCTGATTCGATGTACAACTGGACTGTAAGGGCTTGGGCTGGGAACTGTTCAGGTGGGATGTGTGGCAAAAACTTTTTCGCGTCCACAAAGACGGCGTGTCCGCCTGGGGGCTGAACGATTGGCACGCCTGCGCCGGTCAGCAGTTTTGCCAAGTATTCAATCTGCTTGTGCCTGTATGCTTGATACTCTTCATCAATTGCTTCGTAGAGTCCGCGAGCCATGGCTTCAAGTTCTCGGCACGCCAATCCGCCGTAGGTTGGGAATCCTTCGATGACTATTGAGAGGTTCTTGAGCTTCTCAAACAGCCCGTCGTCGTTTGTGCAGATCATTCCGCCGATGTTGGTCAAAGCTTCTTTTTTACCGCTGAACGTGCAACCGTCTGCCTGTGAGAACATTTCTCTAGCGATCGTTTTTATGATCTTGTTCTTGTAGCCTTCTTCGCGTTGTCTGATGAAGTAGCAGTTTTCTGCGAAGCGGCATGCGTCGATGAAGAAGGGTATGCCGTGTTTCTTGGCTATGTTGCTTGTTTCCTTTATGTTTTGGATCGAGACAGGTTGTCCGCCTGCTGTGTTGTTTGTGACTGTGATCATTATTAGGGGGATCTTTTCTGGAGTTTTCTCGCGGATAAACGCTTCAAGCTTCTCGGTGTCCATGTTGCCCTTGAAGGGTGCGAGTTTGGCCGTGTCGTAGGCATCGTCGATTGAGAGGTTGACGGGGGTGCTTTTGTTTCGGAGGACGTTGCCTTCGGTGGTATCAAAGTGCATATTGTTGGGCACGTATGTGCCTGGTGTGAGCATTGTTGAGAAGAGTATGTTTTCGGCTGCTCGGCCTTGGTGCACTGGGACCATGTGTTTGAAGCCGAATATGTCTTTCATGGCGTTTTCAAGCGAGTAGAAGCTTTTGCTGCCGGCGTAGGCTTGGTCTGTTTCTATCATGCCGGCCCATTGGCTGTCGCTCATGGCTGTTGTGCCACTGTCAGTCAGCAGGTCGATGAAAACGTCTTCTGCTTTGAGGGTGAAAACGTTGTATCCTCCCTTTTCAATGAGTTCCCTGCGTTTGTCCCTCGGCGGTAGTGTTATCTTCTGAATCATTTTGATTTTGAATGGTTCCGGAAGCTCTGGAGTCTTGTCGCTCGTCAAATGGCTCCCCTAGGCTTAGTCTAGGCAGGGTTAAGATAAAAGTTGAGGTCAGCTGAACCATTTCTCGAGTGTGGTTTTTCCCTTGGTCTGGGTTATGCCCTTCTGCATTTTCTCCACGGCTTTGCGCACACGGTCTTCTGAGAAGTCTCTTTCTCGGCAGATGAAGTTCACGATGCCGTCTGTGTCGGGTTCGTGCCATTCTATCTTGTAGTTGTCAGTTACATTCGGGTGGAGGAAGATGTCTCTGATTTTTGCCGGTTCAGCCGGGAACGCCGCGTTTTCTATGTGTGGCAGGGCGTTTTCCAGTGTTCCGTGTTCTTTTATGAGTTTTAAGGCGGTTTTGGGTCCTAATCCTTCTATGCCGTCCGGGTTGAAGTCGGTTCCAATCAGGATGCCGACGTCGATGAGTTGCTCGTAGGTTATTCCGCATTCGTTGAGCACTTGGTTTAGTTCGACGATTTCGGGAATTACCTCGATGAATATGTTTTTGCTGGGCAGTTTTCTGCGTCCGCTGATGGTTATGTTTCTTACGAGTTTGGGCGCGCCGAACAGGAGGCTGTCATAGTCCTGGCTTCCGCAGTAGTCAGCCGTGCCCTTTCTTGCCAAGTGTGCGGCTTGGGCTTCTCCTTCGCTCGGGGCCTGAATCCATGGGATGCCCATGAGGGTCAGGAGTTTCTTGCTGTCTTCGGTCATGTAGTCTTTCAGTCGCGACGTTGCCTGCGCATAAACAAAGGCTTCTCTCGTTTTGCCCTCTTTTAATGCTTGCTCGTATCTCACTTGGGCTTCCTGTTTTATCTGAATGCGTCTCTTGATCTCTGTGTCCTTGAGTGCGGGCGGTGTGCCGTCGAACACGTAGATGGGTTTTATGCCCATTTCCACGAGGTTGCTTGTTCGGTATATGAGGCCGCTCAGGTGGCTTGTGACTTTGCCGGTGCTGTCTTTCAGGGGCGTTCCGTCAGGCTGTCGGATTATTGCCAGAAACTGGTAGAGCGCGTTGTAGGCGTCGATGGCGATGGATTTTCCTCCCAAGTCTTCAAGTTTGACTGCGGTTTTAGGCACGAGGTCTCGGAGGTTCACGCCCAAAATCATTACCGTGAAAATATTGGCTTGCAACTGTGATAATAAACTTGCGAACATGAAACACATAAGATATAAGGAGGTCCTACAATTACAGAACCGTCACCGAGATGGTTGTGATGGAAGAAAGGGCTTCAACCTTGACGTTGGTTACCTGCACTAGCTGTGGGAAGCCGATTCCGCCTGCTGCAGAAGCAACGAAGTTTATGTGTCCCAACTGTGGCGACATCCAGATCAAACGTTGCGGGAAATGCCGCAAGTTCGGTCGCTCCTACAAGTGTCCAAAATGCGGGTTCATCGGGCCATAAGATGTGACAAGCGGGGTCTAATGTTATGGGCAATGTGATAGTCACTTACAAGGTTTTTCCAACTGACATACTTCCCAGCTTTGACGGTTTGAAGAAGAAGATTGAAGGTGCATTGCCAGAGTTCTCTTCCGTCGAAGGATACGGTGAGGAGCCTGTGGCGTTTGGTCTGAAGGCGTTGCTGGTTCAGGTAAAGTTCCCCGAGGACAAGACTGGCTTGCTTGACGAGTTTGAGAAGAAAATGGAAGGCATAAGCGAAGTCAGCCAAGTGCAGACGCTGTTTGTGCGCCGGTCAAGCAGATAACCTTAAACGAGCCGTTAATATTTATTTATGAGCGGGTCTTTCTTAGACCTTGTTTGTTAAGGTAACTGTTGGATGGGTTAGCCTTGAGTGAAATTCAATTACGTGTTGGAGACGCAAAGCAGAGGGACGTTGGAAGGGGCATAGCCCGAATAGACCAGAAAACCATGCAGAAACTGGAAATATCGGCGGGCGACGTTATCGAGATCGTCGGCAAGCGCATGACCTCAGCCATCGCGTGGCCAGCCTATAGTGAAGACCAGAACCGTGACCTGATCCGCATCGATGGGTTCACGCGCAAAAACTCGGGTGTGGCCATTAACGAGTATGTTCTTGTGAAGCCTGCCAAGGTCAAGAATGCCATCGGTGTGACTCTGGCGCCGGTTGACATGAGGCTGAACGTTGATGAGGATTTCACAAATTTCGTCAGGAATCGTTTGATGGAGAGGACGCTTGTTGAAGGCGATACAACGCTTGTCATGATGCTTGGACAGGCCATTCCTTTCACCGTGACGAAGACGCGTCCGCATGGCGTCGTCAAGGTGGCGGCTGAGACGAAGCTCACAATTTTAAATGAGCCAGCTCCAGAAGGTAAGGGTTTGCCGAGGACGACGTATGAGGATGTTGGTGGATTGCATGAGGAGATTCAGCGAGTCAGGGAAATGGTTGAGCTTCCTCTTCGACATCCCGAGCTGTTTCAGCGTTTGGGAATTGAGCCGCCGAAGGGCGTGTTGCTGCATGGTCCTCCGGGGTGCGGCAAGACGTTGCTGGCTAGGGCTGTGGCGAATGAGTCTGAGGCCAATTTCTTCTCGATAAATGGGCCGGAAATTATGAGCAAGTTCTACGGTGAATCCGAGGCTAGGCTCAGGGAGATTTTCCAGCAGGCTCAGCAGAACGCGCCCAGCATCATATTTATTGACGAGTTGGATGCGATTGCGCCTAAGCGTGAGGAAGTGACTGGAGAGGTTGAGCGGCGTGTGGTTGCTCAGCTTCTGGCATTGATGGACGGACTGTCAGGAAGAGGAAACGTCATAGTCATTGGAGCCACTAACCGGCCGGGTGCATTGGATCCGGCGTTGCGCAGGCCTGGCAGGTTCGACAGGGAGATCGAGATCGGGGTTCCGGACAAGCTGGGCCGGTATGAGATTGTGCAGATTCATACTCGCGGCATGCCTCTGGCAGGTGATGTTGACTTGAAGAAGCTGTCGGAGATGACTCATGGCTACACTGGCGCAGATTTGTCTGCTCTTGGCAGGGAGACGGCTATGAAGGCTTTGCGTCGGTATCTGCCGCAGATAGATCTTGAAGAAGAGCGCATTCCGCCAAACGTGCTGGAGAAGATGGAGGTCACGGGTGAGGATTTCCTCAACGCTTACAAGGAGATCACGCCTACGGCGATGCGCGAGGTCTACATTGAGGTGCCTACGATACACTGGGAAGACATAGGCGGACTGGATCAGGTCAAGCAGGAGCTGAAGGAAGCGGTCGAGTGGCCAATCAAGACCCCTGAGGTTTTCACGCGATTAGGCATCAAGCCGCCGAAGGGCATATTGATTTACGGTCCTCCGGGCTGTGGCAAGACGCTGATGGCTCGGGCGGTTGCGACTGAGAGTGAAGCCAATTTCATCACGATCAAGGGTCCAGAGGTCTTTTCGAAGTGGGTCGGCGAGTCGGAGAAGGCCATTCGTGAAGTGTTCAGGAAGGCTCGGATGGCGGCGCCGGCTGTGATATTTTTCGATGAGATAGATTCGCTGGTTCCTCGTCGCGGGGCAGGCTTTTCGGACAGCGGCGTTTCAGAGCGCGTTATCAGTCAGTTGCTGACCGAAATGGACGGCATAGTCTCTCTGGAAGACATCGTTATCATTGCTGCCACGAACAGGCCTGATATGGTTGATCCGGCGGTGCTTCGTCCCGGACGGTTTGATCGGCTGATCTATGTGCCGGAACCTGATGAACAGGGTAGACTTCAGATTTTCAAGATCTACACGAAAGACATGCCCTTGTCGAAGGATGTGGAGTTGCAGTCTCTGGTAGTGATGTCGAAAGGGCACTCAGGCGCGGACATTGAGGCTTTCTGTCGAGAGGCGGCGATGCATGCGTTGAGGTGCAATGTGGAGGCTAAAGAGGTAACAATGCAGGACTTCCAAGATGCTATGAAGCGGATTGGCCCTTCAATCACGCCTGAAATGGAGAAGTGGTACAAGAGTTTCATGCAGCAGGTTCGGACGGTGCAGAAGCCGGCGACGCCGGTTTCATAGGAGCAGTGCATGGCTTTGTCTGTTGAGAAGACTTGGAAGACGCGTCCGGCTCACTTCATGCTGTTGGAGACTTTGAGGAAGAAGAAGGGCGCGATGACCGATACAGACCTGTTTGCTGCTCTGATCGAGGAATACGCGGACTTGGGAGCGAAGGATTTCAACCAGTTGCTGATGCGGCTAGAAGTCGCGGGAAAAGTCCGGGTAACGTCAATGTCCCGTGGGAAAAGAAGAGTGGAACTGATAGGCTAGGGCTTGGCTGGCGCCTAGTGTTGTCTGTGAAGACCGTTTCAGATGTGGCAGTTGTTGGAGGCGGCCCAGCAGGCTCATTCGCAACGCTGAACTTGGTTAGACATGGCGCAAGTGTGACTGTTTTCGAGGAACACGGCGAGATCGGCGTGCCATGCCACTGCGCTGGGCACCTGAGCATCAAAGGCCTGAAGACTCTGGGCTTGTGGCCGTTGCCGAAAGGAATTGTCGAGAACACCTTTCGAGCGGCCAGCTTTTTCTCGCCAAACGGTAGACAATTCACAGTCCGTTTTCCATCACCAGTCACATGCGTCGTGAATCGTTCACTGTTTGACAAGCACATTGCAGAGATGGCTGAAGCTGCAGGTGCAGAATACCGTCTAGACGCGCGAGTCGAATCATTGATTATGGAAAACGATTTAGTCAAAGGCGTCGTCGTCAATCAGGACGGGAAAGTAGAAACCGAAAGAGCCAAGATCGTGGTGGACGCTGAGGGGATTTCTCCGAGGCTTCTGAAGCAGACTGTCCTCGCCAGCATGAATCGGAGGATGGTTGCCAACGGGGTTGAGGCGGAAGTCGAGAACGTCAGAGACGTGGAACTGGATGCGGTTGAGGTTTTTCTCGGAACGGATTACGCGCCGGGGCTTTATGCGTGGCTTATTCCCAAGCGTGATGGAACGGCGAAGGTTGGGCTCGGTGCAAGCAGAGGAAACCCGATTGAGCTTCTGCAAAGGTTCATGCACAAGCATCCAGTGGCATCAAGGCAACTGGCGAAAGTACTTGTCTTGCGGAAATCGTTCCACCCTGTCACTCTTGGAGGTTCGATTGCTCAGGCGTATTGTGGCGGGTTCTTGGCTGTTGGTGATGTGGCCTCTCAAGTCAAGCCGACCACGGGTGGGGGCGTGGTTCTCGGGTTGACCTGTGCAAGGATCGCGGCTGATGTTGTCGGCGAAGCGTTGGCGACCAATGATTTTTCTTCGCGTTCTTTGAGCATGTATCAGAAGCGTTGTGCTGGGTTTCTCGGTTTTGACATGCGTGTTATGCTCAGGATTCGCAGGATGTTTAATTCTTTGTCAGACAGTCAGCTTGATGATCTGATCGCCTTTGGCGCCAGATTTGGCGTAGATAAGGTGTTGTCTCGTGTTGGTGACATTGATTTGCAGGGGCGGGCTCTATTGCGTGTTTTGCCGTCGGTTCGAACAATGGCTGCTTTGAGCTATTTTCTTTGGCTTTGCGCTTGTGCGAATCCTTAAAACCTGTTGGGAGCTAAAGTGTTGAGAAATGGTTGTGTTTGGTTTGAGTGAGTTCCGGTACAAGATGGTTATTGTTTTTCGTTCTGACTTGCAGTTGAGCAAGGGTAAGGCGGCTGTTCAGGCGGGGCATGCTGCTGTTTCAGCGGCGGAGGAGGCTCGCAAACATCGCAGGGAATGGTGGGATGAGTGGTTTGCGGAGGGTCAGCGGAAGATCGCTGTCAAAGTGAAGAGCGAGAAAGAGCTGCATGAGCTTGAAAAGGTGGCTCTGGAGCTTGGATTGCCGTGCGCGCTGATTGTTGATCGGGGATTGACTGAGATTCCGCCTGACACGGTGACGTGTCTGGGCATCGGACCTGCTCCTGCTGAAAAGGTTGACAAGTTGACTGGCAACCTGCAGCTTCTCTAACATCAAGAGCGTAGAGCGCTTGCTCGTACCGAAACTTGAACAGCAAATGGGAATCGAAGCCTACGCTACGAAGTGTCATGGCATCGGCGGCGTAATCCGACAAAATGTTGAAGATTTCGCGGTTGAGGAGATCTTGGTTGACGGCTCCAAAGCAACAGTGACTCCGCCAGCAGAGCACCAAGTGCTAGGTTCTTCACCAGTCGCTGACCGTTTCCTTCTATGTGTATTAGCTAAGCGGAATTGGGACACGTTTCAAGCGGTCCGCTCAGTCGCGGAGCAGCTTGGAATAAGCGCAGAACGAATAAAGTTTGCAGGGATCAAGGATGCGAAAGCAGTCACAGCCCAACACATCACGATTGAAGGAGTCTCACTTGAAGAAACACGGAAAGTTCACGTTAAAGACTTGGAGATTCGGCCTGTTGGCTACTTCCACAGCGCTCTCTCAGCCTTCTATCTTCATGGAAACAGTTTCACCATCACAATCAACGCCATAGACCACGCGAAGCCAGCTACCGAGAAACGAATATCCAAAACTATCAAAGAGCTAGCGTCAATTGGCGGTGTTCCCAACTTTTTCGGGCATCAACGTTTCGGTACGACTCGATGCATCACCCATCTGATTGGCAAGGCCATCATTCAAGGCGACTTCAGAAGAGCAGCGATGCTTCTTCTGGCGAAACCAAGCCCGCACGAGCATTCTCAATCGCGAGAAGCCCGAGAAGAGCTTCATAAGACGCAGGACTTCAAGAAGGCTCTGGAGGGTTTTCCGAAGCAACTGCGTTACGAGCGACTAATGCTAAAGCGTTTGGTTGAAGAGCCTGATGATTACGTTGGGGCCTTTAGAACGTTGCCTTCGCGGTTGCTGGAGCTTTTCGTACAGGCCTATCAGTCTTATCTTTTCAACAGGTTCCTGAGCGGTAGGATTAAGCATGGTCTCCGGTTGGATAGGGCTGAGGTGGGCGACTACGTTGTGAAGGTGGATCGTTCAGGGTTGCCTATGCCCCGAATGCATGTAACCGCAACTGATGAGACGTTGGCCGAGGCTAACAATGCGGTGAATGCTGGAAAGATGCTGTTGGCTCTTCCGTTGATAGGATTCAAGCAACAGCCTTCATCGGGTCTTCAGGGGGAAATCGAAAGGCAGGTCTTGAAAGAAGAATCTGTCTCGCCCGAAGACTTCAGGATAGAGAGTCTTCCGGAAATCAGTTCAAGAGGAGGTTTGCGAACTGTGTTAACGCCGTTGGACAGTTTCAGGGTTGATGAGATATCGGAGGACTTGGCCGACCGGTCTAAGTGCAGAGCAAGAGTGAGCTTTGTGCTACGGCGCGGTTCTTATGCAACGGTAGTGCTGAGAGAACTCATGAAACCGAATGATCTGATAAGGGCAGGGTTCTGACAGAAGCGTCTAGACTCTATCTTCTTCTCTTGCTTTTGGCGCAAGTTTGGCGAGAAGGTTTGGTTTCGTCCCAGACGACTTTTCCGTTGATCGTCAGACTGTCGACGCGAAGTAGTTCGTGCCACATCTTCGCTTCTTGAGCTGTTGCCCGAAGCCTCTCCCTGATTCCTATGATTAATCGTTGTCTTCGAAACTCTGAAACTCGAAGCAACGAAACCTTCTTCCCTCTAACATTCATCAACGATCCTCTGAAAGAACATGTAGTCGCTCAACGTATAATCGGTTCTTCCCAACATCGACACATGTCAAAGGCGACACTACACACTCTCATTCTGCATTAGGACACCACTCCAACGACCCAGTCAAACGCGCGCGGGGAGAGCATAACAGCTATAGTTAATTCAGGGATCCATTTTGTTATAAGAAACATGATTGGTTGACAAACGTTATTAGAAAGCAAAACATTACGCTTTTTCTGGAGATATCTTTGAACATCAAGGATCTGTTTGGATATAATTGGTATTCGCGCCGCAGATTCCTGAAAAGCATGGCAGAAATCCCTTGGAAAACGGTTGTAGAAAGCTGCGGAGCCAGCTTTGACTCTGTCCGGGATATATTCGTTCACAGTCTACAGGCCGAGCATTTCTGGATGAGACGTTTGAGCGGAAAAAGCATAGAAGGAATCTACCACGCTCCATTCACTGAATATGCAGATGTCAATTCCATTCAAGAATACGCTGATAAAGTTGAGGCTGAGACGAATGAATATCTGGAGAAACTCACGGATGAGAAGCTCCAGAGCGTGTTCGAATTCAAAGGAAGAGATGGAAACATCAATCGGAACAAAATCGAAGATATTCTAATGCACGTGATTGAAGAGGAGATACATCACCGCGGAGAAATACTATGCATCTACTGGCAACACGATATTCAGCCTCCATACACCAGCTACACGACATACAAAGGTCAAGCCTGATCCTAACTCGATGAACTTGACGAACGCGCGCGCTGACTTTGATTCCGCGAGCTTTAGGAATTTCCGTGTGAGGTTCATGTGCAGCTAAGAGCTTCACTAGAGTCCCGAGGTCGAATAGAACAGCCTTGATCTTCGCGCTCATGCCACACGACCAGCGTGTCTTTTAGATGGACAAAGCTAGAGTTTCAGATTCAATCTTTCTGCAACGGCAGAGGCTTTGTCCGCACAGTCGCCATAGACGAGTGCGAATTCTCTGCTTACGAGTTTGCGAACAGTCTGCTCACTCTCTAGTCTTACATAGATTGTTATTCTGCAGTTGTCGCCTTCCAAGTCTTTGCAGTCGACCACTTCAGCTTTTGCCACTACAATTCGATCCCCTATTCCACAGTTAACAAGCGTGACTTTGCCCTTAGGTAACTGGCAATAACCAGTGACTGTGTGCTCTTTGTCTCGCCATCTTCGCAAAACAGGTTTGGAGTCTGCAAGCATTGTTGGTGCAAAACAATGCCTCAATTCGATTATGCCATTGTCGTACCCGTTAGCTTCACACACAAAAACAGGCTTACCTGAAACTGCCTTCAGAATGAGAAGAGGCAAGAGGTTCTCGCCTTTATAACAACCAACAGGAATGCCATCGTCAGCCAACTTTGCCAGAGCAAAGCAGGGCTTGGTTCCAAGTCCTGGATTCAGTTGGGCACACCAAGGCACGTACACAGCGTCTGCTTCAACCTCTTTCCTTATAGATTCTAGGGCCAGATAAACGCGTGCAGATAGAACGATGTCCTCAAAAGAAGGCTCCTTAACATTACATTCTTCAGCCCATCTTTCTGCCAGTTTTTTAGCTTCCGCATAATCCGTTTTTCTAAACGTTTCGAATAGTCTATCTAGACTGACATGATACGCGTTGAGTTTGCCCAAGCCTAAAGGATTTTTGAACCAAGCTAATGCTTCAGGCTTCAAATTCTCCATATCAACTACGAGGATTCTTGATTCTTTCACGCATATTGCTGCCTGCAAAACGCTGATCTTGTCCTTGACTTCTTCTGCGGTAAGCGCTTTCTCCACGTTATCGTGATCAGCAAGATATTCGTATGTATCCAAAGCATGGGGAAACGCGTCTCCTTCACCAACGATAATCATTGGTACGTTTGATTCTGCGATCTTTATGAGGCGTGTGAATTTTTCGGCGCAAAATGGGAAGACGATAAACATATCAACGCCTTGCACAGCGATTTCGTCTATTTCTTTCTCCTCTCTCACTAGGAGTTTTGATGGTTTGCCTATTCCAAATCTATCGAGTATTTCGTCGCTTACGGTGTTTTGTTTGGTTTCATCAGAGCTGATGAGATTAGGTCCGCTGCCAAGTAGAAATATGGGCACGATTTTGAATGAATCCTGTTTTGTCTTCAATTCATGCACGCTCACGTTAGATTCATCACGCTAGCTTTTTTATTTTTCTAAGGTTATCCAAGGTGGCTTTTGCTTCTTTCCAGAAAACAGTTCGAAAGCCTCTCCAGAGTCTTTCTAGTTTTTCACATGAATACTCAGTGCAGTAGACGCAGTTTGTCACACCTCTTTCAAGCCCGCATTTTCTTACTTCACAGGCAGAACAAAACTTGTATAACCTTTTTCCAATCTGACATCCGTCGCAGTCAATGTCATCTGGCTTTAGACGCTCTGTTTCTGTCGACCAAGTTTCAATGGCTTTCTCTCTTAACTTCTCAATCGTTTTTCTGTCGCTAGTGCCATGGAATTTTTGTTTCAAGCAGTTGGAAATCATTAGGGTTATCAATATTGCTGACCTCGAAATCTACTCAATAGATCATAGAAGGGCTCAAAGTGAGCATCAGAAGACGAAGAAACCAAGAACTAGAAGAAGTAGATAGTGAAATAGAAAAAAATCGTTTCCGAATTCAAAGTGGCTGTGGAATCATTCCTTTATGGATATAATGAAGGAAGCATAATACATTCATACAACGTCAAGGAAGGATTGGACAGAATTTTCTACTCTTGGATGACCATTGACACCAAACAGAAATTTCTTGAGAATGAAAAGGAAGCATTAGACGACTGGCGACAGAGAATAGTTCACTCAAATGTAAAGAAACCAGTCGATTCTGTCTCCAAACAAAAGGAAAGTGAGAAAAAGGAGAAGAAAAAGCTACAGAATCGCTATATCCAAGAGTACAAAACTGCTCATCAAAAGGCGCTAAAGTCAATTGACTTTGCAATGCAAGTGGTATTGTATGTAACCCAATACTGATTTGCCCTCTTTCTGATAGTGAAACGAGTATCATCTATTCACCGATTAGATTCGTGCAGTGTCTACACAACAAGATTTTTGAACCTGAATTATGGTGCGGTCGCCGGGATTTGAACCCGGGTCGTCAGCGTGGGAGGCTGATGTCCTACCAAACTAGACTACGACCGCCCGCCAAACCAAACTCACTAACACTTGAACATGAAACTGACATAAACCTTGCGTCAAAAACAAGAAAGAACCGAAAAAAGGAGAAAGAAAAGAAGAGCTACTTGGACTTGGTCATGTGTACGTCTTTGACCAGCACGTATGGACTGAGTGACGGCGGATCAGCTTCGCCCCACCAATGCACATGCTGCCTCTCCTTCGAAACACCTGCAATGTTGCCAAGCAAAGTCAAAGCATTGTCACTTATCCGCAAATCCTTCAACGACTGCTTAATCTCGCCTTTCTCGATCAGGAAAATGCCGTCTCTAGGAATCGTTGAAAAGTCGCCCTTATTGTAGTTTTGGAACCGCGTGTACCACGTGTTCGTCAAGTAAAGCCCGCGCTTGACCCCTTTGAACAGCTCGTCCTTGCTCATGTTGCTACCGTCCATCTCAACATTCCAAGCGTTAGGAGTAACCAAACCAGCGTTTCCCGTCGTTTCTGTCTTGAACAGCTTCGCCGTCGAAGTGTTGTGAAGATACGTCTTTAGCACTCCGTGGTCAATGAACACGTTTTCTTTCGTCGGCACGCCTTCGTCGTCGAACACTCGGTTAGGCATCGAATACTGTGCAGGATTGTCCTTCAACGTCACGAATTCAGGAGCCACCTTGTTGCCCATCTTGTCAACGAAAACCGACATCTGAAGCAGAATGCTGTAAGCCGAAACCATGTTGCTCCAAACGCCGAGCATCGAACCGAAAATCAGCGGATCATATATAACATCATAAGCACCCTCTTCACCGATCTTCGGGCCTTTCGCCAACCTAGCAATCTCACCAGCCTTCCTCCCAGCCTTAGCAGGGTCGAAACCCTTCAACGTCGAACTGCACTCAACGCCATGTCCAGAAGCCTCTCTTTCCACGAAAGCTCTTATCGAGAACTCAACCGCCGACCTAGCATCCACACCAATCGGGCCCTCAGAAGACGCCAAGTAGACGTCCTCGAACTTCGTGTACAATATTCCGCCGCTGTCAATCTTGCCGCCAGCCTCTTTCTCCGCCGCATCAACCGCTCCCGAAACATAAGATGCCATGTCCTCCATGTCCGCAAGCTTCTTGTCTGCTTTGTTTGCTGCGTATTTGAACTTGCCCTTGGCAAAACCGCCGAACATCGGGTTCTCCTGCGAAACCTTCGCCAGCTGCAGCAGCCTCTTGACATTTCCGTCAACATCCTCAAAGTTGTGAATCTGCGTCGCTACGACGCGTTTCTTCCACGCCAACGCCACATCCGTGACATAGTCGTTCCAAGCAACTGTGATGTCCACTTGGTTGTTGCTGAACCGCACCTGCCTGTACTTGCCAAAGGTAGTCCTCGCCAGAACTTCATCTGCGCCGAGCTTCTTCGCCTTCTGGACGATCTCTTCTGTCTTGTTCAACACGTCGCTCATTTAACATACACCTCTCTAAGCCTCATACTTGGACCACCCGTAAACACAGGAATCCCTTGCCCCGGATCACTCTTGCCACACGTAGCTGCAGCGAACTCAACTTCCTTGGAAACTGCATCGACCGCCGACCAGAACTTCAGCGTAGTCGTCTCAATAATCGGCCTCGCAACCGGATGCTTCAACTCACCATTCTCAATCAGATACGCCTCGCGACCCACATAGCGTTGGTTGAAACGCTTGTCATCAATGTTCCACTCTGTAAAGGATTTCATGAAGACACCGCTCTTGACATCCTCGATAAGCTCCTCCTCAGAAAACTTGCCCGGAAGCACGAAAGTGTTCGCCATGCGCACGATGGCTTCCCTGTCATAGTTGACTGTCCGCGAAGAACCATTGCCCCTAGTGCCCAGCCTAGCCGCTGACTCACGATTGTGCAGGAACTCGCTGATGAGGCCATCCTTGTACAGAAACCTACGCCTCGCTTTGACACCTTCATCGTCATAAGCATAGTACCCGTAACTGTGCTCCACCGTGGGATCGTCAACCACTGTAACCGTTTTGCTGCCGATTCTTGTGCCAATCCAGTACGGTCCACCCTTGTAAATGAAAGATCTCCCAGCCTGACTCATCTCGCGCCCAAGAATTCTGTCTGCCTCCATCGGATGTCCACAAGATTCATGAGCCGCAATGCCTGTCACCTCAGAACCACAGATCAAGTCCATGTTTCCAGCCTTCACCGCTCTTCCCTTCGTGATAACGTCTCTGAGAACCTTTGCCGTGTGAATCATATTTCCCTCAATGTCCCATTCAGTGAAAGCCTCCCAGCCGCCACTGTATCCGAACTGTCTGAACGCCTGCTCCGTCTTCCCCTGCTCAGCCACCGAAACAAAAACAAAAGCACCGATCTTTGGCACAAACGAAGAAATCTTTGAACCCTCAGAATTGACGAAGTACTTCGAGATCAGGTCAATTGAACACTGAGCCCCGATTGCCGGAATCTTCACGCCACACGAAGTCAACGCCTTGTTAAGCTCAACAAACTTGGCTACCCTGTCCTCCGGAGACACGTTCTCAATCTTTTTCTTCTGCTCAACACTCCACTTGGTCTTGACACCCTTCTCCTCAGCGAACACCAGTTTCTCCTTACGATTCGCAGTCGTCGCATACTTGAACGCCAAGTCAACAACTTCTTTAGCCTCTTCCTTCGTCCACTTGTTGCTCGAAGCAAAGCCAATACCGCCCTTCGCGTTGATCCGCACGCAGAAACCATCGTCAACCGCAGACGCATAAGCCTCCAAAATACCATTTCTCAACGAAAGCTGATCACGCTGCTGACTCTGTCCCCTTGCCTCAGCATACTCAACCTTCTTGCCCTTAGCGTACTCCAATGCAAAGTCAACAATCTCTTCGTCCATTTTCATCTCAACCTTTGAAGAACATGAATGTGAATAACGAAAGGATAAAACCTTTTAGGTAAAACCTTCATGCCTAGAGTAGAAGAATCAAGGAAGGAACACTCCATTGGAGAAACATCAACCCGCAGACACACGTTTTTGGGCGGGAAACGAAGCATGCGCTGAAGCCGCCATAACCGCCGGATGCAGATTCTTCGCCGGCTACCCGATAACGCCTGCAAGCGAAATAGCCGAACACCTCTCAAAGAAACTGCCCAAAGCAGACGGAATAGCAATGCAAATGGAAGACGAACTCGCCTCAATCGGCGCAGTCGTCGGCGCAAGCTGGGCAGGCGCCAAGGCGATGACCGCAACCTCTGGCCCGGGCTTCAGCCTAATGCAGGAAACAATAGGCTACGCCTTCTTCACCGAAACCCCATGCGTGATAGTCGACGTGCAAAGACTCGGCCCAAGTACTGGCCAAGCAACAAAATGCGGGCAAGGAGACGTCATGCAAGCACGCTGGGGCACACACGGCGACTACTCGGCAATCGCGCTGTCACCAAACTCTGTTCAAGAAATGTTCGAATTCACAATAAGAGCATTCAACCTGGCCGAGAAATACCGCACCCCAGTCATACTCTTGGCGGACGAAACCGTCGCCCACATGAGAGAAAGAATGACACTGCCCTCGCCTGAAAAAATCGAGATAGTCAACCGGAGAAAACCGAAACCAGACGAAAAAGCATTCTTCGGTCTGGAAGAAGTTCCGCCGATGCCTTCAGTGGGCGAAGGCTTCAACGTAGCCGTCACAGGGTCAACTCATAACGAATATGGAATACGATTCACAGCCGACCCAACCGTACACAGACAGCTCGTTGAAAGACTCAACAGCAAAATCAACAAACATACAAGCGAGATTGCCAAAACAGAAAACTACAATGTCGACAGTTGCGAGATAGGCATAGTGTCGTTCGGCTGCACATCACGAGCCGTCTACGAAGCGGTCGAAACCGCAGAAGCAAAAGGTCTCAAAGTGGGCCATGTTCGACTGAAAACCATCTGGCCTTTCCCAGAAAAACAGATCAGACAACTGGCTGACACAGCCGAAAAAATCATCGTCCCAGAAATGAACCTGAAACAACTGTTCTATGAAGTCCAAAGAGTCGCAGAAGGTTCAGAAATCATCCCCCTCAACAAGATTGGCGGCGGAGAACTAATCACACCTGAAGAAATCCTCGCAGTAATCCAAAAGGGGGCGAAATAGATGACGGAAGCTTTTTCGATGAAAAAGTACCTCAGAGACATACCACTACCGTTCTGTCCAGGCTGCGGCGCAGTAACCGTAATGGGCGAATTCCTGAGGGCCGTCCACGAACTCGGTCACGAAGACCTCAAGAAGTTCGTCTTCTGCAGTGGAATAGGCTGTTCAGCATGGATTCCGTCACCGCACTTCATAGCAGATTCGGTGCACACTCTGCACGGAAGAAGCATACCTGTCGCAACTGGCATCAAGCTGCTTCGTCCTGAAGCAGACGTTGTCGTTTTCGGCGGCGACGGCGATATCGTGGGCATAGGTCTGAGTCACTTCATTCATGCAGCCAGACGAAACACAGATTTGCTCGTCATAATGGTCAACAACATGATCTACGGAATGACAGGAGGCCAAGTAGCACCAACATCACCATTCAAATCAAAGACGACAACAACCCCCTACGGAAGCTTTGAACAGCCGCTCGACGCTGCAAGACTAGCCAACACGGCAGGAGCCTGCTACGTCGCTCGCTGGACAACCGCCCAACCCAACGAACTCAAAGAATCAATAAAGAAAGCACTCCAGACGAAAGGCTTCCGATTCATCGAAGTCACCAGCCAATGTCCAACCGCCTTCGGAAGAAGAGCCGGATTCAAAGACGCCGGAGAAATGGTTCGATGGTTCAAAACACACGCCATACCCATCGCACAAGCACAGAAACTGAAGCCAGAAGGCCTTGCCGGAAAAATAGTCACTGGGGAATTCGCCAAAAGACAACGCCCAACACTCACCGAAAACGTGTACAAGATGATTGAGGAGGCAAAGAACGAAGTTGAAAAAGACTGAAATAAGAATCACCGGACTCGGAGGCCAAGGCGTCGTCCTCGCCGGGCAGATCCTCGGCAGAGCCGCCGTTTATGACGGCAAGAACGCTGTCCAGACGCAGAGCTATGGGGCCGAAGCCAGAGGAAGCGTGGCCAAAAGCGAAGTGATAGTCTCTGACGGCAAGATAGGTTTCCCGGTAGTCAGAAAATGTGACGCACTGGTTGCCATGACGCAGGAGACAGCTGAAAAGAACATTAAGGACCTGAAAGAAGATGGCGTGCTGCTCGTAGACAGCGGCCTCGTAAAGAACACGCCTGAAACAAAGGCGCGAACATTTAGGATTCAGATCACTCAAGCGGCAGAGAAAAATGTCGGCGAGAAGCTCTACGCAAACATGGTCATGCTGGGAGCACTGACTCAAATAATCAATGTCGTGGCCGAGGAAGCGATGGAAAAAGCCATTGTCGACTCGTTCCCGAAGAAAACAGTCGACACTAACTTGAAAGCATACAAGATAGGAAGAGAGCTCGCGGAATCACTTTAGTGAAGACATTGTCTGTATTTCGACGATTTGCAGGTACCGAGCTCCTTTCTGCGTAACTACGTATGTTCTTCTCTCTGAAACGATGTACCCACAATTGACGAGATATCCCAAGTATTTCTCGGTTTGGATGTGGTTGATCCTAGCGCTTTGCATTATCTGCGTTTTTCTCATGCCTTGACGGGAGGACCGAACCGACTTCAAAATGTCGGCCATTATCGTGGTTCGATCTCGGTACTTGAACGCATTAATGAACGAAATAGTCAACCCGAACAATCTTACCCTCTCCTTTGCCCTATTATATATAAGTCTTTAGATTTAATAAGCATTTTCCTCCCGTGAACAACCATGGTGTAACAGCAGGGTAAAAACAACATCGTTTGCGGTATCTTTATAACAATTTCAAACAGCATCAAAAGCAAGGAGGAAACCTCAGTTGCCAAAGGAATTCACATACGCCAAGGCAGGCGTCGACAGGAAAATCAGAACCGAATCCAAGAAAAAGCTGAAGATCCTCCACGACACGTACAGGTTCAGTCAACGCGGCAAGATCATCCAGCTTCCATACGGAAACATCTTTCCAGCAGGCGAAAACCGGTACTTGGACATAGAAATTGAAGGCGTAGGCACCAAGGTGCTCGTCGCGCAACTTGCCCAGAAATACGACACCATAGGAATCGACGGCGTCGCCATGGTCGTCAACGACGTCATACGTTCAGGAGCCAAGCCTCTGGCAGTCTCTGACAACATACACACACAGCTTTCAGACCCCACGCTGCTGAGTGAACTGCTCAAAGGCGTAGCGAAAGGAGCAACTGAAGCCGAATGCATCGTGCCAAGCGGCGAAACAGGAGACGTGGCTGAACTGATAAAGGGCGTGGCCGAAGGCAAAGGCTTTGACATGGTCGTCGCAGCCATAGGCGAAGTAGCCGAACAGAAGATAATACTTGGAAGAAACATCAAACCCGGAGACGTCATCATTGGTTTGCGAAGCTCCGGCCTGCACAGCAACGGCATCTCTCTTGCACGCAAGATCCTTTTCAAGCAATGGGGAGGAAAGTACAAACCCCACGACGTTCCAGACGGCTTGGACAGAGAAATAGCTGACGAAGTCTTAGAACCCACCAAGATCTACGTAAAAACCTTCTGCGAAGTCACTAAGCAACTTCCCGTGAAGGGAGCCGTCCACATAACGGGCGATGCTTACGTCAAGTTTGACCGCCTGGCAAAGTTCTCTAGGGGCATAGGTTTTGAGTTCAGCAATTTCAAGCCCCAACCAATCTTTGCAATCATTCAGAGAACTGCTTCTGAGCTAGGTGGTTCGATACGTGATGAGGAGATGCTGAGGACCTTTAACATGGGTTGGGGCTTCGCGTTGATAGTGAACAAAGCAGATGCGGATGAGACACTGGACGCCGTGTCAAAGACCGGAGTTGGCGCTGAACAGATAGGGCGCGTAACAAGCTCTGGAGGAGTCAGAGTTCTCCACAGAGACAAGCGAATCATTCTGCATTAGGATGTTTGCCACGTTAGTGACGAAAGCGTTTAAATAACTTCGAATTCAACCTTGAACTATGAAATACCGTCTGAGAATCGAGGTCAGCCTCAAACTTGGAACGAGCGACCCTGAAGGCGAAACCGCTGCACACCTACTCAAGGAACTCGGTTACAAAGTTGAAACCGCAAACGTAAGCAAGGTCTACAGTCTATTTCTGAAAGCAAAGTCTACGGACGAAGCGAAACGTCAAGCTGAGGAGATGTGTAAGAAGCTCTTGGCAAATCCGACCAAAGACAACTACACGATCACGGTAGAGGAAGAAGAATGAGCCAGAGCCTCTACAAACGCAGGAGAACCTCGTTCGCGCTCTTCGAAATAGAACTGCTTGAAGCAACTGACCAGCAGCTCATGCAAATCAGTCAGGAACTGGGTATAGGCCTCAGTCTTCCAGAGATGACTGCTGTCCGAAACTATTTCAAGAAGAGAGGGAGAAACCCAACCGACGTTGAACTTCAAACGATAGGACAGACTTGGTCAGAGCACTGCTGCCACAAGACGTTCAAAGGCAAGATAGAACTTGATGGAAAGAGAATTGACAGTCTCTTCAGAACCTACATCGCGAAAGCCACGAAAGAAATCAAGCCACGCTGGTGTTTTTCAGTTTTTGAAGACAACGCAGGCATAGTAGACTTTGACCATGGCTTCGGCATAGCAATCAAAGTCGAGACGCACAATCACCCCTCTGCGGTGGAGCCCTTCGGCGGCGCAGCCACAGGCACAGGAGGCGTCATCCGTGACATCCTCGGCGTGTGGGCAGACCCCATCGCATGCACCGACGTTTTGGGCTTTGGCCCGCTGGATTTCGATTATGACAAGCTGCCGCCCGGCGTGAAGCATCCGAAGTACGTCTACATGGGCGTCGTGGCCGGCATAGGAGCTTACGGCAACAACATGGGAATCCCAACAGTCAACGGCGCAATCTACTTCGACGAAAGCTATGTCGGCAACGTCATCGTCTACTGCGGATGCATGGGACTTCTTCCGCTTGACAAATTCAGAAAGAACGCCAAGGCCGGGGACATGATCGTTGTGGCAGGCGGCAAGACAGGTCGCGATGGCATTCACGGCGTGACCTTCGCATCTGCCGAACTGACCGAGAAATCAGAAGAGGTTTCGCGCTCAGCCGTGCAAATCGCCAATCCAATCGAAGAGGAGAAACTAAAGAGAACCATAATTGAAATTCGTGACCTCGGCTTGGCGTCGGCTATCACGGACTTGGGCGGCGGAGGTCTTTCTTCTGCGGTTGGAGAGACGGCTGAGAAGTTTGGATGCGGAGCCGTCGTGGAGTTGCATAAGGTTCCGCTCAAACACAGAGATCTGTCTCCTTGGGAGATTTACGTTTCAGAATCGCAGGAAAGAATGCTCGTGACGGTACCGCCTGAGAATGTCGAACAGGTCTTGGCGGCGTTTGACAAGGAAGATGTTGAGGCAACAGTCATCGGGAAGCTTACAGATGACGAAATCCTGAAACTGTGCTATGACGAGGAAAAGGTCGCTGAAGTCGACATTCCCTTCCTTTTTGAACCCCCAAGAACGGTTAGGAAGGCAGAACACAAGCCAGTGAGCTGCTCAGAACCGGAGTTCCCGGAACCAGCAGACCTCGCAAAGACACTGCTGCAGCTACTGTCCGCTCCAAACATAGCTAGCAAAGAAAGCGTAGTACGAACTTACGACCACGAAGTCAAAGGAAACACGGTGCTTAAGCCGTTGCAGAGCAAAATGGCCGGACCGAATGACGCGGCCGTGCTCAAGCCGCTGAATGATTCTTGGAAGGGAATTGTCATTTCGTCCGGAATGAACCCTGAATACGGGAAGATAGACCCATACTGGATGGCTGCTTCGGCAATCGACGAAGCAGTGAGGAACAACGTGGCCGTCGGAGGACGAAGGATAGCTCTTCTTGACAACTTCACTTGGGGCAACCCTGAGAAGCCGGAGCGACTGGGCAGTCTCGTGGAAGCATGTGAAGCATGTTACGATGTGGCGACTGCTCTCAGAACTCCGTTCATTTCTGGGAAGGACAGTCTTTACAACGAGTCTCCGCTTGGGCCAGTAACACCGACTCTGCTAATCACCGCCCTAGGCATTCTCCCTGACATACGTTCAACGGTTTCCGTGGACCTGAAAGCTCCGGGCGATCTGATCTACATTGTTGGCGAAACGTTCGGAGAACTCGGCGGGTCCGAATACTACAAGCTTTCAGGGTTCCTCGGCAAGACAGTGCCGAAGGTGAGAGCCAATCAGGCAAGGAAAGCGTTCAGCATGATAACAAGGGCCATTGATGCAGGATTGATCAGGGCATGCCACGACTTGTCTGAAGGCGGATTGGCAGTAGCTGCGGCAGAAATGGCCATTGCTGGCAACCTTGGGTTGGAGCTAGACTTGCGTGACGTTCCGCGCCGAGCATTGACGCGCAATGACTTTGTCCTGTTTTCAGAGTCGAACAGCCGCTTTCTCGTAGAGGTTTCAGAGCAGTCAAAGAAGGATTTTGAAGATCTGATGAAGGGAACAAGCTGTGTAGATATCGGAAAGGTGGTCAAAGGTCAACGGCTGCTTATCAGAGGCTTGAAGGGTAAGAGCGTGGTTGATGTCTCGCTCAGGCAACTGCGGGCGAGCTGGACAGAAACATTCGGCGGTGGGGCATCGGAATGAAGCGCGAAAAAATCAGGATTTGTGTGTTGCGCGTGGGCGGAACGAACTGTGACGCCGAAACAAGGCGCTCATTCCAAGAACTGGGTGTTCAAGCTGAGGTCGTGCATGCAAACGAGCTGGCTAAGCATGCGAGCCTCTTGGATTACAGTGCTCTTGTCTTTCCAGGCGGCTTTTCCTATGGCGACTACGTTCGGGCTGGCGTGATCTGGGCGAAATGGGTAGTCGCCAAACTAGGCAAGGATCTTAGAGCGTTCGTTGATCAGGGACGCCCGATACTTGGAATCTGCAACGGTTTTCAGGTGCTTGTTGAGGCAGGATTGCTTCCCGGTTTCGACGGGATAAGCCAGTATCCTGAGGCCGCATTGGCAACGAATATTCCGCCAGGATACAACTGTCGATGGATTAACCTCAGGCACGAGAACAGAGGAAAATGTGTCTTCACGCGAGGAATACAAGCAGGTAAAGTGTTGCGCATGCCTGTGGCCCATGGTGAAGGCAGGTTCATGTTTGCCAAGGAAAACGAGCAAAAGGTTTTGGAGAGGCTCTGCGAGGATGATCAACTGGTGTTCCGCTACTGCAGCGCCAACGGTGAAAATGCGAACGACAAATATCCAACAAACCCCAACGGCTCCTTCTATGACATCGCGGGCGTATGCAATCCTGAAGGGACAGTTTTTGGTTTGATGCCGCACCCTGAGAGAGCATTCTACTGGTGGCAACAGCCAGACTGGACAGGCCAGACGCGAATGCAGCAATACGGGGACGGAAAGCTCATTTTCGAGAACCTAGTCGAGTATCTAGTCAAGAAACCCTGAGATCTTCCAAACGCGGAAGACCAGTTCTCGCTCCCATTTTCATTACGCATCTGGAAGCCACAAAATTGCCTATTCTGCCGCACTCGTTCAGGCTTTTTCCCTCGATCAGGCCATAGAGGAAACCTGCACAGAAAGCGTCTCCTGCGCCCGTCGTGTCAACGACTTTAATCTTGAGCGCTTCTGTGTGTACGCTTTCTTTTCCATCGGTAATATAGCAGCCGTTGCTGCCCAGTTTGACCGCCACAATTTTGACACCTTTCCTGAGTATCAGTCTTGCGTTTTCCTTGTAGTCAACTTTTCCCGTCAGAATCTGCAGTTCCTTAGCGTTAGGCATCATCACGAACGTCCTGTCCAATATCGGCTCCAGTGCCGCCAGTCCCTTTCTGGCATATATTTCTCCAGGGTCTAAGCTCACTTTGACGCTTTCGGGTAGGGTTTCAAGGAGCTTCTTCTGGGTTTTGAACGATTTTTCGCCTACGAATGAGGTCAGATGCAGAAACCTAGTGTTGCTGGCGTACTCTATGGGGATTTTTTCGAGGCTCATCGTATCATTTACGCCAGAGTCTACGTATAGTGCTCTCTCGCCCTTCTCGTCTACGAAGCCCATTACTACGCCGCTTCGGCCGCTTTTTTCGGCGCTTATCCCGTCTGTGTCTACTCCTTCAGTGTGGAAGCCATCAAGCAGCATTCGTCCTTCTCTGTCGTCCGCTACTTTCCCGATAAACCCTGTTTTGCATCCGAGCCGAGCAAGACCGACCATTGCGTTTGCGGCTGAGCCTCCGCAGGCTTCTTCGAAGCTTGTGATGAAGCCCTCCTCATCTGCCGCGGCCAGTCTATTGACTTTGAAAAGTTTGTCGACGTTGAGGGCGCCGAAGCCCACCGCATCGAAGCGAGTCATTTGAACAGCTCACGCAGGTAGATCTTGTACGCGCCCAGTTTTCCGCCGTAGTTGCCGGCTGAAATCCCTGCAACATCCCTGACTTGTAGTGCTGCTTCGATTCCTGCTTTCATTGCCTCGTTCACTGCTTGCATCGAAACGCCATTGATCACTATTTCAGGAATGTAGTTGACGCCGTCAGGAACCAGTGATGCTTTGCCCAGTTTTCTCTTCAGTGAAGGGCAGTAAGCGTGATTTGTTGTTGGGCCAATCCATGGGAAGTGGGTGTCAGTTTTCGACCCTGCCGAGCACACATCAAAGGGCGTTATCACGCCATCAACTTTGTGAATTGCCTCTAGGCTTCTTTCGCCAGCTTCTTTCACCGCTTGTTTGGCTTTGCACATTATCCAAAAGTTTGCTCCTGAAATTCCGTGTGCGTATCCAATATAGCGTTCGATTGTGAAGTCAGGAACCATTATGGGCACAGTGATAATCTCGCGTCCGTGAAGCTTTTCGACCCATTCATATCCGTCACCGCAGTGTCCCACGCGTTCCATCATGTCCAGTTTGCCTTCAGGCTTGGGCAGGGCATCAAAAACCGCGGTGAAAGGTTTGACAAGGATGTCTTGCCTGATTCGATATGACAGTTCGATCTCGAACTTCTTCAGGATGTCGGAAAACGGTTTCTTGGAGTCTGTTCCTACCCAAAACTGCAGCACTGTGCCTTTCCGTTTGTCCGGAGTCTCTTTTTCGCCAATCCACTTCTCAATTCCGCCCTCAACTCTGCCTATTACTATCGAGGGCGTGGCTGTAGCGTCTTCAGCTGCTCTCCGCAGAGTTTCAGCATCGTCTGCGGTGACTATGATTCTGCAGTAGAGGCCTTTAAAAGCCTCAGCGTAAGTGTCTTCGACTAGAGTTTTCACAACCATTCTCACCCAAGTCTCCCGATGTCTTCTCCTCTGACGCTTTTTCTAAACTGGGTACTCTCCTTGATCAGAGTCTCCATATTTCCCCTTGTTATTATTTTAACTTTAGGCAGTTCGTCTGGATACAACCTGAAAAGGCGGTCGAGCAATGTTTTGTCGACCGGGCTTTCTTTAAGAGCCTCACCGTTCCATCTTTCCACAAGATCCATCGTTCGGGCCTTTCCAAACCTGCAGAATATGTCAGCGAGGACTGCGGTGACGATGCTGTTCGATGACAAAACCGCGACTTCCGCGTTTTCGATGGCATATTGATTGCCATTGAACGAAACGGCTAGACCTCCGTTTTCTTTTACGAGCCTGAAGGCCTGTTCGTCGGTTATGCTGTCGCCAACATACATGACTTCCGCCAACCTCACACACAATCTGCGAACAATGTCGCGAATTGCTTCAGCCTTCCCCGTGCCGCCCATCGGTTTGACTTCTTGATAGATCTTGCCAGACTTCATGGACGCTATCTCGTTCCAGAACATGTGGTCAAGCCGTTGAATCATTTTCTGGGCGGGTTCTGCAAGATCTTTCAGGGATTTTGCCTCAAGCGGGATTTCGAAAATTGGCATTTGCGCAATTTCATGAGCCAGTTTCTTCAGCTCTGCCTTTTCGTTTTCTGGCACGAAGTACTTGTCCACTTCCAGCTTTGTGCAATAAGCGTTCTCGCATGGAAACTCTAGGGCGTGGCACATGGCTCTTATGTAGTGTTCGTAGCTTGTGCTCACGATGAAGGCGTCAGCGATGCTTCGGACATGCTGCAGCGTCTCTTTGATGTTGGCGATCAGCGTCAATTGTCTTGCAGAAAATTCTTCCATCTTGATGTCTGTGACGTCGTAGGCTCTCAGAAAAGGCAAGATGAGCTTCAATGTGCCACCTGCCATATAGCCCGTTTTCTTTACGATGTCGGCGAGCACATCATCATACCGGCTTATGGCAACAAAGAGCCTGTCTCCATCCGGCACGAAGCTGGCAGTCATCTCGAATGCGTTGTCGTTTTTTGAGATTGGGCCTTCGCAATCAGAGATGAAAACGCGTCTCACCGTTCGCGCCTCAACTTTTCCATGTGACTGATGCTTTTTGCTATGTGCTGTTTTGAGGCGATGTCGGTTCTGTTCCACATACCGCCACCCGTTATTGCTTGGAGTCCTTCCAGCGAAATCTGTCTTGCTGTTTCAATGTCTGCGCCTATACCGACAACACTTATGGCTCTTGACTTGAGGGCGAAAATCTCGCCGCTGTCCCGCAGCTCCAGCGCCGCGGGGTAGATCCGGATCTTTTCTTTGTACTTTCTTTCCAGCGCATAGGCCTTGGTCAAGTCAACAGATTTGGTTGCGTCATCACTTACTCGGTCGGGAAAAGCGTCCATGTATCCGCCATAGCTAGGGGGAACCTTGTAGGTTACGACTGTTGCAGCTTTGTCGAACGTGACATGCGTCAGGTTGCCTTCGATCATCTTGTAACAGACATCGACGAAATCGTCTTTCATGATCGGGAGAACGTTCATTGTCTCCGGGTCTCCGGGCCGGCTATTGTCTTCAAGTATTTTCGGCCCCTTGCCTGTGTGCATGAAAGCCAGATACAGTGGAACTCCTCTGAGGCCTGAACGGTCGCTGACCTTTCTGCTCCATTTGTCGAAGATTCTTTCAACCGTGTCCAGTTCTTTGGCTCTTTCGTCAGCCGTCATGAAAGGCAACACGTCGCCAACATCCTTGTAAGACCCCATTCCCCCGGTGTTGGGACCCTTGTCGTCGTCGAAGGCTCGCTTGTAATCCCTAGTATCCGGCCATGGTGCAAGGTGTTTGCCATCGCAGAAAGCTTGAAAGCTTGATTCTTCGCCGTCGATTTTTTCTTCTATGATGACTGCGCCATACTGATAGTTGGACAGGAAGTGTTCGAAAAGCTCGTCGCGGTTTGTGAAGTGGTCTCCCCAGACGCCTACTCCTTTTCCTGCAGTGGGTTTGTCCGGTTTGACAACTGCCTTGTTCTCAAGCTCATCCAGCCAAGCATACACGGCCTTCTTCGCGTCTGCAGTGCTTCGGTACTTTTGTGGATCGAACACTCTGAAACGCGGGTTCACTTCGGGTGCGACTTCCTCGAACAGGAGCCTCTGCTGCAATTTGCTTTGTTCTATGGCACACTCGCGGGTCGGGCAGAGTATGGGGATGTTTGTTCGCTTTTCGACAAGGTCGCGGATGCCTTCGATTATTGGCTTTTCAGGGCCGACTATACCGAAGTCTATTTTGTCCTTGTTTGCCGAGGCGAATCTGCAGATTTCTTCAACGTTCAGATCAGGTATGACGACGTGTTTGGCTGCCTTCTTGACGCTGAAGGGGTTTCTTTGTTTGTCTGCAATGTACAATTCCGTCTTGTAGTTCTCGCTACGGGCGAAAGCGTCGACCATGGCAACTTCTCGCGAACCGTAAGAGACGACAAGTATTCCCACTTTTTCCATAATGTTCTTTCCCCGTTACTCAGGTGACTAGGAAGCTTGGTTCGCTTCTCTGTTAGGCGCTTTGAAGGGCTTCTTCTACTTCGTACAGTCGCCCAGTTTCTTCATGGCCTTCCAAGAATCGTTTTTTCATGGTGTCTGCTATTTTCTGTGCGAGTGGAGTGGGATATTGCCCCGTTATGCAGGCCGTGCACAGCTGGTCCTTGGTGAAGCCTATTGCCTTCACCAATCCTTCTATTGACTGGTAGCAGACGGCGTCTGCGTTGATTATGTCAGCGATCTCTTCAGCACTATACTTCGAGCCTATAAGCTGACCATAAGTGGCCATGTCAATTCCGTACAGGCACGGTCCGATTATGCGCGGAAACGTCACAAACAGGAAGACTTTCTTGGCGCCCATTCTTCGAAGCTTCTCCACGATGACTTTTGTTGTGTCTCCTCTGACTATGCTGTCCTCTGTTACGATTATTCGCTTTCCCTTGATCTTGGGCGCCAGAATGTTGATCTTTCTGTCTATCGTGGACTGCCTTTCTTTGCTGAGCAACAGGAAGGCTCGTTCAGTCACGTAGCGGTGTCTGCGTGACGCTCGCTCCCACCGCAATCCAGAAGCCTCATGCACGCCTAGAGCAGGGTCGTCACCTGTTTCAGGCACGGAAAGTATCATGTCTGAGTCTTTGACGATTTCCGGGTTTTCCTTGACGAGGTTTCGCCCGAACTCTTCGCGTATTTCATAAACATACTTGTCGTCAAAACGCGAGTCTGGCCGTGAAAAGTAGGCGAACTCGAAAGCGCAGAATGCTTTCCGGGTGCCTTTCACAAGCTTCTCTCTCTGGAAACCTTCCTTCGTGACGGTAACAAGCTCGCCGGGTTCCAGCTCGAAGTCCCTGACGAAACCGTTAATGTCTAAGCTGACAGTTTCTGATGAGAACACGAAGGTCGACTTGTTTTCACTATGTCCAGCGCATAGGGGTCTTATTCCGTGCGGGTCTTTGAAGGCAAAGAATTTTCCATCTTGTGTTATTGCAGCCACGGAAAAGGCGCCATCAATCTCCAGCATAGTCGTTTTGACGGCTTCTCTCACGTCTTTGCCTTTGAGCAGTTCAATCATGAGCTTGTGGCAGACCAGTTCGGCGTCGCACTCGTATGAGAAGTCTGGGAACTCTTTTCGGATTTCGTTCATGAGTTGAAACGTGTTCACAACATTGCCGTTGAAAGACACGGCAAGCTTCAGCCCGTTCTTGGAAGCTGTTACGGGTTGTGTTCCCTTGATGAGCGACTTCTCGTCTGTCTTGCCAGAGGTTGTATATCTGACGTTTCCGACGCCTACGTTTCCGGGCAGTCGGCCGAACCATTCTTGGATTGCGTTTGTCTTGATCTTTGGCACGAGATCCAAGCTGCGGTGAATGAAAAACTCTCCGTCCTTGTATGTGAGAAAACCGTGTGATTGGTGGCCCCTGTGATTTTGAGCTCTGAGTCCCCAGTAAATATATGGAAAAACGGGCTCGTTCTGGTAGCTCATTGCAGCGAAGACGCCGCATGCGATCTTTAACTGGTCTCCCATAATGCGGATTAAGCCACGGGGTATTTATCAGTTTTTGCAACACTTTCAACTAAATCCTAATGAATTCGGAGACATCTCCCTACAATGGAAACACTTTTTCCGGTTTCTGCTCTAGTTATCCCGAGCGTGGCATCGTTATGAGGTTGGGTTTTCTTTGTAGCGGGTGTGTTTATCTTACTGAACTTGAGGCTATTGATAGTTGTGCGCTTGGGACTACGTGAATCCACCAGTTCATGGCCACGAACGAATCACCATAGTAAACGATCAATCTAGCCATCGAATCTAATGGTGCGCTTGCAGGAACCGTTCCATTCCATGTCAGTGTTCTCACGGCACATGGTTCAAGCGTCAAAACCTGCGCTCCTCCTACCCAGTTCCAAGAATCACCTTCAAAAGCCACATTAACCGACCAAGAACCCGCCGTGTTGCCCGTGTTCTTGAAAGCAACTTCTACCACAAAAACTCCGTTAGGCGCCTTGTCAACAACGCCGCCACAACCGGGCAGACAAGCCAAGCGGTCGCTTGAACCCGCAATCGAAATACTCATAATGGCAACTAGAAAGACCACAGCAAGAGGCAGTAAAGCTCGCATGACCTTTCCTCCTTCTCCCACAATAGAAAGCAACAGCGCCCGCTTTATCCATTCTGCAGGATACCTCTATACGACAACAATAGAACAAACCTAAACTCCTAACACCATCCCCGACAAACCACTGAACCCCCGATTCAATCTATATGGAGGGGTTTAGACGCCTGCCGAGGGAAGGCGTTCAGCCGAATGGATCTATGGCGTGAGTCTAAACTTGTCCCGCGGATACAGAGTGGTTTCCCTGATGTTCTTCCTCCCCGTCAAAACCATCGTCAACCTCTCCAAACCTATCGCCCACCCAGCATGCGGCGGCATTCCATAATCAAACGCCTGCAAATGATGCTTAAACGACTCCGGGTTCAGACCCTTCTCCTTCAAACGCTTCGTCAGAAGTTCCTTTGACGAAATCCTCGTTCCGCCAGACACCAACTCCACCCACCGCCACATCAAGTCAAAGCCTTCAGAAATCTCCGGCTTGTCGTCGCGCGGCTTTATGTAAAAAGCCTTAGACTCAGTAGGCCAATCAACTATGAAATAGAAGTAGGGATGAAGCTTGCCAATGGTCCTGAAGGCAGGAGTCGGAATGTCCTCACCCCACGGAATCTCAAAGCCTTCACGTTTCAACTCGTCCAACAACTCATCGTACTTGAGCCGCTTGAAAGGCAACTCCGGAACCTTTAACCCGTACTTCAGCACAGTTAGCTCCTTCTGACACTTCTCCTTCACAGTCTTGCACGTGTGCTGCATGAGCTGTTCAAGAAGCTGCATGACATCCTCAGCGTTGGCGAAAGCCTGCTCAATGTCCACCGACACAAACTCGCTCAAATGGCGACGCGTGTGCGACTCCTCAGCCCTGAAGAAAGGCCCAATCTCGAAAACCTTCTCAAGACTCATCACAAGCTCTTCCTTGTATAACTGCGGACTCTGCGCCAAGTACGCCTTCCGACCGAAATAATCAACCGAAAAAAGGGCAGCCCCGCCCTCAGTTGCTGATGCGATAATCCGCGGAGTGTGCACCTCCAAAAAACCTCTCTCGAAGAGAAAGTCGCGTATCGCTTCAGCAGCCGTGTGCTGAACTTTGAAGATGGCAACATTCGATTCGCTGCACAAGTCCAAAGCACGCGCATCCAATCGAACCTCCAAGTTCGCAGGAGTCTTCCCCGTGATGTCAATGGGCGACTCCTCAGCCGTGCTGAACACCCTGATCTCCTTCGGAACAACTTCGACGCCTCTGGTTGTCATGTTTGTCTTCTTCACGACACCTTTCACACCAATGCTGTACCGCTTCTGCAAAGCATCAGACTTCGACACCACTTCGGCGTCTGCCTTCTTGCGCAACACCGTCACTTGAACAGTTCCTTCCCTATCCTGCAAAATCACAAAACGCAACGCACCAAGATCTCTCAGTTCCTGAACCCAGCCAAGAAGCACAATCTCTTGGCCGTCCATTTCTGGTTTAACATCAATCGAGTAATGCGTCCTGTGCCAGTAACCTATCGCATCCAGCTTCACAAGTGGTCACCCGTCAAACCTAATCTGAGAACTCAATCCGCAACGTGATGTTCCGAACTCTATTGGCTAGCTCCTTCAAAGCGTTCACATCAAAAGAAGGATGCATTCCGCGTCTCCTTTTCAGAATGACCCTCGTTTCAGTGCTTCCGTCCGGTAGCCAGATCGTGTTGATCGTCATTATGTTCACCGGAGCAAACAAGTCCTCCAAAAAATGCCTATCATCAACGCCTGACTCCAAGATTCTGATGTTCTTGCCCGTCTCACCGGCCAACGTCTTAACAATCTTTCCCCCATATCCTAGAAGGCGAGGAACATCACCTTGCCCGACAACTATCGCCAGAGTCTTGCCAACATCAATTGCCTTGTGAAAATAGACATTCTGAAGAGACGGATACTTCTCTTCCAACGACAACAATGTGCGTGCAACCTTCATGTCCAGTTCGCTTATTTCCCCGGACTTCAGCCTCGCTGAACACTTCTGGCACAATATCCCACTCTTCAGACAGAAACTGCACAGTACGGTCTTCACCTATGAAATCGCTCCTTGACTGTGAACAAAGGACGGGTATCACACCCGCAACCCTTTGCATGATCTGATGCCTAGTGCTCAAGCGTTATTTCAATCGTGCTGACGTTCGTCGGCGAGCCGCCTTCTTCCCGGGGCGCCAACTGTTGCGTCCCAATACACACCATTTTGATCCTCACGTCCGGCAGGAATCGCCGCCTGACAACCTCAACAACATCAATTGCTCTGCTTATCGATCGCCCTCTAGCCTTCACGGCAACTTCTTTTGCTCCACCGTGAAATAGGGTTATGCACGCCAACACATAATTCATTACTGGCTTCTTTCCGATCAACACAGCGTTGTTCTCAGACACCCTATACCGCCTTGCTCCTAGTTTTCAGTTTTTCTAAGGCTTCATATCCATCTTTGTTGCGAAATAAATAGATTGTGGTTTCCACAACTCTAAACCCAACCCTTCCATAGCTTCATAAAACCATACATGCCACGCTTCAAAGCGTTTACAGAAATGTTAAATAACCCGCATCAATGTAAACCTTGAACTTCACAAAGAACTACTTGAAGGACGAATGGATCTTGGAGACCCTTACAAAACGCTCAATGCAACTGCTCCGAACACTGTATGAATCAGGCAAGTCTACAAGCTCCTATACGCTATCGATCAAGCAAGACGAGTTGTCAAAACGGCTTGGCATAAGCAGACAAGCACTGAACGTTCACTTGCGCAAACTCCGAGACTTGAACTACATTCGCACAGGAAGAGGATTTATCGACGTCACAGAAAAAGGCCTCAACGCCCTTGGACTATCATCAAACCCTGCCTTCATACTAGTCCAAGTGTCACCAGCAAAAAGAATCAACGTCTACGAGAAAATAAGGCAGCTTGCCGTCCAAAGAGCGTTCAGGATAGCAGGCGACGTGGACGCCCTGCTGGTAGTTGACCGAGAAAAACTGGACGACACTTTGAAAAGATTATACGCTATTGACGGCATACGAGACACGCGATCATACGTAACCATCGAAAACATAAGATGAAGGGGAAGAATAATGAAGCTCTTCGAATTCGAAGCCAAAACCATACTCGCGAAATACGGAATTCCAACACCAAACGGCGGACTGGCGACAAACACGGACCAAGCTCGCGAAACAGCATCCAAACTGAAGTCGCCACTTGTGGTAAAGGCCCAGGTGCTGGTTGCTGGAAGAGGCAAAGCAGGAGGAATTCTGTTCGCGAAGTCCGTGGACGAAACCGTGAAAGCGGCTGAGAAAATCCTCAACATGCAGATCAAGGGCTTGCCCGTCAAAAGCGTGTGGATTGAAGAAGCTTTACAGGTCAAACGTGAACTTTACTTCGGCATAACCACCGACAGATTCAAGCAAAGCTACGTTGCAGTAGCTTCTGCCACTGGCGGCATGGAGATAGAAGAAATAGCCGCAAAATCGCCGGAGAAAGTCATAAAGACTCCCATAGACCCTCGACAGGGCCTCCGTTCATTCCAAACCCGTCAAATCGCGAAAAAGATGGGCTACACCGGCAACCAAATCTCCAGCCTTGGGCGAACATTCGAGAAACTCTATGCTGTCGGAATGGATAATGACGCTGAACTGATCGAAATGAATCCCATAGTCGAGACTACTGACGGAGGATTTGCCGCGGCAGACGCCCGCATAATCATCGACGACAACGCGCTTTTCCGGCATCAAGATTACAAGAAACGTCTTCTTGAAGGAGAAAGCGAACTGACGCCCCAGGAAAAGGAGGCCAGAAAGAACGACTTGGCATACGTCAAGCTGGACGGAGACATAGGCATCATCGGAAACGGCGCCGGACTAGTAATGGCAACCTTGGACACAATACAGTACTACGGCGGAAAACCAGCAAACTTCCTAGACGTGGGCGGTGGAGCCTCGTCCGAAACCACCGCATTGGCGCTCAGAATCGTGCTCTCAGATCCAAATGTCAAAGCGCTATTCATCAACATACTTGGCGGAATCACACGTTGCGACGAAGTGGCAAAGGGAATACTGGAAGCAAGAGAGAAAGTGGGCGTGACGAAACCCACTGTCATCAGATTAGTGGGCACAAATGAACAAGAAGGAAAACGCATACTGACGGCTGCGGGAATACACGTTTTGGACAGCATGGAGGAAGCCGCACAGAAAATTGTGCAGATCGTGAAAGAAGGAGGCGAATAGAATGGGAATAATCATTGACAAGAACACACGGGCCATCGTACAGAACATAACCGGAACCCAAGGAACCTTCCACACCAAGCTGATGCTGCAATACGGAACAAACATTGTGGCAGGCGTGACTCCCGGAAAAGGCGGAGTACAGATCGAAAATGTACCTGTCTACGACGCGGTGGAAGAAACAATCAAACCATATTCGCCAAACGCTTCAATAATATTCGTGCCAGCACCATTCGCTGCAGACGCAGCACTGGAATCCCTCTCAAACGGAATAAAAACCGTCGTGGTGATAACCGAACACATTCCCATAAAAGACACAATAGACGCAATGGCGTACGCCAAACAAGTGAATGCGACTGTGATCGGCCCGAACACCCCTGGCATAATCACACCGGGCGAATGCAAGATGGGAATAATGCCCGCCCACGTTTTCATGCAGGGAAGCGTCGGACTAGTCTCCAGAAGCGGCACACTCACGTACGAAATAGCGGCAAGCCTGACTAGGAACGGACTTGGACAGTCAACATGCATCGGCCTCGGCGGCGACCCAATAACAGGTCTGAACTTCATTGACGCACTCAAGATGTTTGCCAAGGATCCGAAAACGGAGGCGGTCGTTCTGCTAGGAGAAATCGGCGGCAACCTTGAAGAGTTGACAGCAGAATACATAGCAAGAGAGAAGTATCCGAAACCTGTGGCCGCCTTCATAGCCGGGCGTTCTGCTCCATCAGGGAAGCGCATGGGACACGCTGGCGCAATAGTCATGGGCAATGCTGGAACAGCCGAAAGCAAGATTGCAGCGCTCAGGAAGGCAGGCGTAGGGGTGGCTGAAAAGCCGGGGGACCTTGCTGGACTGCTGAAAAAGGTCATGAGCCGCTAAGTGGGCGACAAAAGGTATATTTGACCGCGAGCCATCAAAGGTTCTATCCCAAGAGAGGTCGGACGGATGCCAATCTTAGATCCATTCAAGAAGACGCTGGCTCAGAAGCACCGGTTATACATGAAGATATGCCGAGAATGCGGGGCCAGAAATGCTGAAACTGCCGTCAAATGCAGAAAATGCCGAAGCAAGAACCTACGACAGAAGAAAAGAGAGATAGTAAAGTAGTTCTCTTCTTTCCATAATCACAGCATCTTGAGCAGATTTTTGATATTGAACGCAGTGTTGGCGCAACCATTCTTTATCAGCGGGGCAGCTTGAGCTGCCACACCCATGCTACCCAGCAACTCGCCGCTCAGTCGCATTTCCTCGCCGCACGCGACTCCTATGACTCCTTCGTAGCCTTTCGTCTTAAGGATCTTGGGTATGCAGGATCCGCCGGGTAATACGTAAACATCGTAGCCTTTCTTCGTGGCAGAAGATACTGCTATGTTAACAAGACAGTCAGGTGAACAGTGAGCACAAGAATAAGTTGGGATGCTCGGGTCAAAGCGGGCTTGGCAGCGATTGTCCATGTATTTTCTTGAGCAATGCGGCAGGAAGAGGGCCCGTTTTTTCGTACGTACGAATTCGTTGCGTTCTGTCAGGTTTCGAGCCTGCACATCAATGAGATCCTCGAGAAGCGTCACGGCGTCCGAAAAATTCAGTCCTGTAGCCTCTTGGATTCTGAACTTCTCGATAAGTCTGTTGGCTGCTCTACCCACTTTCTTGTGCATGCCCTTCTGATAACCAACCCTTGTTATCTCTGCAAAGAAGAAACGCGGAATCTTCGAAAGATCGAAGGTAAACTTGTAAGGCATATCCTACACCATGTACAAACAAACCTTTAAAATTAACTGCTACTAATACTAAGACAACATTCGAGAATGCGAAAAGAAGAGGATCAATTTGGGTTTGAAAGGAAAATTCGACAAGAAAAAACCGGAGACAAGCGCCAACAGTACCCCCCAGATGGTCACTGAACTTGAGCAACTATGCGGAAACGACAACGGGACTTACGAAGCCCTAATACACACGATGTTCCTTGACCCAAGAAAGACGGCGATGCCCTCAAAGGAAGCAGCTGAAAACGCAAAGAAGCACGAGAAAGCAAAGAACGACCTGATGACCAAAACCTGGTACGAGATCGCAGGAGGTTTGGCAATCTACGAGGGAGACACTGCCAAGGTCGTAGAATATTTCAGCAAAATCGAGAAGCTTTTCCCGGACGCAAAGTACGCTATCCTGAAGAATCCTGAGAAAGCTGTTGCCAAGGCCAGAGAATACTACAAGAAGACGTTCAAAGAATAGAAGTTTGGAGCATGCCAGAGCGGCAGAGAACTGTCGCTATTTTTCTGTTTCTTCAGAATGATCGAAGAGTTCCCTCAACGACTTCAGTTCATCTTTAAGCATGTCGACTTCGCTCTCAAGTGCGCTGGCTCTTGATTCTGCAACTCTTCTCAAGTTTTCAATATCGTTCATCAGAGTTGCTCGTTCAGTCTCTAGTGTTTTTATCTTATCACGCAGGTTTCTGAGTGTCAGCACAAACTCGCCTCGTATGATTTTGATTCTTTCGACTACGTTTCTAATGTTTGTTGTCTCTTCAGGTTTCTTTTCGGTTTCTAGAGAGGCTCTGAATCTGGCCTTGCATTCTGGGCATTCGAAAATGCCTACGGCAAGTTCAGAGCGTTCTCCCATCTTCGGTGGTTTCCGAGATGGGATAGGCCAAGTTTTGACGGGAGTTGGAACTTCGTTTCCGCACTTTGGACATTTGACCAAGCTGTTAGACCCGAGGCAACTATCGCATCTGGATGCTAAAATGGTTTATGTAACAGACTTCTAGGAATGCCCGATTGATTGGTGCGGGAGAAACCGAATGCTGTTATTGCTCTTGCGCAGTATTGAAGAAAAAGAAGGAAGGGGCTAGACAGTTATCTGAAACAATAAACGCTCAACAAGTTCTTTGTATCGATTCCGGATAGTGACCTCAGTCACTTGTGCAATCTCTGCAATCTCTCTCTGTGTCTTCCTCTCGCCGGTGAGCACTGATGCGATGTAGCTCGCTGCTGCTGCAATGCCTGTCGGTCCGCGACCTGAAGTGAGCTTGAGTTCTTTCGCTGCCGCAAGTATTTTGTGTGCAATTTCCTCAACTTTTCCCTGCATCGTCAGCTGGTTTGAGAACTTTGTTATGTACTGGCTTGGCTTCAGAGGCGGAATGGAATAGTTGAGTTCTTTTATCAGAAAACGGTAGCTTCGTCCGACTTCCTTCTTGGGCACGCTTGATGCTTGGGCGATCTCTTCCAATGTTCTGGCTAGTCCGCACTGCCGGCAGGCCAGATAGATGGCGGCAGCAGTGACGCCTTGAATGGATCTTCCTCGTATCAGTCTTTCTTTTACGGCCTTTCGGTAGATGACTGATGCAGTTTCCAAGATGTTCTTTGGAAGGTTCAGGTTGTTCGAAATCTTTGTGATTTCCGATAGTGCAAACGCGAGATTGCGTTCTGTGGCATCGGATACTCTTATGCGGCGTTGCCATTTTCTGAGTCGATAGACTTGCGCCTTCTGTCCTGGCGAAAGGCTTTTGCCATAGATGTCTCGATCATGCCAGTCAATCATCGTTGATAGGCCTTTATCATGAATCGTATAGGTCAGTGGCGCACCAACTCTCGTTCGTTTTGCTCTTTGTTCATCGTCAAAGGCTCTCCATTCTGGTCCTCTGTCCGCGATCTTAGAAGCCACAACCATGCCGCAATCCATGCAGACGATTTCTGCGGTTTCGTAGTCTCGCATGAGTCTCGTGCTGCCGCATTCTGGGCATGCTTGGACCTTGGCAGGCTCAGCGCTTTGTGCCACTAGGGAGTTGTCCGTTTCTGATTCGCGTATTTTATCATCGTTGTTCATCTGTATTTTCTCCTTTCTCCTCTTTGAGGGGACGCATAAAGTGTCTTGCAGGCCAATGCCCTGCTCTCTTGGACATGGGGTTTCATTGAGGCATAGGGCGATGAAACAGGACCAAATATGTCACAAATCCTACCTACAGGGTTCAGGTTCTCGTCAACTACAGTTTCTCCAATTCTCGGAACGTTTTGGAGCTTTATGATTATGTTCTTGCTTGCACTTACGTGGAGGGTGCAACCTAATCTCTGCAAATTCTGAAGTTCCCCTCATGGAAAACATGATGCTTCAGCGAGGCAGCTTATTTAAACTTTTCTACATTCTGCTGCGTCACAATGTCAGTTGCTTGTTGTCTCGTTTCTTTGAGTGTGACTTTGGGTTGTCGCAAGAGACGACGGAGTCTGAGGAAGTTGAAACATGGTTGTCGTCACAGACGAAACGTTCATAAACAAGAACTCTTGATATGACTCTGCTTTAAAGGGTGAGGCTTATGTCCAAACCGTTTTACAAGAAGTTTGAGGTTCCGAAAGAGATCGCAGATGCGGCCTATGAAGCCCTGCAAATAGCCGCGAAAACAGGCAATGTACGAAAAGGCACGAATGAAGCAACGAAAGCCATTGAAAGAGGTCAAGCAAAGCTAGTTGTGATCGCCGAAGACGTCGAACCGCCAGAAGTTGTTGCCCACTTGCCACTATTATGCGAGGAAAGAAAGATCCCATACGTGTTTGTGCCAAACAAGGAAAAGATTGGAAGCGCCATAGGCATCGATGTACCAGCAGCTTCCGCCTGCGTAATCAAGGAAGGAGATGCGACGGGATTGATCAAGGAACTAGTGACAAGAATCGAGCAGGCAAGAAGAGGCACTCAGCAATGAGTAAAGAGGAAAAGACGGCCGAAGCAACAACTGGCGAACTCATTCCTGCGGAAGTAATCCAAGTAATCGCGCGCACAGGAGTAACTGGCGAGATCACGCAGGTCAGGGTTCGCATCCTTGAAGGAAAAGACAAGGGACGAATAATAACACGCAATGTCAAGGGACCAGTTCGGGCTCAAGATACACTGTTGCTCAGAGAAACTGAAAGAGAAGCGAAAAAGATCAACAGGTAAGCTTGAAACGAGGGAATTGAGAGGGTTCACAATTGCCCAAACCAAGGAAATGCTCATTCTGCGGCGGCGAATTCTCAGCAGGTACCGGCATGATGTGTGTGAAGAACGACGGGTCGATCCTGTGGTTCTGTTCCGGCAAGTGCCGGAAGAGTTCACTGAACCTTAAACGAGACGCACGTAAGCTCAAATGGACAACATATTTTGGCAAGGAAGAGAAGGGAAAAGGCTAGCTCTGCTTAGGCGATTGTTCGCATTTCCCACTATTTGATCTTCAGGTGGTCAGTTGGTTTTCTTTTGTTAGGCAAGCGTAAAATGAAAAAAGAGAAGGAGGAAGGTTTTGCCGTACTTCGTCGCTTACTACCTGAAGTGTGGTCTGCAGTGTCTGCCATACACGAATGATGCGATGCACAGCGCATCATCAGCCTGCAGTAGGCCTGTGCCATAGTCCTTCCAAGTCCATGTGTAGCTTAAGATGCCACCAGAGAATACGTCGTAGACTTGTGCTGTTCTGTTTTTCTCGCAGAGCTTTGTCAATCTGTTCAATAGACCAGCCAGTTTTAAGAGAGTGTGCATTGCCAGCTGGTTCAGTCTTGGATAGTCTTGAAGCACTAGAGCAGCAATGGCTGATGCGTGTGGTGCCGCCTGGCTTGTTCCCCAAACGGAGTAGTAGTTCCACTGGTCTGGGCCATAACCCTTGTATGGGCCTTTTATGTCTGCTCCTGGAGCGGCTACGTCAAGGTCCCATATGTGCTGGCCTAGGGTTGCATTTGGTCTTGAGCTGAAGTCTGTCAGGTAGACTTGGAATTGGTTGCCCAATGGATCTGGGGTCCACAGGTTCTCTGGGACGTCCTTGGTCCACCAGTACCAGTTGTTGGGGTTTCCTGGTGTCAGGTAGTAGTCGATATATTCTTGTGTCCATCCTGCTGCAGCTGCGGAGATCACTTGCGGGAAGGCGCCTGGCCAGCCCATTCCGGCCATTCCTTCGTTGCCTGCTGAAGCGACGATGATTACGCCTTTACTTATCGCGTAGTTTATGGCAGCTTCTTCAAGTGCTGTGGGCGATGAGCCTCCTAGGCTCATGTTGATTACGATCTTCACGTGGTGTGCCTTTGCCAAGTCACCTACGTATCTGATGCCTGCTGCAACCATTTCGTCAGTGCCGCCTGTGAAGAAGTATCCGTCTCCTTCAGGGGTCCAGTCGATCCAGTCATCTAAGACCAGAACTGGGATGATCGTGACCTTTGGAGCCACACCTCTTACCCAGTATTGCACGCCAGCTCTGTTGAGGTACCAGCCTGTTATGATGCTGGTAACGTGGGTGCCGTGACCAGAGCCCCAGCCGAATCCATATTGGTCTGGCGCGCCATTGTCGTGTGTGATGAAGCCACGGTCAGATCTTAGTGGACCGTATGAGAACATTCCGTCCTCTGAGAAGTTGCCGCCGGTTCCTACGTAGAAGATGTCGTGTGTGAAGCCTTTGCCCCATTCTGTTTTGATGTTGACTACGCCTTCAGGGAAGAAGTATCTATAGTTTGACAGCAATCCGGTGTCAAGTACTGCTACATATATTCCTTCTCCTGTTTCTGTGACCTGTTCAGCATCAACCATGTCTACGTTGAAGGGTATTGCTTCAGGTGGCAATGCAAAGGTATTTGCGTCTAGCGCTTCTGCCTTCACTGGATCGATTCCGTATCCGTTCTTCACTTTGTCTGTTCTTATGTTCGGTGCAGATGCGCCAATGTTTGCTGACATCATTGTGGACATTAACATTGCAAAGATGATCGCTATTGCCAGGGTTTTTGTTTTCATCTTTCTTTCTCTTCACAATAGCAAGGGTATTTACCCCATTTGATTTTTGTGGAACCCTCTTCTAGTACGGATTTCGAGGACATGCTTCAGAATGTGCAGTGCGCTAGATTGTTGCATCAAATGGACTTACTTGCTGGGCGAAAGTATGCACAGAGTAATCCAAAGTACGTTGGTGCCTGATATGATACAAGGCGTCCATTCATCGGGATTCTGTCCAGCACCCCTTGCAGTATAGCAATTTGCCACAAGCTATCTGGTTTTGCATCTTCCACGAATTGTGGTGACAATTCCAGCAAACGTCTCAAATCGTTCTCCGAAATCGCACGTTTGACAATTTCGTCGTATTCTTTGGCGGCAGCATGAAAACCATATGGTCCATCCGCTTTGTGCGCGTGTCCTTGGTCAGCACTGGCCACAAAAGCAGTCTTCTGTTCAGTTGTCTCAGCAGCTTCAGCAATGATGTTGCCGAGTTTCACAAGGTTCTGCAATGGGATTTCCCTAGAAGGTGTGATTATCACAACTCTAGGGGAATCTGCGTTTCGCCCTCCAAGGAACCACAATGGTATCAGTGTTCCCCAGTCCATCGGTATGCAAGAGGCAGGTCCTTCACTCGTTCCATAGTTTGCTGCTACGATTGGTAGGCCCTTCTTCTTGGCGTCGCTGTAGATATTTCTGGCAAGTTGGCGATCGCACTCTAGTCGAAGTTTCACTTGCTTGTCATTTGCCTCTAGGGTTCCTTCCGTGAATTCTGACGTTGCGACACTTATGGTTTCTTCCAGCCGCAGACCGTGCGGGGTTGCTATGACAATCGTCTTGGGATTATCCTTCTTCATTAACTCGGCCATTTCGCGCATGCCTTGCCTTGTCTTGGCAAAGGCCTCAAGCATTTCGCCGGCCAACTCTGGAATGATCTCGGCCCCGTGAGGAGCAATGCAACAACAGACTATTCCCATTATTGTCGTCCTCCGTTTTCAATCACTGAAGGGACATTACTCATAAATCCTGTTCAGAACATATAAGATCGACTGGGGCTTCACCATGAACAAGAGGGAAAATGAGGATCTTGCCGCGCCATGCGGCCTCTATTGTGGCGCCTGCATCGACTATCTGATCTACAAAAGTTGCCATGGTTGCCTTTGCGCATGTGGGAAATGCGATGCCTCAGAGCATCACAAGACCTCAGATGTCTACAAGTGCTGCGTTGAACAGAAGAAGCTCAAGGCTTGCTCCGAATGTGATGACATGCCCTGCACGAAATTGATGCAGTTCTGCTATAATCCTGTTTGGCTACATCACTTGCCTGTCATAGAGAACCTGAAAAGACGCAGAACCATTAGAACGCAGAGATGGCTTAAAGAGCAGAAAGAAGCATGGAGCAATGAGTGGTACCTTCAGAGATGGCTTTGGTTCCAGAAAGACTGCGAGAACAGGCTGAGGCGGTCATTGAACGAGTCGAAAGCGTTGTTCCGTGAAAAGAAGTAATTGCAGGTTCTGGTAGCGGGGAGTAGATTTGAACTACTGATCTCTGGGTTATGAGCCCAGCGGGTTAATCCTGGCTACCCCACCCCGCTACAGCGGGTTAGTCTCACTTTTGGCCGGCTACTCACCGGAGAGACTAACCTCGCTATATTTCCAGGCTACAAGAATTAAAGGTTTCTGGTTAGAGAGAATGCTTTTGGCAGAGCGTCGTGCGCGCGCGCTAAATACTGCGATCCTTGAAAAGCTATATTATCACGGACCTTAATCTACCATTGAGGCGCGCGCTCCTTCCATCAACGCCTCCGCTCTTGGGAGCATAACAGTCACGCCCTCGCCTATTTGCAGCAAAGGAAGACAGCCCACAGAAACACATATAATAAGTAGTTATGAATACGAGAATCGGACGGGTTGCTGATGCTCGAGAGGTTTTCGGATGGTGGAGATCTTGAAGCCCTCGAGTTGTTCTGTGGAATGGGCGGGCTGTCGAGCGGCTTTACCAAGACTGGATTCAAAGTAACAGGAGTGGACATCAGCCAAAAAGCTGGACGGACTTTTTCATCTAACAGATTGGGAACCTTCGTGAAGATGGATCTGATGAGAAGCGGTGTTCGCGGCAGATTCGATGTGGTGATCGGCGGACCACCCTGTGAACCTTGGTCAAGCTTGAATCTCACAAGAAGGGGTGACAAACATCCTTTGTACGGTTGTCTCGGTGCTTTTTTCAGAGAGGTCCTGAAATTGAAGCCTAATGCCTTTGTCATGGAGAATGTTCCCGCCCTTCAAAAAGACCCTTCATTTTTAATGAATTTGGAAGCCGTTGGAAAGCGGTACGATACGATTGCTAGAACTTTCAGATATAGTGACTACGGTGCTGCGTTTGCAAGACGGCGTCTCTTTGTGGTTGGGATCAAGAAGAAAGCGGGTCGCAGCGCGTCCGAAGTTGTGGATTCGATGAGAAAGGAAAAATCGATGACTGTAAGGCAAAAGATCGAAGATCTGAGAGATAAGAACCCGGATCCCGCCATTGACCATGTATGGCCTAACCTTAAGACCATTCACAAATACCTCAATTACTATCGTAGTGGAAAATACGGTTGGTACATTTTGGACTGGGATAGTGCTTCACCTTCATTTGGCAATATAACCAAGACCTACATCTTGCATCCTGATTCGTTCAAGAATGGCAACGGCGCTAGGCCAATTTCAGTAAGAGAAGCATTGAGAATAGTTGGCTTTGAAGACGAATGTAGGTTTCCAATAGGCTTGGACATGAAGGCGAAATATGAAATGATAGCAGCGGCTGTCTCACCGGTTTTTTCTCTGAAGCTAGCAACAGCAATGAAGGAGTTGTTGCTTGGCCTGAGTAATCGCTAGAACGCGCGCTAATAGTTGGACGTTCGAAATCTCGATGCTAAACTATGTCAATGCATGTTTGCTCTTCTTCTGATGGAAGTCGCAGATATCTTTGAAGGGACAAATGCTATGACGAGGTCTTCTCGCAGTGCAGACAAAACTCGCAAAATCCAACGTTGAAATATTGAGGTCTCTTGCCTTGTCTGCAGGAATGAGCCCTGCAGCAAAACCCCATATCTTTGGGTCCTTGTGAGAGTGAATCGAGTAAACGGAGAAAACTCTGTTCAAAACTCTCAAGACATTTGTATCAACTATCGGGACATCTTTCTTGAACGCAAAACATCGCACTGCGTTCGCGACGTATTTCCCCACCCCGGGTAGACTGAGTAATTCGCGCTCGCCCTTAGGAACGATGCCATCGAACTCTTTTTCTAAGGTCTCTGCTAGCTGTTTGAGTCGCACAGCACGATACGCAAGACCGAGTGGTCTAAGGCAGCTGAGAACATCGTCAAAGGGGGCCTTGCGTAGGTCACGTACTGAAGGGTATCTCGTAACAAATTCTGCATAGACAGGTTCGACCTGCCGCGCACTGGTTCTCTGAAGCATGATTTCCGCAATTAATATATGAAACGGATCATTCTCTTGTCGCCAAGCGAACCTCCGCTCATTCTTCTTTCCCCACTTCAGAAGTCTGTCCACATAGCACTTAGTCTTCTCTGCTGGCACTCTCATAGCAACATCATCTAGGGTGTGAGCCTTATCAAGATTCTTGAATTGACAGACTTCTGTCAAGCGAGCACCACTGAAAGCGCTTTGGGGACAGTTGAGTAAGTCTTTTAGGTCAAAGAGACATAGGTGACACCATGTCCGCCAGAGAACTAATGATAACCGCTCTGAGCAAAGAACTCCTAGGCCCAAGAAACGGTTGTCTTGAGGAAATCAACACTGATCCTAAAGGAGAATATCTTGTTGGTGTGCTCGAACCCAAAGAATATTCTCGAGGAGAACTAGCTTTCTACAGTCGCGCTGACTTACAGACTGTTGAGGCTGGGGAGGGCGAAGATGATGATATTGAAGAAGAGACAGAATTTGGCGAGTTTGGGCTTCAGCTTGACCCTAGGGCGTTGGCAAAATCCCTAGGTATCTCTTTTGTGTTGTCGGGCAACAGACCGCGAATGATAGGTTTGTGTGCAACTTGGGCAAGATACGAAAAAACACACGAGAAAGTGTGGCAAAGAAGACCTGACAAATTCATAAGTCACAAGATAGAAGTGAGCACTGATCGTGAGCTGTACAATGATAAGGAAACAAGAATAACGGTACGAACAAGAAAGACTTCTCAAGGCGACTATCATGTTTCCATTTTTCTTGTTAACGAGACTTCACTTAAGGATAAAGAGTATCCTGAGACTGAGGACCTTATCTTTCAACCGCAACTTAGAATCGTGTGCGAAGAAGGAACAATGCTTGTCCCGATAATCGGTGAATTGCACGATGAGCCTGAAGAAGCTGGGCTGTCGCTTTTATACAGGAGTCGCAAAGCATTCGCGAGGGGGCATCTGTGCAGTGCCACATGGAAAGATGTCGATCCCGAGAGGCCATATGGAGAACGCAAAAGCACATCCCCTGAGAAGAGATCTAGTGCTCACCCTTTCACGTGGATAGACTCCGAAAGTGTAGAAGAACCGGACAGGACTCTTTTTACTGACCCCGATGTTCGCACTGAGTACTTGCCATGCTACGGGATACCGCAGGTCATCATGGAACCTAGGCTTGGAGAGGATGAATTGAGGAAAATGGACGCAGGCTTTCTGGCTGACATTTGGGAACCGACTGATCTGGCAGCACTTCTAGGACCCATTGCTCGAGCATACGATAGCTGGATTCAAGAACAAGAGAAGGAAGTTCCGAAATTGTCCAATCACCTTAAAGAAACTGCCAGAAGGCATATCGAATCTTGCAGAGAGTCTTCGAAACGTATCAAAGAAGGTATAGACATCGTCGAAAGGAACGATGATGCACGTTTGGCCTTTTGCTTCATGAACAAAGTCATGCATCAGCAGTCTGTCTGGAATGTCCGAACGCGGAAGACTGGAAAACCACTGGTTTGGCGACTATTTCAGATCGCTTTTATTATTCAGTGTATACCGAGCCTCTACAGGCTCGATCATGCCGACCGCCAAGTCTGCGACTTACTTTGGTTTCCAACAGCCGGCGGAAAAACAGAAGCCTATCTTGGACTTAGTATGTTTGTCCTAGGTCTCAGAAGAAGACGTGACTGCGGAAAAACTGGCGCTGGTACTTGTGTGCTTTCAAGGTACACACTACGCATGCTGACCATTCAGCAGTTCCGAAGAGCGTTGGTTGCTATAACAGCTTGCGAATACCTGCGCACAATTGATTGGCGACCGAAGGGCTACAAAAAACCGGAAAAGAATCTGTGGGGCACTAATCGTTTTTCTATTGGCCTTTGGGTCGGACAAGAAGTAACCCCAAACAGACTTGTCGATCACAAGGGCTACAGTCAACTTGACCACCGTCAGGTGCGCTATCCTGGGGCCGTTAGTATCTTGATCGGTCTGGAGGTGTATTCTGGAACCAAATTCAGGGTCAAAAAGCTCACTGAAAGCGAACCTGCACAGGTAACGAATTGTCCAGTCTGTAATGCGATTCTGGCCGTCCCCACCGAAACCGTTTTGCCTCTAGGCGAATATGAGATACACTTCATAGTTTCCTCACCCGCGCCTCCGAAGCCGAGTAAAGATTCAATGAATGCCCCTAGTTTCAACGTTAGAGAATGCACCGTAGGAAACCTTCCCGACCAAGAATTCCATGTCATATCCATCAAGTTCACTTCAAGTCAGAACTTTGGATCAGAGAGTCTTGATAAATGGTGGAAAAACTTCATTGCTAAGGCCATTGGTCCCGATTGCAAGAGTGAATTCGCAAGAGCAAGTCGCCCCGGCTATTTTATAAGAAGATGGGGCGTGGAACAGGAAGCCGTGGATTTCGAGATTCATTGCCCTAACCCGAAATGCGAATTGAACAAGACTTCATGGTCAGAGAAAATTCTTGCGGCATCAGAGTTGACTGATGCTAACTCGATCCTCAGACCGTTTAGGATGCCAAACGACAACCGAATAGCCTATGGGATACCCATTCCAGCCTATGTTGTTGACGATCAAATCTATCACCGATGTCCTTCACTAGTCATCTCCACAGTGGACAAGTTTGCGAGACTATCCTATGAACCAAGAGCCGCAGCACTTTTCGGAAATGTAACCAAATTCGACAAATGTTGGGGGTTTTATCGTGACGAAGCTCCGCCAGACACAGGCGGCCTTCCAAGAGGAGAAGAACATATTGTGCCAAGATTTGATCCGCCCGAACTCATTATTCAAGACGAGCTTCATCTCATCGAAGGCCCCCTTGGCTCAATGGTTGGAGTCTATGAAACAGCTATCGAGGCTCTTTCAAGCGTTTTTCACAAAGGAATTCCCGTGAGGCCAAAGTATGTCGCTTCGAGTGCAACCATTCGCCATGTTGCTTCACAAGTTCTTGCTACCTTTGATCGAAGAGTATCTGTTTTTCCGCCTCCGGGGGTTTCTGTAGAGGACAATTTCTTCTCCAGTACGAAAGAAACCCACCAACTCGACAGTACTCCTGCTGGAAGACTCTATGTGGGGGTTTGCGCTCCTGGACACGGGCCACATACCCCCACAATAAGAATGTGGTCATCGCTTCTCAGACAAGCCTATGAACTCAGGCTATTGCGAGGGTCAAATGATGCAGAAGTTGACCAGTTCTGGACCGTGGTCGGCTATTTCAATGCGCTGCGAGAACTTGCCATGGCAGAAGGGCTTTTCAGGGCTGACGTCAAAGAACGCCTAAGACAAGTAGGAGGAAGGGTGAGGACGCTGGAAGTCGACTTGGAATTATCGAGTAGAATGCGAGCATCCGAAATTCCAGCAGCCCTTGCGCAACTATCCAAATTTCCAGAAAACGATGTAGACGCTGTCTTTTCAACATCAATGTTTGGAACTGGTGTAGACATTGACCGGCTTGGTCTGATGATTGTTCATGGACAACCAAAAACGACCGCAAACTACATACAAGCGACTGGTCGTGTTGGCAGAGAAAAAGGAGGCCTTGTCGTTTCATTCTTGCGTTCAACTAGGCCGCGCGATCTTGACCATTACGAGTTTTTTGTAGGATATCATCGATGCCTGTCCAGATATGTAGAGCCGATAACCGTTCATCCTTTCTCGCCACGAGCACGAGAAAGGGCATTGGGTCCAATCGCTGTTGCCCTTCTAAGGAATGGGGTCATGATCTCTGGCATACCGGTGAGCAAAGACTGGGCTCCAGAGGATCTGTACGCGAAATCAGGAGGAATTGTCACGACAAGTGGATCAAGAAAAATGAAGACAGAAAGAAATTCTCAAGAGGTGAATGCTATAGTCGACTTGATCGAGAGGAGGAGCCAGATCCAACCTCTGGGCTGTAGACCACAAGGTGGCCTATGCAAAATGGAGATTGCATCTGATCTGGACAAATGGAATGCTGCAGCAAGAACACTAGACTCATTGATATACTACGAACCCACGATGATCCGAGGACCGGAGAATCCGGTGGTCTTGGGTGATCCACAGCATGAAGTGAGGGGGCTTGTGACGGTTTTCAAGAATGCGCCCCAGTCACTTAGAGATGTTGAGTCAACAACTACTTTCGAGGGATAGAATGAGTAGCGGACAACCTGTTAGGCCGTCTCAGTTTGTTCTCACATACGGAGTTGGCAGCATTTTAGAAGCACCGAATGGGCCGCGGATGATTCTGGACTTCAAATATTGGGGACGCATTTTCGGTAGGTCTAGTACTTGCCTTGAACTAAGTACAAAATACCAGATAAGAGATGACAACGTCAGCGCTCTTCTCAATGGTGGAAAAATTTTTCGACTTCCTTCCAACGCTGAACTGCAACTGCCTGACGAGCAAGTGCTCTTCAAGACTGACCCGTTCCCACATTGGGCTCTCTGTCAAGATCACAGAATACTCTACGAAATAGCAGCGAGCGGCTCAACCCGATGTCCGCATTGCAGGCTAGGAAAAACGGCTCAGCGCGAAGCTATTAGGTTTGTCCGGGCATGTCCACGAGGACATCTTGATGATGTTGACTGGAAGGGTATCGTACACAGAAAGAATCCAACATGTGACGGTGCTCTCTTTGACTGGATAGAAACCGGGAGTACGCTATATGACATAGCGATAGAATGTCGAAAATGCGGAGCCAAAGCCACGCTGCGAGACATCTATAACGGGACGTGGGGGTGCTCAGGGTATTTCCCTGAAAGCCGAACTCGTGAGGCGTGCAGTGAGAGAGCCTCCATCATACTGAGGAACGCAAGCAACCTTCGAGTCTCTGAAACTGTCTCTGCGTTGACAATACCTCCAAGAACTTCGCAGCTTCATAGACTACTGGAAGATCCTCAGATTCTCCCGATCATCGCTTCTGAAGGATCTTGGACTAAAGCCAAACTTATTTCCAAGCTTAGGAATGCCGCAAGGGTGATTCCTAGTATCAATCCAATACTAATCGCTCAGGTCGAGCGGAAAGACGAGAACGACATCATTTCAGCGATCAATGAAGTATCCGAACCGCCAAAAAAGAGCCTCACTTCCAAGGAAGTGAAGGAAAAAGAATTGCAGGCTCTTCAGGATGCAGCAGTCAATGGTGCACCTCCTAGGCCCTACTCAGAGCCTCAAGACTTTGAGGTAGACAAGAGGGCGGTCATATCATGTCAGCTCTCCAAGAACCTACTTCTGAGAATCACTCCGGTTAAGCGTTTGAGGGTAGTTATGGCCCAGAAAGGATACAGGAGACTGGTGAGAGGGCCAACCCCAATAACAGTACCTGCATGCTACCGAGACAACAACGATAGTTGGTATGCAGGTGTCGAAGTTCGGGGTGAAGGGGTCTTTGTCGATCTTGCACCGCAACAGGAACTTCATCTTGGTGAAACCGAAGCGGGATCCGTTTGGACTGCTGAATTTAAGAAAAGCAAGAATTACGTTTTCCACCCAACTTTCATTTGGTGGCACACCCTATCTCATCGTCTGATCAATGCGTTGTCCATAGATTCAGGATATTCGGCAGCGTCGATAAGGGAAAGAGTGTACTTGTCAGTTCCCGAAGGCGGAAATCGGCAGATTGGGGGCGTGCTATTGTATACTTCTCAACAAGGTGGAGAAGGAAGTCTAGGCGGTTTGATAGCATTAGTTCCTGAATTCAATAATGTGATTTCTGCAGCAATACGCAACGTGGATTCATGCTCAAATGATCCACTCTGCTCGGAACAAAGACCGACGAGCAGCAGAGTTAGTGGCGCAGCTTGCTATGCCTGTTTATTAATATCTGAAACTTCTTGCGAGTACAGCAATGCATATTTGGACAGAAATCTTCTCAGCGGGAGCATTTCATGACCAGCAAAAACGTTGACAAAGTAACGATTGCAGTCACTGGATTAGCTTGGATGGGACATGGAATCGGATCAATATACACGGCAATCGAAGAACTGCTGACTAGTGCCTGTGATGAAGTCCAGATAGCGGCCTATGGAATTACTGCAGGGGCTAGCGAGTTCATAGAACTCTTAGCTGGCTGTTTGAGTCGAGGTCTAATCGTAACGCTCATAGTGAACAAATTTGGAAATCAGCCCAAGGAAATACAGGCAAGAGTGGGCAAACTGGCGCAGCGATACATGCATTTTACGCTGCTAGAGTTTCAACCGAAGGAAAAAATCGAGGACCTACATGCAAAGCTGATTGTTGTGGATCGATCAAGAGCACTGATTGGATCACCAAACCTGACCTGGAAGGGACTAGTATCTAACCATGAGCTTGCGGTAGTTGTAGAAGGTCCTTCAGCAGCAACGGTGGCGAGCCTGTTGGATCTCCTTGCGAAGGATTCGAGAACTAGACCTGTCTTGGTCTCCAAGAATAGAGAGACTCTCCATGCTTGAGAGAATGCTCTCGTGACTGTGGCCCCTTCGGATTACTGACTGTCTTTCTCCTCTTCCTTTAGTCTTCGGTTTTCCTCTTTGAGTTGCCTAAATAGATCCTCTTGATCGTCGTTAACTACGTCTATAGAAGAGTAATGATCCGTGTGTTCACTCACGACTGATTCTTCACCTTCTGGACGCAGGCTCTCACGAGCAGGTTCAGACTGAATTGTAGACGATGTAGAGACATGCTCTTGCCGTCTTTCAAGAATACGAACCAAAGAAATCTGCGCGACTGCTGGTTTTAGAGCCTGAACAATCATGTCTGGAAAATAGCCCTCATCCCTGAAGTATCTGGCTTCTTTTGACTGATAAATGTCGGCACTGGCCATCCTCGGAATCATATCAAACAACTTGAGAACATTCACAACATCTTCTTCACGATCCACAATGCGATCAAGTCCGTTTTCAATGAGCGCAATCAAGATGGACGGGTGCATGTACAGGACTTTTTCTCCATCTGTCACCAAAATTGGCTTCAAATACTCCAATGCCAAAGCGAATTGATCTGGGAAACTGTCAGCGATTGTTTTGTCCAGAAACGCCTTTGGCAATAGTAGTTGCAGAATCTTCTCGGTCTCTCTCCGTATCTCTTCAATAGTCCCGACAGTCGACGCGAAGTTGCCGTTTCGGGATTTTTCGTGAACAATCAATCCGATTATAGATTCGAATAGTTCAAAGTTTGATATTTCATATAGATCCACAGCCGTGAGTGTCGGAAACCAAGTCGATCTCCTGATGAATTCGCAAACTAGGCCGTTTATTAGAACCGTACCGCGGCGTTGTTCAGCATCTAGAGACGCAGCAACATCTTTTGTAAGGACAACATCTTTGAAAGTCTGCAATTGAAAACCTGATTTTCCTTTTACGATTCCGAAGAGTGTAAGCACCTTTACGTCGACTTGCTTCTCGCGACCAAAATCCATCTGCACGAAATATGGTCGGCTCGGTATGAAAAGAGTCTTTGAGGATTTGAGCACTAGCCTGACAGCTTCGTCATTGTTGATGACAACTGATGAGTTGGAGAACCCTTTCTCAGGAAGAGACCAGAAGCCGAATGTGAAGTACCGGTGCAGCAAATCACAATGCTTGCCTTGGTAATCACAGAACTCGCCATTCTGCTTTAACACGAAATTCATGCTCGACAATTCTGGAGGTCTACCTGTCTTTGAAACCAACTTCCAATATGCGTATCCGCTTTCCGGAATGGGCTTCGCCGTTGGGGAGAAGACTCTCCGAGCCATTTCTCCCCAGAGTTTCAGGAGCGTGAATCTATTGAGATTCATGTCATATGCGGGAACCATGCCGAGTTTTGCACAGAACTCTGCATCTTCGCCACCAATGTAGTAGTCCTCTTGACACATGAACCTAGATAGTGGATGAGAGAGAACAAAGTACGTGGTCCCCTTGAGCTGTATCCTATATGCGATCGGCTGTCCAGTTTCTCGGCTTTGTATCCAGCGAAACTCGTGAAGTTTATCCGCTTGGGGACACTGGCTGCATTCATTGACTCTACAGACACAATCGTTGGCCAGACCCTTGCGAAACTCGTAAAGCATATAGAGAAGCCGATGTTCCTCATCAGACGAGTATTTCATTTTCTCTTCCACGCCACTGTCTTCACTTCAGAAGCACGTGACTTCAACAGTTAAATGTGTAGTAACACCTAAGTAAAAACATTTGCTTAGCGATAATCGGTAGCCGCCTGTGTTGGAAACCTCAGCGTAAGAGGCTGGACGAATCTTCCAACAAGCCTTATGTGGCGGTAGGTGCTTCATGGAAATGGTGAAGGAGATGTCAGATATCCGAAACAAATTAGTTTTCGGGAGACATCTCCACTTGGGGTCGGGTGCAAATCCCAGCGACCCCACCAGAAGCTTCTTTTGGCAAAATAACCGAAGCTGTTCATTATTCTGAGAAATAAGTTCGAAAAAATCAGTTTTCGTCTGCAACCAGGCGGATATGATATTTCAGAAAACGAAAAATAAGAAAACGCCCTGCGCGATAGAAAAGAAATTCGAATCGTTATATAGTACAAATATGCATTTTGAAAACAGGGAAGTGATCTTGATCAAAGTAGTGGCCGTAAATGGTAGCCCCAAAATGGAGAAGGGTAACACTGCGAAGATTCTGACCCCTTTTCTCGACGGCCTGGAGAAAGCTGGGGCTTCAGTTGAGCTATTCTATGCTAAACGCCTAGATGTCAAGCCCTGCACTGGAGAACTTCATTGCTGGAATAAGAAGCCAGGTCAATGCTACATCGTCGATAGTATGCAATCACTTTATCCCAAGCTACGTGACGCAGATATCCTCGTGTTGGCCACACCCGTCTACGTCCCGTTACCCGGCGAGATGCAGAACCTAATCAATAGACTCGTTGCTCTTATGGATCCAGTCCTCAAAAAGCGGAACGGTCGCACGCGTGCCAAATTCCGCGCCGACGTCAAAATCAGCAAGTTTGTACTAGTATCTACGAGTGGTTGGTGGGAGATGGGCAACTTCGGAACCGTTCTTAGGATTGCCAAGGAACTGGCAAAGGATGTGAATGTTGAGTTTGCAGGCGCAGTACTCCGGCCTCACGCCGGATGTATGACTGAGAACAAAGAAAAAGCTGAGAAGATCTTTGAAGCAGCAAGGCAAGCCGGTTACCAGCTAGCAAAGGAGGGAAGGATGTCCCGAGACCTCCTAAAGATCATCGGTCAACCGCTCATTTCTGAGGAAAAGTGGTGGCACCAGTAGCTATCTCAGCAACTTGAGATTATAAAGATCTATGTATTTGGTTTATGAATGAAGGTTCAAACGTGGGCATTGACCTAAGCGACCCCACCACAAATACGCGCGCGGTTGGCTTGCACCGAAGCGATGCTGTAGACTTTTCTCAATGCCGAATCACTTGCTATGAAAAAGGGAGCTTATTCAGGATTCTGAAGCTTTAAGTCAAGAACCTGCCACTATCGGCAGGTGTGGTGCGTGATGGTCAAGAAAGCTCACCCTTTGCACAAGGCAATAGCGGACAGACTTGAGAGCATCTTTCCCCCACGCAGCCTGATAAGAGACGAGGCGTGCGGTGGAGACCAGCGTATTCCCCTATTTTATGATAAAGAGAAGTCGCGAGCAACAGAGTACTGCAATGTTGACATGCTTGTCCTCAAGGAGAACAGGGTCAGAGCGATAATAGAGATTGAGGAGTCAAACGTCAAGCCAACGCAAATATGCGGGAAATTCCTTACGTCAGCTTTAGCCAGATACTACATCCACGAGAACAAGGAAAACGAGCCCGTTGAGATGCATGACCACGTAGCTTTCGTCCAGATTGTCGACCCCTCAAAACTCAAGAAGAACTCGACGAAGCCCAAACAATGGAAGGCTCTAGAGAAGTCGATACAAAGCATACTGCCACTGAGGAACAACAGAATCACATCGTACATGCTCATCACCAAAGACGAACTTGACGGACATGCTCCTCTCTTAAGGCAGATAGTCTGACTCTGCACATGCCGAGACCGGTAAACAAGTGAGCGCGCGCTGCGGTAAATAGAAAAGTGAGTGCCGCAGATGTGTTCGTGTGACCAAATGACCAAGCTAGCATTCTACGGCGGCGTCAATGAGATCGGTGGCAACAAGATTCTTGTTCAAGACAGAAAGACAAAAGTGTTGTTTGATTTTGGTCAGTCCTTCAGCTTTGGCGCAGAATACTTTACAGGCTGGCTTTCCCCGCGTGCAATAAACGGTTTAGGAGACTACTTCGAATTCGGTTTGCTGCCAAAGATCCGAGGACTCTACTCCAAGGAGAAACTAGTCTCCACTGATCTTCCATACTCTGAACCAGAGATTGACGCGATTTTTCTGTCGCACGCCCACTTTGACCATGTGACTCACATTTGCTTCACCGATCCTCAGATTCCAGTGTACCTTGGCGTTGGAGCAAAGCTTTTTCTTGAGTCGATGGAAGAGACCAGCAGCTTCTGCGATTACGGAAACCACGACTACAAGACTTTCCGCACTGGAAAGAAGATCAAAGTGGGCGACATTGAAGTGGAACCCATTCATGTTGATCACTCGATTCCAGCAGCTTACGGCTTCCTAATACACACTTCCGGAGGAACCGTTGCCTACACCGGCGACTTAAGAATGCATGGTGCAAGAAAGGACTTGACAGACGATTTTGTGCAAAGGGCAAAGGAATCCAAGCCCACGGCTCTAGTCTGCGAAGGCACAAGAATGGCCTTGAAAGAAAAACGGAAGAACTATTCAGAAGCGCAAGTAGAGCATATTGGCAACAGGATTGTTTCCTCAACAAACAAAATCGTGTTCACGACCCATTACAGCCGAGACATGGACAGGTTCAGAAGCCTCTACAACGTCGCCAAAAAGAACCGGAGAAAAATGGTCATTTCTCCGAAAACAGCTTGTTTGCTGAGCAAACTAGTCGATGACGAACGTCTTGATCTGCCCGATCCTATGAAAGACGAGGACATACTCGTGTACTACAAGCGCAAGAAGTCTGGAACTTTCGACGACGCCGACTACTTCGTATGGGAAAGAGAATTCATGACAAAGATGGTGACGCACGAGTTCGTCCACAAGAACCAAAGCAAGCTTATCATGGACTTGGATTTCTACCAGTTTGCAGAGCTAGTAGACATAAAACCAGAGCGGGGCAGTTCCTTCATACACAGCATGAGCGAACCTTTCAGCGAAGAGGACATTGAAGACGAGGTCCTCCACAACTGGCTCGACCACTTCGGAATACAGTTTCACCAGCTGCACGCTTCCGGACATCTGAACAAAGAGCAGATAGCAAACCTCATCAACGAAATAGAACCGAAGAAGATCTATCCTGTGCACACAGAAAATGCGCACTTGTTCAAAAACACAAGCGACAAGGTTCAGCTTATAGAGTGCGGAAAAGAATACAAAATCACGCCCCCATAACAATTATAGTCAACACTTAGCGCGCATCAACTGTTCTCTGTTTTCCAGCGCGCGCTCAGAGAGGCTTTATCAGTTAGCAGCTTCATTACTGGCTGAAGTATCATCGTCATAGGGACCTGGAAAAGTGGTTGAGTCAGAAGCCTACTTAATGAGACGAAAAATCGCCTACTTCTCAATGGAAATTGGGCTGTCGAATAGCATTCACACATACAACGGAGGTTTAGGGATTCTCGCAGGGGACACGATCAGATCAAGTGCAGATTTGAAAGTTCCTCTGGCGGGAATTACGTTGGTTAGCAAGAAAGGCCATTTCAGGCAAGAGATAGCCAGCGATGGAAAACAAGTAGAACATCCCGACCCGTGGGAACCCTCAGAACATATGCAGCTGCTTTCCACGGAGGTGAAAGTGCAAATTCAGAAAAGAGATGTAGCCGTCAAGCCCTGGCTTTACACGGTGAAGAGCCAAAAAGGCGGTGTTGTTTCCGTCTACTTTCTCGACACTGATATAGAAGGGAACAGTCCTGAGGATAGGGAGATTACTTCCTTTTTGTACGGCGGGGATGAAAGATACCGCCTCAAGCAAGAGATTGTTCTTGGAATCGGTGGTGTGAGAATACTGGACGCCTTGGGTTTAGGAGTTCGCAAGTACCACATGAACGAGGGTCATTCCAGTCTCCTCGCTCTTGAGTTGCTGCAGAAAAATGGAATGGACATCGAGAAAGTTAGAAACCTATGCGTTTTCACCACGCATACCCCTGTCGAGGCAGGGCATGACACATTCTCCTACGATCTGGTTCGAGAAGTGCTAGGAGACCCCGTACCCATCGATGTCCTAAAAAAACTCGGCGGGCAAGAAAGATTAAACATGACACTGTTCGCCCTCAACCTAAGCAATTATTATAATGGTGTAGCCAAGAGACACCGAGACTCATCAAAAGTGATGTTCCCAGGATATGAAATTCGCGCCATCACAAATGGAGTCCATTCGTACACTTGGACCTGCGAGAGCTTCAGGAACCTTTATGACAAATATTTTCCAGGATGGGCAAATGAACCTGATTTGCTTGTAAGAGCAGACGGGATTCTTGACGAAGATGTTTGGCGAGCCCATGAGGAAGGAAAGAGAGTGTTGATTGACTATGTCAACAATGTAACTAATGCAGGTATGGATTACCATACATTGACGCTGGGATTTGCGCGAAGAGCAACCGGCTATAAAAGGACGGACTTGGTGTTTTCAGACCTAGAAAAACTGAAAAGGGCAAATAGAAAAGGCAGAATCCAGTTGATCTTTGCTGGGAAAGCCAATCCCAAGGATGATTCTGGCAGGGAACTGATCGAACAGATATTTGGCTACATGCAGAAGCTGAAAGAAGAGATAAAGATTGTTTATCTAGCTAACTATGACATGGACCTCGCGGCCAAACTAGTCTCAGGGGTTGATGTCTGGCTAAATACGCCTCTGCGGCCTTTAGAGGCTTCGGGAACGAGCGGAATGAAGGCGGCCCACAACGGGGTCATAAACTTCAGCGTTTTGGACGGCTGGTGGATCGAAGGTTGGATTGAGGGCGTTACAGGTTGGGCAATAGGACCACAACCGAACGAAAATGTTTCGGCGGAAGAAGGCCGCAGAAGAGAACTAGATGATCTTTACAACAAGCTAGAGTACATCGTTGTCCCCATGTTCTACAGCAGGAGAGACGAATGGATAAAAATGATGAAGAATTCAATCGGGAAAATCGCTTACCACTTTAACAGCCATAGAATGATGCAGAGATACGCAACAGAGGCCTACCTATAATTTCAAGCGCGCGCGAGAACTACTGCTGAAATAACCGATGGATTCAAATCCTTACACGATCAACAATGAAAGTGGGCTAACCCATGAGAAATGTCGAACTAAGATTGATATCTGAACTCATGAAGAATAGCCGTAGAAGCGATAGACAACTGGCTAAGACGTTGGGTGTTTCTCAGCCTACAGTGTCTAGATTGATTAAGAAACTGGAAAAAGATGGCGTGGTCCGAGAATACACCATGATTCCAGACTTTCACAAGCTGGGTTACGAGATAATGGGAATCACATCTATTGCATCTCATGAACAGCCCTCAAAAGAAGGATTCAGCGAAATTAGAAGGATGACCTCTGAAGTCGAAAAAAGTCACCCCCATGCATCTTTAATGGCCGTGAGCGGCACTAATCACAACAAGAATAGGCTTTTCATAACGCTCTATGAAGACTATTCAGCCTATGCAGAAGCTATGAGATTGACAAGGCAACTTTCCTTCGCTGACGTTGACAGCCTTGAGAGTTTTCTAGTCAACCTGGGCGACGAAACAAACTATAGGCTGCTTAGCATGTCGGCAATAGCCCAGCATCTTCTGAAAAGGAGCCAAGAGAAACTATAATCTACACGCGCTAGTTCTCTAGCCAAGCCTATCTGGACTGTTGTCTTTCAAGTCTGGCAAGCTTTTTATCCTTACGCTTCTTTTCTCTTTCCTTCTTCTTCTGAGGTTGAGGCCGTGTTCGATCTTGTTGTGATGTTTCTCCTTTCTTCGACATGTAACCACCTACTTCTCACAAAAGAAAAAGACTCGTCCTCTTTCTTGATGAACGATTCTTCTCTTCTCGTATAACTGAGTCGTTACGATTTTTATGGCTTGTCCCTTCCCGGCAAGCGCGTAGCCCGCTATTTCTTGCCTTTGTTATATTCCGCAGGGAGCTCAGCATTCCGTCTCTCTTTCCTTTTCAGTTCCCTATCTCTCTGCAATTTCATGTGGTGTTCATGATCCATAGCTTTCTGCTTCTTACCTTTGGGCACAATTCATCCTCCTTAGCGCGCGCTACGATTGCTTCAACTCTCGGATGCCTGAGGGATAGAATAGACGGCTGATTAGCGCGCGCTTTATATTTTACTTAAACGTATTGCAACGGATAATATTTCAGATGAAGGTGATTTGTATTGGAAACTGAGCCAACAATCGCAGTAAAGAACCTTACCAAAACATTCGGCGATTTCGTAGCGGTTGACGGCATTTCGTTCGACGTTAAGAAAGGCGAGATATTCGGTTTGCTCGGTCCCAACGGAGCGGGCAAGAGCACAACCTTACGAATGCTTTCCACGTTAGCTAGGCCTACGAAGGGAACTGCCACGATTGGTGGTTACGACATAGTGAAGAATGATACAGATGTGCGGAAACTGATAGGCATCGTTTCCGAGAAGATGATAATGTACAATCGTTTGACGGCCAAAGAGAACCTGTGGTTTTTCGGAAGTCTCTTCAACATTCCCAAAACTGTCTTAACGAAGAGAATTGACGATCTGCTGGAGCTGGTTCAACTTACCAAATGGAAGAACGCTCAAGTGGGTACATTTTCCACTGGCATGCGGCAGAGGATGAACGTGATACGGGCGCTGCTCAACATGCCCCAAGTGCTTTTTCTGGATGAGCCAACTCTAGGTTTAGATCCTCAGTCCTCCGTTGAGATCAGGGACTCTATAAAGAAACTCAATAGAGAAAACAAAATCACAATCATAATAACGACGCACATGATGGTTGAAGCTGATTTGCTGTGCGACCGCATAGGCATTATGGACCATGCTAAGATTGTTGCGCTTGACACATCAACGAATTTGAAAAAACTGATTTCAGGAAAGGACACTACAATATTGAGTCTGGAGATCGCGAATCTTACCTCAGAGCTTGTCGAAACGATCCGGGCCCTCAAATGTGCGGATTCAGTTGCTCAAGAAAACTCTGCCCATTTGAAGATTGTTGTTCACGGGGACGAGGCGTTTGACTCTGTGATCGATGCGATAAGGGCGAAAAATGGAAAGATAAATTCTATGGAAAATCTTCAACCTACGCTTGAGGATGTGTTCTTGCACATAACTGGCCACCAAGTAAGAGATAGCGCAGACCAGAAGATACCTATTGAACGTCATGGGCCATTTGCCCAACAAAGGAGGACAAGGTGAGGCAATATGGGCGCAAAAACTCTACTTTCACATAGTCTCAGGATTGCCTGGAAAGATCTAGTGGAGCTGTTCAGGAACCGGTTAGGACTCGTTCTGCTCATATTGATGCCGTTGTTCATGATGGTCATGGTTGGCTTCATATATCCATCCGGCAACTCCGTAAGCAACTTGCCCGTCGCACTGGTGAATGAGGATACGGGCTATGGCAATTCAACTATTGCGAGCCAGACTTTTATCATGGGTTTGCAGCAGATCAATAGCCAGACGAGCATGTTAGTTCTTTCCAACGCGTCAAGTATAGGCGATATTAAGGATATGGTTCAGAGGGGTGATCTTGACGGGGGCATAGTCATTCCCAGCAATTTCACTGCAAGCATCTTGAGCGGAGAGCAGGGGACTCTGATCATTGTAACCGACCAGTCTAATCCCCAAATATCCGCAACCATCCGGGCAGTTTTGTCTGGCGTGTTCGACCAAATGGGCACACAGTTAGCTCTAAGCAGAGTTCAGCCATTGAATGCGACCAACCCTCTTGCGGTCGTGAAACCCTATAACGTTCGGATGGAGGGAGTTGTTTCCGGAAATCCCAGTTACTTTGACTTCATCGCCCCAGGGATAATGGCCATGACTGTTATGATGAGCGTCATGACAGGACTTCCTGTAGCAATATCCCAAGAGAAGGAAGTCGGTACATTGGACGGAATGATGGTTGCGCCAATCAATAGACTGTCTATCATACTTGGAAAAACCTTGGGCCAGACTGCAAGAGGCCTGATTCAAGGCGCCATAATACTGGTATTGGCTGTGGGCCTGTTCGGTGTCACAATTCATGGCAGCATTTTGCTGGTATTTGGGCTGCTCTTGCTTGGCGTATTCAGCTTCGTAGGCCTTGGTATCGTAATCACCTCCTTCGCAAAAGACCAAGAAACAGCAGCAATGCTGATGATGACGTTGATGTTCCCAATGATGTTCCTCAGCGGCGTATTCTTCCCGATACAGCAGATGCCATGGTACATGCAAGACATATCCAGAGTCCTCCCGCTCACATACGCGTCTCAAGCTCTCAGGAAAGTCATGGTGCTGGGCGCAGGAATTCCCGCAATATCGACCGAACTGACGGTATTGATAGTGTTCGGAACAGTCATGACCGCAATAGCTGTGCCCGTGTTCAGAAGAATGATGACGAGATAGAATCGAGACAGGCTGTCGTGGCTTCTGCAAATCCATCCCTTGAAGCTATGGATTTCTCTCAAACGTTTCGACTCTTTCGTTGCAGTGCCGCGCGCGAAGCAAGCTAGAGGGAACCCCAAGTCCTTCAGATGAGGCCTAGTGCATTTCTCCCGCAAATTGACGAAAGAAGCTGGTTATCTGGTTCGTCTTCTCTAAACAATAGATGGGTCAAACTGGCTTAAAAGAACTGATAGAAGATTATTCCATGGTGGCATGACGATTATTGATGTTGAACCGTTTTTGTCAGTATTCTTGGTTCTTTCCACTCTTCCCTGAGAATGCTGTAGATGTAGCAATCTCTGAGTTCTCCTCTCATGAAGAAGTTCTTGCGAAGTGTTCCTTCCTTCTTGAACCCGACTTTTTCTATGATCTTCTGGGAGGCTACATTTCTCAGGTCGGTTTGGACTTGAATACGCATTGCGTCTTTAGAAAGAAACAGGTAGTCTACCATAATTTTCAAGGCTTCGGTGCCGTAGCCTTTACCTCTTTCACTGGGAACTAGAGAGTAACCAATTTCCAATTGTTTAGTGCCAGTTCCTAAATGCAGGACGTGGAAATGAACTATGAAACCGATTTTGCTTCCGTCTTTTCTTTCTACGATGAAAGGTTTAATATCAGATGGGTTATCAAGCATCTTCTCTGCTTCCGTTTTGGACATTTGATGTAAAGGATTGTATTCACCAGAGACTTCAGGTTTGTTAATCCATTCTGCAAAAAGTGGCAAATCGTCTTTCTCCATAATCCGCAGATTCACATTTTTGCCTTCAAGCAACTCAGTTCACCAATCCACACAGTTACTTTCGGTTCGCCTATAACTTTTCTGCAAACGCATGTGCCGCTATTCTAACCAAAAAATGGCTTAAGAGAACTGATAGAAGCGTCTCCCGTTGTCTTCAGTAGTTTACGTAGTTAATGTGGCGCGACAAAGGTTTTAAAGAAGATTTGGCTAGAATTTACGAATTGAGAGGAACCGAGCATGAAGATACTGGAGATATGTTGTAGCCCTAGGAAAGGGAATACTGAATGGTTGATGAAAAAACTCATGGCGAAGGCTGAGAATAGAGGTGCCGAAACCGAGTTGATTACGCTCAAGGACAAGAACATCAAGATGTGCGACGGCTGTTTAGCATGCGAAAAAACAAACGCATGCCACATCAAAGATGACATGCATGGAATCTACGACAAGATGCTTTCCGCTGACGCTGTTGTGTTAGGTTCTCCAGATTATATGGATGCTCCTACGGCGTCAGCCATGAACTTCATCCATCGGATGTATCCTCTCTATGGCAAAATCAACGGGAAAGGATTCGCAAGTGTGGTCGTTGGACAGGTTACTGGGGCGGATGGCGTTGCTTCCCGAGGAAAAGTTGAAGATTACTTCAAGTCAATCGCAGGTCTGTTTGGACTAGATTATAGAGGGTCAATAAGCGTAGCTGCTCGAGACCCAAACGACGCCTCTAAAATCATAGATATTGAAAAGCAATGCGAAGACCTTGCCACAAGAATCTTGAAATAGTGACAATGCCGCCGTCAAGTCCCTAATGGTTCTGCTATGACTTTTCCGCAGCTTCGTGGTGGTGGTTGGGGTAAAGTTCTATCCCAAACCCAAAAAGACGGCTGAAGAACGCGCGCTTTATGAATTGACTCTACTTACCCCGATTTAGCAATAGCCGAGGCGATAAAACGCATGAACCTTTGAAGGTTCCAGGTTCTTGTTGGGATGAACTAATGAGTGGAAATATATGCAGCCAAGATCAGAATTGTAAATTGGGAAGAGCACATTTCGATGAAGACGCAGGATGACACCGAATTTGAATATGCCCTTCGAGGCAAAGATTGGAGAGTGTACTGGCTACTATTGAAGGGTGGTCGTCCCCTCAGCATCAGAGAAGTTCAGAAGAACCTGCACTTCAGCAGTCCCAGCGTCGCCCAACACCACCTGGAACAGCTGCGTCAACTCGGCCTCGTGCAAAGAAGCGACGCTAGCGGACGATACAGCCTCGTCAGCGAAGTCAAGATAGGTGTCTTGCGTCACTATGTGAAGCTGGGCAGGCTACTTTTTCCAAGATACTTTTTCTTCGCGGTGTTCAGCACCGTGCTTTACGCGATCTATGTTCTGTTCCTGCTTCAGGGAGTCACTCGCGAAAGCCTCTTCATCCTCACTTTCGGAGCTATTGTCTTAGGCATTTTCTGGCACGAAGCCTACCGCATATGGTCTCTTCGACCGTTCTAACTTCTGGAATGGGACTGTACCAACGCTTAGCATCAAATAGGCGGCATCCCATTCTGTTTTTCAGGAGAACAGATGTAATGGAAAAACAGATCAGGGAACAAGCCATTCGGTACGGACTTGCAGCCATCCTCCTCGCGACAGTCCTAGGCGCACTCATCTACAACTTCGGAATCCCCCAACTGGGACTCAGACCTGGCAACCCCCCGATTCCTGCGGCACACTCATCACTGCTTACCACTTTCACATCGAGTGATGCGCTGAAAAACTTCTTGAAAAACAACTCGGCGACTCAAGGTCCATTCTCGCTCTACGGTACAGCAGATATGCAAATGTTTGATTCGCCAAACGCCTTCAGGCTAGGCGGAACATCGTTGAAATCGCTAGCAGATGGCGCTCACTCAATCACGAATGTTCAGGTCGCAGGCGTCGACGAAGCCGACACAGTGAAAGTCGGCGACAATGGCTACATATACACATTGTCAAACGACACAGTCTACGTAATAGCAGCCTACCCGCCTAAAAACGCCGCAGTACTTGCCAAACTGAAGTTCAGCGACATGTACCCCGTGGGGCTCTTCGTTTCAGGCGATCGACTGGCAGTGTTCGGATCGCAATACACCTTCCCAATGTACGACTCCCGTCTCATCAACGTATTCTACGTCGCGGAAATCAAGACCTACGTAAAAGTTTTTGATATACAGGACAGAAGCAAACCCGTCCTCATCAAAGATCTCGCGTTGACCGGCAGCTACTTCAACTCTAGAATGATCGGAGACTACATCTACTTCGTCACAAGCAAACCCGCATACGCCGTCAATGACACACTTTATCTCCCAGAAATCACCATGAACGGAAAGACCACTGAGATCGCACCTACAGAAATCCGCTACTTCAACGGAACAGAACAGTACTACCAGTATACGACGTTCATGGCGATGAACCTGCAGAACACAACCGAATCACCAGTATACCTCACGATAATGCTCGGCGGAACCAGCAACATGTACGTTTCACAAAACAACATGTACGTAACATTTCAAGACTGGTACGGCGGCGGAAACACAACTATCTACCGTATATACACGCAAGCAAGCAACATGACTATAGAAGCCAAAGGCACAGTGCCCGGACAGGAACACAGCCAATTCTCAATGGACGAGTACAACGACCACTTCCGAATCCAAACCTCAACGTGGCTAGATGGAACAAGCTACACAAACGTGTACGTACTCAACATGAACCTCGCCACCACAGGCAAACTCAAGAACCTCGCTCCCGGAGAGAACTTCCATTCAGCCCGCTTCATGGGTGACAAATGCTATCTAGTGACCTTCCAGAAAACTGACCCTCTCTTCGTAATAGACCTCAGCAACGCAACTAACCCACACGTCCTAGGCGAACTCGAGATCCCCGGCTACTCGGACTACCTTCACCCCTACGATGAAACCCACATAATTGGCGTAGGCAAGAACACGGTTGAAGCTGAGGAGGGGAACTTCGCGTGGTACCAAGGAATAAAGATTTCAATGTTCGACGTCAGCAACGTAAGTCACCCGGTTCAGATAGCGAACTATGTAATCGGCGACAGAGGATCAGACACACAGGTACTCTACGACCACAAAGCATTCCTCTTTGACAGATCACGCAACCTACTTGTAATCCCAGTTACAGAAGCCAAAATAGACGAAAGCAAGTATCCTCAGCCTATCCCGCCATACGCTTACGGAGAACCAGTCTGGCAAGGAGCCTACGTGTTTGACATCTCACTGTACCACAACCTCACGCTCCAAGGACGCATAACTCACTTAGACGCCGGAATGGACATCTATGAACAGGGATACTGGGTCAAAAGATCACTATACATCGAAAACGTCCTCTACACGGTTTCCGACAGAATGGTAAAGATGAACAGCCTAGAAAACCTGGCCCAAATCGGGGAAGTACCACTAGCATAAATCCATCCCCATTTCCTTTATTCAAACACCCCTGAAAAGCCATGCAATGCGCAACGTCTCTGCCCAAGAACACTCCAATTTATACTCAGAAGATGAAAGGTTGATCTTGGGCTTCGTAGCCGTCTGCGTTCCAATAGCGCGCGCTCAAACGAACCACATATGAAAACGAAAACTTCAGGGATTTGAAGCAACTTTAACACATCCTTATTTTCAAAGTTCTCCTTAATCTCAGGTGCTTCCGACCTTGCTTAGGCATCAAGCTGGTGAGCGGCAGAAATTGTTGCGTTTTCGAGTATTGCTGAATCAAACAATACGCTTTTGCACACAACCAGTGCCTTTTTTAATGTGACCTCTATGTCCGTTATGACGCGGACAAGGTGTTTATGATGCATTTGATACATTGGAATCGCCATCAAGAGTCAGGTGACTATACTAGAACCAGCTTTCACAAGGGTTTAATACTCGAAATAAAACATTAAGGAGATCATCAGGGAGAATGGAAAGTGAAAAGAATATCTACCCTCATTATGGCTGTTTTGTTGTTTGGTTCATATTTAGCTATAGCTGCTCCGGCTCAGGCGGACCCTGGAGCAAGCGTCTTCATAGTTCCGGCATTAGTTGAGAAGAGCACTAGCTCAACTCATGTGGGAGGCACCTTCACTGTTGGAATAGCAGTCTGGAATTTTCATGATCTCGCGGGATACCAATACAAGCTCTATTGGAACAAGACGGTCTTGAACGTCGTCAGCGTGAGAGACTATGTACCGTTTACCCCCGGCATGTTCATAGTAGCAGTGAATTCCACTTCTAATGACTATAACGCTACTCACGGGATGTCCTTTTTCATGGTGGCAGCCCTTGCTCCGGCACCAACAGTTGACATCGAAACAGCAGTGATCAGGGACGTGACTTTCCAAATAAAAACGATGCCACCTCTCACGAACGGCAGTTTTGTCTACTCTGCAATAGTCCTTGAAAACACGATATTCGGCGACTCAAATGCAGACCCGATCCCCCATGAAACACATAATGGTGAATTCTACTATCGGAATGATATAGATCGCTTAATCAATGATGTGGCCGTGACTGAGGTGATTTCGCAGCAACAGGCAGTATACGCTGGGGAAACAGTGAAAGTCACAGTAAATGTTCAAAACGTGGGCAGTGCTCCGGAAAACGTTACTGTATATGCTTTCGCAGATGTCAATACAACTACAATTGGAGACGAGGTTGTTATAGGTGACTCCAGCAAAGTCGTGGCAGACTATAACGTCGTAGAATTTGCTTTTGCATGGAACACGTCAGGCTTGCAGCAAGGGAATTACACCCTGACAGGAAAAGCCTTGCCAGTACCGGGAGAAACAAATCTGGACGACAACGCAAAAACAGGAGGCATAGTCCAGATTTTCCAAGCTCTGCAACCTTGTCCTGATATTAACGTAACATGTCCGAGCGCAATCACACTCAACCCCTCATTATTCGATTTCGATTGGACGTACCACGCCAGAATAACCTACCTCGGCAACGCTTCAATCAAATCGACGGGATTCAGTGGGCTTCTCAGAATCGTCGGATCCCGAAACGGGACAATCCGTCTTTGCGTCAATGAGCTTGGAGAAGATGTCTATACTTTCATTCTGCCGGAAGACGGCGAGGTCAACGTTCCACTTTGGCTGATGTTTCAACCTGAAGAGCATTGGGGATATTACACCGGCAACTATACGCTGAAAATCACCGTGTGCGGCACTCATGTGAGATACTTAAAGATAAGAGGAATAGACATTGATGTCTGCCAGAACTCAGCCTACACTGTAAAAAGCGAGACAGTGACCTTTACGTGGAATTTGACCGGAGGATCACTGGTCTATCTTGAAGCTGAGACCGATCTGCCGCCCGGATGGACTTATAGCGTTGACCCAGCGATTGGCAGTTTCTTTGAGACTCCTCACATTGTCAGAGTAAACATTACGGCGTCGCCGGACGCGGAGGAAGGCGAGATGGGAAGAGTGACGCTGCGAGCTTACAAGAATTCCACTCATGCCTTGATTTGGCAGTTCGAGTATTTCGCTTCGACAGACAATAATCCCCCTACAATAGAGTCAGTTGAGCCTCCTGTCATGAATCCAGATGGTAGCTTGTTTTTCAACGCTACCGTCAAAGACCATTCAGGAGTTGCAAGAACGGTTCTTCATTATTCAGTAGACGGCGGCGAATGGCACAATGCGTCAATGGGCTGGTCGTGTGGGGACACTTTTAACTCCACTCAGTACACGGTTCAGGAGAACACAGGGACGGGGTCGAACAGTATTCAGTATTATGTGTCTGCCACGGATTGGCTAGGCAGAGAAGCAAACAGCTCCGCTCAGACTGTCTATTTGATGAACGATATTGCAGTCTCTGATGTGACAGTTGACAAGACGCTTGTCTGGTGCGGTCAAAATGTCAACGTTACGGTGTCGGTATCTAATCTTGGGAATTTCCCTCTGAACATTGCTAACGTAATACTGTACGCTAACTACACAAAAATCGCTTCAATGCCAGTTTATCACTTGAAGAATGGCATCACAGCAGCCGCGCATTTCGTTCTCAATACGGCAAGCTTTCCGCACAAAGCGCGATATGTGATATCTGCCTTCGTAGCCAATGTGCCTTACGAGATTAACACTGAAAACAACGAACGCGAAATGGCCGGCTGGTTGAAGACAAACAACTGGGGAGACACGAACGTGGATGGCACAGTCAACGTTCTTGACCTTATAACAATTGCTAACGCGTTAGGAACAAAACCTGGCGACCCCAAATGGAATCCGAAGACAGATGTAAAACAAGATAACATGATCAACGTTTTGGATTTGATTGCAACTGCAAATCACCTAGGCGAAAACTGGAGTTGAAATCATGCCGAATTTTAATAATGGTTCCAAAGCTGTGGTCCTCATAGCTGCTATAGTAATGTCCTTGTCACTCTTGGCTGTGCCAGCCAAGGCAACAACTGCTGGAGGACCGAGAATCAACGAACTCTTGTGCAAAATATACCCGGGCATCGCCGCAGAGTTCGCAGCGATGGATGCTTCAGAAATCGACTTGGTTGACTCGCCACTAGGTGCAGGCGAAGTAGCCGCATGGCAAAATAGTCCAACTATCACACTGGACGCATACAGAAACTTGGGCATGTACGAGTTCGACGTCAACAACAACCAAACAATTGCGCTGTCTTACCCGAACCTGCAAAGTCCAACCTATGATCTCAACTTCAGACACGCCATTGCACATTTGGTTGACAAGCCGTACATCATCAGCACATACGTCGACGGGTATGGGACACAGCTGGAATCACCGTTCATGCCGTGGCTGAGATGGTACGACCCAACGATGACGACACACGCGTACAACCCAGACATGGCCTGCCAAATACTATATGACTACGGCTGGAGAAGCTCACCAGACCCGAACGTGGTCACTGATGTCCACTTTCCGGCAACATGGCCAGCAATTCCGGGAGGCCCAAACGTTGCAGGATCAAACTTGAAGGACGTGTTGGTTAACGGCCCGCACGGCGCAAGCGACCCTGGTCTGATCTTCTACAGGCGAGCAGACCATCAGCCAAGAAGTCTTGCAGGCAATTTGCTGATGTACGGTGACGCAACACACAAGGGACTTGAGAGCATAGGCATACCATGCGATGACAACAACATGCCGAAAAGCACATGCTATTCTAAGGTCATGTGTGAGAAAAACTTCCACATTTACACTGGTGGCTGGGCCTTCGGGAGAGATCCAGACTACGTGTGCGATCTGTACAACGGAGCGTACATGGACTGGGACACCAACGAGTTCGCGTCGAACTACTGCAGCATCAACGACCCAGCATTCAACGAATACTCAGAGAAAATAAAGTTTGCACAGGACTTAACCGTTGCTGAGACAAACGCGCACCTTGCATGCCAGAGATGGGGCGAAATGTGCTTCATGTTCCCACTGTGGACAACAGCAGGCTACATGGCACACAAAACTGCATGGCACGCGTTAAATGCTGACTCATATGGCGTCAGTAGTTGGTGGAACCTGTACTGCACAAACAACCCATCAATCGGCGTGACAGGCGGACAGCTTCGATGGGGCTTTGCCTCAGACATAAACCAGCTCAACGTCATATACTCTGGCAATGCAAGGGAATGGCAGATACTTGACAAAATCTATGACACGCTCACCACGTTCAATCCGCTTAACAACATAGACATGCCTTGGATGGCAAACAGCTGGACAATTGGAACATGGACTAACCCGGACACAGGCAAAACAGCATCAAAGATTAGCTTCACCCTCAGAAACAGCATCAAATGGATTGACCCACTCACTGGCACAGTAAACAGTGCAGTCACACCTGAAGACGTAATATTCAGCTTCCAATACGTGTACGACCACGTCGGCGTGAACTATCCCTCAGTAGCTGACATATACTACGACACCATAACCAACAAACTGAAGATCGAAGCAAGCGGCAACACAATAACCTTCTACGAGAGCATCGCAAGCGTTTGGGTCTTCCACTGGCTCGGAGGCTTGCCAATCATTCCGAAGTCAGTGTTTGCGCCAATTACTGATCCACACGGCTTCACTCCGGGCGGCCTGCCAGCAGAGAATGTGTTAATCGGAAGTGGTCCATTCTACTACGTAAGCTACAACCTAGGCGTAAGTGCATTGCTCAACTCTAACCGCAACTACTTCAAGACAATAGTGCCAAACAAGGACACTGACCCTTCAACGGTAAGGCTTGACTGGGGGATCTTCAAATCTAATGTAAGATCAGGTGACTGGACGGTTGACGTGCTTGATCTGATCAGGGTTGCCAGAAAGTTTGGGCAGGTTGGATTTCCTCCGGGGAGCATACCTGAAGACATAAACAAAGACGGAAAAATCAACGTAATAGACGTCATTCTAGTGATTATGGATATCGACGCAACTTGGCCATAAATGATGCACGCTGAACTGACGCTTGAGATCCCAATCAAACCGTTTCAGCTCCTTTCGCCGAACCCACAACAGAGGAACCACATGAAAAACCCTAAAATTGAAAACTGCACCTAGTGAGCGAAAACTTGGGAAAAAGAAGCAGAAAACCATAGTCAAACCTTTCTATTTGGCCTTTTAGGTCTTTAATGAAATTCAATGTCGCAAGCCATGGAAAAAACTATACCAGTCAGACTGATTTCTGCGGTATGTGGTTGAGTTTTTGGTCGCTCGGCGAACAGACTAAAGATAACAGCCATTAAGACCGTATTCTGCTTGTTACAACGCGCGCTACAATGCAAGACTAGGAGCCTATGAGAACAGCCTGGCCGAGTTTGGCTTCCATTTTCCGAAGATTTGTCAGCACAAACCTCAATGCCCAGATATCGCTGACGTAAAGTCCAACATGAGCTGTTCTTCGGCACTGGCCAAAAGCAAACCACTTGTTCTCGATCTTTACAACAACATTTCCGATTATAGCGTCTCGTGCCTGAAAGTTCATGCGGATTACGTAGCCCTTTTTCTCCATTTCTTCCAGAAACTCCTCTGCAGTGTCGTCGTTCGGATCGTAGCAAAGGTGCTCATTGAAAAGCAGCAACTCAGGATTCAAGACGTCCTCGGGGTCATTTCTCTCAGTGTAAACCATTGAACCTTCTTTTCTGAGCAGTTCCGCTAACTCATCATAGAATCTCTCTATGCCTTCTTGGTAGGCAAGCCAGACGTCACTCAAAACAGTACACGCTTCTTTTCTCCTAGCCTGCAAAACCGCTCGACTAGCGTACTCTGGAATTCTTCTGGCGCATATGCTTTTTCTTGTTCAGCAATGTCAGATCTTTGACGTCAAAATCATATTCTATCGATTTTTCCACCTTATTATTGAGTACGATGGACAGGTGGATTGCGTTCGAATCTGCGCAGCGTTCAAAACCGCGGGAAAATTCAATCACAACACCGCGGAAGTTAAAGATCAAGTACCCATCGCTCGTATAGTCAAGAACCTCAAACACCCTACTCAACTCGACGCCCTTGTACTCCAAAAAACCCTGAACCTCTTCCAAAGCGTCAAAACGGTTAATTGGAAAATCTGAATTTAAACCATCAGGCAATTCGATCACGTTTTCACCGGCGAAAGCAACTGGGCGCTTCAAGTCTATATGCATTTCAAAACTTCGAAGTTCTTCGATTTCTATCTGAAAAACCACGTAGTGCGTTCGAAGTGCTGACCTAGTTGACAAAATTCGCATAGAAAAGTAAAAAGACAAAGTAGCTACACATCAATTGTCAAAAGTCCTGTGCTAATTTCCATGGGTTCTCAATTGCTTGGGACTGCTTTAAGCATAAGCGCGCGCTAGTTCATTATTGTTCAACAGGTCAAAAAAAGGGTGGGCGCAAGACTACGATGTCAGAGGTTATAGCCAGAGTTTCAGTATTCCGAAGCCAATTATGGCCAGTATGGCAATCAGGACTACAAAGATTATCACTGCAATAATAGCTATCGCCAGTGCCTTTAACCATCCACAGTCGAAGAAGTGTTTAATCAGTGCAAGCCAGACTATGAACATGATGAGTGCTGCTATCAAGCCGCCAACAAAAACGCCGACTACCGCACCTATTACTGTTCCCAGAACCACTATCCATATTGCGTCCGTGAATTTTGCTTTGTCTTTCCCCGCGAGTGCTCTTCCAGCCAGCCAGAGAATTGGCGCGATAATGATGACCCCTACGACAATCTGAATTATTAACGCAACGAGGTCCATTCTGTTCTGCCTTCGCTAACTAGGTTCGTTTGCATTTCCTTTTAAGTTTATAGCTGCGCGTGCTAACTGATTCTCCTCTATACTATATTATATGGGTTTTCCGCGTTTTGAAATACCCCATAGAACATTGCTGCTCTTTTTCTAGACGACACTCTCATCTTCTTCTTGCGTTTGTTTCATACCGATTTCTCTCACTTAGCGCGCGCAGACACGTTAAAACTCACTTTCAAGCGGCAGAGCCTTCTTTTTTAGACTTTTCGAATGCTTTTTCTCTCCACTTGTTCTTCCAGCTTTTCCATCCCGTCTTTACGAGTTTCTCTCTTAGCTCAGGTCTTTCCCCAACCCATTCTAGAAGCGTCCAGAAACGCCTCTTGTCTTCCAGCCTTTCTGCCGATACTCCCACTTCAATGCACCATCTTATGTAGCTTTTTTCAACCATCTCTTGGAGTTCGCCTGTGATTTCTACTTCTTCCACGTCGAATCCTCGGTCTCGCAGGTGTCTGCGTATGCCGGACAGAACGTACCCTGAGCAGACCTTAAAGCGGGTTTCCACATCGGGCCGCATAACCTCAACGATCTCATCGGCAATCTTCACCGCGTCATCCAAATACTTTTTATTCTCGAAGTTTGGAGGCTGGAAGGATGAAACTGGAATCCTGCGTTCCATGTACCTGCGGTCTGGAGGTTTGAGGGCACCGATTACCACGCCTAAGATAAGGTCTCCCCATCCGGAGTCATCTATTAAGATCTCCTTTCTTGACATAAACCGATTTAACTCCATAACCCAACCGCCCAAGACCCATAGCAAACTGACTACTACAAGCTGTTTGATGCAAATTATAGTGTTTCCTAATTCTTTTACCTTTTTACAAGTAGCAGCAACAATCGCCTAGACAAAGCGCGCGCGTACAAAGTGATAGAATGACGGCCGAGGATAAGTCGAAGAATTCTGAACTAGAAAAGGGGCCAACTGAAAAACAAAAAGAAACAAAGAGATTCATCCAGATGGGAAATGGACTTGCCCGAACTGCGGCACAAAGCATGAGCATCCGCACTGGGAAGACCATCATCAAAAACAGAAAGTCGACAAAAACTTCTGCAAAGACTGGTGTAAAGAATCAGATGGTTCGTATGAGCTGGATGAAAACAATATTCCGAAGCCGATCTATTGCCCCAAATGCAATTGGAAAGAAGATCGTTTGCTGCTCGTGAAAATCAAGAAAGGGGAAGTGCTCACGCGTGACTAAAAACATAAAAGCGGCTGTCTTCTTACAACCCTAACATCATATCATTCCTTGCCTAAGACCCGATGATCCGTTAGGGGAGGGCAAAATTCACGGTTAGTAATCTTTATCCGAAGGGTGAACAATCATGAGATCTGAGCAAGAAATAAAAGACAAGCTGAAAGAGTTTGAGGAGATCCTGAAGACAAATCCGCGATTCTACGGTTGCCTTGCATACGAATTCTATGCGCAGAAAAACGCTCTCGAGTGGGTTCTGGGACTAAAAGAGCTTTTGGTACCGACAACCTAGCCCATTTTTCTCTTAAGTGCCATTATGCAAAGGACGCATCAAGTGAAGCCAAAGAAAAAGACCGTAGACGGAATACCTCTCCTATGAGAGTGCTTTCTCTATCATATTGGCTATGCGAAAACTGTCATCAGAGGAAAGGAAACGCGAGCCCTTCAATTAACCCTTCTTTTTCTAACGGGTGAAAATATGATGAAGTTGAAAGTGAACCATGCGCAACTGCTCACAAAGACTATGACAGCGTTGGCCGTGATTGTAGATGAAGCAACCTTCAAAGTCGACGAAGCCAGGTTGAAGCTGAAAGAAATGGACCCGAGTCGTGTGGCGATGGTTGATTTAGCGCGCGCCCTATCGTTTGAATCTACGAGGAAGAAAGCAAAGATGACTGGTCTGGTACTTCTAGCTTCAGCTGCCTTTTCATGGTCTTGTAGCGGTTTCTCACCGTGACCTCAGTGACGCCTGCTGCTTCGGCTATGTCCTTCTGTGTCTTCTTCTCGTTGTTCTGCAAACAAGCAATGTACAGTGCTGCAGCAGCCAATCCCATAGGGTCCTTTCCGGCAGCAGCCCGTTTATCTTTGGCTTCTCGAAGAATCCGTATAGCAATTCCCTGCGTCTTGCCCGAAATTCCTGTTCTTTCAGCGATTTTCGAAACGTACGTGAGGGGGTCAGGGATGGACATGTGCATGTCAAGTTCACGTAGCAAAAGCCGGTAGCAACGGGCAACGTCCTTTTTATCGACTAGGCTTGCCTCTGCGATTTCATGAAGTGCTCTTGGAGTTCCACTTCCACGGCAAGCCGCATAAGCCGCAGCAGCCGTTATGGCTACGATAGACCTTCCGCGGACTAGGCCCTTATCTAAGGCTTTACGGTAAATGACCGCAGCCTTCTCTTTGATTGGCCGTGGAATGTAGACCTTGTCTGAGAGGCGGTCAAGTTCAGCCATTGCCTGGGCTAGGTTTCTGTCAACTGAAGAATGCGCCCTAGAACGGATCTGCCATTTCCTCAGGCGCCACATCAGCAGGCGCGTTGATAATGGAAGTTTTCTTCCAAAGGCGTCACGGTCAATCTGGCTAATGGCCGTTGACAAGCCTTTATCATGTACAGAATAAGACGTTGGCATCCCAACTCGGCTTCTTGAGGCTTTCTCTTCCTGGGTGAAAGCGCGCCATTCCGGTCCTTTATCCATCATTTGCCCGTATAAGACGAGTCCGCAGTCGCCGCAAACAGTCTCACCCGTATCATAATCATGGATAAGGTTTGCACTAGCACATTCCGGACACTTATCTGGCAACGTTTGCTGAGACCGTGCCACTTTCTTTCTTTTTTCCATCTTTTC